>Ga0074195_1000003_pt1 | contig 997691 bp, 1057 predicted proteins | sample EPASupsiteHSE623_FD_64525 | JGI IMG/M metagenome (GOLD analysis project Ga0074195, IMG submission 64525) | Bioremediated contaminated groundwater from EPA Superfund site, New Mexico - Sample HSE6-23 | ecosystem: Environmental > Aquatic > Deep subsurface > Groundwater > Contaminated ...
GTTTGGCACCTCGATGTCGGCTCATCGCATCCTGGGGCTGGAGAAGGTCCCAAGGGTTTGGCTGTTCGCCAATTAAAGCGGTACGCGAGCTGGGTTCAAACCGTCGTGAGACAGGTTGGTCTCTATCTGCTGTAGGCGCCGTTGCTTGAGAGGAGTCTTTCCTAGTAAGTAATTGCTACTTTCCCGAGTAATCGGGATTGAAAATCCGACTAATAACGGTGAAACCTTCATTATTTTGTGGTTTGTTGAGCGTATATCTTTGCGGTCCAAAGAAAATATGCTAGAATAAACTTACTTGAGGACCATGAAATATTAAGGCAATACCGTGGGAAGTCGTTCTAAAATCAATTTAGCGTACATTGCAGGCTTTCTGGATGGAGATGGAAGTTTGATGATGCAAGTCAAGAAAAGAAGCGACAATGGAAAATCAAGATTTATGACGACCATTTGCTTCTATCAGGATTCGCGTCACGACAAGCCTCTTCATTGGATCAGAAAAGTGCTTGGTATTGGATATGTCAGCAAACGAAATGACAATATCACTGAACTTCGAATAAACGGATATCAGAGAGTGAGTGAGATAATCACAAAACTTCTGCCGTTCATCAAGTTTAAAAAGATCCAAGCCAAAGCGCTGCTCAAAGGAGTTCGCATTCTGAAAAAGAAAAAGCTGCAAAGATCGGATTATGACAATCTGATTGATATAATTATCGAGATTCAAAACGAGAATTATGTGACGAAAAAAAAGAAAACAAGAAAAGAATTGCTAAATATTTTAGGATTGACCCCGTAACGACTTTTGTCCGATTTGTATCGGACAAGGATAGCGAGTTAATAAAAAATCTAAGCCGCTATAATATGTAGGCCCCCGTCGCTCACGAGCATCGGGGTGAAGATATAGTCTGGGCTCGTAGAAATACGGGAAGATAACCGACGAGAGGACCGGAAAGAACGAACCTCTGGTGTACGAGTTGTTCCTGCCAAGGGCATTGCTCGGTAGCTAAGTTCGGAAGGGATAACCGCTGAAAGCATATAAGCGGGAAGCCCACCTCAAGATTAGGCAACATAACTTCCTGGAAGAAGACCAGGTTGATAGGCTCCAGGTGTAAGCGCAGCAATGCGTTCAGCCAAGGAGTACTAATAAGTTTATTTACCCTTTATCGCAAAAAAAGCCAGCAATTAGCAGTTTCTAAGAAAAGAAATGCTATGAAAAAATTGAAATCCTACAAAACCAGTTTTCTGTTTGCGTCTGCCATTTTGGCAGCTGCGGTTTTGTCGATCGTATTTTTCATATTCTCCGCGCCGGTGATAAAGGCGTTCTAGTTATTTTCAGAGTAGTTGGCGCTTCTAGCGAAGCGGGTACACCTGTTCCCATCTCGAACACAGCAGTTAAGCGCTTCAGCGTCGATGGTAGCCGCAAGGCAAGAGTAGATCAGTGCCAACTACTTTGAGAATAACAACAAGCATAAAATCCCTTTCATAAGGGATTTTTATGTTGGGGGATTGACAAATTACTCCAGAAATGATAAAATAACAATTCCTGTACCGTATGGGCAGGATAACCTCACTGTGAGGTAAATCTATTATAGGAGGTGCCGTATGGCATCAACAAATTACAAAGAGCACAGCATCATTAATGGCCCGAGTAAATTTGACCTGACAATCTCTAATTTCCATGGCGACAACTACAACCGTGTTGTCGTCAAATTCCAGTTAGCCAAAGGTTCGGGCGCATGGCTGGATGTTGTTATTGACGGCAACGACAGGGAAGACGGCTCCGGTGAAAACTGGTTGTTCAGGGGATTTGTCGTGGTCGGCAAGGAAAAAGATGGTTTGATTAAGTTAGGTCCAAGATTCAATGCCTTCTATAGCCTAAAAAATCGCAGTGGGTGGATTCGCATTGACAAGACCTGCTAGTGTCTCTTTCTTAGTTAAGGGCGTCCCAATCTCGGGGCGCCTCTTTATTATATCCTTAAAACAATCTTATTTTTATCTCTTTAACTATCTCTTGTAACTTATTCGCCAAAGTTTGATCATAACCGATTCGATATGGGGTTTCGAGGCGAGCTCCAGAGAGTTCCAGAAAGACTTTGCAGTTTCCGGCGGGAGCAGTGCTCAAAACTGTTGAGATTTGACGCAGAAGTTCTGAAGAAGCGTTTGGCGGGAGAGTGATATATAATTTCTGTTCGTTTTGTCTTTGGATTTTTTCCGTTTTGCGTTGCTTTTCCAAGACATCATATCGGTCGATCTCATCTTGATTCACGCGTCGGGCTTCGTCGGCGAGGATCTTGAGGGTTCCGTCTTTGTCCGAAATTTTTCCGGTCACCAAAACAATATTGCCTTCTTCCCAAAGGGTTTCATATTTTTCCAGGGTTTTGGGAAAAACGATCGCTTCCATTTTTTGTCCGCCGGCATCTTCGAGTTGGACGAACGCCATCGATTTTTGGGATTTCAAAAATATTTTCTTCACCTTGTCGATGATGCCGCCGATCGTTACTGTATTGTTCACAAGCGTCGCGTCAATTTCGGAGATCGGCGTCGAGCACTGGCGAAAAAAATCGAGAAACTCAGAAAGGGGGTGTTCGCTGACATAAAGGCCGAGAAGTTCTTTTTCCCAGCCAAGTTTTGTCATTTTTGGCGCGGGTTCGGCGGGATCGAGGCTGATTTCGGGCATTTTGATGTCAATTCCCGTGCCGCCGAAGAGACTGACTTGATTGGAAGATTGGTTTTTTTGAAAATCTTTCGAATAATTCAAAATTTTCTCGCAATTTTCAAGAAGCTGGTTCCGTTCCCCAAATTCGTCCAGTGCGCCGCATTTTGCGAGGCTCTCTAAAGATTTCTTATTCAAGTCCTTCGTTTGAATTCGTTCAATAAAATTCGTCAGATTCGTGTATCTTCCGTTTTTCTTGCGCTCTTCGACAATTTCCGAAGCGACATTCTTTCCGACGTTTTTGATCGCACCGAGGCCAAAGCGGATCTGCTCTTTTTCTCCAGGCTTGATGATCGCCGCGAACGTCACAAAACTTTCATTGACGTCGGGCGGCAAAACTTCGATATTCATGATGCGGCATTCTTCGATCTCGATGGCGATGCGGTCGATGTCGTTTTGATCGGAAGTGAGGAGCGCCGCCATGAATTCAGCGGGGTAGTGGGCTTTGAGATAGGCGGTTTGATATCCAATAAGCGCGTAGCAGGCGGCGTGCGAGCGGTTGAAACCATATCCCGCGAAAGGTTCGATGAAAGCGAAAACCTTTTCGGCGATCTTTTTTTCGATGCCGTTTTCCACGCATCCATCAATGAATTTTGATTTTTCTTTTTGAACCAATTCCGGAATTTTTTTCCCGACCGCTTTTCGCAAAATGTCCGCTTCTGAAAGAGAAAATCCGGCGAGCGCCTGCGAAATTTGCATGATTTGCTCTTGATAGACGGCCACGCCGTAGGTATTTTTGAGAACGGGCTCGAGTTTTGGATGAATATAGACAATTTTTTTGCGTCCGTGTTTTCTGGCGATAAAGTCGGGGATCCAATCCATCGGACCCGGGCGATAGAGCGCGACCATGGCGATCACGTCTTCAAAAGTGGTGGGAGCGAGCTGTTTCAAATATCTTTTCATTCCGCCCGATTCAAGCTGGAAAACCCCGGTCGTGAGAGCTTTTTGCAAAAGCGCGTAGGCTTTTTCATCGTCGAGCGGAATATCGTCGATGTTGATTTTCACGCCTTTCGTTTTTTCGATGATTTTCAGAGCGTGCTGGATGATGGTGAGGTTTTTGAGTCCCAAAAAGTCCATCTTGAGAAGGCCGATCTTTTCGATATAGCTCGATTTGGTCGAGGAAGAGTATTGCGTCACCATATTTTCCGTGTCGCCGGACATATATTGAAGCGGGCTATAGTTCACAACCGGTTCAGGCGTGATGACGACTCCGCAGGCGTGCATTGAGGCGTGCCGGCAGACTCCTTCAAGACGCGAGGCGCTGTCGAGAAGTTTTTTTCCGGCCGGATCAGATTTGTATAAATTGGAAACTTCAGGAACGCCGGCGATTGAATCTCGAATGGACATTCCTGTTGGGATGTATTTGGCCGTTTGGTCGCAAAATCCGTACGGATAGCCGAGCGCCCGCCCGGCGTCGCGGATGGCGGCTCGGGCAGCCATGGTTCCGAAAGTGATGATTTGGGCGACGTGGTCTTTGCCGTATTTTTGCCTTACATAAGCCAAAACTTCGTCGCGCCGGGCATCGGCAAAGTCAAGGTCAATATCAGGCATCGAGATTCGTTCCGGGTTCAAAAATCTTTCGAAAAGCAAATTGTACTTGATTGGATCAATGTTTGTGATTCCGGTGAGATACGAAACAAAACTCCCAGCCGCGCTGCCACGGCCCGGACCGACGACGATTCCCTGGTCTTTCGCCCAATTCACGAAGTCCTGAACGATCAAAAAATACGACGCATACCCGGTTTTTTCCACAACAGAAAGCTCAAATTCCATCCGATCCCGATGTTCTTTCGTTATATTTTTGCCAAATCGCTCAATCAATCCTTCCTCGCAGAGTTTGCGAAGATACGACTCCGGCGTGAAACCCCTGGGAACTTCATAGAAAGGAAGCTTGATGTTTCCCAGTTCGATTTCGAGGTTGCACATTTCGGCGATGTGCATCGTGTTTTCGATCGCTTCCGGAACTTGGGCAAAATCTTCGGCCATTTTCTCGGGAGAACGCATATATAATTCGAAATCCATCAAGTTCATCCGGTTTTGATCGCTCACTTTGCGGTTTGTTTGCACGCAAAGGAGGATATCCTGAATCGGCGCGTCCGCCAGATGGACATAATGCATATCCGTTGTCGCGACAAGCCCAATTCCGGAACGCCGCGAGATTTCGATGACGCCGTCATTGGCAATTTTCTGATTTGCAAATTTCGGATGATGCTGGATTTCAAGAAAAAAATTCCCTTTGCCGAAAATTTCTTCATATTCGCGCGCGGATTTTTCCGCTTCATCGATTTTTCCGGAAAGAACGAGTGAGGGAACTTCTCCTTCCACGCAGGCGGAAAGAGCGATGAGGCCGCTGGAATATTTTCGGAGAAGTTCTTTGTCAACGCGGGGCTTGTAATAGAACCCCTCGAGATGGGCAATGGAGACCAGTTTCAAAAGATTTTTGTATCCAATTTCGTTTTTGGCCAGAAGGATCAAATGATGCCGCGTGTCGTCGATTTTGGCGCGTTTGTTTTCGAGGCCGTTCGGCGCGAGATACATCTCACAGCCGATGATGGGTTTGATGCCTCGCTCTTTGGCTTTTTGATAGAATTCAATCGCGCCATAGAGTACTCCGTGGTCGGTGAGGGCGAGCGAGTCCATTCCCAGCTCCTTGGCGCGGTCAAGAAGCTCGTCGATCTTGGCCAGACCGTCGAGCAAGGAATAGTGCGAATGCACATGAAGATGAGTAAAAGGAATTTTGTTTGGTTTGATATTTTCGGCCATATCTAAAAATAGTTCCCCTTTTAGGATTTGGATTGTCTTTTTTTCTTATTATACCCGATTGACAGAAAACTTGAAAGTTGCTATAAAGAAGGGCAAGGATACCAAGCCGATCAGATCGGCTGAATTCAAAATTTGAGGAGGATCACATCGATGATTCAAGGAATCGTATGGTCTGCAGCTGTGGTAATTTTTATACTGTATATCCTCTATGGGAGAAATCGCTGCCCTAAATGCTGGAACAATAAATGGAGTGATATTATTGGAGGGCGGGGAGGAGAAATTTGTCTCGTATGCGGCCATATCCAGAAAGAGATATCTGAAGAGGCTTATATGGAAAAGCATTTCAGTAGGCCGAGTCCGGAAGATTTGCAAGTGGATCCTCTCGATCTTTTCCCAACAAAATATCGGGGAAGAGGACAAGGTCCGATATAAAACACTATCGAGGTCTCACCTCGGCAAAGCCAACAAAAAAGGGCAACGTACTGCGTTGTCCTTTTTCAATTGTATTATTATTTTTGTCATCCCCGCGAAAGCGGGGATCCAGGGATAGTCGGAAATCTAAGTTTTCTGGATCCCGGGTCAAGCCCGGGATGACAAATGAAAAACTAGGCTAATCCAGCTTGTCGTAATCATCCTTCACGAGAATATCGAAGTTTTTCGTTTTGGTGATGGTTTTTTTGGAAGAATTCCATGTGCCGGTGACAAGAATCTTGTCATCCTCGCGGATGTCGGCAAAAGTCCTTTTTTTTCCGTCGTAAGTTGTTTTCGTAGATTTCACGATCGCGACTGTCATTTTTCCGCGGTCAGTGGTTTTGATCTTCACGGTCTGGGTGGTGCTGTTGATCTCGTCCACGACTCCATACATCGTGGCGGATTTGGTCGTCGAGAGGTCGCGGACTTCGGTCGCCGTTACATCGCGGTCATGCTCTGATCCTTTCACTCTCAAAACATCGCCGTCTTTTATCTTTGAAAATGTCAGCGTCTTTTTTCCCGATTTTGACTTGTATAATTTCGTGGTTGTCGTGTCGACGGTGATGGTATACGTATGCCCGTTCTTCACCGCCTTGATCGTGTGGTCGCTGTCGTCGGTGCTTTTCACGATCAGGTTTTTGATCGTCTTGGTCGCGGCTTGGGATGAATTGGCATATGCCAAAGAGCAAAAAGCTATGCATACGGCCGCAACAGCCAGCATCAATCTCGATTTTTTTTGCATTTTTTTAAGTTTTATTTAGCTACATTATACAACAATTTCGCGTGAAAATAAATATCCTGTCAATAGCTTTATGCTATACTAAATTCATGATTTATCCGCATCTCGAAAAGGAAAAACACCACTGGGATCAGGGGCGAGAGTTCATTGTTGGAATCGACGAGGCCGGGAGAGGCCCTTTGGCCGGTCCGGTGGTGGCCGGCGCTATCATTGTACGTCCTGAAATTGTCGAAGAAATCCAAAACGCGCCCGAATTCAAACTGATTCGCGATTCAAAAACACTCTCGGCGCGTCAACGCGAAAAAGCATATGAGTTCGTCACGCAATATTTTGAATGGGGGGCTGGCATTTGCGACGAAAAAACGATCGACCGCGTCAATATTCTTCAAGCGTCTTTTTTGGCCATGAAAAAGGCGATTTCTGACATCAAAAGCAAGACGAAAAGCAATCCGGAAATCATTTTGATCGACGGGCGCAGTCCGATCCCGAATATTTCAATTCAGCAAGAGAGCATTGTGAGCGGAGACAAATTCATTTTTTCCATATCCGCCGCGTCCATTGTCGCCAAAGTGACACGCGACCGAATAATGCTTGAATATCACGAAAAATATCCCCAATATGACTTCGCGCAGCACAAAGGATACGGCACAAAACTGCATTTCGAGATGATCGAAAAGCACGGACTTTGCGACATCCACAGAAAATCATTTTGCAAAAAGAAAATCCGAAAAAGTCCGTCGGTATGGCACCGCCCTTGACAGAATATCCGCGTCCGACTATACTCAAGCAAGTAAATTGAATAACAAATTTTTCCGCAGAAATTGGGTTTATCCCGTTGAATTCGCCGAAGGCGACTATTCAACCGGGACATATAATTCCCAGTTAGGAAATGAGCATTTTTTATTGTTGCTCGATGCCTGCGGATTTGCAGGTTTTTTATTTAATAGAATTCGTATATTCGTACTTGATTCGTAATTCGTAGAGAATACCATGCTTACCAGAATTCAAAAAGAAAAAGTTGTCAGCGATTTGACCGAAAAGATCAAAGACGGGAAAGTGATCATTTTTTCCGATTTTGCCGGTACGACGGTTTCCCAGATGAAAGATCTTCGCGATGAGCTGCGAACGTCCGGTGGAAGCTTCAAGGTCACCAAGAAAAAATTGATCGATTTGGCGCTCAAAAATGCCGGAATCGAAGCAAGCGTGCTGGGTCTTGAAGGACAGATCGGAATCGCGATCGGAAAAGAAGACGAAACGGCAGCCGCCAAAGTGCTCGCGAAATTTGCGAAAACCAACAAGAATTTCAAACTATTGCAAGGTGTTTTGGAAAATAAAGTTATTGACGGGAAAGAAGTGATGGCGCTTGCGTCGCTGCCATCGAGAGAAGAATTGCTCGCGAAATTGGTTGGTTCGATCAATGCGCCGGTCAGCGGATTTGTGAATGTCCTTGCCGGGAATATCAGGGGGCTCATGACAGTTTTGAAAGGAATCGCGGACACGAAATAATTTATATATAATAAATAATTAATTCAAATTTTATGACCGAAGAAGTAAAACAAGAAGAGAAGAAAGAGGTCGAAGTGCCCGAAAAATTCAAAGCGCTTGTGAGCGAGATCGAAAAGATGTCGGTTCTCGAACTTTCCGAACTTGTGAAAGTTTTGGAAGAAAAATTCGGCGTGAGCGCGGCGGCTCCGATGATGATGGCCGGAGCGCCGGCAGCCGGAGGCGAAGCCGGAGAAGCGGTTGAAGAAAAGAGCGAGTTTGACATTGAACTCACAGCGGCCGGCGACGCCAAGATCAATGTGATCAAAGCGGTTCGCGAAATCACCGGACAAGGCCTCAAGGATGCCAAAGATTTGGTTGATGCCGCTCCAAAAGTGATCAAGGAAAAAGCTCCGAAAGCCGAAGCGGAAGAAATCAAGAAAAAATTGGAAGAGGCTGGGGCAACAGTAAACTTGAAATAAATTTCAGAAGGTGATATAAGAAAAAAGGGCAATGAGCTCTTTTTTCTTATATGTAAATAATTCTCAGAAGGAGGCTGGTGTGTCTATTGACATGACTATGATTTCGGTGAGTATGGAATGCACAGCTTTATGTGCCAACAAGCTGGCGAATGGTAGCTGCAAAAAGATTAAATCGGGAGGGGTGGTTGTTCTTACTCTCAACGAAAAGGGAGTGTGCGGTTTTTACAGGTCGGCTACTGATGAAGTTGGTGCCAGCGGTCGAGCGAAATATTAGATTATTAAAAAACCGAAAGGCGGGAAACACCCCGCCTTTTAAAATTGCAAAAAAAATTTATTCCATTGAAAATTTCGAAAGAGAATTCGCCTTTTGAAGATAGATGACTTTGTTTTTTTCATCAACCGTGAAGCCTTTGATTCCCGCGATGGAGGCGTTCCAATATTGCGCGGCGATTTTTCCGTCTTTCGAATACACTGCGACCCGGTGATTTTTGTTGTCGAGAACATAAATATTTTCAAAGCCGGGCATGGCATACACTTTGTCAATGACAAGCGGCCTATTTGGATTCTCGAAATTTATATTTTCGTCCTTGCTCCCTTTGAGAAAAGCGGTGATCTGATTGCGGCCGGCGACAAACACATCTTCATTGATCGCAAAGCCTGTTGAGTTTTTTATATCAGTTCCAGCTTTGAGCCAATCTTGTTTTTCTCCGAACCCACCTTCGGCGCGCGGGTAGCGATAGACTTGGTTGGCGGTTGGGTCGAGAAAATAGATATAGGTTAGATAGGCTTTCATATCGGCCATTTTGATGTTTTCCGGAAAGGCGATATTGTTTTCCTGAAATTTTTTGTTGATTGGCGTGAAAGAAATTATTTTCTTATCCTCCGTCAGGATGAAAATCGTGCCCAAATCCGGCATAGCGGTCGCAATAGAGAACTTTCCGCCGGGGACGCTGCTATCCGCTTTTTCGGTTTCGCCATTGGCGGGATTGATCTTCAGGATCGATTTGTCGGCGCTCAGAACAAAAAGCGCGTCGCTCAGAAGCAGCAATTCTCGGCTGTCCGAAGGCAACTCCGCGACCTCGGAAATATTTTCCACATTTTTCACCTGAATGTCATCCAATGTTGCGGGAACAGCGGGAATAGTTTGCTGTGGAGCAACCGCTGGCGGCGCGGGAACATCTTTGCTTCTGAAAAAAAAGATGGCAATGACAACAAGAACAGCAACTCCGATCCCGATCCAAACTTTGGGACTTATTCTTTTCCAATTTATCCGGCTTAAAATCCATACTGATCTTGATGCAATTGATTTCGCAGACGATATTTTTCTTCCCCAATTTATTTGTTTCAAAAATAAAATTATATTTCTTGAAAGATAAATAACGCCGTTTTTTGTTTTTTTCGCAATACTTTGAAACAAGAGCAATATTTTTTCTGCGAATTTTTTTCGGGGAATTTCTTCCGTTTCGGACATATAGAGGTGCTTTTTCTTTTCGGCTTCCGAAAGAGCGGGAACGGCGGTTGGAATGCTTTTGGGAGCGGATTTTTCTTTGGGGAAAATATCTTTTGGCTCGGGAATTTTGGAGGCGGGGGAATATTCGATCTTGGCCGATTGCTGCGCGATTGCTTGGAGCGCCTCTTCTTCTGAAATCATATTCACGACAATCGCCCCGGAAAGTTCGGAGTTGGCCATGAGGGACGCGGAAAGAACTTCGGGAAATTCATCGCGAGGGAAAAATGTCGCATTTTGGCGGATCTCTTCGAGAGAAAAAATATCCAGAAGATCGCTGGTGGCGAAAATGAGGCAGTCTCCATATTCGATTTTTCCGCTTGAAATATCCGAAAAAGTTTTGAGCGGATGCGAATCAGCCCCTTCTGCTTCAATTCCCATTCCTTCTCCGATATCGGCGATCATTCCGCCCCGAAGAAGCAAAGCGGCGGTTGCGCCGAGTTTTGAAAAATGAAGATTGTTTTTTTCAAGCGTGCCGGCCGCGAAGCTTATCTTCCCGGACCATTTCACCGATCCTTGCCGCGCGAGTTCAGCAAGGGCCATGTTGGCTTTTTTGAGGGCGGCTTCAAAAGCGATGTCAGCCGAGCGGTCAGTTTTTGAAAAATATTCTTTTTTGAGGACGGACGCGAGAAGATTGGCGACAAAAGACGATTCTTCCGAAGTGTCGGAAATTTTGATGATGCCGAAAAGCGTTCCCAGCTTTTGCTGTTCGAAATTTTCCGGCTCATACACAAAAACCATTCCAAATGGAGCGAGCTCTCGCGTGGCCGAGAAAAATATATCTCGAAAGAGGCCTTTCGGATATCCGTTTTTCCTTTTTTTGGGAAGAGATGGCATATATTTCTTGAGGTCATTATAGGCAATAGCGGGAAAAATTACAAATTTTTCAAGAAGAAGCGCAAATTGAAGCGTCGCGCAAAAGTGGACTTTTTCCGCTTTTTGTTTTATACTGGCGGCAGACTAATAAGCTAACATTTTTCATATGTCCGAACTATTTTCCCAGCTTTTTGACTCGAAGGTGCGGTCGCGCCTCCTGAAATTTTTCATGCTGAACGATAAGCGCGAATATTCAGCGCAAGAAGTGGTGCAAAAAAACAAAATGAGCTCCAGTCAGATCACGCGAGAGCTGAATCGCTTTGAAAAAATGAAGATGATATTCGTCCGGAACCGGAAAGGAAAAAAATATTTTCAAACCAACACGGACTTCATTTTCTATCCGGAGATAAAAAATCTGGTCGTGAAATCAAACACGATGCCGGAGTGTCGGAGTTTGAGCCGGATAAAGGGGCTTGGAAAAGTGAAACTGGCGCTCACGTCAGGCGTGTTCTTGAACTATGCCAAAGGCCAGGCAGACCTTTTGATCGTCGGGGATGAAATGAGCCGCGCGAAGCTCAAGCATCTTCTTGAGGATATGGAAGCGGAAGTTGGAAAAGAGATCAACTATTCGATCATGGGTTCGGAGGAATTCAAATATCGCACGGATATGCTGGACAAATTCATCATGGATTTCTTGGAAGGCCCGCACGAAGAAATCATCTGCAAGGTTTCGAATTTGAAAGAAATCGCGAATCGGCGGACGAAGTGAAAATCTTATATCCCATTTGTCATCCCGGGCTTGACCCGGGATCCAGTTGAAAATCGTAAATCGGAAAATCCCTGGATCCCCGTTTTCACGGGGATGACAAAAAGAGTTGAGTATATACTCCAAAAAGAATGCCTTCGATCTATATTCTTATTATTCTTCTCGTGTTTGTAGTCTTGGCTCTGGCCGGATTTGTTTTGTCTTTGCGTCGAAAAATAAACGATTCTGAAAAACAGGACGCGGAGAGCAAAAACGGCGACATAACAAGCAATATCAGCAATCAGATTCAATTGCTTTCCAGCAGTTTCAGCGCGAGCCTTAGCAATATTCAAAAAAGCGTCGACCAGCGGCTGGGCGAGAATACCGACAGGCTGGACAATGCCAGCAAATCATACGCGGAAGTCAGATCCCAGCTGGCAAAACTGGAAGAACAAACGCAGAAAGTTTTTGAAGCCAGCAAAGATATTTCTTCTTTGCATGACATATTGAATGCGCCGAAACTGCGAGGCGTGATGGGAGAGTTCATGCTCGAAAACTTGCTAAGCCAGAAATTGAGCAAGAATCTTTATACTTTGCAGCACGCTTTCAAAAGCGGGGAGAAAGTGGATGTGGTCGTGAGACTCAAAGATTATCTGATTCCCATCGATTCCAAATTTCCGCTGGAAAATTTCCGCAAAATCATCGAAGCGGAAGACGACGGGCAAAAAGACGTCCACAAAAAACAGTTCTATAGCGATGTGAAAAAGCATGTCGACTCAATTGCTCAAAAATATATCCTGCCCAATGAAGGGACGTCGGATTTCGCTTTCATGTATATACCGGCGGAAAATGTCTATTATGAAATCATCAGCCATGACTTTGGCAACAAAAATCTGTTCGACTATGCCAAGGAAAAAGGCGTCATTCCCGTGTCGCCCAACATTTTCAACGCCTATCTCGGAACGATTGTGATGGGACTCAGCGGAATGAAAATCGCCGAAAACGCCAAGGCTATTTTCAAAAATATAAAAAATCTTGAGCTGTATTTCGGAAAAATCAGAGGCGACTTTCTTTCCTTGGGAACGCATATCAAAAATGCCCACAACAAGTATGAGCTGACTGACAGGCGAATGGAAAAATTTCAGATGGAGCTTGAGAAAACAAAAGACAAGGAGCTGGAAGTGGTTTCAGAAAACATCAAATTGCCAGAAATTGAAATCAAACAAGATGCCGAGCAATTGGAAGACAAAATTTAGAGAAAGAGCCAGGAGATTTTTTTGGCACGGGTTCTGGACTGATCCGGTGATATTTTTCTCACTGATTTTTGCGATTTTGGTGAATGCCGGTCTTTGGGTTGCTCTTTTTTGGACGGTGACGCCGACGGATTTGCCGATAATTTTGCACTACAATATATATTTCGGCGTGGACGCGGTCGGCGGATGGAAAAGTCTTTTTTTTATGCCGACGCTGGCGACGGGGCTTCTTTTTCTCAACATGGTGCTCTCAAGATATTTTTATTACAAGGAAAAAATGGCGGCCTATCTTTTCGCGGGAACGGCGCTTGTTTTGCAGATCTTGATGGCAGTAGGAGTAATCAGCGCGATAATGATTAATTTCTGATGATCTCTACGAACTACGAATTTTGTACGAAAATACGAAATCGTGCAAATTAAGAAAATGTGCCGTTTATAGAGAATTGATATTTCATAGTTTTCGTATATTCGTAATTGATTCGTAGTTCGTAGAGAAAGATTATGTCAAACTTCGCATACCCTAACCCAAGAACCCTCGACCCTCGCGGGCGCCGCCTTCAGCGGTTTTTTGAGGTGATTCCCGGTATTATCACATGGTTCACGCTTCTGGGGATGTTTGTTTTTTCTTTTCTTGTTCCGGTCTGGATCGCGGTCTTCATCATCGCTTTTGACATATATTGGCTCTATCGAACGATCTATATTTCCACGTATTCAATAATGGCCTTTCGAAAAATGAAAAAGCACAAGCTGATCGACTGGATGGAAGCTTGCCGGCGCATATCAGATCCGGAAAATTTTTTGGCGGAAATTGACCGGCAGGTTCAAGCTTGCAGCTTGAACCGCATGTTTCAAAAAAACAAGGAGCAGAGTACAACTCTGCTCCTGCACGCGGGAAAGAATAATCGAAAACTTCAGATTCAAGCCTTAAAAGAATTGAAAAAAGAAATCCGATCCGTCGCGCCCGGCAAAGAAAAATTCATGGATTGGCGCGATATATATCACGTGATCTTGCTGCCAACGGCGGGGGAAAATCCCGAGATCATTGAGCCGGCGATCCAAGCGGTGGCGGATTCGAGTTTTCCCAATGAGCAATTCATCATTCTTTTGGCGACGGAAGAGCGCGAAGACGAAGAAAAAAGAAATCGCAAGATCAGCTATCTCAAGAAAAAATTCGACGGAGTGTTTTTCGACTTTTTGGCAACGATTCACAAGGTGGAGGCGGGTGAAATGAAAGCCAAAGCCTCGAATACGACTTATGCGGCGAAATATCTCAAAAAATATTTTGAGGAAAAAAATATTCCTCTCGAACGGGTGATTCTCTCCAATTTCGACTGCGACACTTGCGCCCACGGCGAATATTTTGCGGCGCTCACCTTCAAATATATCACCGAGCCGAACCGTCTGCAGTTTGCCTATCAGCCGCTTCCAATGTATCACAACAACATCTGGGACACGAACGCGTTTGTGCGGATCATCGTCACAGGTTCCTCTTTCTGGCATATGGTCGAAGCGATGCGGCCGGAGCATATGGTGACCTTTTCATCGCACTCGGAAGCTTTCCAGACGATCGTCGATGTCGATTATTGGCCGGTGAACGTGATTTCGGAGGACTCGATCATCTATTGGAAATGCTATGCCTATTTCAACGGGAATTATAAAGTGAAGCCGATCTATCTGCCTGTTTCGCTCGACGCGGTGCTGGCGGACACCTATTGGCACACGATTCAAAACCAATACAAGCAAAAGCGGCGCTGGGCATACGGAATTGAAAATTTTCCTTTGCTCGCGCGGGCTTTTCTCGCCAACAAGAAAATTCCTTTCGGAAAAAAAGTGAAGCACTTGTTCACAATGCTCGAAGGCCATTGGTCTTGGGCGACCAATGCTTTTGTCATCGTGCTTCTCGGATGGCTGCCGGTGATGATCGGCGGGTCCAAGTTCAACGAGTCGGTTCTCGCCCACAACTTGCCGTATATGACGCGCTATTTGATGAACGCCGCGCTCATTGGCTTGGTTGTCTCGATGTTTTTGAGCCTGATGCTCCTTCCGCCCCGGCCAAAGAGATATACTCGCAAAAGATATATCTATATGTTTCTCCAATGGTTTCTCGTCCCCATCACGGCGCCTTTTCTCGGGGCGATGCCGGCCATCGATTCCCAAACCCGCATTTTGTTTGGCAAATACTTCGGCGAATTCTGGGTGACGGAAAAGGTGCGGAAGAAAGATTAGTATATAGTATTTTGTCACCCTGCGGGTGATCCCCCGTAGGGGGATATCTTGTATTTAGTATCTTGTATGTTTTGTCATCCCCGCGAAAGCGGGGATCCAGGGATTTAGCGATTTATTATTTTCAACTGGATCCCGGGTCAAGCCCGGGATGACAAGAAAAAAATTAAGAGATAAAAAAACGGGAATAGATCGTTGAATTGACCTATTCCCGCGAGGGTGATTGCGGCGATTACCAAGTAGTCTTGGGACGCGGCCCGCCATCGATGTATGCAGCTACTTCGGGTGCTGGTGCGAGATCTGTCGGCGCATTTAATGGATCTGGGAATATCAATAGCAAGAGATTTGCTAACCAAATCCGCTGATCTTCGTCGGCGTAGGTCGCGAAACGAGGCGGAATACGTACTGGCGCCGAAGGATGCTGGTAGCGGTAGTTGTGATAATTGACGATTCTTTCCAAATAATAAAGAACCGGGTCGCCAATTGTTTCCATCGGTTCATCCTCCTATAATTCTTGGCTTATAAAAGCCCTTATATTTCGAAAGGCCGTTGCCTTTACGATATGTAATACTATCATATTTCTAACAAATAGTCAAGTGCCGACAAAATTTCTTCTGCCGTTTGTATATTCATTTATAATCTCGGTCATCGCGATTGGGGTTTTGTTGCGGGTGCCATTTTTAAGGTTGAACCTTAAAAATCGATTTGGCGGGGTGGTGGTGATTGCGGTTTTTGTATTGACGGTTTTGCTGGATCGAAATCTTGTCATCACCAAGCCTATTGCGGGGATTTTGGTTGGGGGATTGATGATTTTATTTCTTGGTCTTTGGGATGATTTGAAAAATCTGAACTGGAAATGGCAACTATTGTTTCAGATTATCATCGCGATTGTCGTGATAAATTTTGGAGTTCGCAGTGAATTTATTTCGAATCCGTTCGGGGGAATTATATTGCTAACAAATCCAATAACATACATTATACTTTATACACTATACTTTATACTATTTCTGAATTCACTCAATTGGCTTGACGGGACGGACGGATTGGCGGGAGGAGTCACACTGGCGTCTTTGGCAACTATATTTTTTTTGAGTTTCAAGCCCGAAGTCAATCAGCCGGCGGTGGCGATACTTTGCGCCATCGCGGGCGGGGCAGTGTTGGGATTTCTGGTTTTCAATTTCAATCCGGCCAAAATTCTGGCGGGAACGAGCGGGGCGTGGTTTTTCGGCTTCATTTTGGCCAGTTTATCAATCTTCGCCGGAGCGAAAATCGCAACTGTGATGATGGCAGTCTTGATCCCGATTTTGGATTTGTTGCGCGTCGTCTGGGAAAGATATAGAGCCGGCCAATCTATTTTTCAAAAAGATCGCCGGCATTTGCACTATTTGCTTCTTGAGCGGGGAATTGGCGAGCGGAAAATATTTTTCCTCTATTTTCTGGCAAGCAGTTTGATCGGGGCGCTGGCGCTCAATTTGAACGGAATGGGAAAATTGGGTATGATGGGGGCAGTCGGTATAATATATTTTTGGATCATATCATGGAAAATAAAACGAAAATCAAAATCCTTGTCGGCGTAGTCGCGGTTGCGATCATTGCCATTCTCGCGAATTATATTTTGAGCGAGGTGATCACTATTAGCGGAAATCAGATAAAGCATGTATATATCCGCGATGTGTTGGTGAAATCCGAAGTTGTGAAAACAGAAACAAGAATCGAAAAAGGCCTTGCGGGAAGAGCCAGTTTGCTCGAAGGACGCGGGATGCTTTTTTCAATGCCGGATAATGACACCCAGCGGTTTTGGATGAAAGGAATGCGGTTCGCGATTGACATCATCTGGATTGAAAACAATCGGGTGATCGGGTGCGAAAAAAATATTTCTCCCGCCGATCTGCGAACTTTTGTTTCTCCCGGAGATGCGGGATATGTCCTTGAAGTTCCGGAAGGATTTTGCGACAAAAATAAAGTGAAAGTGAATGATGAAGTGAGGATATAAACGTAGAGACGAGGCAATGCCTCGCCTCTACTTGCGCAATGCAATACTATTTGCTAGACTTTGAAAACTCAATAATTCGCTAAAATACCAACAAATGCAAAAATTCAAAATAACCGAAAAAGGGGTCAATTTTCTCCTCATTTTCATTCTCGGCTTTTTGGTGGGGGTGGCGCTCAAATCTGAAGCGCAAAAGAGGATCACGATCGGATTCAATGACTATCTGGTCCCGAAATACAAGCAAGACATTAATTTGATGGCTCCAGTGCCGGCTTCGGCCGAGAGCCAAGGCGTGAATGCTGATCAAAACGCTCCGGCGGACGGCCAAGAACAAGCGCCTCAAGCTCCAAGCAATCAATAATAAACTTTTTAATTCTCGAAAACATTATGATGGAAGAAATCAAAGGGGAGGGGAAAGTGCCCGCCGACGACAAGTCTATGGCGGACAAGGAGGAGGGGAACAACGAAGGACAGACAAGAGTTGACTACAAGAAGCGAGTCAAAAACTATCTCTCGATCATCATTCTTCTGGCGGGACTTCTCGCGGGAAGCGTTTTTGTGGATGTGGCGCAATTTGTGAGCCGGCAGGGAATATCTCCGCGGGCAATGCGCCAGTTGGATGTGATCCCGTTTGAAAGCCGGACGTGGGTCGCTTACAACGAACCAGTTGTGACGGTTCAAGTCGTCAATGACAAGGATTGCAAAGAATGTGATGTGACGGACGCCGTCAAAATGATGAAAAGAGTGATGCCGACGCTGCTTGTCAAGGAAGTGCAATTTGACAGCGAAGACGGCAAAGTTTTGGTTGAGCAAATGAATATCAAAAGTCTTCCGGCTTTTGTGTTCGACGAGAGCGTGACGAAAACGGATATATATACCCAAGCGCAGGATATTTTCCAAAAGCAAGGCGACAACTATCTGATCGACACGGCTCAAATCGGCATTCAGCCCGGAAAATTCTTGGCATTGCCGCAAGTGAGCGCTGATGACGCGCAAACAGGCCCGAAAGACGCGAAAGTGAAAATGGTGATTTTCAGCGATTTTCAATGTCCGTATTGCAAATCTTTCTATGAGCAAGGCGTCAAGAAAGCAATGGCTGATTACAAGGATCAAGTGTTGTTTGTTTTCAAAGAAGTTCCGCTTGCTATGCATGACAAAGCGGTGGTTTCGGCTATGGCGGCTGAATGTGCCAATGAGCAGGGGAAATTCTGGCAAATGGCGGACAAGCTCTATGCCGATCAAAAAACCTGGAGCGTGGCAACGACTTTCAATGCAACGCCATATGCCAGCGCGATCGGCGTGAATATGGTCCAATTCAATCAGTGCGTATCTTCAAAGAAATTTCAAGACAAGATCGATGCCGACAACAAACAAGCGCAGGATTTTGGAATTTCGGGAACGCCGGCTTTCTTCGTGAACGACAAATTCTTCGGCGGCATGGTTCCGTATGAACAAATCAAAATGGCAATCGACGCTCAATTGGCGATGTAGTGATTGGTATTTTGTAGCTAGTATTTTGTATCTGGTATAGAAATCGGGTCGAAAGGCTCGATTTCTTTTTGCATTCTTTTTTTTGTGATATAATTATTCTATGAATCCCGTTAGAAATTTTTGTTACATAGCTTTGGCGGGATTTATATAAATTATTTCTAACGGGATGAAACTCGATAAGAAAATTTTCGAAATTATTTTTCACGCGCGGGGAGGGCAGGGGGCGAAGACGGCCGCGGAACTTTTGGCGCAGGCGGCGCTCGCGGAAGGGAAGTTCGTCCAGGCGTTTCCGGATTTTGGGCCGGAGCGGACGGGCGCGCCGATGAAAACATTCGTGCGCGTTTCCGACGAACCCATCAAAACGCACGAGCCGGTCGTTGACCCGGACGCGGTGATCATGATGGACGAAACGCTTCTGGGAATCGTTGACGCGTCCAAAAATCTCGATGAAAATGAAAATTTGATCGTGAACTCGACAAAAGACCGCGAGACAATTTCTCAAAAAACGGGATATGTCGGAAACATTTTCCCGATTGACGCGACAGGACTTTCAATGGAAGTGATCGGCGAACCGCGGCCAAACACGGCGATCTTGGGAAAGTTGGTCAAAATCACCGAAGTTGTGAAGCTCGAAAGCGTGATCGAAGTTTTTCGGGAAAAATATCTGGAAAAAATCGGGCAAGAAAAGACCGAAAAAAATATTCAGGCGATCGAGAAAGCATACGATTCATTATAGGCTACGAAATACTAATCACTTGCGTTTATACCAATTCGTATATTAGTACTCGATTCGTAATTCGTAGCCATGATTAGCTTATGAACTGGGAATCCATTGAAGAAGGTGCAGTTATAAAATATAATCCAGAAAAGTCTCCCAAAACCGGCGATTGGCGGTATATGAAACCGACGGTGGACAAAAAAATCTGCGCTGGTTGCGGGAATTGTTTTGATATTTGCCCGGAAGCGGCAATTGACTACGACTCCGAGCGCAAAGCGGATATCGACTATGACGTTTGCAAGGGCTGCGGTGTCTGCGCAACCGTTTGTCCGCAGCGTGCTATTAAAATGACTAAAAATTCGTAAAAAAATGAAAAAAGAAGATTTGAGAAAATTTATTATAGACTCGAATAAGGCGGGATATGCTTCCGGAGAAGAGAAGAAATGGATCAAGGAAGAAGATAAATCAACAACTATTCCATTCAAAAAAGGCGATTGGAAGATGCATGACAATTTTTTCGGAGGTGAACCGTATGGCGGGAGAATCATAGTTTCCCACAGAAACAAGCCGTTTTGGATGATGGTTTATTATGGCTGGGTTGCAAAAAATACGAAAAAAGATCCAATTTATAAGATTTTGAGGGGTGCGTTATCAAAAATGCCCGCAAAATATCCTTTTCGAGGACCGAAAAAATACAAAGATGAAAATTTTGTTTATGAAAATAAGTGGAAGGGAAATTTAGAAGAATATTCTGGCGAAGAGAAAATTACATTGAATAAAAAAATAGTTTATAAAGCCAATTATATAGGAGGATTGGTTGATCAAAGAAGCGGAGTATAATTCTTGTCATCCCGGGCTTGACCCGGGATCCAGTTGAAAATCGTAATCCGAAATATCCCTGGATCCCTGCTTTCGCAGGGATGACAAAACAAGAGAATGATAGATATAAATAAAAAAAATCTGGCTCTGACCGGCGGTGCGGCTGCAGCCGAGGCCTTGAGACAAATCAATCCCGATGTGATGCCGGTGTATCCAATCACGCCCCAGACGCCCATCATTGAAACATATGCGAAAATGGTGGCGGATGGCGAAGCGGACACGGAGATGATTCAAGTTGAGTCGGAACATTCGGCGATGAGCGCGACGGTGGGAGCGAGTGCGGCGGGAGTGCGGGCGATGACGGCTTCGAGCTCGCAGGGAATTTTGCTCATGGCGGAAGTTTTGCCGATTGCGTCGGGAATGCGGCTGCCGATTTTGATGCTGGTGAGCGCGCGGGCGATTTCGGCGCCGATCAACATTCACGGCGACCATCAAGACGTGATGTTTGTGCGGGATTCCGGCTGGATTCAGATATTTTCAGAAAATTCCCAAGAAGTCTATGACAATACTCTGATTGCTTTGAAACTGGCCGAAAAGGTGCGGTTGCCGGCGATGGTCATCATGGACGGTTTTCAAACATCGCACAGCGTGGAAAATTTGGAAATTCTTGAAGATTCAATCGCGAAAAATTTTGTCGGTGAATATGCTGCGAAAAATTCGTTGCTAGATTTCGAAAACCCGAAGACTTTCGGGCCGGTTTCGCTTCCTAATTCATATTTTGAATTCAAAAGAGCGCAAATTGAGGCGATGGATAGTATAATCGGCGAAATCGGAGGAATCTTTGAGGAATATGGAAAAATCAGTGGAAGAAATTATGATGTTTTTGAAGAATATAAACTCGAGGACGCGGAAAGAGTGATTGTGGTGGCGGGCTCAACTGCCGGAACAGCCAAAGTCGCGGTCGATGAGCTTCGCGAAAAAGGCGAGAAAGTGGGACTTTTGAAAATCAAATTGTTTCGTCCGTTTCCATATGACCGGATCGCTCAAGCGCTCCAAAACGTGTCGAAGATCGCCGTTTTTGACCGGACGGTTTCGTTCGGGTCCAACGCGCCGCTTTGTAGCGAAGTGATTCAGATCATGTCCACAATTCCTGACAAAAAATTCACTATTCAGTCCTGCATCTATGGCCTCGGCGGCCGGGAAATTTTCAAGGAAGACATCAAAAAAGTTTTTGAAGGTTTGGAAAAAGATGAAGTTGAGGGAATAAGATATATTGGATTGAAGTAATATCTCTACGAACTACGAACAAATACGAAAGTACGAAAATTTATAAAGTGCTTGTCTGTGCGGTTTCGTATATTCGTAAAATTTCGTAGTTCGTAGAGACTGAAGCTAATCGTGAATAAAAAACTGACAGAAAAATTGGCTCCCGGGCATTCCACTTGCGCCGGATGCGGAATTCCGGCGATTGTGCGGACGGTTCTGGGCGCGACGGACGATCCGGTGATTGTTGTGAGCGTGACTGGATGCCTCGAAGTGACTTCGACGCTCTATCCTTATTCGGCGTGGAAAGTGCCTTTCATTCACAGCGCTTTTGAAAACGGAGGAGCAACAGCAGCAGGAATAGACGGCGCGATCAAGGCTCTGCGGAAAAGAAATAAAATTCCAGCCGGCAAAAAAATTCAAGTTGTCGTGTTCGCGGGTGACGGGGGAACATATGACATCGGGCTCCAGAGCTTGTCGGGCGCGCTCGAACGCCAGCACGATTTTCTTTATGTTTGCTACGATAACGAAGCCTATATGAACACGGGTGGGCAGCGAAGCGGAGCAACGCCGTATGGCGCTGACACAGAAACGACTCCGGCGGGAAAAAATAGCTTTGGAAAAACAGAAAAAAGAAAAGACTTGATGTCAATTGTCATCGCGCATCACATCAAATATGCGGCGCAGGCGAATGTTGCCTATCTCAATGACCTCAAAATGAAAGCCAAAAAAGCGTTTGAGCTGGATGGTCCGCGATTTTTGCTCGTGCTCCAGCCGTGCACGAATTTGTGGAAATATCCGACTTCACAGTACGTGAACATCGGAAAACTGGCCACCGAAACAAATTTCTGGCCGCTCTGGGAATATTTGGACGGCAAGTATAAAATAAATTGGGCGACCGAAAATCCAAAACCGCTCGAAGAATTTTTGAAAACACAGGGCCGGTTCAAACATCTTTTCAAGCCCGGCGGAGAAAAAATAATTGACGAAATGCAAAAAGAGGTGGATGAGGATTGGAAAAGACTGGTCAGTCTATCTGATATATAGATAATTTCTAATGTTGAAATAATATGGGTAATATGTTTGAACAAAGAAAAAAACTTTCTGAAGATAGTCTAGGAAATTTAAAGCAGAAAATGGATGAAATTGTTAGCTCGGAAAAGGCAAAAGGCAATGAAAGATTGACGCAGCTAAAAGCAGACCTAGATGATTATTTAAGGCAATTGTCGTTAGAATCTGATGCGATGATTGCTGAAAATAAAAGAGCTGCAGTAAGACAAGCAACTGAAAATTATGAGAAAGGAGTTGCCAGTATCAATCCAAATTTACCGTCGAATTTACAGAATAAATTAAGAGAATCTTATGGACGAATTTTAACCAAATTTATTGAAGATACATTATCATCTGCGAAATATGACCTTAAAAGTGCAACGAAAAAGTATTTTCCAGAACCTCCCAAAATATAGAAAATCATATTATATTAGTGAAAGATAATATAATTATACTCGTAATAATTAATCGTAAGAAAACATATGTCGAAACCCAAAGTGAACCAGGAACTTTGCATCGGATGCGGGACTTGCGAGGCGCTTTGTCCGGAGATGTTCAAGGTTGAAAACGGAAAATCGCAGGTCATCGGCGAAGATTGTGAAAAGGCGGGATGCAATTGCGATGAGATCGTGGCGAGTTGTCCGGTGAGCGCGATTTCAATGGAATAATGAAAATATTTTAGAAAATTATAATATCTTGTCATCCCGAGCGAAGTCGAGGGATCTGCGTGCATAATTTGATGGCTAATTATTCGCTAATGCATGCAGATTCCTCCGCTCGCTACGCTCGGTCGGAATGACATTTTTTGTATGGAAAATATTGAAAACAAAGAAATATCCGATAAAAAAGAACAAAAAACAAATTACAATAAAATTATTTTTATTGTAATAATCGTATCTTTTGTTGCGTCCTCTTTTTTTGGGGCGATGTTCGGGTTTATGTCGGCGAAAGCTGGACAAGGGAAGTTCAGTTTGTCCGATATTTTGAAAAAAAGCCAAAGCCAGCCGGGCAGCGCCGGTTCGGGACAGACAATGAGCGTTCCCAGCGAAGAGTCGGCAGTCGTTCAGGCCGTCAAAAAAGATTCTCCGGCGGTAGTGAGCATCATTATTTCAAAACAAGTTGTTCAGGCGCCGGATTTTTTTTCTGATCCGTTTTTTGATCCATTCGGTTTTCAGCAGCGGCAGCCAAGCCAAGGCCGGGGAAATACAAGCCAAAAGCAGGAGGTCGGAGCAGGTTCGGGTTTCATCGTTTCGAGCGACGGGCTGGTTGTGACGAACAGACACGTTGTTTCGGACGAGAGCGCCAGCTACACCGTGATGACCAATGATGAAAAAAAACATGACGCCAAGGTGCTGGCAATCGATCCGGTCAATGATGTCGCGATTCTCAAAATAGACGCCGCCAATTTGCCGGTTTTGGAGCTGGGCGATTCATCGAATCTGCAAATCGGCCAAACGGTGATCGCGATTGGAAATTCGCTTGGAGAGTTCCGGAATACCGTGAGCAAGGGAATAATTTCGGGGCTCAAGCGCAATGTCACAGCCGGATCGGGACTGGGCGATTCAGAGAATCTCTCCGAAGTGATCCAAACCGACGCGGCTATCAACCCGGGAAATTCCGGCGGACCGCTTCTTGATATTCAGGGAAAAGTGATTGGCGTGAATGTGGCGATGGCGCAGGGGGCGCAGAACGTGGGCTTTGCCTTGCCGATTAATATTGTAAAAAAAGATCTTGCCAGCGTAAAAAGCAGCGGAAAAATCGTTCAGCCGTATATCGGAGTGCGATATTTGCCGATCGATGAGCAGATCCAAAAAGCCAACAATTTGTCTTTCGGTTATGGCGTATTGGTTGCCCGCGGCCAGCAAATCACGGATTTCGCGGTTGTTCCCGGCAGCCCGGCCGACAAAGCGGGAATCGTGGAAAATGACATTATTCTTGAAATAAACGGCGTGAAAATCGACGCCGGCCATCCTTTTGTGGGCCTTTTGAGCCAATACAGCGTCGGCGACACGCTCACGCTCAAAGTCTGGCACAAAGGCGACACAAAAGATATCCAAGTGACGCTTGAAGAAAGGAAATAAATTCTTTAGACGTTGGACGTCTAAACGTCTAAAAACAAGAAATACCTGAAAATATGGTATTTTTTGTATTTTTGTGATAAGTTGGATATAAGGAAAAAAATATACAATAGGACGAATGCATATGCTTTTAAAAAATTTGTCGCTTACTCGGATTAGGCAGATTATTCAAAGCGATTTTCCTGAAATCAAGATAAAATCAGCCAGACTCATCACAAACGGTTGGGACAATATTGTCGTTGAAATAAACGGAGAATATATTTTTAGATTTCCAAAGAAGAAAGACGAATGCCGAACTGATGTGGAAATAAAACTTTTGAACTTCCTGAAAGATAAGATCTCCTTGCCAATTCCACACATTGAATTCTTTGGAAAGAAATATGTATATTTTGGCTATAGAAAGATTCAGGGCGTCCCCTTGACAAAGAAAATTATTGATTCGCTGAAAAAAGAGAAGCGAGAAAAGCTGATTTTTGATATTGCAAACTTTCTTTTTGAATTCCACAATTTTTTTTCTTTGCGAAAAGCCAGGCAGCTTGGACTCAAAAATGAAGATCATTTTTCGTATTATACGATAATCAGCAACAAACTTTTTAAAAAGATAGGAAATGATAAAATAGCTGAATTCGTCAAACGAGTACTTGAGGATTACAAAAGCATTAAAATCAAAAAGGGTGAGACAGTGTCGTTATACAATGATCTCCATGAAGACAATATGGCATTTGATCTGAAAAAGAAGCAACTAAACGGTATTTTTGATTTTGGTGATGTGATGACTGGCGACTTGAATCGTGAATTTTGCTATTTATTCAGACTTGATCCGGTTATTATGCAAGAGATTATTAGCAAATACCAAAAAATATCCGGAAGAAAAATCGATATTGAGCGGGTTAAAATTTATGCCAAAATAAATGAAATGTCCGACCTTTCTTTTTATGTCGATAAACCCAACTCAAAAATTTATTGCAAGGCACTAAAAAACATCAGGAGATGGATGAGGTAAGTCTTTAGACGTCCAACGTCTAAAGACTTTCTGCAAGTTATGAGGAGGGATCCATTTGTCATCGGAGAATATTATCATATCTATAACCGTGGCGTGGAGAAGCGGAATATTTTTCTGTGCAATAGAGATTATTTACGCTTTCTCGAGTCTATGAAGGAATTCAATAATGCCAAGCCCCTCTATAGCCTATTTCTGCAAAGGGAATTGAAAAGAAGAGGAATTTTAGATGTCGGACGTCTAAAGGAATTAGTGAAAATAATTTGTTATTGTCTCAATCTAAACCATTATCATTTTATTTTGAAACAGACATCGGAAAATGGTATTTCGGAATTCATGAAAAGGCTTGGCGGAGGATATACTAAATATTTCAACCATAATTACCAAAGATCGGGCTTTTTGTTTCAAGGGAGATTTAAGTCGGTTCACATCAAAACTAATGCACAGTTGTTATATTTGTCTGCTTATATAAACAGAAATTACTTTATTCATGGATATGGCAATGATTTCAGTTGGCCTTATTCGAGCCTTCAAGATTATATTGGAAAAAGGAATAGCGAAATTTGCAGCGAAAATATAATCCTGAATCAATTCAAGAGCAAGAGTGAATATCGAGAGTTCATGCAAGAAAATGCTTTATATATGAAAGAAAAAAAAGAAGACGAAAAATATTTACTAGAATAATTGTTTTTAGACGTTGGACGTCTAAAAACGTCTAAAAAATATATGTCCAAACAAATATACAATCTGTCTCTCGAAGAAGTTCTGAAAAAGTTTTCGGCGAGTGAAAGCGGACTTTCGAATGGAGAGGCAGTGGAAAGACTGAAAAAATACGGGCGCAATATTATTGAAAAAAAGAACAGCTGGCGGTGGGTGAAACTGGTTGCTCATCAGTTCAATGACGCCTTGGTGTGGATTTTGCTCGTGGCGGGAGGGCTCGCGCTTTTTTTTGGCGAGTTGCGGGATGTGACGATCATCGGAATAATCATTCTCATCAACGCGGTCATCGGATTTTTTCAAGAGTGGAAAGCAGAACGGATTTTGGACCATATTCAAAAACTCACTTCGGACAAAGCGCTTGTTTTCCGCGGAGGAAAGAAAATTGAGATTGATGCGGCCGAAATCGTGCCGGGCGACATAGCGTTCTTGACTTCAGGGGACAATGTTCCATCGGACGGATATATTTTGGAAAGCTACAATTTTCACACAAACAGTTTTGTTTTCACGGGGGAATCAAAACCGGAAGGAAAAAGCGCGAAAACAATCGCGGAGGAAAATTTGCCGCTTGCCGACATCGACAACATGGTTTTCACGGGCGAGCAAGTGACGATGGGGGAGGCGAAGTTCATTGTGACGGGCACCGGAAGCAACACGGAGCTTGGGAAAATCGCGAATCTTGCAACAGAAGTCAAAGACGAGCTCACTCCGCTTCAACGAAAAATACGCACGCTTGGGCGCGACGTGACGGTTCTCGCGGTGGCGATCGCCCTCGCCGTGATGATCGCCGGAAGCTTTCAGGGAACATCGATATACCAGAATTTCCTTTTTGCTTTGGCAGTGGCCGTCGCGGTTGTTCCCGAGGGATTGCCGGCGGCGCTTTCGGTCGCGCTTTCGCTTGGGATGAAGCGCTTGCTCAAAGTTCGAGTTCTCGCAAAAAAATTAATTTCAGTAGAAACACTCGGCTCGGTGAATGTCATATGCACGGACAAAACCGGCACGATCACAAAAAACGAACTGATGGTGACGAAAATCGTTCTGGATGAAAGAGAAATTGCCGTGAGCGGGGAAGGATATGCGCCGATCGGGGACTTTTTGATCGGCGGGCAAAAAGTTGATCCGAAAAATATTCAGAATCTCGAACTGCTGCTCAAAATTGCCTCGCTTTGCAATGACGCGGCCTTAATTTACCCCGTTAGAAAGAAAGAAGCTTCAGATAATAATGAAAATTCCAGACTTTCTAACGGGGTAAATGAAAAAGATAATTATAAAATAGCAGGCGACCCAACAGAGGGAGCTTTGGTTGTGGCAGCGCGAAAATATGATCCGGATGAAAAATTTTTTGAAGCAGGGGAGCGTAAAATAGACGAAAATCCTTTTGAATCGGATCGGATGATGATGAGCGTTGTTTATCAAAGAGATCGGATCGCGGACAAAGAGGAAAGCGAACCGATCTCGTACGTGAAAGGCTCGCCGGATGTTTTGCTCGGCCTCTCCCCCAAAAAGTTGACCCAAGAGGGGATAGTCCCCTTTTCCGACGGGGAAAAATTAAAAATAAAAAAAATATACGATGCGATGTCAGGAGAGGCGCTTCGGGTTTTGGCTTTCGCCTATCGGCCGATGAATAATATTTCAAAAAATACTCATAAAGACGAATCCGCCGCCGCTAAAGCTTTGACGGACGAGGCGGAAAAAGATTTGATCTGGGTCGGCATGATGGCCATGATCGACCCGCCCCGACACGATGTCGGGGAGGCGATCAGAGAGTGTCGTGAGTCGGGCATCAAAGTGATCATGATCACGGGAGACTATGAAGTGACAGCGAAGGCGATTGCGGAGAATGTGGGATTGCTTGCATGTAACATGAAACATGTAACATGTAACAATCTTGTAATTAACGGCAAAGAATTAAACTCATTGAAAGACGGAGAGATATTGCAGAGAATTCAAAATGGCGCGTCTGTTTTTGCGCGGATCACGCCGGAGCAGAAATTGCGAATTGCGGGCATCCTCAAGAAATCCGGCGCGGTGATCGCGATGACGGGCGACGGGGTGAACGATGCGCCGGCGCTCAAGCGCGCGGACATTGGCATCGCGATGGGAATCATCGGTACGGATGTTTCCAAAGAAGCCTCGGATATGATCCTTCTCGACGACAATTTTGCCTCGATCGTGGCGGGAATCAAAGAAGGGCGGACGGTCTATCAAAATATCCGCAAGTTTGTCTATTATGTTTTTTCTTCAAACGCCAGTGAATTTTTGACGGTCATCTTTGGAATGCTTCTGGCGATTCCCGCTCCAATCACCGCTGTTCAAATTCTGGCGATTGATTTGGGGACGGATGTCTTTCCATCCTTGGCGCTCGGGCTTGAGCCGGCCGAGCCTCACGCGATGAAGCAAAAACCGCACAATCCGAAAGAGCGGCTCATCGGGAGTTTCGGCTTTTGGCGCTTGGTCTATGTCGGGTCGATCATGGCGACCGGTGCGATCGTGGCATTTCTTTGGTCAATGACGCGCGGTGGTTGGCATTTCGGGCAATCAATCGATTTCAGCTCGGCGCTCTATATGAAGTCAACCGCGGCGACATACGCAGTGCTTTCGATGACGCAGATGGCCAATCTTTTGCAGGCGCGCAGTGAAAAACTCTCGGTTTTTGCAATCGGATTTTTCAAGAACAAATATGTCATTGGCGCGATCGTCATTTCGGTCGGGATGCTCTTCTCGTTTTTGCATATCCCCTTTTTCCAGAGATATCTGCATATGGCGCCGATTGACGGCTGGGACTGGCTGGTCGTCGCCGGCGCGACGCTCGCGGTCTTTCTCTTTGAAGAAGCGCGCAAAGCGGAAGAAAAATAGTTTGACGAGAGCCCGACTCTCGTCAGAAACGCGGCTTGCAGAAATTTGACAATCCTGCCGTTTGGCGCTATAATATATAATCGGGAATTCAGCACGTTAAAAACCAAATAATCCATATATAAGCCTCTTTAGGGGCGAGAGGAGAATCTTGATGAAAAAACTTATTTTTTGCAAAAGATGCGGAAGATTTCGGGGTTGCGTTGATAAAAATGGGGAAATTCGCTATTGCTACTCCAAGTGTGAAAAGAGGCGCGGTTGTGAGATTCTTTTTGAGTTTCAGTCCCAAAAACTTGCTGAATTCAGAAGGGCTAGCGAGTTTGAAATTTTATTCCATTGTTGTCTGGGTTGTCGCAAAGAGATGCGGCGTCTATAACCGGAGCGAAAGCTCTGCGGAGGAAGGAGAAAAGTATGAGGGTGATTACAGGAGAGGAATTGAAAAATCTTATCCAAGAACAAAGGCTGGGAGCTTATCAGCCCCCATGTCCCTTTCAGGAGGATATTCTTCTGGCTACGCGAAATCTTGCGGCGGCTCTCTTTGGCCTCGGCTATCGAGAAACGGCCGTGGATAATATCCCAGAGAGCCTACGGGGAATATTTTTCCCGGAATAATTTCAACCGGAGCGGATGCTCGAGGGGGGGAATTATGACAAAATTATTTAGGCCAAGTGTTTCTTTTCCGACAAACAGGATTGAGGCCATAGTGTATGCCGAAGAGGCGGCCCAAGGCCTTAGGCTATGGCTGTGCGCTGATATGGTCATTGTCTTCGTCATTTTTGGCGTATGGCTCTATGGCGCCCTGAATTCGATCATTTTGGGATTTGCCATTCTGATCGCTTTCGGCTGTCCTATTATTATGACCCTCGGTTATGCTATCGGCTGTTTGCGTTATTTGACGCTGAGGGAATACTACTGGGTCTTGAAGTTCAATGTATAAGAGTTCTAATGCACGAAAAAATTTTGAGCCGGTCTCCGATGGGGGCCGGCCTTTTTTATTTTCTGGGAAATGGTGGTAAAATGAAAATAACCTCACCCCAGCCCCCTCCTTGTTAAGGAGAGGGAGGCGCAAACTATGATCAATCTCAAGATCGCGAAAATTTTTGGCGAGATGGCGGAATACTATACGATGCGCGATGACAAGTTCCGGCCGCGGGTTTATGAGCGGGCGGCAATGTTGATTGAGGGCATGGAAGAAGATATTGAAGATATATATAAAAAATCGGGAACGAAAGGCTTGATGGCAATTCAGGGGATTGGGCAAGGGCTGGCAGAGCATATAGAAGAATATATCAAGGCAGGGAAGATCAAGATTTTTGAAAAATTGAAGAAAGAAGCTCCTCTTGACCTTGAGAGCTTCTCGGCCGTGGAAGGCGTCGGGCCGAAAATGCTGATGGCGCTTTATAAAAATCTCAAAATAAAAAATATCAAAGACTTGGAAAAAGCGGCGAGAGAGGGGAAAGTACGCGCACTCCCCCGCTTTGGGCAAATATCGGAAGAGAACATTTTGCGCTCGATCGAAATGTCGCGCGAGCATCGCGGCCGGTTTTTGCTTGGGTTTCTCTCCCCTATCGTTTCGGAAATCGAAAAAAAACTTTCCGCGCTTCCGAGCGTTCAAAAAATCATTATCTGCGGATCGATCCGGCGGCGCAAAGAGACGGTTGGCGATATTGACATACTCGCCGTAGCCCGCCCGCATCGATACGCGAAGCGTTTCGGGCAGGCGAAAAATTCTCGTGAGATCATGGAATATTTTATTTCTATGCCGAACGTTGAGAAAGTGATCGCGAGCGGCGAAACAAAATCGGCTGTTCATCTCGACATCGGAATTGACGCGGACTTGCGGGTCGTTCCCGAAAAATCGTTCGGGGCGGCGCTGCAATATTTCACCGGGAACAAAGATCACAATGTGGAATTGCGAAAGATCGCGATCAAAAAGGGTTGGAAAATGAACGAGTATGGCTTATTTGATAAGAATGGCAAGCAAATCGCCGGACGGACGGAAGAAGAAATATATGAAAAACTTGGACTCGATTGGATGCCGCCGGAAATGCGAGAAAACAGGGGCGAAATTGAGCTGGCGCTGGCGCACAAATTGCCGAAAATCGTTGAATACGGCGAAGTTTTGAGCGATCTCCAAATGCACACAACTTTTTCGGACGGAGCGCATAGCGTTGCGGAAATGGCCAAAGCGGCGGAGAAGTTGGGGAGAAAATATATTGCCATCACGGACCACGTCGGCCATCTCAAGATTGCGGGGGCGATGGATATTGCCACGATTGAAAAGCAATGGCGGGAAATCGAGAAAGTAGACAAGGCTATGAGCGGGATAAAAATCCTCAAAGGCTGTGAGGTGGATATCAACCCCGACGGAACAATCGCGCTCGAGGACAAATATCTGGCGAAATTTGATATTGTTCTCGCTTCGATCCATTCCAACTTCAAAATGCCAAAAACAGACCAGACAAAAAGGCTGATTCGGGCGATTGAAAATCCGCATGTGGACATCATTGCTCATCCGACGGGACGCATAATTCATCAGCGCGCCGGATACGATTTCGATTTTGATGAGATATGCAAAGCGGCGGCTCGAACAAAAACAATTCTCGAAGCCAATTGCTATCCGGATCGCTTGGATTTGAATGATGTGAATATCCGGCGGGCGATTGCGTGCGGCGTCAAAATTTCTTTCGGCACGGACTCGCACAGCAAAAATCAATTGCACTATCTCGATCTCGGCATCGCCCAAGCCCGCCGCGGATTCGCGACGAAAAAAGATTGTGTGAATTGCCTCACCGCGGACGAACTTTTGAAATTTTTGAAGAGCAAATAAAATATTTTCAAAACACTTTTTACAAAATGTCAAATTTGTGCTTATATAATAAGTTTTTGCTTGACAAGATTTTCAAAGGTGCTAGCTTTTGATTGTTAGAAGTTTTGTTTACAAATTGTTCAGACCTCCCATCGAGGAGGAATCTTGCTGTAAAGAAAAAGGGAGGAAGTGGCTATGAGACGGAGATTGTGGTTAGGGGTAGTGTTGATGATGGCGGTGGTTTTCTGCTTTGCCGGTATGGCGACGGCGGCCACCAAGGATCCGGTTACCAGGCACTACGTGTTCACCAGTGCCGAGACCGCGTATCCGGCGTTTTCCGGCAAGCAGTCCCAGGTTGAAGCGGCCTACGGCGCCTACATGTACGGCTTGAAGACCAAAACGGCTGTCGTGAGCAAAGCGGCGTCTGACGCAATGGCAAAGGTGCACAAGCAGCGGGCCATATTGCTCTATTCCATTGTCGGAACTCCCGTGGGCTATGGCGTCGAATTGGGAAACGCCAGAGCCGTCGCCTACGTAGCGGCCGACAACTGGGCCGTGGCGAACGGACAGCCGGCACCTTTTGGAAGCGCCTCTCTGGCCGAATGGCTGTCTATTCCTCTGGCGCTGGCCAATTTTCCGTCGGGACCGGCGTTTACGCTGATCAGCGGCCCCTTCTATTGCTTCAGCCGGCAGCTGGATGTGATGACCGGAGCCGGGATAAATCGGCCTCTGCTGGTCAACGCAGCGATGATCGCGGCGAAAGTGGTTATTTTTCAACAAACCGCAATCACTGACTACGCTTTCTTCAGAATCGTGCCCAATCTCTTCCACAACGCGCTGGCCTGGTCGGCCATAACCACGATTCCGGCCAATATGCTGGTCAACGCGGGCTACGGACTTAGCGGCAAGGGCATCTCATACTGCGACCTGGTTGGATACCAGGAAAGCAGGATGTCCACCGTGGACTATGCCAAGAAGTACGGCACCGACTTTGGGCGGCAGTACAAGGCAATGTCAGCATTCGGGCAGCTGGTTTTCTAAGACCGGTATGCCTGGGCACCATCAAGGGCTCGTCAAGAATTCGGAGGGATTCTCGGCGAGCCCTCTTTTTATTGTCAAGTGAAGCGAGAGAAATTAAAACTGGAGATCTTTTCCACTTTCTGCTATAATGATACCAATATGACCGTTCGAAGAAAAACCCCGCACCAGATTCTTTTGTGCGCGGTTGGTGTTTTTTGACGGACACTTGAGAATCGCATTAGCTATTAAGAATTTTTTGTATGACGGTACGGGGCAAGGTTTGGCTGAAGTTTTCGCTGGTCGTGATCTTGTTTTTGATCACGGCTCTTGTTGTATATCCGAAGCCGATTCAAAAACCGGCGTGGCTTGGAAATGCGCTTGGGAAACTGAAAATCAATCTCGGTCTCGATCTGCAGGGTGGAATTCATTTGATATACAAAGTGGACACAAGCGGGGTGGATTCAGCGAAAGTGCCGGACGCCTTGAACGGCCTTCAGGATGTGATCGAACGGCGAGTGAACGCGTTTGGAGTGGCCGAGCCTTTGATTGAAACTTCAAAGTCGGGGTCGGAGCAAAGATTGATTGTGGAATTGGCGGGTGTTCGTGACATTGAAAAAGCGAAAGCCATGATCAAAGAAACGCCGTTTTTGGAATTCAAAAAGATGAATCTCGCGGATAATGCGGATAAGGCGGAAGTTGCGGAATTTAGCGCGGAAGATCAGAAATATAATGAAGATCAAAAAGCCAAAGCCCAAGATCTGTTGAAACAAATTCAAGGCGGAGCGGATTTCACGGAGTTGGCGAAGCTTTATTCCGAAGATCCCGGATCGAAAGACCAGGGCGGTGATTTGGGATTTGTGAAACGCGGTACATTTGTTCCAGAGTTCGACAAAGTGCTTTTCGACAGCAATCTCGAGCCGGGGCAAGTATATCCGCAAGTTGTCGAGTCAGATTTTGGCTTTCATATAATAAAATTGATCGAAATCAAGGGAGATGGAGACAATAAAGAAGTCCACTCCCAGCATATTTTGCTCGCCAAAAAAACTCCTCCGATGCTGGAACAAGCGGCGCCGACTTTCATTGAAACGGGGCTATCGGGAAAAAATCTCAAAACCGCGAATGTTCAATTCATGTCGCAATCCGGAAAGCCGGAAGTGGGGATTGAATTTGACAGCGAAGGGACGAAACTGTTCGCCGATCTCACCAAAGAAAATATCGGCAAGCAAATCGCCATATTCCTCGACGGGCAAGTCATCAGCGCTCCGACCGTGCAAACTTCAATTACGGATGGAAAAGCGGTCATCACGGGCAATTTCACGCTAGATGAAGCCAAAAAACTGGCGCAAAGACTCAATGAAGGCGCGCTTCCAATGCCGATCACGCTCATCGGACAGCAAAGCGTTGAAGCTTCGCTTGGACAAATATCTTTGAGTCAAAGCCTCAAGGCGGGACTGATCGGGATCATCCTCGTCATGATTTTCATGATAATCTATTACCGTTTTCTGGGAGTTGTCGCTTCGGCCGCAGTTGTGATCTATAGCCTTCTCATGATCGCCATTTTCAAAATTTCTTCGGTTTCGCCGTGGTCAATTACACTGACATTGGCAGGTATAGCCGGTTTTATATTGTCTGTTGGCATGGCGGTGGACGCGAATATTTTGATTTTCGAGCGTACAAAAGAGGAGATCCAGAAGGGACGCAGCATGCGCAGCGCGATCGATGAGGGACATCATCGCGCCTGGCCGAGCATCCGCGACAGCAATATTTCTTCGATCATCACCTCGCTCATATTGATCTGGTTCGGGACGGGATTCGTGAAGGGATTTGCGATCACGCTGCTTTTGGGAGTTTTGGTTTCGATGTTCACGGCCATTGTGCTTGTCCGCATCATTTTGACAGCCCTCATCGGACAATGGGCGGAAGATAGGCACGGTTTGATAATAGCCAAGAGACTAGAGAAAAAAGAAGATTCAAGTGATTAAGCTCGCGGAAAATTAGATTTCTCGAGTAGGCTAACCTGTTCCAGCCTATAAATATGCTGGAACAGAACGCAATACTCTCGAAATTCCAATTTCCTGCTCGCTAAAAACATGCAAATGTACAATATCCTCGGACAGCGAAAATACTTCTATATCTTTTCCGGAACTTTGATGCTTTTGAGCATCGTTGCTCTTTCGGTTTGGGGACTGAAATACGGGCTTGATTTCACGGGAGGAACGCTGATGGAAATTAGAAATGAAAAAATAGAAATAAAAAACGATGATCTCAAGAGTACGCTCAAAGAAATTGGCACTGAAGACGCTGTGATCACGCCGACACAAAACAAGGCATATCTAATCCGCTATGCCAATTCGGATGACGAGAAAAACATGGAAGTGCTCAAAAAGCTTCGGGAAAAATATCCCGACACTCAAAATACCCGCCTTGACTATATCGGCCCGTCAATTTCCAGCGAACTCAAATCAAAAGCCATTTGGGCGCTCTTGGTCGCCGTCATCGGCATCGCGCTCTATATCGCCTATGCTTTCCGCAAGGTTTCCCGGCCGGTGGAATCTTGGAAATATGGTATTGGCGCCATCATCGCTCTTGTTCATGATGTGATGATCACGGTTGGAATATTCGCAATTCTTGGACATTTCTGGGGCATCGAAGTTGATTCCTCTTTTATCGCCGCCCTCCTCACTATCTTGGGTTTTTCCGTGCATGATACGATTGTCGTCTATGACCGGACGCGCGAAAATCTTTTGCGCAGCGGCTCGGGGGAGAAATTCGACGAAACCGTGAATCGCAGTCTCAATGAAACAATGGCTCGCTCAATCAACACGTCTCTCACCGTGATCATCACTCTGCTTGCAATTTTTCTTCTGGGCGGCGCGTCGATCAAAAACTTCACTCTCGCGCTTCTCATTGGAATCACCTTTGGAACCTATTCCTCGATTTTCGTTGCCTCGGCCTTGATCGTTGATTGGTGGAAATGGGAGAAAACTTGACAATACAAATAGGGTATGTTATCATTTTACTCTAGGATTAAATCGTGCTAATATAGCTTTAATCAAAGAGAAAAATGATGATTACTGAAAACAAGTTCAATTTGAGGGAAAATACGGAATTTGGGCAAAAAATAACGGTAAAATCGACTGATATTGCCACGATTGCCTCTGATCTGATGGGAAGTTTGGGAGCCAAGCAAAAGCTTGTGCTTTCCAGCCGTTTTGGAATTTCCGACCGCGATCCGCAGACTCTTGAGTCGATCGGAAAAAGTCTGAACATCACCCGCGAAAGAGTGCGCCAGATCGAAGCCGACGCTCTGAATCTGCTCAAAAAAATCGATCGAACGGAGCAATCCAAGGAATTGTTTTCCATTATTTCAGAAACAATCGAAGAAAAAGGCGGAATTGCAAAATCCGAAACGCTCATCGAAGAAGTTTTTGAAAAATATTTCGCAAGGAAGCCAAGAGACTCAAAAGAAAAAAGCTTGCTTGAAATTGTTTTTTCCGTAGCCGGCCTCAAAAGAATGAAAGGCAACAAGGAAATGGAAGACGGCTGGGCCGGCAAAGATTTTGATATCAAGAGTTTTCGAAGCTCCGTGAGCCGGATTGAAAAAATATTCGACGATTCAAAAAAACTTTTTTCGGAAGAAGAACTCTTGAAAAAAGTTGACATTGCCGGCCAGACGGATCCGCAGGCGAAGATCGATCCCGAAAAAATCGTCAATTTTCTCGAAGTTTCCAAAAAATTCGGAAAAAATGTTTTCGGCAATTGGGGAAAAGCCAAATGGCCGCTTGTGCGTCCGAGAGGCGTGAGGGAAAAGGCGACGCTGGTGCTCCTCAACTGCAAAAAACCTTTGCATTTTCGCGAAATCAGCCAGCTTATCGAAAAAACGGGCTTGTCTGAAAAGAAAGTTCATCCCCAGACCGTTCACAATGAACTGATCCGCGACAAGAGATTTGTTTTGGTCGGACGGGGAACATACGCCCTTCGCGAATGGGGATATGAAGAAGGAACAGTGAAGGATATCATCGTTTCGATCATCAAATCCGCCGGCGGATTTTTGAAAAAAGATTCAATCGTGAAAGGCGTCCTCAAAAAACGCAAGGTGAAAAAAGCGACCATTGCCGTCAATTTGTCGGACAAAAAAGTTTTTGAAAAGGCAAAAGGCGGATATTCTCTGAAATAAAACACTAATATAACGAATAGGCGCACGAATAAAACGAAGGATTTTTGGTTAGATTTGTGTAATAAATATTCGTCAAATTCGTGTCTAGCGTCTTTATCGTCAGAAAAGAAAAGAGGAAAATAAAAAATATTAAAAATTCTTATGGATTTCGCATCCTTTTTCAAACAATATTTTGAAACAATCGGACTATTGTACTCCATCAGCTGGTGGTGGGCGGGTCCGATTGTTTTGTTTTATCTTTTCAAGATTCTTTGGAGAAAATATTCGTGGGGGCAATATGCCTCGACAATGAAGAATATCGTGCTGGAAATCAAACCGCCTCGCAACATTGAGCGCAGTCCGCGGACAATGGAGCAGGTTTTTGCCGCTCTGCACGGAGTTTGGTCAACACCGAACTATATTGACAAGTTCGTCAAAGGCAAATGGTACCAATCCCTCATCAGCTTTGAAATTCAGGGCGTGAACGGAGAAATGCATTTTTATGTCCGGCTCGAAAGCAAATATCGCAATTTCATCGAATCTCTCATCTATTCCCAATATCCGGAAGCGGAAATACAGGAAGTCGAAGATTATACCTTGTCCGTTCCGAGAAATGTGCCAAATCCCGAGTGGGATCTTTGGGGCGTGGACTTCAAGCTGGCAAAGAACGATGCCTATCCGATCCGCACCTACAAATATTTTCAAGAAGAAGTGACCAAAGGAATGATCGATCCGCTGGCGGAGCTTGCCGATGTCATTGCCGGGCTTCCTCCCGGACAGCAGATTTGGCTGCAGCTTGTTGTCACGCCCGAACACGACAAAGACTGGCAAGGAGCCGTGAAAAAACTGGCCGACAAATTGTCAGGAAAGGAAGTGAAAAGCGATCCGATGATAGTTTTCCGCTTTTTTTCCGAAATGCTTGATATTATAAAAACATCTTTTTTGTATATTTTCAGCACAGTCGATGAAATTGCCGAAAAAAAGAAAGAAGAACAGCCCTTGATGTTCAGGCTCACGCCCGGAGAACAGGAAACGCTCAAAGCGGTCGAAGAAAGCATCGCGAAAAAAGGCTACCGAACCAAATTTCGTTTCATTTATGTCGGCCGGCGCGAAGGCTTTGACCGGGGATTTTTGTCGGGAGTGAACGGGGCGATCCAGCAGTTCAATGACGCGATGCTCAATTCTTTCGCGCATGACAACGAGACAAAGACTTTCGCGAACTATATCTGGGTCGAACCCCGGATGCGTTTTGCCCAGCGAAAGATTTTCAACCGTTATCTCGATCGCGATCCGGACGGTCCGAGATTTGTGCTGAATTCGGAGGAACTGGCGACGGTCTTTCATATGCCGGATATGTCCGTGTTGTCGCCGTCCATCTCGCGCGTTGAAGCCAAAAAAGGCGGCGCGCCGGTCAACTTGCCGATAGAGTAAACACTAATCCAACGAATATAGAAACGAATACAACGAAAAATTAGTTTGATTGGTGTTAATATTAGTTAAATTCGTGTATATAAATGCATAACGAAAAAATCACAAAATTTGCCAAGACCAACTTCCGCGGACAGGAACGGGTTTTCGGCATCAAAGAAGACGACCGGAGGCGCCATTTCTATGTTGTCGGGAAAACCGGAACCGGAAAGACGACGATGATCCAGAATATGGCCATCCAAGACATTCAAAACGGCCGCGGTGTGGCAATCGTCGATCCGCACGGAGAGTTTGCCGAAACGGTCCTCAAAGCGGTTCCTGCCAATCGCATCAACGACGTGATCTATTTCAATCCGGCCGATCAAGAATGGCCGATCGCTTTCAATGTGATGGAAAAGGTGGATACGGAATACCGGCACCTTATCGCTTCGGGCTTGGTCGGCGTTTTCAAGAAAATTTGGGCGGATTCCTGGGGGCCGCGGCTTGAATACATTTTGCGAAACGCCATTCTCGCGCTACTTGAATATCCAAGCAGCACGCTTCTTGGCGTGACGCGCATCTTGGTTGATAAAAGCTATCGTGAGCGGGTGGTGGAAAAAATCACCGATCCGGTCGTGAAATCTTTCTGGGTGGATGAGTTCACGAAATGGAACGAACGGGTTTTGCAAGAAGTTATCTCGCCGATCCAGAACAAGGTCGGACAATTTCTTTCCAGTGCGCTCATTCGAAATATTGTCGGGCAGACCAAATCGGCTTTCAATATCCGCGATCTCATGGATCAGGAAAAAGTCATCATTATGAACCTTTCCAAAGGGCGGATCGGGGAAGACAACAGCGCGCTTCTTGGAGCGATGATGATCACGAAAATCCAGCTGGCGGCGATGGCGCGAGTGGATGTTCCGGAAGAAGAGCGAAAAGATTTCTATCTCTATGTCGACGAATTCCAAAATTTCGCGACCGACTCATTCGCGAATATTCTTTCCGAGGCGCGAAAATATCGCCTCAACTTGATTCTTGTTCATCAATATATCGGCCAGCTCACAACCGATACATCGACAAAAGTGCGAGATGCTGTTTTTGGGAACGTAGGGACGATCGCGACTTTCCGGATCGGCGCGGAAGACGCTGAATTTTTGGAAAAAGAATTTGAACCGGTATTTTTGATCCAGGATCTTGTCAATCTTCCCAATCGCAATATATACATCAAGCTTATGATCGACGGACTCACTGGAAGCGCTTTCTCGGCAGCGACCTTGCCTCCGCTTGACCTCACAAAAACCATTGGAAACGCAGAAAAAGTGATCAAGGTGACGCGCGAGCGATATGGAACTCAAAGGGATATTGTTGAAGAAAAAATTGCCCGCTGGAGCGGAATGGTGACGGAAAATGATTTGAAAACAAACGCGAATAAGCCGGAAATGATTCATGTCAAAGCCGACAATATGAAAAGCAAAACAGCCACAAGCAAAAGCGCGCCGGTGAGAAGCGCGCAACCCGTCCCATCTGCCCAAAAATCAGACGACGGACGCGCAATGTACCCGGCGAAATGCGCGACTTGCGAGGCGGATATCCAAGTTCCGTTCAAACCCGACGCCTCGCGTCCGACTTTTTGCAAGGATTGCCTCAAGGACTATCAGCGCCAGCAAGCCAGAGTCCAGCAAACGAAAAGCGCAAGAGTTGAAAAACCGATCAGGAGACCTGGCGTATCATCAAGAAGCGAGGCCGACCGTCCGCGGCAAACTTTGACTATGAGCGAAGCGACCCGGATGCAGCCCAGAAATTTCCGCCGTGAAAACATTCGCGAGAAAAAGCCAGTGGATCTGGCCGGAGTGCGGAGCTTAATCAAGGAAAGTATTGATTCGAAGAAATAATCTTTGTGATGAAAACCAGAAAAAAAATTCTTGTTGCGCTTTCCGGCGGGGTGGATTCGGCGGTTTCGGCGGCCTTGCTCAAAAAGCAGGGCTTTGATGTTTTTGGAGTATATTTTCGCTTTTTCGACGGAAAAAATGCCAAAAAATCTTTGAATAAGGCAAAAAAAGTCGCCAAAGGTCTTGATATAGATCTCGAGGTTGTCAATGCCCGCAAAGAGTTCAAGAAAAAAATAATCGATTATTTCATCGATTCATATAAAAAAGGGATCACGCCCAATCCCTGTGTTGTTTGCAACAAAGAAATGAAATTTCGGCTGTTGTTTGATTTAATGAAAAAATATAAGGCGGATTTTGTGGCTACTGGGCACTATGCCCGCCTCGGGCGGGAATTTTCAATTTTCAATTTTCAATTTTCAAACAATTCTAAAATTTCTAAATTTCAAAATATTAAATTGCTACAAGCCTCAGACAAATTGAAAGACCAGTCTTATTTTTTATATAAATTAAATCAGCAAGAATTATCAAAAACTATTTTTCCGCTTGGAGAATTGAAAAAAACCGAAGTGAAGAAATTGGCAAAAAAATTCAAATTGCCTGTTTTTGGGGACGAAGAATCGCAGGATGTTTGTTTTTTGGAAAATAGCGATATAAACAAGTTTTTGAAAAAGAATATCAAACCAAAATTAGGAAATATTGTCGATGAAGCAAAAAATATTCTTGGAAAACACAAAGGACTGCCTTTTTATACCATTGGCCAGCGGAAAGGAATCGAAATCGGGGGAACGGGGCCATATTTTGTGATTGGCAAAGACTCAAATAAAAATCAGCTCTTTGTTTCAAATGATCCGAAAAAATTGCTTGTGAGAAAGTTTTTCGTGAATGGGGTGAATTGGGTAAATAAGGGAAATCGGGGGAATTCTGGGAGAAAATATATTTTGAAAGCCCATGTGCAGATTCGCTATCATGCGCCTAAAGTTTCTGCTATAATCAAATCAGGCAAATCGGGGAAATTGATCGTCGAAACCAAAAAGCCGTTGCGAGCAGTGACGAAAGGCCAATCAGCGGTTTTTTATAAGAATAGCGAAGTTCTTGGTGGAGGAATAATTGTATAAGACAAATATATGGGAATACTCGATGATTATAAAAGCGACAATGAAGCAACAGACGGAGAAGCTTCCACGGATGATCCAAGTGAAGCTCGCCGAAAGCGCTTGGATATCGAACGGCAAATTGTTATTTTGAAATCTGATCGCGGAAAGATTATGCGGGAAGTCGAAGACCTTGAAATTCAGAAACGAAAATTCAAAAAAGAAGAGGAGCGAATTCGCATAAATCGGGACGAGCTTGAAAAAACGCTCAAGAAAAAAAGTACGGACTTGATGTTTTTGGATGAGGAAATCAAAGGACTCAACAAAAAGTTGAAATCACTTTAGCAAAACGAAATATATTTTCAACTGCCTCTGCAATGTTCCACTGGGGCAGTTTTTCTTTACATTTTTTGAGAAATTTGCTATTTTTATAATACTAAACACTAGAAACCAAAAAATGACTGCAAACGAACTGCGTCAAAAATATCTCGATTTTTTCGAAAGTAAAGGACACGCAATCATCCCTTCCGCGCCTTTGGTGCCGGAAAATGATCCGACCGTGCTTTTCACGACCGCCGGAATGCATCCGCTGGTGCCGTTTTTGATGGGCGAAAAACATCCGCTGGGAACGCGGCTTGCCAATGTCCAAAAATGCGTTCGCACGGGTGATATTGACGATGTGGGAGACAACCGGCACCTCACTTTTTTTGAAATGCTGGGCAATTGGTCGCTCGGGGACTATTTCAAAAAAGAAGCGATTGAATGGAGTTTTGAATTCATGACGTCGGAAAAATGGCTCGGGCTTGATCCGCGCCGGCTATATGTGACGGTTTTCGAGGGGGACGACGACGCGCCGCTCGATCAGGAGTCGATCAATATTTGGCAAGAACAATTCAAAAAAGCCGGAATCGAAGCGAAAGTAGCCGAGGACAAAATTGTGAACTATGAAAAAAGGATCATTCCTCTCGGGAAAGACGACAATTGGTGGGGACCGGCCGGGAAAACGGGACCGTGCGGACCTGACAGCGAAATGTTCTATGATGTTTCGCCGGAAGATGGAGCGGTTGAAGGAAAATTTGAAGAGCTCAATGGTTCGCGGTTGATGGAAATATGGAACGATGTTTTCATGGAATACAACAAAAAAGAGGATGGAACTTTTGAAAAATTGGCGCAGCAAAATGTGGACACGGGGATGGGACTCGAGCGAACTCTTGTGACCCTCACGGGAAAAGAAAATGTTTTTGAAACGGATATATTCCAGCCGATCATCAGAAAGATCGAAGAAATTTCGGGGAAAGAGTACAAAGAAGACGGAAATCAATCTCCGATGAGAATAATTTCCGACCATTTGAGATCGGCGACCTTCATGATCGCGGACGGGGTTGTGCCTTCAAATGTTGAAAGAGGATATATTTTGCGCCGGCTCATCCGCCGTGCCATTCGGCAGGGGAAAATATTGGGAATTGAAAACAATTTTGCCGCCAAGATTGCCGAAGTGGTGATTTCCGAATACAAAGAAACCTACGGCGAACTCGAGCGCGAAGCTGCCAAGATCACCGAAGAATTGAATCAGGAAGAAGTTCGATTTCGTGAAACTCTTGAAAAAGGACTGAAACAAATCAGAGAAATCATTGCCGAGAGTCGCAAAGAGGAACAAATTTCTGGAGAAAAAGCTTTCTATCTTTTCTCCACGTTCGGTTTTCCCTTGGAACTGACAAAAGAAATCGCAAGTGAGCACAACATGGCCGTTGACGAAGAAGGTTTTCACGAAGAGTTCAAGAAACATCAGGATCTTTCACGAACCGTCAGTGCCGGAATGTTCAAAGGCGGACTCGCTGATGCGGGAGTTCAGGCGGCGCGGTTGCATACCGCCACTCACTTGCTTTTGGCGGCGCTTCGAAAAGTTTTGGGCGATCAGGTTCAGCAAAAAGGATCAAACATCACCGGCGAGAGATTGCGGCTTGATTTTTCGCATGACAAAAAAATGACGCCGGAAGAAATCGTCGAAGCTGAGCATCTGGTGAACGAAGCAATTTCAAAAAATATCGAAGTGAAATGCGCCGAGATGACGCTTGAAGACGCGCAAAAAACCGGCGCCGTTGGTGTTTTTGGCGACAAATACGGCGACAAAGTGAAAGTCTATAGTATATACGATTTTTCAACCGAGATTTGCGGCGGTCCGCACGCGGCTGCGACGGGCGAACTCGGGAAGTTCCGAATAACGAAAGAAGAAGCTTCCAGCGCCGGCGTGAGGAGAATCAAAGCGGTGTTGGAATAGATTATTTTCTGGCCTTCAGGTATTTATTGAAAAGATAGAAGAAATAGCTGAAAAACAAAAGAAGAAGGGCAATCGCGCCGGCGAAAAGGATATAATTTTTTCGAACCAGCGCCTGTCCGGCATAGGCGGTGACGAAAGCAAAGATCAGCTCGCCCAGCGTGATGGTGAGGAAATATTTGAGAAAATTGTATCTCAATGTTCCGAGGGTATAGTTGGGCACTTCGGACGGCATCGACATAATGAAAAAGAAAACCAGTTTGAATTCCGCGTCGGGCGGGATTTTTTTGCGATAATAATCGATTTTTTCAAGGGACACGAATTTTTTGAGGATCGGATTTCCCGCATAATACCCGATGATATAGCTCAAAAGATCTCCGATCAGCCAGCCGGCCAAGAGATAGAGGGTCGCGGGATTGCTTCCCCAAACAATGACGGCGATCGGAATCAGAGGTGCGGACGAAAAAGAAGAAAGCATTGTGGACAAAGCTCCAAGTCCGATGAAGACAAAAATACTCAAAAATGCGTGTTCTCGGGTCAAATTTTCAAAGAGAGGCACGATTTTCGCGAAAAACGCTTGGAATTGAACAGACGACCAGATCAAAAGACCGATGAAAGCGAAAGAAAAAGTGATGGCAACATTTTTTTTACTGAAGAGTTTCATTGCCTATGATTATACAGCAAAACGCCGGTTGCAGAAAGCTTATTAGGCAACAAAACGGGAATCAATGATTATTTATCCACAGCTTTGAGCTTGACAGACATAATATTTTTTGCTTTTATTAGGTTAATATAAAAACAAAAGAATTTTGCTCCATTTGGTAAAATTCTCGATATACAAAACCGCACAAGAAATACGGAAGTGTTGTTTTTTGGGTACGAGAAGAAATCAAATCAAAAAAGCCAATATCAGAAGCTGCTCAAAATAGCGGAAATTAACAATCAATCAATTTGAAGGTGCAGATCTCTTGAAGCTAGTTTGGTCGCTCATTTCCGCCCAAGGCGGAATAAGTTTCAAGAAGGAATCAATAGCGAAACCGGTCCGATTTATCGTACCGGTTTTTTTATGCGGATTATTTATGAAAAAAGGATCAGCAAGTATCTCATTGTTCTGAATATTGCCATTGTCGCAATGTTTGTTGCGCATCAATACAAAGGTGCCGCGTACGCAAGGCTGGACGAGTGGAAGCTCATCCCGAGGCAGGAGCGCTTCACGGAGCTATATTTCAACGATCATACCAATCTGCCCAAATATATTTCGAGAGGCGAAAAAATTTCCTTTTCTTTCGTGATTCATAACTTAGAGGAGAAACGTATATGGTATCCATATGTTGTCTATTTCAAATCTCAAGATGGACGAACTTACGAAATAGAGGAAAAATCAGTGTTTCTTGAAGATGGAGAATCCAAGACGATTAAGGAATCATGCACTTCAATTTTGGCGGACAACAGCGGAGGTATTTTTGTTGAATTAAAAGATTCACAGCAAGAGATACATTTTTTATTAACAGATAATAAATAGCAATGAACACTATAACCTCCAATAAAAAAATTACAGAAATTAGCATTTCGATAATTCTGCTTACTAAAAATGCAGGAATCACCTTCAAGTCTGTTTTAGACGGAATATTCAATCAAAGCATAAAGCCTCTGGAAGTTCTGGTGATAGACTCCGGATCAAAGGATAATACTCTGGAAATTGCGAAAGAATATCCCGTAAGGATAGTAGAAATACTGCCTGAAGATTTTAGGCATGGGCAAACCAGAAATTTTGGCGCAAACTTGGCCAATGGAACTCACGTAGTTTATCTTACGCAAGATGCAATACCCAGTACCGCAGATTGGCTGAAAGAACTCGTGAGTCCTTTTGAAGACAGCAATATAGCGGGAGTATACGGGAGACAAATTCCAAGAAAAGATGAAAATATAATTGATAAGTTTTTTTGTCTCAGCTTGTATCCCGATAAAAATATTATATGGAAAAACAATAAGAATTTGGGAATTGATACTATATTTTCTGATGTTAATTCCGCAATCAGAAAAGACATTTTGCTGAACATCCTTTTGATAACGATATAATCGTGTCGGAGGATCATGAATGGGCGCATCGGGTGCTGAAAGAAGGCTTTGCTATCTTTTATAACATTAAAGCTTCCGTGATCCATTCGCACTCCTATGACCTGGCAAGTCTTTTCAAAAGACACTTCGATATCGGAGTGTCTTATAATAAAATCAAAACAAAACGCGCTATTGGCCATTTATTGAAAAAGGGAATAAAGGTTCATTTTTATGAAATTGTTTACATTACAAAAAATGGATATCTTTACCTTGTTCCCTATTGCATATTCAAAGATATATTGAAATTCATTGCGATTATCCTTGGAAAAAACGAACGACGGCTGCCAAGAATCGCAAAAATAAAGTTTAGCAATTATGAAAGACACTGGGTATGAAGATTTGCCACCTAATAAATTCTTATCCCTTGCCAACTGGCGGAATGCAATCTTATTGCTATGACCTTGCGGACAGACAGTCTGCGCAGGAATGTGATGTTCATATATACGTGTCCGGGGTTATCAATGAATCTTCGCGTAATAAGCGGTATAAAATTAAAAGTTTTAAACCCCTATTTAATGTTGGCAAGGCGACATTTTCTCCCTCATTGATCATTGCCTTGTTGAAAGAAAAATTTGATCTTTTTCATGTGCATCTTCCTTTTCCATTTGGATTTGAAATTGCGCTGGTGATAGCAAAGCTAAGAAAAATTCCGCTTGTTGTCACTTATCACTGCGAAGTTAGCGATTATAGAGGCAGCCGTATAAGGGGCTTTTTCATGAAAACCTACAGCATCTTGAGCAACTTCTTATTGCGTTTTGCAGATCACATCATATTTACAACCGAAGATTACTCAAAATTATTTAATTTTTCCAAATTCAAAATATCAATAATTCCAATAGGCGTTGACGCGAACAGATTCCAAGTTTTTGATAAGGCTATTTCCAGGAAATATTTAAAACTTCCCGAATCAAAATTTATCGTTATATTTGTCGGGAATCTAGACAGCCATAATTATCACAAGAAAGGCGTTGAATACTTGTTAAACGCAGTACCATTGATTAGGAAAGAAATATCAAATATTTTTATTAACTTAGTTGGCAAAACTGACATTGAGACTGAGGATATTATCCACTCAATTTGTAAGGATAAAAATATAAGCGATATCGTCCGAATTTCCGGTTGTGTATCAGATGAAGACTTGTCTTCGCATTATTCCGCCTCAAATGTTCTTGTGTTGCCTTCAGTTTCCAGGCTAGAGGCGTTTGGAATCGTATTGCTTGAAGCGATGGCTTCAAGCTTGCCAATAATAGCATCGAACATTCCAGGAGTTAGATCTGTAGTAAAAAGCTCAAAAGCGGGTTTTCTTGTTGAACCAAGGTCTTCAAGCGATATAGCAAAAACTGTAGTTAGCGTATATAAATTAAAAAATTTGGATAAATATGCCGTTGAAACAGTAAAAAATAAATACACTTGGGATAAGATTGTTGCACAAATAAGTGAAATTTATAAAAATTTAATTAAGATATAGCGGAACATAAAATGAAAATTATACAAATAGCGCCTTACTACCCTCCGCATTTAGGCGGAATGGAAAGCTGCGTTAGGGAAATTTCTGAAAAATTAGCAAAGAAAGGGCATTCAATTGAAGTTTTTGCTTCAAACATAGGAAGTGAAGAAGAAAAGCCAAAATCAATCAAGAATTTGACAGTCCGCTATCTCAAGGCTTGGGATTTTGCTCATACGCCGCTGATTCCTTCTTTATTTTTCAAGCTGACGACCATTTCCAAGGATAGTGTCATGCATGTGCATGTCTCACAGCCCCTTATTCCAGAGATCGCCTGGTTAATTTCAAAAATAAGAAAAATATCCTATATAGCCCATGTTCATGTTGACATAGAACCAACAGGCAAAATGGGTTTTCTGCTGCCTTTTTATAAAAAATTCTTCCTAAAGAGGGTATTGCGCGCCGCGTCAAAAATTGTGGTTCCAACAAGGGATTATGCTGCTCTTATCAGCAAAAAGTATGTTATACCGGAACATAAAATCGCAGTCATCCCATATGGTGTTGATTTGAATAATTTTAAGAGTATCTCGACCGAATTGCATAACCCGATAAAATTATTGTTTGTTGGCAGGCTGGCAAAACAGAAGAATATCCCTCTTTTGATTAATTCATTGAAAAAAATTATTGATAAAAATGATTTTAATATTGAACTTCACGTAGTCGGAGATGGTGAGGAAAAAAATAAAATTGCTCTATTGATAAAAGCGCTGAAGCTAGATGACAAGGTTATTTTGCATGGCAGTCTAATAGGAAATAGGCTGTATCAAATTTATTCAAATTCGGATATTTTCATTCTACCTTCAGCCTATGAGTCATTTGGCATTGTCTTAATAGAGGCGATGGCTTCCGGATTGCCTATTGTTGTTTCGGATATTCCAGCGGTCGGAAATGTGATAGAAAACGAGAAAACTGGGCTACTGACGAAACTCACGCCCGAGGATTTTTCAAAAGCAATTGAAACAATGATTACAAATTCTGAATTAAGAGAAGGGCTGATTCGAAATGGCCTGAAAGAGGTTAAAAAATATGACTGGGATAAAATTGTTTCAAAATTTGAATGTATCTATAAAGAAGCAGCATATGATAATAACAAAAAATAAGTTGTTCGGCGGAATTATAATTTTTGGGCTGATAACCCTTCTTTTTATTTTGCTTGATGTCCAATATTTTTTTCTTAGGGAAATTTTCTCCTGTATTTTTTTGACAACAATTCCAGGACTGCTAATTATGCTGATACTCAAGATCAGGAAAATCGGGTTTTGGGAATACTTGGTTTATACGATTGGATTGAGCATCGCCTTTCTGATGTTTGCAGGTTTGGCCATAAACTGGATTTTCCCGTTGCTGCATATTACCGGCCAACCGCTTTCCTTGATCCCCCTGTTGATAAGTTTCCATTTGGTTCTTTCAATTCTGGGACTTATTGCCTACGAGCGGAATGAAGATATCTCGTTAGAAATCAAGTTTCCGAAACTGGATTCGCTGAATAAATTTTTCTTTATTCTGCCGATCTTTTTGCTTGTCATGAGCATCCTAGCGGCAATAAATCTGAATAATGGCGGATCAAATATTCTGACCATGATTGTGTTGGGAGAAATAACAACGTATTTTTTTCTGATAGTCTTGTTTAGGAACAAGCTTAATGACAGCATATATCCCCTTTCGATCATAATTACAAGCTTGTCCATGCTGTTGATGTTCAGCTTGAGATCTTGGTATATTTCCGGATGGGATGTGAGTCGCGAGGCATATGTTTTTGGACTGACGATGGGAAAACAAATATGGCTGATCAATAGCTACATAGATTCGTATAATTCCTGTTTGAGCATATCCATCTTGCCGACCATAATAAAGATCATGACTTCCATAAGTCCGGGGATGATCTTTAAAGTATTTATCCAGATAATATTCGTGTTTCATTCCTTGACCATATTTTTGATATTCAGAAGATATGTAAAGCCTGTCGCATCTTTTGTTGCCGCTTTTCTGTATTTCGGAGGAGTGTATTACAACTCCACTTTTCCAACACTAATAAGACAGGAAGTGGCGTTTCTGTCTTTTGGCCTGATGTTTCTTGTTTTGTTCAATGAAAGGATAAGCACTAAGCTTAAAAATATTTTATTCATAATATTCGGATTTTCGACAGTCGTTAGCCATTACTCAACTAGCTATATCGCCCTTGTTATTCTTATATTTATATATATCTTTAATTTTATATACAAACTATATGAAAACAGAAGAATAAAAAGGGGAGAATTGGAACCGGAAAAAAGGGAACGTTTTTATTTGAAGGGATGGGTGATATTGATATTGCTGGTGTTTCAGATCGTATGGGTTGCTCAATTTTCTACGGTCTCGAATGACATAACTGGTACGGCTGAAAATACCTATAAAAATATAGGAAGAATATTTTCTGAAAGCCTGAATGATTCCACGATCAAAAATGCATTGTTGAGAAAAGTAGGCAGTGAAAAATATACCGACCATGAATTGATTGAGTATATTGATGAAAATAAAAAATTGTTTATTCCCTCGGACGCTTATCCCATACAACAAACCCAAAATTTTTCTCCAAAAATTACAAGTAGCGAAAATGTGCAATATGAAGATAAAAATGTTGCCAGCATCTTGTTTTATTTGTATCAATTTATAAAATATTCGATAATGTTCTCTATTGTGTTCGGAACTTTATTTATCTTTATAAATAAAACAGAATTTATTCACAAGGAATTTGCTTTCGCGATAATCATCTCAATCTTGCTGATGTTTCTGATAATTGTTCTTCCTTTCATCTATAAGGTTTATAATTTTGAAAGGCTATTCCAGCAATCCCTGATGTTTTTCTCGCTATCGTCAGTAATATTTTTTCAGATAATAATGAAAAGATTCAGAAGTTTTTTTCTATTTTTTGCAATATTATTATATGCGGGATATTCGCTTTTTACTATGGGATTTTTGCTTCCGCTCTCTGGAGGAAATCCAACGATGAATCTTTATAACAAGGGATTTTTCTACGATACATTTTATACTCATAAGGAGGAAGTAAGCTCAATCAACTGGTTGAGCGTGAATTATCAGTCAGAAGATGTCTATATGGATCCCCATTCCCAGCTTAAATTTTATGCTTTTGGAGATCCTACGATGAATATAAAGGCTAGAGTCATCCCCATATTTATGAGTAAATCGGCCTATGTTTATTCCAGCTATTCCAATACGACTAAAGGATTAAACTACTTGGATGCCAGAGAAAAATTCGATAAAGGCGTGATATCTTTCAATTTTCCAAATCAGTTTCTTGATGAAAACAAGAATAAAATATATAACAACGGGAGTAGCGAAATATTCAAATGAAAATACTAATGATAAATGATTGTGGTTATGAGCAGGGAGGAGTGGCAACATATTTGCTTGCCATCAAAGAATCGCTGAAAAAAAACCATATAGTCAAGGTTCTAACCAGCAATCAAAACTCAAAGAAGAATCATTTCAGTGACTATGAATTTGGAGGATTTGACATCACTCCCGTTCCGATACAGAGGATATACAGAATTTATAATCCATTTTCCGCCCTAAAACTCAAGAAAGTATTAAAATCCTTTAAGCCGGATATCGTGCATTTGCATTTTATTTTCGGGAACACGTCTGCCTCTATTTTAGCTTGCCTAAAAAATGTACCGACCGTCATGACCGTACACTGCGCTACTCTCATGCGTCCTAACGACATCAATTTTGATCCGACAATCTGCAAGCATGGGCCACGCGATTATTGCAAAAAATGCGCGGGAACAATAAAATATTTTTTCAATAGGATCAAATACAATCTTTACAATAAAAATCTGTCGAATATTGATCTATTTTTGGCTAACAGCAATTTTATTGAAAGAGATTTGCGCGCGGAAAATATTTTTCGCGCAAGAACAGTCCATCTCGGGATCAACTTGCTGAATTACTCAACAATATCCGAAGGAAACAATCTTTTATACGTTGGAAGGCTGGATAGGCAGAAAGGCATAGAATTTTTGTTAAGAGCGATGTCGTTGATTATCAAGGAATTTCCAATGACTCGTCTTGATATTATTGGGGATGGACCAGAAAAGAAAAAGCTAAAACAGGCTATAAAAGAATTAGAAATCGAAAATAATATCACCTTTGTCGGTTGGGTTCAAAATAACAGTACAGAAAAATATTATAATAAATCGACTATTGTTGTTGTCCCTTCCGTTTGGGAAGAGCCATTCGGTTTAGTTGGAATAGAAGCAATGAGTGTTGGTCGGCCCGTTATTGCATCGAGAGTGGGGGGTATTCCAGAATGGCTTGACGACGGCGAAACGGGCTTCTTGGTTGACCCGGGAAATCCAGAGCAGATTGCGGAAAAAGTTATCCAATTACTGTCAAACAGGGAACTCCTGAAACAAATGGGAAAAAATGCGCGCAAAAAAGCTGAACAATTCTCAATAGAAAAACACGCCGACAAGATCGAAAAAGTTTACGAAGAATTGATTGAAAAGCATAGATCTAAAGAAGCTTCTTGAGAAAAAATAAGTATATAGCGGAGATTGCTCCTTGCCCGACAATCCACGCTATTCCAACGCCCAGCAGACTTTGATGGGCCAGCAAGGCGCTCAAAGACAAAATTATCGAAGCTCCGATGAAATTCACCAGGATAATCAGCTTTATTCTATGTTTTATATAAAATATAGAATTCCCTATAAAATTTATTGAAAGAAATATTCCGCTGATTGCCAGCATCTGGAGCAAAACAACTCCTTCGCTCGAATATTGCTTGCCGAAGGCGAGAAGAATGTATTTTCCAAACAGAATAATCGCGATGATTGCGGGGATGAGAATCAGAGAAATTAGCTTCACGGTTTTTTTCAGATGCGTTTTCAATTCAGTTTCGCTGTGGGACCCTTCCGCGAACAAGGATTGCGAAGCGGCCAGCGGGATTATATAGAGAAAATTCGCGATCATCATATCCATATAAAAATAGGCTGAAAATTTGGCTCCAATCGAATTTGTTATAAGAATAGGCAAGACCATCGCCGGCAAACCTCCAAGAAATCCCGCCGCGTAGTTTCCCAATGAAAATCTCGTCATCCTTTTCACGATATCCAGACTTATTTTCAGCTTGAATGAGAAGTTGAATTTCACGATCAGAAATATAAGACAGAACACAAAGGAAATGGCAAAAGCGATTCCCACTGACATGAATATTCCATACGCGCCCAAGGCGACAAGAGCGAATGGAAGGATGAGTTTAACCAAACTCCAAACAGAGTTTTTTACCAGCACGTATTTTGCTGATCGGAAAGCAATGAAAATACTTTCCGAAAGCAGGCTCAAGGAAGAAAAAACTATGAAAAATATAAAAAGCAAAGAAAAAAAGAGGTTTTCCCCGACAAACAGCAGTTTCGGAGAGAATGTTCCCAAAAAAACAAGATAGAATATCGCAGCGAATAGCGAGGTCAATCCGACCAGCATGAAAGCGGTGCTTATCTTGTCATTTTTTCTCTGCGATGTCGGGAGATATTTGATCAAGCTGTTTCCCAGTCCCAAAAGGCTGAAAGTGGAAATGAGCGTCATCACGGAAATGAGAGTTGTTCCGATCCCAATTTGTTCCGGAGTGAAAAGTCTCGCGTTTATAATCCAAAAGAAAAAGCCCAAAAAAGCCATGATCGCGGTGGAAAACATCAGATACATTGAATTGCGGAACAAGCTGTCACTCAAAAAATGAGTCCGCAGCCGGCGAACAGGAGTCGCTATGCCCCAATTGTTTCCTGAAATTTTCATATAATAATTCTGGTGTTGTGCCAGTGTTATTTCAATAATTATTCTGCCCACTAGTAATATATCTGCTTTTGGTTTAAAATGAAAGTGTGGAATGTTTTTGGAGTATAACTTATTTTAATAAAAATAAATATTAAATTTAAAATCGATGAAAAAAATTGTTCAAGCTGCCGCGTTCACTCTGTTTTTTTACGGCTTCTTCGGCTGGCTCTATATCGCGGGGAGCGCCCATCTTCATCCGGAAACACTTTCTTGGCAGCTAACGCATTTCGCTCCTTGGCCGCGTGAAGATACTTTCGGAATTGTTTGCTTCGCTGTGTCGTTTGTTTCGCTTTTCACTTATATGATGATCAGGGACAAAAAGTGATGTAGGGATATCGCAAGGACAGCTCTGTCTCTCCGACGGGGTTGTTTTTTTGGCCGCTTTTTGATAGTATTATTCAAGTCGAAGCGATATCATTACAACAAGCCGTTGTAGCTTCCGCCTTCGCCAAAGCTACGGTGAGGCACGCACTCGGCAGAACCTGATTTCTGTCCTCACTAACGCCGTTGTAGCTCAGTTGGCAGAGCACTTCCATGGTAAGGAAGGGGTCCGCGGTCCGAATCCGCGCAACGGCTCAAGGATAATTTTTGATTCAAAAAATATGTCCGGAAAAAAAATATCAATATTTCTGATTGCGCTGATTGTTATCGCCGCCGGATTTTTGTGGTATCAAAGCGAGAAAAACAAGAAAAACAAAAATACGCAGTCATCCGCGACACAATCATCCCTCAATGATTCCGCGACGGGAGAAAACAGCGCAAGTGATGAAATCGACGCGGTTGACGCGGAGCTTGAACAGGCGGATCAAGCTTTCGAAACGCAATGCGCGGGCGGGGAATGGGTGAGAATCGCCGATGTGGCGGGAGACACGACAACAATTCAAGGAACAGTGCAGGCGGTTGATCCGGAAGATGACGCGATCAAGGCTTTCAAAAGTTATCGCAATTATCTCGACAATGGAAAAGAAAAAATCGGGCTTGTTGATCCGAACGTGAAATCGGACGAAGACGACAGCAATTTGGATTTCTTCCAAACAAGGGAAGTGGAAGTGCAGGGCGTGCTCAATCAGGGCGCGGCGAAAGAAATGAGAGTGTCCCAAGTCCGATGCGCGGGCAAAGAAACGGACAAAAGCACGGCGGACAATCGCGCCAAAATCCTGAACTATATCTCGGCGAATATAAGCTCAATTGCTCCGGAAAAAGCGCCAAAACAAAAATGGGTGGCCTTCTCGGTGGTCATTCTGGATGAAAAAGATTTCTATGTCGATTATTATGACACGATTGAAGACGACGAAAACAGCGATCTGGAGCTGGATACGACGCATCGAGTCCTGCTGGAGATCAACTCCGGAGAAAATGGCAATTTTGACGCAAAGGTGATAGCCTACTGGGTTCCGGGCGAAGAAGATTTCACGCTCAAGCAGGGGAAAGACAAATTTGAAAATATCGACGAAACAACTTTGCCTGCCTATTCCTATGATTCCGATGACGACTCCTGGTCGAGAGACTAAGTCAGAAATTATAAATTAATTTAATCCGAAATATTATGTCGCAAGAAAATCTCATCAAGCTCAAATGCGAAGTTTGCAAATCCGTGAACTATCACTCCACTCGCAACAAAAAGAAGATCAAAGAAAAGATCGCGCTCAAGAAATATTGCAAGAAATGCCGCAAACACACGCCGCACAAAGAATCGAAATAATTTTAATCGGGGGGAAACGGGAGCTTAGTTAAGTGGTATAACTCCGGTCTCCAAAACCGGCGTCGGGGGTTCGATTCCCTCAGCTCCTGCATTATGAAAAGATTTTTTCTCTATTTTCTCTTGTTTTTATTCATTGCCGGATTGGCCGTGCTGGCTTTTGGCTTTTATAACGCGAAAAAGGTTCGCGCATGGGCCGGAGCAGCGGCGGAGATAAGGTCGCAGCACGATGTTTTCGCGAAAGAAAAAAACATCGAATTCCGATTTGACGCGAGCGGAGGGAAAAAAATGGAGGAGCTCGAAGTCGAACTTACCAGTTTTTCGACGGATCTTGATGCCATAGTCAAGGAAACAGAAGCGGTTCGAAAAGAAATTGATGGATTGAGCGGGCCGGTGGCGACGAAATCCGTGCGCGCCAAAATCGATGACTATTTTCAGCAAAGCGGCGAGCAAGCGAAAGATTTCGCAAGCGTTGTGAAATTCATGAAGGAGCTCTTTGAAGTTGCGGTTATCTTTGATAGAATAAAGGCGGACTCAACGCTGGAAGAAATCCAAAAGATGATAGGCGAGGCGAAGGAAAAGAGCGGGGATATTGATCCTGAAATATTGCCGGCGGAAATAAAGGATTCCGGAATCGAGCTCAAAAAATCCATCAATGCTTATCTGGAGGCGCTTGATCAGTATGCTTCGGGAAAAGTTGAAAATCATGATCAACTCAATGCGAGCTACGCGGATTTTTCTCAAAAGCAAAATGATTTTTGGGGAGCGAGAAAAAAATTGGCGATTTATACAAATATAAAAAATCTGGATTCGCTTGGAAAAAAGATAGACAGTGATTTGCTTGTTCTGCAAAGAGTGCGGTTCAGCGTGAAATAATATCTGTTATTTTTAGGGGTCGGACCGCTTGCCTCCGCAGACTGCGGTCCGACCCCTAAAAAACTTGTTATGCCCCGAAGAAAAACTATAATTTGGATCATTATCGGAGCGCTTGTGCTGATCGGCATAGTGTATTTCGCGTTTCTGCGCAAACCGAAAGTGGAATACAATACGGCTGAAGCGAAAAGGGGAGATCTGACGGAAACGGTTTCGGTGACGGGAACACTGAAGGCCAACGACACTTTGTCGCTGAACTTTGAAACGACCGGACGAGTGAGGTCGGTGAGCGTCAAAGTCGGCCAGAAAGTCGGAAAAGGGGATGTGATCGGATACTTGGATGATGCCGGACTTCAGTTCTCTCTTGATCAGGCAAAGGCCAATTTGGAAAAAGCGCAGGCGGACGCCGGAGCGAATTTTGACACGATTCACAGCGCCGAAGTGGGAAAAAGCAATGCGGAAAAATATCTTGACGACACGAAAAGCCTCAACAAAAGAAATATCACCGCCGCTGAGCAAAAAGTGAGCGATACAAAAAATTATTTCGAGGACGCGCAAAATTATTATAATAAGATAAAAGACGACAACGGATCAGACAGTTCAGCGACCAAGCTGGCCAAACTCACGCTTGACACGGCCGAAGCCAACTATGAACAGGCCAAAGACGCTCTCGATGTGGCTGATCAAACGACTGATCTTGCTGAAACCTCGGCGGAAAATTCTCTTGAAACGGCCAAGGCGACGCTCGCCGCGTCAAAATCCAAATATGCGGCGGCTTCAAAAGACGCGACAGTGGCCAGTTTTGAAGCGGCGTATCAAACAGCGCTCGTGAATCTCGACAAAGCCGTGCTTCGCGCGCCCGCGGGAGGTGTGATCAAAGAAGTGAACTACAAAGCCGGAGAAGTTCTCGGTTCGACCGCGACGACATCTTTTGCCAAGATGATTTCCTATGATTTCATTCTTGAAGCGAAAGTTTCCGAATCGGATATCGCCAAAATAAAGTTGGATCAAAAAGCAAATCTGACGTTTGACGCTTTTGATCCGGGCGAAAAATTCACGGCGTCGGTTGTTTCGATTGATCCTTCGGCCACAGTTGTTCAGGATGTGGTTGACTATATCGTGAAATTCGCGATGGACAAAGACGATCTGCGTTTCAAAGACGGCATGAGCGCCGATTTGGATGTTCTTATATTTGAAAAAGACGATGTTTTGGCGATCCAAGAACGGGCGATAAAAGACGTTGATGGGAAAAAGATCGTTCAAATTCTTGAAAAAGGAAAACCAATTGACAGGGAAGTGAAAACGGGAGCGAAAGGCGACGGGGGAATGATCGAAATCATTTCCGGGTTGAAAGAAGGAGAATTGGTGATTACGAGTACGAAATAGCGCAAAACTCAAAGTGCAAAGTTCAAAACCACAGCGCAAAATTCAAAGCTAAAAATAAAAAAAGTTTTTCGCTTTAAATTGTAGTTTTGCGTTTTGCACTTTGCGTTTTGAGTTTTTTTATATTTATGCTGATAAGCGTTCGCAACTTGTGCAAAGAGTATGATAATGAAGGCGTTAAAACTCGGGCGTTGTGCGGGGTTTCTTTTGATATTGACAAAGGCGAGTTCGTGGCCATCATGGGTCCGAGCGGCAGTGGAAAATCAACTCTGATGCAGCTTCTCGGGTTTCTCGATCGGCCATCGGACGGGCAATATTTTTTCGAAGGGCGCGACACGAAAAACTTTTCCGACGACGAACTGGCCTACTTCAGAAATCAAAAAATCGGTTTTGTTTTTCAGTCGTTCAATCTTCTTCCCCGGACGACCGTTTTTGAAAATATCGAATTGCCTTTGATCTATGATGAGCGCAAAGAATCGCAAAGCCTCATCAAGCAGAAAGTCGAAGATGCTCTCAAAGCTGTGAATCTTGAAAACAGGATCAACAATTTTTCCAACCAGCTCTCGGGAGGAGAACAGCAAAGAGTGGCGATCGCGCGGGCGCTGGTCAATGATCCTTCTCTCATTCTTGCCGATGAGCCGACGGGAAACCTGGATTCAAAAAACGGCTTGCAGATCATGAAGATACTTCAAAAATTGAACGACGAAGGGCACACGATCGTGATGGTGACGCACGAGACTTATACATCCGAGCATGCCAAGCGCATCATCTCGATGCTGGATGGAAACATCGTGAAAGACGAACTGGTCAAGAAGAGGCGAATTGCAGACGGGGAAGAAAGGCTACTAAAATAATTTTCAATTTTCAATTCACAATTTTCAATCAATGATTCAATTTCTAAATTTTCAATTTTCAAACATTGAACATTGGGTCATTGAAAATTCATTGTAAATTGAACATTGATAATTGAAAATTTGTGAAACTATCTGATCCCGTCAAAATTGCCTACAAAAATCTCGCTGCGGCCAAGTTCCGCTCTTTTTTGACAATTCTGGGAATTGTGATCGGCATCGCGTCCGTGATCATCATCATCGCCATCGGATCCAGCGCCCAAGAGCTCATTTTGGATCAGGTGAAGGGCGTCGGGTCGAATCTCATCGGGGTTCTTCCCGGAGCTTCAGAAGAAAAAGGCCCGCCGGCCAGCGCGATGGGCGTCATCATCACAACTCTCAAATACGGCGATCTCAAAGCGATTTTGCAGAAAAACAATGTCCCTGACGCGGCGGAAGGAGCGGCTTATATCAGCGGGAATGACACTGTCCAATATGAAGACAAGGACAAAAATTACACCTTTCAGGGAACGACTGCCAGCTATATAAACGTCGAGAACGCTGAATTGGACAAGGGACGTTTTTTCACCAAGGAAGAAGAAACGAGTCTATCGCGTTTCGCCGTGCTTGGGTCCGAGGTGGCGTCGGATCTTTTCGGGGAAAACGGCAGTCCGGTTGGAAAAAGAGTGAAGATTGGAAAACAAAACTTTGAAGTGATCGGTGTTTTCAAAAAAAGAGACTCGGCGGCTTTTTCCAATCAAAATACGGCTATTTTCATGCCTCTTTTCACGGCGCAAAAAGTGATGCTCGGGGTGGACTATCTCAATTTCATCCGCGTCAAAGCCGACAGCGAAGCGAATATCGATCGGGCCAAGCTGGACATCATCACGACTCTTCGCGAACAGCACGACATCAAAAAACCGAGCGACGATGATTTTTCGGTGCGCGACCAAAAGGCCGGACTTGATGCCATCACAAATATCACCGGGGCAATCAAATATTTTCTGGCGGCGATCGCGGCCATTTCTCTTCTCGTCGGCGGAGTGGGGATCATGAACACGATGCTCATCAGCGTCAACCAAAGAATTCGCGAAGTGGGGCTTCGAAAGGCGATTGGAGCCAAAAATTCTCTGATCATGCTTCAGTTTTTGGTGGAGTCGATTTTTGTGACGCTTTTGGGCGGAGTGGTCGGGATCATCATCGGAATCGCGGCGGCTTTTCTAGCGGCGCTGATCATTCAAAAGCTGGGATATCATTGGCCGTTCATTGTCACGATGTCATCGATCCTGCTCGCGACCGGAATTTCTTTGCTCATTGGAGTTTTTTTCGGAATTTATCCGGCGCGCAAAGCCGCGAAATTGAACATTGTGGAGGCATTGAGATATGAGTAATCTCTACGAACTACGAACTTATACGAAAATACGAAAGCGTGCAAATCCCGCAGTTTGTAAATTTAAGAAAAAAAGATTATTGTATAGATTTCGTATATTCGTAATTGATTCGTAGTTCGTAAAGAAAAACACAAGTTGAAGAAAATAAATATGCCAAAAAGTAAGTTTGCAAATATCGCGAAGCTTGGAATTCGTTCCCCCCACGAATGGGCGGTTGTTTTTCGCCTAGCGCTTCGCAATCTGCGCATGAACAAAATCCGAACCGGGCTGACAGTGATTGGAATCGTGATCGGGATCATGTCGGTGATAATCGTGATGGCGGGCGGAGCCGGACTCAAGAATTATGTCATGGGGCAAGTTGATATTTTCGGAACGGACTATATTCAAGTGGAAGTGAAAATTCCCGGAGTTTCGGATACGTCATCGGAAAATATTTCCGGCCGGGGAACGGGCCTTGCCATCACGACTCTCAAAGAAGAAGACGCTGAAGCGGTCGCGAAAATTCCCAACATCAGAACTTGGAGCGCGGGAAATATGGACCAAGAGCTGGTGAGTTTCAATAGCGTGAACAAAAGAGTGATGATTTTCGGCGTGAATTCCTCCTATGTCGAAATTGACCGCCAAATCCAACCGGTTGAGGGAGCTTTTTTCTCCGAGGGCGATGAAACCGGAGCCGCTCAAGTGGCGGTGATCGGCGCCGGGGTCAAAAAAAGTTTTTTCGGAGAAGGGGACGCCGCGGGAAAAAATATCAAAATAAAAGACCAAAATTATCAGGTGGTCGGAGTGCTCAAAGAGAGGGGATCCGCCGGATTTTTCAATTTTGACGACGTTGTCTATGTGCCCTTCAAAACGCTCAACAAAAAACTGCTCGGGATCGACTATGCCCAGTTCATCACATTCAAGGTCAAAGATACGGCGCGTATGGAAGAAACGGCGGTTGATATCCGAGAAACGATGCGGCGCGAGCACGATATCACTGATCCTTCGAAAGATGATTTTGTTGTCATGTCCGCGGCAGAAGGGAAAGCAATGATCGACAAAGTTTTTGGGACGATCAACTATCTGCTTTTGGCGCTCACCTCAATCTCGCTCCTCGTGGGAGGAGTGGGAATCATGAATGTGATGTACGTGGCCGTCACCGAGCGGACGCGCGAGATCGGGCTGCGCAAAGCTTTGGGCGCGACAAACTCGGGAATTCTGCGGCAGTTTCTTTTTGAAGCTGTTATCGTCACATTCCTCGGCGGAGCGGCGGGAATTGTTTTTGGAGTGGCTTCAACCTATCTTCTCAACAATTTTTTGATCCGGCTCGGCTATATGCTTCAATTTTCCGTTCCCGCCGGATCCATTCTGACGGCCGTCGGATTTTCCGTTTTCACCGGCCTCATTTTCGGCATCTATCCCGCGTGGAAAGCTTCGCAACTCTCTCCGATTGAAGCGTTGCGGAAATAATATTCAAATAAAAAGAGATCCGTCCGCTTTCCTCTGTGTCCGCGGTCGGATCTCTTTGTATCTGTGAAACAATATTTCGTGAAACATTTGTTGTATTCGTGTCAATATTCGTTTTATTCGTGTTTCGCCTAAGAAAAACCACCTCTCGCTCGTTGATGTTCGGATTCATTGAATTCGTCGATCTCGGATTGTTTGGAATTTCTTCCATTGCGCGCTCTGCTAGTCATACCCTCCTCTTCAAGTACAACCAACAAAATGCAAATTTACTTTCAAGATCTCCCAAGAGGTGGCCACTTTGTGGTGAGGCCATAGTTTTGTTTCAATTGTTAAGGTTTTTAAATCCCTTTCCTAATCATATATACGCAAACCAGCCTTTTTGCTTTCATTTTTGGATAAAAAAACACCCGGCACTTCTCGAAGTACCGGGCTTGTTGCTGGCAGACCAACACAAGGTCTGTTTTACTGCTCCGCCGGGGTCCGGCGGAATCTCACTTACCTTTTTTAGGGACGGGGCCTCCTGGGCAGTGGCTTTAGACCCTGCCGACACCGGGGAGGTCCCATTTCTTAAAAAAAATAAAGAACATTTAGGGGAGCAGAGGGGGCAGCGCAGGAGCACCGGGCCGTCCCCTCGTCCCTTTCTCCGATTCGCCGGCTTATGACCCGCCACGATGGCTGGTACCGACGATTGCAGGTGAAGCCGCAGGCGGATTGCGCCATGCCGGGACGGTCAAAGCTTCTCAGCCGGGGGAGGGAGAGTATCCCGTCTTTTCAAGTCCCCCAGAAAGCTTTTGCCAAAACCGTGCCGACTATCAGCGACTGCGCGGCCGCGCCAGGCGTGCCCCCGCTCCGTCCTAGATAGGCTAGGAGGGTATTTCGCGGCGGGGCGCCGCTCGCAGGCCTCGTCGGGAATTCCCGGGATTTTATTCCCGCCGGGTCCGATGGCCGCATCTTTTCCGCCCCTTGCGGTACTGCAATCCCGCCGTGTCCGACTTCACGGATCTTAGGCAGGGAGTTGCCTCTTGAGGAGTTTACTTCAACGCCGTGTGCTAGGCCGAAACCTAGCTAACCGGCCGGCCGGTAGGGCCAGGATCGAAATTAAACCATTGCATGGCTGCCTCCATAGTGAAATTAAAGCGGAATAAATTCCGCCCAGGTTTATCGTGCCGGAATACACTTCCGGTTAAACCTGTTTGTCAAAGGGGCCGGATGGCCGTTTTTCCGCTTGCAGGCTCTGTCCACAGTGGAATCAGCCCGCGGATCCAGGGGGCGTTAGCCGCGGTGCGGGCCGGCGCCGGGGACCATGGAGTACTTCAAATAGTCGTTTTTCGCCAGGATGCCGAGGTCATTGTGGCCGGCGGTCGTGCATTCCATTTCTTTTTTCATCAGCCGACTGAAACTTCGCATGAGCTTGCTCCTTTCATGGCCTTGCCATGTCTTGGGATTTGGTTGTCAAATAGCTCTTTTGAATTTATTCAAGTACGCATATCCTAGCAGATCGGGCGGAAGTTGTCAAGCGTGATTTTACCAAATTACATAATTTTAGCTTGTATAAGGGAAAATATTTCTGTCATTGCGAGCGCAGCGAAACAATCTCGTGTTTTATCGTGTTGCTTGGGATTGCTTCGTCGTTTCACTCCTCGCAATGACAAGAGAGCGGCATTGACAACGCCCGCGTATTTGCTAAATTGAGATGTCATATGGCAAAAAAATACTCGTGGAAAATTTGGTTCGTTTTTTGGCTAATAGCCGTCATTTTGCTTGCCGGGTGGTATGTCTTTTTGCAATTCAAAAACAGGAATATTGCCAATTTGAAGCCTTTTGTCAAAATCGCGCCGGTTGGAGACGAAAGGCGCAGTGAAATAGGCGTTTTGATGGATATATATGGTCAGATCGGTGGGTTCGACCCGCCTTCGCAAAGCTACGGCGAGGCAAGTGAAAAAAATATCCTCGTTCTTTTTCAAAACGATCTTGAACTGCGGCCGGGAGGCGGATTCATCGGCGCTTTTGGGGTGATCAAGCTAAAAAACGGGAAAATCGCGGATATTGAAGTTCAGGATACGGGAAATTTCGACAAAAATATCCCAAATACGGAGACTTCGCCGGCGCCGCTCGCGGACATTCTTGGGACAGAAAACTGGAAAATGCGCGATTCCAACTGGTCGCCGGATTTTCGCGTGAACGCAGAAAAAGCGGAATATTTTTATAAGTTGGGCGGAGGACCCGCCTTCGCCAAGGCTACGGCGGGCGAAGCAGAAAATATTGACGCCGTGATCGCGATCAATACGCTTGTTCTGAATTCCATTTTGGAAATCACCGGACCGGTGAAAATCGAAGGCTATCCCGGAGAATATCGAGATGAAAACGCGATCTTGCAACTCGAATATCAAGTGGAAAAAGGATATGCCGAACAGGGAATCGAAAAAGCGGGGCGGAAAAACATCATGGGCGAACTGGCCGATATTCTGGCTCAAAAGATGCAAAATTTGAGTTTCTCGGAACAATTGGCGCTCGCGAAAAGTATGGAAAATCATCTCAAACAAAAGGACATCCAGCTTTTTTTCAAAGACGAAAATTTGCAAAAAGAAATTGAAAACATCAATTGGGCCGGGCGGGTGAAAGATTTTGACGGCGATTTTCTGATGGCGGTTGACGCGAATCTGCTCTCGCTCAAAAGCGATTATTGCATCAAGAGAAAGATGGATTATAGCGTCGATTTATCGGGGGATACGCCTCAAGCCGTGCTGAATATAACTTATAACCATACTTGCCGCGCGAAAGATTGGATGACCAGCGACTATCGCGATTGGTTGCGGGTTTATGCGCCGACTGGTTCATATCTCACTGAATCTTCAGGCGAAACAGGCGATATCCAGTTTTCCGACGAACTCGGCAAAAAAGTTTTTGGGATGCGCGTTGATGTTCCGGTCGGAGAAACCAAAACGATTACGCTGAAATATCGGCTGCCACAAGCTATAAAAGATGGCAATTATCGCCTGCTCGTGCAAAAACAATCCGGTGCGGGCGTTGTTCCTTTCGAAATTTCGGTCAAAAAACCGGACGGAAGCGAAGTGAGCGCGAAAGAGACTTTGACGGGGGACAAGGAGTTTGGATTATAAAAATATATCAGACAATTTTAAAGGGCCGCTCAAATTTTTTGAGTGACCCTTTGGTTATACTTGGTCGTAATTTCTTTTTCCCCAGACATACACCGGGGTTCCGACGGAAGCCCAGTTGAAGAGGTTTTCGGCGACCGGCAAGTCCAGACTGATGCAACCTGAAGACGAATAATGCCTCGCCTGCTCTTCCGGAGGGAGATTTTCATCCCATGCCCAGGCGTGAATCGCGCACTGTCCCGAAAAAAACATGGAATAGGGCATAGGAATTCCGTGATGGTTCACGTGGTTCGCGTGTTTCCACCGAACTTGGAAATTTCCTTTGGGAGTAGGTTTGACGACGATACGCCCGCTAGGTGTCGTCACTGGTCCGTCGTAGCCGGATATGATTGGGAAACCGTTGCCACCGCCGATGTATTTGACAATCAGCCCATTTTCATAGGCCGCACCTATTTGCGCGTCCAACCAGAAATAGATCTCTTTATCTTCCGGCTGGGCGAAAGCGGCGCTGGGGAACGCTAATGTGCCGATTAGCAGTTTTATAAAAGAACGTCTTTTCATGACCTGTTTCACCTCCTTTTCAGATTATATAGGGAAACATTCAATATTAGCACCTATTGACAAACAAGTCAAGGGGTGCTATGTTGGACTGTTGATGAAAGAATTGATTTTTGAGCCTGGGTGGTTCTTATTCGGGAAAGATCATAAGACTGACCCAAGCTTCACAATGAGGCTTTATATATGCGGAAAAAGTGAGGACTGTGTCCCTGGTCCTTTGAAAATTTAATCAATATCATTCTAGCGGTTGAAAGCCGCTAAAGGAGGTGGCCTATGAAAAGGCTGCTAGTGACAATTTTGGTTTTTGGGGCCGCCCTCTGTTTTGGCGGCTATGTGGCACAGGCGGAAGAACAGCATTTTATGGCAGATGGAGAGCAGAAAATTCTCGAAATCAAAGCCAAAGCGGCAATTATTGAGGCGGAGGGGTATGTCAATCGGGTCAGGCCGTTTTGGTCGGAAGACGAAAGTTTTCCAAGGACGCCGGTTCCGGCTCCTTTGTCCGTCGCGTCTTCACCTCAACCTCGGCCGAGAGCGACTGTTGCTCCGGTTGCATCTTCTCCGGTATTGCCCGTGCCAACGGCAAGATTGGAGCAATCCAAGCCTCCGGTAGCAATTGTGCCGCCGGCAGCGAAGCCGCCAGTTGTTGCGGCTTCGGTTGAAAAACCCAAGCCCAAAGCGGTGGAACAGGCGAAAGTTCAGGCGTCTGCCAAACCGCAGGATAATGTGAAAGTTTGCGCCATGAAGATACCCTTGGAAGAAGACACCCAGATCAAGGGCGTCTTATATAAAAAAGGGCAACCTTTGTGGGCGTTAATTCGGGAAAAAGACGGTAGAGTCGTTGATAAAAACGGTCGCCCAACCAGCGAGCCGGAACTTGTCAGCGCTCCGCCACGTGGCGCGATACTCGTGCCATTCAAAGCTCCACAAATTTAAAGAGAACGAGGTGAAAGATGAATAAAATCAGAAGTATCGTGCGGTTAGGGTTTGCCCTTTGCCTAGCCATTGCGGCTATGATGGCTATGGGTTGCGCCATAAACCTGGAAACGGCCCATAAGAAGGCCGGAGAAACCGAATTGAATAATATTTTTGCCACTGCCGCTCGGGTGAGAAACCCGGTGGGGCAGGAGGTCATCGCCCTCGAGATCCACGCCGAAAGCAAACAGCCTCCCTTGGCCTATCGGCGGGAAGCTGTCGTCATGAATGAAAATGGAGCAGCGGCTCCTGCAGCGGCTGCGAAATATGCGGCGCCTGTGACATCCCCGCGGGGAAAGAAGGCGAATATCGTTTGCGCCCCGCCGGCCAAACAGTCGCCTCCGGCGCCTCCGAAGACCACAACCGTTGTGCGGGAAGAGGGATACTATCCCTCGACGATTCCGCTTGCGAACGCAGGCGGTGTCGGCACTGGCTTCTTGCAGGATTGGGGTGGAAAGGCACTGCTCGGTGCCGGCCAAGCTTTGTCGGGCGCACTCATGCCCGGGACAAACATCGCCATCGGGGGCGCTAAAGCAGTAGTAAGTGGCGTTCAAGGCGGTGCTGGTGGAGCAGGCGGGAGTGTAGGTCCCGTCACTAATACTCAGTCACAAGCTCAGACGGAGACCCAATCCCAAACAACCGCTCAGACGCAGACTCAATGAGCCCCTGCGCCTGAACACGGACCCCCAATCTCGAGAGGAACGAGATTGGGGGATTTTTTTATCTTTAGAATAGATATCTTTGTTTCCATACAGTTAAATTATGCTAGAATAACTTAAAGCATTTAATTTTCGATATTTGCGTCAAAAAATATTAGTTTCAATAAAAATAAAAAAACAAAGAAGATATAAGACCATAAAAAACCATATATAAGCCTTATTTTGACAATTATTTCGTTTCGCCTTCTTGCGGGGAAATTCCGCTTGACAAGAAAGCAATTCTACTGCTACCATACTTCATCAACCTAGTTTGGGTTATTAATTAAGTAAATTTATAATACTATGAAAAAGAACAAGGTTATCAAGAAAGCACTGGCTATTGCTGTCATGGTCATGTTTCTGGGAACATTGAAAGCTATGGCTGCTTCTCAATCACAGTCGCAAAGTCAGAGCCAGTCTCAATCGCAATCCCAGTCGCAATCGCAATCTACTCCGGGGTCGCAATCTCAAGCGCAAGCTGAAGCGCAAGCCCAAGCCCAAGCACAATCTCAAGCACAGTCACAGTCAGACCATAGCGGTTCTTCTGTCGCTGCTGCTGCTTCAGCGGCTGCTGCTGCAGCTGCCAGCGCGGGCAATGGTGCTTCTGCTTCTGCTGCCGGATCAGCTTCTAGTTCTGCTGATGGCGCGTCTTCAAGCGCGGCTGCTGCGGCCAGCTCGAGCAAAAAGGATAGCAAAAAGGATAAAGATAAGGATCACAAGGATCACAAAGACTATCATTATGACAAGCATCACAAGCGCTATTATCACGACAAGGATGGAAAAGTCGTCTATGTGAAAACATTGCCGGCAACAGGCGCGGGCGCGGTTGGAATGATTGGAATCGCGGGTCTTGCTTCTCTCGCGGCAGTTGGAGTCAAGAAATACAAATTGCTTTCTCTTCTGAAGAGATAATCCAGTTTGAAAATCAAAAAGAAATGAGCAGGAGTCCCGGAAAAAAGCGGGACTCCTATGCGTAATAGCTGACATCCATGAAAAACTTTTTCAAAAAATATAGCAATAGCCTCAAAAGCATCGCCCTCGCGGTTGGTGTTTTTTTGGCCGTGTACGCGGTTTTGTATTATCAAACGGATTGGAACACAAAACCGGTTTTTGAAAAAGCGGCGCAAACCAAGCAGGCTTCTTTTTTTGGAGCGATTGAAGTTGATGAAAATGCTCTGGCCGCTTCAGCCGGAATCACGCTTGCCGAGTACAATGACTGGGCGAAGAATAGCGGTTTGTCTGGCGCCAGTGCCAAATTGAATGCTGACGCAGATGGCGACGGACTCAAAAATTATCTCGAATATATTCACGGAACGAACCCCAAAAACGCTGATTCAGACGGTGATGGATTTTCCGACAAACAAGAAATCACGAACGGATATGACCCGTCCGCGCCGGGAGATGCGCGGCCTGCGGTTGAACTGATGATCGCAAAAATCGGTGTTACCGCGCCGATGATTTGGTCAGCCAATGAAAATGAAAAAGACCAGCTCTCGGATCTTCAAAACGGCGTGGCTCATTTTCCAAAAACGGCGTCACCTGGACAAAATGGAAATGTGGTCATTTCCGGCCACAGCTCGAACTATATCTGGGCGAAAGGCGGCTACAACTATATTTTCAAAAATCTCAACAACTTGATGCCGGGTGATATTGTTGATCTGAAATCTGTTCAGCAAAACGGGAAAATAATCATTTATCATTATAAAATCAGCGAAAAATTCACGACTATGCCGGATGACGAGAGGATATTCAATGATACAAGCGGGGCGGCTCTGACGCTTTCCACTTGCTGGCCGATCGGATCGAACGCGAGAAGGCTGATTGTGAAAGGGGAGAAGATTTGACAAATTATCAATTATTTTCAATAATAGGGGACTTACATCCTGTCATTCCGACCGAGTGAAACGAGCGGAGGAATTTGCGTGCATTAGCAAATAGCTAGCCATTGCGTAAACCACCCAGATCCCTCGGCTACGCTACGCTTCGCTCGGGATGACAAAACAAGTTTATAAATAAATTTACATAATATACTATGCAATCTTCGAAAAACATCGCAATCAAAGATCGGATCACCCACGCCATATTCACGGGCGCGGCGGTGATGCTTGTTGTCTTTTTGGTTTCCCTTTTTCTGCCCAAGGAGTGGCTGGTGAGCGGAAAAGTTGTTGTTTTCCCGTCCGGCCAGCCGGCGAGCGCGTCGCAGAATCTTTTGCCGGAAGTCGGCAATACGGCCGAGATCATCAAAAACGCCTCTTTCCAAAAAAATTATTTTCCCGAACAAACGGCAAGTTTCGCCGGCGCGAAAGTTTTGAAAAACTCTTCAATGGTTTTGGTGAAATTTCGCAGCAATGAAGCTGATATTCAAATGTATCAAGATTTGATCGTGAAAATTCCCGGACAAGTGAACGATTATGCCCGCGACCTGTATAGCGGTTCGCCTTTCAAATACAAAATGGCGGGCGATCCGGAAATTTCCGCGAGTCCCGTCCGGCCGAATCTGCTTCTCAACGCGATCCTCGGATTTTTGGGCGGCGTGTTGCTTTATGCGATCTATTGGCTCGGATTTGAATCCATATGGCTAGAGAGCGAAGAAATTGATACAGAGACAGAAGAGATTGTTGAGATTGTTTCTCCGGAAATCAAGCCGGTTGAAGAAAAAAAGCCAATTGAAAAAAAGATAATTTCTCCCAAAGGCCAAGCCGCGCCCGAAAATCTTCCTTTCGTGGATGAACTGGCTTCTTCTTCGAGTGTCCAAGAACCTTCGGACGATGAAGTGAAAGAGCGATTGAATCGTCTGATGCGAGGAGAATTGTAATATTATGAAAAACGAAGGGCGTTCGACTTCGGACGCCTTTTTGATTTTTTTGGGGAAATGCGATAAAATAAAAACATATGGAATTTGTCGAAACGAAACTAAAAGGCGCGTATATAATCAAACCCAAAGTCTTCCAGGATGAAAGGGGATTTTTTGTTGAATCTTATAGTGAAAAAGTTTTCAGAGAAAACGGAATCAATGCCAAGTTTGTCCAGGATAATCATTCGCTTTCCGTGAAAAAAGGAGTTTTGCGAGGACTGCATTTTCAATTGCCGCCAAACGAGCAGGCAAAACTGGTGCGGGTGACGCGCGGGAGGGTGCTTGATGTGATCGTTGATATCAGAAAAAATTCGCAGACTTTCGGAAAATGGGAAGGCGTTGAATTATCAAGCGATAATTTTCAAATGCTTTTCGTTCCGCGCGGGTTTGCCCACGCTTTTCTCACGCTCGAAGACAACACCGAATTTATGTACAAGGTGGATAATTTCTACGCGCCCGAATCCGACAGCGGACTCATTTGGAACGATCCGGATCTCGCAATTGATTGGCCGATCAACGACCCGACACTTTCGGAAAAAGATGCCAAGCTGCAAAAATTCAAAGATTTCAATAGTCCGTTTTAGATTATTATATTGTCATCCCGGACTTGACCCGGGATCCAGTTGAAAATATAAAATCGTTAAATCCCTAGATCCCCGCTTTCGCGGGGATGACAAGATATACATTATGAAAATATTAATTACAGGTGGAGCCGGGTTTATCGGCTCGAATTTTATCCGCTATATTCTCAACAAATACCCGGATTATAATATTATTAATCTTGACCTTTTGACGTACGCGGGGAATTTGGAGAACTTGAAAGAAATCGAGGGCAATAAAAATTATAAGTTCGTCAAAGGCGACATTGCCGACAAGGAATTGGTGGATAAATTGGTGAAGGACTGCGATGCAGTTGTCAACTTTGCCGCCGAATCGCATGTCGACCGGTCGATTCTTGACAGCTCGGACTTCATCCGGACGAATATCGTCGGCACGCACAATTTGCTTGAAGCGGCGAAAAATAGCGGCCTCAAGCGGTTTCACCATATCTCCACAGACGAGGTTTTTGGCCATCTCGGCCCAAATGATCCAGCTTTCGATGAGAACACGCCCTACGCCCCCAGAAGCCCCTACAGCGCGTCCAAAGCGGCCTCCGACCACTTGGTCCGGGCATATTTCCATACTTTTGGCTTGCCAATCACCATTTCCAACTGCTCGAACAATTTCGGCCCTTTTCATTTTCCGGAAAAGCTGATTCCGCTTGCAATCACAAATATAATCGAAGGCAAGAAAATTCCTGTCTATGGCGACGGAATGCAAGTGCGCGATTGGCTTTTCGTTGAAGATCACTGCGAGGCGATTGATCTCATCATCCAAAAAGGCAAGATTGGAGAAACATATTGCGTTGGCGGAAATTCCGAAAAAACGAATATGGAAATCGTGAAAAAAATTCTCGAACTTCTCGGAAAGGGCGAAGAGATGATAGAATACGTGAAAGACCGTCCCGGCCACGACCGAAGATACGCCATTGATTTTTCGAAAATAAAATCGGAACTTGGCTGGCAGCCGCGGACAAGTTTTGAAGACGGAATGAAACAAACGGTCGAATGGTACAAAAACAACGAAAGCTGGTGGAAAAATATAAAAAACGGGGAATACTTGGAATATTACAAGAAGCAATATGAGAGATAGAAAGATACTATTGGGTCTCACGACCACGCCGGGATCAGACTGGAGAGCGAAAGTTGAAGAAATCGACAAGCTGGGACTCAAAGAAATTGCTCTTTTCCCAACTTGCCTTGGTCCCGATGATCGAAAAGAATTGTACGCGCTGATCGAGAAAACGGGACTCAAGCAAATCCCACATGTTCATCTGCGGGACGATATGGAAAGCTGGGAAATTGATTATTTTATTAAAAAGTTTAATACAAGAGTATTTAATGTTCATCCCAACAAAGATGGCCTGAAGTTTATAAAGAATAATTCAAAATATAGATCTTTGATGTATATAGAAAATTTATATACTCCGCCAGCAAAAGAAAATTTCAAAGAAGAAATATTTGTTGAAAACAAACTAGCGGGAATATGCGGGGATTTGTCGCATTTGAAGGCAGAGCAGCTTCTCTATCCAGATTTGTATAGTGAAACGATAAATCTTTTTGAGAAATATCCCATCGGTTGCAATCATATATCCGCTGTAACTGAAAAGCCGTATTTGTGGAAAAACGGAGCAATGATTCAAGATTCACATAAATTGTCGGATCAAAAAGAGTTGGACTATCTCAAGGAATTTCCCGGAAAATATTTTTCCGATATTGTCTCAATTGAGCTTGAAAATTCGTTTGAGCAGCAGTTGGAGGTCAAAAAATATATTGAGAACATAATCAATAGCAAAAAATAATGGCAAAACGCATCCTCATCATCGGTTCTCATGGAATGCTCGGACAAGATCTTGTGCGTGCTTTTGACGCGGATCAAGACTGGGAAGTTTTCGCGTACGACCGCGACCAGATCGATATTACTTCAGAAGATAGTCTGCGCGAGAAGGTCGAGGAAGTGAGGCCGGATGCGGTGATCAACGCGACCGGGTATAATGCCGTGGACAAATGCGAGTCGGATGAAATTGAATTTGAGCTGGCCAAAAAGATCAACGGATATGGGCCGGGGATGCTGGCGAAAATTTGCTCTGATATGGACATTCCGATGGCTCATTACGTGAGCGATTATGTTTTTGACGGGGAAAAGGGGGAATACGCGGAAGCGGATTTGCCCAGCCCGATCAGCAATTATGGCCGGTCAAAACTTCTCGGGGAAGAAGAGATTCAAAAGAATACGGATAAATTTTATTTGATTCGAACGTCGAAACTTTTTGGAAAGCCCGGCGCTTCGGCGATGTCCAAGAAGAGTTTTTTTGATACGATGATCGCGCTCGCGAAAGACAACAGTGTTTTGAAAATAGTCGACGAGGAAAAAAGCTGTTTCACCTATACGCCGGATCTCGCGCAAGAAACAAAAAAGATGCTCGAAGAAAAAATTCCGTTCGGGATATACCACGTCGTGAACGAAGGCGCTTGCACGTGGTATGAAGCGGCTTGCGAGCTGTTCAAGATGGCGAAGATGGACGTGGAAGTGCTTCCGGTCGGCTCCAGCGAATTTCCACGCCCGGCCAAGCGTCCGAAGTCGTCAGTATTGCTGAACACAAAACTGAAACCGCTTCGAAATTACAAAGAAGCGCTTGCAGAATATTTGAAAGAATCTGGAATTGTGAATTGATAATTTTAATTTTGTCATCCCGGGCTTGACCCGGGATCCAGTTGAAAATCGTAAGTCGTAAAATCCCTGGATCCCCGCTTTCGCGGGGATGACAAGTGAAATATTACTATGAACAAAATGAAAGGAATCGTTCTCGCCGGAGGGACGGCGACAAGGTTGTTTCCGCTCACGGCGACGACCTCAAAACAGCTTCTGCCGGTGTACAACCGCCAGATGATCTTCTATCCGCTCAATGTTTTGGTGAAAGCGGGAATCAAAGATATTCTGATGATCGTCACTCCCGAACATTCGGGCCAATTCGTCAATCTGCTGGGACGGATTTTCGAACGGCATGAAGTGCACCTCGAATTCAAGGTGCAGAGCGTCCCGCGCGGACTCGCGGATGCGTTCATTTTGGGAGAAAATTTCATTGACAACAACAATGTCGCGATGATCTTGGGGGACAATATTTTTGAGGACGATTTTTCGGACATTATCAAGAATTTCAAGAGCGGCGGCCATGTTTTCGCCAAAAAAGTGCCGGATCCGGAAAGATATGGCGTCGTGAAATTTGACGAATCTGGGAAAGCCATCGAGATCGTCGAAAAGCCGGAGAAATGGATCAGCGACTATGCCATTCCCGGTCTTTATGTCTTTGACAACAAGGTGTCCGCAATCGCGAAAAAATCAAAACCTTCCGGTCGAGGCGAGATTGAAATAACGGATCTGATGAATTTTTATCTCGAAAAGGGCAAGCTTCAGGTAAGCCCGATCAAAGGCGAATGGCTTGACGCCGGAACGTTTGACACGCTGCTCGAAGCAGGACGGATCGTGAAAGAAAAAGAAATATACAAAAATTTCGACCCGCAAATCGAGCGTGCGATCGAAGAGTTCAACGCGGAAATCAAAACAATCGCCAAAAAACAACTGCTATAATGTGCGAGGCTCGCGAAAAAATAATTTCTCGAGTAGGCTACCCGCCGGCGAAGCCGGACGGGCACACGCAATACTCTCGAAATTTATTTTTTCGCTCGCCAGTATGATATTTCGTATTTTCGTTAATTTCGTAGTTCGTAAATCATGAAGATAAAAAAAGCCATCATTGCCGTTGCCGGTTCCGGAACCCGATTTTTGCCGGTGACCAAAGCGATGCCGAAGGAAATGTTGCCGATCGTCGACAAGCCGATCATTCAACTCGTCGTTGAAGAATTGGTCGAGGCTGGAATCGAAGACATTATTCTCGTCACCAAGTGGGACAAAAAACCTCTTGAGGATCATTTCGACCATTCTTCTGCTCTTGAAGACGAACTCGAAAAGGCGGGGAAAATGGAACAGCTAAAAGAAGTCAAAAAGGTTTCTGAAATGGCGAACTTCATCTATGTCCGGCAAAAAGGGCCGTATGGAAACGGGACACCGGTTCTTTCAGCCGCCAGTCTTGTTGATGACGAGCCGTTTGTGTTTGTCTGGGGGGACGATCTCGTGAAATCAAAAGTTTCTTTCACGAAACAAATGGTGGAAGACTACGAAAAAAACGGTCATCCGATGATTGGCGTGCAAAAAGTGGCGCGGGAAGATGTCGTGCGGTATGGAATTGTGAAATTGCGCGAAGGGACGAATGAAATCGAAGACATCATCGAAAAACCGTCGATTGAAGAAGCGCCGTCGCGCTTGGCGGACTTCGGACGGATGATTTTGAATCAGGAAATCATTGATGTGCTGAAAGATACCGTGCTTGGAAAGGGAAATGAACTTTGGATCACGGATGCGATCAAGAAATATGTCCAAAACGGCGGAATTTTTTTGGCGAAAGAGATCGAAGATGGCGAATGGCTCACGACAGGCGATCCGCTCAACTATCTCAAAGCTGTACTCGCCTATGCCGCAGAAAGAAAAGATATCGGAAAAGAATTGAAAGAGTACACGCAGAAATTGTTTTGTTAATGTGAAATGGAGATCGAATCTCCAAGAACCCATGAAAATCGCTGTCAATGCCGCTGATCTGGATCATCCCCGGATCGACGGGACGCGGATATATATTCAGAATCTTCTCAAAAATTTCGGCCTTCAGGATAAAGAAGACCGTTTTTTGATATATCACAAAAACAAGTTCAATTCCCAGCTGACTTTTCCCAAGTTTGAAAATTATGAAATCGCCAATATGCCTTTTCCATTTTGGTGGACGCAGACAAGGTTTGCTTGGGAGATGTGGCGTGAAAAGCCGGATATTCTCTTCATGCCGATGCATTCGCTCCCGTTTTTGAGATCCAAAAAAACAAAAACCGTTGTCACGATCCACGACCTTGCTTTCAAATTTTTTCCGGACCATTTTCCCAAAAAAGATTTGCGGAGACTCAACTTTTTCACTGATTATGCCGTGAAAAATGCTGATAAAATAATCGCCATATCAAATTCGACCAAAAATGATCTGCTGAAAATGTATCCGAAAATAAAAGAAGAAAAAATAAAAGTAATCTATCACGGATACGATAAAAAATTATTTCACGAAAATATTTCAGAAGAAGAGATTAAAAAAATAAAAAAGCGTTACATGTTACATGGTTCGTGTTACATGATTTTTGTCGGCACCATCCAGCCCCGCAAAAATATTGAAACATTGCTCGAGGCTTTCAAAATATTGCGGCGCAAAGAAGCGCATAAAAATTTGAATCTTGTAATTGCGGGCTCCGAAGGATGGCTCGCAGAACCAATCGTCGAAAAAATAAAAAATATTCCAGGCGCGATCATGACCGGAAAATTCGAAACGAAAGATTTGCCCTCGCTCATCGCGGGCGCAACAGCCTTCGTTTTGCCTTCGCTCTATGAAGGTTTTGGCTTGCCTATACTCGAAGCGATGGCCTGCGGAACTCCTGTTGTCGTGGCAGATAATTCGAGTCTAGGAGAAATAGTCGGCTCGAGCGGACTGATGTTTCAAGCAAAAAATATTGAGCAATTGGCTCAATCATTGCAAAGTATTCTTGAAGACAATCACCTGAAAAGCGCTTTGCGCGAGAAAGGCTTGGAGCGGGTGAAAAGTTTCAGCTGGGAAAAGTGCGCCAAAGAAACACTGGAATGGATAAAGAGCTAGTCTTGTCATTGCAATCCGCTTTGGATGGAGAAGCAATCCCAAACCACTCTGCGTTGCACGGGATTGCCGCGGTCGCAAAAGCTCCCTCGCAATGACATGTCACTTTTCTTTTATCAAGATATTTTCCGCTCCGAGGAGAAGGGGAATGGAAATGACGACCACAACCGCGATCTGCCAAAGTTGCATCTTATAAAGGCTCAAAACAAGCATCATCGCGATTGTGAAAAGAATGATGTTCAAAAGATTGCGTGATATTGCTTGGAACTTGGATTTCTCGGCTACCCTTAAAAGCCCTCCAAATTCAGCGAAAAAAAATCCGATGATGAAGATGATCGCCAAGAGATATTTCGGATCAAAATGAGAGCTGACGATTCCCGGCAAGATAAGCTCCGGGATGATCAGCAAAAAATAAGTGATCACTAGGGAAACAAGCAGATCTTTGACTATTTTGCAGGAATATTTTTGCCACATAGAATTATTGCTTGAAAAAATATCGATTCAAAGCCGATGCCGCAATGGTCTGAAAAGAATTTTTGACGGTTGCCGCGGATCGTTCGGAAAAGAAGCGGATTCGGGAATTGTCGGGATGCACGCTCTCAAGAGCGCAATTTTCGGGAAATTTCACCGAAAAAGAATAATATCGCCCAAGACCGGAAAGCATCGCGGAGTCAAAACGGCAGGAAACAGTGTTTTGCGAGCCGGAAGCCTTGCATTTTGCGATGTTTTCTTCATTCAAATCGCTCACGGGAATGGAATAGTTTTCCGGCCAGACTTTGTCAAGCAGTTCCTTGCCGGCGATCGGGTATTTTTCTCCGTCGAAGAATATAAAAAGTTGATGCGAGGGATAGGCTTGGAAAATTGTTCCGTCCGGATGAGGCAATGACCACAAAAATACTTTTGGATCGGAGTCGGGAAGCGGGTCGAGATCTGATTTTTGGACTTCGATCAAATTGTCAAAGCTGTATCCGAAAGCCTCGAAAATTTCGGGGCCCGGAAAGAGAATTTTTTGCCCGCGACTCGCCAGAAAGACCTCGTTGGTGGGCTTGAGATGCAGAAGGGAACCGTTTGGAAACTTTGTTTTGTTGGAATCAAAAATGATATCACGCAGCCGATTTTCGTCTGTGATCGTTTCTCCCGCAGGAGCCATGAAAGCTTGATAGGTTTTTTGGAGAGTCACTTCCGCGCCTGAAGCTTGGCAGTTTGCCTTTTCATTTTTTTTGAAATTCATTGAAAGCTCGATATAGCGATAACTGCGAAGCGGAAAAACGCCAAAGCACATCTTTTTCTCCTCCGTATCTTTCACGATCTCAAATTTGGAAAGCTTTTGATTGTCCGGATAGAAATTATATGTGTCAACGGGAAACAGAACCAAATACATTCCGACAACCACAACCAAAGCGGGAATGGCAAAAATCGCGATTCGAACAACTTTATAAATTTTTTCCATTTTTTCTTCGCGCATCGGCATATGTTTTATGTTAGCGCAATAAATTCAATGAGTCAAAATGGGAAGAATTGTCAAGTCGCGGGATTTTAGGTATAATTCAATTCAGATATGGCATTTTTCTCAAAAATATTTCAGCGGAGAAGCGGGACCGGATACGCGCTGGCTCTTGATATTGGAACGGAAGTCGTGAAAGCGCTTGTTTTCAAAATTGACGAGGAGGCGGAAAAAGGAATTGTCGTCGGCGTCGGGCGGGTGCGCCAGAAATTGGGGGATATGCAATCGGGAGCGGTGAGCGACATATCGGGAGTCGTATCTTCGTGCGAACGGGCGATTGCGGCGGCCGAAGAAATGGCCGGCGTGAAAAGGGTGGAGCAGGCAATCATCGGGATCGCGGGAGAGCTTGTGAAGGGATCGACCACCACCGTTCATTATGAAAGATTGAAACCGGAAGTCCGAATTGACCTGCCGGAACTCAAAAATATCGTCCAAAAAGTGCAATGGAAAGCCTTTGACCGCATCCGGCAGCAGCTTGCTTGGGAAACGGGACACAACGAAATTGATGTGAAACTCATCAATGCCGCGATCGTGGATGTCCGCATCGACGGCTATCGAGTGACCAATCCCCTCGGATTTCAGGGACGGGATGTTTCGATCGGTATTTTCAATGCCTACGCGCCGATGGTGCATTTGGGCGCGCTGCAGACCATCGCTGAAGAGCTTGACCTTGATCTTTTGAGCATCGCTGCCGAACCGTACGCAGTCGCCCGTTCGATGGGTCTTGAGAATACGGTTGATTTCAGCACTATCTTCATCGATGTTGGAGGCGGAACAACGGATATTGCCGTGGTGCGAAATGGGGGGCTCGAAGGAACAAAGATGTTCGCGCTTGGCGGGCGAGCTTTCACGAAAAGGCTGGCGCAAGAATTGAATATCAATTTCGAGGAAGCGGAAATTCTCAAGATCAGATATGGAAGATCCGAACTTGGGCAAGAAGTCGCTCTGCGTTTGGAAAAAATATTTGAAGAAGATTGCCATGTCTGGCTTGATGGCGTGGAACTTTCTCTTTCTGAATACGCCGAGCATGACCTTTTGCCTCCAAGAATTCTTCTTTGCGGCGGCGGGTCGGCCCTGCCCGGCATAAAAAAGGCGCTTTTGGGTCCGGCGTGGCTGAAAAATCTCGCTTTTGCCAAACCGCCCAACGTGAGCTTTCTGCAGCCCAAAGATGTCGTGAACATATCGGACGCGACCAGCCTCCTTCGCGATCCGCAGGATATCACGCCGATGGGGCTTGCCAATCTGGCGATTGATCTGGTCGGAGAAGAAAAAGCTCTCTCCGCGATGCTGCGCCGCGCGGTAAAAATGATGCAAAACTAGAATTCTCTACGAATTACGAATTTAGTACGAATATACGAATAAATGCAACATCAATGATCAATTTATTTTTTATACAATAATAGAGAAACTTTATGCATAAGACTCTCCATATCGACATAGATGAAGAAATAACTTCCATAATCGACCGCGTCAGAAAAGCCGAGGTGCGGGAAATCATTGTGGTCGCGCCGAAAAACGCTTTGCTTCTGCAGGGCATTGTCAATTTGAAATTGCTCAAAAAAGAAGCTGATCGGAGAAAAAAACAGATAATGATCATCACGCAAGACAAGATCGGAAAAAAACTCATTGAAAAGGCGGGGATTTTGGTGCAAAGCAAGGCGCCAAACGATGAATATATTGAAGATGAGCCGAAGGAAGAGGCGTATAAATCAAAATATACGAAAGAAGCGGCTGAAATAAAGCAGGAACTGCAAGAGGAAGAAAGCGACAGGGATATTGGATCGGATGATTTTTTTGCCGAGTCTGTGGTAGAAAAAAAGCCTCAGCCAAAGACTGACCAGCCTCTGGCCGGGGAAATAAAAAAATCCGAGAAGAAAAAATCTTCCGTTCCGGCTCCGAAAACAAAAAAGATTCCCCGTCCGCGGACGAGGATGTCGGATATTGTAATAAGCCAGCCGGAATTTGAAACGAAAGAAATGAAAGACGCGCCTGTCCGGGAAGAGATAGTCGAAAATGAAATTGCTGCCAAACCTTCGGATTTTTTCACTGAATCTCCGAGTGATGCAAATGCTCAACCTTCAAAAATGAGCCAGGTTTCCATGAAAAAAGCGGAAAAATTCTTCCGCGGATCAAGGCGGATGAAAAAAGATATTGAAATCGCCAGAGTGGGCGGAAACGCGAAAAAATACTTCATTTTTTTCGCGGCAGTCTTCATTTTGTTGGCGGGGCTGGCTGCGGTATATTTTCTTCTTCCCAAAGCGACAATCGCCTTGGAACTCAAGAATCAGGGCAAATCCGCGGCTTTGGATATCACGGCTGACGCGCAAGCCGGTGGCATTGACGCCGGCAGCAAGACCATACCGGCAAAACTTGAGCAAATTGAGCAAGAAACAACCGACAATTTTGATTCAACCGGTTCAAGCTCCGGCGGAGCAAAATCTTCCGGAAAAGTTGTGATATACAACGAATTCAGCTCGGAAGACCAGCCGCTCATCGCGACAACGCGTCTCGAAACAGCGGATGGAAAAATTTTTCGGATCACGAAAAATGTGGTTGTCCCGGGTGTGGCCAAAGTTGGAAATGAAACCAAACCCGGCGCGATCGAAGCGGATGTTGTCGCGGACAAAGCCGGGGATGATATGAATATAGGCCCGTCCGATTTCAGGATTTCCGGATTCAAAAACAATTCGTCGAAATACGAAAAATTCTATGCCAAATCGACAAAAGCAATGGAAAGTGGAGGAGCGGGAGAGGCGAAAGTGATCACCGCGGGCGATATCGACAAGGCCAAAGGGGAGGCTGCCGCTTCCGCCAAAAAAGCGGCGCTGTCAGCGCTGAAACAAAGCCTTGGCGCCGATCGCAAGATCTTCGACGACTCGGTGCAAGTGGAAGTTTTGTCGGCCGAAACATCGAATGTCGCCGGCACGGAAAAAGAAAAATTTTCGGCGACTGCCAAAGTGAGGGTCAGCGTGCTTTCATTCAGCCAATCGGACGTGAAGGATATGTTGAAAAATGATCTGGCGCGCCAGGGAGCGAGCGTTGGCGCAATTTCTTTTGATGAACCGATCAACTATATCTTGAGTGATTTTGACAATCAGAAAAAAACTCTGAAATTTTCAGCCAAAGCCGACGCCAACGCGCTTTCCGGACTGGATATCGAAAATTTCAAAAAAGGAATTCTCGGAAAAACCAACGAAGAAGCGCAAATATATGCCAAAAACTTCCCCGCGATCCAGAAAACGGACATCTCTTTCTGGCCTTTTTTCGCCAACCGCATCCCGATGAGAGAAAGCAGAGTGAATGTCGAGGTTAAGTGAGAAAAGTTATCCACAGGTGTAGGCCTTGCAGTGATATAATAACAGTGATATAGTGATAATGTTTAGTGATACTGGAAAAAAACTATAAATAGAAAAAATTGTGAGTAATAATGAGCGCATAACGGAAAATATAGTCAGAAAAAAACTGGAAAAAGTCGGCGTAAGTGAGGCGAATGGATTTTTAATGGAGGAACAAAAAAGCCAAAGCCCAATAATTACGAAGCTCTTAAAAAAATCCAGCAAATCAGGTGGTGGCCATGGCAAGCCTGAATTTTTGATTTCAAAAAATGACGATAAAGATTTTATTCTAGTTATAGAATGCAAGCCCGACGAAAAACGCCATGAATCCAAAGATAAAAATCAATTCAAAGACTACGCTGTCGATGGCGCTCTCTTGTACGCGGCGCATCTTTCAAGAGAATTTAATGTCATCGCGATTGGAGTGAGTGGGCAATCCGAGAACTCATTGAAAATTAGCACTTTTTTGCATCCCAAAGGAGCCGTGAGCGCGAATATTCTTTTTGATGAGAATAATCATCCAATCGAGGGCATTATTTCGTGGAAAAGATATATCGATAGAGCTACTTTTGACCCGGCTCTAGCTAAAGCACGCCATTCCGATCTTATGAAGTTTTCACGCGAACTTCATAATTATATGCGTGATTACGCAAAAATTACCGAAGCGCAAAAACCTCTTTTGGTAAGCGGAATTCTGCTCGCTCTTATGGATAAGGGATTTGAAAAGGCCTATACATCCTATGAAGGCGAGGATTTGGCACAAGAAACTTTTCACGCTATCAAAGGGGTTATTAACAAAGCGCAATTGGGTGATACGCAAGATTCAAAAAAAAGAGCCGTGATAAACGCCTTTAGTTTCATTGAACATCACCCGGAACTTCACAAGATCGACAAGAAAAAAAATGAATCGCCACTTCTCCATATAATTCGCGATTTGCATATTCATGTGAATCCCTTCACAAAAGATTACTACGACTTTGATATCATAGGGAACTTTTACGGAGAATTTATTCGTTATACCGGAGGAGATGGCAAGGGATTAGGAATTGTTTTGACACCAAAACACATCACGGATCTTTTTGCTGATTTAGCAAAGCTCAACAAAAATTCAGTGGTTTTGGATACCTGTTGCGGAACGGGTGGTTTTTTGATTTCCGCGATGAAAAAAATGACAAAGGATGTAAGTTCGGATGAAAAAAAATATATATTGGATAATTCTCTGATCGGCATTGAACAAGAGCCACAGATGTTCGCACTCGCTGTTTCCAATATGATTTTGCGAGGCGATGGGAAAACAAATCTTTATCAAGGATCCTGTTTTGACGAAACACTCTTTAATAAAGTGAAAAACAAAGCAAGCGCCGGCTTCATCAACCCGCCGTATTCTCAAAAAGGCGAAGACTTGCACGAATGGAATTTTATCATGCAACTACTCAATGCCCTTCAAAAAAATGCAGTCGGCATTGTGATTGTTCCGATGTCACTAGCAATAGCCAAACATCCGCTTCGAGAACAACTCCTTAAAGAGCATCGACTCGAAGCAGTCATGAGCATGCCTGATGATTTATTTTATCCAATTGGTGTTGTGCCCTGCATTATGGTTTTTACTGCTCATGTCCCGCATGATAGCGATCCGCATCATGAATCCTGGTTCGGATATTGGAAAGATGATGGATTCAAGAAGGATAGAGTTGAGGGAAGAGTTGCAACGTCAAAATGGATTAATATTCGCGAAGAATGGCTAAATGTTTATCGTAGAAAAGAAATTGCAGGAAAAAGTATTTGGAAAAAAATTGACATGAATGATGAGTGGTGTGCAGAAGCTTATCTCGAAACAGATTATTCAACTATTACTGAGAAAGAATTTGAAAAGGAGCTGCAGAGGTACTGGATATTTAAAGAATTGAATTAATGAAAAATCTTGTAAAAGTATCCGATTTATTTGAGGTAAGATATGGAGTAAATCTTGAGTTGATAAATTTAGAAGAGATCTCTAAAAGAGATAGTGGGGCTGTTTGTTTTGTTTCTCGTACAGAAAATAATAATGGGGTCTCCGCATTTGTCAAAAGAAGAAGTGGCACAACGCCGATTCCTCAGGGAACCCTAACGGTAGCAGGAGGGGGATCTGTTTTGGCAACCTTTTTACAACCATATGAATATTATAGTGGGCGAGATCTTTTTTATCTTGTACCAAAAAGAAAAATGTCTGAGCCAGAATTGATTTATTATTCAATTTGTATCCGTAAGAATAAATATCGCTATAGTTATAATAGGCAGGCAAACAGAACATTGAAAAATATTTTAATTCCGGCCAATATTCCTAAAAAATTTATTGATCTAAAAATAAAAAAGCCTTCTAGCAAAGCAATTTCAGGCAGGAAAATTGCTCTTGATAACAAAAAATGGGAATGGTTTGCTTATGATGATTTATTTAAATTATCAACTGAGTCATTTATATCTATAAGTGAAGCAAAGACTGTTCCCGGTCAGTACCCATTTATTTCTACGGGTCGTGAGAATAATGGCATTGTATGCATGACGGGTATTGAAAAAGCAAAAACTTATCCAGGAGGATGCATTACTGTCGCTTCAAGTGGAAATGCTGGAGAAACTTTTTATCAAGAGAATCCATTTAAAGTTACAAATATGGTGATTATATTGGAGCCGAAATTTAAAATTAGTAAATTTATTGGATTGTTTCTAGTGGCGCTCATTAGAAAGGAAAAATATCGTTATTCGTATGGCAGAAAATCAGGAATGGAGCGAATGCGTGAATCAAAAATAAAGCTTCCTGTTGACAAAAACAATAATCCTGACTGGAAATTCATGGAAGAATATATCAAATCATTACCATATTCAGCTGAAATATAAAAAAACAAGAACCGGCGAGTTCGTCGCGCCGGTGGAGTTAAATAATAATTAACAAAAAACAAATGCCGAAAAAAAAGACAAGTAGGCGAGTTGCTATGATTGCAGCAAAACAGCTGAAATCTAAGCAAACAAAAAAACCGGCAAAGATTACTGCTGGCAGCGCATTGTCTCAGTACGAGCCGAAGCGTAAAAAGAAGAGATAATAAATCAAAAAAACAATGCGTGTTTGTTACAGCTTTTTCGCTCAAATTAGCAGACGGGGATGAGGATGAAAAACAGTAAAACAGCGCGAAGTTTTTCCAGCTCGAAAGGGCTGGTTTTTGTTTGTATTTCAGGCTATTGACAAAAAATACTGAAAGTTTATAATGATTCAAGAGTTAAAAACAGCTCAAAAGAAAGATATTCAAGCCCTTGGATTGATCCGCAGACAGTGATAGAGGAGATCTTCTAATGGGGCAAAGGCCTTTGTTTTTATTTATGTCAAATGACAAGGAAATAATCAAGCTGGACGGAGTGGTGAAAGAAACCCTCCCAAGCACCACATTCAAGGTGGAACTTGAAAATGGGCACGAAATTTTGGCGCATATTTCCGGCCGAATGAGAGTGAACTATATCCGTCTTCTGCCGGGAGACAGAGTGACCGTTGAAATGAGTCCCTATGACCTCACAAAAGGGCGTATCGTAAAAAGACTATGAAAGTACGAGCATCAGTCAAAAAAATCTGTATCAAATGCAAAATTGTCCGGCGAAAGGGCAAGCTTTTTGTGATTTGCACAAACCCGAAACATAAGCAAAGACAAGGATAAAATATGGCCAGAATTGCCGGGGTAAATATACCCGATGACAAAAGAATAGTAATCGCTCTCACCTATATATACGGCGTGGGGCTTTCAAGAAGCAAGGAAACGCTGGCGTCTTTGAAATTGAGCGAGGATACGCGAACCAAGGATCTTGCCGAAGCGGACGTGAACAAGCTCAAGGATTATATCGAAAAGAATTTCACGATTGAAGGAGAGCTCAAGCATCAAAAGCAGATGAATATCCGGCGGCTCAAAGACATTGGCTGCTATCGGGGTATTCGCCACACGAAAGGCCTCACTGTCCGCGGCCAAAGAACGCGCACAAACACCCGAACTGTCCGCGGAAATGTGAGAAAAACAGCCGGAAGCGGAAGACGCAAAGCGGCGGAAAAGACGTAGTCTAGTATCTGGTATATAGTATTTAGTATCTAGTATTTTGTATGACCGAAGAGATTGTAAAAAAAACTGAAAATAAGCCCGACGAAGCTGATCAAAAGTCAGAAGATGTTGTTGCAGAAAAAAACGATAAAAAAGAAGAAAAAGGCGAAGTTGCGGCTGAAAAAAAAGCTGAATCGGCGGATGGGGAAAAGTCGGAAGTGAAGAAATCCGCTTCTGGCGGGAAAAAGAAGAAAATTCGCCGGCAAATTCTCAAAGGGCAAGCGCATATCCAGTGCACATACAACAACACACTGGTCACTTTTTCCGATATGAGTGGGAAGGTTCTGGCCTGGTCAAGCGCCGGATCCTTGGGCTTCAAGGGAGCGAAAAAGGCCACTCCGTATGCCGCGACTCAAATTGTGAACGCTGCTTCGGAAAAGGTTTCCAAATATGGCTTGCGAGAGATTGATGTTTTCGTCAAAGGAGTCGGAAGCGGCCGCGAAGCGTCGATTCGAGCTTTGGTAAACAATGATTTCGACATACAGATAATCAAGGATATTACGCCGGTTCCGCACAATGGATGCCGGCCGAAAAAGCCGCGAAGAGTATAAATATATGACCAAAATATCCGCCAAATGCAAATTGTGCCGCCGTGCCGGTGAAAAACTCTTCCTCAAGGGCGATCGTTGTGGCACGCCCAAGTGCGCGATGATCCGCAAGCCGATGCCTCCCGGAATGCATACCGTGGCCAAAGGACGCAGAAGCAACAAAAGCGAATACGGCCTGCAGCTGGCAATGAAGCAGCGCATAAAAAGAATTTATGCCGTGATGGAACGGCAACTTCGAAAATATTTTCAGGAAGTGCAAAACAAGCAGGGTACTGTCGGCGATCTTCTCATGCAGAAGCTCGAAATGCGGCTTGACAATGTGATATACCGCTCGGGTCTTGCTTCCAGCCGGCGCCAAGCCCGCCAACTGGCAAGGCACGGCTCTTTTGCGATAAACGGAAAAAACGCGAATATTCCTTCTCTTGAACTGAAAATCGGCGACAAAGTGAATATCCGCGAAAACAAGCAAGGCAACGAATATTTCAAGCAAATTTTGCCGATCATAAAAGAAAAAAAAGGAACCGGACAGCCGAATTGGATTGATATTGATCTCAAGGATATGATTTTGGAAATAAAAGGAAAGCCGACTGCGTCCGATTTGGGCAGTGGCATAGACGTTCAAATGGTAATCGAATTTTATTCGCGCTAAATAAATTTTTAATTTAAAAAAATGCAAAAAATAACGCTGTCTTCCCATCCTAAATATACCCAAATCGAAAAAAACATCGGGAAGATTGAAATTGACGGGTGCTATCCCGGATATGGCACGACTTTGGGCAACACTCTTCGCCGAGTGCTTCTTTCTTCGCTTCCGGGCACGGCGGCGACTTCAGTGAAAATCAAGGGTATTTCGCATGAGTATTCGACCATTCCCGGCGTACTGGAAGACGCAATTCAGATGATTCTCAATCTCAAAAAAATAAGGTTCCATTCCCACAAAGACGAGCCGGTGAAGCTGACCCTCAAGGAAAAAGGGCTGAAAAAGATAACTGCCGGTGATATCCAGTGTCCATCTGACGTGGAAGTGATCAACAAAGACGCGCTGATCGCCACCATCACGGACAAAAAGGGCGAATTGGAAATGGAAATTGAAGTCCAAAACGGACTCGGCTATGTTCCCGTGGAGCAGCAAATCAGAGAAACGAAAGAAATCGGCCTTATTGCGATTGATGCCGTGTTTACCCCTGTGCGAAGGGTGAACTATTCCGTGGAAAATACCCGTGTCGGAAAAAGAACCGATTTTGACAAAATCACGCTCGAGATCGAAACAGACGGTTCGATTGATCCCAAGGAAGCCTACGAAAAGGCGGTCAAGCTTATCGTCGAACAATTTGAAAATATCAAGGATTTTGAAATCGAACAAAAAGAAGAAGTCCAACCGGAAGTCGGGACAGGCGCGGAAGACAAGAAAAAAGCGGACGAAGCCACCGAAGAAAAAAGAGAAGTTGCCAAAGAAGAATCATTGAATACGGGCATTGAGGCTCTTTCCCTTTCAACAAGAACCATGAATGTACTTGAGAAAGGAAAGTTGAAAACAGTCTCCGATCTGATCGCCCTTAGCGAAGAGCAAATGATGGATCTTGAGGGAATGGGCGGAAAAGGAATCAAAGAGATCAAAAAAGCGATTGGTAATTTCGGCCTGACTTTGAAGGCTCAATAAACTCATGAAGCACAAAAAAAGCGGTCGAAAATTCAGCCGGGAAAAAAATCAAAGGGAAGCCATGCTCAAGATCATGCTTGGCGATTTGCTTTTGAAAAGAAGAATTACAACCACGCTGGCCAAAGCAAAGGAGCTGAAGATGATCGCGGAAAAAATAATCGGCCGGACAAAAAAACCCGAATCTTTGCGATTTTTGAAATCAAAACTTCCGCGAAACATTGATTTGAAAACTCTTCGCGACATCGCTTTGATCGCGGCGCCGAAGGAAAGCGGTTATTTGAGAGTCATCAAAAAAGGACGGCGCCTTTCGGACAGCGCGCCAATGGCCATTCTTGAGATCATTGACGAAGGCAAAAAAACTGAAAAAGAATCTGATAAAGCAAAAGCATGAACAAGAAACCAACATCAGTAGAAAAATATTATCTCTTCGATTGCGAGGACTTCATTCTGGGACGCATGGCGGCCAAGATTGCTTTTGTTTTGCAAGGGAAAGATAGGCCGGATTTCGCGCCGAATGTCGAGAGCGAAATCGGGATCATCGCAATAAACTCGGACAAGTTGAGAGTGAGCGGCCGCAAAAAGGACGAAAAAACATACCATACTTATTCCGGCTATCCCGGAGGCATAACTTCCCGAAAACTCAAGGATGTCATTGAGAGAGATTCCCGCCAAGCTGTCTGGAATTCTGTTTATGGAATGCTGCCCAAAAACAAATTGAGAGACCGCTTGATGAAAAAAATGCTTATTTGCAAAGACGAGAATCATGGCGTGGCCAATGGTGAAATCGAGAAGGTTCTTCCCGCGCCAACTATTGATAAACAAAATAACTAGATATCTTGCCTTATGCCTGTCAAAAAATCCGTGAAAAAAGAAGAGAAGAAAGCGCCGGAAAAGCCTGCCCGAAATGCTTCGCATAACGAAGCGGGCGGGATCAAATCGGCCGAGAAATATTTTCGGGGCATAGGCCGGCGGAAACTTTCCATTGCGGGAGCAAAACTGTTCGTTGCTTTGGCGAATGAAAAAAACCAGGAATTTTTGATCAACAAAAAGAATTACAAAGAATATTTTCCTCTGGCCGAACTTCAGGATATCGTTTCTGCGCCTCTCAAGGCCGTTGCCGTGAAAATATCGAGAATAACCATTGCGGTGAGAGGCGGAGGCATGAGGGGGCAAGCAGAGGCTTCCAGGCTGGGTATTGCCAGAGCTTTGGTGATGATTGATGAGACATTCAAAAAACCTTTGCGGGATCTTGGATATCTCACTCGCGATGCCCGGATCGTGGAAAGAAAAAAAGCCGGACTCAAAAAAGCCAGAAGAGCGCCCCAATTTTCGAAACGATAGGAAATTTGACATAGCTGAAACAATTGATATTATAGTTTAAAGAACATTAATAATTTACCCCGTTAAATGTCTGGCTTTACCAGGCAATCTCATTGCATGGGATTATTTAACGGGGCAAGCCTAGAAAGGAAGGTGTATTTAGTGGAAAAAGATCCCGTTGCTCCTGAAGATCAAGAAGAGACTTCAGAAGATGGGAGGGAAAACATGAAAGCATGGTTCACAGAGAACATGCGAATGATCGTGAGTGTTGTCATTGTTGTCGTCATTGCCGCTGGGATATATACGTATTCGAAAAGAGCGCAAGCTCCGAATGCCCCGGGCAAAGTTGCTTCCACCGAGCAAGACGCTGAAGGAAAAATCAGCGTGATCGGCGGAGACAATGAAAGCGCCAACACGGAAAACGCAACCGATCAAACTCAAGCTTCGGAAGACGTGAAAGCGCAACCGGCTGAAAAAACTCAAGTTGCAACGCCTCAAACGAGTCAGGAAACCGAAGGCTCTTTCGTGGAAACTGCCGCGAAAGGAGACGGAAGCACAAATCTCGCACGCAGAGCTTTGTCGAACTACCTGGAAAAAAATGCGGATTCAAGTCTTTCGGCTGAACAAAAGATCTATATCGAAGATTATCTTCGCCGGCAAGTGAAGAATGGCCGCCTGAAAGTGGGCGATACAAGAGAATTCAGCAAGGGTACGATTGCCAAGGCGATTGAAAAGTCCAAAGGACTCAGTGAAAAACAACTCCAAAATTTGCAGCAATACTCGCAGAGAGTTCCCGGACTGAAATAGAACTTGAAATAAAGACTGTTCCTTTTGAATAATATTAACCAGAAAATCGGCAACCGCCGGTTTTTTGGTATAAGGACTAATGCATGGGTGTACAAACAAAGAAAGATATTCTACTATAAAGCTGATAAATCCAATATAATTTTTCAAATTATGGCCGCTTTCTATCGCCGCGTGTTTTTTTGGGTATTTGCCGTTCTTTTTCTGCTCACGACTCCGGTGGCGATTCTTTATTCGCAGGGCTATCGCTTCAATCAATATCAGGGAATTTTCATTCACAGCGGATCAATCACTGTGAAGTCCACTCCGCCCGATGTGAAAGTTTTTCTCAATGGCGAGTTGCAGCCGTCCGGAAGGCTGGATATGATCAACAACTCCACAACCTTGAACGGACTTCGGCCGGGAACCTATAATATCAGAGTTACCGCTGACGGATATGGGGACTGGAAAAAGAATGTCGAAGTTCACAGCGGAGTCTCCACGGAATTTTGGAATATTTTCTTGCCGCAAAAAAATTATTCGCCCAAAGAACTGAATGCCCAAGGAACGCAGAGATATTTTCCTTCTCCTTTCGGGAAAAAGGTTGCCTATTCCAAAAAAAACGGAGAGAATCTTGAAATTTGGTCGCTGGACATGAAAACAAACGAACCAACGCTGATTTTTTCAAAACAGGGACTGGAATTTTCAACTGATCTCAAGGAAAACGCCGAGTGGGACGCCAGTGAGCAAATGCTGATTGCCCCGGTTCATTCAAACGGTCAAAAAGATTTTCTTGTCTTGGATTCTGAAAATATTCAAACGCCAATTTTTCTTTCGCAAATGTCCCTGCTTTCAAATCTCGATCGGGCCCGTTGGAGCCCTGACAATCAGGAGGCTATTTTTTTCACGGCCGTCCCAAATGACGGTTCGGCGCAAAATCTCTATCGAATTGATTTGGGAACAAAGGATGCGCAGATCCTTTCCGAGAATGTCGCGTCGTATGATCTTTCTGGAAAGTCTGTTTATTCTTTGAAACAAAACAACATTATATACAAGACGGATCTCAATGGAAAAGGCGAGAAACAGATGACTTTCGAAGCCATTCCTTTCTCCGACGAAGATCAGCAATCGCGCCTTATCGTATATGATGAAGATCGCCAGGTCGTCATTTCCGAAAATGGACAGTTTTTTGTGCACAACAATGGGACAACTGACACGCTGAAAAAAATTGGGGACGATATTTTGGGCGCGCAGTTTTCAGATGACGGGAAAAAACTTTTATACTGGAACAACAATGAAATCGAGGTTTTGTATCTCAGAGCGTGGGATGTTCAGCCGCGCCGGAGTGAAAATGAAACACAGCAAATCATCCGCTTCTCAACTCCGATCAAAAATGTTTTTTGGTATCGCGACTACGAGCACATTTTTTTCAGCACCCAGAACAAATTGAAGATCGCAGAACTTGATCCGCGCGATCATCGGAGTGTTTTTGATATCTGGGAATACAATTCGGAAAATTTCACGAGCTCATATGACGCGGCGAATGGATTTTTCTATTTTCTCGATGAGATCAATGGGAAAAGAAAATTTTTCTTCATGGATATTCCGCTGCAGACGGGATTTTTCGGAGGATAAGTGCCTGTGGATAACTTTTTTGACTTGCATTTGAAAAAAAATGATATATAATGAAATAAATTCTACAAAGTTATCGCAAATAATTTTATAGAAAGAAATAAAAAATAAAATTGAAGGGAGGTGAAACACAATGGCAAAGAAAAAAGCAGCCAAGAAAAAGAAAGTTGTGAAAAAGAAAAAAGCTACCAAGAAAAAGAAAAAGAAATAGTCTGAATCAATTTTCTTTTTGCAATAAGAAAAAGGCGCCCGCGTTGGGCGCCTTTGCATTTTCTTTATCATACAATTTCAATCTTCACTACGCGCCATTTCCCCGCCAGATCCTTGAAAAACGCTATTTCAGCTTTTGGCCAATATTTCTTGATAATTCGGCCTATTTCCGGCTTTTGCTCGGGACTTATTTCCACGAAGCATGTAACATGCAACATGCGACATTCGCCCTGGATTTCCTTTAGTTGCTTGAAAAATTTTAGATAATAGCCAAGTCCTTTGTTTTCGCTGACTAGCGCTTGTTTCGGCTCGAACTTCAAATTGTTTTTATTTTTTTTATAAATATTTTCAGAAACATACGGAAGATTGGCGACGATGAGAATGTTTTCAAACTTTGTTTTGTTTTTCTCCGCCAAAGGCGGATCAGCCTCTGGCTGAAAATATTCCAGCGCATCAGATTGAATAAATTTTATTTTTTTATTCAGCCTATATCTTTTCGCGTTTGCTTTTGCAGCTTGCGATGATTCTTTCGAAATATCAATCGCGTAGAAATTTATTTTCTTTTTTATTTTATCCGGAATATTCTTTGCGATTGAAATGATTATGTTTCCGGATCCGGTGCCAACATCGATGATGGTATCTAGTATTTTGTATTTTGTATTTTGTATTTTCTTGAGAGTTTCTTCAACTAACATTTCTGTTTCCGGGCGGGGAATCAGAACATTTTTGTTCACCAGAAATTCCAGTCCGAAAAATTCTTTTTTTCCGGTGATATAGGCAACCGGTTCGCCACTTGATCTTCTCGCGCAGAAAGAATTGAATTTTTTTGTTTGCAATGCCGTCAATTTTTTTTCCGGATGCGCCAAAATATATTCTCTGGGTCTTTTTATCGCCAAAGACAAAAGAATCCCCGCGTCGAGAGGGGATAGTTTGTATTTTGAATATGTTTTCTGCAGTATTTCTTGGATTGTCATGGCTACACTGTCATTGCGAGGGAGCTTTGCGACCGCGGCAATCCCGTGCAATGCAGAGTGGTTCGGGATTGCTTCGCTTCGCTCGCAATGACAAGTTCATGTGATTTGAAAATTAAGCGGACATTTTTCGTTTAATATCTTCTTCTTCCAGTGCGCCAAGTATCTTATCAAGATTGCCGTCGAGGATTCCTCCAATATTGCTCCAGCTTTCTTTGATCCGGTGATCGGTGATCCGGTCTTGGGGAAAATTGTAGGTCCGGATCTTTTCACTGCGGTCGCCGGTGCCGATCTGGCTTTTTCTTTCCGCGCCCAGTTCTTTTGTTTTTCGCTCTTCTTCAACGGCCAAAATGCGGCTTCGCAAAACTTTCATTGCTTTCTCTTTGTTTTTGATTTGCGATTTTTGATCCTGGCAGGAAACAATCGTTCCGGTTGGGATATGAGTGATGCGCACGGCGCTATATGTCGTATTGACGCTCTGTCCGCCCGGTCCTGATGAGCAGAAAGTGTCGATGCGCAAATCCTTTGGATTGATTTCAAGATCAACCTCCTCGGCTTCAGGAAGGACAGCCACTGTGGCGGTTGAAGTATGGACTCTCCCCATTTTCTCTGTTTCCGGCACTCTCTGGACGCGATGGACGCCTGATTCATATTTCATCTTGCCGTACACGTTTTTTCCTTCGATGCCGGCGATAACTTCTTTGAATCCGCCGATGGAATTGGGACTTGAGCTCAAGATGCTGGTTTTCCAGCCGACATTTTCCGCGTAACGCAAATACATTTTCAAAAGCTGGGCCGCGAAAAGCGCTGATTCGTCTCCGCCCGCCCCGGCGCGTATTTCAATGATCACGTTCCGGCTGTCGTGGAGGTCTTTCGGCACGATCATTTTTTTGAGCTCTTCTTCAGCCTCCTCCTTTTTTTTCGACAATTTCACATTTTCTTCCATTGCCATGTCTTTCAATTCCGCTTCGGTTTCGCTGTTCACGATCTCGGCGTTTTCCCGCATATTTTTTTCAATATTTTCGAGCTCGGCTATTTTCGCGATCGTTTCTTCCAGCTCGGCCATTCTTTTTCCGATTGTTTTCATTTTTTGCGAATCCGAAGCCACCTCGGGCTTTTCCAGCTCGGCTTTCAGTTCGGCATATTCATTTTTGATCGCGTCTAGTTGACTTTTCATAGGCTCTTGTATAAGATAATACAATCGGTTAAAACATACAATACCTTAGGAGGCAATTATGGTAAAAGAAATCGTAGAGCGCGGAGAAAGGACGTTGATTACATTCACTAATGATGCGTCAATGGAGGAGCTCGCAAGTAGAGTTGATGCAGAAATTATGGAGAAAATACTGCGCGGCATGGGCGACTTCAACTCACAGATGATTTTTTTAACGGAAGATTACCAGAAATACATCGAGCCGGTGCTGTTCCGTTGAAACCAAAGAGCAAAGACTCTAAAAACTCCCGCTTCAAACACGGGAGTTTCTTTATATTTCAGCAGGATTTTTTTGAATTATTTTACAGCTTTTGTAGTTTTTTTAGCAAATTTTTTCTTCACAACCCTCTTTTTCATTGCTGGTTTTTCTGCCTTGACTGCAGGCTTTTTTTTCGCCTCAACTCTTTCCATTTTTTCGGCTGCCATTTTTTCGCTTTTTTCCATACGCTTTTTGAAGCGGTCGACACGGCCTGTTGAGTCAACGAGACGCTTTTTTCCCGTATAAAAAGGATGGCAAGCACTGCAAACCTCGATCTTCATTTCCGGTTTCACGGAACCGGTCGTGATCACATTTCCGCAAGCGCAGATGATTTTGGCTTCGGGGTTGTATTTCGGGTGGATGTCTTTTTTCATATTTATAAACACTAATAAAAACGAATATAATACGAATACAACGAAAGTTTAGTTTTATTCGTGTCTGATTACTTGGTAACACTAGCATAACATTCAATAATTGACAAGCCCTGGCTCTCTTGCTACAATATAAACCGTTATCAAACATATCTCTCAAGAGAAAATCCTTGTCCTATTTTACCAAATAAAATGGGTCGTTACGGGAGATAGAAGTTCACCCCCACACCAATTTTCGGCAATATTTTAGGCACCGTCTCTGTTGTATTATGGGAATTGGTGTGGGGGTAAATAATTAAAGGAAAAACAATGCAAAATGACAAAGAAACCCCCAAAGACGGGGAAAAAGCGGCGAGCCGTGAGGAATCAGCCGGTTTTTCGTATGAGAGTCTTGTGCTCAATGTTCCGGATATGCTCAAGGCCGGAGTCCATTTTGGGCACAAAAGTTCTCGTTGGAATCCGAAAATGCGCGAATTTGTGTTCGGCGTGAGAAATGATATTCATATCATTGACCTCGAAAAAACCCTGCCTCTTTTTCAAAAAGCGCTTGATTTTTTGCGCGGTGTCGTGGAAAACGGCGGAAAGATACTTTTCGTCGGCACCAAGCCCCAAGCGCGGCAGCTGACTGAAATGATGGCAAAAGAAACGGAAATGCCGTACGTCATCAATCGCTGGCTTGGCGGAACCTTCACGAATTTTTCCGAGATCAAGGGTCGGATCAAATATCTCAATGATCAGGAAAGTTTGAGTGAAAGCGAAGAGGTCAAAAAATATACCAAGTATGAACAAAGCCGGATCAAAAAGGAAATTGCGAGAATGAATGAAAAAATGGGCGGCATAAAGAAAGTGGACAAACTTCCGCAAGCAGTTTTCGTCGTTGATATAAAAGAAAACGCTTTGGCGGTCAAAGAAGCCCGCGCCGCCGGAATTCCAACCGTGGCGATGGTTGACACAAACACGGATCCGACGCTGGTCGATTTTCCAATTCCCGGCAATGACGACGCGCTTTCCTCGCTCAAGTATATGCTGGGAATTGTTGCGAAAAATATAATGGAAGCGAAAGTGAAAGTGAAAACCGAAAAAATTGAAGATATAAAAAAATAAGCATCAATATATGACTGAAATAAAAATAACCGCCCAGCTCGTCAAAGACTTGCGTGATAAAACCGGCGCCAGCATCATGGAATGCCGCAACGCGCTCGCCCAGTCAAAAGGCGATCTTGAAAAAGCGATTGAATATTTGCGCAGGAGCGGGAAAGAGAAAGCTGCCAAAAAGGCCGACCGGACAACCGCCGAAGGAATTGTTGCTTCATATATTCACGGCAACCGAAAAATCGGGGCGATAGTTGAAGTGTTTTGCGAAACAGATTTTGTGGCGAAAAACGCGGAATTTCAAGAATTGGCGCATGATCTGGCGATGCACGTTGCCGCGGCAAACCCGAAATATATTTCTTTGGAAAAAATAGACCCGAAAGACAAAAAGGATTTCGAAAAATTTGTGCGGGAAGAATTGGCATCAGAAAAAAAACCGGCCGATATCATTGAAAAAATAGTCGAGGGCAAAGTGAAAAAACATTTTGAAGAAATTTCTTTTCTCGCCCAGCCGTTTGTGAAAAATCCCGATATGACGGTCGAAGACCTGATCAAGGAAAAAATTGCGAAAATCGGAGAAAATATTCAGGTTGGCAATTTTGCGAGATTTGAAATCTAAATCACGAAACACGAAGCATGTAACATGTAACAATTTTGTTTTTTTGTTTCGTGTTTCATGTTATAGGTTACATGTCGCAAGTTTTCCTCAAAATTCGCCGCTGGGAAAACTCTCAGCCGATTGAAAGCGCTCAATCTTTTCAAAAAGGGGATTTGCTGATCGTGGAGACGAATGACGGCCTCGAATCGGCAATCGTGGAAAATGTTCGGGAGAACGGCGAAGGGAAATTGCCGGGCTTGCAAAAAAGAGAAGCGGCGACGGCAAAGATCGTGCGAAAGGCGAGTCTGCGAGATATAAACACGGTCAAAGAACATCGAGAGAAGGAAAAAGAAGCGCTTGAAATATGCCGCAAGGAAGTGAAAAGAAATGGAATGCCGATGAAAATAGTCGAAGCGGCCTATTCCTTTGATGGCGGTAACATCGCGTTTGCTTTCGTTGCTGACGGAAGAGTTGATTTTCGGGAATTGGTGAAAAATCTTTCAAAAATTTTCCAGCGGTCCATCCGCCTCCACCAAATTGGAGCCCGCGATGAAGCGCGAGAAAGCGGGGGATATGGAATTTGCGGAAGAGGTCTGTGCTGCGCGAGATTCAAGGAAGATATGCCAAGCATCAATTCCGAAATGGCCAAAGCCCAGCAAATTGTGCGCCGCGGATCAGAAAGAATTTCCGGCCTTTGCGGAAGACTCATGTGCTGTCTCGCCTATGAAGCCGACCAATACCGGGAAATACTCGAAGGACTTCCCAAAATCGGCGAAGAGATCAAAACAAAAGAGGGAAAAGGGATCGTCAAGGAAGTGAATGCCCTTTCCGGGGAAATAAAAGTGGAACTCGAAAACAAAAAATACATCCGTATCGCCTCTGAGGATATCTAATATTTTATTAACTTACTGCTATCTTATGTTTTGGATCTACTTGTCTCCCATCATTTTGGTCGCCGCTCTGGCGGGTCTGGTCATAATCATCGGAAAAAAATCAGCCGCTCTCAAGAAAACAGGAGCATATCAGACGAAACCCGCCTTTTCGGAAGGAAAAAAACGCGATTGGAAAGATCGCTTGAAATCAATTGGGAAAACAATTCTTCATTTGACGGAAAAAATTCTTGTTTTGGTCAGAATTTCATTCAAAAAAGTTGAGCAAGTTTCTTCCAGCTGGGCGATCCGCCTCAAGGCAAAAAGAAGCGGCCGAAAAGTGGAAGATATTTCGCTTGAAAAAGCGTCTTTTGAAGAAAAATTGGATATGCCGGAAGATAGTGTCAAAATCGTCCAAAATATGACGGAAAACAATGATATTTATGCGGGCATGGACCAAGGCGGAGAAAGAATAACCTATGTGAACAGCGAAGTGATCTCCCGCCGGAAAATCCAAAGCGAGCCGATCGTTATTCCCAAAAAAGAACCTCTTCCGGAAAACAAAGTTCAGGAAGCCGCTCTCATCTATCGCATCGCGGAAAATCCGAAAGATCTCGAGGCCTATCGTGAAATCGGCGACTATTATATGGGCATCGGCAACATCAAAGACGCCAAGGAGTCATTCAAAATGGTTTTGAAACTTCGTCCCCGCGATCTCAAAGCCAAAAGCAGCCTGCGGGAAATTGAAATGAAAATGCGACTGGGAAGCTAAAACAAAAATACGCCGGGATAGCTCAATGGCAGAGCAACGCTTTTGTAAAGCGAAGGTTGGGGGTTCGACTCCTCTTCCCGGCTCTCAAAATTGAATATGGGCAGGTGACAGAGCGGTCAATTGTACCAGACTGTAAATCTGGCGCCTTCGGGCTACGGGGGTTCGAATCCCTCCCTGCCCACAAATATGAATGTAGAGACGCGATTAATCGCGTCTCTACGCGTTTCTGGACTTTTTTTGTTTTTTGTCATATATTTATAATGTATGCTACAGAAAAAAATCAAAGATTTGAAAGAAAAAGCCATTTCCGAAATCAAAAAATCCGCGGATGAACGGACGCTTTTTGACGTGAAAGTTGCGTACCTCGGCCGCAAAGGAAAATTGACGGAAATTCTGAAAAGTCTCAAGGATTTGAGTGAAAATGAAAGAAAAATTGTCGGACCGCTGGCCAACGAGGCGCGGCAGACAATCGAAAGCGAAATTGCAAAGCAGAAAAAAGAAATTTCCGAAAAGATTGACTGGGAAAAAGAAAAACTGGATGTTACTCTACCTGGAACAAAAAATGAAATTGGCAGCTTGCATCCGATCACGATTGTGCGGCGCGAAATTGAAGAGACTTTTTCTTCAATGGGTTTTGAGATCGCTGATGGCCCGGAATTGGAATTTGAAAAATATAATTTTGATGCCTTGAATTTTCCAAAAGATCATCCGGCGCGCGATATGCAGGATACTTTTTGGATAAAAAGCAAGAAAGAAAATCTGGTTCTTCGCACGCATACTTCGCCGGTGCAAATACGATATATGGAAAAACACAAGCCGCCTTTCCGGGTGATAATTCCGGGGCGGGTTTTTCGAAACGAAGCGACGGATGCGAAACATGAACATACATTGCATCAATTCGAAGCTCTGATGGTAGGAGACAATATCAACGTCGGGCACTTCAAATATCTGGCCAAACAATTTTTCAGCGCTTTTTTTGGAAAAAAAACAGATATACGGCTTCGGCCCAGCTTTTTTCCCTTCACCGAACCAAGTTTTGAATTTGATATAACCTGCGCAATTTGCTCCGGAAAAGGCTGTCCGACCTGCAAAAACGCCGGATGGATTGAAATCGGCGGGGCGGGGATGGTCAATCAAAACGTATTTGTCGCTTCTAGCTATCCTCGAAACAAATATCAGGGTTTTGCTTGGGGATTTGGTTTGGAACGTCTGGCGATGATGAAATACAAGATTGACGATATTCGCTGGTTCGAAAGCGGAGATTTGAGGTTTATAAAGCAATTCTAGAATTTTACGAAATACGAATCGAGCGAAATACGAAAATTTAAGATAAATTTATGAAGTATTCTTATAACTGGTTACGAGAATTATCGAAAACGAAATTAGCGCCCGAAAAAGTGGCGAACCTTTTGATGATGCGCTCTTTTGAATTTGAGGAAATAAAAAAAGAAGAGAAAGAAACCCAACTCGAATTTGCTATTCTTCCCAATCGCGCTCACGATATGTTGTCGCATATTGGCATGGCGCGAGAAATATGCGCAGTGGAGGGGCGGAAGTTAGAAAATGGAAGTTTAGCTTCCATCGGGGAAGCTAAACTTCCAAATCGTCGCCTGAAAGTCGAAATTAAAGAAAAAAAGCTTTGTTCTCGATATATCGGCGCATTGATTGAAAATATAAAAGTCGCGCCTTCGCCGAAATGGATGCAGGAAAGACTGTTGGTGTCTGGAGTGAAACCGATCAACAATGTTGTCGATATTACGAACTATGTGATGCTGGAAACGGGACAGCCATTACACGCTTTCGATTTAGATAAAATCGAAAGCGAATTTCCAATTTCCAATTTCCAATTTCCAAACAAATCCCAAAGATCAAATCCTAAAGCTCAAATAATAGTCAGAAAAGCCAAGAAGAATGAAGAAATAAGATTATTAGACGAAAAGATCTATAAATTAAACGAAAATGATTTGGTTATTGCAGATTCAAAAAAAGCCTTGGCGCTGGCCGGCGTGATGGGCGGCTATGATTCAAGCATATCAAGCAAAACAACTTCAATCATCCTTGAATCGGCCAATTTCAACTCGACCAATGTCCGAAAAACAAGAACGGCGCATAATATAATCACGGAATCCTCATATCGCTTTGAACGCGATATTGATCCGAATCTGGCGGAAATAGGCGCGGCGCGGGCGATTGAACTTTTGCAAAAATTCGGAGGAAGTAGCGTGAAAGTAACTGTATATAACGATGTATATCCGAAAAAATTGAAGCCGTGGCAAGTGAAATTGAACAGCGATTACGTGAGCAGTCTTTTGGGCGAAAAAATTCCAGTTTCGAAAATGAAAAATATTCTCGAAAACTTGGACATCAAAGCAAAGATATTAGGCAAATATTTGCATTGCGAAATTCCGACTCGTCGGATTGATCTCAAAACGCAAGAAGATCTCATTGAAGAGATCGGCCGGATTTTTGGATATGAAAATATTCCCGCCAAAGCTCCTTGTGTCGAGCTTCAAACGCCAACACGAAACGAAAAAAGAATTCTCGAAGACAAGTTGCGGGACATTTTGATCGGAAGCGGTTTTTCGGAAGTGATGAACTATTCTTTCTATAGCGCGGATGACATCGAAAAGTGCGGCCTGGGCGTCGAGGGGCACTACGAAGTCGCCAATCCGATGAATCCGGATCAGCAATATATGCGCCGGGCAATGATTCCAGGCCTCTTGAAAAATATCAAGCTAAACCAAAATAATTTCGACGAGATTAAAGTTTTTGAGATTGGCCGAAAATATCGTGATGAAAAAACAGCGCTGCCGAAAGAAATAACCATTTTAAATGGTATGTTTGCAGACGTGAAAAACGATAATCCCTTTTTTGCGCTAAAGGGACAGCTTGAGGCGATGTTAAATAATGTCGGATGCCTCGATTATGAATTCATTGATCATAAAATAAAATACGAAGTTTGGCATCCTGGCCGGGTGGCAGAGGTTCATGTTGATGGGAAAAAGATAGGAAAAATTGGAGAGATTAATCCCTTGGTCTGCAAGGCATATGGCATTACATCTCGCGTAGCGTCCTTTGGTATATCAATCAAAAAATTACTTGACGTATCGGCCAAAGAAAAAATATACAAAGCCATCAGCAAATTTCCTTCCGTCAAGCGGGATATTTCGATGTTTATTAATGAAAAAGCGAAATATGCCGATATTGAAAAGAAAATATATAATGCCGGCGGAAAATTGGTGCTTGGAGTTGAATTGTTCGATGTTTTCGAAAAAGAAGGCGAAAAAAGCATGGCCTTGCGCGTCGAAATTGGCTCCCGTGAAAAAACCCTGACTTCAGCGGAAATCGACAGCGTGACAAAAAATATCGTCGCAAAACTGGAAAAAGATTTGAAAGTGAAGGTGAGAAAATGACAACTGCAGTTGTCATCCCGAGCGAAGTCGAGGGATCCCGAGATTTCTCCACTTGCTACGCTCGGTCGAAATGACAAATAGGCCATTATGAAGCATCCCATCCCAACCAAAATCACAACACTTTGCCTTGTGTACAAACACCCGAAGATACTGCTAGGCATGAAAAAGAGGGGTTTCGGCGTAGGACGGTGGAATGGGTACGGCGGGAAAGTCACAGCCAATGAGACCATCGAAGAAAATATTGTTCGGGAAATGCAAGAAGAGTGTGGACTCACGCCCACGAAATTTGAAAAGCGCGGAGTGATGTATTTTGAATTCAAGGGAGGACCTGACATTATTGAAGTCAACTTGTTCGCAGTAGATGAATTTGATGGCGAACCAAAAGAAACTGAAGAAATGAAACCAAAATGGTTCGATATAAATGAACTTCCCTGGAATGAAATGTGGTCGGACGATCTGATATGGTATCCACTATTTTTGAAGGGAAAGAAATTTGAAGCCAATTTTTTGTTTGATGGTCAAGAACAAGTACTTCGGCATGAAATAATTGAGCTAGAATCAAATGAACTGTCAAATAAAAAATATCTTAGATGAAAGAAATCTCCAAACATTACAATCCTTCTGAAGTTGAGCCGAAGTGGCGGGAATTTTGGGAGAAGAATGGGATTTATAAATTCAACCCCAAAGCCAAGGGGCAAGTTTTTTCTGTGGACACGCCACCGCCGTATGTTTCGGCAGACCATTTGCATGCCGGACACGTGATGAGTTACGCTCAAGCTGAATTCGTTGTGCGTTTCAAGCGAATGCAAGGATATAGCGTTTATTATCCGATGGGTTTTGATGACAATGGACTGCCAACGGAAAGATTCGTCGAAAAAAAATATAATGTCAATAAGTCGAAAATATCTCGATCTGAATTTATCAAGCTTTGTCTCAAGGAAACGGAAAAAGGCATTGCCAATTACAAAAATCTTTGGACGATGCTTGGCATCTCTGTCGATTGGTCAAAAACATACAGCACCATCAATAATCATTGCCGAAAAATTTCGCAATGGTCTTTTATTGATCTATATAAAAAAGATCGCGTATATAAAGCCAAAAAACCTATTCTTTGGTGCACAACCTGTCAAACAGCAATCGCCCAAGCCGATCTTGAGGCAGAAGAAAAAGAAAGTCAGCTGGTCTATATCAAAGCCAAAGCCAAAACGGGTGAAACGCTTGTATTTTCAACGACGCGACCCGAACTTCTTCCAGCTGTAATGGGAATTTCCGTCCATCCGGATGATAAAAGATACAAAAAGTTGATTGGCCAGAAAATAACAATGCCGCTCACAAAAAAAGCAGTTGTTTTGACTGCCGACGAGGCAACGGACATGAAATATGGCTCTGGAGTTGTGTATTATTGTTCCTATGGCGGAGGAGAATGCATCGAGTGGCTTGCGCGCCATCCTGAAGCCAAACCGACGGAGTTGGTTTTGCCCAATGGCCGTTTTTCAGAGAACGGCGGAAAATATGCCGGCATGAAAGTGCTTGAAGTGCGAAAACAAATCGTTGAAGATCTGGAGAAAGCCGGTGCAATTGAAAAAATCGAGCCGATCAAGCACTCGGTTTATGTCCACGAACGATGCTCGACGGATGTTGAGTATATTGAATCCGAGCAATGGTTCATCAAACTACTCGACAGCAAAAAAGAATTTTTGAAAAGAGGGCAGGAACTAAAGTGGTTTCCCGCGACAATGAAACGAAATTATGATGACTGGGTGAAAAATCTCAAATGGGATTGGTGTATTTCGCGCCAAAGATATTTTGGCGTTCCTTTCCCGGTTTGGAAGTGTGCGAAATGCGGTGAAATTATTTTGCCGGAAGAAAAGGACTTGCCTGTTGATCCGACTGAAGATAAGCCAAAAATCAAAGTTTGTCCAAAGTGCAAAGGCAAGAAATTTTTGCCCGAAGATGATGTTTTGGACACATGGATGACATCTTCAATGACGCCAGTGATCGCTCAAAGGCTAGTTTTGGATAAATCGGCGCAAGAAAAACTTTATCCAAGTTCGCTTCGTCCACAAGCTTTCGAAATAATCCGTACCTGGCTATTTTATACAATTGTCAAATCGCACTATCATCACAATCAGCTGCCATTTCATGACGCGATGATTTCAGGTCACGGACTTGATGATCAGGGAAGAAAAATATCGAAACGCTTGGGGAACTATATCCCGCCGGAAAAAATAATTGAAGAATTCGGTGCGGACGCGATGCGTTATTGGGCGACGGGTGCGATGCTTGGGCAAAACCTGCGTTTCAGTCTTGATGAAATCAAAATGGGCCGCAAGACCACGACCAAGCTTTGGAACGCGGCGCGGTTCATGGCGATGAATGTGAAAAAAGCGGAATTATTGAAGACCACGGATGCGGTTGAATCGGCGGATGCTTGGATCATTGATGAGCTCAACAAAACGATCGCAAAAACAACCAAAGCTTTTGAAAACTATGCCTACGCGAAAGCCAAAGAAGAAATAGACGGGTTTTTCTGGTCGAAGTTCGCGGACTATTATGTCGAGTTTGTGAAATACCGTTTTTTTGGCGAGGACGAAAAATCCAAAAAAATCGGCGAAAAAACAATCGCGACAGTGTTTTTCAACATAGTGAAACTCTACGCGCCCATTATGCCGTTTGTCACGGAAGAAATTTTTCAGACGTATTTCAAACATCTCGAGAAAGCAAAAAGCATCCATATTTCCAAATGGCCGGAAGAAATAAAACTCAAGAAATCGCCCGATATTTCAGATTTTGCGAGTGCGATCAAAGCCGTCGACGAGATCAGAAAATACAAAACAAAAAACGGCCTTTCTCTCGGAGCAGAGGTAGAATCCATTAAATTGAAAACCAAAGCAAACTTGAAAAAATACGGAGAATTTTTGAGAAAAGTGGGAAGAGCGGGGAAAATATCATAGTCTATGAAACCCAAAATCACCCTTGGAAAACATTCCGGGTTTTGTTTCGGCGTGAGACGCGCCTATGATTTGACGTGTGTCAATTCGAAAGATTGCGACGATGTCTATATCCTTGGCAAGCTTGTCCACAACAACGATGTCTGCCGGGATCTGTACAAGCGCGGGATAAAAGAAATCAAGGCCTTGTCTGACATCAAAGACGGGACTGTCATCTTCACCGCGCACGGCGTTGGACCGGGTTTCTATGAAAAAGCGAGCACAAAAGGACTAAAGATTATTGACACGACCTGCCCAAAAGTGATGAAAGCGCAACGGCTGGCGAAAAATTTTGCCGAAAAAAAATGCACCGTTCTTGTTTTCGGGGACAAAAACCACAGGGAAGTGAAAAGTATTTTTGAATGGTCGGGAAGAAAGGCAAGAGTGATCGGCAGTTTTGAGGAAATAAAAAAAATAAAACTCGATAAGGCCAAAAAATATTGTCTCATTTCTCAAACCACCCAGAATGTCGAAGAATTCAAGAAAATAATCGCATTTTTAAGGTTAAACCTTAAAAATTTTGATTTCGTCAACACGATTTGCCCATCAACGGACGATCGGCAAAAAGAAATTCGAAATCTGGCAAAAAATAATGACGCCGTGATCGTCATCGGCGGGAAAGACAGCGCCAACTCCCATATGTTGTATGAGATTTCAAAATCAATAAATCCAAAAACATATTTCATTGAAAATGCCGCGCAATTGAAGAAAAACTGGTTTAGTGGTATAAAAAGGATAGCTGTTTCCGCCGGAGCTTCGACCCCCGAATGGATAATCAGAGAAGTTATCAATAAGATCCCAAACTAATGCGCCAATCCCAACTTTTCACCAAAACTCAAAAAAACGCGCCCAAGGATGAAACGAGTCTCAACGCCCAGCTTTTAATCAGGGGCGGTTTTGTCGACAAATTGATGGCAGGAGTATATACGATTCTTCCACTTGGTTGGCGCGTATTCAAAAAAATAGAGCAAATCATTCGCGAAGAAATGAACGCCATCGGTGGACAAGAAATGTTCATGCCGTCGCTTCACCCCAAAGAAAACTGGGAAACAACGGGTCGCTGGAGCACAATGGACGATTTATATAAAGTGAAAGATTCGAGTGACCGCGAGTTTGCCCTTGGTTCAACGCACGAGGAAGTAATTGTGCCATTGGCAAAAAAATTCCTCAATTCATATAAGGATCTGCCGTTTGCCGCCTATCAATTCCAAAACAAGTTTCGGATGGAACTGCGGGCCAAGTCGGGAGTTCTTCGGGGACGTGAATTCATTATGAAAGATTTGTATTCTTTTCATTTGGACGAAAAAGATCTTGATGAATATTATGAAAAGGCGGCGAAGGCATATTCGAATATTTTTGATCGTGCGGGCATTGGGGAAAAAACATACAAAACATTTGCTTCAGGAGCATCTTTTGCAAAATATTCCCACGAATACCAAACCATCACATCAGCTGGAGAAGACATTATCTATATCTGCGAGAAGTGCAAGTTGGCCGTGAACAAAGAAATCATTGAGGACGTGGAAAACAAATGTCCTGAATGCAAAGAAAGTCTTTCCAAAACAGAGAAATCCGTTGAGGTGGGAAATATATTCAAAAATAAAGACAAGTATACCAAAGCATTCAATCTCACCGTGAAAGATGAAAAGGGCGAGAATATCACACTCTTGACTGGATGTTACGGCATTGGCCTTCAACGTCTGATGGGAACTATTGTGGAATTGCATAACGACGAAAAAGGAATTCTCTGGCCGGAATCCGTTGCGCCTTTCAAAGTCCATCTCATATCGCTTGGAAAAAACGAGGAAGCCGAAAAAATATACAACGACCTTGAGAAAAACAATATCGAAGTTTTGTTTGATGACCGCGAAGACACCAGCGCCGGAGGAAAATTTGCCGACGCGGATCTCATTGGCATTCCGTGGCGCGTGGTGATCAGCCAAAAATCCCTCGCCGGCGGGGGACCCGCCAGCAACGCTTCGCCTGCCCGAAATGCTGCGCATAACGCTGCAGGCGGGCATAGCGATGCGGGCTGGGTGGAAGTGAAAAAGAGAAATGAAAAAGAAAGCGAAATCGTGGAAGTTGAAAAGCTTTTGGAAAAAATAAAATAAAATTCAATGGAACCCCAAGTTGCACCAAAAGAAAATCAAAATATCACTCTCGACAAGAAATCCAAGATTCTTTTTGTGATCATCGGACTTTTGATCGTGGGATCGGTCGCGGTGACTTTTTGGCGCTATATGGTCAAGCGCGACTATATCATTCAAGCCCAAACCGACTGCGACCCCGAATCAGAAAAATGTTTTATTTGGGAGTGTGATCCCGCGTCAACCGTGGAAGGCGAAGCTTGCACCGGAGATGAAGAAAGCGATATTTGGTATTATAAAATAGTCCGTCGCAACGCCAAAAATATCCCGCTTTGCGATCCAAACGACGAAGAGTGCACAGCTCTTGTCTGCGATCCGGGTGAAAAAGACTGCTCGGAAGAATTGTGTTCTGACGAAAATGTCCCCGAAGGCGAAACCTGCAACGACCCCGAGCAATATTTGATTGACAACCCGCCGGAAGAAGACAGTGAGGAATGCGCCGAAGACGACCAAGAATGCCTTGACGCTGAAGAAGAATGCGCGGAGGATGATGAGGAGTGCCTTGCCGCTGAAGAGGAATGCGCCGAAGACGATGAGGAATGCCTCGCTGAAGAGGAAGCGGCTGAATGCGAAGAGGGCGATGAAGAATGTCTTGCGGAAGAAGCAGCGGCAGAGGAAGAATGTGCGCTCGATGACCAGGAATGTTTGGATGCTCAAGAATCAGAGGATACGGAAGAAGCTTGCGCGGCTGACGATCCGACTTGCGACCAAACGCAAGATGCAACCACAAGTCCCGACAACTCGGAGGAGACAACGCCATAATTTGACAACCTTCTGATCTTATGATATCAATAAATCAAGCTTAATTTATAGGCAACTGTTATGCAACAGCGATATTGCCAGCTGAATAAATACGATTGGACCTTTGATGTGAATGGTCATATTTTTGCGTCTCCGATGACCAAAAACATTGTGTTCAGCTGCAATTATCTAAAGCATACTAACTTCAACAAATTCTAACCTTTTCATAAATCCCATTTAGATAAGCTCGGCTGAACAAAAGCCGAGTTTTTTTTCAGCGCAAGTTCTTGAAAAATATAAATCTTGGGAGGAAAAAACACGTGAAAAAAAACAAGTTGGAATCAAACATCTGGAAACTTTATCTCATTAAAGCCATGAGAAGCTTCATGCTGATGATTCCAGTCATCGTTCTCTTTTTCAGAGAAAACGGATTGTCAATGAAAGAGATTTTTCTGCTTCAGTCTCTTTTCTCACTGACTGTCATTCTGCTTGAAGTTCCCACTGGATATTTCTCCGATATCTTCGGCCGAAAACGGTCCATTGTCATCGGGGGAATTTTTGCCACGTTCGGATGGATCATTTATTCGCTGTCCTACAGTTTTGGAGGATTTTTGCTAGCGGAAGTTATTCTTGGTTTTGGATTGAGTTTTGTTTCGGGAGCAGATTCAGCTATGCTGTATGATACGCTTCTTGAGACAAAAAGGGAGAGTGAATACCAAAAAGTGGAGGGACGGGGACTGGGAATCGGCGTTGCTTCCGAAGGCATTGCCAGCGTCATAGGAGGATTTTTGGCGCTAGTGAGCCTTCGCTTCCCGTTTTATTGGGATACAGCCTTCACTTTTCTGATTATTCCGCTTGCTTTGACGCTTACCGAAACGAAAAAGCATGAAAGAATATCGGAAAAAAACAGCTTGAAAAGTATGCTCCGATTAATGAAATATTGCCTTCACGATCATGTGAGCATAAAATGGCTGATAATCTATTCCGCTTTTGTGAATGCGTCCACTCTCACGATGTTTTGGTTCACGCAGCCATATCTCGCGGAAACAAACGTGCCTCTCGCTTTCTTTGGCATAGCTTCAGCCACATTATTGTTCACGGCCGCGTTCTTCTCTTGGAATGCCCATCATTTGGAAAAATTCATGGGAAGAAAAGCGTCGCTCATAACCTTGGCAATTTTGCCGGTCGCGGGCTATCTTCTTTTGAGTTCGTTTTGGTTTATTTGGTCTGGAATATTTATCCTTTTGTTCTATATTACGAGGGGGATAAATAATCCGGTAACACTAAGCTACATCAACGGACAAATTTCTTCCGATGTGAGAGCAACTGTGCTCTCTGTGAGAAACCTGGTTGGAAGGCTGGTTTTCTCGGTAGCCGGACCCTTTCTCGGCTGGATCAGCGATGTATATTCGCTTCAGGCTGCACTTCTGGCCTCCGCGCTGACGTTTCTCATCACGGGGCTTATTGCCTTGTGCTTCATGCACAAGCACAAGGCTCTCTGATCTCGAAAGGGGTTTTGGCTATTTGCCAATGCCCCTTTTTCTCTGTAAATTTCCCCAAAATCACCCCTCCACCCCAAAAGGCTTATACAAGGCCTTTTTTTGCTTTGTGAAACATTTGCAAATCAGCCGTTTGACTTGCGGCGTTTTTTGATATATAATTGAACATTGGGCATGAAACAGGGGAATTTCTGCCGAGTCCCTTGAAAATCGCATAAATAAGGGGGAAAACTAGCATGCAGATTTGGATAGTTTTGCTTTGCTGTTTTTTGTTTGTCGTCCCGAAAACTTCTCACTCCGATGAATTCGGAGCGGAGTTGAGGGCCATGAGCGCGAACACCGCGCCGGACGCGCTGTCCGCGAGCCGGGGGAACACTTGGGCGGCGGATCCGGAAGGATCCAGCAACAACCCGGCGTGCGTTGCCGCCGGCGAGCCGTTCAAGAAAGTGAGCGGTTCTGGCAATTATTCCGCGACCTTTTTCAAAAAAGGTCCGACGCTCCATTCCTACGACACTTCGGTCTACGCGAACGTGCCTGGCGGTGGAGTCATCGAGGCTACTTTCGGCAATAGCCGTTCGGGTTCCGCGGCGACGCAAATGGACGGCGAGGCCGTGCAGTTCAATCATCAGCCGTACGTTGAAGTGCAGTACGGCCTGAAGGTGAAAGACAGCCTGATCCGAGAAGGCGACAAGTTCTATCTCGGTGTTGGAGCCGGGATGGACTGGTCCAAAATGGGATTCGCGTCCCAGGGCCAGAACACGGCTATTTCCCGTTCGAGAGGGATGACTCTCAAGTGCGGCGCGTTGTATCAGTTAAATGAGAATTGGAACTTCGGCGCGTCGTATGCGTGGAGCCGCAGTTGGGACGAGGACAGGGATCTTGAGAATACGACTTCGACCCGTTCCATTTCCAACACGCATCAGGTGCGTGTTGGCGCCAGCTGGAAAGTTTTTCCCAAGCCGGGAACGACGTTGTCCGCTGATGTTCAGTATCTGAACCTCGGCAACACCAGCCGCGTTCAGCCCTTTGTGGGCGTAGAGCAACAAATCGTGAAGGACAAATTCTACGCTTATGGAGGTTGGGCGGCAACCGGACCGACCGTTGGTCTGGGCTATTATCTCAAAAACGGCGGCATCAACGTCGCTTACGGGAACAACCTTCATGCGGATCTCAATCCGCATCTGGGAAAGGCCAATGTCATCGCGGCCACCGTTTTTTTCAGGTGGTAGGCCGCAAAATTTTAAACTTGCGAACCAAAGGCGGAGTTGTCAACATGCAACCCCGCCTTTTCTATTTCCCTCATTTTATGCTAAAATAAACCAATGAAAAAGCATTTCACCGCGTCTGCCTTGATAATTGATGAGGGAAAAGTTCTTTTGGTATATCACAAAAAACTGGGCGTGTGGCTTTATCCCGGCGGGCACGTTGAAGCTGATAAAAACCCAGAAGAAACGCTTTTCAGGGAAGTGAGGGAAGAAACTGGTCTGCAAATTGAGATCCTCGGGGAAAAAGATGAAACTTTATCGGACAAGGCGGCGGATGTTTCTGCATTGCATATGCCCTACGTAATGCTATGCGAACTTGTCGGTGATCATTATCACAACGATATCATCTATCTTTGTCGTGTTGTCGGAAAAGGTGATAAATTCACGCACAATCCAAAAGAATCCGACGGGATAGGATTTTTTGGACTGAAAGATTTGAGCGATATCAAGCTTTTCCCCAATTTCAAGAAACTGCTGGAAAAAGTTCTAACCGCTCCTAAAGTTGAGCTTTAGAAGTCGATAATGCGTTTTTTCTTTTTGCACGCAAGAAGAAATACCCCTGAACAATTTTTCAGGGGTATTTGAGATTAGGGGAAGATAACGAATTTTGCAATGTGAGCGATGGAAAACACGAATCCAGCCTCAGTCATCACAAAATCTTCTCCGACATAGGTTATTTTCGTATTAAGCCCGCAACTTCCGGGCTCGCGAATAAAAAAACCGATGTTTTTTTCCATAATGCACACCGGCTTTCCCACAAGCTCCAGAAGTGCATCGCGTTTCGAAATAGGAATCATAGCCCCTTCCCTCGTTTCAATTTTTGAAAAAAATAGGGGTTGCTTTTTGGCCGTCATTTCCATGATTCTCAGCTTCGGCGTTATTTTTTCCGATTTCATTTGTCATCCTCCTTTTGTTGTACTTAGCTATTATTTTCAAAAGAACAAAAAAACCGACCGCTTGGTATGCGATCGGCTTTGGCTTTTTAAAAATCAACCTAAGTTATCCTTTTCCGGATTTTTTCCAAACCAAAACCGATCGGATTGACCCACCAGAAATTGCAAGAATTATATCGATCTTGATTGGAGTTTGCAGACATAATTGTTTTCTGATTTTATTTTACCAAAAATGAAAACTATGTCAAATGCTTGACAAATAAGCTATTGTTGCTAATCTGTTTGTAGCTCAAAAAAAGGAGGAAGAACGACATGACCAGCGGTCAATTTTCAGATTTTTCAAAAATTGTATCGTGGTGCGACAAAAACCTCGTAGTACTTTATAAACAAGGCAAAAGTCTAATCGACATTGCCCTCCAATGCATCCATACTTTATTTCCTGATGGAAAAACCTCAGTTTCTGATTGTTCCATTCGGAAATATATGAGGATTTATTTATCTCTCTAAACCACTTGATGCGGGCGCGTTGGTTAGCGGCAAAACCACTGGACTCCAAACCCAGTACCCCGGGTTCGAATCCCGGCGCGCCTGCCAAAGTCCCCAACAAGGGACTTTTTTATTATCGTCCTTTAGTTTTGCAAAACCATTTCAGAAACTTGACAAATATTTTGCCATAATATATATTGGCAGTAGCTTAACAATAACAAATCCCAAGTTCGGGTCCCGATTGAAAAATCGGGATTGGGCTCGAACGATCCTGATTTCAGGATAGGGAGGTTTCTGCGTGAGTGGAAGCCCGGTTTCCCCCGTAATCATGGGATAATCGATGTCGGCGAAAGTCGGAGTCGATGAGCGGAATCAAGTTGGCGCCTTTCCGGGCGTTTTTTGATACCGAAAAAAGGTGGCACCGCGGGAATACCTCTCGTCCTTTTGTCTAAATGTTTTTGCGTTTGGATAAAAAGACGAGGGGTTTTTATTTGACCTTTTGGCCAGTATAGTATATGCTGAACTGTCGGTTCTTTAAAAAAATTGAACGAAATGTCAGGGGCTAACTTAACAAAAGGATGCAGTCCATTTATTAACAATCATCGATTAAACAAAAGGAGGAAATACTGATGATTTCAGTAAAGCACATTCTTAAGGATCACGCGTATCAAAACATACCTCTTCGCTTTGACGAGGCGTATCAACTTGGGCTTTATCTTCTCAAGGGTTGCGATGGCGATGAACTGGCTCAAAAACAGAGCATTGCTGCTCTTTGCGCCCTTCACAACAAAGCGACCTATGAATGGCAGTGGGACATTCGCTGGGAAAGAATCCATAGCCATCCTTTGCCGAGAAGTGCAAGTGTCCAGATTGCCGGACTTTGCGCCGCAATTTTCGAAGAGGATATCAGCGCGTCTGAATTCGGGTTTCTTGATCCCAACGTCCCATACGCGATGGACAATTGCGGAATGGGTGGGGATGTCCTGGTGACACCCAATATCAGCACGCTGGCCGCCTTCATCGCCGCCGCCGCCGGAATCCCGATGTGCAAGCACGGATCTCCGGCCAATGCAGACAATGGCAAGTATGGGAGCTCTGACTTCATCTCCCTGATCTGCAAGATCAACAACTATGCTTCTCGAAAAGAGGTCGAGGCATGCGTGGAAAAATTAAACTTCGGGTATACCGAGGCTTGCGACACCCGGTATAAAAAGATTCACACGCAAACCCATCATGTCGCCCAGCTCCCACACATGAACGATATCATTGGGCCTATCACGAATCCGCTGAATCCCCAGAAGTTGACGAGGAGGATTCTGGGAGTGAATCAGCTGATCCCGCCCCAGATCGCGGCGGAAGTGTACCTGATTCTCAATCAAAAGGGACTTACCAATCTTCAACGAGGCTTCTTTGTCCGGGGATTTGGCGACGAGCTTCGTTACGCAGGAATGGATGAAATCTCCATTTGCCCTGGCGGGACGCAAGTTGCCGAACTGCGGGACGGAAGAATCTATGAATTCAACCTTTTCGCGGATGAATTCGGGCTTGATCCGGTTTCTCCCGACGATGTATATCCCAAAGGAAATAAGGGCGAATATTCCCTGAAAATACTTCGGGGAGAAGTGGAGGGGCCGGCACTCCAAACCGTCCTGGCCAATGCCGCCGTTCTTTTCCATCTCGCCGGAAAGTCTAAGGATTTTCGGGAGGCATACCTGATGGCCGAAGAAGTGTTTCGCAGCGGAAAGCCCTACGAAACCATGCTGGCGGTCAGGCAATTTGTTCCAATGAAGTGAATTCTAGAGGGGAAGGAATCGCAACAGCGCCTCCTTCCCCGTTTTCCAAAGCAGCAAAAAGGTATTTGCTTTTTTGGAGAAATGTAATGATAACTCTGTGGTATTTTAAAATGGTATGATTAAAGTTTTTTCAACATACACCAAGGATATAATTCATAATATAATTGACAACTCAAAAATAACTCAAAAAGGAGGGCCGGCTTTTTTCATTGATCAAGTTTTTAAAAAGAAAAAAGTTGATTATAATTTAAAAACGAACCTAGAGATAGAAGTCGAAATTAAAGTATCAAAGAAGACAGAAACGGGGAAAATCAAGAGTAAGATCATTGAAAAGGAAATAAAAAATATCAAGAGAGAAGATACAATTATTATTTCCACAATAGGCAGAGAGTGGATACTGGGAAGCAGAATAATTGATGAATCTAATATCTTTCTTGATATTCAAGGCTATGCCAGGACAACGAAAATAAATGACGATTTGTTCGATATGGAATTTTGGAGCCAAATATTTTGCATTAAAGGAACGGCAGCGGAAATGAAAAAATTACCTCTAAAAATATTAAGAAAACAAAAGGAGAGATGCTTAATAATTACGAAGGGATCGAAAGGGGCAGAAATATTTTATAATAGCAAGAAATATATATTCAATCCCAAAAAGCAGTTATCCGTGAAAAACACCATCGGAGCGGGAGATGTATTTTTTGCAAACTTTATTATATCCTTTATTAAAACAAAGGGAGATATTCAGAAAAGCGGAAATTTTGCGATCAGGGAAACGGAGTTATTTCTCACTACTAAATAATCTTATGAATCAAACTCACAAGAAAACAATAATTTTCGACATGGACGGGACTCTTTATGAATTTAAAAGAGGGTCTTTTAAGCGTTCCGGGCTTTATGGCGCTGTGATAAACAAAACTCTGCTTTATATTTCGAAGCAACTCAAGAAAACAAAGATTGAAGCGCGCGAAATCCTCGACCTCATAATGAACAAATATGGAAATAGTATCAGCATTGGACTTGAAAAAGAATTTCATATTGATCGATATGATTATTTCAATTTCGCATGGGACATTGAAGCTGAAAAATATGTTCGATTCAATGAGGATATAAAATCTCTTTTAAATAATTTGAAAAAGAATTATAATATAGTATTGCTTTCAGACGCTCCGGTGATTTGGATCAACAGGGTCTTGGAGCATCTTCGGATTAAGGATATTTTCGAGAATCGTATTTTTTCCGGAGAAGGTGATGCTCGAAAAGAATTGAGCAATGCATTCGAGGAAATATTAAAAAAAATAAATACGAAGCCGTGTGATTGCATTGTGGTGGGAGATCAAGTGAATACCGACATAGTGCCTGCGAAAAAAGTTGGCGCGAGGACTGTGTATATTGGAAAAAGAAAAAATAAGTATGCGGATTATACGATAAAAACTATTTTTGAACTAAAAAGTATAGCATTATGAATAAATTTAAGAAGATATTCAAAAAAGATAAAAATATTGTTATCGGCATGGTTCACTGTGCTCCACTTTTGGGCTATAAAGATTCTCCGGGAATCAAAGAGGTCGAGAAGAAGTTTCTTGGTGATTTGAAAGCCTTGATCGACGGCGGAGTTGATGCAATTATGATTGAAAACAATTATGACATCCCGCATTTCGAAAGAGCCAAATATTCTACAATACCTCACTTGACAGATCTTTGTCTTAAGGCAAGGAAAGAAACAAAAAAGCCCTTGGGACTCTGTGTTTTGTGGAATGATTATGAAACAGCGCTTTCAATTGCAAAAATTGCCAGGTTTAATTTTGTACGCATTCCCGTTTTTGTTGATAGGGTAAAAACCGATTATGGAATTTTTGATGCAAAGGCCGATGAATGCATCGAATTTAGAAAACAAATAAAAGCGGAGAATGTACTTATCTTTGCTGATGCTCAAGTGAAGCATGCGAAACATTTGATAAAGCGATCTTTAAGCGAAGCCGTATCAGAAGCCATTTCCAAAAAAGCAGACGCCGTTATTATCACTGGAAAATGGACAGGAAATCCACCCACGGAAAATGATGTTGAAGAAGCAAAAAATTTTGCAGGTGATACGCCAATTCTCCTGGGAAGCGGAATTACGCCAGAAAATTTGGAAAAGTATAAAGTAGAAGGAATAATTGTGGGCAGCTATTTCAAGGGAGACGGAAATTCAGAAGGAAAAGATTATCATAATATTTTTTCCTACAAGGCCAAGATTAAGAAATCGAGAGTTAAAAAATTTATGAAAAATTTGAACAGAATTTCAAAAAAATAAAGAGGAGGCGCTCGAAATGAAGTACATTAATAAAGATAGGTTGATCAATCGTTTTTTGGAATTGGCTAGGATACCCAGTCCTTCCGGACAAGAGCCGGAAATATGCCAATATCTAGCACACTCACTCGTTGATTTGGGGCTTCAAATTGTCGGTGACGACTATGGCAATATCATTGCCAAATTGGCCGGTACCGGCAAGCCGATTATTCTTTGCGCTCACATGGACACGGTTGCGATTGGCGAAGGAACCATGATTGTTCCAATCGTGAAAGAAGATGTCATCACCAGCGATGGAACGACAATCCTTGGTGCAGACAACAAGGACTCCATCGCCGCCATTTTGGAAGCACTTTCGATCGTGAGGGAGAACCGCTTGGAAAATAGGGCCGCGGAAATAGTTTTCACGAAGGAGGAGGAGGCAATTTCTCGCGGCGCAATGAAACTGGATATCACAAAATTACGCGGAAAGGAATGTCTGATTTCAGATTGTCCGGAGCCTTATGGGACAATTACTACTAACGCTCCCTTTTGGTATGGTTTTGATGTCAAAGTTAGTGGTGTGAGATGTCATGCAAAGGAGCCGGAAAAGGGGGTCAATGTGGCTGCAATTATGGCAAAAGCGATCTCCTCGATGCCTCTTGGAAGGATCGATGCGCTAACCACTTCAAACATCGCCTATCAGATACTGGGCTTGAAGGGAATTGTGGACAATCCTAAGGAGAAAGTGACGAATATCCCAAAGAAGGATCGGAATTCGATTCCAGACTTGGGCATTATTTCGGGGGAGGTTCGCGGTCTGAAAATTGAAAAGGTCATTGAATCGCTTGCTAGGATAGAGGCGTTATTTACCGAAGTTGCAAGTGAATTTGGCGGGCGTTCTTCCTTTGAACAGAAAAAACTGGCCGACGGGTACTATTTTTCTGAGGAGGATCCCCTAGTCAAGTTTGCTGCAAGTATTTTCTCCGATCAAGGAGTAGCTCCTCGCTACATTCCTTCAATCGGCGGCTCAGATGCCAATATCTTGAATGGACGGGGAATCAACACGATTGTGATTTCTTCTGCTCATCGAGAAAATCACAAGGTATCTGAGTATCTCATCATTGATGATCTCATCAAACTGGCTGATTTCTATGTTCGGTGCCTGACTAATCTTCCTCAAGTAGGCTAAGTCGAGTCAATCTAGGTAAAACCGGAGGAAAAATTAAAAAGGTTCCGCGAATGTTAAAACACTCGCGGAACCTTTATTTTTTTAGACCCTCCATCAGGCCTCCCTTCATGGTTTTAGTTTGGTGATCAGCTCGTCGATCAGCTCCATTTTGGTGTGATGCATCACAACGATATTCCAAACAGTTGTCTTTGCCGATTCAAAGGGCCTGTCCAAATTGGCGGGAAACCCTTCGTGCACGTGCGTGATATAAGTGCTACGCAATTCTCGAGGCAGATTGCCCTTCACAGCAACAATATTGATGTCGTTGAGAAAAGTTTCGAAACCGGCACCCTTCATTTTAAGCTGAATGGTGTGAGCCATTGAAGTCAGACGATTGGCGTGAAAAGAGTAGCCATCCTTCCCGATCTTTTTCATGGCAGCCCAGCAGCTCAAAGCCATTGCACCGGAACGCGATCCGCAGAGAGTGCTATCGTTGCCCGGAATGTATGGCGCAACGGACTTTATCTTTTCGAAAAGACCTCGCCGTGCCAGTATGATTCCGCTCCCGTATGGTGCCAATCCCATTTTGTGTACATCAATGGTAATAGAATCGACATTGATGTTGGAAAAACCGACTCGAGGAAGATAGCTCAGAAACGGGATGACAAATCCGCCAAATGCCGCATCCACATGGAAGTGAAGTTTTATTTCCCGATGATTGGCTTTTGCTTTCCCGATGATTTCGCTCATCGTCGGGATGTCGTCGACGGATCCCAGCATTGTGGTGCCTGCGTTTCCGATCACTATGATCTTGGAAACTCCCTTCGTTGCGAGTTCATCTAGTTTCGCTTGGAGCTGATCGGGCAAGAGATGCCCATTTTTATCAGTGCCGAGAACATGAAGCCCGCAGCCGTCGTCGCAGGGGACTTCTCCGATGCCGAGGATGTTCGCTGCCTTGGGAATTGAGTAGTGGGTCAGATAGGAACAGACGATTGCTGTTTTTTGTTCGCGTATCTTTTTCTGTTCGCAATTCCTGTTTCGTCCGATCCAGCAGCCGACAATATTGGCTTCAGTGCCGCCGGAAGTTATGTATCCATCCACATCTTCCGGTCTTGCGTCCATTAGGTCAGCGGCCATGGCGATGACTTCTCGCTCAGCCATTTGCGTACCGCCAAAACCAGCTTCGCTTTCGCTCTCGTTTTTATTTGTGTGCATACCAATGTTGTTGGAATGATCAAAAATATGCTCGCCGTAGATTTTGGCCGCCAAGGGATCGGGATTTGTCCCAGGAAAACCCAGAATTTTTGCTTGCCCATAGCGGATATTTTCTTCGGAAAACTGATCAATTTGTTGCCGAATTGCCGCTTCATCCATTGGCTCTTGCCATAAAGGACGAGGTTTGTTTCCAAGATTTTTTGACCGCATGATCACATCCTTTCGATTTTTGAATGTGCTACCAAGAGAAAATCTCTTGTTTTCCCGAAAACTCGCTGTTTCTGGGAAAATTAAGGTATTTTCTTTAAAGGGGTCGCGCGACAGCAAGATTGCCATCGCGCGATTTCTATTTACTCGAAGTAGTCGATTCTCATTGCTTTCCTTACACGTAAGAGCGTTTGAGAGGCAGCTGCCCGGGCCTTTCCGGTTCCCTCCTGCAGGATACGGCGAACTTCGCCGAAGTCATCGGCGTACTCTTTCCTCTTTTCGCGGATTGGGCCGATGATATCTTGTAGAACCTCGGTAAGCCGGGCCTTTGTCGCGCTGTCCGGGATGCCTCCCCTCCGATAGCGATCCTTCAGCTTTTGAAGCCCAGTTTGATCCGGATCAAAGGCGTCCAGATAGGTAAAAACGGCATTATCTTTGGTGCGCCCGGAATCTTCCGTACGAACATGTCCGGGATCAGTGTACATCTTTTTAACTTTCGCCGCGATCTCCAGATCTGTGTCAGAAAGATAGATGGCATTTTTGAGAGATTTGCTCATCTTGGATTTGCCATCTATTCCCGGCAATCTTTTGACTTCGGAAAGAAGCGGTTTGGGTTCTGTGAGCACATTGCCATAGGTCCGGTTGAAAGTCCGAACAATTTCCACCGTCTGCTCAATGACCGGAACCTGATCTTCACCAACAGGCACAAGGTCTGCGTCGAAAGCAGTGATGTCGGCCGCTTGGCTCACTGGATACATCAGGAAGCCGGCCGGAACCTTAGTGTTGAATCCTTTTTGCAGCATCTCATCTTTGACTGTCGGATTACGCTGCAGCCGGGCAACAGTGACCAAATTGAGATAATACATCGTCAGCTCCGCGATTTCCGGAACGAGCGACTGGATGAAAATGGTCGTTTCCTTCGGGTCAATACCGACGGCAAGATAGTCCAACGCGACTTCAAACACATTCGCGCGAACTACTTCAGGGGTTTTGGCATAATCCGTAAGTGCCTGCATATCAGCGATAATGATAAATTGCTGATATTCCTTTTGAAGGCGAACCCTATTCTGAAGGGAGCCGACAAAATGGCCGAGATGCAGCGGCCCAGTTGGCCGATCGCCCGTGAGAATGATTCCTTTTTTCATGTTTCCCTCCAGATGTAAATGAGCTTATTTGACTGATTTTCTCAATGCTTGAGATAAAGCCAATCTAGCAGGCAATTCTACTTTCTGTCAATATTCCAGCTTTTTTATAAATTTAACAAGCTTTTTTATTCTGTTTTGGTTTATGTCAGATACATTTGGCGGAGATAATCGCAGTGGAAAATACATAAAGTATCCTTTATTCAAGCCATTTTGTGGGCTTGACTTTTTTGTTTAGAGGGTGTATAATATAAAATCGGTACGAACAGGGGAATTTCTGCCGAGTCCCTTGAAAATTGAATAAAATAAGGAGGTGTCGCGATGAACATTCGCGCGTGGTTTCAAAAAGCCGCCGCGAAACTCGCGGCGTGGAAGGAAAGGATCGCGACCATAGCGTTGGGACATACAGTCTTCGCATCGATTGAATATGCCTTCAACTACGGAATATATATTCCTGTGGTTGCATTACTCGGCGCGGTGCATGGTGGTATCGTAATGACAGTGCTATCTTTCGCGACTTGCTATTTAATCCTTCGCTTCTATGACTGGGCCAAAAGAGACTGGCTCGGCATTGAGGTCGCAAAAGAGGCTGCGGACTTCGGTCCAGAATGGATAAAAAAGCTGCAGATCCATTCCTGGTTTTGGAAGATTGTGTGGTGGCCGTTTTCGAAAATTGCCCTGCTCCTTTTGTGGGCGGTTCGGAAAGGCGGATTGGTTGCTTTCTTCTTCTTGAGCATCTTCACTGATCCGTTCACAACCACAGTTTTCCTTCGTCGGGAATCTTTCAATGGCCTGACAAAAAATGACTGGGCAGTCTTTGTGGGAAGTGTCCTAGTGGGCAACTTTTATTGGACCTGCAGAACTGTAGTCATCATTTACACGACCAAATTATTCCTCTGGATCACAGAAATGATGCTAGCTCCCATATATCAAGCCATTCTCAATGCTTGGTATAGCAATTTGTTCCTCAACTAAAGCGCGACTCCACGAGCCGCGCTTTTTCAATTGTCAACGCTTTTTTCTGGCCTTGCTATTTTAGTGATTGTATGCTATCCTGCGATGAAGTTCCTTAAAATTGCCATCCATTGGAGTTTCCTCATACAATATCCACTCTTGAGAAAGGAGCCTAAAATGTGCGCTAATCCGCAACAAGAATTGCGATTTGTGGTGACCCAAAAATGCAATTATGATTGCACCTTTTGCCATGGCGAAGGTCTTCAAACCCCCAAAGAGGCGCTTTTGAAACCGGAGGACTTTCGATTCATCTTTGCAATTGGGAAAAAGCATTTTGGCATGGAAACAACAACGCTTAGTGGCGGAGAACCGCTGATAAGAAAAGACATCGTCGATATTGCTGATGAACTGTACCATGAAGGAGCGATAATCACACTAACAACGAATGGTTACTTTCTGGAAGACAGGATTTACATCGGCAATTACGTAAAAAGGATAAATGTTTCCATTCACAGCTTGAAAAAGGAGCGCTATGAAATAATTGTCCGTAGACGGAATGTCTTTCACAAGGTCATCTATGGTGTTCGTAAGCTTAGGGAGAAATATCCCGATGTTGACATTCGCATCAACTCAACACTGGTTGATGGAATTAATTCTTCTGAACGGGACATCATGGATTTGATCGGATTCGCCAAGAGCTTGGACGCCTCCATAAAATATGTGGAATTATTCCCCTCTACCATGAAAGGCTTTATTTCCCTTGGTAATGTTGAAGAAATTCTACAAAAAAATGGCTTTTTCCCCATTCCCACCCAAACCAGAAAAATTGCCATGTGTAATGGATTTACTGAAGTGAATCTCACAAAGATCTTCTGCGCAGCATCTGCCGACCATGAAACCCCCGGCGCTTTCTGTCACAGTAACAACGATCTTTTCGTTTCTCCTGATGGAAAGATAAAACCTTGCAGGCACAATCTGAAGGAGGTGGATATTCTCGATAGTGTTCGTAACATGGACGAGGAATCACTCGCTGGGAAAATCAAAGAGGCACTTGATCTCTTGGGAAAAGATTGTATAATTGGGAAAGACACCCCTAAATCTTAAGAGGAGAGCATATGGAAAGACATTTTAATGTCACCGTCTACATCTTTGATCCAGTTGCCATGAGATTCCTTTTCATCAAGCACAAAAAGCTTGGCAAGTGGCTCCCTCCCGGTGGACATGTGGACGAGAATGAAAGACCGGATGACGCGGCCATTCGTGAAGTGATCGAGGAGACCGGAATCAATGTTTGCTTGAAAGGAGAGCGTTTTCCCAGAGAAACCGACATCTTTCGTCCCTTCGGGATTCAGCTTAATGTGATCGAACCCGGCAAACATGAACACATGGATCTGATCTATCTGGCAACGCCATTGGGAGATCAGAAGGAAATATTCAATGAAAAAGAAACGACTGGAATTCAATGGTTTACCATGGAGGAGATAAATAACGGATCTTTCGACACCTTCGAAGAAACCAGAAAATGGTGCAGAAAATTCCACGACATGCAATAAATCTCCAGATTTTCCAGAGACAACAAAGAGCCCGAGTAGTTTTCGAACGAAAGGGCTCTTATCTTTTTATGTACTGTGCGAAAAAAAAGAGGCGCGGGGTTGATGATCGGTCATAATCGATAAAACTAGAGCATTCACGTTTGATGTATCCGCTGTTTTTCTTTTGTTTTTTATTGTGATATTATTATATCGTATCCAGGGGGCTAATATTTTGAATGATTTTTATGCCAAGTGCCGATGAAGCCAAGATTGTGAGGGGGAAGGATGGGGAAATGAAGCTCGAAAATTTTTACACCCCGCTCGCGGAGGCGAAAAAGGAGATTCAGAGAAGATGGAAGGATAAGGAGTTGAGGAAAAAGGTGGATAAATTTCTGGGAGGCGATGTGCCGAAATTTTTAAAGGGTGAACCGAAGGTATACCTGGCAAGGCACTTGAATACACCTGATAAAGAATTTTCTAGATTCTTGGAGCTTTCAAAAAAGCTGAAATTATCTCCCATTTGTCCGGAATTATTATCGGATAAATTTTCAGCAAAGAATTCAGATAAATATTATTTAGGAAAACTTTTTTTTCATGACGGAAACGGAAAAAACGGAGGAGATAAAATAAGTACTCTAAGGATTATCGACTTTTGCTCATCAGAAGGAAAAAAAATTTCAAGTTTGAAGACAATCTGGGGAGAAAGTCTTATTGACTTTCATCACGCTATTTTGAAAGCATCTTTCCCAGAAATAAAAGGCAGATACCCAGACCTATCTTCATGGATTGCCAAAAAAAAGAAAGGTTTAGGTGATTTTTATTATAATTTCCTTCCTTTCTTTTTGTGCAATGCCGTATTATTGGAAAGTTTTATAGTAGAGGAAGAGAAAGAAATTATTCAGGATTTTATTATCCCGCAATTTAATAAAGTATGGCAAGAATTTGAAGTAAAACCCCTAGTGGTGCGCTTGCTGCCCCCCAAGAAGGAAAGTGATCGGATCTGGTGTTGCCAACCAGAATCTGTAAAAAAATTACTCCGTACAATGGTTATTTTATAGATAATACACCTTTTTATAAAATTAAAATAAAAAATGGCTTATAATTTTATTACAAGTATAGAAGCTTGTCATGTTCTCAAGGAACAATTATTTTCGAATTTCCTTTACTATTCACATATTCCAACAGCTATTGTTGCACTGCTAATTGGTTTTTTTGTTTATTTCAAAAACAGAGAATTAATTACTTCAAAAATACTACTTTTATTAACGATAACATTTTCGATTTGGTCATTTCTTGATCTAATAATTTGGATGTTCGGATACAATAGTATCACGACAATGTTATCATGGTCGTTTCTTGGAATTTTTGATGTGTTGTTTTTCATACTTTCTTTATACTTTATATATGCATACATAGATAAGAAAGATATAACCGTATCAAAAAAAATAATTTTCGCAATACTCTTCTTGCCAATTGTCATTTTTGCTTCTACTAAATTCAACTTAACTGAATTTGATGCCACAAATTGTAACGCCTTGGAAAATAATTATTATGTGAATTATACATTTTTTTTAGAAATATTATTTTCGATTTGGATAATCGTTCTGGCGATTCAAAGATATATTAAATCAGATAAAATTCTTAGGAGACAAATAATCTTGCTTTCTGGAGGCGTGCTATTGTTTTTGCTTTCCTTTTTTACTTCAGGATTCATTGCTGACAAGTTAAGTGAGATGGGGTATCCTTGGGCTTTTCAAATTGAGCAATATGGCCTCTTCGGCATGGTTGCCTTCATGGCTTTTCTTGCCTACCTCATCGTCCGCTACAAGGCTTTCAACATCAAGCTCATCGCCACCCAAGCCCTTGTGGTCGGGTTGGTCATTTTGATCGGGTCGCAATTCTTTTTCATCCAAAATCCGACAAACAAGATTCTGAACGGCATAACTTTGGCGCTGGCTTTGGGATTCGGGTACGTGCTCGTGAAGTCCGTGAAGATCGAGGTGAAGCGCAAGGAAGAACTGCAATCGCTTTCCGACGAGCTTGCGATTGCCAACGACAAGCTTCGCCAGCTGGACAAAGCCAAGTCGGAATTCATATCCATCGCGTCGCATCAGTTGCGCACGCCGCTCACCTCGATCAAGGGCTTCGGGTCTTTGCTTCTTGAGGGGACATACGGCGAGGTGCCAGAGGCGCAAAGGGGGGCGCTCGAAAAAATATATATATCCAACGAAAGACTCATTCAGCTGGTCGAGGATTTGCTCAATATCTCGCGCATTGAAGCGGGGAGGATGGAATTTGATTTCCAGGAGGCGCAAATCGAGGATCTCGTGAACGAAGCTGTGATGACGCTCGAACTTTCCGCCAAGGCCAAAAATCTCTATCTCCATTGGGAAAAACCGGCGATTGCGATGCCAAAATTGAAGATTGACGTCACCAAGATCAAAGAAGTGATTTCCAATATGGTGGATAACTCGATCAAATATACCCAAAAAGGCGGAATCACGGTGAAATTGGAAACGAATACGGTTTGGGATTCGGAACACAAAGAGCATCAAAGCACTGTCCGCGTCATCGTTTCCGACACAGGAATCGGCATGGACGCGGAAGAAATCGGGATGATCTTTGAGAAATTCCAGCGCGGAAAGCAAGTTTCCCACTATCACACCGACGGCACGGGCCTCGGAATGTTCATCGGCCGCAAAATCGTCGCCGAACACAAAGGCAAAATTTGGGCGGAAAGCGACGGGAAAGGAATGGGTAGCCGGTTTATACTTGAGTTGCCGGTGGGTTGAGATGAATTCGGGTGAAAATTGATTATCTTGACAAATATCTTCTTTTCATATAATCTTACTTGAAGGATTTTAATCTTTTTTTCCTAAAAAAAAGTTTTTGTTATTTAAAAAATTGCCACAAGGAGACTAACATGTCCCGTATAAAAAAACATGGATTTCATGATGTTTATACCGTGCACGGAGGGAAAAAATTAGGCGGAAAAATAAAGCCTAATGGCGCGAAAAACGCCGCAACTAAACAACTCGTAGCCTCTCTTTTGACGGAAGAGATTTGTGAATTTTCAAACGTCCCAAAAAACGATGATGTGACGGTTACTTTGGAAATGCTGAGAGAAATCGGAGCTGAGTACGAATGGATCGCTCCTGATAAAATCAGAATACAAACCAAGTCCATCAAAAACAACGTTATCCACGAAGAATACTCCGGAGCAAACAGGATCCCTATTTTGCTCTTGGGTCCCTTGCTTCACAGAGTGAAATCAGCGGAGATTCCAATGTTGGGAGGATGCACAATTGGACCTCGACCCATTGACTTCCACATAAATTTACTAAAGTCGATGGGCGCAATCTTCGACTGCCATGACGATCGATTCGCAGTTCAAGCGGAAAAGCTGTATGGCAATATAGTCAAACTTCCATATCCAAGCGTTGGAGCAACCGAAAATGCCATACTTTCAGCCGTACTCTCGCATGGAGTGACGGTTATCCTGAATGCGGCAGTCGAGCCGGAAATAATCGACACCGTTTTACTTCTGCAAAAAATGGGTGCCCTGATTCAAGTAGATGCAGATCGTAAAATCATCATTGACGGCGTCGATAAACTGAATGGAACATACCATAGAGTGATTCCCGACAGAATTGAAGCAGCGTCGTTTGCGGTTGTGGCTATTATAACCGGGGGGGAAATAAAAGTTCTTGATGCGAGGCAAGAACATCTCATCTCTTTTTTAAATAGCTTTCGTCGAATCGGCGGAAACTATTCAGTGGAAGATGATGGCATTGTTTTTTTCCGCGAGCGCGAAATATTGTCTCCCCTAAATTTGGAAACTAATGTTTTTCCTGGCTTTGCAACTGATTGGCAGCCGCCACTCGTTGCATTATTAACACAAGCCAACGGAGTTTCAGTTATCCATGAAACGGTGTATGAAAACCGGTTCGGCTATACTCACGCACTCAACAAAATGGGTGCGCACATAAACCTGACGAATAGCTGCCTTGGCAGCAAATCATGCCGCTTTGTTAATCGCAACTATATGCATAGCTGCATCATCCAAGGCAAAACTTCGCTGCGAGGAAAAAGTCTACATATTCCCGATCTTCGAGCGGGATTTGCGTATATTGCAGCTGCTTTGTGCGCGAAGGGGGTCAGTAAAATAAGCGGGATTCCTTATCTCGAAAGAGGATACAGCGATATCCTCAATAAACTACTGGAGATAGGCGCCGAAGTGGAAGCAAAATAATCAACAAACACAATCAATAATCCATATGCGCGAGCCCCAAAAGGCTCGCGTTTTCATAGATTCTTCTTCAACTGTAAAAAAAAATCCTTATTTACACGAATGCCAATGCCGCTAAAGGGAGGATACATTTTCCCATGCCAATCACTGCCAGCAGTCACGAATAGATTATATTTTTTTGCGAGAAGAAATAAATTTTTCTTTTCTTTTTCATTGTGAGACGGATATAGCATTTCCAATCCTGCTAAACCAGACTCTTTTAAGATTTGTATAAATTTTTTATTTTTCTTGATAAATTTAATCATTTTTCCGGGATGAGCGAGTACAGGCGTTCCACCGCATGCCACAATAATCTCTACTGCCTTTTTTGGACTCATCAGCCAAGAATTGTCTTTTTCCTTTGTATAGGCTTCTTCTAGAGCCTGCTTCATTGAATATTGTCTGTTCTGATTTTTTTTATAAAATTTTACCAATTCATTGGCTAGTATATTTCTGCTTACAAAAGGAGATTTCCCTTTTTCTATCAGAGAATTAAAATTGAGTTTCAAACTTTGATATTTGTTATTTAATTTTTTAATTATTTTTTTTGCTCGCGTATTATATCCGCGAATAACATCTTTGAGAGATTTGTTTATTTTATCAATATCAAAATTTCGTGAATAACCGAGAATATGCATAGATATTTGATTATCTGAATCATGAGATGATATTTCTATTCCCTGTATCAAAGTAATTCCTTTTTTTGACGCCTGTTTTTCTATTTTTTTTATATGGGGTGAAATATAATTGTGATCAGTTATTGAGAACATAGCTATTTTTTGTTTTTGAATAATATTGAATATCTCCCGGAGAGAATTTTCGCCGTCTGAATGCTCAGAATGAATATGAAGATCGACTTTTAATACTGGCATAAATTTATTTTATTATTTTCAAAAATTACCGATGAAAATGGGGAGATTGAGATCTCCCCGTGACATATTCATTCAAGCTGCAGTTCAAGACATATATGCTGGTATAAAGTTTTTCTTTTTTCCAGCAACACCATTCCCAAGAGGCTTTCGTACCATGACATCAGTTTAAGTGCTTTTTCATGGTTTAGGTTTTCTTTGCAGCCAAATAAAAAATTCTTGGCCGGTGAAGAATCCACGCCGTACAACTCGTCAAAAAGATCAAAACTTTTCGATAGGTCAGACGGAGAACACAGATAATTTCTCCTGTAGTGGCATGCATGATATGTCAGGGCATTGCCCGGTCCGTGAAGCAGCTTGCTAACAAAGATCCTTCCAGATTCACCTTCTAGCGACCGGAGTAATTGCCTTCTGCAAATTGTCCTGTTGTCATGCAAGACATAAGCCGTCAAATCAGAAAAATCAAAGGAGGATTCTTTTAAAGAAGACTGCTGTACTGGAAATTCTCCCTTGAGTGTTTCCCCGAAAACCAATGACGGATTATAGCGCGGATACCAAAGCGGAGAAATTGGATTTCTCACCTCATCCAGTGTATGCGGGATGAGATCTAAATCCGCCTTCAACTCTTCGCTTATCCTGTGTCGCAGATCTTTTAAGCTCCGGTACACGGCGCTATTTACAACGCATTCATAATCAGGGATCAGAATCGCGACATCGATATCCACGGCATTTTCGCCATATGACCATGAGCCATAGGCCTGCGCTGCAATAATGCTTTCTACGTCATTAAAAATCGACTTAAGTCTGTCCCGAATTTCGGCAGTTTTCATTAGATGTTCCTCCTTAAATTGAAAAAGATCTTTACCAGCAAGCTGATATTATCTTTTTAACGTATAATTAGCTATTTGTCAAAAAATATGATAAAATCTCAAAAAGCTTTCCGATCAGCTCTCGGACGCGAACGCGAAGCTTCGCCAGCTTGACAAAGCCAAGTCGGAGTTCATATCCATCGCGTCGCATCAGTTGCGCACGCCTCTCACTTCGATCAAGGGCTTCGGGTCTTTGCTTCTTGAGGGGACATACGGCGAGGTGCCAGAGGCGCAAAGGGGGGCGCTCGAAAAAATATATATATCCAACGAAAGACTCATTCAGTTGGTTGAGGATTTGCTCAATATCTCGCGCATCGAAGCGGGGAGGATGGAATTTGATTTTCAGGAGGCGCAAATTGAGGATCTCGTGAACGAAGCTGTGATGACGCTCGAACTTTCCGCCAAGGCCAAAAATCTCTATCTTCATTGGGAAAAACCGGCAATTGCGATGCCGCGCTTGTTGATGGATGTCACAAAGATCAAGGAAGTGATCTCCAATATGGTGGATAATTCGATCAAATATACGCAAAAAGGCGGGATCACGGTGAAATTGGAAACAAATACGGTTTGGGATTCGGAACACAAAGAACATCAAAGCACTGTCCGCGTCATCGTTTCCGACACGGGAATCGGCATGGACGCGGAAGAGTTGGCTATGATCTTTGAGAAATTCCAGCGCGGGAAGCAAGTTTCCCACTATCACACCGACGGCACGGGCCTCGGAATGTTCATCGGCCGCAAAATCGTCGCCGAACACAAAGGCAAAATTTGGGCCGAATCGGACGGAAAAGGCAAGGGGTCGAGGTTCATTCTTGAACTCCCTGTAAGCTAAGCCGGCTTGCCCGCCAAAGCCTTGGCGACGGCGAGTGGAATAATGTCTTGTATTTCGAAATTTAGATCGATTCTTGTATTTTCGTGCCAGATATGGTACGATTTTTTATATGAACGGAGAATATATTGAAAAATTGGCTTTTGAATGGATAACCGCACCAATCAGCAAGATTGATACCGAAAGTGAGCGCTATTGCCAAACTAGGGATGTTTTTGAAGCTCGAAATAATCGACTGCCCGAAAATCTCATCCAAAAGGGGTTGGATGAATCTTTAGCCTACATTATCTATGCTATGTCCGGAGAACTTGGGAACAATTCCTTCGACCATAATCTGGGGAATTGGCCCGATGTCCCGGGTGTTTTTTTCGCATTTGATTATAATGGAAAAAATGGAATTTTAGTTATAGCAGACAGGGGCATCGGAATTCTTAATAGTTTGAGGAAAGCTATCCCGGACTTAACAGATGAAAAAAAAGCGCTTGAAATTGCTTTTACGAAAAAAATATCCAGTCGAGTACTGGAGAACAGAGGCAATGGATTGAAATTCATCAAGAGCAACGTGCTGGAAAAAAATCTTTTTTTGCAACTTGTTTCCGGAGAAACACAGGTATTCCTTAACCACGAAATGAAAATATCCGAAACAACAAACCCCGTAAAGGGCTGCTTAGTGATATTAAAATTTTAGTTAAATCGTTATGAAGATAGAAATTAAAAAATTCGGAGACAAACTTGTTTCCCGTCCGGCCGGAAGGGAAGCGTTCTTGGCCATGGAGTCATATTTACTGAAAAATTTGCCTAAAAATGAACCAATCGAAATAGATTTTTCGGGAGTGAAAGCCTTGACTCCGTCTTGGGCGGACGAGGTGGTCACAAAAATCGCGGAGAAATTTGAAAATGTGAAACTGCTGAACACGGAAAACGCGACTATTCAAGCGACACTCAAGACCTTGAGAGAATATTCGGATTTGAAGATATAATTTGCAGCAAATTCCATCGCGGGATTGTATTTTCGTGCCGGATATGGTACGATTTTTTTGTTATAAGCCGTATTAATTCAACTATTTTATGCAAAAGCAAAACGAAAAGGTCTGTGTGATTGGTCTTGGGTATGTCGGTTTTCCGCTGGCGGTTCAATGCGCGGCGAAAGGATATGAGGTTTTTGGATATGACAAAGACGAAAAAAAGTTGGCTCGCATTGAAAAAGGCGAGAATATCGTTGACGAAGAATATCTTGATGAAATACTGCCAAAAGTGAAATTGAATATCATTCGCGACGAAAAAGAGCTGAACCAATGCGATATCTTCGTGATCGCCGTTCCGACACCTGTGGATGAAAAATATTATCCCGATTTGGGATTCGTGGAAGCGGCCTCGCGAACCGTCGCGGAGAATATGAAAAGCGGCGCGCTGGTCGTGGTTGAGTCAACAATCAATCCGGGTGTTTGCGAAGAAGTCGTCCTGCCGATTTTTGAAAAATCGGGCTGGAAAATTGGCGAAACTGTTTTCATTTCCCATTGTCCGGAGCGGATCAATCCCGGCGATCCAAAATGGAATGTGACGAATATTCCCCGCGTCGTTGGTTCTTTTGAAGAAAAAGGACTCGCAAAATCCGTGAAATTCTATGAAAGCATACTCGACTCAAAAGTCATGCCGATGAAAACCATCCGCGAGGCGGAAGCGGCCAAAATTATCGAGAATTCTTTCCGGGACGTGAACATTGCTTTCGTGAACGAACTTGCCAAATCTTTTGATCTGATGGGAATTGACATAGTGAACGTCATCAAAGGCGCCGCCACAAAGCCCTTTGCCTTCATGCCGCATTGGCCGAGCCGGGGAGTGGGCGGGCATTGCATTCCGGTGGATCCGTATTATCTCATTGAAAAGGCCAAGGAAAATGACTTTGATCACAAATTTTTGCGGATGGCTCGGACAATCAACAATAGTATGCCGGCCTATACTGTCGATATTTTACAAGAAATACTCAATCAAATCGAAAAATCGGTCAAAGGGACGAATATCGGCGTTTTGGGAGTGTCGTACAAAGCCAATGTCGGCGATTTGCGCGAAAGCCCGGCGCTCAAGGTCATTGAAATTCTTGAAAAACACGGGGCAAAACTTCATATTTTTGATCCATATTTGCCGGAGCATTCCAATGTGAAAAATATTGAAGAATTGCTCGAAAAATCCGAGGCTGTTGTTTTGCTCACGAATCACAAAGAATTTTTGGAAATAAGGCCGGAAGAATACAAAGAAAAAAATATAAAAGCCATTTTGGACGGCATGAATTGTCTGGACAAGGAAGCATTTCTCAAGGCAGGTCTGATTTTCAAGGGGATTGGAAGATAAGCGAAAAATCTGATATAATACGGCTATAAGCCATAAGCTCAAATCCATGCATAAAATAATCATCGTCGAAGATGATCCGATGCTCGGGGAAATATATGAAAAAAAATTCACCGAGGCCGGTTTTGAGATGAGATTGGTGACGAGCGGCAAAGCCGTCGAAGGCGAAGTAGCTGCCTATCAGCCGGAAATGGTGCTGCTCGATATTGTTCTTCCTGATATGGACGGATATGAAATCTTGGAAGCTTTGTCAAAAAATGACGCGACGAAATCCGTTCCGACATACGTTTTCAGCAACTTGAGCGCGAAAGAGGACATTGAGCGGGCAACCTCGCTCGGAGCGAAAGGTTTCATCACAAAATCAAGCTTCACTCCGACTCAACTGGTCGATGAAGTGAAAAAAATTCTTGGGAGCGTGCCTGCGGAAAATATCCCCGCGGCAGCTGTTCCGACTTCAAGCGGCGCTGAAAAATCAATTTCGAACCAAAAAGAATCCAGCGGCCACAAAATCCTAATCATTGAAGATGAAGATGTTTTCATTGAAATGTTCGGCGACAAGCTGAAGCAAGAAGGCTTTGAGGTTGTCTCGGCCAAAAACGGAAAATGGGGGCTCAAGGAAGCGGAAAACGGCGGATTTGCCTGCATACTTCTTGATATGATGATGCCGGCGATGAACGGGTATGAAGCGGTCAAAGAACTGCGCGCGAATGAAAAATCGAAAAACACGCCGATCATCATCCTTTCCAATTCGGCGCTTGACAGCGAGGTTCAGCAGGCGCTCGCGCTCGGAGCGAATGAATATTATATCAAAACCCAGGTGACTCCCGGCGAAGTGGCGGACAGAGTGAAAGATTTGATCAAACAATAGAAAAGCCGAGCTTTGAGGAATTGGAGGCTTTAGCCGACAAGGGAAAAAGCTTGGCTTTGGAAAAAATATGCAACGGACTTTAATTTCAGACACAATAAATAGCATCGACGAAACCGTGAAAATATCCGGCTGGGTGAAAACTCGCCGCGACCACGGGAAAATTATTTTTATCGACCTGCGCGACCGGTCGGGTGTTTTGCAATGTGTGATCACGCCGGGAACGAAAAACTATGATTTGGCTCAAGATATTAGAAGCGAATTTGTGCTGGAATTTGAGGGCTTGGTCAAAAAACGTCCGGAGAATGCGATTAATACGGATATTGAAACAGGAACGGTTGAAATGGAAGTGATGAATATTAATATCTTGAATGAATCCAAGACGCCGCCTTTTGAGATTGAAGATACGAGCGAAGTAAATGAGAAAGCAAGACTGAAATATCGCTATCTTGATCTTCGCACCGACCGGATGAAGAAAAATATTATTGAACGAGCGAAAATAATCAAATTTATCCGTGATTTTTATACGGCGAAAGACTTTGCAGAAATTGAAACTCCGATTCTCACCAAGGGAACTCCTGAAGGAGCTCGAGAATTTATTGTTCCCTCGCGTTTGCATCAAGGAAAATTCTATGTCCTTCCTCAATCGCCTCAGCAATTCAAACAGCTTTTGATGGTTGCCGGAATTGAAAGATATTTTCAGATTGCCAAATGTTTTCGCGACGAAGACCAGAGAGGGGATCGCCAGCCGGAATTCACCCAGCTTGATGTTGAGATGAGTTTTTCCGACGAAAAAGAAATTCAAGAAATATATGAGGAATGCTTAATCGAACTTATCAAAAAATATTATCCGGAAAAGAAGATTACAAAAATTCCTTTTCCAATAATGACCCACGCCGAGGCTATGGAAAAATATAACTCGGACAAACCTGATTTACGCAGTGATAAGAATGACCCGAACGAACTGGCCTTTTGCTGGGTAGTGGATTTTCCGCTGTTTACGCGGGATGATAAGGGAAATCTGAATGCCGAACACCATCCGTTCACCGCGCCCAAGCCAGAAGACATGCATCTGCTTGACTCAAATCCGGACGCAGTTAGAGCGCAAGCCTACGACATTGCTTTAAACGGCAATGAAATAGGCGGGGGCAGCATCAGAATTCACAAAAAAGAATTGCAACACAAAATTTTCGAAACACTAGGTTTGGATGAAAAGACTATTCAAGAAAGATTCGGACATATTCTTGAGGCCTTTGAATTTGGCGCTCCGCCCCACGGCGGAATTGCTCCCGGAATCGATCGGCTTGTGATGCTCTTGATGGGCGAGCCGAATATTCGCGAAGTGATGGCTTTCCCGAAAACCGGCGAAGCGGAAGACTTAATGATGGGCGCGCCTAGCGAAATTGACGAAAAACATCTGAAGGAAGTTAAAATAAAAAAAGTCTCCTAGGTTTTGATGAAGCAAAAACACAAAGAAAAACTGAACAATCCGGCGATTCGAACGCTGGATATTTCCTCTTTTATACTCGGAATTTCAGCCGCGTTGATTCTCTATCTCGAGTCAGACTACTTCAAAACCGCCATCAAAAGCGAAAACGTGACGGTTTTTTTTATTGTCGCCTATGCGATCACTCTCGCGCTGATCTTCAATTGGCACCGTTTGGTGAGAAGATTCGGGAAAAAGAACGTTTTTTTGGGGAATCTTTTCGCGAAAGCGCTAGTTGTTTTGGCAATTGCCAATTTGCCCGTCGGAAAAGTCGGCATTTTGTTTTTGATGGGATATATCATTCTCACCGTTCTTTCTTGGATCGATCTGGATATTCTTCTTGAAACTTGTTCTCGCGACCACAAAACCGGGCGCATCCGCGGCGCATATCTCACCATCATGAACGCGGGGTATCTTGTCGCGCCGTTCTTTGCCGGCCTGATTCTCAACAGATATGGATTCCAACCGGTATTCCTCGCCGCCGCACTGCTCATCTTGGCCGTTTGGCTGATTTGTTTTTTCAAACTTCGAAATGTGGAATCTAGCCAAATCAAGGGAGTTGATTTCTTGAGTCTGCTCAAAAAATTGTCCGGCCGGAAAAATGTTTTGCGAATATACTATGTTTCTTTTCTCCTCGAGTTTTTCTTCGCCTTGATGATCATATATACCCCGCTTTATCTTCTTGACCTCGGATTTTCCTGGGTTGACATTGGGAAAATATTCACAGTGATGCTGCTCCCTTTCGTTCTTTTGCAATATCCGGCCGGATATCTCGCTGACAAGAAATTCGAGGAGCGGAATATGATCATCTTTTCGCTGATCTTGATGGCCTTTTCGACGCTGGCAATATTTTTTCTTTCTTCAGGAAGCGTTCTTTTGTGGGCTTTGATTTTGTTTTGCACCCGCATCGGGGCGAGCCTCATCGAAATTTTGCGTGATTCATATTTCTATAAGCGTATCGATTGCCGCGATGTTGACATTATCAATTTTTTTCGCAGCGTCCGGCCGGCCGCGTATATAGTCGGCCTCTTGATCGCCACACCTGTCGTATATTTTCTTGAAATCCGATTTATTTTCCCTCTCATTTCCGTCGGGATGCTGACGGGCATATTCGCCGCCAAAAATATGGCTTCAAGCCGGATCCGGCCGCAAACAAAACGCTGAAATATCCTCCGTTCAAGAGAAATATTCAAAGTTGATTTTTCGTGCCGTTCGTGGTACGATTTTTGTATAAATGTTCAATGTTCAACTCGAAAAATTCGAAGGTCCTCTTGACTTGCTTCTCAAGCTGATTGAAGAGCAAAAGCTCGATATCACGCGGCTCAACATCGCAAAAGTTGCCGATGACTATCTTGAATATATCCGCGGAAATGAAAGCATCGATCTTGAGAATCTGGCGGAATTCGTGAGCATCGCCTCGAGGATCATTCTCATCAAATCCCAGAGCATCCTTCCGACGATCGAGATCACGCCCGATGAGGAAAAAGAAATCGTCGATCTTGAGGAACGGCTCAAGGAATACCGCCTTTTCCGGGCGGCATCGGAAAAAATCGCCGAAATGCAGGGGAAAAAGAGATTTTTGTTTTCACGGGACTATCTTCTGGGAGTCTCATCTATTTTTTCTCCGCCCAAGAGCCTGAATGTTTTTGACCTCAAAAAAGCGTTTTTGGCGGTTGTTTCCGGGATAATCTTGCCGGAAAAATTGCCCGAGGAATCGATCCAAAGAATAATCACGCTCGAAGAAAAGATTGACGAGCTGAAAGATTCTCTGCAAAAAAGGGTTGAAACAAGCTTTCGCGAGTTGAGCGGCTCCTCGAAAGACAAGGTTGAAGTGATCGTTGCTTTTCTGGCAATGCTGGAAATGGTGAAACAGCGGATAATCGAAGTTGAACAAACTGATATTTTTGAAGATATCAGAATTGCAAAAATAAATGCCTACTCCAAATAAATTGAAATCAGTCCTCGAAAGCTTGCTTTTCGTCTCCGGAGAGCCGCTGAAGCTCGCAAAAATTGCCAAGATTTGCAATGTTTCAAAGAACGAAGTTGCGGGTGTTGTCGAGGCGCTCAATGATGATTACAAAAACAGCGAGCGAGGATTTGCGATCATAAGAAAAGACGACTGCGCCCAGCTCGCGACCAATCCGGAAAATGCGCAGATGGTCAGCCAATTGGTGAGCGGGGAGCTGGGATCCGAACTTTCAAAATCGGCTCTTGAAGTGCTTTCCATTGTTGCCTATCGCGGACCAATCACAAGAGTGCAGATCGAAACCATCCGAGGAGTGAATTGCAGCTATGTCCTGCGAACTTTGCTCATCAAGGGACTCATTGAACGCAAAGAAACCGCCGATATTCGAGGATTTTTGTATGAAATTTCGTTTGATTTTCTGAAAAGCCTGGGAATGACAAGCGCGGGCGACCTGCCGGACTGGGAAGAATTGTCAAAAAATGAAAAAGTGGAAGGATTGTTAAGCGAAACAGCCGGTTAAATTATATTATGAGCGTTCTGGCAACAACATTGGCTATACTCTTTCTCCCCGCCCAGTTTTTCTTCGCCGGTGCATTTTTGAAACCGCAAAACCAGCCGATCGCGACGGCGGAAAAAGTGGAAGGCGCTTCGGACATCAAGATTGAAAGCGAAAGTATGTCGTTCAGGGATGTGATTTCCCCGCAAAAAAACAACGAAACGGCTCTTGGCGAGTCGGGATTCATTCCTCAAAGAAAGAAAGATTATTCCGAAACAAGTGTCCTTGCCGGGTCGTCTGTCGTCATTGATGTTGATTCGGGTACAATCCTTCACTACGACAAAGGGCGCGCCGAAGTGCCGATCGCTTCCCTCACAAAAATAATGACGGCTGTTCTGGTGATGGAGAAAGTGCCCAATCTCAACGAAGTTGTGACGATCGACAGCGAAGCAATTTCCGCTGACGGAACAAAGGTTGGTTGTCCCACAAGCGTTCTTTCGCAGTGTACTTCTGAAAAGTTGCATATTGGTGAACAAATCACCGCGGGCGATCTTCTGGCGGCCATGCTCATTGACAGCGCCAATGATGCTGCCGTTGCCCTTGGAAAGCATATAGCGGGTTCTCAAGAGGCTTTTGGAGAGATGATGAACGAAAAAGCGGCAGAGCTGAACCTCGGAGACTCTCATTTTTGCAATCCTTCCGGACTTGATGTTCCCGGGTGCTATTCATCGGCGTATGATTTGGCTCGCATTGCCGTGTATTCGATGAAATATGACACGATCTGGAGAATAATGAAAACACAGGAAACCAGCGTCAAATCCTGCGACGGAAAATATGAGCATCTCCTCAAAAACACGGATGTCTTGCTCGGACAAATTCCCAATTGTCTTGGAGGAAAAACGGGCTTCACCTACAACGCCGGAAAGTCCCTGATGCTTGCCGCCAACGATCCGGAAACCGAAAAACACAAAATCATTGCCGTGATCTTGAACGACAACAATCGTTGGGAAGATATGGCCAAACTAATTAGTTGGACATTTAATAACTATGAGTGGAAATAATTTTATGCAGTTTGCCGACATTACAACTATTCCCGCCGCGATGGCCGCCCTCAAAATCTGGATAATTGGAACAGCCGCTTTTATTTTGGCTATGGCCTGGACTCCGCTTCTCTCGAAATTTCTGTACAAATACAAGATTGGAATAAAAATAAAAAACGAATCAGTTGATGGAAAAGAAGCGCCCGTATATCATTCGCTTCACAAAAACAAAGGCGGCACTCCGACAATGGGCGGCGCGCTGGTTTGGATCACCGTGCTCTTTCTTGCGGCAATCTTTTATTTGATTCACCCGTTTTTTGAGATGAAATTGATCACCCGACTTGATTTTTTGAGCCGTTCCCAGACCTGGCTGCCTTTTTTTGCTTTGATAACAACGGCGATCGTGGGAGCTTTTGATGATATTTTCAGCGTGAAAGGCCGGGGAACCAACAAAGGCGGCGGCGTGAGATTTTTGTACAGATTCGGCTGGCTGTTTTTGATCGCAGTCCTTGGGTCTCTTTGGTTCTATTTCAAACTGGACCAAAACGCAATCCATATTCCGGGATTTGGCGATTTTCGGGTCAATTTCTGGTATATTCCATTCTTCATTTTTATCGTTTTGGCGACAGCTTTTTCTTCAAACGAAACGGACGGGCTTGATGGATTGAATGGGGGCATCCTGCTCATTGCATTCGCGGTATTCGGCGCGATTGCTTTCACTCAAAACAAGATTGACCTGGCCGCTTTTTGCAGCGCGATTTGCGGATCACTTCTCGCCTTCCTCTGGTTCAATATCCATCCGGCCAGATTTTTCATGGGCGATACGGGAGCTGTTTCTCTCGGCGCGACCCTGGCGGTTGTTGCACTGATGACCAATTCCTCGCTGATTCTGCCCATTGTTTGTATAATATATGTGATCGAATCCTTGTCAGTGGCAATTCAACTCACCTCAAAAAAATTGTTCAAGAAAAAAGTTTTTCTCTCAACGCCGATTCATCACCATTTTGAAGCCATAGGCTGGCCGGAAACAAAAATCACAATGCGCGCTTGGATCCTGACAGGCGTCGCCGCGGGAATGGGACTTGTGATTGGTATATTGGGCATGGGAAAATAATAAAAAATATGAAATTATTAAAAAACATAGATTTCAAGAACAAACGCGTTCTTCTGCGCACAGATTTCAACGTTCCTCTCGAAAACGGAGCAATTTTGGATGATTTTCGAATTCGCGAGTCTTTGCCGACAATTGAACATATTTTGAAACAAGACAAGTCAAAAATCGTGATCATCTCGCACCTGGGGCGTCCGGAGGGAAAAATAGACCCGCAATATTCTCTCGAGCCCGTAGCGAAAAAACTCGGCGAATTGCTCAAAAAAGAAGTCATTTTTATAAAAGACATTTTGTCAAAAGAAGGAGATGAGGCAGTTCGGTCTCTGGAAAGCGGCCAAGTCGCGCTCGCGGAAAATTTGCGATTCTATCCGCAGGAAGAAGCGGGAGACGAGCAATTCGCGATCGACCTTTGTCATCATTTCGGGGTATATGTCAACGATGCTTTCAGTGTTTCTCATCGCGCGCACGCGTCTATATTTCAAATACCAAAATTTAAACCGTCTTGCGCGGGGCTGTTGATGCAAAAAGAGATTGAGGAACTGTCAAAAGCATTGAAGCCCTCCAAAAGGCCTTCAATTGCCATCATTGGCGGAGCAAAAATTGAAACGAAGATGCCAGTCATTGAAAATATGGCGCAGACGTATGATGCGGTTCTCGTCGGCGGAAGAATTGCCGTGGAAGCGCAAGAACAAAAACTGAAATTCAGCGAAAATGTTGTTTTGCCGGAAGATTATGTGGACGGTTCGCTTGATATTGGCCCCAAAACGGCCGAAAAATATGGGATGGCGATATCTTCCGCTTCATTTCTCGTCTGGAACGGGCCGATGGGAAAATTTGAAGAGGAAAAATATGTGGCCGGTTCAAAAACAGTTCTTGACGCCCTAAGCGGATCCGACGCGTGGAAAATCGCCGGCGGAGGCGAAACGCTCGAGTTTATTCACAAATATAATATGGCGGGCAAGTTTGACTTTATCTCTTCCGGCGGGGGAGCGATGCTTGAATTCTTGAGCGGAACAAAATTGCCGGGAATTGAGGCGCTGGAGAATAGTATTTAGTATCTTGTATTCAGTATTTAGTATTTAGTATAAAATTTATGACAAAAATAACGAAAATTTCTGCTCTTGAGGTTCTTGATTCGCGCGGGAATCCGACCGTGAAAGCGACTGTTGTACTGGACAACAATATTTCCGGTTCGGCGGCCGTCCCATCGGGCGCATCAACGGGAAAATATGAAGCGCTGGAATTGCGCGACCATGACACGCGATACGGAGGACTTGGCGTGCTCAATGCCTGCGAAAACATCAACAAGGCTATCAACAAAAAACTGGCCGGATTTGACGCGCTTAATCAAAAAAAAGTTGACGAAGCACTGATTGAACTCGATGGAACGGAAAACAAATCGAGTTTGGGAGCCAATGCCATGCTCGCCGTTTCACTTGCGGTGGCTCGCACCGCCGCCAAGGCGCAAAATATGCCCCTGTATAAATATCTAGCGAAAACATACGGTTTTAAAAACCCAAAAAAGATTCCAGCTGCTTTTTTCAATATCTTGAACGGCGGAGCACACGCTGATTCCGGACTTTCCGTCCAGGAATTTCAGATTATCCCTGAAAAATTCAAAAATTTTTCCGAAAAATTGCGCGCAGCCAGCGAAATTTCCCACAAGCTGAAGATTCTGCTCGCCAATGCCGGCTATCCGATCGGAGTCGGCGACGAAGGAGGTTTTGCTCCAAAACTCGATAGCCACAGCAACGCTTTTGAGTATATCGCCAGCGCCATTGAAGAAGCGGGATACCAGGGGAAAGTTTCACTTGGGATCGACGCGGCAGCCTCAAGCTTTTTTGATGAAAACGAAGGGAGCTACACTTTGAAACCGGAAAACACGAGCCTTGAGGCCGATCGGCTGATCTCCCTCTATCAGGAATGGGCGAGAAAATACAATATCATTTCGCTCGAAGACGGTCTGGCGGAAGACGATTTTGAAAATTGGAAAAAGCTCAACGAAAAAATGGGCAAAGATGTTTTGGTCATCGGCGATGATCTGCTCGTCACAAACACAGATCGCCTCAAAAAAGCTCTTTCTTTTTCGGCAGTGAACGCGGCGATCGTGAAGCCGAATCAAATCGGAACACTTTCAGAAACAATGGAATTTTTGAAACTTTGCCAGAAAAACAAAATCAAGACCGTTGTTTCACACCGCAGCGGTGAAACCGAAGATTCTTTCATCTCTGATCTCGCTGTTGCCGTAGGAGCGGAATTCGTCAAATTCGGCGCCCCCTGCCGCGGAGAACGCACTGCGAAATATAATCGATTGTTGGAAATTGAAAAAGAGATAGGAAAATAGTTTGTTACGTAACATGCTACGTAACACTCGATTTCAAGTAAAAAATCTATGGATCAAAATATTTCACAATTTATTTTCTCGACATTTCAAGAAATATTTGATTTTATGCGTCCAGTTCTTTCCAATTACCAAGAATTTTCAAAAACGCTTTCAAAGCAAGTACTCCTCAAAAAAAACGATAATGAACAATATAGCTTTGACATAGAAACTGACCAAATAATAAAAGACGGACTAAGGAAATTCAATATTACTGGAAAAATATTTTCAGAAGAAAGCGGTTTTTTTGAATTGGGTGATAAAAATTATAGAGTAGCTTATGATCCATTTTGCAATAGCTCCCTTGCATCAAAAACTTTTCAGGAAGCTGCTGCTGGAATTTCAATATTTACCTATGATTACAAGTTTGTTGCTTCTGCTATAATGGACTATCAAACAGGCATTCTGGGAATTGCGAGTGTCGATAAAACAAGTTTTTATCAAATTCAAACCAAGGAAAAAATTGCTTTTGACTATTCCGAAAACGAAACTCTCGAAAATTCTTGGGTCGTAGTCACTTTGGAAAATCGCAATGAAAGGAATAGTATAAATAAGATTCCTGAAATATTGAGTCGATCCAAAAGAATAATAATCGGCAGTGGTCATATTTACTGGCTGAAACTCTCGATGGGTGTTATTGATGCCTATCTTGATCCTTTCGGCGGAGAAAGATTGTATGAGATGTTTGCCTGCAGCGTTGCCCAAAAAAATGGCTGCATTGTTTCTGATTTAAGCGGAAAAATTTTTGATCCAACAGAAAATTTGAAAATATTCGAGGATGATCAAGAATATGTTTATTTCTCAGTTGCTGCAACAAATGAATCTTTGCATGGCGAAATAATGAAAAATATCAATCCATGAAAAAAACAAAACCGACAATTTTGGCCATTCTGGACGGGTGGGGAATCGGAGCGAAAGACGATACGAACGCGATTTGGCTTGCCAAGACGCCGGTTTTTGATTATTTATCCGAAAAATATCCGTATACTCAACTCGGCGCGACCGGAAAAGATGTCGGACTTGACAACCGCCAGACAAGCGGATCGGAAACCGGGCATATGAACATCGGCGCCGGCCGGATCGCCATTCAAGATTCGCGAAAAATTTCCGAAAGCATCAACACGGGAACTTTTTTTCACAACGCCGCGTTTTTGGGCGCGATTTCGCACGTCAAAAAAAACAAATCCAATCTGCACTTGATGGGGCTTCTCGGAAATGAAGACAGCCCGCACATGAATCCATATCACCTCGAAGCCCTCTTGTTTCTTGCCAAAAAAAATAATATTAAAAAAGTTTATATTCATTTTTTCACGGACGGACGCGATTCATATCCAAAAAGCGCGCTCACGCATCTCGCTGATTGGGAAAAAAGAATGAAACGGATCGGCACGGGAAAAGTTGCGAGCCTCATTGGACGATTTTATGCGATGGATCGCGCCAAGAATTGGGACAGGCTCAAAATTGCCTATGATCTTTTGGTATCCGGCAAAGGGAAAAAATTTGTGAATCCGAATGACGCCATAAACTATTCCTACAAACACAATCTGTCGGATGAGTACATAGCGCCATCGCTCATTGACGGTCATGGGGAAAAATTTGTCACAATAAACAACAATGATTCAATTATATCTTTCAATCTGCGTTCCGACCGCGCCCGGCAATTTGCGAAACTTTTTGTCTTGGAAAAATCAACAGAAACTCGGTTGCCTTCTCCGCGCCTCAAAAATATCTATTTTGTCGCGATGACCAACTTCGGCCCTGATCTTCCGGTGCATACCGCCTTTCAAGATCATCCGATCAACGGCACATTGCCCGCGGCGCTCGCCAAATTTTCCCAGCTCTATATCGCCGAAACGGAAAAATTCGCGCACATCACCTATTTTTTGAACGGAGGATACGCGGACGCGCTTGACGGCGAAGACCGCCTGATGGTTTCATCTCCAATCACGGACAATTATGCCAAAATTCCCCAGATGTCCGCCGAAAAGATCACGCAAAAAGTTTTGGGATTTTTGAAAAAAGAAAAATATGATTTCAACGCCATCAATTTCGCCAACACCGATATGGTCGGGCACACGGGTGATATGAAAGCCACAATCAAAGCGGCTGAATATGTGGACAAATGTCTTGGAAAAATTTATAAAGAACTGCAGAAAAGTAGCGGCAATTTGATCATCACCTCCGATCACGGCAACGCCGATTGTGTGTGGGATAAAAAAGTGCGTCTTCCGATGACATTTCACACCAAAAATCCCGTGCCTTTTATTTTGGCTTCAGACAGATTCAAGAGGCGCAAACTTGCCTCCGGGGGAGTGCTGGGCAACATAACTCCCACGATTTGTGATATAATGGAGACAGAGAAATTGAAAGAGATGATGAAAAAAAGCTTAATATAAAAAAGCTTGGCTTTGAGGAATTTTGAGAGCTTTGCTCGAAAAAGGGAAAAGCCGAGCTTTGGAAATAAACAATGTACGACCTCATATCAATAGGCTCAATTACGAGGGACATTTTTGTTCCCACCGATCGTGGAAAAATTTTCAAGACGCCAAAAGACAAAATGGCGCCCGAGTGGCTTGGTTTTGAGTTGGGCGAAAAAATTTGTGTGGATGAAGTGATCGAAACGAGTGGCGGCGTCGCCAACAACCTGTCGATCGGGACGAAAAAGCTTGGGCTGAAATCAGCTTCACTTGGTCCTGCGAATCCGGCGACTTCCGTCATACTTATCGATCAGAAGACGGGCGAACGGGTTATTTTCTATCAAAAATCTTCAGGCACGATAAACATCAATAAATTGGAAAAAATAAAAACCAAATGGCTTTCAGTTTCATCGCTCACAGGAAAATGGTCGAAACAAGCGGATCAGATATTGAGATACGTAAATAAAAATAAAACCGGCTTGATTTTGTTGCCAAGTACAAGCCAAATCCGAGATAGTTTTTCAGATCTCAAAAAACTATTGAAAGTTTCAAAAATTTTGATTCTCAATCGCAATGAAGTATTGGAAATAGCATCGAAATTGAAGAATAAGGCCGAAAATATCAAAGATTTATTCAAGTTGCTGCACAATCTCGGGCCGGAAACAATTTGCGTCACGGACGGCACAAAAGGCGCGCATTGCTCCGACGGCAAGAAAATATATTTCTCACCGATCAAAAAAGTGAAAACTGTCGATGCCACCGGCGCCGGCGACGCCTTTGCCAGCGGATTTTTGGGATTTTATCTCAAAGGCGGCGACATCAAAAACAGCCTCCGCGCCGGAATCGTGAATAGTGCCAGCGTTGTTCAATATATCGGAACAACAAAAGGATTGCTGACAAAAAAAGAAATATTGTCAAAAATAAAATAACCATGAAAGATCTCAAAAAACTTTTTTCTCCAAAATCAATTGCTATTGTCGGCGCGTCGCCCAAGAGCGGAAAACTTGGCAATGTTTTGATTGAGAATATCCGAAAAGGCGGATGGCCGGGAAAAATGTATTTCGTGAATCCGAAATACGCGAAATCCCAAAAGAACTATTTTTCAAGCTTAACCGAAATAAAAAAGCCAGTTGATTTGGCGCTGATTGCTATTCCCGCGCCATTTGTGGGCACAGCGATCGAAGACGGCGCAAAAGCAAAACCCGCAATCAAAAATTTCGCGATTATTTCTTCGGGGTTCAAAGAAGCGGGAGAAGAGGGCAAAAAACTCGAAGAAGATCTTGAAAATATCGCCAAAAAACACAATTTGAATATTCTTGGACCGAATTGCCTTGGGTTCACAAACCAGAAAGAAAAACTCAATGCAACATTCACTGACATCAAATTGCAAACGGGCAGCACGGCGATCATTTCGCAATCCGGAGCCTTGGCGGTGGCGCTTCTTGACTGGGCTGAAAGCAAAAAAATCGGATTTTCGGAAATCATTTCGATCGGAAACAAAACGGTTATTGACGAGAGCGCAATCTTGAATTATCTCGCCGGCGATAAAAACACAAAGGCCGTCGCGCTGTATCTTGAAGATATAAAAAACGGCCAGGAATTTATGCAAGCTATCGCGAAAACAGCTTCGCAAAAACCGGTTGTCATCCTGAAGGCCGGAAAAACGACCGCCGGGCAAAAAGCTGTTTCATCGCACACTGGCTCACTCGCCCAGAACGAAGAAATCATTGAAGCTGTTTTTGGAAAATTAAACGTGATCTCGGCCAACAATATCGAGGAATTTCAGGATATTATATATTATCTCAACTCAAACCCCATTCCTTCCAAAAAAGAAATTATAGTTCTCACCAACGCCGGAGGACCGGGGGTTATGGCCTCTGATTTTGTCGGAAAATCTAAGAATATTAAATTACTGAATTTCCCGGTCGATTTCAAAGATGAACTCAAAAAAAATCTTCCCGCCAGTGCATCCGTTGAAAACCCGATTGATGTCATTGGAGACGCGCCGCCCGAGAGATATGCAAAAACTCTTGAGCAGATCGCAAAATATTTTCCCAATAACCCCGTTCTGGCGATTCTCACGCCCCAAAACCAAACTGATCCGGAAAAAGTGGCTCAAATTCTGGTGAAATTCAAAAAAAAGATTGAAAATATGTCAGCTTGCTTCATGGGCGGAGAAAAAATAGAAAAGGCGAAAAAAATGCTTGAAAAAAACAATATCGCCACCTTTGAAAATCCGGAAAGAGTTTTGGCAGTGATTGAAAAATTGAGCAAGTATCAAGAGAAGCAAAATAGAAAGATAGAAATCAATTCGTCTGAAATCGATCAAAAGACAGGCTCTTTTTTCCAAAAGGCTCTCGTCGAAAATCGCAAGATGCTTTTTTGGAAAGAAACGGAAAAATTGTTTGGGAAGCATCAAGTGAAATTAGCAAATTCGATATCATTCAAAAATATCGAAGAGCTAAAAAGCAAAAAAATATCTTTTCCTTGCGCTCTCAAGACCAATGATCCGCGCATCGCCCACCGCTTGGAAAAAAACGCTGTTATCTTGAATATCGGGAATGAAAAAGAATTACAAAGCGTTTTCATGAGAATGAAAAAAGAAACTCGCGCGAATCATTTTCTTGTCCAGCCAATGGCCGATCCCGGCTTGGAAATGATTATCGGAATGAAGCGCGACCCGACTTTTGGTCCGGTGATTCTTTGCGGTTGGGGCGGATCTTTGACCGAAATATTCAAGGACAAAGTCATTCTGATGCCGCCCTTTGACCAAAAAGAAGCGAAAAGCAAACTTTCAGAGCTGGCTATTTTTCCCATTCTCAAAGGATTTCGCGGCAATATGGGCTATGATTTGGATGAAATATCAAAAACAATCACGGCCGTCTCTCGAATCGCTTCTGAAAACCCCAATATTCAAGAAATTGATATAAACCCGCTGGTGGTCTATAATAATGGAAAGGCCGGACAGATTCTCGATGCCAAAATATTCTTAATATAAAACATATGGCCGATGAAAAAAAATTTAAAATCATCATTGTTGACGACGATGACATTGTCCGCGAAACATATCTTCAAGTTTTTAGCGAACATGGTTTTGAAGCAACCGGAGCAAAGGATGGCGTTGAAGGCATAGACCTTGTTTCCAAAGGGAAATTTGATGTGATCATGACCGGGATCATCATGCCCCGAATGGACGGCTTCCAGCTCATCTCCGCTCTTCGCGAGAATATTGATACCAAAGATGTTCCTGTCGCGATCATCAGCCACCTCGGTCGCGAAGAAGACCGCAAGCGCGCCAAAGAATTGGGCGTTGAAAATTTCATCGTGCAGGGGTCAATGACTCCGCGCGAGGTCGTTGACAGAGTGAAAAATATGATCGCGGCAAGCAGCTCATTTCAGATCGGTTTTGACTATTTTGGCTGGGGCGCGCCGGAACTTGCCAAAAAGATGGAGTTGCCCGGCTTTGCGTGCCCGAATTGCCAAAACAAGCTGATTCTTGAGCTTACTCCAAAAATCGAAGGGAAAGGCTTTGACGCATCATTCAAATGCCCGAAGTGCGATTTGAATCTATGAAAAAATGGACATTGCGGCCTGTTCAAAAAATCCCGAAAGAGCTTGAAAAGCTTCGCCTGAATTCAACGACCCTTCAATTGCTTCTTGCCAGAAATATCCAAAGTCCTCAAGAAATTGAGAAATTTTTTCAAAGCAAATATGAAAATTTGTTTTCTCCGTTCGGCCTCGCCGGAATGAGAGAAGCAATTGAACGAATTGAAAAAGCGCGCAAATATAAAGAAGCGATAACCATTTTTGGGGATTATGACGCTGACGGACTCACATCTTCAGCGCTTCTCAAGGAAGTTTTGGAAAAAATCGGATTTTCTCCGGCCGTCTATATTCCCGATCGCAACAAAGAAGGCTACGGACTGAATGTTGCGGCGATTGATTTTATAAAATCAAAGTACGATCCCGCGTTGATCATCACGGTTGATTGCGGAATGTCAAATTGGGAAGAAATCGAATACGCGCAGAAACAGGGGATCGAAGTGATCGTCACCGACCATCATTCCATTCCGAAAAAATTGCCGAAAAAATGCACAATTATAAACCCGAAACTTCCCGGCCAAAAATATCCCTTTCCGGATTTGGCGGGAGTGGGTGTCGCGTTCAAGCTGGCCCAAGCAATTTTTGAAAAGTTTCTCCCCAAAAAAATAGACCAATTGAAATGGCTTTTGGACATCGTTGCGATCGGAACCATTGCTGATTGCGTGCCCCTCGTTTCCGAAAACAGAATTTTCTCGAAATTCGGTCTCATTGTTCTCCAAAAAACCAAGCGAACCGGAATTATCGAAATAATCCAATGCGCTCGGCTTCCTATTGGCGAGAAGAATCCTCCAACCGCTGAAAATGTCGCTTTTCAGATAGGTCCGCGCCTCAACGCGAGCGGACGGATGGATCATGCCGACATCGCCCTCAATTTGCTTCTTGAAAACGACCCCGTGAAAGCGCGCATTTTGGCGCTTGAAGTGGAAAACAAAAACACCCAAAGACAAAGGGTATCTCTGCAAGTCTACAAGGAGATAAAAGCGACGCTTGAAGACAGCAAAGATTACAAATTGATTGTGAGAAGCGGCGCGCATTGGCCGCTCGGAATTGTCGGCGTTGTCGCGGGGAAAATTTGCGACGAATATCATTGTCCCGTATTTCTTCTCAAAGAAGGAAAAGATCTCTTTGAGGGATCCGGCCGAAGCATTGAATCTTTTGACATCGTTTCTGCCGTTTCAGCGCTTGACAGCCACGTCGAAAAATATGGCGGACACAAGCAAGCAATGGGACTCAAGATAAAACCGAAAAATGTCAAAATTTTTGAAAAAGAACTGCTGCAAATGATCGAGAAAGAGTACGACGCGGAAAAATGGGGCAAAAAATTGCTCATCGACGCCGAGGTGAAGTCGGAAGAGATCGACTGGGATCTTCACGCGGAAATAAGAAAGTTCGAGCCCTTTGGACAAGGAAACCGCGAACCGGTTTTTCTCACGAGGGATTTGGTCATTCGGGAGATAAAAATGGTCGGCAATGGCCAAAAGCATCTCAAATTTTCATTTAATGCTGGAAAATCGAAAGTGCTGGAAGGAATTTTTTGGAAAAGCGGAGAGAGATTCTCGGAATTCAAATCCCAAGACAAAATCGAAGCTGTTTTTTGTCTGCGTTCGAACGAATGGAACGGCAGCCGCAAACTGGAACTTCATATAATTGATATTAAACCCCGTTAGAAAACTGTAAACAAACTAGCGGGAAAAACATAATAATTAATTTTCTAACGGGGTGAATAAAATCAGAATTTTCACTGACGGCGGAGCGCGGGGCAATCCGGGCCCATCCGGAATTGGAGTGGTGATCGAATCCGCCGGTGCGAAAAAAACTTATCGCGAATTCATCGGATACGCGACGAACAATGAAGCGGAATACAAGGCTCTGCTTTTTGCGCTTCAAAAAGTGAAGTTGCTCTATGGAAAAACGAAAACAAAATCATTGTCCGTTGAATGTTTCCTCGACAGCGAGTTGGTCGTCAAGCAAATGAACCACGAATACAAACTCAATGATGAAAATATTCAGAAATTTTTTCTGCAGATCTGGAATCTGGCTGTCGACTTTGGAGAGGTGAAATACATTCATATTCCGCGCGAAAAGAACACTGAAGCCGACCGACTTGCCAATCTCGCCCTTGATGAAGCCACGCGAGCTCAAAGCCGAATGTTCTGATATTGCTTTATACAAAGCAATATTTTTCTATTTTGAGGGGCTCGCCCCGCTCCAGTTCTATCTGTATGCATCGAAATAAAAACAAAAAAGGCACAGCCGCTTCGCAGTATAAATGCTGAAATAGAAAGACCTATTTGGAACTGGTGCGGGGTTGACAAATTTTTTCAAAGATATTATAGTATTAAGTTAGTTAGGGCTGGATAATCGCGTGGATCTCTACGAATTACGAATCCATACGAATATACGAATGAATCATTTTGCAAGATATGAGTTGTAATAAATCAGTTGTTAACATTGCATCCATTCGTATATTCGTAAAAGCGAAGCGTATTCGTAATTCGTAGAGATCTGCGAGGAAAGTCCGGACACCTGTTCCGTTTTGCGGGACAAAAAGAGCAATGGGTAATCCCCATCGGGTATATTGAAAAATATATTTAGGGAAAGTGCCACAGAGACTATACTACCCAGTGCTCCGCACTGGACTGCGGATAAAAATGGATTCAGCGGATAGAGCGGAATTATCTTCCGCAAAATCCGCCTGTTCCGCAAAATCCGCGTTCCAATGCGAAGCATTGGCCAAAGGTGAAAAGCCGGTTGATGTTGGATATTGAGCTCGCGCGAGGTATCCAGCTGCAATTGGAGCCAATCAGCAATGGTTGGAGTTTGGCAAACCCTGCTTGGTGCAAGTTTGTATCCCGATTTTATCGGGAAAAACGCTCGAGCTTAATAGCAACATTAGGCCTAGATAAATGATTATCACTCCACTTCGGTGGAATACAGAATCCGGCTTATAGGCCCTGACTAATCTCACGAAACACAAAGCATGTAACATGTAACATTTTTAAAAAATGTTGTGTGTTGCGTGTTACATGTTACATGAAGAAATCCGAATTATTTTTCGCCGCGCTTCTTGTTCCCGCTGATTTTTTGATGATCGTTCTCGCGGGAGCAGCCGCGTATTGGCTGCGTTTCACTCCCGGCATCATCGAGATCAAACCGGTTTTGTTTCAATTTTATTTTTCGTCATATATCAAAATCATCCTTCTCGTCGCGCCTTTTTTTCTGATCATCTTCGCGCTTGAAGGGCTATATTCACTGAAAACAACCCGCACCTTTTGGCGGGAATTTTTGCAAATATCATTTTCCATTTCGGTCGGAATGACCTTTGTGATCCTCGCCATATTCCTTCAGCGCGAATGGTTTTCTTCGCGGTTCATCATTCTTTCCGCCTGGGCGCTGTCCATCGTGTTCATCAGCTTGTCCCGCTACGCTGTGAATCTCACGCAAAAGATCCTTTTGATCTACAAAGGGATTGGGATGCATCGCCTGGCTCTCATTGGAAAAAGCGGATATTGCGACACAGTTTGCCGCGAATTCAAAGAAAATCCCGGACACGGATACAAAATAATCTCTCGGGAGGCTTCCATTGACATAGACGCCTTGCGGCAAATCCGCAAAGAAAAAGGCATTGATGAAATTTTGGTTTGCGATCCAAACGTGCAAATGAATGAACTGCGCCTGCTGAGTGATTTTTCCCATCGCAATCGCATCGAGCTCAAATTCGTTCCGGCGATTCTCCAATCCGTGAGCACGAATTTCGAGGTCAAAACTCTCTTTGACGAGCCGGTGATCGCGATCAAAAATACCCCTCTCGACGGATGGGGGAAGATAATCAAGAGGTTTTTTGACATACTTGGTTCCTTTTTTGGGATTGTGATCACTTCCCCGATATTGCTCCTCACCGCGATTGCCATCCGCCTCGATTCGCGAGGACCGATCATTTTCAAAAACGAACGAGTGGGACACAATGGAAATTTCAACGTTTACAAATTTCGTTATATGAAAATCGAGCAATGCGTTGGCGCGCAAAATCCCAATCTTGAAGAAGCCATGAAGCTTGAAAAGAAATTAATTGAAACCCAAAGTGTTCGCAAAGGACCGCTTTATAAAATAAAAAATGATCCGCGAAAAACCCGCGTCGGCAGAATCATCGAGGCGCTGTCAATTGATGAGCTTCCGCAACTGTTTAATGTCTTGAAAGGGGATATGGGTCTTGTCGGTCCGCGTCCGCACCAGCCGCGCGAAGTGGAAAAATATGAAACGTGGCAGAAAAGGACGCTTTCCATCAAACCCGGCGTGACGGGACTGGCGCAAATATCCGGCCGCTCCGATTTGAGCTTCACCGACGAAGCGAGACTTGATATCTATTATATTGAAAACTGGTCCATGTGGATGGATATCGAGATACTGTTCAAAACATTTTTTGTGTTGCTCAAGAAGAGAAAAAATTTGTAAATTCCTTTTGTCATTCCCGACTTGATCGGGAATCCAGGGATTGTGCGATAAATTTTCTTTTCTGGATCCCGGGTCAAGCCCGGGATGACAATTTAAGATCGTATCTAATGTTCAATTTCTCTTCTTCTCAAGATTTCATCCACCTTCTCCCGTACTGGGGCTATCCGCTGATGTTTGTTCTGATGTTTTTTGAAGGGCCGTTCGCGACAATGATCGCCGCTTTTCTGGCTTCGCAGGGATATTTCAATGTGGGGATCGTTTTCCTCTTGAGCGTCTTCGGCGATGTTCTGGGAGATATTGGACTGTATCACATTGGATATTTCGGCGGGCCGCATATCATCGAAAAAGCGCAAAAATTTTTGAAAGTGAAAGACGCAACGGTTGAAAAACTGAAAAACAAATTCCACCAAAACAGCGGACGGCTAATATTCTATGTCAAATCAACAACAGGGCTTTCCTACATCACTTTCACTTTGGCTGGCGCGCTTCGGATGAAACTCTTGAAATTCATCAAATACTCCATCCTCGGCGGACTCGTCTGGAGCTCGCTCCTTGTGCTCTTGGGCTATTTCTTCGGCTACGCCGCCGCCCAAATCAGCCAGTATATCAAATACGCCGGCGTGGCAATTTTCGCGGCGGCCATCCTCGCGCTTGTTGTGATCAGCCTCATCAAAAAACGCGAATCCGCAGAAATTCTGGGAAACGGCAAAAAAACTTGACAAATTTCTCTTTTTGCACTAAACTATAATGTTCCTGAAAAATTGAATAAAATCCAAAAAATCACAGATTACGGAGGAAAACATGCATAATTTTTCCGAAAACGACATTCTTTTCTGCATCGGATTTGTTATCTTACTTGCGTCCTATATCATTATTGGAGGCAGGCTGACTAGGAATGTCCGCTGTCAATATGGACTCGAGATCCTGCCCATGGCTTTTTTGGGACTCGTCATATCAACGGCCATAGCCAGCGTTGTCGTTTATTTTCTTTGGCACATTAAATTTCTGCATCTTATCGGGTTAACCTAAAGCGCCTGCCGGCAGTTGGCAGATTAAACTCTATCGACAAACAAGGAGAACATAATGCAAGAAATTAATCCGTTTAGCCAGTATAGTCCGCATGGTGACTTTGAGGGGTATCCTTTTGATGAAAAAGAGGTAGTGGCGCTCTGCCCCAAAGAATTGAAGGAAGGCAACCCTTGGTCAGTGTACGCCGGAAAAATCATTGAATCCGGACGGATTGATTCTCAGAGCTGGCAGTGGAAAACCAAGAACGAGGAAGAGCGCGAAAAACAGCTCTTTATCCTCGACAAATGGCTGGGGGTATTCCTGCCCTGCAAAGAAAAGATCGCGGTTGCCGGATGGATGCTTTCCGAGATGCTCTCGGAAGTGCCCGCATAGCATCAGCATAACCAATCAATAACAATAGCAAGAGCCGAAAGACATATTGTCGAGTAAGCTCTTTTTTAATTAAACAATAATCATCCAGGCTAATTTTATTGCAATTTTCCCGAAAAAAAGCTACTATTTATTTGGAATTCGTATATTCGTACTGTTTTGTAATTCGTAAAGAATCTCATGAAAATAGCCTTGGTACACGATTATTTGGTGCAATATGGAGGCGCGGAAAGAGTCCTTGAATGTTTCACGGAAATTTGGCCGCACGCGCCGATCTATACGCTCATATACGACGAGGAAAAAACGCATGGGATTTTCAAGGGAAAAAGGATATACACTTCGTTTCTCCAAAAATTTCCCTATACCCGCAAAAATCACCGCATTTTCCCGCCCTTGATGCCGCCGGCGATCGAACAGTTTGATCTTTCGAAATACGATATCGTTCTTTCCGACTCTTCGAGTTACGCGAAAGGCGTGATAACTCCGCCCGAGACGCTTCACATTTGCTACTGCCATACTCCAATGAGATACGCTTGGGATGACTGCCAAAAATATATCGAGGAATTCGGCTTTCCGAGGTTCGTCAAAAAGATCACGCCTTTTTTCATGAACTATATCCGTATTTGGGACAGAATGAGCGCCGACCGGCCTGACGAATATATTGCCAATTCGCGCTTCGTTGCCGGAAGAATAAAAAAATATTACAGAAAAAATTCGACAGTGATCAATCCGCCAGTGGATGTCAACAAATTCCATCTTGACGCGAAAAAAGAAGACTATTTTTTGATGGTTGGCCGGTTGATGACCTACAAGCGCTTTGACATTGTGATTGAGGCTTTCAACAAGCTCGGCTGGCCGCTCAAAATAATTGGAGGCCAGGGTCCGGACAAGAAAAGGCTCATGAAAATGGCGCATTCCAACATTGAGTTCACGGGCAGATTGAGCGACGAGGATTTGGCGCGTACTTATGCGCGCGCGAAAGCTTTCATTTTTCCTCAAGAAGAAGATTTCGGCATTGTCGCGATTGAGGCGCTGGCCTCTGGAAAACCAATTATCGCTTTTCGGGGAGGAGACATTGTGGAGCATGTCCGGGAAGGGCAGGAGGGCTTGTTTTTTGACGAACAAACTCCTGAGGCGCTCATGGAAGTTCTGAAAAAATTCAATTCCGGCGATTTTGATTCCCGCAAAATCCGTGAAAGAGCTTTGCCGTTTGACAGGGATATGTTTAAAGATAAGATAAAAAATTACGTGGAAAATAGCCTTGAACAATGGAAAAACCGGCCAGAATAGTGAATTGAGAATTTTGAATATAGAATGGGAATCAAGAATTAAGAATAAAGAATTCTTACAATCCTAAGTTCTATATTCAACATTCCCATTCTAAATTCGCAATTCTAAATTCTAAATTCAAAAAAATATGGAACTTCGCGAATACTACAAGATTTTCAAAGCAAACATATCAGTTGTGATTTATACGATTGTAATCGCTGTTATTGTTATTTATGCATGGTCAGTGAGGCAATCCCAAACATATTCCGCCTCGCTTCTTTTGAATGTAGGCCGAACCGAAACGCAAGTCACGACCGATTATCGCTATGACCAATTTTATCGCTTGCAGGCGGATGACAAATTCTCCGAAACAATTGTCTCCTGGCTCAAATCGCCGGGCACGGCAAAAAATATTTTTGACAAAGCCGGCGTGGGCAGCGGACAAAAGACAATGCGCAATCTTTCAAAAAGTCTTCAGGCGGAAAAATTATCATCAAATCTCGTCGGAGTGCGATATTCCACCCAGACAAATGACGAATCCGAAAAAATTGCTCCGGCTATCGCCTCCGTTGTTTCCGAAAAGACCAAGGCTCTCAATGCCGATGCCCGCGATCCGAATTGGTTTCAGGTGACTGTGAGCGATCTGATCATTTTGAAAAATACCCAGGATTTGCGGGTCAATTTGGGAATTGCGGCGCTTGTTGGATTTTTCTTGGGAACATTGCTTGCTTTTGGAAAACATTATATTTCAGAATAATTTCGCCTCCCTCGCCTTGATAAGGAGAGGGTTGGGGTGAGGTCATATGAAAATCGGATTCGACGCCAGATGTCTTGAAGAGGCGCGTATTTCCGGGGTGGGGGAATACGCTCTGGAGCTTTTGAAAAATCTTCTAGCGACAGACGAAGAAAACGAATATATTATTTTTTCCAATTCTTTCAAGCAAAAAGCCAATCGGAATTTCGAGTGGATCAAAAAATATCCGAATGCGAAATTGAAGCGATTTTCTTTCCCGAACAGGATTCTCAATTTTTGTTTTTGGTATCTCGAGCGGCCAAAAATCGACAAACTTGCCTGTGGCGCGGATGTTTTTTTCGCCCCGAACCTGAACTTCTTCCCTGTGAGCAAAAAATGCCGCCTTGTTGCCACATTTCACGACTTGTCCTTTGAGAGATATCCTCATTTTTTTCCCTTCAAAACAAGGTTGTGGCACGAATATTTCGTCAATCCTCGCAGAATTGCCAAAAAAGCAAAAAAACTGATTGCCGTCTCCGAATCGACAAAAAAAGACTTGGAGGAAATTTATAAAATAGATCCCAAAAAGATCAGCGTTGTTTCCCACGGCATGAACCAAGATTTCAGAATTATCGACAGAAACGACCCCAAACTGATTGAGATTCAAAAAAAATACGACTTGCCATACAAATTCATTTTCTATTTGGGAAATATAGAACCGAGAAAAAATATTGCATCAATTGTCGCCGCCTACAAAATTTTTATTTCGAAAAATCCGCAACTTGGAAAATTCAAATTGGTTTTGGCGGGAAACATCAGCCCTCTTTGCCGCGAATTTGTCGAAAAAGAAAATTTGAAAACCTGCGGCTACATTGAAAGAGAAGACCGGCCATATGTGTACAATCTTGCTTCGCTTTTTGTCTATCCTTCCTTTTTTGAGGGTTTCGGTCTGCCCATCCTCGAAGCCATGGCCTCTGGAACTCCGGTGATCGCCTCAAACAATTCTTCGATTCCCGAAGTGGCCGGAAATGGAGCGATTCTCATCGATCCCAACCGGCCGGACGAGATTGCCAAAGCGATGAAAAATATTTTGATCGACGAAAAGTTGTATAATAAGCTAAGAAATAGGGGGCTCACGCAATCTCAAAAATTCAGCTGGAAAAAATGCGCATTGGAATCGATGCCCGCTTTTTCGGGTCGATAGGAAAGGGACTCGGGCGGTACACCCAAAAATTGATAGAAAATTTGGAAAATGTCGATAATCAAAATCAATATTTTGTTTTTTTGCGCCGCGAAAATTGGGATGAATACCAGCCCCAAAGCAAACATTTCACAAAAGTTCTGGCGGATGTCCCGTGGTACACGCTGCGGGAACAGATTCAAATGCCAAAAATTTTCGCGAGCTGCGGACTGGATCTTGTCCATTTTCCCCATTTCAATGTTCCTGTTTCATACAAAGGCAAATTCGTCGTCACGATCCACGACCTCATCCTTTTTCGATATCCCACCCGCAAAGCGTCAGCTTTGTCGGCTCCGGCGTATTTTTTCAAGAAAAAAGCATACCACCGCGTGATCAACCGCGCCGTCGAGAAATCGGAAAAGATAATCGCCGTTTCACAGCACACGAAAAAAGATATATTGGAAAACTTCGATATAGATCCGAAAAAAATTCTCGTCACTTATGAAGGAGTGGACGCGATCGAAAAACCGCTCTTGGAAAATTCGGCAAACATTCTCAAAAAGTATGGTATAATGAAACCGTATATTCTGTATGTCGGAAATGCCTATCCGCACAAAAACCTTGACCGGCTCATTTCAGCTTTCAAGGGAATTGCCAAAAAGCATTCCGGCTTGAGTTTGGTTCTCGCGGGGAAAGAAGACTATTTTTACAAGCGGCTGAAAAAATCCGTGGCGGACAATGAAATTTCAAATGTTCTTTTTCCCGACCACATAGACGAAGATCACTTGCCGACCGTGTATCGAGAAGCAAAGCTCTATGTTTTTCCTTCTCTTTATGAGGGATTCGGCCTCCCGCCGCTGGAGGCGATGGCAAGAAATATTCCTGTCGCAAGCTCCAATGCATCCTGTTTGCCGGAGATATTGGGATCGGCCGCCTATTTCTTTGATCCGCGGGGAATCTCTGAAACTTCAGAAGCGATTGAGAAAGTTTTGGGGGATTTCGATTTGCGCAAATATCTGATCGAAGCTGGAAAAAAACAAATCAAAAAATACAGCTGGGAAAAAATGGCACGCGAAACATTGAATATTTATAATAAAATCAAGATTAGTTAAATTCGTGTTGTAATTCGTTGTATTTGTGTCTTCGCGAAACACAAATCAAACGAATATTGACACAAATATAACGAAAGTGAATTTTTCTAATAAAAATAAATTGACGAAACGAAAAAACATTCTGCCCCAAATGTTCGATGTGAAGCCGGTGAACCCGGACGGCTCTTTGAATTTGAAGAAAATAAGAAAATTGAGGCGGATGGTTGCCCTCCCGGACAAAAAGTTTCAGGAAAAAGATTTTTCTCGAAAAGATGTTTCCGTATCTGAGAGAAAATCCGGACTGCGCCTTACTGACGTCGTTGGGCCGAAAATATATCTCAAACCCCAGCTTGAATCAAAGAAAATAGAACCCGCGGAAACATATCTTCCCGTGGAGTCTTTCTTTGTTGAGCCCCAACAGGATTTCACACAATTCCAGCCAAGATCTGAACCGTTCAATCATTTTTTTGAGATGCCATCCGAAAATTATCAACCCGAGATCGAGCATGAAACAAGCTATTTTCCGGCAATAGAAAATTTTTCCAAAAAGATAAGCGAGCCGGATCCGGAAAAAATAATATTCAAAAAAAGATCCAGAAAATTTTCGCTGAATAAAAAAATTGAATCGATCAAAAAACTTACCGGAAGGCTGATGCCAGATTTTGGCAAATTGAAAATTCAAAAAAATGTTTTTTCGCAAGACCATTCTTTTGTTCCAAGTTTCAGTTATGCAGCTTCATTCGCCTGCGCGTTGCTTTTGTTTTCTTTTTCAGTTCCCGCTTTTTCATATGTCCAAAAGGCATTCGATATGAAGACAACGCTTGTCGCAACAGGCGAAAAAGCGCTTGGACAATTTGCCCAAGCAAAGGATAATTTGTCAAACAGTCAATTCGACAAAGCGGCCGTGGACTTTTCCGAATCCTATCAAATACTTGCTGATGCTTCTCGCGATATCGCGCATATCGGGGGCAATTTCAGCGAAATTTTGCGTTTCGTGCCCGGAATTTCCAAAGTCGCAAGCGCCAACTATGTCGTGAGCGCCGGGCAGCATTTTTCTCTGGCCGGAAAAAGCCTCGCCGAATCGGCAAAATCGCTGAGTTCCATCGGCAATCCTCTTGACAGCGCAAACCAAATCAATCAGCCCTCGCTCACAGATCTGTTTTTGAACTTGCGCCGCGGGATCGAACAATCAAGCGGAGAACTTTCGGCGGCCCAAGACGACCTCAACAAAGTCAACCTTGATGATTTGCCCCTTGAAACGCGAGAGCAATTCGCCCAACTCAAAAACAAACTGCCCCTTGTGAATGAGAGTCTCACGAATTTTCTTGACTATTCCCAAATTTTCCTTGATGTTCTTGGATACAACGGCCCGCGCAAATATTTGTTCCTCTTTGAGAACAACAATGAAATGCGCTCAACGGGCGGTTTCATCGGAAGCTATGGAATTCTTGACATCTCAAACGGCCGCGTGAAAAAACTTTTCGTGGATGATATATATAATCCGGACGGCCAGCTCAAGGCTCGCGTGATCCCGCCCGCGCCGATTCAAAAAATGAGCGCCGTTTGGACGATGCACGACGCCAATTGGTTCCCGAATTTTCCAACCTCGGCCGAAAAAGTTTCCTGGTTCTATGAAAAAACGGGAGGACCGACAGTGGACGGAGTGATCGCGATCACTCCCGAACTGCTCCGCGACCTTCTGGCGATCACCGGCCCGATTGATATGCCGGAATACGACACAACCATTGACGCGGACAATTTCATCGAAAAAACTCAAGCCGAAGTCGAGCTCGATTATGACAAAGAGCTGAATCAGCCGAAAAAATTCGTCGCCGACCTCACGCCGAAAATTTTGGACAAAGTGATGAGCGAGAAAGGCCTTGCCTCGGTGCTCAAAACGCTCAAGGCTTTCAACGCCGCCCTTTCGGAAAAACATCTGCTTCTTTATTCAAGAAATTATAACATCCAAAAACTTATCTCGAACCAAAAGTGGTCGGGAGAAATTTTGAACACGGATAAGGATTATTTGAGCGTGATCAACACCAACATCAACGGCTTCAAGACCGACGGCGTGATCGAAGAAACAATTGATCACAAGAGCGAAATTGCATCTGACGGAAGCATCGTTGACACAGTTTCCATCACGCGCAAACATAACGGTGGCAATGAAGCTTATGACTGGTGGAACAAGGTGAATGGGGATTGGATGCGAGTATATGTTCCCGACGGCGCGAAACTTCTTGAGGTTTCCGGCCAGACGCGCGAGTTTGTCCCGCCGGCGCTCGACTATCAATCGCTCGGCTTCAAAAAAGATCCTCAAATTCAGGCTGAGGACGATTCTGCCCGCATCGACGAAGAATCAGGAACGAAAATATATGACGAAAACAACAAGACCGTTTTTGCCAACTGGGTATATGTGAGCCCGGGCGAATCGGTGACAATCACGTACAAGTACGCTTTGCCGTTCAGGTTGAGCTTTGATTCGCTCCAGCATCCCGCCGATTCATTTTCGGTTCTCTATCAAAAACAATCCGGAAGCGTCGGCAGCAAACTTGTTTCGCAAGTGAATTTGCCCGACAATTTGAAAACCATCTGGCGTTGGCCGGACAACGCGAAGCAAGAGGGCAATTCGCTTAAAATGGAAACTATTTTAGATACGGATAAATTTGTGGGTTTAGCTGTGGAAAAATAGATGATAAAATCTCTTCACAAAAAATTTTTGAATTCAACACCGTCGAGCTCCGTGGCTTCGGCGGCGTTTGTGATTGCGATGGCGGGGATTTTGAGCCGCGTTTTGGGACTTCTGCGCGACCGCATCCTGGCAACCCAATTCGGAGCGGGGGATTCGCTCGACATATACTATGCCGCTTTTCGCGTGCCGGATTTGATCTACAATCTTCTCATCCTTGGAGCATTGAGCGCCGCTTTCATTCCGGTTTTCACCGGCCTCATCGCCAAAGATGAAAAGAGTGAAGCTTGGGAACTTGTGAATGTTTTTCTCACAACCGCGCTATTGTTTTTGATTGTTTTGGCCGCGATTCTTTCGATTTTCGCGCCGCAATTGATGAGAGTGATCACTCCCGGATTTTCGGAAGAAAAAATGCATGATGTCATCACTCTCACCCGCATCATGTTTTTGAGCCCGATTTTCCTTGGCATCAGCGGCATTTTCGGCGGAATACTGAATTCTTTCAAGCGATTTTTGATCTATTCGCTCGCGCCCATCATGTATAACTTGGGAATAATCTTCGGCGTTCTTTTTTTGGTGAAGCCGTTCGGGATCGCGGGTCTCGCTTGGGGAGTGGTGATCGGCGCGTTTTTTCACATGGCCATTCAATATCCGAACGTGAAAATGGTCGGACTCAAATATTTTCCGCGCTTGAATTTCAAAAATAAGAATCTGCAAAAAATCATCACCTTGATGATCCCGCGCACGCTTGGGTTGGCCGTCACGCAAGTCAACTTGCTCGTCGTCACGATCATCGCTTCGACCCTCGCCGCGGGAAGCCTGGCGATTTTCAACTTCGCGAACAACCTGCAAAGTTTTCCACTGGGGATTTTCGCGATCCCTTTCGCTCTGGCCGTTTTCCCGATCCTATCCCATCACGCCGCGCGAGATGAGCGGGATATTTTCATCCAGAATTTTTCCAAGACTTTCCGGCAAATCTTGTTTTTCATCATTCCGGCCAGCATTTTGATCCTTGTCCTGCGCGCCCAGATTGTGCGCATCGTTCTTGGCGCGGGAAATTTCGACTGGCAGGATACGATTCTCACTTTTCAGGCACTGGGGATATTCGCCGTGAGCCTTTTCGCCCAAAGCACAATCCCGCTTTTGGCTCGCTCATTTTACGCCCTTCATAACACAAAAGTTCCGTTTTTGACCGGAATCATCAGCGAAGTTTTCAATTTGGCGGCCGCCCTGATTCTTTCTCGCTACTGGGGCGTGCTTGGCCTTGTCTGGGCGCTTTCGCTCTCAAGCATTGTGAATATGTTCTTGCTTGTTTTCATCCTCCGCCACAAACTGGAAAACCTTGATGACAAAAAGATAATTTTTGTCATTCTCAAAATTTCCGTTTCCGCGCTCGCCGCGGGACTCATCGCCCAAGTCGCGAAATATCTGATCGAGCCCTATATCAACCTGGACACATTCCTTGGCGTTTTCTGGCAAATGCTTTTTGCGGGAGGCCTCGGCCTTGCGACCTATTGCATCCTCGCCCGCATTTTCAACCTTGAAGAATTCCATTATCTCAAAAAAATCTTCTCATCCCGAATTTTCCGCCTCCGAGAGCCCCTCCCCGAAGACCCCACGGAAGCGAGTGGTATTTGAGGCTTGTATAAGGGAATATTTAATGTCTGATGAAATTCCGCTTGACATCCACATGGTTTGGGTGTATAATGGCATGTTGGGATAAAATTGTTCATTAAATAGCGTAAAGGAGGACTTTCTGATGAAAATCAGGTATGTTGTTCGGCTAATCATGTTTCTTGGCGTTTTGCTTTTTATTATCAGCTGCGATGAGTCGCCGCCGAAAACGACAAGTGTTGATTTCGTTTCCAAAATCACGGAGAGCTCAAGGGATAAAGAATATGGGAGCGAAATAAAGATCAAATTCATAACTGGCGAGGGAAATCATTGGCAGATTCAAGAAACGGTGCAAAAAAAGCTGGAATTATTTATCAACAGCGGACAACATGAAATCGTGCGAGTCGTTACCACTCGCTGCAACAGTTCTGAGGCTCATCTTCTCAGCGCAGAGGTTTACTACTACTCAAAAAAGTAGTTCTCTCACAAAGCCCGACGGCTACGGTCGTCGGGCTTTTTTATTTGCAAAAAGGTAAAAATGAGGTAGATTATATATGTTGAAATTTATCTTGTCTTTCCGACCGACCCGCCCGCGGCGGGGAGTGGAGGAATCTATGTATGTACGCAATAGCTAACCATTAAATTATGCACGCAGATCCCTCGACTACGCTGCGCTCCGCTCGGGATGACAAACTTGTAGAAATAAATGAATAAAGAAAACGTTAGAAATTTTGTAATCATAGCCCACATCGATCATGGCAAATCGACTCTAGCCGATCGGATGCTTGAGATCACCAAAACCGTCGAAACACGGAAGATGAAAGAGCAGCTGCTCGACACGATGGATCTTGAACGGGAGCGTGGCATTACTATTAAGCTACAACCCGTAAGGATGGTTTATGCACTTTCTGATCAAGCCAAAGCTCGGCTTTTCCCTTCCCGAAGCTTAGCTTCGGGAATTCCTGCTTCGGGAATTCCTCAAAGCCAAGCTTTTATTTTAAACTTGATCGACACTCCTGGGCATGTGGATTTTCAATATGAAGTCTCAAGGTCTCTCGCCGCTGTGGAGGGCGCAGTACTCCTCGTGGACGCGACCAAAGGCGTGCAGGCGCAGACGGTTGCAAATCTCTATTATGCCATCGAACAAGGACTGGAAATCATTCCCGTGATCAACAAGATCGACCTTCCCAACGCCGAAGTGGAAAAATCAAAAAAAGAGATTATTCATCTTCTTGGCTGCAAGGAAGAAGATATTCTTGAGGCCAGCGGAAAAACGGGAGAAGGCGTGGAAAATATTCTCGAAAAAATAGTTGAAAAAATTCCTGCGCCCAAAGGAAATCTTGAAAAATCCCTGCGCGCTCTCATTTTTGATTCAAAATATGATACATATAGGGGAGTTCTCGCCTATGTCCGAATCGTCGACGGGCGTATTAAAGCCGAGGAAAAAATTCTCACTATGGCGACCAAACAGGAAAGTTCTGTGATTGAAGTCGGCCATTTCAAGCCAAATCTTGAGAAAACTGGAGGATTGTCCGCGGGAGATATCGGATATATCGCGACCGGCTTCAAAACCGTCGAAGATTGCCGCGTCGGCGATACGATCGTTTTGGAAAAAAACCCGGGAGAAATGCAAGCGCTTCCCGGATACAAAGAGATCCGACCGGTCGTTTATGCCAGTTTCTATCCCAAAGAAGGGGATGATTACAACTTCATGCGCGACGCCTTGGGAAAATTGAAACTCAACGACGCCGCGTTCGCGTTTGAGCCGGAAGCCAACCTGGCGCTGGGACGAGGATTTCGCTGCGGATTCTTGGGATTGCTTCATATGGAAATTGTCCAGGAAAGATTGAAAAGGGAATTTGAAATCGACCCGGTCATCACCACCCCAAGCGTGGTCTATGAGGTGAAAACAAAAAGCAAAAAAGAAAAATTGAAAATATATTCGCCTCTCGAAATGCCCGACCTTTCAGTGATTGAATCCATCGAAGAGCCTTATGTGAAATTGGATATCATTTCTCCTTCAAAATATCTCGGTTCGATCATGGATCTCATGAACAATACCCGCGCGGAATACAAAAACACGGAATATATAGACGCCGAAAGATTGATCCTCACTTTTGAGTCTCCTCTCACGGATGTCATCATCAATTTGCACGACCAGCTCAAAAGCGCTTCGAGCGGATACGCTTCGATGAACTATGAGCTCATCGGATACCGGCCGAACAAGCTTGTGAAGCTTGACATTCTCGTCGCCGGAGACAGGATTGACGCTTTCTCGAGAATAGTGCCGGAAAAAAAAGTTTTTTCGGACGGCAAAGCCACCGTTGAAAAACTGAAAGATGTCATTCCGCGTCAAAACTTCGTGATCGCTCTTCAAGCGGCCGTTGGCGGAAAGATCCTGGCCCGCGAATCAGTCAAAGCCTTTCGAAAAGACGTGACAGCCAAACTATACGGCGGGGACATCACCCGCAAGAGAAAATTGCTTGAAAAACAGAAAAAGGGGAAAAAAAAGATGACCAATCTCGGACGGGTTGAAATCCCAAGCAGCGCCTTTTTGGCGGTTTTGCGAAAATAGTGGTATAATATAATCAATATGAAATCACGCCACAAGAAAAAAGTCAGAATTGTTTGGATTATTATTTCCCTCCTCGCCGTACTCTCGATGGTCGCTTTTACAATTGCTCCGCTAATGCAGTGAAAAGAAAAAACCGCGAAAAAACGAATTTGTCCGCCAGAATTTTTTCGGGAATATTCTTTCTCGCCGGTTTGATCGTTCTCATCTTGATCGGAATATCCCTCGGAAAGGAAGCCTACCGCAAAAGGCAGATCCAAAAAGAAATTGACGGCCTCCAAACCCAAATAAGCCAGATGAGCCAGGAAAACAGCGATATGGAAAATCTGATCGGCTATCTTTCTTCAACGGATTTTCAAGAAAAGGAAGCTCGCGAAAAATTGAATCTTCAAAAGGACGATGAAAAAATGATCGTTCTCCGAAAAGATGCGGTTCAGCCGGACAACAGAGAGGAAAAGACCGAAAATGCAGTTGCCGCGCCGGAAGACACTGCTCCGAACTGGCAAAAATGGTGGAAAATTTTCTTCGCAACGAAAAACTGATTTTTTATAATTAGGCCAATCTTATGCCAAACTCAAGAAAAGAAAAGCTCAAAAAACACAAAATTTGGCTGATTGTCGGCGGGGTGGCTGGGGTGATTTTTGTTTTTTTGCTGGTCTTGGTTCTTGGCGTCTATAAATTCAATTGGAACAATCGCATATTCTCCGGCACGACCAAAGTCATTCCCTTTCCGGCCGTGTATGTCCGCGGAGCGGGATCCTTGAGCGTCAGCGAGATCAAAGCCAATACGGCTTCCGTCAAAAAATTCTATGAATCCCAGGACTTTGAAAAAATCGGCATGCGGGTTGATTTTTCCACCGATCAAGGAGCAAAAAGGCTGGCCGTCAAAGAAAAAGAGGTCATTAGCAAGATGATCGAAAACAAAGTGATCGAAAACCTTGCCAAAAAGCGCGGTATCACGCTCACTGACAGCACCGTTGCTACGGAACTTGAAAGCAATATTCAGCAATTTGGAAACAAAGACAACTTGATGAGCGACCTGGCAAGACTATACGGCTGGACCATCAAGGACTTTGAGCAAAAAGTTGTGAAACCCGGAATGTACAGCGAAAAATTGGCCCAGGTTTATATGAATGAACTGGATACAAGCGCCCAGCAAGCAAAAATAAAATCGCTCTATGAAAAAGTGGCAAGCAAAAAAGAAGATTTTGCAAAAACGGCAAAAGAAAGTTCAGACGGACAAAGCGCCCAGAGCGGAGGCGATCTTGGCTGGTCGACAAAAGATCAGCTGATCCAAGCTGTCGCGGACAAAGCGTTTTCGATGAAAACGGGGGAGATCAGCGAACCGATTGAAAGCCCGCTTGGATTTCACGTCCTGAAGCTGGAAGAGAAAAAAACGGATAACGGCCAGGATTTGGTACATCTTCGTCAAATTTTCGTGAAAAAAACCACTTTTGCCGACTGGCTGAAGGAGCAAATGAAGAAATATCCCGTTTCTATTTTCTTGAAAGACTATCAATGGAATTCAAATGAAGCCCAGATTGAATTCCGCGACGGCGGAATGAGAAATTTCGAGCAGAACCTTTCTGCCAATTCGGAAGGCGATCCGTCGGTATTTTGAAAACTGTTCCAATATTCATAAAAACCACACAGAGGGGTTTTTATTTTTGAGCCACCTCCGAGATTCGAACTCGGGACCTCTGCTTTACGAAAGCATTGCTCTACCAGCTGAGCTAAGGTGGCATTTTTATTCTGCCAATTGCCTGCCCACCAAAGCGTAGCGACGGCGGGAGTTACATCGGCTTTTCAGAGCGGGATACGGGAATCGGACCCGTATTTCAACCTTGGGAAGGTCGTGTTCTGCCACTGAACTAATCCCGCATTTACTGCCAAATTCTAGCAAATATATTCCATTCTGGCAATACAATTTTTATTATGATATAATAAAACCAATGCAGGAAATCATCACAAAACTCGACGAGCTCCGCGACCGAATCGCATCCGTAAGCGACCGTCTTTGACTTGCCCAAAAAGAAAAAACGAATTGACGAACTGGAAAAAATATCAAACAGCGAGAGTTTTTGGCAAGATCAGGAATTGGCGCAAAAAACGATGCAAGAACTGGAAGGATTGCGAAGTGATATCAAAAAATTGAGCGAGCTTGAGACGGAAGTTGACAACCTGAAGGAGATGGCCAGTCTCGCCGCGGATGACCCGGCGATCAAGCGGGAAATTGAAGAAAAAAACCGAAAAATTGAAAAAGATATTGAAAATATCGAGTTTGAAACGCTTTTTCGCGGAAAATATGATCAAAACAATGCCATTTTGTCGATTCACAGCGGAACCGGAGGGACGGACGCGCAAGATTGGGCCGAGATGCTTCTCAAGATGTTTCTCCGATTCGCCGAGCGAAAAAACTGGAAAGCGAAATTGATCTCCGAATCGCGCGGACAGGAAGCTGGGATCAAAAGCGCGACAATTGAAGTGATCGGGAAACTGGCCTACGGATATCTCCAAGCGGAAGCGGGAGTGCATCGCTTGGTGCGCCTTTCCCCGTTCAACGCCAAAAACCTTCGCCAGACTTCTTTCGCGCTGGTTGAAGTTTTGCCGGAAATTGATAAAATAGAAGAAGTTGAAATAGCCCAAAGCGAATTGAGAATTGACACTTTCCGATCCTCGGGAGCCGGCGGACAATCCGTCAACAAAACCGACAGCGCCGTCCGCGTCACGCATATCCCGTCGGGTATTGTCATAAGCTCTCAAAACGAAAGAAGCCAGCTTCAAAACAAAGAGCAGGCAATGAAAATTCTGAAAGCCAAACTGCACCAGCGATATCTGGAAAACAAAGAAAAAGAAACGAAAGATATCAAAGGCGAGCACACCGAAGTGCAGTGGGGAAGCCAGATCCGGTCATATGTCTTGCATCCGTACAAGCTCGTCAAAGACCACCGCACAAAATTTGAATCCAAAAACCCGGAAGAAGTGCTGGACGGAAATTTGGACGGGTTTATTGAAGCGTATCTTAGTAAAAAATAAAAAATGATCGAGTTTCGCAACGTCAAAAAAATATATACCGGGGGAATGCATACTGTCGCCCTTGACGATGTCAGTTTCGTCATCGAAAAAGAAGAATTCGTTTCTCTTGTCGGGCACAGCGGAGCGGGAAAATCGACGCTTCTCAAGCTCATCTATGCCGAAGAAAAACCGACTTCGGGGGAAATTTTTTTCAATGAAGAGGATATTTCCCATCTAACTCCCAAGCAATTGCCATATTACCGCCGGAGGATCGGGATGGTTTTTCAGGATTTCAAACTGCTCCCCAAAAAAACTCTTTTCGAAAATGTGGCGTTTGCCCTTGAAGTATCAGACCACAGCGACACAGAAATCCGAGAACTGGTTCCGCAAATTCTCGAGATCGTGGGACTCGCGCACAAAACCGACAGCTATCCTCGTGAAATTTCGGGAGGCGAACAGCAGAGGGTGGCGATTGCCCGGGCTCTCATCCACCGCCCGCCGCTCATTATTGCCGACGAGCCGACCGGAAACCTCGACCCAATCAGCAGCTGGGGAATCATCCAATTGCTTTTGAAGATCAACAAGCTCGGAACCACCGTTCTCTTGGCAACGCACAACAAGGATATCGTCAATCGTTTGAAAAAACGCGTCATCACCCTTGACCAAGGAAAAATAATCCGAGACCATAGCAAAGGCCGCTACGCTATTTAATAATTGGAATTTAAATCAAAATGTTATTATTAACGCTCTCACGAACATTTAAATCCGGTTTCCAACATTTCAGAAGAAATGGGTGGTTGAGTTTTGCCGTGATCAGCATCATCTCCCTCACGCTTCTCATCATCAGCACGCTGATCGTCCTTTCCATTGCCGCAAACCTTGTGATCCGCTCCGTTCAAGACAAAGTGGACATCAGCGTCTATTTCAAAGGCGACACAGAAGAATCAAAAATTCTTGAGTTCCGGTCAACCATTCTGCAATACAAAGAAGTGAAAGCGGCCGACTATGTTTCAAAAAACAGAGCTCTCGATGAATTCAAATCCAAAAATTCCGACAATCCGCTCATTTTGCAATCGATTGAGGCAATCGGAGACAATCCTTTGAATGCCTCGATCAACATAAAGGCCATCACGCCGGACAAATACGACATCATCGCGACCGCGATCCAAAATTCGTCTTTCGCCGGCAACATCAGCCGGATCAACTACGCGAAAAACAAAATAGTCATTGAACGGCTCAATAATGTCCTCTCGACAACCAAAAAAGTCGGCATTATGCTGGCCGTCATATTCTCCTTGATCGCCGTTCTCATCACTTTCAACGCGGTCCGGATCACGATTTATGCCCATCGGCAGGAAATCGAGATTATGCGCCTTGTTGGAGCGTCAAACCACTACATCCGAATGCCGTTCATCTTTGAAGGAATCATCTATGGCACTATTTCAGCGATCGCGGTGATGCTCATCCTCTTCCCGCTCGTCAAAATAGCCACGCCCTATATCGCCGGAGCAGTCTCCGTCAAAGAAGTGCAAGACAGTTTCATCCACTATTTGTGGCTTATCTTCCTCGTTCAACTCGTCACCGGTGTCGCTCTCGGAACCGTTTCAAGCTTCATCGCCATCCGGAGGTATCTGAAAGTCTAAAAGCTCCCTCTCCTTTTTCAAGGAGAGGGCCGGGGTGAGGTTCAAAAAGGCCTTCGCGGGCTTTTTTACTTGATATTTTTCGCAAAATATTATAGAATCGAGGGTGTCCTTGGGGTGTAGCCCCTGGCCGTGAGTAGACAAAAACTACAATAATTTTGGGGTGTAGCCAAGTGGTAAGGCAATGGGTTCTGGTCCCATGATCCTAGGTTCGAATCCTAGCACCCCAGCCAACCAAATTATTCCGTAGCTACTTATACAAATGAACACCATAGAAAACGCTATTGGAGATTATAAGAAATTTCTTGATAACGTATATATAAATATCAATGGACTCGGAATCAACGTGTCTGATTTTCCTATAGATCATATTGCCTATAGGACAACAACCAAAGAAAGATATGAAGCGATGCGACATAAGTTGAGTAAATTCGGAACAATGATATCCGAAATTATCATTCGCGAAAGGCCAGTTGCGATATTTAAATTAGACGATTCACTAGATTACAAGGGCATGAAGATATCCTTTTTCGAGATATTGGCTCCTGCGCAAGGCGACACTTTTTATACAGAAGGACTGGAGCATGCCGAGTTCGTTGTGAGCAATCCACTTTCAGAAATGATAAACAAATATCCATCAATTAATTTTTATTTCAATGATAATGAAATAAATCCGGAATTGATTTTAAGGTTTCCAATCCAAGCTAACGCAAAATTTCACGAAATGCCTATAGACGAAGTAATAAAACTACAAGAAGCTAGATGCTAGGTATATTTTAAATTTTCGCTAAAAAGGTTCCAGCATCATCTCACAATTCGCAATATGATAAAATTCTTCGCAAAATATCCGGAAATAGTGGCTGTTATGTCGGATAGGAACGACGGTTCTATGCGACTTTTCATTGACGGCGTTTTGGACAAAAAATTTGAAAAAAATAGAAAAAACTTTTTCAAAAAGATCGGGATAGATTATTATGATGTTATCAGCGCTTGCCTCATACACGGGGCGAATGTTAAGCATATAAAGAGCAATAAACAAAAAATTATTCCCAAAACCGATGCTCTCGTTTCAAGGGAGAAGAATACATTCCTTTCCGTCACCTCGGCCGATTGCATCCCTATCTTATTCTATGACCCGAGAGCTAAAATAGTCGGAATAGCTCACGCCGGCTGGAGAGGAGTTGTTGGAAAAATAGCCGAGAAAACGATTGAAAAAATTGTTAAGCTTGGCGGCAGCGCCAAAAACATTCGAGTTGCAATGGGTCCGGGAATAAACAAATGCCATTTCGACATCGGAAAGAATATCGGCAAAAAATTCATTCCCTATAAAGAGTTAATCGAAAAAAGAGACGATAAATATTTTGTCGAATTGAAGGAAATTATCAAGAAACAATTATTGCATTCCGGAATCACTGAAAAAAATATTGAAAATAAAAATGATTGTACGTTCTGCAATAGTAAAAAATATTTTTCTTTTCGCAAAGAACAAGAAAAAAATGTGGGGCTGATGATTATTTTGATAGGAATAAAATAAGATATCTCAATTTTAATTTCAAACACTATGCCTGAAAATTTCGCAACATTTCTTTCAACTCATCAATGGATCTTCATCCTCGCTGCTATTTGGACCATTCCTTGGAAAGGCGTGGCGCTTTGGAAAGCGGCACGAAATCGGAGCGCTGCCTGGTTTGTTGTCTTATTGATTATAAATACTCTTGGAATTCTCGACATCATCTATATTTTTGCTTTTTCCAGAAAGAAAGACGAGTCGCAGCCGGTTGAGAAGCAGGGCGCGCCAAAAACCAAGAAAATAGTTTTGGATGTCAAAAAGGATCAATCTTAACTCTTGTTTTGTCATCCCGGGCTTGACCCGGGATCCAGAAAAGAAAATTTGTCGCACAATCCCTGGATTCCCGATCGAGTCGGGAATGACAGGATAAGTTGTTGACTAAAATCAACAAAAAAGTTAGACTATATATCTGGGAGCAAGATTGATAATAATTAAGCCAAAAAAGCATATGTCAAAACCGAACATCCAACCGTTGGGCGAAAATGTGCTCATCGAACCCATGGAAGTTGACACGAAAACCGCTTCCGGCATCGTCCTTCCTGACGCAAGCGGGGAAAAGCCGCAAGAGGGGAAAGTGATCGCCACGGGCGAAGACAAAAAAATCAAGGTCAAACCCGGACAAAAAGTGATCTATTCCAAATATTCCGGAAACGAAATAAAGGTGGGGGACAAAGAATATTTACTGGTGAAGAACGAAGATATCTTGGCAATCGTGAAATAATATACACTATTTTTCCAAAAATCAAGACGCCCGCAAGGACGTCTTTTTTTGAAGGTGGAGTTATTAATTATTGATGACTGATATCATCTTTTTCTTCACCTTTCGGTTTGACTTCTTTTTGAACAGGCTCTTCCCGATCGACAGCCCGCTGGATTACTCTGGTATGCTCAGCTATCTGCCAACCCAACACCCTCGAGCAAACCGAACAAGTTCCTCCGCATCCACAATCAGCTCCCATGATCAGACCTCCTCTTCTTAAATAAATTTTATTAATATTATATTGTTTCTTTTGAATTGTCAATTCCCGCTTGCCACTTTTCCCTCCGCTGCTTTCCACTCGGCAATCCCGCCGTCCATCTGATATATATTGAAAAAGTTCAAATCAAACAAAACTGCTGCCGCTTGAAAGCCTTCTTTCTCGTTCGATCCATATACAATGATCTTTTTCAACGCCGGAATTTCTCTTTTTCTTGATTCCAAATCGGAAAGGGGAATATTGATCGCTTGAACTATGTGTTCCTTCGCGAATTCATCTTTACCTCGCACATCCAAAAATTGAAGAAGATCGGGAGTGATTTGGGCGTCTTTTTTGATCTCGTCGATCGTTATCCTTTTGACTTTCGCGCTGTCTTGATCGGATCCACCGGAAGAAACAAGGGGAAATCCTTTTTCCCGCCAGCCCGGAATACCGCCCCGCAGATATTTGGCATTCACGAACCCTTGCGAAACTATTTTATTCACGGCCGCCGCGAGATCAGCCAATTTGTCGCCTTGATTCACAATGAATATATCCGCTGTCCGATCCGCCCCAAGCGCCGTGAAAAAATCTTTGTCCAATTTGTCCGCCTGAATATTCACCGCCGTCGCAATATGCCCGCGGCCGAATTCTTCCGGACTACTTGTGTCCGCCAAAAATATTTTCGAGTTGCTCTGAATTTTTTTGAAAAGATCTTCCGGCATCACTGAAGGAGCTTTGAGTATTTCCTCATTGGCTTTTTGTTCATCTCTCCCTTGCTGGCCGTTTTTCCAGTTTGAAACAAATGGTTTCAGAAGAAACCAAAGAAGAAGCAAGACAATCAATGAAAATCCGACTACGAAAACTTGATGTTGATTTTTTTCGTTTTGCCTGCCCGAAATGCTTTGATTAATATTATCTCGCATATGTATTTGCTATAAAGATTTGTCTTTTGATATAATTTTGTTCCCGCATTTCAAAGCAGGCGGGCATATGTTTATTCTAAAATACTTCCAATAAATTCCGGATAACCTCTCGCAAAAATATCAATTTCCATTTCCTTTTTCCCTTCAAGCTGGATTTTTTTCAAAATCATCAATCCATTTTTCGCTTGAACGGCGATTTTCTGATTATATTCTATAATTTTCCCGTTTTTTTCGCCAGTATTCATATTGGGAACGATCTCTATCTCCAACAATTTCAGCCTTTTCAATTGATTTTTCAGGCTCAAAACTGAATATATTCCCGGCCAAGGATGATAGGCTCGCCAAGCGCGGCTTATTTCTTCGGCAGAGCTGTTCCATTCAATTTTTCCATCTTCGCGCAAGACCTGCTTGCAATATGACACCTCGCTATGATTTTGAGGAACCGGCTTTATTTTTCCTTGAGTCCAGTCGGGAACAAAACCAACAATCATATCTGCTCCCGTCTTAGATAATCTTTTTAATAAAATATCTGCCTTTTCATCTTCGCCGATCTCGATTTTTTCCTGCGCCAATATATCACCCTCATCCATTTTTTCATTCATCTTCATCAGCGTGATCCCCGTCTCTTTCTCGCCGGCAAGAATCGCGCACTGCACGGGAGATGCTCCGCGATATTTTGGAAGAAGAGACGCATGAACATTGATCGCTCCGTATTTGGGAATTTCCAATATGCCTTTGGAAAATATCTTTCCGTACGCCGCGACAACAAATAAATCCGGCTTGATACTTTTTATTTCCTCGTCCAGCCCGCTATCCCGCAAACTTTCCGGCTGAAATATTTTGATCTTGTTTTTCAGCGCCAGATCTTTCACCGGAGAAAATTCAATTTTTTGTTTTCTTCCGACTTTTTTATCCGGTTGAGTGAAAACCGCGACGATATTATATTTATTGTCGACGAGCGATTTCAAAATCACCGCCGCAAATTCCGGAGTGCCGAAGAAAATGATTTTTATATTTTCATCAGTCATTATTATCTTTGTCAAAGAATGCAAAATTTTCCGCAACCTATGTTTGAGGACGTGATTTTTGTCGGAAAATTGCCGTTTTTAGATTCGCTTACGAGGCTATTTTCCGCTACAAAAATCATCGTTCGAGTTTAGGTGAGGAAAAATTTTGTATTTTTTGACAATTACTTTGCAATTCGGTCAATCACCAAAATTCCTTCAAGATGGTCGATCTCATGCTGAAGCACGCGGGCGAGAAGACCATCGGCCTTGATCTTGAATTTTTTTCCTTCCAAATCCCGCGCTTGAACTTTCACCTTGAGCGGACGCTCGACCGGAAAAAATTCTCCGGGAAAACTCAAACAACCCTCTTCAAAAATATCTTTTTTTCGCGAAGATGATTTTATTTTCGGATTGATCAAGACGTATGATTCTTCGCCTACTCTTATTGTGCAGATCCGAAGATCTGATCCGACTTGCGGCGCCGCAAGACCCACTCCTTTTTCAACCTCCATTGTTTTCGCCATATCGAAAACCAGCCGTTGGACTTTCGGACTTTTCAATTCTTCAACCTTGACTTCCCGCGTTTTGCGGCGGAGGAGGTCGTTTGGATATTTGATTATTTTGAGCATATTTTTTGTCTAAAATATCGAAACCGGGTCAACATCGACCGACCAGCCTTTGCGCAAAGCCCCGATCACAGACCGAACAGACAAGTCGCCGATATTTTTCCGAGAATCGAATTTCAGAAGAATATTTCGCGCATACATGCCTCTTTTCCAGAGCGACGAAGGAGCATAAGGGCCGACTATTTCAATCTCATTATTGCTCGTTGCCCGCAGCAAGTCAAACGCCTTTTTCGTTTCAACAGCGGCTTTTCTCTCGGATTTGTCGCGATAGGAAATTTTCACGAATTTGCAAAACGGGGGATAGGAGAATCTTTTTCGCACGGCGAGTTCGCGCACAAAATATTTTTTGAGTTCACTTTTTTCCAAATAATCAAAAATGGGATTGCCACCGAAAAATGATTGAATTGCCAAAATTCCATTTTCATTGAGCAGATTCGCCATATAGAAAAGTCGGGAAATCGAGAGCGCGCGCGAATTGAATTCGATTCCATCCGTGAAATCCCGTCCAGAGATCGAAGCGGACAGTTCAATATTTTCAGAATATATTCCCTTGATCGCCGACTGCGTTCCGACAAGAATGTCGATTTTTCCCGCCGAAAAATTCTGCAGCACCTCGCGGTATTTTTCCAAACTTTTCGCCGCGTCCGCGTCAAGACGAACGACTCGCGCCGCAGGAAAAAGCCGTTTGATCTTTTTTTCGACCGTTTGCGTTCCGATCCCGCGATGAGAAAATTGATGCCCACCGCAAGAAGGACAGGCGCTGAAAAGATCCATTTTGTAAGCGCAGTGCAAACAACGATATTGCGATTGTTCTTCCGAATATATGAGCGCCCGGTCGCACTTTGGACATTTCAAAACTTTTTTGCAGTTCTCGCACATCGTACGGGTGGAAAACCCGCGCCTGTTCACAAAAACGACAGCTTGTTTTTTGTTTTTCACAATTTCAGCCAAACGGCTGTATAGCATGCCAGAGATAGGAAAGTCCGGATTTTTCTTTTCCTTTTCCAGCGAAGCGATCTCAACTTTGGGAAAATCACCCGCCTGCAACGACTGACGCGTAGCATCTGCGGGCAGGCTTTTATCTATTTTTGTTTTGACTATTTCTATTTCACGATTTTTTGCCCGGTGTAAAGTCTCGGCCGACGGCGCAAAGCTCTCCAAGACCAATTTCGCGCTCGCGATATCGGCCAAAAATTCCGCTCCCCGCACTCCGCTATATCGCGGCATTGACTCCCACTGCTTGAATGAAATATCCTGCTCATCTTGAACAATGACAAGCCCCAGATCGGAAAACGGCAGAAATATTCCTTGCTTTGAAGCAATCACTATTTTTATTTCGCCTGCTTTTATTTTTTCCCACCAACTATAATATTGTCCTTTTGTTATTTTGCTGTGGATGAGCGCGATCTCTTCGGAAAATTGAGCGTTCAGCTTTTCATAAACTCCGTGCGAAAAAAATATTTCCGGCGCGAGCACGAGGCATTGCTTGTTTTTTTTGAGACATTCCCTGATCAGATCTGAATTTATTTTATCTCTCTTTTTCCCGCCTCCAACCAACAGAAATTTATTTTTTTTGCTGTTTATGATCTCCGGCGCTTCATCACTAGATTTGCCCGGCTTTTTTGATATTTTTGATACTTTTTTGTTTTTATCTCTTTGTTTCACAACTTTGGGAACCATCAGTTTGAGCACCGACCCGAGCGGCGCGAAATAGTATTCGGCGATTTTTTGAGCAAGCTTGATTTGATTTTCACTCAAAAGATTTGCTTCTATGACCGACTTGATGTTTTTCAATTTGGAGCCTAAAGCCCCAATTGGGGCTTTAGGCTCTGATTTAATGACTATACCTTGAATATCGCGAAAATAGAAAGGCGCCGAAACCAGCGTCCCCGGCGAAATATTTTCGCTGTGCCAATATGAAAAAACCTGCGTGCGCAAGACAGGAAGGGGAATGATGGGAGCAACTTGGATGATAAATTTCATGACAGAATTTAGAATTTTGAATTGAGAATTTAGAATAGGAATATGGAATACAGGATTTAGGGACTATTTTAAAAATCCTTTATTCAATATTCTTGATTCCCATTCTGAATTCCAAATTCTAAATTCGATATTCACTTAATATTGATATTCGCCGCCAGATATCCGACTCCAAACGGCGCTTCATAGCTCAAAGATTTCACTTCCCAGCGCAGTCCGGAGATCGCACCGAGCAGCATGGTGATCGAGCGAAGTCCGCATTCGCCGGCTTCTTCGATGAGAACCGGGTCAATTTCCAAAAGACCTTTGATGTTTTTTCGCTGAACAATTTCGACGACTTTCCGATCGAAAATTCTTCCTTGTGGAGAATATCCGGCCGGCGCTCCTTGAGAAACGCGGTGCGAGAGATCGCTGCTTGCGACAATGGATATGACCTTCGAAGAGTTTTGCAAAACTTTTCCGAGAATTTCCCCGAAACGGAAATGATATTCGAGAGGGAGCATTGAAAACGACATATGGATCAAGCGCGGATTGTATGCCGCGTCTTTTTCGCTGATCAGGTAGTGAAGCGGAACAAGCGCCCCGCGATCAAGCTCAAGTTCGCGCACCAATCCGACCGGCAAATGCGACTCCCGGGAAAGTTTCACAATCTCATCGACAAGTTCGCGGTCGTTTTCAAAAACAAATCTGCGCTGGTCGCCGAACGACCCCAAGCCGCCGCGGAGCGTCGGGGAATAGTTGATCATGAATTTGTCATACTGCACCGGCCCGTGCGGAGAGATGATCACGATCGTGTCGGCTTTCACCGCCCGGAATTTTTCCCCGATCTGCTTCATGGCATTCACGGTTTTTCGCGCCAAATTCAAATTGCTTTTCCCGATGGAGGGAATGATCAGTGTGGGATGGGGAGTGATGGCCGCAAATCGAATCATGAGCTTGAAATAGTTGCCTTAAGGAAGAATCTTTGATAGAATTTTAGCATAATAATACGAAATTTTAAAGCTCTATGAAAGAACGCGAAAAAGTTTATCAACATCTCAAAGAAGAGGACAACGAGGTATATAAAACCGTTTCCGGAGAAATTGACCGCCAGCAAAATGGGCTCGAGATGATCCCATCGGAGTCATACGCATCGCGCGCCGTTTTGGAAGCCATCGGGTCGGTTTTTGAAAACAAGTATTCCGAAGGGTTCCCAAAAAAACGCTATTATGGCGGCCAGAAATATACGGATGCAGTCGAACAAATTGCCATCAAACGCGCGAAAAAGCTCTTTGGAGTTTCCCACGCCAATGTCCAGCCATATTCAGGTTCTCCGGCCAATTTCGCGGCCCTGAACGCTCTGTGCGCTCCAGGAGACACGGTCCTGGGTATGGATCTGCGCTTTGGCGGACATCTGACTCATGGTTGGAAAGTGAGCGTCACGGGAAAATATTTCAATTCCGTTCAATACACCACCGACAAAAATGGTTATATTGATTTCAATGAAGTGGAGCGGCTGGCAAAAAAGCACAAACCGAAAGTGATCATCTGCGGCTACACTGCCTATCCGCGAACAATTGATTTTGAAAAGTTCGCAAAAATTGCCAAGCAGACCGGCGCCTATCTGATGGCTGACATCGCCCACATCGCGGGACTTGTTGCCGCGGGAGTGCATCCCAGCCCCGCCGGAATTGCAGATATTATTACGACAACCACCCACAAAACTTTGCGCGGTCCGAGAGCGGGAATGATTTTGTGCAACGGCAATCCTTCCGATCCGCTGAAGCCCGTCAAAAACCCGACCAAAAAAGATCTGCCGACTCTGGTCGACCGGTCGATTTTCCCCGGCATGCAGGGAGGACCGCATATTCACACAATTGCCGGCATTGCCGTGGCGCTGAAAGAAGCTTCGACCAAGGAATTCAAAATTTGGGCCGCACAGGTCGTGAAAAACGCCAAAAAGCTGGCAGAAATTTTCAATGAGCGCGGTTTGCGATTGTCAACCGGCGGAACAGACAATCATCTGCTCTTGATGGATGTGACGCCTTTTGGCATCGGCGGAAAAGAAGCTGAAGAGCGTCTTGAAGAAATCGGCATCTCGCTCAACAAGAACGCCATTCCGCACGATCCAAATCCGCCCTACAATCCGAGCGGCATCCGTTTGGGCACGCCTTGCGTCACAATTCGCGGTATGAAAGAAAAAGAAATGGAAGTTTTGGGAAATGCTATCGCGGATACGCTTGAAAGCAAAAAAGATGTCAAAAAATCCGCGCGGGTCGTGAAAGAATTGTACAGGGAATTTCCGCTTTATAAAGGATTATAATTTTAGGGGTCGGACCGCTTGCCTCATCAGAATGCGGTCCGACCCCTAAAAAATTTCATGAAATTACTCGACGGTACAAAGTTTGCCAGCAAGATCATGCTTCAATTGAAGAAAAAGGTTGCCACCATGAAACGCAAACCTGTTTTGGCTATGGTCTTGGTCGGCGATGATCCGGCTTCGGCGATATATGTCCGACGAAAAGGCGTTTTTTGCGAGCAAGCGGGGATCGGCTCGCAAACTATTATTTTACCTGCGAAAGTTCCCGAAGCTAAGCTTCTGTCGATTATTGGAAAATTAAACAAAGACAAAAAAGTTTCAGCGATAATGGTTCAACTGCCGCTCCCGAAGCATATCGATAAGAAAAAAATAATCGAAAGCGTTGACCCACGAAAGGACGCTGATTGTCTTCATCCGCTCAATTTTGGAAGATTTGCGCAAGAAGGCGAGCAGTATTCCGTCGTCGCACCCGCCACGCCGCTTGGAATCATAAAATTACTCGAAGAATATAAAATTATAATTGCCGGAAAAAACGCCGTGGTTGTCGGACGCTCGAATATTGTCGGAAAGCCGATGGCGCAATTTCTTCTCAATCGCGGTGCAACAATCACGGTCTGCCATAGACAAACGAAAGATCTCAAAAGCTATACTCAAAAGGCTGACATCTTGGTCGTCGCTGTGGGAAAAATGAATTTGATCAAAGCCGATATGGTGAAAAAAGGAGCGGTCATCATCGATGTGGGCGTGAACCGCGGCGAGAACAAAAAAATATACGGCGATGTGGATTTCAAATCCGTTTCCAAAAAAGCCGCATATATAACCCCCGTCCCCGGCGGCGTGGGCCCGGTGACAATTGCGATGCTGCTTTGGAATACGGTAAGGTTGACAGAAAAATAAATCACAGAATTGACGCTTGCTTATTTCACATGCTATATAGAAGCTAACATAAATCGTACTTTTCAGCTGAAAAAGCTGCCATTAAAAGGAGGCATTGAGATGGAAAAATTTAAACGAATTTCTTGGATAGCAACAGAAGTTTTTATCTATCTCTCTATCGGGACAGCATTAATTTACTTTCCCATGATATTATCAAGAAAGTTTGCAGTGTATGGAGATGCGAGCGAGTGGATAAAGATTGCAGGATTTTTGATGATCATCATTGTCATGGAAATTATTTATGATCATTGCGCAGGGTCAGATTTTTGGTTGACGCTGGGTGCGTTTATCTTCTCGCCATGGATTGAGCTCCTGACGGCTTATTGTGTCGGCTTTGGAAATAAGGAGGATGCGATCAAGCTGATATTCGCATCCTTGATTTGTTTTCCAATTATAGCATTAACGGTCGCAGCCTTTGCAAGGGACCGAGAATATCGAGGCAATCTTTGGAAATGCCCGTCAAGCTTCAAAAAACAATCTTGGCAAAGATAAGATATGAACTCAAGTCTTTTCGTTTCACACACCGCTCCCTCTCGGGGGAGCTTTTTTATTTGTGAGTTTATTTGTCATTGCGAGCGAAGCGAAGCAATCCCGAACCACTCTGCATTGCACGGGATTGCCGCGGTCGCTACGCTCCCTCGCAATGACAAGGAAATTTCTAAAGGCCTCTTGACGCAGGAGCAGGGTTGCACCCTGCTTCGCATATTTCCTAAAACAAAAGGAGCAAGGTACAACCTTGCTCCTGCATCGATGCCCGCTACAAAGAAAACGTTACAAAGCTTCTTCTTCGACGTCGGCGGCGGTTTTCAGCTTCTTTTTGGCAAGAAGCTGCTTCAAAATCTCAAGATCCGACGCGCCGAATTCGCGGAAGATGTACAAAAGAAAGCTATATATGGCAAACAAGATCGCCGACCAGAGAAGGAAAATATATTTTCCTTCCGGGAAAAATACCGAGGCGAAATACATGATCAAGGAGGCGAGCAAAATTTTCACGAAACTGGAAAATTTGAACAAATATCCGAAAAAATTATACGAATACGCGAGCACCAGCACCATCGCGACAAAAGAAGTGATCGAAGTGGCCACCGCCGCTCCAGTTAGTCCGTATCGATGAATAAAGAAATAACTCAAGACTATATTCGTCGCGAGTCCGGCAAAAGCGATGTACATCGGCGCTTTCACACGCCCGGCGCCGTTCAAGGCAAAAGCCATGACATAGAAAATCGTGAGAAAAGTCACCCCGGCCATCAATATCGACATCGGACCGGCCGCCGCCAGAAATTTGTTGCCATAGAATATTTGCAAAACCGGACGGGAATACACGGCCATCAAAATCGAGATTGGCAAAAGAAACATCACCATCAAGCGCAAAGATTGCCCGATCAGTTTTTTCGTCTCGCTATGGTTGTTGCTCGAGGTTGATTTGGAAACCGCGGGAAGAATGATAATCGTGAGCGCATAGAACAAAAAATAGGGAATGCGACCGACCGTGATGGCGCCGTTGTATATTCCGGTCAAATAATCGTTTTGCAAAATTCCCTTCACGAGATAGAGATCGATCGTGATCAAAAATTCATAGGCGATGAGAAAAAGCGTCATCGGCCAGGCGTATTGCACGAGCTTGCGCCAAGCAAATGTGCCGGCCGGTTTCAGTTTTCTGTACGGATCGAATAAAACTGCCGCCAGAAATACGAAAAACGGAGCAAAGACATAGCCGATGATCGCGCCCTCAAGAGCGAGTCCTCTTGACTTCAAATAATAGGCAAGACCCAAAATGAAACCAAGCCGCGCGACCGACCGAATCGTCTTGAGCCAAGCCTGCGTGTTGAATTGATGCAGACCGGTATAATAGTAGAAATAGAATGACGCCAGAGCAAAAGCGGGAATGATCAGCGAAGATAATCTAAACAAGTTCGTAAGAGTCCGATCGCCCAACGCGTAAGCGATCGCCGGAGAGACGATAAAAAACAGAACTGTGACGCCTCCAATAAGCACAAATTGAATTTTTGCCGTCTGCCGCTTGATGGTCGGGATCAAGCCCAAATTCGTGTCGTATATTTCTCCGAGATATTTCGCCATCGCCGTCGGCACGCCCTGTCCAATCAAAACAACGATCATCGTAGTAAGCGTGACAACAATTCCATACCGCCCATATTCCGCCGGCCCCAAAATCCGCCCCATACCGGAATGAATGACATAAGCCGAGAGATTGTATATGATCTCGCTCAATGTCACCCAAAAAAATGATTTTACAAGAAATTTAGACATTGATTTTTGACTTTATTTCATCAAATATCTCTTCTTTATTTTTTTCTCCGTCAATCACAATCATATTCCAATCTTTGATTTTATCAGCAAACAATTTTTCTTTCGCCACCAAATATTCCATCCCCTGATCCGGTTTTCGCTCGCGCTGCATGATTGTTTCCGGTTTTGCATCGATATAGAAAGCAAAATCCGGCTTGGGGATATGTTTTTCTATTATTGTCATCCCGACCGGAATCCTGCCTCGGCAGGATGGAGTGGAGGGATCTGGGTGATTTCCATGCAGATTCCTCGACTTCGCTTCGCTTCGCTCGGAATGACAAGAAGAGAGGAATAAAATGTTCACCACGCTATCATAAAAATATCGATCGCTGATGATATAATCAACTTTTTTCCTTTTGACTAATCTCCGGAACCTGCAAATATCAATCATAAGAGCGATTTTTCGCAATTGAATTTCAATCCAATTCGCTTTTATAACGCTTTTTTCTCTTGTAGACGTCGGACGTCTACAGATATTCCCCACAGAAAACTCCACCGCGTGGAAATAGAAAAAAGTCTTATCTTGCGATTTGAGATAATTCTTCAGCAATTCAATTTGTGTTGATTTTCCGGAACCATCGAGCCCGGAAAAGGTGATTAGTTTTAACATTGACAAATATCTAATTAACTGCTAAATACTTTATATAAGGAGGGCTAAACAAATGGATATTCCCACGCATACTATCGCTAGCTTTAGGCAGTGGGTTGATATGTGGCAATCTTCTGAGGATCCTAACCCGGAGCTTGCCATAGTACAAAATATCTCAGATGCCGTGCTGCATAACCCGAGTAAAGCACGAATTAAGGCAGCATCTAGATTGGCAACTAGATTCGGCTTTAATTCTATTTCTCATCAGCTCCTTAGACTCGTATTTTCTTCGACAAAATAACCTGCCATGCCGCGCGCGTAATTCCGCCGGCATGGCACTTTTTTTATAAAAATACTAATACATTAACACCGCTATTGGTTCCATTTTTGCCACCACATGGGCGATGCCATTGGCTTCGACGCCAGCCATGACCCCGTCAATATCTTTATACCTAGCGGAATCCTGATTGGCAACAATTGATGACCGGGCGTTATAGAGCCGTACGCCTTTATCTTTCATCTTGGCGAACAATTCATCTTTGCTGGAAATGGATTTTTCTTTTTCATTCTTGCCTTTTCCAGTGCCGTGCGGAGCGGAAAAGAAGCTGTCCTCATTTTCGTCCGTCCCAACGCAAATATAGGCGTCCGTCGACATGGAAGAGGGGATGAACACCGGCTCACCGGTTTTTTTGTAAATTGGATGACTTGTCATCTTTTCCGGCCCATATGCCCGCGAGGCGTTGCTGCGATGGACAAAAATGTCCTGCCCGAAATGATTTTCTTTGGATATGGAGATATGCGGCATATCATAGATCAAATCCATCTCGGGATCACGGTCAAACAACTTTTTGATCGACTTTGCTATGTTGTGAGTGATGACGGCTCTATTGGCCGTTCCGAAATTGGAAGCGGCCGCCCGGGCGTCCATATACATCTTGCCGTCCGATCCATTGGCATCATATTTCAAAAGCGAATCGTCGCCTTGCATATGTTTTCGAATATTCTCTTGCATTTTGCGATAAACATCTTTTTTTCTTGAGCCAAATGTCAATTTTCCCAAACCGACCATCAGCGATTGAGACAGATGCTCCCGTTTTTTGGCCGTATGGGTATACATCGTGTATTGCCCCAGAATGCCCGATCCCGTGTGAATCATGAAAACATATTGTCCTTTTTTGAGGCCGAGAATTTCCGCCATTTTGGGATCGACAAGATCGGTCACTTTCATGAGGTCGAGAAAATGGTTGCCAGCCGCACCAAGAATGCCCAAACGAAACTTGGCAAAAAATAGATAAAGTTTTGGAATAATATCAAAAATATCTTGTCGCGTCACCTCGCGCGAGAAAAAGTTTCCGCCATTTTGGGTGTTTTCCAATTCATTTTTGGTTTTGATGCCAAGATGATCAATGATGGCCCGTGTTCCTTTCCGGCATATGTCGACAACAACTTTGAATGGAACCTTCGTGCCGACAAATTTTTTGGTAGGAACTACTTTGACCAATTCTTGGAAAAGTTTGTCAATTTCTTCTGGCGTGAAATTGTCTTCCGTAAGATTTGTTTTCAAAAGGCGCATACCACAGTTGGGATCGGAATCGTTGACTTGAGGAAGAATATATTTTTCGCTGACTATCACCGTTCCAGACGCATTTTTCCGGCCAGGTTTTGAGCAAACATCAGGCATAGCCACCAGATTGCGAAAAAGAGTGTCCAGATTGGAAGCCACGTCCTCCAGTTTGTCATAAGTTTCGTCTTGCGGAAGCAACTCTTCGCTCATGAAAAAAATCGCCGGAACTTTCATTTTGTCCGTTTGAAATTTCTTTTTGTGGGTGGATAGAGATTCAATATTAAATGACGACATAGAAAATTTATTTCTTTAAATATTTTTTTAAAAAATCATCTCTCGAAATCTCCGAAAAGCTGACAGGTATTTTATTTTGATATTCATACATAAAATGCTCTTTACACTCTGCTTCGCTGACAGCGATCGGCTCCGAAAACCCAAGACTCATTATAAATTTCGGAGATCTTGCAACTAAGGGAGCCATGGCAGTAATTTTCTGAATTTCCATGTCTTTGTTGATAATTCCGGCGAGATGATTGAAACCATCTAGAAGCATCTTCTTTTTTTCTGCGAAAGTCAGCCTGTTCGTCTCCGAATCAGGCTGGATATGAATATGAACCAATTTAGCCCTTTCGTCGACTCCATATGTCAAAATTCCATTAATTCTGAAAAAAATTTCGCTAGTTTCCGCCGCTTCAACAATAATCGGATCCAACAATTCTAATATTTTTCTATGAAATTCATCGTCATTTTCTTCGTCTTTGAGCAGTAGAATTGCATTTTTTAGGTTTTCAATATCATTTGCCTTTTCTTTTTCCAATTTGATCCTGGAAATAATTTCCCTAATCTGGCTGTCTCTGTCTTTGTTTGCGGCTATTATATTTTGAAGATTCACAGATGTGATATCTCTGAGATATTTCACTGGATCCTCTCCCTCTACGAGAAACTGTTCTTTCAAATCCGTATCTATTTTTTCTTGATTATTTTCAATCTCAGGCATGAATTAATCTATAATTTTTCATAAACTTCTTTATATTCTTTCACAATTTTCATTATATCAAAATTCGCTCGGACAAAATCAATGCTCTTCCGCGCCAGATCGTTTCGCTCTTCGGGATTGTTGTATAAATATAAAATTTTCTGCTTTAGGACTTCACGATTTCCGGGCGCGATCAGGATGCTATTTTCGTTGTTCAAAAAATATTTCAGTCGCTCGAGACTCGACGCAATTACCGGTTTTCCGCAAGCCATTGCTTCGATGACGGCCAAGGGAATGTCGAATTTGCCGGCCATTGTCCGCGCGGGGAATATCGAGATGTCGCAGAGGTTGAAGATATCTTGCATTTCATAACTGCCGTCGTCAATGAAAACTACTCTGTCCAGAATATTTTCTTTCTCCAGTTTTTTGATAATTTCTCTTTTCTTTTGCGCGTCTTTTTCATTTTTCACCCGCACCGCCAGATGCAACTTGAAGTTGTTCTTTCCCGGTAGAGACGCAAAATTTTGCGTCTCTACGAGATCAATAAACGTCTCCACAATATCATCAATATCCCCAAGCCGGATATATTCCCCGGTATAGTTGATCACAAAATCATCCTCGCTCGTTTCAAATTTTTTCATGAATTCCGGCTTTTTTGGAGCCGGGGAGTATTTTTCAATATCAATCCCGGGATAGATTCTTTTGACTTTGCCAAACCCCATTTTCTCCAGTTTTTCTTTCGCGTAATCGGAATATGTGATGATATAGTCCGCGTGAATTATTTTTTTCAATTTTTCTGCGTCATAGAGGTCATCCCGCAAAGTGGCCAGTGTCTGAATGGTTTTTATCTTTTTCTTTTTCAAACATGACTTCAACGCAAACACGTTTAATTTGGTCGGCGTGAAAAAAGAATGCAAAATGTCATAATCATTTCCGCCTTTCAAGAAAAAAACTTTCAGCAAGAAAATGTACGCCCTGACTTTCTGCGGCCAATCCCATTTCGGCGAAGTATAAATCTGATGTTGAACAATATTATCCGCTCTATCCGCCAAATCCGCTAGATATCCGCAAGTTAATATATGAATCTCAAAATCACCCGCGTATTTGGCGAGGGTATAGGCGAAATTTTTCGACCCTTCGTCCCACGGAGGACAAATCGGCCGGGTCAATAGTAATATCTTTTTTTTATCGCTCATTTTGGGCTTTTATAAGCCAATAGCTAGGATTTTGTGTGAGAGCTATTGACAAATATTAAAGAATCTGCTAGACTTTAATTTCACGGTAAGATTTTCCGGGACTGGATCTATCCGCCTAAGGCGGAATATGGAAGCTCCTAACAGCCCCGGAAAAATACTGCCGTGTTTTTTTATTTCCCAAAATTCTTATAAATCTTATACTCCGTATCTTTGTAGTCGACATCGATCAAAATTTTGTTGCCTGCCAACTTCTCGCTCGGGATCACCGGTGAGATTTTTTGTTTTCCGCCGGCGTCAATCTCAACTTTTTCGTCGATCACTTTGTCATCGCCGATAAAAACTTTATATCCATATTCGGATTTTGATCCTTCGTGGTTTTCAATCGCGAAATCAAGTGAAGCGTCCCGCGGGTTTTCGAAATATGCCACGCTCCAGGCTTTGTTGTAATCATATGAGTGATTTTTCGCTTCAATGAAAAAAAGCACCGAGAAGCTGACGATGAGGAGAACGACTGTGGCAATGATGATGATTTTACTGGACATAAATTTTCTTGTCATCCCCGCGAACGCGGGGATCCAGGGATTTAACGATTCTGGATTTTCAACTGGATCCCGGGTCAAGCCCGGGATGACAAACTATATAAATTTTAATCCCTTCTAAATATTGAAATATAATCCGAGCCATAGACTTTTGAAAAATCCAAGTACTGTTCGAAACTGTTTCCTTCAATCTGGGAATTCACGGCGACATAGTTCACGCCTGTCTCGGCAAAGCATTCCTTTGCGGTATCGCTTTGAGGAAAAGAGATCATATCCCGCGTGCAGGTTTCGCGCGTTTTCGTCGGATCAATGTATCGCGTCAGAACGCCTCGGGAGAGTGGATATTTGTAGTCTTTCATAAAAAACAATTTGTACCACGAATCGCCATATATATTCACATGGTCTTTCAGGATTATATCTTTGTTCGTGTCCACGGTTGACGCCAGATACTCGGCCGAGTGAAAAGTTTGCACTGCTTGCTGAAACTGGTTTCTGGCCTTGAAGGCGTCCGCGCTGTCCGAAAGTCCGTTTGTGATGACAAAAAACAAAAGCGTGAACAGAAGAACGGCCGAGAAAAAGCGGGAAGCTGCCGCGCCAAAAATTTCAAAATATCGCACCAAACCGTAGGCGGAGAGAAGCGCGACCGGCAAAAAAAGATAGTTGCTTATCCGGTCGCTGGGAATATTCACGTCCAGTAGCGCCGGCTTCCAGGTCATGACAAAAAGGATCAAAATCCAGCCAAGCGCGACGGAATACTTGAGCTGCTTGCGCCGAACAGCCAAAGGCGCCAACACAAAACCGATTGCCGCCAAAAAAAGCTGGGCGCTTCCGACTCCTCCCTCGATCTGGCTCAAACTCAATCCCACCCGGGTGATCTTCGTCGGCGTGCCCGTGGCCTGGCTCACTGCGGCGGTGTTGAAATATGACGGCGTGAAGACAAACAGAAAAAAGAAGGCGGCCAGCAGCAAAATCGCGAGAGGAAACGGCTTCAAAAACACTTTGAGCCAATTTCCGATGATCTTGAAAATATTTTTGATATTCAGTAATAAATACAAAACTAAAATAGCCGCAACGGAAAATATAAAAATAAACGCGCTCAAATGATGAGTATAGAGCAGTCCCGCGAATGAAAAGAGGAATAGGCCGGCAAAAATTTGGTCATATTCTGCGAGGGCGCGATAGAGAAAATATAGCGCCACGGGAATCAGCATATCGCCGATGATGTTTCCAATGACCCCGCCGCTCACATACCGCCCTTGCGGCGCGTTTATCGCGTACAAAGACCCAACGATGAAAAAAGAAACAGCGACGATCTTTTTGTTTTCAAATATGCGGCCAAGCAAAATTGCAATGGTGAAAATTCCCGTGATATTGAAAAGGAAAAGGAGCAGCGCCGGCATCGCCGACATCAATTTCACCCCGCTCACAAGATTCACCGCGGCAAAAATCATATGTTCGCCGATGATGAAATCCGGCATTCCATAGTCGGGAAGGTGCCCCGAGTCGATGATCGTCTGCGACCAATACATATGGTGTCCCATATCGGTTGACGAAGGAACAATCGTGTCAGAGAGATAGGCCGTGCGAATGAAAATTGCGAGAACGATAGCGAGCAAAATGAAAATCGTCTGCCAGGTGGAAAAATCAAATGGGCTTTGCTTGTCTTCTTCTTCGGTTTTCCGCCTTTCCGGCGGATCGCCGAGGAGGCGATTCCCGAATCGAAATTGAAAAACCGCGAAACATACAGCGCAAAAGATAAGCACAGCCCCGACAATCACCGGGCCTTTGAGCAAAATATTCAATTTGTTCAAAAGCAAAACGATCAGATTGACAGCGATCAGGCTGAAAGGAACGGTCAAAACCGCTTTTTCAAAAAAAGATATTTTTTTGCTTTTCATGCCGAAAACGGCCAGCTGGAAAAAGAATCCCGGCAAAACAAGAAGAAAGGGGATGGTGAGAATGAGTTTTAGGAGAGAAAAATACATAAACTTTTAATTTTGAATTTCGAATTTTAAGCCCAGATGCAGGAGCAGGTTTGTAACCTGCTCCTTTTGTTTTAAAACATGCGGAGCAAGGTACCCGCCTGCTTCGTTATGCCAGCCCGCAGCAGATGCAGCGTTTCTGGCGGGCGAAGCATTTCGGGCAGGCAACCTTGCTCCTGCGGCAAGGTTTGAAAATTTTGTATTTATACTTTCTCCATTTCCTCCAAATATCTTTTTGCTATTTTGTCCCAGCTGAAATTTTCAATCGTATATTTTCTCGCTTTTTCGCCGATTTTTTTTCGCGCCTCGTCGCTCAAAGAAAGCAACTCGTTTATTTTTTCAGCCCAAGCATTCGCGTTTCCCGGCTCGACCAAAAATCCATTTTCACCATCCTTGACCGCATCCTTGAGACCTTCAAGAGCAGAAGCAACAACGACCCTTCCGCAAGCGCTTGCTTCGATCACGTTTATGCCAAAACCTTCCATCGTCCCAGGGGTCTTCTTATTCGGCGAGATCACAAGATCGGCCGCCCCCAACAAAATTTTCTTTTGTTTTTCAGCAATATTTGGAAAAAGCCGGACGCGATTGGCGAGATTTTTTTCTTTGATGATCTTTTCGCAAACCAAGAAATCATCTTTGTCGCCGGCGGTATTTTTCCCCACTCTTCCGCCTGCTGCAACCATTATGACATTTTCCGGCAAGTTTGGCATCACCCGCGCAACGAACCAGCTCGTTCCCTTGTGCGGGACAAATCTTCCCAGCCGAAAAATCACTTTTTTGCCGGATATATCGGTGTCCAGTACTTTCGCCATCTCCTCGCGACTATACTCCCCAGCAAATTCATCCGGATTTATCCCATTTGGAATGAAAACGCAATGCTCGCGCCCTATTCCAGCCTTGACCGCCTCTTCGATGGTGGTGTTTCCAACCATCAAAAGCTTGTTGAGTTTTTTGAGTGAAACAACATTCACGCTTTTGTATATCTTGGAAAGAATTCCTTTTTTGTTCGCAAAAGTGATGTCGAGTCCATGAACAACGCAGAAAAACTTTTTTCTTCGGTGAAAAATTTTTACGCCTTCTCCGAGAGGCGCCAAAACGCCATTTCCCAAAATGCAGACGTCATATCGAAACATCAAAAACAGCATCCGCAAATATGTGAGTGGCAAAAAAATCGGCAGATATATTTTGCCTTTGCCATTGGCGATCACCTTCACTTCCGCGACCTTCTTGAGATTTTCGGAAAGATTGAAGTTCTGGCTTTCCACTCCGCCCCAAATCGGAGGATAGGAATGAGATATAAAAAGAATTTTCATTTCTTGTACTTTTCTTTTTTGAGAAAATACATCTGCTCTTCGGTGAGTTTGCGATTGTTGCGAATCATGTCAGCGATGAGCGCAAAAACGAGCAGCTGGACGCCAACCAAAAGCAATATCACAGCCAAAGCAAGCCATGTCCGGAAAGGGGAGACTTTGAATTGAGAAAAGTAGTAGCCGAGAAAAGCAATGAATATAGCGAAAGAAGATGTGATGAGAACAACGCCCGGAATTCCGAAAAAAACCATCGGACGCGCGTCCCGAACAGTGCGAATGATGATCAAAAATGATTGATAGACAAATTTTCCAACGCTTTTCACGACTTTTGATTTTCGATCATCAAAATATGTCACTTCCACCGGAATCCATTTGACGACAAGATTCTTCGAAATGGCATCAATGATCGTTTCTTGGGTATAGGTGAAGCGATAGCTGAGATTGAGACGCAGCATCGTTTCGCGGGAAAGCGCCCGGAACCCGCAAGTGAGGTCATCGATCGGATGGCGCAAAAACTTTCCGATGATGTTGGCCGCGAAGCGGTTGAGGAAGCTTTTGATCCACGGCATATTTTTGGCCGATTTGATCCCAAAACGGGAAGCCACGACCATATCCGCCTTATTATTGACTATCAATTCCGTGAATTTCGGAATATCATTTACTGGGAATTGTCCGTCCGCATCGATATTCACCATTATATCCGCTCCGTTTTGAAGAGCGGACTCAATGCCTGTTTTGAATGCCGCCCCGACGCCCATATTGCGCGGATGGCTCACGATGAAATCCGCACCGGCCGCTTTGGACACCTCAACTGTCTTATCAGTTGATCCGTCATCCACAACTTGCACTTTCACCTCGCTGATTCCCTCAATATGGCGGGGGATTTTTTGAATAACGTTCGCAATTGTTTTTTCTTCGTTCCAGGCCGGAATATTGACTATTAGACGCATAAGTAAGGGATAAATTATTATTAAATCATTACTATAAATCTTCCAACTAATGATAACATAAATTCTCACATTGACAAAATTCCTAGAGATGATAGTATGAAGTGCTTAATAAAGCAAGAAAAATACGCAGGGAGGGGAGAATGATAAATATCGAGCAATTCAAAGACTTTCAGGTCGCGCTTGAGGCGTTAAGATTACAAACTGTTGATGTCGCGATAATAGAAATTCGCGAGAAGGAGGGTGATGGTAAAATCCACGCTAACTGTTATGTAATTTTAAAAAATAAACACACATTGCGGAAGTTACCGGATGATTACCACCGCATAAATGACTTTAGCAGTTTCCGAACTTTCCGGGTATTCAAAGACGCTGAGGCGGTAAAAGCCGAACTCAATTAACCCAGGCTAAAAAAAAGCCAAGCCCAACCTTGCCAAGTTGGGCTTTTTCATTGTAAAATAATATCATGCGCATAGGAATAAACGCGTCTTTTTTGCGAAAGCCCGACAGTGGAATCGGACAAGTTTCGCGCGGATTTGTCAGCGAGTTGATTAAATCTCATTCGGACAAAAACGAATATTTTTTGTATTTGGAAGAGGATTTTAAAAAGGGGTCCGACCCCTTTTTAGGGGTCGGACCCCTAAAGAATTTCCACAAAAGAATATTTTTGCCCCTCTGGAAGCGCGACGACCTGATCCGGAAAATTTGGTGGGAAAAATTTTTGCTGCCGCGAAAGGTCAAACAAGACAAGTGCGAAACTTTCATTTCTCTTTATCAATGTCCGACTTTTTTGCCAGAAAGTATTTCGCACACGATGCTCGTCCATGATCTCATTCCGAAAATTTTTCCGGAGTATCTCGACAACTGGCGAAAAAAATTATACTTTCACATTTCGAACAAGGCCATCCAACACGCCGACAAGATCGTCACTGTTTCCGAGTGGTCAAAGAAAGATATCCACAAGTACTTGAAAATTTCGCGCGAGAAAATAAGAACAGCCTATCCAAGCGTCGGAGAAGAATTTTTTGAGCCATCAACAAGCAGTGAAGACAATAAAATTCTTGAAAAATATGGAGTTTTTGGCCGATATATCTTCTACATCGGCGGATTCGACGCGCGAAAAAATATTCCGGGATTGCTTGAGGCTTTTGCGAAGCTTTCGGAAAATTATGAGGTCAATGACATAAACTTGGTGCTGGGCGGAGAGGATAAATCCCGATTCAGTCATTTGTTCACAAACGCAAAAGCAGAAATTGAAAAATTCGGACTGGCGGACAAAGTGAAATTGATCGGTTTTGTGAAGCAAAAAGATTTGCCAGCGCTATATAGAAATTGCGAAATGTATATTCTGCCGTCATTTTATGAGGGTTTTGGCCTGATGCCGCTTGAAGCAATGGCTAGCGGCGCGCCAGTGGCCATTTCGAAAAATTCATCGCTTCCCGAAGTCGGCGGCGACGCGGTTCTCTATTTCAATCCGTATGACACGGACGAAATGGCCCGAGTGATGGGAAAAGTCTTGCGAAACAACAAATTGCGCTTGCGCCTCGCCGAAAAAGGAAAAGAGCGCGCCAAAAAATTCAGTTGGAAAAATTTCGTGAAGGTATTTTTTGAAAAATAATATGCCAGCATCGAAAATATCAATCGAAAACGCGAAAAAAGACAAACTGTTTTATTTTGTCGCGAACGTCGTCGTCTTTCGCGAATCTGATGGAAGATGTCTAATTCTGAAACGTAGCGACCGGGAAAAAGTCCACCCTGGGAAATACGCCATGCCCGGCGGGAAATTGGAATGGAAGGATATGGATATTGCCCATCCCACCCGAATGAACGGCGATGTGATCGACTTTGAAAACGCCGTGGAAGATTTGGTGGCCAGGGAAACGCGCGAAGAGGCAGGAATCGAAATCGAGAATAAGCTATACTATATCAACAGCGTCGCTTTTGTCCGACCGGATGGAATCCCGGTCATTCTCGTGAAATTCGCCGCCAAGTACAAAAGTGGCGATGTAAACCCAAATCCGCACGATTTTTCCGATTTCGCCTGGGTAAACGAAGAAGAAATTGAAAATTATGATTATATAAAAGGCATCGATGAAGAAATTCGAAGTACGATAAAAATTTTCAAATAATATTTATTGTATGGATACAAAAAAAGATCTGCCAGACACCAAACTTGAAGAAATCTTAGCTCTTTATGAAAAGACTTTGTTGTTTCCTAAGGTAAAACCGAAGCACCAATTTCTCTTGTGCGCCGTTGGTCTTGTTGGCGCTGGAAAAACAACAGTCATGAAACCGCTGAGTGAAAAACTCGGCCTGATTCGCATGGCAGGAGATGAAATTAGAAAGGTTCTTTCTGATAACGATTACAATCAAAAACGCTTAGCCGATTTATCCCTGTTATTTAATCACAAATTCTTAAAACTCGGATACAGCATAGCGGTCGATTCTGATTGCGTTAAGGAAGGAGTAAGAAACGACGTTGCTGCGTTAGGCGACCAATATAACGCTAGAGTGGTTTTCATTCATATTAATCCGCCTGAACAATTTATTATAAATAAATTATCCTCCATCAAGGAGGCTTGGCCGTGGTTGCTAGAGGAATCATCAAATAAATCTCTCTTAAAAGAATATCATTCGAGAAAAGAATTGCATGCCAACATAAATATTCCCTTTTTATGCGAAATAGACACGTCGGCATCGAATTTTGAAAGTCAATTGGATAATGCATCTGACTTAATCCGAAAAGAAACTAAAAATTGAATTAAATAAAGAAAATATTATGGAGCTAAGACAACTCGTTCAAAGAGCATCTGAAGTGAAAGAAAAATACCACGAACTGGAGATGAAAAAATATGGCAAAAAATGGACAAACAGCCAGATTGCCGAAGGTTTTGTGGGCGATGTCGGCGATTTGATGAAAATAATTATGGCCAAGGAAGGCCTTCGGGAAATGGAGAATATCGACGAAAAACTGGAACATGAGCTGGCCGATTGCTTGTACTGCGTCGCTTTGCTGGCAAATAAGTATGGGATTGATCTGGAAAAAGCCTTTCTGGAGAATATGGATAAACTGGAAACAAAAATTTCAAAAAACAATGGTTGATTTTGAAAATCTATTCCAAAATCTGAAAAATATCTTCAAAAAAGAACTTTCCATTCTTTGGATTTTCAGTGTGGCGTTGGGATTCGCGCTGATCGTCTTCGCCGGCAAAAACAAATTGCCTCTGGGAGCGGGGGATTTTGTTTTTTTCGCGATTTTGGCGCTTCTTGTCGCGCTGTATCGTCCGCGGTGGGTTTTTTATATCTTCATTGCGCTTTTGCCTCTGGAAAATGTGATTTTGGCTTCCGGTTTTTTGCCGATTCAATTGCGGCCGTATCAATTTTTGGGAGCGGAACTCGCCGTCGCTATTGTCATTCTTTGGCTTGTCAAAAGATTGAATTTCAAATTACTCAAACCCGTCTGGATCGACTGGCTGGTTTCTTCCATCGTGCCGTTGAGTTTCTTGTCGGTTATAAACTCGCCGGTAAGAAATGTCAGCCTGAAAAACAATTTAATTTTGTTTTCTTTTGTTATTTTATATTATCTGATCAGGAATTTTGTGCGGACAAGAAAACACTTGATTGAAACAGCATTATTTTTCGTCGGCTCAAGTCTGGTTGTGCTGCTTTTTGGATTCTATCAAGTCTTTGCCGACAAATTCGGCGCGCGATCTTTTGAAGTGATGTTCGGACGGCCGAATTCCACCTTCACTGAAGCCGATTGGCTGGGAATTTTCTTGTGTTTTTCGCTGGCAATCAACCTCACCCTAGCCCTCTCCTTGTCAAGGAGAGGGAACACGCAAGACCTCCCCCCCTTACCAAGGGGGGGAATTAAAGGGGGGGTCTTTGCGCTTATTTTTCTCAACCTCACGCTCCTCATCCTCACCTTGTCCCGATCAGCGTGGATCGGAGCGGCAATTGTGATTTTCTTCTGGCTGGTTTTCAGCTTGTACAGAAAAAGCGAAATCAGAACAAGGTTCACTCCGCGGAAATTTGCGAATAGTTTTGTAACAATTTTTCTGATATTTCTGGTATCGCTAATCGCCATCCATTTTGGAAAACTTTCCAAGTTTGATATCTTCGATCGAGCGCGTTCCGCCGCAACGAGCGAACAAAAAATTACAATTGCTTGTGATAATGGCAATAATATTCCACAAATAGTTGAAAGTATCGACGAATTGACAAAATACGGCTGCCGGCATATCAATCTCGAAGAAATTGGGTCATATAAGTCAAAAGGAAAAACCGTCACTGAAATTTTCCGCAAAGACCCGAATGTGATGACCCGCAGGCAAATTTATCAAAAAGGTTTTGAGATCATCCGCGAACATCCGATTCTGGGAGTTGGTTTTGGGACGATTACGCAATCACTCGGAGCCGACGAGAGAGGAGCGGGACTCAATGAAAGCAATATTTTCCTCCAAGTCTGGGCAAGCAGCGGAATTTTGGGACTGATCGCTCTTGTCGCAATTTTCGGATATCTATTCATCTATTCTTTCCGCCGAATTTCACCGATTTGTCCGCTAAACAGAATAATCGGTTGTCCGATCATCCGAGATGATTTCGAAAAAACGCTGAATATATTTTTGTTTTTAGGACTTCTGGCGCTACTAATTCCAAATTTGTTCAACGCGGGACTTCTGATGGGACTATTTTGGCTGGGACTGGCAATTTTCGTCAGAGTCGAAAACTTGCAAAATTAAAGAGAATAGATTTATAGTGAATTCAACAAAGAAGAATCGGATCTTTAAAAATTAGGCGAATGAACCATATTTATTTATCCCTAAAATAATAGGGAAAGGAGACTTCTATGGGAGCCTTGGCCAAAAAACGAGAACCAGCCAGCGAAAAACCCTGCACTGAGGCCATCGTGATCGACACCAACGTGGCCATTCACGATCCGGAATCGATCGACGTGTTGCGCGAAAACGGCTGCACGCTACTCGTACCTCTGACTGTAATCCGTGAATTGGATGGGCTAAAAGACAAACCGGATATCGGAATTGATGCCCGCGAAGCCTTGAGACGCATTGAAGAACTGACTCTAGGCGGTGAAGAAACGCTAAAGATCATAAGACATACACATTTCGGCGGACTGGACGGTTTGGACAGAAAACAGCCTGATCATCAAGTCATCGCGGCTGCGCAATTTGTCGCCAAAAAGATGGTATTTAAATTTTCCAATGTTGTGCTGGTCTCCCGCGACCGTCCAGTGAGGATTTTGGCGAGAGAGTTCGGTCTCACAGCGGAGGATTATACCCGCGATACAACGGATATATCTGACGCGGCTGCAATACTTCCAACTGTCAACGTCCCGAGAAGTATGATCTCTTCGGAATTTGATTTTCCCTATGAAGAGGCCCCGGGAAACGTAGAGGTGCCGGAAAATGGAGGTGTCGTCTGCTTGAGCGATTGGGCAGGATACACCGAAAATTCTGTCTTGGGCGACAGAAAATGGGGAGAGGCCTTTTCCGCCATCCGCAAAGGCGATAGATTCAAAATCGTTCCAAACGAGATAAATGCAAAGGGTCTTCGACCCTATTCCCGCAACGGAAACGGACCGAATTGGCACCAATTCGTGGCTTTTTCTCAACTGCTTGACCCAAATATATCTCTCGTTTTTCTGCAAGGTGGCGCAGGCTCCGGAAAAACAATTATGGCAATGGCCACTGCAATCGACCAAAGGAGTAACTACCACCGCATCTTGATCACGCGACCCATGATTCATCTGGAGAATCAGGACAACATGGGCTATCTTCCTGGAGGCATTGAAGAAAAAACCAGTCCCTGGATGCGTCCCATCGCAGACGCCCTTGATTTCCTCAAGGAGCAAAATTCGGCTCTCGGAAAACTCATAGATAGTATGCGTGAGAATAATAAATTTGTGACCGAGCCGCTGGACTATATCCGGGGAAGATCCTATTACAAGACTCTGCTTATCGTCGATGAGGCCCAGAACCTTACGCCCCATCAGGTGAAAACAATCATCACGAGAGCAGGAGAATTCACGAAGATAATCTTCACTGGTGACCTGAGCCAGATTGACCTGAGTCGTCGCCTGGATCGCCGATCGAGCGGACTTGCTTATGCTATAGGCCGTATGGTCGGAGCAGAAGAGGAATGCAACATTGTGGCAGCGACCAATTTCAAAGAGATTGTTCGCTCTGATTTGGCCAATTTGGCCGAAAAAAGACTCTAAGAAATTTTCTCCAAAGCCCTAGGTGCACACGCCTGGGGCTTCTTTATTTGAGAAAATATGCAATTTAGGCTAGAATACAATCATGAAAATAGGCATCGATATCCGAATGATCGGCAAGAAAAGAACCGGCGATGAGGCGGTGTTTTTCAATTTAGTGAAAAATCTGGCCGAGATTGATCAAAAGAACAAATATTTTTTGTATACCGACCGAGACCCCGAAAAGGATCAAGAATTAAAAACTGAAATCAATAAATTAAATTTAACAAACAATTTCAAAGTCATTTTCGTCAAAAAAACCAACCGCTTTTGCTGGAATTTTTGGGCGCTGCCAAATTATCTTCGGAAAAACCCGGTGGATGTTTTTCACACGCAATATATCGCGCCGTTTTGGCTGCCGAAGAGCATTAAACTGGTTCTGACGATTCACGACATCTCTTTCAATTTTTTTCCCGAATATATCAAAAAATCCGATTTGTTTTTTTTGAAAACTTTGATTCCGCGAAGTATCCGCCGGGCCGACAAAATAATCACCGTTTCAGAAAGCGAGAAAAAAAATATCGTTGACTTTTACAAAATCCCTCCGGAAAAAGTCGCCTGCGCCTACAATGGAGTGGATTTTAGCCGATTTAGCAAAAAATACTCTCCCGAAGAAATCAAAAAAATCAATATAAAATACCAGATACTAGATACTAGATACATACTATATATCGGCACGCTTCAGCCCAGAAAAAATATTCCGGCTGTGATCGAAGCGCTGAAAGACTTGGACATAAAATTGGTCATCGCCGGAAATCGAAAGGCGCGCAATTTCGACAAAAAAATTGACGAAACAATCAAAAAAAACAATCTTGCTAACAAAGCGATATTCCCCGGATGGATCGAGGAAGAAGACAAGCCTGCCTTGCTCCAAATGGCCTCCTGCTTTGTTTTTCCTTCGCTATACGAAGGTTTCGGCATTCCAATCATCGAAGCTATGGCCGCCGAAACGCCGGTTGTTTGCTCTGACATCCCAGTCCTTCGAGAAATCGGCCAGGACGCCGCGCTGTTTTGCGAGGCGAAAAATAGCCGTGAGTTCGCGGAAAACATCTCAAAAATTCTGACAGACGAAAATTTGCGAAATGATTTGATCGAAAAAGGCAAAAAAATCGCTCAAAATTTCACTTGGCAAAAAACCGCGGAAAAGACACTCGAGATATATGAGAAATTTGCAAAATAATTCGCGTTGTATTGCCAATTCCAAGGTGGTATAATATACTCATAAAGGATTTCAGACTTGCTCCGCCATAGCTTTGCGAAGGCGAGGCGCCTGTTTTTTATTTGTTATCAAAGTTCATGGGAATTTTCAAAAAAAGATGGTTCAAGATTTTGCTTGTGATCATCTTGCTCGCCTTGGCCACCGGCGGATGGGCAATGTACAAAGCCGGATCGACCCTTGGCAAAATTTCGACAAAAGACGGATTTCTTTCAACCCTTTGGAAAAGCCTGCCCGGAGTCGGATCAGACCAACTGCAGGGGCAAGCTGAAGGGCAGATCAATGTTCTCCTTCTTGGGATGCGCGGGAACAATATGGATGGAGGGGGGCTTTTGGCCGATTCGATCATGGTCGCAGTCATCCGTCCGCAAGAGAACAAAATCGCCCTCATCTCAATTCCCCGCGACCTCTATGTCCATGATCCGGGAGCTTCCAGCCAGAGCAAAATAAACGCCGTCAACGCTATATATGAAGAGAAGGGCGAGGGCAAGGGTCTGGAGATGATGAAACAAGTCGTGAGCGACGTCACCGGCCTTCCCATTCACTATGTCGTTCGCATTGACTTCAAAGGCTTCACGGAGCTTGTCGACAAGGTGGGAGGCGTTGATGTGTATCTTGACAATCCCTTTTCCGAACCGACTCAATTTGAAGGCGAGGCCGCTTCAAATTTCTCTCTTCCCGCCGGAAAAAACCATCTTGACGGCACAAAGGCTCTTTTCTTCGTCCGGGCGCGCTATGCCTCGTCCGATTTCGAAAGAGCCAAGCGCCAACAGCAGGTTCTGATCGCCCTCAAGGACAAGATGTTGAGCCTTGGAACGCTTTCCGATTTCACGAAAGTCAACAACATTTTGAATATTTTGGGCGACGATGTCCGCGCTGATATGGATATTTCCGAAATGAAAAAGTTTTTCGACCTCGCCAACAAGATCCAAGACCCCAAGGTGAAGCAAAGAGTTTTCGACACTACGCCCGAAGGATTGCTCTATGCCTCAAAAGCCGACACGCCGGAAGGAAAAACATACATTTTGCTGCCCGAGGGAGGAAACTATGACAAGGTGCGCGAAGCCTGCCGAAATATATTTCAATAATAATGAATAGTCCAAATCCAGAATTATCAATAATAATCACCAGCTACAAAAATCCCGCGGTTCTTCGGCTTTGTCTTGAATCGATCAGCAAGAATATTTTTCTAAAAAACTATGAAATTCTGGTGCTCGACAGCGCGACCGAAGAAGACACGGAGATGATGATGCGAGAATCATTTCCCGAAATAAGATTTTTTTCGCATTTTGAAAATCTCGGCTTCGCGAGATTGGTGAATCGAGGGCTCAAAAAAGCAAAAGGGGACTTTCTCCTGATCCTGAACGCGGATATCATCATTGAAAAAAAATCAGCGGACATTTTGATTGAATATCTGAAGAGCAACCCAGCAGTTGGCATAGTCGGCCCAAAGCTCATGAATTTCGATGGACGGGTCCAGCCATCCCGTTTCCGATTTTATACGCCGCTCATCATACTATTGCGCAGAACACCGTTGGGAAGACTGGGGTTTGCCAAGAAAAAAATTGATAAATTTTTATACAAAAACGCGGATCCAAACAAGCCCCAAGAAGTCGACTGGATCATGGGCTCCGCTATGATGACCCGCCGAGAAACCGCCCGAAAGATCGGCCTGATGGAAGAAAATTTCGGTTTTATGTATTTCGAAGACGTGGATTGGTGCCGGCGGTTTTGGGAAAATGGGTTCAAAGTTGTTTTTTATCCCTATGTAAAAATGTTTCACTATCATGGAAAGGGATCGGCAAGCTCGGGAGCGTTGAAAGCCGTGATATTCAACAAATTGACCCGCGAACATATAAAAAGCGCCCTGAAATATTTTTGGAAATATCTGGGCAAACCCAATCCTCATCAATAAAATTCTCATGGAAACGGAAGAAAAAAACGAAATAACAAAAGAGAAAGGCGATAAACCAAAGAAAATTCGCCGGAATTTCAAAACATTCGGTATTGTGATTCTCATTTCCGTGAGCTTTTTTGCCGGTTCTCTTTTCAACAAATATACATCCACCAAAAGCGCAAGATCCGTCTCGATCGAAAATTTGCTGGTGAAAAGCCACGACAAAAGCCAGCCGAGTGATATCGATTTCGGCCTTTTTTGGGAAGCTTGGAATCTTTTGAACGACAAATACGTCGACACGACAAAACTCGACCGACAGAAGATGATATATGGCGCGATCTCCGGCATGGTGAAAGCGGTTGGCGATCCCTTTTCAAGTTTCATGAATCCGGACGAAAGCCAGCAGTTTTCCCAGGATCTTGAGGGAACATTTGAAGGAATCGGCGTCGAAATTGGAATGAAAAATGATGTTTTGACGGTCATTTCTCCCCTTGACGGGTCGCCCGGCGAAAAGGCCGGCCTTCGAGCAGGCGACAAAATCTTGAAAATAGGCGACAAACTCACAACGGATATGACCGTCGACGAGGCCGTCTCAATGATTCGCGGACCAAAAGGAACGGAAATATCTCTCATGATCCTGCACGAAAAAAGCGCCAGCCCGATCGAAGTGAAGATCATCCGCGATCAAATCAGTGTCAAAAGCGTGAAACTTGAGTTCAAGGATGGCGGCATCGCTGTCGTGAAGATTTCCAAATTCGGAGATGACACCATCTCCGGAATGAATCAAGCGGCCAATCAGATCGTATCCCAAAAAGCAAAAGGCATCATTCTTGATCTGCGAAACAATCCGGGCGGATATCTTGAAGCGGCCATTGATATTTCCTCGAAATTCATTCCCGCGGGAAAAGTGGTGGTTTCTGAAGAAGAGAGAGGAGCAAGCAACGGCGACAAGAAAAATTTTTCGGCGCGAGGCGGCGATATTTTGGGAAATATTCCGGTTGTCGTCCTTGTCAATGGCGGAAGCGCCAGCGCCTCTGAAATCACCGCCGGCGCGCTTCGAGACAACCTCGATGCGCCGCTCATCGGCAAAAAAACATTCGGAAAAGGTTCCGTGCAAGAGCTGGAAAAATTGGCCGGCGGATCAACATTGCGCGTGACGATTGCCCGCTGGCTCACGCCGAACGGAGATTATATAATGGAAAAAGGGATTGACCCGACCATTGATGTTGACCTGTCCGACGCTGATTATAACGCCAACCGCGATCCTCAAATGGACAAGGCGCTCGAAGTCATCAAAGAGAAGATGAGATAGGGGGGGTTTGCTAAAATATTTTTTTGAATTATAATAAAACCAATGAACCCCGTTAGAAAGAATAACAAAGATATTTTCTAACGAGGGCATAATAATTAATCTTCTAACGGGGTGAAAGTAATCCTGCTGAAAAATGTCGACAAGCTCGGCAAGGAGGGAGAAGTAAAGGAGGTGGCTGACGGCTACGCCCGCAATTTTTTGATTCCGCAAAATCTTGCTCAGCCGGCGACCGAGCAAGCGCTTCAGGAAGCCCAGTCCAGCGCGGCCAAAAAATCAAAGATTGTCCAGACAGACCTGGAAGAGGCCCAAAAACTGGCGGAACAATTGGACGGAAGAGAATTGTTCATCAAAGTCAAAGAGAAAGACGGGACATTGTTCGGCTCGGTAAACGAAAAAACGATCGCCAAAACATTTGCGGATGAGGGGCTCAAGATCGAATCGGAAAACGTGAAGCTCGAAGAACCGATCAAAGAGGTTGGAGACTATGACGTTCACCTGGAACTTCCTCACGGATTGGAAGCGAACATAAAAGTGATCCTGGTTCCCGAAGAAGCATAGTCCCAAAAAAGATATTTGATAATTTTATAATAGGGGTGAGTTCATCACCCTTATTTTCTTTAAAAAAACACGAATCGAACGAATATTTACACGAATACAACGAAACTTTCGTTTTATTCGTTTCACATTTGTAGAATTCGTGTCTGCATCTATGCGTCCAAAATACATTTTTGTCGTCGGGGGAGTGATGAGCGGGGTCGGAAAGGGAATTGCCACCGCTTCGATCGGAAATATTCTTCAATCGAAGGGTTTTCGCGTTTCGATGATGAAAATCGACCCATATCTCAATGTTGACGCGGGAACGATGAATCCGACCGAGCACGGAGAAGTTTTCGTTTTGGACAGCGGAATGGAAACGGACCAGGATATGGGAAATTATGAACGGTTCATGAATTTCACGTTGCCGGCGGAAAACTATATGACGAACGGAATGGTGTACAAAGCCATCATCGACCGCGAGCGGGCTATGGGATACGGCGGGCGCTGCGTCGATGTTGTTCCGGATGTCCCGAAAGAGATCATCCGCCGCATTCAAAAAGCCCAGAAGAACTCAAAGGCTGAAATCATGCTCATTGAGATCGGAGGAACGCTTGGAGAATATCAGGGACTTTTGTTCTTGGAAGCCGGCCGAATGATGCGCCTGGAAAATAAAGGCGACGTTATTTTCGCGCTCGTCAGTTATCTGCCCGTCCCCTCAACGGTCGGAGAAATGAAAACAAAACCGACCCAATACGCGGTTCGTTCGCTCAACGCCGCCGGAATTCAGCCCGACATCATCATTGCCCGCAGCGCCGTCACCCTCGACAAAAAAAGAAAAGAAAAATTGGCCGACCATTGCAACCTTCGCGAAAAAGATGTGATCAGCGCGCCGGACATTGAATCGGTCTATGAAGTGCCGGTCAATTTTGAAAAAGACAATATGAGCGGCATCTTGCTGGAAAAACTGGGACTGAAGCCGAAAAAAAAGGACATGATACGCTGGAAAGCCATGGTGAGAGATATCAAAAACTCCAAAAAACCGCTGAAAATTGGCATCGTCGGCAAATATTTCGGGACGGGCGACTTTGTCCTTTCAGACGCCTATATTTCCGTCATTGAAGCCGTGAAACACGCCTGTTATTCCTTCAAGCGAAAGCCGCAAATCGACTGGCTGAACGCCGAAGTTTATGAAAAAAATCCGGCCAAAGTCCGCGAGCTCAAGAAATACGCGGGAATTCTTGTACCGGGCGGGTTTGGAGAGCGGGGAGTGGAGGGAAAATTGAAAGCCATTGAATTTTGCCGGAAAAACAAAATTCCGTATTTCGGACTGTGCTATGGAATGCAGCTCCTTGTCATCGAATACGCAAGAAATGTTTTGAAACTGAAAGGCGCGAACACGACCGAAATCAACCGCAACACCAAATTCCCGGTGATCGACATTATGCCCGAGCAAAAAAAGAATCTCGCCGACCGCAACTATGGCGCGACAATGCGCCTGGGCGCCTATCCCGCGCGCCTCAAGAAAAATACAGTTGCTATCGGAGCCTACAAAACTCCGAATATTTCCGAGCGCCACCGCCACCGCTGGGAAGTGAACCCGGAATATATCCAGCGACTTGAAAAAGCGGGGCTCGTCTTTTCCGGCACCTCGCCCGACAGCCGCCTGATGGAAATCGCCGAACTTCCGAAAAAATCACATCCTTTCCACCTCGGCACCCAATTCCACCCCGAATTCAAATCCTCGCCGATCCATCCGCATCCTCTTTTCAGGGAGTTTATTAAAAGTGCGATAAAATAAAAAAAGGGCTGATAGTCTCCGACCAGCCCTTGCAATTTATTTCAGGAATAAATTCCTATTTATTTTTGAAATAGTAAATTGACATAGCTATCTTACTGGTAGCCGCCAAAAGATAGCCATAAAGCGCCCCAACAAAGATGCTCTCTCCCACTAAGTCCTTCTTATACGAAGGGTCTAGATAGGGATATAGATGCGGAAGCATAATGTTAAAGACCCAATAGGCCAGAATTACTGTGCTCAAAGCAATCGCTGCTAACTCCAAACGATTTCTCCAGTTTGAGAGTTTTGAATTCCAGTCCCTCAAAACTAGAGAATGAAAAACGAGCCAAGAGGCAAACAGCGCAGACCAGAAATGAATTCTCATTTCTACATCCTCCTATTCTTGGATATTATTAATAATTTTATGCCTATTCCACGCTGACAAATTTTGCTTTCTCAAGTCGGCCAGTGAATTTCATGATTTTCTTCGCCGCGAATTTTACGGCTCCGTCTTTCATTGCAAAAAGCGTATCATCGCCGCCGCGTTTCACATTCTTGCCCGCACGAAATTTGGTTCCGCGCTGACGAACAATGATATTTCCGGTTTGCACCTTTTCCCCGCCGTATTTCTTGACTCCAAGACGTTTCGATTGGGAATCTCGTCCAAGTTGTGTGGAGCCACCTGCTTTTCTGTGCGCCATGTTATTTTATATTGTCATCCCCGCGAAAGCGGGGATCCAGGGATTATCGGAAATCAAAATTTTCTGGATCCCGGGTCAAGCCCAGAATGACAATGTTATAATTCGAATTTACTATAGAATAATAATTTATTCGCGATAAAATGTCAATTTTATCCCGTTTCAAAGAATCCCGAATCGGACAATTTTGGCTTAAGCATGAGCAAAAAATCATATTGGCGATCGGCATAATTTTGATTGCCGCCATCTCGTTTGAGGCCGGATTTCTGAAAGGACAGCAGAACAAGCAAGAATCTGTCGTAGTGAACAAAACGACGACCGCCGCAGTCGCCGGTGCCAGCGTATGTCCTGAACAGGCCGAAAAAAGCATCCCTATCAATCCTTCCGTGAAAACCGCATCCGCTCCGACCGAAACCAACGCAACAAATGACAATCAAAAATGCTCCTTTGTCGCCAGCAAAAACTCAAACAAATATCACCTTCTGACTTGCCGGTACGCCCAAAATATCAAACCGGAAAACAAAGTTTGCTTTTCTTCCAAAGAAGAAGCTGAAAGCCGGGGATTTCAAGGAGCGAAGTGTTGTATCAAATGACAATTCGCGATATAATAAAGAGCGAATTGTCATCCCGAGCGAAGCCGAGGGATCTCGAGATTTCTCCACTCGCTACGCTCGGTCGAAATGACAGCTATATAGCATGAAATCAAAACTTATCGTCATTTCTCTCGGCGGATCGCTGATTGCTCCAGACGAGATAGATTGGAAATTTCTCAAACATTTCAAAGAGCTGATCTTGAAGTTTGTAAAAAATAAATTCAGATTTATCATAATCACCGGCGGAGGACAAACCGCCAGAAAATATCAAGGTGCCATCGCAAAAATTGGCGTGATGAACAGCGAAGACCGCGACTGGATCGGGATTCATTCCACGAGACTGAACGGCCACTTGCTGCGGACAATTTTCCGCGCTTGCGCCCACCCGCGCATCAACAAAAATCCCTATCAAAAATTCGACTTCCGCGAAAAGATCTTGATTGGCGCCGGCTGGAAACCCGGTTTTTCCACCGACCTTGACGCTGTGATCCTCGCCAAAGAATACGGCGCCAAAACGCTGATCAATCTTTCCAATATCGATTATGTCTATACCAAAGACCCCAAAAAGTTTGCGGACGCGAAAAAAATAAAAGAGATCTCGTGGAAAGATTTCCGCAAAATCGTGGGCGACAAATGGGACCCGGGACTCAACGCGCCTTTTGACCCCGTCGCATCAAAGATGGCCGAAGAGCTCAAAATGGAAGTCGTGATCATGAACGGAAAAAAGCTGAAGAATTTTGAAAGCTATCTCCGGAAAGGAAAATTTCAGGGGACAGTGATAAAATAAATTATTCACTTCAGCAAAAGATGATCCTGTTCACAATGTTTTTTTCTCCGACAAAGAAAATAAAACAGTCCGAAATAAGTCGCCGCCGCGACTGATCCCGCAAACACGACAAACCCGACCAACAAAGGCCAGACTGCCTCGCGAAACATATTCCAGCTGAACAAAAATTCCCACCCCAAACTTGCCGAGTGATGAAAACTCTCCGAAAGCGTCCGCGGATCGATATGAAAGATGATTCCCCCGATTGTCGCCGCGATTGGAAGGACAAAAATCAAAGTCCACATATTCACGGACAAAACTCCCGCCAGCGCCGCCAGTCGATTGAGGCGAAAGATATACGCCAAGAAAAGCGTTGCGAGAACCCCCTCACCGGGCACGATCCCCAGAAAAATACCCAAAGCCGCCCCGCCGGCCACTTTGTGGGGCGTATCGTCGATAAGAAAAAATTGGCGAATATATTGCCTGATTTTTTGCAGAGGCATAGACTCTTTCTCTACGAACTACGAATCTATACGAATATACGAAATCAATAAATAATCATATTCGTACATTCGTACTTGTTCGTAGTTCGTAGAGATTATTTCTTCACAATAAAACTCTTGCTCTCTTTGTCCACTTCTTTCGCGCTTTCGACAACTCTCCGCGCTTCGCTCGGCAAAACGCCGAGAATATTCTTGAGCGCGATCCCGTCGATCTTCAGAACCGACTCCCACTTATCCAAAGGCTCCAGAATTGACCGCAGTTTTTCTTGGTCGTATTTATAAGTTTTTCTGACCGTCCGCAAAATCCGTCCGGTATTGGAGAATACTTGGTCCACTTTTTCTCTGTCCATATATTCGCTCAATTTTTCCTGCAGCTCGCCAATGCGGTCAGCTTTTGATTTGATCTCGTCTTTGAGAGCGATATATTCTTCGATAATTTTCGCGCTGTCAATATCTTCCGCCTCAACTTTTTTGAACTTGTGTTTCCACATCGGACAGAGGTTTTGATATCCGCACCAGTCGCAAAGACCGGAAAGCGTCGGCTCGAACTTGGACGCGCCGATTTGATTGATGAGATCGAGAATAAACACTTCGCTTTGCTTGACCTGCTCAAGCGTCCTCTGGGAGCTCAATTTCACGCCGTGCTTGAGATAGTACAGGGATACTTTTATTTTATCGAGATTTTCAACTTCTTTCGGATAGCGCTTCAAAAAGGCAGCCAGATAGATCGAGAGCTGGAGATCGTTGTCCACTTTTTCCTGGCTCGGCAACTTGCGCGTGGTCTTGTAATCAATAATCTCATACCCGTCCTCGGTCTTGTCTATTCTATCTATAATGCCTGTTATGATATGTTTTTCGCTTTTTACCCCGTGATCCGGCGCGCCGCTGGATTTTATGGGGCCCATTTCCACTTGGAAACGGGATTCCAGGTCGATGATATTGATCTTTGCCGGGTCGTTTTTTTTGTAATAGTCCTGAATCATCGCTACGCCCTGCGAAAAAGCCGCCCGCTCTTCAAACTCGTCCGTGAAAACTTCCGCGTTCCAATTTTTCGCGAAAAAATCGAGCGCTTGCTCGGGAGTGGGGGAAAGTATGCCGGGCGTATGCACAACTTTCAAAGTATTGTGGATCAGCGTCCCAAAAAACTGCTCCTTGGATTTGGGAGTTCTGACGCGGTCGATCTGGGAATATTTGTATTTCAGCGGACAGGTGAGAAACGTGTCGAGCGCGCTGTAGGAAGTGTTCATAAAAAATGTGAATCTTATCGCTATTTCCTATACGCATTTTACCCGCCTTTCCTTTTTGCCGCAAGTTTGATATAATATGGCTAACAAATAAGCCCTAATCAACAAAACTATGGCAGATCAAGAAGTGGGAAAAGTGATCCACTACTATGACAAAGCGATGGTGGCGGTGGTGCGGCTTTCGGGAAAACTTGCGGTCGGGGAAAAAATAAAGGTCGTGAAGGGTGAAAAGGACTTCACGATGGAGATCGCCTCGATGCAGATCGACCACGAACCGGTGGAAAATGGAAAGAAGGGCGACGAAATCGCCATCAAGCTGGAAAACCCGACAAAGGAAGGCGCCGTTGTTTACAAAGCAATGGAATAGGCGCCAAAGAAAGCCCTTTCTATTTCTCGCCGAAAAAGCGAGCAAGGGTTTTGTTTTGGAAATTCTTCGCCAGACCTCTGAAAATAAAAAGGGCTATCAAGTTTGCCGTCAAAACCCAAAATGGACAAATCAATTCCAATCCTATAGAATGAGAAAAATTTCAGCTTATCTAGGTCAACGACTTTCATGAGCAAAGGAGGGGAAAATGAGGAGGATGTCGAAAATTCTGGTATGCTCTTTAGCAACGTTGATATTTGTGGGAATTTTTGCTGAAATCCCACAACGTGAACCTACAACCAATAACCTCCCTTGTGAAAATATCAAGGGGGCTCTGTTTTTTGAAGGGAATGCCAGACAGATGCTGGCTAATATAAGAGAGAAGAAAGGCAAAGAAATTGTTGATTTGCCAGTGTACACTTTTCTCTGGAACGCCTTCTACTCCGGCCACGATCTGGCATACTACGAAACCAGTGGAGCTGATCTTCACAAAGCGCTCTACGCCGGTTGGGTGCATGAGGCGAAAGAATATTTTACAAAAGCATCTGACCGCTGTCGCTTCGAAGCTGTGGAGATTGAAATAAATTTCATGCTCACGAATCTCGCCAAGGCGGGGATGAAGCCCTGTGAGATAGGGGTCTCGGAAGAGTTGGTCGAAAAAATTTTGAGGTTCGGCTATTACAGCGCGACAGTGTCCCAGATGATCCGGGCTGCGAATGCTCCGAACCAAGAAAAATTCTTGTCAGAAACAAAAGATGCCTGCTATTTTTTTGAAAGACTCAAAAGGAAAAACATCTTTAAGGATGACAAGGAGCTATTCTTAATTGAGCCCTTCACTTATTTGGGAAACAAGATCAATACTATCTGAGTTAAATTCTAATGATTCCCATCGGCCCGGCGCCAAAAAAGCCGGGCCTATTTTTTATAATTTATCTTTTATAATCGGCGGCTGGTTTTTGTTTATAAATAAGGTATAATTAGAATATATTTCATCATAACAACTAGGCTTCGCCAAGAATTGACCTCAAAAAAATATGCAATATCCCTTGAAAAATTGGAGGCGTGTCTTGCGGGGATACGGGTTCGGCGAGAAAACTTTCTATTCTTCGTTTCATCTCGGGACGGACTATATCGTGCCCGAAAGAACTCCGATTTTTGCTCCTGCCGGCTGCGAGGTATTTGTTGTTGGTGATTTTGTCGAAGGCGGAAACACCATTCATATCAGATTCAAAAACAGAACATACGGTCCGCTTGTCATGCGTTTTATGCACCTTTCAAAAATGTCGCCGCTTGGAAAATATAAAGCGGGGGAGATATTGGGACTCACCGGCAACACCGGAAAACTGACAACGAACGCGCATCTCCACATTGATATCAGCCGCGGCAACGTGAAGTTGAATGACTTCAAAAATTTCCTCGACCCCGACAAATTTTTTTCCAAAAATATAGGAAATACATACTATCTCTATATCCTTGAGTGCGCTGACAAAACTTTGTATACTGGGATCACCACTGATTTGAAGCGAAGGATCGCCGAGCACGGCGGCGCGAAGCTGGGCGCGAAATATACCTGCGTGCGCCGGCCGGTCAGGCTGGTCTATTCGAAAAAATTCAAAAATCGGTCTTCGGCTTCCAAAGAAGAAGCGCGGATCAAGAAATTGAAAAAAACCGAAAAGCTGGAGCTGATCAATTCTTCTAGAAACTTGCAAAAAAGCGCTTGAGAGCCTAGTATTATGTCATACTGGTTCCGTTAGAAATTTAGTAAAAAATGGTGAAATAACGGGCTAAAAATATATAAAATTGTTGTATTAATTTCTAACGGAATGGCGAAACGAAAAATATATCTTGACTATGCGTCCACAACCCCCGTCGATCCGCGGGTGACTGCCGCAATGAAGCCTTTTTTCTCGCAAAAATTCGGCAATCCGTCATCGCTGCATTCCTTCGGGCGAGAGGCGAGCGAGGCCGTGGAATATGCGCGCGCGCAAGCCGCAGATTTCTTCGGATGCGAACAGGGAGAGATCGTTTTCACCTCGGGCGCAACGGAAAGCAACAATTTTGCCCTGAAAGGCGCGATGATTGCCCTCATTTCACATTTCAGCGGGAGAAAAACCAAACCGCATATCGTGACAACCGCGTTCGAACATTCCTGCGTTCTCGCGTCGTGCAAAAAACTTGAAGAGCAGGGGATGGCTGAAGTGACCTATCTGCCCGTCGGCAAAGATGGTGTGATCAGCGTGAGCGACGTGAAGAAGAATATCAAGCCGAATACGGCTCTGGTTTCCATCATGTACGCCAACAATGAGATCGGAACGATCCAGCCGGTGAAAGAAATCGGCAAGCTGATCGCGAAAGAAAACACCGTCCGCGAAACAAAAATTCTTTTTCATACTGACGCGGTGCAGGCAATGAACTATCTCGATTGCAAAGTCGACAGTCTTGGCGTTGATCTTCTGACCGCTTCGGCGCACAAGATATACGGACCGAAAGGAGTGGGACTTCTCTATATCCGCAAAAATACGCCCCTGAAAAGAATCCAGGACGGCGGAGGACACGAAATGGGTTTTCGCTCCGGAACGCTCAATACAGCGGGAATCGTCGGCTTTGGAGCCGCTCTCAAAATAACCCAGCAGGAAAGAGCACGGAATTGCAAGATCGTCGAAAAATTGCAAAGCCACGTGATCACCAATGTTCTGAAAGACATCCGGGGGGCGCGTCTCAATGGATCGAGAATAAAAAGAATTCCCAACAACGCCAATTTTATTTTGAAGGACGTGGAAGGAGAGGGAATACTTTTGGGACTCGATATGGAAGGAATCGCCGTTTCAACGGGCAGCGCCTGCTCATCCGGCGACCTTCGTCCGTCTCACGTTTTGCTCGCTATTGGCCTCGGCGAAGAAGAAAGCCACGGGAGCCTGCGCGTGACGCTCGGAAAATATACGACCAAGCAAGAAGTTGATTATTTTATCAGTACCCTGAAAGATGTTGTCGCGAGACTACGCAAGATCGCAGGAAAGTGACACGAAGTGTCATCCCGAGCGAAGTCGAGGGATCCCGTGTATAGCTAAATAACTATCCATACTTATATCATGAACTATTCCAAAAAAGTTCTCCAATATTTCATGAATCCGAAAAATCAGGGATCGATGAAAAATCCGGACGGTTTTGGCACGGTCGGAAATCCCAAATGCGGCGACATCATGACGGTCTATATCAAAGTCAAAAAATCTAAAAATAGAGAAATAATTTCCGACATCAAATTCGAAACTCTGGGCTGCGCCGCGGCGATCGCAACCTCATCGATGGTCACGGAAATTGCCAAAGGAAAAACTTTGGACAAAGCTTTCCAAATCACGCGCTCTGACGTCGCTGACAAACTCGAAGGGCTTCCGCCCCTCAAGATGCATTGCTCAAACCTCGCAGAAGAGGCTCTCAAGCGCGCAATTGAGGATTATAGATCAAAACAAAAAGTAGAGACGCAAGATTTTGCGTCTCTACGGACAGCAACACGGAGAACCGCAAGAAAAACCGCTTCGAAGAAGAAACGAAAGAAATAATTTTTTCTGTATATACGCGCGCCTGCAGATACAATCAAGCCCCCGCCAAGATAGAGCGGGGGGTTTTATAATTTGAAAAAAGTATTTTTTATTATATTCTATTTTCCTAATATTTTCGGGAGGGAAGTGGGGTCGAGGTTGATATACAACGTCGCACATTGTCGCTTATGCGACATTTAATCTATTTTCTGTTATACTAAAAAGGATTATAGTTTCTCTAAGACATCAACACCCATTCTTTTCAACGCCTCATAAATTTTATTAAGCGGTAAACCTACAATAGAATAAAAATCACCTTGCACTCCCTCAATAAAAACTGCCGCCACGTTTTGAATACCAAAACCGCCAGCTTTATCAAAAGGTTCTCCTGTGGAAATATAACTGTCGATTTCTTTGTTGCTTAATTTTTTAAATTCAACCTTCGCTTCTCCGACTCCATTAATCGCTTTTTTGTTTTTCGTATCAATAACTGCATAACCGGATAATACTGTATATTTTTTTCCAGAAACATCTTCAAGAATATTTTTTGCTTCTTTTGCATCCTTTGGTTTACCAACGATCTTATTTTTAACAATCACGACAGTATCCGCTCCGATAATGATGGCATTCTTATAATGTCTTGCTACATCTTCAGCTTTCTTAAGAGCTAAATATTTAACTAATTTGTATGGGTCACTATATTTTTCCATGTCTTCCTCGTATTTGCTTTCTCTTGTATCAAATCTCAACCCAATTTGCTCTAATAAACTTTTTCTTCGCGGTGATTTTGAAGCTAAAATAATTTTTCTTTTCATAAAAAATTTCTAATGATAAATGATCATCTGGTCGACCGTTGTACCGCTTCCGTACAAGGCCCCGACATACGCGCGCGTCGAGCTCAAGAAAATATTGGCTCCCCAATATGGATCATGAACAACATAGTCCCCGTTTTTATCTTTGTCATGAACCACCACATAGTGCCCCGCTCCCCTCTTGGTGGACCGCACAAAGACAATGACCGGATTTTTGTTTTTCAGTTCCTGATCAACGACATTCCAATCAATGTTCCCGTGTCCGGTCGAGGAAGCGAGATTTGTCCCTTTCCATGATTTCGGCCAGACAATGAGATCATGCGAAAAGATCGGCTGTTTGGCAAGCGTTCCCGGATTGATGCTTTCTCCGTGATAGTTGAAGACCATTGCCACTGCCGTCACCGCGCAGCCATAGCTCTTCATCAAAGTGTTCGAATATCCGATTCCCTGGTCGCCCCAACGAGAATCACGCTGGTTGAAATACCAGCTCGTGGAAGCGAGACCTGACTTTGGTTTTTTGAGCGTCGCTTCAACGGCCGCAAGATCGGAACTTTTCTGCTGGCTCAATTCATCAATATCTCCCAAAAGACCTTGCTTTTGCTGTTCGACTCGCGCCAGAAGCTGCTGATATTTTTGTTCTTCTCCGTTCGTATCGGCCAGCAATTGCTCTTTCGAGGCTTGTTCGCCATCGAGCGCCATTTTCTTTTGGGTTATATTCCCTCTTTGCTCTTTTTGCTGTTCGTTTTTTGCCTCGAGTGTTTTTTTCGCGCCTTCCAAAATATTTTTCGCGTCCGTGATGGAGCTCAAAATCTCATCAACTTTTGTTCCGGTCTGGGAAATATATTCCGTTTGATTCATGAACTCGGAAAAGCTTGAATTTTTGAGAAGCATCTCCGCGAGAGTATCCTGATCATTTTCATAATAGGCCTGAAGCAGCTGCCCCAAAACAATTTTTTGCCCCTCGATATCTTTTTTCTTCGTTTCAATTTGCGTCGAGAGCGAGCCGATATCCTCCTCCGTGGAATCTATTTTTTGTTGAATATCCGCCACGTCGCGCTCAAGCGAAGAGATCTGCCCCTCCATCAGCTTTATCTGATTTCCAAGCGTCTGGGCCTTGTTCTGATTGAGCTCGATCATCTGGCGATAGTTCTCCGCTTTCTGCTCAAGATCCTCAATTTGCTGCTGCTTTTTGTTGATCTCCTGCTGATCGGCGGTGTTTGTGGTCGAAGGAGTGCTTTGGGCAGAAGCTTGTTTTATAAGATAGCCTCCGACAATCATGATACAAAAAACATATGCAAAAGTCGTCGCATAACAACGCCAGTATTTTGTATTTTGTATTTTGCCTGCCTGCCGGCGAGGCAGGTATTTTGTATTTATCATTTTTTAGGATTGCGACAGCTCGATCGCTTTTTTTATTCTCTCAATGCTTTCGGCTTTGCCGATCGCCCACGCCACTTCCCACGGAGACGGGCTTTTTTCGGCTCCGGTCAAGGCCACCCGCAAAGGCCAGAGCAGTTCTCCCCTGTTTTTGAGGTCAGCCGCGGCCATCAGTTTATCTTTTATATTCTCGAGCGTCCAATCCCCTTCTTCGATGCCGGAAAATATATCCAGAGATTTATTCAGCGACTCTTGCAGATCATCGTCGGCCATATCATTCCATTTCAATATTTTTTTGTCATATTTCGGCGCGTCAAAATAGAATTCCGTATTTTCGGCAATATCCGAAAGTTTTTTCATTCGCTCTCGTTCAACAGCGACAATCTTCTCGAGATATTCATCGGATGATTTTTCTTCATATTTCTTGAGATACGGCCGGCAAAGTTCAACCAAATCTTTCATATTTTTTTCGCGGATATAAAGTCCGTTCATCCAATCCAGTTTTTCCAGATCAAAGATCGCCCCGGCTTTATTGAGTTTCGCCACATCAAATTCTTCCACGAGCGCGTCGAGAGAAAATATCTCCTGCTCTGTTTTCGGATTCCAGCCGAGAAGCGCGATGAAATTCACGACCGCTTCCGGAAGATATCCTTTGCTCCTGAAATCCTCCACGCTCACGTCCCCATCACGTTTGGAAAGTTTCTTTTTCGTATTTTTATTGAGAATAGTCGAGAGATGCGCGTATTGCGGCGGCTCCCAGCCAAAGGCATTAAACAGGAGAATGTGCTTTGGAGTGCTCGGCAGCCACTCTTCCGCGCGAAGGACAAGGCTGGTTTCCATCAAATGATCATCAACAACATGCGCCAGATGATAGGTCGGAAAACCGTCGGATTTGAGCAAAACATAGTCGTCCAAATTCTTGTTCACGAATTTCATTTTCCCGCGCACCGCGTCTTCGAACTCCGTCTCCCCCGTTTCAGGAACATCAAAACGAATCACATATTTTTCACCGCTTTTTATTTTTTCTTGAACCTCTTCGCGCGAATATGTCTTGAGGCAAAGCTTGTCATACGCCGGAGCGAGCTTGGACTTTTCCTGCACCGCGCGCAAAGTGTCGAGCCGTTCGGACGTGCAAAAACAATAGTAGGCTTTCCCCTCTTTTACGAGTTGATGGGCGTATTTTTGGTATATTTCAACTCTTTTTGACTGAATATACGGCCCATATTCGCCTTTTTCTTTGACGAGAGCCCGACTCTCGTCAAGCATTACGCCTTCACTATGCTCGATTCCCGCCCATTTCAAAGATTCCAGCAATTTTTCAATCGCTCCCGGAACAAATCTTTTCTGATCCGTGTCCTCAACGCGCAAAAAATATTCGCCGCCGGTTTTTTTGGCATAGAGAAAATTATACAGAGCCGTTCGCAGGCCTCCAATGTGCAAATATCCGGTTGGACTGGGCGCAAACCGCACCCGAGGTTTTTTGTTCATATTATTTTTCCGCTTCTTTATGTTATCATCTCAATGATATTATATCCATTTTTCGTCGGAATCGCAGCATAATCCGCGTGGCACCAGCGAAGTTCAGGAATATTAGGGTGATTAAACACGACAGGTATATAAGGATGTCCGTGATAATCAGGTGTTCTGCGGATTGATTTGAAAAAATTTATCATTTTGGGTCCTTTTGGTTCACTACTTATATCATTAGACGCTAACAACCTCATAGTTTCCATTGCCGCCAAACACTGAACATTTGGGAGCCACCGAATGTCTTTAAACTCTAAATCTGGATATCCTCGTCTAACTATTTCCAAAACATCCGTACAATATTGTTTCAATATGAGGTTTCGGGTATTTGGTCTGAAACTCACGACAATGTCTTGGAGAAGTGGGGTATTCTGCGAGTGCGGGTCTGATGAATAAAAATCTGCATTTTTAACTTTATTTTTCTCGAGTTCTTGACCTCGCCAAAGAAAACCGCAATCCGTAATATTTATTCCATCTATTTTCATGAGATAAATATCTTTTGATAGTGTTCCGTCTTGATATTGTTTTATTAGATGTTCGTGATCCATCGTCCGACTTTCTTCTAACATCTTATTTGTTTTTGCATCATACGCTCTAAAATCAGACACTACACTTTGACTTACTTTATCCCTCTTTAATTCCAAATCCAAGAACTTATCAAACATGCAATCCTTAGATATTGTTTTTTTCAGACTAATATTACCATAACCCCCAACAATGTGATTAAATGTTTCCTTGATGAATTCTTTATTCGTCAACTCCGAAATTATTGTTAAAATTCCACCACTCTTCAAATAAAAATCAATTGTTTTTTGCTCTGGATATTCCTTAAGTTCTTCGCCAGTTAATATATTATCGTAAATTTTATAACCGTCTTTTCCGGCAAGGTGAGGATTGTTTTTTCTAAATTCAAGGGCCTCTTCATTATTTTTTTTCCGGGAATTGTTTTCCTTTCTTGCCCATTCTCTAGAATGCAAACTATCATCAATAATTTTTTCAAATTCTTTATACTGCATTCCAAAAAATCTCGCCAGCTCCTCCCAACTCACCATCTTCCTCACATATCCCTTCACTCCTCCCGTTTCTTGCACGATTTTTTCGGGAAACATCACCACTTTTTCCGTATATTCAATCTCGCCGACGCCGGGGATGTCGATTTTCTTCTTGACCGCGCTATGCTCGGCTTCGGCCGCTGACGATGCTACCGTCGTATCTGCCGTTGTATCTTTCTTCCCCTCCAAATTATCCGGTTGCTCGAGAGTCATAGTGATTCGTTGAAATATAAAGCGAATTTTGGCGTATTATTTGTTGGTATGGCAGACTTGACAAGACGATTGATTCTGCTATACTGATTGCAGAATTACGACGAAAAAGTACCTCTTGAGGTTTTGTCCTCCTGCGGTGCTTTTTTATATTCCAGCTTTTTTCTGAGGTTATTTATGAAAACTATTTTTTCCTTGGCTGATCTTTTCAGCAATATTGAGCAGGTTTCATAGCAGGGACTTATCACGGAGGCCAGTTTATTTTTGTCGTACAAATAATTTACCAAGCAATAGAAATCACCGTCACTTGAAATAATTATCGCTTTGTCATATTCCTCATAATCAATCATAGCCTGCAAAACCAATTCCGCATCGACATTTCCTTTAACGCTTCCGTCTTTCTTTTTCAAAATTGGCTTGAAAATCAAAACATATCCGCGCTCCTGAAGCGAACGATAGAGATTTTGATTCTCAGGCATATAGCCGATAAAAAGATAGGCTTTTTTGACATTGTATTTTTCCTTGAGATAAACTCTTAATTTTTTGAATCCCATCTTCCAGCCGAGTCTCCTGATGCCCATATTCAAATTCTGGCTGTCGATAAAGGCGTAGTTTTTTGTTTTTTTCGTTGTATTCGTTTTTGAATTCATAAATTTGGATTAAATTACTTCCATCGGAAAAACAAAACGAAAATTGCAATTGCGGGGAGAAACAAGGCTCTCAAAACAAAAAACATCGCTTCATTGTTGAAAAATCGCCAGCTTGGGAACAACCCCACACGGGCAAATCGGCTGACAACGAGGAAAACCGTCCCGAACAAAACAAAGAAAATCATGAAAAGGATGAGCGACAGCATATCCGCCACAAACGAAGTTTGCGTGATCAGCGTTCCGAAAAAAAATTTGCTCAAAGGCGCGTAGGAAAAATGGAAAAAAATAATATACGAAAACAAAAACGCACTCACGGTCCTTTCAACTTTTGAAAAAATATCCTCTTCATATTGCTGGCTCGAAACGAGCATCGCAAGGAAAAATATTGCCAGCACGGCATAGATAGGATTCGTCGAAGGCAAAGTCCAGTCAGTTTGCGCGATCCAACAAACGGTGGCGGCGGCAATCACGATTGAACTTATAAATATGATGAGTCTTTTGTTCATAATCGCCCTGTCATCCCGGGCTTGACCCGGGATCCAGAAAATTTTTATTTCCTGCTATCCCTGGATCCCCGCTTTCGCGGGGATGACAATATCTGTAGATTAAGCTACTTAATCTTTTCCCAATAAAACAACCACCGGAAAAACGACCACCGCGTTCCCTATTCTTCGGAATCTTTTCGGCTCTTGGATCATCCGCCAGATCCATTCAAGACCAATCGCACGCAAAAACCTCGGCGCGCGAGCGATATGCCCCGTGAGAAAATCAAAAGTGCCTCCTACTCCGACGAGGATCTTCGCGCTGGGAAATTTTTCGCGATTTTCGAATATGAATTTTTCCTGATTCGGCGCGCCAAAATTGACAAAAACAATTTCGGCTTCTTTTATTATAGCATTTTCAATCCAGCTTTGACTAGGCAAATAGTATTCTGATTTGACGGACAAACCGGGATATTTTTTGCTGATAGCCCGCTCAATTTCCTTCGGCGCACTCAAGCTGTTTTTGACCGCGATCACCAAAACCCGCAAATTGTATTTTTTCGCATTCTCAAGCAAAAAATCAGCCATTTTCACACCCGTGAATCTGGATTTCAACCGCTTTCCCTTCAAAAAACCGGCCAATCGAAGGCCGAATCCGTCGCAAATATTCAAGTCCGCGCTGTTCAATATATGCCGATATTTTTCATCCCGATGCGCCTTGAGAACAATTTCGGGATTGAGGGTCGCGATGAATTTTTGCTCGGGTTGATTCTTGAGAATTTTTATCAGCTTTTCTTCAATTTCGGCAACAGAAAGATTATCAACCCGCACGCCAAGAATTTCAATATTCGTTGTCATTCGTTTTTAATTCGTTTGATTCGTGTATTTCATTCCACCTCCACTTGATATATCCTCGCTGTGTCTGATTTTTTGTCGGAACGGATCTCGGTGTTGTCGGCGGCATAGACTCCAAAAGTGATGTCGTTTTCGCCGGGCTTCGTAATCGTGATATCCGCGCCGATCTCATGTTTCACGCTGATTTGAACAATATATTCGTTATAAATTTCTTCTCCGTTCAAGAATACCTTGATCCGCATGGGCTTGTCTATCTTCAGATTGAAATTCAGCCGGCTTTTTTGCGCTCCGCCCGACATATTGACCAGCTTCAAACCGGCTCCGTTTTCCGCCCAGCGCTGGAGGCCGTTTTTTGATACGCTCTTCCCCACCCAATGCGAGTTTGAAAAATCCATCGCGAGAAACATATGTTCCGGAACATCGGACTGGTCGATTTTGCAGGCAAAAAGATATTCATCTTCATACTCATCGGCGCACTTGATCACGTTGGCGACATACGCCTTCGCCGAATAAATGAGATCTGATTCGCCTTTTGCCAGATCCCCTTTCAGAGCGGCTTTGTCGAGAATGACCCAGCGAATGTTGTAATAGTTGAATATCTCGCTGGAAATGTTGTAATAGGCGTTTTTTACGATATCGCGGTCGTTGCCGTTGTCACCGCCAGGAATGTCATACAGCAGCGTCCGGATGATCGGCGTGCCTCTTTGAAACATATAGCCTTCCTTGTTGACTCTCGCGAAATCAAATCCGTTGACAGTGGCTTTTTGATGAATGCTTTTCCAGACCAGATCGCGCGAAGCAAAATCATAGTCCGTGCTGCCCGGCACTTCAAGAACGCTGTATTTTTCCTTGTCCTGCCCCAATTTTTCATAGAAAGAAGAATGCAAAAGAGAATCGGTTTTCAGCGGAATCGCCAGAAATTCGAGAATGATGATGAGACCCGCGATTAAATAAAAAATATTTCTTGATTTGTCATTGCGAGAAGCGAAGCGACGAAGCAATCCCGCATTTTCCGGCATAACACGAAATTGCTTCGCTTCGCTCGCAATGACAGGAAATAACTTATTTTGCAAAAAAGCCATTCCCCACGCGGCAAGAACCGAGAATCCAAGCATTGAAAACACAAAAAGCCTTCCCACTGTCCGGATATTTTTGTAAAAAGGCAGATATTGATAAATGAACCAATACGGCATCTTGATCGGCGGATCAAGAACGCCTTTGTAGTGCAAATATGGCCCAAGCGACAAAACATAAAAACCGATTGTCACCGCCAGCCAGAACAAAATTCCCTTCACCGGGATCCGTCCCCTTTTTAGGGGTCGGATCCCTAAAATCGCAATGAGCGACAGCAACATCACCGAGTATCCGGCATAATCCGAAAAAGAACTGTCAAAATTGCGCTCGAACTGGTTGCGAAGATGAGAAAAAGCATTCGGCCAAAACGTGTGAAAATTCGGAGGGACGAAAATGCTCAACGTGTCGTTCGAATATTTCACCGCCGATTTGAGTCCGGCGTCGAGATAGTTGTTGCCGGATCCCGCGATCGTGAAAAGGGAACGGAACAGAATGAAAAACAGCACTGAAAGAACGACCGCGCTCGTTCCGGCATAAATCCAAAATTTTCCCCGCAGAAACAATTTCGGCTCCGTGATCAGTTTGTAAATAAGAAAAAATAGGATAAAGATAACTGCGAAAGCCAAGAGCTGATGCTCGGTAAAGCCGATCAGAAAAAGAAACAGCCCGGACAAAACAAAATTTCTGAATTTCAAGTTATTGACCCCGTTAGAAACTGCTGTGGATTGCCCATTTTGCTTTTTATCTAGCTCTTTTAGCTCGTTACGCTTGTTTCTAACGGGGTTGAAGAATCTAAACAAATACAAAACAAAAAACGGCAGCCATTCCTGATGCATCGTTCCGGCGTTGGTGCTCATCGCGTTGTGAATATGAAAAGGCGCGAACGCGAAAATGATTCCAGCGATGAGAGCGGCCGGTTTGCTTTTCACGAAATAATTAGCAAGGAGATACGCGCCAAACCCGGACAATATGAACGAAATAAAAAAAAGCAGATTATAACCGGCCACCCGGCCGAAAATCAGCTGAAAATAAGCATAGATCGTCGTGATACTGAATTCCGATCTTTTGATCAGCTCCAATGTTCCCTTGAAAAATCCCTGGTCTGCGATCAAATTCGCTTTGTCCCCCGCCACGCCGATCACCTGCATCGTATCCGAACCGGAACTCGGCACGGACGAGAAAAAATGCCAGGCCGTCGGCCAAGTGAGGATCACCGTTAGCGCGGTAAAAAATAATATCACGTATAATTTCTCTCTTCTGGGATTCAACATAAAAATCGACTTAATTTTGAATTATGAATTATGAATCAATTTTGAATGATATAATTTTGAAACATTAAGACATTATTTCAAAATTAAAAATTGGAAATTCAAAATTCTATTTGTATTTCCCTTTCCAGTCATTCATCCTGATTTTCAAAAGATCCCCGATCATATTTATCGGATCGCGGAAAATTCGCAGAGACCTTGAAGGCGGATTTTGGAGATGAATCGGGAGTTCTTTCGTCTTGAATCCATATTTGTTCGCGAGAAACATCACTTCCGCGTCGAAGGCGAATCTTTTCACGGTCACTTTGGGAAAAATTTTCATCGCCGCCTCGCGCCGAAAAACTTTGAACCCGCACTGCGTGTCTTTCACTTTCCAATTGTTCGTGATGAGCATCCTGATCGCGCGAAAGGCTTTTTCCATCAACTTGCGATGGGGTTGTACCGGGCGCATCACTTTGAGCCCCGGAACAAAACGGGAAGCGATGACGATATCGCTTCCGTTTCCTATCTCCGCGATAAACTTTTCAAGCTCTTCAATGGGTATGCCAAGATCGGAATCAAGAAACATTACTACTTCATTTTCGTCGCTACTGGCAAGAACGCCGTCTTTCACTGCTCCTCCCTTCCCCTGATTTTCGGCATTGTCAATGACTTTCAGCTGAATTTCATCCTGAAGTTTTGTCAGTTCTTCACTGGTATTGTCCCGGCTCCCGTCATTCACGGCAATAATCTCATAAGAAACGAATCTCGGCGCCAAATAATCATCAATTTTCTTGATGTTGCTGCGAATATTTTTCCCCTCATTGAAACAAGGAGTGATCACGGAAATTTTGGTATTTTTCATGAGTCTTGTTTTCGGTCTTACATAGTATAATCTACAATATTTTCACCCGGGAAACAAGTCTTTCCAAAGCAATCTTCTGGCCCGGGTTTCCCGGGTAATTTCATCATCAGAAGCGTTGTAGAAATCCTTGAGCGTCGCTCCGTCTTTGGGGGCAAGGCGAAAAACGCTCAAAATACCAAATTTTTCCTGTCCCACGATCGAATAGTTATCCCGCACATTGCCATTCAAACCGCGAAGACCGTTCGTGGTATGAGCAACCGCATAGAAACAAGCATTTTTGTCCGCGGGCCGGCTTTCATCGGCGGGAACGGCATTCGCGCCGTGATATCGCAAAAGATAATCGACCGACTTGAGATAGATCGGCTGCGAAGCAAAATATATCGGCTTTCCTTGGCAATCCGCGATCATATGCTCCCCCGCTTTTTCAATATGCCAAAGAACAACCCCATCATCCCCCTTGAAAATGAACGTTCTTTTCACATTTACGCGATCCTGAACTTGAGTTGCCTGAATTTCCTTGAACCACAAAAATGTCCCGGTCAGGTTGCCCGCGAAAACAACTGTCAAAATTCCGACCGCGACAGACAGCCAAATCTTGCCCAATATTTTTTTCAGCCAAACCAGATCGAATCCGAGATAGATTATCGGCAGAACCAAGGTGGCCATGAAGAACCGCGGACGCAATTGATTTCCAATCGGGATATAGGCGGCGAAAAAAACCAAAAACCAGATGAGGACGAGAAGAAGAAATTTTTTGCGCGTCGGATCTTTTTCTGTCCGAAACAATTTCCAGTTCAGCGCCAAAGACGGAATGATGAACAGCGCCCAAACGCAAATTGCGATCAAAAGAGTTTTGTTGACCGCCAGATAGCGGCCAAACACAGTGAGCGCCAATATTTTTCCGCTATTCACATATCCGGTGAGGATCGCGAGCCAGCTTTGGGCGAAAGAGTCGAGTCCCAAAATGATGTCAGAGAACAGAGTCGCGGAAAACAATTTTGTGAGCACCGCTTTCCAAAAAAGTCGGGTGTTTTTCCATTTCTTCTCAAAATCATTCAATATCCACGGCAAATATGAGAGCAAAAATATTCCGAAAAAAATTGTCATTCTTTTCCATCCGATATATTTTCTGGCGTCCTTCCATTGAAATAGAAGGAATATCAGCGCGATGGCCGGCAGCGCCAAAAAAGCCAAAAAATGAAGCTGGCCGGCAATGGAAAGAGAAATTGCCGCGACAGCAACCCAAAATATTTTGCGCTTGCCCCTCACCACAGATTCTCTTTGAAAAGTAATATTTTTATTTGCGGATTTTTGGCTGCCTTCTGTGGTGAGGGGTGAATCAAAAATATTGAGAAGAGAAAGAAAAAACAAAACCGTGAAAAAAGGCAGCGGGTTCGGATTCCAGGCAAAGCGCGAATATTCAATTGCGAAAAAACAAACCGCCAAAATTGAGACGAGGATCAGCGACCAGTCGCGATTGAAATATTTTTTGAGAAACAAATAGAAAAGCGGAATGGAGAGAATCGAAAAAAACAGATCCGGAAAAGCGAAAACCGCCGGATGGGTGCTGCCGGTCAGCGCGAGAGAAATATATTGGAAATAATAGTAGGCCGGTCCCAAAAGCAGGCTCGTCCCGCCCGCCCGCGCGCCAAGAAGCGGTAGATAGCCCATCCCCTTTTCATACGCCTGCAAAACCAAAAAAGAATCCCGCGCCTGATCAAGTTTGAAAAAAAGCCAATCGGAGAAGTGATATATTCGGAGAAATATACCCATAATAACAACCGCGCTAAAAAGCAATACTTTCCAATCAAATCTAATTTTCATAAAAAATGAAGTTCAAAGCTAAAAGCGCAAAACGCAAAATAACAACGCAAAGCTAAAAATCTTTTGAAGATTTTAGTTTTAAGCTGCAGTTTTGAGCTTTAAACTTTTCGCTTTGAGTTTTACTTTATGATGTCTTTCCAGAAAATTCTCGCTTCATCTGTTTTTTCTTTCTTTGGGTTCTGGTTGTTCAGAAATTTTTCCTTCGGATTCAGCTTATAGACGATCAGAGCGCCGATCTTTTCTTCGCCCGCGACATCAAAATCGGAAGCGAGAAAAGATTCCGGCCCGTTCTTGCTTCTGGTGAGGCCAATGGCAAAGAAACAGCCGCTTTTTTCGGGATCAAAATTGTTGAAAGACACTCCGGATATATTTTTCAAACCGAGCAGATATCTGATGGGATATTTGTATTCAGAAGCAGATGTATAATAGACGACAGACTTGTCGCAATCTTTCGCGATGAATTGAACCGCTTTTTCAAGGTGCCACAAAACGATACCGTCGCGCGCTTTGAGAATGATCGTTCTTTGGGGATGGACTCCTTTTTTTTGGGCGGATTTGATCTCCTTGAACCACAGGCCGGTTCCATACAAATTTCCGACGAAGATGATCGCCAAAACCGCGACAACGGGAACTTTCCAGATATTTTTGTTTTTCTCCCAAAAATATTTGGCGATGAGTCCGATGAACAAGAACGGCAAAGCCAGCAGCGGCAAAAAAAAGCGCGGCCGGATTTGATAGGAAATGGGGACATATATGAGAAAATATGAGAAGAACCAAAGGATTGAGAGAAGCAGAAACTTTTTCTTGAGGCCGTTTTTTTCCGCGCGGAAAAATTTTGCCGCCAGCAAGAGTCCCGGAATGATCAGCCCGAGCCAGGCGATGATCGCCGGCTTGAGACTTGCTTTTTTGCTGATCCAGCCTGTGGCGATCAAAAACCAATTTTGCCCCCAATAGCGAAAATCGCGCAAAATATTTTTCCACAAACTGTGATGCGATGGCTTGCTTTTGACGGCCGCGAAAAATGCGTCCGTGTTTTTCCAATGAGTGATGATCTCACTGGCAAAAACCGGCAGATACACGAGGAGGATCATTCCCAGAAAAAGCAGGATTTTTTTCCAGCCCAAATTTTTCTTGATTTCTTTGCGGCTAAAAAGAAAAAAAATGACCGTGATCACGGGAAGGGTCGCGAATGACAGAAAATGGAGCTGGGTCGAAACGGCAAATGAGAGTCCCGCGGCAATGATCCAGCGCAATTTGTATTTGACGCTCTTGCCCCGTACCACAGGCTCTTCAAGTGGAGTAATATTTTTTTTATCAAGTGAAATTTGTTGGCTTTCTGTGGTACGGGGTGAATCAAAAATATTGAGAAGGGCGTAAAGATAGAGCAAATTGAAAAAAACCAGCGAATTCGGATTCCAGGCAAAGCGCGAATATTCAATTCCCAAAAAGCAAAGAGCATAGAGCCCCGCGATGACCATCGACCAGTCGCGGGAAAAATATTTTTTCAGAAAGAAAAAAAACAGCGGAATCGACAGAATCGAAAAAAGCAGATCGGGATAGGCCAGCACCGCCGGATGCGCGCTTTGGAAGAGAAAAGCGGAAATATATTGAAAATAGTAGAAAGCCGGCCCCAAGTTGAGATGCGTTCCGCCGGCCTTTGGACCGAGGAGCGGTAGCCAGCCCATTCCGTTTTCAAGAACTTGTTTGATCAAAAGCGCGTCGCGCGCCTGGTCCATCTTGAAAAAAAGCCAGTCGTGGAAATGCCAGACGCGCAAAAAAATTGCCGCGAGGATCACTGCCGCAAATATGAGCATTTTCCAGTTTTTTTTGAAAAATTCGGTCACGGCTGGAAATTTAGCATTTTCACTCTGGCTTTGCTTTTGTTTCTGGCATCCGAAAATGACATATACAGCCCATTTTCGAAAGTTGCAAGCGAGGGATCCCCCTTCCCCTTCCTTCTTGATATATTTTGGTTTTTCCCGTCCTTTGCGTCAAGCCAAACAGAATTTTGCAGAATTTTCGCCCGCACGCGCCAGCCGCTCTTTGTTTTTTGCGAATAGGCCAAATACAAATATCCCCGCTCATCAATCGCAATCGTGCTTTCGATTGTTTTTCCTTGAACCGCCATTCCGTCACCGATATTTTCCCAACTGCTCCCATTCCATTTGTGAATATAGGTATTTTTTTCGTTTTTTCCCGTATAAACAAGATACAAATTTCCCTCCGCGTCCGTGTCGATTGACGGACTATATCCGGCAATCGAACTTGCGAAGCCCGCGGGATGATTTTCATCGGAAAGATCGCTCCAAGCCGTTCCGTCCCATTTTTTCACTCTTATGCGTCCGCCGTTCGCGAGATCTTCAAAAGCGGCGAATATATCATTTCTGTTTTTTGACGCTTTCAGATCGGCCTCGCTTGCGACTCCGCTGCTGATCAACCCGCCGGAATTGTTCGCGTCCGAAACATTGCTCCAACCCGAAATATCATTCCACCTCATCACTTTTATTTTTTCACCGCTCGCTTCGTCGCGAAAAGCGGCGTACAGATATTCTCCCGATTTGTCAAAACATAGCACCGGCTCAAAACCCCCAAGATCGCTGATATAGCCTTGCGGATGGTTCGCGTCCGCCAAGTCCGACCAGACTGATCCGTCCCATTTTTTCACTTTCGCTTTTTTGCCCGCGTCCAGATCTTTGTACGCGACAAAAAGATCGTTTTCCTTGGTTGCCAAGACGGGCTTGTCGCCGTTGCGGGCGATATAATCCGCGCCGTTCTCGCCGAAAATTTTTGTCCAATTGGCGCCGTTGAAATAACTGGCATAAACTCGCTCCCGTTTGTCTTGAAACGCCGCGAAAATTTTCCCCGATTCGGAAACAGCGATATTCGTTTCCGCTCCTTTTTTTTCACTAATCAAGCCTTTTTTGGCATTGTTGCCCGAAACATCCGTCCATGAAATCGTCGCGGCGGAAATATTCCCTGTTCCCGCGAAAAAAAGTACGATAGCAGCGCTCAATCCCGCAATTTTTGTTTTTTTGTTTGGCATTAGTTTTCTGACAATATTTTGCTGAAACTATAAGTCGCCGGTTTTTTCCCGAATTGCGAAACGGAAACTGTCACATCATTTTCAGTTTTTTCGGCGGTGATGTCCGCGAAAGCTCCTTTCGCATTTTTGTCGGTCAAATTGTTGATGATCACATAGCTTATTCCGTTCACTTCCGTTTCGTAGTTCACCGCGTGATGTCCGCTGAAGACCGCGACAACATTGCCGTATTTTTCCAAAACTTCCCGCGTTTCATCGGCAGCAATGATATTGGTGCGCGAAGCTTTTCCATCCTGCGTTTGAACCGGGCTGTGATGGGAAAAAACGATCACCGGAAGATTCGTATCCAGTTCCTCTTCAAGCCACGCCAATTCTTCGTCAGACACTCTGCCGGGCACTCCGTATCCTTTTTCTCCCGGCGCCTTGTCATTCGTGTCCATCGTGATCACTCTGATGCCATCGATATCCATGCTTGAGTGCGTATAATCGATTCCCAAATTTTTCTTGACTTCATCTTTCGACAATTCGCTAAGATCGTGATTTCCGATGCAGTATCTGCGCGAAGCGTCTGCTTTCCGAAAGATGCTGTCGATCTGGCGCAATTGTTTCACAGATTTTTTCTTGCTGATGCCTCGCGACAAAATATAGTCCCCGCCTCCGACGACCAAATCGGGCTTGAAAACATTGTTATAATGACTGACGGCCTTTTTGAGATATTTTTTGGCGGAGCTTGGCAATTTGTGGTCAAATTCTTTTTTTGTCCCATATTCCCAATCGGTCACAAAGCCGATCTTCAGAGTTTCCGCTCGAGCAAAAGAAAAAAACGCAAAACTTGCGATAAACGCAAACAGGCTTATGGCAATTTTTGTTTTTGTTTTCAGCATTATATTAAAATGTTTTTGAAAATTTCACCTTATACTCCCGAAACCAGCGCCGAATTTCAGCGCATTTAACTTTTTTGTTTCGCTGAATAATACGCCGCTTTTTGACAAGACTCAGAACATTCGCGATGACGCTCCCCCACGAACGCAAAATTTCTTTGGCGACCATTGTTTTGCTCTGTCCGGAAAGTTCTTCTCCTTTCCTTCCTTTTTTCATTATAACCCGAAAAAGCAAAAAGATATATCTGATCGGCGTGAGAATGAGAAGGATGAGCGCCAAACGGCAAAGAGGATAGTTTTTGATGAGAGTGAAAAACCGGTTGCGGTTGAGATAGTATGCCTTGAGTCCGGAAATCTTGTTGGCCGTCGCGCTATGGACGTGGCGCACGACCGCTTGCGGGCAAAAGAATGATTTGAAGCCGGCCAGCCGCATCCGCCAGGCCAGATCCGCGTCTTCATAGAAAGCAAAATGACTGTTGTCGAAATATTCGCCCGATTTCAGCTGCGTTTTTTCCAAAGCCTCTCGAGTGAAAAGCGCCGCCGCCGCGTTCGCCCCGAATATCTCTTCTTCTTTTTCGAACTGGCCGCGGTCTCGTTCGCCGTATCCCCTGTTCGTCGCCACGCCGTCAAAACTCAAAAGAATTCCGGCGCAATCGATCTTGTTTTTTTCAAAAAAATTGAGAATTTTGGGCTGGATCGAACCGGCCTTGGGATGGCGCTTCGCCGAAGAAAGCATTTCTTCCAAATATTTTTCATCGAGTTTCGTGTCGTTGTTGAGGACAATGACATTTTCGATGTTTTCGTCTTCAAGCGCTTTTTTCATTCCGATATTATATCCTTTCGCAAAACCCGTATTTTTTTCCAGCCGGATGATCTCCGTTTCGCGATATTTTTCGCGCACAAAATCGGCCGAACCGTCATCTGATCCGTTGTCGACAAAAATAATTTTGAAATTCTTGAAAGTTTGCGCCAAAAGAGAATCAAAACAATCTTTGAGATATTTTTTTCCGTTCCAGTTGGCGATAACAACGGCTGTATTGATCATAGATATTCGGATGCAGGAGCCCAGACGTGACGTCGGGGCTCCTTTTGTTTCAAAACATGCGGAGCAAGGTTCAACCTTGCTCCTGCGGCAAAAGTCTATTTTTCTCTTTCGCTTTCCGCAATTTTCGAACGAAGATAGTTATAATATTCTTCATTGCAACTGTTTTTGTTCGTATAGTTTTTCAAAACTTTTTCCCGCGCTTTTTCTCCCATCGATTTTCTCAAATCCGGATTCGAGATCAATTTTTCCAATTTTTCTTTCCATTCTTCATCGTCTCCGGCCACAAATCCGTCCACGCCGTCCTCGATCGCTTCTTGAAAAGTTTGTGTCGCGGCTGCAATTGTCGGCACACCCAAAAGTCCGGCTCCGGTGAATTTGATCGCCGATTTTGACTCGCAAAACGGATTGCCGATCTCAAGCGGAGCGATAGTCAAGTCAACGCTCGCAATATTTTCAAGATATTTTTCCCATGGCTCAAACGGATGCTTTTTTACTCGCTCGCCGAATTTTTCATATGTATCGCCAACTTCGAGCGGACCGAAAAGATCAAGCTCCACTTTCGGATATTTTTCGAGGATATATATGAGCACTCTTTTGACGGTTTCAAAATCCTTGTCATGGCTTGCCGTTCCGGAAAAATATCCGATTCTGATCTTTTCTCCGGACGTTTTTTTCTTATTTTCAAAAATATCATTCATTATTAGAACATCATAAGTCGAAAGTTTGTTTTTTGAAATAAAAACTTGTTTTCCGTAGCCTTTCAATATTTCAGCCAAATATGTTGTTGTTGTCACGCATGTTTTCACATAATCATCATTGAGTATCTCACTGCCAACTCCGGTTTCATATTGTTGTTTTTCCAAAGAATTCAACTTTTGGTAAAAATCCATTTGCTTGACGTACTTTACATCAAAAACGAGATCGTCCGTCTCGAAAATGATTTCCTTTTTTTGCGCTTTGATGTTTTCGATCATCTTGGCAATCGTTTTGGAAAAGATCGTCTTTTGAAAGATGAATATTTTGAACCGATCAGCATATCTCGGCAAAAGCGGATTGTCCTGCACCGTGACCGAGCATTTGAAGCCGTGAAGTCTCAACTCTTCCGCCTGGCGCTCGCTGCGATATTTGGCGCTGTCTCCCACCCCGCTTGAAATGAAGAGAATATCTCCCGACCCCACTTTGCCGAACAATTTGAAAAATGATTGAACCGAGCGTTTCCCGCCCCGCCAAATCCCGTCGCGTTTCATCGCGCCGATCCCCTTTCCCAATTTTACCGCCCAAGATTTCATATTTTTGTCAGCAACTCAAAAATTTCAAAAAGTTTTCGCGCTTCTTTTTCTTCGCTCAATTCTTCGAGATTATATTCTATTTTTTCCGCGCTCGTTATGTTTTCCAATACGCTCTGCAAATCATCAATCGATTTCAAATAATGCCCTTTGTCTCCCAAGCGCGCGCGATTGAAATCATTTTCGAAACAAACAACCGGCAAGCCGGCCGCCATCAGATTCGCCAGCTTTCCGCTGGATTCGGCGCTTCCGCTTTTCGGGTCAATTCCGGCGCTGGCAAGCGCGAGATAGTGCGGCAGGGAAAAATATTTCACACGCCCGGCGAAATAGACGGTTTTTTCAAGATCATTTTCGGCGATATATTTTTTGTATTTTTCCTCATCCTCGCCAAACCCGCCAAGCAAAAGTTTCCAGTTGCTATTTTTAAGGTTTAGCCTTAAAAATGCTTCGAGTAGTTCTCCGACACCTTTATTATCGCTCAATCCGCCGACATAGACCAGTAATTTTCCATCCCCGGTCCATTCTCTTATCTTTTTTATTTTTTCTTGTTCGGCTTCGGATAATTTCGGCGAATTTTGAAACAAATCCAAATCAATCCCGTCTTTTATCACGGTTGTAGACGTCGGACGTCTACAAGAAACATTCTCGCTGCTGACGACGATTTTATCTGCCCAATTGATGACTATTCTTGCCATCCAAACAAAAAATTTGCGGGCGCCAGAGTGATTTCGGCTATAACTTTTGAATTCCTCGTCAATGTTTCCTTGCAAATCAAAAACAATCGGAATTTTTTTGAAGGCCGCTTTTTTTGCCAAATAGCCGATTGCCAGGCCTTCGTACAAATGCGCGTGAATTATATCGGGATTATACTTTCTGATTTCGCGCCGGACAAGAAAAAGCATTTTGAGATCAAGCCAAATTTTTCCCCACGAAAATCCGGGAGAGATTTTTTTGTAGCATGCCGGCCCTTTGATGCGCGCAATATCGAGGTCGGAAACATTTTCACCAATATGATAAGTACAAAGGCGCACCTTGGCGCCCAGTTTTTGAAGATATTTCGCTTCATTCAAAATCCGCATATGAGCGCCTCTGTCCGAAAAAAAAGGCGTCGCGGCAATGGTGAGTATTTTCAATGCTATTTTTCCTAACATTGAATGTTAGGACGCTCCTAACATTCAATGTTAGGTCAATTTTCGACGATCTCTCTTATTTTGTAATTCATCTTCCCTTGCGCTTTGTAATAGTTTTTGACGGCGATGTCGGCAAGCAGACCAAAGATGAAAAGCTGAATGCCCATGAGAATCATGAAAACGGCGATGAGCGGCCAGATCTTGTTCGACATCGGAACGGCATAGAAAACGCGCGCCACGACAAGCGCCGCGCCTGACGCGATGCCGACAAAAAATATGATGAGGCCTCCGGCACCGAAAAGATGAAGCGGCCGATTGGCATATTTTTTCCAAAACCAAACCGAGATCATATCCACAATCCCCTTCATTCCCCGTTTCCAATTGTATTTTGTCACGCCATGCTTGCGGGGATGATGCGCGACCGGAATTTCCGCCACTTTGAAGCCCTGCACCTTGAGCAGAGCCGGAATGAAGCGGTGCATTTCGCCGTATAGGTCCAAATCATCAAAACATTCCCGCTTGTAGGCTTTGAGGCTGCAGCCGCTGTCATGAATCCCGTCGTTTATGAGAAACTTTCTGGCGACATTGGCGGCGCGCGAAGATATTCTTTTGAAAAAATCATCCCGCCTTTTCACCCGCCAGCCGGAAACGACTTCAAATCCTTCATCCATTTTTTCAAGAAGAAGTTTGATGTCCGCCGGATCATTTTGCAGATCGCCGTCCATTGTGATGATGATTTCTCCGGTTGAATTTTTGATCCCCGCGTCAAAAGCCGCCGTTTGGCCGAAGTTCTTGCGAAATGTGATGAGTTTGAGCGGATGCAAAGACCGGCAGGTCTCATTCGTCTTGTCTTTGCTTCCATCATCGATGAAAACAATCTCAAAAGACTTGCCCAAGTTTTGGCAGGCTTCAACGATCTTTTGATGCAATTCCCGCACATTTCCCTCTTCGTTGTACACGGGAACGATGACGGAAAGATAAGGCTTTTGATTGGTATTTTCCATGGCTTTATGATAATCTAAAAGTAGATAAAAATCAAAGTATCGCATCTCATTATGAAAATATTTCTGGGCATTTTGATCTTCTTTCTCGCTTTTGGCTGGCTGGCGCTTCTGTTTTCAGCGTTCGGTTTATTGTACGCCGGAACGATAGCTTTGTCAATTCTGGCAAGTGCCATTATTTCGTGGCTTATCTATTATCTGTCATTGCGAGCGAAGCGAAGCAATCCCGAGATTGCCGCGGTCGCAAAGCTCCCTCGCAATGACAAAAATTATATATTATTTTATTTCGTTGTTCTCATTTCTCTTCTCGCCAGCTTCGCCACCTGCTATTTCGCCACGCCGACCATTTTTGGCGGACGCGACCAGGGCTCGATCGGAACCTCCGCGATATATCTTTCTCAAAATCACAGCCTGAAAATCCAAAATCCGATTGCTTCGGACCTCTTTCAAAAGTACGGCGCGGGAAAATCGCTCAATTTCCCCGGATTTGACTATGCCAAAGATGGCAGTCTCTTCTCTCGTTTCCCCGCCGGCTACACTGCCTATCTTGCCGGCGCATATAATTTGTTCGGGCTCAAAGGCATTCAATACGCGAACTTCATCCCGCTATTTTTGTTTTTTGTCCTTTTCTGGCTGATCCTCAAGGAATTTTTCGATGAAAAAATAACATTCCTTGGATTTCTCCTCGCCGCGACATTTTTTCCATTTTTGTGGTTTGCCAAATACGCCCTCACGGAAACATATATGCTTTTTCTGGTCTGGACGGGAATATATTTTCTGCTTGTCTTATTTAGAGATCCGACCCCTAAATATTCAGGGGTCGGATCTCTAAATTTTGTTCTGTCTCTCGCCGCTTTCGCCCTTTCTTCACTCGTCCGAATCGAAGGGATTATATTTTATTTGTTGGCAATAACTTATTTTCTTTTTTTGTCATCCCGAGCGAAGCCGAGGGATCTGCATGCCCTAGCAGAAAACAAGCCACTGCCAATGCGCGCAGATTCCTCCACTCCGCTTCACTCCGGTCGGAATGACAGGCTAAAAATTTCCATCTTGATCTCGACTTTGGTTTTGCTTGGCCTGTACGCGTATCTCAATTTTCCCGATCTTGTCGACAGCGGCAAAAACCTCGTCAAGGCATTTCTTCCCAATTCAGCAAAAGAGTCCGCTCCGTCGGCCAATTTGTATTCCTATCTCGCCCGAATATTTTTCAATTACAATATAGCCGCCTATGTTGTCATCGGTCTCGCCGGAATCCTCATCCTCGCGAAAAATATCCGAAAAAACTGGCAAAAACCCGAATTTTTGATGATTTTCATCGCTTTTCCGGCTTTTTTCTATCTCTTGTCGCCAATGATCACCCTCGACGAGCCGTGGCTTTTGCGCCGGTTCGTTTTTGCCGTCTTCCCCGCGCTCATTTTCTATTCAGTCTATGCCCTGCAAAAATTTTTCCGTCACAAAGTATTTTTGTATTTCGTTCTTGTTGTCCTCATCGCCGCCAACAGCGTCGTTTCTTGGCGCTTTCTCGCGACTTCGGAAAACAAAAATCTCTTGCCCCAAATTGAAAAAATTTCCCAAAAATTCAACGCGGACGATCTCATTTTGGTCGACCGGATGGCCACCGGCAGCGGATTTTCCCTCGCCAGCGAACCTTTGCGGACGCTATATGGCAAAAACGCCGTTTATTTCTTCAGCGCGGACGATTTGAAGCTTATCGATCAAAATCGCTACAAAAATATCTATCTCCTTGCGCCCCTCATGAGCGAAGAACAAAATCCTTGGTACGCCGATTTGGTCAAAAACAAATCAATGACCGACGCGCAAATAATCACCAACAACTTCCTTCAACCGTCCGACAAGAAATATTCCCTCGCCCAAAATGTCACATCGGAGGATTTGGTGGGAATTTGGAAGATAAAATAAGGAAAATTGACGCCAAACGACCAAAATAGTATAATTTGATTATGAGAATTACCAAATGCGACATTTGCAAAAAGACGATAAACCAGGACTCAAAAAGTCTTCAATTGATGGGCGGCAGCGACGACGTAGCATATATTTCTTTTGAATTATGCTCCGCTTGCAGCAAGCCTATAATAAAAATGCTAAAGGATAAGAAGCTGATAAAAATTGAGAACAAAAAAAATGGAGGGAAAAAATAATCAAGGAAAAAAAGAACTGACTTTGGAAGATTTGGCAGTGATGATGACAACGGGGTTCAAGGAATCACGCGAACATACCAAAAAACTGATAGATGAAAAAATAGAATGGCTGGCAAGAAATACCCAAGACAATTTTTTGAGTATTGAAGGAAGATTGGATGGTGTTGAGGGAAAACTAGGTAAAATAGAAACCGGCATGGAAGATATCAAAGCCGAAATCAACAAAAAAGTCGACACATTCGCCCACAAGGATCTTGAAATCAGAGTGGAAAAAGTTGAAGAAAAGCTCCAATTGAAACCGAAACTCAAATTCGCTTGAAAAACCCGCGAAGAATTCCGGCCGCGCGCCGGTTTTTTCTTGTGTTTTGCTAGTTTTTTTGTATAATGCGTATAAAGGCAAACATGAGAGCTACACGAGCAAAATATTTGACAACGCGGAGTAATTAAAAAATACGATTATGAGAGACAAGCTAAAGGAAATTTCAAAAATCACTTCGGAGCTCTCCCGGAACGATGAATTTGTCCAGTCGATCAATTCGGCCAAGGATGAAATAATCAAATCCCTTGAGAAAAAAGGCAAATTGATGGTTTGCGGCAACGGCGGCAGTGCGACGCAAGCTTCGCATATGGTCGGCGAGTTTGTCGGGCGCTTTGCTTTCGACCGGCCGGCCTTGCCCGCGATATCTTTGTTTGATTTGGCAACAACAACGGCTGTTGGAAACGATTATGGATATGACGATATTTTTTCCCGTTTCGTTGACAGCTTGGGGAATGAAAATGATATATTGTTTTCCATCAGCACTTCGGGCAATTCAGGCAATTGTCTCAAGGCGATGGAAGCCGCGAAAAAGAAAAATATCAAAAACATCGCCCTTCTCGGAAAAGACGGCGGGAAAATGAAAAAAATCGCCGATGTCGCAATTGTTGTGCCGAGCAACAACACGGCCTTGATCCAAGAAATACATTTAGCCGCTATTCATTGGATTTGCGAAGAAGTGGAAAAACATTTTTTTGGAAAATAATAAAAAAAACTATATGATATCAACTGATCGCGCCAAAGAAATCCTCTCCAATGCCAAAAACAAGCCTGTTCTGGCGCTTGGAGACGTGATGCTGGACGCCTATCTCGCCGGTCCCGTCGAGAGATTGTCGCAAGAAGCGCCGGTTCCCGTCATTGCCGTCGAGGATGAACAATTTTTTCCGGGCGGAGCGGGAAACGCGGCCAATTGCATGTCCACGATTGGAATTGCGACACATCTTGTCGGAGTCGTTGGAGGCAAAGGCCGAATAGACTACGGGAAAATTCTCGAAGAAGAATACAAAAAATGCGGAATAATCACGCATTTTTCCGCCGACCCGCGGCGAAAAACAACCTTGAAACTGCGGCTCGCGGCCGTGAAAACGACCAAACAGCACGTCGCCCGGGTGGATATGGAAGACACGGCGCCGCTCGACGCGGAAAAAGAAAAAGAAATTTGCGATTATCTGCAAGGCTTGGCGCGAGAAGTGAAACCACTCGTCATTTCGCTTCATGATTACAAAAAAGGATTTCTGACGGAAAATATCTTCAAAAATGTCTGCGAAATTTCCAAAAGCAACAATATTCCAATTTTTGCCGATCTGAAGCAGGATACTTTCGTGAAATTCAGGAAATTCATTTTGATCCCTTCGCTGTTTTTTTTGAAGCCCAATCGAAACGAATCCGTCGAAACGGCAAAAATTTTGAACGGATTTGACAAAGACGGCAGCTCCGACGAGGAACTCTCGGAAGTGGCGAAGATCATTCAAAACGAAACGCCGATCAACATCACCATCACCCGCGGAGGAAAAGGAGCGGCTCTCTTTGAGATCGGCAAAGACCCCTATTTCGTCCGTCCCGAAGAGGTCGAGGAGCAATATGACGTGGCCGGCGCGGGCGACACGGTTGAAGCCTTTCTTGTGGCCGGGTATCTGGGCGGCGCCACAATGCCCGAAGCGCTTGAGATGGCCATCGCCGCTTCCCAAGTCGCCATCCGCAAATTCGGCACTTCGGTCGTGACGGAAGATGAATTGTTAGGTTGGATTGAAAAATAAACATTCAATGTTAGGCGGCCTAACATTGAATGTTGGAAAATTATGAAAAAAATAATATTTCTTGATCGCGACGGCACAATAAATGTTGATACGGGATATATTCACGAAATAGAAAAATTTCAATTCGAAAACAATGCTGTCAAGGGACTGCAAGAACTTCAGAAAAAAGGTTTTGAATTCATTGTCGTGACAAACCAATCCGGAATTGCAAGGGGCTATTACACGGAAGAAGATTTTTGGAAATTCAATGATCATGTTATTTCTGAACTCGAAAAACACGGAATCAAGATATTGAAAACGTATTTCTCTCCTTTTCATCCGGAAAAAGGCGTTGGAAAATACAAAAAAGATTCAACTTGTCGCAAGCCCGGAACCGGAATGCTGGAATATGCCGAAAAAGATTTTCAAATCGACAACAAAAATTCCTGGATCATCGGGGACAAATGGGCGGACGTGAAAACCGGAGCAGATTTCGGAATCAAATCCATTTTAGTAAAAACTGGAAAAGGCGGGAGTGGTGATGAAAAATACGAACCAAAGCGCTATACTTACGTTGCTGAAGATCTGCTTGATTCCGCCAATTTTATTGCTGAAAATGAAGCAAGTCGCGAACTTCGCGAAGCGTCAAAACATTGGGAGAATAAATTGAGATAAGCTATGAACCACAAAGAAAAAATAAAATCGCTTGAGGAAATTCTCAAGATCGTCGCGAAGGCGAAAAAAGAAGGCAAAAAGATCGTCACGACCAACGGGTCCTTCGACCTTGTTCACGCGGGACACATTGATCTTCTTCAAAAAGCGAAATCAAAGGGAGACATTTTGATCGTCGGGATCAACAGCGACAAATCAGTTCGAGAATACAAGAAAAAACCGGGACGGCCGATCGTTCCGGAGAAATATCGCGCCGAACTTCTCGCCGCGATCGAGTATGTCGATTTTGTTTTTCTTTTTGACGATCTCATTCCCAACGCCTGGCTCGACAAAATCCGTCCCGACGTCCACGCCAACAGCGCGGAATATGGCACCAAATGCGTCGAAACGGAAATCCTCGACCAATACGGCGGAGAACTTTTTCTTGTGCCGAAAGTTGACATTCCCCTCTCGACTTCCCTCATTGAAGCGAAAATAAGAGAAGAAAAATAGCATTATTTCTTGAACGAAAAAGAATTGAGTTTTTTTCCAGTCGTCGCCGAATAAAGAACGGTGACGATTTTTTTCTTGCTCGTTTTCACGATCAGGAAATGTTTTTCAAGATTGAAATAATCCGTGAGACCCGCAAGCGGGGCGGGAGAAGCCGCCGTGTCAGTATTGCCAACAATAAGCTGATGGATGGAACGCGTAGCGCCCGAAAATATCGACGAATCGATTTTTCTCCTCGCGAAAAGATGTTCGTGGCCGGAAAAAACAGCCGTCACTTTGTGCCGGTCCAATATTTCCCAAAGCGCGTCGCGCTCGGCGGGATACGCATCGAGCGCGCTTCCGATATGGGCGCTCACAGGATATGCCGGCGCGTGAAAAAATACGAAAGTATTTTTCTTCTTGCTTTGCGTGAGATCCTGCTCGAGCCAGTTTCGCTGATCGGCGTTTACAACATTATTTTCCGGTTTCGAGCTGTTGAGCACGACAAAATGAGAATCGCCTTTATTGAAAGCATAGGCAAGTTCCGAATATCCGACCGGCCCGTTTTTTGGCAAAGAAAAAGTTGACTGCCAAAGCGCGTCGGCGTTGGAACATACCCGATCGTGATTTCCCATCGCCGGATATGTTTTTTTGAGAATCGACGCGACAGCACTTTTCCAATTTGCGAAATATGTCGCGCAAGTCGCTTCATCAAGACAATCATTGATCAGATCCCCAACGACGATTGTTGCCCGAACTTTCTTTTTTTTGATAAGCTTTGCCGCAAGCTGGGTGCCGCCCGCCGCGTTTCCGGCCACAAAGTCTTTTGTATCCCCCATCACGGCGAACGTAACGGCAAATGCGCATTCAGAAAAAAACGCGAAAGAAAATGCCGCCGCCAGAACGAATAGAAATATTTTTTTGTTTCGCATTTTTGTTTTTTTAATTTTTATCTCGGATATTTTTTGACCAATTCTTTGAATTTTTCAATCGCCTCTTCCGGTTTGATAATCAACCGGCAAGGGTCTTTTTTCCACCTCACAGACAAGTCTTTGCAGCCTTCATCCCAGCAGGGATAGCATTTGAGGCTCTTGGGGGGCTCCAGAACCTCGTATTTGGGGTAGAAGCCAATTCTGGCTTCCGGCTTCACTCCCCCCGTGAAAATGGCCAGAAACGGAATTCCGGCGAGCGCCGCGATGTGATAGGCGCTTGTGTCGGTTGAAATGACATATTTGCCGAGTTTCACGACTTCGATGAATTCGGCGATGGTTTTCGTCTTGCCGACGAGATTCACAACTTTTTTGCCGGTATAATATTTGCTGTCTTTTGTTCCGACAACAAGCGGCACAAATCCCATTTTCTCGACGGCTTTGATCAAGACGGGATAATACGGTTCCCACCAGCTGCGAGCGGGATTGGAAGCGATCAAATTGAATACGACAAATTTCTGATTAATATCGACATTCAAATCAGAAAATAATTTCTCCACTTTTTTTCTCGCAATCGGATAGTCCGGCATCGGAACCAGCTCAAATTTCGGATCAAGCTTCATATCGCGAGAATAGATCAAGTGCCGATTGATTTTGTTGTCTTCTTTCGTCCGACCCCAAATCGGCCCGAAATTCATTTCAAGGTCAATGAAATTGAAAACTTTCGCTCCCTCGCCGGTTGAGATTGGAAGCGGCGAATATTTTTTTCCGTCGGGAATCGCGACAAACTCGTCGAAAATTCCAAACCCCGCCATCATCTCGATGTTGCGCTCATAGGTCGCCAAAATCAATTTTCGATCCGGATATTTTTCGCGCAAATTTTTGAAAGCGCTCACGCCCATCAAAACATCCCCGATTCCGTCATCGCGAACGATCGTAATAGAATTTTTGTATTCGTCCGGATCAAACGCAATTCTTTGTCTTCCGCTTTCATAAAGTTCTTTAATCTTTTTTCCCCATTTTTTCTTCAAAAGCTGCCTGTCCGGCTCCCCTTTTCTCCAATCGCGCGAAGAACATTCAAAATGAAAAACTTCCGCCGCGGGATTGTACAAAGTTTTGAATCCGGCCTCCGCCAGCCGGAAACAAATATCCGGATCTTGAGCCTCTTCTTTGAAATCCTCGCCCAATTGAAAACGATCATATACGTCGTGCCTCATTGCCGCGCAGGCAAAAGTGACGGTCGGGACATAGGCCTTGAAATTGGCTTCCTGAAGACTTTTCGGCTTTTTGGCGTATATCGCGACGACATGGCCTGTTTCGTTGCATTCCATTCCCGCGTGCTGGATCGTTTCGTCTTTGTATAAGAGCTTTCCCCCCACCACGCCGATCCGTTTGTCGCGCAGCGGATCAACCAATTCGTCGATCCAATTTCCTTCGACGACCGTATCATTGTTGAGAAGAACGATATATTCCCCCCGGGCGTGATTTTTGACGAGATAATTGCAATTTTTCGAGAAAAAATAGTATTTCAATTTGACTATTTTGACATTCGTGTACTTCTTTCGAATTTCCCAATAGAATTTCCGCACTTTCCACTGCCGGCTCCCCGTGTCGCCGATGATGATTTCGACTTTATACTTTTCGCTCAAATTCTTTTCGATTGATTCAAGGCAAGGCTTGATCAAATCAAGATGATTTTTTGACAAAACAACAATCGACACCAGATTTTTTTCAAAGTCGCTCCAAGTCGGATAGGTCACGGGCATCTGCCCTTTTCGTTTCTTGAGGTGCCGCTTCACGGCAAAATTGACGCCGGAAATTCCGCCGATTTTGAACTCGTCCCACGCGAGGCGCGAGAGGCCGTGATATTTTTGCAAAAAGCCCTTGGTACGGCCTTTATAATGCTTCAGATCCATATAATTGAATTTTATCAGAAAATGGGATATTATAGAAGAGTAATCTTTGGATAGTCCAAAATCTGTCTTTTTTATACCGAAGTAGAAAAATCTTGACACATTATTGGAGTTGAGTGTAAAACGGAAGCAACTTCAAATAAGAAGCCTGTGTCGTTTTGCGTTGCAGGCTTTTTAGTTCTACAATACGCTTCATGAAAAATTTTGCATTTTTCCGTTTTTTTTGTATAATACGCATATGGGCAAATACGAGCAAAATATTCTTGAAATAAAGGACAAAATAGTCAAAGAATTCAGTCCGGAGAAAATTATCCTTTTCGGCTCTTATGCGTGGGGGAATCCGACCGATGACAGCGATGTTGATTTGCTTATTGTGAAAAAAAGCAAAAAGCCAAGAATTGAAAGGACGCAAGAGATGAAGAAATTTTTATGGCGCGACAAAGTGCCGATGGATTTGCTGGTTTATACGCCGGAAGAAATTGCTAAAAGCATAAATGAAAATCAAAATCTTTTTATAGAAGATATTGTGCGAAATGGAAAAATTCTTTACGAGAAACCGGGAAACGCTTTTGCCATTATGTTTCCTCAACGGCCATTAATTGTCTTACACTAAAATATGCTAACTGATTATGCTAAAAGTTGGTTTGTGCGCGCAGACGAGGATTTGACGCTCATTGAAGTGATACTAAAAGAAGATGCTGTCCTTCCAAACCCTATTTGTTTTCATGCCCAGCAAGCGGGAGAAAAATATCTAAAAGGATTTTTGGCTTATCGCGACCTGCATGTCAGAAAGGTCCATGACATGGAAATTCTTGTTACGGATTGCGTGACTATAGATCAGTCTTTTGAAGAATTGCGGGATAAGGCAAGATTTCTAGATCAATTTTACACCGAATCGCGCTATCCGGATGACTACATAGAGTTTTCTCAAGAAAATGCCGACAATGCCTATGAAGCCGCAAAAGAAATAAAAGAATTTGTGCTTTCGAGAATAAAGTGAAAAAATCAACTATATGAATCAAAATAAGGCAAAGAAAGAGGAGATCAACTTTTTCGATTTGCCTTCACAAGAAAGAGAAGAAATTATCAAAAAAGCCGCGAAACTCTCCGCGCAAGACCAAAGAAACCTCATGGAAGAATATGATCGTAAATTCGGCAGTCTTCAGACTGATTCCTGCAAATAAACAACTATTCAGCAAAAACCGGCATGATGCCGGTTTTTTGATGCCCAAAAATTTGAATTTTATCAGAAAATGAGATATTATAGAAGAGTAATTTCAAATCAACCAATATTATGCCCGAATTCAAGAAAATAAGCATCGTTGTGCCGGTGTACAACGAAGAAAAAACGCTCGACAAAATCATCTCCGCGGTGGAAAACGCGGATGTTTTTGGCCTTGAAAAAGAGGTTGTTCTCGTGAATGACTGTTCCAAAGACAAATCCAAAGAAATTCTTGAAAAATACGCCCAAAAACACAAAGTTCTGCATCACAAGCGGAACTTGGGCAAAGGCGCCGCGCTCAAAACGGGATTTGGCGCCGCGACCGGAGACATCGTCCTCATCCAAGACGCGGATTTGGAATACGATCCAAATGAATATGTGAATTTGCTCAAACCCATTCTCGACGGCAAAGCGGACGTCGTTTTCGGCTCGCGCTTTTCCGGCGCCGGCCCGCACCGCGTGCTCTACTATTGGCACTACGTCGGAAACAAAATACTCACTCGCCTTTCCAATATGCTGACCAATCTCAATCTCACGGATATGGAAACTTGCTACAAAGCTTTCACGAAAGAAATCATGGACCAGATCCACCCCAAGCTCGAATCGAAAAGATTCGGCATCGAGCCGGAAATGACCGCCCGCGTCGCAAAACTTTCCAAACGCGACAAATGCCGGATATATGAGATCGGAATATCCTATTCCGGCCGAACATACAAAGAGGGGAAAAAAATCGGAATGAAAGACGGTTTCGAGGCGATTTGGTGCGTGGTGAAATATAATATTTTTTCCAGATGATCGAAAAAATATCCGCCATATCGAAAAAATATCCGAAAACCTTTGTCGCTCTCGCGTTCTCGGCCGCCAGTTTTTTTGTAAGCCTCCCCTATTTCAAAGATTTTTCTCATCTGATTCTTCCGGGCGACAGCTTTTTCACCGCCTGGACGATAGGCTGGAATATTCATATCCTTTCAACTGATCCGGCCAATTTTTGGAACGCCAATATCTTCTATCCGACTCAAAACACACTGGCTTTCAGCGAGGGTCTTTTTGCGCAAACTGTGATAGCACTGCCGTTTTTTTTGCTCACGAAAAGTTTGATCTTTTCATACAATATCCTCATTCTCACTTCGTATTTTTTGGCCGCCTGGAGCGCCTATCTTCTGGCGTTTTATTATACGAGAAAACATACGCTTTCTTTTCTTGCCGGTCTCATTTTCGGCTTCGCGGCCTATCGCATCGTGAGTCCGGGACATTTTCAGAATCTGCACATTTTTTGGATGCCGCTCGCGATTTTGTTTTTGCAAAAATATCTTGATCTCGGAAAACGAAAGTATCTGATCTTTTTCGCGCTTGTTTTTTCCGGACAAATTCTTTCTTCGTGGTACAACGGATATTTTTTGGGTCTTTTGGTTTTGTTTTTCTTGGCATATAATTTTTCCGCAACTCTGGACAAATTGAAAAAAGATTTCAAAAGTTTTCTGCTAGCCGGTTTGATAATCGTCATTCTCGTCGCACCCTTCGCCTATCCTTATGTCAAATTGAATATGGGAAAAAGCGGCGCCGGATATTCACTTGACGCCGCCGCGGACGGCTCGGCTGATTTCGGAGGCTATCTCATCCCGGCGCCTTTCACGCCAATCGGACAATGGATGGCAAAAAATATCATTGTCAAAAAAGAATGGGGAGAAAATATGCATTTCATCGGCTTCGTCCCCCTTTTCGCGATTTTGCTCTATTTTTTCTTGAAATACAGAAAAAAAATTGAACCGCCGGCTGATTTGAAAATAAAATTTTGGCTTTGGGGCGCTCTTGTTTTCACGATTTTGTCTTTTGGACCGTTTTTGTGGTGGCAAGATCATTTGACGCGAATCCGCCTGCCCTACTATTTCATTTATCGATTCGTTCCGATCACCCATTTCATGCGCACGCCCAGCCGGATGAATATTTTGGTTTTGCTCTGTCTTGCCATCGCCAGCGCTCTGATTTTTTCGCAAGTGAAAATAAAAAGCAAGATTCTCCCCAGCCTCGCCGTGATTTTTGTTTCTTTTTTTATTCTTTTCGAATCGCATGATATTTTTCTCGCCAAAGCTTTGGTCAAAAAAGGAGAATGCTTGCCCGCCGGCGAGGCGGGTCCGCCTATTTTTGAAGAAATGAAAAAAGATCAAGACATCAAAGCGCTGGCAGTCCTTCCCGTCCCCGAAGACCACGGAAAAAACGCGGAATATATGCTCGACAGCGCCTGCTGGGGATACAAGCCCCTTTTCAATGGTTACTCCGGATATTTCCCGGGAAAATACGGCGCCAACGCCAAAACCATCGCCACTTTCCCCTCGGACGAAAGCCTTGCTACAATGAAAAAGTTGGGAATCACGCATATGCTTGCCTATCTCGACAAGTTTTCGAACAAAACAGAGATATTGAACAAAATAAGGCAAAATGAAAAAATTGAAATAATTCGCGAGGATGATGATTTTTTGCTGACGAGAATTTAGCAAAAAAATTGACAAATTATAAAAAAATAAATAGACTATCCGGAAGACAAAAAGTTCAAAGGAGGCAAGTTATGAATATAAAGCAAATCGTCATTTTGGCGGGAGGGCTGGCGACGAGACTTCGCCCCATCACGGAAAAAATTCCCAAATCGATGGTGGCGGTCGCGGGAAAACCTTTTTTGGAACATCAGATCGCTCTTTGCAAAAAAAACGGCGTCAAGGAAATCGTTCTCTGCGTCGGCCATCTCTGGCAGCAGATCCGGGACTATTTCGGCGACGGAAGCCGGTTCGGAGTGAAAATCGCCTACTCCGTGGAAAATGAACGGCTGGATACCGGCGGCGCGCTCAAAAACGCGCTCCCCTATCTCGATGAAGAATTCTTCGTGATGTACGGCGATTCCTATCTTACCGCCGACTGGCAAGCCGCGGCGCGCGTTTTCAAGGAATACGGCGACGGAGGCTTGATGACGGTTTTTCGAAACGACGGATCGCTCGGCGTCCCCAGTCAAATAACCGTCAAAGGGAACCGCGTCATCGATTTCACCAAAACCGATTTCAATCCGGAGATGAAGTTCGTCGAATACGGCCTCAATGTTTTTAGCCGGGATACGATCTCGCAAATCAGAGAAAGTTCATTCCCGATCAGCCAATATTTCGACCTACTCATCGCCAAAAAACAGCTTCTTTCGTATGAATCCCCAAAAAGATTCCACGAAATCGGCTGCCCGGAGGGACTGGCAGAGCTTGAACAATTTTTGGCGCTTTAAGACAGCGCACTTGACAAATGCATTTTATTGGTATAACATGGAATGTTCCTAAAAAATCAAGGAGGGCAGTGATCAATGGCAAACATTTTCTCCGGAATCCGCTCATTCTTCTCTAATCGTGCAATGGCACTTGAAGGGAAGAAGTGGCCTTACACGCTCAAGCGGTATATCGAGATCGCACGCAGCGAATGGATAAAGGAAATAGAGCTGGAGCTGACAGAAATATCCGGCTTTGAAGCAAACTGCATTGAATTGTCATTGAAATCGGGAGGGAAACGGGTGGTTGTTTGTGAGATATCCTCACATCGAATCGGAGTCGCCCTTTCCTTCAATTCCTTGTCGGCAAGAACCGCAGAATATAGGGCATGGGAAAGAGCCATTGAGATTGCTGAGCGGCTGGAAAAAGAGGGCTTCAAGGTGGTTCTCTTTGATAAATCAATGACCTTGGCTCAAGCCAAAAAGTTCTTGGCGCCATGCAAGGGAACACTGCAAAGAATGGCAAGGGGCACGGGAGTTCCTCTTTCGATGGCATCTTTAAGTGAAAAGATGTTTCTGTCGGTATAAGAAAAACTTAATGATTTTTTAAGGGTGATGTGAATCTGCATCGCCCTTTTAATTTGCGCTTAACTAATATTTTTCAAAAATAAAAAAATAATCGGGTTGATATACCATATTTCATTGACAAGAAAGCCTTTTTGGGCTAGCCTGAAGACAACTTTGCGGGAGGGCAATTTCGCCCTTTGAAAATTCATCATAAACAAGCCATTATTTGGCTACTATTTCTCTTTTTGGAGGTGAAACGAATGTACAGAATGCTGCTTGGAAAGGTTCCTCTCCGGCTCTCAATGGGCGGAGGCGGGACTGATATCGCGTCATTTTTTTCACAGGAAGGCGGATTTTGGACATCGGCGGCACTTGACCTCTATGTCCGGATCACCGCCAACCGGCGATGGAGCCCGCACTGGATCGTGAAATATTCCAACACGGTGCAGATGGTCGAAACGATCGACGAGATCGAACACAACATTATCCGGGAAGCGCTCAAATTTTTGAAAGCGCCCAAATGGCTCAAAGGCAAAGGACTTGAGTTGAACCTCATTTCCGATGTTCCCGGCTCTTCGGGACTTGGCGTTTCCGGGGCTATCACCGTCAATCTTCTTCAAATCCTGCACGCCATGAAAGGCGACAATCTGCCCCGCAAGGAATTGGCGGAAGAAGCCTATTTCGTCGAGCACGATCTTTGCGGATCGGCAGCGACAGGCAAGCAGGATCAATACATCGCCGCTTTTGGCGGCATCACTTCCTTTGAGGTGACCCGCAATGGCTATGTGGAGGTCTATCCCCTGGAAGTGGATCTGCGAACCCGCTTGGAACTGAACGAAAATCTGGTTCTCTTTGGCACTGGTTTGTCCAGGCCCAAATCGGCCGCTGAAACTCTCAAGGAGCAGGGGCTGGGCGGCACAGAGAAACAAAAGCTATCCAAGGAAAAAGTCGCGTATTTCCACCGCATCAAAGAGATCGGACTGGAGCAGCAACAAGCGATGCTGAACGGCAATACCCGCCGTTTCGGCGAACTTCTCGACGAGCATTGGGAAACCAAAAAGCTCTATTCCGACCACACCGCCAACCCGGCCATCGACGATCTGTATAGGATCGCCAAAGAAGCCGGATCCATCGGCGGGAAAGTGATCGGAGCCGGCACGGTCGGCGCCTATTGGCTTTTCTATGTCGAAGCGGATCGCAAGGCCTCGCTCCGCGACGCTCTGCGCGAATACAACCTCGAAGAAGTCCCATGGTCTTTTGTGGATCACGGAAGTATGATCAGCTACTGCGAATAACTTTCGCCCAAACCAAAGGAGATATCAAGATGGAAGAAACAAAAAGAGAGTTTTTTCTGAACCGCTTTTTGGAAATGGAGCAGATCGCCAAGGAAATGGTCAACCAGATCGACACCCTGGAGCATATGGTGAGCATCCTCGATAACCTCCGCATCCAGAAAGGACGATTGTTCTTCTGCGGAGTCGGCGGGGGCGCCGGAAACGGCACTCACGCCGCCGGCGACCTTTTCAAGAGCGCTCGCATCCAAACCATTTGCCTCACGGACAATGTGCCGACCCTCACCGCCATCACCAATGACGAGGGCTGGCCCCGGGTCTTCGTGGACCAAATGGAGATCTGGAATTTCGGCCGATATGACGCCCTTTTCGTCTTCTCGGTCGGCGGCGGAGACGCCAAGCGCCGCATCTCGGCCAACATCGTCAAGGCCGTGGCCTACGCCAAGAAAAAGAAGTGCCCCGTCCTCGGCGTGGTCGGGAAAGTGGACGGCTATACCGCCCAAAACGGCGATGCCGTCATTGTGTGCCCGACCGTCAACCCGGACTACCGCACGACCCATACGGAGAGTTTGCAAAGCTATGTCGCCCACCTCCTCACCGAGGCTTTGCGCCAAAGGAGCGCCAAGTGGGAATCAGTGATGTAGGGCTTCCCAAAGCGGTTTTTTTGGATCGGGACGGAGTGATCAATCCGCCTGTCGGGCTCGACGAGTTCGGCGGAACGGAAAGCCCGCTCCGTTTCGAAGATTTTCAAATTTTTCCATGGACAGCCGAAGCTATCAAGCTTCTCAACGGCCTCGGCTTCTATGTTTTTGTCGCCACCAACCAGCCGGCGGTCGCGAAAGAAAAGATGACTATTTTGGAGCTGGAAAATATGCATTTTCATCTGACCTATTGGGTTCGGAGCGAAGGCGGCATCATCGACAAGATATATGCCTGTCTGCACCATCCGGATCCCGCGCAAGTGAAAGTGCCCGCGCTCCTCGCGGACTGCGATTGCCGCAAACCCAAACCCGGAATGCTTTTCCAAGCCGCCCGGGAGCACAACATTATCCTGCGCTTTTCCTGGATGATCGGCGACACATGGAAAGACATTGCAGCCGGCCAATCTGCCGGCTGCCGGACAATTCTCATCCGAAATGAGATCGACAACGCCGGCAAAACCTTGAACCCCGACTTCACGGCGGAAAACCTGCTGGAAGCGGCCAAAATCATTGAAAGGGAGGAATTGAAGCTATGAAAGAGCAACTGACGGACGGACTGTTGTTTCTCGACACGGCCGACCTCGGCGTGATCGAGAAGTATATGAAACTGGGCATCGTGGACGGCGTCACTACCAACCCCAATATAATGAAAGAGTGCGGGGTCGTGGGCGGCTTCGCGGTCATCCGCGACTATTCCAAGCAAATTGCGAAACTCATCGATCCCTTGCCGTTGTCGCTGGAAACCTCGAGCCCCGAGGGCGACGAAAATGAAATCCTCGACCAAGCGCGGGAATTCGCCTCCTGGAGCCCGAACATCAATGTCAAAGTGACCATCACCGACGCCCAAGGAAAACCCCTGCTGGGGGTCATCAAACAGCTCGTCGATGAAGGCATCGCCGTGAACGCTACCGCCATGATGAGCGTGAGTCAGTGCTTCCTGGCGGCCAAAGTCGGCGCCAAGTATGTCTCCCTCTTCCTGGGCCGGATCGCCAATATGGGCTACGACCCCCGGAAAGAAGTCTATGACCTGCGCAATCTGCTGGATCGCACCGGCCTCCCCGCCCAGATCATCGCCGCCTCGAGCCGCGAGGCTCTCAATGTGGTCGAGTGGTGGAAAGCCGGGGCGCACATCATCACCGTCACCCCGAATCTCTTGAAGCCCTGTATCGACCACCCCTACACCCTCGACACCGTGAAGCTCTTCGACCGCGCCGCGGCCGACTGGCTCCCGGGCTGGAGGGACTGGAAATCCCGGCAGAAATAGCTGCCGGCGGGCAAAGCCCGACAAATGAAAAGGATTAGGCAAACCCTTGCGATATTTTCCCCGAACGGGTAAAATAAAAGCAAGGAAAGCCTAATCCTTTTTTCTTTGTTTGATTTTATGAAAATTCTTGTCACCGGGGGCGCCGGATTCATCGGTTCGCATCTTGTCGATCATCTTCTGAAAGACGGTCATAGCGTGAAAGTATATGACAACTTGAGCGGCGGAAACCACAACTTTCTCGATCATCACAAAAAAAACAAGCGCTTCTCTTTTGTGAAGGCTGATCTGACTGATTTCAAAAAGCTCAAAAAAGAATCGAGAAACATCGAGATGGTTTTTCATTTGGCCGCCAATTCCGACATCTCCAAGGGAATCACCGACCCGAGCATTGATTTTGAGCAAACAACCAAACATACTTTTCATCTACTGCAGGCAATGAAAGAAAATGGCATAAAAAAGCTTTTTTTCACCTCCGGAAGCGGAATATACGGTGATGTCGGATCAACCTATACCAAGGAAAGTTTCGGCCCCCTTGTCCCCGTTTCGATGTATGGCGCGACAAAACTTTCCGCCGAAGCGATGATATACGCTTTTTCCAATTTTTTTGACATTCAAGCCTGGGTTTTGCGCCCGGCCAACATCATCGGCCCCCGTCTCACGCACGGCGTCGTTTTTGATTTCATCCGAAGACTCAAAAAAGATCCAAAAAAACTCCAAATCCTCGGCGACGGAAAACAGAGCAAATCATATCTCTATGTTTTGGACGTGATTCGCGCCATCGACCTCGTCACCAAAAAAGCGAAGAAGAAGATAAACATATTCAACATCGCCTCAAACAGTTTCATCACCGTCAATTCCATCGCGGATGTCATCACCAAAGAGATGAACATCAACCCGAAGCGAAACTGGACCGGCGGAAAAATCGGCTGGAAGGGCGATGTTGCCAAAGTGAGGATAAACAACTCCCAAATCACCCGCCTCGGCTGGAAACCGAAATACAATTCCCGCCAAGCCGTCCAAAAAACCGTCCGCGTGGTTTTGGAAAAAGATAAGGAATTTTAGAAAAATGCTTTATATAAGCAAAATAAAATGAATAAAATCAAGAATTTTATATCGTGATGAAAAATTCTTGACAATATTTCACAAAATAATATAAGATGGAAGTAATAAAAATTATTACTTCCATATCACAAATAAAAATGGACAACACGACTGCCGCATTATACAAAAGCTCCAAAACAATTTTCACCAGCGAAGATTTGGCTTTATTGTGGCAAGAAACAGATAAGGACAATCTCAAAGCAAAGATTTCCTACTACGCGAAAAAGGGTTCTCTCTTGCGGCTGACAAGAGGCGTTTTCGCCAAAGACAAAAAATACGATCCAAGAGAGCTGGCAACGAGCCTTTATATTCCTTCTTATGTAAGTTTTGAAACGGCGCTTCGGGAAGCGGGAATAATTTTCCAGCATTATGAAACAATCTTCGCCGCCGGACCGTGGTCAAAAACGAAAAAAATCGACAGACGCGCTTTCACATTCAGAAAAATGAAAAAAAGTCTGCTTTTCAATCCATCCGGCATAATCATCCGGGATAACTACGGCATAGCCTCGCCGGAGCGGGCATTCATGGATATGATCTATCTTTTCCCGAAATATTATTTTGACAACCTAAAATCGATAAACTGGAACAAATGCCGCAAACTGGCAAAGATTTATGCCAATTCGGCGCTAATCAAACGGCTCGAAGAATATCGCGAAAAATATGCTTGATAGAGAAAAACACCAACTTCTGATGGGACAAATTTTGAAAGATATTTATTCCGACATTGAGATCGCTCCTTTTTTGGGATTCAAAGGCGGAACCTGCGCTTATTTTTTCTTTGGCCTTACTCGCTTTTCGGTGGATCTTGATTTCGATTTGCTGGCGGAAGGAAAAAGCGTCCGAGAAACGATATTCAAAAAAATAAAAAGGATTCTGCGAAAATACGGCGCCGTCAAAGACGACTACATAAAAAGAAACACAATTTTCGCGCTTCTTTCATATGGAGACGCCGATCACAACATCAAGATAGAAATCAGCACCCGTTTGTTCGCGCCTGATATGAGAGATCTTTTTGAGCTCAAAGAATTTCTCGGAATATCAATGCTGGCCGCGAAAAAAGAATATCTCTTTGCCGGAAAACTGGCCGCTCTCGTCTCGCGCAAAATCACGGCCGCGCGCGATATATACGACATCCGCTATTTCGCGAAAAACAACTGGGATATAGACCAAAAGGCGCTGAAACTTCTGACGGGCAAAAACATCCGCGAACACCTGAAACAATGTGTCGCGACGATTGAGAAAATAAACGAAAATCAAATTTTGCAGGGAATCGGCGAACTTGTGGATGAAAAAGAAAAAAGATGGGTGAAAAAAAATCTCAAATCCGAAGCCGTTTTTCTCTTGAAAAATTATGCGTTAGCGATGAAATAATTTCTCGCAATTCCCACCAAGCCGTCCAAAAAACCTTGCGAGTGGTTTTGGGGGAAGATAAGGAATTTTAATAATCGAAAATGAGCAACAAAAAAATCACAATTCTCATCCCCTGCCTCAATGAAGAAAAAATGATTGGCGATGTAATCAAGGATTGCTGGATCGGCCTCAACAATGACAAAATCAACAACCAAGTTTTGATTGTTGACAGTGGAACAGATCAATCCGGAGAAATTGCCAAAAGCTTGGGAGCGGATGTCCTCAAAACTCCCAAAAGAGGTCTTGGCCGCGCTTATATAGACTCTATCCCTCACATCAAAGGAGATTATGTTGTTATGGGCGATGCCGACAGAACCTATGATTTCAAAGAAACTCCGAATTTCACAAAAAAGTTGGATGAAGGATATGAGTTTGTGATGGGAACACGCACAAAAGGCTGGATTGAAAAAGGGGCGCGTCCACCGCTCCATCGCTATTTCGGCGCGCCGATCACAAACTGGATCTTTAATCTTGTTTATGGAAGCAATTTTTCCGACATCCACTGCGGACTCCGGGCTATGACAAAAGACGCGCTTGTCAGAATGAATCTGAAGTCCCAATCCTGGCAATACGCGTCGGAGATGATCATCAAGTCGATCCAAATGAATTTCAAAAGAACGGAAGTTCCGATAAGATTCTACAGGGATAGGTACGGACGAGTTCCTCATCTCCGACAAGGCTGGCTCACCCCATGGAAAGCCGGCTGGATTAGCCTTCAAATGATGTTCACTCATCGGGCTGATTTCTTTCTCTATCGCCCCGGCATAGTATTCACTTTTTTGGGTCTGATAATCGTTGCCTCTCTGTCTTTCGGCCCATTTTATATATTTTCCATTCATTTTATGCTGCTCGGAATGACGCTTGCGGTTTTGGGAACAGTCAGCATCTTCATGGGAATTGTCGCCAGGGCGATTTATGATTTGTCGGGAAAAAAAATCAAAAAATATTTGAAAATGTTTCAATACAATAAGTCATTTCTTTTGAGTTTGGTTCTTTCTTTGATCGGCATACTGTTTACCTTCCCATTGGTTGGAGATTTCATTTCTTTCGGCTATAGACTGCCTTCCGGAATTCAGGATAAGTACTATCTTAGTGTCACAGGGCTCACGCTAATATTGATTGCTTTCATTAATTTTACTTTCTCCCTGCTTCTTCACGCTTTGTCGGAAAGATTGGAGGAGAAAACTCAAATAATAAAGAATTAATAACATCAAAATTTATGATCAAAAAAAGCAAGAAAAAAATCAAAGTTTGCCTTGTCGGCGCCGGCCTAATTGGAAAAGAAAGACTTTTGAGCTTCCAACAGCTTATCCAAAAAGGAAGAAGTGTTGAAATCGGTGGAATCTATGATCCATATTCGCAAAACAAGGAAGAAATTGCGAAAGAATTCCAAACAATTTTTTATGATTCGATTGACACGCTTTTTGAGACCAATCCCAATTGGATTTTCATCGCCACTCCTCATGATGACGCGGTCAGGATCACTAAAAAAGCTTTGAAAAAAGGTTTCCGAGTTCTTGTCGAAAAACCCTTGGGACGTTCGTATCGAGAAGCAAAAGGCATATATGATTGTGCCACGAAAAAAAATCAGCTCTGGGTCGGATTCAATTATCGATTTTTCGATGGAATAGCCGAGGCTATAAAAGACATCCAAAAGAAAAAATTCGGAGACTTGATTTCTCTGAATATAGTGATGGGACACGGCGGAAATCCAAAGGACAAAAAGGGCTGGAAATTGAATCTCAAAAAAGCCGGGGGCGGATGCCTCATTGATCCTGGTGTTCATCTTCTGGATTTGTGCCAAATCATATCCGGCGGTAAAATGAAAGTGAAATCCGGACTGTCGTGGAAAGGATTTTGGAAAACCGGAATTGAGGAAGAGGTTCATTTGCTTCTTGAGTGCTCCGGCTTTTTGATCAATCTTCAAGTTTCAATAGTGAGGTGGCCCAGCACATTTCGAATGGAAATCAACGGGAAAGATAAATATGGAATAATCACCGGAAGAAACCGAAGTTATGGCGATCAAAAATATGTCATTGGAGAGAGATGGGGCTGGATGAAGGGAGGAAGCCAAAAAGATTCGGAAAAAACCATTCTCACTTCCGCCAATGCTGATTCTTTCACGAAAGAAGTTGACGCTTTGCTTTTTGGAAGGAAATCCAGAGATGACCTGAAGCCATGCTCCGGAAAAGAAGCTTTGGAGATAATGAAAATTCTCGACAATTGCAGAAAATTTTTAAAATTGCCTCTATGAAAAAAATATTGATCACGGGAGGAACGGGAGGAATTGGAAGCCAAATCGTCAAGGCGCTCGCAAAAGACGGGCACGAAATCACGATTTGGTCAACGAGTCCGGAAAAATTTGAAGCGCTAAAAAAAGAATGCGCGAATTTCGCCAATCTCCAGTTTCAAAAAGTTGACATAGCCGACGAAAAACAAGTCCATGAAGCGGCTGAAAAAATAAAAGACTTGAACATTCTCATCAACGCCGCCGCGGTTTTGTGGCCGGTCAAACCTTTTCTTGAAACGGATCTGAATGAACTGAAAAAATCAATCGAAATTTCAATGTGGGGAACGATTTATACTTGCTATTTTCTCTTGCCTATTCTTGCAAAATCAAAAAATGGAAAGATCATCAACTTCAGCGGCGGAGGAGGAGCCAATGGGAGAAAAGACCATATGGCGTATAGTCTCGCGAAAACAGCCCTTGTGAGATTCACCGAAAACATAGCCATTGAAAATCCGGAAGTCGATGCCAACATTATCGCTCCCGGCGCCCACAAGACCAAGATGTGGAGTGATGAAAAAAGCGATCCAGAACCGGAAAAATGGGGCAATATGGAAGATCTTTTGAAGTTTATTAATTTTCTAGTCAGCGAAGAATCGAGCGGAATAAGCGGTCGATTCATCAATTTTAGAGATGATTGGAACAAGAAGGAATTTATTGAAAAAATAAAAGCCGACCCCGACTTTTTGACACTCCGAAGAATCGACGATTTTCAATTTACTAAAATTAATAAATAATCATGGAAAATAAAACTGCAAAAAACGATCAAGAGCAATATGACGGCTGGTGGAATAATTTTCTCTCGCTCAATATTGAAGATCCCGGTACAACCTACAGAACAAATCTAGTGATAAGTGAGATTAAATCACTGGGAGTGAACAATATCGTGGATGGTGGATGCGGATCAGCGGAACTCATAAAGAAAATTTTACAAAATGTTGATGAAGCGAAATTGTCCGGCTTTGACGTATCGGAAAAAATAATTGACATAAACAAAGAAAAATATCCAGGCGTTGATTTCTTCACCTTGAATTTAAACGAGGAATCTTCTCATGAAAAAAAGTTCGGCATGGTCATTTGTTGCGAAGTTATTGAACATTTGAGAAACTGGCAGAAGGCCATTGATAATCTGTCTAAGCTGGTTGAAAATAATGGCTATCTTCTCATCACCACCCAAGCGGGAAAAATGTACAAGCACCACAAAGCGCTTGATCATCTCAAGCATTTTAAAAAGGAAGAAATTGAAGATGAGTTGAAAAAGAACGGTCTGAAGATAGTGAAGTCCAGCTATTCCGGTTGGCCGTTTATGAATCTTAAAAATATTCTGCTAAGTATATTTTTCAAAGACATCAAAAATTCCTCAATGCTGACAGCAAAAAAACAAGGCACGGTCAATAAAATGATCTTCAGGGTTTTTAAGCACTTGTATGCTATGTCTTCAAGGAAAAAAGGTCCGCAGATATTTATATTGGCGAAAAGGGAAATTTGAAATGAAAAATATTTTATCTTTATTTTTTGAATCCGTAAAAAATAACGAACCAGCAAGATATATTTTAGTTGGAGGCTTGTGCGCATTAGCTGATATTGCTCTTTTATATTTATTTGTTAGTCATCTGCATATCTGGTATTTGGCGGCGGCGGCTATTTCATTTGTTGTTGTCACTTTTTTCGGATATTTCGGACAAAAATATTTCACTTTTCGTGATTTATCAAAAAATCACAAAAAACAAATAACTGTTTTTTTTATCGTCGCCGGAATAGGATTATTGATCAACACTCTCTGTATGTTTCTCTTTGTCAGCGTTGCCGGAATCTGGTATATTACCTCAAATATAATCACAAAATTCATTGTATTGGCTTGGAATTTTTTAGCTAATAAGCGGATCACGTTTAAATCACACTGAAAAGATGATGATGATTTTCAAGAAAATTCACGAAATACTGAATAATTTCTTTGAGAAAAGGGAGTTTTTATCAGCGTTTTTGTTTTTCTTTGTTCTGGTCGTGTTTTTTTTCGCACCAATTGTTTTTTCCGGGAAAACCCTCACAACTTCTGTTTTAAGCGGTGGAGTCATGCCAAGCGGACCTTATAAATATGACGGACAGCGTCCTGCTTTCTTTCCGCTGAAAGACCCGGGCGCATATAATTGGGTCGATGAGCCCTTGAGTAATTATATCGGAAAAATTATTAAAGGAGAAAAGCATATTCCCCTTTGGAATAAAAACATGGGAGTTGGCTATCCCCTATTGTCCGGAATTCAGCTTGGCATTTTTTTTCCATTAAATTTCATCAATTTTCTATTCAGTTCACAAGCTTCTTGGGATATATTTTTTCTTATCAGGATATTTTTGGCGGGATTTTTCACTTATGTTTTTGCGAGAAAAATAGGACTTGAGAAAAAGCCTTCCCTTCTGGCCGGAGTGATTTTCATGTTCAGCGGATATACAATGGACTTTCTAAATATGGCTCATTTCAGTAGTGATGTCCTCGTTCCGCTCGTACTTTTATCTTTTGAAATGCTCCTCAAAAGGCAAAATGTCCAAAATTTTCTGCTGGCCGTCCTTGCAATCGCACTTGTTATTTTGCCTGGCATGCCCGAATCCACCGCATTCGCGCTCATTCTTGGCGGACTTTGGTTTTTATTTTCCTTGTTTTTTATTCATAGAGAAATTTTTCGAAAAATACGCGTCATTTCTTTATTTGTCGGAGCGAATATTTTAGCGCTTGCCATCACAGCTATACAGCTTGTTCCTTTTTTGGAATTCATAAAGACTTCTTCTTTTAACGCTCATTCTTCGCTTATTGGTTTGTCTTATATCCCATTCAATACAATTGCTTCTATCTTATATCCATTTATTTTCAATCCGAATTATAGTTGGCTTGGATATTTTTATTTTATTGGCATATCTTCCCTAATTTTATTTTTCCTAAGTTTGTTGAGCATCAGATCTTTTGAAAAAAAGGAAAAAAGAATTATTGTTTTTTTCAGCCTTTTCGCGATTCTTATGCTCGCAAAAGCTTTCGGTTTTTCTTTTATAAACTGGATTGGATCGCTCCCAATTCTCAATACGCTTATATTCCAAAAATACTGCGCCCCTGAAATAATATTTTCGATTGCCATGGTTTCCGCATTTGGCTATTCACTGATACTAAGTAAAAGGATTTCTTTCTTAAATACAAAGTTATCACTTGTCTTGATTGCTATCATTTCCATAACTTTATATTCGTTACATGAGAATTTCTGGATCGTAATCGATAAAATATCAGAAACTAATAATATTTTTCAAAATTTGTTTAAACATTTTATCAGTTTTTTTAATTTTGATTTTCCTGCCGATTTTATCGCAAAAGCCTCATCCTCTCTCGCAATTCCCTATCTTGCACTTGTAATTGGTATGGGAATTTTTATTTTTTTGTTTTTTTGGATAGTAATTATCAATACAAACCGAAAAACTTTTCCCGCCGTGACTATTCTAATCTTTGTAATTGCCGAGCTCTATATTTATACCCTCCCCCTTGAAAGGGCGGATCGATATGATACATACAAACAACCTCCCTTTGTTGGTTACATCCTTCATGATAACAATGTTTTCAGAATTTACGGACAAATGCCAAATGAATCCAATGCTATGATCTTCCCGAATATCAGCAGTGTTTTCGGCATACAAGATATTAGAACCATAATGGCCATCGAAGACAAACGATATTTTATGTTTCTCAAAAATATTCTTGGCGTGAAAGACGGCGAGATCAGCACGATTCGTTTCGTTGGCAATTCCCAACTTTCGTTCAACAACAAGTTTTTCGATCTCCTCAATGTGAAATATTTTATATCCCCTCCGGGAACAACCGATCTCGCAATTGCCAATCAAATCACCAAAAACAGCAAACTTGTTTCCGGCAATGCGGAATTTTTCAAACCCGGAACCGCCGAGCTCAACGGGAAACAGTTGCAAGGCTTTCTGCTTCACGCTCCGTCAAAAATTGAATTTCCCTTGCAAGTCGAAAACAAGCACTTCATTTTCGAATACGGCATCGCCAAAACCGGAATCAAAAGTTCGGACGGCATACAATTCACGGCTTCCGCAAAAGACGGAAACGGAAAAATGACACAACTCCTCACTGACGCCATAAACCCGCAAGATAAAAAATACCAGAAATGGCAAAAGGCCGATTTGGATCTTTCGGCATATTTAGACAAAAATATTTCTTTGATTTTCCAAACCGATCCAGGAAAAAACAACGCTTTTGATCAATTCTTCTTCGGAAATTTCGAAGCGCCAAAGGATGATATCGTTTATGAAAAAGAAATGACGATCATTGAAAATAAAGATGTTTTCCCGCGGTCATTCATCGTCCACCGCGCGGAAAACTTGACCGACCCGAATGAAATTTTCACCAGACTGAAATCAACCGATTTTGACATTCGCAATCAAATAATCATCGAAAAAAATCTGCCGGAAAATATGCTCAATGGCAACAATGCCCCCGAAAAAGACAATTCGACTGCGATGATAACGAGCTATAAAGATCAAGAAGTGTTGATCGAAACGAAAATGGAAAACGACGGATTTCTCGTTTTGACGGATCAATACTATCCCGGATGGAAAGCTTTCGTTGATGGAAAAGAAACCGAAATTTATCCGACTGATTATACTTTCCGTTCGATATATCTCAAAAAAGGATCGCACACGGTGAGATTTGTGTACGACCCGATGAGCTATAAAGTGGGGAAATATATTTCTATCGTGACTTTGTTGTTCTTGCTTGGAATGCTTTGGTATGAAAAGAAAATAAATATCGCCCTCAAATAGCGTTTTGAATCCAATTCCAAGTTTTCTGGATACCCTTCTCCAAGCTTGTGTCGGAAGAATAATTGATTTCTTTTTTGATTCTATCCGTATCAAGAACAACTCTTCTCACATCAATGCTTCTCGCGGGCATTTTTTTGATCTTCATCTTCATTTTCGTGGCTTTTTGAATCGCGCTGACAATTTCGTTGATCGTCGCCCCTTCCCCTTTTCCAATATTATAAATCCTGTGTTTCGTGTTCTGCTTGAAAGCCAGTTTTTTTGTGTTTTCAATCGCGTCGTCAATGAAGATATAGTCCCTCACATTTTTTCCATCGCCAAAAATCGTAATCGGTTTTTTCTGTTTCACGAGATTCAAAAAAATAGGAATGATTCCCTGGCTTCCGACAATATTTTGGCCCGGACCATACGGATTGGAATAGCGAAAGATTAGATATTCAAGTCCGTGATTGAGCCGGTAATATTCCAAATATTTTTCGATAGCCAATTTTGAAATCGCATAAGGTGAAATTGGATTTTGCAAATCGTCTTCATTCAGCAGATCTTTTTCCTGATTTCCGTATATCGCTCCGCCGGAAGAAGAAAATATAACTTTTTTCACTTTTGCTTTGACGCATTCTTCAAGCAAAATAATTGTTCCCCGAATATTCGTTTCCACATCAATCAATGGATCTTTCATTGAGGATCCCGGCGTCGTGAGAGAAATATAATGAAAAACAAAATCAATGCCCTTGAGTGCCTTTTTGAGATCGGATTGATTGAGAAAATTGCCCTGAAAAATTTCGAGTTTTTTCTCAAACCCAGCCAAATTCCGGCTTGTTCCATCTTTGAAAAGATCAAACGCCCGGATTTCGTATTTTTTGTCCGCAAACAAAGACTTGACAAGATTGCTGCCCAAAAATCCGTCCGCGCCGAGAATCAATATTTTCTTATTATTCATCAGCTTTTTTTCTCAATGCCAAATATTTCCAAAAAAGAATTATATAATTCTTTGTATTCCGGATTTTCAACGATTGGAACGAAACGGCTTTTCATCATCGCAAAAACTTCCTCATCGTTGCATTTTCTTCTCTCTTGGATCCATTTTCTTTTGTCCATGAACTTGTCCCATCCGGAAAGAATGTCATCATATCCGATCAGATCGCTGAAAAGAAGGAACTTGTTTTTTTTCATCAGATGAAAAGGAATTTTTTTATTTTTTGGCGAGTTTATCTTCCATGAATCATATTCTTTCGAGTCAAATCCTCCTCCGTCATCAAAAGTTCTTTTGAGCGACAAAAGAAGAGCTGGAGCGAAATATTTTGCAAAATTTTCCGCGGAATAGTTTTTGACGATGATCCACAGGATATTTCTGATCTGCATCACCCGAAGCTTTTCGATCGGCAATTTTTTGGCCGTCGCCGAATGCATGTGATATGTGATTGAATCCGGGAGAAAATAGTTTTTGTATCCCAATACTTTCAACCGGATTCCCAGATCAACATCTTCATAGAAAGCGAAAAAATCTTCATCGAATCCGCCGACTTCCAAAAACAATTCTTTTTTGACGATCATCGATCCCCCTGACGGAAAAAGAATTTCCTTTTCTTGGTTGAATGAATCGGGCTTGTTTTCTTCCTGATATCCCTCAAGTCGCGCGTTCATGAAAACATCGCTGTCCGCCCCTCCGTGGTCAATTTTCATTCCATCCCAAGAAAGAATCTTCGAAGAACAGGTCGCAACATTGTCTTTTGTCGTGATTCCCTCAACCAGCTTTGAAAGCCACTCTTTTTCAACTCGCATATCATTGTTCACGAAAACCAAATACTCACCTTTTGACTTTTTGGCCGCCGAATTGTTGGGCGCGCTGAAACCGAGATTTTCATTGTTCCGAAGCAAAACCACTTCCGCATATTTTTTTTTGATGAAGTTAAAGGATCCATCTTTGGAGCCATTGTCAACAACGATGATCTCCGTTTTTTCTTTCGGATAATCTGTTTTTCGAAGCGAATCAAGGCAATGATGAATAATATGCTTGCCATTGAGATTCAAAACAATAATGGAGACAAATGGATAATTGATATTCATTTTATTTCTAAAAATTTTTATACAAATCAACAAGTTCTTCGGCGTTGTCTTTGGCTGTTTTTATCTTTTCTATGCCGTTTTTTATTTTTTCATATTCTTCTTTTTTCACAATTTTTTTCATTTGATCCCTCAACTCTTCACTATCCCCCATTTCAAAAAGCAATCCGTTTTTGCCATCTTCGATGTTGTCTTTGATTCCTGGAATATCCGAGGCAATCACTGGAGTTTTGGCAATAATCGCATTCTTCACCACAAGAGGCGCATTTTCCGCCCAGACAGAAGGCATAACGAGACAATCAATATCCTTGAAAACTTTTCCTATTTTTTCCGGAAGAAACGTTCCCCTGAAAATAATTCTTTTGTTTTTCACACTCTTTTCTTGGATCTTCGCCGCATATTCTCCGTCGATATTCAAATCTCCAAAAATATGCAACAAAGAATTCTGGATGCCGGACTTATTGTACGCGTCAATCAAAACATGCAAGCCCTTTTCTGGGATAATCGCCCCGATGAATGCAAAGCGGAAATTTTTGCTTTTCGTCTTTACGATATCGGAAAAATGAGTATTATCTATTCCATCCGCCGAATATACGAATTTATCCTCTGGTATTCCCCATTTTTTGAATTCTTCAAAAAGATATTTTGTGGGAGCGATCACCAAATCGCAATGTTTGATCGCCTTCAAAAGAGCCTTTTTCCTTTTTTTTATTTCATCAAAATCGCGATTGCCAAAAACAATATTCTCAATTCTTTCCAGAATAGTATAGCTAAACGGACTTCTCGCCTTGGCACATTTGACACATTTTTGGGAATCGACCGCATCGCACATCTCATTTTTCAAGTCGACCCGTTTGATCATCGGACACTGGAACCAGAAATCATGCAGGGTGAAAACGACAGGAACATTATATTTTTTGGCAATTTTAGGAAGATTGGTTGAAAGATGAATCAGGTGATGAAAATGCACAACATCGGGTTTGAGTTCTTCAAGCTTTTTTTCAAAAGACTTGTCAACTTTTTCATCAATATATGTTTCCTCGAAATATATGTTTTTTCGGACATCTTTCTGAACTTCCCATCCCGTGTATCCGTCGAAAATTCGCCTTTTGACGTTATAATCAGAAACATCAGCTGTTGGATTGCTGAAAAAAACATGGACATCATGCTTATCTGACATTTCTTTCGCAAGATTCGAAACCAGCACTTCGGTGCCACCGTAATAGTTGGGTAAAAATGTATGAACTACTTTGAGTATTCTCATAAATTATTTCGTGCCTTTATATTGCCCCCATTGTTCGGCAAAATGAATCAATGGGCTGTATAAAATAGCTTTTAATTTTTCAAATGAATTCGAGTTATACTTTTTCATTTCTTGCCAATCTCTCTTGACCAGCATTTTGGTGTTTTGAAAAACATTTTTCATTGTCGGAACATTTTTGATTCCGAGATGGTTTTTATGATACTGCGAATCGACCATATTTCTTTTGCAGGTTTTGACAATTTCATATTTATGCGAGTGGTGAACAATCGCTTCCGGTTCAAAAATTATTTTTTTTCCGTTGTCAAGCGCTTTTTTGGCAAATTCCACATCTTCGGCGAAGTTTATCGGCGGAAGATGATTTTGCAAAATATAATTTCTGCGCACGGACGAAGATACATCATTGAAAAAATAGTAGTTGCACCTTTTTTCCGGAAAACTCAATTTTTCAAACTCCTCTTTGTTTTTTATTTTCGCTTCTACTCTCTCTGTTCGTCCCGACAAATCATTGTTCACTTCTATTTTCTTGAGTATATACGCGTCTTTTCGCGGAATTACCCGGCAACAAACGCCAACAACTTCTTCATCTTCGAAATTTCTGACCATATTGGCGAGCCAATTTTCGTCCTTGGGTGTCGCGTCCTGTGTCACAAAAACCACAAACTCTCCTTTGGCCATTTCAGCTCCCTTTTGCCTCGTTCCGCCGTGACTGAATTCCGAGTTTGGTATTTCGCCGAATCTGATATCGGATTGTTTTTTCAAAAATTCGATCGTTCCGTCGGTTGATCCGGAATCAATCGCAACTATTTCGAACAAAAAATCAACTTTTTGCTTTCTCACTGCCTCCAAAGTCTCCTCAAAATGATCGCTCAAGCCATTGAGAAGTGGAAAAAATATTGAAACTTTGGGGTTATTTTCCATTTTTCCTTCCGCTAAAAATATTTTTCAGCTTCAAATACTTTTCCCGCAATTTCCAGAACTTTGAAGATTTCATCACCTTAATCTCCGCGTTCTTGTCTTTGAGAATCTTCTCTTTTTGCTGGATAGCTTGATCTTTTTCGTGAATTTCAGCATCTTTTTTCCGTATAATTTGATCTTTTTGCTGAATATCAGAATCATTCTGCTGAATTACCAGTTCTTTTTCCTGAACCTCAAATTCTTTTTGCTGAATGACTTGATCCTTTTGCTGGTTGGCTATTATAAGATTTGAGATCGTTTCTTTTTTTTCTTCCAGCAATTTTCCGAAATGACCGCTTTTGTCCGTTTCACATCTTTCCAAGTTTATAGAAAGAAGACGATTTTCGTTCAGGAGTGGATAATACTGCTGCCAAATTTCTTTGAAAATCGTTATATTTTGCAAATTATTTTTCCCCTTGAACATCATTCCGAGTCCGTGGGAGTGGAAAAAATCTATTGCCTTGTATTTGCTCTTTAGCTCCTCCCACAACTTATAAACTCCGAAGTCTCTTGACCTTTCGGCCGTGTCGTGAAAAATAACTACGCCGGAGTCTTTCACTTTTGAAAACCAATTTTCGAAATCATGTTTCACGGCTTCGTATGTGTGCAATCCGTCAATATGCAAAATATCAATAGACTTGTTTTCAAAATCATTCACGGCCTCGTCAAAAGTTTTTTTCAAAAGATGAATGTTTGAATCTTTATAATAAGCATCAACAATTTCCGCTACCTCTTTATAAATTGATTCATCGTAAAAACCCGCGTGCTTATCACCCTTCCATGTATCTACGGCGTATAGTTTCGTTTTCAGTTTTTCATCTTTTGCCGCTTGGCAGAAAGAGAAAAAAGAAGTACCCTTGTGCGTACCAAGTTCGACAACCGTTTCCGGTTTCATATTCCTGATCAGATCATACGCAAAATTCTTGTGTCCGGCCCAAGGCCAATCCAAATCCAAAAATTTTTCCTCATATTCAAATTTTGGTCTGTAGTATTTCCAGTTCATATTATTTTAGGTTAAGGCGATAATAGCATATATCTCTTTATGATTTGGCAAAAAATCAAAACTCTTTTGGAATACAAAATTATTGAAAAAATTTCTCTTATATATGAGTAATCGACAGTCTTCTTCTAAAAATCCCGTGTCTGACGCATTGTTTACTAGATTAGTACTCTTGGATTTTTTCCTCCCGCTACTGGTTCCAATAAACAAATAATTGTTTCTGACGCATAACCCTCGCGTATATCCTTTTTTAAGCTGAACGATTGTCTTGTTGTTTTTCTTGACGCTTCTTGTTGAAGATTCGCAATAATAGACATTCTTTCTTAAAAAAATATTACTTTCTATGAAAACTGAGTGCGGGTGATAAATATGATCAATCTCTTTCTTATTTTTAGTGATATTCATAATATAACCTTCGTCCGCAGAATTCCATTTTTCCGATTTCATAGAACCAAAGGCGGATACATAAACTTGATTGTCGAATATGAAAATAGAATTGATATGATATGTATCTTTTTCTCCGCTTGAATCCTCCGGCTTCCAAAATATTTCCTGAAAAGTAACGGACGGTTTTTTCTTGTCGAATTTGTATTTCAAAACACTGTCATTTCCTGTTGAGACAATATACATGTCTTCCTTATCGACGGCAATCGAGTGAGGATCATGAGTCTTGAACAATTCCTGCTCCAATATGATTTTCTCCGAACCTTTTTCGATAATGTATATTTTTGTTGATGATGTCTGTGAAAGAGCATAGAAGTATTCCTCATCCTGCGTCAGTCCGGTGAACCCGCCCACATTGTCCAGCAAATATCGCTTCTTGCCTGTTTCCAAATCAATCAAAAGAAGATTGTTTCCATCACTTCCAGATTGATTGCAAAAAGAAATAAGGGCTTCCATTTTTCGAGATAATCAATAATTATTTTTTCGTTCTGCTTCAATGATTTTTTTTCGGTATCAAGGACAACATCCGGCTTCTGCGGTTTTTCATACGGATCGCTTATGCCCGTGAAGTTTTTCAATTCTCCGCGAATCGCCCTTTTGTACAATTCTCGCTTGTTTTTTCTTCTCGCGCATTCCTCGACGCCGCATTTCACGTATATTTTCAAAAAATTTGGAAATTTTCGGCGCGCTGACATTCTGATTTTTCGATAAGGCGACACCAAAGCCACAATGACATTAGTTCCTTTTTTCGCCAATTTTGAGGCCAGATTGATGACTCTTTTCGCGTTTTCTTCCCGATCTCTCTTGGAAAAACCCAGCCCCTTTGAAATATTCTTTCGGACACTGTCGCCATCCAAAATTTGAACGGGCATTTTTTTCTTGAGAAAATATTTCTCCATCCGTTTAGCTATCGTTGTCTTCCCACTTCCCGGAAGACCGGTGAGCCAAATAACTGAACCATTTTCTTTATAATCTTTTTGCATAGACCATGCTTCAATTCCACTTATAATTAAGCTCCACCAGCCCTTCATTTTCGTTCCTTGAAACCACTTTGAATATTTTTGATCTTTCAAGGAAATCATAGGCAATCGAATCGTTTTCGCCAAAAATTGCCGACCTTATAAAATATGTGTTTGTTTTGAGCGGCGTATTGGCATAATCAACTTGAAAATAACCCCTTTCAATATACTTTTTTGCGTCAATTTTATCAATGATCGTGTTGATGCCAAAAATATAATTGTTTTCTTGATTGAACAAAGCGATGCCAAAATTGATTGCCGGTATGTCTTTCTTTTTCTTGAAATAAACTCTGATCGACATACTCTCTCCCGTCTGAAAAACATTTTTAATGTTCCCGTCTTTGTCCAAAAACTCCACTTTCGTGATTTCCGCGACTTTTTCTTTCCGCCTCATCGGCGGATCGCCATCCTGGCGACTTTCTTCTTCGCGTTTTTCGCCTTCTCCTCTTTTCACACTCTTCAATTCTTTTTCCGCTTTTTCTCTGTTTCTCTTTTCTTCATCGAAAATTCGTTTTTCTTCGTCGGACATATTCTGATAGATATATTTGCTCCCCACTTTTTGCGGATCGCCGATCATTTCGATTTTTCCGTTGCGAAGGAGCATCGCGCGGTCGCAATATCGCTGGACCGTGCCGATGTCGTGCGTCACCAAAATGACGGTTTTCCCCGCGTCTTTGTATCGGTTGAATTCTTCCATACATTTGCTCTGGAAATTCGTGTCCCCCACCGCCAGGACTTCGTCCATCAAAAGAATTTCCCGATTGGCGTGGATGGCCACCGAAAACATCAGGCGCACTTGCATTCCGGAGGAATAGTTTTTCACTTTTTGGTCGATGAAACGGCGCAGCTCCGAAAATTCCACGATGTCGTCGAATTTGGCTTCTATTTGCTTGTGGGAGAGCCCCAGCACCGCCGCGTTGAGAAAAACGTTGTCCCGCCCCGAAAGTTCAGGGTTGAAGCCGATGCCGAGTTCCAGAAACGGCGAGATGAGGCCGTCCACTTTCACCTTTCCATGATCCGGCTGGTATATCCCCGCCAAAATTTTGAGCAGCGTCGATTTTCCCGATCCGTTTCGTCCGATGATTCCGAAAAATTCCCCTTTTTTCACTTCAAAGCTCACATCGTCAAGCGCTTGAAATTCTTCATATCCGTGGCTTTTGAAGGCGTTCACAAAAGCCCCGCGCAGAGACGAAATCTTCTCATGCGGGATGCGGAAGGTTTTGCTCACATTTTCGGCTTTGATGGCGAGGTCTTTTTCCATAGTCATTTTTCGATATTTTCAAATTCTTTTATATCGTTCTTCGTGAGCAATCTTGTTTCCGTTGCGTTTTTGATGAGCCCGTGGCTTGGTTTGTGGGAAAAACCGATATATTCAACTTCTTTTCCAAGATGCTTGATTTTCTGAATCGCCGGTATCAGATCCGTATCCGAGGAAATCAGAATCGCAGTATCGTACATATTCTCGTACGCTCCCACCAACAAGTCAACAGCGATTTTCACATCAACGCCTTTCTCATGATAGACGCCGTCATTTTTCATCAAATATCCGCGCTTGATAATAAAATTTTGGATTTTCGAAGAAAGATGATTGAACAATCTGACTTGATTTCTTCTCAGACTTTGTCCTTTTTTGTCCTTTTCTCCGGCTCGAACCACTCCTACATAGTATCTCTTCGAAATGATTTTTCTGTCCCCGGCCAACCATTTTGCCAATCCCTGATAGTCAAAATAAGTGATATTGAATATCTCCGACTCTCTAAGTTTATAATAAAAATTGCTTCCGTCTATGTATATCGCTACTCTTTTTTGCTCTTTATTCATGGCTATATTTTTTGAAAACTAAAACCCGCCGTGCCCAAAAGGGTCAGAGCGGGTGGTTTTAGCTGAGTTAATAATAGCAGAACCGGACACTTTGTCAAGTCCCTGTAAATTGATACGGATTATGCTGTTATTGTCTTTCTTTTTCATATAAAATTTGTAATCCATTCTGATCACAGTTGTAATCATTTCTGATTACAAACGAAAGAGATTTAAAAACTCCCCTTTTTTCACTTCAAAGCTGACATCATCAAGCGCTTGGAATTCTTCATACCCGTGGCTTTTGAACGCGTTCACAAAAGCCCCGCGCAGAGATGAAATCTTCTCGTGCGGGATGCGGAAAGTTTTGCTCACATTTTCGGCTTTGATGGCGAGGTCTTTTTCCATAATGCTTTGTTTATTCTAATCTTCCAAAAGCCACTTGTAAACAGGTATGATTTTTATCTTTTTTCCTTTGATTGTTCTTTCGTCTTCCTGATCTTCCGTTATTATAATCCCCTTTTTCAATTTAAGCTTTTTCATGGCTTCAACAATACCATCAATTTCCCTGTTCTCATTTTGCGCGTCCAATCTTTTCGTCACTTGGATAGCCATGTCCGGACGATTCTTTTCCCGAATGACAAAATCGCATTCGTTGTTTTCCCTGAAATAAAAGACATCGCGACCTCTCCCCTTGAGCTCCAGAAAAACAGCGTTTTCCAAAACCCTCCCTGAATTGGCGCTCGAAATGAAAGCGACCTCATTGTACATACCGGTATCCACGACAAAAATTTTATCCGGATTGTAGATTTGATCTTTCACGGAATAGCTGAATTTCGGAACCGCGTAAAAAAGAAAAGTGTCTTCGAGATGGGACAAGTAGTTTTTGACAGTCATCAGATTTTTCACCTTGGTCATCCGGCTTATTTTTTCCAGACTCAAATTCACCCCGATATTGGATATGACAAAAGCGGAAATTTCTCGGAGGCTGGCCTCGTTTTTGATTTTGTGGCGAAGAATGATGTCCCGATAGATGATGTTTTTGAGATATTCCTGAAGAAGCGGCCGGAAATTTTGGATAACCACTTCAGGGAAACCTCCGTTTTTCAGATAACTTTTGAATATTTTTTTCAATCTTGCTTTTTCTTCAGCGCCGTAAAAATCTTTTTCCGTAAGCTCTCTCTTGAGCTTGAAACCGCAAAATTCACGAAAAGACAAGGGGAAAAGGCTCACCGGAAAATTTCTGCCAGTGAGAGCTGTTCCGATCTCTTTGGAGAGAAGGGCTGCGTTGGAACCGGTAATGAATATCTTGTATCCTCTGTCTTCCCTGAGGCGATTGATGAACTTTTCCCAACCGGGAATGTTCTGGATCTCATCGAAGAAAAGATATATCTTCTTGCTTTTTTCCGGCTCAATGACCTCAAAATAGCCCTCAAGCAGCGTTTCAAAATCAGACGCGCTGAATTTCAAGAGTTTCTCGTCTTCGAAGTTGAAATACAGGAAATTGTTTTCCGGCATCTTGCGCTCCGCGGCTATCTTTTTCCAGATCAAGCGCATCAAATATGATTTTCCCGACCTTCTGACTCCGGTGATTATGACGGCCTCCCGAAGAGAAATGGATTTTTGAAATTTTTTCTCAACAAGAATTTCGCGCGAAATCGCCTCGCTGGTATCCAGAAAAATTTTTCTCTGGCGCAAAATCAATTCTTTGATTATTTCCGGATTGATCATTGTTTTGTTGCGGAATATATTATATTGCTATTATAATATATTATACTATACATTACAATGGTGATATAAATTGTTCATGCCGTTGCGTCCGATGATCCCGAAAAACTCCCCTTTTTTCACTTCAAAGCTGACATCATCAAGCGCTTGGAATTCTTCATACCCGTGGCTTTTGAACGCGTTCACAAAAGCCCCGCGCAGAGATGAAATCTTCTCATGCGGGATGCGGAAGGTTTTGCTCACATTATTTACTTGTATGGCGAGGTTTTTTTCCATAGCTATTTGATAAGAAAACAAGGAATGATTATTTTATTTTCATCAATCTTGAATTCATTTTTTGAATAAATCGAGTAGCTTGTCTTGAATATCTTTTTCGCAATTCTGTCTATGAACTTTATATCATTCCACTTTATCACATTTGTATATTTTACCTCAACAAGCGTGTGCGCGCCAATATTTCTGTAGTCGTTGCTTGCGACAAAATCCACTTCTTCTTTCCCCTTTCGATAAAAAGAAACGTATTGATATTTTTCCTTCAACAAATTGAAAACATAAGTTTCGGTCAGAGATCCGAAATATTGCGACTTCAATGTTTGATTTTCAGTCCAATCTGACCTGAAAGCGGTAAAAAAATTTGTGCTGGTGATATATCCTTTTTTCTGCAAGCGTTTTGACTTTCTGAAGGATTTTGAGTAGTTGTAGATCAAATTAACCAAGAAGCTTTCTTGAAAATATGAAATATATTTTTTCAATGTGTTTTCTTCAATTCCGGCTTCGCTGGAAATCGCCTTGAATTCAAGCAATGACCCATTTTCATTCACCAGCATTTGAAACAAAAATTTGAGCTCATCAATCTTTTCCACTCCGAACAGTTTCGGGATATCATATTCTATCGTTTTTTTGTATACGGACTCGGAAATATATTTCCTGATTTTGTTCTTGTCTTTCTGCAAAACCATTTCCGGAAACTGATAATACAAAAGATAATCCTCAAATAGTCCCTCGAGCGCATTGCCGCTCTCGGCGAGAAAAAGATCATAATCTTTTTTGCTGTGTTTCAAGGCCAGCTGCCCGGCCGGAACTGAGTATTTTCGATATTTCAATAGCAACGCCGGATTCGCCTCCATCAGTTCCAAGAATTCTTCAAAGCTCAAGGGCGGCAGCTTGAATTCATAGATCCTGCCCGCCAGACTCTCTGTTGTCTTTTTTTTGATAAACAGCGAGGACGATCCGCTAATGATGAATTTGATGTTTGGCTCATTGTCATAATACCGTTTCAATATGTGCTGCCATTTTTCAATATATTGTATCTCATCCAGAAAAATATACCTTATGCCTTTTGATTCTTTTTTGAAAATATCTTTCAAGAATATGTCCAGATAATCCTTGAGCGTTATTTTTGGGGTGATCAGCGCCTCGTCAAAACTAAGAAAAAAGATATTCTTCTCTTTCACGCCATCATGTCTCATGAGGTGATGAATAAGTTGTTTCAAAAGAATTGTTTTTCCGGTTCGCCGAAGTCCTACTATAGAAATAATTTGGCGCTCGGGCAAATATTTGATCAAATCAAAAAAAAGTCTTCTCTTGTGTTTTTGATACTCAAAAAAAGATTTTTCATCTTTCCAATGTATATTTTGGGCAAAAATTTCCCTTAAAATAAGCTCTTTTTCCATTATTTTACTTTATGATTACTATGCTAATCATAAATGTAGCATTTATAATCAATGATGTAAAGCCCCGCGCAAGCTTGAGATCTTCTCGTGCAATATTGCTGAAAGATATTGGCCTTTGTCCATTTTGAGAATCTGATTATAGTTTAATCCTTGTATCCAGCTCCTATTATACTAGAAAATCCTATTTTGTCAGATATTGGTTTTGTCGATATTCAACAAACCAATCATACCAAAAAACGCTTGTTTTGTCGAGGCTTGACAAAACGGGATATATTTGCAAATATACTATGTTTAGGAGGAAAAAAGGAGAAAGGAGGCCGCGATGGGCAAAGTGATTCAAATGAGCGCGATGGCTCATCTGCAGGAAATCGAGGTTGAATATCAACCCCGAATGTCGATGACTGATTGTGAAATTTGTCTCCAACGCAACGTCGTCGAGGCGGCCATAGCAACCTGCGGCGGCATATACCGGGAAGCCGAGTGCTGCGGGAATCCGGTTTGCCGAAATGAAGCCGCCCGCGAAGCCAGAAGGAGGCTCATCAAGTCTCGGGTCCGCGTTCAAACGGGAAGATGATCCGCCCGCAAATGCAAGCCTTTGCTCCCAACAAGAAAGCCCCCGCTTTGCGCGCGTCGCATGGGGGCTTTTTCATTTGACCTCACCCCGACCCTCTCCTTATCAAGGAGAGGGAGATTTTATTTCTTCTTGACGCTTGTCCTCGCGTAATAGACTATCAAAAAGATGTTGATGATCGGCCAGATGAGGAAATTTGGAAAGAAAACAAATGGACTTCTTATTCCTAAAAAATATAAAATGGAAAGTAAGTTTAAAAAAATAGATAACCATATTAGCGCTAGTATTTTTTTTCTAACTATTAAAAATATCATACCTCCGGCGATGGCAATAAATAATATTGTACAATAAATTAAGTTAGCGATAGATGCCCCTAGTCCGATAGAATCAATCATTATTTTTCGGTTAAAATTTAATTTGTTATCTAAATTTATTATATCACAATTTCAAACTGTTGAGGCACTCGACAAGATCATTTTTCGCTTCCTCGTCAATTTTCTTCGGTGAGTTCCGTCTGACACGAGAAATGAGCTTGTCCATGTCATGATTGGCCTTTGTTTTGTATATTTTCATTTTCTTGGGCAATGCTCCGGTTTCTTGTCTTTTGAGATACACGCGGATATGACTCAGCTTCTCGGTGATTTTTTTGGCCTCTTTTCTGCTTTTGATTTTATTTTTTTTAAAATAATAGCGGACGGAATTTTTGAGAGCGTCAAGTTGCTCGATTTTGGTTGGATTTTCAGATAATTGCGCGTAAACATCACTTGATGCGGCTTGAGGAATTTCTGTATTGATTTTCTCTTCCCTGCCCGCATCGGGTTCTTTCTTTTTGAGGGAAAGCGTCAATGGTTCCACTTTTTTGACGCTGTCACCATCGATTTCGATCTTGTTTTCTTCTTGAACCTCCGGCTCGGCCGTACCGGTGAAGGTCGCGGTCGTTTCAACGGCTTCGCCCGTCTTTTCATCTTCCGTGATTTTCGTCGTTTCGATCGTATAGTCCCCCGTTCCCGTCCCTTCGGTCAAAATTCGATATTCCCCGTCTTCAGGATTGGGAATCGTGAGAAATTCTTCATCATCCCCATTATTAATATAAACCGCCCCCTCAATATCATTTTTATTTTTTCCAACAACTTTTCCATGTGGGTCAATCACAGTTATATCAACAGGACAATATACTTGAACAAGAAGAATTTCTTTTATTTCGGGACCCTCACTTGTTATTTTACTTGCCGGTCGCTTTCCCGTAAGTAATTCAATAACATCTTGTTGAGCCTCGGTGGGAATTTGATTATGAGAAGCGTTAATTTCAATATTGCGATCATCCTTCAAATATGTTGCCGAATTTTCAGGAACTGTACCATCACCAGCAACATAGACTAAGCCATCACTACTCCATGGAATATTAAAATCCTTTGGATATCCGTTTTTCCAATAATCACCAAAAGCAGGAGCATTGATTACATTGTATCCACCGATAGTAGATTTTTTATTTGTTTTTCCATAAATGTTATCGAATTCAACCTTTTGCAACCGGCTAGTTTTTCCGCTACTATTAATATTTTCAAGAAAAATATTGCGAGGATATTTTTCCGGATATATACGAGGAACATTTAAATCAAGATCGAATATATAGTCAAAAGTAGGTAGAAGTTCTTGTAAAGATGGAATTTTTTCTCGTGCATAGTAAAATATATTTTCGTAACCAGCCTTTTTTGCTTCGCGATTAAAAATCATTTTAAGGATTTTATCTTCAAGATATGAATCCGCTTCTCCCGCCTCCCATATTAAATACGCTTTTGGTGATCCAGCCTGTGGAGTTCCAAGGGTGATTAGCTGATCAACATCGTTTTGATAATAATCACTTTCGATGTATTCACGAGCAATCAATCCTCCCATCGAATGCGACACGACATCAACTTTTGGTCGGCCGGTTTTCTCTTTTATAGCATTTACCGCATCTCGCAATAATTCTGCATTTTTAATATTACTATTTCGCCACTGATACGGAAAATCAAACATACTTTCGCCTTCAACATATCCGGCATTTTCCATTGCTTTTTTGAGATTTTCATACGAATGAAGCAGTGGATCGATCTTCCACTTTCCACCAACTTCCCACGAGCCCATTATCCCCGGGATGATGATCACCGGATCGAGGCCGACGCTTGGATCGACTTTGAGCCACGGGTCGAACGCGATCCAATAGTCGCTCACACTGTCGCCCGATCCGCCCTTGTTTTTCAAATTGTTATACGGACCGGTGTCGCTCCCCCACCAGTTTTCTTTCGCGTCAACGGTCGGGGGCTTGAGAGCGAAAGTGTTGCTGGTGAATATGCCTGTGGAATTGCCGCTGAATGAATTGTATCTGACCACCGTTGTTCTCTCCGGATAGCTTGCATTGAGTTTCGTGGAAATTCCGGTATAATTCCCGGATATGACATTGCTTTCGATGACCGGCGAAAGATTCGAGATGTCGATCCCGGTGATGTTGTTTTTGATTTCGGAGTTTTTGATTTCGAGATTTTCATATTGCGACCCCGTTGATTGGGACATTATGCCCGTCGATGCGTATGACACGACTACATTTTCAAATTTCGCGACGCGATCCGAATGCGTGCTGATTTTGTCCCAATCGCCCCATCCGGGAGCCCTTTCGCCCGCTCCCGCGTCTGAATTTCCGCCGACCGAATCGTCGTGGATGGAAGTGAAAACTATTTTTTCATTTTTCGTTCCAACGGCGGAAATTTCCGCGAGCATATCGATTCCGGTGCCCGCAGAAGCAAATTTGACGACCACACCCGGCTCGATGACCAGCTTTTTTTTGACAGTCAGCTTGTAATGCAAAATATATGGACTGTTTTTTTTGGTCCAAGTCGTCGGCTCTGTAATCGTCGTCAAATAAACATCAGTCGGCCCGGACGCAAATGCAAAATCCGCGGAAAAAACGAATGTTCCGGCAACGAGAAAAAACAAAAACAATATTCCCCTCCTTGCTTCCATTTTTTTGTTTTAAATTTATATAAACTTTATATAAATTTACCCTATTTTACTGTAATAAATCCGTATTACGGTAAATTTTCCCATTTTTAAGCCCTCAATTCGCAAAGCGATAGAGGGCGATGTTTTTGTATTGCGCCACCAGGACGAATTTTCGCGGATTGAAAGATTTGTCGTCGCGGTCGGCGAATTCCGGCTGGCCGTTGAAGATGATAAGTCCGTTTTTGTCGTTTCGCAGATCACTCAAATTTTCCGTTCTTTTCAGACTCGAACCGATCGCCGCCCAATAGTCCGGGTTATACTGCGGCCAGTCAATGTTGAAGAGAGTCAAATGGTCAGCGCCGAGATAGTATTTCCCGATGACATAATCGAAAGAATTCAAGATATAGAAATTGTTGTTTTGATATTTCGGCAAGTCTTTCGCCAGCTCGTTCCACCCTTGGGAATAATAGTACGGCTGGAAAGTGAACATCAGTGTGACATAGATGAGTATCGCATAGACGGCGGTGCGAAGCCGGACGCTCGCGAGCCAAACGCCCAGATAGACGAAGGTGAAATAGGCCGCCGGCATCAGATAGCGCGCCACGAAATATCGCTGTTCCAGAAGCGACATTATATAGACAATCAGCATAAAACCGACCGAAAAAACCAAGACGATCGCAAGATTTTCTTTGTCTTTTCTTTTTTTGAACAAAAAAACGGTGATCCCGACCAAAAAAACAATCAGAACAGTCACGGCCGTGTTTTTTTCCACTCCGAAAAACTCGTTCGGATTGGGCATACCCGCCGACATTTCACCAAGCGGCGTGCCGAAAATGAACATTTGGATGTTGTAGAATATATCGCCCAAACTCGCCGGCCGAACCCAGCTCAAATTGGTTCCCTTCATTGTGACGTGATTATAGAAACGAACCGTCCAGAAGGAAAAAACCGCGCCGGCCGCGAGAAGTCCGGCAAAAAATTTCGCGCCGGGCAGAATTTCCCAAAGCGAGATTTGGCTCGCCTTTTTTTCATATATTTTTTCCTTGACGATCTTCCACGCGGGCAGAGCGATGAAGAAGACGGCGGAAAAAACAATCCCCATATAGTGCGTGAGGCAGGCCGCCCCCAAAACCGCTCCCCACAAAAGATAGTATTTTGTTTTTTCGGTTTTGAGCGCGCGCGCGAAAAAATATGACGCGATCGTGATCAAAAAAACAAACATCGCGTACATCCGAGCCTCCTGCGAATACTGGATCGCGAACGGGGAAATCGCCGCGATGAGCGCCGCGAATGTCGCCGCTCTTCTGCCGAACAATTCCTTCGCGAAAAGATATATCGCCCAAACGCCTAGCACGCCGAAAACGGCCGAAAAAAGGCGGATTCCGAAAACGCTGTATCCGAAAAAGAAAGAGAAATATTTGACGAAAATATAGTAGAGCGGCGGATGGACATCCTTGATGGTCATCGCGATCATATCGTGGAAATTCGCTTTCACCGTGACGCCCGTGAAGGCCTCGTCATACCAAAAATCGCGGTCGTTGATTTTCCGGATTCTCAAAACCGCGCCCAGAATCAAAATCGGCCAAATCAGATATTTTTCGAATTTTGCAAAAAAGTTTTTCAATTTCTCCATAAGAATATTTCAACTGCCTTCGGTGTCTCCCCCTTTCCTAAAGGGGGATTAAGGGGGATTTTATTTCTTGAAATTCCAGAAATCCCTCTCCAGCTCTCCCTTTACGAAAGGGAGAGAGCCCGGTTTTCCCCTTTCGAAAAGGGGGACTAAGGGGGATTTTAGGGCACTTTGAAAACAAATATAGTCGGGCCGATTCTCGCGATCAAATCTTTTTCCAGTATACTGTATTTTTGATTCGCCGAGAATTTTGTGTTGAAAACATTGTTCATATATTTGTAGTTCGAAACGGCGATGAGCGATCCCGGAGGAGGCAAAACTCCGTCTTCAATATTGAAATTCCTCTGGCCGTCTCCGAGATAGTATGGAAGCGCCACATCGGCAAAAAAATCAGTGTAGATGTCATGGACGTTGTTGTCGCGCATCCACTTTGCCAGCCGCCGGACATCCGACCCGCCCCAGTCGTAGTTGGAATCGGTGGCGATCTTGTATCCGTTCTCCGTTCCCCCGCCGAGCGCGTTATAATAGCTCAAATAGAAGGGAAACGAACAAAAAACCGACGCGATCATCAGGATAGCAACAATAGCAAACAGATGCTTTATCTTAAAATTTTTAAGATCGGATCTTGAAAACGAAAATTCCCAGAAAATATCCACTCCCCTCCCCGTCAGCAAGGCCGCCGCCATGATGACCGGCATAATGTGCCGCAGGCCGATCTGAAAGGTCGAAGAAAGAGTTTCCGCCATATATAAATATGCAAACACAAGAAGCAAGAGAGCGAACGGATTGGAAGCAAAATCCCGGAATCTGGCGGACAATTTTTTCTTGCCGGCAAAAAACTTTTTGACGACCAGCGCCAGAGCCAAAAGATTGAAAAACAAAAACCCGAGCGAGAGTTTCGTGAAATACAAAATTGGAAAATACCAAGGCCCCGCGCCCTCGTTGCCATGCACTTGTCCCATGAAGTATGTGATCTGGGAAGAACCGGCCATCCGCCCCATGACCATCAGCACGCCGTTCAGATATTCAGCCAGTCCTTTGGTGAGGAGGCAAAGCGTCACCAGAGGCGCGAGAAGGCCCATCAGGGACTGCGGAAGGGCGCTGTAGGGAAAATTGTCCCAGAGCTGCTGAATCATGGCGCTGTTGTCCATTTTGTAGACATGGAACATATAGAAAGCCGCGATCAGGAATGTCGCGATTGCCACGAGGGCTGTGTATAAGCCGATGAACTTGAAAAAATCTTTCCACGATCTTTTCACGGCAATGATGAAAATCAATCCGCCCAAAAAAAACGCGGGAAAAAGAATGACCGAAGAAAATTTGGAAAGTTCCGCGAGCGCGAGGGTCGCGGCCGCGGCCAGAAAAAACCAGATATTGGCTTTGCCCTGCCCGAAATGCTTCGCATATCGAAGCAGGCGGGCCTCGGCCAGTTTTTTGAGAAAGAGAGCGAAAGCCGCCACGGCGATCATGGATAAAAGTCCCGACATGAAATCAATCACCACAAACGATCCGTGGGCGATGCTGAACTGCGAAACTGCGATGAAAAAAAGTCCGACGAGCGCCGCTCTCGGATTCCAGATCTTTGATACGATTGAAAATAGCCAAAACAGCAGTAATGTGTTCACGAATATGACCGCCAGCCTCCCCCAAAAAGCGATTGCGTCCGGATTGTTTTGGGGGTGAAAAAGATACATTTGGCCGAAATAAGCCTGGGTGTTTTGTTTTTCAAGAAAAGCGGGAAAATCAGTTCCCGCAAAAGGATAGCTGTAGCGCTGGAAATTGTCCGGCTGAGTTTGGACATCCGTGATGTCGGGAAAGGCCGGACGGACCGCCATTTCGCCCAGTCCCGCGACGTCTTTCACGATCGGCGGATGTTCGGGGTTGATGAAATAACGGTTGGTTTTGAGATAGTAGTATCCGGTCGCGATATGCGGAATTTCATCCGCGATTATCCCGTTGCCGGCGCTTGAAAAAAGCGCCAACGAAAAAAATATGGCGCAAATTATGACGGCTGCTATTTTATATTTGTTTTTGATCATTTTATTTGTCATTGCGAGGAGCTTGGCGACGAAGCAATCCCGTTTTGCACGAGATCGCCACGCTCCCTTCGGTCGCTCGCGATGACAGCACGAATTAGATATTCTCCGCGATTTTCGGTTCCATTTTCCGGAAAATGAACAGGCTCACGAAAAACAAAATCACAACAAGCGAAGAGAAAACGCTGATTTGCGTCATAGTGGGATAATGGTTTTCCGTCAGAGCCAGCTTGTTGAAATGAACGATAAACCCGATTGGATTGGCCAAAAGGATCGCGTGATATTTCACGGGAATGATCTGCAAAGGATAGACGATCGGCGAGCCGTAGAAAAGAGCCTGGATAACCACTTCCCAAATTTGAGAGAGGTCGCGGAACTTCACATAGAGGGGCGCGGCAATGAAAGAAAAAGACAAGATCAAGATAAAAGTGAGGATGATGAAATATATAAAAGTAAAAATGGCTGGAAGGCCGGGCCAAAAGCCGTACCAAGCGAAAAAAACCGCGATGATGATGAGATTCATCGCGAATATGAGCGTCGCGTTGATCGTCGAAGCGATGACGATCGTCCAGCGCGGAACATATATTTTTGTGACAAGAGACGCTTTCCCAAGAAGCGAATTCAGCCCCGCCATCGTGCCCTCGGAAAAAAAGTTGAAGAGCATGATCGAAGTGAGAAGCTGGAGAGAAAAATGCTGAATGCCGGAACTCTTCGGGTTGAAAATGGTCGAGAATACAAAATTGAGAATCAAAAAAGTGAGCAGTGGCTTCAAAAGCGCCCAAACATATCCCAAAAACGAGCCGTGATAGCGCAATTTGAAATCAGTCCGAGCCAGCGCCCAGACCAGCTCCCAATAATTTTCGTGTTTTTTTGCCATGACAACTAAGAAAATATACGAAAAGAGATTCCGCCTTTTTTGCTCCGGTTTCTCTGATTATTTTGCTATGCCAAATCCTCCTTGGGGAACTTCAATCCGCGTTTGAAAAATTGGACCTCCGTCTCTTGAAGTTCGTACGCATCGCGGAAATATTCTTCGATCTTGCCCTTGTCCATTTCGTCCTTGCAAGTGTAGGCATCGATGCTCACAAACTTTTTCTTGGGGAAAGTATGGATGCTGATGTGAGATTCAACGATCATCACAAAGCCGGAATAGCCGCCGCCGTCTTTGATGTTTCGCGGCTCGGCGTATTTCACAACCGGATCTGTCATTCTCTCCATTCCCATTTTCTCGGGAAGTTCAAAGAGAATTTTTTGCATCAGCTCGGGATCGTTGAGCTTCTCGGGATTGCCCCCGTATCCGTCAAGAGTGAAATGCACTCCGAAGGTACAGGTCTCCTTCCCCATAGTCTCGTTTTTCATTTCTTGCTTCTGCCAGATCCCCCGAAGTTTCATCGGAGTTGCGTTCACCCCGCACCAATTCTATCCACAATCAGCTAAACAAAGCAAATAAAACATGAATGAAATTGGTGCGGGGCTGTCGCAATCTGACAGGCTTAAGTTTATTAAATTTATTGATTATCGCTCTTATTTCTCTTGCCCGCCAAAGCTTTAGCGACGGAGGGTGGGCTTCTTTTTTGTTTTCTTGGCCATTTTCACTTCTTCTTTTCCTTTGTAGTATCCGCAATAAGGGCAAATCTCGTGCGACTTGATCATTTTTTTGCAATGCGAACAGGCGACCAAAGTTTTCGTTTCGATCTTGAAGCGAATTCTCCGGCGGTCTCTTCTTCCTTTTGTGTGGTGCTGTTTTGGTACTGACATAAGCTGAAATTTTTCGGTTTAATCCGTTTCTGAATTGAATTTTACTTCAATCCAGAGTTTTGTCAACAGTATTTTGAAGGCTGTGGATAAGTTCGTCGACCTGCGCGAACAACTCCTCTTTCGTTCCCGTGTTTTCGATGCGAAAATCGGCTTTTTCCCCTATTTTTGGGATGCTAACTTCAATTTCCGCTCTTTCCATTTCCTGGAATTTTTCGAGGCTCACTTTGTCATCTGATTTTTCTTTCCGGTTGTATATTCTTTGCCAGCGCGATTTTTGGTCAAGGGTCACATAGACGACATATGAATTTGGGAAACTTTTGACGAAGCCGTAGTCTTCCGGCACCCGCATTCCGTTGATGAAAACAATTCCCTCGTCTATCAAATCAATCTTTTTTCGCAACGCCTCGGAAAGAACTTTGTTTCCGAATCTGTTGCGCAGAGCGAAAGAAAACCATTGCAAATCCTCGCGGGAAATATTCTGGACATAGAGGCTCAAAGTTTCGCGAAGAGGATCGGCAAAACGCATGAGGATCGCGCCGTATTTTTCTTCGAGATAGTCGGCTACCGTGTCTTTTCCGGATCCGGATTCTCCGACCAGGCCGATAATGATCTTTTTGTTCTCTTTCATAATCTGAAAAACAAGCCAATAAAAATCAATCCCGCCAATCAGGATCGATTTTTTCAAAAACCCTAGAAATCAATTTTCACTCCTTTGCCCATGGTCGAGCAAATGGAAATATTTTTGATGAATTTCCCTTTCGCTCCTTCCGGCTTGGCTTTTCGCACCGCTTCGAGCAAAATTTTGAAATTTTCTTCCAATTTCGCGCCTTCAAAGGAAACTTTTCCGATCACCTGATGGACATTTCCCGAATTGTCGTTTTTGAAATCGGCGCGCCCTTTTTTCAAAGACTCGATGACCTCTTTCACTTTTGGCGTCACTGTCTGGCTTTTCGGGTTCGGCATCAAGCCTTTGGGTCCGAGAATTTTGGCAATTGTCGCGAGTTTGGGCATCATTTCGGGAGTCGCGATCGCCGCGTCAGCGTCGATCTTTCCGGATGTTCGAATCTTGTCGATCAATTCCTCTCCTCCGACAGTTTCCGCGCCGGCTTCTTCGGCTTCTTTCTTCTGGGTCGTCGTGAACACAAAGATCTTCACCGATTTTCCGGTTCCATGCGGCAATTGAGCCACGCCCCTCACTTGCTGGTCGGATTTTTTCGGATCTATGTCAAGCTTGATATGCGCTTCAACGGATTCGTCGAACTTGGCGACCGCGGATTGTTTGACCTTGGCGATAGCGTCGGTGATTGAAAATAAATTGTTTTGTGAATTTTCCATGATTTTTTCTCTACGAACTACGAAATATTACGAATATACTAAATCTATGATATATCGGTTCTCTATAAACTACGGATATTCTTGTTTGCACTTGTTCGTACTTTCGTACTTGTTCGTAGTTCGTAGAGATCTACTCAACTTTGATTCCCATTGACCTGGCTGTTCCTTCGATGATCTTCATTGCCTGTTCGACATCATTTGCATTCAGGTCCGGCATTTTCATTTCAGCAATCTCGCGAACTTGGGCTTTGGTCACCGTCCCGACTTTTTGCTTCAATGGATCAGCCGCGCCCTTTTCAATATTGGCCGCTTTCTTGAGAAGATTGGCCGCGGGAGGAGTTTTTAGGACAAAATCAAACGAGCGGTCTTCGTATACCGTGATCTCGGCCGGAATCACCTGCCCCATCTTGTCTTTCGTCGCTTCATTGAACTTCACGCAAAATTCCTGGATATTGAGCCCGTGCTGTCCGAGTGCCGGACCGACCGGCGGAGCAGGATTGGCCTGACCTGCCTTAATCTGTAATTTTATTATCGTCTTAATTTTTTTTGCCATAGGATTATCAAATTTTATCTTGTAAATTAATATCGGCAAACACGAATCGAACGAATGCTGACACGAAATTTAACTAATACTTTTCGTTATATTCATGTTTTTATTCGTTAAATTTGTGTCTAGATCTTTTTGATCTGGAGAAAGTCGAGTTCCACCGGTGTTTCGCGTCCGAATATTGAAACCAGAACCTTGATTTTTCCGCGCGCTTCGTCCACCGAATCCACTTTGCCGTCGAATTCTTTGAACGGACCGTCGATGATCTTCACCGCGTCGCCTTTCGCCACATCGATCCTATATTTCGGCTCATTCACGCCCATTCTCTTCTTCATTGAATCAATCTCCGCTTGAGCGATCGGCGTCGGGGTCGTTCCAAGTCCGATGAATCCCGTCACATTCGGCGTGTTTCGGACGACATACCACGAATCATCCGTGACGACCATTTCCACGAGAACATATCCCGGGAAAATCCTTTCTTCGATCGTCGTTCTCTTTCCGTTCTTGATCTTGATCTGATTTTCTTTCGGCACCATCACGTCGAAGATCCGGTCTTGCATATCGAGAGATTCGATTCTTTGCTTCAAATTTTTGGCCACGTTGTCCTCATATCCGGAATAGGTGTGGATCGCGTACCACGCGCGGCCGTGATGTTGGGTTTGTTTCGCCATGGATTATTACATTATTACAAACGTCTTGATTATATACTCGAATAAATAGTCGAGAGCTCCCAAAAATATGGCCACCGCCAAACTCAATCCCACCACGAGCGCGGTGTATTTCACTGTTTGCTCCCGCGTCGGCCAATTGACTTTTCGCAGTTCCACGCGGGCTTCCTTCACAAATGTCGTGATTTTGTTCATCTTATTCTCCCTCGCCTTAACAAGGAGAGGGCGGGGTGAGGTTAAAAAAGCTTTTTTAAAAAGCCTTCGCCGGGCTTTTCTATATGTATATAATATATCATTCACAATTTATGTCAAGTTTTCGCGGTTTTTATTTTAGCGGATAATTTGTGCGCATTCCCATGCGAAAGCAATCCCACATAAGACGCGATTGTTTCCACAGATGATTTTTCACCAATTCGCCTTAATATTCTCTTTTTTGTCGTTGTTCTCAAGACCCGATGACACGGAAAATTCACCCAGCCCAGAAAATCAACACCCGAGGAAAAAGTTTTTATGAATACTTTTTCGGGATTGAGCGAAAGATTCAGCCGCTTTTCCAGAAATTCCGAAATTTCCGGAATAAGATTCTCCAAATAGTTTTTGTTTTCGTGAAAAATCACAAAATCATCGGCGTAGCGGATATAGTATCTCACTTTGAGATTTCGTTTCGCAAATTGATCAAATTCGTTCATGAAAATATTCACGAAAAGCTGGCTGGTGAGATTGCCCAACGGAAGACCGACGCCAGGCTTTCCCTTTGTTTCAAAACTATCAACGACTTGCGCCAAAAGCCACAGAACTTCTTCGTCCGCGATATATTTCGCCAGAATATTTTTTAGTATTTTGTGGTCGATACTCGCGAAAAACTTTCGAATATCGCATTTCAGCACCCAGCCTGTCCGCGTGTTGTTTTTCGAAATTTTTCTGCAAAAATCAAGAAAACGGTTTATCGCCCGATGCGTACCTTTGCCAATCCGGCAGGAATACGAATCAAAAATGAATTTTCGGTCAAAATACGGGCATAAAATCCGATGAATCGCGTGATGGACGAGCCGATCGCGAACGCTGGCTTTGTGAATGTCTCTCGGCTTCGGATCATTTATTTTGAACGCCTGATATCCGCCGTGCCGATATGTTTTGTCCGCAAGTTCCTGCTGAAGAATCAAAATGTTGTCCAAAAAATACAGCGAAAATTCGGCCACATCTTTCCGTTTTTTCTTTCCACGCAAAAATTCCCGCCATGAAACGAGCAAATTTTCCACGGATATGATATCATCATAAGTATGACGAAGCCTTTTAATCCCCCCCCCCATCCTCACAGGCAGAGTTTCGATTCTTCAGCGAATCAAAGAGGGATATTTGCTGTGGCTCAATATTGTTCCACATATTCAAAAAAATGCTCGTTATACGATCGGCGCTAGAATTGAAAACAAATTTCTCGATTTACTAGAACTGGCATATATCGCCTACTTTTCCAAAAAAGAGGAAAAGATTGAAAAAATTTCCGATTGTATTTTTCTTTTGGATAAACTAAAATTCATCGTTTCCATCGCTTGGGAAGGAAAATTGATCTCCAACCGGCATTTTGAAGAGATCGCCGCCAAACTCGACGAAATCGGCCGAATGCTGTGGGGTTGGAAAGAAAAGATGAAAAATCCGGAAAAGAAAAACCGCGACTTCGCGTAAGCGCGGAAAAAGAAAGCACTTTCGGAGGCGGAAGACAAACTCGTTGTCGAGATTCCACCTGTTCGATGGATTCGTCCAGTTGTCATCGAGCCAGAAACCGTCGTCGTTCCGGTTCACGTTGAAAACGTTCAAGTCGCCGTTGGAGTCGGGTTCGCGCGCCACGCCATCCGTTCCACTGCCTGCGCGATTCGGCGCAACGCTGTATTTTATTTGCGATCTAAAATCGACCAGCGCGGCACACCAAGTCTTTTCTTTTTTGAAAAGCACGACCGCAAACCCTCCGCGGAAAACCATGGCCGTCCGCGCTCTCAATTTGCGCTTGCGAGAAAGGTCTCGAAGAGCCGTGGCCATTCGATGCAACCGATCCAAGTGTATTTTATCCCCACGCCAAATTTTTTACAAGTTTCATGTACTTACTGAGAGCATCTGATATTTGGCGCGGGAATATACCCAAAAAATGCATCAGCCGCCTACGGCGGAAAAAAGTCAAAGTGCCAAAATGACAAAGTGTCAAAATTTTCAAGATTTCAAGTTGCAAAGATTCTAAGTTTCCTTGCGGAGGCGGAAGACAAACTCGCCGCCGAGACCCCACCTGCTCGACGGATGCGTCCAGCGGTCATCGAGCCAGAAACCGCCGTCGTACCGGCCCACGCTGAAAACGTGCAAGTCGCCGCGGGAGCCGGCTATCTGTTTCATGGCGATTCGCAAATACTCATACATCGGCTGTTCTCTTTTAAAAACTTCTTCGTATTTCAGCCTCAAATGCGGGCCGGTTTCCGGCGGGCACAGCTCCAATCCCAATCCTTCCGCTCTTTTGTATAATTCATCCGTGGTCGGATTTTCAGTGAATCCCAAATCTTTCACTTTGAGGCGGACAAGATCGATTGTTTCCGGATTTTTCAATCTTTCTTGGACAGAAGCGGCGAAATCCTTGTGCTTCATCATACTTTTAGCGTATGAAGATATTTGGTAGTCTCCGTCTTGTTCATCTTTTCTGTTTTTGATCGCTCGCTCCAGATCTTCTTCTGCCATGCCACCAATTTCGATTTTCCCTTGCTCTATTTTGCCTTCAGGAAAAGAGGCGTAGATATTTTCAATGTCCGACTCAAATATTCCTTTGAACAATGATCCAATGTAAATTTTTGTTTTTTCGTTTATTTCATCCCTCTTTCGCGCGATTTCTTCCGGTTCAACTGTTATGTCTTCTATTATTTGAATAATTTTGACTGCATCTTCATGGGACATTTCCGGAGTGATTTCCATTTTTCCGGTCTTGAGAACAAAAGTTTCCTCGTTTGGATCAAAATCTCTGAAGTGGATTTCTCCCGCTTCGGTCAAAAGATGATAATCTTGAGCTTCGATATTTTCCAGTTCGCTTTCGGAAATTTTTTTGAAGTCCCGCGTTTCGCCGATATCCGTTTTTGTTTGGCGCAGTTTTTTGAACGCGTTGATCACATCGTCAAAATACGGATCATTCTTGCTCAAATATTCATCGTCAGCTTTTTTCATCTGAATAATGACCTTGGCTTTGGGATCATATTCTATGGTGATAATGGGCATATCCGCCTCAGTTGATCCCGATTCCTTGGTGCGGCGTAGTGACAGAATTTCAATCTCTCCGCGCTTCATCCGGTTGATATACGAATCGCTAGTGCCGACGCAATGACTCATATATTCTGATTCTTCTTCCAGATGAGGCATATTGAGGAGTTTAGCCAGATAATATTTTCCCGAGTCGGTGCGAAGCAAAGCTTCGTAGGGATTGAAAGTTTCATTGTGCCCTATTTCTGCTCTTCTCTTTCGCATCTGCGCGATCTGTTCCAAAGTTTTTTGTTCATGAACTTCAAGCAATCGGTGCAATGATCCTTTGTCAGTGTTGATAAATTTCGGCGTTTCAATGATGGCGTCGTAAAGCGAGTTCAAATCGCAAGTCTCATTATTCTGAAAATGGCGAGTCAGTTTCAGTTTCAGAATTTCTTTCTGACGTTCGCCGAATTCAATGCCTTCCGCGCCGGAAATTCGTCCGCCTAATACATTGAGAGACTCCTTGATTTTTCGTTCTTTTTCCTGTCGGGTGTCATCGCTGAATTTTTTGAGCGTCTGCTCGTATTCCTTTTTGATTTTGTTGATATATTTTTGTTCAAACGCCTTTTTGCGTTCTTCGCTGACGGCTCCCGAGGTCTTTTGCTCTCTCAAAATTTTTTCATAAAAATCGGCGCTAAATCCGCCCGCGGCGTCAGTTCGCAACTTTCTGAATCCGAAGTGTTCCAGAGTGCGGTTCAATCGTTCGTTCCAGCCGTGGAAATTGATTTTGGAGTATCCTTTTTGTTTGGCGTACTCAAAAAATACCGGCAATTCCTGAAACGCATTTCGCCCTGTTCCTTCGCTTGCGCCAAAATATTTTATATAAGCCTCGCCCTGAACAAAATCTTCGCAAGCCACATAGCCGACAAGTCGCCCCTCCTTGTCGGTTATGAGACGATTCAACGGGTGCCCGTTTTCAAGAGTTTCAGCTACGTCGTCCATCGCCATTTCACGGATTGTCTCGTCAACTTCTTCAATGCCGAGAGTGATATTGCGAATAGCGTTTTTCTGCTCTTTAGTGAGAACCAAACGCTCTTTCTCTTTTTCTGGTTTGTATATTGTTTCGAAATTTTCCATATGTCCAATATATCACAAAAAATATTATATCCAAGAGCCGAACTCTTGGAAAATCAACTATTCCAATATTATTTCATGGGTAATCCGCAAAACTTCTTTTTTGAAAAAATCCTTGATTTCTTTCCAATCCGCTTTGAAAAAAATATCCGGCGAGGGATCTGACTCGGCATCTGCAAAATAAACCAAACTTTTCAAAATATGGTGAAAATCATGAGCCACGAAAGGATACTGCGCTTTTATTTTTTTCACCAAATTTTCCAGCGATTCCACATTTTTCGCGCACCAAAAAAGATCGAAAAAGTCCCGTTTTCGTCCGCGTTGCGAGATGGCGATGATTTTCATCACGGCGATATCAAGCGGCTGCAAAATTTTGATTGAACCATATCGGATAAAGTCTTGTTTTGGAGCAAAAAAAGGATAAGCGATGAAACTTATTTTGGCCTTGGATAACTCACCATAAATAGTGTTTTTCCTGTTTAAAGTAGTCACCCATTCATTGTTTCCTATAAAATTTTCAAGCAGCTCCGACTTGTCAAAATCTTTTTCCGTAGTAAAAAAATCCAAGTCCACTGACTTGCGATTTCCCGCCTGCAAAGCCAGCGCGGTTCCACCGGCAAGATACCATCCGCCTTCACCGAGCCATGCTTGTTCGGACAAAAAAACAAACGCCTTTTTTGTTTTTGAAGGGATGATATGAAAATTTGACTCTATTTGTTTTCGAGAAGCAGCATCCATAGATTTTTTGTTTCCGGCATCAATGAACGCGATTTGGCGACAACGCTTTTCAGTAATGATTTGTCATAAAAATGATACAGCCATTTCACTTCCCCGTCATTGCCAAAATCCAAAACCCGCTCAATGATATATTGCGCGTTTTTTTCCGTATCTATATTCTTCGGATTTGTGTCCCAAAACAAAGCCTGTCTGAACTTTATCATGCTTGTATTTTATCAAAATCTAGCGCAACTTACAACGCACTTGGTTTTTAGACATCCAGATTCACGACACTCCTCGCTTCGGCTTGAATGAACCGTTTGCGGGGTTCAACTTCGCTTCCCATGAGAATATTGAAGATTTTGTCCGCTTCGTTGGCGTCTTCGACTTTCACCTGATACATCATCCGATTTTCGGGATCCATCGTCGTTTCCCAAAGCTGCGAAGGATTCATTTCTCCAAGACCTTTGTAGCGCTGAACATTGAAACCGGATTTTTTCTCCTCGTCGCTGACTTCCGATTCTTCCTTGCCCGCCATAGCTTCAGCGTCGGCGGGTTCGCCTTTTTTGCTTAAGTTTTTCTTGCCCTTCGCTTCTTTCTTTTCTTTCATTTTCTTTTGGAATTCTTCGATGATATCTGCCTTGTCTTCTTCGTTGTAGGCGTATTGGACATCTTTTCCTTTTTGGATTCTATACAAAGGCGGCTGGGCGATATACAAATATCCCCGCTTGATGATCTCTTCAAAGTTGCGATAGAAAAAAGTGAGGAGCAATGTTCGAATGTGCGATCCGTCCACGTCGGCGTCCGTCATGATGATGATGCGGTGATATCTCATTTTGTCGACATTCATTCCCTCTCCCACTCCCGTTCCCATCGCGATGATGAGATTTTTGATTTCTTGCGAAGTGAGCATTCTGTCGATTCGCGCCTTTTCCACGTTCAAAATTTTTCCGCGAAGAGGCAAAATGGCCTGGAACATTCTGTCCCGCCCTTGTTTGGCGCTTCCGCCGGCGCTGTCTCCCTCAACAATATAGAGTTCGGATTTCGACGCGTCGCGCGAAGAACAATCGGCCAACTTTCCCGGCAAGGTCATTCCTTCCAGCGCGCCTTTTCGGATCACGGCTTGCTTGGCGGCTTGGGCGGCAAGGCGAGCCTGCGCCGAAATCAAACATTTCCCGATGATCGATTTGGCGTCCTGCGGATTTTTTCCAAGATATTCATTGAAGCCTTCCGCCATCACTGAAGAAACGATCCCGCGCACTTCTCCATTCCCAAGTTTCGCCTTGGTCTGCCCTTCAAATTGCGGGTCTTTCAGTTTGACGCTCACAACCGCGGTGATTCCTTCGATCACATCGTCGCTGGTGAGATTGTCGTCTTTGTCTTTGAGAAGATTGTTCTTGCGGGCATAATCGTTCAGCACTCTCGTGAGCGCGGTTCGAAAACCGGTGACGTGCATTCCGCCCTCAACGGTATATATGTTGTTCGCGAAAGAATAGAGGTGATCTTTGAGTCCTTCGATATATTGAAGCGAAATTTCGACATAAACATCATTTTGGGTTTTTTCAACATAGAAAGGACGCTGATTTTTGACCTCTTTTCCGCGATTCAAGAATTTTATATACGAAGCAATTCCTCCATCAAAACAAAATCCGATTGCTTTTTCTTTGTAGGCTTCTTTAACGCTGCCCACTTCGCGCCGGTCGAATATTTTCACGTTCACTCCTTTGGTGAGATAGGCTTGCTGGCGGATATAGTCGACGATCTTGTTCCAATTCCAGGCGATTTCGGAAAAAATGGACGGATCCGGCTGAAAAGTGATGATTGTCCCGGTTTTTTTGGAAGCGCCAATTGATTTCACGGCTTTCAAGGGCCTGCCTTGCTTGTACTCTTGCATCCAAATTTTTCCGTCCCGCTGAACCTCAGCTTTGGTCCATATCGAAAGCGCGTTCACCACGCTCACGCCGACGCCGTGCAGTCCGCCGGAAATTTTGTATCCTTCGCCGCCGAATTTTCCGCCGGCATGGAGCTTGGTCATCACCGTCTCGAGCGTTGAAAGTTTCGTTTGCGGATGTTTTTCCACCGGAATGCCTCGTCCGTCGTCCGTGACGCGAACAAGATTGTCCGGCAAGAGCTCCACGACGATATCTTTCGCGTGTCCCGCCATTGCTTCATCGATCGAGTTGTTCACGACTTCCCAGATCAAATGATGAAGGCCTTCAGTTGAAGTTCCCCCTATATACATACCCGGCCGCTTGCGGACAGGCTCAAGACCCTCAAGGACTTGGATTGATTTGGCGGAATATTCTGCGGATTTAAGTTTTGATTCTTTTTTTGGAGGCATAAATATTATAAAATTCTAAAGCTTAAATTCTAAAATCTAAATCAAATCTAAAATCTAAAGCCTAAAGAGATAAGTGGAAAAACTTTAGACTTTGGTAATTTAGGCTTCGTTTTGGCTTCAAGCTTTAGACTTTAGACTTAAAATATTATCGTGACAAAAACCACAGCTCAATCAGCAATATTCCTGCCAAAACTATTCCTCCGTCCCACCAGACCAAAAGCCGGAAACTTTGCAAGATGAGCAGCGCCAGAACGGCCAGCGCGACAAACACGGCTTGGCGGAAACTGATCCCGACATTGGCGTATACCACCTCGTTCTTGGAAAAAGTCCGCCTCAGCCAAAACAAAAAAAGCGTGGCAATCCCCGTTATGAAAAAAAATAAACTGATGTAAAAAAGCGTTTGCCCCGGAATTCCATCCTTTTCCGGATTGATGCGATATACCACCAGCGCCAATGACGCCAAAGCCACGAGCGTGCAAAAACGCATCCCCCAAAGATACGCGCGAATTGTCATTTGGATTCTCTACGAATTACGAATCAATTACGAATATACGAATAAATTTGTTTGTACGATATAAACTAACTGCAATATATTCATTAACATTGCATATTTATATATTCGTACAAAATTCGCAGTTCGTGAAGATTCGTTTTCCTCTCTGCCCTTCAATTCTATCATATTCCGCAATTTATGGCAAGCAAAATCCCCCCGATTTTATGGCTTGTATAAAGCATAATTCGAGGGGATTTTGAAAAATCTTCTTATTTGATTCTCACCGCGTTCGTTTTGGTCACTTCGCCGTTGCCGTCGATTGAAATCGCCAGAGGATAGTAGCCTTTCACGCTGAATTCGCTCATCAAGAAAGTGCATTTGAGGCGTTTGCCATTCTTCACAGTCCTGACTCTTGAGGCCTCGCTGAATCCAAGCGTGCAATTGACATTAGAGTTTTTCTTGTAAAGATTTTTTCCTTTCACATTGATAGTGAAAGTGCTCTTCCTTGCATTGTATTTCACGCTCTTGGGATCCACTTTTGTGATTTTCATCGTCTTCAGCGTTGATCCTTTTTCAACGGCTTTGAATGAGCTGAAGTGCTTGGGAGTGAAAGATAATGTCTTTTCCGTCGCGTCCCAAACGATTTCTTCGAGATCTGTCCCCTCAATCGCTTTTCTCATATTTGCGCCGTTCGATACATAGATATCCGGCTGGGTGGAAAAATCAAGGCCGTACATCGTGAAAGTCGTTCCGTAGTTGATCATTTCTGGAATCATGGCCGCGTTGAGACTGATGTATCCGTCATTGAACTGAACCATGTTGCCAAAATTACTCATGAACGTGAAAAAGTCATACGTCATGAAATCAATCGTCTCACTGAAACTGATGCGTCCCATTGTCGTTCCGTCTTCCGATTTTTGGAAATAGAGGCCGTTTATCGCGTGCCAATTCGTGTTGCCGGCATCAAACAAACTTGTCGCGACGCCATCCGCGGTCATATTGGTCTGCATATCGGTTCTCATCATCCCCACTTGAGTGCACATCTCGGTCATTTGCGAAACAATCTGACCCACGCCTTCGCCGGCACCAAATTCTTCAGAGTGGCTGGTGACATAGGTGTTGAGAGCGGCCACACATCCGTCATAGTCATCCGGCGTGGACATTTCGGCGAATACTTCCCAGAAAAAATCACTTTCCGCCGGCATATCGCCGCGGTCTTCCGCCAGCACGGCCGGAGCGGTCATCGCCACCATCGCGATCAGGGCAATGCTCGCCAAAATCGCCCGCCTGCAACGTTTTGCGTAGCAATTCGGGCAGGCTCGTTTTGTTTTTCGCATAATATTTATTTTAATTGTTAGTGATGTCACAAATTATAACATGAAAATTATTTTTTCAAAAACCGCCTTTACTTAATATGCCAGATACAAAATACCAGCTACCGGATACTAGTTCACACTCACCTTGATCGGATCGCCGTCCGAAGCGTTGACAGTTCTGGCTCGCTTTCCTTGAACTTTGATGATATATTTGATATTCGTTCCCGCGACAAGATTGAGCTTTTTGTACCAGCCATCGGTGCTTTTTCCACGATAAACAACTTTTTTCTTCCATTTCTTTTTTACTTTGTATTTCTTCGTGATCGTCACCTTTTTGGCGCTGGAGCTTCTCTGTTGGTCAAAACCGGCTTTCGCGACCGTTGTTCCGGAAACCTGGCCGTAGAGCGCGGTGTGGGCGTCGTCGCGGGTCAAAATATAAATTCCGCTCGCAGCATCATCTCCGTGTCCGCTTTGAAGCCAGACTTCGTCCTGAAAGATGAAAACATTGGTCGCGTCATTGATCACATCCTCGCCATTTCTGGCAGTATAGTATTCCCAGCTGGCCGCGGATGAGTCATAGATCGAGATTCCGCCTTTGGTTGTCATATCTCCGATATCCGCCTCATTGAGTCCCACGATCCAAACTCGCGCGTCCGAATCTTCTTGGATTTTGTGAACGCGATTGCTGGTGATTTGATCGGTTTCTTTGGTGAGCTGCGTCCAGCTTCCGCCCGAATATTTGAAAACCCCGTATCTCGTCGCCGCCCAAACATTGCCGTTTGTATCACAAAAAACATCGTTGATGTGATCGCCCGTATTGCCAGTCATTCCATTCGAAGTTGAATATTGCGTCCAAGTGAGAGAACTCATATCCAATTTGTATAGTCCGAGAGATGTGCTCGTGTCCGAACTGCGCCATTTCCAAGCCCAAATCTCGTTTCTTGCGTTGCTGAAGACCCCGAAGAGCTGGCCACCGTCGGTCGTATAGAGCGAATTGTCCATCGGTCCGCCGGTCACATTGACCTTGTGCCAAACGTTGTTTGTTTGATCAAGATAAACCAAAAACAAATCATGCCGGGCGTCAGTCTGAATATCCGCAAAAACATAAAGCCGATTGTTGGTGCTGTCCTGAAAAACCGAATATATGAACGAGGCGGAGAGTGTTTCGCCGGCGAAAACGTCGTCAACGATATCTTGAACATTGACCAGCGTCCAGTTTGTCCCGTCGAATTTCAAAAGTTTTCCGGGATTGCGATTCGACATCCAAATGTTGCCGCCGCTATCTGACGACATGTTTTCAAACTCAAAATCGGTCAACCCCGACGCAATTTTGATGTCAGCGCTTTCATCAATCCAATTTGTTCCGTCAAAACTCAAAACATGTCTTGGACAATCCGCCGGACAAGAATTTCCCGGAATTCTTTCAATCCCATAGATCAACCGCACTCCATTGGAACTTTTGGCCATTGTCTCGGCTTCGAAATAGGCCGGAATGACATTGTTGCTGTTGGCCGTCGTTTTTTCGGTCCAATAGTCCGCCTTGGCGTTCCCGGCATAGCAAAAGGCAAAAGCCATAGCTGCCAGAAACAATATCTTTGTTTTTGTTTGCATATTATTTTTAATATTAATTATTGCTTTATATAAGCCATTATTACCTCCTCGTCACCGTTTTGGCCACATTTTTCGTTCCTTTTGTCGGATGGCTGGCGTCAATACGGATAGTGTTTACACCGACATTCAGACTCACCCGTTTGGCAAATTTTCCTTTCTTGGTAACTTTTATCGCTCCCTTATCTTCTCCGTTAACAAAAATTCTTACCGTTGCGTTTTTCACCGTACTGCCACTCACTCGCACGGTCGATTTTCGAACTCTTTTTTTGGCACTCACTTTCAATTTCAGAGTTTTGTCTTTTTGAAAAGTGAAAGCCTCGACCGGCGTCGTATCGGACGGACTCAAGCTGTGAGCTTCGTAGCGGACATTCACGCTGTCGTTCCACTCCAAACCAAGATCCGTGAAAATCTGATCAATCGACATTTTCCATTCTTGCCGGACTCCGACGTGCGACGCCGCTGAAATTCCGATCTCAAATCCCGCCCCGCCGAAAGTGGTTTTCATTGTTTCTCCAGAAATTCCGTCATAGGCGCCGTTGCCATTGTCCTCGAGAATATATCCTGTCGTTTCATAGCTTGAACTGAAATCCCAGCCCTGCGGATATTGAATATTTATCACCAAATAATAATCGTATGTCCCGTTTTTATCCTTGTCCACACTGATGACCATATCGTGATCGAAAGCGACTGGAGCCGTGACAGCATGGCCGGCGCAAGGCGGCGTTCCCGTGAATTCATTGTTCGGAGCTGAAGAAGGAACAGACGAGGAATAAACATAATAATTTCCATCTTCCCACCGAAAATCCATGAAGTCAGTTCCTCTCTCCCACAAAAAATACAAATAATTATTATCGTTGGTCATTTTGAGAAAATCGACCGCCAGCATATATTCATAGTTCGCCTTGCAAGCGCCGGAAATTTCAGTTGTCTGCCACGCGTCAGTCGCGGTGTTGTAATAGTATGTTGTTCCATCAGCTGAAAATTCAGCTGACGAGCCGGAAAATCCGCCTTCATCGACAAGCGTCACGACATTGTCCCAGTCGGAAAAATCTCCGTCAACATCGATTGTTTTGGCTCTTGAAAAGCCGGCCGGCGCGATGAGTCCCGCGCCCAAAACAAAAAACAAGGCCAAAAGAAAAAATCCTTTGCCTTGTTTGGTGCATTTTGTGTTTTTCATAGTTTTTGTTTTCACCCCGTTGAATAATTTCGCAAAGCGAAATCACCGCGTAGCGGTATTCAACCGGGGTTAATTTTTATTTTTTCTTCTTTTTTCACCCTTTTCCGATATTATACACCTCTTTCCCGCTAAAACAAAGATGCCTGTGGATAACTTTTTCAGCGCTTTCCGAATATTGGATGTTAGGAAAACCCAAACACTCGTTATTTTATCGTTATATCCTGACCATAAGTCGTTCCGTCGTCCAATATTATCTTGAGCGTATGCGTTCCCGCTCCAAGAGAAGTTTTTTTGAGAGAGAGATTGAAAACATATTGATCGGCCAATTCGTCGTATCTGAATTCATTTCCAATATTCGAATTTCCGTTTGCCACAGCAGGCTTCTCATCCACCATGAGACTCGCTTTCGCGTTCGAAACATATTCTCCGGAAGCATCAGTCAGTTGAAATCTGACGGAAACAGAGCCGTTGCTGTTGAATGTTTTGTTGTCTTTCGCGACGGGAGGCAAGAACCCTCCGAAAATATAAGTTGATTTTTTCACCTCCAGCACAGTCGGGAAGTCTTTGTTTTCAAAATACGATATCACGTCTTCTCCGGAAATTGTTTTTATATTCCCGCTGCCATCCCACAAAAGCAGAAAGTACGGCCTCCAGTTTCCCGTCGCCGAATTTTCAGGGAAATTCACCGTTATCTTGTATATTCCGTCTTTATCGTCTCCGGAAATCAATTGCGCCATATAAAGCGATTGGATATAGGTGTCGTCATATCCATTTTCCACTCCATTGTCCGCCTTAAAAGCAAAATATGTTTCTTTTTTCACTCCGCTCAGATCAGTCAGATGAAGCATGAATTCAACAGCTTGGCTTCCGCTGGAAACATCAATTGTCTTGGGATTAAAATCAAAAGAAACCAATTCGGGAGGAGTCGTGTCCGGAATGTCTGATGTTGTGGCAATGTTGTTTATCGAAGTCTCTGCTCCGAATTTGGCCTCGAGATCGGATTTACTAAGCTGCCGGAAATTTCCGATCTTATCCGCAAGCTGGGAATTGCCGATGCTCCAGTTTCCACCAGCGCTTCCTTGGGGGATGGTAACCGTCGTTGTGTATACGCCATCCACCGCATTTCCCGAAATCAGCTGGAAAGGTTGGGAGAAAAAAAGCTGTGTTCCATCATTATCAGAGATCAATATGAATGATGTATTCCAATTGCAATCTATGGGCCATCCAGTATTGACGCATGCTCCGACTTGATCGTCAGTGATGCGCGCGGTCAGAGTCACTTGCGCGCTGCCGTTGGTTGTGTCGATTTCGTGTTTATCCAAACTCAATGAAACCAATTCGGGAGGAGTTATATCCTCAATTGTGGCGGCATTGTTCGTTGAAATAGCCTCCGCTCCAAACATAGTTTCCAGATCGGTTTTGTAGAGATATGTGAAATTTCCCAGTTTGTCGGCTAATTGGGCGGAAAATATACTCCATTTCCCCGATGCGCTGTACTGCGGAAGAGTGACTGTCGCGGTATAGATTCCGTCAAAAGCGTCTCCGGAGACCAGTTTGAATGTCGGACCAAAGGAAAGACGCTGTTGGTCGACATTATCCGGTTTTATCATAAAGCTTGTGCTCCAATTGCAATCCATAGGCCATCCCGTGCTGACACATGCTCCCGCCGCTCCTTCCTGATTGTCGGTGATATGCGCGGTCAAAGTCACTTGAGCGCTGCCATTGGTCGTGTCGATCGTTTTGGGTTCCACGCTCAAGGAAACCAATTCCGGACCGGTCGTATCCGCGGCCATTGCCTTTTTGACAGTTCCTGAACCAAACAGCGCAAGCGCAACGGCGAGAAAAATTATGCCTTTTTTTATTTTTGGCAGATCATAGACTCTCTCGGACTTCTTTTTTTTCATTTTAGCAATATTAATTTGTTAATATATTTTTGTTCTATGAAACCAGTTTGTTGAGCCAGCCGAACAGGCTGAATCCGCTTTGGGCATTGGCAAGCAAGATTTCGATTTCCTGATCGGCCTGCTCCAACGCTTTGATTTGTTCGGCAAGCTGCTGCTGGTCGCCTTGATTGGAAAGCTGAGTCCGAATTTGATTGAGCTGGCGGATCTGCTCTTTGTTTTGCTCCAGTGTTTTTTGAGCGTCTTTTATTTCCCCGTACTTGGGCCCGACAAAAAATTTGGCGAATCCTCCCCGGCTTTGGATATTCGCGATATTCTGTTCCAATTTTGTTTGATTCTGGTTTTGATTCTGAGCTATCGTTCTCACTTGCTGTCCGATTCCGCCGTTTCTGTCCGCTATTTGAAGCATCGCCTGAACCGCGTTCGCCACTTGGCTTCTTTTTTGGGTCGACAGATTGGCGCTGGAAGCGGAATTTCCCTGATTGGCTTTGTCTTGAACATTGCCTTTTGCAGCACTGTCTTGAGTTTGGACGGCATTTTGCTCATTGGCCTGAATCTGACTGCTTTCCCCCTGATTTTTGACCGCGTTTTGTTCTTGAGTCTGAACAGTATTCCCCGCCCCTTGATTCCCCTGCGCTTGAGGAACTGTCTGTCCGGATTTCGTTCCTTGATTGGAGTTTGTGCTTGCCGCCTGGACTTGAAGAGTCAATCCAAACGCCAACAGCGACAGCGCGAGCAATGTTTTTTTCATAATATTTTTTTACTTTTTAATTTCGCTCTTTTTGAGCCCACTCTACTTTGCATTCTAATCCTTTTCTCTAGTCAAAACAAACAGCCTGTGGATAACTTTTCAAGCATTGCAATATAATGTAGGCTGAAAATGTAAGAAAGAATAAAGATATCGCTATGAAAAAAATAATTCTCGCCGCAATTATCATAATTCTCGCCGGAACTGTTTTCTTTTTGGCGAAAAATAATTTTCGGGAAAACAATCCGCCTGTTCCGGCAAAAAATATTTCGACGGCTGTTCCCGCCAATGACGGTCAAAATTCTTCTCAAGTTGCGCCGCCTGCGCCTGTTTTGTCCGACAGTAAAAATATCACTCCCGCGCAAAATTCAAGCGGATTTCTTTCGCCGCTTGACCGCGCGTCCGAGCGAGTGACGAAAAAGCCGTTTGGCATATATATCACCCCAAAAACTTCGCCCGTCCAGCCGGAAAAATTCCAAGGATTTCACACCGGGACGGATTTTGAGATTTTTCCGGAAGAATTGAATATTGATGTGCCGGTTCGCGCCATCTGCACGGGAAAGATTTCAGTGAAAAAAACTGCTTCCGGATACGGCGGGGTGCTCGTCCAAAATTGCACCCTCGACAATCAGCCCGCCTCCGCGAAGCTTCGGCGAGGCGAGCCGATAACTGTGGTCTATGGCCATTTGAAACTCGCCGATATATCAAAAACCGCCGGCGACACTTTGAACGCCGGCGATGAAATTGGAACTTTGGGAAAAGCCGGCTCGATCGAAACGGACGGCGAGCGAAAACACTTGCATCTCGGCATCCATAAGGGAAATTCGATCAGTATTCTGGGCTATGTCAGCGCAAAATCCAACCTTTCCGGATGGATCGACCCGTTTTTATATACTAGTTCTCTGTTCCAGTGATAGAAACACCCGTTGTTCCGGTTTTTTCGCCTTCGCTATCGCCAATCGTCACTGTGACATTTTTGTTTCCTTTTTTGAAATCGATCATCACAGCTCCATAATTAGCTTCCGTATCCACCGTCCAACCGTTTTTTGCCATTTCCGTTTTGTATTTGGCAGTCGCGTCCGCAACACTTTGATTCACGGTGTAGGCGACCATATAGCTGGCGGTTGTTCCGCTGGCCGCGTTGGCCGGCGTTGAAATAGCAAGAGTTATTTTGGCGTCGGGATAGGTGAAGACATCGGACGGAAAATCCGTCGGCAGTTTGATTGCGCCTTCTTCGGAAGACGCGAATGTTCCATCTCCGGTCTTGATACTCACCGTTTTCCCGTCGGCGCTCACATCCGCTTTTTGGCCGGTGCCTTGCTCGATCGCTTTTTCCAACAAATTTTCCCCGATTGTCTGGCCAACCTTTTGCGAAACTTTCGCCTTGATACTCTTCATCACGAAATATCCTCCCACCAGCATCGCCAACCCCAAAACGACAACCACTATGATGATGATCAGCACCGTGTTGCTGCTGCTTTTTTGCGGTTGTTGTCCGGCTGGCTGTTGCGCATTTGGTTGCTGCACTGATTGCGGCTTGTCCGCCGAAGAGGCGGACTGCTGTCCTCCTTGTCCTGTTGGTTTTTGCTCCATTTTGTTTGTTATTAATTGTTAGCTGATTTCCTTGGTGATATTCTATCACATATCGGCCATTCCCTCAATTTTGAAAAAAATAATCAATTTTAAAGGGCCAAGCGAAGTCGCTTGACCCTGTTTTTCTTTAAGGAGCTTTTCTCAGTCCGCGAAAGCGGATGGCTCGATTTCTTGCGCGCCGGCAACTGCTAGAGGCGCAGGCGGCAGATACTTCCGGAGCCAAGGCTCCAGTTCCCGCCACTGATCTTGGTGGATGGCAAATCCCCCGTTCGCTGTCTCGTTTCCTCGCGTCAATGACCAACATGCCCACACAGGATACTCACGCCCGTAAGCTTTCACCACCGTATCCGTGACTGGGTCCCTGAAGATATTGAGAGAGACGCCTTTCTCTTCGAACGGCAGAAGACTAAAGAGCGCATGGCCGTTGCCGGGGATCAGCAGGCCATACAGCCTCGGGTCGAAATGGTATCCGTCGACGATAATTACGCCCGGCACCACCCCCGTGAACCAAACATTCTTTTCTTCTTTCGGAGCGCGATTGGAAATGTTTCTAAAAGAGAACACTCCCAAACTGGATGAATCAAAAACATCGTTCAGAAAAAGAATGAGCTCAATTCTTCCAGCCGGCCGGCCGGAAATCCGCCTCATTTCTTCCATAACTTGGGGATCGACCTCGTGAAATGTCTGCATCTAAAACCTCCCGTTTTTTTGTGAAACGCCACGTTGGGCAGGACAACATTTATTTATAGCATTTTATATAATTTTGTCAAGTCCTAGTCATCCATATTCTTTCCCGCCAATTGTCCGCAGGCAGCTTCGATGTCGGCGCCGAAGCGGTATCTTTGGGTGGCAAAGATGCCCGCTTTTTCCAAAATAGCTTTGAATTTTTTGATTTTTTCAGGCGGCGATGATTCGAACCGTCCATTGGGGTTGTAGGCGATCAGATTGACCATATACAAAGGTTTTTTGAGAAGCTTCGAAAGTTTCTTCGCCTGCTCTTCCGAATCATTGATGCCTTTGAGCATAACATATTCAAACATCACTTTTCGGTTTGTTTTTTCGATATATTCATCGACTGATTTCAATATTTTTGCGATTGAATATTTCTTGTTGACCGGCATCAGCTCCCCTCGCAATTTGTCGTCCGGCGCGTGAAGAGAAATCGCCAGATTTATTTGTGGAAATTTGTCGGATAATTTTTCAATCCCTTCGGTGATGCCCGCCGTCGAAACGGATATTTTTCTCGCCCCGATTCCAAAACAGTTGTCGTCGTTGAAAATTTCAATCGCCTGACTCACGTTTTCCCAATTCAAAAACGGCTCCCCCATTCCCATGAAAACAACGTTTGTGATTTTCTCGTTTTGTTTTTTCAGATATCTCGCGAAAAACAAAACTTGCGCGACAATTTCCGACACATTGAGATTTCTTTTGAACCCCATCTTTCCGGTCACACAAAACAAACATCCCAATGGGCACCCAACTTGAGAAGAAACACAAATTGTATTGCGCTTGTCAGTATGCTTCATTAGTACTGTTTCAATCGCCAGTTCGTCATCCAAAATTAGCCGAGCCTTCACCGTTCGCTCGTCTTTCGAGGAAAAAATTTCGCCTTTAATTTCTAATGACACTTCCTTTTGCAATATTTCGCGAAGATCTTTTGAAAGTGTCGTCGCCTGGCTCCAATCATCGATCAAATCAAAAAAAACCGCCTTCTTGGCTTGCTTCAGACGAAATATTGGTTCGTTTTCCAAAATTTTTTCAATCTTACTAAGATTCATCATTTTTTCTCAAATTGGATTACCTGAAAACCATACTTAGCAACATCTTCCTGCGACCAGAATTTCATATCTTTCGTTTTGAGAATATAGGTTGCAGTAGTTTCAACTTTTCTGCCCGTGTATTCCTGCTTTTTTTCGTCCCATTCTTCGAGGATCAATATGTCACCCTCATTGATTTCAAAATCGGCGATGCGCACATCAAATTTTTTCTCGCCCGAAAGAACTTTCTCAAACAAATCTTTCCAAGTTTTTTTGTGTATGATTGCCATATTTTTATAACCTCATCCTAACAAAAAATAACCCCTTTTACCAGGGATTATTTTTCTCGTTGAAAGTGTTGATGAAACAAAAATAGAGGCCTCTATAGAAGCTTCTAAATGATGCGGAGCTGACGGGGCTCGAACCCGCGACCTTCTGCGTGACAGGCAGACGCTCTAACCAGCTGAGCTACAGCTCCATTTCCATCATATTCAATTTTGTAGCAGGGGTGGGACTCGAACCCACTACCTACAGCTTATGAGTCTGTCGCTCTGACCAGTTGAGCTACCCTGCCAAAATTATTATGTTGTTTTTCCAAGAGCTTCCAGCCAACCCATAATTTGATAGAATAAATCTGAACTTTTTGCAATTCCGATAGTCAAAGTTCCATAATGATGGAAGTGATTTTCATAAATCTTTTCATTTTTTGACTTTATAAGAACAGGCTTTCTGAATTGCTCGATTGATATGCTAGTTTCCTTCGACCAATATATATTCACATCATTTAATCTTTCTTTGTGAATCCGATTTATCATAACATGCATTATAAACCTGTCTTCTGCAACATTCAAAATTTCCCTGAACCATCTCATTATGAATTTGATAATCACAGGATCGGAATTGCAAAACCTGACCCTAGAATCTTTTTTGCTCCCTTCACCCCAATATAAAGCAAGTCCAGCTATGAGTAATTCTCGTTTTTTTATCTGCTGGATATCCTGTCTTCCTTTTTCAGTATAATATCTTATTTTTTTCTGCTTACTTTCCTTCTGAATATGAGCGCCTTTGAGACGTCCCGAATAGCCACCCTTTACCATCTGCTTGTGCAATTTTTCAATTTGTTTTTCAGTCAAAACGACATCCCGGCACCATAGACTTGCTGACCCCCGGGATACTTTAAGTATTTTCGAAATATCTCGAATACTAACGCCTTTCTTTCTTAAATTGCGAGCCTTGATTTGCTCTTCTGACTTTGCCATAAACCTCCCTTTATAGTTATATTATAATTATACAGGAGGTTCAAAAATATATCAAACAAAAAGAACAGCACTTTCGCGCTTCATTATTATTTGCGGACGCTTGTTGCGGGGGTGGGATTTGAACCCACGACCTGGTGGTTATGAGCCACCCGAGCTACCGGACTGCTCTACCCCGCTATGTGAAACTATTATGCAGACTATCAGATATTTTTTGATTTGTCAATATACTTTGTATGCAACAGTTCTTCCGCTTTTTCGCTGCCGGGATGACCGAGGAATTCTTTGTATATTTTCTTGACGGCCGGATTTTCATGGGATTTTCGGACGGCCATATTTTTGTCGCGATCAAGAACGGCTTTTATTCTCGCGCCGCGTACAAACTTATTGGTCGGTTGCGGCTGCCCTCCCCCGCCGATGCAGCCATTCGGGCAAGCCATCACTTCGACAAAATCATATTGGGCGCGCCCGGCCTTGATATCTTCAAGCAATTTTCGCGCGTTTCGTATCTCGTGAACAACCGCTATTTTCAATTTAATTTTATTTACCTGGATTTCCGCGCATTTGTATTCCGCTTCCCCTCTCACCATCTCAAATTCCAATTTTCCCAACTTTTCTCCGGTCATTTTCTCCACCGCCGTCCGAAGCGCCGCCTCCATCACTCCCCCGCTTTGAGCGAACAAAATCCCCGCACCGGTTGAAATCCCAAGCGCCGAATCAAATTTTTTGTCCTCCAAATACGCCGGATTTATTTTTTTCTTTCGCAAAAGCCGCGCCAATTCCCGAACAGTGAGAACAATATCGACATCTTTATGATTGCTCGCATTCATTTCAAGCCTTTCTGCTTCGTATTTTTTTGATGTGCAGGGCATGATTGCAGCAGAAACGATATTTTTTGGATCGGTTTTTTCTTTTTCGGACCAATATGTTTTCGTCAGCGCCCCCAGCATTTGTTGCGGTGACTTGCATGTTGATAAGTTTGGAATATACTCGGGAAAATATTTTTCCACAAAAAGCACCCAGGAAGGGCAACAACTTGTGAACATTGGACTTTTTTTACCTGATTTTATTCTTTCAATCAACTCATTCGCTTCTTCCACAATCGTGAGATCCGCGGCCAAAGTCGTGTCAAATACTTTGTCCGCTCCCAATTCCTTGAGCGCCGCAACCAATTTCCCTTCCCAAAAAGTTCCCGGCGGCATTCCAAATTCTTCACCGAAAGAAAAGCGAACCGAGGGCGCGACTTGAACGACAACCATTTTTTTCGGATCCTCAAGCGCACGCGCGAATTTTTCCGTGTCATCTTTCTCCGTGATGGCAGCCGTCGGACAAACGGCGCTGCATTGTCCGCAAAAAATGCAATCAAGCGGAATTTCGTACGGCGTCCCGACATTCGTTTTGGAACTGCGATAATTGACGCCCAGCGCTTCAACTGTTTGCAAATCGCGGCAAGCGCGCACGCATCTTCGACACTCGATGCAATATTGGCTATCGCGGGATATACACGGATTTTTTTCATCGGCGGCCGTATGCGACCAATTGTCTTTCACGAGATCGAGCTCGTCTTCGCTTTTGAGTTCACGTCTGCGGGGTACAAACTTGAATTCGTCGATGTTATAAACTTCCGCCAAATTTTGCAATTCACAGCGCCCGTTCTTTTTGCAACCGGCGCATTTCCCCGCATGATCCGCCCAAAGAAGTTCGAGATTAATTTTCCTCGCCCGGTTCACATTATTCGTTTCGGTCAAAACCTCAAGTCCCTCGCAAACTTTTTGCGTGCAAGATGAGACAAGGCATCTTGATTGGTTTGTCTCAACAAGACACATCCGGCAAACCCCTTCGCTCGGCAAAAGATCCAAATGCGCGCAAAGAGTCGGAATTGGAATTCCGTTTTTTTTGCAAACAGCAAGGACAGAATCATTTGCATCAGCGTCGTATATTTTCCCGTTTATTTTTATCTGCATAAGCTAAAACACTAATTCGACGAATATAGACACGAATATAACGAAAAAAACATTGGTTTAATTCGTGTTGATATTCGTTTTATTCGTGTATATATTTTTCCCAAACATTTTCACCGCGTCGCCCCAGGCCGAAGCCGCGAATTTTCCCAGCGGGCAAAATGTCGTATTTGCGAGCGTCCACAAAATATCTTCAATATTTTCTTTGTCTTTCTCGCGAAGATCATTATTTTTCAGCCTTTTTGCAATTTCCCAAAGCCGGTATGTTCCTTCCCGGCACGGTACGCACTTTCCGCAGGATTCACGGTGGAAAAAACCCGCCCAGGAGAGAAGATAATCTTTCAAGTCGGCATTTTTGTCGACAACCAAGATTGACCCTGAACCGACGGGATATTCGCAATTGCCATAGGCGAGAGGCTGATCCAATTTTCCCGCCGGCATGAGCCGCCCCGAGGCCCCCCCGATTTGCGCGAACCAAAATTCTTTTCCCGCTTCAATCCCGCCGCCATAAAGAGAATTGTATATGAGTTCTTGCGCGGTGATTCCAAGAGGCGCTTCGATGATTCCTTTATTTTTCATTGCGCCGGAAAGGACAAACAATTTTGTGCCGGGCGAAACGGAAGATCCGATTTGAGAATATTTTTTCGCGCCTTGGCGCACAATATACGCAATGTTCGCCAATGTTTCAGCGTTGTTGACAATCGTCGGCTTGCCGAATAGTCCTGAAATCGGAGGAAAGGGGGGTTTGAGTCTCGGTTCTCCTCTTTTTCCTTCAATGGAATTGATAAGCGCTGTTTCTTCGCCGCAAATATATGCTCCCGCGCCTTCGAATATTTCCATTTCAACATCCACCGCGCTTCCCAAGATTCCATGCCCAAGAAATTCTTTCTCGCGCGCCTGATCGATCGCAATCCGCAAGATTTCAGCTTGTTTTTTATAATTTCCGTTGATATATATGAGGGTTTTTTTCGCGCCAATCGCATAGGCGCCGATCAAAAGTCCTTCGATGATCTGATGAGGATTCTTTTCGGCGATCATCCGGTCTTTGTATGTTCCCGGTTCTGATTCATCGAGATTGCAAATGAAATACTTGCCCCGTACCAATCGTTCCCTCTTAAAATCATTATCTGTATCAAAATTAGAAACACTTGATTCGTCGCGATTGGTGTGGGGTTTTTCCACCTGTTCTTTTGCCGCGCATTCCCACTTTTCGCCCGTGGAATATCCGGCTCCTCCCCGGCCGCGAAGTCCGGAATTTTTTATTTCCCTTATGACATCTGCCGGCGCCATTTCGCGAATAGTTTTTTGCAAAGCCTCATAGCCTCTTTGCCGAATATAAGAGTTTATATTAAGTGGATCAATTTTATTCCAGTTTTTTGTTATTATCTGCATGATATTCTCTACGAACTACGAAATATTACGAATATACGAAAACTCAAAAATGCTGTTTGTCTGTGAACTACGACTGTTGGATTTGCACGCGTTCGTACTTTCGTATTTGTTCGTAGTTCGTAGAGGTCTCACAAATAATTCGCCAAAATATCATCCACCGTCTCCGGTTTCACATTTTCAAAAATTTGCTCGCCAATCATCATCACCGGACCCTGATCGCAAAGACCCGCGCAGCTCATCAATTCAAGTTTATATTTCGGATGGGCATCGTTTTCCGGTTCGATCTTGAGCAGCATCTCGATTTGGCTTACCACTTCCATTGATTTTTCCCCAAGACACGGCCCGCCCGAGCATATCCGTATTATTTTTTTTGATTCTTTTTTTGTTTTCAATTGGTCAAAAAAACTGGCGGTCGAAAAAACCCGCGCCAATGGCAAAGAAAAATACTTTGCGACATCCTCGCATTCTTTTTTTTCAATGCATCCGTTTTCTTTTTGTATTTCTTTGAGCGCCGCGAGCAAATTCTCCACCTTCGGCTCGAATTTGAGAAGAATCTTTTGAATTGACATAGAAACATTTTACCATATTTTGAGCAATCATGATACTGGTATATAATGAGAATGTGTTAATTCATTTTTTTTCAATTCAAATGAAAAATTCTCAACCAAAAACAACTGCAATGACTTTTCCAATCGCAGCCTATCAGACAAAAGATTTTTTTTGGACGATAGCCTTTATTGTTTCCGCTGTTGTCGCCCCCGCTCTTCTCGCCCACACCCCGCAAAACCAATGGATCACCGGAACAATTGTGAATGCTATTATATTTTTGGCCGTTTGGCGTCTCGGGATTGTGAATGCGATGCTGGTCGCTGTTCTCCCTTCGTCAGTTGCTCTCGTCCGCGGATTGCTCCCCGCCCCAATGGCCGTTTTGATTCCTTATATCATTTTGTCAAATATCATTTTGATTGCCATTTTTTATGCATTGAAAAAATACCCTTTCGCGGGTATCATTTCAGCGTCACTCGCAAAATTTCTTTTTCTTCTCGCTATTTCAACTTATTTCATCAAAATCGCCGCCCCACTCGTCGTCATGATGCAGTGGCCGCAACTCTTCACCGCCCTCGCCGGCGGCCTGATCGCAATCGGAATCATCAAAACCACAAAAAAAGCAGAATGAACCTGCTCTTTTTCTGCTTTCGCTGAGACTAAGCCTTAGTGAAGCTCTATTAAGTTTAGGAGTGGTTAACGCTACTGACAACAAACATATGCAGTATAATTCTCATAAATAGATCCGGGACATTGACCGCCCGGCGGACGAAAGGCAACACCAAAGCTATGAGAAGGATCAAATGCGCAATAACCCCACGTACCAACAACAGCACCTTTATTTTTGAAACCAGTGGCACAAGAAGCATCGGTTGCATCGCTCTTATACGAAACATAACATCCCCCTCCCGTCGTCGCCACCGCTGCCTCAATCGCCCGCTGGGTTTCGCCGTTTTGGGTGCCCACGGAGCGGACAGCTTTCACTTGGTCGATGGTGGCGGATGTTGCCAGTACTTTGCCGTCTTTATCGAGAAACAATACGCTGCAGCCTGTGAAGGGGCAGCTGCCCAGGGTGCTGATTTGAGCGGTGCCATCTTTGGTGGCTATTTGATTCAACGCCCATTCCACTCCTGATTCGCTGTTATAGAAAGCTCCAACGGAGGATTTGGTCTTTTGATTCATTTTTGTTTCCAGGACTGTCAGGCTGGAAAGGGTGATGACCATGCCGAGGATGACAAAAAGAAGCACTACCGCGAAGATGAGGCCGGAACCCGCCTTCGCTAAAGCTTCGGCGGGCAAGCCTTTTTTGGTTCATTGGTTTTGGTTTAATATATTAAACTTCAAAAAGAAAATTTGAAATTATTCCTCTCCCAGTTCTTTTTTCACTTTTTCAACCAGTTCTTCCAACTTCCATTTTGATTTGATAAAATAGTACGACGGGCCGTTTTTCATGAGAGCGTCCAGCGTTTTGTCGTCGGGATTGAGATTGGTGAGAATGATGACCGGAACTGTTTTCCCCCAAGCGTCCTGACGCAATTTTTCGAAACACGCTTTCCCGTCCATCACCGGCATGAAGATGTCGAGGATAATAAGATCCGGTTTTTTGGAGATAGCAACCTTCAAGCCCTCCGCCCCGTCCTTTGCTTCCAGAATTTCAAATCCTTCCAAGGTGAATTTGTCCGAAAGAGCTTTCAACATCGGCAACTCGTCTTCGATGATGAGAATGGTTTTTTTCACCCCGTTAGACATATTTTTTAATTTTAATAATAAACTTTTATGCAATCTTTAATCCCGAGACTATTATGTCTAACGGGGTGAATATTCATGCCTTAAGGGCTATATAAAAAGTCGTCCCTTTGTTTTCTTTTGATTCAAACCAGATTTTCCCGCCGGATTTTTTGATGATCGCCCGCGCGATATAGAGGCCAAGCCCCGTCCCTTCGGTATCCTTCTTCCTTACATTATCAGCCCGGAAGAGTTTTGTAAATATCTTTTTTTGCTGGGCAGCCGGAATGCCCCAGCCGTTGTCCGCTATTTTCACCAAAATATGGGAGTTCTGCCTTCTCATTTCAACCGCAATCTTGCCTTTCGCCGAAGTATATTTCACGGCATTGGAGAGAATATTTTGAAATACGATCCCCAAATGCTCGGGGTCAATCAACACCCGCGGCAAATTTCGGCTGAACTTTTTTTCAATATTCAAGTTTTTTTGGCTTATTTGAGGCGAAAATTCGCTCAAAACACTTTCCATCGCTTCGGACAAATTGACAAGTTCCAGCTTCGCGCTGATCGTCCCCATATCAATCCGCGAAGTGTTGAGCAGATCATCCACCAGATCAATCATTCTCTGATTGCCGGCGTATATTTCGCCGAGATAGTCCGCTTGTTTTTCATTGAGATTGCCGAAGTCTTTTTTGAGAAGCATTTCCGTGAACCAAGAAACAGCCGTGAGCGGCGTGCGCAGCTGATGCGAAGCCAATCCCACAAATTCCGTTTTTGCCCGGTCGAGCTCTTGGCTCTTGGCAAGACTTGTTTCCATCTTTCCCAATTCATCCAGAGACCGAAAAGCGAAAAAAATGAGATAAACAAAAGCCCCGAGAATAACGAAGAGATGAATCAAAAGTTCAAAGGAATAATCATAAAGATTTATCCGCCGTCCGATCGTCGCCAAAACTTCCGCAGCGATCATGCAAAAAAGAACCAAAAGCAATCTCCGCGCCGCCAGTCCCGAAAGTCCCCGGCTGACGAATACGCGCATAAAACCGATTTGGGAATTGGCCAAAAGAATATTGAAAAACATCAGCACGAAAGCCACGGCCGTATGCGCCGCCATGCCTTTGAAAGGATCGATTGTGTAAAAACTGGCAATGTTATAGATAAACCCAAACAAAGAAATGAGAGATACAACTCCGGCCAAAAGAATGATCACTTGGCCAACTTTCACTCTTTCTTTTTCTTGTCCGGCGATAAAAAGAAGCGAGACGCCAACCATCAAAAAATTGAAGGCGCTCTGCGGGGACATCCTCACCGCCACTTCACTTTGCGCTCCGGCAAAAAGCAAGCGGTCGATTCCAAGATTGATTCCAAAAAGATATTCAAGAAGCGTGAAAAAACCGACGAGAGTGATGAGCGAAGAGAAGATATAAGAAAAAATCGTCAGATATTTTTTTTCTCCCGCTTGCTGATCAGCGATCAAAAACAAAACCATTCCTCCGAGAAAAAAAGAAAAAGCCGTGTTGGGAGCGATGATCGGCAAGCCGGAAACAATTCTCTTGAAAAATATCAAATCAAATTGCCATCCGATGAGCGCCAAAAAACCGATCAAAAAAACTATTCCGCCCAAAATTCGGGAAAAATATTTCAGCCGCCCAAGTAATTGCGGATTTGTTTGTTTTGGCATTTTTTGCTTGCCCCGCACCAAACTTTTCTGAATTGATCTTGCGGATTTCTAGCTTAGTAAATTTTTATTTTGAGCAGTTTGGTGCTGGGGTTTTTATGCGTTGCGAAACAAGTCAATTTTTTCCTCAACGACTCGCTGCACCACTTCCCTGGCTTCTCCCAATAGTTCTCTGGGATCGACAAAGCTGCATCGATCGCTTGTCAGCTTGCAAACAACCCTGTTGAAAGCGATCTTGATATCCGTATCGATATTGAAGCAAACAATTCCCCGCTTCACCGCTTCTTTCACTCTGTGATTCACCCAATCGCTTGCGCCATGCAAAACAAGCGGCGTATCCGGAAGCAGTTTTCGTATTTCTTCGAGTCTCGCCCAATCCGGCTCCGGCCGTTCCCGCGCGAATCCGTGCGCGTTTCCGATCGACACCGCCAAAGCGTCCGCGCCCGTTTCTTCAATGAGCCATTTCGCTTCCAAAGGATTTGTCATGAGCTTGTCCCAGTCCGGATTTGATTCCATCTCGGCAAGATACGCCACCTTTCCGAGCTCGGCCTGGACAATGACGTCTTTGGGATGAGCGTATTCAACAACTCTTTTCGTCATAGCCATATTCTCCCGCAAATCGTAGCGAGAAGCGTCCATCATCACCGATTTCATCCCCAATTCGATCGCCCGGACGCAGGTATCAAAATCCCGGCCGTGATCAAGATGAAACCCGATCGGAATACTGGCCGATTCTTGCTCAATGATCGCGTTGATCAGCTGGATGATGACTTTGTCTCCCGCGTAATCAAGGGTCTTGGCGGTCGCCTGTATGATAACGGGAGTATTCTTTTTGATAGCCGCCCGGATGATCGCCTGCGTCACTTCCATATTCGAAGTGTTGAACGCTCCCACGGCGTATCCGTTGTTCTTGGCCTCCTGCAGAATGTCTTTGACGCTAGCTAGCATAATTTGGTATCTAGTATTTAGTATTTAGTATTTTTTTCCGGCGCCACAAGACCAATTTCGACAAACGTTAGGTCTCTTTTCATAAGCGGAACAAAGATTTTCTTTTGTTAAAAATTTACATCTACTGCTAAGCATTATTTTCCTTAAGCCAAATGAGATGCATAATTTGTCCCAAAAATAAAGACCATCGCAACATTTTCCACATTTATAACAGACATTGGGGGGGGTTGTATTAGTCATAAAGAAATTAACTAATTTTCATCAATTAGGCTGGCGATTTTCACAAACTCATAAGGAATCAGACTCTCCCGTCCAATGAGCGCCCCATCCATTGCCGGATCAAGGCAAACCTCGCTCGCGCAACTTGATTTCACGGATCCGCCATAGAGCAATCTGATTTTTTCCGCACTTTTTGGCGAAAACAATTCCGCAATATTTTTTTTGATGATTATCTTCGCTTCCAAAATTTCGTCCGATGTGGGAATATTGTCCGTCCCGACCGCCCAGATCGGCTCATAGGCAATAGAAATGTATTCTAATTTTCCCGGACTTATGCCATCCAACGACCCTTTGAGTTGTTTTTTTAGCACATTGGAAGTTTGACCGCTTTTTCTCTCTTCCGCGCTTTCTCCGACGCACAAAATTGCCTGCATACCGTTTTTGAGAATGGCTTTGAGTTTGAGATTGATGGTTTCTTCGTTCTCCCCGAAATATTTCCGGCGTTCGCTGTGCCCGACAATCACAAAATTCGCGCCGACGCTTTTGAGCATTCCGGCTGAATATTCCCCGGTGAAAGCGCCTTGATATTCCCAAAAAACATCTTGCGCGCCCGCTTTGACGTTTTCAATTTTTCTGTCCAATAGTTTTTGAAGATATACAATCGGCGGACAAACCACGATTTCCGTTTTTTCGAAATCTTTGCCTTTGAGCTCTTTTTCGAGCATATCCAAATAGCGCTCAAATTCCACGAGCGAAACCGGATTCATCTTCAAGTTTCCAACGATGAGTTTTTTAGAGTTTGTCATTGCGAGCGAAGCGAAGCAATCCCGTCGCTAACAGAATAGCTCTTTAAAATCGGGATTTACGCTTTTTATTAAATCTAATTTCTTTTGCCTCGATCCTCCCTTTATTCGCTTTTCCCTCATTATCGCAGATCCGACATTATCACAGGCTTCTGCATAAACCAATTTATCAACATTATACTTTTTTGTAAAACCCTTTGATATTTTAGTCTTGTGTGCGTCTATTCTTTTAGCTAAATTATTTGTGACTCCTGTATACAAAACTGTATTTCGTCTGTTCGTCACTATGTAAACATAATATTGCCTCGACATGTTTTTGCTATTTTTTCACGGGATTGCTTCGTCGCGCGGCTCCTCGCAATGACAACACAGACTAGACCCAAATCGTCAAAACTGTCACGATCACTCCCGCTACCATACATCCGAGAATCACAAGCGGGATGGATTTTTTCAGTTTGATATTGAAAACAAACGCCGCCAGAGGTCCCGTCCAGCCGCCCAGAAGCGGAATGGGCGTGGCGGTGAGGATGAAAACCGCAAATTCTCCCCATTTTTCAAATTTCTTCGCTCCCCTTTTTCGAGTATGTTCGAAAAGCCATTCGAAAAACTTGTGAAATATCCGAAAATGGCGGGACAGAAAATCGGCGACCGGCTGCAAGATTAAGAGGATCAGGATCATCGGCAGCAAGTTGCCCAAAACAGACCAGAAATAGGCCGACCAGATGGAGAGGTGAAACACTTTGATGCCGATCGGAATTGCCGCCCGTAGCTCGCTGATTGGAACCATCGCGATGAGAAATGTCGCAAGTTCGGGAGGAAAATTGGCAAACCAGGTTGAATAATCGATATGAAACATGCAAAATAGAATTGAGAATTGTGAATATGGAATTTGGAATGGGAGTCTAGAATATGGAATTAAGGTCGAAATAATATTCTACATTCTGTATTCAATATTCCCATTCTAAATTCAAAATTCTAAATTCAAAATTCTTCTAAATATTTAGTTTTAGTGCGTCAGCAGCGGCCTCCGGTTCGATCGTTGAAATTTCAATCCCGGTGGAAAGCTCGAATCCCGCCCAGGTCGCCGTGTGGGGCAAAATTTCGATATGCCAGTGATAGTGCGGATAGTCCTTTCCGTCGCAGGGCGAAGTGTGGATATAGAAATTGTAAGCCGGGTCTTCAAGAGTTTTGTAAATCGCTCCGATCGATTTTTGCAATGCCTCGCCCAAATCAATTTTTTCCTCGTTGTTGATCCGCTCAAAATACGGCTTGTGCGCTTTTGGCATCACCCAGACTTCAAACGCGGCGCGGGATGAATACGGGCAAAAAGCCAAAAAATTGTCGTTTTCAAAAATCAATCTTTTTTTGTCTTCAATTTCCCAATCGGCAATCGCGCAATAGACGCACTTTCGGTTTGACTTGTGGTATATTTCCGCGCCGTCGAGTTCCATTTGCACTCCCGGCGAAACGACTGGGATCGCCATCAACTGGGAATGGGGATGTTCGATCGAGGCTCCCGCTTCACGCCCGTGATTGTGAAAAATTTCGATATAGTTCACGGACTTTTTGCTCATGAGATCAATGTATCGGCTTTGGTAGGCGTCCATGATCTCCGCCACTTCCACCGGGTCGAGAAGCGCGATTTGGCGCGTATGGTCGCGCGTGACGATCAGTTCATGATATCCGACTCCGTCCATTCCGAAATACGGCCCTTCCTCAAAATGCTTCGCCACCTTTGCCCGCGAGAAAGCCGGAAATTTGTTGGGAAACACGCGAAGACTCCAGTCTCCGTCAGCCCGCCGGTATATGAGCGCGTCTTTTTCTTGCCCCGTATTTTCCGGAAAGCAAAAGGGACACTCTCCCGTGAGAGGCGGATAGGGCTCGCGTTTTTTCGCGAACTCGCCCGGCCTTTTCCCCCGCCCGAGCGCGATCACCACCCAGTCTCCGGTGATCAGATCCCGGCGCAACTGGGAAACCGGCGATTTTTTTTCAGTTGTTTTTTTTTCTTTTTTTTCCTCCACGGTTTTTCACGCAACATGTAACATATAACATGTAACAATTTTTTTGTTTGTTTCGTGTTACATGTTTCGTGTTTTGTGCAACTTATACTGTCCCGTCATCAATCTCCATTTGGTTTTGTACAAATCGATCAGTACTTGAATGAATCCGTTCGGTCCGGTGAGCCCGACTGTCGAGCCATCTTCATTCATCCATCGCACCGGCATCTGCTTTATATGAAATCCCAATTTCTTCGCCAAAATAATAAGCTCGAAATCAAAACCGAACCGGTCGACAACCATGCGGCTGGCCACCGCTTTGGCCGCCTTTTCATTGAGCATCTTGAAACCGCACTGCGTGTCGGGAAAGCTCCAGAGCCCCAAAACGATCCGAATCATCCAGTTGCCCATATCCCCCATGACCTCGCGATATTTGGGCTGATGAACGGCGACATATGCCCCTTTGATGTCGCGCGATCCGATGACCACATCATATCCTTTTTTGAACTGCGGCAAGAAAGTATTGAGATGCGTGATGGAAGTTGATCCGTCCGCGTCCAAAAACAGCCTCACTTCGCCTTTGGACTCGAGCAACCCTTGTCTCACCACATATCCTTTGCCGTGGTTTTTCGGATTGTCGATGACTTTCAGATTGTCTATCTTGCTTTTGTAGCTTCTGGCTATTTCGGCCGTATCGTCCGGAGAACCATCGACAACAACCAAAATTTCATAGCTGAATTTCTGCGCGTCCAAATATTTTTTGATCTCCATCAAATTCTTGCCGATTCTTTTTCCTTCTTTGTAGGAAGGAATAATGACGGAGAGATAGGGTTTCTTGTTTTCTGGCATAGTATGCTCTTTTTAGTTATTTTTTTATTATGGCTGAATTATAGCACAAAACACAATTATATGTAACACGAAGCATGTAACATGTTACATGTTTCGTGATCGATCCAACCAGCTCTGGAGGATGATCCTCGCCGCCTCCTGGTCGTCAAACCGCTTAATCTTCTTCGCGCCTTTTTCGATGAGATTGCGTTCAGCCTGTTGGGTGGAATACATTTCGTTTTGGTATTCAATGGGGATATTGAATTTATCCAGTAGAGACGCGATTAATCGCGTCTTGGAATTTCGCTCCGTAGAGACGAGGCATTGCCTCGTCTCTACACCCGCGATTCCAATAATCACCTTCCCAATTCCCTTTTTTTCGATGATATTCGCCAAATTTTTCATCAAATTCTTGTCATTTTTCAAAACTCCAAAAGAAAAAGCAATCCGCGTCTCGCTGTCCGCGACCGCGAGGCCGATTTTGGCCTTCCCAAAATCCACCCCCAGAAAATGGCTTATATTTGCTTTTTTTGACGATACTATTGACATTTGGTTGAAATTATGATAGGATTATACATTGGTACTTTAATAACCGAAAGTGAGGTAATATCTATGCGAGATCGCATATTCCGGTATTTGTTTCCGCCCTTTATCATTGGCGGACTGGCGGCTCTAAAAACTTTTTTCATTGACCCGGCTGTTATTGCCGTTGGCCTGCAGGGAGGAGAGGGTGATCTCATAAAAAGAATAGCCATCGTCTCATTCATCATCATAATGCTCTTACTCCTGTTCTGGATTGGCCCAAAGTATTGGGGTTGGGGTAAAAATGAAGGTGACTACGGTTATTAGACCAGCCACCCTACCTTGCTGAAATCACCCGGGCCATTGGCCTGTGAGGGAGGAAATTAATGGTACACGATAGAATTAAGAACTTCGTTACGGTGTTCGTCGTAGCCCTGGCAATTTTCGGTTCGGGACTCGCCATTGGATACGTCATCGGGGACCAACATATTTTCAATCCCGCAAAGGACCAGAATCTCCTCACCAGAGGAGAATTGTCTGAAGTCTACTACTCTTCCGGAAAATTTGCCGAGGAGAATGGGAACCTTTGTAAGGCCGAGGAAAGGTATAGACTGGCCTTGTCTAAAAATCCGTACCACGAAGATGCTCACAAAGCCCTCCAGCGGCTAAGTACTCCAAAAAATTGTAATAAGTGAATCACCGGACCCCCAGACGGAATCCTGATCTCATCAGATTTCGTTTCGGGGGCCTTTTTTATATTCTCTTTTTTGTCATCCCTGCGAAAGCAGGGATCCAGTGTAAAAATCACCAATCGCGCATATTCCCTGGATCCCGGGTCAAGCCCGGGATGACAAGCAGAGGAAATTATATCTTCGTCAGCACTTCGCATCCATTCTTTGTCACGGCGACCGTGTGCTCCCAATGCCCGTTCAACTTTCCGTCCCGAGTTTTGTATGTCCAGCCGTCTTTGGCGAGAACAATTTCAAAACTTCCTTCATTCACCATCGGCTCGAGCGCCAGCGTCATCCCCTCTTGCAAAATTATCTCTTTCATCCGGCGGTCGGCGTAGTTGAAAACCTGCGGCGGCTCGTGAACAGCGTGTCCCACTCCGTGTCCGACCAAATCGCGCACAATTTCAAATTCATTTTCTCGAGCATGGTCTTCAACAGCAAGGGCATAATTATTCAAAGATACTCCTGGTTTAATCTCTTTTATCCCGAGCTCAAGGCATTCTTTCGTAACGCGCATAATTTTTTCGGCGAGAGACGAAATTTTTCCCACTCCCACCATAACAGTTGCATCTGTATGCAACTTTTTATATTCCACGCCCAAATCAAGTTTGACCAAATCGCCTTCGGATATAATTTTGTCTTCCAGAGGCAAACCGTGGACAATCTCGTCGTTGACCGAAACGCAAAGAGCAGCGGGATAACCTTCGCCTGACCCGCCGGGCTTATAATCCAAAAATGACGGACGGCCGCCCGATGAAAAAATAAGCTCGCGAGCGAGCTTATCGAGATTTGCGGCGCTGGTTCCGGCTTTCACGGTTTCGCTCACGCGCTGCAAAACACCGGCCAAAATCCGCCCGCCCTCTCGCATAATTTCAATTTCTTCTTTTGACTTTATAGATATCATATTTGACTTTTTTTGTTATCCCTGCGAAAGCAGGGATCCAGTGTAAAAATCACCAATTGTATATATCCCCTGGATCCCGGGTCAAGCCCGGGATGACAAGTAAGAGAGTCTTTTTAATATTTTTTTACTTACTTCCTCGATGCTCGGCGTTCCGTCGATTTCGATCAGAAGATCTCTTTTCCGAAAGTCCTCGATCACCGGCATTGTTTCATCTCTGTATACTTGCAGTCTTTTCTGGATTCCCTCGGGAGTATCATCCGTGCGCTGAAATATTTCTGTTCCATCCGTGGGACATTTGTCTTTTTCATTTTGAATATCAACTCCCATGATGAGCGGATGCCCTTTTTTGCAAGTCCAGCGCTTGGAAATTCTTTTGACTGTTTCTTCTTCAGGAATGTTGATGAAAACCACAGCGTCAATCTTGCGGCCTGAATCGTGAACCTCTTCTTCCAGATATCCCTGCTGATCCGAAGTTCTCGGCACGCCTTCGAAAAGAATTCCCTGTTCTCTGGATAAAGAATTTATCTTGAGATGCAAGACTTCCCGCAAAATACGGCTTGGCACCAAAGTATTTGTCACATTCTGAATATGATATATCTCTTTCCCAAGCGGGGTATCCTGCTTCGCCACTTCGCGCAAAAATTTTCCCATATCAATATGCTCGAGATTATATTTCTCGGCAAGTTTTTCCGCCTGCGTTCCTTTGCCGGATCCTTGCGGACCCAAGACGATGATGTTCATGTAACATATAACACGCAACATGTAACATATTTCGCGTTCAATCTTGTGTTACATGTTACATGTTTTGTGTTTCGTGGCTAGAAGCCTTCATAATCGCGCATGATCATTTGCGATTCGAGCTGTTTCATGATCTCGATGACGACCGCCACGACAATGAGAAGTCCCGTGCCGCCGATGGTGAGCGACTGGATGTTTGTGAGACCCTGCACGATGAAAGGCAAAACAGCGATGAGTCCCAAGAAAAGCGCGCCCGCCAGAGTGATGCGGTTGAGCACCCGGGCGAGATATTCGGAAGTGTTCTGCCCGGGACGAATGCCGGGAACGAAACCGCCCTGCTTTTGAAGATTTTCCGAGATTTGATGCGGATCAAAAGTGACCGCAGTATAAAAATAGGTGAAAGCAACGACCAGAATGAAATATATAGAACCGTAGAAAAACTGATTTTTGAAAAGATTGGCGACGCTTGTCGCGATATTTGCAATCGCCGCGCTATCCGAGTTCACGAAAAAGTTGGCGATCATTCCCGGAAATAGCATGATCGACATGGCAAAAATGATCGGAATCACGCCGGCCTGGTTCACGCGAAGAGGAAGATGAGTCGATGTCCCGCCATAGATGCGGTTGCCCCGCACGCGCTTGGCATATGATACCGGAATGTTGCGCTGGCCTTCAGTGACAAAAACCACCGCGGCGATCACCGCGATTCCAAAAATGAGGAAACCAATGTACGAAAAAAGTTTCGAAGGATCCCAAACCGCGAAAAGTTGCGTCATCGAAGTCGGCAGTCCCGCCACAATTCCGGCAAAAATGATGATCGAAACGCCATTGCCGATATTTTTTTCAGTGATGAGTTCCCCAAGCCACATCAAAAACACCGTTCCGGCAGTCGCTATGATGATGATCGTCGAGAGCTGAAATCCGGAAAGAGCCGAGAATATTCCCTGCGATTGAAAAAGTTTCACCATCCCGAAAGTCTGCATCGCGGCCAACGGCACGGTGATCCAGCGCGTCCACATATTGAACTTCTGCCGACCCGCCTCCCCTTCTTCCTTGTATATCTGTTCAAGGCGCGGAACAATCATGGTCAACAGCTGCATAATGATCGAAGCGGTGATATACGGCCCGACGCCGAGCATCACGATCGAAATATTGCGCAGTCCGCCTCCGGAAAAAAGGTTGAGGAGCCCGAAGAACTGGTTGTTGTCAAAAAACTGGCGCAGCTGATCGACATTCACGCCCGGAACAGGGATGTTGGCCGCCAGGCGAAAAACGACAAGAATACCGAGAACAAAAAATATTTTGTTTCGGAGTTCTTTTATTTTGAAGACTTGTATGACTTTTTCGAGCATTGTATTCTCTACGAACTACGAATTTTGTACGAAAATACGAACTCGTGCAAACAAGTATTTCGCAGGCTTATAGATAAAATATGATTGATAATTTTCGTATATTCGTAATTATTTCGTAGTTCGTAGAGATCCTCCTGCTTTCTCAATCTTTTCTTTCGCAACTTTCGAAACCAGACATTTTTCAACAGTGATTTTTTTGCTCAATTCCCCGTCGCCCAAGATCTTGATCGGCGTTTTTATATTATCAATCAATTTCTTTGCAAGCAAGAACTGCGGATTCACGATGTCGCCATCCGCGAAATGTTTTTCAAGATGCGCAAGATCAACAACTTGATTTTTCGGCCGGTGCGATTTGAATCCCCGAATTTTGGGCAAATGCTCAATGAGAGTCGAACGGCCGCCTTCAAAGATCGGGTTCACGTTCGCGCCCGAACGGGATTTCTGCCCTTTCATTCCCCGGCCGGAATAGGTGCCTTTCTTTCCACCGCGGCCAATGCGCCGTTTTTTCTTCTGGGTCTTAATTTTCAGTTGATGTATTTGCATTTTATCACGAAACACGAAGCATATAACATGAAACACAATGATTTTGAAAAACTATTTCGACTAAATCTTGTGTTACATGTTTCGTGTTATATGTTACATGGATTTCTCTCTGCTGCTTATGACTTTCACTTTTTCCAGCGCCGCAAGCGTGGCTCTCGCGACGCTCAATTTGTTCGGCGATCCCATCGATTTGGAAACGATATCCCGGATGCCGGCAAGTTCCACGACTGACCGCACTGATCCGCCGGCAACGATCCCGCGTCCGGCTTTGGCGGGTTTCAGCATCACGACCGCACTGCCGGTTTTTGCTTCGACCGGACAAGCGATGGTGCTGTTGAATCTTTTGACGATCACCAAATTTTTCTTCGCCGAGTTGAAAGCTTTGCGAACCGCTTCGCTCACATCGTTTCCTTTCGCCACTCCCACGCCCACTTTTCCGTTTCTGTTTCCGATCACCAAAGTCGCCCGAAAACGAAAACGGCGTCCGCCTTTCACGACACGGGTAACCCTGGCCAAATCAAGCAATTTTTGGTCGTATTCCGGTTTTTCTCTTTTACCTGAAAATTTTTTCCTAGCCATTTTTTCATGTAACATATAACACGCAACATATAACACAAGTTTTTCTTTTTCTTGGGTTACATGTTACATGTTACATGTTTCGTTAACTAAAAAACCAGTCCTCCTTTTCTCGCACCTTCCGCGAGAGATTTTACTTTTCCATGATATTTATAACTTCTCTTGTCAAAAACAACTTTTTCTATCTTCTTCGCAATCGCCAATTTCGCGATCTCTTCTCCAATCTTTCCGGCCGTTTCTTCTGTATTTTTCGCATCTTTAATTTTGCGGCTGTCAACGGATACCAAAATTTTCCCGTTTTCATCATCAATAACCTGCACGTATATATATCGCAAGCTTTTGAACACGCAAAGCCGCGGCATATCTTTCGCGCCTTGAATCTTTGCTCGCGTTCTCCGGATTCTCTTTTTTCTTGAAATATCTTTTTTTATCATCGTATTGAAAATACTAAATACCAGATACTAAATACTAAATACTACTTTTCCGCTCCCGCCGCTTTCTTTCCGGCTTTCTTTCTGACAATTTCCCCGACATAACGGAAACCTTTTCCTTTATATGGTTCAACTTTTTTGAGAGCCCGCGTCGAAGCCGCGAATTGCCCAACTTGCTGTTTGTCAATTCCGGAAATCGTCAAAATATTTTTCTCGATCTTTGCCTCAAGGCCTTCCGGAATTTCCACGTCAACCGGATGAGAAAAACCGAGAGCCATATTGAGCTTCTTCCCCTGCACCGCCATTCGAAATCCGACTCCTTGAAGCTCCAATTGCTTTTCAAAACCCTTGGTCACTCCCTCGATCATGTTGGAAACCAAAACCCGCGTCAAGCCCCAAAGAGCTTTTGTCTGCTTTGTTATCTTCTTCACGGACACGTTGATCTCTTTGTCTTCCATTTTCACTTCCACATCGTCGTGAAAATCAAAATTGAGGGTGCCTTTCGGACCTTTGACGGAAATATTTTGACCGGAGATATTTATATCCACTCCGTCAGGGATAATTACTGTTTTTTTGCCTATTCTACTCATAATATTAAACACGAATTTAACGAATATCAACACTAATCAAACTAACCTTCGTTGTATTCGTGTCCTCATTCGTTGCATTAGTGTATATATCACCAGATTTCACAAATTATTTCTCCGCCGATACCGGCGCTTTTCGCCTCTTGTCCGGTCATGAGTCCCTTTGAGGTCGAAACTATCGAAAAACCAAAGCCGCTTCTCACGACGGGCAATTCTTTCTTTCCGGCATATATCCTTTGTCCTTGGCGGCTCACGCGGCGAAGTCCCTGGATGAAAGAAGCTTTCCCGCCTTTTTCATTTTGCATATGCCGCAGCTCGATCTTGATGAATTTTCGCCCATCGGTTTCTTCTTCCGCCGCTTTCTTGATGAAATTGTTCTTGGCGAGAATTTCGGCTATTTTCATTTTGAAGCGCGAAAAAGGCACCTTGACATCCGAATGTCCGGCGAGATTTGCGTTTCTTATTCGAGTGAGCATATCACTGATTGGATCCAACATATGTTTTTCTCTACGAACTACGAATAAATTACGAATATACGAATTCTATACAATCATCTTATTTCTTAAATCTACCAACTGCGGGATTTGCACGATTTTCGTATATTCGTACAAATTTCGTAGTTCGTAGAGACTTCACCAACTGGACTTCTTTATTCCCGGAATTTGTCCGGTGCTTGCGAGTTCGCGAAAACAAATCCGGCACAATTCAAAATCGCGCATATAGCCGTGCTTTCTCCCGCAGCGCCAACAGCGCCTCACAATGCGGGTGGAAAATTTCGGTTTTTTTCGAGCTCTCGCTTCGGTTGATGTCTTGGCCATAATATTTTGTTATTCTTGTTTTATCGGAAATCCTAACAGTTTGAACAATTCGAGTCCCTCTTCTCTTGTTTTGGCACTCGTCGTCACATTCACTTGAAATCCAAATATCGTTTTCACCGCTTCGGGGACAATTTCCGGAAAAACAATTTGTTCCTTGATCGCCATATTGAGATTCCCTTTTTCGTCAACATTGCTTTTCTCAATTCCGCGAAAATCACGAACGCGCGGAAGTGCCGAGGATATGAGCCGTTCCAAAAAATGCCACATTCGCTCTCCGCGAAGGGTGACCATCACTCCCACATCTTGCCCCTGCCGGATCTTGAAACCGGCAATTGATTTTTTTGATTTCGAAAAAACCGGTTTCTGCGCCGAGATCACTTTGAGATTTTCAAAAATTTCATCAACAGCATCCTTTTCTTTGATATATTTCCCGATCCCGCAGTTCACGGAGACCTTCAAAATTTTCCCGGCAGCCATCACATTCTTCACGCCGAATTGCTTTTGAAGTTCTTTTTTCACGGATTTTTCGTATTTTTCCTTGAGAAAACTTTTCATATGATTCAAATTTCGCTCTTGCATTTTTTACAAATTCTATACTTGTTCTTTTCTCCCTGTTTGTATCCAATTCGCGTCGGCTTCGAACATTTCGGACAGATCAGCATCAAATTGGAAGCGTCAATCGCCGCCGGAACGGAAACTCTTTGCCCTTTTTCTCCTTGCTTTTTGGGACGGACATGCTTTTTCACGAGATTCAACCCGTCAACAAGGACTTTTCCTTCCTTTGACAAAACACGCGAAACTTTTCCCGTTTTTCCCCGGTCTTTTCCCGACAATATTTTGACATTATCATCCTTCTTTATCTTCATATATTTGATACAATTTTGCCTGTAGGTTATGATTTTTAAACACGAATCTGACGGATAGGGGCACGAATCAAACTAATTTTCTTTCGTTGTATTCGTGTCTTTATTCGTAAAATTAGTGTCTATTCACCAGACTTCAGGCGCGAGAGAAATTATTTTCATGAAACCTTTGTCCCGGATTTCCCTGGCAATGGGACCGAAGATTCTTGTTCCTTTCGGTTCTTTCCCGTCCACGATCACGGCCGCGTTCTCATCAAAACGTATATATGAACCGTCTTTTCTCCGGAAAGCTTTTTTCTGTCTCACGATCACCGCTCTCACAACCGCCTTTTTTTTGATCGCGGCGCGCGGCTCGGCGGACTTCACTGACGCGACAACAATATCCCCAAGCTGGGCATACCTGCGCCGCGTTCCTCCGAGCACTTTGAAACATTCGATGGTTTTCGCCCCGCTGTTGTCAGCCACTTTCAATTTTGTCTCAGCTTGAATCATATTTTTTCTTTACGAACTACGAATCTAACGAAAATACGAAATCTATGGAATATTATCTGCCTGTGAAATACGAATTTTCATGTTTGCATATTTTCGTATTTCGCTCAATTCGTATTTCGTAAAACCGGATTTTAGTCATAGACTACAACCCACTTCTTATCTTTGCTTACAGGCTTAATTTCGACGATTTTCACCTTATCTCCGACTTTGCATTTGTTCTCGCCGTCATGAGCCTTGTATCTTTTTGTGGAAAGATACCTTTTCAGATATTTCGGATGCGCTTTGAAGGTGTTCACAGCGACAACCGCTGTTTTTTCCATCTTGTCGCTGACAACAACGCCTTCCAAAACTTTCTTTGCTTTATTGCTATTTGATTTATTCATAAAATTGTCGTTACGCCTTTTGCTTGTCCGCCGATGAGGCAGATGATTTCAATACCGTCAGGATTCTCGCAATATTTTTCTTGACTTTCCTCGCTTCCCTATGATTTTTGACTTGCTTTGCGGAAATATCAAATCTCATTTTGGCCTTTTTGTTTCTCATCTCGACCAAATCCTTTTTCAGTTCGTTTTCGCTTTTTTCTCTGATTTCGCTGATTTTCACCCCGTTAGAAATTAATTGTTATCTTTTATGATGAGTTGTTGTTTGCCCCGTTATTTTTAAAATATATTTCTAACGGGGTTCATATCTTTATTCACATTTACCTTTCTTCTATCCTTGTTTTGACACTCAATTTGTCCGACGCGAGCTTGAGCGCCTGACGGGCTATATTTTTGGCTACTCCATCCATTTCGAACAAAACTCTTCCCGGTTTCACCACCGCCACAAAATGATCGACTGACCCTTTTCCCTTGCCCATCGGAGTTTCGGCGCCTTTTTTGGTCATTGGTTTGTCGGGAAAGATGCGGATCCAGATTTTTCCGCCGCGTTGAACATAGCGGGTCATCGCCCGCCTCGCGGCTTCGATTTGCCGCGAAGAAACAAGACCGGCCTCCAGCGACTTCATTCCTATGCTTCCGAAGCTGATTTCCGTTCCTCTTCCCGCGTTTCCGGTGATCTTTCCGCCGCGCTGCTGCTTCCTATGTTTTACTTTTTTCGGCATCAACATCTTTTTTCACAAACCACGAAACATATAACATGAAACACAAGGATTTTTTGAAAATTTTTCCAAATTGTCTTGTGTTACATGCTTCGTGTTACATGTTACATAAACTTCTCTCCTCTATTGATCCAGATTTTCACTCCGATCACTCCAAATGTCGTCCGAGCAACTGTTTTTGCAAAATCGATGTCCGCCCGAAGCGTGTGAAGAGGAAGATTTCCTTTCACAAGCCATTCGCGCCGCGACATATCCGCTCCGCCCAGCCGTCCGGAAATTTCCACTTTTATGCCCTTGATCTTGTTGCCTTCCATCATCCGTTCAATCGTCGTCTTCAGCACCCGGCGGAAAGGAAGCCTTTTCTCGAGCTGTTCGGCAACATTTTGGGCAATCACCATCGCGTTTTCCTCTATATTCTTGATCTCTTCTATCTCCACTTTGAGAACCGTTTTCTTCTGTTTGAAAAATGTATCCTTGATCAATTTCTTTATATCCTCGACTCCCGTTCCGCCCCGGCCAATGATGATTCCCGGACGAGCAGTTTTGATGATCACTTTGACCGCTCCGGCTGATCTTTCCAATTCTACGCTTCCAATGGAAGCGGTCTTCAACTTCTTGAAAAGCAGTTCCCGGATCTCAATATCTTCTTTGAGTTGTCTGGGCAAGTCTTTTTTCGAAAACCACCGCGACTTCCAGTCGCTTGTGATTCCGAGCCTTATTCCCTGTGGATTTACTTTCTGTCCCATAATCTTCTTGTAAATTACATACTTTTTCTGCGAAATACTCTTTTGAGAAAACCTTTCGATTCAGCCGCTTTTTTCTTTTCATCCACAAATTCCTTCGTTTCTTTTTCCTTAATTATCTCCTTCTTCTCTATTTCTTTTTCTTCCTTGCCCGCCATAGCCTTGGCGTCGGCGGGTATTTCCGCTTTCTTTATATCTTTGATCTCTTGTTTTTCAACTTTTTTCCTTCCTTTGCCTTTCACTCTTTCATCCAAAACTATTTCGATATGACTTGTCCGCTTCAGAAGGAGACTCGCTCGTCCGTGGGCTCTTGGCAGCCATCGCTTCAATTTCTTGCCTTCATCGACTATTACATCCTTGATGTATAAGTTGTCCCTGTCAAGTCCCGAATTGTTTTCGGCGTTCGCAATCGCGCTTTTCAGAAGTTTTTCAAAATGAGGAGCGGAACCTTTCACCAAAAATTTCAGCTGCTGCTCGGCGCGCCCAACGTCAAGACCCTTGATAAGGCTGGAAACCAATCTTATCTTTCTCGGGGACTTTCGCAAATTGTCGAGCTTGGCTGATATTTTCATATTATTTCTTTTCCGGTGCGGGCTTGGCCGCTTCCGCTGATTTTTTGGCCATTTCCTGTTCTTTTTGCATCTTTCCGCCATGACGGCTGAATTTTCGCGTCAAAGAAAACTCTCCCAATTTGTGTCCGACCATTTCTTCCGTCGCAAAAACCGAAACGAATTCTCTGCCGTTGTGCACGCCAAAAGTGAAACCAACCATTTCCGGAACGATCGTCGAAGATCGCGACCAGGTTTTGACAATGGATTTGTCGCCCGGCTTCTTGTCCTGCAGCTTCTTGAGCAATTTTTCGTCCACAAAGGGACCTTTCTTGAGTGATCTTGACATATGATTTGAATTATTTCTTCCTCTTTCTTCTCTTTATGATAAACTTATTGCTGTATTTGTGCTTTTTTCTGGTCTTTTTTCCGAGTGCCGGCTTGCCCCACGGAGTTTTCGGATGTTTGAGCCCGATTCCTTGTTTTCCTTCTCCTCCTCCGTGCGGATGGTCAACCGGATTCATCACCGTTCCGCGGACTCCCGGACGAATTCCGAGCCACCTGGAGCGGCCGGCTTTTCCGATCACGACCGTATTGTGGGGATAGTTGCTCACCTGCCCGATCGTCGCAAAACAATTTCCGCTAGCGCGCCTGATCTCTCCGGAAGAGAGCTTGATCTGCGCCATCCCGCCTTCGATCGACATCATGATCACGGATGATCCGGCTGATCTGGCGAGCTGGGCTCCTTTTCCGGGAACCATTTCTACGAGAGAAATTGGAGTTCCAACCGGAATATTTTTGATCGCGAGGCGATTGCCGGCTTTGACGGGAGCTTTTTCTTCAGTAACAATTCGGCTTCCCTCTTTCATCCCCTCAACCGCAACGTTGTATCTTTTTTCGCCATCCTTGTATTTGAGAAGAGCAATCAGCGCGCTTCGATTCGGATCTCTTTCGATTCTGTCCACGATTGCGGGAACTCCAATCTTATCCATTTTGAAATCGATCATCCGATACAGTCTTTTGTGTCCGCCCCCTTTGTGGCGAACAGAAATTGTCCCCCGCGAACGGCCAACGCTTCTCTTGAAAGACCGCGTCAAACTTTTTTCCGGATGCGCGAAATTCTTTTCCAGCTTGTTCACTGAACTGTTTCTGCGTCCGGGACTGGTTTTCTTGTAGACTTTAACACTCATTATTTAAATTTATTCAATATGTTAATGATTTCACCAATAGACACAAATATAACGAATATCGACACTAATTCAACTAATCTTTTGTTTTATTCGTGTCTTTATTCGTCAAATTAGTGTTTTTCAAACTCCTTCCACCGCGGCGATGGCATCCCCTTCCCTCAATGTGACAACTGCTTTCTTGAATCCCTTCTTCCATCCGATCGTCCGGCCGTGAATTCTTTTCTTGGGACTTATCTTGATCGTATTCACGCTCACAACCTGCACTCCATAATATCCCTCAACCGCTTCTTTGATCTGAAACTTTCCAGCGCGCTTCAACACCTTGAAAATATATTTGTTCTGCGCCGCAAGCATGGTCGCTTTTTCCGAAATCAGGTTCTCGAGCAACACTTTGTGAGCTATATTTTCTTCTTTTTTCACAATTTTGCGTTTCGCAACCTCCCCGCCTGCAACGCTATGCGTAGCATTGCGGGCAGGTTTTTTGGGCTTTGCAATTTTCGCGGTTTTCGCAACTTTATCTTTTTTTACAACTTGTTTTTTTTCAGCTACAGGAGATTTGATCTCCTTCGTGGAGATCGAATCTCCACGCTCGGATTTTTTTTCCGGCTTTTGTTTTTTTTCTTCCGGAGTCTCCGCCTTCTCTGACTTTCCCAAAATTTTATCAAAAATGCCCATATATCTCAAATTATTGCTTTATTTCCTCTTTCTTGCTTTCGTATTTCTTTTCCAGAATTTTCACTCCTTCTTCGCTCAAAACCAAATTTTTGTGATTCAAAATATCAAACACGTTCAGACTCTTCGCATCGACGTTCAAAACTTTCGGCAAGTTGCGGCTGGCTCTCTTGACTCCTTTTTCTTTTTCGGAAAATCCGATCAGTATGCTGCCTTTAAGTTTCAGATTTTTGATCGCTTCGTTTATTTTTTTCGTCTTGGCCTCTTTCATCTCAAGGCTGTCAACTAAAAACAATTCTTTATCAACAACTTTGGAACTCAAGACAACGGCCAAGGCCTTTTGTCCCATTTTTTTCGGAACATCTTTTTTGAAATTTCGATCTTTCGTCGGACCAAACACAATTCCTCCCTTTCGCCAAATCGGGCTTCGCACCGATCCGACTCGCGCTCTTCCAGTTCCCTTTTGCTTCCACGGCTTTATTCCCGAGCCGGCTCTTTGGGCCCGGTCTTTTGTGTGCGCCAAAACCTGCCGGCGGTTCGCGTATTGAGAAACGAAAACCTGGTGGAGCAGAACATCGTTTCTTTTCGCGCCAAAAACCTTTTCAGAAAGTTCGATTTCTTTCACTTTTTCACCTTTCAGATTGTAGACGGGAAATTTGATCATATCTTTATGCGCTGATTTCAACAATTCTTCCTTTCACTCCGGGAACCGCGCCTTTCAAAAACAAAATATTGTTTTCTTTGTCGATCTCAACGATCTTCAAATTCAGCATGCTTGAGCGGACTCCGCCCATTCGTCCCGCCATTCTTTTTCCTTTGATCACGTGTTCCGGATAGGTCGCTCCGATCGAACCGGGCGCGCGCAAATCGTGCTTGTGTCCGTGAGTTTTCATCGATCCTTTGAATCCGTGCCGTTTCACAACGCCTTGGAATCCTTTCGCCTTCGTGATGCCTGTTACCTTGACTTTGTCGCCAATTTCAAATTGATTTATATCCAGCGCATCCCCGACTTTCATATCTTTCGGATCACTTTTAAATTCCTTTTTCTTTTTTAATTTTTTATTCTTTTTCTCGTGCGTAATTCCCGTCTGGATCGCGCTGTACCCGTCTTTTTCCTCGGTTCTGATCTGCGTGATCACGGTCGGCAAACACTCAACCAGCGTCGCATTCTGCGCGCCTTGTTTTTCATCATATATAGTGCTCATTCCGAGCTTTTTCCCGAGGATAAATTTCATAATCGTTTGAATAAAAAAACTGGTCTCAAACCAGCCAAAACCCAAAAGGATTTTATTGCTAGCTTAGTATCCCGATAGATCGGGACTTGAACTAGATCACATTTTTATCTCAATATCCACTCCCGCCGGCAAATCAAGATTTGTGAGGCTGTCAATCGTTTTCGGAGTCGGACTGAAAATATCAATGAGCCGCTTGTGAATCCGCATCTCATATTGATCGCGCGCATCCTTGTGGACAAAGGTCGATTTGTTCACGGTGTATTTTTTGATCTGAGTCGGCAAAGGCACCGGGCCCGCAATTTGAGCACCGGTCCTTTCGGCCGTTTCCACGATCTGGCGCGCGCTGCGATCGATCACCTTGTGATCATAGGCTTTGATCTTGATCCGAATTCTCGGTTTCGCTTCTTCTTCCGGTTGCGCTTCGGATTTTTCGGGTTTCTTGGTTGCCATCACTATTGTTAATGTTTTTAACTGAAAATTTTATACTACTATTGTCTAACTTATACTTCCAAAATCACATTGGCTAAACACTAATCGAACGAATATAGACACGAATCAAACAAATCTCTTCGTTGTATTCGTGCCCCAATTCGTCAAATTCGTGTGTTTATTTGATGATCTTCGTCGCTACCCCCGCACCGACGGTCTTTCCGCCTTCGCGAATGGCAAATCTCATTCCTTCTTCCATCGCGACCGGCGCCATCAATTTCACGCCCAAATTCACTGTGTCGCCCGGCATGACCATTTCCGTTCCTTCGGGAAGGGTCACGTCGCCCGTCACATCCGTGGTGCGGATATAGAATTGCGGCTTGTATCCCTTGAAGAATGGGGTATGCCGTCCGCCTTCTTCTTTGGTCAGAATATATATTTCGGCGTCAAATTCGGTGTGAGGGGTGATTGATCCGGGTTTCGCCAAAACTTGGCCTCTTTCCACGTCGTCTTTCTTGGTTCCGCGAAGAAGAACTCCGGCATTGTCTCCGGCTTGTCCCCTGTCAAGCGTCTTGTTGAACATTTCAATTCCCGTGACGATTGTTTTGACAGTCGGGCGAATTCCAACGATTTCCACTTCGTCGTTGACGTTCACGACTCCCCTTTCAATTCTTCCCGTCACAACCGTTCCGCGTCCTTCAATTGAGAAAATATCTTCGATCGGCATCAGATACGGCTTGTCCACGTCGCGGACAGGATCCGGAATTTTTTCGTCGAGCGCTTTGATGATGTCCAAAATGGGCTTGGCCGCTTCATCGTCCTTGCTCTTTGCTTCGAGCGCTTTCAAGGCGGAACCGCGGACAATGATCGCGTTGTCGCCGTCAAATTCATATTTCGTGAGAAGTTCGCGCACTTCCGCTTCAACCAAATCGATCAGCTCAGGATCATCAACCATATCAACTTTGTTGAGGAACACGACGATAGCCGGCACGCCAACTTGTTTCGCGAGAAGAATGTGCTCGCGGGTCTGCGGCATCGGTCCGTCTGTCGCGGCAACAACCAAAATCGCTCCGTCCATCTGGGCGGCGCCGGTGATCATATTCTTGATATAGTCGGCGTGTCCCGGGCAGTCAACGTGGGCATAGTGCCGTTTTTCCGATTCATATTCGCAGTGAGTGGTCGCAATGGTGATCCCACGCTCTTTTTCTTCGGGAGCGTTGTCAATTTCATCGACGCCTTTTTCTTTGGCGTGGCCGAGGAAACTCAAGACATGCAAAATAGCCGCGGTAAGAGTGGTCTTGCCGTGGTCAACGTGTCCGATGGTACCGACGTTCACGTGAAGTTTTGATCGGTCAAATGTTTCTGCTGCCATATTTTTTTCAACTTTCCGAATCCGCCCAAATCACAATCTCGAATTTGTGCAAATTCGTTTTGTTTAGCCCGCCTGCAACGCTGTACGCACTGCGGGCAGGAATTTATTAAGTTATCTTTAAATTTTGCTTTACGAAGATATTGTATACTATTCTTTATTTTTTGTCTAGTCCGTACGCTGTCATTGCGAGGAACGATAGTGACGAAGCAATCTCGGGCTATATTTACAACACGGGATTGCTTCGCTACGCTCGCAATGACAATGTACTTGCACATAAAGAAATTTATCACATAGTTTCCGGAGTGTCAAGAGTTTTTTACAAAAAGAAAAGCCACCCAGTTAAACTTGTAAAGGGTGGCCGAAAGAGAGATGACTACAGGTGTATTTATTTTGCGGCTTTTATGGCGTCAGTGATAATCAGTTTGAGCCCGAAGCCGGTCATACCACCTCCCAACAGCATTCCAAGAACGGTTATTATCGCTTGCACGATGTCCTTAGCCGTCTCCATTCCCTGAGGAACAGCCGTAGGACTCGGCACTAAACCTGCGCCAAAAAACAAAAGGAACATTCCTAGAGCAAAAAATATTACTCCCCACATAGCCCTATACCTCCTTGTCTTCAAATTTTTCAAAGATTTTTGCTGGAAAGCTGATTCCAGTTCCAGCGGGTTAGTTTAGCACAATTTTCGTCCAGTGTCAAACGAAATCCGGCAGAATAATAAAAAAGACCTTATATAAGGCTTTTTCCAAGAGTTGAACTCTTGGAATCAATCCTCGATCAAAAGTTTCGCTTGTTTTTCATCGAACTTGCGTTGCTTGAAATATTGTATGTGTTCATTGGCAAATTCTTCGTATCTTCCAGCTTTTCCGAAGTTTTCCGTGAGCAAATCTTTTTTTAATATATCCCTGAAGTCATTGCGAATACCCAGATAATCTCCATAACTGCACCAACGATACTCTTTTGCTTTCGCAATTCCGTGAATCTCGCTGTTGCAATTCACGTAAGTAGACAAATAAAAAAGCAGCGAATTGCTGCTTATATGCGTTGATTTGAATCTTCCTTGGAAAAGCGACCCGCTCCTGTCACATCTTTCATTAAAATAATTTGTATAGCTGGTTCCCAAACGATGCATGAATTTTTCAATCCCTCTCTCGCCTCTCTGTCTCAAAAGCACGTGATAATGGTTCGGGTTCAAGCAAAACGCGATAATCTCCACTAGGTGTTCCCGATCTTTCAAATATTTTTCCTTAAATTCCAAGAGTTGAGCTCTTGGAGAACACTTCTTGAAATCCCGCCACCTCACCATAAGCCCGTCCTGTTCGTCGTTCAACAAATCCATGGAAATACAAAAGCGACGGAAGTCTTTTTCATCATTAAAGGTTTTTCTTTTGTCTACACCGCGATTGAAGATGTGATAATACTCTCCCTCCGCGAGCTTATATCTTCTCATCACTTGAAATTATAGCATACTTGTCCCTTTTCCAAGAGTTCAACTCTTGGAAACAAGTTTTTCAAAAAAAAACAAAAACCCCGTTACAGGGGAAATGGCCCATCTTCTATTCCAAGAGTTGAACTCTTGGAAAAGCTAAATATACTCAATATCTTCCAGTTCTTCGATTTCGTCGAGGGCGATGTCGTCTTCTTCCGCGGTTTGTTTCTCGCGCCAGAGAGAAATGTCGGAGTTGATTTTTTCGATGAGCTCTTCTTCCGTGAGAGCCTGCACGGATTTTCGGTCGAGAACCGCGCTGCGGTACTCATCGAAATTCATGACGATATACTTCGGCTGGCCGTTTTCGACGATGATATAGCGGCCTCCCGACAAGTTGATTATTTCTTTTAGATCATTTGATAACATATACTTAGTTTACACAATAAATCACCGTTGGCAAACACGAATTCAACAAACATAACACGAATCAAACCAACTCTTCGTTGTATTGGTGTCTATATTCGTTATATTCGTGTTTCAATACCATCTCTCTGCAATCAAAAGCACCAAAAAACCCTAAAACTACTTTGCACCTTTGATCTCTTCCGCGACATTTCGCGGCACTTCTTCGTAGTGGTCAAATTCCATCGAATAGTTCGCCCGTCCCTGGGACATTGAACGAAGCGCCGTTGCGTATCCAAACATTGATGCCAGCGGCACAGTCGCTTTGATAACCTTCACCCGGGCATTGCCTTCTCCGCGATCTTCCATTTCCTGAATCTGCCCGCGTTTGGCGTTGAGATCACCGACGGCATCTCCCATGAACTGCTCGGGCGTGATCACTTCAACTTTCATGATCGGCTCGAGAATGATAGGTTTCGCCCGTTTCACGGCTTCCTGCACGGCCAAAGATCCCGCAATTTTGAACGCCGCTTCCGAAGAGTCGACATCATGGAACGATCCGTCATAGACGGTCACTTTGACGTCCACCAGCGGGAAACCGGAAATGACACCGTTTTCCAGGGCCTCTTTGGCGCCTCTTTCAATTGGCGTGATATACTCTTGAGGAATAGCTCCTCCCTTTATCTCATTCACAAATTCAAATCCACCGCCCGCTTCGAGCGGTTCAACGCGCAGCCAGCAATGTCCATATTGACCGCGGCCGCCGGATTGGCGGATATACTTTCCTTCGGCTTCGGCTTTCTCTTTGATCGTTTCGCGATAGGCCACCTGCGGACGTCCGATATTGGCTTCCACTTTGAACTCGCGCTTCATCCGATCAACAATGATGTCAAGATGCAATTCGCCCATTCCTTCAATGATGGTCTGGCCGGATTCTTCATCCGTATGCACTCGGAAAGTCGGGTCCTCTTCGGCCAATTTTTTGAGCGCCAAGCCCATTTTTTCCTGATCGGCTTTTGTTTTCGGCTCAATCGCGATCGCGATGACCGGTTCCGGAAAGGTGATTGACTCCAAAACAACCGGTTTTCCGGGATCACAAAGCGTGTCCCCGGTGGTCGTGTATTTCATGCCCACAAGCGCTCCAATCCCGCCGGAATACAATTCTTCCACTTCTTCGCGGTGATTGGCATGCATCTGAAGAATTCGCCCGATTCTCTCTTTTTCCCCTTTTGTGGAGTTCAAAACATATGATCCGGCTTTCACCATTCCCGAATATACCCGGAAAAAAGTGAGCTGTCCGACAAACGGATCAGTCGCCACCTTGAAGGCCAGCGCCGAAAAAGGCGCGTTGTCGTCGGCTTTGATCTCAATATCTTCATTCGTTTTCGGATCCGTCCCTTTGGCGGGCGGAATGTCAATCGGAGACGGCAGATAGTCAACAACTCCGTCAAGAACCGGCTGAACGCCTTTGTTGCGAAGAGCCGTCCCGCAATATACCGGGAACAATTTGACGTTTATGACAGCATTGCGAAGAGCCACTTTCAATTCTTCGGTTGAAATTTCTTCGCCGCCTAGAAATTTTTCTGTGAGCGCGTCGTCGGTTTCGGAAATTTTTTCCACCATTTTTTCGCGGTATTCTTTGGCCTGCTCCAAAAGATCCGACGGAATTTCATCCTCTTTCACAATTTCGCCCATATCTCCTTCGAAATATGCCGCTTTCATTTTCATGAGATCGACGATTCCTTTGAAGTCCCCTCTTTGTCCGATTGGAATTTGCACCGCGACCGCGTTTGGGTTCAGGCGATTCCAGATCGTCCCCAAAGAAAAGAAAAAATCCGCGCCTTCTTTGTCAACCTTGTTGATGAAGCAAAGACGGGGCACGTTGTATTTGTCCGCTTGACGCCAAACCGTTTCGGATTGAGGCTCAACTCCCTCTTTTCCGTCGAATACGATAACACCGCCGTCCAAAACCCGAAGGCTTCTTTCGACTTCCACCGTGAAATCGACGTGTCCCGGAGTGTCAATGATGTTTACCTGGCAGTCTTGCCAAAAACAAGTCGTTGCGGCCGAAGTGATCGTGATGCCGCGCTCTTTTTCCTGCTCCATCCAGTCCATCGTTGCCTCGCCTTCATGGACTTCGCCGATCTTGTGGGAAATTCCCGTATAAAACAAAATCCGCTCGGTAGTGGTGGTTTTCCCGGCGTCTATGTGGGCAATGATGCCAATATTTCGGTATTTATCTATGGAGTATTTTCTCATTGAACTTGTGTATTTCTTTACGAACTACGAAAAATTACGAATATACGAAATCTATGAAATATTGTTTCTACGCAAGCTATGATTATTGATGTTTGCACAAGTTCGTAATTTCGTACTTGTTCGTAGTTCGTAGAGAATCACGCGAAGTGCGCAAACGCTTTGTTCGCGTCCGCCATTCGGTGCACATCTTCCCGCTTTTTCATCGCCGCGCCCTGTTTTTGGGCGGCGTCAAGCAGTTCGTCGGCCAATTTTTCCGCCATTCTTTTGCCTTTTTTCGATCTCACCGCGGAAATGATCCAGCGCATCGCCAGCGTCGCCCGCCGGTCGCCCGCCACTTGAACGGGAACTTGATAGTTCGCTCCTCCGATGCGCCGCGATTTGAGCTCAACCAAAGGTGAAACATTTTTGATAGCTTGCTCGAAAACATTGAGTCCGCCTTTTTTGGTTCGCTCGTGGATGACAGCAAAAGAATCCTGAACAATCCGTTCGGCTATGCTTCTTTTGCCTTCTTGCATCAGATGTCCGACAAATCTCCCGACAATCAGGCTATTGTAATTCGGGTCTATTTTCCAGTTTTTCTTGTAAACGCGTTTACGTCTTGGCATTGTATTGCAAATTTATTTCTTTACGAACTACGAAAAACTACGAATATACGAAATCTATGAAATATTGTTTCTACGCAAGTTATGATTATTGATGTTTGCACAAGTTCGTAATTTCGTACTTGTTCGTAGTTCGTAAATTATTTCGGCCGTTTTGCTCCATATTTCGATCGTCCTCTTCTTCTTTCTCCGACCCCGGCCGCGTCCAGCACGCCCCGGACGATATGATACCTGACTCCCGGCAAATCCGGCACCCGGCCGCCGCGAATCATCACAATCGAGTGTTCTTGCAAATTGTGTCCAATCCCGGGAATATACGCCGTCACTTCCATTCCGTTGGAAAGCCGGACTCTGGCGATCTTTCGAAGGGCCGAGTTCGGTTTTTTGGGAGTGGTCGTGGAAACTTTGACGCAAACGCCGCGTTTGAACGGGCTGTTCGTGTCGACCGGACGATTTTTGAGCGTATTGAAAATCCTCTCCATTGCCGGAGATTTGGACTTCACTTTCTGGACCTTGCGAGGCCTTTTTTTGAGTTGGTTGATCGTAGGCATTTTTATCCCAAAATTAAAACGGGTGCTAGCAGACTAGCAAAATGAATATTATATAATTCAGCGAATATTGTCAACTCCAAGCATTTCATCACAATCAAAGCAATACTTATCAAATCCTGAAATTTCAGAATTGTGCCAAACTATTTCGTCGGAAGCTGGATCGGCCCCTCGATTTTTGTTGCCGTGAATTCAACAACGGAAGAAACCGGTTTGTCCGAATAGGCTTTTATGATATCTCCAACCTTAAGAGTATTTAGGCTACCCGCGAAAGATGTTTTGCTGTCAACAAGAACCTTATAGCTTTTGGTTATCTTGGCAGCCGTTTGAAGATCCGCTCCCTTGGGATCGCTGACATTGAAAGTATCCATTTGATTCACTTCGACAACCAGATATTTGTCATTGGCCTCTTTCACTTGTCCTGCTATGTATTTTATTTCCTTCATTTGGTCTGCAAAAGAGATGTCTCCTTTGCCGAGAACCAGAATTTCAGAAGCAGTCAGACTGTCAACTTGATAGACCAAATCATTTGTTTTGACAACCACCTGATCCCCGACTGACAAACTCTGAAAGCTTCTTGAGGGATATTGTGTTTGATCGCTGACCGACACTTTGTATGTTTTCTTGATTTTCGGAAGAGAGACTTTGTCTCCGATGAGATTTTCTTCTTTTGTGTTTGACAGCTTGAAAAAATCCACTACTTCGGCGTCAACTGTGAGAGAATTGCCGTTTTTGGCGGTTATTTTTCCCGTTATTTCTTTTACATCTTTCATCAGCGTATCTTGAACGGCCTTCACTGTGGCTGGATTGTTCAAGGCCGCGCCTTGTCCAGTACCCAAGCTGCCATCGGATATTCCGCTGATTTTTTTGTTGAGGTTCATTATCGTTTTTTGCTGATAGGCCATTCCTGCGGCGAATAGGACAACGACAACAGCTGCAATCACGATATATTTTGTTTTGTTTTCCATATGTAAAAGTTATTTGATTATTTGGGCACGCATCCGACAGCTGTCGTGTTCGGCATGCAGGTTTGGGCTGTTTGAGAACAGCTAGTGCAAGTGGTCCAGGCGCAACATTCATACCCTGCGCAGACCCACCAGCCGTTCTGCCCATAAGTCATGTAGGTGCAGCAGTTATACCCCCCTGGACAGCAGGAATATGATGTTTGACTGCCATTGTAATATGTTTTTGCCTCCGTGGCCGGATCGATGTTGTTGAAAAGGTGCGATCCGGTCGTGACACTTGTCCCGCAACCGCCCGAACCCGTGCAAGTGTTCGCAGTCGTTTCTGAATATTTCAAATATTGCACCCAGCTTACCGTAGCACCGTTCACTATAGTGTTTTGGGGGCAAGATCCGCCGGGAAATTTGCAGATAGTAGTCGTGCCAAGCGTAATCGGCATACCGCCTGCCATAGTGCAAGCGGGAAAAGTAACCAGATCGCCAAGGCATTTTTCATCTCCGGTGCCGCTTGGATCAACGCAGATGTCGGCTTTTTGGGAAGACGTGCCTTTTTTCACTTGTCTGCTCGCCCCTGTGTTGACCGGCGCGGCAATGTTCCCTTCAGGCGCAGACGAAGAAGGCTCGACCCAAGCCCGGGTGAATTGGATGGAAACTCCGACCAATGTTCCCAAAACCAAAACTCCGAGCCAAAAAGTCAGGCGGTGATAGATTTTTCTTGCTTTTGGCTTTTGTTTTTTCATATTGTTTATAAATTTATATTTTTATAATTCGAATAATATTTATGGATTCGTTTCCGTCCACCCGCATTTGGCCGAGGCGCTGCAAGTCACTTTTGTTCCGCAATCATTTCCGCAAGTCCAAGTGGCGGTGATTCCGCTGGTCTTCAAATCGTTGTTGTACATGGTCGCGTCACTGCACAGCTTGTCCGCCGTCGGCGGATTGGCTGTATCGCAAATATATCTTCCATTGAGGGAACCGCAAACGCCGACTTTCGGATCAATGATAGTTGGCGCGCAAGCAACGTCCCCGCAACTGTTGCTGCAAGTCCAAGAAAGTTTGTCGCCTCCCAAAACGCAAGATGTTCCGCTCCCGGAGCAATAGCTTGAATCACAAGTTGTTCCGGGAAGAGTCTGTCCTTGGCAAACCTCTTTTGTCGCGCAACCCAGCTTGCAATCGCTCACTTTGATGCCGTCCATCTTTATCCACCCAAGGCCGGAATTGCCGGAAATGGCGTTTTCCGATCCGGAATTCCATGCATATCCCGAAAGAATTCCTGTGCTGCTCACCGTCACTTTGTATTTTTCGCCGTTGTTGTCCCCTTTGAGCCTCACCCAGCCGTTGTCTCCCATAGACGTCACCTTCGCCCAGCCGTCGAAATATCCCTCTTTGTCTGTTCCTCCTTCATTTTTATGCCACATAGCGGCATGACAATCAGATCCAGTGCAAAAAGACGGGTATCCGATTGAAAAGTTGATCCAGCCGAGAGAAGGCGGATCATTTTGACAAGCTCCGCCCGCATCCGGCTGAGAACCGATGCCAAACCAGGCCGAACCAAAGACAGGTTTGTCAATGTCCTCGTCCACCCCTCCCAAATTGATACTGTATTTTTTCGACAAAGCTCCTCCGCAGCCGCTCAACTCCGAGCTTGAGCTCAACCAACCGATCGTCGGCGGAACATCTGGATCATTCTCCGCGTGACCCGCGACATAGTTGTTCCAAATTCCCATTCCCCAGCCTTCCACAGACGCTTTCGTCTTCGGATTTGCAAAAAGAAAAATCAAGCCAACTCCAACAGCCAATAGAACAGCCAGAAGAAAATATTTTAATCTTGTTTTTTTCTTTTTCATAAAAATTAATTTAAAAGCTAAAACGCGACTGTTAATTTGCCGGAGGCTGAGGCGTGTCGCCTATCTTCACGGCTGTAAATTCACTGACATTATAAACCGGATTGTCTGAAAAAACTTGGACGCTATCGTCAACTTTCAATTCGTTTCTTTTTTTGCCAGTAAACTGGGTTTTTTCATTAATAAAAACTTTGTAATTTTTGATAATGTTAGGAATGTCATTATAGGGAGTATTTTTTATATCCTGCACTTTTGAGTAATCCGCGTGATATACCTCAACGATCAAATAGTCACTTCCGATTTCCTTGATTGGGCCTACTATGCCTTTTATTTCTTTGAGCATAGCGTTTGAAGTCTTGATTGAAGAATTCGCCACCGAAAGAAGCGTAATCTTTGAAGCAATGATACTATCAGCTCGATAAATCAAATCATTTGTTTCGACTAGCACTTTGATTCCGGTCGCCATATCTTGGAATTTCATCGAGGGATATTGAGTTTGATCATTGACCGATACTTGGTAATTTTTCTTGATTTTTGGAAGAGAAACCTCATCGCCGGTTAGTTTTCCCTCTGGCACGCCTGCCAGCTTGGAGGTGTCCACCACCTCTGCTTCGACGGTAAGAGATTTATCGGTTTTTGCGGTAACTATCCCCGTTATTGCTTTTGTATTGTTTGTTATTGTATCTTGAACGGCCTTTACGGTGAAAGGGCTGTTTATAGCCGAGCTTTTTGATCCGCCCGAACCGTCTTGATTCCCGCCGCTAATTTCTCCCTTAAGATTCATTATTATTTTCTGTTGGTACGCAAACGCGGCAGCGAGTAGAATCACAAAAATAATCAAAGCAGCTAAAATATATTTTGTTTTGTTTTCCATATGTTGAATTTCCATATATTAAAATTATTTAATTAGCGACGCATCCGACGAATGTTATATTCGGCATGCAAATATGGAGCGTTTGTGAACAAGTAGTGCACGTTTGAGATACCCAGTATGTCCCGTAACAAGGCCACCAGCAGCAACATCTGCCGTCGATATCTTGGGAATAGCCGCAATCCCAGGAAGTCTGGGTGCCATCATAATAATTTTTTGCTTCCGTGGTCGGATCAATGTTGTTAAACAAGTGCGATCCGCTTGTAATGCTCGTCCCGCATCCGCCCGAACCTGTGCAAGTATTCGCCGTGGTTTCGGAATATTTCAAATATTGTGACCAGCCCGTTGGACAAGACCCGCCGGGAAACTTGCAGATGGTGCTAGTGCCCACTGTCATTGGAACTCCGCCCGCGAGAGTGCATTTAGGAAAACTGACCACGCCGCTTAAACATATTTCTGTTCCAGTCACAGTAGTACAAATGTCGCCTTGCTTGACTTGTTTGGTCGCCCCCGTGTTGATCGGCGCGGCAATGTTCCCGTCAGGCGCATTCAAGGAAGGTTCGACCCATGCCCGGCCGAATTGGATGGAAGCGCCGACCAGCATTCCCAAAACCAAAACTCCCAGCCAGAAAGTCAGGCGATGATGGATTTTTTTAGCTTTTTGCTTCTTTTTCATAATGCCTTGTTTTTATTTATAAAATAAAAAAATGGCGCAAAACGCCACAGCTGATTGGAAATGTCAGAGAAGACCCCTTTTTGATTTTTTTTATTTTTGTTGTCCACTTCTGAAATTATACCACAAAGTGAAAAATACGCAAATGCTTCTGTTGTGCGCAAATTGACTATATCCCCACCACGATTCGGAAAAAAAGCAGTTCGATGTTTCCTATCACATATCCGATTATCGGAGAAAGGAGTATGATCACGGGAAAGATGAACATCGCGCCATAATGTTCGAGATATAGCTTTGTTTCCTCCTTCAAAGAAACAAACGCAAAAAGCAATTTTGATCCATCGAGCGGCGGGATCGGAATGAGATTGAACACGGCCAGCAGAACATTCACTATCACGATTGAAGTGAATATGATGGCCGTTGCCCCGATGCCGGCGCCCAAAATACTCCCCCCGCCAAAAATTCCGCTGAATACTGCCGCAATTTCACCGCCGGAAACACTGCCGGTGAGCATCAAAATCCTCAAGAAAATTCCAAAAACCAAAGCCACGGCGATATTGGACAAGGGTCCCGCCGCTCCGACGATTGCCGGCCCGTATTTTTGATTTCGCAGATTATACGGATTGTACGGCACCGGTTTTGCCGAAGCGAAAACAAAAGGCGAATGGAAAAGAATGAGCAACAATGGCAAAAGCACCGAGCCGAAAGGATCGAGGTGCTTAATAGGATTCAAGGTCAACCGTCCGGCATACTTTGCCGTCGGATCTCCCAGCCACAGCGCGGCCAGACCGTGCGAAACTTCATGGATCACGGCGGACATTATCAAGATTGGGATGATAACAAGAAAATTCATAATATTGTAATGCAACTTCTTGCCAATATTTCTTTTCTATGTTAGCCTGAACTAGTTAATTTAGCAATATCACAAAACACGAAGCATGTACCGCAAAGCACTTGTGTTACATGCTACATGTTACATGCTTTATGTCACGAACTTGCCAAGTCTGCGGCCGCGGACCCAAATCCGCCCAAAGCCGCTCGCACTCCAACATCGCCACCAAAAGAACAATGGCCATTAATCTTCAGACCAAAAAAATCTCCGGCCGGAATATAAAGATCTGTACAAAATGTCTGAAAACTCAAGCTAAGGAAAAATAGAAATGTTTGCCCCGTACTTATCGCGTAGCGATATGGTTCGGGGCCTCAAAGCGCAGCCAAAGAAAAACAACCCCGACGTCACGTCGGGGCTATTTTTTTCGTCAAGATCGAATATTGGCGAAGTCTGGAGTATCGCTTTCATCATACAAATTGTTTCAAAATTATTTTTTTCAGTTTTGCCATTTTCTGTTCGTTGATGCCCAGCTCTTCAATTCGGGAAGTGCTTTTGATAAGCGCAACCAAATCTTTATGCAACTCGTTCATATCAAGCTTTTTGATTTGAATCAAATATTTTTTCAAACTGAATTCCGGAAGGAAAATAAGACTGAAGATATCCAGTTCGTCTTTTTTGCCCTTGGCGCTTCCTCGACGCCCTCCCCACGCATAAAGCTTTAGCAGAAATAATATTTCCAGCTCCGGAACAACAAAACCTTCGCGCGCGATTGATTTTTTCTGAATTTCTTGAGCGTCAATCCCCAGCTCCGAGTAATGCGGAAGATAGATATCAATATCAAACTCTCCGGTTTTTATTTCGTATTTTTTCAGCCGATCATTTTTGAAAACATCAAAGCTTTCTCTCAATTTCGCAAGCTCGTCATAGTCAACGATGATATCAATATCTTTCGATTTGAGCGCCCGGGTATAAAGATATACCGCCCAGCCGCCGATGAGAATGAATTTATAGCTCCGTTTCAGATCCTGAAGAAATTCATAGCTCTTTTCGGTGACAAGGCTGTGATAAAACTGCATATTTTTTTCTTTAGGCGATTATTTTTTGTTTAAGCGCTTCGAGATATTCTTTGGCGAACCAATCCTTCAGGTTCCAAATATCGGCGAAGGTCTGGACATCGGGAGCCGCCGCGCCGAATTTCGAAAGTTCCGGATCGGCTTTCAGAGCGAACAGATTGGCGTATCCTTTCTTTTTTGGAAAACGCTTTTTTATTTCTTCGAGCGTTTTGGGATCGGCGTAAATATAAACTTTGTCATAATCAGCCGGAGCGTCCTCGTATTTGCGCGCGTAGGCGCTGTACGCTCCGAAAATCACTCCTTCCGGCATCATCCCTTCAATTTCTTTCGGTCCGGCCGAAAAATGCGTTTTATAAACTATTTCCCGGTTCACATTTCTTTGGGTCGCCCAAAGATACAAAAATTTTTCCGTGTCGCGAACGATGAAATTTTTTCCCGTCACATCAATCGCTCCCGACTCGCGCGGTATTTTGAGCGCGTTGAAAACCGTGCTGGTGGACACGCCGAAGCGCTCCGCCAGTTCTTTTTGGGTGAATTCAAATTGCTTCTTTTCTGCGGCTTGAAACAGAATTTCCCGCCACAGTGTTTCTTTCTTTGTCATTTTTTTGAAATAAGGCTTATATAAGCTATACTTCCTATTTCTTTTCGATTTTGCGATTGAAAATATAGCTTCATTTCTATGATATTCGAAAATGAATGGTTTGTCAAGCCCAAAACCGCAACCAAAGAAAAATAGTCCCAACGTCACATCGGGGCTATTTTTTTATATCTTTTACTTTCCGGCGTTCTCGCTAAGGTTTAATCCTTAGCTAATTTTAAAAAAATTATACTAAATACAAAATACCAGATACTAGATACTAGATACTAGATACTAGATACCATTTACGGATTCGTCTCCGTCCAGCCGGGACCCTTGACGTTTATCGGCGAGGTGCAAGATCCCGTGCCGCCGGTTGCTTGCAGATTCGAGGATCCATATCTCAAATCTCCTGTCGCGGATACGTCGCAGCTGCTGGTGACATCAATGTTTCCATTCGCATCAGTACCCGACTCGCTGCAGCTGAACGCTGATGCCGTGCATCCCGTTTCGCCCGTTATTCCAATTTCTGATTTAACCGATTTTGTTTGACCGGGAGCAACAACCACTTCAGACGGACAAGTGAGAGCGCAAACCGGAACATTCTGGATCAAAAGGCCAAGCTTGGCTGTCCCGCAGTTCGTCGAACTGGCAGTGATTATATTGGGATAATTGGTCGTTGAACTGACCGAACCCATTTGCAATGTGATATTCGATGACTGCACAACCGGCGAAGAAAAATCAATCGATGCCGGAGATACGCTGGCAATCGACGCATTCGAACTTGAAAGGCTCACTGAACCGCAATTGCAGCTGCTGCCCACTTCTTGGACAACTGCTTCGCTGTTTGTTGAGCTTTCGTTCACCGTTTTGGTCGTTGAAGGAACGAACGCGAGACTGCATACTTCCGTCACTTTCGCCCGAGAAAAATCAATCCAGCCAAGTTCGTCCGACCAGCCGTATCCCGCGAGCGTATTGTCCGCGTTGATTTTCACTCCGTATTGCGCTCCGCTCAAGCTGATCCATCCCTGCCATCCGCCTGAATTTCCGACTGCCAGCGCGTCTCTTATGCCCAAGACTCTCGCCCAGCCCTTGAAATTGTTGCCGGCGATTTTTTCCGCCTTGCAAGAACCCTGCGGACAGCCGGCAATATCCGCCGCGTTGAAACTTATCCAGCCTATATTCTCGCTCCAAGCATAGCCGGAAATATCGCCGGTGCCGGATGGAATGCTCAATCCATAGCTGACCGCTCCGCCTTGGTTGGTGTTGTTCACGCTTATCCAGCCCACTCCGGTATTGTTCCCGGCGCCGTCATCGCTTCCGCCCCAAAGCCAGCCGCTTCCGCTGTCGCTTGTTCCGGCGTGTATTTTCACCACGCTCGACAGCGCGAAGACCAAAAGAAAAAGAGCCAAAGCAGTGCCCCGCTTCAAAAGCCAACCTTTTATGTCCCGGCTTTTTGATGCGTGGGTGAAAACCCACTTTCGCCCTAACGAAAAAAAACTCGTCCTTTTTTGACTTCTCATCTTTTTTATTTTATTTTTTATAATCTACAAATATATTAGCATATTTTCTGCCTGCCCACAAAGAACCAGTTCGCACTTATCCACAGGCTTGGATATCGATTCAGCGTCAATAAAATAAAAAGAAGCCTCCGGATTCACTCTTCCAAGAATCGGGGAAATAGGATAGAATAAAATAAGTGCAAAGCGTAAAATGCAAAACTTAAAACCACAGCGCAAAACTCAAAATTTTTAGCTTTAAGTTGTGATTTTGCATTTTGAGTTTTGAGCTTTAAATTCAATATATGCCATACAAAAAATTTATAATTTCCAGCTTTATCGTGCTATCCTCACTGATCGTCAAATCAGCGTTTGCCGTCTGCCCCGTCTGCACCGTGGCCGTCGGTGCGGGGCTGGGATTGGCGGAATATTTCGGCATTGACGATTCAATATCCGGCCTTTGGATCGGGGCTCTCATCGTTTCGATGTCAATTTGGACAATCAATTGGCTGGACAAAAAGAATATCCGTTTCAATGGCCGAAAAATCCTGATTTTTTTGGCTTATTACGCGATTATTATTTTGCCTCTCTATTGGAAAGGAAAAATCGGCCATCCAATGAACCGGCTTTGCGGAATCGATAAATTGCTGTTTGGAATAATTTTGGGAACAGCCTTGTTTTCCGCGGGAGTCTTGTTTCACAACTACATCTGGAAAAGAAATAATAATATTTCCTATTTCAAGGGCCAAAAGATCGTGGCGGGAATATTGCCATTGATAATCGCTAGTATAATTCTTTATTTCACGTGCTAAACATATGCCAGATCAAGACAAACTCCAAAGAATCAACGAACTCATTGAAAAAGTGGACGAGATGAAAAAAGCCGACAAGATGGATCTGTCATCAGATCAGGATTTGTCGATTGCTATCATGAATCTCGTTTCAATTGAAGAACATTTCTTTTTCACGGGCGCCAAGACCGGAAAACCGGAATATTATGACCTCTTGCAGGAGGTGCGCAAAATGCGCGGGGAACTTTTGCGAAAAATTATCAAAGAATATGAAGGCGAAGTTTGGTGTATTTCCAAGCACCTGCTCGCCGCGTCAATGAGACTCATGGAAGTCGGCACCAAACAGCACAAGGCCGGAAATCAAAAAGAAGCCGAAGAGCTTTTTGAAAAATCATACGACTGCTATTCCCTCTTTTGGGGGCTGAATATGAAGCTGATTAATACAGATGATATAAAGAAGATTGATGATAACGCCATAAACGTTCATGACACGGAAAAGAAGCCTGCCCGCCATGCTTCGCGAAGCGATGCGGGCGGGGGATTCATGGGAAAACTCGGCGAGCTCGTCAGAAAAGCCGTTGATTGCTGTTTGGAATAGTTTTTATTCCATCTCGAACCGAACTTTCGCCTTGCGAATTGTCTCGCCGCCTTTCTTCCATGGCCGGATCTCCCGCGCCCAAAAAACAAAATTTTCTTTCTTTTCGCCGATTATTTTCACTTCTTCTCCCATTTCAATCTGAAGCGGTTCATATTCCAATGTATCGTCATTTTCTTGCACCTGCCAGGCAAAACCGGAAAAATCTTTGAGCGCAAAATTCCTCTCATCCATGACACCGACGATTTCTCCGGCCAAAAGACCGTTCGCCGGCTGGACCCAAATGTCTTTTCGCGCGCTGCAACAAGTCAATTTTTCATATTCCGGCACGCTCACCGCCACAAAATCTTCAATCTTCTCCCCTGTTCCCAAAGTATGCAAAAACGCGCCGAGAAACAAGCTTCCCATGATACTCAACCCCGCAATGAAATATGTTTCGCGCCGATATCCGCTTTTCGTGTATTTGAAATTATAATAGGCGATAAAAACGAAAATAGTCAAAAAAACAATCCAAAGATAGGGAATGGAAACAAGGATATGCCCGACAAAACTGGTGTGAAGATACTGATAAAGATCCCAATCGTTCGTGAAAAAAATATGAAGCGACACGCAAAAAGCCAGCGACCCGATGACAAGCGAGATCAAAAACAAGAGCCAAATAAAATAATCCTTGAGCAAAAATTGCCAGCGAGGCTTGGGACAGATACATTCCTTCTTTATTTTCTGCAGAACTTTGTCGCCGAGATTGTCCATATATATGGGTTAAAAGTTTACTTTCGAAATTCGATCCCCTTTTCTTCGATTATTTTCTTCAACTGCTTCTTGGCTCGATTGATGAGCGTCGCGACCGTGCCAAGCGGTTTTTGCAAAATGTCCGAAATTTCTTTGTAGTCCTTGCCCTCGATGAACTTCAAAACAAGGACTTCTCTGTATTTTTCGTCCAATGCATCGACAAGTTCTCTCACTTCTTCGCCTTCGAATTTTCGCTCGGTGTCAAGCGCCAAATCCTCATCGTTGGCGATGAATTTCAAAAAATCCTCATCGGCCTCAAACTTTATTACAGGAGGGCGGGACTTCATCTTTCGCCACTGGCTGATCACTTGATTGTGGGCAATGCGGTATATCCACGAAGAAAACTTGAGGCTTTGATCAAAATCGTTGAGATAGCGATAGGCTTTCACGAAAATTTCCTGCAAAAGATCCTCCGCGTCCTCGCGGGTCGAGGCTGATATGCGCATGATATATCGGGTGAGCTTTTCCGTATATCGGTCCACCAGGCACGAAAAAAAGTCCTGATTCTTGATCGTCAGGGCAACAAGCTCCTCATCGGTTTTTTCCCCGCATTTTTCTTTGTCGAGCATTTCAAAAATTACGAATTACAAATCTGTACGAATATACCAATGCATGGAATTCGTAATTCGTATATTCGTAAAGATTTACAATTCCAGTTCCCCCGCTTTCTCCCAATTCCCTTCATCCAGCACGACCAGTTTGTTTTCTCCAATCACATAGAGAAAATTGTCGATATATATCGCTCGTTTGGCTTGAATGTCGGATACGGCTTTCGCGAGTTTCAAATTGTCGAGAGCGTATGAGAAAATATATCCGCCTTTCGAACCCGGCAAGAAGAAAACTTGATGCTTCGCGTCGAGCAAAAATGCGTGATGGGTCGCGGAAATTTCGGAATAGTATTCATCGAGATTATATTTGGAAATTTCTCGGGGGTCGCCCGCATCGCTCACGTCAAACAAGGATATTTTCACCTGATTGCTCTCTTCCCCCACTCCCAAAATTTTGTCTTTCGCGATCGGATGAAGATAGGAAGAATATCCCGGGATTTTCAGTTCCCCTTTCTTCACCGGATTCATCGGATCAGCCAAATCCAGGACATAGAGCGGGTCAACTTGTTTGAAAGTGACAACATATCCCTTGTCTTCAATGAAACGAACACCGAAAATTCTTTCCCCTTTGCCCATGTCAGTCACTGACCCTTGAGTTTTGAGTCCATCGCCGAGAATATACACATCATTGGCCGTATTGTCCGAATTTCCCGTCCCAAATCCAAATCCCCAGTTCAAAAAACTTTCACCGACGGTCGTGGCCGCGCGCAAATCGCCTTTGTATTCATCGATCGAGAATTGGTTGAGGAGTTTCCCCGGCACGCTTCCGGTCGAATCAATATCAAAACTGTCCGCGCTTATCTTCACGATTCCCGTACTGTCGAGTTCTCGGCGGTGCTTTTTGCAAAAATCATCCATTCGGTTTGATATTTCGTTTTGATTTTTGAGCCGGTCATCACTCGAAAATAAATTCTGAAAACGGCTCAGGAGTTCCCAAATTTCCGTCATTTTGGCAGAACTAGAAATATCATACTCTCCAAGATTTTTGAGTTTTTCTATCAGCCAATCCGGAGCCAGATCTTTGTTCTCGCTGAAAAAAGAATGAAGCATACCCACCGCGTCTCCGGGATTATAATACGTAAGATAGAGAGCGCTGGGCGACATATACAGAACTGTGGAGTTTTGATCGCTCGATCCCATGAAAGATATATTTTTTTCGATATTGCCTGAAGACGGATCAATGGTCATCGCCGTGTAGGTCGTGTCCATCGGGACAACTGCCGTCGGATGATATATTTCCGTGCATTTCACGAAAAAATCAGCTCCTTTGACGATCAAAGGCTTCACGAGACATGACCTGTCATCGCTAAAATCGGTTTTGACGGCCAGATATATTTTCCCTTTGTATTCTCGCGCCCCGGCAATCGAAGTCGAACTTTTGAGCTCAATGTTCCAAATTTCTTTGGGATTTTTTGGGTCTGCCACATCATATCCGTATATTTTGCTCGCGTTTTGGTTCCAATAATATCTTTCTGTCGGAATGACGATCAGAGTTTTTCCGATGAGCAGCAAGTCCCCACTTTTGTCGATTTTTCCGTCAACTTTGAGACCCGCAGGCGGAAAAGCGTTGATGGCTTTTGTCCCGCCGGTCATTTGCAACGGAAACAATTCTTTCGATTCATCCATCCTTCCAACCGTATCGTCCATCGGCATGATTTGAGGCCGCGACACGGAAAAATATATTTCTTTCCCGTCCGTTTTCACCGCATCCGGTTCGTCGATTCCAGCCACTTGGACGTTCGTCTCTGATACGCGGCTCGACCCGCCGCCAAAACCGGTGGCTTGCGGCGCGCCCACTGCGTCGCTGCTTTTCATGGCCGTTGCTTCAAGCCCCATTCCGCCTCCCCGCCCGCTGTATGACGGGGAAATATTTTTCGCTTCTTCAAGATAGTCTTTGAATTCCTGAACGCTCGCAAATTTTTTAATCTCGACACTTTTTTCTTTCGGATTCGCAATTCCCGTCCCGCCAGACGGAACCGATCCGAGCCGTTTTTGATATTTGGCAAAAATAAAAACAATGCCGACCAAAAAAACCGCGGCGATCAAAACGATCCGAAGATATTTCGCACTCGAACTTTGATTTGTGTTTTGTTCCTCGGGCATATTATTTTACCCTGTTAAATGCCCGCGACAAAGTCGGGGCAATCCCGCTCAGCGGGATTATTTAACAGGGTGAATTTTACGATTAAACAAGAGCGACTTCAAGCTCTTTGTTTCATTATACCACACAAAAAAATCATCACAATTGTCAAAGAAAAAAGCCAACCTCGCAGCGCGTTGTTGGCTTGTTATTACTCCTTGGTTTGCGAATCAGGAAATCTTGGGACAAAGATAGTCTGCGTACTCCACTTTGTCTTGATCGTCCAGTGCAGAGAAAGCTTCATATGCGGCTATTTTTTTCTTCAATCTCTCAATATCCGCTTCGCCGTCTGATTCTGCAATTGTCCGCCGAATTTCTTCGAGCCTTGCTTTCTTTGCATCTTTTTCCGCTTTTGCATCGTCCACTTTTTTCTGAAGACTGGCCAGCTCCCGTTCAAGCTGGCCCACTTCTTCTTCCTCCCGGCTAACTTGATTTTCAAGAGAGTACATGGATGAGTTTAAATTTCCATACCACTTTTCTTTTTCCGCAAGGAGCGGCCGCAGGGTTTCGAGCTTCTTCTCAACCGGAGAAATAATCTGAACTTTGTCGTAAAGCTCCAAATATTTTTCCAGATTGAGATGAATGACGCGACCCTTGGTACCTGGCCCAATTTCCAGGAAAATTCCAAGACGGAGCATCTTCTTGAGGAAGGTCTCCCGATCTTCATCTTCCATGGCAGAAGTATCGATGCTCTCCTCATTGATTCGATCCTTCTGATGTTTTTCGGGACCGGTGTCACAGGGCTTGCAATGATTCAGGGACCGAAACGCCTGAAACTCTGCCGGCGAAAGAATACGTAGCGTAGCCGCAGCTTCCTCCTTTGTCTCGATTTTCGGAGCTAGCAGCGTCTGAAAAGGCTGGATCAAATCTTTCGCCTTTTGGGTGAAATCATACTGCCCTCGAGCAATACGTGAAAGACAGCCAAGTTCCACCAATTTTCTTGCAGTCGCTCCAACGGAATTTGAGTTTCCCAGGCCCAATTGTTCTGCTGGAAGATCCTTGTAGTAAAAAGACTGCCCCCCTGCTAATTGCCAGAATAATTGCACCTTTTCCTTTTCCCAACTTTCAGTGTTCCAGCCGACCATTATCCTTTCCCCCTCAAAAGGTTTGATTTTAAAAAAAACTGCTTCAGGTTATAAAAGCACCAAAAATAAAGCTTGTCAAGCTTTTTTAATTTCAGAAATATCAAGCAAAAGAACCCGCGGGTATTCGCCCATGGGTCCGGTTAAGAGATTCTGCAAGTCGCGTATCTCAAATCATCCGGTTCGGTTCTTCTCAGGGCTAATTGAACCTTTTCCCTGATATGATTGTCATCTCCGAAATATTCTTCCGCCTCTTTGTCCGTCAGGATAACGGTTTTCAAAACCCATTCTTCTTTCCGGAAAGTTTTTATTTCATTCAAAACCAATCTGGCCATTTCGCACCTCGTTTGTCGTATTTTTTGGGATATCCCCCTATTTCTTTATCCCATTGAATCTCTTGAAAAGTATTACGATGCAAGAATCCGAAATATTTCAAAAAAGTTTTTTTCTTTTCGGGCTGCCGGGAATCCCTATCTACCTGCCTCTCCGGCAGGTCGCCGAAGAGGCGACAAGACCCCTGCCCGACTAAATTTTCGTCGGAGTGCGGGGAATTGAACCCCGGCTACAAGACCCCCAGCCTTGCGTACTACCATTATACTACACTCCGAAAATTTGGCGGGCCCAGCCTGGCGCCTGTCCGCCTCTGGCGAATACTGCCGATATAATGCCGCCCGCTTAATGTTTTATTTCAACAAATCTAATCCTTCTTCTCTTTTTCGATATCTTCAACTTTGTCGGCAAGATATTCAAGGGTTCTTGCTAATTCATGAACATCGTCTTTTATCCTTTCCAGGCTTTTTGCTACCTCCTTGATTGGGTCTTTGAGACTCGCCATATATTTTTTTTCTTACAAATTACACCTTAAAAACTAGCACGGAAAAAGGAAAAAGGGAAGATCAACGCGTCTTCCCTTTTGAATTTGCCATTCTTTGCAGAAACATCAAGGCTATGAAGGATAGGCAATGCCTACTCTGCACCCACAAGCCATCGAATCGAACCGGGAAATAATCTCCCTTTTGCACGTTGTGCAAATATTTCCAGTTGTTTTCCAGCTCTCCAAATTTCGTAATTGCTCATAGATGGGCACAAAAGGCGCCTTCAATTCAGAGTTGTCCAAGATTTCTTGTTGCTCTGAATCCATACTCTTTCCCTCCTTTAATAATTCGCAGAATTGAATGTTCTGCATCCCAGGCAAATATATTGGCCTGAGGTTTCGTCATACATAGTCGGCCTGTGACATGTATAACACATTGGAATAGTACCTGTCTTTTTTTTAGGTACAGTTATTTTCGCTTTGTGTACAGCCAAAATTTCAGACATTTACCCTCCTTTAAGAAAACAAAAATCTCGGCCTTTTTCGCCGAGGAGAGAGTTCTATGCTTTTTGATTCTGGCTAATTATTGATCTTATAAAGCACTCTACTTAGCGAAAAAGACATGGCTCCAAAAAAGAGCACGAGCGCAAGCACAAACAGAATTAGGTTGTTCGCCAAGATGATCTTCATCCCGTTAGAAAAATACTTATTATCCCCGCTAGAAGCAATATCTTTTTTTCTAACTGGGGTTCATACCAATTACTAGTTTATATAATTTAGTATAACCAGTCAAGACCAAGTTATCCACTTTCACCCTGTTAAATAATCCCGCTGAGCGGGATTGCCCCGACTTTGTCGCGGGCATTTAACAGGGCAAGCAAAAGCCGGCTTTGTTGTTCAAACCGGCTACTTCTCTCCCCCTTTTATATGTTTTTCGTAGAATTCCTTACACCGCCGGGCGCACTCTTCAGCTGTTTTGGACTCGCAAGAATAATGGATTTCCCAACGGCATAATAAATATGGACAGCATCCTCCTCCCGACGATTTCGCCGCTGATCTTCTGAAAAAACTTTTCCACCAATCATCAGCTACGCACTCAACAGGAAAATCAAACTTCAGCCACATTTCCGTATTTTTGGATATTATATCCACTTCTCCCTCCTTTTATCAAAAATCTATTTCACCACTTCGTATTTCACCACGACCGAATTTTCATTGATCTTTTCTACGCTGATCAATTTCAGATTCTGATCAAAGTCCCCGCCGAAAACACCAAGGCCGTCACCGAAAATTTTCGGCTCGATCGTGAGCCAAATTTCGTCAATCAATCCCTTTTTCAAAAATTGTGAGTTTAGAAACGCTCCCCCGCCCAGAACGGCTGATTTGTATCCCATATTTTCGAGTTCTTCCAAAACTTTTTCCGGTTCACCCGAAACCCATTTCACATTTTCTATTTCTGGGGGATTTTTTTCGAGCGTGAAAACAACATTCAATCTGCCCGGCAATGGCTTGGGGAAGGTATAGAATGTCTTTTCGCCCATGAGCACGACACCGTGCTTTTTTGTCGTTTCAAAAAAATACTTTTTGTCTTCTTTCGAAGTCCAATCCGGAAAATGATCGCTCGTCTTTGCGATCTTTCCGTCTGCCGTCATCGCCATCATGAGAATAATCTTCATGGATTTCTTTACGAACTACGAAATTTTACGAAATTACGAACTTTATATCAAATTAACTATCCTTTTATATTGAACTCCCTTTGAAGTAAATTGTACCAATAGCCCTAACTTAAATCCAGTCGCTTTTAGGTATGCATACAATTGTTTTATATCCTGCGGTGAAAAGAAATTTCTTTGTTTTAATTCTATTGCAATCTTTCCAAAAACTACAAAATCAAGAATATAGAGACCAATTTCTTTTCCTCTAAAAACTACCTTAGCCCTGACCTGTTCTCTGAAATCAATATTATTTTTCTCAAAAACTTGCGCAATTGCTTTTTGATAAAATTTTTCTTTATGTCCGTAACCGAAGGCATGAAAAACGCCAAATATTAACCCCATTACTTCATAGCATTCGTCTGCGTATATTAGATCCCTCCTTGTGTTTGTCATTGATTCGTATTTCGTATTTTTGTATTTGTTCGTAGTTCGTAAAGATTTCAAAACAACCCTTTTATAACCCCCTCATCATCCACATCAATATTTTCCGCCGCCGGAATTTTGGGAAGCCCGGGCATCGTCATCATATCCCCAGCGATCGCCACAATGAATCCCGCTCCATTCGACAGCCGCAGCTCGCGAATATTGAACGTGAAATTTTCCGGCCGCCCCAAAACTTTGGGATCGTCTGAAAGTGAATACTGGGTTTTGGCGATGCAAATCGGCACTTTGTCGAGATTTTCCGCTTCAAGCATTTCAATCTGTTTCTTGGCTTTTTCAGAGAATGCTATCGAACCAGCTCCGTATATTTCTTTCGCAATCGTCTCAATTTTTTCAGAAATAGATTTTTTCTCGTCGTAGAGCGGCTTGAATTCCGATTTTTCATTTTCAATCACGTCCAAAACTGTTTTGGCGAGCTCAAGTCCTCCCTCGCCGCCTTTTTCCCAAACATACGAACGGGCAAATCTGGCTCCCAGTTTTCCTGCTTTTTCTTCGACCAATTTAATTTCTTCCTCCATGTCCGTCGGGAAAATATTGATCGCCACAACCGCCGGCACGCCGAATTTTTTCAAATTTTCAAGATGTTTTTCGAGATTGACCGTTCCTTTTGCAAGCGCGTCCAGATTTTCCAGAGTTAACTTTTCTTTTTCCACTCCGCCGTTGTATTTGAGCGAGCGGATTGTTGCTACGATCACAACCGCGTCCGGCTTGAGTCCCGCCGCGCGGCATTTGATGTCAAAAAATTTCTCCGCCCCGAGATCGGCCCCAAACCCCGCTTCCGTGATCGCGTATTCACCAAGTTTCAAAGCATATTTCGTGGCGAGAATACTGTTGCACCCGTGCGCGATGTTTGCAAAGGGTCCGCCGTGGATGAGCGCCGGCGTATGCTCCAAAGTTTGGACCAAATTGGGCTTGAGCGCGTCTTTCAGAAGCGCCGCGAGAGCGCCTTGGGCGTTCAATTCCCGGGCATAGACCGGCTTTCCGGAAAAATTCAAACCAATTATTATATTCCCCAATCTTTCTTTGAGATCCGCAATATTTTCACTCAAACACAAAATTGCCATGATCTCTGACGCAACGGAAATATTGAACCCGTCCTCGCGCGAATAGTCGCCTGATTTTTTTTCAATTTTCAGCTCAATTTTTCGGAGAGTCCGGTCATTGAGGTCCATGCAACGCTTCCATGAAATATCTTGAAGATCAATTTTCAGCTCGTTTCCGAAATATATATGATTGTCGATCAGCGCCGCCAAAAGATTGTTCGCGGTTGTGACAGCGTGAATGTCCCCTGTGAAATGCAAATTGATATCCTCCATCGGCATCACTTGCGCGTATCCGCCGCCGGCCGCCCCGCCTTTCATTCCCATGCAAGGCCCAAGCGACGGCTCGCGAAGCGCCAGTACCGATTTTTTGCCAAGCTTCGCCATCGCCTGCGCCAAACCGATCGAGGTCGTCGTTTTTCCTTCGCCCGCGGGAGTTGGATTGATCGCCGTCACAAGGATCAGTTTCCCATCCGGATTGTTTTCGATACGCGCCCAAAGCTCCGGCTTGAGTTTGGCTTTGTGGTCCCCATAGAGTTCCAAGTCTTCTTCGCCGATGCCAAGAAGACCCGCAATATCTTTTGCGGGCTTCATTTTGGCCTTTTGCGCGATTTCAATATCAGAAAGCATGCCAGGTTTACTAAATCATAAAGCAAAACATTCGAGTTTTGAGAGTATTGCGTGCATCCGTCCGGCTTCGCCGGCGGATAGCCTACTCGAAAAACCGTATGTTTTGCGAAAGATATTTATTCCAATATCCCGTCCAGATTCACGTCGTAAATAATGCCTTCCTGGACAAGGCGGTAATCCGTGATTTCCTGATCCGAAAACCAATGTTTAATTTCCATCTCGGCCTCTTCTGGAGATCCGGAAGCATGAAGAAGATTGCGCACCGACCGGCCATCATTGTCGCACATTTGATATGAATCAAGAACATAGTCTCCGCGAATCGTTCCAACATCAGAAGTGAGAGGCTCTGTTCCGCCTGTGAGTTTTCTCACAATCTTCACTGAATGCGCGCCCTGCCAGACCATCGCGACAACCGGCCCGCTGGTCATATATTTTTTCAGATTACTCAAAATTATTTCGGTGATAGCAATAGGATCCATTGACGGCGGCTCAAGGCCTTTGTCCTGATATCCCTTGATCGTCTTTTCTCCCGTCACCCGACGCCATTCTGGATCGAGAGTATAGTGCTTCTCAATGTGCTCCACTGTCGGCACGATCATTTTCACCGCCAAAAGCTTGAGGCCAATCTGCTCAAATCTTTTGATGATCTCTCCGACCAGTGATCTTTGCACTCCGTCTGGCTTGATAACCACAAGTGTCCGCTCTTCTTTGAAATGCTTTTCCATTTTTTTGAAAATTATTTGATTACAAAAATATTAGCGCTTCCCGCTAACAAGAATATACTAGCAGAGAAAAAGATTTTTGGCAAAAAGAAAAGCCGGTCTTCCGAAATGTTCTCGGAAAAACCGGCTCCTGTAACACTTAATAGTGTCACCAACTCCTCCAACTGCTATCCCGATTGCGGAATAGCCAGTTCCACCCGAAATGATACACGAGAGCAATGGCCACTCCGATGAGTAGCACAATCACCCATGTCATCGCTCCTGATACCACATCCGGGTTCCACTGTAACATCGGCGTCACTGCCGGCGGAGTCAATACCCAGTCATGCACCCCCGCGGCGCAGGTGTCCACGGAACCGAAGATGGCGACGATCAAAGCCACTGGCAACGGCAGGATTTTCGGCTTCCGCGATTTCTCTTGCGAGTACGAAAACCATGTGGCTATCCAAGCAACCACGCCAACCCCGACGATAAGCCAAGTATGCGGTACTAAAGCGCCAGCCAGCCAATCAACAAAACCGATGGCAAGCGCCAAAAAACCTACTCCCGCAAAAAAATATTTTTTCATGATCTCTCTCCCCGGAGAATATATTTTTCAGATTAACTGAATAACTGGCGGATTTTTTCCACCAGCAACATAGCTACAGCGATGATGCCCGTGATAATAGCGAGCAACATCAATTTTTCTAATGCTTTAGTTGTCATAATCCCCCCTGGATTTTCAAAGAATCTTTCTACGACGCACTGTCGCAATTGTCCATTTTATCACAAAAAAAGTTGGCTGTCAATCGGTTGTCAAACATATCCATTATATCGCTTTATATAAAGCCTTTTTTAATGTTTCACAAATCGGACTATTTTTGCCATTGCTTCACCATGGTTTGTCCTTTCCTCGTCATCTCAAATTTCAGCTCGCTATATTCCATTGTCAGATCGGGGTTGACGGTGAGCTCGACTCCCAGCCCTTCCATTGTTTCTTTTTGGAAATATTGGTCGAAGATGAAATTGCCGAGAGAATAGTATATTTTTTTGTTTTTATAAACTTCGCTGTCTTGGACAACATGCGGATGACCGCCAATGATCGCATCCGCGCCGGCGTCTATCAGTCTATACGCTTCGGCTCTGATCTTCTGTCCGGGATCGCCGATTTTGTATTCCGTGCCCCAATGCGGACAGACAACGACGATATCAGTTTTTGCTTTCAGATTTTTGATATCTTCGACCGCCCTTTCAAAACTGCCGGCCACGGAATAATTGTAATTCACAAAACCGATCTTTGCTGGACCGATTGTTTCAGAAGCTAAGCTTCGGGGAGTTCCCCGAAGCTTAGCTTCTGTTTCTGTAGCCCCCAAATCGCCGAAATATTGGACTCCCGCTTCATCAAGATATTTTTTCGTTTCGGCAACGCCCTCCTCGCCCTGATTGAGAATATGATTGTTTCCGATGTCCACAAGTTTGATATTATTTTCTGCCAGAACTTTTGCCACCGCCGGATCAAAAGTGAATTTCAAATTTTCTTTCGCATCCATCGCCGTGCCAACGCTCACGGAATTTTTGTCCGTGATCGGACCTTCGAGATTTCCGACGACAAGGTCATACTCGGCCAATTTGTCTTTGATTTGGCTAAAGATATAGTTATAATCCCCGCCCCCATATTTTTTCACCCCCTCGCGGATATACCGGTCAAACATCATATCCCCGACGAAAAGTATTTTAACCGGCTTTTTGTTTTGGATATCGGATGTCCAAACAGACGCCGGATTTTCCGGGATAATATTATTATTTTTAGTTAAACTGGCATTCTTCGTACAACCGGAAAAAACCAGCACAGCCAGGGCCAAAAAAACAATTTTTAGTTTTGCGTTGTAGCTTTGCACTTTTCGTTTTGCGCTTTGCACTCAAAAATTATATCGCCGACTTCATCCGTCCGCAAAATTTCAATATTCCTTGATTTCAGCGCGTCCAGCGCCGCTTCCGTCGGATGGCCGTATGAATTTTTCGCGCCGACGGAAATGATGGCCGCCTCGGGACTCGCTCTGTCCAAAAATTCGTCGCTGGAGGAATATTTCGAGCCATGATGGGCGACTTTCAAGACATCAACGTCAATATTTTCCCCGCTCGCCAGAATTTCACGCTCGGCGGGGGATTCGATGTCGCCGGTGAAAAGGAAAGAATTGCCGCCATAATCGAGCCTTGCCACAACCGATTTGTTGTTCGCGTCTCCCGCAAGCGGATCGACCGATGATTCGGGAGAAATAATTTTCAGATGCGCTTCATCCAGTTCCACTTCATCGCCACGGCTCGCCTCAAGCGTTTCAATTCTATCGTACTCGCGAATATCTTTCCACTCCTTGAAAGCCGCCGTGTCTTTTTCGGCGCCGGTGGTGATGACTTTGCCGATTTTGAAATTTTTCGCCACATCAATGAGACCCCCGATATGATCCCGATCCGGATGCGTCGCGATCACGACTTCAATTTCGCGGTCGAAATAGGGAAGATATTTCCCCAATTCCGCGAGCTCCGTTTTCCCGCTCGGCCCGCCATCGATCAGAATCTGTTTCGTCCCTTTTTGGATCAAGATTGAATCCCCCTGCCCGACATCCAAAAAAATGATTTGTAGACGTCCGACGTCTACAAAAATTTGGTAGGAAAAATAGGCGAAGAAAATCAGGAGAATGGCGATCGCGAAATAGTAGCGCTTATTTTTCATTTTCTTGTATAATAGTTTTTTTGTCTTTTCTTTTGAAATAGTATAGCACCGAAATCAAAATCAAATAATAAACCGAAATATGCTTCCAGCCGAAGTTTTTGATTTCAAGCGACGACCAGGAAAGGCTGGCGAGCCGCTGGACGATCACCAGTTCCAATTTCAAAAGAACATACGGGACAAATCCGATCAGCTTCCCGAGCGGAACAAAAATAAATCCCGCCATCCCCGCCGCGAATCCCCCGAGCATTATAAATGGTATCGCCGGCAAAATCAGCAAATTGGCCAAAGGCGAAATCACGGAAAGTTTTTCAAAATTCGCCAAAATCACCGGCAAGACGAAAACCTGCGCCGCCAGGGTCATCAGGATTGTTTCTTTCAGGATATTTTGCTCTCCCGCGAAAAAATTTTTTTCGAAGAGGGGATAGACATAGACAATTCCCAGGGTTGCCAAAAATGACAGCTGAAATCCCGCGTCATATCGCAATAAAAGCGGATTGATCGCGAGCATCGCCGCGGCCGCGAAAAGAATTGCGTTTTGGGAATTGGCCAGTCTCCCCTCTTTCATCGCCCAGATGACAAGACCGCCCATGATCCCCGCTCTCACGGCGGAACTCGGCGCGCCGGTCATGAGAACAAAAAGTACAATACCGATGAGAGCGAAAGAAAAAACCTGTTGGCGCCAAAGTCCAAGAGCAATTCCCAGCCACATCAAAAACGCCGCCACAATTGTCACGTTGTACCCCGAAACCGCGACCGTATGCGTTGTTCCCGTCCGCGAAAAAGCGTCGTTCAGGTCTTTGGTCATCCGTTTGCTCCCTCCCAGAAGAAGTCCTTTCAGATACGCCCCCTCCGGATCGGGAAAAACCGCTGAAAGTTTTTTCTCGAATTTATTTTTGGCCGCCAAGACAGCCATATAAAATTTGTTTCCCCTGTTTTTCGCGATCACTGTGGTCTGCGCTTTGTTGCAAATCCGATATATTCCGTCTTTGGCGAGATACATTTGATAATCGAAATTCGAATCGGCATAGTTTTTAGGCTGCTCTAAATTACAGCTCACTTTCAGCCCGTCGCCGTATTGATAACTTGGATAGATATCAGCATTGATCAATATTTTATTTTTCTCTTCATCTTCAACAACAACTTTTTGATATTTTTCGTCCGTTTCCGGTTCTTTTGTGGCTATTCCCACAAATTCAACCGAGCCTAATTTGCTATCAGCTAAATTATTCTTTGCGGCATCGAGCGAAACATTCGTCCTCCAAATTCCCAGCGCCAAAAACAAAACAGCCGTGCTGGCAATGATAGTTTTTTTGTTGCGATAATTAATGACGAAGATAATTACCGCCGCGGCAACAAAAATAAGAATCAAAAAAATTTCAATCCGAAAAAACGACGCCAGAAAAACGCCAATCAAAAAACAAAGAGATAATGCGAAAAATATTTTGGACTTAGTCACATAATCATTATATCAAAAAAAGCGAGCCGAAACCCGCTTTTTTCTATCACCTTTTAATTCCTAGAGTTCGACTTTAGGAACAGCTAAAAGTTCTATTTGCAGCATACCGCGAACGCGTTCCCTGAACCCTGATAGCCACCGGATGCGCAACCAGTTCGCCAGCCGTTCCCTGAAATATCAGATTCTTGAATATAGTAATTTCCATCATCGCAGTGTCCACCGCCTGCGATTACGGTATAGCCGGAAGGACATGTTGCAATAGGATATTGTCCTTCGACAGACACGGTTGTGCAAGATATTCCCCCTCCCGCCTGCCAACTCCCCGTTCCCGCCGCGTCCGAAGTGAGAACTTTTCCCGCTCCGGCACCCGTCGGCATTTGAAAAGAGTTAGCCACCAAACCCACAACCCCAAGGATGCCTGCTTTTATTTGATATATAGCACTCGTATTTATCGGCGCGCCGATATTGCCACCAGGAGGCGCATCTGTCGGCTCCGTCCAAGCTCTCACAAATTGTAGCGAGACACCTAAGATAAGACCGACCATCACCACTCCCGACCACCAGACTGCGTTTTCAAAGATTTTTTTCATATTATTAAAATTTTAATGTTTATTTCGCGGATTAGTTCAGTTCCTTTGCCGCTTTTTGCATATCCTCCTGCGAGGGGGCGGGCAGTTTTTTCAACTCTTGGCTGGCACTTTTCATATCTTCTTTTATTTGCTGTTCGGAAATTGGCTGGTCTTTCAATCTTTTGGCCGCTTCCTGCATATCTTTTTGGATTTTTTGCTGTTCGGCTGCGAGGGGAAGATTCGTAGGAACTTGAGTTGTTTTATCTCTGAAAAAGAAAGGGATGATAGCGACAATCAAAACAGCCAAAACGACGGCACCAGCTCCGATGAGGATATATTTTTTTGTTTTTGGCGATTCGTAGAGCATTTTTTGCTTTTCGGAAGATTTTACTGATTTTAGTATAGCATAGAAAAAAAAGGGGGGTGAAAAGTTATCCACAGGTCAGCTGACAAGGCTAAGCCTTAGCGGAAATATCGACTATCTTCATCCGGGTTGATTTTCCTCCAACTATACTTATGGAATTTTTCGGCGCGTCAAAGAAATCCGCCAAGAGTTCAATCACAGCTTCGTTGGCTTTTCCTTTTTCCGGCGGAGCAGTGACTTTCACCTTATATTCTCCTTCGGAAATTTTCAGGACTTCGTTTTTCCCCGCTCGCGGGGTTACTTTGACGTAAATTCTCATGCGTGTTAACCCTCTTTATTTCTCCCTTGTTATCCACAAAGATCGCGTTTAGCTTTTTCTTTTTGGCATTTACCAAGCCTTTTTTCATCCCCATCAACACCAAAACTTTGGCTCGGCCGTCGGCCAATTCGGTTTTCTTGTGAAAAACCAAAACCGAATGAACTTCAAAAGAAAATTTGCCGGGATCTTGAGGATTCACGAGATGATGGACATTTTTGCCTTTGTGTCTCCACTGTTTTTTGATCACGCCGGAAGTGGCGACTGCTTGGTTGGAAATGTGAACCGCCGCGCTTTTGTCCCGCGCGCCTTCAACCGGCAACTTCCATTTTTCGCCTTTCGCGTTTCGGCCGGCGGCATAGGCATCTCCATTTGCATTGACGAGAAAATTTTTCCAGCCCTGATATTTCAGATATTGGGTGGCGCAGTCGACAATATACCCTTTGGCAATCCCGGAAAAATCTATTCGGCGGACGAGGAATATTTTGTCCAGTCTTATTTTCAGATCGGCGGACAAATTTTTCTGCTTGCTTTTTACCGGTTTTGAATCCTTATTTTCAATATTTTTGCTTTTGTATCCGATATTTTCCAAAACATCGATTATCCGCGGATCGTATAGTCCGCCGCTTTCCCGATGATAGAAAAGCGCCCGCTTGGCGAGAAAAGCCATGTCCGGCGAAATCTTTTGCCATATTCCCAAATTTCTGTTCAATTGGCATAATTCACTCTTGTTATCGAAACGGGAAAATATTTTTTGCTTGGAGAAAAAAATATCTTTCGCTTTTTTGAGATCTCTTTTCGCTTTTTCTTTTTCAGTTTCATTATTACAAACAATACGAATATTGATATCCGTACCCAGAGCGCGAAAATTTGATTTTACTTCAAATTTCATAATATTTATGCAATCCTCCAAGAGCTCGGCTCTTGGAGGTGAATTTAATTCACTATTTTTTTGATCTCGCCTTTCAGATTGTCATCGATCTGGTCAGGAAGTAAATCCCCAGATGGATTATGTTCGGTCGCTTCGCGATAGATGATATTTTTCGCTTTTTGTGCCGCCCGCTTCAAAATATCTTTTTCCGGCTTGTTTATAACCAGGGAAAACGGAGAAAAACTCACAGAAAAAATCCCGCCGAGCCAGGCGACGGCAATTGCAAGGATTATAATGATGAGGAATAGCTTCTTAAACATAAGGTTTTAAATCCAAATTTCCAACAAAATCCCAAAACTCAAAATAATTCAAAGACGTGTATATTGTCATCCCGGGCTTGACCCGGGATCCAGTGAATTTACATACGCCCCTGGATTCCCGCTTTCGCGGGAATGACAAGTTGAAGATTATTTTTTAGAATTTGGATATTGGATATTTTTATCTCATTTCCACTTTTCCGAAATATTTTTCAATATTCTTGGCGATTTTTTCCAAATTCAATTTTTTATTTTTTATTTTTTTTTTCAATCCCGGGTCGAGTATTTTTCCTTTGTCCTCAAACGCCTGCAAAACATATTTTTTCGATCCTTTCAGCCACCTCCCTATTTTCTCAAAATCCTCAATTTCATGCAATCCGGGAACAGCTGTTGTGCGAAATTCGTAGTCAACGCCGCTGTTTCGGATCAAATCCACGCTTAGTCTGATACGCTCCATGTCAATTTTTGAATTCGCTGTTTCGCCATATTTTTCGGAATGGTTCTTGATATCCATTGCCACAAAATCAAGCAGCTTTTCAGAAAATAACTGCCGCAAAACATCCGGCCGAGTTCCGTTCGTATCAAGCTTTACTTTGAATCCCAACTTTTTTATTTTCCGGATAAATTCGATCAAGTCCGGCTGAATCGTCGGTTCCCCTCCGGTGATACATACGCCCTCAAGTTTTCCCTGCCTATCCTCTAAAAGCTGGAAAAATTCCGCCTCTAAAATACTTGATACATTATACTTGATACCTGATACTAGCTCGGGATTGTGGCAAAACGGACAGCGGAAATTGCAGCCCACAGTGAAAACTGTCGCGGCGATGTGGCCGGGAAAATCAATGAGAGTCAGTTTTTGAAGACCGCCAATCGTCACAAAGCATGTAACATGTAACATGTAACACTAAGGCACGCTAAAAAACCTTGTGTTTCATGTTTCATGTTTTGTGTTACATGAATTAGACCACAAACTCTTTCCGATCCCCGTATTCCGTCGCTTTTCCGGCGTTCCACTGCTGGACGGGACGGATATAACCGACGATGCGGGAATATACTTCGCATTTCTGCTCAACGACGCACTTCGGACAGAGCTTGTGCTCGCCGACAAGATAGCCGTGCGACGGGCAAATGCTGAAAGTGGGAGAAAGGGTGAAATATGGAAGAGCATATTTTGCGGAGATTGTTTTCACAAGTTTTTTGGTCGTTTCGATGTCATTGATGCGTTCGCCCAAAAATCCGTGAAGAACTGTCCCGCCCGTATACAAAGTCTGGAGCGGCTCCTGCAAATCCAGCGCCTCGAAGAAATCATTCGTATGGCCGACCGGAAGCTGGGTGGAATTTGTGTAATACGGTTCGACTTTATCATCTTTTCCAACTTGACCATTGGCAAAAATCATATCAGGGAATTTTTTCTTGTCTTTTATGGCAAGGCGGTATTGCGTCCCCTCGCCGGGAGTCGCTTCCAAATTATACAAATTGCCGGTTTCTTTTTGATATTCCACCATTCTTTTGCGCATATGAAGAAGGATTTCTTGGGTGAACTTGATTCCCTTTTCGGTCGCGGTGGTCTCGTCCATGAAATTCTTGAGCGCTTCGTTCACCCCGATCACTCCGATCGTTGAGAAATGATTGGACCAATAGTCCCCCCGCCGCTTGTAGATAGCATCTAGATAGAATCTCGCGTAGGGATAGAGGCCTTTCTTGATGAAACCTTCGATCAATTTTCTCTTGGTCTCAAGACTTTCTTTGGACAAATCCATCATCCGATCCAATCGGGCGAAAAATTCTTTTTTGTTCTTTGAAAGATATCCGATGCGAGCCATATTGATCGTCACGACTCCAATCGAGCCCGTCAAAGGATTCGCGCCGAACAGTCCTCCTCCACGCTTGTACAGCTCGCGATTGTCGAGGCGCAAGCGGCAACACATGGAGCGCGCGTCCTCGACTTTCATATCCGAATTCACGAAGTTGGCAAAATACGGAATGCCGTATTTGGCGGTCATCTCCCAAACAGCGGTCAGATGCTCATCGTCCCAATTGAAATCTTTCGTAATGTTGTATGTCGGGATCGGAAAAGTGAAGACCCGGCCGCTTGCGTCTCCCGCGCTCATCACTTCGGCAAAAGCTTTGTTGATCATATTCATCTCTTCCTGAAATTCCCCGTATTTTTCCTTTTGGGGAACGCCGCCGATGATGACCGACTCTTCGGCTATGTTTTTGGGCGCCACAAGATCCATCGTGATGTTCGTGAAAGGCGTCTGGAATCCAACCCTTGTTGGAACATTCACATTGAAAACAAATTCCTGCATGCACTGCTTCACTTCTTTGTAGGAAAGTCCGTCGTATCGAACAAATGGAGCGAGAAGCGTGTCAAAGCTTGAAAAAGCCTCCGCGCCGGCCACTTCCCCCTGAAGAGTATAGAAAAAGTTCACGATCTGTCCAATGGCTGTGCGAAGATGCTTGGGCGGCTTGCAAGCAATTTTTCCTTCCACACCTGTGAAACCGCGCCGCAAGAGATCCTGGAGATCCCACCCGCAGCAATAGGCGGCGATCTTGTCGAGATCGTGGATGTGAAAATCTCCTTCGTCGTGCGCGTCGCGGATGGCTTTGGAATATACCCTGTTGAGCCAATATTTCGAGCTCACAATCGAAGAAATATAGTTATTGAGCCCTTGAAGTGAATAGGCCATGTTGGCGTTTTCCTTCACTTGCCAGTCGATTTCTTTGATGTATTTGTCGACCAGATCCACTGCTTCTTTGAGCGATTCCTCCGATTCGCGGATTTTTCTGTGCTGTTCACGATAGAGGATATAGGCTTTGGCTGTTTCTTCAAAATCAAGGATCATCAAAACGCGTTCCACGAGATCCTGGATTTCTTCAATTTCCGGCACATTGCCTTTTTGATAGCTTTTGTTGAGAAGCCGGACGATTTTGTCCGTCACTTTCTGCGCGTCTTTTTGTGTCCCTTCGTTCGTTTCCGCGAAAGCCTTCATCACGGCTTTGGTGATCTTTTCCTGTTCAAATTTCACCACCCGCCCGTCGCGCTTCACCACCCGCGTAATGCGGTTCTTTCCGCCCAAGGCGGATCTTTCTTTTTTACTGACCATCTTCTGGCCGCGTTTGACTGCGATCATTTTTGTTTTCACCCCCGATTTTTATGAATTAGGAATTGAGAATCACGAATTAGGAATTTTTATTATTTCCCAAATTTCATAACTCTTAATTCTTGATTCATTATTCTTGATTCTGCGTCAATTTCTCCGCCTCTTTTGCGAACATCTCCGCGCTCCCAAATCCTTTGTATACCGAAGCAAACCGCAAATACGCCACGTCGTCCAGGTCTTTCAATTTTTCGAGAACCAATCTTCCTATCTCCTTCGCCGGCACTTCACAATCCCGATCAAGCTGGAGTTTGTACTCGATCTCGTCGATCGCTTCTTCGATTTTTTTGTCATCAACCGGCCTTTTCTCGAGCGCTTTTCGGATTCCCTTCTCAAGTTTTTCTCTCTTGTAGTCTTCCTTGCGTCCGTCTTTTTTCACAACCACAAAATTCAAAAGCTCCAATTGTTCATACGTACTGAAACGCTTCTCACATTTCAAACATCCCCGGCGGCGGCGGATCACTTTTCCGTCTCCGGTCTCGCGCGAATCAATCACTTTTGTTTCCAGATGATTGCAAAAAGGGCAAAGCATAAATTTTTGAGAATTAATAAGGGATATCCGTAAGGACCCCTTTTTATACTATATGTTGTGGTTGTACTCATCATTTTACCACAAGCAAAAAGCCCGTCAAGCAGGCTTTTTTATTGGAAATTTTCACATTATTTTGAGTTATCCACAGGTCGAAACTACTTCTTCATCTTTCTTCGAATAAACGCCGGAATCTCCAACTCTTCCTCTTCTTCTTCGCCAATCGAACTTGTTTTTGATTCGAAATTGATCTGTCTTTTGGGCTTCGAGGAAACTTTTTCTTCAATGATGAACTTGGGTTTTTCGTCGGTCATCAAGGGGGCAATTGCCGCCACCGAATCTTCGAGAGTATTTTTTGTTTCCCTTGCCGCCGAAGCCGGAGAAGAAAGCGTCGTCTCGCTCACCGCTTCCGCGTCAAAACCGGCCGCGACTACCGTGATCATAAGCTCGCCCTTCTTTGCTGATTCATCAACAGAAGCTCCGAAAATGACTTTGGCATTCGGATCAATGCTTTCGGTGATCACATTCGCCGCTTCGTTTATCTCAAGCATCGTCATATCCGGACCGCCGCTCACATTGAAAAGAATGCCTTTCGCGCCATCGATGGAAAATTCGAGCAAAGGACTGTTGATTGCCGCCTTGGCCGCTTCCGAGGCTCTGTTTTCGCCCGCTCCCGTTCCAATTCCCATGAGAGCGCTGCCAGAATCTTGCAAGATCGCTTTCACATCGGCAAAGTCGACATTGACGATGCCGGGCTTTGAGATCAAATCTGAAATTCCCTGAACGCCTTGCCGAAGAACATCATCGACGACTCGAAACGCGTTTATCAAGGTTGTTTTTCTGTCGATTATTTGAAGCAAGCGGTCGTTGGATATGGTGATCAGCGCGTCAACTCTTTCTTTCAAATTTTCCAGCCCTTCCGCCCCAATTGCTTTTCTCTGTGCTCCTTCAAAGCTGAACGGCTTGGTCACGACAGCGATGGTGAGCGCGCCGGCTTCTTTGGCAACTTCGGCGACGATGGGCGCTCCTCCCGTTCCGGTTCCGCCTCCCATGCCGCAGGTGACGAAAACCATATCGGCGCCTTTGAGCACTTCGGCGATTTCATCCCGGTTCTCTTCAGCCGCCTGGCGGCCGATTTCCGGATTCATTCCGGCTCCCAATCCTTTGGTAAGGTTTTTTCCAATGTGGATTTTTTCCGCCGCTTTGGAATGATGAAGATCTTGCGCGTCCGTGTTGATCGCCACGAATTCAACGCCTCGCAGCTTGCACTCGATCATTCGGCTGATCGCGTTCGAACCCGATCCGCCCACGCCAACTACCTTTATTCTTGCAAATGTTTCGATTTCCGGTTTTACTTCGGCCATAATGTTTGTGATATTGACTAATAAGCTAGTATGTCAATCTAGCATACAGCCTCGAAAAATGTCAACCCCGTTAGAAATCCACTTGGGTGAAAGTATCTTGATGTAATTAACGCCCGTTTAATATTAAGAAATTTCTAACGGGGTCAAGAAGCCCTTATGGCAGAAATTTCCGGAACCATTCTTTCATCTTTTCCACTGTTTTCCCCATATTTGGAAGATTGTCCATTCCTGGAAGTTTCAAGTTTGAAGAAGAAGAATACGTCGGCATTTCTTCCATTCCCCAAAGCGCCAATCCCACAGCCGAGACGAATCCCGGCTCGTCCACCTTGTCAACAATACCTCCAAGATCGGTCGGAAAACCGGTCTGCGCGGGAAGACGTAGAATCTTTTTGGCGATATCCACCGCTCCCGGAAGCTTTGCCCCTCCGCCAACAAGCACCGCGCCCGCCGGAAGCATTCCCGAGCGGCCTGTTTTTCGAAGCTCCTTGTCAACCAGTGTGAATATTTCTTCAAGCCGCGCCTCAATGATCTCCGCGATGTGATGGCGGGAAATTTCCCCTTCTTCGTTTTGATCTATTTCAGAAAGGTTGATTTGTTCCTTTTTGCTGATTTCGTCCGGAAGCGCCGATCCATAGTTGATCTTCACCTTTTCCGCCACATCAATCGATGTTCGAAGACCAATGGCTATATCGTTTGTGATGTGCCCGCTGCCGATCGGAACCACTCCCATCTGGACCAATTCTCCTTCTTCAAAGACTATGAAATTCGTCGTTCCGCCCCCTATATCGACAAGCACCACGCCCAGTTCCTTTTGCCGCTTATTGAGCGCAGATTTGGCCGCCGCCAGGCCTCCGAAAACAAGGTCTTCAATCTCCACGCCGGCTTGATAGACGCATTTGGAAAGATTCTTGATAAAGGGGGTCGAGCCCAGCACCAAAAGCGAATTCACTTCCAGGCGGATGCCGTTCATACCGATCGGATCTTTCACGTTTTTTTGGTCATCCACTGAATAGTTGCGCGGAATCACGTGCAGGATTTCCGTATTCGAAGGAAGTGAAATGGTTTCTGCCGCGCTCAAAACCCGCGACAGATCGTCGCTTGTGATTTCCCCGTCTGCTTTTCCGGTCGCCACCACGCCCTGGCTTTCCTGCGAGCTGATATGGCTTCCTCCCGCGCTGACGATCGCTCGCGAAACAGGAATGCCCGAAGTCCGCTCGGCGTTTCCGGCGGCGGCGGAAATGGATTTGATTGTTTCTTCGACATCGGACACGACTCCCCGGCGCATTCCGGCGGAAGGCGCCACGCCTACTCCCATCACGCGCGGATTTTCCTCTCCTTCAAATTTCTGCAAAATCACCGCCCGAACATTCGAAGACCCGACGTCAAGACCGATGACAATTTCGCCTTTTGACATAAAATATACACGAACTTAACGAATACCGACACGAATTCAACCAATTTTTCTTCGTTGTATTCGTGTTTTTATTCGTTTTATTGGTGTTTTCCCAATTATACCAGAAAAATACACTTTACACAAAAAACAGGTCTTTAATATAAGGATAGAATATAATTATCCCCACGATAACCGCTCCGATTGACGAAATCAGAACCGCCGCCGCCATAATGTCTTTCACGAGCTGGGCATAGGGATGCATGCGGGGTTTGAGCATATCAACCACCCGCTCAAATATCGTGTTGATGAGTTCGATCACCAGCACCGCGAAAATGACAATGAAGAGCGCAATTTTTTCAAGACTGCGCGTCGGGAACAAATACATCAAAATGATCACAAAAACCCCGCCCAGAATCTCCAGCTGAAAGTTCTGTTCATTTTTGGTGACATATTTGAGCCCGCGGAAAGCGTATTTGAAACTTTTGAAAAGTTTTTTGAAATTATCCATAGTTCAAAGATATTTTGTCCTGCAAAGCATACATTTTCTTCCCATGGCGCCACCCCAAAATATGCAAGGTCCCGTGCGCCAAAACGAAAGCCAACTCACGCGAAAAATCAACTTTATTGTCGCGAGCATTTTTTGCAATAACATCGGGACAAAGCACTAGTTCCCCTTCTAGGCTTTTTCCGTTTTTATTATACCCCGAATCCAAATTAAACGAAAGCACATCTGTGGATTTGTTCTTTCGGCGGTATTTTCGGTTGATTTTCCGGCTTTCCGCTTCACCGACAAAAACAATTGAAATATAGAAGCGATCCAATTTCTCATTGGACATTTTGAGAGTTTTGCGCACAACCTTTTTCACCAGATCTGAATCAATCTTTTTTTTGGCGAGATTGGCAATTTCAATCGATGTTTTCATTGACTTTATTCTATATTTAACTTCGTTAAAAGTAAAACGTCCTGCCTTCAAATGAAAGCAGGACGTGCAATTTGTTCCGACAAGAGCCCGACTCTTGTCAAACTTTTTAGAGTATTCCCCGAAGCTTGAGCCACGTAAAACACATCATTTCCCAAACCAGGAAAAAGGGAAAGCACCACAGCCGCCACTGTGAACCGCCACCGTATTCGGAGCGAGCCTTCACAAAAAAGAACTTGATCCCGCTGTCAGCGCCGATTTTCCGGAAAAGAGCGCGGATGCGGCGAAGATGCAGTTGCTGGCCGATGACAATAGCTTTTTTACACCCCTGCATATGCAGAATTTCGATGACGCTTTTCACTTCCTCGTGAGTGTGTTTAACGCCTTCGGTTAAAAATATATCAGCGTCTTTAAAATCCATATAACGACCCATGGCCTCCGCTTCGCTATAAAGTCCTCCCTTTACCCTATAGCCCGATGTTAGAACAATAAATGAGTTCGGACACCAGTAGTTTTGCTCGCTAACTTCCAGAGCGACTACCTCCGACTGTGGACTGGCGAAATTACCCGTCGGGTTCAAATCAATACCGATACCAACGATTCCGACATATTCGCCGAGCAGGACGGTGATTTTGTCATCCGGAATTTCAAAAAGATTCCTTTCGATCCAATTCCAAGGCCACATAATGCCATCCTCCTTTTATGGTCGGTTATATAGCGTAAAATTATATTCATTTGTCAAAAAGCTGACTCATATCTCTATCACACAACACCTTATCTTGTCAAAAAAAGACGCTCCTTCATTGGAGCGCCTTTTAAATCTTTATCCCAATTCTTCTTCCACCACTTTTTTCACCGCGTCACCGTCGGCCTCACCTTTGAGCTCGGCCATCGTCGCGCCCATTAATTTTCCGAAACCAGACTTATCGGCGATACCAAGTTCCTGTATTTTCACTTTCACGACTTCGCGAATTTTTTCAACGCCTGCTTGCACGGGAAGATAGTTCTTAAGAATCGCCATCTCCGCTTTTTCTTTTTCGGCCAATTCTTGCCGACCGCCTTTTTCATATTCGGCAATGGAATCTTTCCATTGCTTCACTTGCCGGCGGATGACCGCGATCACTTCTTCGTCTTTGAGATACTCTTCACTCTTAGCCTTGACCTCAATTTGATGATTCTTGATCGCCGAAATGAGAAAGCGCAAAACACCGGTTTTTTCTTTTTCGCCGGATTTGAGCGCCGACTTGAGCTCGGCTTGGATGGTTTGATGTAGCATAAAACATGTAACATGCAACACAAGCCCATAAACACATAAACACATGATCAACTTTTTGTTACATGTTTCGTGCTTCGTGTTGCATGTCGATTATTGGTCGCCAATTTTCTTCTTTACGCGCTTGAACGATTCTTCGTCAAACTTTCCCATTTTCTTGAGCTTATCAACTTCTTTTTTGACCTTCGCCCGATATTGGGCCGATTCGCGAACTTGGCGGCGGCTTTTGTCTTTTTTGTAGAAACGCCCTTTGCGCACGGAGAGCAGAACTCCGCTCTGCTGAACGCGACGCGAAAAGCGGCGGATCAAACTTTCCGATGTTTCACGATCTTTCTTTTTTACTTGGATCATATGAACCCCCTTTCTGATAATTTCAAATTCTGAATTTCAAATTTCAATTCAATTTCGAATTATTGAATGACAAAATTTTAAAACATTTGAAATTAAGTCATTTAAAATTGATTTGAAATTTAAAATTTGAAATTTAAAATTTTTATCTGATAAATGTTCCATATTCAGACTGGTCGAATTTTCTCAGAAAGCCTCGCGCCTCCAATTAAGTGTAAGTGGATGTGCCCCACCTCCTGTCCTCCATGCTCTCCGACCCGAAACAAAAGCTTATACCCATTTTCGGAAATTTTCAAGTCTTCGGCGATTTTTTTGGCTGTCGCGACCAATTTTCCCATCAGCAACGTGTCTTTTTCGGAAATATCCGCGACGGACGCGATATGCTTTTTCGGAATCACCAAGATATGCACCGGCGCGATCGGATGCGCGTCGCGAAAAGCGAGAATATCCGCATCCTCATAAACAATATCCGCCGGGATCTTCTTATCTATAATTTTACAGAAAATACAGGACATATCTCTACGAACTACGAATAAATTACGAATATACGAAAACTATGAAATATCAATTTTCTATAAATTACAAATCTACTTTTTTGCACGATTTCGTATTTTCGTACAAAATTCGTAGTTCGTAGAGACTTCATTTTTTCAATCTTCTCTTCACCTCATCCACCAGCTTGTTGGCATTGATTGTCTCTTGCATTCCGCTCGCCATTTCTTTCACGATGACAGTTCCGTCGATGGCTTCTTTTTGCCCAAGAATGAGCGTGATATCAACTCTCAAGCGATCAGCTATTTTCAGTTGCGACTTCAAACTGCCTCGTCCAAAACTTTCCGCGACAACGATGCCGTTGCGTTCCAGGGATTCAAACATCTTGAGACTCTTTCTTTTGGCAAAATTTCCGAGTTGCGCCAAAAAGACGCGCGCCTGGGGCGCTCTGTAGGTTTTCAAACCCATTTTCTTCATTTCATTGACCACGCGGTCCATTCCAATGGCAAATCCGACCGCCGGCGTATCCTCACCACCGAGCAGCTTCACCAGCCCGTCATACCGGCCGCCGCCACCGAGCGCTTTTTTCTTCGCTCCTTCTTCAACCGGTCCCGCAAAAAGTTCGAAAACCGTTTTTGTATAATAATCAAGCCCTCTCACCAAATTTGGATCAATCTCGAACGGAATTTCAAGTTCGTCAAGATATTCAAGCAGGTCCTTGAAATGCGACCGGCAATCTTCGCAAAGATGATCAACGGATTGTGGCGCATTTTGGCCGACCTGGACGCATTTGTCTTCTTTGCAGTCAAGGATGCGCAAAGGGTTGATCTCGAGCCTTTTTTTGCAGTCGATGCAAAGTTTTTGGCGTTTTGATTCGAAATAGCTCACCAGAAGATTGCGATATTGCTTGCGGCAATGCGGACAGCCGATGCTGTTGACGTGCACGGTGACATTCTTGATCCCGAGCTGAAAAATGATCCGCCAGGCCATCTGGATCATTTGCGCGTCAATGATCGCGTCCTGCTCGCCGAAAGCCTCGCATCCGAACTGAAAAAATTCGCGAAACCGGCCTTCTTGCGGACGGTCATATCGGTAGCAAGGGCCGGTATAGAAAAGTTTCACCGGCTTTGACTCAACCTGCATTCCGTTTTGGATATATGAGCGGGCGATTCCGGCTGTGAACTCGGGGCGCAAAGAAACTTTTTCGCCGCCTTTCGTTGAGAATGAGTACATTTCTTTTTCGATGATATCCGTGCCGCTGCCGATCCCGCGAGTGAAGAGATTTGAGAATTCAACAATGGGCGTATCGATCCGGCGATAGCCAAAATCAGCCGCCGCTTTTTCGGAGACTTTTCTCACTTGCTGCCAATACGGCTGGTCTTTGGGCAAAATATCCCGCATTCCGCGCGGAGGCTGGAGGAGAAGCTCTTCTTTGACCTCAACCGGTTTTGATTTCTTGACAGATTTTACAATTTTTTTGATAAGTTTTTTCTTAATTGCCATAGCAATAAACACTAATAAAACGAATGAGAACACGAATACAACGAAAGATTGTTAGTTTAATTCGTGTCAATATTCGTTAAATTCGTGTTTTTAATTTTAATTTACAGTTGGTATTTAAAATATACCAGCTTTATTAACCGGCCAAGCCCTTAAGATGACCTTCCCCATCACATCCGCTTCCGGAACCGGTCCCCACGAGCGCGAGTCGGAAGAATATTGGCGGTTGTCGCCCATCACGAAATATTCGCCACCAAGCGTTGTGCTTGTTTCGCCTGAAGTCGTGACGGATGCAGCAAGATATTTGCTCTCATCAAGCACAAAACCATTTGGATTTTCGGAATTGAAAATCTTGACTTTGTCATCTTTGATCTCAATTTTCTCACCCGGCAAGCCGATGATACGCTTGATATAGAAAATTTTCGGATTTTTCGGATAGCGAAACACGACCACATCGCCGCGTTGGAGCTCTTTGAACGACTTCACTGTGAAAAGATCAGACCCTTTCCCAAAACCGACTTCAGTTGTTTTATAGCCAAGCTCATTGACGATGAGATATTCTTTGTCCTCGAAATTCGGCTCCATTGAGGCGCCCTGCACGAAAAACGGCTGGATCAAAAAAACCCGGATGGGGACAATGATCACCACCACCCAAAAAACCATCTTCACAATTTCCCAAATTACGCCCTTGAAACCATATTCTTCGGCTTGGGGCTCAATATCTTTTTCTTCAGTCATCCCAAGCATAATAGCAGAAAAAAACCCCTTTGGCAAGGGGAGGAATTAGGCTTATATAATGCAAAATAAAGACTTGTGGGAATTTTGTGAAACATTCACGAAACCGACTGCTTGACTTTTGTCTTAAAAAGTGATAAAATAACAAGTTGCAATCAACCCAATGGACAAGGAGAAGAATCGTGCAAATAATTGCAATTTTGGTTATGTTCTTTGCTTTTTTGGTGCCTTCCTCTGCCAACTCCGCTTCTTTGGAGATTGGAGAAATCCATTTCGTAGATCAGGATGCCAACTCTGTAACCGTCGGCATCCTCAACTTTAAACCGGCAGGAGCAAAGCGCATCTGGCCAGCTATCGACGAACTAAAAAAGGTCAAAGGCATCAAAGAGGCCAGCACTTTGCGGAATGACCCACCATTACTCATGGACATCGAGAATTTTTCTGCAAAACCGACACAGCCGTTGCAATCCTTCATTAACATTGAAAAGGATAGCAGCGCCAATTGGAATGAGCTCGAACAAAATATCGTTGGCGTATTGCGGAAACTGGTGTTCAGCGGTCAAGTAATCACAGTAGACCACAAAGCCCCCGCCCGCTGAGGCATTTTTTCACTCAAGCACAACCTAGAGGCAAGGTTCACGTCACCTTGCCTCTTTTCTTTTTCATCAATTTCAATTTTGAGCTATACTGAAAGCATGGATCAGTATAATCTTCCCCGACGGAGAAAAAAATCCAAATTTTTCTTTTGGACGATTGTTTTCGTTGGTATTCTTGGAATTGCTTTTCTCGCTTCCATTGCTCTGGCGTTCAAATTCTATTCAACGAGCCAGAAAGTTATTGACACCAAACAGCCGGCTTCATTCATGCAAAGCGTGAAGGATATTGTTTCGTCGGATCGCAAAGCCTTGCGGGGAGAACAATTCGGCCGGATCAACATTTTGCTCGTGGGGCTTGCCGGAAAAAACTATCCCGGAGCCAATCTCACCGACTCAATCATCGTCGCCAGCATCAATCCGAAAACCTATCAAACAGCTCTCCTCTCAATTCCCCGCGACCTCTATGTTCCGATTCCGGACACAAATTCGTCCACGAAAATCAACGCGCTCTATGCCCGCTCGCAAGACAAAGATAAATCTGGAAAATCTGGTATTGATGACCTCAAGAAAGTTATCACCGACATCACCGGCCAGCCCATCGACTATTATATCGCTCTTGATTTCGACGGTTTCAAACAAATCATCAACGAACTGGGCGGCATCAAAGTTCAGGTTCCCAAAGATTTGCACGACGAGCGCTATCCGGGGCCGAACTATTCCTACGAAACTTTTGATATCAAACAGGGGCTGTACACTCTTGACGGCGACATCGCCCTCAAATTCGCCCGCACCCGCCACGATGAAGACGGCGACTTCGGCCGGGCTTTCAGGCAGCAACTCATTCTCGAGTCCGCGCGCTCGAAAGCCTTTTCTCTGGAAACAATTCTCAATATTCCCGAGCTTAGCCATTTGCTCGACACATTGGGCGAGCATTTGCGCACAGACATTCCGCTCGACGAACTCAATTCGTTTGTCGACCTCGTCAAAAAAATCGACACGCACACGACGACCAACAAAGTCCTCGATGCCGGAAAACCGGATAGCGTGATGGCCGTTTCGCACGTAACGCTGGGCGGAGTCCGCGCGTTCATATTGATCCCCCGCACGGGAAACTACGACGAGATTCAAGATATCTCAAAAAATATTTTCGATCTCGAACTCTTGAGTCGAAAAAAAGCGGCTGTGAAGCTGGAAAATGCGTCAGTTTCAATCGTGAACGAAAGCGGGGTGAAAAACTTTGACGCGAAACTGAAAAATCTGCTGGACAAATTCAACTATCAAGCGGAAATCGCCCAGCCCAAGCCCCGAGATATGACTCGGCAATACGTCTCAAACAAAACAAGCGATACGACTGTCTATGACCTCACCGGCGGGATCAAGCCTTTTTCACTTGAAGACCTCTCCAAAAAACTGGGCGCGAAAATTTCGATCTATCCTCCCGACAGCATCTCCGCGCGGTGCCAAGGCGCCGATTTCTGCCTTGTCCTCGGACCGGACGCCGCGGACAAGCTGAACTACGAAGAAAATTCCGTTGAGGATCTTGAAAGCGGATATGACCATCAGCAAGTGGACGAACGGACATACATTGAATTGCTCAAAAGAGGAAGCAGCCAAAAGTTTTGAAACACGAATTGTCGCGAATGACAAAACGAATATTCACGGATAACAAAATCCGAGAGCTCAACTCTCGGATTTTGTTTTAGAAGCGGTCAATAGCTTGCCTGGATGCAATTGCCCGGTTTTGAATCACCCCCCCATGGTGACGAAGTGCCCGAGTACTGTATCTCAATGCCGTGATTATTTCCTCCAATTGTACCACTACTATCACAATAAATGGAAAAGTATGAGCCATTCGGATTGCCCGAGTGAACATACGAGTAGCAGCCTGCTGTTTGCGTCGTACTTAATGAAGGCCATGTGACTCCTGACGCCGAACAAATTTCTTGACCTCCGTTTTGGTTATTACCATAATTGGCAATCGTCTGTCCCCGAAGAGAACACTCCAGAAAAGCAGGCAAAATACTTTCTCCAGCCCGAAGCGCGTTCGTCGCTCTGGCCTTGGCTCTTTGGCCGTTCAAACTCACCAGCACCACCGCCGCCAAGATTCCGATAATCGCAATCGTTACCAAAAGTTCGATGAGAGTGAAGCCTGTTTTTGCTTTGTTTATTTTCATTTTTTTATTTTATTCTGCTTTTAGTTTACCCCCCCCCCGACGCTTGATGTCAAATCGCCGGATGTGGATAACATCGTAGAGACGCGATTAATCCCGTCTCTACTTTCGGGACGGATTTTATGGTAAAATGAAAATATTGAAATTCATAGCAAGTAAAATGAAAAAATCAAACGAAATAGCCTTGTTTCAAGGGCACAAAATACGCCGAGTGTGGGACGACGAAAAAGAAATGTGGTATTTTTCGGTTGTGGATATTGTTGGAGTTTTGAGCGAAAGTGTCGATCCGAGAAACTACTGGAAAGTGCTGAAAAGCCGCCTGAAAGAAGAAGGAAGCGAGGTGGTTACAAAATGTAACCACCTGAAATTGAAAGCTACTGACGGGAAGTTTTATCTCTCTGATGTTGCCGACACGGAAACGATGTTTCGCATAATTCAATCCATACCGTCTCCGAACGCGGAGCCTTTCAAGCTTTGGCTGGCGCGCGTCGGATATGAAAGGATCGAAGAAGTTGAAGATCCGGAAAAGGCAATCCAACGGGCGATGGCGACTTATCTCAAAAAAGGATATTCCAAAGGATGGATTGATTTACGCCTCAAAAGCATTGAAATCAGAAAGGATCTGACGAATGAATGGAACGAACGCGGAGTGAAAAATTCCAATGAATTTGCGATTCTCACCGATGATATAACTTTCGCCTGGGCGGGAATAAAAACAAGAGATTACAAAAGACACAAATCGCTCAAAAGAGAAAGTCTTCGCGACAATATGACTAATTTGGAACTGATTTTGAATATGCTCGCCGAAGCGTCAACGGCAGCAATTTCGAAGAAAGAAGAACCACAAACTTTTCCAGAAAACCGAATAGTCGCCCGCGCCGGAGGAAACATCGCCGGCGGAGCGAGAAAAAAACTCGAAAAAAGATTGAAGCGTTCGATTGTTTCGAAAGAAAATTATCTGACGAAGCCGCAAAATAAGAAGTTGTTGAAAAAATAAATTATGAAAACAATATTAATTGCCGGACTGGGGAATCCCGGGAAAAAATATGCGCATACACGCCACAACGCCGGGTTTATGTTTGTGGATTATTTTCGCGAAAAATTCCTAGATAAATTTGACTTTTCAGATTGGGAATTTAAAAAGAACCTCAATGCTGAGATAAGCATTGGAAAACATGCAGATGAAAAAATAATTTTACTTAAGCCTCAAACATTCATGAATCTCTCTGGGGATTCAATAAAAAAATCCTTGAACTATTTTAAAATTGACATTACTGATTTGAAAATCGTACACGACGATATAGATTTGTCGCTAGGAAAAATGAAAATAAATTTAGGTGCTTCCTCCGCCGGACACAACGGCGTTCAAGATATAATTGAAAAACTTGGAACGAAAGATTTTACAAGAATACGATATGGAATTGATAATCGTGGAGAAATTAAAATAGAAACGGAAAAATACGTTCTGGAAAAGTTCACCACCACCGAAGAAAAAATTATAAACAAAATAATCGAAGATACTGCTAGCGAAATTTAAATCGCAAGACTTTCAATACTTCGCATAACAAAAGACGCCCCGTTGGGCGTTTCTGCTTTATACTAAATACAATATACCAAATACTAAACCTTCTTTCTCCCCGCTTGAACTCGCGCTGTTTCGTTCAGGATTTGTTTGCGCAGGCGCACGCTGTGGGGCGTGACTTCGAGATATTCATCGTCCGCCATGATCTCAAAGCCTCTTTCGATCGTGAGTTCCATATGCGGCACGAGATGGATCGCCGCGTCCGCGCCCGATGAGCGCATATTCGTCAGATTTTTTCCTTTGATCGGATTCACCGCCATATCGTTTCCTTTTGCCGTGTTTCCAATCACCATTCCTTCATACACTTCCGTGTTCGCGCCGATATAGAGCACGCCGCGGTCTTGAAGATTGGCCAGGGAAAAGGCCAGCGCCTTGCCTCCCACCATCGAAGCCATTGAACCGGTGGCGTGCTTGGAAATCGCTCCCGCATGCGGCCGGAATTCCAGAAAACGGCTGGCGAAAATCCCAACCCCGCGCGTTTCGATCATGAACTGGTTGCGATATCCCAAAATCCCTCGAGTCGGCACCTCAAAAACCATCCGGACTTGAGTGCCCTCCGGTTTCATTTCGGTCATCTGCCCTTTTCTTTTTCCGAGCGTTTCAATGATCGTTCCCGAAAACTGTTCCGGAACATCAATCGTCGCTTCTTCGAACGGCTCCAATTTTTTCCCGTTCTCTTCTTTGATGATCACCTGCGGCTGGGAAACTTGCAGTTCGTATCCTTCGCGGCGCATATTTTCAATGAGAATCGCGATGTGGAGCTCCCCTCTTCCGCTTACTTTGTATAAATCAGAATTTGAAAAGTCCACTTTGAGTCCGACGTTCACTTCGAGTTCTTTTTCGAGCCGTTCTTTGATTTGCTTCGACGTCACGAATTTTCCTTCGCGCCCCGCGAAAGGCGAATCGTTCACCAAGAAATTGAGGGTGATAGTCGGCTCGTCTATTTTAATCGCAGGCAATGGCTCTTGATCAGCATTCGCACAAATCGTTTCACCGATATCGATGTCCGGGATGCCGGCAATCATCACGGTATCCCCGCCGATGGCCTCCGTGATTTCTTTGCGTGCGATCCCCTCAAAGTTGAACATCTTGATGATTTTTCCTTTCCTCGCCACGCCGTAGCCGCCATCCAGCGGCGAAGGCGGGCCGTTCGGTTTTTTCACGATAACCTCACCAAGCCGGATCGTGCCTTCATGAATTCTTCCAATCGCCAGGCGTCCCAAAAAATTGTCATATCCCAAACTGAAAGGCTGCATCCGAAAAGGAGCGTCGGGGTTCGAAGTTGCCGCCGGAACTTTTTCAAGAATCGTGTCCAGAAGCGGAGTGAGATCTTTTGAAACGTCCGTCAAACTTCTTTTCGCGATCCCTTCGCGGCCGATCGCGTAGACGACTGTGAAATCAAGCTGCTCGTCCGTCGCGCCAAGATCCAAAAATAATTCAAAAACTTGTTCCTGCGCGATCTCGGGACGAGCCGCGATTTTATCGATCTTGTTGATCACCACAATCGGCTTGATCCCGAGTTCCAAAGATTTTTTGAGCACAAACCTGGTCTGTGGCATCGGGCCTTCCTGCGCGTCCACGACCAAAAGAACCGAATCGATCGAGCGCAAAACCCGTTCCACTTCGCTGCCGAAATCGGCGTGCCCGGGGGTATCCACGATGTTGATCTTCGTGCCTTTGTAGAATATCGAAGTGTTTTTTGAGTATATGGTAATGCCGCGCTCCTTTTCGAGCGCGTCGCTGTCCATCGTGACAGATTCTTCCGTCACCATTCCGGTCTGCCGCATAATGGCGTCCGTGATGGTGGTCTTGCCATGATCCACATGGGCGATAATGGCAATGTTTCTGATTTCCATAGCTATAATATAAAAACTTTTTGTTTGTCATTTCGACCGAGCGTAGCAAGTGGAGAAATCTAGAGATCCCTCGACTTCGCTCGGGATGACAATAAGAAAAATAAAATCCCGCAGCGGGGACTTTCGGTCTTTTGTGATATTAACAGGAAAATAAGTTTTTGTCAAAAGAAAGGAGCGGATGAAACTTCAAACCCGCTCCGTCGTGTATTTAGTGTCCGATTTCTGCTCACCCTTTTTGCCTACTATAAAAAGCCCAGTTGAGAGCAACTGTATAGTCACCCTCTCCGACCTTTCCGTTGAGCAGCGTCACAATTTTTTCGTCTGGGGAGCAGGGAATAAATACCAGGACATTCTGCCGGCCTGTTTGCCTCTCAAATGAAGTCAGAGCATCAGCCAGTTTTTGCATAAGTTGATCGCATTCCGGATCAATATGAAATTGCCCCACGTGGCACCTCCTTTAGTTTTCAAAAGTTTTGAGTTTTGAGCTTGTGTTAATGTCCTCTGTCCCACCTGAAAGTGCCGAATTGAGAGCATTTGCTCTCTTTCCGAACTTACCCAACGATGATTAAGGAGGGGTCACACCGTCGGACTTCCAGACGGGACGGAAGACACGATTTTGCTTTATATTCAATACAAATGAGCATTGACTGGGCTCCCCTACCCAGAAGTGATATTATAGCACTTACGCAGGATTTGTCAACCCCGCCCCAGTTCCAAACACATTTTTCTATTTCAATGATTGTGCTCCGAAAAGGCTTCGCCTTCCTTTCTGCTAATTCAATAATTACCGATAGAACTGGAGCGGGGCAAGCCCCGATGCTATAACCATTACGCAAAATTGTGGTATTATGTTCAGGTATGGAAGAAAAAAATAAAAATGAAATAATTTTCTGGCATGCGTTTAACTCGGTCGACGGTTTTGGGCCGCAAGCCTTCAAAAAACTGACCGCCGGATTTGCATCTCTCGAAGAGGCTTGGCAAAGCACTGACGCGGAAAATCTTGAGCAGCTTGGCCTCACAAAAAAGCAGATAGACAACTTTTTTCAATTCCGGCAAAAGAATAATCCGGAAAAAATTTTTGAGGAACTTGCGAAAGAAACTACCGAGATTCTCGCTATAACTGACGAGGCGTATCCGACGCAACTCAAAGAAATTGCGTCGGCGCCGCCGGTGCTTTATATCCGCGGCGACCAAAATATTCTTGCCAACAAATCAATCGCCATCGTCGGCTCGCGAAAATTCACTGAGTATGGCCGGCGAGTGACGGAAAATCTGACCAAAGATCTGGTGCGCGCCGGACTCACAATCGTGAGCGGTCTGGCACTTGGGATCGACGGCATCGCTCATCGGGCCGCGCTCGACGCCGGAGGACTCACCGCCGCGGTTCTTGGGACCGGAATCGACGACGCAACAATATATCCCCGCGAGCATTTCAATCTGGCGAAAAACATAATCGAGAACGGCGGAGCGCTGATCACGGAACAGCCGCCCAAAACTCCGTCGCTGAAACAAAATTTTCCGGCGAGAAACCGAATCATGGCGGGGCTCGCGCTCGGGACGCTCGTCATCGAAGCGGCGGAGAGTTCCGGCTCACTCATCACGGCCGGGTTTGCCCTTGAACAAAACCGGGAAGTTTTTGCCGTGCCGGGAGATATATTTTCACCCCAATCGACAGGCTCGAATTTGCTCTTGAAGCGCGGCGCAAAACTGGTCAGTTCAGCCGCGGATATATTGGAAGAGCTGAATATAAATCACGCCCTGCCCGCATCGCTACGCGAAACGTTGCAGGCGGGTCTCAAACTCTTTGAACCGAGAACCGACGAAGAAAAAATTATCTGGAAAATCCTTTCGAACGTTCCTCTCCACATTGACAAGATTTCGAAACTGGCTAGACTGGACACAGCGGCCGTCGCGGCAATTCTCGCGACGCTTGAAATTGAGGGAGCAGTCAGAAATATAGGAGGACAGAACTTTATTAGAATTTAGAATTTTGAATTGAGAATTTAGAATAGGAGTGTGGAATATGGAATTTAGGCACTACTTTAAAACTCTTTATTCTTTATTCTTGATTCCCATTCTAAATTCCAAATTCTAAATTCAATATTCACAATTGTTATGAAACTAGTCATCGTCGAGTCTCCAACGAAAGCCAAAACTATTTCCAAATTCCTCGGGCCGAAATTCAAGGTCATGTCTTCGTTCGGGCACATTCGCGACCTTCCGGAGAAGAAAATGGGCATTGATATTGAAAAAAATTTCGCGCCGCAATATATCGTCAATCCAAAATCGGAAGAGAAGGCCGAGATGCTCAAAAAAGCGGCCAAAACCGCCGAAAGCGTGATCCTCGCCAGTGATGAAGACCGCGAGGGAGAGGCGATTGCCTGGCATCTTTCGGAAATTCTAAATCTCGACCCGCGCGAAAAAAACCGGATCGTATTCCACGAGATCACCAAAAAAGCCATTGAAAAAGCGCTCGACAGCCCGCGCTCAATCAATTTCGATCTGGTGGACGCCCAGCAGGGACGCCGAGTCTTGGATCGATTGGTCGGATTCGAACTTTCCCCATTTCTGTGGGACAAGATCCGGCGCGGCCTCTCCGCCGGACGCGTACAGTCAATTGCGCTTCGCATCATTGCCGAGCGGGAGCGCGAAATCGAAAAATTCAAGAAAGAAGAATTTTGGACGATCGCGGCAATTTTGGAAGCTAAACTTCCAAGTGGAAGTTTAGCTTCCAGCTTCGAAGCCGCACTCACGCATCAAAACGAGAAAAAGATCGAGGAAGTGATCACGCTCAAACTTTTTGCGGGAGACTACAAAACGAAAAAATCAATCATAACCGACAAAAAGACGGCCGATGAAATTACGGCAGAACTGGAAAAGGCGAAATATGCCGTGAGCGAAATCACGAAAAAAGAAATCACCCGCACTCCCCCGGCTCCTTTCACGACCTCAACTCTCCAGCAGACCGCCATCAACTCGCTCGGATATTCGGCGAAACTCACAATGATGCTCGCCCAAAAATTATACGAGCAAGGCTACATCACATATATGCGAACCGACAGCACCAATTTGTCGCTTGAATCAATGCTCGCCGCGAAAAAGACAATTGGAAAAATTTTTGGAGAAAATTATATATTGGAAAGTCCGCGCTTCTTCAAAACCAAATCAAAAGGCGCGCAGGAGGCTCACGAAGCCATCCGACCAACCAATCCCGCACAATCGCCTGATGACTTGGGAAAATTGGATGAACGCCAGCTCAAACTATATAGCCTGATCTGGCGACGAATGATCGCTTCCCAAATGCAGCCGGCGGTTCTCAACTCAGTGAAGGTTTTGATTTCAGCAAAGGGTTCACCCCGTACTTTCGCTCAAAACCAAGATCAACAAAATGAAATAACCCCGCAGCAAATTTCAGAACAAACGAAAGTACGGGGCAAGAAAAATAATTATACTTTCCAGGCCAATGGATCGACCGTGAAATTCGACGGCTATTTGAAAGTATACCCTGCCCGCAATGCTACGCATAGCGTTGCAGGCGGGGGCGACAAAATGCCGGTCAGCGAAAATCTTTTGCCCGATCTCAAGGAAAAAGAAGATTTAGACCTTGAGAAATTGATTCCCACTCAAAAGTTCACCACTCCCCCGCCGCGATATAACGAAGCGTCGCTTGTCCGCGTGATGGAAGAATATGGGATCGGCCGACCTTCGACCTACGCGCCGACAATCTCGACAATCATCGACCGAAAATACGTCGAAAAAAACGAAGAGAAAAAACTCGCACCCTTGGAAATCGGACTTCTCGTGAATGACTTGCTCGTCGAGCATTTTCCGCAGATCGTCGATATGAAGTTCACGGCCACGATCGAGGAAGATTTTGACAAGATCGCTTCCGGCGACAAAAAATGGGTGCCGGTCATCAAAGAATTCTATGAACCGTTCCACAAAAATCTGGAAATGAAGTCCGGCGAGGTCAGAAAAGAAGACCTGCTGCAAAAACTCGGGCGTGAGTGTCCCCAGTGCGGCGGAGATCTGATCATGAAATTCGGACGATTTGGAAAATTCATCGCCTGCATGAAATATCCCGAATGCAAATATACGGAAAAAACCGCGGAAGAACAAAAAGAAGAAGAGGAAAACAGCGGCGAAGTTTGCGAAAAATGCGGCGCTCCGATGGTCGTGAAACGGGGACGCTTCGGACCGTTCTTGGGCTGCTCAAAATATCCGGAATGCAAAACCATCAAATCGATCGCCAAAAAAACGGGCGTCAAATGCCCGAAATGTCATGAAGGCGACATCCTCGAGCGCAAGTCAAAAAAAGGCCGGCTCTTCTTTGGCTGCTCAAAATATCCCGCCTGCGATTTTTCCCTTTGGAACAAACCGACCGGAGAAATCTGTCCGCAATGCAAAGGCCTCCTCACTTTCCAAGCCAAGGGCAAAATCAAATGCGGAAACAAGGAATGCGGGTACGAGAAGTAAGTTTGCTTTATATAAAGTAATTTTTGACTACTTGCCCCGCACTAATTCAATATAACTTTCGTCGAAATAAGAATAGCGAAAGGCGTAGCCGTTTCGGAGCATAAACATTGAAATTTATCAAACGCGAATGGAATTGGTGCCGGGGTTGACAGAATTTCAAAATCTGGTAGTATTATATTAATAAGGCTGGGATACTCGTATATTGCGGGTTTTCTCCGGGTTCTAACAAAGAGATTCCTTGAAAGAGGGGTCTTTTTGTATTATAATAATTTCCGTGGATCCGGGCCCGTTGTATATGAAGTTAATATTCCGGCCTAAGAACCCGGAGAAGCGGGTGCAAATCCCGCCGGGTCCATAATAAAAAACCCTAGAGTTCGGCTCTGGGATTTTTTAATATTTATCTTTGATATATTCAAGAACTTTCACGTCATGATCGACTATTTTGAGTCTGCCTAATTCAGAAAGGTGCCACCATTTCATATCCTGCCCTTCGCCTAAAATTAGTTCTCTACTTGGATTATATTCTTCCATGAAAACATATTTTTCATTTTTTTCGTTTTTGTAAAAAAATATTTGCTTCATAACCAGTTTTGGATTATCGAGCGCATAATTCAATTCTTCCATCGCTTCTCTTCGCACTGCCTGTTCTGGTGTTTCACCTTTTTCTATACCGCCACCAAAAAAAGCCCAATATCCGGGCAATCTTTCTGCATCTTCAGCTCTATGCTGAAGCAGGATCTTTTTATTTTTATCGTAAAGAATTATAGCAGAAATATTTCTGGCCATATGATTGATAAATTTGCCCTTTCGGCGTAGTAATATTACACTGGAAGTGTAGCAAATTGAATATAGAGACGCAAACTATGACCCTCGACGAATTATACGCAAAATACAAAAACCCCCTGAACCAAACCCAGCGGAAATTGGTGGCAGAGGCTTTTGAATTTGGGAAATATGCCCACGAAGGACAGAAGCGGAAATCAGGCGGGGAGTATTTTGAGCACAGCATCGAAACAGCCGCGATCCTCGCCGAAATCGGAATGCGCTCCAAGACAACCTCCGCTGCCCTCCTTCACGATGTTCCCGAAGACACAACCGTGACGCTCGAGGAGATCCGCGCGAAATTCGGTTCAGAGATCACCAAGCTCGTTGACGGCATCACAAAACTTGGAAAATTCAAACTGCGCGGGGACAAGAAAGAAGTCCAGCTCGAAAATCTTCGCAAAATCTTCATGGCCATGGCGGAAGATATCCGCGTCGTGCTGATCAAACTCGCCGACCGCCTGCACAATATGCGCACTCTCGATGCCCTCCCGCCGGAAAAGCAGCAAAGAATCGCGCGCGAAACGATGGAAATTTACGCGCCGATCGCGAACCGCCTCGGAATCGGAGAGATCAAGGGCGAGCTCGAAGACTTGTCATTCAAATATCTAGAACCGGAAAATTATAAGCTTGCCAAAGACCTGATCGACAAAGAATTCAAGGAGCGAACAAAAGATGTCGAGGTTGCCATCCGGGAACTGCGCGAAGAACTTTTGGAGTACAAGATCAAAGTTTTGGATGTTCACGGGCGGGCAAAACACATTTATCGCTTTTTTCTGAAGCTGAAAAAACACAATATGAATCTTGAACGGGTCTATGACGTTGTTGCGGTGCGCGTGATCGTTCCCGAAGTTCCCGACTGCTATGAAGCGCTCGGAATCGTGCACAAAAAATACCGCCCTCTCGTAGGACGGATCAAAGACTATATTTCCCTCCCAAAGCCGAACGGCTATCGCTCTTTGCATACGACCGTTTTTGGTCCACGGGGCAGGATTTTGGAAATCCAAATCCGCACGCCGCGGATGCACACCGAAGCCGAATTCGGAATTGCCGCCCACTGGATATATTCATCGGCCAAAACCTGGCGTGACTATTTTCTGCGCCGCTATTCGCCCGAGGAAATTCCCGAACAGGAATTGTTCTGGGTGAAACAGCTTCGCGAATGGCAAACGGAAACCGGACAAAGCAACGAAGATTTCTTGAAAAGCGTCAAGATCGATTTTTTCCAAAACCACATTTTCGCTTTCACTCCCAAAGGCGACATTATCAACCTTCCAGAAGGCGCGACACCGATCGATTTTGCCTATGCCGTTCACAGCGAGATCGGCGCCCGCACGACCGGAGCGAAAGTGGACGGAAAATTGGTGGCTCTTGATTTCAAAGTGAGAAACGGCCAGGTCGTGGAAATTCTCACCTCAAAAGAGATGAAGCTTCCCAATCAAGACTGGCTGCGCATCGTCAGCACGACATACGCCAAATCCCGCATCCGCCAGCAACTGCGCAAAGCGGGAATCAAGACAAAATAAATATTATTAGGAAATTTTGCTCAATATATTGTCGAGTTCTTCTTTGGAATAAAAGTCAATCGAAATTTTTCCGCCGTTGCCGGATTTTTTGATACTCACTTTCGTGCCAAGTTTCGCGGACAGCGCTTCTTCTTCGATTTGAAACGGAGAAACGCTTGATCCGATTTTCCTTTGGTGCGTCGCGACTGTCACTTCTTTCACTTTTTCTTCCGTCTGGCGCACGGTCAAATTGTCTTTGAGGATCAGATCATATAGAGCCCTTTGTTTTTCCGGATTTTCAATAGCAAGGATGGAGCGGGCATGACCCTCCGTGATCTTTCCTTCGGAAAGCGCGCGCTGAATTTCGATCGGCAGTCCCAAAAGACGAATTTTGTTCGCAACCGCGCTGCGAGACTTTGCAACTTTGTCCGCCACGTCTTCCTGCGTCAGGTCAAATTCTTCGATCAATTTTTTGTACGCCCGCGCTTCTTCCAAAACGTCGAGATCATGACGCTGAATATTTTCCACTAGCGCCAACTCCAATTTTTCACGCTCTCCCGACTCAACGCGCACGATCACCGGAACCATTTTGAGCCCGGCCAATTTTGAGGCCTTGAGCCGGCGCTCCCCGGCAATGAGCTCATATTGGTCGGGCGCGATCTTCGCCACCACCAACGGCTGAATGATTCCATGTTCTTTGATCGAATTGGCCAGGTCTTGCAGCTCTTTCTCGTCGAAATTGTGCCGCGGCTGCTGGGGATTTGAAGCGACTTTTTCAATCGGCACTTCGAGAAAATCATCCTGCATAGCGGTTTGCATTGGAGCACCAATCCTCTTGGAATTAACACTCCGCGATCCACCCGCCATATCCGCAGAATCCGCTTTATTCTTCGGAGGAATAAGAGAAGCCAATCCCCGACCAAGTCCATAATTATTATTTGCCATTTGTTTTTTTGAAAAGATTTATCGCTGGGTTTATTATACCAAAAAATAACATAATAAGAAAAGCACCCAAAGCATTGCTTTAGGTGCTGCATTTTCAGCTTCGCGAGGGTTATCCTAATATTTTGGAGCCGCTCCGGAACGGTCAAGGCCTTATCACCTCTTTTCCCTCGCTTATTTTTATCTTATAGCATCGAAGATATATGTCAAATTTCACAAATGAAATCCGCTTTCGCCTTCTTTTTCGAGACGCAAAACTTCGTTGGCGAGATTTTTGTATGATTTTGCCCCTTTTGAAAAAATATCGAAGTCGAAAATTGATTTTCCAAAACTGGGCGCTTCAGCCAAGCGAACGCTGCGGGGGATGATTGAGTCAAAAACTTTTCCGGGAAAATGATCTTTCACTTCGCGGACAACTTGATAGGACAATCGGTTGCGCCGGTCAAACATCGTCAACACCGCGCCCATCACTTTGAGATCGGGCTGGAGATTGTCTTTGACGAGATTTATAGTTTCCAAAAGCTGGCTCAATCCCTCAAGAGCATAGTATTCGCACTGAACGGGGATGAGTACTTCGTCCGACGCCACCAGTCCATTGATCGTGAGCGGCCCGAGGCTTGGCGGCGAGTCGATGATGATATAGTCATATTCCGTGCGGATCTGGCGAAGGACGTTATAGAGCCTATATTCCCTGTTTTCAAGATTCACGAGCTCGATCGTCGCGCCGGCCAGATCCCGATTCGACGGCAAGAGACTATGCCCAAAAGTTTGAAGCTTCACGATATGTCCGGAGGGATGCTCGCCCAAAACCATGCTGTGATAGAGGCTTTTTTCGATCAATCGCGGATCCACTCCGAGCCCGCTCGTCGCGTTGGCCTGCGGATCAAGATCAACGAGCAGAACAAACTTCCCGGCTTGCGCGAGCGACACGGACAAATTGACAGCGGTCGTGGTCTTTCCGACCCCGCCTTTTTGATTCACAAGAGAAATAATTTTCGCCATAACAGGATGAATTATACCACATCGGTTGACATTTGCCCATTTTCTGGTTAGAATAAGGCATAAATTGCCGCGATGGCGGAATCCGCCTCATCGGCGGACAAGCTGGCAGGTTTAAATTAAAAATATTTTGGGCGAGTGGCGGAACTGGCAGACGCGCTGGACTCAAAATCCAGTGATGGCGACATCGTGAGGGTTCAACTCCCTCCTCGCCCACAAAATATATTCTCACTTTGCGATAATTTTCAATTGAATATCATCGCCTGCGTTTTTGATATACTTCAAGAGTAATGTTTTTGTAAAATCAAGAACATTTTTGCTTTTCTTTCCCCGCACCAAAGCCATTGGCCCTGGAACATCTTTCGGTTCGATCAAAATATCGCTTTTGCTTGCTATTTTTTTGAGCGCCAGATTTTCTTCGTGGTTGCGGCCGAGAATGATTTTCACCCCGTTAGAAAGTTTGGGCTCTGCTATTTTTTCTGAACATTTACTTTTTAACGAAATATTTTTAGTTTCTAAAACATTGGTCTTCCTAACGGGGCAAGCCCAAAAATGCCGGCCTATCCGAAGCAGTTCAAAATCGCATGGTTCGGGCTTTTTTATATTTTCCAAAAGATCGCGCAGTTTTTTTGAATATTCTTTGTCAGTCAAAATGCATCCTCCGGCCGGCGACGGATAATATTTTATCCTGTATTTTTTCGCCAATGCCATTTGCTCTTTTCGCGACCGGCCGGATATGCCAAACATTTTTTTCCGGTCAACCAATCCCATTTTTTCCATTTCAGTTTCCGGCAAAACTTTGGCCGAAAGCGGACGAAGAATCTTTCCAACGAGCCCTGCTTTTTTTTCGATCAGCTCGAGTGCGCGATTGTTTTGCGACATCGGACGCTGCCCCAGCACCTCGCCCGTGGCAATGATGTCAAAATTTTCTTTTTTGGCGATAATTTTGGCGCATTTGAGCATCAACAAGTGGCAATCGATACAGGGATTCATACCCGCTCCCCGGCCATAGCAGGGATTTTTTATAATCTCAAAATGCCTTTTTGAAAAATCAACTATTTTTAATTTTATATCATTCTCCCGCGCCGATTTTTCCGCCGGCTTGGCATCAAAAAAATAACTCGTGAAAACGAGTGCTGTTGTTTCGATCCCCTGACCCGCCAGAATTTTCGCGGCGAGGATCGAATCAAGTCCGCCGGAAAACAAAACGAGGGCGCAAACGGATCTTTTTTGGGATTTCTTTCTAGTTGATAATTTCATCGTTTGAATTTATGGATCATTTTTCGCATGCTATGTTATATATTTTCAAAAAAATCAATTAATTTTGTGATCAAATTGTCCCACGACAAATCTTCTTTGGCCAAAAGCACCCGCCTCTTCATATCCCTTTGCAAATCGCTATTATTCAAGAAATCAACCGTTTTTTGGGCCAGGACGGAAATATCTTTGTCGATTATGGCGCAATCATATTCTTTCATTGCGCTCCCGGCTTCAGAACCTATATCATTCATAATGATTGGCAATCCCCCATCAAGATAGCTTCCGATCCTGACAGGATAACAGGCTATTTCGTCTTCCGTTTTTCCCTGCAAAAATATGGCCGCGCTGGAAATACTGAGGCACCTTTCCAATTCTTCGTGGCTCAAGTATCCCATATCGATCGTGTTTTCCATGCAGTCTTGGCTGATCTTGCCTTCCAAGTTTTGTTCCTTGATTTTTTGAGCCAAATTGAAGTTGCAGATCAGCTTTATTTCTCCGTCCAAGCGGCGCATCTTTTCAAGAGCTTCGAACAAGAGACAGGTTCTGTCCCGTGAATATGTGTTCCCAATGGACAAAAGATATTTTTTGTTTTTTTCCAATCCCAGTTTTTCAAGGCTTTCGCCGGCATCTTTTTTCTCGAATTCGTCCGTGACCACTCCGTTTCTCAATTTCAATATTTTCTTTGCTCCCCGCTCCCTGGCCTTGTTTTTCAAAAAATCGCTTATCGCCACCACGTTTCCAAAAAATTTTGGCGCCCTTGTTTCGCAAAACTTCACGTATTTTTTGATCCAATCGTATCCGTCAAAAATGGGCGTTCCCATCCAATAGTCGTCCCAATCGATCACAACTTTTTTTCCCAAAAGTTTCAAAAAGAAAGCGGGCATATTCGATTCCACTTGCGTGGGAACCCTTGCAAAAATAATATCGTATCTTCCGAATATTCCAAACAAAAGAGCAATCAGCCCCCGCGATATCCTCCCATTGAAATAGGGAATAAAATTGATTCTGGGCAATTCATACTGGCAAAAATTTTCGTTTATTCTTTTTTTTCTGATCGACAAGACGAAATCTCTCCGGTGGGAAACCAGCAAATCGACCTTGACGTCTTTCCGGCTCATCGCCTCGCACATTGGGCGTGACCGGTTGTATCCTCCAAAATTCACAAAACAGGGCTCAATGACAAGTACTTTCATTTTATTTCTTGCATATATAGATAAATTGAAAAGCCGTCAGATTGGCAAAAATTCTTATCCTGTGTCCCAACCCAGTAGGAACGATAGCTTCCACTTTATAACCGCATTTTCGCATCATTTCTTGTGCGCTCTTCTTCGTGAAAAATCTCAAATGGTCTTCACTCAATATTCCCGGGCTGTAGTCAAAATTCCCGAACAGCAAGCCGAGCCGAACTTCAAACCGCGCGACATTCGGCAGGGATATGATCACCTTCCCGTCGTCTTTCAGATATTTCCCGGCATGGCGCAAAACAAGATCGGGCCGCGGCAGATGCTCCAGAATATCGGAGAATATTATATAGTCGTACTTCTCGTCTTCGATTTCAAATTTCGGATTGTACAAATCGCGCCTGAAAACTTTTCTGTATGTTTTCCCGGCTTCTTCCAGCGCCTCTTCATTGATATCAACGCCATCAACCACAGACTGACTCAATCTGATTATTTCCTTTCCCACAAGGCCGTTGTTGCATCCAACATCAAGCACCAGCGCGCTTTTTTTGCCTACAAGGCGTGGGATGATGCTGTGCGGACTATGCGGAGATTTGTCCAAATTGAGAGAGGGATCTTTTTTGAACATATTTTTGTGATGAATTACCCGACCCAGACGCTGCTCAAATAACACTTTCCGCAAATCGGGTGATCTTTGCGCTTGTCGGACAAATGAAGATTGCGAAGACTCTGAAGCGCGCTCCCCTCCAAAATTTCATTCAAGTTTTGCTTGGAAAGATCGCCGACGATGAGCTCTCGCTTGTCGTCGTCTTTGCAACAGGGAGAAACTCTTCCGTCGAAATATACGCTCAAGGGACCCCAAAGCAATTTGCAGGGCGACAGCCAATTGTTCTTTTTGTCCATCGGCCCCAGCTTTCCGAGCTTGCCGTCATAATCCGAACCCATCCGGTCCATGAGCTCCAATGACCAGACCATGGAAACGCCTTTTTGTTTTTTCCAAAATTTGAAAAAGTCCTTGAAATCCTTTTTGTTGAGTTTTGTCCGCACAGCCGAAATATGAACCGCAAGATCGTCCAATTTCAGTTTTTCTTTTTGCTCGAGAAAATAAAGGGCGTTTTTGTATGTCGCATCGCGCTTCAATCCCACCATAGTCTTTTCATATACTTCCTTGGAAAATCCGTTTATCGAAAAATTGACGCCTGAAAGCCCTCCTGTTTCAAACAATTTGTCCGTCTTCTCGGGAGTGAGGAGCGAAACATTGGTGAAAAAGCTGTAGGTCATGCCGCGCTCCCGGATATATCTTATTCTTTCAAACAAAAATTTGTCCGTCAAAAGTTCGCCATAGACGCCCAACGTCACGTTGTTCATGCCGTACTCTCGGCAATCATCAATTATCCTTTTGAAAAGTTCCATGGTCATCGTACCGGTCATCACCTGGTTGTGGTGGGCGCAAAAAACGCAGCGCGCGTTGCACGAAAGGGCGGTTTCGATGGAAATCACCTGTTCGAAATCCTTGCACTCTTTGGAATAGCGCCGGGCTTTTTTCATCACAAAATTTTTGTACAAGGGATTGTTGGCGATGAGAGCGCTGGAAAGAACAACCTTGGCCGCTTGCATGAGGCCCGGACGATCCATGACAATTTTTCTTATTTTTGCTTTGAGCATATTACATTTTTTTCGCTTTTATAGCGACGTACAGCGACAATCTTCCGCTGGCGTATTTTATCATCTTTTTGTCGATGTTGGCCAAAATTTTTGAGTGAAAATGGGGAATGACCTGGAAAGGCGCAATTTCCGGATCGGAAAAACCAGCCTTTTTTAGGGAATATATCAATTTTTTGGGAATCATATCAAGCGTCCCCTTCTCCACCTCCCAGTCAAAGTCCATACCGAAAAGATTGTAGAAAAATTTGGCAAAGCGCCAGCAAAACCGGTACGGCCCGCCCGCGTTCGGCTCCGGACCGCAAGCGAAAATCCCTCCCGGATTTAGTCTTTTATTTGCCAGCCTAAATAAATTTTCCCAGTCTTTTTTTTCAATATGATGAATTATGCCCGAGCCGATGATCGCATCATATCTTTCGTCCGCAAATTTCAAATATTCAACCGCATCGGAGCATTCCAGCTTCAGCTTTCCTTGATCAATTTCGCCGCTGAAGCGTCCACGCATTTTTTCGATAGCTTTCTCGGATATGTCAATAGCCGTTATTTCCGATTTTCTTTTCAGCAAAAAAGAAGTCAGCATCCCATCCCCGCATCCGATTTCCAATATTTTCCCAAAGTCCGGCTTCAAAACCGATTCCAAAAATCTGTTCGTGAAATACGCCGTGCTTTCGGAAAAAGCGGATCCGCTTTGCGCCCCCTCTCTGCCAAAATGCTCGTCATAGAATTTTTTTTGAGCTTCTTTGTCTTTTTGCATTCACATTCGCCTTAGGAAGAAATTATTTCCAATTCTTTTTCGGCGAGGCTGTCCCAGGAATATTTTCTGACGAATTCCTTTCCGCTTTCGCCGATTTCTTTTCTCATTGCATCGTTTTCCAAAAATTCAATGACTTTGCCGGAAAACAGATCCCGATTGTTTTCTTCGACTTGCACTGTATGGATGCCGAATACTTCTTCATACACCGGCAAATCCCAGCTCACAACCGGCAATGCGCATGCCATCGCTTCAGCAATAGCAATCCCCCATCCCTCTTCGTGCGAAGGGAACAAAAAGACTTTTCCGGCTTTCAAAATCGAATGGGCTTTTTTGTCTTCCAGAAAACCGAGTAACTCCACGTTTTTTTCCAGATTGTGATTTCTTATTTTTTTTAATAACATATTTTTTGTCTCTTCGCTTCCTCCGCCGATGACGGCCAATTTCGCTTCCGGCAGATCACCGCAAACATTTTTCCAAATTTCGATCAAATCAAGAACGCCTTTGCTGGCGCTCAACCTCGCCAAAAATACGCCGTCATAATCCGATTCCGCCTTAGCGATATTCTCAAAATATTCCGAGTCTATTCCGACAGACGAAACAATCATCTTTTCTTCGGAAAATCCCAATTTTTTCAAACCGTCCTTCGCAGCGTTGTTGATCAGCACTATCTTGTCCGCTTTTTTCTTGATCAGCCAAAAAGAAAATCTCTGCGCGCAGTATCCGAAAAAATTTGTCGCTTTGTTTCCCGGCCTTGTTTTCCAGTCCGGATAGATGTGATATATCGCCTGAACCCATTTGATGTTTTTGCGCCTCGTCTTGAAAAAATACGCCGGAATCACCTCCCAGAACAAATCGGAGGAAGCATAGACGATCACTTTTTCGCCTTTGCTTTCCAAAAAATCCAATTTCAAAACGAAAAAAGATTTCACAAGAATGAAAAGGGATTTCAGGCAAAGACCGATAAGGCTTTTGAATTTCAAATTCGACTTCACGGAAATACTTTCGAATTTGATCTCGTTTTCGCGAAGAAAATCAAAAAAGCCCTTGTCGGAAGAGACAGCCGTGATTCTGACGCCGTCCAAACGGCTGAGCCTTTTCATGATCTCGGCGAGCCGGACCGGCCCTCCCGATTTCCCATGATGGCCGATTTGCCGCGGAACAAGCGAAGTGATGACAATTTTATATCCGTCGTTTTTCATTTTCTTTTTATCTTCAGAAAAAACTGGATAGCGAATAAAGACGGCCAAATTTTCGCAAGCGGCCTCAAGAAAAAAAACTTTCTTTTGACTTGCGAGTATCCGCGGCATTCAATCACATGACAACCGCTCTCCCGGCACAATTTTTGAATGCTTTGCATTGTGAAAAAACGCAAATGATTTTCATCCATTATTCCCCCTCGGGGAGAATAGTTGAATTTTCCCGCGAAAATCTCCAAACGCTGCTGAATGAAAGCAATATTCGGCACAGAAATCAAAATTTGTCCTTCGGCTCCCAAAAGTTTTTGAATTTTTTTGAGAACAGCGCCGGGATCAATGAGATGCTCCAAGACGTCCGCGCATATTATGAAATCATACTTATTTTCCGAATCGAAATCAAGTTTATCGCTGTTCAGGTCGATCAGATATGTTTCTCGGTATCCTCTGCTTTTCGCTTTTTCCAGCGCCTCTTGCTTGCAATCAATGCCGTCAATTTCACAACCTTTCTTTTCAATGAGAGCCTTGCCAAGATTTCCTGTCCAGCACCCCACATCCAAGCAAGTTGAATTTCCTTTCACGGATCGGAAAACAATTTCATTGAAACAATCGTCATATAGGCCTATTTTACAATCTTTGTTTTCCATAAATAAATCCTCTCAAAGAAAAGGTTAAACTGACAAATAGAAGAAAAATATTGAAAAAGGGCAGCAAAATTATCCGCGGATTTTTATATTCTTCCAAATATACCCGCCCCGTGTATTTGAACGCATAGATCGCAATCAGCGATAGCGCAACTATGTTCGCATAAGGAATCAAGAGAGAAAGGATCAGTATTTCCCGAAAAAATGCTTTACTTAGAGGATAAATTCCCCGAATTCTTCCAAGCCCGAACAGCACTCCTTGGGCTTGGGAATATTGCTTTTGTTTGCGGACGATATCTTTCCAGCCGAAATTCGGATCAATTTTGTGAAGATGGATTGTTTTTGCTCTGCTGCCAGCCACTTTTCCGATTTTTTTCAGCCTGGCGACCATGTCCCCGTCTTCGCCGGCCGTGCGAAAATGAATTTCGTCGAACAAGCCGACTTTTTCCAGCGCGCTTTTTCGGAAACAATCAAATTGGCCGTTTATGCCGGAAATATTCAACTTCTGAAATCTGGAAAAAAAACATTTTTGCCAAAAATTGTATTTGTTCCACAATTCTTTCGGGTGAATATCCGAGTGTCCCGCAGCAACAACTTCTTCATCGGAAAATGGCGCAATCAATTTTGAAAGCGCCTCATTCGCAAGAATGATGTCCTGGTGCATCGTCACGATCAAATCGCCTTGTGCCGCTCTTATGCCAATGTTGTACGATTTCGCAAGGCCAAGATTGCGACTATTGTTTATCAATATCCAATTTTCTTTCCCGCTCGTGAATTTGTTGATGATTCCAAGCGAACCGTCATTCGAAGCGTCGTTCACGATGACCACTTCAAAAAAATCTTTTTCCTGAAGCGCAAGGCTCTCCAGCGCTTTTTCGAGCGTCGTTTCGCCGTTGAAGACAGGCATCACTATCGAAATTTTCGGCATAAGTTTGCGATATTATTTCCCCCTCAAAAACAGGAAATTGTGGATCTTGAGAGGAATCCCGAAGGGGAACTTTATTTTCTCGGCAAAAAAATCGTTTTTCCGATTCACCAAAAATTTGACGACGTCTTTGGAATCTTTCAATTCTTGGATTTCTTCGGCGGAGAATTTTTCCGGATACCGAAGCAGCAATTTTTTCAAATTTTCAAAATTTTTGTCGAGTTCTCGAAACCAATATGAATCAAGACGCACGCGATGGAAATAGTGCGTTCCGGGAACAATTTTGTATTTGTCTCCGGCGAGAAGCGCTTTGTATCCGAACGACCAGGTGTCCATAGCGCCCAAATCGGTTTCATATCCATTTATTTTTTCAAAAACCTCCCGCTTGAAAAGATAATTTCCGCCCACCACCGGATGGGTCAGCGTTTTTCGCAGGTCGCCGTATGCCATTTCTTTTTTCAAAAAAAACAGATCTTTGTAGCAAAGCTTGAGCCAGCGAAAGGGCGTCGAATGAAAAAACTTGATTGTGTCAAACGCGATCATCGCGTCAGCATCCGAAGCCGCGTCGAGTAGTTTAAAAAAAGACTCCTTGTGTAAAACGTTGTCGGAGTCCAGACAAAAAATATACGGACGCGTTGACATCGAAAAACACCTGTTGCGCGTATATCCCCCGCCGTGATTTTCCTGATTTTTTCCGATTTTCACGACGTCTGAATATTTTTTTTGAAAACTTTCCAGCCGCTCCCATGTCCGGTCAGCCGATCCGTCATCGACCAGGCATATTTCAAAATCATGCAATTTCAAATTCAAAATCGAATTCACTGTTTCGTCGACGGTTTTCTCGGCATTGTAGCATGGCACGATAAACGATATTTTCAGTTTTTTTCTCAAGATGTTTTTGTCCATTCTTTTTTTTCAAAATCATATTTCTTGATGATTTTCGCGGGATTTCCGGCAACAATCGAGTAGGCCGGAACATCTTTGGTGACAACGGCGTTGGCGGCAACTACTGATCTCTCTCCAATAGAAACGTTTTTGAGAATCGAAGATTTCACTCCAAGAAAAACATTGTCGCCGATTTTCACCGAGCCGCCTTCGCTGAGCGGCTGCTGGGACAAATTTTTTTCAATGTCTCCAAATCCGTGATCATGGTCGGCGATGAAAACATAGGCCGACATGATGACATTGTTCCCGATTTCAATGCTATTGTTGGCGCTCAAAAATGAGTTGTTTCCGATGGAAACATTGTCGCCGATCTTGAGCCTCACGCCGCTGCCACTTTTCACTTTGTGCCCGCCAAATTCCGTCGCAACAGTGAGGCGGCAAAAAGCCCCCACATCGACATTGTCGCCGATGCTGATGTATTTTTCATTGGCGCTGTTGAGAACGGGCATGACGACAGAGTTCTTCCCGATATGGCAGAATTTTTTTCTTATCAGCCAAGTGTACAATTTTCCCAGCGCGTGAAAATGTTTATAGTTCATAATTCATTCTAAAATTGAATGTTGAAATTTTATATGCTTAAGTTTCGTTGAATTGATCTTGCTTTTGTACCAATCCGTGAGCGGAATGAGAACGAACGGCGGCGTAACAATGCATCCCAAGCTGAAAAACCAGAAAGAGGGACTGAATATATTTTCCCATCGGTATTTCAGCAACATCCAAATTTCGCGCAAAAGATATTTGTATCTGGCATAATTTCTGATTTGAATGAGGCCGACATAATTTTTGGCGACATAATTTTTGATGAAATAAGCGCGAAAATTTTCAAATTCCTTCCCCGGAAAAACATTGTTGGCAAAATCAACCCAGCTTTGGATTGGAGACTTGTCATATATCCACGAGACGCTCCGACACTGGCTCGAGCGAATGCGGACGGCCAGATTGTAGTCCTTGAGAAAAACAATGGGATGCTTCTTGAGAATAGCAATGAAAGGATAGACGTGGCAAGGAAAAATGTCTTCGTGGAACGGCGTGTCAATATGCTTCCTTCTCATTGCCAGTCCCGAGAGCTGTCCGGCGACATCGATAGTCAAAATAATTCTCTCAAAATCGTCGGTAATGCGAACTATTTCATTCTTTTGGGGATTCATCTGTCCCGTTGCTCGCACGGGTTTGGTGATTTTTTCATCGAACCAAAAATACGGCCGAGCCACCGCCCCGATGTCGTCGGAAATTTTGAACGCCCGATATGTCTCCTCGAGCGCGCCCTCGCCCAAAATGTCATCCTGCCCCATGAGATAAATTATTTCACCGTCCCCTTTTTTGCTTAAATCATCAAGATTAGCCGAATATCCTAGATTTTTAGCATTCTGAAATATCCTTATCCGCGAGTCATTGAGCGCTTCAATAACTTTGACAGTATCGTCTTGCGACGCGTCATCTTGAACAACGATTTCGAAATTTTGAAAACTCTGCGTGAGAATGCTGCGCAAAGTATCACCGATCACCGAAGCGCCGTTATAAGTTGGGATCAAAATGCTGAATTTGAGATCGTTCATAATCTTTTTAAGGTTCGACCTTAAAAATTTGAGATTCTCCCTTGTTTTTATTATAAGCTTATTTTGGCAATATTTTCAATCTTTCTCCTTATCTCATATCCCCGGCAGTGTTTCAATATTCCCAAATAAGATTGCAAACTCTGATTGAATTTTTCTTCACCGATCAGATCTTCGCGTAAAAGAAACTTTTTTTCTCTGATTTTTCTCAATATCCTCTTTTTGGTTTTTGTCCGCAAGACACGGTGATCAGGAAAATTGACCATTCCCAGAAAATCCATCCCCGAGGCCAAAGTTTTTAGATAAATTTTATCGGGATGAAGATCTAATTCTAATTTTTCTTTCAGAAATATTTTTATTGGAGAAACAATATTCTCAAGCCATTCTTTGTCTTCCGAAAAAATCACAAAGTCGTCCGAGTAGCGGATATAATATTTCGCTTTCAACTTATGTTTCGCGAACTGATCGAACTCGTTCATATAGATATTTACGAAAAGCTGGGATGTGAGATTCCCGAGCGGCAAACCGATGTTTTCGCCTCCCTCCCCTTGATAAGCCTGCCCGCCGGTGTGGAGGGAAGAGGGCCGGGGTGAGGTGAAGCTTCCGGTTACACTCTCAATAAACCAAATAATATTTTTATCCGAAACGTATTCCCGCAAAATTTTCAAAAGAATTTTGTGATCAATATTCGCGAAAAACTTCCGGATGTCGCATTTCAAAATCCAGCAGGTTTTTGTATTATTTTGGCTAACTTTCCATGCAAACAAGCGAAATCTGTCGATTGCCCTATGCGTTCCTTTTTCAATTCGACAAGAGTATGAATCTGCGATGAATGTTTTTTCGAAGAATGGATAAAGAATTCGGTAAACCGCGTGATGTAGCAACCTGTCGCGAACGCTCGCTTTGTGAATATCCCTCGGTTTGGGATCGTTGATTTTGAACGCTTGATACTTGCCGTGCTTGTATGTATGATTGAGAAGATCATTGTGAAGCGAAAAGATATTGTCCATCAAATTGAGAGAAAATTCCTGCACGTCTTTCCGGTTTCGCTTTCCTCGTTCAAATTCTTTCCACGCTTCCAAAAGATTTTCGACTGAAATTATTTGTTCAAATTTTATTTCGCCAATTTTTTTCAATTTTATTAATTTTTAACTTTAACCTCATGACTTATAACCCCCCCCCCCGACACTTCTGCCTCTTTTGCAGAAAACAAAAGAACTTTATCTCGTATGGTACGGCTATTTTCAAGTTTTACCCAAGACGCACCGTTACACGTTAGGGCAGAAAGCAGATAAATTTTTGATGGAAATAATCGAAGCTATCGCCACCGCCGGATTTTTGCCGCGCGAGGAAAAACAACCGTATGTGCGGCTCGCCATCCGAAAAACCGACACACTCAAAATATTTTTGATGATTCTTTGGGAAACAAAGTCGCTCGACAACAAAAAATATATTGCTCTTTCTGAAAAAGTGAGCGAGATCGGCCGGATGCTCGGCGGATGGAACGGACAGCTTTCAAAACAAAACTCCTCCCAAAATTAACGAGAGGAGAAATGAAGAGAGTTGCGAGACCCGCGGACGAATTGTCGACATTCCAGTCGTTGTCGAGCCAGTTCACGTTCCAGTTCCACTTGCCGTCATCGTTCCGATAGAGGTAAAGCACGTTGCGGTTGCCACCCGGATTGCGGAGAATTATATAGAGTGCCGTCCATCCCACCACCCGTTGAATTTTCTTCGGGTTGAATCGTATTCGGCATCACAATGCCCTGACGCTTTATACCAAGTATCTTCATTTTTTATGAAGTTTCTACATGCATCACTCTAACCAAAACCGTAATCATGGTTATTCTCAACGCATGGATACTGGATTCGATGGCAAGAAACCTTGATCTCTCGCATATTCATCTACTACCGATTTTATTTTATCACGAAAAGAAAAACCTCGCACATTTTTGTACGAGGCTCCAATTGAACGCAATTGGAAGCGTTGCGAAAAAATTTTCGCGGTCCAAGGGCAAAGGCCAAAGGATCAAAAAGAACTGAAATTCGAAATCCTAGGGCTAACTTGCGAGACCCGCGGACGAATCGTCGACAACCCAGTCGAAGCCGAGCCAGTGCACGCGCCAGAACCACGAGCCGTCATCGAACCGATAGAGGTAAAGCACGCGGCGGCGGCCACCCGGAGAGCGGAGAACATCACCAAAGAAATCCATGTAGGTGATTTTCGCGGACCGATACAGCCATTCAAGGACGCTGTTCTCTTTGTTGGCCTGATAATCCTCCCACAGGCCGAGAAAAGTATTGCCCCCGAGACGGATATGCCCCGCTTTTTTTAGGCGAGAGAGCTTTTCTTCGCCCGTAATCGAGTTCTCGCCTTCCCTAAGACAAGTCTCGAAAAGGATTCGGGCAATCTCGATCTCGGCGATATCCTGCGAACGTGGATCTGTGTCCTTTTCGCCGGTGAGGCCGTCACCGTTAGCAGACCCTCTCCAGATTCTCCAGTCCTTGCCGATGAACCTGGCAGGATCAAAGAATTTGGTACGAATAACTTTCGGCTCACCAATGATGAACTGAGCCCCGTTTTTGAGAAAGGCGGTAAATCTTTCCTTGAATTGCTCCGGAGTCAGATCAATAACTTCGCCTTGAAGGCGATCTCCGTCAAGAGCATCCCAGTCAACTTGCATGGCCACGCGTCCGGAAATTTGCAGAGCTTGACCGCGAGATACGGCTTTACCCATGGCACTAATCTCCCTTTAGTATTTGCGCTTTACCTTTTCTTGCCCCATGCAAGATTAAGGCTAGACGCATTATTGATATCATTACAGCTTCCAAAAAATTTATCTTAAACTCGCCAAAAACCGCAATGATTTGCCGGAAAATGCAAATTTTCAAGGAACTATATCCGATTGTATAGTATACACCCAAAATAGCTTCCTGTCAACCAAAATTGACTATTTTGCTTTATATAAAGCATTTATTTATGGTCATTAATCATTTTTTCGAAGAAATATCATACTGGTCTTTGACAGAGGCATATTTTATGGTAAGCTGAAAGCATGAACAAAGAAGAAGTCAAGAAAATTATTCGGGAAACCGTCGAGCATGACAGCCTCAAGGATGAGATCAAAAAAGTTTCTCTTTTCGGATCATATCTGCATGGAACTGCCAAAATCGACAGCGACATTGATATTCTGATTGAGTTCAAGCCGAAAGCAAGCGTGGGCTTCTTCAAGCTGGCTGGGATTTATCGCCATTTCAAAGAACATCTTGGAAGAGAAGTGGACATTGTAACTCCGGGAGCTTTGAGCAAATATTTTCGCGACGAAGTAATCCATAGCGCTGAAACCGTGTATGAAGGATAGTGTTTATCTCAAACATATCCGGGACGCCGTCAAAACCATCGAAAAATATTTGAACGGCTTTGACTATGATTCTTTTTCCCGGGATGAAAAGACTGTCGATGCCGTGGTGCGCCAACTTGCGATTATCGGAGAAGCGGCGAACAATCTTGATCCGAAACTCCGTACAAAATATCCGGACATCCCATGGAGAAATATGATCGACATGAGAAACTTTATTATTCACGAATATTTCGGTGTAAATCCGGAAACGGTCTGGAGCACTTGCAAGGATGACCTTCCTGAACTCGAAAAAGTGGTCGAAAAGATTCTTTCTTGATAAATTATTATAAATCCAAATTCCACAATCGCGCTTCGGCGCGGTTTTTTGTTTCTCAAAAAAACCTTACCTCTTCAAAAATTTCACCCCGACCAGAAATCTCAAGAAATACATGCCCAGAACCAAAATCGGATGCCGCAACATTTTTTTCCATTTTCCGTTTTCAATGAATACGCCGAGGAATCGATATCGAAAACCGAATTGCTTTTTGACATCCGGATCATCTTTCCCCCATTTTTCGATATAGACATCCAGATTTTTTGAATAATATCCTTTTTTGGCGAGATATTTTGATAATCTAAACTCCGATTCATTATGATAGATAGGGCTTTTCACAATACCAAATTTCCCCATTTTTTTTAGCCGCTTGTCGAGATCCCAATCTTCACAAGCATACATTTTTTCGTCGAATCCGCCGATGAGCAAAAATTTGTCTTTCCGGATGAACCGGACCGCGTCGATCGCCGTTCCGTCATAGAAGCCCCTCTCGAATCTTCTGACGCGCGAAAAAAACTTTTTTCCTGCCACGATTTCGGGAATATGGAGCGCGATGATATTTTTTTTATCCGACACTTTTTCAACGCACTCTTCGATGACATTTTCGCTCAAAACCATATCCGCGTCGAGATGGATAAAATACTCCCCTTTTGACTCCCGAACTCCGAAATTCTTTTGAGCCGATCTTTCCGGTCCCCCGTTAAACATTTTCAAGTTTAACGGGGCAAGCCCGCTCTGAAATTTCCTTACAATATCCTTGGTTTTGTCGGTCGAGCCGTTGTCGACAACGACAATTTCCACGTTTTCTGCCGGAAAAGACTGCGCCAAAACAGACTCAAGACAATTCCTGATGTTTCTTTCTTCGTTTTTTGTTGTTATAATGATGGATATCAGCATAAGATTTGCCCTTGAGTTTAGTATAATATCATTTATAATGATTATACACGAATACAGCAAATCTTTACACGAATACAGCAAAGTTATTCGTTCAATTCGTGCCAATATTCGTTAAATTTAGTGTTTGAGCATGAGCCTCGACAATTCCCAAAAAAACTACATAAAGAAAAATCTTCGAAATCACCCCGTTTCGGAAATTGCCGCCGATTTGGAGCTTCCGGAGAGCGAGATTTTGGACTATCTCAAAAAGAGGTGGTCGAGAGAAAAATATGAGCGTTTTTTGAGAAATCGCCGGTCCGGCGGATCTGTTTCCGAGCAAGATGCGGCGCCTTTCAGCTTCTGGAACTTTTTCCGCGAGAACCGGCTTGCTTTTCTTTTCCTGGCCGCTTTGGTTCTTGCGACATTCGCCAATTCATTTGGCAACGGATTTGTTTCGGACGATATAATGGGCTTTTTGAAGAATGAGAGCCTCGGAAAGTTTTCAATCATTTTCAGCGGACCGATGCACTTTTCACTCTCGGCCTTTTTCCAGTTTTTTGCCTATCACATCGGCGGGATGAATCCGCTCGCTTTTCGCGCGGTCAACATACTTTTCCATTTCGGCTGCGTATCCTTGATATATATCCTCTTGTCTTTGTCGATGGACAAGCGCGTCGCAATCATCGCCGCGGCAATTTTTGCGGTTCATCCCATCCACATCGAGGCTGTTTCCTGGATCTCGGGAAGCCCCTATTCCATGTCCGCCTTTTTCTTCCTGCTTTCTTTTCTTTTTTATCTTTTTTCCGAAAGCGACAAGAAATATTTTCCCTATGCGATCGCGGCTTTCGTTTTGTCGATCCTCGCTTCCGAAAAAGCCATGGCTCTTTTCTTGGTTTTCGCGCTCTATGAATTCACGTTTGGCAGTTTGAAGCAAAACTGGAAAAGAATCCTGCCCTTTTTCTCGATCAGTTTTTTTCTGATGATCCTCTATGTCTCCAAGATCGGCTCGAGGGTGAGCGACATCGGGTCAATGGGATACCAGCAAGGGGGAGACGGCGGATTGTATAATCCTCTTGTTCAGATTCCGGTGGCGCTCGGGACATATCTGAAGCTCCTGATCTGGCCGGCGCGCTTGACGCTCTATCAAACCGAAATGTCATTTTCTCAAGGACAATATGTCGTTCTCCTTTTGATCTTTCTGGCTTTTTTGGGAGCGCTTTTTTGGAGCTGGCGCAAAAACAAAGATGTTTTTTTCTGGCTGGCTTTTTTCCCCGTCACGCTTTTGCCGACCCTCACGCCATTCAAAATTTCCTGGCTCGTCGCCGAAAGATATGTCTATCTCGGAACGCTCGGGATCATCATTGTGGCAGCAATAGCTTTGAGCAAGATTTTGAAGTTCGGCGAGAACGGAAAAATGGCCGGATATTTTCTTCTCATCCTCATCGTGGGAATGCTGTCCGCGAGAGCCATCATCCGCAACAAGGATTTCAAAAGCGAAGACACTCTCTGGATTGCAACGGCGGCAGTCGCGCCTTCCGGCCAGCAAATTCACAACAATTTGGGGGATGTTTATGCCCGGCAAGGGAATATGGAAAAAGCGGTGGAGGAATTCAAAACGGCAATTGCGATCAACCCGAATTATGCCGATGCCTATCACAATCTCGCGAACACCTATCAGCAAATGGGGCAGCTCGACCTCGCGGTTGAAAACTACCAAACCGCTTTGAGCATCAACCCCAATCTTTGGCAGTCATACCAAAATCTGGCCGCCATATATTTCAACGCGGGGCAATCTGACCTCGCGGAAGAAAATATCAAAAAAGCCCTCGAAGTGAACCCGGAAGACAAAAATCTCGAAGAAGCTTTGAAGTATGTCCGGGAAAATAGGAAATAAAATTTCAATATGTCAAAAATTGAGAGATACAATTACGAAGAAGCATACGATGAATCTGCAAAAATGCGGAAAAAAATTGAGGGTGGAGCAGTAAATTATGACGAGGCTGAGAAATCGGTGGAATCGGAAAAAGTTCCATTTTCGCGAGAAATATACCTTGAGGATGGGACACCAGAACCGGAATATTTAGACAAACAGCGTAGACAAAAATTTATTGAAAAATTCATAAAAGAACATGGCAATCAAAATACTTCAGAATGGAAAGAATTCTTGGATAAAATAGATTTTTCATTGTTGAGGGAAATATTTTCTGATTTAGCATTGCGTCATGGAATACCCAAAGAAAAAGTCAATTTTATTGGACTGAAGGGAATCGTTTCGCACGGGGGAACTTATACGCAGACACTTTATGATCCGGCGCCTAATATTATAATGCTTGGTAATCCAAATTTCCGTGTAAACAATGAATATCTTTTTTGGGATAGTGAAAATGAAGAAGATAAAGAAAATAAAGTGAAAATTGAAAATAGAATTAGTGAAGTATTTGGTAGTCTTGATTTATTTCGCTTGCTTAAACTTATTCATGAAGAGGTGCATGCGATCAGTAAAAATATAGGGAGAGGAGGCTTTAACGAGAAGGGGGGGCATTTCTTTTTCGAACAAAACGGTTTCAGAAGAATGTCCTATAGGAGAGATGAATACAAAAGCCCGGTTTACGATGATGAATATGATATTTTCTCTGTTTTATGCGAGGCCGTTGTTGAAAAATTAGCACGCGAAATTTTATTGGAATATCTTGAAAAATCAAATTGGTCACCGGAAGAAATAGAAGTTTTCAGAAAAACATTAAATCAACATCCGGAAGAACTTTCATTTTATTCAAAGCATATCTCCGCCCTGGATTCAATGATAAAAAAACTTGCTTCAAATCGCGGCGTTTCTGAAGAAGAGATTTGGGATTTTTTCAAAAAAGGTTCGCTTGAAGGAGAAAAATTTGAAGATTCTGAAAAAATGAAAATGTTTGAAGACACATTCGATGCTTCTTTCTTGAAGAGGCTTGCATATATAAAACATCCAATGTTCGCAGGAAGCGAACGTGAATTTTATCATTTTAGAAAAAAGTATAATCTTGTTTAGTAAGCTAGTGCAGGAGCAGGGTTGTACCCTGCTTCGCATGTTTTAACTTTCCCAAATCTCATCTATTTTAATCTCGCAGCTTGTATTGGCCGATGACCAATACCAGTGATCGGCTTGAACGACATAATTTTTGCGTACCGGATTGGCATGAATATATTCCATTTTTTGATAGAGAAATTTTTCGGTTTCGATCAATTTCGGCATGTTGGTTTTTGCCCAGAATTCATATTGGCCGTTTTCATCTAAGAATAATTTCAGGATATTGGGTTCTGTTTGGAGAATGTTTTTGTGTAATTCTTTGGAAGTAAATCTCTTGAAATCGCGAATGAATCCTGCGACATCCGGAGAAGAAATAATAAGATGGATGTGGTTGAGCATAAAAACAAATCCGTATAATTTCAGTCCTTTATTGCTTCGACAGTATTTCAATGAATCAGCCAAGATATTCCAGCGATAGTGACGATCGAAAATATAATACCATTTTTTGATGGTAAGAGTGAGAAAATATATTTTGTCGTTGAGATCTTTTGAAACGTGGGGGGGATGGCATAAGTGAATTATATCATATTTTGAGAAAACAAAAGGAGCAAGGTACAACCTTGCTCCTGCAACAGCTGCCGTTTATTTCAAGATTTAACCGCTTTGTTCAAGAAAAATCGGTGAGGTGGCCAAGGACTTTTTTGCCGGAGCGAGATATATGTTTCACATCTTGCCAGTTGCGGAGACGCAAGATTTTTTTTGCCAAAAATTTCGGAGTGATGAATGATCGATACAACCGGCTGATCATTTTCTTAAGCTCTTTGGACGGAATTTGTGTCTTCATCACCGGTTCGCGCTGGTCGAAACGATCGTAGTCTTGGGTGAGGAGCAAATTATTTTCTTTGCAGTATTTGTATAACGGCGTGCCGGGATACGGGACCATGAGTGTCGCCTGAAGCGTGTCAACATATCCTTTGCGAAACAATTTTTTCACGAAATCGAGAGTATGCTCGATGTCTTTTTTTGTTTCCCATGGATACCCAACCATGACGGTGATGTGCGGTTCAAGCCCGGCGGCTTTGCAAATTTTGAGTCCCGGTTCAATTTCTTCGACTTTCAGATTTTTATTTATTTTGTCCAAAGTATTTTGATTGGCTGATTCCAAGCCAAAGAGTATCATTCTGAATCCCGCTTTTTTCATGAGCTCAAAGGTTTCGATGTTTTTGATGGCGTTGAGACGCATATTGCAGCTGATCTTCACTTTTTTGTCGTATCCCCTTTCAATCATTCCAGCACAGAATTCTTCAAGCCATTTTCCGATCGGCAATGTCCCGGAATCTTCCATAATTTCTCTTGCGCCGAGATTAATGAGCGCTCCGATTTCATCGAGCGCTTTTTGGATCGAGCGCGCGCGAAATTTTTCTCCCGGAAACATTGTCGTCCATGAGCAAAAACTGCATTTCCCCCACCAGCAGTCCCGAGCATTCATCACGTATGATCCGGGCGTGTGTTTGAAATTCCCGTTTTTGTAGGCGTATAATTTCCATTTTGTCAGCTCCCGGTCGATTGACGGAAGATCGTCGAGAGAATGCTGTCCGTCGTCGCGGATTATACGAGAAATATTCTGATTATCCGGAGCGTTCAGACTATTCAATAATTTTAGCAGCAAAAAATCATAGTCTCCGCCGGCCAATACAAAATCAACTTTCGAATTTTCGAGAGATTCTTCGGGAAGCGCCGTCACATGATCACCGCATAACACGAAACATGTAACATGTAACATGTAACACGATTTTAAATCATTGATTATCTCCCAATGTCTTTTTATTACTGGAGTCTTGGTTTCTATTAAGACTATATCCGGTTTTTCGCGGATCAGTCTTTCTTTCCACTCGGCATAGCTCAAGCCCTCGGCGATGGCGTCGTCCCAAAAAACTTCATGTCCCTTGGATTTCAAAAGCGTCGCGGCGCTGGCCGGAATCATCGGATAGATATATGTCGGATCGGAAAACCACTGGAACTGGCGGTTCTGGGACAATAGTGGCACGCCTTTTGGCGATTCAAGAGGAGGATAGGATATTGATATTTTGAGCTTTTTCATAAAGAAACACTAATTTTACGAATATAAACACGAATGTAACGAAAAAGCATTAGTTTTATTCGTGTCAGTATTCGTTTGATTCGTGTTTGTTATCTTAACTTGCTTTTTAGGTTGCTCATGAACAAAAATCCTTGCAAAAATCGCAGTCCATAAAAAATGTGCGTCAGGAATATATAGTATGACGCAGCGAGAGTGACGAGAATATTTTTTTCGTGCCGGTATATGTCATAGAAAGCGTTGAGAAGCGCTACGAAATAGACTATCCAGCCGAATATATAAAGCTCGAGAACTATTTTTGAAAAAAAAGCGAGCGCGCCTCCAATGATTATAAAAAGCACGAAAAGACTCGGCATGAAATATCTCCAGCCAAGCGAGGTTTTTGAAAATTTCTTGGCGAAATATCCGCGATGCAGGCCATAGGCGCTGATCTGTTTGATATGCTTCATGAGTCCTTCGCGCCGGTGGTGAAAGACAATCAGCTCCGGATCATAGAGGATCATGGCCTTTTTCTTGGTGAGAAGATCAAATCCCAATTTCGTGTCTTCTCCCGGCCAATAGTCCCCTCCAAAACCGCCCAGTTCTTCAAAAATATTCTTGCGGATGGAAAGATTCACGCTCGGCCAATCGGCCACAAATTTTTTCTTTCCGACCGGTCGGTACCGCTCGGGAAAACCTCCGGAGAGCGAACTCAAAAAAGTCGCTCCGGACACTCTTTGCCAAAAGTTGCTTTCTTTGGGAGTGATCGCCGGACCGCCGACAGCCGCGATATTTTTGTCCTCAAAATCTTTCCCGAGTACTTCAAGGAAATTTTCTTTAGGATAAGCATCATCGTCGATGAAGATCAAAATCTCGCCTTTGGCATCGCGGATCGCCAAATTTCTTTTCTGCGCCGGACCGATTGCGCCGCTCGCGATCTGGCTTGTTTTCGGCCAAGAATCATGCGTCACTTCATCGGGATATATCAAAATTTCAAAATCGTCCCGCGGCAACGAAAGAAGCTTCGGAATCGATCCTTTTATATAGTCGTTGATTTTTTTTACCGGAATGATAAAACTGTATTTTTTGATTGGCATCAGATTAGCGGCTCGGGCATCTTTTTGCTGCCGAAAAAATTATTTAGAATTATGGCAAGAATATATCCGACAAGCAAGGAGACGCTCACCGCGACGGCAATGATCGAGAGAGTGTCACGGAACCAAAAGATGGCGAGAGACATCACGATCGCAGTGAACAGCAATATATAGTTTATGCGAAAATCATGCCGCGCGAACGCAAGATCCGTCTCAAATCTCAAAAGAGACATTATGAGAGCCAAAACGCCAAACAGCCAAAGACTCCCTGAAACAGTCTGATATTTTTGCCCGAACAAGGCGGCGATCAATGTTTCGGGCATAAAATAAAAAACGGCTATGCTCGCGAGACCGATCGCGACCATCAAGAGCAAAGAAACCAGAAATATTTTGGGACGCAATCTTTTTCCCTCGTGGCCGTCCTTGCAGGCCTGCGGAAGAGCGACGCCGACAACGGACACGTTGAGAAGAAGGATAATTTTTCCCAAAATACTAAGCGCGCTATAATATCCCGCCATCTCGGGCGTAGTCAGGATCTTTACAAGCAGTATATCAATATTTAAAACAAAGGCGCTCGCAAAAGAAAAGAAAAATATCTGAATCGCGTTTTTCCATATTTTGCTTTTTTGAATATAATCCTCCCAACGCTTGTACCCTTCTTGCCACGCGTCTTTTTTCATTTTTTTCCAAAAGTATATGACGATCAGCCATCCAAAAAAAGACGAGAGCGTGAGGGAAAAAACCACCGGCGAGGCTTTTCCAAAAAAGACCGCGAAGCTATATCCAAACAGGAGCTTCGTTGCGGCGCCTGTCACGACGATAACCGCAATCGCGAAAAATTTTTGCCAAGCCCGGAGACTCTCCTGAAAAGCAACAACCGCGGTTCCGAAAAAAACCGCGATTACGCCCGCGATTACGCCCCAGATATCGGACAGATGCAAAATATCTTTGATGAGAGGACTGAAAACAAGAAGCAGTGCGCAAATAACAATAACAACTTTTAATATTTTTTTGTTGAGATAGAAAATGAATTCGCTGTTCGCGGCATAGTCATTTTTCGCGGCGAAAAGCGAGGAATATTTGATGACGAAATAAGAAAATCCCGAAGCGAACACGCCCGCCATCGCCACAAGCGCAAAAACGCTTTGCATCTCTCCATATTCGGAAACTGACAATTTTCTCGCCACAAAAAAATGAAACAAATATCCCAAAAATCCGGCTAAGAGCGTGCCGGACACGAAGATGATATTGTCCTTCAAAAATCTGCTTTTTGTCATTCTCTTTTTCGATTGAAATAAGCCGCAAGCGCATAATAAATCGCCCCGACAATGACAATGCTCCCTGCTATGTCAGCCGTGTGATGCACGCCCGCCAGAACTCTCGAAACGCCGACAAGAAGCGCGAGAAAAAACAAAAGTATTCCTAACTTTTTGTTGAAGTGAAAAATTGCAAAAGCAATTGCCGCTCCCAAAAGCGTATGGTCGGACGGAAAACCGTTGTCCGGCATATGGGGAATGAGCGGCGTGAAATTTCCGAGGACGAACGGCCGCGGATCGAAATAAAAATGGGATACTATTTTCGCAACGATATATGACAACGGAAGAAGTATAACTGCAAAAATCAGCATCTCTTTCTGTTTTGCTCGCGGCATCTTCACAAAATAAAAAATCGCGATCGCCGCTGCGACGAACACCAGATATTTGGCGATAATGATGATTATTATATTCATAGTATTAATTTGTCATTGCGAGGAACGTAGTGACGAAGCAATCCCGAGCTATTCCAAGAAACGCGAGATTGCTTCGCTACGCTCGCAATGACAGAAATTATTTTAAGGCTAAATATATTGTCGCTAATATCGCCGCGGACATGAACGCAACCGCCAGCCAACCGAAGAATTTGACCCAGCGCGGATGTGTTTCCGTGCCCATGATCCGCTTGTCATTGCCGACGATCATGATGGCAATCAGAAGCGGAAGCGCGATGATGCCGTTGAGATACGCCGCATAGTACAGCGCTTTGATCGGCTCGATGCCGATGAAATTGATCCCCAAGCCCACGATGATCGAGAAAGCGATGATGAGATAGAATCCTTTGGCTCGCGAAAATTTGAGTTCCAGCCCCTCACGCCATTTCATCACTTCGCAAAGAGCGTACGCTCCCGAACCGGCCAGAATCGGAATGGCCAAAACTCCCGTCCCGATGATTCCGAGCGCGAAAAGCATATAGGCGAAGTCCCCGGCAAAAGGCCGCAGCGCCTGCGCCGCCTGTTCGGCCGAGCCGATATTTGTGATGCCATTTTTGAAAAGAACTTGCGCCGTCGTGAGGATGATGAAGAAAAAAACAATGTTGGCGAGAAGCATTCCCGCTCCGACATCGGTGCGCATTTCGCGCACGCGAATGTGCGTCAATCTTTTCGTCCATTTCAATTTGAGCAGTTTGTTTTCTTCGACCTCTTCAGAAGCCTGCCAGAAAAAAAGATAGGGCGTGATCGTCGTTCCGAAAATGGCGATGAGCGCGAAAACATAGTTCGCGTTGAAACGCATTGTCGGCACAAAGGCATTTTTCAGAACTTCAAGCCAATCGGGATGCGCCATGAACCCGGCGAAGATATAGGCGAAGACCGACAAAGTGAGCCACTTGAGAATCCTCACGTAAACATGATATTGGAAAAATATTTCCATGAGAATAATGACGAGAGCGAACAGAACGGCGCCGAAATAGATGTCAGCGCCCGTCAACATTTTGAGAGAGGCGGCCATCGCGCCGAGATCGGCCCCGATGTTGACCACGTTGGCGATGATCAAAATCGAAACGATTCCCAGGACGATCTTTTTTCCATAATGTTTCTGGATCACATTCGCGAGACCGTGATTCGCCACGATTCCGATCCGGGCGCAGGCCTCTTGAACCGCCAGCATGATCGGCAAAAGCCAGGCCGCCGTCCACAAGATCGCGAACCCGAACATCGCCCCGACCGAAGAATATGTTCCAATTCCGGACGGATCGTCGTCCGACGCGCCGGTGATGATTCCCGGGCCCAGAACGCGCAGATAGTATTTCACTTTCATCCGGGGACTTTGAAAAAGTTTTTTGATTCTTTGCACCTCATCTTCGGTGATCCGGAGCGCCCCGTCCGCGAGTTTCACGGCTTTCACCTCTCCCCACAGCACCATTTTTTTCGCAATCACAAGCGGAATTCCGGCTTCGCGGCGAAACTCGGAAAGAGTGAGAAGCTTTTCTTTGTGAGATTTTATTTCATCCATAATTGCATTTTTTAATTTATCCGTATTTTGTTTTTTATTATCCTTTCGGCCTCTTTCAAATTTTTCACTTCAAAGTCAACGAATTTGGATTCCCTCTCTTTGAATCTTCCACTCCTTCTCGCCATCAAAAAAGCGATGCTGTCCGGAAACTTCTTTTTCACCGCGTCAATCTGATCAATCCGGTCATCAATAAAAATAATTTTTGATTTATTTTTCCCCAAAATTTTTCCGATTATCTCCGCTTTCGATTTGTCGCTCACAATCACTTTTGAAAATTCGCCAACGAGTCCGCTATTTCCTATTTTCCGGCATTGGAAATCAGTTTTCGCGAAGGAAACCAAGAACAGATCTTTTCTTTCAAAATTTTTGAGAAACGGATGCGCGTCCCGAAAAACAAATTTCTGCGATGACCCAACCAGTTTCTCCAAATCGCTTTTTATCTTTATCTTATCAATTCCCAATCTTTTTTTGAGAACGCCTATCTGCTTATAAGGATCGTATTTCTTGAGGCTGCCATGCATCACTGTCGGATAATCCTTATAAGAGGAAAGAAAATCAGATTTTGAAACTCCATTGGCTTCAAACATTTTGATCAGGCTTTTCTTGAGCGCCGCCGTGTTGAACAGCGTATCATCAAAATCAATGAATATTTTGGCCGAATTTTTCATACGATATCTTTGATCAAATTCTCATAGTCTCCTATCTCGGAAATCATCATGATAACTTTGGCTAACTTCCGGCTGTCATGGCGGATGAACGACCTGATAGCGGCAATCACATCATTTTTTGAAAAAACAGGCTCTTTGGTGCTCAAAAGGTCGGCACGGATCACTTTGTAGCTCCGATTTTTGCGATCTTCCGGATGAAATTGGGTCATTTCTTCGCATTGGCGCCTATATTTGGCAATCAGTTTTTCACTTGGTTTTTTGATATTGTATGTCACATAATTGATTCTCTTTTCTCCAAGAATTGAGTTGACCGCGTCCGCATAATCGTCAAGACTGAACTTTTCCGAGTGGCCTTTTTTGTTGACCAAATTGCAATTGTATATCACTTTGGCTTTTGATCTCCTGATCGCTCCGTTGATTCCCGAAACCAAAAGATTGGGCAACACGCTGCAATAATGATTTCCCGGACCGATAATGATCACATCCGCTTCCAATATTTTTTCGATCGCTTTGGGATTGGACGCGGCTTTGGGCTTCAGATAAAACTTTTTTATTCCGTTCTTTTCAATGGAAAAGTTTGTGTTGATCTCGTGTTCTCCGCGCAAAACTTTTCCGTTATTGAGCTCCATTTGAAGAGATATATCTTCTTCCGTGACCGGAATCACTTCTCCCTTCACATTGAGAATTTTTCCGGCCTCCTCCACTCCTTTTGAAAAATTTTTGGATATTTTTTCAAGGGCCGAAAGAAAAAGATTTCCAAAATTGTGTCCTTTCAGATTTTTTCCGCCGAACCGATAGTTCATCAGTTCCCGCAAAGTTTCCGAGGAATCGGAAAGCGCCACCAGGCACTGCCGCACGTCTCCCGGAGGAAGGACGCCCAATTCATCGCGGAGAACTCCAGTTGATCCGCCGTCATCAGCCATGGAAACAATGGCTGAAATATTGACCGGATAATTTTTGAGTCCGGAAAGGAGAGTGAAACTCCCCGTCCCTCCGCCGATTGTGACAATGTTTTTCTTTTTCATACTTCGTTATTCGTATGTATATTTTCCATCATCGTTGCCGCTGATCGTGTTTTTGGAAAGCTTGACATATTTGTCCGCGAATACTTTGAATTTATTCGGGCCGATGCTGCGCGTATAATTGGCGTATCGGATGCCGTAGCCGCTGTTTCCCCTGATCGTATTTCGCGAAATTTTCACTTTGCCTTTTTTGCTTGTGGAATACGCCTGGACCGTGATCCCCTGCGTATGATTGTTTTCGATATGATTGTTTTTGAAGATGAGATTCGCGCCGGACAAAATCGATTCGATGCCGGATTCAGTATTGTCGTGAATGTTGTTGCCGGAAACCGTTCCTTTGTCCCCCGAATGCAGATCAATCCCCTCTTGGCCGTTCGAAAAAATTTCATTGTCCGCAACGCTGATTTTTCTTCTTGAAATATAGAGGCCCTGCGATCCGCTGCCGGAAACTTCGGAATTTTTGATCGTGAATTTGTATTTCTCCGTGGCGCTCGATTGCCTCACATCCACTCCGTATTTTCCCGCGTCTTCAATATTGCAATTGTCAATTGTCACTTTGGAATATTTCCCGACGATGATGTTCGTCGCCTCGGCATTCTTGATGGTGAGATTTTTGATCTCGCTTTTCGTGGAAACAAAATTCGCGGCATTGTGAAGTCCGTCAGCATCAAGGATTGTTTCGTCTTCGTTTTCACCAATCAGGTTTGTATTATTGAGGATAGTTATTGATTCTGCATATGTTCCTTTTTTGATATATACTTTTTTCTTCTTTAGCTTTTCGGATTGAATATGGGAAAGCGCCGCGCCGATCGTCTTCCATGGATACTGTTCGCTTCCGTTTTCCGTCGCTTGAGATGAATTTTTGTCAACAAAAAAATCATATCCGGCGGAATGCGTGAACGCGGAAAAGAAAAAAAGAGCAAAAACAATTACGGAAATAATTTTTATATATCTATTTTTCATATTACCTACACCACGAAATTGATCAGCCGACCCGGGACGAAAATTATTTTTCGGATATTATCTACGCTGGGAATATATTTTTTGATCTTTTCCGATTCGAACGCCAAGCGCTTGATCTCATCTTCTTTCGCTTCCGAGGAAACCGTGATCTGATGGCGCACTTTCCCGTTCACTTGAATGACGATGTTCGCCTCCTTTTCCATGATCAGTTTCGGATCGAATTTCGGCCATTTTTCAAGGAAAATCGAGCTCCCGCCTCTTCGGCGGGCAAGTTTGTGGCCCAATTGCGACCACAATTCTTCGGCGATATGAGGAGCGAATGGCGAGAGAAGTATAATGTATAATGCATAATGCATAATGTATATTTCTTTTTGTTTTTCAAATTCGTTGAGCAAGATCATCAATGAGCTGATAGCCGTGTTGAATCTCAAATTTTCGATGTCTTCTGTGACTTTTTTGATAGTTTTGTGCAATTTAGTTTTCAGAGTATTGTTCACTGATCCTTGATCACTGATCGCTGATTTCAATTTCCACACTCTCTCCAAAAATCTTTTCAGTCCGACAATACTCTTTGTATTCCACGCCTTGCTGTCTTCCAGCGGTCCCATGAACATTTCGAAAAGTCGCAAAACATCCGCTCCATATTCGCGAACGATCTCGTCCGGATTGATCACGTTGCCAAGAGACTTGGACATCTTTCGTCCGTCTTCGGCAACGATCATCCCCTGGTGGCGCAACTTCGCGAACGGCTCGTTGAAATTGATATATTTGTGTTTGCGCAAAGCCTTCGTGAAAAAACGGGCATAGAGAAGATGAAGAACTGTATGCTCCGCCCCGCCGATATAGAGATCTACCGGCAGCCATTTTTTGATTTCGACTTTGCTCGCGAATTCTTTCAAGTTTCGCGGATCGGCAAACCGGAAAAAATACCAGCTCGAACAAACAAAAGTATCCATTGTATCGAGTTCGCGTTTTGCCTTTCCTTTGCACTTTGGACATTTGGCGTTCACAAAATCCAAATTTGTCCCGAGAGGCGACGTTCCCTTTGGCCTGTAATCTTTTACCTTAGGCAATATAACAGGCAGATCCTTTTCCGGAACCGGTTGCCAGCCGCATTTTTCGCAGTGAATCATCGGAATCGGCGCGCCCCAATAGCGCTGGCGCGAAATGAGCCAATCGCGGAGTTTGTAGGTCGTGGTTTTTTTGCCAAGATTATTCTTCTCAAGCCAAGCCGCCATTTCCGCACGAGCTTTTTCGGAATCTAAATTATTATATTTCCCTGAATTTATCAAAATACCATCCCCCACAAAAGCTCCGTTGATATTTTTTAGCTTTGCGCTGTGGTTTTGAGTTTTGAGTTTTGAGTTTTGAGTTATCACCTCTTTGATCGGCAACTTGTATTTCTTCGCAAACTCGAAATCCCGTTCGTCGTGCGCCGGGACAGCCATGACCGCGCCCGTGCCATACGTTGAAAGGACATAATCCGCGATGAAAATCGGCACCGCTTCTTTCGTGAAGGGATTGATCGCTTTCACGCCTTTCAGCTCAACTCCGGTTTTTTCTTTTTGAAGTTCCGTCCGCTGAAGATCCGTTTTCTTTTTGGCAAGTTTCACATATTTTTCGACTTCTTTGATATTTGTGATTTGCGATTTTAAGTTTTCAATCAAAGAGTGCTCGGGCGCGACCACGCAATATGTGCAGCCAAAAATAGTATCAAGCCGAGTCGTGAAAACTTCCAGATAGTCTTCTGATGAGAGTCGGGCTCTCGTCAAGGAAAATTTAATTGTCGCTCCTTCTGATTTGCCTATCCAATTCTTCTGCGCAGCTTTGGTCGATTCCGGCCAATCGATTTTATCCAAGTCTTTGATCAAGTCCTCCGCAAAATCGGTGATCTTGAAAAACCACTGCTCGAGATCTTTTTGAATCACTTCATTTTTGCAGCGCTCGCAGACGCCGTCCGAAACCTGTTCGTTCGCCAGTACCGTTTTGCAAGATTCGCACCAGTTCACTTTCGCCTTTTTGCGGTACGCCAAACCATGCTTATACAAAAACAAAAAGAACCACTGCGTCCATTTATAATATTCGGGACTTGATGTGTCGATCTCGCGCGACCAGTCATAGGAAAGGCCAAGCGATTTGATTTGTCTGGTGAAGTTTTTGATGTTTTGGCGCGTACTCTTGTCGGGATGCACACCCGTTTTGATGGCAAAATTTTCCGCCGGCAAGCCAAACGCGTCCCAACCGATGGGATGCAAAACATTTTTTCCAATCATCCGCTGATAGCGCGAATATATATCACTCGCCGTATAGCTTTCCACGTGTCCGACATGCAGCCCGTCGCCGGACGGATATGGAAACATATCAAGGCAATAGAATTTCGGCTTTTTTGATTTTTCATCCGCCGCCGAAAGTTTTGGATTTTCTTTCCAAATTTTTTGCCACTTGGATTCAATTTTCTTGGGATTATATTTATTCATAAAATTTCTGCTTGCCCGTCCGAAGCTTTAGCGAAGGCGGGCCACTTGGATTCGATTTTTTTCGGGTTATATTTGGCCATAAATTGATTTTATCACACTCTAACTTTAGCCTATTTTGAGGTTTTTATCAAGAAATCCTCCTCCTCGACGGATGAAAAAAGCCCGAGGGGACAATACCGCCCGGGCTTTGGATCTTCGAAAATCGAAGGTTAAATTTTTAGAGGAATAGTGTCCACAAGACAAGTTCTTGCTTCGTTTAGTATTTGATACCGGGGAAAAATGCTGGCCATGGGGATTATTTCACGCACGGCAATGTGGAAAGAACGCATTTCTCCAATATGATGCTCTTTTTCCTGCGCCCTATTCACCCCTTCGAGAATGCGCCTGTATCCCGCGCAATCCTCGTGAGCAAAAGGCATGAACCGGCTATATCCTAATTCCATAATAGTCTGGAATGTCGGATGATTGATCAAACTGCCGGGAAAGCCGACTATGTTTTTTATTCCACCGAAGTCGGCGACCAGATATATTGGATTTCCAGGAAAAATCCACTCCGCATAACTAATTGCGTCTTCCCAGAATCTCCGCTTATCAGAGCACGCAATTACAACCAGAGTATCTTTTTTCGGCATTTCTAATTCCCCCTTTGTTTTTTGTTGAGCCAACTGAAAAACAGCTCGAAGAGCTAGCTGTTTTATAGCAAAATAATTCGCGAGTGTCAACAAAATCCCGGGAGACAGCGCCCCCGGGATTGATAAATGGAGTATTCTATAGAAGCCTCTACAGAGGCTTCTATGGTATTTTTTTGATCAATCCTTGATTTCCAGAAACTCGATATTCTCCTCCTCGTCCACCAATTTTGCATAGACGAGAACAATTTCTTTGCCAGGATAATATTTCAAAATTTTTTCTTTGGCGCTTCTGAGCTGGACTTCGTGAAATTTTTGTTCGGCTTCGTCGTCGCCTTTGAATTCCTTCGAACCGCCGTATGCTCCGCAGTCCGCATGATTCACGATGACGATACGCGCCGCATGATGCAAATCGCACGGCACGCCAATGCACTGCAAAGGAACATCCGTCTCGCTTTGACAATCATTGATGGCTTTGGCCGCGCCGGGCATTTTGGGAAAATCATATGTTTTGATCCCCAATTCAACTTCCACAAATTTCATCGTTTCTTTCCAGAAGCGAAAATCGATGCAAGCGAGGACGACAGCCTCGCAGGAGTGGATGTTTTTGAATTTGAATGGAGTTTTCATAACAATAAGTCTAAAGTATAAATTCTAAAGGCTAAATCAAGTCTAAACTTCTAAATGAAAAAATGAATAAAAAAATTTGGGCTTTAATAGCTTAGGCTTCGTTTAGACTTTAAGCTTTAAGCTTTAGACTTTATTCAATTTTCATTCCCCTCCTCGTCAGATGCTTTCGCGCCACTTTGATGCGCGCCAGATTTTTTTCGAATATCGCCGCCGCCGTGGCAAATTCCGTTTCGTCCATCCGGATTTTTTCGTCTTTCAGTTTTTCGGCTTTTTGCTTCGCTTCTTCGGCGCGTGAAATATCGATCTCTTCCGCCCTTTCCGCTGTATCCGCCAAAATCGTGATTTCATTTCTTCGCACTTCAACCATCCCGCCCGAAACCGCCATCGCAATTTCTTCGCCACCATATTTCACAACCAGTTCTCCAGCCTGAAGAACCGCGATCAGCGGAATATGGTTTGGAAGCACAGTGATCTCCCCTTCTTGAGTCGGAAGAGTGAGTTGGTCGATTTCGTCTTCGAATACGGTTTTTTCGGGAGTGACGATTTTAAATTTAATTTTTGAGTTCATCGATTGATCCTTTCATATAAAATGCTTGTTCGTTTTTGTCGTCATGACGCCCTTCGAGAATTTCTTTGAAGCCGCGAATCGTGTCGGCCAGTTTCACATACTTCCCTTCCGTCCCCGTGAATTGCTCCGCCACGAAAAACGGCTGGGACAAAAATTTCTGGATCTTTCGGGCCCGATTCACACTCTGCTTGTCCTCGTCGGAAAGCTCTTCCACGCCCAAAATGGCGATGATGTCCTGCAAGTCTTTGTATCTTTGCAGAATTTTCTGCACTCCGCGCGCCACAGCATAGTGTTCCTCGCCGATGATCTTGGGATCGAGAATGGTTGAAGACGAGTCGAGCGGATCAACCGCCGGATATATGCCAAGCTCCGTGAGAGCCCGGTTCAGCACGACCGTCGAATCCAGATGTCCGAAAGTCGTCGCCGGTGCCGGATCGGTGAGGTCGTCCGCTGGAACATACACCGCCTGCACGGATGTGACCGAACCTTTTTTGGTGGACGTGATGCGCTCCTGCAAGCGGCCCATTTCTTCAGCGAGAGTCGGCTGATATCCCACGGCTGACGGAATGCGGCCAAGAAGCGCGGAAACTTCGGATCCGGCCTGGGTGAAGCGGAAAATATTGTCGATGAAAAACAAAACGTCTTTTCCTTCGTCGTCGCGAAAATATTCCGCCATCGAAAGAGCTGACAAAGCCACCCGCTGGCGAGCTCCCGGCGGTTCATTCATCTGCCCGAACACAAGCGTCGTTTTCTCGAGCACTCCCGAATCTTTCATTTCGTGATAGAGATCGTTTCCTTCGCGCGTCCGCTCGCCCACTCCGGCAAAGACGGAATAGCCTCCGTGCTCGGTCGCGATGTTTCGAATCAGCTCCTGAATAACAACGGTTTTCCCCACTCCCGCTCCTCCAAACAAGCCAATCTTTCCGCCTTTCAAAAACGGACAAATGAGATCAATGACTTTGATTCCGGTTTCCAAAATTTCCGCTTCCGTGGACTGTTCGGTGAAAGCCGGCGTCGGACGATGGATCGGAAACTTTTTTTCCGTTTTTACGGCTTCTATCCCATCGATCGGCTCGCCAAGAAGATTGAACATCCGCCCGAGCGTTTCTTTTCCAACCGGAACGCTGATCGGCGCGCCCGTGTCGATGACTTCCATTTTTCGCCGGAGCCCGTCAGTCGAGCCCATGGCCACCGCCCGGACTTTGTTTGAACCAAGATGCTGGTTGACTTCCAAAACCAATTTCTTGCCTCCCTCGAGCGCAACATCAAGCGCGCTATAAATTTCCGGAAGATCTTTAGAAAACTCTACATCTACTACAGGTCCGATAACCTGGCTTATTTTTCCTACATTCATAGAATTTTTTAGCTCAAAGCGCAAAGCTCAAATCTCAAAACCACAGCGCAAAACTTAAAACTTTTTATAATTTTGAATTTTAAGTTGTGGTTTTGAACTTTGCGTTTTGAATTTTGAGTTTAATCTAATTTAAATTATAAAATTATCAATAAATAAAATACAAATTTAGTTCTCTAAAGCGGCACGACCTGCGCTGATTTCCGCGATTTCTTGCGTGATGCCGGCTTGGCGCATCTGGTTGAATATGAGCGTCAGATTGTCCACCATATCGTTGGCCGCGTCCGTCGCGTTTCGCATCGCCACCATCCGAGCCGATTCTTTCGAAGCGTTCGATTCCAAAATCGCGTGATATATCTGCATTTCAACCAGGCGAGGCAAAATATTTTCCAGCACCGATCTCGCGTCCGGCTCAACTTTGTATTCCATCTTTGGTTCGTCAAGCCCGTAAACTTTCGCGAGAACATCCATATCGGCCAGTTGCTTTTCAATTTCAATTTTCGAAACCGGAAGGAGCTGGCGAAGTTTGGGCTGTTGGACAACGGCGGAAATATAATCTGTGTAAGCGATCACCACTTTGTCATATTTTTTCGCTTTGTATTCGTCCATCGCGAGACGCGCCAAAGCGCGAACGCTTTCAATGCCGGGAAGATATGTGAGCTCGTCAAAAGTGGCGACGATATTCTTGCTGATTTTCCGGATGAGGCTGGCTCCTTTTTTTCCGACAGTCACGAAATCGATCTCTATTTTTTCATTCGGAATGCTCGACTCGATTCTTTTCCCTCCGATCCGGTTCGCTTTGAGCCGGCCGGGATTTTTCACCTGCTCGATGACTTTCCGGACGAGTTGGAAATTGAATCCGCCGCAAAGTCCTCGATTTGAAGTGACAACAATCATGAGAACCCTTTTCACTTCCCGCCTCTCAAGAAGTTCCGTTGGATAATTTTCAAAAGCGCGAGCCATATTTGTGAGCACGCTCCAGGCGCTGTGAGCGTATGGTCTTATCGCCAAAACAGCCGCTACAGCTCGCCTCATTTTTGAGGCGGCCACCATTTCCATGGCGCGAGTGATCTTTTTCGTGTTGTTCACCGACTTGATTCGGCGTTTGAGTTCGCGAGTTCCTTGTGGCATTGGTTATACTTGTCATTCCGACCGATCCCGCTTGGCGGGAGAGTGGAGGAATCTGCGTACGTACGCAATGGCTAGCTATTTGCTTTTAGACAAAGATCCCTCGACTACGCTTCGCTACGCTCGGGATGACAAAATAAAAATTCTATCCGTTACTCCCGTAGACTTCTTTGTATTCTTCAATCGCTTTTTTCAACTTTTTCTCCACTTCTTCCGTCAATTCTTTCTTTTCTTTGATCATAGAGAGCACATCTGCCTTCATATCTTTCATATATTCATGAAATTCCTTTTCCCATTTCTGAACATTTTCCACCGGCACGTCATCGAGATATCCGGCTGTGAGGGCGAAGAGAATCGCCACCTGCGACGCAACCGGCATCGGAACATATTGATCTTGCTTCAAAACTTCAACCGTCCGCTGTCCGCGTTCAATTTGTTTGCGCGTCGCTTCGTCAAGATCGGATCCGAATTGAGCAAAAGCTTCGAGTTCGCGGAATTGGGCCAGATCGAGTCGCAATTTTCCGGCCACTTTTTTCATCGCCTTGATTTGCGCGGCGCTGCCCACGCGCGACACGGACAGTCCGACATTGAGCGCGGGCCGGATGCCTTTGTAGAACAAATCTGATTCGAGATATATCTGCCCGTCCGTGATGGAGATGACATTGGTCGGGATGTATGCGCTCACATCTCCGGCTTGCGTTTCAATGATTGGAAGAGCGGTGATTGATCCTCCGCCGAAATCTTTGCCGATTTTCGCGCTGCGCTCCAAGAGTCGAGAATGCAAATAGAAAATATCTCCCGGATAGGCTTCGCGTCCCGGCGGCCTTTTGAGAAGCAATGATACTTGGCGATACGCCCAGGCGTGCTTTGAAAGGTCATCGTAGATTATCAAAACGTCTTTCCCCTGATCCATGAAAAATTCTCCGATCGCGCAGCCGGCGTACGGCGCGATGAAAGAGAGAGCGGCCGGGTCCGAGGCTCCCGCCACGACCACGATCGTGTGTCCCATCGCGTCGCGCTTTTCAAGCTCCGCCACAATGCGAGCGACTTTGGATTCCTTCTGGCCGATGGCAACATATATGCAGATGACGCCTTCATCTTTTTGATTGATGATCGCGTCAATCGCCACGGCTGTTTTTCCGGTCTGGCGGTCGCCGATGATGAGTTCGCGCTGTCCCCGGCCGATCGGTATGACCGAATCGATCGCTTTTATTCCGGTTTGAAGAGGCGTTTTGACCGATTCGCGCTCAATCACGCCCGCCGCGATTTTTTCGATCGGATAGAATTTTCCGGTGTTGATCTCCCCTTTTCCATCAATCGCAATGCCGAGCGGGCTCACCACGCGCCCGACCATTTCATCCCCGACTGGCACGGACAAAATTTTTCCGGTGGATTTCACCGTGTCGCCTTCTTTGATCTTTTCATATTCCCCCAGGATCATCGCTCCGACCTGGTCTTCTTCAAGGTTGAGCGCCACGCCAAAAATAGAATCTCCTAGAGCCGAGCTCTTGGAGGGAATAAATTCCAGCATTTCGCTTGCCATCGCGTCAGAAAGTCCCGATATGCGCGCGATGCCGTCCCCCACCTCAATGACGCGTCCGACTTTCTCGGATTTTGTTTCGGTCTTGAAGCCTTCGATCTGGTTTTTGAGAGTCTCGATGATGAAATCTTTTTGCATAGTTTTAAGTTTAAGCCTAAATTCTAAAATCTAAAGTCTAAATCAAGTCTAAAGTCTAAATTTAAAAATATTTTAGACTTTGATAATTTAGGCTTCGTTTAGGCTTTAGATTTCAAGCTTCAGACTTTTAAATTATTTAACTAAAATATTTTTTAATTCCCCTAGCCGTCCTGCCACGCTTCCATCCACCACCTCATCGCCCACTCGAATTACCATCCCGCCTTTGATTTTCGGATCAATCGTGTTTTTCAAAACGATTTTTTTTGCTTCATACTTTTTTTCGATATAGCCTTTGATTTTCTTTTCGAGCGGCTCATTCAGTTTTTCCGCCGTCACAACTTCCGCTTCGACAACTCCTTTTTCCTGATTGTATATTTTTTCAAAACTTTCAATTATTTTCCCGGACAATTTCAGCTTCCTTCCTTTCTTCATATGCCGCGCAAAATCAGCGACGGAATGTTCAATTTCCGGTTTTGATTTCCCATCGGTGAGGTCATATAGGGTCTGGGCGTATTGTTTGGGTGATACTCGCATATATTTCTTCTTTGTCATTCCGACCGAGCGAAGCGAGCGGAGGAATCTTCGTGCGTACGCAATGGCTAGCCATCAGATTATGAACGCAGATCCCTCGACTGCGTCCCGACTAACTCGTCGGGACTTCGCTCGGGATGACAAGTTATGTGATTGCTTCTTCTATCATCTTCTTATCCTTTTCGGAATCCATTTTTTCATCAACGATCTTCTCCGTCGCCGCCACAACCAAGCTTCCGATTTCTGACTTTATTTCCGCGATCGTTTTTTGCTTTTCTTGCTCAATCTCGGCTTTCACGCTGATTATAATTTTTTCAGCTTGCGCTTTGGCCTCGAAAGCAATTTCCGATTTCGATTTTTCCGCTTGCTCGCGGGCTTTTTCAACGATGTCTTTGGCTTCCGTGCGGGCGTTTTTCAAAATTTCTTTTTGCTTCTCGGCGCTTTCTTCGAGCTTCTTTCCCGCTTCATCGGCATCCGCAAGGCCTTTTTCGATCTTCTTTTGGCGTTTTTCCAGCATCGCCAAAACAGGCCCGTAGGCAAATTTCCAGAGCACAAAAAGCAGCACCAAAAAGTTGACGATTTGGGCGATCAATAGTTTCCAGTCTATTCCCAATTTAGTAAATAATTCACTCATATTTTTATAGAAATTCTTAGTTTCTCCCCCTGCGGGGGATCACCCGTAGGGTGACAGTCTATTCCTAGTTTTGAAAATAGTTCGGACATAGATATGAGATTAAATCTAAAGCTTAAACTCTAAAGCCTAAATAAAGTCAAAAATGCTAAAGGAAAAAATATTTTAGACTTTAATAATTTAGGCTTCGTTTAGACTTTAGGCTTCAGACTTTAGCCTTCCGGGGAGGATATCGACGAAAAATCAACATCCTCCCTTCCAAATCAGCACTTAGACGAATTTGATTATGAGCGCGACGACTAACGCATAGATCGCGATGGCTTCGGTGAACGCGATTGCCAGGATCATCGCTGTCTGGATCTTCGGAGCTGCTTCCGGGTTTCGGCCGATGGCTTCCATCGCCTTTGCCGCCAACTTTCCGATTCCGAGCGCCGGTCCAATCGCGCCGATTCCGATCGCGATTCCCGCCGCAATCGATTTGGCCGCTACATCGCTTCCGAAGAAGCTCGAGACTGCCTGCGCCGTTTCTTGCGCTGTGCTTGGATCAACTGCCATAATTTTTGCTTCTCTTCGTCCCCTTAAATCGACGGAATAATATTTTTAACGTCGGATAAGTTGATGAGAGAATTAGTTATTTAAGTCTAAAGGCTAAAGCTTAAAATCTAAATTAAGTTTGAAGTGCTAAAATAAAAAAGTAAAAAAATTTAGACTTTTCTGATTTAGACTTCGTTTAGACTTTAGGCTTCAAGCTTTAGACTTCTAGTGCTCTGCACTAGTAGCCGCCATTTTGAAAAACACGAGTGTCAGCATCGCGAACACCAAGGCCTGCACGAATCCGACAAACAATTCCAAAAGCAAAAACGGGAGCGGGATGAAATACGGGACGAGAAACAGCATGACCATCAAAAGCACTTCGCCGGCAAAAATATTTCCAAACAATCGAAATGAAAATGAAATGAGTTTGGCGACTTCCGAGATGAGCTCCAAAATTCCGACGAACGTTCCGACGAGATACGGACTTTTGAAAGGACTGACAAAAAATTTTCCCGCGTACTTTCCAATTCCAATCGCCGCGATCCCGAGAACCTGCGCGCTCACAACGCTCACAATGGCGATGGCGAGAGTGAAATTGAGGTCGGCCGCGCCGGAGCGGATGAATGGGATCAAAACTTGTTTTCCGTGAAGCTCCTCATTGATGCCGATCGTTCCCAGTCCCGGCACGACTTCCACCCAGTTGGTGAGAATCACAAAAATGAAAATGGTCGCCACGATCGGAAAAAATTTTTTGCTTTGCTTGCGGTCTTGCGTCACCGAGTCCGCCAAATTTAAAAGGGCTTCCAGAATCGATTCAACAATGTTTTGAAAGCCCCGCGGGACAAGCCTGATCCTCTTCTTGAGTATAAATGAGCCAATGATAATTATCAAGCTGATGCCCAAAGTCACCACGAGGGTATTCGTGACCGCAAATGATCCTATATGGAAAAGTGGTTCGGCGGCGATGGAGATATTCATCTTTATGATAAGCCTAAAGGCTAAAGTTTAAAGTCTAAATCAAGTCTAAAACACTAAATTGAAAAATTTTAGACTTTAATAATTTAGACTTCGTTTAAGCTTTAGACTTTAGCTTTTAGGCTTCCAAGCGCTGTTTCCAACAAAAAACTTGTCTATCGCAAAACAAGCCATTACCAGTCCATTATATACGATTCACTTCAAAATGTCCAGTGTTTTTTTGTAGACAAGCCAGGAACTGACGGCAATTGAGATCAATATTCCAAAGAGCAAAAGCCAGGGAGCTGTGCCCAGCTTTTTGTCCAAAAAACGCCCGCCAAGCGCCAGCGCGACCAACGGCACGGCGATGGTATAGCCCATTTCCCAAGCGAGTCCCAGAGCGCTGAATTGTTTGTCGGAATTTTTGTTCATTTTTTTGTTCCAAAGCTCGGCTTTTTCCTCCGCCTCATCGGCGGATTCCTCAAAGCCAAGCTTTTTTTCGCACGTTATTTCTTTTGTATAAGCCAAAAAAAATGTTTCGCGGCATTTATCCACTCCCAAAAAGCAACGCTCGAATAGAAATTCGATATTTTGCTTTGTATATAAGTTTTAACGGAATATGTTTGGCTTTATCAAAGCTAGGCCTTGAGAAATTGCGAGTTTTAGCGAACAGGGGGAATTTTGGCTTTTCTCTTTTTGCTTTGCTTATCATTTTTAACGGGACCAATTTTTGGAAAAACCGCTGGGGTTTTCCTCGCCCCATCTTTTCCAGGCTTTGTGGAGATTGCGGATCTTGACGCGGACGGTTCCATAGCGGCGGATGATCTCGGTGAGAGCGGCTTTCTCGCCATCATCGCTGACATAGATCTCGCGGATCTGCTCAAGATGCACGATCATCCAATCGCATCGCTGAAGGACTTCCTCCATCCTTCGCAAAGCGCCCGGGCGGTCTTCGTATCTTTGCGAATGGGAACGGGCGATCTGGGACGGAATATCAAGCGCCATTTCGATGACTTTCTTTTCGGTGGGATAATTTTTGTCTTTCAAAATTTCCGGAACAAGCCGCACGACCTGCGCCGCCATTTCCTGCGTCTTTTGATATATCTCGAGATCGCGGAATCCCCGCACCGGCTTTTTTTTGATGAATCGTGATTTGCGAAACATAGGATTGAGCTTGGAAGCTAAACTTCCATCGTGGAAGTTTAGCTTCCATTTTTCATGCTTCTATTATCTTTTCGGTATGAGTAATTTCTTTTTTTGCTTCTTCTTCTTTCCCCCGGCCGCGGCCTCTTTTCTTTTTTTTGTAGACAACATGGAGCGGGAAAAATTCGTAATAGTTTTTTTCGTCGAACCAGGCGCATTTGAAATCGAAGAGGCGCAAACCGGTGAGGCGGGAAAGCGCGAGGGCGTAGAATGTCAGCTGGGCGACGGGCCGGGCTTTGTCGGCATTTGGTTTGTAGTCGAGAATGTGAACGGACTTGTTTCGGATCTGCACGAAGTCAATGTGCCCGGTGATTGTCTTTTCCATCTCAAACGGAATTTCGAATTTCAAATTGTCTTTCATCCAGTCGTAGTCTTCCCTTTCGAAAAAAACCGGCACTTCGGTGGCGACTGTCACGGAGTCGTTGGCAAGCATGAATTTCTGCAACGCGTCGTGGCGCCACTTGTTGTCGGCGACGGCCTGCAAAACGAGTTGCGCGAGTTGCGTCGCGCGATTTTGTTTTTCCGTGATCCGGACTTCGTGAAGATCCATCTCGGCCTTGATCTCGGACGAACGGTCGGACTCTTTGAAAAGATAGTGCGGGCAGTCGGTGGCGATGGAATCGAGATATTCGCGGAGCGGAGCAAAACGGTAATGCCCGAATTCCTGAAGGGCGAGGGCGATCTTGGCGCGGTGATATCGGAAACGGTAGATTTGCCGGTGGTACATCTGGAAACTTTGCACCACTTGGGCGGGAGAATAAATTTTCAGCCCGAAATCGCGCAGGCGGCCGTATGAGCAGATGTCGGACAATTCTTTCACCCAATGCGAGATGGTGGACGCGTCAACTTTCACGCCGTAGCTGCGCTCCAGAAATTTGGCGGATTCGTCGAGCGAGAAGCCGACGTTGTAATAACTGACTCCGTCGAGGATCATCCGGGTCGGATATTTTTTTCCTTTGATCTTTTTTCCGGTGAAAGTTTTTCCGCAATCCTGACAGATATATAGCTGAACTTCTTCGAGTTTGTTTTTGCGCTTCCCGCGCTTGACGATATTTTTGCTCGTGCAATAGACGCACTGGCTCATCGACATGATTTCGGCCATCTTTGGAAGTTCAACTTCCACCGTGGAAGTTGAACTTCCATTTGACGCAGAATCGTCGGACGCGGGCGGCTGGACACTGTTTTCCATGGCCGGGATTTCTTCCGGTTTTTCGGTTTTAATTTTTTCTTTTTTTGCTTTCTTAATTATTTTTTCCTTTTTCATAAACGAAATTGACAGCTTTTTGGGAAATGATATAATAAAATAAAATACAAACTTATGCGACTGTCGGAACCACAACTCAAACTTCTTGCGGAGACGTTATCCAATATCGGCATAGTATTTTTTGCTTCTGTTTTCATCGGACCGTTGCTCGGCGGATCGCCGCGGTGGATATTGTCTTTTCTGGGATTAGCTTTATCCGCGTCTTGTTGGTTGTTGAGCTTGTCGGTCATTAAGGAAAAATTTTATGAATAATAACATTAATCAAATTATGACCAATCTCTATATTCTCGGCGCTCTTGTCGTGATTGCTTTCGCTCTGGTTGTCATAGCTCTTAAGAAAAAATAATTTATCTTCGTGTTTAATTTCGATCCTATGACAACTTTCTACATTGTCGGCGCTTTGGTGCTCTTGGCGGTTGCCATCATTGCCTATCCTTCTCTTCGCGGAAAATAGTCACCGCTTCTCAATTATCCCTATAAACGGGGGTTTTTGTTTTTCAATTTTTCATCTCACGAATTCCCTCTCAACTTCCACCCATCTCACGGAAACAGGGAGATTAGACTTTTATCAATGAGGAAATTGTGGTATAATATTTTTGTCATGGGCCTGGCTTGGTGCGGGTTCGGGTCTGTCAACCATGAGTCCGGGGGTTCGATTCCCCTCAGGTCCATGACCCAATTGGCATCCAAAAATTTCAGACTTGACAGAAATTTCGTTTCTGGTAGTATTATACATAGTTGACAGACCAGAATTCCGCATCAAGTTGGTGCTCTCAAAGAATCCGCTATTTTAGCGGGTTTTTTGTTTATCCCGTTGGAAGCGCAGCTTTCCTTTGGGGTTTCCCGCCGTTTCGTGATATGGATTTGGAAGTCCGGCTTCCATCTAGGAAGCCAGACTTCCTTTTTTGGCTGATTTTCGCCCAAATAGCACGACTTTGAAACAGCATATCGCACGAGTTTTCAAAAAACAGGCACCTATCCGCGACTTCGTGATATGATTCTCGCTGTTTTTATCTCTCCAAAGCTCGACTTTTTCTATTTCTCCTCCACTATCCACCAGCTGAATTTCGCATTCGCTGCGGCTGGTTCGGAAAGTTTGACCGCGAATCCCGTGATTTCTTTTGTTTCCGGATCAATTATTTTTTCTGTTTTTTCCACCCAGTAGCGCGTTCCCGGATCGGTTTCAAACGACACGAATATTTTCGATTTTTCCGTCACCGCCATCTTGTCTTCAACATTGTCAAGCTTCTTTTCGCTCCCGCCTTTCAAAATAGTTCCGTCGCCCATAGTCTTCTTTTCCAAATCGTTTTTCACGCTGAAAGCTCCCGCCACAACCGATTTGGCTTCAAATATTCCGGCAAGAGTGACATTGCCCGCGTCTTGCGTGACAACGTTCGCCGGAATATCTCCGCCAGCTAAAACAGTCAGCGTCGCCACTTCGTTTTTGAGATCTTGGAGTTGATCAGTTAACATATTTTCCGTTGTTTGATTCGAACTCAACATATCAAACATCAAGGATAGTTTATCCTTGGTTTCTTTTTCAAAATCAGCCAAATCGTTTTCCTGATCTTCAAGTTTGTTCTCGGCGGCGGCGAGACGGGACACCAGATCGGCTTTTTCAGCCTCATTCAGGCTCATATTGCCGTTCAAAGCGGAAACTTGAGCTGTGATGACCGAAGTCTGCGTATCGAGGCTTGTGAGCCGGGAATCGATGTCCGCGATTTTGGCGTTTTGCCCCGCCTCTTCGGCGGACGAGCTTGCGAGCTCGGAGTCGTGCAAGGCAAGCTTGGTATCGATCGCCGAGAAGTTGCTTGAGATGACGGTGAGATTTTCATCAACTGATTTTTGGAGCTGTCCGACAGTCTCGACATTTTGCGAAGTCTTGAGATTGACATCGGCGATTTGCGTTTGCTGTTCTTTCACCGCTTCGATGATGACCGGCGCCAGTTTTTCATAGCGCACTCCGAGATAGTCTTTGCCGTCGGGACCGGTGACCGGGAACGTGAGTTCTGGCATCGCGGACGCGACATCCTGCGCGATCACACCGACTTGTTTTTCATCGCTCATGGAACCGGACTTCCAATTGAACGTCACGCCGTTGATGCTTTCGATGATCGCAAGCGCGTTCGGAATGGCGGCGATGTTTTTCTTGAGCCGAACGTCGGAAGCCTGCACGCCGATATCGCCGGTCGCGGAGTTGTAGTATACGGCCGTATCGCCATCGGCGGTCCAGGTCGCCATGCGGATTCGTCCGTTGACTTCAAATTTCTGATTTGGACTCGTCGTCCCGATGCCGACGTTGCCCGATATCGCAAGACCGTTTACCGTTGTCGCCGTGCCAGCTGCGTAGCCAATTACGGCATTACCATTCACTTGCAAACTGCTTCCCGGACTCGTCGTCCCGATGCCGACGTTGCCGGTGCCAGTGATTCTTACTGCTTCCGTAGATGTTCCTGATCGCATGGTCTTGAACAGTAAATCGCCCACTTCACTTCCTGCAGTCAGGGTCATAAAGACACTTTGAATTTGAGAATAATTTTTCCTCACGGAAGCGCTATTACTACCTTGAAAATCTATGCTCACGCCGTCATTCACAGCTTGACCTGACGTTCTGTCATTGATAACGGACAAACTCGTCAACACCCCGGCGTCACTCAAGCTTCCGGCAATCTGAACACGAGGCTTAGCGGTAAAAGTGGATATGTTTGTTTCCGTGCTAATGGAACCGAAATTGAAGCTGCTACCGTCCCACAGAACGGCCGCGTGAGCGGTACCGATTTTTTTGAAAGTTGCCGCACTGCCGCTTGATCCGCTCAATAAGTTTACGCCGTTGGAGGAAGAACCGGCTTGCCAGAAGTCTCCGGTGATATGCAACTTCGCCCCCGGACTCGTCGTCCCGATGCCGATATTACCCGACGAAGCAATAGCGAAGGCGGGCGTTGCCGAACCGGCGTTGAGAGTGAGAACATCGTTGCCGGTGATATATGACATTGTCCCTTCGTCTCCTGCAATGGTTCCAATGTGGAGAGTCTCTCCTCCGAGGAAAATGTCGCTCCAGCGATGGGTGTCGTCGCCGAGAGTGTAGGTGTCATCGGCGGATGGGAGGATGTTTCCGGTGACGGTGAGTCCTCCTCCATAGGTGACGGCTCCCGAGAAATATCCCGTGCCTTGGACTTCGAGTTTGTAGAGGGGGTTGGTGGTGCCGATGCCGACGTTGCCGTCATTCCTTGTTATTGAGATATGTTCGGTTCCCGCTGCAGAAAGATGTCCAAATATACCAAATCGGTTTGCTACAGCGTCATATTTAAGAGAGAAACCCGTATTATCATCAACCTCCATCAATCTTATACTGGTGTTATAATTTGAAGCAGCGGTGAGACGAAGAGTTTGTGCCTCTGAGCCAAAATTGCCAATATCAAGTTTATAGGCCGGACTCGTCGTCCCAATGCCGACGTTGCCGTCGTATTGAATTACCATTCGTTCCCCAAAAGTTGCTCCATTACGTGTATAGAACCTCATATTTGCCGAGGCGTTTGTCGTTCCAGATCCCTCAAGTTCCATTTGAATGGAACCCGCGCCTTTGTTTGTACTTGCACCAGATGTCCCAAAATTCAACACACCAAGAATCGAATTATCTGTTGTTAAGTCGCTCGAAAGACTTAGGTAGCTTTGCCCACTTGCCCTGTGAATGTTCAGCGTTGTTTGTGTTCCTCCATTACCAATTAAATTTAGTGTGTCTGTTCCGATACCGACACCATTAGTAGTTCCGCTAGTATCTACATTTAACACAACCCCAGCAATACTGTTTAATATCGCAAAATCGTCGGTGGAGTCCATCCCTAAATAATATTTGATAGCTCCATTTCTCTGACCCTGAAACTGTCCAAACAAACCCGAAGCCGTCATATTTGCTATAAAGTTAGCACTATTTGAAGTCCTGCTTGTTATTCCCGCAGTCCCATCCGTATTAGTATAAACTTCCAGCTTACTTCCCGGACTCGTCGTCCCGATGCCGACGTTGCCCGATATTGCCAAGCTCCCTGTTGTGCTAGTATTTGCAGAGTAGCCAATTACGGCATTACCATTTACTTGCAAAGTGCTTCCCGGACTCGTCGTCCCGATGCCGACGTTGCCGCCGTCTTTAATTGTAAATACGGTCGACCCATTGTCTCGTGCCAGGAAAATTGGAGAGGTTTGATTGGAGTTATCAGCAACTAAAGCGGCAGATTCAAAAGTTGGAGTGCCATTTTCCAAACTAAAGTATCCACCAATCTGCACCGGACTTGTGCCAGTATTTCTTCCAAACCCGGCAACACCAATGTTCGTAGCAGAGTTCTTGTCGGTGGTTGCGAGACCAATTAATCCTATAGATCGATTTCCCCCGCGGGCTTGACCATATCCTGCTATATTATTCCCCGTTGTTGTGCTATCTGTCGCCCCAGTGAACCCAAAGTTTCCTCCTATACCATTAAAGGTGGCAGCAAAAGTATTCTGCGTTCCCGCTACATAGCTAACAAACAGCCCTCCTCTTGTTGTGTAAGAGCCTGTATATCCAGCATTTAATAATAACCTCAGTCCTTCAACTGAATAGTTGGCTGATCCTGCTGAGGCTATATTCAGATACACACCGGGAGTATCGGCGGTAGGCGTGGCTGGCAGGGTGGCTGATAATTTAAACCCCTGAACCTGATCAGATAAGGTTCCACCATTAATCTCGAAAATGGCTGTTGGACGAGCAGTAGTTAAAATACCTACTCTTTGATCGAATTGGCCATAGGGTTCACCCGAAGCAGGCGAAATCGCACCAAAAACTTTACGATGCTGGGTGTTGTCTTGGTCGGCATTTGCGCCTATCCAAATATTCCGCAGAGTAACACCAGTCCCGGTTGCATACGGAGCAATAAAATAATCATAGCTATCGTAACAGGTGCTCCCGGCTTGAAAAACCAAGGCTTCGTAATTAGATGGGTCGGATTCAAAATCGGTACGCAAAAGAAATATTTCGGAACCCATCTTATTGGTTACTGTCCCATTAGGCATAATCACGAGTCGCCCGACAGTATTAGCGGTTCGACTGCTTACGAATAAATCCTCGTTGTCTCCAATGCCAAATAATTCATGCTTATTGAAGAGCAGTTTACCTGAAGAATTTATCAGAATATCACCACTACCAATGTCCAGTTTCGCCCCAGGCGCCGTCGTCCCGATGCCGACGTTGCCGCTCATCACGGAGAGTTTCGCCGTGCCGGGCGTGGAAGTGCCGATTCCGACGTTGTTCGCGAGATTCGTCGGATATATGTTTCCGTCTGTGAGCGTCCACATCGCGCCGGGTCCTCCGCTGGCAATCGCGATGTCGAGGTCTTTCAGAACGCCTTGCACGTTCGTCGAAGCGGAATTCGCGAATTCGTCGTTCGCTCCGACCATATACGCTCCCGAATCCGTCGGCGCCGTCGTTTCCCCCAGCGACGTTGTGTTTCCGAAAATGAGATTCGAGCTCGCAGTGAGGTTGAAATTTCCGGTGACGGTTGCCGCCGATATATTTGTGAGTGTTCCCGCGTTGAAGTTCCAATTGCCGGTCAGGTTTTGGTCGTATATGGTGTTGGTGCCAAGATCGAGCGTCGTGAAATTTCCCGTCGTCGCGGTGAGCGCGGTGATGTTCGTCAGATTGCCGGCAGAGAAATTCCAATCGCCGGTCATTTGCGCATCCGTGATGGTGTTGGTGCCGAGATCAAAAGTGGTGGCATTTATTGTCGTCGCGGTGAGCGCGGTGATGTTCGTCAGATTGCCGGCAGAGAAATTCCAATCGCCGGTCATTTGCGCATCCGTGATGGTGTTGACTCCCAAATCGATTGTAGTCAGGTTCGCCGTGCCGACATATAAGTTGTTCCAGCGAAGGGCTGGACTGCCAAGATTGTAAGTGAGATTCGCGGCGGGAAGAAGATCTCCTAGTTCCAAAAGATCGCCGCCGTTGAAATTCCAGTCGCCGGTGAAATTTTGATCCGTGATGGTGTTCGTGCCGAGATCGATGTTCGTGATGTTGGCGGTAGTAATATTTCCAGTCGTGATGTTGGTTGTGGTGAAGTTTCCGGTGACGGCCGTGAGGGAATTGATATTCGTCAAATCGCCGCCGTTGAAGTTCCAATCGCCGGTGAAATTTTGGTCGGTGATGGTGTTGGTGCCAAGATCGATGGTTGTGATGTTGGTCGTGGTGAAGTTTCCGGTGACGGCCGTGAGAGAATTGATGTTCGTCAAATCGCCCGCGTTGAAATTCCAGTCGCCGGTGAAATTCTCGTCCGTGATCGTGTTGGTGCCGAGATCAAAAGTGGTGGCGTTTATTGTCGTCGCGGTGATGTCGGTGAAAGTGGGGCTGTACGCCGGGTCAAGCGAGATCGTGAGAGTGTTCAAAAGCCGCGAAGTGAGGATTCCGTTCCCGCCCGCGAAGATCGCCGCTTTTTTGGTTTTGATCTGCATTCCGGGATCAGTGAGACTCGATGCCAGTTTCCATGACAGATAGTTGTCATACGCGCCCGCCGGCTGGTATGACCCAGCCACTTGGAAAGCACTCGAGTGTTGGCCGTCGAGAAGATCGGCGTTGAGATTTGTGTTCAGCGTTCCGTTCGAGAGTGGAATGTTTCCCGCTCCGTTGCCGATTGTTTGTCCCTCTACGCTCATCGCCGTCCGAGCCAGCGGAACGGCCCCGATTCTTTTGCGCGGCGTCATTTCCGCGTCCTCACCGACCCGGATGCCGATGTAATAATTGCTGGACGCGAAGTTGAAGCTCGATGGGATGGGCGTCACGGCACCAAGATAAGTTTTCAAAAGCCCGTTTTCCACAACCACTTTTTGCGTTTCTTCCCAGACCCGCGTTCCCTGATCCGCATCCGATGGATAGGGGTCAGCCTCCGTTCGGTCGGTCGTATATATCCCGAGTCTGACATCGTATTCGCCATTTGTCAGTTCTTTGTTCTCCCCGTCCATCAGATACGCTGAAACTTCAATGTCGCCGACGTTTGTCTGCGCCGCGCCGGTTGCCGCCGCCAGCACGACTCCGTTTCTCCCTTGGCTCGCCGAAGTTTCGCTTGGCGAAACGGAGGCGGCCAACACCGCGCCCCCCTGCTCCAACGCTGCCAAATTTCCCTTGTCTTCCTGATTTCCCCTCAACGCCAATCCTGAATTCTTTTCAAACTCTTTGATCTTTTCCCGGCGCAAAATGTCGCTCGCGATCTTCACGAATTTTTCTTTTCCGATTTTCACTTTGGCGATTTGATCCGCCGCCCCCGCGTCAACTTTCCTTACCGCTTCCGCAATCCCGCTTATCGAGTTATTGTAGGTTTTATAAACATTCTTCTTTCCCATATCCGCCCAATCCGCTATATCCGCTCTTGTTATATTCCCAATCGCCATCAAAAGAACCAGCGCGATCATCGCCGCCGCCGGCTTGGCAAAATCAAGCTTCCAAAAATCCGCCAGTTTTGCTCTGCGCAATTTAGAGGCCTCTATAGAGCCTTCCATCACGCCCAGCTCGCGAACCCAAGTTTTCGCGCTGTTCCAATTCTTCGCCAAAGACTTTCTCGCCCGGAGAATGACCGCCCGCGGAGCAAGAGCCTCTTTCAAATTCTTTTTCAATTCCTCTCTCGCTTTTTTCTTTTCGATCATTTCCCTCTCGAGCTCCGCTTTCAGCATTGGGAACGAACCGATCTCTTCTTCTTTCGCAACCTGCTTTGGAAGTTGCTGTGGAAGTTCAACTTCCATCGGGGAAGTTGAACTTCCCTTTTCCGCCTCCTTCGCAACTTCCGCAAACTTTTTGTTCCCGCCCAGATCATGCGACAATTTTTCTTTGGTCTTGTTTTTCTTCGCCAGTGATTTTTCCGTGAACTCTGCAAGCCACTGCTCGGTTGTGTGCCAGATGCCTTTTATTTTTTCAGCCTTGAGTTTCCCCTGGCGCGCCGAAAAGTTGATATAGTTTTTTGAATAAGCTGATTTTTTCGCGATCTCCGAAAGCGGGATGAAAACCATTTCTCCTGCAGGAGAAATGTCCGCCGGAGAGGCGGGCTCTTTCTTTTCATCTCCCTTCTTTCCCTCATCTCCCCGATTTCCCAGATCTCTCTTTTCAACTTTTTTCATCGCTTCTTCTTTCGCAGCTTGCTTTGGAAGTTCAATTTCCATCGTGGAAGTTGAACTTCCCTTTCCATACAACTTCGCGATCTTTGCTCTCGCATCCTCAACCGCCTTGCTTTCCTCTTTGACGATTTTAACAGCTTTTTTGAAGCGCAAAAAAAGCCGAGCGTTCGTGAAAACTTCCCCGGCTTTTCCGAAAAATATATCATTGATTGATTGTTTGTTTTTTTTCTTTGCCATTCTCTCGTTATATCCGTTTTATATGGGTTTTAATTGAGTTTGATTTTCTCTCGATCTCCCTCTCCTTGATAAGGAGAGGGTTGGGGTGAGGTTGTTCCTGTTATTTGCTTTGCTTATGAGATTTAACTGCTTATGTACTTATTATATTTTCTGTCAAAAACCGCGCAAGTCCCTTGTCAAAAAAAAGCCGACTTTTTTTTATCTCTTCGCTATCTCCAATTTCTTTACCCCGTAGCGACGCGAAGCGTCTGTTTCGGGGACCAATTCCCTCAATTTCCCCAATCTCCCAACCACGAGCAACAAAAAAACCGATATTTCCTTTTAGCTTAACTAAATATTGGAAATATCGGATTTTGATTTTATGCCAAAAATCGGATTTCTATTTTTTCTGTTTCTTGCCTCTTTTTCTCAAGATAAAATTTATTTTAGAAAAATATTTTATTCAACTGCGAAATTTTTTGTCAAGTCGCTTATTTTTTTTGCCCCCACTTTTTTAGTTATCCACAGCTATTTTTTCCAAGCCCATCCAAACATATCCACAAACGCGGCGGCGATAAGATCAAGGATGGAAACATTCTGAGCGCCGGTATAGAAAGCCAATTTGTCCGACTTGATCTCGTTTCCCCATTTGTCTCGCACGCTGACGATGTATGAATATGAAGTTGAATAGTTGAGCGGCGCAATTTCAACGCTGTGAACAAATCCATACCCTTCATCGGAAACTGTTTTCCCTTCTGCCTGACCTTCTTTCATATATTCAACTGATGATTGACAGAGCTTGTTCGTTTTCCAAGTCAAAAGAAATTTCACTTGCTGATCGGTTTTCGTCATGAGCACCTCCGAGCGCATATCCTGAATTTCTGGCGCAACCGATTGCTCCCCCGATGGAACCGTGATTGCGTCCCCTCCGAATGTGATCTGCGGAGTTTTGAAATTCTGGCTGACAAACATCTTTGTCGGCATTTGAGCGCCCTCTTCCCCCAAAACTTTTCCAGGAGTGTTTTCATTTGAAATGACCGCGACTGTTTCTTTCGGCGCGTTCACCTCTGCGCGCCAAGACAAAAGCTTCATCGAAAAAAAACCGAGAGAGACAAGAAAGACTGAAAGAATACTATACTTTATTACCTTTCCAATTTTCAATTTCCAATTTTCAATTTTCATTAATTTAACTCAAAACTTAAAATGCAAAGTTTAAAACCACAGCGCAAAACTCAAAGCTACCGTTTGTTTTTTAGAGTTAACAAGCTGGAACCAAGCATCCGGGATATTTCTTCAACTTCTTTTAGTAGATCATTGATTTCTTTTTTTTCGGCATCAGTTGCGTCCCTTAATAATCCTAACCAATATTTAGTTTCATTTGCAGATTTGAGAGATATTTCAAAAAATTTTATAAAATCCCTCTTCGAGCTGGCCGATTTCGCTTCTATTATATTAGCTCCAACTGATGTGGCGCTCCGTAGGAGTTGGTCCGAGATGATCCAAAATACTTTTTTGTTGGGAAGCTTTTCAATCAACTTAATTATCTGAATGGAAAAATAGTAGCACCTGTATTTTAGTTCAGTTTTGCATTTTGAGTTGTGGCTTTGAGTTTTGAGTTTTGCACTTTGAGCTGTCATAATTCCATTTGAAAATTGATTGTAAATTGATAATTGAAAATTGATAATTATCTCGACCGCAGCGCTTCCAGCGGATCAAGCGAGCTCGCTCTTTTCGCCGGCCCGATGCCCGTCGCGAATCCGATGAAAATTGAGAACGCGACAATGAACCCCAAAAACCACAGCGGATAAGCGAAGAGAACAAGAGATTTTCCACCCATATATTTTGCCGCGATATTCACGATCAGATTGACAATCTGTCCGGACGCGACCCCCAGAATGATACCCGCAATCCCGCCAAGAAATCCCATCAGCGTCGATTCAATGATGAACATTGAAAGAATATCCCATCTCGACGCGCCGATCGAACGCATGATCCCAATCTCCGTCGTCCGCTCAAGCAGAGCGACCGTCATCGTATTGAACATGCCGATTGAGCTGACGGCAAGCGTAATGATCCCAAAAAGCCCCAGGATGATGTTCACAACGCCGAACAATTTGTTCACTTCAGTCACCGTTTCCAGCGACGATACGGAAAAGCCCTTTTGCGAGATAGCATCGCGCACTGCGCCCATCACGGCGCCGGATTTGCATTCCACTTTCACCTTTGCATATGGAGCGTCGGGCGGAACATTGAGCCCGTCCGCCACGGTATGAAAAGCCGTATCCTCGCTTTCCGCGACGCCCGCAATCACATATCCGTCCGCTTCGATGTTCGCCCCGCCCGGCGTCGCGGGGAGCAGTGAAAAAGAGATCTTTTGTCCGACCAAATCTTGCGGACTTTTGCCGAATACTTTTCCAACAGCGGACGAAACAATGACTTCTTTCGGATTGTCTTTTCCAAGCGGTTTTCCCGCCACAATCTTGAGGCCCTCAAGTTCAATATATCTCGAACTCGCGATGATCGCGCGCGCGTCAGATCCCATATCGTCGAACTTGAGCCGCGCTTTGAAATCATAGCTTGTCTCGACTCCGGCTACTCCGTCAATTTTTTTCATTTCCTCGATTGCCGGCGAATCCAGAAATTTTCCCTCCTGCTCGCTGGGCGCGACATCAAGGCCCGACGAAGTGATCGTCTCAAGCAAAGCGCCCTGAAGGCCGTACCCCAGCGAAACCAAAAACAAGATCGCTCCGAATCCGATCCCCATGCCCAAAACCGTGAGCAGCGTCCGGCCCTTCCGCGCGAAGAATATTCTGGTGGAAAGTTTGAGAAGGTCTTTTGTAGTCATAAATTTAGACACGAATCTAACAAATATTCACACAAATACAACGAAAAGAATTAGTTTGATTAGTGTTTATATTCGTTTTATTAGTGTTTTTTCTACATGGAGTATCTCGCCAGCATGATGATTTCCATTTCTCTCGCAACCTTGATCGCCGCCCGGCGGTCGAGTCCGACTCCGCCTTTCACCACCGGACGGTCGACGAGATCAAGGAATTCATCCATCGCGAGCTCGTTTTGAATTCTCATTTTGACATATTCGAGAAATTTTATTTTTTCCATATCTCCAAGCTTCAAGTGGAAATTTTCAACGAAATATTCAGTGATGTCGCTGGCTGACTTCTCGGCATTTCCGAAATCAATCTTTTTCACTTGATCAAAAATCTGCGTGATCCCGCGAACCAATCGCTTGGCATTGATATGATCCCAGCCGGCTCCGCCCTTTGCCTCTTCTTCCACGAGCCTTTTTTCAAAATCCTCGAGCATGATTCCGCCAGAAATGAAGTCTTGGAATATTTTTTTCGCGAGATCCAGCTGTGTTTCGGGAATATGGAAAAAAATATGGGAAAAAATTTGCTGGGCCTTGAAGGGGATGAGAAGCGTTCCGACTTGGTCGGGAGAAAAATTTTTGAAAGATCTCATCAGCGTGAGAAGCTCCGGAGCGACATGCTCTTTTCGGCGCTCGGCGAGATCTTCCTTTTTGACCAATTCATATTCTTTCCCCAGTTCCCAATCCGCGCCCGTTTTTCCTTCTTTGAAAGACTGAAAAGCCTTTCCAAGCTCTTCTTTTTTGACCAATTCCCAGTCTTGATCGAGCTTTCCCTCTTTGTGCAATTTCCAGGCCTTGCCCAGTGTTCCTTCCTTGAAAGAGTCCCACTCCTTTCCAACCTTTTCCCGCTCCTCAAGGTCTTCCTGTCCCCCTTTTTCGGAAATTTCCTTTTTTTCGAGCACTTCGACGATCTTTGTTATCTTTCCGTCCTGCATATGGAGAACGCGATCTCCGTATGAGAGATGGCTCGGATCATGCGTGACAAGAACAACAAGTTTTTTGTCGATCTCATTGAGCTCTTTGAGAATTGAGAGGACGTTGAATGTCGCTTTGGAATCGAGGTTTCCCACCGGTTCGTCCGCGACAATGATTGAAGGGCTGTTCATGAGCGCTCTCGCGATCGCCACTCTTTGTCTTTGCCCGCCGGAAAGATCATTGGGAAATTTTTCCGCCTGCGCTTCGATTCCGAACCTTTTGAGAAAATTCAGCCCGTCTTGGCGTTTCGCCGGCGAATCATCGCCGACAAAAGACCTTGGCAAGCAAACATTGTCGATGATCGAAAGCGTGGGAACAAGAAAAAAAGACTGGAAGATCATTCCGATCCGGCGGCGGTGAAATTCAAGCTTTTCCTTTTCGGTGAAGGCCGTGATCTCTTTGCCTTCGATCTCAACTTTTCCGCTGGTCGGCTTCAAAAGTCCCGAAAGGACGTTGAGCAGCGTCGATTTCCCGCAACCCGACGGACCAAAAAGGATGAGGTATTCGTGGGGATATATTTCCAAGTCGATATTGTCCAAAATTCTGGCTTCGTTCGACTTTCTCTCATTGAAGACAATGCTCAGTTTTTCTATTTTTATTAGCGGCGCGCCTGATGAATTCATGATTGTATTATACCACGAATTCTCTACGAACTACGAACTTAATACGAAAATACGAACGCGAGCAAACACCAATATTCGTAGTTTATAGATGATCAATATTTCCTAGATTTCGTATATTCGTAATTGATTCGTAGTTCGTAGAGAAAGACATTTGTTTATATTGCACTAAATCCGAAAAACCTACTGGAATTTAAATCCGTAATTTCGTCCACCTCTTCTCCCGATATTTCCTTTATTCCAGCTATTTTTTCGGCGATATATCGGACGTTCGTCGGCTCATTCCTTTTTCCCCGCATTGCCTGCGGGGCAAGAAAAGGGCTGTCCGAGTCGAGCATAATCCTGTCAAGGGGAATCATCCGCACAGCCTCGGCCAGCTTCTCCGCTTTATCCGCGGGCTTGGGATAAGTGATATTCCCTGAAAACGAAAAATATACGCTGGGAAGCTTCAAAAACTTTTCCGTGTCTTTTTTTTCTCCCGAGTAACAGTGGAGGACGAAATTTAAGTTTTTGGAATTTGCCACCCTGCGGGTGGTCCCCCGTAGGGGGAAAATTATTTCATATAGATCACCCCAAGCTTCCCGGCAGTGGATCACGACGGGGAGACTTAGTTCTATTGCAATATCCAATTGCTTGATCAGCAATTCTTTTTGCTTTTCAATTTGATATGCTTCTTTGAATCGCGAATAATCCAAACCAACCTCTCCAATAGCCACGACTTTTTTATGCTTCGCCAGTTTTTTTAACTCTACGAAATCATCATCACTCGCCGAATTCAGAATTTCTTCCGCGTCGTGCGGATGAAAACCAACCGCCGCAAAAACATTCCTATAATTTTCCGCGATCTCAATCGATTTCCGACTCGTCTCAAGATCAACTCCGATATTAATTATCGCTTTCACGCCACTATCAAAAGCCCGCGAAATCACTTCCTCGCGGTCTTCATCGAAATTTTCAAAATCCAAATGCGCGTGCGTGTCAATCATATGAAATACACGAATCAAACGAATACTTTCACGAATAAAACTAATTATTTTTTCGTTGAATTTGTGTTTTTATTCGTTAAATTTCGTGTTTATCCGCGGAAACAAAGCCGTCACCTCTTTTGTTTCCAAAGCTTTTTTTATTTTATCAGAAGTATCCGGCATGAAAGGTATGAGCAGCTCTGAAATAAAATAAAGATCTGAAATCAATTTCTGCATTACTTCTTGAAATTTTTTCTCATCAGTCTTTTTAAGCTCCCATGGCTTATTCTCCTCAATAAACTTATTATCAGCAGTAACAACAGAACTCCAAATTATATTGAGTGCATCGTCAAACTTCATTAAATCAAAGCAAGAAGAAATATCAATATTCATAATTCTTTCTTTCGAGTCTAACTCGCCGTCATTTAGTTTCAATACTCGCGACAGAAGATTTCCTAGTCCATTCGCCAGATCCGCGTTGTATTTTTCAATCATCCGTTCCATGGTCACATCCACATCCTCACCGAACGTTCCCGCAGACATTAGCAAATAGCGCGTACCATCTTTGCCGAATTTTTCCAGCATTTCATCAATTCCAATCACATTGCCGATAGTTTTGCTCATTTTTCTGCCCCCAGAAAGCAAATGCCCATGTGTGAAAAGCAGTTTTGGCAGCGGAATTCCAAGATGCATCAGCATCACCGGCCAAATTGTTGCGTGAACCCGCAGGATATCTTTGCCGATCAGCTGGACATCCGCCGGCCAGAATTTCGAAAAGTCCGGCTTTGAGGAATTCCGAGAGCTCTGCTTGAGGAAGGGAAAAGCCGGACTTTGGAAAAAATTCGAATTCCCATCCCAGCCCAAACCTGTGAGATAGTTCAAAAATGCGTCAAACCAGACATAGGTCGTATGTTCCGCGTCAAAGGGCAAAGGAATCCCCCACTTCACGTTTTTGCGCGAGATGGAAACATCTTTCAATTTTTCACCCTTGAGAAATGACAAAATTTCTTTTTTGTATTTTTCCGGCCGGATTTTGAACTCGTCTTTTTCTATTTTTCCAATCAACTCGTTTTGCAAAGCTTCCATTTTCAGAAGATAGCTTTCTTCTTTCACAATTTCGCAATCCGTATCGTGATCCGGACAGCGTCCGTTGACCAAATCGCCCTCATTTTTGAACTGCTCGCACCCGACGCAATAGAGGCCTCTATAGAAGCCTCTATATATGGCGCCCTTGTCGAATAATGTTTGCAAAACTTTTTGCACAGCGGTTTTGTGCTTTTCGTCCGTCGTGCGAATGAACGCGTCGTATTTGATATCCAGCTTGTCCCAAAGATTTTTGAACTCACTGGCAATTTCATCCGCATAAGTCTGCGGATCTTTGCCCGCTTCTTCGGCTTTTTTTTGGATCTTGAGCCCGTGCTCGTCCGTCCCCGTCAGCAAAAACACTTCGTCGCCTTGAAGTTTGCGCGCTCGCGCCAGTGCGTCCCCGGCCACGCTCGTATAGGCATGCCCGATATGCGGCTTGTCGTTGACGTAGTAGACGGGGGTGGTGATATAAAATTTCTTCATAAATTTTGCGGATTATGCGGATAAGGCGGATACTGCGGAACGTTTTGCCTTATCATTTATTTTTCTTATTATTTGCAATCGCTTTGCCCCGAAATTAACCAAAAACGCCAATTTATATTGTGATCCGGATAAATATGATTGAATTTGTCTTTCGGATACTGCCGGAAGGAATTCCAAGGCTTTTATTTCTATAATTATTTTATTCCAAACAGTAAAATCAATTCGAAATATCCCCAACAATTCTCCTTTCCTTGTTATTTTAACACATTTTTCACTTTCAAAAGGAATCTTATTCTCCTTGAATTCTTGCGTCAGCGCCTTCACATAAACCGATTCCTTATGTCCCGGACCAAGCTCATTATATATTCTCATAAACAACCCCCTCAAAACATAGGATTCCCGTTCATAAAGCAGGGATTCTCCTCCCCTTGTATATATTGTCATTTTTCTTTGTAAATTACAATCACAAATTCACCCGCGATTTTTTGCTTATCATTTTCAAAATGTTTTTTTACCTGGTCAATATTTCCTCTGATAATTTCTTCATATATTTTTGTAAGTTCTCTTCCGACCACTAATCTTATCCGCTCAAATCCGCCTAATCCGCCAAGTTCGTCCAATAGCTTCATAATCCTGAACTTTGATTCAAAGATAACAACCGGATAATCACTTTTTTCTATATCCGCAACAAAAGTCATTCTCCCTTTCTTGTGCGGCGGAAATCCAAGGAATGTGAAGCGGCTCATATTGATCCCCGTCACGCTCGCAATAGTCGTAATCGCCGACGCGCCGGGTATCGGAATTATTTCGATCGTTTCTTCGCTCCCTCTCCTTGATAAGGAGAGGGCTGGGGTGAGGTTTGCGATCAACTCATTTCCCGGATCGCTCACTCCCGGCGTTCCCGCGTCGGAAACCAGTGCCAAATTTTTCCCATTTTCCAGATGCTCGACGATTTTTTCCACCCTTGAGAGCTTCGAGTGATGGTGGTATGATAAAAGAGGTTTTTGAATTTCATATCTGTCGAGCAACTTTTTCGTCACCCGCGTATCCTCGCACAAGATCAAATCAACCTCCTTGAGAACGCGAAGCGCGCGAAGAGTGATGTCTTCGAGATTGCCGATGGGAGTGGCAACGATATATAATTTTCCAAATTTGTTCATAAATTTATTCGTATATTCGTACCTGATTCGTAATTCGTAGAAAAATACATGATTCTCACCACACATATCCTTTCCGGCGCCGTCCTTGGCGCGAATGTTCAAAATCCGTACGCCGTCGCGGGGCTGTCCGTCGCGGTTCATTTCGCCCTCGATCTTCTTCCGCACGGTGACTATCTCGACAAAAAATCAAGCTTCAAAGAATTTTGGAAAGTAGCCATGGATCTTGCAATCGGCTTGGGAGCAGTTGCCGCAATTTTATTCTTTAGGGGTCCAACCTCTAACAACAACCTGAATATTGCCATTGGAATATTTTTTTCGCTTCTCCCGGACGGAACTACGCTTCTTTATATGATGGGAATGAAATTTTTAAGACCGATAAAGAAATTTCACGAAAAAATGCACTTTTATCCTGATTTTTCTCCCGAGCGCCGTTTCAAATTGAAAAACAATCTTTTCGATATCCTAATCTCCCTTATTTCCCTTATCACCCTTATCGCCCTTCGCTGATTTCGGGTTTCCTCACCAAATCATTCACTATCTCCCCCAAAACCGTCGCTATCGGAACCGCGACGATGATCCCCGTCACTCCGCCGAGTTTCGCGCCTATCATGAGCGCCAAGATCACCACCACCGGATTGAGACCCACGGCTTTTTTCATGACAAGCGGCGTGAGAATGTATCCTTCAAGCTGCTGAACTACGACGAAAAGCGCGAGAACCAGAAGCCCTGTCACCGGATCATGCAAAAAGCTGATGGAAACGGCGATGACAGCCGAAATGACCGGCCCGATATAGGGGATGATTTCCAAAAATCCGGCAACAAGCGCCAGCACCAGCGCGTATGGCGCGCCGATGATGAGCAATCCGGCATAATCGAGCGCGAAGATAATCAGCATCAAAAACATTTGTCCTTGAAGCCAGCGCCCCATCTTGAACTGAATCCGATCCACAAATCCCAGTATATAATCGCGATGTTCCTCCGGAGCGAGAGACGCGAAAAATTTTTTGATTCCCCTTTCCTGAACCGACATATAGAAAGCGACGGAAAGCACAACGACAAACGAAAATATCCCGCCGATGAAAGAGACCGTCCCGCCCAAGACGCTCGAACCGATTTGAGAAAGTTTTTCGGTGACGCTTCCCGTGAAATTCGCGACTTGCTGCTGAAAATTGTGAGAAGCCGCGTAATCCCGGGCTATTTTGAAATATCCTGAAAATTTTTCAGCAAGACTTGGGAAGCTTTCTCCCAGCCCTCGGATTTCGCTGACGAGGGGCGGAACCAGAAGTCCGATTGCCGTTCCCAGCACGGCAAGAAAAACAACATAGACAACCAAAACCGTGAGAGAGCGCGGAATTCTTTTTTTCTGAAACCAGTCGACAACCGGATCAATCGCGCTGACGATGATAATCGCGACAAAAACCAACGCCAGAATATCGCGTACGAGATAGAGAAACCACAAGAGCAAAAGAATGAGGATTGCTCTCAAAATTGTCCCTGATGAAATTTCGATTGTTTTATTCATAAATTTGTAAGTTCAAAACTCAAAATTCAAAGCGCAAATCCACAGTGCAAAGTTTAAAACTAATTTTGTCATTCCCGCTCTTTTTGTCATCCCCGCGAAAGCGGGGATCCAGGGATTTAACGATTTATGATTTTCAACTGGATCCCGGGTCAAGCCCGGGATGACAAAGTATGCAATAGTTTTGAATTTTGCGCTTCACTATAATTTCAATATCCTCTCCAAATATTTCTCATCTTCAATTGGTCCGATAACAGCTAAATTTAATTTATCATTCCGGAAAATATCCTTCGCCACTCTCAATATATCATTTTTGCCCACTTTATCAATCTTGGCAAGAATTTCTTCCGGCCTTTTTATCTCGCGACGAGAGAGCTCCTGTCCGGCCAAAAAGGCGGCTACTTCGTCCGAGGACTCAAGCGAAAGCGCCATTTTCCCCCGAAAATTGTCTTTGGCTTTTTTGAGTTCCTTTTCGGATACGCCCTTTTGGCACATTTTTTTGATTTCCGATATGATCGTTTTCACTGTTTTTTCGATCTTCGCTTTGTCCGTGTCCACGCCTGCCCGCACGGAAAAATATCCGCAATCTGTTGATTCGTCATCCGAAGCGCTCACATAATACGCGAGTCCCAGTTTTTCACGCACCGAAAGAAACAGCCGGCTGCTCATTGTCCCGCCGAGTATGTTGGCAAGAAGCGCCAAAGCGAACCGATCTTTGTGAAACATATTATATCCCCGAAATCCCAAAACCAAGTGCGTCTGATCGGTTTTTTTGTGCCGAATCTTGAGAGCAGGCTTCGCTTGCTTTTCAGTCGTTTTTTGCTTTTGATTCACATCACTCTTTCGCAAGCGCGAAAATATTTTTTCGATCTCTTTGATGACTCCGTCTTCTCCCGCTTCGCCGAAATTACCCACCACGCACACGACCGTATTTGACGCGTTATAAAACTTTTTCATATAGAGGGCAAAATCTTTCCGACCCACTCGCGCGATATTCTCTTTTGTTCCGATCACTTTCCAGCCCGCCGGCTGGTCGCCATAGAGAAGGTTCTCAAATTCTTCCCCCACAGAAAGCATCGGATTGTCTTCATACATATTTATCTCTTGCAAAATGACGCCCCGTTCTTTTTCGATTTCTTTTTGCTCGATCTTTGAATTCAAAAAGATATCCGAAACAACATCGATCGCCAGATGAATATGCTCTTTGTCAACTTTGGCATAGTAAGCCGTGCTTTCCTGCGAAGTATAGGCATTGAACTCTCCCCCGACCGCGTCGAGCGACCCCGCGATATCCTTCGTTTTGGGCCGCTTTTTCGTTCCCTTGAAAAACATATGTTCAAGAAAATGCGAAAGGCCGTTCAACTTTTTCGTCTCATACTTCGACCCGGCCGCCACCGCCACAATCACCGTCACCGTGTTCGTATCCTTCATCGGCGCCGTGATCAGCCGCAGCCCGTTTTTGAATATTGTTTTTTTGAAATGCATGAAAAGATGTTAGAAGTTATCCTCGCTTCACCCTCGTTATTCCCGAACAGGGTATAATTTCAATTCCTTTTTTTTCAATCTCATCCAAAAGCAAATTCATCCCAAGAGAATCCGAAGACATGTGGCCGGCAATGACAATGTTTATATGAGCTTTTTCGGCCGCTTTTTTGCCCTCTTCACTCTGATGCATAGAAATGATTGTCCCAATGCCCGCCCGAGAAAGATACTCATAAACTTTTGGCGAATAATCCGTTCCTCCAGAAAATTCCGTAATAGCGATTTTCCCGCAGCGATTGTCCTCGTGTCCCGTGAAAAGGGTCGGCCCTTGTCCGCATTTAATCGCCTGCTTGTATTCGGGAATTTCTTTCAAGAATTCAACGATTTCCCCGACATAATCAAATTTTTTTGCGTCGATTTTTTTCTTGAGAAAACTTACGGCCATATTGTCCGCCGGTGTATGCACATTCATTATGCTGATGCCCAAGAGTTTCGCCGCATCGATCGCTTGATTCACATTCGCCGGATTTACCGCCCGGGAAATCTCAGAGATGCGCGGTTTCATCAGGCTTTCCGCAATATTTATAGGAATGCCGTATTGGGACAAAATATCGGCTTGCATATGCATAACCTCGTCGAGATTGGCCAGACCCTTTCCAATTGGATGATGGCAAAGAATCAGATCGATCCCACCCAGCTTTTCCGCGAGCATCACTTCGCCTGTATCAATATCAATTCCTGCTAGAATTTTTTTTACCGCCTTGGCGCTGTCAAAATGAACCCCGGAATCGGAATATGGATCCCAAAGTTTTTCTTCGTCAAATTCCGCTTTTTTCTTCGCGTCGAGTTTTTCATATTTTTCCTTCGTTCGCTTCAACTTTTTTTGAATCTCGCTTTTTGGACGCAAATCATTTTTGACGCCAAGCTCAACAGCCAGTTTGTATATTTGTTGTACAGTCATATATTTTTTCTTATTTCTCAAGTTTTTCCTTCAGATATTCCACCAGCTCCTCGATCTTCACCCGCTCCTGCTTCATCGAATCGCGGTCGCGCACAGTCACCGCTTTGTCTTCGAGGGTTTCAAAGTCAACCGTCACGCAATACGGCGTTCCGATTTCATCCTGCCGGCGATAGCGTTTTCCAATGGACTGCGTTTCGTCATATTCTGTCATAAAATTCATTTTCAATGTGTTCCAAATATCTTTGGCGGGTTTTGTCAGCTCTTCTTTTTTGGAAAGCGGCAAAACTGCGACTTTGACAGGAGCGAGTCTTTTGTCAAATTTCAGCACAACCCTCACTTCATCGCCCACTTTTTCTTCATTGTACGCCTGATCGATAAACATCAGAACATGGCGGCTAAGTCCGGCTGAAGTCTCCATGATATGAGGAATGAATTTTTCTCCGGCCTTCTCATCGAAATAATTGAGATCAACTCCTGAAAACTTGGAATGCTGTGACAAATCCCAGTCTCCTCGGGCATGAATTCCTTCGACTTCCTTGAATCCGCCCAAAGATTTGAAATCAAATTCGATATCATACGCTTCCGAGGCATAATGCGCCAGCTTTTCGTGCTTATACCAGCGGATCTCATCCGCTTTTATCCCGTATTCCAGATACCAATCCCAGCGAACTTGTTTCCACATATCATATTTTTCTTTCATAACATCGGGATGCAAAAAATATTGCATTTCCATCTGTTCGAATTCGCGAGTTCGGAAGATGAACTGCCGCGCGACAATTTCATTCCGGAAAGCCTTTCCGACTTGAGCAATTCCAAACGGCAATTTCACGTGCAAGGAATCCACGGTATTTTTATATTCCAAATAAATTCCTCCGCAAGTTTCCGGCCGCAAATAAACCGTATTTTCCTCCCTCAATTCCTCGGTCGGCGAACCGATGTTCGATTTCACCATCAAAGAAAAAATCTTGGCCGGCGTGAGATCAGTCGAACCGCAATTGGCGCACTTGAGCTTTCCATCTTTTCTCAATTTATCCAATTGGGCATTGAGCTCATCAAGAGGAGCTTTGTCCGCGTTGATCCCAAACTGTTCCAAGATGTGATCCGCTCTGAAGCGCGATTTGCATTTTTTGCAATCCACTTGCGGATCATTGAATCCGTCGACGTGTCCGGAAGCGACCCATGTTGTCGGATGCATGAATATAGCGCTGTCGAGCCCGACAACATCATCGCGAAATTGCACCATATGCTTCCACCAAGCATCGCGAATGTTGTTTTTCAGTAGAGTTCCGTAGTGGCCGTAATCATAAATTGCCTGCATCCCTCCGTATATTTCTGACGATGGAAACACAAACCCTCGCCGTTTGCAAAGCGACACGATTTTTTCCATCATGTTCTCTTTTTTTTCTTCTGCCATAGTATTTTTCTAAATTATTATATTAAACAAAAAAATTCGTCCTAAATATCCAAAGAATAGTCTTTGAGTATTCGGGACGAATTTCTGCAACCCGCGGTTCCACCCGAGTTCCTTGCTACTGGATGCAACAAGGCTCTTTCGCTTATTGAATTTTTATAACTTGAGGCTGCCAACCCTCACAGATTGTATAGTAATCAATTCCCGGCTTTCTGTCAATATCTGCTACTTTTGTCCCTTGCGATCGAACATAGTCAAAAGAACTTCACATTGATTGGCCGCCGCCCGCAAAAAAACTTCAATATTCGGTTCGATATTCGATCCATCCGGAAAGATCAAAAAAACTCTGCTGGAGGACAATTCTGATCCGAACGAACCGAACACATGAAATCCCTCTTTTTTTCCCATATTTTTATCATTCCCCCATTTTACAATATCTTTGTTGCCTATCTTGATGCCCGCCACATTGCTACTGGGATCGGTTTCTGCCGAATATGCCCAATATTCTTTGACGGTTTGAATCGTTTTCACGTCCAGAACTCGAAGCGTCACCCATTTTTTTCCGCTCAAAGACAATACTATTGTGAGAATTTCATTTATATATTTTTCCGCTTCCTTGCGGCTCGATGGCGCTTTGAGTTTTTGCAAAAATGATTTGATCAGTGAAACTTGAACGTTCACTTTCCCGAGATACGCGAACGCTTCAAGCAACTCCTTCTCTCTTCTTTGATATTCTCCTTCCAGTTTTTGGATTTCTTTTTCCCGATTTTCCACCGCTTTTTCATAGAGAAGAAATATCCGCCAGCCGATGAAAATTTGGAAAAAAAGCAAAATTGACTCCAGAATTTCTTCGGAAAAGATGGAAAAGCCTCTCCGCGTCAAAAACGGAGTGAAGATTATGGAAATTACCAGCAAAAAAAATGCGAATAAAAAAAGATTTTTCAGCTTTTCAATTCGTGATGCCATAAGTTGTGTTTATTTCCTCTTTTTCCGCTTTTTCAGGCAATAGATAATACGAAGTTTCTCTTTGGCTAATTTCAAAAAAGGCCCCTCTCGAGGCCTTCCGGCTTATTTCACTTGAATGAGAGATATGAGAAGAAAAAAGACTGAAACGACCAGAAAGGTCATCAGCACGACCAATAATATCCCAAAACGGACATGCTCATTTTGTTTTTTGCCGGAACTCTTTTTTGTCCCTTTCGCCGAGATTTTTGTTGTTTTTGTTTTTTTGTTTTTTGCGGCCATTTTTATTTTTTTTAGTTTTAGAAAACTCTGTTTTTATTATACCAAATAATATTTATGCAAGCAACACTCCTCTGCAAACACGAATTTTATGTCCGCAAGGACTTCATCAGATCCAGATAAAATTTGAGATTATGAATCGTTGCCAACCGTCCCGCGAGCGGCTCGCCGACCGCGAAAAGGTGGCGCAGATAGGCTCGGGTATATTTCTGGCAGGTATAGCAATCGCAATTTTTGTCGATCGGCTTCAGATCTTTTTTGAATTTTGCGTTGGTTATGTTGATATTTTCATAAAAATTCTTCCCGCCCGCATCGCTACGCCCGCCAGAAGCGCTGCATCCGCTGCGGGCTGGCAAAGCGAGCTTTGCTCGCGAAGCGTTGCGGGCAGGCCAAACAAACAACGACCCATGCCGGGCGTTTCGCGTCGGAATGACGCAATCGAACATGTCGATGCCGTGGCTGACGGCAAAAACAATTTCTTCCGGCCGGCCAAGTCCCATCAAATATCGCGGTTTGTCCCCCGGGAGCATCGGCAAAACCCATTCCAAGATTTTCTTCATTTTTTCGCGCGGCTCCCCGACCGCCACCCCGCCAATCGCGTAGCCGTCAAAGTTGAGCGCCAATAACTGCCTTGTTGATTCAACTCTCAAGTCCTTATATATGCTTCCTTGTATGATGCCAAATAGCAACGGGCGCTTTATTTTAAAGCTTGGCTTTGAGGAATTCCGAGAGCTCGGCTCTCGGAAGGGAAAAGCCGAGCTTTTATGAAAATTTTTATCAAAATACTCTTTGCATCTTTTTGCCCACCTAGTAGTTCTTTCTAGCGACTGAAGGGCGTACTTCCGCGAACACGGATACGGCGGACACTCATCGAGAACCATGATAATGTCGCTTCCGAGCGCGAGCTGGATCTCAATCGATTTTTCCGGCGTCATAAAATGTTTTTTTCCGTCAACCGGATCCCGAAACTCAACTCCTTTTTCAGACAATTTAACTTTCCCCAAATTATCCCGATTTCCCTTGTTTCCCCGATCTCCCAAAGAAAAAACCTGATACCCGCCCGAATCCGTCAGGATGGGCCCGTTCCAGTTCATGAACTTTTGCAGCCCGCCCGCTTTTTTAATAACATCAATCCCTGGTCGCAACCACAAATGATACGTGTTCCCGAGAATCACCTCCGCCCCAAGCTCGCGCAATTCCTCCGAACTCAATTGTTTCACCGCCCCCTTCGTCGCAATCGGCAAAAAAAACGGCGTATTCACCGCCCCATGCATAGTTTCAAGTTTTCCGATTCGTCTTTTTTCAGCCTGCCTTACAATTTTAAACATCAAGAAAATTTGTGTTACATGTTACATGCATCGCGCAATATGGCTACGGCGTCACTTTCCCCGTATCTCCCACGCCCAAATCTTCCGTGAGATTCGTGTTCTTCTCTCCAAGTTTTGCTTCAAGCGGCTGGCCAGTGAAAGTATCCTTGGCGGAAAAAACCGTTTTGGAAAGAAGCGGCGCGAAATCTCCAATCTGATTTTCAGAAGGCGTGATCCCGATTTGGAAAATGAGTTCTTTCGGATTAGTTATGATTCCCGTTCCGGCCGGCAAATTTCCAATATTCCAAACGAGCTCGTTTGACCTATCGCTGAAATTCACGCTCGCGTCCCGGGGAAGAAAATTGTTCTCCCATTTCGCTCCCGGAGCGAGTGTCATCACCATTTTCGCGTCCGTCACGTCATTTGAAACATTGGCAGCCTTCATATGAAGCGTGAATGTGGTTTTTTGCCCCACCTTGAGCGGCAACAAACCGGAATTCACAATGTCCGCGTCGTTATAGAATCCTTCGACGCCCGCAATCAGCTTTGAATTCAATTTTGCCTCCACGGCGTTGCTCGCCACAACTTTATTTGATCCTTCAACTGTCGGAATATCCGGACTATCCATCCGAGCAATCGCCGAAAACGAAAACTTTTTGTCATTCGGACCTGAAACCGGAATAATATCCTTCACCGGAATGGAAAAACTGATCTCGCCTTGGGCGTTCGGAGCAAGGGTTTTGAATTCCGGGACTTCGGAAGATCTCCACGTAAGAATTTTCTTTTCCGAATCGATCTGTCCCTTGGAGTTTCGCATATCGATCCGAGCGTAATCCAAAATCGGACTCGACGCTTCAACTGTGAGAATCACATCCCGAAGACCGATCGAACCCGCATTTTTGTAGTTGATCTTGAAAAGCAGCGACTCGCCCGCGTTCACAAAGACATTTTCTTTTTTGTCATTTATCGTTTCGCTCAAAACAACCGGAGAGCCGATGATATTCGTCCGACTTTCCGCTTCTCCATATGAAATAAATTGATTGTCAGCCCCAATTTCTCCTACATAAAATTTCAGCGTTTTTTCCTCGCCCATCGTTCCGTTTATGACCCCGTTGACTTTGACTTGCCCGGTTTGTCCGGCTTCCAGAGCGCCCACATACCAAATATTTTTTCCTTGCGCAGGCAACGGGTCGGAATTCGAGAAGGAAAATCCATCCGGAAAATCCGCTTTTATCTTAAGATCGTTGAAGGCCTCTTGTCCGGTATTTTTATAAACAACAGTATATGAAACGGCATTTCCCGCCGCTGCGTTTTGCGAACCGCTCGTCTCAAGCTGGATGGGACTTGAAGATATGAATACGCTTGAGCCCGCTTTCGCGACAAAGGTTGAGTTGAAAGTGGATGGCTTGTATTCAATCTTGGCTTCTATATACACCAACGCGTCCTGGGGGCCGAAAAATTTTCCCTGAAGCTCCACTTTCCCGCCGCTTTTTGCCGCAATATCCCCGATATTGAACTTGCTCGCGCTCGGTCCCTCCGATTCAAATTGGAGATTTCCGGACGGCTTGAAATTTTCCGAATAGCTCACATAGAGCACCGCGTTTTTGAGAGAGGCGCGATTGAGATTTTGATAGCTTATTTCAAAACTGGCAGTATCCCCGCTTTTCACTTTTTCCGGGCCAGTTATGGCAACCGACACCTGATCTTCCGAAAAAGCGCTTTTGCGAATGTATAAAGCCAGCCAAACGATGCCAAAAACGACCGCAACTGCCGCAAAAATGATGGCTATTTTTTTGATAAGCTGATTTCTTTTTCCCTTTTTCACTTCTTGCTCTTGAACCCAAATTTCCTTTTTTTTCTCAAGATCCTCCTCTAGGGACGACGCGGCAAAAGGATTCTCATCTGAAATATGAGGATTCAATGATCTTGATTGAACCGGCCCGCCCGCATCGCTACGCCCGCCTGCAGCGTTATGCGCAGCATTTCGGGCAGGCGAAGCGTTGCTGGCGGGGACACCTGAACCCGGATCTTCCTCTCTTTGGTATATTTTTCTTTCTGTTTCTTTGAGAGACATATTATGAGAAATTATACACTAAAAGTTGTATTTCTCAAACTCCCGCCTGATTCTCCCCAATCCCTTCAGCTCCGCCCCGCCGATTTTCACTTTGAGAATTTTTCCAAGCGGATTGGCCAGGAATATCCGAAGAAGCTTGATTTGATCGGCTGATATTCGCGCGAGAGAGGACTCTCCGGCAAAACATTTTCCGCAAACAACCCCGCCTCTCGTTGCGGAAAAAAAATTTTCCGCCTTTTCTTCGAGAGTCGCCTCGCACTTCGCGCACCTCATCGTCTCGGGACGATGTCCGAGCGCGTCAAACAGCTTCCACCAAAAAGCTTCGAGCAAAATTTCCGCCCTATCCTCAAAATCCGCATTATCCGTCGTCTCCAAGAATCCGCTTAGAAGTTCGAAAACTTTTTCGTCTTTTTCTTCCTCGGAAAAATGGCGCGTGAAGAATTTGAATATTTTCAAAACCGAAACCAGTTTTTCAAAGTTATTTTTGATATTTTCGAAATTATCAAGGGCAATCGCACTCGCAATCTGGCCCATTCCGCGCGCTTTGGCGACATATATTTCCGAAAGCGTCCCCGGCTCCAAATGTCCGGCCAGTTTCGCGGCCGGCTTTCGCACGCCTCTTCCAATCGCTTTCACCACCCCGATTTCCCTTGTATAAAGGACGTATAGCCGGTCAAATTCTCCGACATCATGGGAGGACAAAATTATCGCCGTATATTTTTGCATATATTGATTATACAAAAAGAAAGGCCGCAGGGGAAATTTCCACCCTGCGGCTCAAATAATTTGATATTTATGGATTCCCTGTCTACCGTCCCCTGTAAACAGATTTCATAATAATGCCTGTTATCAAAGAAAATATTATACCCGCCCAAAAACCGCAGCCAATCCGTCCAAATTCAAGGAACGTGCAGTCTTTCGGAAAGTATAACCAGAAGGCGATGAACGTGACCCAAAAAACCACGAAAGACAGAATGGTCGCAATGTATTTTTCCCGTTTTAGTACATTAGGCACGATCTATTCCTCCTCGGCAATGCCCCTTATCCGATGACATGCTCCCATCCAAACTGGCGAATCTTTGGTTCTTCTTCTGTTTTCTCCGGCGGTTCCGGACAGTGCCGCCGGCACCAAAAATAGATGGTTATTTTTCTCTGATACTTCCATGTCGCCACAAAAAAAACCAGAAACGCGATCAGCGAAAATATCATAGAGCTTTGATAATCCAGTGAATACCGATTGAGAAATTCAAAGGAAAACACTTGACGCAAATAGCCGATCAGAGACAGTCCCAAGACAATTCCGAGCGTTGGGAAAATAAAGCAATAAGCGTTGTGCAATTCATTTTCGCATCGGAGATGGCACTTGTTCCCAAGGGGCAAAGGCCACGCGAACAAAGGTTCTGCGAATATTTTTTTCCACATCGTGTATGCTCCTTTTATTTTCAAAGATCACCCCGCGTTGCGGAGCCGAATTTATATGAAAAAAATAAATTCCCAAAAATATATTTCATTTCTTCTATTTTATTTCTTCTATCTTTTTAAGCCACACTTTCACCGGCTCGCGCTCGAGCTCCACGAGTTCCGAAATATCCGCTTCGGCATCCTCGCCTTCCGACAATTCTTCGGCCAGCGTTTCTTTCGCGATCAAATCACCGAATTTTTCAAAAATTTCATTTCCTCCCTGATAGCAAAGAGTTATCCGATTGTCAACTTGAAAACCCGCTTTCTTGCGCAATTCCTGGATGCGGCGAACAAGTTCGCGCGCTTCGCCTTCAAGCCGCAACTCATCCGTGATCTTTGTGTCCAGCCCCGCTTCCCAATTTATTTCCTCTTCTCGCACAAAACCGGGCTCTTCCATGATCCCGCCGGCAAAGCTGACTTTTTTCACATTGACTTCTTCTTTGATGAGCTCGGCCAAATCTCCCCCGACATCTTCATTGATCTTGAGCTCCGCCAAAGGCTGGCGCACCTTGATCCCGACTTTGGCGCGCGCCGCAAGACCCAATTTCACGAACCGTCTTGTGAGCTGCATTTTTTCATTCAAATCATCGTCGATCAGCTTTTCATCAGCCATCGGAAAATCCGCCAAGTGAACAGACAGCGGCTCGCCGGAGCCTTGGCGGAGGCGGCTTCCCTCCATTAGATTTTTGTATATCTCTTCCGCGACAAAAGGCGTGAACGGCGCCATCAATTTTGAAAGCTCGATCAAAACGTGATGCAAAGTTTCATAGGCTTGATTTTTGTCGCCATCATTTTCCGATTTCCAAAAACGCTTGCGGCTGCGGCGGACATACCAGTTGGAAAGATTATCAATGAAAACCGGAAACAATCTCGCTGCTCGGTTGAGTTCGTAGCTTTCCATATGTGAATTGACGTTTTTGATCAAGCTGTTCAGTTCGGAGATCATCCACTTGTCGAGCAAATTTTCCGGTTGCACTGAAGATTTCGGCTCAAACTTGTCGATATTGGCATAGAGCACGAAAAAAGAATACGTATTCCAAAGCATGCGCAACATTCCACCAAAAATATCTTTCAGATCCTCGTCATTAAAACTTAAATTTTCTCCATCCATAAGAGGCGACTGCATTAGATAAAATCGGAAGGCATCGGCACCGTAGCGATTGATTAGAATATTCGGGTCAGTGAAATTCCCAAGTGACTTTGACATTTTCTTCCCGTCATTTCCGGCGATAGTTCCGGTTGTAACGGAATTCAAAAAACTCGGTTTTCCGAAAAGTCCCACCGCAAGAACGTGTAGCGTATAAAACCATCCTCGAGTTTGAGCAATGTACTCGGAAATGAACTGCGCCGGAAATCTTTTTTCGAATTCTTCCTTATTTTCAAAAGGATAATGAAATTCAGCAAACGGCATCGAACCTGATTCGACCCAACAATCAAAAACATCGGGAATTCTTTTCATCTTCCCGTCACATTTCTCGCATCCGAATACGACTTCGTCGATAGCCGGTCGGTGATAATCTTCCAACTTAATGCCTGATAGCTCTTCCAGCTCCTTGTACGATCCTAAGATTTTAACCTCTTTGCATTTTTCGCATTCCCAAATCGGCATGGGAGTCCCCCAAAAACGAGAACGGGAAACATTCCAATCAGGAGCCGTTTCGAGGCCATTTTTGAATCTCCCCTCTTTGAGATGCGCGGGATGCCAGCTTATTTTTTCATTTTCAGCTATCAATTTTTCCTTGAGATCGGAAACTTTGATGAACCATGCCGGTTGAGCCTTGTATATGAGTTTTGTATGACAGCGATAGCAAAATGGATAAGAATGAGTGACATTTTCTTTTTTGAAAACAAATCCCTGGTCGGCAATATGCTTTAATATTTTGAAATTCGCTTCCCAGACATTTTCACCGGCCCAATCGCCATCCTTGAATTTTCCTTCTTCATCGACATTTTCAATGATCGGCAAATCGTTTTCTTTTCGCGTTCGAAAGTCATCTTCTCCAAAAGCCGGCGCAATATGAACAATTCCGGTTCCATCTTCAAGACTCACGAAGTCGCCAGACACAACTCTGTATCCTTTTTCAATTTCATGAGGAAAAATTGGTTGATAACCAAGACCGACCAGATCTTTTCCTGCCATTTCTTTTTCTATTTCATAATCCCCTTGAATAATCTCCAGTCGTTCTTTAGCAAGAATATATTTTTCTTCATTTTGCTTTACCAGCACATAAGTTGCGTTTGAATTGACCGCAATCGCGACATTTCCAGGCAAAGTCCAAGGCGTTGTTGTCCAAACAAGAAAAAAAGTATCTGGATATTCTTCACTTTTCACTTTTAACTTGAAATACACAGAGGCGTCCTGAACATCCCGATAACTCGAATCCATCGCGATTTCAAAGTTGGAAAGCGGCGTGGCACAACGCGGACAGTATAGAGAAATTCTGGAATCTTTATACACCAGCTCTTTATTGTATAATTCTTTGAATCCCCACCAGACTGATTCCATATAACTGTTATCCATAGTCTTGTAAGAATTGTCAAAATCAACCCAGCGCCCGATTCGTCGAATGGTTTTTTTCCATTCATCAGCAAATTGAAGAACTGTTTTCTTGGCTTCACTGTTAAACTTGCCGATATTTTTTTCAATATCTTTTTTCCCTTCGTATCCGAATTTTTTCTCGACAATATTTTCGATGGGCAGTCCGTGTGTATCCCACCCCCATCGGCGAGGCACATTATATCCCTTCATCGTCCAATATCGCGGCACGACATCCTTTGATGTCGATGACAAAAGATGCCCATGATGAGGCAATCCGGTTGCGAACGGCGGGCCGTCATAAAAAGAATAGAGCTCCGCGTCTTTGCGGTTCTCCATTGATTTTTCAAATATCTTGTTCTCTTCCCAGAACTTGAGGACCCGCTCCTCCATCTTTGGGAGAGATTGTTTTGGATCGACCGGCTTAAACATTTTTATATACTCCTAAGGTTTCTTTCGCGCACTTGGACCAGCTGAATTTTTTGGCTTGCTTCACGCCAGAGGCGGACAAGCTCTTCCTCAATTCTGGATTACCGGCTAATTCCGCCATACCTTTCGCGATTCCTTCCGTATCGTGCGGATCGACGAAATAGGCGGCATCGCCCGCAATTTCCGGAATGGAAGAAACTTTTGAAACAAGGCACGGCGCGCCGCAAGCCATCGCTTCGACAATCGTCTGGCCGAAACCCTCGTACAGAGACGGCATCACAAAAAATTCCGCGCCTGCATAGAGCGGTTTCAATTCGTCCCCGCCGACATATCCGGTGAAAACAACGTCGTCCTCGATTCCCAAATCTTCGGCTTGCCGAAAATATGCTTCCATGAGCCAGCCTCTTTTTCCCGCCACGACGAGCTGATAGTCAAGACTATTTTTGAAATTTTTCTTGAAGCGCGCGAAAGCGTCGAGCACCCGGCTCAAATTTTTGCGCGGCTCAAGCGTCCCGAGAAACAAAATATATTTTCCCAAAATGCCATATCCCTTTTTCACGTCGTCTTTTGAATATTCCTCTTGCTCGAAAAATCGACTGTCGATACCGTTGTATATCGTCGATATTTTTTCCGTCGGATATCCCAAAAATTCGCGCGCGTCATTTTTGGTCGATTCGGAGACAGTGATGATGCGGTCCGATTTTTTGGCGGCAAATGAATAAAGAGTTTTCAGCTTGGCGTTGGATAATTTTGGAAACAGTTCCGGCACGCGGTACGGCGCAAAGTCATAGAACGTGGTCACGATTTTTCCGCGATAGGTCGCCGGCACGCGAAAGAGCGGCGAAGTAGTGTGCAAAACATCCATATATTCGCGTGCGAAAGTCGCCATCCCGAGAATTTCGCTATAGGCCGCCGGCATATATTTTTTGTAGTCGGAAAAAGGAAAAAATTTGATCTTCACGTTCGGTTGGGTGAAGCGCTTCACGTCAATGTCCCGCACTTTGAAGTCAAAAAACAATATATATTGGTTTTCCTTGTCCATTTCAAGCAGATTTTTGACCAATTGCCAGACATAATTCGCCACGCCCGTAGGCGCTATTTTTTCCGGATTCAAGATGGCTCTCGCATCGATTCCAATACGCATAAAATTTGGATTTAGCTAATCACAATATATCTTTTTTGGGTATAAAAAGCAAGCGAGCGAAAATTTTCATAACCAAAAAACCCTTTCGGGCTTTTGCTATTATTTCAACTATCCTAAGTTAGAGAAGTTCGATAAAATCCACCAAATCAATTTCCGCGTCCCGAAGCAATTTTCGGAGAAGTCCTTTTCCTAATATTTTGTGATCCGGAACGGTAAGCGGCCTTTTTTCGCGATGTTGCAAACGGATATGGCTACCTTTTTGCCTCGAAATAGAATAACCTATTTTGCAGAAAGCTTTGATCGCCGCTTTTCCTGATATTTGCGGAATTTTTGGCACGGAAAAAAATTACAAAGTTATGGCATGCAGACTCAATTCCGTCGGATTATAGTTCTCGGCGATTTCCTGATTTTCTTTTTCTTTGAGACAGATTTTGATCACCTCGCGGATATTTTCGAGCGCTTCGTCGAGGCTTTTTCCTTGCGAATAGCACCCCTGAAAAAGAGTGCATTCGACAACATAAAAACCATCCTCGTCTTTTTCGACGATGACCGGAAATTGCCTGTTTTTGATTTTAGCGGAAAATGTCTTTTTCATGGTCATAGTATACTGTTTTACGCCGTCTGTGTCAACAAAATTTCCCGAAATAGTCAACTAAATTCAAAAATGATATAATCCTTATATGAAAACAAAAAATGCTACCGGATATTTTTTCTTTATTTTAATCATACTCCTTGCGCTCGTTTTTTCTTTGGGCGCTTTTTTGTCTTCGAATACTGCCAGTGCTGCAACGCCGAAAAATTATATCGAACACGAAGTGGTCGCGAAAATTGCGCCGGATGCGGATACGAGCGTGATTGCCGCGAAATATAATCTTGATATAGAGCTTCTCAAAACAAGTTCTGACGGAAATTTGTATATTTTAAAAAGCGCGAACAGTCTCACGACGAAAAAAATAATCAAAGCTCTGCAAAAAAATCCACAAATAATTTCCGTCCAGCCGAATTTCAAATACGCGCCGCTCCGCGTCGCGAATGATTCTTTGTTCTCCCGAGAGTGGCCGCTCGCCGACACAAGCGCTTCCGCCGGCGGAGTTTCCGCTTCGTCCGCCTGGGATCTCGAAACAAAAAACAAAAACAAAATTCCGATCGCCATCATTGATACGGGAATCAGCTACAATCAGCCGGAATTGAAAGCGATGATCACAGGCGGAAGAGCCAAAGGAAAAAATTTGAACAGCCCGAAAAAGAAGCCGACTGACAGCGACGGACACGGGACATTTCTCGCCGGCATCATCGCCGCCAAAACAAACAACAAAAAAGGAATGTCCGGCGCCAGTTTTTTCGGCAATTTGAAAATAATGCCCCTCAAATTCGACTTTACGACCGACCAGGCGATTTCCGCGATCAACTATGCCGCGTCGCGCAACGTCCCGATCATCAATGCGAGCTGGGGAGCCTATGGCGAGGAAGGAATTGATCCATTTTTAAAAGAAGCGATTGCAAGCTACCCCGGAGTTTTCGTCACGGCCGCGGGAAACGGCGATCCGGATACTTTTCTTGGCTACGATCACGACGGCGCGGATCCGAGCAAAAAAATGTACCCTTGCGATTTTGAACTGGCGAATATCATCTGCGTGGCAGCATCCGGAAAAGACGGCGCGCTCACCCAATATTCCGACTACGGCGCCACTTCCGTTGATGTCGCCGCTCCCGGCGGAACGGACAATGACCCGATCATCGGGCTTGATCTCAAAAAAAACAAATATACCGAGGCCGAAGGATCTTCGCTTTCGGTCGCGTATGTGAGCGCCGAAGCGGGGCTCATCATGTCGAAAAAACCCAATCTTTCTGCCGCACAGATTATTGAAATAATAAAAAACTCGATCGACCTCGAACCGAGCCTCACTGGTAAAACCGTCACCGGCGGAAAAGTGAATTTTCAGAAAGCTTTGCAAATGGCAGCGGGCTATTGAAAAAAAATAATGAATATTTTAATGCTTTGCTAAATACGTAATTAATTACGTATTTTTTTATTTAAGCGCAGGAGTAGGGTTGTACCCTGCTCCTCATGTTTTAACTCTCCCAAATCTTATCAACGTTAATTTCACAAGCCAAATTGGCCGAAGACCAATACCAATGGTCAGCTTGAGCGACATAATTTTTGCGAACCGGATTAGCATGGATATATTCCATTTTTTGATAGAGAAACTTTTCGGTTTCAACTAGTTTCGGCATGTTCGTTTTTGCCCAGAATTCATATTTTCCGTTTTCATCTGAAAATAATTTCAAAATATTGGGCTCTGTTTTAAGAATATCCTTATGTAATTTCTTCGACGTGTATCTTTTGAAATCTCGAATAAATCCGGCAACATCCGGAGAAGAAACTATAAGATGAATATGATTAAGCATGAAAACAAATCCGTATAATTTCAATCCTTTATTGTTTTGACAGTATTTCAACGAATCGGTCAGAATATTCCAACGATAATGCCGATCGAAAAGATAATACCATTTTTTATGGTTAGAGTGAGGAAATAAATTTTGTCGTTGAGCTCTTTTGATACGCGAGAAGATGGCATGGATAAATTATATCACAAAAGGTGCAGGAGCAGAGTTGCACTCTGCTTCACATGTTTCTCACTTCACTCTTCCTAAAACAAAAGGAGTAAGGTACAACCTTGCTCCTGCAATAAAAAATATGGGACGCAAGTATGCGTCCCGATTACGAACCTGAAAATTATTTTTTGATCCATGCGAACAGACTCGAGAGAAATAAGATAAGTCTGTTTTTTTTGCGGGAAAAAATGGACAGGAAGGCTTCTGGCTTCTTTTCCGACAAGAGTGAAGAAATTGAAATGAAGGTGCGGATCAGTCATGCAGCCCGAAAGTCCGGTACGCGCAAGCAAATCTCCAGTCCGCACAATATCTCTCGCTTTTACTTTCGCACTGCCCTTTCCAAGGTGGATGTACTCGGCAAATGTCCCATCTTGATGGTCAACAACTATCAGATTTGCATTTGCGACCATTGAGATGCAACTTCCGAAGTCTTCGGAATCATCTTTCGCCAAAAAAACTTTTCCTCCTTTTGCGCAAAGAACCGCTGTTCCGACCGGAACCAAAAAATCAGTGGCGTAATAGCTCTCGCGAAAATTTTCATGAGCATACTCGCCGTCGGGTTGGATGATTTTTATTTGGACTCCCCTTTGAAACGGATACGCGCAGCTTGACATTAGATCCCCCTTTTTCTTTTACGCTTCCATAGATTGCGAAGCGCTTCTTTTTTAAAAAAGCCCAATATCTATCGCCATAAGACCAATGCCACCATTCGGCAGGATAGTTCACGAAACCCGCCCTTGTCAAGGCGTCAATTAATATTTTTCGATTAGATTTGGCTTCTTTCGATACTTCTGCATCAGTAAAACAGGAATCATCATAAACATCACCATAAACATCTTTGAAATTCGTACCCATAACCAGTTCTTTTCCTTTTTTTGCCACTAAAGTCAAGTCAATCGCTCCGCCAGTAGAATGAGGCGGAGTATTTTCCCAGGGCGCAACGAAGACAGCCGTTTCGCGGAATAATCTTTCCTCGTTCCATTTTGGATTTTGTTTTTTCAAATAAGCCATTCTTTCTTTGAATATTTTCTTTTGAATTGAAACCGGGCGATAGCCTTCCAAAATCTTGAACTTTATTCCATCGGGCAGACATGATTGGGCTTTGCATAATTTTTCCGTGACGGTCTTTCGGGCAAAAGAGCTGGCGGCGGAATGTATTTGCGGACATTCTTTTCCTGTCGCGACACGGACATTCTTGCACCTTTTTTTGATATCAAGCAGCTCTTCTCCGCATTCTTGGATTGAGACTTTCAAAATTTCAGGAGCATTGATTTTATAAAAATTTTTCATTGATTTTTAAATATCGAGCCGCAGGAGCAGAGTTGCACGCTGCTTCGCATATTTCTAAACAAAAGGAGCAAGGTACAACCTTGCTCCTGCCTATTTTCTAATTTAGCACTTCTTCCGTCACGCGGTTTTTGCAGACTTTCAAGAGTTTCGCGTCGCTGATTTTGTCGCAAACGGCAAAATCTTTTTTTGAAACAGCGAGATCCCGCCAGCAGCCGTCTTTTTCAAGACCCGCGAGATTTTCACATTGGCTTGCGGAATCTTTCGGCGCCACCGGCCGGTCTCCGCAAGCTTCCTGGCAATATTTGAGGCCGTCGGGAATATCCTTGAAACGCGCGCAGTCATTCGCGCAATCCGCGTTTTCGAAAACCGGCTGGCCATTTTCCACCGCGGGAGCAGTGCTTTCCGGAGTATTGTTTTCTTGATTTATATTCTCCGTACCATCGGCTGATTGGTTGATTTGATCTTGCGTTTCGCTGTTTTTTGTTTCAATATTTTTTGTCGGAGCAAAATAGCGATTTTTCACCGCGCCATAGCCAAAATACAAAACAGCCGCCGCCGCGATGACATATATTGCCATGAGAATTATTTTTGATTTTTTCATCCCGTTAGAGATTATCAGTAAAAAATAAAAAATTATGCAACTTATTCTACTCTACAATATTCAAATAAATATATTTTAATCATTCGCATCTCTAACGGGATTCATAACTCTAGTAGATATTAGTTATATCGATTCCCGTATAATAATATTTCAATATTTTTTCCCAGTCCCATTTGTATTTTTCGTCAGGATCGGCCAGTTTCAGCGACCCATGCGCGCTGAGCCCAACCATATGATTTCCCGCATCCTCAAGAGCCTTTGTGCTCATTGAAGAATTCTTTCCATACGGATCTTCAACCGATTTGCACCATGGATATTCGCTTGAACCCCATCGATCTTTCCAGCTTCGCGTTTTTCCATCCGTCCAAGAGCTATAGGGAGTGATCGCGATTTCCCCCTTGTATTTCACGATCTTGCCGCGAGTATCATCGGCCGCCACTTTGATTCGAGGATAGCTCACTTCATGATCATAGCCATAATAAATTTGGTTTCCCGAAGTGGCTGTCAACTTGAACCCCTGATTTTTGTATTTGTTGGCGTAGGTTATATACCAGTATCCATAGGTGCGAAAAGCGGTTGTCATAACCCGATTGTGGTCAGTCGGTCCCGTGCCGGTGATTTCTCCCATCCCCCAAACATATTGCTCGAGCGGCAAAGTGTTGATTGCCCAAATTCGATCCGCGTCCGATCCGCTGCCGTCATAGTATCGCAATTTCATTTTTCCGCGATATTGGTCATAGTTCGTGTTCGGCTTGTTGATGTCAAAAATCATATCGCTATTGTTCCCGTCTGCCGCGTCGAAGCTGACTTCTTTGGCAACAACGGCATCGGCGATTGATCCGGATACTTTCATATTTTCGCTCGAAGCATAGTTCACTTTCGTTTCCGTCGCGGCCGGAACGCTCGCCAAGACAGTTCCGTCTTTGTTTCGGATATTGTAGTCCTTGTTCGCGTGAATGCGAAACGGGCTATTTTTGAGATTGCTTTTTGTGTATTCAATGAGCCCCACGGTGATGTCCTGACCAAACGAACTGGCCTGAACCGTACTTGCCGTCTGCGCCGTGGTGCTACCCGTTTTTTTCCACGCCTTCATCACTTTGTTGCATTCTTTGCGGCTGATTTTTGGAAGATATTTTTGCCAGAGCGATTGGTCGATGCCCGCCTTCACAAGTTTTGTCTGCCATTTGGTGACTTTCGATTTCCCGGCTTCGGCGATATTTTGCGAAACAAAAAAGCCCCCGCTCGTCGATACGAAGACCGCGATGAAGAGGCATATATATGCAATTTTTCTTATCTTTTCTTTTTGCATTGGCGTACATTGTATTCTAGCATATTTTTGAGGAAAAGTCCAATTTTCCCAACCCAAACAAGCTCTTCCTGCAGTTGTTGGGATTATTCTGGCTTATATAAAAGAAAAATATAGGTTATGGAGCAAGCGGGGTCAGCGGAACACAGGGGCGCTGGGTCATATCGATGGGCACATTGTCGACAGCAACGACATAGATATTCAAAGGGTTGAGAGTCGACTGTCCGTCGAAATATCCCCACAGACCGAGCGACATATTGGAAAGGTCGACGAGACCGGCTCCGCCAGAATGGCTGTCAGGAGCGGCCTCCGCCGCGAATGTTCCGCCGCGCGGAGGAAGATTCATTGAATTCACGGTTCCGGAAAAATAGTGTCCGGCTCCCGGCAGGCCGGGCGGGACGATTTGATAGGCCATCGTTCCCTGCCACACATCGTCCAAATATCCGCAGACCCACAAATTCGCCGTCGCGGACATCGGCACTCCGAGACTCGAATCGGAACCGGAAGATGAAATTTCATAACGAGCCACGCATTCATTCATCAGCCTGTTTATTTCTTCGACTTTTTCCGCGGGAGCCTGAAGATCCGCGGCGATGCGAAGCCTTTCTTTGAAATACAGCCGTCGAAGCGCGATTGGATCGTTCTGACACTTGTCACGAAGCCACTCAAGAGTCAAACAGTCATCCAAGGTTCTGGCCATGATAGACCCGGCCGGATAACCGGGGATGTCGGCCATCGCTTTGATCGCCGAAATGAATTCGGGCGTGCAAGTTCCGCCGGAAGCCTCGGCCGCGTTTTTGGCAAGGTCTTCCGCTTCGCTTTCGTCCGGATCATCAACCGTCGTTCCTCCGGTTTCATCAATCGGCGCGGTGGCTGAATCGCCGTCATCCGAATGGCTGGTCGGAGCGCCGCTCACTCCTCCGCCATATCCCGTTGAAATGATCACCGTCTTGTCGGAAAATCTTCCGGGACTTGTGCCGCCTCCGTCTGAACTGCCGCTTCCGGTATTTCGGTCGTCTCTGTTTGATCCCGTATTCCCGGTTGTCCCGCTGCCGCTTTGTCCGGACGGATTTCCCGAAGGCGTAGTCGTCATAGTATTGTTGTTGCCCAGAAGATCGGCCAAATGGCTAAGATCAGGCAATTCTCCGGAAGTTCCCGGAGGAGCGGTTGGAGGAGTTCCCGGCGGTGTGTCAGGAGGAGTTTCCGGGGGTGTGCCCGGCGGATTGGTCGTACCGCCGTCCGGATTCGTTCCCGGATCGGCTCCGGAAGAGCTGGGATCAGCCGGTTCAACAGGCGGATCTTCAGAAACGGTCATCGTCGAGCCGTCGCCCAGATTGGTATTCTCCGGACCGATGACGACGCCCGGATCGTCCGGATTGGGATAGCCAACAATCGGCGATTCGCTGATGGGAGTGAGCGTGATGTCCGTATCTTTTTCCAGGGCGCCCGGAGCGATCTTCAGGGTGAAATAGAGACCGCTCGCCGTCCGCACGGTGATTTGTCCCCCGTTTTTGGCAGAAATTCTTTTCGTGACGGTCTTGGACGGATCAATGAGGCTTGAAAGATTTTTTCCCGTGAGCGTACCTTTCGCGTTTTGCGTTTGCGTTGTTTTTGGAAGTGAAATATCCCCGCTGCGAAGATCCATGAAAAAAGAAAATATGAACGGCCACAGCCAAAAGAGAACAAGAGCGCCGATGAGAAGAAAAAACGCGATCGCAAAGATCGCCGCGACAAGACACCCGTTCTTTTTTTTCGGCTCGGACTGACCTGTTTGATTGGCAGCGTTAGCATTGTCCGGAAGCGCGGCCGCTTTCGTTTCAGTTTCAGTTTCAGTTTTTGCTTTTTTTTCTTTTTTCTTTGTCCCGTTAGCCATAATTTTTATTTTAGTTTTATAATCTTATAAAACAATTTCTACAAACCCGGGTCGCCGTATTTCGCGGTGTAGCAATCGCGGACGCTTTGCGAGACGGTGTTCCACCAATATTCAATGTCGCCGTTCGGAAAAGAACAGCTTTGAGTCGTCGCTTTGGGAGCGGTGGTTTTGGCCGGAGCCAGACTGCTTGAAGCGGAACCGCATTTGTCTTCAAGATACGGCGAGTTGGGAACAACCGTGGCCAAAAACCATTGTATGTCATAGAAATTGTCGTCATATCCGGGACCAAGCGCTTTGACCTCCATTCCCGAACCGCTTTCCGAAATCCACCATATCACCGTTGAATTGGGATTTGCAAAAGTCGACCAAAGGACGGTCACGCCGTTTCCCCAGTCAACCGCTTCTTTTTGAGTTTCCACTCCTTCGATTTTATTCGCTCTTTGCTCGGCGAAATCCTGCAGAGTCGTGCTTGCCGAAATTGGAACGGCTTCCGCCCAAACTTGAATTCTGTCTCCATACAGTATCCCCACATTCGTGTCGGAAGTGAGCCACTTGTTCGACCAGGCGCTGGGATAGTTGAAAGTGTAGCGATGCTTGCAGTTCCAAAAATATATGGAGTCATAGTCAAAATCAGGATCACGCACCGGCTTGGTTCCCGTTTCCCAATTCGTGCCAGAAGCGACTGGCGCTTCAAGTCCCGTAACTCCGGCGTTCGTTTCGTCGACATTTCAAACTTCAGTGCTGTCAACAATCGTTTGCATATCGCGGATCGCCTGCTGGGAAACGTCACTTGGAGGATCGCCATTGAAATGCGTCCAGACGAAAACATAATAGTTGTTGCGTCCGATCTCTTCACCCATCGGCAGACTCACGCCGTTGGCTCGCAACGCTTCGTCCCAGCTGTCTTTCACGCAAACCGTGATAACAAAGGGATTGAAATATCCGGGCATATCTGGAGACTCCCAACCCTCTTTTTGAGTCGTCGGCAAAAAGAAACTGACCCTTCCCACTTCAAAATCTCCGCCCAGAGATTCCGATTTCGCTTGGTAGTTTTTCCAGGACGCAGGCATCTTGAGGCGAAAACCGAAAGTATTGTTCACATATTCCGTTTCACTGCTTTGAGTCGCAAGAGGCTGTCCAATTTGATTTTGCGCCTGACTTTGCGTTTGCTGCTGAATTTTCTGGACGGATTTTTTTATATATTTTTTATAATACCACCACCCGCCGAAAACGAGTCCTGCCAGCATCAAGATCACGAGAAAAATCGCGCTCGCGACCAAAAACCCCATTCCAAATCCCCCGCCTTTTTTCGCCGGCGCCGCGGAAGTATTTTTCGTGTTTTTTGTTTCGTTCATCCCGTTAGACATATTTTTGTTTTAACAAATTAATTTTTAATCTCCGCAGACATCAAAAGCAGCTGTCTTGATGTCTAACGGGATAAATCTTTTTGTTTTTATTTCTTATTTTCTTGCGATAATTATACAATATTTTCCAAAAATCGGCGAGCGGTGATTCCTAACATTTAATGTTAGGAAAAAAGGCTGCCGTTTTGAGGCGGCAGCCTGGAGTTATTCACTTATCTCCTCTTTTCGATTTCGAAAAGAAGACGAAAGGGTTTTTGCGGCCGCTCATAGCCGAACGTCAAGTATTTTCCCGACAAAACGGAATACCGACAGGGCATAAGAATGGCGCCAAGATCGTGCGATACTCCTTTTTCGCCACGGCTCGCAAAGATCGGCCATCTCTTTTTCCAAAATAGGTGCTCATCGGCTTCATGCAGACCGATATATTGATAGCCTATATCTTTGGGCACCCGCAGCTGCCAGGACGCGATTCTTTTTTGCAAATTCCTCGGAAAACGCGAGAGCACTTCTGTTCTTTCTCCTTTTACCGCGTAGAGAAAACTGCTTCCAAATTCACTGGTTTTGAAGTGACGCTCTTGGTTTTCTTTCCAGTCAAGTTCGAATACGGAATCATTTCTGTCAAAACCGCACGCGTCGCCCACAAATTGCCGACTGTCAATAAAATGTTTCCGTATTGCCAATTCCCCAAGATGCGGCCAGAAATTCGTCACAACATCAACCAGATAAGCCGACCTTATGCAATCTGCAGCCCGAGAACGATCAAGTTCTTTTTCTCTTGGTGTCGCAGCTTCAGTCCAGAAGCGGACATACTTCTTGAGGCTCGGGAAAAGATCGAAGATTTTGGGAATGGAGGGACGAATTCTCTCGACCCACTGCCGCGATATTTGCTGCGGATTGACAAAGACGCTCAGCTCATCGAAAAAACCATACGGCATCATCGCCCGAAGCAGGAAAATGGTTTTTTTCGGATCGAGCATCAGCAGTGTGACAGGCGTTGTTTCTTTGTCGATCGGTTCTTCGCCCGGCAAGAGATACTTCGAAATTCTCAACGCCCGCAAAACTTCTTCCATAAATTCGGTTTCTCCCTGCCTTTTCAGCTGCATAATTTTGTTGCCGAGCGCCAAAAGGTCGCCGGAGAAAAAATTCAGGCGCCGAAATTGGCTGGGAGATTCGCAGAAATAGGACGACTCCTTGTCTCCGAAAATTTCTTCGAGAAAACGGACAAAGACTCCGAGCTGTCCTCGATGCTGTTGAAAAATTCCAAAGTTATCCCAGTACGCCACATCGCCCAAAGCCAAATCACAATTCTTTTTTTCAGGTTCTCGCTTCATCTGTTCCTCCTTCAGAAGCACTCTGAATTGCATCTCCTGAGAAATGCATGCATATCGCCGAAACTTGTCCGGCGAGGCCTCCTGAGAGGCGATTTTTTGTTGAAAAAGTGCTGTCTCCTTTGCCAAAAGGCTATCATCTATTTGTTCGGTTTGTCAAAAAATTACTCACCCAGTTACGTAACATGCTACGTAATTCAATCTATATCAAAAACAACCCCGATTTGCATCGGGGCTGTTTGAAATCTTTCAGAAAAAAATTCTGATTAGACTTTTTCGACTTTGGTTGCGTTCGGGCCTTTCGGTCCTTCGCCAACTTCGAATTGGACTTTGTCGCCTTCCTTGAGGTCGTTGAAATCAACGCCGACAAGCTCGCTTGAGTGGAAAAACAGATCCTTGTCTGTATCTTCCTGGGCGATAAAACCAAATCCTCGGTCTGTGAGTCTCTTGATAGTTCCTTGTGCCATTTCTATTTGGAAATTGCTTAAATTCACATTTCTTGTAGTGCAAAATTGAGTTCGACGACGCTACTATTGCATACTCCTGTGATGTTCCCAGTATAGCATTTCTGGGCATTTTGTCAACCGGGGGGTCAAGAACCTCCCAAAATCCTGCTGATTGCACCTTCATCTTTGCAGGAATAGGCGTCCGAGGGGGAATAGAATCTTTTCTTGGGGCCGAAGCACCCACCATTGTCTTTATATAAGACGCCGAAATATGGCATAAGAAAGCCCATATTCTTCTGCTTGAAAAAACCATACAGATTTTGAAGCGTTGCGGCTCTTCTTGAGGCGCTCATTCGCGCGAAAATATCCAGGTCGTCCGACGGAATTCCGGTCCAATCGAGATGCAAGAGGACATTTTTTGCTTTTGAAGCATAGGCTTTGTTCCAAAGAAGCGCCCAGCAGCTGCCTCTTTTGGAAAGGCAGGGCCCGTTTTCGATGTCGCCATTTGAATCGATGCCCACTCCCCCTTCGATATAGTCGAAGAGTGCAAGATATTTGGCGTCGGTGATTGATCCCGTTTGCGCGCCGATCACCACGTCGACATTTTTTTCTTTCGCATAAGCACGAATATCTTTCACAATTTGCGGCGCGTAGTTTCGCTTGTCACTTTCCTGCATATATATTTGCCCGAATGTAAAACTCTGCACGCCCAAATCAATCGCACGCCGCGTAATGTATTCAAGATACTTTTGATACTCTTTCGAAGAAAAAGTCGGCTTGCAAGTGTGCTCTCCCCAATCATTGATCGACTCGTCGTGGCACATTTCGTCGAAATCGAAAATATGCCCGGTTTCTTCGTTTTTGTATCCGTCTTTCGTTCCAATGGCTTCCGCAATGAATATTCCATACACGACATCGGTCTTGCCGACCTGCGCCATATTCTTTTCGATCACTTGAAAGTCCGGCGGTTCGCGCCAAGTTTCGATCGCCCGGTGGAGATAGTAGCAATGCGACCGGTTGATGAGGCTGATGAACTCCCCTTGATCGGGATTGTATTCCGTGAGCAACCCGTCCGCGACGCACCCTTGCGTTTTGAGCCGGTTCATATCCACCGGCGGAGGCGAGGGTTTGGGCGGCTGAACAATCGTTCCGGCAAAAGATTCCGGGCTTGTCTCAACCACTGGCGGTATATTTTCCGCCGCAGTATCGGCTTGCTGTTTTTTTTCTTGGATAGTCTGATTATTTTCCCGCCACACCCAAAAACCGCCGAGAGCGATGCCCGCCAAAATCAAACTGATTGCCCAAAAATATATTTTCTTGCGCCAATTTGTCATTATTTAAATACGTATTTAAATACTTACCTCTGCACCTACTTCATTATTACGCATCCGGGAAAATTTGTCTTGCCTTGAAAATAAAAAAGACCAGATTCACGGACTGGTCTGTTGGCACTATTGTGCCCCGAATGAAGTTATCAGTTGATGATTTCATAGTCGCCATAGCTCGGCAGGAAATGAAACTGGGTGTGGCATCCCTTGACGGCGTCCCAGAAAACCATCGCATAAGGATACTCGGCTTTCGGGTAGACGCCTTTCAGAACGAGGTCTCTGCCGTCAATCTTCACCCTAGTGCCGATGTTCAGCTTGCCCTCGGCAAACTCTTGGGTAAGCGGATGAGCCGCAAAGATAAAATCCTTTTCGTTCGAATCCGCCAATTCACGCCTAGCCGCTTCCGTCTGTTTCTGCGAGGGCAGCCAAAGGGAAGACAGAATCTTGAGTCCAGGAATCGGGTATGCTTCTTCACTCGTTAGCGGCATAACTTTCACCTCCCTCTTTAAGATTTTTTTGTGATGGAAACTTGCGAAGGCAGGATTCCATCATCATTTTTAGGGGCAGCTTTTGATACTCGGCATATTTCTCAACCATCGCCTTAAAGGTGGGGAATCTTTCCAAATATTTCTTGTCCCACACTTCGGGTAGGTAGAGCTGACCCTCCGAGTATCTCACATCTGCGGTTCGTTCGTCTTCCAATTCGATTTTACCAATGCCTATGGGGAAGTGCATCACCCCCTTGCGAATGCACCACTGATTTTCAATCTTTTCTGTCATCGCTCCTCCTAGTCGCTTCAACGGTTGTGGTCGGCGAGTTGACCGATTGTTTGATAGCCATTTGACTAAAGGCATCCTTGAATGAAACAAAGCCAGCGCATCGCTTTTTCCCTGCGTCCCCGTTCCAGAAACTCCTCCATTTTGTCCAGCATTCCGTGGCAATGAGGCAATCCCAGTTCGGGCGAGGGAAGAAGTTCGTCGTGGGGATATTCCGCTTTTTCAATGCTTTTTTGTTCAAAGAACTGGCGATAAATGACTATCGCCACTTTGATTTTCTCGCTAGTCATATCGCCCTCCTTTGATGAAAATAGAGCACAAAGGGCTTTTTGTCAATTTTTCAGCCGAAACTTCCAAACTAACACTAAAAAACCCTTGCTCAAGGGTCAATTGGAAAATGTTTTTCAAGAAAATGGATATTTTATCAAAGTTTATAAACAGCGCCCTAGCTTCTGATAAATCAAAATCTGACAAATTATGGTATAATAGAGCAAATGAAAACAAAAATTGCGCTTTTATGTTTTTTTGTCTTGGCCGTTGTTTCTCCCCGGCATTGTTTTGCCATTGACGCTTGGCCGGGAAGCGCGGGAACGACGATCGCAACCTATTCCGATGCCAGCGGCGCGGTCTGGAATGAAACACGGCAGTCTCTTTTCGTCATACGAAACGCTGGCTCACCATCGCTCGTTGAAATTGATTCAAACGGAACACTCAAGAATTCTTGGACCGTGGCCGGCGACCTCGAAGGAATCACTCTCGCCGAAAATGACCGCTATTTGTATATCGGAGTCGAATATCCGGAAAAAATTATTGAATTTGATATCGAGGCCGGAGCGTTAACGCCGAAATTTTGGGATGTTAGCAGCTGGATGGGAGGATCGATTAGCGCCGGCCTTGAGGGTCTCGCCTATTCTGACGGATATTTTTCTGCCGGACTTCAAGAAGACGGGAAAATCTATGTTTTCGATGTGAATTTGAACACGAGCGGCGATGTTTCATTCGTGCGGTCCATCACCCCCAACGCGTCCTACGCTTCCGATATTTCCGGATTGGAATACAACTCAAGCACCGGTTTGACTTATGTGATCTATGATTTCTACAACGCGCTAATCGAACTTAATTCATCAAACGAAATCGTCAAACATTATTCCCTCCCGGGCACCGCGCAGGAAGGTTTCGCGATGAAAGAAAATTGCTTGTCGCGCACGGCCGATGTTTTTGTCGCCAACGACGACACGGGACTCATCGTGAAGTTCGCGGGATATCCGATCACCTGCCTCGATGCCGACTCGGACGGCGTAAATTATACTTCCGATTGCAACGACTATGACGCCGCAATTTCAAGCAATATAAATTATTATCGCGACGCGGATGGAGACGGGCTGGGCACGAGCACCGCGATTGCTTTTTGCTCTCTCACCGCTCCGGCGGGATATGTGACAAACTCGAGCGATCAAAATGACAATGATGTTGACAATGACGGTTCGGCGTCGGGCACGGATTGCAATGATTCGGACAATTCGATCTCTCAAAACCAAACCCACTATCGCGACGCGGACAGCGACGGGCTGGGCGACGCGCGCACGATATCCGAGACTTGTTCTTTGTCGGCGCCCGAAGGCTATGTGGCGGACTCGAGCGACCCGGCTGACATTTCTTCAAGCGGCCGGTATATGTCGATCAATGGAACAAGCCTGGATCTTTTCGGCGTTGATGTCACAACCGCGCAATATACCGACCTCAATTTTTTCAGCGACGATTATCACGAAGTCATTGCCGTGGGTCTCACCAAAAAAAGAGCGTACGTGGCCGTCGCGAGAGTCGAAGGAAATAATGTGGTGATAGCAGCGAGAAGAATGATCAAGAAAAAATACCGTTCGGCGCGGATCACGACGCAGATTTCAAAAAACAAATTCACCACCCGCTTCAATGGAAAGAAAAAATATGTTTGGCGGATGAAAAGTTCGGGAGCGTTCAACCGTTCGCGCTAGCAGCAAAAATAGCCTGCCTCATCGGCGGGTTGTTTTTTTGTATGTTTCTTCACAAAATTCAGCTCTGACAAAACCCGCTGATACTGCGCCCCTTTACCCCGCACCAAATTTAATTGAACATATGCGGCTTAAGTTGATTTAAGTTGAACTAGCAAGCAGAATTTGGTGCAGGGGTTTACAAATATAAGCAATCAGTATATAATTAACAGACTGTTCAAAAAGCAGCCTTTATCATTCACAAACTATATGAGAAATACAAATTCAACTCACCGATCTTCGCGCTCGAGCTTTTCGTCCGGCCGCGGGAGAAGCAATCAATCAAGCGCGCGCGGACGCTCTTTTGGCCCTGGCCGGCGTTCCAGCGGCCGATATGGCGGCGGAGGAAGGAGCCAATCGCGAGGAAACTCAAGATTCAAATTGACTCCGCTCGATATTTCAACTTTCATCAACAAGGCCGCTGTCATCACCGAAAAAGTTGAGCATTTTGTTCCCGAACACCAATTTTCCGACTTCAAAATCAATTCCACGATTCTTCAAACTCTTGAGAAAAACGGATACAAACAGCCGACTCCAATTCAGGACAAGATCATCTCCCATATTTTGAACGGCCGGGATGTCGTGGGACTCGCCAACACCGGAACCGGAAAAACGGCCGCCTTTCTCATTCCGCTCATCCACAAAATTGCGGACAAAAAACACAAGCAGATTCTCATCATGTCTCCGACCCGCGAATTGGCGCTCCAGATCGATCAGGAATTCCGAATTTTTTCCAAAGGCCTTGGGCTTTATTCGACTGCTTGCGTCGGCGGCGCCAACATCAATATGCAAATCCGCGACCTGCGATACAAAAACCATCTAATCATCGGCACGCCCGGACGGATGCTCGACCTCCTGAACCGAAGAGTTCTGAAACTCGGCGAAGTGGAAACGATCGTCCTCGACGAAGCGGACCAGATGCTTGATATGGGATTTGTGAACGACATCAAGCTGATCATGTCCAATGTCCCGGCCGAGCGCCACACTTTGTGCTTTGCCGCCACGATGTCGCGGACAATTGAAGATCTGATTCAAAAATTTTTGAAAAACCCGATCACTATTTCCGTCAAAACGCAGGCCACTTCAAAAAATGTGGAGCAAGATATCGTGAAACTGCGGGGCAAGGACAAAGTTGACATCCTGCACGACATCTTGAATGATCCGGAATTGAAAAAAGTGCTCGTATTCGGCCGAACCAAACACGGCGTCGAAAAACTTTCCAAAAAACTTTTGAGCCGCGGATTCAAAGCCGAGTCCATCCACGGCAACAAATCGCAAGGCCAGCGCCAGCGCGCCCTCAAAAAGTTCAAGGACAATCAGGTCCAAGTACTGGTCGCCACCGACGTCGCCGCGAGAGGCCTCGATATCGACAGCGTTACGCACGTCATCAACTATGACCTTCCCGCCACCTACGACGACTATATCCACCGCATCGGCCGCACGGGACGCGGAACCAAAAAAGGCAAAGCGCTGACGTTTATTGAATAGAATATCTTGTCACAAAAAAACAGTCCCGACGCCACATCGGAGCTGTTTTTGCTATATTAAAGAATACGACTTAAGCGGATTTGCGCTCGGCTTGTTCGTATTGTTCCATCAAATTCCGCTGGTCTTCATTGGCTTTCCGAGCGACATCTTCCATCAGCTTACGCTTTTCCTCTTCTGAAGCACAGTTAAAAAACGAAGAAAAATCCTTCTTTTCTTCTTGTTTGGAACAAAATAGTTTTTTTATTTTTTTAACCATAATATTTTCACAACTTAATTTCTCAACAACATTTATAGGAAATACATCATCACTGATATTTGCAAATCTCGATTTTTTTGCCGTCGATAGTGATGTAGGTCGAGGGAATGTCCGTCCAGCAGCCAGAATTGAAATAGCGGATTTTTCCTCTCCTTTCCTGCATCGCTTTGTGGGTATGCCCGCAGAAGATATATTCGACTCCGCGAAAATGCGCATAGAGAATCGCGCGCGCCGCGACTTTTTCTGAATTGCGCATCCAAAGTTTGCTTTCCCTTTTGATATATCGGCTGATTCTTTTGTCTCGGAAATCAACCACTTGAATGAAATTATATATTTTGACGGCGATCAAGCTCAAAAGAGCGTTGTCAGTCATGAAATTATCAAACTGATGCCCGTGAATGGCCAGAAATTTTTTGCGCCCATATCTCCATTTGTAAACATTGCATACTTTCGCGCCGGTGAGCGCGGCAAAAATTTTCGCGAGATCTTTGTCGTGATTTCCCGTGACCCAGCGCACCTTTCTCGTTTTGGAAAATTTGGTGATGAGCGCGAGAAATTTCCAATCGTCGCTCCGCAAACGATTGAGATTGAGGTCTTCGAAAATATCTCCAAGCAAGATCAGTTTTTTGAACTCGAAGTTTTTCAAAAATTCAGTCGCTTCCTTGGCGCGGCTCACTCGCGATCCCAAATGAAGATCGGAAATGATGAGCGTATGGGTTTTGTTTTTTGCTTGCTTCGCCGAAGCTGAGCGAAGGCGAGGTTTTGTTTTTTCCATCGGTTGGTTTTATTTTAGCATATAGAGGCGATGGACGCATAGCTACTTCCAATAATCAGTGTTAGAAAAACGCAAAGAGCAAAAAAGAATTACTTACCTTGTTACGTAACACCGCCCCAAACAAAAATTCGCCGAATATTTGACAATTTGCGCATTTTTGCTCTAGGCTAAGCTTGATGAAACAAGGAGGAAATAGCAGCTTACCAATTGAATATTAAAATCCGAATCAAAGGAGATTGCCAATGCCTAAGGTAAAAGATGTGATACTTTTTATCCGCGCGGTTTGGTGCCATATGGTTATTGGCGACGATCTGAAAGAAGGTTGGGCCTCCATTGCAACATCAGACCTGCTGCCCATTTTCCATGCTGAAAAAGAGGAATACGGCATCAGATACTTGGCCTTTGAAGAGCTCCGGAAAAGAAGTTTCAAGCCGGAAGATGAATTCGTCATTCTCCAAGCCTTCCTGAAGCTCATCGACAAGGAGTGCGATCCGGAGAAGATCGAGGGCAAAGTTTTGGAGGATGTCTGCGAGATGCTGCGAGAGAGAAGCAGTAGTATTTTGTTGAAGACAAAAATTGATACCAACCGCAACAAGGCGGTCAGACTGCGCTTGGTCAAAGTCCTCCGCCTGCGCGATGTTTACAGCGAAAAGATCGACAACTGGCTTGTGAAGATCGCTTTGCGCGACCATGACCCCGAGGTGAGGCTGGCCGCGGCGGAAGCCCTGACTGAGCGAAGCGGAAAAGTCGTTATCAGGGGCTTGGCTTCCTTCTTGAGCCACGAAGACGAGACCGTACGAGAAGCATCCAAGAAATTTCTGTCCGCTACCAACGATCCCTGCTGGGTCGAAGTGCTGTATGGTCTTTTGACAAAAGAATACAAAAAAGAAGATCGGGGTGATCTCCAACGGATCTCGGGACTTCAGGAAATCCTGTCCAAGCGGATGGAGGAATGGAATATGGATTTCCTGCTTGAGTGCCTTGCGGAAGATGCAATTCCGGACGCAGTGTTGAAAGCCAAAGCATTCAAGGTGCTCAAAGAGCGCATACGCCAGCAAGAGTTCGTTTCCAACGAGAAACTGATTGCCGTCTTTCATCAATATCGGAAGCTGGAAGATGCGTCAATGCTTATTTTTTTTGAACTTTCCGACCGGCGGCAAAGCGAAGAAGTCTATATGTTTTTGCTGGATCTTGCCAAGCATGACAGCGACTTCAAAATATATGCTTTCGCTCTTGGAGCCATTGAGCGAATGGGTGAAAGGGCGAGGTTGAGAGAAGAGATTTTTTTTCTGCCGGAATAAACTTCCGGCCACCGGGCGGGTCACATGACCTGCCCGTTTTTTATAGTGGACACTTCCCAACATCCGATGTTGGGAAGTAAAGTTTTTATTACTTACCTTGTTACGTAACACCACCCCAAACAAAAAAGAGAGGCGCGCGCCTCTCTTTTTCTTGTCCTTGCTCTTGTCTCTATTTCCGATTGTCGCAGACTCCGTTGCCGTCTTTGTCAACGAAATTTGTCCCATTTCCTCCCCGATGCATTCCTTGTCCGTTGCCGTTCCCTTGTCCGGCGCCTTGACCCAATCCGAGCTCTTCTCGGATCTTGTTGGCTTCGTCATATTTCTTTTCGAGCATCAATTTTCGCATTTCGACGAAGCGGGAAAAATTTTGTTCATTGACGACTTGCGTCACTCTTCCTCGTCCGTTCATTTGCTCTTTCCATGCGTTGTAATCGTTGCTGTCAAACGCTTTTTGCATTTCCGCGTGCCTTTCCGGGCTATAATTCGGACCGGTTTGATCCGGGTTTCCCCGATAGGCAAGCGCCCCTTGGGAGATGGCGAAAGCCCCCAAAACTCCCGCGATTGCGACCGCGCCCAGCGCGATATACTTGTTCTTCATTGTTTTTTTCTTAATGATTATTGGCCGGCTCTGATATATAAAACGAAGAAGGCTCGAATTGTTTTCAAATTACTTCTGCTTGCCGTTCATCGCTCCTCTTCCCATCAGCCCTTTGCCTTGCCAGGGACGAATTTCATCGGCTTTGAAAGCATGAGCATCCTTTTGCTGTCCGATTGCTTTTATCATTGCGCCCGATTCAAGATTCGCCATGGGACGCACGACGGTTTTTTCATCGATATTGATTTGCCACTCTTTTCCCAAAAGATCCCGCAAACCAATCGAATTTCCCGAAACCGAATTTATCGTTCCCGCCAGCAATCCAATTTCGGGCTGGGACCACTGGGATTCTTTTGTCGCGACCATTTTTCCATAACCCGGAAAACCGCGCGTCATTGCTCCATTCATTTTCCCCCCGAAGCCGGCCAATGCCGTCAGAAATCCGAAAACCAATATTGTTCCCAAAACTGCCGCGGCAATTTTTGAAAAATCATATCTGTACCCGTTCTCGGTTTTGCGCAGGGCAAAAAACGCGAAAAATGCCAGGATGACAAGCGGAAATATCCAAAAATAAGGAACCAGAGCCAAGTAGTAGAAAAATGAAAAGCGATGCGCGGCAGAGAATAAATCCCAGTCCAGCTGCGATACGAGAAAATACGCCACTGAAAAAGCGGCAGCGCCGAAAAGCGCAATCGCGGAAAAAGATGTCCAGACCGAATATTTTTTCGCCAGATATCTCCAGCGCGGCTCGGGCCGTATGTTTTTGTCTTTGATCTTCTCGATTGTATCCGCGATTATGTTTCGCATAATATCATTTTTCAAGACAATCAACGCCCTTTTCTTTCATCAGGCCGAGAAGCGCTTCTCTCCCGCGGGAGATCAGGGTGGCGACCGAGCCTTTTGGCTTTCGCAATATATCCATGATCTCTTCGTAGCTTTTTTCTTCGAGGAAACGAAGCACCAAAACTTCTTTGTATTTCAGCGGCAATTTTTCCAGGCAAACTTTCATCTTTTCCAGACAGTCCTTGGAGCCAAAATCTTTTTCCAAATTTGTTTCTGATTTCAGAATTTTTTCCAGCTCATATTCTTCCAGTGAATTTGTTTTTGGCCTCGCGTTTGTTTTCCGGAAAAAGTCCACGATATGGTTGTGAGCGATCCGATAGGCCCAGCTGGAAAATTTCAAAAGCTCGTTGTATTCATTCAATTTCCGGTATATCTTGATGAAAACCTCCTGGAGCAGATCTTCAGCATCTTCTTTGGGAAGCTGAGTGAGACGGCGGATATAGCCAAACAGCGGGATCTGATACCGCTCGATAAGAAGGCCGAAAGACTCGGAATCGGCTTTCGCCAATTCGACCAATTCGGCATCAGATTTTTCGTTTTCTTTTTCGATCTCCAAAGCTGATTTTCCATGGATTAGCGCTGTCTGAAAATAATACGAATTCCAGGGCATATGTTTTCAGAAATACGCCCCAAACAAAACGACCGGTTGCGCCGAGCGGATTCATTTGCTAAAATTTCAACGTGCGCGACATAATTTATTCTCCCAAAAGATATAACCCCGATCCGCCCAAGCGAAAACCAAAGTATGGTTTTCTTTTGTGGTTGTTTGTGGCAATCATCATCGTGGATGGATACTACATGTTGAGGCAATATTCCAAATCGATTCAAAATGAAACCGAGCCGAACGCGGAGCAAAGCGCGGTTTCCCCGGCGGAGGCAAAAAAACCGGAGCGGATCTTGGCTCAAGCCTCCGACAACCCGGAATATCAAGCGGTGCGCGATGAAAAAGTGCTGGATCTCGTGATCCCGACCGCCCACGCTTTCGTGGTGGTTGACGCCGACACCGGAAAAGTCCTGGCAGGGAGTCACGAAACTGATCGGCGGCAGATCGCTTCGCTCACGAAAATGATGACGGCCATCCTGGTCATGGAAAAAATCCCCAACCTAGACGATCCGATTGAGATTGGCGAAGAAGAAGTGTACATCGAAGGGACAAAAATCGGCTGCCCGCGCAGCGGATATTGCATCAGTCCGCGGCTCAAGATCGGCGAAAAAATAACGGCCAAAAATCTTCTTCAGGCAATGCTCATCAACAGCGCCAACGACGCGGCGGCCGCCCTCGGCAAACACATTTCCGGATCTCAAGAAAAATTCGCCGACCTCATGAACCAAAAAACCGAGCAGATGGGACTCACGGACACGCATTTTTGCACGCCTTCGGGGCTCGAGCCGGACGGACGCGAAAGCGAATGCTATTCCTCCGCCGCCGACATCGCCCGCATCGCCGCCTATTCAATGAGATACGACTTGATCTGGAATATGTTCGACTATCCGAACAATTGCGAGATCAAGTCCTGCGACGGGCAGATTTCCCACACTCTTCTCAACACCGATGTTGCCATGAGCGACATCCCGGGCGCCATGGGAGCCAAGACGGGCTTCACGCCGGCGGCCGGATACTCGCTTCTCCTCGGAGCGTCGGACGCAACGCATCTGCACCGCGTCGTGGTCGTTGTTCTTGACGACCCCTACCGATGGCAAGACATCCGCGCGGCGATCACTTGGACGTTCCAAGCGTATTCGTGGGAGAAGAAATAATCGAAATACGTATTTAAATACGTATTTCCTCTCAAATAAAAACCGCCTCATCACGAAGCGGCTTTTTTGAATATAATATCAGCATATTGCGGTCAGAACTATGCTTTTGGGGAAAAGATTGTTTTATTGAATATGCCTAGAAAGGAATTATGAAAAAATTAAAACAGGGATGGGATATTTTCCCAAGCCCTGTTGTTCCTTATGCAGACGAGGTAATTCGCTTGCCTAGGTAGCGAACACGTTATCTGCATAAGTATAATGGAGACCTGTCGGTCTCGTGCCAGTCTTTTTCCCCACAGCATCGCAGACGAGGTCAACGATGGAGTAGCCGACTGTTAGGCCACCCACCTGGACAAAAGCTGCCTCCTCCTCTTCGGTGAGTTTGAGTGTAATACCTTTACCATCACCCGAGGGACTACCCATTTCTAGGATTTTTTCTCCGACCTGACGAAAGCTCAGACCAGTAAAGTCCACTCTCTTACCATTAATTTCGGCCATATGGTCTCCCTTCTGCATTTTTTTTGTTTCAAATCAAACTATCACTTATTTGGTAATCTGTCAATATACAAAAATTTCTGACCAACAAAAAAACACCTCAAGATGAGGCGTTTTTTCGATTAAATCATTTCTCCAAATCAAGCGTTTCGTCGATGCGAATTTGTTCCACGAATTCGGGGACGTGGCTGACAAGGACCATCGCGCCTTTATAAGAGTCCAAGGCTTTGGCGATGACGGGCAAGTGGCGGAAATTGATGTGATTGGTCGGCTCGTCCAAAATGAGAAGTCCCGGCTCTTCGAGCACGAGGCGCGCGAAAGCGACCAGTCCTTTTTGTCCTTCCGAAAGCGCGCCTATTTTTTCATTGATGATTGTTTTATAGATCAAAAATCCCGCCGCGACCGAGCGCAATTTTTCTTCGTCGTCGGTTTGCATAGCCGCTACAAGCGAATCATGGACTGTATCCTCGAAATTGAGCGTCGAAAAATCCTGGCGATAGTATCCCACCCGCACGCCGTCCGAAATTTTCGCGCCCTTTGCCTTTCCTGAAGCAAGCGATTCGAGCAAAGTTGTTTTTCCGATTCCATTGGAGCCGGAAAGCAGCAAGTGATTGTTTTTCTTGAGCGATATTTTCGCGGCTTTTTCTTCCGGCTCGTGATTTTTCATGACAGTGAGCGAAGAGATATTCAAAACTTCGCCGATGAGTTCTTCTTGCGCGGGAATGACAAAATTCCGGATAGCTTTGTCCTCTTTTCTCACATCGACTTTGGCTTCTTCCATTTCCGCCGCTTTGTTTCTCATTTTTCTTGCCACGAGGCGCATCTTTCCGCCTTTGTTCGCAAAAAAGTTGGCTTTTTCTTTGTTGGCGATGATCTCTTTTTCGTATTGCGCGTTTTTTCTTTTTTCTTTTTCAATGCGGTCGGCAATCTCCGCCACCACGACATAATAGTCTCCGAGATATTGTTCGACTTTTCGCGTGAAAACGTCGAGATAGAGCACCCCGTCCGTGAAACAATTCAAGAAGTTCGCGTCATGGGAAATGACAATGCAAGTCTTGCGATAATTCATCAAAAATTCCGTGAGATGCGCGATCCCCGCCGGGTCAAGGTTGTTTGTCGGTTCGTCGAGAATCAAAAGATCGGGATCTTGAATGAGCGCCGAGGCCAAAAGAAGCCGGGATTGCTGTCCGCCGGAAAAATCTTTGACCTTTTTGTCATGCGGCGCTTTGAGATTCACCAGCTTCAACGCGCCGTCAATTTTCGGATCAATATTATATGTTCTTCTTTGGCTCACCGAAGCTTCAGCGGAGGCGGCTCCATCAAAATATTGCTCGAAATATTCGCGAACCGTGAATTCCATCTGCTCGCGCGGAATGACTTGCTTGGCATAAGCGATCTTGAGCCGCGAATCGACGTATATTGACCCGTCTGTTTCTTTGAGCGACCCGGCAATCAAATTCAAAATCGTGCTTTTGCCGGCGCCGTTTTGCCCCATGATCGTCATTTTCGTCCCCCGCCGCAAAGCAAAAGACACCTCATCCAAAATGGGTTTTTTGTATCCGTATTCAAAAGAAACTTTGTTGAACCTCACCGCGACGTCGTCGTTGGCCATTGTTTTTCGGGGTTATGCACTGAATTCTGATTGTATAACACATTTGCGGATTTGAAAAGACCAAAACCGCCAGAATAGGCGGTTTCCAAAAAAGACCGAAATTATCCAAACTTCACTTCCCCAAAACAAGATTGAACAAATATCCGGTGAAGATGATGCCGATTCCCACAATTCCCGCGAAAATGGCGATCAATTTCGGTTTCATTACTTTTTTGAGAATCATGAACTCAGGCAAGGATAATCCTGTGACCGCCATCATGAAGGCCAGCGTTGTGCCAAGACTCACGCCCTTTTCCGTGAGCACACTCACAAGTGGCACGATACCCGCCGCGTTGGAATAGAGCGGGATGCCAATCAGCACGGCCAGCGGCACGGCGTACCATTTGTCCGATCCGGCGTATTGCGCCAAAAAATCTGTCGGCACATATCCATGGATCAAAGCCCCGATTCCAATTCCAATGAGGATATATATCCAAACTTTTTTGAGGATCGACTGTGTATATCTTCCGGCGTAATCCGCCCTTCGCTTCCAGCTCACTTCCGACGATTTGATTTGCCCGCCCTCCTCTTCTTTTCGGGAAAATTCTTCGACCAGATTTTCCACTTTCAAATGCCCGATGATGATGCCTGAAAGAATGGAGATGACGAGACCGCTCACGACATAGAGCAGAGCGATTTTCCATCCAAAAAGTCCAAGAAGCAAGACTAATGCCACTTCGTTGATCATCGGCGAGGCCACCAAAAAAGAAAAAGTTGTTCCGAGCGGCACGCCGGCCTCCAAAAATCCCAAAAACAGCGGAATGGCGCTGCAAGTGCAAAACGGCGTGACAATTCCGAGGAGCGCCGCCAAAACGTTGCCGAAATATTTTTTCTCGTGCGACAAAATCTTTCGGATTTTCTTGGGCGGCAAGAACGAGCGGATGATCGAGACGAAAAAAATAATCACGACCAGCAATATAAATATCTTGATCGTGTCGAAGACGAAAAAATTGACGGCTTCTCCGAGAAGCGTCTTGGGCGCGATATGCAAAACTTGATAGGTCAGCCAATCGGCAAAAAGTTGAACGGGATAGAACATACTGATATTGATTATCTTATTAAGTCAGATTCAAAAAAAATTAATGTCCCAAAACGGCTTTGAGCCCCGCTTTGACAATTATCTCAGCTGGAATTGTTTCATATTTTTTTTCGCCTACTTCCGTAGTTCGGCATTCTTCATCTCCGCAAACATCGCAACATTTGCTTTGTCCCGTTTTGGCGTCCAACAAATCTTCCAATGATTGATTGTTGAACAGGATTTGATTGGACTCCAAGGGATTCTGCCTAAATTCTTCCACGGTCAATTCTTTCTTTTCCAAAATAACTTTGATTCCTTTGGGATCAAGCTGCTCTTTGAGCCACAGCACTGCCTTTTCCAACTCGTCTTCAGTCGTGCCGCAACGCGGGCAGGTGCTTCCGTCTGAAACAAGCCTCTGCCAAGAAATGACAAGACTCTTTTTTGTTTTTGGCTCGCTATCGCAACCGCAAGATTGACAGCCACACTGCGTTGATTCACTCATTTTATTATTTTATTAAACAATGATTTAGAGGTCTCTATAGAAGCTTCTATTTTTATTTTCTCCGCCAATCGCTAACTTCGGTTTATTTTCCCCTGCCTTTGATCTGATCTTTACACAAAAAAACCAGCTCTTTGAGCTGTCCGCTCATGATCCCGTCTGTTCGCAAAAGCTGGGGGAGGATGCTGTCATTTTCAATGTCATCACTATCGAACGGCAGAATATGAACATTCCCGCTTTCAGGATCTTTCCCGAAGACTATTTTCATTCCTTTCTCTTCCAACCTTCCTATCAATTCGTCAATGGGAGTAGTATATCCGGGAAATTCCTCTTCAAAAGCTTTCAGCTTTACATAATGCTCCGGATCAATGCCCGGAAAAGGAATTCGTTCACGTATTTCCCCAAGTTCTTTCGCCAAATAAATTTTCTTTCTTTTTTGTTCTGCCCGTTCCTGTTCTTCAATTTCCCCTTGATCAGCGAGAATATCTCCAAAATCTTCAATCATGATAATTTTAGCTAATGATTTATTTCTTCCTCCAATCGCGGATCTCGACCACGCCGCGGCCTTTGTCGACAACGACCAGCTTCTGCTTCTCCCGCCATTTGTATTTTTCCACGATCTCTTTGGGGATCGTCACGGAAAAACTATACGCGCTGGATTTTTTGAGTTTGTGGATGTTTTTTTGTTCGGTCATAATTTTTTATATTTTATTTCTTATTTCTCATATCTTATTTTCCTAGAGGCCTCTATAGCAACTTTCTCAATTCTTCAGCATAAGCAGTTCTGTCTTCGGGAGGAGCGAAGCTGCCATCGGTCATGTTCTTGTATAATTCGTCATTGGCAAATCGCGGAAATATGTGGAGGTGATAATGGAAAGCGTGCTGGTCGCCGGCAGGTTCATTGTTTTGGCATATTGTTATGCCTTCGCATTTTCGGGCAGTCTTCAGCGCAAGAGAAATTTTTTTGGCAATTTTCATTATATGACAGGCAGCCTCTTCGGGCAGATCATAGAAATTTTCATAATGGACATTCGGCACGACGATAGGATGCCCCGGGTTGTTTTTCACGAACTTTGAAGCGATGAAAACCGTGACGATATCGTCCTTGTAAACAACATCCGCTTGCTTGATCCAAGTATCATCGTTTTCAACGCCATTCACTGCTGGACATATTGGACACTTATAGTTTGCTGGCGCGTGATTGTGCATAATCTATTTTATGATAAATTTTTATTTAGAGGCCTCTATAGAAGATTCTATTTTCATCCTATCATTCCTGTTTTTTCAAAATCCATATTCTTCGAACTCATTTTCCAAAGGATTGCCTTGGCAATAAAAGGCTTTTCGATTCTTTGTGTCGAAGATAAAGGCGGAATGAGTAAAACATTCAACTTCTTTCTTGGTGAGACAAATCGCCGTTTTTTTCTCCGCATTTTTTCGATCTCTCGGGAGTTCTTGGAAATCTGCGACGCTATCGGCCGCCCGAATCAATTCTTTTGCCCTCTCAAAACGATCGCGAGACCATTGCTCAAAACCCGGCACGGCTTGGAAACTCAAGTTTTCATTTGGCAGGCTGACAAAATGATTTGTTTTTACGGCTGGTTCAGATATTTTTTCAATGAAATATTTTTCAGGAACGCCTTCAATTCCGTAACATTCGTTGGCATCGGCAACGAACATATTTCCGCCAATGCGGGGATTGAAAGCCTTGATAATCTCAACAGCTTCTTTCGCCGATTCAGCGTCTAATATCAAACGGACGTAAGGTCTTCGAATATATGAAATTTGATTTTCGGAAACTTTGACAAATGTGGCGATGAAGGCCACTCCTTTCTCATTAATTCCGCCGTAGTATCCATCTTCGTTCGGATTGGGATTTTGGATGATAAGTTTTTTGAATTTATCATCCTTCGAATCGAAAAGTTTGATTTCATCATCCCACCTCATCCAAGGCACAGGGTCTCTGGTTTTGAGCAAAAACCAGCTATTGTTCAATTGTTTTGCGGTCGTGGTGCACATATTTTTGAGAAATTGTAGTTAACTCGTTTATGCGAAAACTTATTATTTATAATCCTATCACTCCTGTTTGTCGTGGGAAGTGGCGCCTCAAAAGTCCTTATGCCCCGCGTCTCTCAATTCTTTTTTCGCTTTTTGGATGAATTTTCCAAACTGGCGGTTTTTTTCTTTTTTCTCATGCCCGGTCATTTCAAAATGCTCGGCTTCTTTTTTGAGGCTGATGTAATTTGCATATTTGCCCCTGTCCAATCGGCCCGCTTTGACCGCGCCGAGAACCGCGCAGCCCGGTTCATGGACGTGCGTGCAATCAACATATTTGCAATCCCTCGCGAGAGAGGTTATTTCGCCAAATATATCGTCGACTCCGGCGCCCGCGTCGGTCATTCCCACTTCCCGCACTCCGGGATTGTCGATCACAATGCCGCCCTGGGGCAAAAAATGCATTTCCCTCGCGGTGGTCGTGTGTTTTCCCCTGCCCGAACGCAAGCCGATTTTCCCCGTCCTGATTTCGCCCTCGCCAAGAAGCTTGTTGATGAGAGTTGATTTCCCCACCCCCGACGAGCCGAGAAAACAATACGTTTTTTCTTTTTCGATATATTCCTTCAACTCGTCCATTCCGCCATCCGCCAAAGCGCTGGCCGGAATGACATCGACATTCTTGAACCTGCCTTTTATTTCAGCCAGCAATGAATCCAATTCTTTCTTTGGGATCAGATCGGTTTTGTTGAGTATGGCAGCCGGCCGGATGCCGCCGCTCCGCGCGATGGCAAAATATCTTTCCAGGCGATTCAGGTTATAGTCCCGGCCGACTGACTCGACGGCAAACGCCACATCAATGTTCGTGGCAATGATCTGAGTTGCGTCTTTTTCACCGGTCTTGTTTTTGTCGCCATATTTTCTTTTGATCATCGTCTTTCTGGGCAAGATGCCGCGGATCACCGCCTGCTGCCCGTCAGTCTCCGCAATCGCGACCCAATCGCCGACCGCCGGATAGTCTTCCCGCGACTTCGCGTCGAATATCTGTTTTCCGGTAATCTTGGCCAGATATTCACCCGCAGTGTTTTTGACCTTGTAGGCTCCTCTCATTTCGGCAATCACCCGCGCGACCTGAAAAGCGTCCAATCCGAGTTTCTTCCGATTGGATTCAAAAAAGGCATCCCAGCCCAAGTTTTCAATTGTCAGTTCCTTTTTCATTTCTTTCTTTTATCCTATCACTCCTGTTTTTTTGGGCAAGCCCGGGGGTGAAAACAGAAAAACCACCGAAAGAGAGTGGCTTTGCAATCCCTCCTGAAGTTGAACCTTGGGAGCGATCAGTCAACACCGATTTTCCAAATTCCCTTTTCCAAAAAAGCTTCAATAGTTTGCCTGCCAGCCTTGTTGATAAGGTTGGAATGTGAGAGCTTATTTTTTTTCGAATATTCAGCGAGGGTAATTATTTTTTTGCCCTCCAAATAGGCCAGTCGCTTGTGATAGCTGTTTGTTAGCGCTCGTCCGACTATTCCTTCCATAATGGCAGTCGCACCTTTCGCGTCAAACTCTCGAAATGCTTCGTAATATTTTTTTCTATCAATAAATTTTATATTGATCGGCACAAATCCTTCCCGGATCAGCAAATAGTTGCTGATGACCCGACCGATCCGGCTATTGCCGTCACAAAAAGGATGCGTATATTCAAAAGCCAGATGCAATTTTGCTATCCGCTTGATGATATTTTCACGACTCGTGGTGTTGTACTGCGCCAACATTTTTTCCAGACGCCCAACCACTTCTTTCGGATTAGGCGCGATATGATTTCCGACACGAACAAATTCGTTGTCTTTTCTGAATCTTCCGGCAACATCATCGCGGATATTGAAAATAAGCATTTTGTGAAGCGACAAAATTACCTCCAAATTGAGTTCTTGCTCTTTCGCCTTTTTGTCTATATACAACACAACCCGAGCCAGATTTTTGGCTTCAAAAATTTCTCGCTCGGTGATATATCTGTCCAAATCAATTTGCAGAAGTATTTTTTCCGTTTCTTCGAGCGTGAGAGTGCTGTTTTCTATGGCGTTTGAGTTATATACCTGCTCGGCAACTTCAGTTTCGGCGATAAGCGAAATTAGCGCGTCTTTGCCCGTTGACGCTTTATAATATCTCTCGCGAAGAGAATTTATCTTATTGTAGGCATTGAGTATTTTAGTCATATACTCATATTATATTATCTTTTCACTGTTTTGTCAACATAATCGTGAAAATGTGGTAAATTTATTGTATTTTCACGTTTTTGGCGATTCCCAGCATTCAATGTTCGTAAGTAGCAATTAAAAATAGAAGCTTCTGTTTTTCAGGCAAGCCCGGAGTGAAGACAGAAAAACCACCCAGATGGATGGTTTTTGTGAAGACTATAATATATTTTGTTTCCTGATCCTGCGATAAAATCATTGGATCGTCCAGCCGCCGTCAACAACAATCACTTGGCCTGTGATATACCCTGATTTCTCCGAAGCCAGAAAAACCACCGCGTTGGCGATATCTTCCGGCAGTCCGATCCTGGCCAACGGAATTGCGGCGATCGTTTGTTTTTGAGTTTCTTCAGCCATTTGAGCTCCCGGCGTCTGAATCGCACCCGGCGCAACGACGTTGACCGTGATTTTTTTGGGAGCCATTTCCAAAGCCAGCGCTCTGACCATTCCGTTGACGCCGCCTTTCGAAGCGCAATAATGGACCAATCCTGAAAATCCAACCAAAGAAGCGATGGAAGAAATATTGATGATTCGTCCGCCTTCCGGCATCACCCCGAAAGCTTCTTTGGAACAAAGGAAAATGCTCTTCAGATTTATACTCATCACTTTGTCCCAATCCGCCTCTCCCATATTTTCAAAAGAAACGAAAGGATAAACGCCGGCGTTGTTGACAAGGACGTCAACCTGGCCGAATGCTTCGCGAGTTTTTTCAAAAAGATTCGCGACATCGGCCGAGCTCGAAACATCGCAGCGCGCGGCCAGAGATTTGACTCCAATACCGGCCACCTCATCGGCGACTTTCTGGCAAGTTTCCTGATTGATGTCGGCAACAACAATATTGTACCCTTCCTCGGCCAGAGCCAAGGCTATTCCCCTTCCAATCCCCACTCCCGCTCCGGTGACTACGGCCGTTTTTTTGTTTTCCATTTTTTTTGTTTTAAGAGTAAAATTGTTGTTTCCAGCATAGCACAAATATTTTCTTTCCAAAAGATTTTATTATTTGCTTGGACAATAGAAGCCTCTATAGAAGCTTCTATTTCTTCAGGCAAGCCCGGGCTGGGAAACGCAAAAACATTTTACTATTTGAATATAATAAAGAGGGGTTAGCTGCAAAGCTAAGCCCCTCGGTTTTTCAAAATGTAATGCAATGTTCTGAGTCTATTAGGCTCTCTTCAAAACGCCTCCCTCATCGAGAAACTTCCGAAGCTCCTCCTCTTTTGCCGCGATACATTCTTTCAGCTGCTCTGGATTTTCTTGACCGCACATCACGCAGCGACGAGTTGGCATCCAGACAAATCCTTCTGACGTTTTAAACAAGGTTATCACGATCAAGGCCTCCTTTCAGGATATTTGATTGAGATTTTGCGTTTATGAATCTCTGCAAGCCTATGTTCAGAAATTTAGGGTGAGGCCAAGCTTGCTCCGTGTTTCACGACTTTTGCCATGAAGATCTTGGCCTCGGGATCGGGCCAGCACATTTCTCTTTTCAGACACTTGATCCGGGTCATGGCCACGATGCAGCCAGTCCACATCCCACCCTCGCCAAAATATCTGCGATAGGTCTTGGTTTCACGAATATCCACCCTCCAATTGGGAGGTATTTCGTTGGCCTTGAGGATGCTTTCGATTTTTCCAACGATGGTCAACCCGCCCAACTCCTTGTCCAACACAAACGCGAGAAACATATCGCCCGAGTGGATATTTTTCAAATAATCGATCATCGGACGATTTTCAAAAAATATCCGATTGCGATATTTGAAGTTGACATCCGTGTCCTCCAACGATTCGATATACCGGACAAACTCCTCCTGGAAGTCCGGCGGCGCGTTGAAAGCCACTTTGGGATTGTCCTGACAAAATATGCGGATTGCCTCAAAAAATGGAGGCAGGACAACTGGCTGGTATTTCTCTTGCGCAAGCGCGTTTTTCATTGAGGCCCCCTCCTTCAATTATCTCTAAATTTGTAAGGGACAAAATCCCCCTTTTAGCTTCTTGTGAAACTAGCAATTAATTGTTCTTGCGTCAAATATAATATGAGAAGAAAACAGACAACAACTTTTTTTAGGCAAGCCCGGGCGTGAAATATAATTTTGGCAAAACGCATCAAGGCTATGCGAAAAAACAACAATATAGTATACTATACGCATGGATACATTGGTGAAGGCGGACATTTTCTTTTTCATATCTTCCATCGCGACCGTGGTGATCGCGGTGATGCTTTCCGTTGTTCTTTTCTATTTCATCAAAGCGGGAAAAAATCTCTATCATATTTCCCAAAAACTTCAGGAGCATTTCCATGAATCGGAAGAATTCGTGCTTGAGCTCAAAGACAGGCTTGAGGACAATATGGTTTTCCGGCTGTTCTTCCCGCCGGCGCGCGCAAAAAGCCGCGACAAGAAAAAATAATTTTTATAATGATAAACATGCCAAAGAAAACAAACGGAGCAACAGTAGTGAAGTACGCGGTGATTGGAGCGAGTCTCGCCGGACTGGCGGCGACAGCCTATTTTTTCTTCGGGCCAAAAGGCAAGAAGCGCCGTGAGCACGCCGCGTCCTGGGTCATCAAAATGAAGGGAGAAGTTGTGGAGAAGCTCGAAAATGCCCGCGAGATTACGCAGCCGATCTATCAAGAGATCATCGACACCGTGGCCAAAGAATACAAAAAAGGAAAGAAAGCCAGCCAGCCGGAAATCGAAGCGTTGGCGGTTGATCTCAAGAAGCACTGGAAGTCAATGAGCGCGCTCGCCATCGCCGCCAAACAGGAAGTCGCCAAGAACGCCTCGCGCGTCGCCAAGAAAGTGACCAAAAAAAAGCGCCCGACGAAAAGCGTAGGCAGCAAAATTATATTTTACGCATAAAAAAACAATCCTGTTAAAACGGGATTGTTTTTTGATTTGGCATTCTTAAAGTTCGACTTTAGGAAAGGCTGTTTTTCCAAAGACCGTGCAGATTGCAATATCCCCTCGCGGCGATATTTTCCGCTTCGACGCAAAATTCAGCCTCGGGAGCATCGCCGGGAGACAAAAATTTACGGTATGATTTTTTGTCCGCGATAATTTCAATCCATTCGATATGGTGCGCTTCTTCCATCGGGTGCGGAACGGAACCGACTTTGACTTTCACGCCCTTTTCGGTTTTTTCGACAACCGGAACATGCTTTTCCTTCCCTTCATCTTCATTTTTTTCAATCGTGATCCCCATCGGCCCGCCCGCATCGCTACGCGAAGCGTTGCGGGCGGGCCCTCCGCAGCAAACAAGCTCTCCCGCGCCAACATGCAGGACTTCAACAATATTTCCGCATTTGGCGCACTTATAGATCTGTCCCGACTCGGTCATATTTTTTCGCTTAATAATTAGAAGTGGTTATATATCATTACTCCTCAAATGGAAAATTATTTCCCCCGCCGGCTGACAAAAGCCTAGATCCACTCATTCTCAATCATAAAATTCTTGACCTGTTCGAATATTTTTCGATGGCCTTCCGCATTTGGATGCAAGCCATCATCAAAAGCTTCATTATCAAACAATCCAACATCCAAAAAAGAAACACTGTTTTCGAGACAGACATCTTCCATGATCCGGCTGTACTTTTGGATATTTTCATTTGTATAGTATATGTCGGCCCAAGGCACGGGCGCCGTTTTGGATTCGTCACAATTTTTGAGGTCCAGGAAAACAATATTATCCGTTATTCTCTTGGCTCTCTTGATTATCTCCTCAATATTTTCTCTGAATTTCTCCGGCTGGACCAAAAAGTTGTTTGGTTCGCGCTGATAGGCGGCGTCATTTCCGCCAGTCTGAAACACCAAGGCATCGGCGCCTCTCACTCCAGCTTCATTTTCAAACCTCTCTAAAATAGTTTCAGTTGTCCCGCCGTCGATGCTTTGATTGTATATTTGCACGTAATTCTCTTTTCTTTTGGCCACATGGAACCAAAGACGGTTGGCCCATCCTCCTTTTTCCATGTCCCAAGCACCCCAAGATATGCTGTCTCCGAATATGACTATTGATTCTATTTTTTTCATAAATTTATATTATTTATTTCCCCCCGCCGGGATTTGAGGCGGGGATTTTTTAGCCCATAGTTATCAACTTTTTAAAAAGTTCGTGTCGGCTCTTTATTTTTTTCTTTGCAAAAGGAAAGAAAAGTTTTCGGTTGTAGTTCCGGTCCAGTTTTTCCGCCAACCATTTTTTGTATTCTTTTGCATCGCGCTGGCCCAAGACGGCAATCTTGAGAAAAAAATCGTTATAATAATGCGACATCCCATCAGCTGTTGCCAAAATCTTTCCTTCCAGACTTGAAGGCATTCTTTTCTCGCAAGAATGAGCCAGGATGATATCTTCAACGCCTCGGATAGTTTTTGGATCGTATCCGTATTCCTTCATCACCTTCACAGCTTCACGTGCGCCAATTTTTTCATGGTCGCCCTTGATTCTGTGTATCCTCTGGAGGTCATGCAACCACACGCCGAGCATAACAACTTCCTTGTCGGCTTTGGGAAATTTGCGGAGAAGTTCTTTGGCGAATTTCTCCACACCCAAAAGATGGGCCTCAAACCACCAGCCTTTCATTATCTTGTCCTGTTCGCATTCTTTTTGGATCTGTTTCTTGATTGTGTAGATTTTATCACTCATATAATTTTTATCTAAAAATCCAATTCTCCCACTCGCCAAAGTCCTTCGAATTTGATCCCGTCATCCTTGAAAACTTCGACGACTTTGTATTTCCCCCGCGTCCAGACTTCTCCGCCTTCCAAAAAATGCGTCGCTTCCAAAATCACGATGCTGGCCCTCGGACGGGAAAGTTTTTCCCCGCCGCGAGTTTCAATGAGCGGAATTTCGCCATGGAGCCAATAGTTCCGTTGGTCTTTTTTGAGAAAACCATATTCTTTTCCTTCTTCAAGTTTTTCCGGAAGACATTCCTCAATTTTCCGATTTCCCTTTTTGTGCTCCGAAATATCTCTGAGCGCCAGATCTGGATTGAATTCAACTTTGATGCCCATAGTCGTATATTACTTTTTATTTCCCCCCGCCGGGATTTTTTCTTGTTACGTAACATGTTATGTAACACGGGCTCGGGGAGTTTTTTCGTTATCCCAACATTGAATATTAGCTAGGAACGACTAAAAATTTTTTCTTCTTCTAGCGCCTTGCTCAAGAAACAAAAATCTCTTTCCTCAATAAACTTTCCTTCATAATCGGAAGTTTGCTTGAGATTGAGCAAAAGCATTGCTTCTTTTGGTTCAACCCAAAAAATTTCAAAACCCGACGACTTTTCTTCGTCTGTGAAATTGGGAGTTTTCTTGTCCGAGCTAGTTCGCGCAAGAAAGCAATATGAAGTTTGGTGTAGCTTAAATTGTGCGCGATATTCGACTATGCTCCCAATTTCTTTCAGCACTTCAACTTGCACGCCAAGTTCTTCTTCGCACTCCCGGTCAAGAGCAATTTTTATATCCTCACCTTCCTCAATTCCTCCGCCAGGAAGTTTGTAATAATTTTTGTTGCTTACATACAAAAGTCCAATTTTATTTTCCTTATCAAAAACAACGGCTCTGGCAGCTTCTCTGTATTCCCAGTCACAGATATCTTTCTCGCCTACTTTTTCAGGATTAATTGTTTTTATTATTTTCATAAATATTATTGTTTTTTATTTCCCCCGCCGGAAGTACGTAATTATTATTCCTAAATATCAATTCTAGACATACTTGCCGGTGATATTTTATTGCCTAACCGCCACAATGACAAACGCAACAATCAGAAACAGTAGCAGCCAGGCTATAGTGGCTCCGAAAAGCCAAAGCGCGTCTTTCTTTTTGCCGTCCATATACAGCATCAAGGGTTTGCCCAAAATCAAAGCTCCTGAAATTGAAGCGGAGATGACGAAGAGCAGCAGGAAGGCGATCGGAGCGATGATGACCGGATCAGGCTTGGAGCCGAACAGTTTCCCGACAGTGAACAGAAGGAGCGCGACCAAGGATATGTAGATCCCCTCGCCCAAGGCGAGAAGAAAAGCTTGTCGGATGATTTTTTTTGGCATAAATTTTCAATTATATTATTAATCCCATCCCCCGCCGGAAATCGGGCTTATTTGAATTTGTTTGTTACGTAGCATGCTGCGTAATTCCAAAAAATCATTGAAGACTGACCACTTCGACCTTATCCAGATCAAATATCTCTTTGGCTTCGATGACAATCGCGCATTTGGTGGCAGGGCCCTTGTTTCTTTCTTTGGCGATTTCAAAATATTTCCCGTTGTCATGAAGTTCGGCCGTTCCTTTGAGGCGCAGATATTTTCCGCTGTTCGTTGCGACGACGGAAACTCGGTTGTCTTTTTCGAGATTGGCAAGGGTCGTGCGCATCTGGCAGGCATTGATGAGGAGTTTGTCATCGACAAAACCTTGCGAGGCCACCACGATGGCGTGCGGTCCGCTTTCTTCGGAATAGGTCGCGAGAACCAGTTCCACTCCCTCTTTGAATATTTCTTTCCAGTTCATATTTTGTTACTTATCTTGTTACGTAACATCCTCCCCTATTTCCAATTGAGCCAAGTGATTGTGAGCTGGAGAACGGTCGCGAAGATCACCCACAGGAGATACGGGATATTCACCAGCGCGATCCAGCGGGCATGGGGATATATCGCCACCATCGCCCAAATGAGCGTTCCGAGAACCAGCAAAATGTCGGCAGCAGCCAGCAGATTGTTTTTGAGGCCAAATTGGATGGGCGTGAAGGCAAAATTGAAAATGAGATTGAGGATGAACGGCAAAAGCACCAAAAAAGATATCCGGCCTTTGAAGAACATAAAGCCGGCCGCGCCGAAGCTTGCAGCGACGATGGCATAAAGCGCTGTCCACACCGGCCCAAAAAGCCAGCTCGGCGGCGACCAGGAGGGCTTGAGAAGAGTTTGATACCAATTTTGAGTGTCCATTTTTGTATATTTTCTTTCTTTCCTCATCCTACGCCAAAACCCGATTTTTTTCAAGAAAAAAGCCCCGCTGTGAAAGCCGGGGCGATTGAACTCGGGGGATATTGAAGCTTCAGGGGCTGCGCTTCTAGCCAGAACTATTTTTGTCAGAGATTTTCTTCTTTTCCTCCCTGATCCGGGAACGCAGGAAATTGAACATTGCCGACTTGGCGACATATTCCGTGAGTATTCCCGCAGATTCCACCTTATTCAAGTCCTCCGGTTCTTTGAGGCACGCGGAGAGTGCCTCAGCATAAAGGCTCATGGATGAAGCGCCAATGCTTTTTTCGATATCGCTCGCTTCGGACTTGAAAACAATCATCATCCGCAAGCTTTTGGTCTCAACCTGAATACCTTGATTGGCAGCCAGGGAGGCGAGCTGGCCCGAGAAAAATCCAATAACGAGGAAAACCAGACAGCCGCCCATAAAGAGCAAACAAAAAAAGAATTTTTTCATGAACTGCCTCCTTTGCCTGCATTTTTTCTTTCTTTTTTCAGCATATCCCAAAACCAGATTCTTTTCAAGAAAAAAGCCGTCATTTTCGGCGGTTCTGGCTTTGTGTTCACTGGCTTCATGCCGCGTATGTCCCCGCCGCGTATCCGGTGCTCCAGCATATTTGCAGATTGTATCCGCCGGTTGGTCCGTCCACGTCCAGGATTTCGCCCGCGAAAAAGAGATTGCTGATAATTCGGGATTGCATCGTTTTGGAGTTCACCTCTTTCAAACTCACTCCCCCGCTGGTGACAACCGCTTGAGCGTATCCGGCCGTTCCGTCGAACGTCAGGCGCAGATCCTTGAGAAGAAGCGCCAATTTTTTCCGCTCCGCTCCCGTGACCGTGTTGATTTTTTTGCGCGGGTCGATGCCGGACAATTTGATGATTGTAGCGATCATTTTTTGCGGCAAAAGTTCCGGCAAGTAGTTCACAAAATCTTTTTTTCCATTATCTTTGAAATCTCTTTGAAGCCGCGCGTCGAGTTGCTCGGCGCTCAAGGCGGGTTTGAGATCGATCGAAATCACAACTTCGCCTTTGACTGCCAACTCCAAAGCCTTCTTGCTGATGTCGAGCACAATCGGACCGCTCAAGCCAAAATGAGTGAAAAGCATTTCCCCGAATCTTGAATCTTGAACTTTGCCGTCTTGGATCAAACTGATTTCCACGTTTTTGAGGCTCAACCCTTGCATTTTTTTCACCCAATTTTCTTTCGTTTTGATCGGCACCAAAGCCGGCGCGGTTTTGACGATCGTATGCCCCAAGTCTTTCGCCCATTGATATCCGTCTCCGGTCGAACCGGTTGTCGGATAGGATCTTCCGCCCGTGCACAAAATGAATTTGTCAGCCGAAACTGTTTTTCGGCCCGGCTTGCCTTTTTCATGCTTCAGCTTCACGCTCCTTATTTTCTTCCCGTCGCTTTCAAAACCGACGATTTCACTGCCGAACAATATTTTCACTTTATTCTCTTCCAAATATTTTTCCATCACCCGCAGCGCGTCGTGCGACTTGTTTGAAACGGGGAAAACCCGTCCGCCTCTTTCGGTTTTCACGGGCAATTTTCGGTCCTCAAAAAATTTCATCACCTCTCGTGGCCCAAATTCAGCAAGGGAGGAAAACAAGAACTTTCCGTTCTTGCCGAATTGGGCGACCATTTCTTTGAGATCGAACATGCTTCGCGTCAGATTGCAGCGGCCTTTGCCGGTGATCAAAAGTTTTTTACCGAGACTCTCGTTTTTTTCCAAAAGCACCACCCGCGCGCCCAATTCCGCCGCGCGCCCCGCCGCCATCATCCCCGCCGGCCCGCCGCCGATGACCGCCACATCAAATTTTTCCTGATTCTTCATCATAAAGGAATGGTAGCATATCCGGCCTTTGCGTCCAATCAAATCAGTTCGTTCCGAGCCGGCTTGACAACATAATCGTTTTTTATTTTAATTACTCTAAGAGCCATTCTTTCGATTCAAAAAACTAAACATTAACAAAAACAAATGAACAAAACAAGAACAATGCTGCTGGGAGTGCTGGTGATTTTTTTGGCACTCTCGTTCGCGGGAAACGCGTCGGCTTTCGACAATCCCGACGAGGATGACATTTTTTGGGATACTCTCGCCGCGATGGACAATCCAAACGATGTTGACGGCTGCAAAGCCAAAATCGACGAACTTTGGGCGAGCGGCGAACTGAACGCCTATGATGTCGCCAACAGAAGAGCGGCGGGGCAAACGGTAAACGATTCCGAACTCACTGACATGAGCGAAGAACACCGGATATCCATGACTTCGGGATATTATAACACTTGCGAAAACTTCGATCAGGGATTTGAAATAATGCGCGCCAGCATGGAGCAATACGGCAAGACTTCGAACATTTGGGATATGACCGACTGGCACAACGTGAACGGACTCTATTTTTTGAGCGAAGGCGAAGGAAGAATATATTTCGACCGGACGCTCGATTTTATGTCGTATCGATTCCAAGTCTTCATGCAAAATCTGCCAAATCTCCTCTCTTTCCAGAACGGCTATATCAGCCTCAACGCCGAAATGGTGCCGGAGCTCGCAAATTATGGAGCGGTGCTGACGATGTACGGCCTGGAATTTTCCGAAACTCCGGACATATATATCGACGGGGTATTGGCTAACGCTTCCGATATGGGAGCCGTTTATGCCGCCGGAACGCTCACCTTCAACGCCAGTCACTTCAGCTCATACCGGGCGGTCGCGAAAGGAAGCAGCGTGAGCGCGATGAGAATAAAGTGGAACAATCCGAGAAAATTGAAGTACAACGCGAGAAAACGCACTTTCAAGGTGAAAGTGAAGGGCTCCGGATTCAGAAATTCAAGCACTTCCACGACTTGCACGCTGGGATACTTCGACGCGACGAAAGTGACTGTTTCCAGAAACGGGAAAAAGGCCACCTGCACATTCAATATGAGCGACTTTTCTCAAACCGGATATTATCCCCTGACGCTTTCAATTGACGGATCGGGAAGCGCGACCCGGGAAAACGCGGTGCGGATCAGATAAGAACCATCCTTCGCAAAAACAAAAACACCGCTTGCATTGAGCGGTGTTTTTGCATGTTTTCGAAGTTTAGCTTCAGGAATGGTTAATCACTTTTACTATCTCTCAAAATCGGTATAAGTCGAGCCGAAAGACCATGGCCCGCCGCCGCATTCCGCGGCGACTTGTTTTTCCATGCGAAGAGTCGTGCTTGATGTGAGCTGGAGAAGAATGATTGTGTTGGAAACGCCGATGGACTCAAAGCACACCACGCCGCTGCCAACAGCGACATTTTGAAAATTCGGATTGACGGACCCCGAACCGGCCGGCGTGAAAGAGTAGTCGTTCGAGCTCAAGCCGCTCGCCGACATGGAAGTTCCCACGGAAAAAATTTGATAGGCCGGATTGATGTTGTAGTCGATGAGAGCCAGATGCGGGTCTTCCGGATGACTGGGGCTTCCCACCGCGAACCATGAACCCTTGGCTGTTCCGGAAACGTCCTGGTCGATTCGTCCGCAAACTGGTTCTGTGATTCTTTGGTATGATTCGCTTCCGAGCTTGGCTCGCAGAACCGCTTTTTTGTCGGCTGAATAATAGTCAATCGGACAGGCGGTGTGGGACGTGAAGTCGTACCAGCGCGAGGCGTTGGCGAAAGACAGAGAAACGTTCTGGCTGTCATAGGCATAAAAATCGAGCGCGTTTTGTCCCGCTCTTCCGCCCGCGGTTCCGATTTCTTGTCCGGCGCTCAAAGAAACCGACACGGTCTTTTTGTACATATGATAGGTTTTGCCTCCGGTTTCATAGGTATTTTCGCTTTCATAAGGCGCAACAATTTGATTGAGCAGGCTTTGCGACAAAGTGGTGATGTGGCTGAGCTTGAAATAGATATTGTCGCAGGGATAGAAAGTGAGAGTATAGTCGCTGTATTGCGGGCTTTCCGACAAATGATCCGTGACGTCAATGCTTGTGACCCGGACGTTTCCCGGAGAATAGAGGGGCACTTCGATGGGAACGCCGCCTGCTTGTGTGATATAGAAATAAATATGGTCGGTGGGGAAAACATGTCCCGAGGGATTCGCGTTTCCCAACGGAGCAATGCTCGTGGTATTGTCGATATTGATTGGATAGGCGGAGAAAAATTCTGTTTGAGTTCCGCAAGCCGGCAAACTTGTGGAGCTGGAATCGCTCGTGCTTGTCGTGCTATTTGTCGTGTCCGTCGTACTTGTTGTGCTCGTCGCGCCATCGGAAGAAGAATCAATTTCTGTATCTATATTTGGAATGGCATTCAAGTTAAAGTTTGATTTTCTTGTGAGATTTTTTTTGCTGACTTTCGCTTTAGCCTGAATAGATTTGATGTTCGAGTCGGGAGTGATATGCAAATAATATTCTCCGCTCGCGTTTGTTATCGCTCTCGCGAATACCCGGTATTTTTTCTTTTTGCCGGCTTTTTTGGAAAGAGTGACCCGCACGCCGGCTTTCACGGGGGATATCGCTCCGTAAATCTTGATTTTTTCCTCGCCGCTCACCGTTTCTTTGCCCAGAGAAAGGGACATAGTCGGCTTCACTTTTTTTTTGGCCTGCTTTTTGAAAGTGCCCGCCACGCGCCCCTCCTGAAAAAGAATGGAAGCCCCAAAAACAAAAAGGGCGAGCAAAAAAAGCGCCAGGAAAAGAAAAAGCAATTTTTTTCGAGATTTCATTTTTGTTTGGGAGTTTTGGTATTGGCTATATTCTATCACAAAAAACTCCAATGTTCTATCTGCGCGTTTTTGCGAAGAAAAGAATAATCATATATTATATATGCATAAAAAAATAATTTAATAAAAAATGGCAAAAACAAAAAATTGGAAATGCGGTCTGTCGCGGTGGCAAGCTTCAAGTCTTTTTGTCGGGAGCGTCTTTCTTTTGCTGACGCTTATTTCCGCACCGGACGCTCAAGCCGCGGGAGACAGCTGGGAAGCAGTGGGCTCTGATCCTTATCTATCGGATACCAGTCATGGCACTCCTTCGCTCGCCTTCCATCCCACAAATCACCATCTCTACGTGGCTATTGTGGAAAATGCCGATTCCATCCAGGTGAAACATTTTGACGGCACGGCTTGGGAAAATGTCGGATCAGCCGTCACCAGCGGCGAACTGGACTATGCGAAGATCGCTTTCAATCCGGAAACCAAGGAACTCTATTTGGCCTATTGGGACATCACTCTCCACAAAATCGTGGTGCAAAAATATGACGGATCTTCCTGGGTGGATGTCGGCTCTCACGGAGTGACCGAGAATGACGGGAGCAGACTCTCTTTCGCTTTCAATCCGAGTACGGGAAACCCTTACTTGGCCTATGAGGATCGAACGATAAGCAAGCTTGTAGTAAAAATGTTTAATGGGTCTTCTTGGGAAAACGTCGGTTCCAACGGGTTGAGTAACGATAATGCTAGTTATATCTCTTTAGCTTTTGATCCTTCGAGCAATCAGCCCTATGTGAGTTTTGCTGATTCAGGCAATGGGCACAAAGTGAGGGTAATCAAATATAATGGGTCGAGTTGGGAAGACGTGGGACCGCTCGGAGTCAGCAGCGGAAGCGGATCTTATACGGACTTGGCTTTCAATCCGGAAACTGATCTGCCTTACGTGGTTTACACGGATAACGACGACAATTATTCCTTGAAGCTGAAGCGATTTGACGGAAGCGCTTGGCAGGATGTTGGCAATCCGATGGGAGATGATCCGTATGGGTTTGAAGGACAGATTGCTTTCTGCCCTTCCACCAACTTGTTGCATGTAGCTTACCTCAACAACGAGGCGCTGCATGATCTGGTAGTGAAAAAATATAACGGGAGCAGTTGGGAATTGGTAGGCAGCAAGGGTTTCAATACCAATTTTGGTTTCTATATGGACTTCGGCTTTCAGCCTTCCACCAACGAGCCTTACGCGATATATGAGGATCAAGAAGAAGGAGCTCTCTTGAACCACTTGGCGATTTATAAGTTCAATAAAGCGGTTTCCAACCACTCGACAATGAACTATGCCCGAAAAAAATCAACCAAGCGCAATGTCGTTTTCACATTCCGGGATCTGAAAATCACCACCAAAAAAGCGTGGGTGAAAGCCTGGCTGGGCGGAAAAAAAGTGAAAGTGAAGGCAGCCAAACGAAGCGGCGACAACTTGAAAGTGACAATGCAAGTGAAATATGGGAAATGGTCCAGAAAAAGTTATAATCTGCGGATGGAATTCAAAAAGAAAGTGGGCAAACGAACGCATACGGACACCTGGAGATCGACCAACGTGCTCACTATTTTGTAGCTGAATATGCTTTAACGGAACAAAACAAAAAAGACTGTCTTTGAAGACCTCATAATAAATCTTGTTCTGCTTGGCACGGCTTACCGTTTCACCAAAGAATACGCTTTTGGGCGAGGATTGAAAAATCAAAGGCCCCGAGTGTTTGCTCGGGGCGATATTTATTTTCTGGCGCACCAGACATCCGATATTTCTCCATTTTGAAATAGAGCGATCTTCCTCACTAGCGACTCTTTGGTACGGCTGTCGCCCAAGAGGACTCTGATGCGCCCATTGCCAGTCCTTGCATATTCGTTGATAGCAGCAAGAACGGAAGGACTGGGAGCCAAGGGCGAGATGGAGCCATCTTCATCCTTCAATGGCCATGCCGTCACGTTGTCGACTCCCATCCGAAGAAAACGTTCCGATAGCGTTCGGAACTTTTCAGGCGTATCCGTATAGCCATTTTTCAAGATCACAGATGCGCGAACTTTCAGGCCATGCTCCTTCAGCCGGGTGAAAATAATCTCAAACGGCGGATAGGCATTTATCCGGAAGGCGTCTGCGTTCAGTGCCGGGTTGTCGCTGTATGTCGAAACGTACACGGAGGTCAATCCCAGCCAATGCCATCGAGGCAGGAACTTGTCGCAGAATTCCGCGTCGGTTCCGATCCTGATGCCGTTGGTATACAAGTTGACCGGATCAAACTTGACGCCATCCAGGGCAAATTGGCGAATCGTTTCCAGCGCCATGGCAAGTGAAACGGGAGACAAAGTAGGCTCGCCACAACCAGTAAGAGTCACATAGTGGCAATTCCGCGCGTGGCAGAGCCTTAGCACTTGCTTGAGCCGCGCGATATCCAATTCGCCGTCTTTTTGCGGCGCGTTCTTGTGATGCTGCCTACCCGCGCATTCGCGGCAGTTGGCGTTGCATCGCGCAGTCCCGACAAGAATGGAAATGCCATCGATGCCATCGGGATATTTCCGCATCATTTCATGCATAACGCCCCCTCCCTGATCCAGGAATAGGCAACCGTGGCATCTTGGAAAACAACCAGCTGGCGCACAAAATCCTTCTTGGGATCGTGCTTGGTGACGTAATCGGTCAGCCGCAGAATCGCGCCGTGATAGTCATAGACGCCGCCGCCCCATACGTGTCCATGGCATAGTACGGCGCGCCGGCGTAGCCATATCCTGATGGTGCAAAGCCCCCACCAAGAGGGCGTGAAAGAATTGCGCGAACCGTCGGGATTGGCCACGGCCCAAGAGGTGATGTTGTCCACCCCGTAATTTCCGATGAGCCTATCGACGGCTTTGCGATATTCCTTGGCATTGTCAATTTCTCCCCGGCGCAGCAACAACGTGCAACGAACGCCTATCCCATGCCGGCGAATATTGGCGAATATATCGCCGAGATCCGGATATTGTTCCAAGCCGTACGCTTCTGCCTGCTTCTTCAAATCAACGGAATGGATCGACACGGCAATATTGGTGAGTCCCAACTCTTTCCAGCGCGGCAGCCATTTTTCGCAATACGCGGAGTTTGCCAGAAGAATGCCATTGGTGAAAAGATTCACGTTCGGGAAATACGCGCCCTCTCCGGCGCATTTCTGATAAACACACAAGGCTTTCGTGACGGCATCGGGGTCGCAAGTCGGCTCTCCCGAGGACGTCAGCGACAGCGACCAACCGCCGTATCGCGCGGATAGCTTGATGGCTGACTCGAAGTTTTTCCAGTAGACGGGGTCGTCGCTCGCTTGGGGACGCAGATACTTTCCGGCGCAGAACGCGCACTTGCCATTGCAGGCGCCCGAGCCCACCAGGGCAGAGACACTGTAGATCTTTTCGATGCAAGCCATAATCACACCTCCTATTATGATGTTTTTAATGTTCTGCTTTTATATTAGCGCAGGCAAATAAAATTAAAAGAGCTACTGGTTGTGCTATTACAAAATAATGGCTCTTGTTTATATCCATATGTTGATATATAATGACCAATATGAAATGCATATATTGCGCCAACAGAAAAACAGAAGTCATCAATTCACGGGGGATAAAAGGCGGCACCCTGACATGGCGCCGGAGACGCTGTCCGAATTGCGCGAAGATCTTCACCACCAAAGAAAGCGGCGTGGCTGACAATCTTTTCGTGATCAAACGCAATGGATCCCGGCAGCGATTTGTCTATGAAAAACTTTTTGTGTCGATCTTTATCGTAGTTAACACAGGCAAGAACCGGGACAACGGCGATGACGCCAAATTGGCCAAAAAAATATCGGCCCGGATCTTGAAAAAACTCTTTGCCGCGGCAGAGGACAGGGATATAAAAAGCAAAATTCTTGTTGCTTTGGCGTACGACGAATTGAAAAAAATCCATCGTTCGTATGCCGACCGGTACATTGCCTATTCCGATTACCGGCTAAAAGTCGCCTTTCCGAGATTTGGCGTGAACGGGCGAAACATTCCGGATCGATATAGCTGGTGAAGACGAGCACTTGCCGATGTTTGCTCGCTGCCCGTAATCCCAACTAAGGATCGTCCTCGACTGGAACGGAAATAAAAAAACATCCACAAGGATGTTTTTTGGCTTGGCTCGCTTGGCAACACAGCTTTCGCCTGCCCGCCTCTGGAGGGAACCTTCTCATGGGAAAAGCCTTTCCTGATCCGGTGGTTGTGATCAATCAGGCGAGGCAACTTCTAGCGCTTGTGTGATATTTTGAAAAAAAGAAAAAGGCACCATTTAAAATTCTAAACAGTGCCCCTCAACCAACAATTTTGTAAAAGGAGAGTATGTCCTCCTTGATCGTCCTTATCCCTAGAGTAATGTGCGGGTGTCTCTCGGCCTCCTCTTCCAACTCATCTAGTAAAGCCGCGCATTCTGGATATGCTTCCCTGGCATCCGGGCAGAGCCACAGTTTGCAGGCCAGGGACTTTTCGGTGCATCCCTTTTTTGAAAGAAACTCGCAATCATCGCAGCAGGGATGTCTCCTCCCGCTGGAACATCGTCCCCTTTTTATTTTGCAGGGATTAAACTTTTTTAGGATTGCGTCGGCCTCGTGCCAAAGTTTGTCGTATACTGCCGCCATTTCTTCAAATTGTTGCACAGTCATAGGTTTCCTGTTGCCTATACAGAGCATGAATTCTCTCTTTTTTTTGAGTATCACGAGTCACCCCTTGAAAAAAGTGGCGGGGCAACCAAACTGGTCGCACCCGCCTCCGCATATTTTATTTTCCGATGTAGATGTGCACTAAGCTGATAGCCAGCTGCTCCGGGAAACAATTGAGAGAGCGGATTTGAAATCCAAGTTCGACTGAGCCGTCCATCTGGTTGAAACCGGCATTGTACCCACGGCCGAATTTGTTCCTGAACAGAGTGCTCCACTCCTCGCCTTTCTCGTCGAGAATGTTTTTGATGTGTTGGATGGCAATGTCGACGGATTTGATTGTCCCGCTTGAGCGGAAAATATCCCAGGGCTTGTAGCCATTGAAGAAGGAATTTTCCTTTCCTTTTTCCGGGGTATAAAATCCCCCCAGCAGAAGAATCGGGAAATCCTTTTCCCGGTCAATCGTCCCGGGAAGATAGAGGGAATACCCTTTGTCGAATTGATTGACTGCCTTGACTGCAATTTCTTCCGTCGAAGTTAGCACGGTTTCCATCGCCATACGAAGGTACAGATCAATCAGCTTCCAGGAATCATTCACCTCGACCAAAAAACGCTGAATGTGCTTAAAGGACATAGGGACCCCCCTTTGGCTAATTTGTGCTGAACATCTTGTAAGCCTTGGCGATATACGCCTTGGTCTTTTGAATATTTACAAAGATGGCCGGTATAAACAATGGCCGTTGAACGCGAGGGGATTGTGTCCGGGAAATTTCTCAAGGAGAATCCGATGGAGATCCTGTACGGATTGCTTCTGGATATTCCCAATGATGGTTTCATTACCGGGGCAGGGAGAAACCCTACCATCACCGTAGATCTGCAACCTTTCGACGCATGGTCCCGTCGCAAAGTTGCTCCAAATGGGATGATTGAAACCGAACTTCGCATCGATCCGCCTGACATCCAGCCTCATCAGATGTTTTTGATCATCGTTGGGCTGGAGATTCTGGTCGAAGCTCTCTCTTGCGCTCAATCCAGCGGGCAGATAGAACGAGAACACGATCCAGATATTGTTCTTACGGCAAAACTCCAGGGTCAGGGGAACTTCGTGGATATTGAGCGACGATATGACCATGTCGAACCCAAGCCGCGTTGTCCCATCCGAATTGACCGCATTGAAACCTTCCTTCATGAGAAGGCTAACAGCTTCGTTGCGCTGCCGAAAGTAAATGCCTTTCGGATCACCGACCACCATATTCTGATAACCGGGATTAAATAGGCTGTCACATTTCGGGCATACGGTGGCGCCGCTGTCTTTGGTGCGCCGGACAAAATCAATATCCAGCATTTTAGTCGCAGCATCCGTAAACACGATGGGGATAATTCCCTTGGCCGAGGTGTACTCGAGAATCTCGAAATAATCGTGATCGAGAGTCGGCTCACCCTCTCCCAGAAAATCGATCGCCTTTGCTCCCATGGCTGCGATCTGGTCGATAGCACTTTTAATTTCGGCGAGAGTCAAGGTCTTTTTTCGCTTCTCCGTAAAACAGTGGAAGCATCGGTGGCGACATTCACCCGTCATGGCCCGGAAATCAACCACGGGCAGACGATCAGGCGATCGAAATTCTTCTTCCGTTAAACCCCAACCGCTGAGAATTGCTCCGATACCAATCGGAACTTGACCAAGGCCGATGTATTTCTTTTGTGAAAGTTCCATTGAGGATCTCCTTCCGATATTGGAATTTGTTATAAACAAGCAATTATATGCTTGTTGTTTATTAAAAAGCTGTAGCATTCTAACTTATAACCTTTCGTTATTTTAGTCAAGCACATCTTAGTCGTTTTTAATACTGATTCAGCAATAAAATTTAGTAAAGTTCGAATCCCGTCCTGGGGTATCAAAAATCAGGCTTTATATAAGCCTGAAAATAAAGTTGCTCCCGGGGTCGGATTCGAACCGACAACCAATTGGTTACACTTGTCCCAATGTTTCCAAAAGGGGTGGACTATATCATTGTCTTATCCAATTAAAAAGGACTTAGACATTTTGGTATCTAGTCTCTACGGCGCTCCTCGACATTGCATCGAGGTTCCCACGGTGTTCGCGTACCCCTCACATATCGTGAGCGATTTAGCCTTCACCGTTATCCCAAAATTTTTCAACCTAAGTTTCCTTAGGAAGCTGCAAACCGGTTACAGCCAACTGCTCTGCCATTGAGCTACCCGGGAATATTCAATTTTTCAATGATCAAAACGCTCCTGCATTATATGCCAAAAAGAGCGCCTAGTCAAACATGACCTCTGATCGAAATTATGCTATCATTGTGAAAAGCCAATAAACACAAAAACGAAGGGAGGTGACTTATGGATCCAACATACAATATGCAATATTCAGGTGATGTCGCGCCGGAAGCGGCCGCGGGCATGTTCGCGCTCGGAGCAGGCATGTTTTTGTTCGTGATGATTTTTGTGATCATCATCTATGTCATCATTGCTCTCTCGCTGATGAAAATCGCCAAACGCACGAACACCCCCAACGGCTGGTTTGCATGGATTCCCCTTTTGAATTTGATTTTGATGCTTCAGATCGCCAAGCGCCCGATGTGGTGGCTCATATTTTTCCTCGTACCGTTCATCAATATCGTGGGAATCGTTTTGCAGTTCGTCATTTGGGTTGACATCGCCAAACTCCTGGGAAAAGAAGCTTGGCTCGGAATTCTCGCCGGCCTCATTCCGATCATCTTCGTCCCCTATCTCGCATACTCGGGAAGCAACAATCAGCCAGCAACTGTGTAGATTGTTTTAAAATAAAAACAGCTCCGGCAAAAATGTCGGGGCTGTTTTTTTGTTTGCAAGAAATTATTTCTCAATTATTTTCACTGATTCGATTTTCACGGGATTCACCGGTTTTGATTTTTCGCCCTTGCCGTTGTCGACCGTTTCGGCGCTGGCGATCTTGTCCACAACTTCCATTCCACTTGAAACATGGCCGAAGATCACATATTTGTTGGGAAGATCATAGTCTTGGTGGATGATGAAAAATTGGCTGCCGTTCGAATTGGGCCCGGAGTTGGCCATCGCCACTGTTCCGCGCGTATATTTCCCTTCCAATTTTTCGTCTTCGAATTTGTATCCCGGGCCGCCGCTCCCGTCGCCTTCGGGATCGCCGCCCTGGATCATGAAATCCTTCATGACGCGATGAAAAACGAGTCCGTCGTAAAAATTTTCTCTCGCGAGCGCGACAAAATTGTTCGCAGTGATCGGCGTTTTTTTCGCGCTGAAATCGATGGTGATATCTCCCTCGCCGGTTTTGACAACCGCTGAATATTTTTTGGTTTGGTCGATTTGCATCGCCGGCGGATCCTTTGTCTTCTCTTGAGCTGCCTTATCTTGTGTATCAGTTCCCTGCTCCCCCTCGGAAGAACCGCTTTGAGGAGCGCTCACTGAAAGGCGATGCGCGGCGGGAGAGCTGTCCGGCTGCCGCTGCTGATAGTTCCTGACATCATATTGCTCGGCGCTTCGAAGCACCTGCTGCTGCGGTTTGATATCGCCGCATCCCGAGAGGAATAGCATCAAAAACAGCGCAAACAAACTGAATATGGTGTTTTTTGCGTTTTTTCTCATAACGATTGCGATATTTCAATTTTTGAAACTTCCATCCCTCCCGTTTTTATCATTATAGCACACTGTTTTTTATTGAAAAAATATACTACTATACCCAGTAGTAATCTATGCAAACTATGAAAAAATACATTGCCGCAACCGTTGTCGCCTCTTTCGTGTTTTTCGCGTTTCAGAGTTTTGCCCAATCTGTAGGTTCGGGAGGTCTTTTTTCTTTCCGCGGAGTTTTATACGGCGTATTGAAAGAAGCGGAAGATATCGCTGAAAAAGTTGCCAGCCCTTTTGCCGGATCAAAAACGGCGCCGGCCGCAGAGCAAACAACAAGTGAAAACAATTTTTCTTTCGCCATCATCGGCGACACGCAAAGTTTCACGGCCGGAAATCCGAACGGATATTTTCAAAAAACGGCCAAGCTCATCACCGCAAAAAAACCAGACTTGGTGATCGCAGTGGGCGATCTTGTTTCCACGAGCGACAACTACACTGAATACAGCCGAAAATTTTCCGAATGGAAGAAAATTATGTCGCCGCTTCTTTCAAAAACCTACGCCGCGATGGGCAATCACGATAATGTCGGCCAAAAGGGAGAAGAAGCGTGGCGGGACGCTTTTGATTTTCCAGCCAACGGTCCGGACGGCTATTTGGAAACGGCTTTTTCATTCGACTTCAAAAACTCGCACTTCGTTTTTCTCAATAGCGACAAGGAAAAAGAACATCTTGTCAACGGCGATCAGCGCGCCTGGCTTGAACAGGATCTCGCGCGAAGCAAGAAAGAAAATGTTTTCGTGATATTTCATGAACCGGCGTATCCGGTGAGCAATAAGGGTGGAGAAAGCCTCGACGTTGAATCGAGTGAACGGAACGCTCTTTGGCAGATCTTGGAAAAGCATAGCGCGACAGCCGTTTTCAACGGACACGAACATATCGTGAGCCGGCGCAAAATTGACAATCTGTATCAATTCATTTTTGGAAGCACTGATGCTTTCAATCACGGCCTCCCTGCCAAGGGAGTAGCCGAATATTCCAATCAAGGCCAAGGCCGCTTTGGTTTTGTAAAGGTGAGCGGAAAAGAAATCACGGTCGAAACTCACGATCCAAGCGGCAAAATCCTCAATTCTTTCACTTTTTCGAAATAACCGCTTGACAGGCTTTTTGATTGGAGTAGAATATAAATAACGACGTGCTGGAGAGAGGTAAAAAGCGCCGTGCTGAAAAGCAGCTAGATTAACATCCAACCGGCCGAGCTGCCAACAGCAACCATCGTAATTCCAACGCGAATTAAAAAATCCTCTCCAATCCAGCAACCCCATCGCCCTTAGCCTAACCTCTAAGGGCTTTTTTTATCCCAAAAATACTTTATACTTAATGCATGCTACTCGACACCTATCAACACATCCCGGAAAAAATAAATCCAATTGCTTTTCATCTCGGATCGATTGAAGTCTCTTGGTACGGGATTATGTACGCCGTCGCTTTTGCGATTGTGTATTTTTTGGTGAGATATCGAATCCGAACGGAAAAATTGAATATTTCTTTTGAAACCGTCCAAGATTTTTTTCCGTGGGCGATTGTCGGACTTCTGCTCGGCGCGCGGCTCGGAGATGTTTTCATTTATGATTGGACATACTTTCAAAATCATCTCTCGCAAATTTTTCTGCCATTTGATATTCACAATCACTGGCGCTATATCGGGATATATGGAATGTCATATTTCGGCGGGCTCGTCGGAATTGTGATCGCGTTTTATATTTTCTGCCGCGCCAAAAAAATTCACTTGCTCGAATTTTCCGATCTCTTCGTTCCCGCCGTTCCCCTCGCCTATGCTTTCGGACGGCTGGGAAATTTTTTGAACGGCGAACTCTATGGCCGCATCACAACAAAATCTTGGGGAATGTATTTCCCGCTCGACATCCTCGGCCAGCTCCGCCATCCTTCGCAACTCTATGAATTGTTTTTGGAAGGAATTTTGCTGTTTGTTATTTTGTGGAGTTTGCGAAAATACAAATTTCCCGTCGGCTATCTCACTTCTTTTTATTTGATAGGTTATGGAATGGCACGATTTGTCGCAGAATTTTTCCGCCAGCCGGACAACAACTGGTTTTTTCTCTCGCTCACCATCGGGCAGTGGTTTTCGGCGGGAATAATAATTTTAGGAATTCTAATTTTACAAACCAACAAAACGAAAACCATTGTCATGCGAGATTGACATTTCCTCCATTTTGGTATAATATTATATACAGTAATCGAATTAGGCGCAGTATCCAAATATCTTAAATATACGGCATACAAAAAAGTCGTCGCCTAAAAAGAGCTATTTCCCCGCCAAGGCGGGGGGATTATTAACAAATTAGGCGAAACGAAAAATGGACTATCAAAATCGTCCTCAACGGCAGATGAATGATGTCACCGACCTCGGTCTCAAGTGTACCGAATGCGGAGTGGACATCAAGGAACTGCCTTTCCAGCCGACCAAGCGCGATGACGACACTTATGGCAGAATATACTGCCAGGAGTGCAACCGGAATCGCCGCAAAAGTTCCGGCGGAGACAGAGGCGGATTCGGTGGCGGTGGCGGTCAAAGAGGCCGGTACTAATCGAACCAAAAGACAATCCCTCAAATCGGGGGTTGTTTTTTATTTGCGAAAAGAAAAACCCCGCCGCGGCCGTTCGGATGAACAGCGTTGGCGAGGTTTGCAGAAGATTAATTTTTGTTCCAATCCCAGCGCCTGTTGGCGACGGGATAGAAGAATAAAGTTAAGTACAAAATTGAAAGAGCAGATAAAGCTTCCCCGCTCCCAACGAAGAAGAAAAGAGCGGCGCCGAGTATTCCTGCCGCCACTTTTTCCGGCAAAGGAACCCTTGGGATCATCCGGAAATGATACCACCGGAATTGATACCACGGGAAAAGAAAAGCCACTTCGAGCGCAGCCAGCACTACTGCGATAATCGCAATTGCCGAAATTGAAATCGGATGCTCCCAGATCAGAAAGCTGCCGAGAAAAATCGCGGCCGCGGGAGAAGGAACACCCCGGAAAACGCCGGGAGTTGATTTTCCCTTTCTCTCTTGATCAGTGAAAAACCACAAGCGTCCCAAAGTTGCCACCAAATATATCACCGCAGAAGTGATTTTGCCCAGAAAATAAAGAATAGCTGCCGGAGCCAAAGCGAAAGAAACACCATCACCGACATCATCAGCTTTATTTCCGAACGTCAGACCGGGCTTTTCCTTTGGTGGTTTTGTTTTTCGGGCAACAAGCCCGTCCGCCATATCCAGAATTCCGGCGATGAGAATCAATCCCACGGAACTTTTGAATTCCCCGTCCCAGGCAAAAAGAATTGCCAAAGCGCCGCAAGAAAAGTTTCCCAAGGTTATCACGTCTGCCGCATACTTCTCGAATTCCGGATAGAGCCGAAAGACGATTGAGAAGACGGACAGTACGAGTGTCGCAGTCAAAAAGAAGGAAATCCAAATCGGCCACCACGGCCAGCCAGGGAAGATGAAAACGGCCAGCCAAAGCAAAACAACGAGAATTGCCTGGACGCCAAATTTACACTTTCCGTACCAAATGGCATGAAAGTGCTTCTCCTTGTCAAATCTCTTGCTGAACCACATAAAGATCCGACTCACTTCCGAAGCCGCCATTAGCAAGAAAAGAGCCGGTACGATCACTCCCCAATACGAATAACATTGGGGAAGAAATCTCATGATGAGATATCCCATTATGAGGATCATCAGACACTTGTCGGCGACCCCATCAAAGATTCCGCCGTTGGCGGTCACTTCTTTCCTGATACGAGCCGATTTTCCGTCCGCCCAATCAGTAAGAACAAGCAGGACAAAAGCAATGAGGGCTGAAATATGGAATCCGTTATGCATCAGCCACCAAACAACCAATCCGCCCGGGACTCTCATTGAAGTCCACACATTGGGCGGCAGTAGCCCAAAGAACCACATAATTGGCTGCATCCAGGGTTGTTGTTCCTGGAATTCGGGATCGGTGACAAATTTCCACCAGTACCCGACAAAACTATTTATACACATGGTGGAATCTCCCCCCGATCGGCAAAAGCCGTTATTTTTTGGTTGTTCAAGAGCTGGCCATAATTGTACTTCGCATATTCATTTTTGGTCAAATTTATACAGCTATTCGACAAACAGGGTTGGCAATATTTTTTAGGACAAGCTAGTATAATAAAAACAAGGATAAACCAACCGCATGAAAAGAAACGCCAAAATTTTCATCTGGATATTCTTAATCGCCGGCATAGCATCGCTCTTGGAATTTTTTGTTTTGCGAAAAAATACAAACAAGCCTGAAATTCAACCGCGATCAAACACCCAAACCAAGCAGCTGGAAAATATTATAGATAGCTCATCCAATTCCCCTGATATCACCGAAAACTCAAATACGCAGCCTACACCTGCCCCCGACCCGACGCCCGTTCCCTCGCCCGATCCTCTTCCCGCGAAATTTCTTCTGCAGATGCCATTCTATTCCCAGGCGCCGTTTGGCAACTGGGACAAAGTGCACGAGGAAATGTGCGAGGAATCTTCCGTGCTGAACGCCGGATTATATCTGCTGGGCGAGAAGCCATCCAAAGACGCCTTTGAAAAAGAATTGATGGCTTTCAAAAAGCTCGAAGAAAAAGAATTGGGAGACTACGAAAGCAATACCATCGCGGAAATCAAAAAAGTGACTGACATATATTTCGAGGGAAAAATAAAAACAAAAATTATTGAAAATCCAACTATCAAAGAAATAGAAGCAGAAATTTCCGCGGGCTTGCCCGCCGACGAGGCGGGACATCCCGTGGTCGCGCCGCTGGCCGGCCGCGATATTGGCAATCCAAATTTCACCCCGCCGGGTCCGGTCTATCATATGCTCGTCATCAAAGGATACGACGCGCAAAATTTCATCACCAATGACGTCGGCACGCGCAAAGGCGAATCATACATTTATAAAAAAGAAGTTATCATGAAAAATTTACACGATTGGAATCCACAGGATATCCACTTGGGCGCAAAAAGAGTTTTGGTATTATACAAATAGATTTTCAGCCAATACCTTAATTCTTCAATATTTTAGGGAAAAATGTTTGAAAATTCAGTCATTGTGTCATTGAAAATTGTTTGAAAATTGGAAATTGGAAATTGGAAATTCGGCGATAAATAGTGTTTGCATGAATAACTTCTTCCATCTATAATAATATAAGTTAATCGCTTAAAAGAATATCAAATAATGTTCTGTTTCGTCGACTTTCGCAACAGGCCTCAATACAAATATACCTTCCATTCCCGCGAGAAGGCCCGGGAATACCTTCAAAAAATTCAAAACAATTCTCTTGGAGCAACAATCATCCACGCCGACGGACGGCGGGAATATTTTGCGTCGGGCGTTCCGGCCAATTTGCTAAAATCGCAAAGCAAATTTCGAATCAAAAGAGGCTGTCATGTGAAATACAGCATCCGTCCGCTCGCAGTTCTTGATGGAATAGCTCCAAAAGCAAGAAAAGAAAAATCTTCAAATATTTCCAACTGGAAAAGCCGCTTGTCTTCCCCTCTTTTCATGATCGGCAATTTGAAATTTTCCGCCTGCCTCTTGATCATTTCTCTCACCGCTTTTTCTTTTGCATATATCTTTCAAAAAAACTTCGGTCGGTCAGCCGCCTTTGAAGGACTGAAGAATTCGGGCGGGATCGTTTTGGGCGCGACGGACGAAAGAATTGATGAGACAGCTCAAAACACTGAAGATAGTTCTCTTCAGCTTGCCGACGAAGAAATCATCATGAACCTCATCGCAAGAATAGACGACGAAAAGAATATGGACTTCACACAAGAAATTCTGCCCTATGTCAAAGGCAAACCAATGGAGGATATGGCGCCCTTCATTGCCAAACAGCCGCGCATCGTCGCCGCGTTCATCGTCGGCATCGCGATGAAAGAGAGCAAATTCGGAGTTTATGCCCCGCACGACGCGAGCGGCAACGATTGCCACAACTATTGGGGATACCGCGGACCGGAAAACACGACTGCCTCGGGATATTCCTGTTTCACTTCTCCGGAACACGCGATTCAAGTCATCGGAAAAAAGATCAACAAACTCGTCGCCGGGGGAATTTCCAATCCCGCTGAAATGATCAGCTGGAAATGCGGCTCAACCTGCGCCGGCCACGGCGAGGAAAACGTCCGCAAATGGATCGCCGACGTGGGCGTGAACTTCTATAAGCTGAATACAAAACAAAGTTCGTAGAAAATATAAAGTCGTAGATATGCCTAAAAAGCAGGAGCAGAGTTGTACTCTGCTCCTTTTGTTTTTATTTTTGCAACATTCGGAGCAAGGTACAACCTTGCTCCTGCCGTTTTGAAATAAATCACCATTTTTGTCAAGCTTGACAGTATCCTTGCTATTTGCTAGGATGACCCTTGTCAATGAGCTAAGGGGTAGGTTTAATGCTCCTTTTTTTATTGGCAAGTTTCGCCAAATTTGGCCGAAGCTGCAAGCTATTTTTGGCTTATATAAGGTCAATTTAGCCCAAGCTAAACTTTGAAATATTGCTCATGAGTAACTGGAGTAAATCCGTGATCTATGGAGGGATTTACCCGAAAACTCAATCGCAGACCACTTGCCTGCAATGCGACCGAAAAGTCGCTTGCAAATATCGAAAATTCACCGACCAGCTTGAGAAGTACCAAGAAATAATGCGGAAAAGCTGGGGGAAAACGAAAAAAGCTCAACTTTCAATAAAAAACAACCTAAAAACCCATATTTCCGAGAAACAGGAGTTCTATTGGCCCGTTTTGGTCGCCATAACTCTCTTGCTTTTTGTGTTTGCCTCAAAAATCGCTTTCGCCAGCGAGTCCGGCTCGCCAAATAATCTGCCAATTGAAAGCAATTCAAAGCTTAATATTATTGGCTTTCAGAAAAAGACCATTCAGCCGAACGTGATCGCAGTTGAGGATAATAGCGGCAAAAATGAAGATCTCAAGAACGACATTGCCGGCATCGTGAAAAATACTCCGATGGCCGCGATGATCGATTCTATTTCCGAAAAAGACCGTACCGTCGCCGCTTTCATCGTTGGGATTGCCATGAAAGAAAGCAAGTTCGGAGTCTATTCTCCGAAAATGGGCGGACGCGACTGTTACAACTACTGGGGGCTCAAAGCCGGCGGCAAAACCACCGCGGGCGGCTATACCTGCTTCGCGACGCCTGAAGAGGCCGTGAAGGGTGTGAGCAAGACCGTGGAAAAAATGGTTGCCAAAGGCGTCAAGACTCCCGCTCAAGCCATTTCTTGGAAATGCGGATCATCCTGCGCCGGCCACGGAGCGGCCAACGTCCAGAAATGGATCTCCGACGTAGCGATAAACTTCAACAAAATCAATTCCAAAAAAAATTCATAAAAAATAATACCACAGAAAAACGACCTTCACTTCAAGGGTCGTTTTTCTTTTGCCACATGCTACATGTTTTGTGTTACATCATTTAATAATCCTTCAGCTTGTCGACCATTCCGCTTTCGCGGATTTTGTCGAGGGCTTTGGCTTCAATCTGGCGGATGCGCTCGCGCGTGACGCCGAACTCGTGCCCAACTTCTTCGAGAGTGTGGGTGACGCCGTCTTCGAGCCCGAAGCGGATCTTCAGAATTTTCTGCTCGCGAGGAGTGAGATCTTTCAATATGCCAACAACGTGATCGGTGAGAAGTTTTCGCGCCGCATTCTGGTGAGGCATTACCGCTTCCGTGTCTTCAATGAAGTCTCCAAGAATCGAATCATCTTCGCTGTCCCCGACCGGCGTTTCGATGGAAACCGTTTCCTGCGAGATTTTCATGATGTGGCGCACTTTTTCCACTTCGATTCCCATTTCAGCCGCCACTTCTTCAGGAAGCGGATCACGTCCGAGATCCTGAACCAATCGCCTGGTCGCTTGGGTATATTTGTTGATCGTCTCAACCATATGAACAGGGATTCGAATCGTCCGGGACTGATCCGCGAGCGCCCGCGTAATGGCTTGACGAATCCACCACGTGGCATAGGTCGAAAACTTGTATCCTTTGCGATAGTCAAATTTCTCCACCGCCCGGAAGAGGCCGATATTCCCCTCTTGGATGAGATCAAGAAGCGACAAATTCGCGCTTCGTCCGACATATTTCTTGGCAATCGAAACCACCAGCCGCAAGTTCGCTTCGGTGAGTTTCTGCTTTGCCATCAAATCATCTTTCTCGATTCTCTTGGCCAAACTCACTTCCTCTTCTCCTTTGAGAAGGGGCACTCTGCCGATCTCGCGAAGATACATCTGAACCGAATCCGAAGAAACGTCATCCAGGTCAAGCGGTATATCCATCGCATCCGGCTTCTTCTCTCTTTTCTCGGCTTCTTTCTCTATTTCCGTTTTGATCACTTCATCTGAACTCACGATCTTCACGCCGGTCAATTCCAGTTTTTCATAAAGCCGTTCAAGACCCGAAAGATCTTTTTCCACTTCCGGAATGACATGAAGAATTTCGTCTTCCGTCACGAATCCTCTTTGCTTTCCAATCGCCACCAGCTCATCGATCCGACTTTTTTCTTTTTCCTCAGCCGTCTTTTTTTTCTCGGAAACCGCTTTTTGTTTTCCCTTCGTGGTTGTTTTTTTTGCCTTTGCCGCTGATTTCTTGCTTGTATTTTTTCCTGCAACTTTTTTCGGTTTTTTGGCGACTCTTTTTTTTGCAGTTTTCTTCGCAAACTTTCGCGCGACAACACGAGCCGATTTCTTTGGCTTTTTAACAACCTTCTTCTTCGCTTTCACTTTTCTTTTTTTGATTGACTTTTTCTTAGGCATAATTAATGAAAATATATCTTACTTTATTGGCAACCTATTTATCTCTCATCTCCTCCATCAACTTTTGAAATTTTTCCATGAGCAATTTCGCCCCGGCTTTGTCGGAACTTGCTTCAGCCGATCGGATGTCCCGCGTAATTTGAGAAATTTTTTCTTTGAGCCTTTTTTCTTTGAGGCGCCTTATATATTTTTCAAGTTCTCCGGCCGGATCGATTTGCTTGCCATTCAATTCTTGGCCAAATCCCGCCTCCGCCTCAAAAACCGCCTCCGCCAGAAATTTTCCCGTTTCATAATCAGAAAAAAGAGCCTTCACTTTCTCAAGGCTGAGGTTTTCTTTGTCTTTCTTTATTGCTTCAAGTATAGCTCTTTCTTTCTCGTTTTGGAAGTCCCCCGCATGGATTTTCCCAAGTTCGCTCACGCATTCATTTGGAAAGGCCAGAATGATCCCCAGTATGTTTTTTTCAAGACTCTTCCCCTGATTTTCTTTTTCGCTTTCTTCCTCGCGGACAGCGGGCTGCATTTCCTTTGATCTTGTTTTCTCCAGGACGCCAAGCAAGATCTTTTCATCCGTTTCAATTCTTCCCGCGAGAATTTTGACCCAATGCGCCTGTTCGATCGGGCTGGAAATATCCTTGATCACGTTCAAAAGTTCTTGAGCGATCTTTTTTTTGTCCGTCGGCTTTTTGGGATCATACCGCGAAAACGATTCCTGAAAATAGTATTCCATGACCCCGCTCGCGCTTTCAACCGCTTTCTTCCACTCTTCGGGATTCTCTTTGAGGCATTCCGCCGCGTCTTTCCCTGACGAGAGGGAAATTATCTTGACGTTCAAATCGTTCTCAAGGCAAATTTTGATGCTCCGCCTCGCAGCCGACTGTCCGGCCGCGTCCATGTCAAATCCCATTTTGATGTTTTCCGCGTAGCGCTTGATGATCTTCACTTGCTCTGCAGTGAGTGCCGTCCCTGAAACAGCAATCGTGTTCTCAAATCCCGCCTGGTGCGAAGCGATCACATCCGTGTTTCCCTCCACCAAAATTGCTTCGTTTCTTTTTTTTATCTCAACTTTTGCCAAATTGAGGCCGTATAGTATTTTGCCTTTGTCATAGAGCACTGTTTGAGGGGTATTGACATATTTCGCGTTTTTTTCATCTCCGCCGGGAGCGACCCTGGCACTATAGCCAACCACCCGGCCGAGAATATCTTGAATGGGAAACATTATGCGATCTCTGAAACGGTCATAGTAGTTGGTATCTGGTGTTTTGTATCTAGTATTTTGTATGTTATTTTCTGAATTTTTCTCCACGAGCAGTCCAGTCTTGCTTATCTCATCAATCGTGTGCCCCTTTTTCAACAAAAATTCCAAAATATTCCGCCAGCCATCGGGCGCGTAGCCTAATCTAAATTTTTTTATATTCTGATCATTAAGCCCCCGCTCTCGCAAATATCCCAAAATTTTTTCTTTCCCTTTTCCTTCCCACAAATTTTTCTCATACCACTTCGTCGCCAGCTCAAGAATCTTGAACAGCTCTTTTTTGTCGTCCCCGCCCGCCTCACTGCGCAAAATGCTGTGGGCGTGGCCTTCAAACTTCTTAAGCTCCACTCCAGCTTTGCCTGCCAGTTGCTCCAACGCTTCGCGAAATCCGATTCCTTCGAGCTCCATCACGAATGAAAAAACGTCTCCACCCTTTCCGCACCCGAAACAATGCCAGGACCCGCGCTCCTCGCTCACCATGAACGACGGACTTTTCTCATTATGAAAAGGACAGAGAGCTTTCCAAGCGCTCCCTGCTTTTGTCAGTCTTATATACTCGCCCACCACTTCCGCGATATTCAGGCGATTTTTGATTTCTTCAATTTCCGGAGAAGACATTTACGCCTATTATATTAGCAAAGTATCCAAAATAGGCAAATTTTATTTGGTTTTCTTCACAATTTCCCCCAAGTTGACTACTATTACTCTTTTTCCCACTATTTTTTTTCACTTCGCCCGTCCGAAGCCTCGGCGAAGGCGGGTTGTGCGACTTTCAAGACTTCGTCGAGCGCCACAGGCAGCTCAGTGACTCCATCATCGTCCGTGAAATGACCTCTATTTTTTTCGATTATAATTTCCGCCCCTAGATTTTTGGAAAACATCTCCCAATTTTCAACCGGGACATACGGATCATCGTCGGAAAATATACAGGAGATTTTTTTTGCACACGCTTTCACTTTTTCAAAATCAATCGGCAAATTGAGCCAGGGACTCGAAATCAGTCGGTCTTCCTCGCCATCAATATTCGAAAGCGTGAACCAGCCGGCAACAAAAACCGCTCCTCCTGCTTTTTCATCGTCTGATATTTTTTCCAGATATCGCATAATCGCCTGGCAGCCAATGCTATGTCCGACAAAAAATGTATTTTCGTCGCATCGCCCGACTTTTTCCCGGATATGCTCCGTCCACGCTTCAATTTTCGGATTGTCCGTATCCGGCATCTCCGGCGCTTCAACCAAAAATCCTTGCTCTCTCAAATTTTTCGCGAGCCAGGGATACCAATCGCTTTGGGGATTGGCTTCCCATCTGTGGATAATGAAAACTCGTTTTTGATCTGGCATAAAGTTGATATTATTTTACCCTGTTAAATGCCGCGGAGCGGCAATCCGCCCAAGGCGGATTATTTAACAGGGTGAACATTAACCACCGTGAAATCTGTTCCCAGTCCTGGTTGAAAATCTATTTTCGAAATCGAGCTCCCGGGGAAGACTTCCATTATTCGGGCGATAATTCCCTCATCAAAAGACATCAAAACCACCTTGGAAGATGGTTTCAGATCGTTCGCGTTGAAATCCGGCTCGAAATAGGCTATGTTGGCCGCTTTTTGATAGGTGAACAGCTTCACCACTTCCATTGAGGTTTGAAGGCCGTCTTCCATCTGGATTCCGGGTCCGTTATCGACGACATATTTCGGAGTCGCGTCCGGAAGTCCGTTGAGATAGTTCGCCATATTCATGAAATTTTGGTTGAAAGCCCCGTGAACATCTTTGCTCCCTCCCCAATCAACAAAATATTGTTTCACGGACCAAATTCCGCTCCCGACAATCGCGACAATGAGCAGTGTCCAAATCGCTTTTTTGTATTTTCGTCCGCCAGCTGGCGGATTCGCTCTCTCCGCCCATTTGAAAGCCGCTTCGATTGAAAAAGCCGCCAGAAGAAGCGCCACCGGCATAGCCCCGATGCTCCGGAGCGCGTGCGGAAGGCCTTCAAAGCTGATGGCTGAAGGAAGAATCATCACAAAAAACCAGGAGAGGAGCAGCGCGACCAAAATGAACCGCTCGCTTCTTTCGCCCGCCCGAATTCGATGCCAGAGCAAGAAGAAAAATTCCCAGATAAAATAGAAAAGGCCGGCGAGAAAAAATATTCCGATGATCGGAAAAATTTCCGGCCAAGGAGGCAGGTTGTGCCTCCAATTTTGATCCCCGAAAAAATTGAACTGGGCAAGAGTGAGCCCGAAACTTTTTCCAAGCGTCAAAAGCAAATGGCCCTGATTGACTTCCGGGTTGAAAACAGAGACCTGACTTGTCCGCCCGCTGAAGTGATCGGGATGGGAATAGAAATCGAGAAGCATCGGAAGCGCCGCGATCACCGTCGCCGCGATGAAGGCAAGAATTTCCTTCCAATGGGTCGCCAAAAATCTTTTGCGGCTGATGATAAAGGCGAGAAGCAAAACAATTATGATGAGCGGCGCGATGCGAAAAGAAATATATGTATGAACGCCAAGGCCGAAAAATATTCCGGCAAAAATATAATCAATGATTTTTTTCTTTTGGATCCCGCGGATGAGAAAGAATACCGTAAAAACGAGTACGAACGGAAGCATAATGGCTCGAAAACCGATCCGGCTGAAATTGATCGCCCAAAAAGAGGTGGCGGTCAAAAATCCGGCGATGATTCCGGCGCGCCGGCTCGCGAAAAGCTCCTCCCCAAGCAAAATCATGCCAAGGACCGTGAGCGTCCCGAAGAGAATCGACCACATTTTGAAACTTGCCACGCTGATCCCGAACAAGCTGAAGCTCAAGGCAATGAGGTTCATGAAAAGTCCTTCGCGCCCGTTGTTGTTTTCATAAAAAGCCTTCCATGTGTGCGTCGCGTTGGCGTTGATCGCGTCCACGCCGTTCACCGCCTCGTCCGGATATACTCCCGGCGGCAAGGTGCCGATGTGATAGCTGCGAATGAACAGCGCTCCGAGAACGACCAACACGGCCAGAATGATGTATGTTTTTCGGCTGATATCTTTTTTCGCCGAGGTTATTTTTTTGTTTACCACTTTATTTTTCGTTTTTGTTTTCGGAGCCATATTTTTTAAAAAAAGTTAAACTGCTTCTTTAATAATATTCTAATTGAGCTCTTTTGCCAAATTGAAATCCCCGGCAGTAGCTGTCGGGGATAATTTGGAGTTTCAAAAAATTACCGGCAATAGTGGACATCCTCCATCCAAAACGCCGGAGAGCAGACGCATACTACCACCATGTCTTCGGGAGATTCGTTGATGAGAGCGTGCTCTGTCGCGGGATTGATGCGGATCCAATCTCCGGATTCGATCGGGAATGTTGTCCCGTTGATCCGCACAGAGCCCTTGCCTTCAACCACAAAAATTCGTTCCGTGATCTTTTTGTGGAAGTGCGGCTGTTTGCGCCGGGCCGGATCATTGATGACCCAGCCAAAGGCGATACTCAAGCTGATGTAGGGAAACGCATAGGGAAGAATCTTTGCTCCGTCAAAACAATCTTGCGCTTCCGGCAAAAAAAGTGATCTTGTCCTGGCCTCCACATGCTTTTCCCGCAACAGCTGAACGTCCCCGGGATCAAATGGCGGCAGAGCAAACACAAGATGCTCCAACTGTCCGGCGCTTTTGTTGCGAAGCATATGCGAAACGCCGGCCGAAATTTCGTGCACGCTTCCGGCGACTACCGGATAGCGCTCTTTGACCATCCCGAGAGCACCCGACTCAAGCTCTCCGTAGCCTTTGGTGACAACATAAATTTCCGTCATCGCCTCATGCCTATGAGGGAGCGATTCGGCCAGCGGGTTCATGATCACATGAGCCATTGACCAGCGTGATTGCTTTTCCACTTCGCGCAAAACCTGCTCGCATACATTGAACGCGATAGGAAGTTCTCTGACGTTTTGTATCATGCCCCTGTCTCCTTTGAATTTTTTTTATGTACTGGCCTGAAAAAACGATAGCATCTCAAAGGAAAAGCGTCAAAAAAAGCACGAAAGACAACCACCCCGAATTTTTCCTTGCCCATTGGCCGTATATTTTGTAGAATACAGTTTGTAAGCATCTTCAATTTAAACATTAAAGAAACAACATGTTTTTGAGCCGCAATCAAACAAGAGAAGGATCGATCAGAAAAAGATTTTATCAAAAAAAGAAATTCCAAATTTTCGCGGTATTGCTAATCATCGTTCTAGCGATTGTCGGATATTTCGGCTGGAAAACAGGTTTTATCTTGAACAAGATTTCCGGATCAAAAAACAGCGCCCTAGGCAGCCTTTTCGGATCTGTTTCCTCCTCGCAACCAGAAGATGGAAGGGTGAATGTTTTGCTTCTTGGAATGCGCGGAGCGAATATGCCCGGCGGAGGACTCCTCGCCGATTCCATCATAGTTGCGTCGCTTGACACCAAAAATAATAAAGTGGCTATGATTTCCGTTCCCCGCGATCTCTATGTGCAAATCCCGGACACAACTGAACGCGGCAAAATCAACTCAGTTTATTCTCATTGGGAGAGCGGCGGAAAAGGCCAAGGCATTCCCAAAATGGAAGCTATGCTGCAAACGATCACGGGCCTCAAGATCGACCATGCGATCGTCATCAATTTCGCGGGATTTCAAAAGTTGATCGACGCGGTGGGCGGCGTGGACGTGAGAATGCCGAAGGGCTTCGCCGAAACCCAGCAGTTCGTGGAAGGCAACGAGTGCGGAGGATCATTCACTCTGCCGATCGGCACAAACCACTTGAACGGGGAAAAAGCGCTTTGCTATGCCCGCGCGCGGGTGCAAACCAACGATTTCGACCGCTCAAAACGCCAACAAGTGATTCTGAAGGCCCTGAAAGACAAAATGACCTCGCTGGGAACGCTCGCCGATTTCAATAAAGTGAACAACATCCTCAATATCATCGGAGACAACGTCAAAACCGATATGACACCCGACGAAATGAAAGGCTTCTATGAGCAGTATAGCAATATGAAAGATGCCGACATCGTCCAGCGCGTATTTGAAAATTCTGAAAAAGGTTTGCTTATGGTTCCCGAAGCAGGCACGGGACTGGGCTATGTCCTCGTCCCAAGAGCCGGACAGGACAATTATTCCCAGCTTCAAGACGCCAGCAAAAATGTCTTCACTCAAGAAGCGCAATAGAAAAGAAATATTTGTTACGTAGCATGTTACGTAACACAAAAACCGCCTTCGGGCGGTTTTTTGATCGGCGGAGAGGGAGGGAGTCGAACCCTCGATACCTTGCGGTATACCCGCTTTCCAAGCGAGCGCACTAGGCCACTATGCGACCTCTCCATACAAACAATAGAATAGCCTATCATAAAGCTAAAATCAAGCTTTTCGGCTTGATTTTGATTATTGGAATATATTTGCTGAAAAATTATTTTCTTGCTTTAAGTTTCTTCCTTTCACTCAATCTTTTGAAATTATTTTTGGAAACAACCGGCCTTCCCAATTCTTTTTCAAGCTCCTTTCTGGCGATGCCGGCTACTCTTCCGCCCCTGTTGGCATCCTGCTTCAATTTTGGCACCCCTTGTGAATTTTCCCCTCGGTGGATTTCTGTTGTTGACCTTTCGCCAAGCATCGTAAAAATCAATTCAAAATCATCCATATGATCACGCAAATTTTCTCTCTTTAGCCCTTTATGTTTTTTATATTGGCTGGGCGTTATGCCAAAAGCGGCTTTGGAAATTTCGGCCGTCAAAATTTCATATTCTCGCTGCTGTTTCGCGCCTCTTTTTTGCCACTCATCCGTCAATTCTTCTCGAATGGCAATCCCGCGCATCCTTTTTTCAATCCAATCATCGGGATAGCCCTTGAGTTTATAAAGTATCCTTGTCCGCTTGGTAGCCAATTCCGGATCTTCGATTTCCTGTATTCGTTCATAGCCAACCTTAGCAAGCCATTTTTTGAGCGGCTCAGCTTTGGGAGACGGGATTGATTGGATTATGCGAAACAAACCTTCGGTATTAGCACAATCGGTTTCTCGCATTTTTCCGTCGGAAGCAATCATTTTCAACTGTTCCCAAAATGGGAACGGTTGAGATAATTCTTTGTCTCGCTCCTTTACCTTAGCCCAATAAGTTTTTGGGGTCGGGCTATCCGTTAAAGTTTCAATAACATCAACAACAGAAAACCACCATTCTTTTTTATAAATGATTTTTCTGATTTCTTTGCCTCTAAATATCGCTATTCTAGTTTCGATTTCCATAAGCTTATTTTATTATTTCTCCATCTTCGCGATCTCCATCGTCGTCTTGATGACCGTGTCTGGGTTGAGAGAAATGGAATCGATACGCTCTTCGACGAGAAATTTGGCGAAATCCAAGAAATCCGACGGGGCTTGGCCGCAAATGCCGACTTTGCGCCGGGCTTTGTGAGCTTTGAATATAACTTGCCGGATCAGTTCTTTCACGGCATCGTTTCTCTCGTCATAGACATGCGCCACTTTGGCGCTGTCGCGGTCCACGCCAAGCGTGAGCTGGGTGAGATCATTTGATCCGATGGAAAAGCCGTCAAAAATTTTGGAAAATTCCGTCGCGAGAATCACATTTGATGGAATTTCACACATGACATAGACTTGGAGGCCGTTCACACCGCGCTTCAAGCCATGACGCTCCATTTCGGCCAGCACTTTTTTTCCCTCTTCGATTGTGCGGCAAAACGGAATCATCGCCTTGAGATTGGTGAGACCCATGGCTTCGCGCACTTTTTTGAAGGCCAGACACTCAAGGCGAAATCCTTCTTTGTAGGCTTCGTCATAATACCGTGACGCTCCCCGCCAGCCGATCATCGGATTTTCTTCGGCCGGCTCGAAGGCCTTTCCGCCGATGAGGGTCGCGTATTCATTTGTTTTGAAATCGGACATCCGGACAATCACGTCTTTGGGGAAAAAGGCCGCGCAAATTCTCCCGATCCCTTCCGCCAATTTTTCCACAAAGAAATCTTCCTTGCTTTTGTACCCTTGGACCAGCTCGTTTATTTTTTTCTTTTCATCCTTGTCTTTGACGCGGTCAAAATGGATCAGCGCCATCGGATGGATCTTGATATATTCGGTGATGATGAATTCTTCGCGCGCCAATCCCACCCCGTCGTTTGGAATGAAGGACAGATCAAAAGCCTGATCCGGATTTCCGACGTTCATCATTATCTTCGTTTTTGTTTTTCCGATATTTTTGAGATTGGTGGTTTTGAGCTCAAACTTCAAAATTCCGTCATAAACATGCCCTTCTTCCCCCTCGGCGCAGCTTACTGTTATATTTTTTTTATCTTTTATCGCACTTGTCGCGTTTCCTGTTCCAACAATACACGGAATTCCCAGCTCCCGGGAAACGATCGCCGCGTGCGATGTTCGTCCGCCGCTGTTCGTGACAATTGCCGAAGCGATTTTCATGATCGGCTCCCAATCCGGATCGGTCATTTCCGTGACCAGGACTTCTCCCTTTTGAAAATCGGCGATTTGGGCGACATCTTTGATGACATTGGCACGCCCCGCACCTATTTTTCCGCCGACGGCCGCGCCAACGCACAGAATTTTGCTTTTGCTTTTCAAAATATATTCTTCAAGCACATTTTTTTTCTTCTGCGATTGCACTGTTTCCGGCCGCGCCTGGACGATATACAATTTTCCGTCCCGCCCGTCTTTCGCCCATTCAATGTCCATTCCTTTTTTGTAGTGCTCTTCGATCAAAAGCCCCCAACGGGCGAGTTCCAGCGCCTCGCTATCCGTGAGGCAGAATCTCTTTCGGTCTTCTTGGGAGACAATCGCGTTTTGGGTCGTTGAAGTTCCCCCAACACTATATACCAGCTTGTTTTCCTTGCTGCCCATTTTTTTGCCAACTATAGATCTAAATCCAAGCTTCAGAGTTGGTTTGTGAACGATGAATTCATCAGGATTCACTTTTCCTTTCACGATATTTTCTCCAAGACCGTATGATCCGTTGATGATGATCGCATCGGAAAATCCCGATTCCGTGTCGATCGTGAACATCACGCCGCTCGCCGCTTCGTCCGAGCGCACCATCTTTTGCACACCGACGGAAAGCGCGATGGAAAGCTGGTCAAAGCCCTTGTCCACGCGGTAGGATATCGCCCGGTCGGTGAAAAGAGAAGAAAAACATTTTTTGATCGATTCGAGAAGCTGATATTCCCCCGTCACATTGAGATATGATTCTTGTTGTCCGGCAAAAGACGCGTCCGCAAGATCTTCGGCCGTCGCGCTCGATCTCACGGCCGTGTCCACCCCGCCCGCGAAATGGTTCGTGTGGTCGGCTTTGTCCCAATTGATGCGAAAACTTTTGCGCGGGCTATAGGCTTTGGAAAGCTTTGAATAGGCATCGACGATTTGGTTGCGAAGATCGATCGGAAACTCGGCCGAAAGAATCGCCTCGCGAACGCGGTATCCCCGCTGGGCAAGATTGCGCATATTCCCCGTATCAAGCCCTTTCAAAATTGTTTTTATTTCCCCGTCGAGCTGATTTTGAGTTATGAAATAGCGAAAAGCCTCCGCTGTCACCGAAAATCCGTCCGGCACGCGAATGCCCTTCTTTCGAAGATTGCGAAACATCTCCCCAAGCGAAGCGTTTTTTCCTCCAACAAGTTCAATGTCCTTGATTCCGGTTTCCCGAAACCAGAGAATGTACTTTTGTTTCATAGTTTTTGTTTTATTTTATTTCTTCAACTTTAACTAAACTCATATGTTCTTTTTTGACGTGCGGACGGCCGGCGACGATCACGACTTTGTCTTTGCGCTTCAGCAATTTGTTTTTTCTTATAACTTCGATCGATTTGTCGATGAGTCCATCGAGATCTTTGCAATCGGGCAAAACGAAACTGTTCACTCCCCAGACAAGCGAGAGTTGATTGTGGGTTTTTTCATTGTTGGTCATCACGAATATTTTTTGCTCCGGCCGATGGCGGGTGATCATCCGGGCTGTGAAGCCGGAGATGCTCGCCACGACAATCGCTTTGGCTCCGCTGTCTTTCAAAAGCTCGTGCGCCGACTGCGCGATCGCCGCTGAAACAGACTCTTTTTGATCGCCCAAAAACCCATGTTCCAAATCGTCAAAAGGCGATTTTTCCGTTCGCCGGATGATCTGGGTCATCGTATGCACGGCTTCGACCGGATATTTTCCGCTGGCCGACTCTCCGGAAAGCATCAACGCGTCCGCGTGGTCGATGACCGCATTGGAAACATCCGTCACTTCGGCGCGCGTGGGACGCGGATTGCGGATCATCGAATCAAGCATCTGCGTCGCCACAATCACCGGTTTCCCGGCCTTGAGACATTTGGCGCAAATTTCTTTTTGAAGAATGGGGATGTCGGCTTGGGGCATTTCAATTCCAAGGTCGCCCCGCGCGACCATCACCGCATCCGTCACCTCAAGTATTTTGTCGAAATTTTTGATCGCTTCTTTTCTTTCGATCTTGGCGATCACTTGAGCAACATTATTTTTGCGCCTTGTCCTGCTTTTTATCAATCTCTTGAGATAGTTTATTTCTCCGGCCGTCCGCACAAAAGACATTGCCACAAAATCGACGTTTTGCTTCAAGGCAAAATCGAGAACTTCCTTGTCGCGCGCGGTGATTGCTCCCAATTTGGCAGATATGCCGGGAATATTCACGCCCTTTCTTGGCTTTATCGTCCCGCTGTTTGCTACTTTGCACACAAGTCTGTCCTTTTTTCGTTCCAGCACTTTCAATTTGATGAGTCCGTCTTCAATGAGTATGCTCGACCCGGGCTTCACCATTCTCACAACTCCCGCGAGATCCAAGTTCAGTATCTTTTTCTTGTCCTTTGTTGTTGTTATTTTTAATTTGCTTATAATCTTTTTCAGAGAACTGATTTTCGTCGGAATCAGCTCTTCTCTCACCTCAATGATCTCATTTTTCGAAACAGACAGCTCATCAACGTTGCTCACCCTGATTCTGGGTCCCTGCAGATCGGCCATTATGCCAACCGGAATATTCAGTTTCTCGCTGATCTTCCTGACCGACTTGATTATTTTTTTGTGCGAAGAAAAATCCCCGTGCGAAAAATTGAGCCGGGCGACATTCATCCCTTTTTTGATCATTTCGGAAAGCATTTTTTCATTTTCCGACGCCGGACCGATTGTGCAAATTATTTTGGTTCTTTTCATGTGGATCTCTACGAACTACGAAATTTTACGAAATTACGAAATCTTTAAAATGTTGATTCTCTATGAACTGCGAATACCTTGTTTGCACGCGTTCGTACTTTCGTATTTGTTCGTAGTTCGTAATATTATTATATACTAAAACAGGCAAACAAAAAAGTCTGCCTGTCTAGAATAAATTTGCAAATTCTTCTAATTAGCTGATCAATTTGAAACCGCCGATGAGCGGCAGTTCCTTCATCTCGCCTTTCGCGGCATTGATGATTCCCATGATCGCCACGACGATCAGGAAGATCGAGCCGAGCGGCAAAAGAATAAACCATCCGATAACTGGAATGATTCCACCGACGACATTCACAATGATTGCCGCAAGCAGAAGATTCAACTGCTGGTTGGCGTGGAATTTTGCGAACGGACTGTTTTTCGCGTCGGACACGAGCGGAATGAAGAAAAGGATTGGAATGATATATCCCACAATTCCCATCGCCTTATTCTTCTCCGCGTCCGATTGTCCGCCTTGTTTTTGCTCTTCCATATTTTCACCTCGCTTTCTGTTTTAAAGATTTTATTTTCTTGATTATATAATACCTAATTCTTTTGAATAGCACAAACCAGATTTTCCCCCTTAGTAAAGAACAATAAAAAGCAGGAGCGAGGTTTCGTGAACCTTGCCCCTGCGTTAAATACTTCTGCGTCGATCCCTTTATTCCGCCCGAGCTAAAGAATGTCCGTATTCAGAGAGAATCTCTTTTAATTCATTTAGTGTCCTCCTCCCGAAATTTTTCATGTGAAGAAAATTACTCTCTGTCTTCACCAGCACTTGTCCCAAGGTGTTGACGTCGTTATTTCTCAGGCAATTTTCCAATCGCACAGAAAGCTCGAAGTCAAAAATGCTGATGTGGTCGGGCGATACGTCACCAAATCGAGCTTTCATTTCCTTCGTCATTCTGTGTTTTCGCTCTTGAGCTAAATCTTGTTCCAATTGCCTATTTTTATTTTCCAGATATTCGATTCGATCTTCTAGTGCAGACCGAAAAAACATAACCATTCGCCAACCACGCTCTGGATGCCGCAAAAGCCTTAAGGCCTTTATTTGCTTTTGACGAACACGTTCTGATGAAACACCAAATTGTTGTCCGATCGCTTTAAGCGTCCGGGTTCCTTTTCCATCCAAATCAAATCTCATAGTAAGAATTTCTTTGTAGGCGCGATCAGGAAACTCAAACTCCAACCAGTTTAATCTGTTCTGAATGGTTTCAATATCACTCTCGCGCAAAGGAAGGAGATCTTCATCGCCATCCTTGTGCCAAACAATTGCCAATACAAGTTTTGTATATCCTGCAACAATTTGCGGATCCATTATGTCTCCTCCTCGAAAAAGTTTATATTCAAATTTTTAAGGATCACCTTGCGGCAATCCTCCCTTATTGCCAATGTTACATTATACTCTCAAAAAAGAGCCGTGTCAACGGCCGTGAAACATTTCGGAATATTTTGCTTTATACAAAGCAAATTCACATCTCCAATTCTCGCAAAATTTCTTCCGGGATGGGGTCTCTTTTGGGACTCACGCCCGGATACCGCCAAGCGCTGATCAGCCTTATTCGCTGCTGCCCAGTAGCTTTAAGCTTTACGTTTTGCGCTTTTCGCTTGATTTGGTACATCGTCCAAATTTCCTGTGACCAAGTTCTTTTTCCGTCTTTGGTGCGAAGCGAGGCAGGCTGCATAACGGCAATGGTATTTTTCACGATTCCCACTTCCGTCCTCTGCGGATTTTTCACCACCCGCAAAATTCTTTGCGCCGTGAGACCGTACTGTTTCATTTTAAAGGCCGCATGCTGCGTCCACTCATATTTCTCCGTGTTTTTGGGAGCTTTGAATTGCATAAAAAAATTCCCCGAGCCAAGCTCGAGGTAAAATTACATATCCATTCCCCTGAGGCGCTTCACGCGCTCAGCGATGGGCGGATGGGTCTGGAAAAGACTCGAAACTTTCTTTCCCTTGAAGGGATTGGCGATGAAGAGATGCGCCGTCGCTTGGTTGGCGCTTTTCATTGGCGTCGGGTCGGCCGAAATTTTTTCGAGCGCACTAGCCAATCCTTCGGGATATCTCGTGAGAAGCGCCCCGTCCGCGTCGGCAAGATATTCACGCTTGCGGGAGATGGCCAGCTGAATGAGCATCGCCGCGATCGGCGCGAGAATAGAGAGAATAATAGCCGCGATAAATAATATCAAGCCAAGCTGCCCGCTATCCCGATCATTGTCCCGGCTTCCAAAAAAACTCCAATTGCGAAAAAATCCGGCGAGAAGTGCCACAAAGCCGACTAAAACGACAATGACTGTGGAAAGCAGAATGTCGCGATTGCCGACATGCGAGAGCTCATGCGCAATCACGCCTTCAAGCTCGGATTTGTCGAGCTTTTCAATGATCCCCGTCGTGAGGCATATGACGGCGTGCTGGGGATCGCGTCCCGTCGCAAAAGCATTCGGCGAGGAATCTTGAATGACATAAATTTTTGGAACAGGAAGGCCGGCCGTGATACACAGATTTTCGACAATGTGATATATCTCTTTGGCGTTCTCGTGCGTCACTTTTTTTGCCCCGCTCATCGCGAGCACAATCTTGTCGCTCCACCAGTACGAAGCAAAACTCATGAGCACACTGAAAAGCACCGCGATCACAAGGATCGCATAATTGTTCATCGCCCCCGCGAAAACATATCCGATTCCAATGACGAATATTAAAAAGCCTGTAATATAAATCCAGGTTAATCGGACATTCTTGTCAGCTTGATTATAGATTGTCATAGAATTTAGAATTATGAATTTGGAATTTAGAATAAGAATATTGAATACAGAATCGAACCTATTCTTCGTATTTACGAATTCTGGTCGCCCTAATTAATCCAATTATCATCTTATGACAAACGACAGTCTGCTCAGCAATTTTTTTAAAATAAAGTACATCTAAATATCCAACGTCTTTTGCGATGAGTAGTTGATTTTGAACTTCGATTAAAGAAGTCTGTGAAGTTCCGTAAAATTTATTTTTCTCCTTCGAAGATTTCTTGGCGAATCCTTCCGCAATATTTGAAGTAAATGAAACTACAGCTCTCCTAAGTTGATCTGATAAACAATACTTTTCTCGGTCGGGAAAACTTTCAGTAGCTTTATAGACCATCAGTACCAACTTGTGGCCTTCTTGCCATACAATAAGATCAGTGAACTTGGTAATTTTCCTAAATTCAGTATTCTGAATTCCCATTCCAAATTCTCAATTCTAAATTCAAAATTCTACGTTTATCACGCATGCTTCGTGTTACATGCACTAGAATTCGACTTTTACCGGCTCCTTTTCGCTGCCCTCTGCTTCAAAAAACTCGCGGGCGGAAAATCCCAGCATACCGGCAAAGATATTGTTTGGGAAGACTTGTATTTTCGTGTTGAAGTCGCGGACGTTGCCGTTATAGAACCGGCGTGAGGCTTGGACTTTGTCTTCCGTGTCCGTGAGTTCGCGTTGTAGCTCCAAGAAGTTTTGGTTGGCTTTGAGATCGGGATAGGCTTCCGCCACCGCAAAAAGACTTTTCAAGGTCTGCGAAAGTGCGTTTTCCGCCTGCGCCTTGTCGCCCGCCGATTGCGCGCCCATCGCTTTCGTTCGCGCCTCTGTCACCTTTTCAAAAACTTCTTTTTCGTGAGAGGCATAGCCTTTCACTGTATTCACCAGATTCGGAATGAGGTCGTACCGTCTTTTGAGCTGAACATCGATGTCCGACCAAGCTTCATCCACCCGATTTTTGAGCCGGATCAGACCGTTGTAGATTCCGACTGCCCAAAGAACAACCAAAACCACTATTCCCAATATCACCCACATGATCATAATATTAATCTTAAAAATTATTTCTCTAATTCTCTTGATTTCCCCTTTGCTTGGCCGCTTCAACCGCCACTCTCGAGACAGACAATGATTCTTTTATCTTGTCGCCCGCGTTCGCGAGGAAATATTCTCCTTCAGAACTAATACCAGAAAATGCGCCGTTTCTTTCGCTGCTTGCTCCGGCCACCGCTCCCTTTTTGAACATTCCATCAGAAAAGACGAAATATCCGGAGGCCGCGACGAGAAGGATCATTATAGCAAAACCGGTTGCAAACACAAGTTTTGGGAAAAAAGTTGAGCGCACTTTTTCACCCACTCCGAACACAGGCGAAAATACATCTTGATTTTTTCGAAACTTGATCTCTTTGTACGGCAGAGGATTTTCATTTTTTTTCTGAACCGAAATAATCTGCGGCAATTCCATTTTTTTTGATTCCCTTCGTGCCTCCCAAGCTTTTCGGATATTGTTGATCTGAACGATTTTCTCCGGCGCTTTTTGATTCGTTGTCATTCTCGGAACAGCCACAACGCCCACCTTCTGCTCTCGTCTCCTTGCAAACACCTGCTGCTGAAACTGATTGAACTCGATCTTTTTTGACGCTGGCGGAGAAACAGGCTTGGACACCTGGGAGCTGCTTATTTTCACTTCAAAAGATCTGTCACTTGTCTCAACTTCTGATTTGACGATTTCAGATTTCACGCTTGAAATATTTTCCGCTTTGGGTATAGCATAAGCCGGTTCTCTTTGTGGAAAAAATAATGGGACATTGATTTCGGTTTGCTGCTCTTGTTTTTCAACTGAAGCAATCATCTCCGGCTCTGATTTTATCGGCTTTGCAATTTCCACTTCACTGACAACCTCTTTCTGTTTTTGCGAATTTTCCAAGAACTCCTCGAACCACGCCCAAGTCGTATACCAGCGTTTTCCGATTCGGATCGAACCGATATCGCCGCGGCGCGCCAAAAGTCCCATATACTCCTGGGCGTACTTTTTTTCCTTGGCAACTTTCGAAAGCAATATGAAATTTTTTTGGATATCCTTCTGCATCCCGTTAGACATTCTAAATTATAATGCTTTCCGCCCGACATTTCAGAAAAAGTTGAAAGGAAAAATGTCTAACGGGATGCATGCCTAGTATTATACACCAACCGACAAAATGATGTCTATAGCAAATATCGGATAACTTATGCTGTCATTGCGAGCCCATCCAAAGGCTGGATAAACTCCGCGAAGCAATCTCGTGTTTTCTGGTATGGCTCGGGATTGCCGCGGTCGCTTCGCTCCCTCGCAATGACAACGTAGGCAACCCTTTTTCTTTGCAAAAAAATCGTGTATAATATAGTTATGATAAACATTTCAAGTTATTACATCGTCATTATTCCAGTCGCAGTGGGTCTCATCACCCAAGCGTTGAAATTTTTTCTTTATTCCATGAAGAACGGGGTAAAGTGGGAATATATTTTCACGCACGGCCATATGCCCTCGTCCCATACCGCATTTGTAATCTCAACTCTCACTGCAATCGGATACTACGAAGGCACCGCCAACGGCGTTTTCGCGCTGGCCTGCATTTTTGCCTTCATTATCATCGATGACGCATTGCGGCTGCGAATGTATCTCGGCGATCAAGGAAGATATCTCAATATGTTGGTTGACCAGCTTGATGTTGACAAGAAAAAATTTCCCCGCCTCAAGGAAAGAATCGGCCACCGGATCAGTGAAGTGATCGTCGGCGCAATTATTGGTTTTTTTCTGACGCTAGCTCTCGTAAAACTTCTCGGATAACCTCTGGGTCGTTCCATGGAATTCTCTCGTCTCCAACCGCCATCGTATCTTCCGCGCCTTTTCCCGTCACCACGACAATATCTCCCGGCTTTGCAATTTGCAAAGCCTTTTTGATGGCTTCGCGGCGATCCAATATCCTCCAAGCATTTTCATTTTCTTTTTTGTATTTCGCAACTCCGGCAAAAACTTCGTCAATGATTTGCTGAGGATCTTCATGATACGGATCTTCATTAGTGACAATGCAATAATCAGCTTGGCGCGCCACAATCTCGCCCATGATCGGCCGCTTGCCCCGATCCCGCTCTCCGCACGAACCAAAGACCGCGATTATTTTCGATCCCTCTTTTTTGATCCCGTGCAAATAAGTATATAACTTTTCAAGCGAATCCGGCGTCACGGCATAGTCAACAATTATATTCAAATCTCTGCTATTTTCGATCTTTTCCATTCTCCCTGGCACGCCTTTGATCTTTGAGAGCGCCGCAGAAATTTTTTCGATAGGAATATTTTGCGACATTCCTACGCACGTCGCTGCGAGAGCATTTTCAATATTGAACTCACCGGGAAGATTTATTTGGAAGCTGGTATCGTGTATCTGGTATTTGGTATTTTGTATGCCGAGTTCAATATTCTCAGCTTTTATAATATTTATTCCCTGATTCTTTATTTTTAATTCTTGATTGTTCAGAAAATAGCCGTATTTTTTATCTGCCGAATATTTGAGAAAATTTTTTGCGAATTCTGAATTCAAATTTACCACGCTTGCCCCTTCCGGATTTCGCGAAATCATCGCGAACAGCTTCTCCTTCGCTTTCGCGTATTCTTTCATCGTTTCGTGATAATCCAAGTGCTCGCGCGTGACGTTTGTGATCACCGCCACATCAAAATCAACTCCCCAGACGCGGTTCTGATCGAGTGAATGCGAGGATATTTCAATTACGGCATATTCGCAGCCGGCGCGTACCGCTTGCTTCAAAAATTTCTGAAGCGACCAGCTCGAAAGCGTCGTGAACTTGCTTTTGTTCACCCATTCTTTTTCGGCGATCTTGAAATTGATCGTCGAAGCGACTGCAATCTTGAAATCCGCATCTTCCAAAATCTTGGCGATCATCTGCACCGTCGTTGTTTTTCCGTTCGTCCCCGTCACACCAATAATTTTAAGTTTCCGCGATGGAAAACCAAAACACACGTTCGCAAAAACCGCTTGGAAGAGATGACAGATGTTTTTGATAGACTGGGGAATAAGTTTTTTCATAGCTAAAATATTCTTTTTATCTTTTGTAAGGCGCGGTACAGATTGTATTTTGCAGGCTTCAATATTATATCATAACACCCGGGAAATTTCGTGGTTTTTGTTTCCGGCGCAAAGCCCTGCTTGAATTTTGTGATTCCTTGCCAGCTATTGTCATCTGTCCCTGTTTTCAACCCACCGAAATCATATCTCCCACAACCTGTTTTTTTTGCATCAACTATCTGCTGCCACTGCAAAAGATATGGCGCCATCAGATTGCGATGTTCATTGTCTGACGCTCCGTGCATATACGTAGCGGTACGCCCAAAAAACAAAACCAGATTCGCCGCAATTATTTTTCCTTCGTATTCCGCGACGTATAGTTTCAAGATGTCACCTGGTATAATTTCAAACATTTTGCGGTAATAACTTTCCGGATGAGAAGTAATTTTGTCTCGCTTGGCTGTGATCTCAACAAGCCGCAAAAATTCTCCTAAATATTTATTGTTCACTGTTCCCTGTTCACTGATCACTGAGATTTTCACGCCTTTTTTCTCTGCTAATTTTATATTGTATCTCGTTTTCTGCTTCATTTGCGCAAGCAGATCCTCCTCACTTTTGGAAATATCCATCACTAATATTTCCCTCGGCTGCATATCAACAACGGATTTTCTAATTTTAATATTATCTTGTAAATTTTTCCTAATTAAATTCAATTCATTATTGCTATCCGGCTCAATCCGAATCCATCTGATATTATTTTTTTCAGCCAGCGCCATCAGATCAGAAAAAAAAGTTTTGAGCTTTGCGTTGTAGTTTTTCGCTTTGCACTTTTCGCTTTGCGTTTCAATGATCGGTCCGCGCGGAATATAAAAATAATCCCCGACAACCGGCAAAGTGTGCGTAATTATATTCGCACACGCAATCAATCCATTATTTTCGTTCCTCGTCGAAATATTATAAGTTTTTCTGCCAACGCTGTCCTGAAAATTTTTCCATTCTTCCGATTGCAAAAAACCGCCATCTGGCGAATTGGATTGGATGAAATTGTTGGTTTTGCTATTCATAGCATCTTGTAGGGGGTCGGACCGCCTACCTCATCAGACTGCGGTCCGACCCCTACAAATCATTTACCTAAACTTTTCAATGCCGCTCGCACTCTTTCCGAAACATCCTTCACGCTTTCCGGCACGGCCTTCAGGGCTTCCCGCGCCTGAGAGACGGAATAGCCAAGCGATGCGAGCGCTTCAATCGCCTCCGAATCGGCGCGGGCCGCTCCCTGGTCTTCGCCGGGCAATTCCGCGATCTTGTTGGAGAGTTCGAGAATGACTCTCTCGGCGGTTTTTTTGCCCACGCCTGAAACACGAGTGAGAATTGAAGAGTCTCCGGTTATGATCGCCGTGCGAATCGTTTTGGGCTCGGCAATGGTCAAAATCCCAATCGCGGCTTTGGGCCCGATTCCCGAAATGGAAATGAGAAGCTCAAACATCCCAAGCTCATCAATCGTCAAAAACCCGTACAAAGACAGCGAATCTTCGCGGACATATGTATGCGTGAAGAGCTCAATTTCCTCCTTGCCTGCAATTTTTCCCATGGCAAAATCCGTGATGAATATCTTGTATCCGACGCCGGCAACATCCACCACGACATAGTGATCCCGCATAAACGCAATTTTCCCTTTGATTTTTGCAATCATTGGTTATAGTATAAGGTATTTTGTATAAAGTATAAAGCCTATTCTCCAATAAGGCGGGTATTTACAAAAATAGCTTGCTGTGTTAGAAATATATAGTCAATGATAATGATTTAACCAAATTTTATGCCAATCAAAAAAGCTGCCAAGAAATATTTGAGCGCCTCCAAAAAACGCGCTGCTCAAAATTCGAAGATCAAAAAATCTTTCCGCGAAGCGGTGAGAAAAGTTCGCGAGTTTGCCGCGTCCGAAAAAGCTGACGACGCGAAAAAGGCGTTTCCGGCGATGCAAAAAGCGATCGACAAAGCGGCCAAATCCGGCGTCATCACGAAAGGCGCCGCCGCCCGCAAAAAATCCCGGCTCTCAAGGATGATCAAAAAAGCTTCGAAATAATATCAATATCTTTTGAATAAAAAGAACCGCGACTCCCCCAAGCCGCGGTTTTTCGGTTTTTAGCGCTACCTTTTGAAAAATAGCCGCTTCAGATTCGTTTCCTGATCGACGAAGCCCAATTTTTCGTAGAGGGCATTGGCCGCTACCCGCCTGGGATGGCTAGTAAGCTCAATGAACTTCACATCTCTTTTCTTGGCATAATTGATGAGATACTCAACAGTTTTTCTGCCAAGACTGAAGCCTTGAAATTCAGGAAAAACCACAACGTCTTCAATGTACGCCGCCTGTTTTGTAACCGTGCAATGAAAATGAAGACTGCCCATTCCCGCAACCTCATCATTAACCTCGACAACAAAAAGTACAAAATCATCAGACTCAAGAACTCTTCCGATTTTTCGCAATGAAGTTTGGTGGGGTTGAGGCTTTTCAGCGGAAAGAACTTTTAAGAGCTCATTAATTTTCTCCACATAATGGCCTAGTCGAGGATCATTAGGTGATACCCGTTTAATCTTTACTCCATACATCCTCAAATCCTCCTTTATCTTATTATTAAGGCTTCTGAAAATTTTACACCCCTACGACGAATTTGTCGAGGGCAAGCTGGATGTCTGTTTTGCCGGTTTTGGATTCGAAATCGATCTCGCAAAGAATATTATACAAAGACTTCAACTTTTCCCACGAGAAATTCCGGGCTTGCTCGACGCTTTTGCGCGCGACGAACGGATGCATCTTCAGCTTCGTTGCAATTTCGTGCGGAGGCATATTTTTTTCCGCGAGCGGTTTCACTTTTACAAGATTGCGAAACTGATAAAAATACATCGAAAGCAGATAGAACGGATCCTCGCCGTCTTCAAGGTGGTCATGCAGCATTTTGAGGGCGGTTTTTTTGTCGCCTCGCGCGAGCGCGTCCACTGTTTTGAATATATCCGTGTCAATTTTTGCTTTCACAAGCAAGTCGACATCTTCGCCCGAAATTTCCCCTTTATTTTTATAAACAGCCAGTTTTTCAATTTCCCTTGAAAGCAAATTCAAATCATTTCCGACAAAAACGACCAGTTTTTCAACCGCCGCTGGATTAATTGCAATGTCGTTTTTTTTGAATTCCCCAATCACCCAATTTCTCAATTTCGCTCCTTCTAAAAGTTCAAATTCTTGGCACTTCGCAATTCTTTGGAGCAGCTTGTATAGTTTGCTGCTCTTTTTAACTTTTCCGCTTTCCCAAAAAATCAAAATCAGATCTGATTTATCTTTTTTTGCTTCAGCTTTCAAAAACTTCTCAAAAGCATCGTCTGCAAATTCCTTTTTCCCGGCCAGAATATTTTTAATAATCGCCAATTTTTTGAAAGTAAAAAGGCCTCCTGAAGAAATATCCGCGACAAGATCCCCGGCCTTCCAATCTTTTTCGGCAAAATCAAAAACAAAAAGGGACGCGCCCTCTTTGTTTTTTTCCAAAAATTTGTTTTTTATCTCGGCGAGTTTTTCATTGGATCTAAAACCGTCCTCACCGAAAAGAAAAATAATCATATAACATATCGCGCGATGCATGTAACACAAGTTATAAAAATCATTTGTTACATGTTACATGTTTTGTGTTTCGTGAACTACGGCGTGGGCGTCCATTTGAGCGCCTGGCCCGGTTCAAGGACTTCCACCCACATCTGCCCCGGCACAAATTTCATTTCCTGTCCCTTGTCATCGTAGAGGAATAGCTTGCTCGACCAGCTCGACTTGTCCTTTTTCCATCTTCCTGCGTATTCCTGTCCATTGAGATAGTAGCGCGCTTCTCCTTCCGTCACTGTGTCAAACTGCGGATCGCCGATCTGGACGTTGTTGTATTGCCCTTCAATCTGTTCCGATGAGGCGATCACAACCACCACGTTTTTCGGCGCGTTTCTTTTTCCATTGTTCGCGTCAACATCAGCCACTCCGCCCCAAGTGCGAAGATACGTGTTTGTGGCCGGGTCATAGTCGTAGCTCGCGTCATAGGGTTTCGCAAACGCGACTCGGAGTTGTCCGCCTTTCCCCCGCTGATCAGCGGCGGCTTCGGCTTGGTGCGGATATCCGGCAAATTTGTTGGTCATTTCATATCCCGCTTTTTTGATGCACTCAAGAAGTGTTGAGAATTTGGCAAATCCATTGTCCGGCGCGGGAATTCCCTCTTTTCGAAATCCACATTCCGACGCTTTTTTGCCAAAACTGCCGTTCAAATCAAGATTGTCGGTCACTTTTTTGTTGAGAATATCCCCCGCGAAATGAGAACCGCCCCAGTGTACAAGAACCGCGTCCCATCCAGCGGCGAGAGCGATATAGTCATGACGCGTCGAACGGATTGATCCGACTTCAGCAGGATCATTGCAAATATAAACTCCCATCATGCGCGTGATGCTGGCTGTGATAGCCGGCATTTCAAGAACAAGATCGGCATCGGAAAATCCGCTGTCCGGACGCACGCTGAGATCAGACGCTTCCATCACCGCGATCGGGCGGCGATTCCAATTGGCGCAAGGAAGTCCCGAAATTGGACTCACCTCTCCCGTATTCACCGGCGCGCCGCTTTCCCCTCTTTGAGCATTCAAATTAAGCGGACTCACTTTGTTTCCTCCGCCAAACCATCCGCGCCAATATCCAATTCCGGCAAGAAGGATTATTATCACCACGACGGTGATCACTTTGCTTTTGGTCGACATCTCTTTGATTCTGTCCCACATAGATTTTTATTTATTTGTTAAATTATTTTATAACTTCGTTCTATTTGTGTTGATATTCGTCTTATTCGTGTTTCACTTTTGACAAACCGGGCAGAAAAAAGTTCCTCTCTGCCCCAGCTTTATTCTTTCGATTATTGTACCACATTTGGGACATTTTTTGCCAGCCCGGCGGTACACTTTCAGAACTTCCTGAAATTTTCCCGGCGCTCCCGCCGTATCGCGATAGTCGCTGTCGGATGTTCCGCGCAATTTTATGGCTTTTTCAAGCGTTTTTTTGATCGCGCGGTACAGTTTTTTTCTTTCCTCGCGCGAGATTTTGTCTGCCGGGCGCGCAGGCAAAATTCCCGCTTCATACAACATTTCGCTCGCATAGATATTTCCAACCCCGGCGAGTTTGCTCTGATCCATCAAAAGCAGCTTGATCTTCGTCGCCCGCTTGTCAATAATTTCGTTCAGCTTTTCGAGAGTGAATTCTCGGCTCATCGCGTCAACTCCCAGAGATTTGATTTCGCTTATTTTCCCGATCTTATCCGTATCTTCCAAAATTATTTTCCCGAATTTTCGCACATCGGAAAACTCCAGCGTCCGCCCGGACTTCAAATAAAAGATATGACGAATATATTGATTTACTTTTTCTGAAAAATAATCATTTTTCTCTGCCTTGTGTTTCGTGTTACATGTTACATGTTTCACGAGAAGATGTCCGGTCATTTTGAGATGTATATATATCGTCTTCCCTCCTGACAAATTGATAAAAATATTTTTCCCGATCCGGCTGACACTCAATATTTTCTTGTCTTTGATTTCTTTTTCAAATTTTTCAATCGGCATTTTCACTGTCTTTTTCCAATCACTCCAAAACCCGGTGATTGTATCACTCTTTATTTTCCGATTCAAGTCATCGATAATTGTCTGAACCTCGGGCAATTCCGGCATAATTTTATATTTTTCCCTAATTAACCCCATCTCCCAAATCTCCCTTATTTCCCTTTTTTCACAAAAACAATCGCGTAGTTGTCCTCAAAAACTTTTTCCCAGTCTGAATTTCCCCTAATCACCTTCAAAAAGTTCGCTCCCCAAGGCGTGATATCGTTTCGGGAAAATACTATTGAATTGAAATTATATTGCTGATCGATCTTTTTGAAAATCTCCGCATTTTCCTGCATCGGCTTATATACTTGACTGAAAAATGAATCTGGATAGGCTTCCGGCCGGTTGTCGACGAAAACTTTTTCGTTTTTTGGCAAGTCCCAGACAAGATATCCCCCAATGTCATAGTTGTTGAAAATCGGCCCTTTGATATTTTCCTTTTGAATGAATTCCGCCGCCGCCGCATTTCCCGGCAAAAGCCCGATCCCGCGATCACGCGAATGAAGCGAAACAAATTGATAATTGGCAAAAATTGCAATTGCTGCAATTGCAATGAACATCACTGCGATGCCATTTTCCTTGGCAGGCAAGTTGTCCTTTTTTCCCGGAGTGAAAATATTTTCAAAGTTCGCCGCAAGGATCGGCAGCGCGAAAAAACCCAGCATTGCAAAGTTGCGGATGGCCAGCCAGCCTATCGTTCCGAAGAAAATGGCGAATATGAGATAGGAAATAGATGTTTTCTTTTTGTTTATAATGAAGATCAAAACGAAGCTCAAAATCATCAGGATCAAAACCGCTTTTATCAGCATGAAATTCGAATTCACGATGCCGTAGTTTTCAACGAACCAAACAGACTTGTTTTCAACGATGGTATAGCCATAATTTTTGAATATCCGAAGAGGATACACGAGCCCTTTCCATCCAAACGGGTTGATGAGCGCGGCGAGAGTCGAGAGAATGAGCACGACCGTCAGATTTTTCGCTCCTCTCACTTTTTCCAAAAATTCTTCATCGCTCAATTTCGCGAAAAGAAACTGCACCATTTCAACGAGCCAATACGTCCCGATCAAAAAAAGTCCGAGGAAAAAGTACACGTGTGTATTCACCCACAGGACCATTAGAAAAGGAAGAATATACAGCCGGCTCGACGCCAGTTCCTTTTTCCGCCAGCTCCAGAGCGTCCAAAGGAAAAACGCCGCAAAAAAACAACTGAAAACTTCCGGGCGAACTTCGCGCCGCTCGGCCATGAGCGGAATAAGGGCAATGGCAAAAATGGCCGCCACGGTGAAATTCGATTCTCGTTTCGCGATGACAAAAAAGATGCCAAAACTCAAGATGGAAAGGAGAATATAGAAGAGAGAGAGGCCGGAAAAGCCCGCCAGCTTATAAATCCAATAAAAAATCACTCCCGATCCCCAATGGTGGTTCACAACTGGAAAATCCGAGTTTGTGTAGGAATAGAAATTTTCATGAACAGGAGAATTTTTCTCGGAGAGATTGAAATTATTTTCAATGACCCATTCCCCGTTTTTGATATGCCGCCCAAGATCCGCCGTCACAAGGTCGATTTTCGCGGCCATCAAAAAACAAAACCACGCCAGAAGCAGGATGAAAATTCCGAGCTTGATCAATTTTTTGCTTGAATCGTTCATATGCGAATATAAAAGTCTTACTAATATATATGGTAGTAAAGCTTTTCCTGCCGGTCAAACGCGAGACAGATTTATTGTTTTGCCTTTTCCCAAACAAATTCAAAAAGCGAGCGCAGGATTTGCGAAATTTCTCTGGAACGGATGATGATGCCGATTGGATCGCTGTCGGTGCGATAGACGGCAAAAGAAACATTGTCACCATAGATATAGCAATCGAGCGGGATGGGAAATTTTTCTTGGCTGATGGTTTTCACTTCGCGCAGAGCATATAGATCGGTTTTGAGCTTGATTGATTTCGACTCGGTTTCGCCGCTCACGATGATTTTGATCGGAATATTCCGATTGATGCGAGCGGGAATATAGTAATTTTTGGAATGAAATTCAATTTCCGGATGAATGTTTTCAAGACTCACAAATTCAAGAATCGGCTGGCGTTCTCGCAAGTTGTCCATATAGAGTTTCTTGAGTCCTTCGATACCTTCATAGAAAACGATTTTCGGCTTGCTCGTTGCGGTTCGCAAAAGCAACCTCAATTCAGGAAGATTTTCTTCAAGCATCTTGAGCTCCGCGTGCTTTTTTTCAACAAGCACTTCCGGATCTTCGGCCACGAGATATCTGCGTTTCCCTTTCACGGTTTGCGAAAGGAGGCCCTTTTCCAAAAGGTCGGGAAGTACCTTATATAGCATCGGCCGCTTCACCCCGGCTTTTTCCGCGAGGTGCTTCGGCAAGCTTTCACCGAGTTCCAATGCGGCCAAATATATCGTCGATTCCACACTCGAAAGGCCAAAACTGGTCAATATTTCGTTATTTATCATTTAAGTGTTGTTAAATATGACACTTTATATACTGGATTATTTACTTAATATATAGCTGATATATACTGGTTTGTCAAGAATACATTGATATTCATGACATATTCTTTAAAAAAGGAGTTTTTATGAAAGCGTTTGTCGTCAGGACTAGGACGGCGGATAGTGCTTATGGTCCGTGGTATCATGTCTGGGGCATTTTTGTTCCCGAAAAAAAATTGCTAATCCGGCATTGGTCCCATAATTTCCGAGGGTATATAACTATTTACCCTGATCTTGAGGGCAGGGCTTTGCAGCGAATAGAGGGAGATAAGGTTAGAGCAATTGAAGTATCTGAAGAATTCGTGCAAAAAGTTATTGAATATAAAAAAATGCACGACTATCTTGATCAATTAGCGAGTGACCTTATCAATCGTTAATTTTCAAAATAGGGAGGACAAAATTGTCTTCCCTATTTTTTTTATAAAAAGAGACTAGAAGCTATTTTCCATCCCTCAACCTTTTTCTCGCGCCCACGGATTTGAAATTCTTTTTTGTCGCGACGGGTTTGCCGGATTTTTGTTCGATGTCTTTTCTGGTTCTTCCGGCCACACTGCCGCCGTCTTTGGCGTCGCGTTGGAGTGGCTCGAAACCTTTGGAATTTCGGTCTTGTTGCAAGCGAGTGGTGGTCGCTTCTCCGAGCATCGTGAGAATCAGTTCAATATCATCCATATGATCACGCAGGTTTTCACGCTTGAGTCCTTTGAATTTTTTGTAATCATCCGCCGTCATATCAAAAGCGCCCTGCAAAATTTCGTTGGTGAGGATGGCATACTCAATGTTTTCTTTGGCTCCCCTATTTTTCCATTCGTTGGTTAAGGTTTCTCGTACTTCAATGCCCCGCATTCGTTTTTCGATCCACGATTCGGGATAGCCTTTCGCTCTGTATAGTGACCGCGCTCTTTGAGCGGCGAGTTCCGGATCTTCGATTTCCTGAATTCGCTCATACCCTACTTTCGCAAGCCATCTTTTCAGCGGTTCTGCCTTTGAAGAAGGGACTGTTTGAATAATGCGAAACATTCCTTCGGTGTTGGCACAGTCGGTTTCATATTTTTTCCCGTCAGAAGCCTCCAATTTCAGTCCGTGACAAAATGTCACGACCTCACTTCCTTCTTCTTTGAGCCTCTGTTTGAGTTTTCTCCAATATGCACCGGCGTCAGGACTTTCCGTGAGCACTTCGCAAACATCAACAACTGAAAACCACCATTCGTTGTTGTAAATATCCTTTCTGATTCGCCTACCCTCAAATATGGCTATTTTTGTTTTGTTCATAGGTTTATTATACAACAATATACAAATTATACCTCTCCCCAGTTGTCCCCGATCTTCACATCCGCGATGAGGGGGACGGAGAGTTTGTAGACGGTTTCCATTTCGGTTTTTATATCTTTCGCGAACTTTTCCGCTTCTTTTTCGGGAACCTCAAACAAAAGTTCGTCGTGGATTTGAAGCACCATTTTCACATTGGGATATTTTTTGCGGATCAGTTTGTCCGCCGCGAGCATCGCCAGTTTGATGATATCCGCCGCCAGGCCTTGAATGGGCATATTGACCGCCATCCGGTCCGCTTGATTGCGCAACATCGCGTTCGTTGAATTTATCTCGGGAATATACCGGCGGCGCCCCATTTCCGTTTCCACGAATCCATATTCCCTAGCGGAAATTTTCACTTCATCGAGAAACTGCGCCACTTGGGGATAGTTGGCAAAATATTTCCGGATGAAATCGCGCGCTTCTTCATTGTCCACGCCCGCCGATTGCGCGAAACCGTATGTACTCATTCCATATATGATCCCGAAGTTGAGTGCTTTGGCCGCGCTTCTCATTTTTTTGGTCACCTTGTCGAGATCAAGCTTGTTCACTCGCGCCGCCGTCGCCGTGTGGATGTCTTCGCCGCTCAAAAAGGTCGTGATCATCCGCACGTCGCCCGAGAGATGCGCGGCAATACGCAGTTCGATCTGGGAATAGTCCGCGCTCACTAGCCGGCAGCCCTCTTTGGCTTCGAAGGCCGTACGAATAACTTGTCCAAGATCCGTCCGAATAGGAATATTCTGCAAATTCGGATCCGATGATGAGAGTCTCCCCGTCGTGGTCACCGCTTGATTGAAAGTCGTATGCAAGCGCGAATTTTTGTCCGTCATATTCGGCAAGGTGTCGAGATAAGTCGTTTTCAGTTTGAACAATTCGCGGTATTCTTCGATTTTTTCAATGATCGGATGCTCGACTCTTATCTTTTGCAATTCCGACGAGGCTGTCGAGTATCCCGTTTTGCCGGATTTGATATTTTTTGTCGGAATTTTCAATTTTTCAAAAAGAATTTCGCGCAGTTGCACGGACGAATTCACGTTGAATTCAGTTCCCGCCATTTTTTGAATTTCTTTTTCCAGTTTTTCAACTCGCTTGTCGAGTTTTTCTGAAATTCCCCGAAGCACTGTTTTGTTGATCTTGATTCCCTCTTTTTCCATTCGAGAGAGAATCTCGATCAGAGGCATCTCCAGATTTTCGAAAAGATTTTTGATCGTTTTCTCCCGTCCTTCTTCGATCTGCTCGGAACTTATTTCCTCGAGCCTCTTTTCCAATTTTTCCTTGAGCGATAAATTGAGAGCGGCTCGACGGCACAATTTTTCAACTTCTCCTTCGTCTTCTTGAAAAACAAGCGCGGCTTGCCCCGGTTTTTTGTCTTCTTTTTCAATCATCACGCCCAGTTCTTGCATCACCAAATCTTCCCATGATAAATTTGACCCGGATTTGAGAAGATAGGCCGCGAGTTGCACGTCAAATCCGATTCCCGCCAAATTTGTTCCCATTTTTTCAAAAATTTTCCCTTCTTTTTTGAGGTCATAGCCAATCTTTTTTATTTTTTCGCTTAGAACAATCTCCTTTATTTTTTCGTTAAACCCGGAAAGATAGAAAGCATTGTTTGGATCCGTGGCAAGAGCAACGCCTTTCAAATTTTCGCCGGAAAGAGCATCGGAAACTATGGATATTTCTTTTTTGATCTCTGCTTGCCCGCCGATGAGGAGGGGCGGCATTTCTCTCGGGCTTATTTTTTCCCACTTTATTTCCCCGCCGTCTCCGGTGTTCGAAGTTTTTTCTTCCTGAATATCTTTCATATGTTCTTCATATCCCGGCAAACGGCGCAGCAAACTGAAAAATTCCAGATCGCGGAAAAGATTGATCACTTTCACCCGGGAAAAATCCTCAGCTTGGGCTTTCTCCAGATCGAAATTGACCGGAACATCGTCCACCAGGCGCGCAAGCTTCTTGCTAAAAAAAGCCTGAAGCTTGTCTTTTTCCAATTTTTTGCGCACTCCTTCTTTGATTTCGGGAAGATTTTGATAGACGCCTTCGATGGTTTTGTATTTTTTGAGCAACTCAATGGCCGTTTTTTCGCCCACACCTTTGACGCCCGGAAGATTGTCCGACGGATCTCCCCGCAAGCCTTTGTAATCAATCATCTGGTCAGGCTTGAGGCCATATCGCTCAAAGATCGCTTTTTCGTCGTATAAAACCGAGTCGCTCATTCCGCGCCGCAAGGCAAAAACTTTTATCTGTCCGTTCACGAGCTGAAGCGTGTCGAGATCGCCCGTGACGACAATCACCTCGACATCCGGGTGAAGCTTTTGGGTTTTTCGCGCGAAGGTGGCCAGAAGGTCGTCCGCTTCATATCCCTCTTTTTCGGCAATGGGAATATTGAACGCTTCAACCAGCTCTTTCACCCGCGGAATTTGCGCATAAAGGTCGTCCGGCGCTTTCACTCTTGTTGCTTTGTAGTCTTTGAACTCCTTGTGCCGGAAAGTCGGCTCTTTGAGATCGAAAGTCGCCACGATATATTCCGGTTTGAAGCGCGCGAGCACGTTCAAGAGAACGGAAGTATAGCCATACACCGCGTTCACCAGCTCCCCCTTTTTGGTTGTGAGGGGAGGAATGGCGTGATAGGCGCGATGGATCAATGCGTTGCTGTCTATGAGGACCAATTTTTTCTTTGTAGACATAATCAATTACTCAATTAATGAAAGGTTTCTTTCTTGTCATTGCGAGCGTAGCGAAGCAATCCCGTGTTTATTGCATTGCTCGAGATTGCCACAGTCGCGGAGTTTATCCAGCCTTTGGATGGGCTCCCTCGCAATGACAGTATGGATAATTTCGAAATTTATTTTACGGATATTTTTCTCTCATCATCTTTCAAATGCCTAAATTTCAGCCACAAAGATCCTTTCGGAATAATAGCCTTGATCCTTTCCGCCCACTCGACTATTATAATATTATTTTTGCCGGCAATAATTTCCTCCCAGCCAAGATCCAAAATATCTTTTGGCCCCACTCGATAAGCATCGATATGATAGACATCACAAGACATGTAACATGTAACATGTAACAATTTATTCTTTTTTTCTTTTTGTGTTACATGTTTCGTGTTTCGTGTTTCGTGATATTTCTTCATCACCACAAAAGTCGGGCTCGTATACGGCCCTTTCGCTCCCAGTCCTTTTAGCACGCCTTGCGCAAAAGTCGTCTTTCCGGACCCCAGCTCGCCCGTGAGGCATATAATTTCGCCACCCTTCAGTTCTGAAGCTAGCATTTCCCCGATTTTTCTGGTTTGAGTGGAATTAGTTGTAATAAAAGCGTTTTTCATCTCTATTGATCACTGTTCACTGCCTGCCCGCCGATGAGGAGGGTTCGTTGTTCACTGATACAATTGTCGCACAAATCTGGCATTTCGCAAATTTAAAAGCCAGATGGAAAAATTCTTCCAATCTGGCCTTGAGTCCGAAGACTCGATCAATAGTGGCCTCATTGCCACTCCCACCGATAAGAGCTCGGACAGCCGCATGGCGGAGGGGCAGGATTGCCCATTCCTTGCCATCCGAAAACCCGGCCACATCGGTTGCACTGAACCAGTGCCGACCGAACACAGGGAGCAAATCCTTGCGGCGGCTGATTGGCCGCGATGATCGCGCCCATAGCAAGAGCGCCCAGAACACCACCCACAATCAAAGGCGCAATATCTCCACCACCATGGTGTCCTCCATGATGGCGCGGACCGGCCATGGCTTGAATCACGTTCAGACTCAATGCGACCACCAATACCACGCATGCGAATACCACGAATCTCTTCATCTCTTTTCCCCTCTCAGCTGATTGGCCTCTGGTTGAATTTTAAATAAAGGACTGCTTCGATTTTCTTGGACTCATTTTACACCCGAACGGAATTTTTGTTAATACACTCTGAAAAGCATCCAAGATTCTATCTATTTTTCATTTTTGGCAAAGAAAAAAGGCCAATCCTGCCGCAACGTTAGTTGCAACGAGAATTGGCCTTGAGAGAGCCCTCTTCACCACAAAGGTGGCGGGGGCGGGCGGTGCGGCGGAGGCGGATGCCCTATCCACATTCCCGGCGGGGGAGGCGGAAGATATTCCTCCAAAATCTGCACTACCCAGGGCGGATACGGCCCAGGGCGCGCTGGGATTACCTTCACCACCATGTGGCGGTCCCATTCGGGACCAACCCACATACTTACCTTGGCTCGGGGATGAGCCAACGCCTCGTCCGCAAACAGCGCGATCAAGACAACCAATACAACCAAAACTATAATCTTTTTCATCCTTCTCCCCTTTATTACCGGCATTGGCGACTACGCAAATAGTCGTTTTCGCCTTCTCTCCGGGCATTGTTTTCCCGGAGTGTCCGGTTTTGATTGTCTAAATTCGACCACTCCTGAAAATAGGAGTTGCGCCCTTCCCAGTGAAAAGGTGCCCGCGCTCCCTGCGGAAGACCATTATTGAAGTCTTCGCGGGCAAGAGTGCGCCCTTCCGCTTCCCGAGCCATACGCTGATCACTTTCACAGCGTTCCAAATCTTGGCGCTGCCTGTCCAGATAGGCACCATGCCGGATCGCTTGAAGCGAATTTGCCTCCCAATTTACCCGAGGGATCAAGTTGGGATCCATGCAACCGGAAAAAAACACAGCCGCGAAAACAATCAATGACAGCAAAAAATTTTTCAAGAACATAGTGTTCTCTCCTCGGCCGTTTTCGGCCTTTATATGCTTGTTTTTTTATTTCTGTTTTAATTGTTTATTCTACTCCCAAAATGGCCATTTGTCAAGACCGCCGTGAAACAAACCTTTGCAGGCTCATTTCAAGCCAAAATCCAATGTTTCACAAAAAAGGGAAAAATATGTCAATTGACACCGCTCGCGCCATTTGATATTCTATACAACCAAACAACGCTTTCACAAAACACGAAGCATGTAACACGAAACACGGGATCCGAAAAACGATTGTTACATGTTACATGTTGCATGTTGCATGACACCACAAGACCAGTTGAAAAACCAAATCGAATCCGCGGAAGAAATTTTGATTCTGACCGCCGAGAAGCCGCCTCTTGATACGATCGCTGCGAGTTGGGCGCTTTCCCATATTCTCAAAGACTTGGGAAAATCCCCTGTCGTTTTGTCCGGCTACGCCGGATCTCGCGAAGCGAGACAAGAAACGACCAGCTCTTTTTCATTCCTGACTCCTCCGGAGAAAACAGAAAACGAGATCAAAAGCGCGCGCGATTTTGTGCTTTCTTTTGATACGAAGCGAAACAAAATAACGGACTTTCGCACAGAAAACAAAATTGATTCTTTCGATATATATATCACGCCCGAAAAGGCAACCATCGACCCGCGGGATTTTTCTTTCATTCCGGCAAAATTCAAATATGATCTCGTGATCGTCCTCGGCTGCCAAAGCCTTGAGAGCCTTGGATCGACAAGTGAAAAAAACAGCGATCTTTTTTTCGAAGTGCCAGTCGCGAACATCGACAACTCTGGCGCGAACGAGAATTTCGGGCAAATCAATGTCGTCGACATCACCAGCTCATCCGTTTCAGAGATTCTCGCCGGAATTTTCAAAAACATCTGGAGCAAGCAGGCGGACAAAGACATCGCCCAGTGTCTTCTGGCCGGCCTTATCGCCGCCACGCACAATTTTCAAAGCAAGAAAACCACGCCCCAGACATTCCTCGCCGCTTCGTGGCTCATCGAAAAAGGCGCCGACCAGCAAGAGGTCGTGAGGAATATTTTCAAGACCCATTCTTTTTCCTTTATGAAGCTTTGGGGACGGGTGATGGCAAGATTGCAATGGGATGAAAAACTGAAAATCGCCTGGTCCACCCTTTCGCTCGAAGACTTTGTTCAGAGCCGGACAAAACCCGAGGAGCTGCCGCTGGTTCTGGAGAAAGTGAAGGACAATTTCTCGGCCGGAAAATATTTCGCGATCCTCTATTCGGAAACTCTCGGCCGAAGCGTCGCGCTGGTGCGGAACAATGATTCCGAATCACTGAAGGGCATTCAAAAATTGTTAGGAGGCGAGATAAAGAATAATTATTTGGAAATAATCTTCGAGGGAAAAAATATCCTCGAAGCGGAAAAGGAATTGTTGGGAAAATTGAATTAGCTATTTGTTGTTTTTGCTAGATAGCGAAATGCGTCTTTTCCCCTTCAAAATTCTTGCATTCTTGGCGATTATAACGCTTTCGCCTGTTTGTTTTTCTATTTCAAGTCTTGCTTTTTTTGCCGCAAAACCGCCTCTTTGCGCCACTTTTTTGTTTTCTTCCAGTCCTTTCGGTTTTTGTTTCTTGGATATTTCCGTCGTTGAAGCTTCAGCGAGCATATTCAATACCAATTCGAGATTGGACATATTGTCTCTCAAATTTTCTTTTTTCAGTCCCTTGAACTTTTTGTAATCTCTCACGCTTCTGTCCGCCCACGCCCTCGTGATCTCATCCGTCAATATCGCGTATTCCAGTCCTTCTTTCATTTCCCGTTCTTGCCACTCATCAGTCAATTCTTTTCGCACTTCAATGCTTTTCAACCGCTGGTTTATCCATTCTTTTGAATATCCTTTTCGCAAATATGTTTTCATCGCTCTGTCAAAAGCAAGCTCGGGATCTTCCATTTCTTCTATTCGTTCATATCCAACGCGCGCCAGCCAAAGCTTGATCGGCTCGACTTTCGGGCTGGGGACAGATTGGATAAGCCGGAACAATGTTTCCACATCGGCAACATCGGTTTCTCTCATTTTTCCGTCTTGAGCCATCATTTTCAAACCGTTACATTTTGTAACGGTTTCATTCGATCCCTCGTCAATCAAGCGTTTTTTGAGCACGCGCCAATAAACTTGCGGATTTTCGCTCTCCGTCAACACGGCGATTATATCAACCACCGAAAAATACCAAAGCTCTTTTTCCTCGTCCCAAATCCGGCGGATTTCTTTGTTTTCAAAAATGGCAATGCGCTTTTCTTTGTTCATATGGATCTTTTATTTTGAGTCGTCTCGCTTGAATCCTATTTTAGCACAAATTTGGCCGCAAAAAAATCCCGCGCGTTGCCGAAGCAAGTGCAGGATTTTATCTGCTATTTTCCTAACATTGAATGTTAGGGCGAGTGCATACTATTGCAATTTTTCGTGAAGTCTGCTTTCATTATATAAATTAAAATGTTCATTTCACAAAGGGGGTAATATGAGAATTGAGAAAGGAAAGACAAGAGTTGCAATTATTGCAGGAGAAATTGCAATCAAGTTTCCCAGAATTTATGCGTTAGAGATTTTCAAGTGCTTCTTCTGGTACTTGAGGGAGGGCTATGCCGATGTAAAGTATTTTCTTGGGCATGAGATCAAATTCATGCTTTGGAGAGGAATTGTTTGCAATTTTCGCGAATTTCTCTTTTATCGTACTTACAGGCTTTCTATTTTAGCTCCAACCTACTTCTCTCTTTTCGGCTTAATCAATATCCAGAAAGCGGGAACAAACCTGAAGATGGATGATCTAGCGGTGTGGGAACAAATCTATGAATTAACAAAGAGGATTTCATTCAAAGATCATGACCCACATACCTTTGCTGAAGCCGAAAATTATTGCGTGATTGATCATAAATTGGCAATGGTCGATTATGGCGATTTCCAAACACAATGGGTTTTAAAAAGATACGGGGGAATTATCTTCAAAAAATTCAATTTGAATTACAGGAGGAAAAAGTTTGAAATATAAGGCGGCTTCGGTCGCCTTTTCTATTTCTCGTTACTCTTTTCCAAAATCAAAACTTCTTCCCTGCTGGGTTTGATTTTCTCTTTCACTTTGATGGTCAAAGCCAAAATCGCGCAATAGCCGTGATTGTTTATAAAATAAAGCGTTGCCGGCGTTGGACAAGTTTGTTTTTTTGTCGCGAATAGCATAAAATAAATATAATCATAGTCCCGAAAAAAGTCGCATATATGCGACCGCTACAAAAATCTATATGCCTGAAGACAAAAACAAAAAAACGGAGTTTCACGAGATTCACGGCGCGCACGAAGAAGAAGTGAAGCGAGTGCTTTCGAAAATGAAACATGAGTCCGAAGAACAGCAAGCGGCCGGTTTTGCCGCGGTTTTGGGCTTGCCGTATATCGACCTCAATATCTTTCCGATCGATCCAGAAACTCTTCGCACGCTCAAAAAAGAAGACGCGCAAAAATATAACGCCGTCTGCCTCCAACGGGCAGGAAGAAATGTCAGCCTTGCTTCGCCTGATCCGGAAAATCCCGAACTGCAAGAATTTTTTGAAACGCTGAAAAAGGACGAGGGCTTCACGATCAAACTTTTTGTCTGTTCTCGAAGCGGACTCGAAAAGTCTATTGAAAAATACAAACATATCGCGCTCATCGAAAGCCTCGAAGAAATGCGCCTCACTTTGACGGGCGCCGATCTTGAAGAATTTGAAAAAAAGCTCAAAGACGTCATCGACCTCAAAAAGAGAATCACTGAAATTCCGACGACTGAAGTTTTGAACATCATTGTCGCGGGAGCAGTCAAGATGGAAGCCAGCGATATTCACTTCGAGCCCCAGCAGGACGGGATCCGGTTGCGCTATCGTCTTGATGGAGTCCTTCAAAACATCACCATCATCCCTGCCCAATCATATCATTTCATAATGTCGCGCGTGAAAGTTCTTTCAGGAATGAAGATCAATATTCGCGACATATCCCAAGACGGAAGATTTTCAATCAGTCTTGACGGAAAAGAAATTGATGTTCGCGTCTCAATCCTTCCCGGAAATTTCGGGGAGAATATCGTGATGCGGCTTTTGAATCAAGAATCCGTCGCCTTGAACTTCGGGGATCTGGGGCTGCGCGGACTCGCCTATGACAAGTTGATAGAGCAAATGAAAAACCCCAACGGAATGATCCTCAACACCGGACCAACGGGCAGCGGAAAAACAACCACCCTCTATGCGGCGATCAACCAGCTCAACACCCCGGAAACAAAAATAATCACCGTTGAAGATCCGATCGAATACAAGATCAAAGGGATATCCCAGACGCAAGTTTCAAAATCCCGGGGATACACTTTCGCCAACGCTCTGCGCGCCATCGTCCGCCAAGACCCGGATGTCATTCTTGTTGGCGAAATACGCGATGATGAGACGGCCTCCATCGCCATTCACGCTTCACTCACGGGACACCTGGTGCTTTCCACAATTCACGCGAACAGCTCGATCGAGGCCATTCCCCGAATGGTCGACATGGGGATCAAACCGTCCCTCATCCCGGCCGCCGTGAACGCGATTATTGCCCAGCGCCTGGTGCGAAAGCTTTGTCCGCATTGCAAAGAAAAATATATTCCGGCACGCGAGTCGATCGAGAGCATCAAAAAAATTCTGGCTGTTATATCTCCAAAAGCCAAGCTTGCGATCCCCAAAAATATAGATTTATTCTATCGCGCGAAGGGTTGCGCGAAATGCCACGGACTCGGATATAAAGGACGGATCGGAATTTTTGAAATCTTCACCATGAACGAAGAGATTTCCGCAAAAATAATTGAGATGGCTCCGGAAGAAGAAATTTTGGCGCTTTCCCTTGAAGCCGGCATGATCACAATGCTTCAGGACGGAATCTTGAAATCCCTCGAGGGCGCCACTTCCCTTGAAGAAGTTCAAAGAGTGACCGGCGAGGGAAAATTTTTGGAAGAGCTTTATGAAAAAATAATCAGCCAACTTCTTTTGCGGTCCGTTGTGATCACCGCGGAAGATTCCAAGATTATTTCAGAGGCTACAAAAGACTTTTCCGCTCTCGGAGAGTTGATCACCGGAGCTTCAATGGAAAACGCCCTGCGATATATTCTTGCCGTTGGACTATGGCTCGACGCCGGAGACATCCATATTGAGCCGGAAGAAGCAACGGTCAAAATCCGCTACCGGATTGATGGAATTTTGCAGGACTTTGCTGAAATTCCCATGAACGAGTATCCGCACTTTTTGGGAAACATCAAAATTTTGAGCGGGTTCAAAGCGACGGACGTCGAGCAAGGCGTGAAAGACAGCCGCTTTGGAATTCAACTTGATGAAGGAGCGCTCGAAGAAGTGAAAGACCGCGAAGTGGATGTCCGCGTCTCGATCATTTTAGGCGGATACGGCGAAACAGTCGTGATGCGGCTTCTCAATCAGTCAGCCGGAGCTCTTGACCTTGAGAAATTGGGCATCCGGAAACAAAATCTTGATTTGCTTCTCGCCGAGTCAAAAAAGCCAAACGGCGTGATTCTCAACACCGGACCGACGGGCAGCGGAAAAACAACAACTCTTTATTCCCTGCTTGCTATTCTCAATAAACCAGGTGTGAAGATCATCACTGTCGAGGATCCGATCGAATATCGCCTCAAGGGAATCTTGCAAACCCAAACGGACGACAAAAAGGGATACAGTTTCCCGAAGGCTTTGCGCGCACTGCTGCGCCAGAATCCCGACATTATGATGATCGGAGAAATCCGAGATGATGAAACAGCCCAGATTGCCGTGCAGGCCTCGCTCACCGGGCATTTGGTCTTGTCAACACTTCACACAAACAACGCGCCCGGTTCTGTACAACGCCTCATCAATATGGGCGTCTCGGCAACAGACATCGCTTCGTCCGTGAATGCTTTCATGGCCCAGCGCTTGGTGCGCACGCTTTGTCCCGAATGCAAGAAAAAAATCACACCTAGCCTCGAAGTGAAAACACATATCGAAAAAATCCTGCATAGTATTTCACCAAAAGCGGAGATTGAAATTCCAAAAGAAATTGAGGATATTTTTGAAGCCGTCGGCTGTCTCAAATGCAACAACATCGGCTACAAAGGCCGCACAACCGTGAGTGAAGTTCTTTCGATGACGAAGGAAATGGAAGAATTGATAACAAAACAGCCAACCACTTCAGAAGTTGAAGAGCTGGCCATCGCGCAAGGGATGATCACAATGCCCCAAGACGGAATTTTGAAAGTCCTCGAAGGCATCACGACGATGGAAGAAGTGGAACGCGTAACGGATGAATAGGTTTTACGAAATACGAATTGAGAGAAATACGAAATATTGCAAGAGCAATGTTGAACATTGCTCTTTTTGTTTTTGAAAAAAATAGGAGCAGGTATATACCTGCTCCCGCAAATTCTCCAAACTAACCCTCTTTATGCTTTAGTTAGGAAGATAATTAAATGCGTGCTGCAGATGCTCTTTTATGCTTTCAAGATCTGCCACAGTGCAAGTGTCAGAAAATTCAAGCCCTGTTTCAACTCTATCCAACAAAACTTCTATTTCTTCTCCTAGCTTACGTCTTCTTTCCCTCTCTTTTTCTCTTTCTTCTTCTCTTTCACCACGTTTTTTCTCATTCTCAATGCCCATAATTTTTCCTCCCATGCCCCCTAAATTTTTAAGGAGTATTTTAATTTTTAATCCTGCTCTTAGAATACCCCCCCCCGACGCTTGTTGTCAAATCGCGAGGATTTGTGGATAAAAAAGACGCCCCAGCGAGACGTCTCTACTTTTTTGACACATTCTACGCCACCCGAATTCCTGTTTTTTTGACTTCGTGCGCCATCGGGTTCCAATAATCGGCAAAATCTTCCGGAGTAAATCCGTGCGGCTCTATTAAGTCGGAAACATCATGTCTGTATTCCCACAATTTCGATTCTTCTTTATCCCTGTCAAGTTTTTTTGAAACAACCGCCACATCGATATCACTCCATTTGTGAGCTTTTCCCTTGATTGTTGAGCCGAAAACCCAGATTGAAGAGAATGGGAACTTTTCCGCTTTCAGCTTTTCAGCATATTTTTTGACTATTTTTTTAGCTCTAGCTTTTGACATAATTTTTTGTATAATGAGTCAATTTCACTTAAATATTTACCACAATATTCTCTCGTGCATTTTCTATAAAACTGTAATTTTTGCTCCGGGTAACGCGCTTTCAAATTGAATTTATTTACCTCATCCAAAAACCTTCTTGTATCTGTGTCCATATCCAAACCCGTGAGTTTATACAATCTTGCTAAATCATGGATGTAAGGCGCATAATCTTTCGTGTTGGCAACGACCAGCGCCTTGAGAATTTTTTCCAGAACAATGTGCCCGAAAAACAGAGCACTCGCATAACGCCGACTCTTCGAAAGACTTTTCATTGTGTCATAATCGTATTCGGCGGTTTTGCGCCAATATTCAACTAGTTTTTTGTAGCCTGCTTTCTTTTTCATGCTTTTATTTTATTACGCTTTTGAGTTTCAGTCAATTTTGAGAAAATAAAAAAACCCTCTGAAATGCAGGCAAATTCCCGCAACTAGGGAATCGCGGGGTAGGAACAGTGCCGAGGAGAAGTTCAGCCGAAACCGAACAATCCGTGTCTGGGCAAGAAAGTTCCCGGTAGGAAAGTTACGAGCTCCCCTTATTATGCCTGCAAATCAGAAGGTTTTAAGGAAAAAATTGCCTTGCAAATGCACTATCAACCAGATTTAACAGCTTATCATAGGCTGTTTTTTTTGTCAAGCGGGAAAAAATAGGTTATACTAGCAATAATGATCACATCTTCCAACGAACAAATCGATGATACAAAGCTGGATATCACTCTTCGGCCGCAAAGTTTTGGGGAATATTTCGGGCAGGCCAAAACAAAGAAGAACCTGCGTATTTTGATCGATGCCGCCAAAAAAAGGAAGGAGCCGATCGAACATGTTCTCCTCTATGGCCCGGCGGGACTAGGGAAAACAACCCTTGCTCACATCATTGCCAATGAAATGGGCGCCAATATTCGCGTGACATCCGGCCCGGCCATTGAAAAAGTTGGCGATCTGGGATCGATTCTCACTAATCTGGGCGACGGCGACATTCTTTTCATCGACGAAATTCACCGCCTCAACAAATTGATCGAAGAAGTTCTCTATCCCGCCATGGAAGATTTCAAACTCGATATCATCATCGGGAAAGGCCCATCGGCCAAAACTTTGCAACTCGATCTCCCCCGCTTCACACTGATAGGAGCTACTACGCGTTTGGGCGCGATTTCTTCTCCTCTTCGCAACCGCTTCGGCGTCATCAACCGGCTTGAGTTCTATGAAAACGACGAGATCGAAAGCATTGTGCATCGCTCTTCGAAAATACTTTCCGCTCCAATCGACAGCGCGGGCGCTAAAACCGTTTCCCAGTCGAGCCGCCGCACCCCGCGGGTCGCCAATCGCCTTTTGAAACGCGTCCGCGATTTCACACAAGTGAATGATAGCGACACGATCACGGAAGAACTCTGCCGCGCAGCTTTTGCCAATCTTGAAATCGACGAACTGGGACTTGAACCGACCGACAGGCAAATTTTGCGAACCATCATCGAAAAATTCAACGGCGGTCCGGTCGGTATTTCAACCATCGCCGCCGCCACTTCAGAAGAAATTGAAACGATCGAAGATGTCTATGAACCCTTTCTCCTCCAGATCGGTTTCCTCACCCGCACCCCCCGCGGCCGCATGGCCACCGAAGCGGCTTACAAGCATCTGGGATTGAAGTATGATAAGGAACAGGATAAGTTGTTTTGATAAGATTCCTTGTGAAAATGGCTGATTTGTGATACGGTGGACTCAATATGAAATTCCATTTAACTCCGGGAAAAAAGCGGGAACTGGAAAAATTAGCCAGAGACAACAGCCTTTCTCTGCTGATTTTGTTCGGCTCGCAGGCAACGGGAAAAACGCACGCCGAAAGCGACGTTGATTTTGCATTTCGCGCCGAAAAAAAAATGAGTCCCTTGGATGAAGCCCGCCTGCAACTGAAATTTTCGAAAGCGCTTGGATCGGGGAACATTGAACTCGTGAATATTCGAAATGCCGGTCCGATTCTGCTTCGCCAGATTGCCGAAAGATCAGTTTTGATTTTTGAAAAAGAACCCGCCGGGTTTGCCCGGTTCAAAATATACGCACACAAACTATTCATGGAATCGAAAAAGCTTATCGAATTGCGGAATATTTCTCTTGCTAAATTTCTTCAAAAAGCATGATTGACAAAATTTTGGTCAAAAACAAACTGGCGGATATCGAAGGATATTTCAAAGAGCTTAATCCTCTGCTGACGAAGAACGCCTCGGACATTTTGGCGGATAATCTGAAAATTCGCACAGTTGAAAGGCTGTTTCAGCTGATCGTGGACACGTCGATTGACATAAACACCCACCTGATATCTGAATCGGATTTGCAGGTTCCGGACGACTATCAAAGCACTTTTGTCACTTTAAGCCAGAACAAAATCCTGCCGATGGATCTGGCTCTTCGCATCGCCCCGTCGGTGGGATTGCGAAATCTTGTCGTCCATAAATACGGAAGAGTGGATGTCAAGAAGATGATCGAGGACATAAAAACAGAAATCGGCGACTATCTGGACTATATGAAAGCTGTCGATCATTTTATAACGGCTTAAAAATTCCCCCATCCCACCCGCACCCCCCGCGGACGAATGGCAACGGAAGCGGCTTACAGGCATTTGGGAATCAAGTATGGCAAAGAGCAGGATAAGTTGTTTTGATATATGGAAAAAAATATTCAAAAAGACAAAATAGAAAAACATAAACAAGCTTGGAAAAAATTTCAGGATAAAATGACACTTCTTCGAAAAAGGCAGTCGGATATTTTGGAAAATATTTCCCATAAAATAGACCAACAGCATATCGAAAAACTTCGCAATAAATTGCAAAAACATGGATAGAAAAGAACAAATAAAATTTGGAGCCGATCAGCGACCGGAAATCGAAGAAAAAAAGGAGGCTCCTGTTGCGCAAGAATCTCCCGAAGACATGGGGAATCGCATGCAAGCACAAGCGGCTACGGAAGTTGCAAATTTTCAAAAAGAAGGCGCTCAAAGACTTGAAACGGCTGAAACAAGAGCGGCCTCCGAGGGATTGACAATTGACGATGCGGACAAGAAAGAATTAAGCACATTGAATCAAGATGTTGCAAATGCGCAAAAAGAATTTGCTAATAATTTGGAAGATGGTTCACAAACACAGCCGGAAACAGAGGAAATATCCCCTCAAATGCTGCCACCGATTCCACAAGTTTTGACAAAAGAAAGAGAAATTATTTCTCCGGAACAACTACCAGTGAAAGAGGCTTCAAAAAAAATACTTGCGGAAGAGAGAAAACAACTTGCGGAACAAATTCTCAGAGAAAGGAGGGAAAATCGAGACAGGATGTCGGAACTGAAGAATCGTTTGGATTTCTTGCGGAAAAATTTGTCCTCCATAGAGGCAGATTGGGAAGAGGGTCAAAAGAATTATGAAGAATTGTGCTCCTTGCGTTCACAGCAAGCAGATTCATTCGCCGGACGCGTGAAAAAGATGCTGAATAAGGTCGGGGTGGAATTTGAAAGCGACAAACAGGCAGATCAAAGTATTGAGGAATCAGCAGAAAAAATTCAACATCTTGCCGAAAAAAAATCTGCCCTCGAGGAGGAATCTGAAAGCCTAATGAATCTTCTCGAGAGCGACTCCGCTTTGACAGAAATAAAGAACCAGCTAGCTGATCATTACGGAAAAGCCGAGCAAGTGTCACAAAGACATTTCGAGCATCAGCAAAAAACAGTGGAGCAAACAATGCTCAGAAACAATGTATTTTTTGTCCACACAATTGCGGAAAATGTGCAATATCGCCACAACGAAAATTCAAATATATCTGCTGAAACAAACTTTGATGATGATTTAGATATTATTCTTTCATTGGAACCGTCGCTTTCAGTTTCATCAGTTAATCCTGGCAAGGATACAAAGGGTAATGTGAGCGGCTTGTGGTCGTTGCGGGGAGGGGTATTGCTTGGCGGAGGGCAAATTAGCGAAGCTCATTTTGGCGATGCCGGTTCGATTTCGCAAGCTGTAAAGAAAAGGATGTCTGCTGGCGCAGAAAAAAAGGATTTTACCGTTGATCTGATCGACGATGTTGCAAAATACAGAGGACATCAAGGTTTTTCGGGTATGCCACTGGGAGGATACAATGAATTTGTTGTTGATAATCCGGAGGTATTTGGATATTTCCAGTCAGCGACAATTGATAATGATGGCAATTGCTGGATAAATTCAGCTGCGAAAGAACAACTAACAGAACTGCACAGAGAATATCGTCCGAACAGAAAAGATCAATTTCCTGATTATAAAGAGCTGTTTGAAAGATTTCAAAAAAACATTCAGCAATATCGTGATAGAATTAATCTGATTCAGAGCAAGGGTTTGCCGCATTATGTTATGACAGGGGATAGACATTTTTTTGAATGTATTGGCGTTAATGATAATGGAACAATTCAAATAGGGAATGAACTATCTCCAAACGAAGTCTCAAAGGGGAAAGCCAGTCTTCCTTCTGAAAATAGAAAAATCATTGGAGAAAAATTGTTAAACAAATCAATTTTCAAAAAAGAAGAGACAAAAATAGAGGCAAAGGATATAATAAAGTCACTATAAAAAATATGACACTCAAAAAAGGCATTTGGAAATCGGCCAGAAAAATGCGGCCGCAAAATGTGAGGCTGGCCGGCGGAAAATACAACCCGATCATGCAGGAAGTGATGGACAACCAAAAAATCGCCAAAGCGCTTGATCAGCCGAGAGAGCGAAAGGAATTTTTTGGAATGCTCAAAAGCGTATCCAAAGAAGGTGTTTATAAAAATGAATTGCGGAAACTTTTTGGCGATCTCCGATCAGGCAAAGTCAGAAGCCGGACTATCAACGCGAAAGAAGTCCGCATAATCGCCAAAGAGATTTTTCCGGACAGCAAAAGAAGATATATTTTTTCGGGACCGGCAGCGACGGAAAAATCAGGGAGCAAATATACGCAGGTGAATCCCTCCGCGAAAAATTTCGCTCAAGAAAACACAAGCGCTGGCCGCCAATCTTCGTTCACCCGATACAAACCGAAAAAAGTGTCCGCCAGCGCGGCAAGCTCCCCGGCGAAAGGAGTCGCTTCTTTCACACCTATGGCGATGGCGACTTTCAGGAATAAGATAAGAAATTTATCAAAAGACGAGGGTGGCGAACAAGAAGGGGGCGGTTTTTCAAAAGCACTGGATGCGGTAGCAAGAAATAAGCGCAATTAGAATTTCAATCTCATCTCAAAAAATAAAAATTAATAGAAAAATATGTTTGGAAACATCAATATTGGCACTATTGTCCTCACTATCACCGGGCTTTGTCTTTTTGAAATCGTTTCGAGCATTGACAACGCCGTCATCAACGCCGAAGTCCTTTCGACAATGTCCAAAAAATCCCGAAAATGGTTTTTGCTTTGGGGGCTTTTATTCGCGGTGATTGTTGTTCGCGGACTTTTGCCGTGGGTGATCGTTTGGGCGACGAATTCGTCGCTCGGACCGATCGGAGCGCTCACAGCCACTTTCAGCAACGACCCTTCGGTCAAGGAAGCCATCGACTCGTCGGCTCCGATTCTTCTGGCCGGCGGCGGAACATTTCTCGTTTTTCTTTTTTTCCACTGGCTTTTCATCGAGCCGAAGAAATACGGCTTGCGCGGAGAAAAGTTTTTTCACTCGCAGGGAATTTGGTTTTTCGCGATAGTTTCAATATTTCTCGCAATTGTCGTTTGGTCGGCTCTGAAAATAAACCCGATGATGGCTTTTGGCGCGGTGATCGGATCAACCGCTTTTTTCATCACGCACGGATTCAAACAAAACGCCGAACAGCAGGAAAAGCGGCTGACCTCGGGCAAAAGCAATCTGTCGGATACGAGCAAGATTTTGTATCTCGAGGTCATTGACACGACTTTTTCCATTGACGGCGTGCTGGGAGCTTTTGCCTTCACCCTCTCGGTGCCACTGATCTTGATCGGCAACGGCATAGGCGCTTTGGTTCTGCGCCAGCTCACGATCGGGAACATCGACCGGATCAAAAAGTATGTTTTTCTCAAAAACGGCGCCATGTATTCGATCCTTTTTCTGGGCCTTATCATGATTCTCGACAGCTTCGGCTTTCATATCCCCAGCTGGGTCTCACCGGTCGCGACATTTGCAATCATCGGATATTTTTTCTTTCTTTCAAAAAGAGAATTGCAAGTCGCCAAATGTTAATACTATAATTGACATATGTCCTCAATCATCATCACCCTCTATTCCGTCCTCGTCATCATTTTCCTCGCTTTCGGCGCGGCGATTGTTTTTCATTTGCTCCACTATAGGATCAACCGGCGCGTCTCGGGGACAATGTCTCTCATTTATATCATCGGGGCTGCATTATTAATCATTTCAAATTTTATATTATTTAAACAAGTAAATTGGGAGCAGTTGTTTTCAGGACTTAAGCTATAATATATGCTTGGAGAAATAAACTTTCCGGGACAGCATAGCGATGAACAAGTGATTCTTTTTCTGCGCCGGCATTGGTTCGTCTTTTTGATGCGATTGCTTCTCATCATCACCGCCATCATCGGCTTGGTTTTGGTGTATATTTTCTTTAATATCTTCACGGATGACTTTTCAAGGAACAGCTATTCCGGCTTTCTTCTCTTCGCCGAAAGCCTCGGGACGCTTTTCATCTGGAATCTTTTTTTCATTCTCTGGATCGACTTCTATCTCGATGCGTGGATCGTCACCAATGAACGAATCATCAATATCGACCAGAAAGGCTTTTTCAACCGCGACATTTCCGAGCTGAAACTCACCAAAATTCAGGATGTGACTTCAGAAATTGTCGGCGTGGTTCCCACTCTTTTGAGCTACGGCAATATCCATGTCCAAACCGCCGCAGAAAAAGAGCGCTTTGTTTTTTATCAAATTCCAAATCCCAATGAAGTGAAAAATATGATCGTTCAACTTCAGGAAAAAGAGAGGCATCACGAAGAACGGGAACTGGGACAAGCCATCCGGGGAAAATTGTAATAGAGATGATTTTCAAACATAGATATTTCAAACTGGACGCCGCAAGCAAAAGAGTGTTCGACGAAAACAACAAAGAGCTGGCTCTCACAGGCAACGCTTATCGTTTGCTTGCGTATTTATGCGACAAGAAAAACGCGACGCTCACCGATATAAACGATTTCTTCGACCCGGCGGGAGCCAAAGAATATACCGAAAACCATGTGAGGCAATACAGGCATAAAATAAATTCTCTCATTGGCTATAATGTGGTCGTATATAAAAACAATATATATTCAATAGACAGCCCAGTATCAGCTGATGAGATTGAGCAGAAACCTGCCTGCCGGCAGGCAGGGTGGAAAAAATTTTCGAAAAAAGAAAAAGTTGTTATAACGACGTCAATAATTTTCCTGATAATCTATGGAGCGATTGTTTTTAGCGCGGACAAAAAGAATGCCAGCCTAGCCGACGAAAATATAGTTAACTCTTTTCCTGCGCCTCAAGATGACATGATTTTGATCCCGGCCGGCGAGTTTCTGATGGGAAGCACCCAGCAAGAAATTGTCGACACTTGGCGCCAAAACGACGGGGGATGGAAAAAAGAGGATTATACTTCGGCGTATCCCCAGCGAAAAATCACACTCGGCGATTTCTATATCGACAAAAAAGAAGTCTCAAATGGCGATTACAAAATGTTCGTTGAGGCAACGGGGCGTCACGCCCCCTCGCTGTGGGACGATCATGCGCTCAATTCGCCCAGCCAGCCTGTGATCGGAATTGACTGGAACGACGCCGACGACTATTGCCGCTGGACGAACAAAAGATTGCCCAGCGAAGCGGAATGGGAAAAAGCGGCGCGCGGTGCGGATGGGCGAATCTGGCCGTGGGGAAACATCTGGGATCCGGCAAAAGACAACCATGGAAAAGGCGCGGGCGATGGTCTTGATGAAAGCGACGGCTGGAAATATACGGCGCCCGTCGGCACGGAGCTGGGCGTGAGCCCGCACGGAGTTTTGAATATGGCGGGCAATGTTTATGAATGGACAGCCGATGATTTCAATGCCTATCCGGAAAACGACAAATACATCCAGGAAGATTTCGACAAGGGCTTCAAGACACTCCGGGGTGGCGCCTACGACGACGGAATAAGCGAACAACGCGCATCCACAAGGTGCGGTTTCCGGAAAGATTATAAAGACGTGGATGTTGGTTTCCGCTGCGTGAGGGACAAATAATATACTTTAAATATAAGCATTTAGACCGTAATACGGATTTATTACGGTCTTTTTTTGTATAATGTGCGTGTAATTTATTTTTTAATGAAAAAATCATGCGCAACAAAAAACTCATCTCCCTCGCGGTTCTTTTTGCCGCCGCTATCGCTGTTTTTTCCGCTACTAATTTCGCCCGCGCGGAATCAAACTCCGTGATAATAAGTGAGATCCTTATAAACGGGCCGGATGGAAAAGAGTTCATAGAGTTGTATAATCCGACTAAAAATGCCATTGATACGAGTGGCTGGGTTTTGAATTACTATTCCAAAGATCGAGACTGGTTAAGTCCTTATCGAAAAAAGTTTTTTCCTGCCAATTCTATTTTAGGACCGAGTGAATTCTTCCTTATTTCGATTAAAACCGGGGACTATTCCGAAGAAAGCGCTTGGAATTTAGGCTATTCCAGCTATCAGCTAAACAATACTGATGGCGCAATAGGAGTTTTCCCTAACGAAAATTTTTCCAAGCAAAATGCCATAGATGTTTTGAGCTGGGGCGCTGCAAAAGTCAATCTATTTGAAGGACTTTCGGCTCCTACAGGAAAAAGTTTGGAAAAAATTGATTTGTTGGGTGATAATACCAAAGAAAACTGGCAGGAAAGCTGCGAAGACGGCGGTACACCCGGTGAAGAGCCAAAGATATGCGAAACAGATACTGTTTCTACGTCTGAAGGTGATGGAATATCCGATCCTGCCGCAGAAAACTCTATGGAGTCCTCTACGGAATCTTCTTTGAATAACAATAGCAAAACCGACGCTCCGGAAAAAACATATTCAAAAAATATAAAAATCAACGAGCTTCTGCCAAATCCTTCCGCCGACGAGGATACCGGCGAATTCACTGAACTATACAATGCTGATTCTCAAGAAATCATCAAATTGTCCGGATGGAGACTTGAAGACAAAACCGGAAACTCCTATCTCCTCCCCAATATTTCGCTGCAACCCGGCGAATATCGCGCTTTCTATCGAAACAATTCCAAGTTTTCGCTGAATAATACAGGCAGTGAAGAAATTTTTCTGAAAAATCCGAACGGAGAAATCGTCGATCAAATATCATATTCCGGATCAGTAAAAGAAAATTATGCATATGCATTGGCAAGTGAAAAATTTGAGTGGACATCCGCTCCAACGCCCGGAGAGAAGAATGTTTTTAGCTCTCCCACTTTAGAAGCTTCTATAGAGGCCTCTATAGAAGCTTCTGTGAAAGATTCCTCGGATAACGATGACAAAACCGACACTCCGGGAAAGGTATATCTCAACGAAATCCTGCCCAATCCCAAAGACGGATCCGACGGCGAATATATAGAAATCGCGAATGACGGAAATGAAGCAGTTGATCTCGCCGGCTGGCACCTCAAGGACGCCTCCAAAAGCAAGGGCTACCAATTCAAAGAGCATACCATCATAAGTCCCGGTGAATATCTGGCGATTTATCGCCCTGATTCAAAAATCGCGCTCAATAACTCGGATGAATCAGTATATCTATATGATCCCAATGGGAAAATTGCCTCGAGCGTGTCTTTTGCAAAATCAATCAAAAACTCTTCGTACAATTTCGACGGAGAGGTTTGGAAATGGAGCAAATATTTGACGCCCGGCAAAAAAAACAAATTCGATTCCGAGCCGACAGTGAAAATCAAGAAACCCAAAAACGCCTACAAAAACATTCTTGTTGAATTCAGCGCCAAAGCCAAGGACAAAGAGACAAAAAAGCTGAAATATGCCTGGGATTTTGGCGATGGGAAGAAAAGCACTCTCACAAAAACAACGCACAAATATCTCGACACCGGAAAATACGTCGTAACGCTCTCCGTCACAGACGATTCGCAGACAGTCGAGAAAAGTTTTTCGCTTCAAGTGAAAAAATCTCCCCGGCCGGATCTTGAGATCGTGAAAATCGTCCCCAACCCCGCTGGAAATGATTCAGAGGGAGAAATCGTCGAGATCAAAAACAGCTCCGGTAAAAAGATTGACCTCAAGGGCTGGAAAATTGCCACCGACTCGGGCGAAAAAATGTATAATCATCCAATCATTGACAAATTCGCTATTGGCCCAAACGAAACCAAAGCCGTCACCCGCGAATTTTCCAAATTTTCGCTCAACAACAAGGCCGGGAAAGTCCAGCTCGTGATGCCCGACGGAAAAGCGGCAGACTCTGTTGAATACTCAAAAGAAAAGGTTGCTGAAGACGAGGCCTATGCGAAAATAAATGGCGATTGGCAATGGATCGAGCCCGGCGCGCAAGACGCAGATAAGATTGAAGCAGACACTGCCGATGAAGAATTAGACAGCAAAGAGATCGCCGAAGAAGCTACCGATAACGATGGTGAGGTATTGGGCGCAACTGACGAAAATCAATCGGCTTCCCCAAGCTACAGCCCTTCTTTCAACCCCGAAAGTGCCTATATTTTCTTGAGCCGGATCAACTTCTTGCCTTCATCCGGACAAGAGACAAATTATTGCCCAACAAACAATCCTTCCTCCAACATCGCCTTTCTCATCGCATCGCTGATATAGTTTGCAAAACTTGAGGTTCCAATTTGGCACCTCAAGTTTCAAGGTCACAAATTGTGACCTCAAAGAAAATAAACAATAAAAAACAAATATGAAAAATCTAATAATCCCCGAAGAATTAATCGAAAATCGTATCTTTCTGATCCGAGGAAAAAAGGTTATGTTCGACAGAGATTTAGCAAAGCTTTACGGAGTTCTAACTAAAAATCTCAACAAAGCAGTGAGCAGAAACAAGGAAAGATTCCCGGAGGATTTTACGTTTCAACTAACGAAGGACGAACTGCAAAACTTGAGGTTCCATTTTGGAACCTCAAACAGGGGCGGCCGCAGATACATACCTTATGTTTTCACCGAACAAGGCGTCGCCATGCTTTCGTCGGTTCTCAAAAGCAAACAAGCCATCCGAGTCAATATCCAGATCATGCGAACCTTCACAAAAATCCGCGAAATGATTGTCAGCAACAAGGTGCTGCGCGAAAAAATCGAGGCGATGGAGCGAAAATACGACAGCAAATTCAAGGTCGTTTTCGATGTGATCAAACGGCTCGTCGATAAAGATACAATCGAACCGGTGAAAATCATCGGCTTCCGGGACAGGAAGAAGAAATAAAAAAATCTTGAAACAATCCCAAATGCGAGTTAGTATTGATTAAGCTAACACTTATCGTATTTCAATATGTCCGGACATTCGCATTGGGCGGGAATAAAACACAAAAAAGGAGTAGCCGACGCCAAGCGCGCCGGGATTTTCACCAAAGTCGCCCGGATCGTGACGTTGGCTGCCAAAGAAGGCGGCGGCAATCCCGATATGAATTTCCGCTTGCGCATCGCGATCGACCAGGCGCGCAGCGTGAACATGCCCAAAGACAATATCGATCGCGCGATCAAACGCGGCACGGGCGAACTCAAGGACGCGGCGCAGATCGAGGAAATGACCTACGAAGCCATGGCGCCGGGAAATGTTGCCATGCTGGTGAAAACCGCCACCGACAACAAAAACCGCACCGTCAGCGAACTCAAAGCGATTTTCAACAAGACGAACGTCAAAATGGTCCCGGCTGGGAGCTTCAAGCATCTTTTCAAACAAGTTGGCGTAATCTATGTGAATACTGAAGGCAAAAACGCCGATGAACTTGAACTCCAAGCCATCGACGCCGGCGCGCTCGACACAATTTTCCAAGGAAAACTACTCCAAATTTATACACAGCCAAAAGAGCTAATGAAAGTCAAAAATGCTCTGGAAAAAGATGGCATGAAAATCGACAACGCCAACATCATCTTCCATCCCCTCAACCCGATCGAAATCGACCCGCATACCAAAATCGACTACGAATCTCTTCTCGAAAAACTCGACGAACTCGACGACGTTCAAGAGATATATGATAACCTATGAAAATACTCGGAATCGACCCCGGGACGGCCACGACTGGCTGGGCGGTGGTTGAAGAAAACCCGCCCGCAACGCTTCGCGTAGCGAGGCGGGCAGGAAAAAATCCACACTTGGTTGCATGTGGGTGTATAAATACTTCCAAATTCCATTCCGACGAGGAACGGCTGGTTGAAATTGGGCGCGACATCAGCTCTCTCATCAAAAAATACAAGCCCGATGAAGCGGCCATCGAAGATCTTTTCTTTTTCAAGAATTTGAAAACGGCAATCACCGTCGCTCAAGCCCGCGGAGTGATTTTATACGAAATCAAAAAAAATCTGGTTCCCCTATTTTCCTATACTCCGCTTCAGGTGAAACAGGCGCTCACCGGATATGGCCGGGCGGACAAAAATCAGATGCAAGAAATGGTGAAAAATATCTTGTGCTTGAAGTCTGTTCCCAAGCCCGATGACGCGGCTGACGCTGTCGCCATCGCGATTTGCCACTTGAACTCGCGCCATATGCGAAATATCGGCAAAAAACATTGATCCCGTTAGAGAACACCGGGGAAAATATCTCTTACGAAAGGAGAAAATAATCTCTAACGGGATTGACAAACCCCTCAAAAACAAGTAAGATAAAGCCAATCAGAGGGGCTTTTTTATTCATAATTAAACTATTTCCATGAATCCCGTTAGACATTCAAAATTGCATGTCTCAGCGATTCTATATAAGCAATCTGTTTTTAAGTATTAATGTCTAACGGGATGAACCAATTCGTTTCACTCGCCCTTTCCAACGGCGTGCCGCTGGATACGCTCGTGCTTGTCCTCATTTTGCCGATTATTGTGACTCTCATCGCCTTTTTCCGCCAAGTGATTGGGATCAAGGCTTTTGGAATATACACTCCCGCGATCATCACTTTCGCGCTTCTTGCCACAAACGATATCCGCTATGGCATAGCTATTTTTGTCACCGTTATCATCATTGGAACATTCGTTCGTTTCCTCCTCAAGCAGTTCCGCCTACTCTATCTTCCCCGCGTCGCCATCATGATCACGATCGTCGGATTTGCCATTCTCGCCCTTCTCATCATCGGCGGGATATACAACCGCACCGGACTCGCCAGCGTCAGCATCTTCCCAATCCTCATTATGATCACGCTGGTTGAGAAATTCGTGGCCGTCCAAATTGAAAAAGGCGGCCGCACCGCCGTGATCCTCGCCATCGAAACTCTTGTCATTTCCGTCATCGGATATTACATTGCCAGCTGGCCCGCTCTCATCGGTTTCATTTTGAACTATCCGTGGATCAGCCTCTTCACTATCCCGTTCAATATCTTCTTGGGTAAATGGACAGGGCTGCGTGTGAGCGAATATTTCCGATTTCGTCAAATTATCAAATCCAAATGATAGCGTTCTTCAAGAATAGCCGAAAAATTCTCGGGATGAACGCCCGCAATTTGCAATTCATTCGTCCCAACAATCTCCGCCGCGCCAAGCGTCTTGCCGACGACAAACTTTTGAGCAAGCGGGTTCTGAAAAAAGCGGATCTGCCTGTTCCGAATTTAATCGCGAAAATGAGAAGCGCGGAGGAGCTTGAAAATTTTGATTGGAGCGCTCTTCCGGAAAGTTTTGTCCTGAAACCCAATCGCGGATTTGGCGGTGAAGGAATTTTGGTTGTCTATGGAAAGAAAAAGAATGCAGAAAGCACATGGATCAAGGCGGATGGCTCCTTGGTCTCGGTCGGCGACATCAAAACACATATCTCAAACATTCTTGATGGAAGCTTTTCTCTTTCAGGCGTACCGGATATCGCTTTTTTTGAAGAGCGACTGAAGCTCTTGAAGCTTTTCAAACCCTACGCTTTCAAAGGAATTCCCGACATCCGGATCATCATGTACAACAAGGTGCCTGTCATGGCGATGTTGCGCCTTCCCACGAAAGAGTCAGCAGGCAAAGCCAATCTTCAGCAGGGCGGGGTCGGTGTGGGAATTGATATGGCCTCGGGCGTGACAACGACCGCCGTTTTTCGAAAAAACACGATCATCGAATATCTCCCCGGAACAAGATTGATTCTTTCAGGAATAAGAATCCCCTATTGGAAAACAATTTTGGGTCTCGCTGTGCGAGCGCAGGAAGTTTCCGGTCTTGGATTTCTTGGCGCTGACATCGCGATCGACCGCGACCGCGGACCGGTGTTTTTGGAACTGAACGCCCGACCAGGACTCTCGATCCAAATCGCCAATCTCGACGGATTGCTCGGCCGCCTTGAGCGTGTTGAGGGCCTCAAAATCAAAACCAACGAAAAGGGCGTCGCCGTCGGAATGAATCTCTTCGGTGGAGAAATCGAAGAAGAAATTGAAGATATTTCGGGGAAGAAAATCATCGGCACGGTGGAAAAGGTGAAGTTGCTCGCCAAGGACGGAAAAGAAATCGAAATCGAAGCGAAAATAGACACGGGAGCCTATTCCACCTCGCTTGATGCGGAGATGGCAAAGAAATTGGGATTTGAAAGTGTTCTGGAATATTTTGAAAAAATTGAAAAACCGACTGACTTCGCAAGAGATCAAGTAAAACAAATCGAAGAAGATCTTCGGGAAAAATATCTTGCCGGTCACGAGGATCTTGAAGATATTGTGGTTGTCTATTCTTCAAGTGGCGTCACCATTCGGCCAAAAATAAAACTGATGTTTATGATGAACGGCGAAAATATTTTGTCTAAATCAAATATCGTCGAGCGAACCGGCCTCAAATATCCGATGATCATCGGAAGAAAAGATATGAAGAAATTTTTAATTGAAGTGAAATAACCTGAAATTTTATGAAAAAAAATAGAATAGTCGTTGTGATATACAAAGGCGACGACTGGAACAAAAAAGTGCCACTGGAAAAATCAATCCCAACACGCGAATCATTTGAGGACTGGTATGAAAGGGGACGGGAAAAGGGCGTTGATTTTTATCGCGCCAGTATCGATTGGTTCGACATTTCAAAATTTTGTTTTCGAAAAGCCTGGACTTATGAAAATAAGAAATGGATAAAGATCAATAAGTCTATTAAGCCGGATTTAATCTTTGATAAGGTTGCCGGGAAACACGACTACGAGCTTCTTGATTTGAAACTGCAAATCCAAGAAAAAATAAATATTTTCAACAATCCCCTATTCAAGACGCTTCTGAACAGCAAGCTGAACCAGTATCTCATTTTTGGCGAATTTATGCCGAGATCATTTGTGATAAATTCCAAAACCGATTTGCTGAAAAATATCGGGAAAATCCGTTCGCAAAAAGTTGTTGCCAAGCCATTCTTTGGATCGGGAGGGTTTGGAATAATCATCACGGAAAAGAATAAGCTAAAGAACTCGAAGCTGGCCTATCCTTTTCTTCTTCAGGAGTTTGTGAAAAGCGAAAAAGGCATCCCCGGATTTTCAAAGAAGAAAGAAGTTGCCGACTTGAGAATCGTTTTTATGAATCACAAGCCCATTTATGCTCTTTCCCGAATCGCCCGAAAGGGTTCTCTGTTCACCAATTTTCACCAAGGCGCGACCCCTATTCCGGTTCCCCTCAAATTCATTCCCCGATCCGTGAAAAAAATAACCGAACAAATCATTAAAAAGCTGTCAATTTTTCCTCAAGCTCATTATTCAATCGATTTCATTTTTGATGACGCGGGAAAACCAATGCTGGTTGAAATCAACACGACCCCCGGATTTGACCTTTTGCACATTGTCGGAACCGAAGCCGTGAAGAAGAGAAGTCTTAATGAATTTTTGAAAGTGATAAAATAACAAGTATGCTGAATATACTAAGAAAAAAACTTCAAGTGGCGATAGTCGCACCGGTATTCGGCGATACGGGCGGACCGGAAGTGGTGGTTCAAAATTTGACGGACGCTCTTTTGAAGAAGGGCGTCGATGTCACTCTTTTCGCGCCAGCCGACTGGAAAACTGAAGCCAGACATATTCCGACTCTCAAAAAAAGCCTCTGGCGGATGAAGAATTTTGAAGACCTGACTCAAATAATGATCAGAAACTATATCGTCGCCGCCCACTGCAAGGTTCTCAATTATCAAAATGAATTCGATGTGATTCATCTGCATCTCCAAAGGCACGCATATCCAGTCTGCGCAAACGTGAAAAAGCCCTGCCTTCTTTCTTTTCATAGCCCATTCTCAAAACCGGAACTGGAAATGATAAAAGGCACCGGCATCGCGACAGTCGCCCTATCAAGAACACAAAGAGGCGACAACAAAACAACCGCTGTGATACACAACGGCGTATCGGTTGATAAAATAAAGCCATCTTATGCCAAAGGAAAATATCTGATCGCGATTGGCAGGCTCAATGAGCAGAAAGGAATTGACAGGGCCATACGAATTGCCAGACAATCCGGCAAAAAACTTCTCATATTCGGACGGATTGGAGTTTCGGACAAAAGAAAAAGTTATTTCAAAAAAAACATAGCGCCTTTTATTGATGGAAAAAATATTATTCTAATGAAAGAAGTTCCAAACAAGAAAATTTTTCAATATATTCGAAATGCCGAAGCGCTTCTTTTTCTGATCAGAACGCCCGAGGTTTGTCCTATGGCCGTCGCAGAATCCCTCGCCTGCGGAACACCTGTAATCGGATCAACGATTGGACCGTTGCCGGAGATGCTAAAAAGCAAAAAGATTGCGTTTTTATCGGACAATATGAAAGAATTGGTGGCAACCGCAAAAAATACGGATCAGTTCGACCGCAGAGCTTGCCGAAAATACGCCGAAAAGCATTTCGACAGTTCCGTCATGGCAGATAAATATATCAAGCTATACAAGAAAATTATTCGTGAATATGAATAAATTTGAACTTTCAGCGCACCGAAGCAAACCGGAAAATGTCCCCGGGGCGCTTGATGATCTCTGGTACAAGCCATTTAAGAGCATTGGCGCCTTTCAGGATTATGAATATTTAACCGGAAAAAAAGAGCTAAGGGATGAACAAAAAAGAAAATTTTTGACTGGTGAAGTGGAAAACCCGACTCTCGATTATCCGGAACTTGAAAATTTTAATTTTGATCAAAAAGAACAAAGACTATTGCTTCTCAAAAAAGAGATTCTTGTGCAAGAACAAAATGATACTCTCCGGCAACTTTATCGCTGGCGTATCAATGAAAAAATCGCCGAACTTAGGATGCTGGAAGCAACATATACTGGTGATGATAAGAGGTTTGCTAGATATTCAAAATTTATTTATGGAGAGCCAAGCAGAAAAATTTATGAGTACACGGTTTCTCAAGTGAAAAGCGTGGTTGATGAAAAAATATTCGATAGAGATCCTGAAATTTCCGCGACCGCTAGAAGACTAGGCGCAGAAATATTCGAAGCTTTGATGAATAACGAAACCGCGCTTGATCCCGCCAAATATAACTTACCGAAGCCGAAAAAATTTGAAGATGGAAAAGAATACCAAGCCGATGAAATCCAGATTGCTTTTGAAGAATATCTGAAAAATAAGCAAATTGATGGCTGGCAGGTTATCGTTGACCGCGAGGGAAAATATACAAGCGTAAATGTTAGTCAAGAAAAAAAAGCGGTCAATATTCCGGAATTAAGAAAACTCAAACATTCTGATCTACTTGCTCTCATGGAGCACGAATTAGGAACCCATGTATCACGAAGAGAGAAAGGCGAAAGATCTAAATTAAAACTTTTGGGGCTTGGCCTTGATCGATATTTGAAAGGAGAGGAGGGAATTGCTACTTATGCCCAGCAAAAAATAAAGGGGGCAAAAGACTTCACAGGATTGGATTATCATCTTGCTGTTTCCCTCGCCCTCGGAATCGATGGCAAAAAAAGAGATTTTAGAAAGGTGTATGAAGTTCTGAAAGATTTCTATTTCATAAAGTCAAAAAAGGATAAAGGTACAGCTCTTATAGACGCACAAAATGCAGCATGGAACACATGCGTAAGAATTTTCCGCGGAACATCAAGCAAAACCGCCGGCGCATGTTTAACAAAAGATATTGTTTATCGAGAAGGAAATATCGGCGTATGGAATGTAGTGAAAAATAATCCGAAAGAAGTCAGAAGATTTTCCATTGGAAAATATGATCCGACGAATCCACGCCATATTTGGATTCTTGAACAACTTGAAATCACTGACGAAGACCTAGGCGTCCTCGGAACCTAAATATATGCTAAAATAAGCATAGAAAAGAAAATCATCTTAATTTCGTACTAAAACCCAATGAAAACATTTGTCGACAACACGAAAAATGCCTTGAAAAAGCCAAAAAAACGCTGGCTTCGGCGGATTTTGAAAATCACCGGTTGGATGCTGGCAGCTTTTTTGCTGTTCGCGATCGGGGTTTTTGCCTACTATACCAAGGACCTGCCAAGCCCGAGCAAGCTCAACAAAAGACAAGTTGTCGAGTCAACTAAAATATATGACCGCACAGGGGAGCATCTGCTCTATGAAATTCACGGCGAGGAAAAACGAACGAGCATCTCTCTTGATCAGATGAGCGAGATCGAGCGCGCGGCGACAATCGCCGCCGAGGATCAAACTTTTTATCAGCATCATGGAATTCAATTCAAAGCCGTTGCCCGCGCGGCAATATATGACATCCTAGGAAGAAACGCGAGCCAGGGCGGATCAACCATCACCCAGCAGCTCATCAAAAACACCGTACTGACAAACGAAAAAACGTTCACCCGCAAAGTGAAAGAAGTGATTTTGTCCGTCGAGCTGGAACAAAAGTTTTCAAAGGATGAAATTCTCGAGATGTATCTCAATGAAATTCCCTACGGCTCGAATGCCTACGGCATTCAGGCAGCATCGCGAACCTTTTTTGGAAAAGACGCGAAAGATTTGAAGCTGGCCGAGTCCGCGCTCCTCGCCTCACTCCCGAAAGCCCCGACCTATTTTTCTCCGTACGGCTCGCACCAAGACGAACTCAAATACCGCCAGGAATATGTTCTCGACCAGATGACAAAGCTCGGCTATATCAGCGCCGACGAAGCCAAGGAAGCGAAAGCATTTGATGTTCTCGCCGAGATCCGGCCTTTTCAGGAAAATATTTCCGCGCCGCACTTCGTGATGTATGTCAAAGAACAGCTTGTGAATCAATATGGCGAAAAACAAGTTGAGGAGGGCGGGATGAAAGTCTATACAACGCTTGATTGGGAAAAACAGCTTGTGGCGGAAGATGCGGTGAAAAAAGGCGTCGCCGCAAATGTCGTGAAATACAAAGCCACGAACGCCGCGCTGGTCGCCATTGACCCAAAGACGGGACAGATTCTTGCCATGGTCGGATCGCGCGACTATTTTGACAAAACAATTGATGGAAATGTGAATGTGGCCATTCGCGACCGCCAGCCGGGATCGTCCTTCAAGCCGTATGTCTATGCGACAGCCTTCAAAAAAGGATATACTCCGGATACCATCATTTTTGACGCCGAAACAAATTTTGGAACAAAAGAAAAACCCTATGAGCCGAAAAACTATTCCAACAATTTCCGCGGCCCGGTGAAAATGAAAGACGCTCTTGCGATGTCGCTCAATATCCCGGCCGTGAAGACACTGTATCTTGCCGGCGTGAACAATTCCATCAATACCGCCAAATCAATGGGCATAACCACTCTCAACAACCCGTCGCGCCTTGGCCTTTCTTTGGTTCTGGGAGGCGGCGAAGTGAAGCTTGTTGATCACGTGAGCGCCTTTGGAACATTTGCGACTGCCGGAGTGCGCCACGACAAAACGGCTATATTGAAGATCCTCGACGGACAAGAAAAGACGCTTCAGGAATACCAAAGTTCTCCGGGAGAAAGAGTGCTCGACACGGATGTGTGCGCCAAAATCGACGGCATCCTTTCCGACAACCATTTGCGCGCACCGATCTTCGGCTCCAGCACGCCGCTGCGCTTTGACGATCGTCCCGTTGCCGCAAAAACCGGAACGACCAATGAATGGCGGGATGCCTGGACGGTCGGGTATACTCCCGGACTCGTCGCCGGCGTCTGGGCGGGAAACAACAACAACTCGCCGATGGCTCAAGGCGCGGACGGAGTTTTCACAGCCGCTCCGATCTGGCGGGATTTCATGGATCGAGCGCTCGCCAACACCGCTATTGAAAAATTTCCCGAAGCCAAAGCCGAAAAAACCGGAAAGCCGGTTCTCGACGGCGCGGTGAACGGCGAGCAAAAAGACACGCTGGTTTGTAAAATAAAGAAAAACAAATATTGCATCCCGAGCGGAGACAATTGTCCGGACGGAACGGACAAGAAAAAGAAGAAGCTCTTCAGCGCGCACGACATTCTCTATTGGGTGAACAAAGACGATCCGCGCGGAGACTATCCCAAAAACCCGCAAAGCGATCCCCAGTTCAACGCTTGGGAAAAAGGCGTCCAGAAGTGGGGGCAAAAAGAGGATCTCAAATCTTCGGACAGCATCGACCCGTGCTAATGGTTGTCATTGCGAGGGATCCGCCTCTGGCGGAGACCGCGGCAATCCCGTGCAATGCTAGGTTGCTTTGTTTGGGATGATAATATCCTATCCGATCAATATCCTCTCAACAACTTTCTTGCCCGCAATATCATTTGTTTTTTCCAAAATAGTATCCCTTCGCAAAAACAGCTCACTCGAAATCACCGGGTGGGCTGTTTTGATATAAAGAATTTTGTCTTTCATTTTGACCTCGCGAATGTCCGCGTCTTCAAGATTTTTGATTTCCTCTTTCGCCGCTTCCAAAAAAACCCGGGCAATTGTTTTCGCGTCGAGCTCTCGCGCCTGCCCGCCTTTGGCGGGGGAAGTTTTTCTTTTGAGAATATCCTGAATTTTTTTCATAGTATTTTATTGTTACGCAACGCTTGTCCGCCTCTGGAGGATGTTACGTAACACGGGATTGTGTATTTTATGCGCTACTCCAATATTGAATGCTGAGTCGAGCTTAAATAGGCCACTTCCGGAATTTCCGGATTTGGCTTGAATAGTGGATTTTTTAGATAATTCGCCCTTCGCCTAAATATTTAGTCAAGCATTTTTCATGTTATTTTTGCTTTTTTGCCATATAGCATTGGCAAGCTATTCTGTCTCATTCGAAATTTTGTGCCATGATTGTGTCCAGTCCGAGCGTCGAAATCTACAAGAATTTTTGCTTGTTCAATTGCTTTTAAGAACCCTTCGAAATTGAATTTTTGGAGCATTATAATTTTCGAGTATTTGTAATGTTCTTTTCCTCTAATCTTCTTCACTTCAGCTTGAACATAAAAACAATTTAAAAGTTTTGTTCCAGCCTTATGCTCGAGATCATCAAAGCCCCAGTAAGGTTGCGGGTTTAACTCTCCATGTCCAATTCTTTTTTTGACTAAATTTTTCCATTTTAGATGTTTTCTGGCAATCTTTGAAGAATCAAATGAAATCAAGATTTTTTTATTTTTCCGATCTATCTGAACCATAAATCCTCGATCGCTAGGCGCGAGACCATGAATGGTCTGCCGAAAACTCATCTCTTTTTTGGAATATTTCACACCAGCCGCTTGATGTTTCCATCCATATTTCAAAAGAAGCATTTGAGGCACAAAGCGAATCGCGCGCGGCGACGGCTCAATATGAAATAATGTTGTGAGAGAAGAAGAGTTGAGGCGCTGGGTTTTCAATTCCCACTCAGCCGCGTTTGGAATTGGCAAATTATTTTCTTTTATGCCTAGCAAATCTTCAAGCGTATTGCCAATACCGCCATGGTTGCCTTTGCGCGCATTTGGAATCCAGCCCATTCTTGAAATTTCTTTTAATTTTTTGATCAGCGCTTTCTTCGTGTAAATAATTTGTTTTGCCATGCTGAAATTATAAAAGTTTAGTTTGTGTTTTGTATCTTTTTATCCGCTCCTCGGCTGCTTTGCAATATTCTGGTGAAATATCAATTCCGATGTAATCACGTTTAAAATTAAGCGCGGAAATTGCTGTTGTTCCGGAACCCATAAAGGGATCCAAAATTATTTTAGCGTCTGTTGATGCGACAATCCTATCTATTAGGCTCACAGGGAAAGGGGCTGGATGACCATTTTTCATTTCCTGCGGAAATTCCCAAACATCACCATACGCGTTTGCTTTTGGCAAAAGTTTGAATTTTGTTTTTGCAATAAGATAAATAACCTCGTAAGTCGGCAAGAAATATCCAGCGTTAAAATTGAGTCCACCAGCGCGTTTCCAAATAATAACTTGGCGCACTGGAAGCCCGCTTATAATATCCTGACGATCTTGCAGGAGACCAGCTTGAACTCGCCATTTGTGATTGTAGAAAATTGCACCATCTTCAGGAATTATTCTCATCATTTCATTTAAACAATCTCTTTGCCACTTCACATACTCATCATGGGGCATACAATCGTCGTAGTTGGAATAACCGTTTTGCAGAGCGGCATTGGCCCATTTTCCTCCGCGACCGTCTTTCATTCCATTACCTGTTGAGTTCTTTAGATTATACGGGGGCGAAGTAATTACTAAATCAACGCTTCCTGCCGACATTTTCCGCATAATATCCAAACAATCACCTTCAATTATTTTGTTAATATAATTTTTTGGTAATTCTAATTTTCTAATATTTTTTACCATGACTTAATCCTACATATTTTGATCAATTTTGTATCCATCTTTTATTTATAACCTAGGTGATATTACACACTATCACTGTATCACCATTATTATATCACCACAAGCTTCCCTCTGTGGATAACCCGTATTTTTGCTTTATATTTAGCTTCGGATTGGCATTATGATATGGAAATAGTCGAGCTGGGGTTTGCCGGCCGCGACTTCGCGAAGCATCACCGGACCAAAGGCGTCGTTAGCGCCGATATAAATCTCCTCGGTTGAAATGGAGTTAAGACCATCCAAAAGAAAACGGTTATTGAAAGCGACCTCCAAATCGCTTTTTGTGTCGGATTGAAAATCAACACTCCATGATCCTTCTCCGGACTCAACCGATTCGGCAAAGACCATAATCTTTCCCTTCCCGCCGTCGATCTTGAGCCGCACCTCCCGGCTTTTGGAGTCGGAAAAAACACCCGCGAGGCGCGCTGCCTTGAGAAGGTCCTCTTTTTTCGCGATCAAATTCAGCGAAAATTCTTTGGGGACCACTTGCTTGTATTCCGGATATTTTCCGTCAATGAGGCGGGAGACAAAAAGCACGTCCGCGGTTTCAAAGAAAATTTGATTTTCAGCCAGATACACTTTCACGTTTTCATCTTCCGCGGAAACCGCGCGGATGACTTCCGACAATGTGCGGGCCGGCACGATCACCGCGCTGTTTTTGGCGAGATATTTTTTGTAGTCTTCCGTGATTTTTGCCTTGTCGAGTTTAATCACCGCTTCAGAAAGACGGAAACTGTCGGTTGCCGCCAGTGTGATTTTTGTTTCTCCGAATTCAAAGTGCGCGCCCGTGAGTTCTTGCCGCGTGTCCGAAGTTGCGGCCGTTGCCAGGACATTTCCCGCTTTTTTTTGCAGCTCGCTCGCGCCGATTTCAAAAAGGAATTTTGATTCCGGCTTGGGGATGATTGGAAAATCCTTCGCGTCCATTCCTTTTATCGCCGCTGAATTTCCGTTATATATCATCTTGAGCGTGCTGTTTTTTTCTTCAAGTGTGATTTGGCTTCCATCTTCAAGCTGCGACAAGATGCCGCCGATGATTCTTCCTGGAACTGCAATTTTTCCTTCTTTTTCAATCTTTGCTCGTATTTTCGTGACAAGACCGATTTCCAAATTTGTCGCCGATACTTTCAAACCGCCCTTTTCCGCTTCCAAAAGAATATTTGAAAGAATAGGGAGGGTAAGATTTTTTCCGATTATTTTTTCCGCTATAAGGATTCCTCTTTTTAAGTTTTCAGTGGTGCAAAGCGCTTTCATATATTTATTTATTAATTTGTTATTTATAAATTATTGTCTATTATTATATTTCCGATTTCTGGGGATAAGTGAATTTTGTTTATATAATTATTGGATGGTTTGGCTGGCGCAAAGTGTGGATAGTGGGAGAAGGAAGGGTGGGGATAAGGGGGATAAAAAAATATTTTTTTTGATTTATTTTTTTGTCCGAATATTGTCCACCGAAAAATCAATATTTAGGAGAGGGGTTGTTGATAATTTAAGCGCAGGTTATCAACAATTTAAGCGCTGTATAATTTGCTTTTAATGATATTTATATCCTGTTCGAGTGTGTCGTTTTGCTCGAGCTCTTTTGAAATTTTTTCATGGGCATGCATTGCGGTGGTGTGGTCTCTTCCGCCAAGCTGTTCTCCGATTCCCGGATAGGACGCCTGAAGCTCGGCCCGCATCAAATACATTGCGATCTGGCGCGGCCGCACGATATCGCGGCGGCGGCAGCGATTCACAAGGTCTTGGGAAGCAATATCATAATATTCCGCCACGCCTTCAATAATTTGCTTGAAAGTGATGCCTCTTTTTTTGCCGGAATGGATAATGTCTCCCAAAATCTTTTTGACGTTTGCGAGATTGGGCTCGGCTTGGCTCAATTCGCAAGAAGCAATCACTCGGTTCAGAGCGCCTTCAAGTTCGCGGATATTGTGCTGGATATTGGTCGCGATATAGCTCAAAACCTCGGGGTCTATCTCTATTTCCGTTTTTTTGTCCGCCATTTTGTTTTGTAAAATAGCGATCCGAGTTTCAATGTCCGGGCGGGAAACATCGGCGATCATTCCGCCTTCAAATCGGGATCGCAAGCGGTCTTCGAGCATCGCGATCGCTTTGGGCGGCCGGTCGCTGGTGAGCACGATCTGTTTGTTGGTTTGGTGAAGAGTATTGAAAACATGAAAAAATTCTTCCTGGGTCTTTTCTTTTCCTCCGATGAATTGGATATCGTCGATGAGAAGCAAGTCGGCGCTGATATAGGCGCGCTTGAACTCATGAGCCTGATTGTTTTTCACCATATCGACATATTGATTGGTGAAATATTCAGCCGTGGCATAAAGAATTTTCGTGTCCGGATTGCGCAAAAGAAGGGCGTTCCCGACGGACTGGAGAAGGTGTGTTTTTCCAAGGCCGACTCCCCCATAGATGAAAAGCGGGTTGTAGGTGTTGCCGGGCGATTTGGCGATCGCTTCGCAGGCGGCGTGGGCCAATTCATTGTTCGCGCCTACGACGAAATTTTCAAAAATATACCGCGGGTTGAGATTGGCGCGCAAACTCAAGGATTCATGGTTGATTTTTCCCAAATTAGGCACTTGCGCGGAGGCTGATACAGCCGAATCAAGTTCTTTTTTTGGCGGGGCTTCGGGACTGGCAATCACGGAGCATGAAATTTCCCGCACGTCTTCAATGAAGTTGCGAAGAGCGGTGAGGATATAGCGGTTGTATTTGTTCTCCAGCCATTCTTTGGCAAATCCGTTCGGAACGCGAATATTCACTCGCCCGTCTTCAATGGAAAGGATGGAGGTGTTTTTGAACCAGGTGACGAAATTGGCCGGCGAAACAGCCAGCTCCACCTCTCCCAAAACGGCCTGCCAGATTTCCTCGTTTGTCATTTTTTCTGCATTTCCCATAAGTGAATCTATTATAGCACGGGGCAAAATCGCCGGATTTTTCCTCTGTTGATATCCATGGGGATAACCTGTTGATAGCATAAAAGATTTTGAAAGGAACGGCAAGGGCAATAGAAATTGACCGTTTCAATCAAAGCTGATACAATCAAGAAAGTTTCACCCTGTTAAATAAGCCCGCATATGGGTGGATTGCCCTGGTTTTGTCGAGGGCATTTAACAGGGCAAGTTAAGAGATTTATCTCCAAAAGTATGCCAAAAAGAACATATCAGCCCAAGAAAAAAAGAAGAGCGACGCGGCACGGATTCCGCAAAAGGATGCAAACAAAAGACGGACAAAATGTCCTCAAGCGCCGACGCCTGAAAGGCCGCAAAAAATTGTCGGTATAATTTCTTGATATGCTCCCCATCTCCCACCGCCTCAAGGGTAAAAAGGTTTTCAATGACATTTTTCGGCTTGGGAAAACTTTTTCAAACGATGTGCTGCTGATGAAGGTTGTTTCGGGAGAAGCGGGTCAACCGGCCAAGTTTGGATTCGCGGCCAGTCTCAAATTTTCCAAAAAAGCGGTTGAAAGAAACAAGGCCAAGCGCTGGATGCGGGAAGCCATGCGGGCGAGAATCAAAGATATCCAGCCGGGGCAAGAGATTGTTTTTTTGATAAATCCAAAGGTTCCAAAAGAAAAGCTGAATCTCGGGCTAATCCAGGAAAATATAGAAAAATTGCTTAAACAAGCCAAAATAATATGACTCAACTATTCCACTCAATTATATATCAGCCAATATACAACGCGCTGGTTTTCCTCTATAACGTCGTTCCCGGGCATGATCTTGGGGTGGCAATCATCCTTCTCACTATCATAATCCGGGCGATCCTCTATCCCCTGGCGAAAAAACAGATCGAATCGCAAAAAAGGATGCAGGAAATTCAGCCGGAGATAAAAAAGCTGCAGGAAAAATACAAGGGCGACAAAGAAAAACAGGGCAAGGAGCTCATGAAGTTCTATAAAGAAAAAAAAGTGAATCCGGCTTCGGGATGCCTGCCTCTCGTTGTGCAAATTATTTTTATCATCGCGCTTTATAGGGCGCTTGACGCCGGTCTCAAGTTTTCCGAATGCAAAGACCTTTATACTTTTGTCTCCTGCCCCGCAACAATCAAAACCGGATTTTTGGGAATTCTTGATCTTGCCAAACCGAGCATCGTTTTGGCGGTTCTCACGGCGGCGGCCCAATTTGTGCAGACAAAAATGATGATGGGAACAGTCAAAAGCGCGCCAGCGAGCGGCAAAGGCGACTTTGCCCAGACAATGAACAAGCAGATGCTCTATCTCGGACCGATTCTCACGCTTTTCATCGGCGCCAGATTTCCAGCGGGACTGCCTCTCTATTGGCTGGTGATGACGCTTTTCATGATAGGACAGCAATATTTGGTGATGGGGCGCGTTGATCAAAAAGAACAAATAACCAGTTGAATATATCAATGCTATGGACAGCCAAGAAAAAGAGGAATTGCTCAAAAAAATCACTTCAGAGGTTCTCCAAAAGATGACTCTTAGTGATTTCAAAATAGCTGTGGAGGGCAAAGGCGACGCGGAAGGAGAAAGCTTTGTCGTCAACATAGAAACGCCCGAATCCAATCTTCTGATCGGACAATATGGCGTGACACTTTCTGCATTGCAGCATATTTTGCGCCTCATGGTTCGTCGCGAGACGGAAGACAAATTCAAGTTTTTGGCCGATGTGAACCGGTATCTTCAAGCAAAAACCGATTCGCTTGCGGGAATTGCTCGCGATGCGGCTCGGCAGGCCATAAGCGAAAGAAAGCCGGTGGTCTTGCGTCCGATGAGCGCCTATGAACGGCGCCTTGTGCACGTGGAGCTCGCCGGAAACGAGAACATCAAAACGGAAAGCATCGGCGAAGGAGAAGACAGGAAAGTGGTCGTGAAGCCCGTTGGAGATTTGGAAAAACTGGAAGAGCTAAGTGAATAATTGGCAATTGCGACAATGTCCACTCCCAGAAAAATCGCTTATAACGTCGCATTTTCCGCGGCGGCCAAAATGGCCGGGACGGTGTTGGCGCTTGTTGGAATAGGATTTATCACGCGCTATCTTGGAAAAGACGGCTTTGGCGATTACTCAACCGTACTCGCCTTTTTCTTTTTCTTTGGGGCGCTCGCGGATTTGGGGCTCTATTCGATTTCAACGAGAGAAATTTCCCGTCCGGGAAGCAATGAAAAAGAGATTCTTGGCAATGTTTTTTCCATTCGACTTGCTTCCTCGCTGTTTATTGTTGTGATTGCGCTTCTCCTCGCTTTTTTTCTCCCCTATCCCACTGTGGTAAAAACGGGGATTGTTATCGCGGCGATGGCCTATGTCTTTTCCTCGGGATATTCGGTGCTGATTGGTCTTTTTCAAAAAAGGCTCGCTATGGACAAGGTGGCCATTGGGGAGCTTGTGGGAAAAATTTTTCAGGTCGCGATGATCATCGTGGCCGTGAAATTGGAATTGGGCTTTTTGGCGATCATTTGGACGCTTTTGCTCAATATGGTTGTGAGCTTTTTAATCATCGTTCTTTGGTCGCGCCGATATATCAAGTTCCGACCTACTTTCGATTTTTCGGTTTGGAAAAAATTTCTCAAAGAATCGTATCCTCTCGGCATTTCGGCGATCATTGTGTTTGCCTATTTCAAGCTCGATACAATCCTTCTTTCAGTGTTGAAAACAAGCGCCGACGTAGGGACATACAACGCGGCCTACAAAGTGCTTGAAAATATTTCCTTTTTCCCGGCAATGTTTTTGGGTCTGGTGATGCCCATCATGTCGCGCTATATTTTCCATGAACGGGAAAAGTTTGTTTTGGTCGCGGACAAAACATTCAAGGTTTTTCTGGTGCTCACTGTCCCCCTTTTCATTGGGACGGTCTTTTTGGCGGGCGGAGTGATTCGGCTTATCGGCGGAGCGGGATTTTCCGACTCGGTTCCGGTGCTTCGACTTCTTGCGGCGGCAATAGTTTTCATATTCTTCGGAAACTTTTTCACGAACGTGATCATTGCCGGAAATCTTCAAAGAAAATTGATGGGCATATTACTTTTTTGCGCAATTTTCAACGTGTCGCTGAACCTAGTTTTGATTCCCCGCTTCTCATACATCGGCGCGGCGGTCACATCGAGCCTCACAGAGGGAATCGTGGTGCTGCTTTCTTGCTATGTCGCTTGGAAAAATCTCAAATATTTTCCGTCCTTCGCAAAAATCTTTCCAATTCTTGTCTCCGGCGCCGGAATGGCTCTGGCTTTTTTCTTTTTCCAGTCCCTGAATTTTCTTTTTCTTGCCGCGGTAGGTGTTTTCACCTACGTGCTTCTTTTGTGGCTTTTCAAGGCAGTGAGCCTTGAGGAAGTGAAAAGTCTCATCAGCAAAAAGAGCGGCGAACCGGTGGAATTTGAACCTATTGCGTGATGAACCCCCACACCAATTTGCATTTTAAATTCAAAAAAGAAATTGAAATAATATGTCTACTGAATCTAAAATTGGTGTGGGGGTGAAACTTTCAATTCAAATTGTGAATTTCAGGAGCCGGCACTATCTTGAGAGGTGCCTTTTTTCGATATGGGAAAACCTGCCCGCCATTCTTCACACGGAGGTCATAATTATCAACAATGACGAAGAACCACTCGACAGGGCTACTGCTGATATTGGGAGTGGGCTTGCCGTTCAAATAGTCGAAATAGGAAAAAATATCGGTTTTGGCTCGGCGCACAATGCCGGATTTCGGCAGTCGCGGGGAGAATATATTTTGTTGCTCAATCCCGATGCGAAAATTGCTCCAAGCGTGTTGGATAAGATGCTGGGAGTGTTTGCCGAAGACGAGAAGATTGGCATCGTCGGTCCGTTGCTTGTCGATTCAGTTGGCCAGGTTCAGCCAGATTGTTTTGGAGCGCATCGGACTCCCCTGTCGACGATAAAGAATAAGATATTTGGGCGAAGAGAGAGGCAAGCGCTTGCGGGTGAAAAAGCTTTCAAGACGGATTGGGTGAGCGGTGGATCGATGATGATACGAAGAGATGTTTTTGAAAAAACAGGAGGCTTCGATGAAAACTTTTTTATGTATTTTGAAGATGTAGATCTCTGCGCGCGAGCGAGAAAGAGCGGCTCAATAGTAGCAATCCATCCAGCGGCACGAATCTTTCACGAGAGTGGCAAAAGTTTTTCAAGTGAGCAGGAAAAGAAAAAGCATTATTATGCTTCGCAGGACTATTATACAAAAAAACATTTTGGTTCAGTGGGTGCTAGCTTTGTAAAATTGCTGCGATTCCCATATTATGTGAAGAATGTTTATTTAAATCGCTAGAGAATCTGCATTTTCTTGAAATTTAACTCGAAGCTGATTTTTATACCGAAAAATAGCCTCGGAAGTGAATCTAAAAACGGCAATTTTTCGACAAAAATCAACTTCTCAAACAAAAATTTCTGCGAAAATGCAGATTTTCTAGCTGACGTTATATTTTTTAAATGCTAAAATATTTTCTTATAATTATAATCCTTCTTCTCCCTCTTCAGTTCGCGCTCAATGTTGGCGAGAATATTGATTTGGTGACGACGCGGATTTTGGTGCCGGTTCTTTTTTTGCTGTGGCTCACGAAAAGTTTGGCGCGAAAAAAAATGTGGATTCCAAACAAGGCGGAAATGTGGCTGGTGATTAGTTTCATCTTTTTAGCAACTCTTTCGCTGTATCTCGGCCGCGACGCCAGTGCCGGTTTTCGCAAGCTCTTATATTTTCTCACAATCATCCCTGTTTTTTTTGTGGCCGCGGAAATGCTGCGCGAGGAAATATGGCGCAGAAGGACAATTGCGGCAATCATTTTCAGCGGCGCTATTGCGGCCGCAGTGGGACTTTTTCAGTTCCTCTTTTCTTTTTTCACGGGCGTCGGCAAATCGGTGAAAATTTGGGAAAGTTTGGCGCCATATTTTTTGGGAAATTCGTTCGGAAAGATCGTTGCGGCCAATTCGAGCTGGCTCGTGAATGTCGGAGGTGAGACGCGCCTTCGCGCTTTCGGGTTTTTCCCCGATCCGCACAATTTCGCTTTTTTTGTGAATTTGTGCCTGTTTGCGGGACTGGGATATCTTTTCTCTCGGGGTAAAATCACGTCTAAAATATGGATTGGCGCCGCTGTGGTACTGATGATTTTGGCGATCGGAATTTCTTTCTCAAGAGGCGCCTATCTGGGACTCCTCGCGGGAGGTCTTTTTTTCGCAGGCGTTTTTCTCAAGAGATCAGGCGTGCTTGGCAAAGCAATTGTCGCGGCCGCGGCGATTTTTGTTTTGATATTCATTTTCAATTCAAATATTATCACGCAAAGGCTCGTTTCATCTTTCAATTTGAAAGAGGGCTCGAATGCCGAGCGATACAAAAACTGGGTTCAGGCGGCGGATATGATCCGAGATTATCCTCTGGGGGGCGTGGGGCTTGGAAACTATGCCCGCACAGTTGATTCTATGGCGGAAAATCGATCATCGATCTATGCGCACAATCTCTTTCTCGACATCGCGGCTGAAACAGGGATATTGAATGCAATTGTATTTTTGTGTTTGGTTTTATTTTCAGTTTGGCGCTGTATCAGGAATGGCAGTATGCTGAATTTGGGCCTGGCTGCCGGGCTTGTCGCGTTTTCAGTTCACTCCATCTTTGACACGGCGCTCTATTCCCCTCAAGTGCTGACGATGTTTTTGATAATTGTTGCATTGGGGATGAATGAAAATGAAAAATTAAAAAATCAAAATGAAAAATGACAATTCAAAATTAAAAATGATTTACAGGGATATAAATTCGCGTATTTCTAAATTTATTTTGGTTATTTCGTTTTTTCTTCCAGTCTATCTTTTAAAAATTAAATTTAGTTGGGCATCTTCTAATGTTCTCGAACTGCTAATTGCAATTTTATTTATTCTCTGGATATTCAACAAAAATACAAAATACCAGATACCCGCCCGCTTCGAGTCGCGAAGCGAGTCGGGCAGGCAAAATACAAAATACAAAATACCCGTCTTCTTAATATTCATCGGACTTGTCTTATCCGTCATTGCTAATGGCAACTATTATACTGGCCTAGGTGCGATCAAGGGCTGGTTTGTTTTTCCGATCATTTTTGCAATTATTTTTTTTGACGCGCTGAAAAAAGATGAAAGCCTTTTGAAAAAAACAATACTCGCTTTGTTTTTTTCCGGAGTGGCGATTTCGATTGTTGGCGTAGTCTACAAGTTTTTGGGAATAGTTACTTTCGATGACCGCCTCAAAATATTCTGGGACTCGCCGAACCAGCTGGCGATGTTTCTTGCTGTTCCTTTTCTGATTGGATTGCATTTTATTTTAGAAAATAAAAACAATACAAGAATATATATGTTCAGTTTTGCTTTGATCGGCCTAAATATTTTTTTCACATTTTCATACGGCGCGTGGCTCGCTTTGGCGATCGCATCGGCAGTCATAATTTGGCTTAAATATAGAAAAAAAGAGCATAAAAAATATTTGGCAATTTTTGCAATAATCCTCCTAATCCTTCTCGCTTGGGCCAGTATATTCAAATACAAAAGCATCGCAAATATGGGCGAGCGCTCATCCCTTGCATCGCGCTTGGCGATCTGGAAATCAGCGGGACTCATGATCGAAAACGATCCCCTTTTCGGAATCGGACCGGGAAATTTCAATGAGAAATATTTGGAATACCAAAAATATTTTCCGTCGTATCTTGAGTGGTCGGCACCCCAGCCGCACAACATCTTTCTCGCCTTCTGGCTGGAGTCGGGACTTGTCGGCTTGATCGGTTTTATAATTTTGCTTTTCTATTTTTTCCGAGAAAATAAAAAAGTTTATCCCTTCACCAAAATCGAGGAAGATAACAATGCCTCGATTAGCGTGATAAAAAAACAAACCAGCGAAAAACTGGATGATAAAGAATATTTTGGTGGTGGGGCGATTCAGGACTTGAGAATATTATTGCTTGGGATAATGATCTATATCCTCATTCACGGACTTGTCGACACAACCTATTGGCGAAACGATCTGGCAGGCGTGTTTTGGGAGATGATCGCGATGAATTGTTTTCTTGCCGAAAAAAATAACTAGGCTATATTTTAGTTGAGATTTGATTGGCGCTGCTGCAGTCAAACTGATACCAAGTCCCGCCTTGCGGATTTTTGTAGCCGACGATGTTCATGATCCCGTTGATGATGACCCAGGCGATGAGCGCGAGAACAAAACCCTTGAGAGCATTTGTGAAAGCGGATTTGGCGAAGTCGAGAGCTTTTGGAAAAGCGCCGGAAACCATATATGAAAGTCCGGCGATCGTGATTCCCAAAAGAAAAGCGGCTGTGAGCATCGCGCCTGTCAAATATTGGAAAATATTCGAAATTCCGACGAGGAGATAGCACAAATTGCAATCATTTGTGCATGGGACAAGCCCGCCTGCGGCGCAGGAATAATTCGAAAAATAGTAAGCTGAAAAAGAAGCAAACAAAAAAAGAGCCAAAAGTAGCCCCCGGCGAAAAGTTTTTTTGTTAGAAAAATTATTCATTGTTTAGCCAATATTTATATTCCCAATTTATATAATTTCCCGTCCGCCTTGTTCGTGAAGAACAAGGTTTTTTCGTCTTGGGAAAGAAGAGGATTGAGCGCGTCGAAAGACCCGTTTATCTTGTCGGTTTCAATAAGGCGGTCTTTTTTCCCGGTGGCAACTTCGATTTTCCAAAAAGTGTCGGCGGTTTCGATTCGCCCTCCCTGCCATTCATTGGGGAGAATTGATGATTCGGGAATGTTTCCCGGCATCGCACAAAAAAGAAACCTTGAATCAGCCGACCAGACGCATTTTTTCGCGAAAGTTGGGAAATTGAGAGAGCGAAACTGTCCGCCATCGGAGTTCATGACGGCCAGATCCGTTTTCTTGCCGCCTTTTTGATCGGTTGAGCTCACGGCGGCCATTTTGCCGTCCGGAGACCAAAGAAAATCGGCTCCCCATTTTCCGCCCAGTATTTCTTTTTTGTTTTCTCCGCTGAAGCTGATCAAATTGGCTGAAGAAGAGACAAACGCGTCGGGAGCGGGCCAGAAAGAAATATCGGAGCTGCCGGGAACGGGACTTATTTCAGTGCTAAAATAACTTATGTCCGTGAGCTTGTGCCAATTGCTCCCGTTTGGATCGGAGACTTCGATTGAGCGCTTGTTTGTTTTCGAGTCATAATATTTGTAGATTATCTTGTCGCCCAGGCCTGACCAGGCAGCGGAGTCAATGTTGTTTTTGAGCGGGGTGACGGTTTTTTGCGCGAGATCAAGAAAAAGAAACTTAAATTTATTGGGTCCGTCCACTCTCTTAATGATCGCTTTATTTTTTGGCTTATTCCAGATTATTTTCTGGATATTTTGAAATTCTTCCGTTGAGACGACTTTTTCCAGTTTTCCGTCAAAATCGGTTTGGTTGAGCTGGCCGTTTTTACTCGCAAAACTATAGATCGTATTTCCATCCGGAGCAAGAGTGGCTCCGAAAACGCTCCCATCGGAAATGGCGGTTATCGCTCCGCTCGTTTGCGCCGCCGTGCCTTGAGTTTTCGCGGGAGCAGCGCTTTTCCCTTCGTCGGTTGCTTTGGGCGCGGTTGTTTGAGGAGTTGATTTTTTGAAAGCGAAATTATACACAAAAATCGCTCCGATGAGGAGAACAAGAACAAGCGTTGAAATTGCAAAGATTTTTTTGGTCATTTTGTATTAAGCTATATCTTAATTTGTCGGCAGGGGTTTTCCGTTCGGGCAAAAACTCAAGCCATAATTTTTTCCGGCGGCAGTTTTGTTCACCTCTGGAGCTATTCCAAGCGAAACTGTGAGTTTGCATGCATCCGTCTTGCTCACGCCGAGTGAATCCAGAAAAGCCCGTTCGGCTTGGTTTCGCGAGTCCGCCAAGTTGCTGCCGGAGAGTGAGATAACGAAGCTTTTTGAACTTGCCAAATACACAATTTCATAGTCGGGAGTTTTTTGCATGTCGGCATTTCCGCTCACTACGGTTGTGGCATTTTTGTACGGATTGTTTATGACAACACCTCCATCTTTAACGGCGATGCTTGTTTTGCCTTGTTTCGCCAATTCTGATTCTGAAGGCAAGCTTGGAATTTGAACAGCGGTTGTTGCCGGTTGGGAAGTTTGCGGAGTTGCTGTTTTATTTTTGTAAAAGATTATCAAAATAATACTGATTACAATGAGTGCTCCGGCAATTATGTAAAATATTTTTTTCATTTTTATAAAAATAAATTGTTATAAACCGCATTTTGCCACGGTATTTTTCCAGTCGCCGAAATTTCCCCTGCTTGCATAAAGCTTGCAGGCGTAGCTGGTGTTGAAGCTGGGATTTTGAGCCTTTGCCACGCATTGGTCATACAAGTTTTGGTTTACAACAGTGGCGCTATAGTTTTTTCCCGAAAAAGCGGAAGTGCATCCCATTCCCAAGTCATGCACAGTCAGGTTGATCTGGAACAGTCCAACCGAAAAAGATTTGCCGTCCCTGGTTTTGTCTGTTCCGCTCAAGCGCAGAGGGTTTCCTCCGGCACTCTCATATCCGCATATTTGTGAAGCGGCATTGGCTCCAGAGCCAAAACAGGCGAGGTTGGATGTTTGACAGGCGCCTTGGTTGGGGTCGCATGATCCGTTCCCTGTTGCTCCTGCGTATGACTGACCCGTATTGCCGGCCTGCTGATTACCCATTCCGCTTCCTCCCCCCGCAATCTGCGTGATTCCCCGCATATTCACCAAATCAGGGTTGATCTTGTTGAGAATGATCCAAGCGGTGAGGCCGAGAGCAAGCCCGAGAAGAGCCGAAGAGATTGTTTCTTTCGCTCCCTCCGCTTTTCCACCGCCGGCCGCCATCAAGTATTGATAGGCGCCGATTATCAGCATAAATAAGGCCAAAATACCGATAACAGCGAATCCGAAATTGATGATGCTTTGCAGATACGGGATGAATTCAGAGGTCGGCTCGGCTCCCGGGATCTTTTCTTGGTTTGTGTATGGAGCAGCGAAAGAAAAACTAAGGGATGAAAAAAATATCAGCAAAATCACTGAAGCGATAAAAATTGTTTTAATTTTCTTTTTATTTTTCATCATCGGCGAAATTCAGTTTCAATCTTTTTATATACCGGAAAGACCCGTTGCTTTTGCTGCCTGATTGAATTTATCAAGATAACTTTGAGCGCCAGCACAATTTCCCGGGCGATCTGGCCAATACCAGGCGTTCCACGCTCCCAGCGGCGTCGGGTTTTCGCTCAATCTTCTGCCCATAGTCGCGATATTTTCCCTAATTCCAGTTTCGTCATCAGGGTACCATTTGGGCTTTCCGGTGGCAGGATCCAATATGCAACCGGGATTATGATAATACGAGCATCCGTATCTTTCTCCATCTTTTCCATTTTTAAATTCATTGAGCATATTTGATTCATGGGCTAAGACTCCTATTACGAAAAAAGCAGGAGCTTTTGCGTCTTGGCTTGCCTGATAGATTATATCTGCGTATTTCGTCAGGCCGTTGGTGGATCCCGCTCGGAATTTTTCCAACGCGTTCCGCATATCTTCCGCACTTTTGATATTCTCGTTATATAGGCCGTCTGATAAGTTCTTGTTCATAAATCCGTTATAATTTCGCACCGTATCACATTTCACTTTTGACATATCAGAAGGAGAAAGTGCTCCCCCCCCGCTGGGCGTTGTTCCCGGGGTGCCTGTCCCAACTGCGCCCCCCGCAATCTGCGTGATTCCCCGCATATTCACCAAATCAGGGTTGATCTTGTTGAGAATGATCCAAGCAGTGAGTCCCAGAGCGAGTCCAAGGAGAGCCGAGGTGATCGTATCTTTCGCATCTTCCGCCTTTCCGGATCCGGCCGCCATCAGATATTGATAAGCGCCGATGATGAGCATGAAGAGAGCCAAAATTCCAATGATGGCAAATCCGAAATTGATGATGCTTTGCAGATACGGGATGAATTCAGAGGTCGGCTCGGCTCCCGGGATCTTTTCTTGGTTTGTGTATGGAGCAGCGAAAGAAAAACTAAGGGATGAAAAAAATATCAGCAAAATCACTGAAGCGATAAAAATTGTTTTAATTTTCTTTTTATTTTTCATCATCGGCGAAATTCAGTTTTTGAGTAACGCCATAGAATCCGGCGCTCAAGACAAACATGACTGCCATTGTGAGCACAAGGCGCAGAAGATACATAAAATAATGCGGGAGATGTGTTCCGATGGCGGCGAGAATTTGGCCGGGGGTGTTTGCAGAGGTCATGAGGTATTCATTGTCATTTGTGGCATTCACGGATTCAATTGAAACAGTTGATTCTCCCGACAAAGTATCGGGCGCGACTCCCCAAGCGGTATAGACAATACCCCTCTCTTCATCGGTCCAATATTTTTTCACCTCGGCGGAGAGCGTGGTGAATGTTCCTGGATTTGCATCAATTGGCAAAGTGATCGTCCGGTCATCATTGGCAAGTTCGATCGATCCGAGATTCGGATTGTTCGCATAAAAATCGGCGCTCGTGATGTCCGTTCCGTTCACCGACCAGTTGATTTGCGAATTTGCGTCTTCGCCGATGAGATAGTATGGAACGAAATCGAGATAGAATGGCGCGCTGCTGCTTGTGAGCGCTTCGAACGCGTCAGAACTTTCAATATTTTGATAAGCGGATTTTCGATTCGGATCCTCGGCAACATATGTTTTCGGCCAGCTCACGCTTGTGTCTCCAGGCTTGATGAACACGGCTGGGTGAACCACGGTCGCGAGGCGTGTGCCAGTCACGGGCTGAAGTTCATCTTTTTTGGTCGCGGTCACGGAAATATTTTCGATTCCCTGTTCGTTTTTTGTGATCGGGAAAAAGACGGTAGTGTCGCTCCATCCGTCAAAAAGATCAGAGGCATTGGCGGGCGGGAAGGCCGGAGCGCCGTTGACTTGCCAAGAAAATTCACTATTGGATGATTTGTAGCGGGATCCGGAAACTTTGGCGGCGAGTATTTGGCCGTGAACGACCGGGCAAAGGGTTTTGTACAGGCCGTCGTTGCAAACTTCATCGCCGACAACCGCTTTTCCGTCTTTGATATCGACTTTATGCAGAGCAATTTTTATTCCTTGGGTGTTCACCGGAATGATCACGCTGGAGCGGCCTCTTCCTTCTGTGACATTGGACGCCTTGCTCGCCGTGAGCGTCACTTTGAAGTAGTTCACTCCGGAACTCGAAGAAAATGCGCTTTTTTTCGGAACGAAGCTGAACTGTGATATGCCCATTCCGGCCGCGGGAGAAGCGGTGAGGAAATTTCCTGGAATGTCTTTCACTTCCGTCCAGTCGTCTTTTTGCGGGTCGCCTTTTGAAATTTGCCAGGTATAATAGAGATTGTTTGGATTGTTGTCCGTGTTGTCGAGCGAGGAAGCGACGGTGATTTGATCAGCGTCCGTAATAGTTCCATCGTCCGAAATATTGTCTTTGTTTTCATCGCTCGGGTCAGCTAGCGGAGCCTCAGGAGAAAAAGAAAGAGAAATTTTCATTTTGTCGTCTCCCTGTTCGCTCGGTGATTTGGTGGCAAGAAAGCCGGAGCCATAGTCGCCTGATTCGTCGCACTCGTCTTTGTCCAAAAGGCCGGTTTTTGTCGAATCGCAAACATCCATATATCCCCACATGATCTTGTAATACGCGGATTTTTCTTCAACGGGAATCATTGAGGTTCCCTCCGCGACCACGCCGATGCGATCCCCGGCTTGATAGCTCCATGTGAAACTGTCTTGTCCAAGTCCGATTACGTCGGCTCCATCCACGAATCCGTCACCATCGGTGTCGGGGTCAGTCGGATCGGTTTTCCAGTATTTTTCTTCGCCAGTCGCAAATTTGCCAGAACCGGATTTGTAATCGGGAGCGTTTATCCATTTGTGTTTGCAGGCTACGGGATAATCAAGCCCGGAGGGGTCGTCAGTGGCGCTGTCCGAAAGCGTATTTTCTTTGAACACGGAGGCGCCGGCGTTGGTGCCGAAATTGTGCCTGTAGCAGCGAGAAACGCCCACAGTGGCCTGTTCGCTATAATCGGAAAAACCGTCTTCATTGAAATCTTCATGAACAGTCGCCCAATCCGTTTTGCAAGAATTGTATTGGGTTGTGAGGCAGGTGTTGGCAGTGCTCTTGTTGGCCTCTTTGAAAGTGTCATAGCAGCCGTCGAAAAGAGAATTGTATGTCACTCCGCAATAGTCGGTGTTGCTGTCCTGAGGGCACTTATAAGAAGTTGTGACATTGGTCACTTCCAATGTGTCTGGGTCCGTCGTTTGCGTGGTGGAAGAACATTGTAGCGATGATTCCGGAGTAGCCGTGTAGCAGCAATTGTTTCGGGCTGTTTTGGCGCTGGCATAGGCGGCGGCTCCGTCTCCTGAAAAATAGTCTTTGCAAAGATCGCAGTAGTGGTTGGTTTGGGATGATTTTAAGGTAAAATAGGTGTTCAACGGCTTTGAAGCGCTTGCATCGTCATAGGCGCATTTGTCCCAAGTATGGTCGCCGAGAGAATCGCACCATTCAGCGGAGGTGTTGAAGGCGCTGACAGATTCTTCGGATATTCCACCCACCCCGTCGGCTCCCCCCATCGGTGCGGCAGTCTTGTCTTCGTCATAGCTATTGTCAATGGCCGGCCAGCCGTCATTGTCCGGGTCTTTTCCCGGATCGGTATAAGTTTGTCCGTCAAGATTCGGATCATAGTCTCCTCGCGCCATGATCGCGGCCGCTTCTTTTTTTCCTTCGGAGACGCTATTGGTCGCGGTTTGGATTTTCCCGTCCTTCGTATGGATGATGTACCATGTATAGTAGATGTTTTGCGGATCGTTTTTGAAAAATTCCGGAATGGCGTGAGCCGTCACCTTTTCGCCGATCTTGGGATTGGTATTGTCAAAAAACAATTCCGTCCGGGGAGTGGTCGCTTTTCGCAGGGCGGTGCGCCAGATATCGTCGGTGATTCCATAGCGCTGTTCGGTCGATTTTGTTATGTCGGTTGAAGCGTCTTGCGCGATTTGAGTTATTGACGAATAGTTCGCTTCCTGAAGAATTTCATTTACATCAATATCCATGCTTCCGCCGTTCAGCAAGCTGGGAAGAGAAATGGTATAGGCCAGCGAGGCGGCAGGCAGAAAAAGATTCAGCAAAAGCGCAAAAACTGAAAACATGGAAACAATTATTTTTTTATTTTTTTTCATATGATTATTTGGCTATTTGATGAACTATTCTTATTATCATTATATCCAGGCTCATTGAAATCAGCCACAGAGATATGGCGGAATACAAAATGGAGCGGCTTTGGCGCGCGATGAGTCCGGCGGCGAGCGAAGAAAACAGAATAAGCGAAAAAATGATCCACCCGCTTCTCCCAAAAAGAAGCGCTTGCAAAATCGCGGCAAGGAGAAAAGAAAATATTCCCAGCTTCTTTTCAAGGCCAAGCTGCAAAAATCCCCGAAAGAAAAATTCCCAGAAAAAATGAAGAGGAAGGGCAATGAAAAGCTCAAACAAAAGAAAGGCGGTGAAGCTCCCCACGATCCCGCGGGCGATCGAAAGCTGTCCGCCGTATTTCGTATGAAAAAGAAGATAGTAATTCGCGAAAATGAAGACGATCACAGCTGCCGCGGAGAGTAGGATGCCTATTTCGCGTTCTCCGAGAGTTATGCCGAAATTTTTGAGCGGCTCTTTGAGCAAAAAAACAATAGCCAAGGCGGGAAAAACAGCAAAAAGCAAAAAAGAAAGCCAGAAAGTTTCGCCGTAGGCTTGCTGGGGAAAAAACAGGCTCATCAAGACAACAAGCGCGGCGCAAAAACCGATCAACAGCTCCCGGCGGGTGAACTTTTTGCTATTTTTTGTTTGAACGAAGTTTAGAGTCATAAATTTTTATGCCGCAAGACGTTTATTTTTGTAATAATTATCAGCGGCTCCGGATGATGGAATATTTATACTGGCTGTTTGCGCGCCTTGATCTTGATACGCTCTGTCATAAAGGACGAAAAGATACAAAACCATGACATATACGACCGTCCAAGGGAGCCAGCTGATACCGGGCAAGGCTTCAGCGATAAACTCTATAGCCACGCCAATATAGTATTTGGCGAGTCCTCGGTTTTTGAGGCTCGATCCTACCAGAACCAAAACTGTGACGACCAAAATCAGAAACATCAAATTACCTACGAAAGAAATGATGATCCCGATGGCTGTTCCGGCGATCCCAACCACGGGTATTGCTCCTAACGCGGCGAAAACAATATCGAAAATGTCTTTCAAGAGTCCAAATGATGCCAAGAGGATGAACATCCAATCGACTGTCCAATCAATTTGCCGGAGAAGTCCTCCCGCCAACGCTTTTAGCGCGCTTTTTTTCCCCGCGGCGAGACCGGCGGCCATTTTCGGAGCATTTTTCTGAAGACGGGAGAGTTGACGCCCAACTTGCTTTCTTTGCTTAAATTTCTCCTTATCTGATAAAGCTAAATGTTTTGGCGTCGGGCCATATTGCCGCTTGGCGAGACTCTCTCCAAAGGCGTATCGAGTATCCGATCTTTGAAGTCTTTCTGCAGCAGACAAGTCCCGAACAGCTCTTTCTCTATTGTTTATGGTCGATGGATTATAACTTTGGGACGGCATAATTTTTATAATTTCTAATACCCAATTCCCAATATCCAATAAAATTTCAAATATCAAAAATTTTAATTTGAGTTTTGTTTGGAAATTAGAAATTGGAAATTTCTCTCTATTCCTCTTGTTCTTTCCTTTCGAGTAATTGCGCCGGGTTGGAGGTGACGAGCTGGTCTTCCGAGTGCGAGGCAACGATCTGGATGGCGACATGCTTGGTTCCGGCGAAAAATATTCCCTCTCCGACATTCGATTCAAGCAGCATGAATCTTTCCTGATCAGTGAGATAGAACGTGTCTCCGATCACATCGACCGCGGCCGGCGACTGCTTGAGAAGAAGCTGAATCGACGAGTTGGTGACAATCGGCTTTCCATATTTCGAAGCCAGGAAATCTCCGATGTCCTGCGTGATCGTGGTGAGTCCGGCGAAATATTTTCGGCAGCGCTTGGCGATCCCGAACATGAACGATCCGGCGTCTTCATATTGCATCATCACCCAGGCCTCGTCGACAACGATCAATCTTTTTTTGAGTTTGGAGCGGATTTCATTCCAGATGAAATGCAACACGACATACATGGCGACCGGCCGGAGCTCGTCTTCCATATCGCGCAGATTGAAAACGACCATATGACTCGAAAGGTTCACATTCGAAAGATTGTTGAGAAATCCGGAAAAAATGCCTTCCGTGTATTTTTCGAGCCGAATAGCCATATCTTCCGCGCCTTCCATGCTCCGAAGAACATCATAGAGGTTTGCCATTGTCGGAAATTGGTCGCGGGTGAAGCCGCGCAATTCGCTTTCGGGCGTGATATCCTTCACGGCGTAGGTTTCCGTCACTGCCCGGTCGAGAATCGAATCTTCTTCCGGGGTGATGTTTCCGAGCATGATATGGAGAAGTCCGATGAGGCTCGCGATGTTGTTGCGGAATATGTCGCGCGGGTCTTCATCTTCGGGGATATTGGGAAGCTCGAAAGGATTGAGATGATAATCGGAGTTGAGAGAAATATTGATGAAGCTTCCGCCGACGGCTTCGCACAGATATTGGTATTCATTTTCCGGATCAATGACGATCACTTCCGTTCCCATCATCAGTGAGCGCAAAATTTCCAGCTTCACGGCGTAGCTTTTTCCGGCGCCGGATTTCGCGAAGATCACCATATTGGCGTTTTCCATTTGGAAGCGGTCGAAAAGCACGAGGCTGTTGTTGTGAAGATTGACGCCATAGAGGACTCCGGTGTTTGAAGAAAGATCCGAGGAAACAAATGGGAAAGTCGTCGCGAGCGGCGAGCTGTTCATATTGTTCGAGATCGACAGCTCGTCGTTGGCGAGGGGCAAGGTCGAGCAAAAACCCTGCTCGGCGCGAAAAACCGCTTCTTTCACATAGACGAGGCGCGATTCAAGAAACGATTCAATGAACATGGCCGTTTTTCCGATCTCTTCTTTGGTGTTGCCGAAAATAGTCATATACAAGCCAAAATGGAAGAATTTTTCAGTTCCCTGTTGGAGCTTGTCCCGCAATTCCTCGATATTTTCGAGAGCGGACTCAAGGATCGGATCGCGCACTTTTCCGCCCTCTTGCTCGAGATGTATTCGGGATTCGACTTGCGTCACGCTTCGGCGCAAGCTTTTCATGATCTGCGCCGTATCAATCGGATGGATGAACATCGCGATATCCATCGGCTGGTCGAGATTGATGATCGGCGAAAACCAGCCCGACTGAAGAAATTTCGGATAGGTGGTGACGAAAATCGTTTTAGCGTATGTGTCGCCGACTTGGATATATGAGGTCGTCACATTGAGCGCGGCGGGAGCAATGAGATCAACAACCGAAGCGAGGCCTTCTTGGTAGGTCTTTTCGATGTCGTTGTCGGCTGATGCCGGAAGAGCGGGAGCAGGTTTTTTCTTGTTGAGTCCAAACATAATAGTTACACACGATTTATATTCAATTCTTCCGAGTTTGCCATATCAATATTTTCCGTCATTCCCGGATTGTAGGCGTTGAAATAGAGCTCGATCAGTTCTTCCGTCGAGAGAGCTGTCATCCGGATGCCCGTTCCGCCAAGGCCGGCTGTGATGTGATCCACTCTTTGCCAGAGCTGGCTTTTGTAGCTCTCAAACTCCATTTTTTTCTCGAGCATCATCTGTTTCGGATTGAGCGCCGTGCGGATCCGTTCAATGAAACCCTCCTTCTTTCCTTCAGTGAGTGCGAAAGGGACGATGATGAAAAATGATTTGGCCATGATGTCGGAGGTGTCCACCATCTGTTTCACAAAATTGCGGTATTCGGCGATCTGAAAGCGCAGAAGTTCGTTCGGCTGTTCTTTTTCCTTGAGGTCGAGCATGGAAATATACGGATTGATGTCGAGTTTTCGGGAATTGATCACAATCTGGATCGGAAAATCGAGGGAGTTCAGAAAATTTTGATAGTTGGCGACAATCGCCTCTTGCTCTTGCGTTGATTTGAGATCGAAATTGATCGAAGACACCATCAAAACCGCGCGCAACGTCCCGTTTTTGAGAACTGCGACCCCGTCTTTGATCTCGGCGATATCAACAAAGCTTTGGGCGGCTTTGCCGGCAGCTTCTTGTTTGGTCAGTTTTTTTGAGTGGAGGAGTTCCATGTAGTTTTTTTATTTGTCATTTCGACCGAGCGTAGCGAGTGGAGAAATCTCGAGATCCCTCGGCTTCGCTTGGGATGACAGCTTGCTGTCATTTTTTTGTATCAAGTTCCCACGCGATTCTTTTGAGTTGTCCTTGGCTCGGCAGATGTTTCGGAACGACTGCCGCCTCCGAGTTTTTTCGCTGGGCGATCGCCGCTTTTTTCATATCAATATTTTGTTTCGCATAGACTCTTTTCCAGACATATTTCTTGGGTTTCATGAAAAAATAGAGAGTGAAACCGAAAAAAGTGATCATCGAAACGCCTTGCGGCCTCCAGAAAGCGAAGGAACCGAAAATGATGACTATGAAAAATCCGACGGCGAAAAAAAGCTGGCGGTCGAACAAGCCGTACGCGGCGACAAGAAGGGCGATCGCTCCGCCCATCCACAGGAGTTGCTTTCCGGTGAGCCCGAAAGCGATCCGGTCTTCAATATCGACAAATTGTGGGACGCCTGCATGCATGATTTCTCTACGAATTACGAATCAATTACGAATATACGAATTCTGAAAAAATGTTTATTCTCTATCACTCAAATCCACTATATTCCCATCCAACCTCGGTTCGGGCATCGGTTTGCTGAAAAATGGGTCAATAATCTTGTATTTCGGGCGGGCTTCCGGTTGGGGTGAGCTTGCCTGCCGATGAGGCAGGGTTTGAATAGGACGCTGTATGTTCATGCTTGGCGCGATTTCTTGCTTGCCCGCCTCACTTCCCGCTCTCGGCGGGATGTGGGAGGGGGTTTCGTTGTGTTCGGTGATGCTGTGGATTTTTATTTCCGGAATTTCAAGCGACTCGGGAGCGGAAAAATATTTATTTATTTCCGGATGGGCTCCCTCTCCTTGATAAGGAGAGGGCTGGGGTGAGGTTTGCGTCGGTTGGGGTGAGCTTGCCTGCCCTGCCTCGCCGGCAGGCGAGCGATGAGGCAGGGGTCTTGAAGCCTGCTTTTGTGGCTGTTGGATCGGTGAATACGGTTTTATAAACGAATCTTGTTTGATCGGTGTCGGTTGTGATTTTTTTTCGGGTAGTGGTCGTGTAACTCCCTCTCCTTTATAAGGAGAGGGTTGGGGTGAGGTTTTTTCAATTCCGTCAAAAACAATCTCTCCATTTTCCTCATCCACCGGAAGCGGAATATTTTCATCGAATGACTTCAGTATTATACCCAATTTTTCGCGATCTTGCGAGCTCAAATCCTTTCCGTTTTCGCTGTGAAACAAATATTGCGCTCGGTCCATCTGCGAATGGCGGTCATATCCGAGATGCGAGACATAGTCCTTGAGCCAATTTTTGATCGTCGGGTCTTCGAGATCTTCCGAGCCTTTGAGTTCGATATATCCGGCGGTGATTTCCATATTGGCCATTTTCGGATACTTTTGAGCGATCTCGCGAATGGGCAATTTCGGCAATTTTGCCAAATACTCGGCCCACGGATCCCAATCGATGATCTCGGATTTGATATATCGCGTGATTTCCTGCGCTGTCAGCAAACTCACGCCCATTCTTTTTTCAATCTCCTTCGGAAAATTTTCGAATCGCACCTCGCCGAAATAGTACTCGCGGATCAGCCGCGTGATATTCGCCAGCCGCAACAACTCGAACTGGTATTTTTGCCCGATGACTTGGATTTTTTGGGAAATATCGATTCTTGATAATTTATATTTAACATTATCCGGTAACACCAAAAACTTTCGCTGTTCATTTTCTAGATTATTTGCTTCACCTGCAAAGGGAACTAATACTGGCGTGGTTAACACCCACTTTTTTTTAAAATCTGATTGTATATTGGAAAGATAATTCATAGTTATTGCATTATGGCCCTTTGTGGAGCACCTGCTGGAGCGCCTGGAACATTTCTAGGGTCTGTTAATTGGCGATAATTCTGGGCAGTCGAGTTTGTTACGATGTTATTTATTAGTTGTTGGGCAGCTTGCACTTGAGCAGGCGAAAAAGCGCCTCCTGCGTTTGTCGCACGGGCATTTATATTATCAAAAAGGGCATTTAACGCAGTGAGCGCTTCTGGAATTTGAGCGAGATCATGAATATTTTGATCTTTTACAAGATCTTCTGCTCGAGTTCTCGCAATTTCATGTTCAGCAATTGCAGTCGGGTTGTTCTGTCGAGCAGCAGCATCCTCTAATCCAGCCGTTTGCAATCTAATATTAAGCGCTTGGTGTGCTTGTCCGTTCTTTCGTGCATTTCTGACAAATTCATTTCTCATATCGGCGTCCCGAGCGAGTCGAGGTTGAATAGCATTAACAATGTTATCATTCAGAATGCCTCTATTCGATGCAACATAAGCGGCAACCATATCCCCGCCCTCGGCCATTCTTTGTATATTGGCGTTAGATTCATTCTTGAGATCATCAGCCGCTTCTTTGAGTCTTTTGGTTCGCGCGCCAGTGACGCCAAGCACTCCAGCGACTCTTGCTTCCATGGCTTTTTGATTTCTTTTTCTGCCTTCTTTCGTCATCCAGCGAGTCAGGCCCGATTGTTGCAGTCTTTGCGAAACTCCTCCAGTAACTCCTGTAGTTCTTCCCATTGCACCCCAAACTCCGCCCGTTTTGGTCATCCCGGCGCCCCATTTCATAAACTTGTTCGCATTCCCTACAATCGCCGCGCCTGCTCCCCCGCCCATTTTTTTGGCCATGAAAATCGAGGCGTAAAGGAAAACAAGGGTGGTGAAGTATTGGATCAAGGTCATTATAATTGGGCTTTGATTGGGCGAATTGAGTTTGGGCAAAACATTGCCGAGAGCAAATTGTGTTCCCAAAAGAAGAAAAAAAGCGGCGGCAGGGCCATAGTATGAATATTCAAAAAGAGCTGACCACCAACTGGAAGACATTTTTGAAAAATCAGGAATGATCGCGGCGAAAAAAGCCAGAGGCGAAACGATGATAAGGATCATGATGGCTACGATCCGAATTATCAACATTAGCGCTGTGACAAACATGGCCACTGCGAACATAAAAACAAAAACAACAACAAACAAATATTGGATAGCTATTTCCCAACTGCTTCCCTGTGCCTTGAGAGTGGTCATCAGATTGTCATATATGAGAACTGATAGGTCAGTCACGAATTTTGTCGAAGGATCCTTTCCCATTTGACTCAAGAACATATTCATCAATAACTGGGATCCATCGAAAATGAAAATGGCGATTGGCTTGGAAAAATTGATGAGAAGGGCCATGATGATCAGCGTCAGAAGAGTTTTCTTGGCATGATATTTTTCAATTTTGAGAATTGTGCAAAGAGCAATAAAAAGAAGAACAAGCAGAAAGAAGAGGTTGCAGACATCACGGACCATCGTCCAACCCTTCACGATCATAGTATTGTTGGTGAAATTATACAGGTTGGGATTGAGAGTCGCGTCAAGAACCCAGCCTGCGAACATCAGAAGTAGTTTGCAAAAGCCAGCAATAACGCTAAGCACTGTTATAACGACATCTATAGCTGCTTGGCTTAGTATATTGCCGATGTAGCTTCCAGCAGCGCCCACTTTTTGAGCTGCAGGAACAACAACATTATGTTCTATCGTCCACTGGTCCGAGGGAATCAACATATATGTTGCTGGTTTACCCGTGTCAGCGCCATCAGTTATTGTCATTACCTTAGTGCCAGGCGGCGGTTCTTTTCCAAGAGTCCAATCATTCCAACCCTCGATTTTCTCGATCTGGGCCTGTGTCATTGCTTGCGGTTTTGGAGTTGTTGTGCTTGTGGCGGGCGCGGGAGTCGCTTGAGCGTGACTAAAATTTGTTATAAAAACAAAAGAAAATCCCAAAAACAAAACAGCGAGCAATACAAGAAAAACCGCCCGCTTGCCCGCCACGCTTCTCGCAGAGATGCGGGAGGGGTTGTTCGGTTTGAAAAATTTCAAAATATTTGAAGTCGATGCTTTGTTGCTGTTCACCCGTTTTTTGTTTATATTTGAAAGTTGGTTTTGCGCGCCTAGCGTCCAAAAAACGTATTCGGGCTGGCGGCTTGGCGCACTCCGTTTTGGATGAGCATTTGCGCTTGGCTTGTCATTTGGCTGGTCATTTGAGAGCTGGACATGCCGCTGCTTCCCGGGTTGGCGATTTGGCTGGCTCCATTTTGGATGACTTGGCTGATCATTTGATTCACCATTGCGGTTGCGATTTCCGGGATGCTTTGCGCCATGGAAAGCATTTGGGTTTTCATGCGAATGACAACCTCGTTTGCCAATTCTTTGACATCAGAGCCGGTGGTGGTGATATTTTGGCCTTTGTAGTCCGATCCGGACGGAACGCTGACTTTGGCTCCGCTTGAAGTTGTGACCGTTTTGTCGCCCGCGCCCGGAACGGTGAGTTTTTTCCCGTTGCTGGCGGTCATTTCCTTGCCCGCGTATCCTTGTCCGCCGATGCCCTCCGCCTGCTTGGCGGCGGCTTCCTGCTCATAGGCGGCTTGTTTGTAGCTCATGGCGCGCAGATAGGTGAAAGCAAGATCGTTTTGGGGCTGGGCGGCCGCGTTCCAGGCCACCCAGGGGTTCATCGATTTCCCCAATTGGAAAATCTGACTGGCGTCGCCGTTCGTCACATAATTTTGAAGATTCGGACGCATTCCCCAATAGTCGGTGTTGACCGCCACCATAGCCGGGTTGATCACTCTTTGCTGCATGCCGGTGGCGGCGCCCGAGCTCAAGCCCCGGAAAAAGTCGCTTGTCACCTGATCGGAATATCTTGTTGCCGAGCTGAAAATGAACATTTTCCAGTCGCTGATGATGGCTCCGGCGACGCCGTCCACCGGGACGCCGCTTGATTGAAGCAATGACATGAGGCGCGTTTGAATGATGCGAAGAGCCGCCATTTTGAGGTTGGAAAGAGTCGTGTCATAGATGCTCTTCATCATCTTCTCAGTGGTTATCTGATAAATTGTTGATGCCATGTTCGTGCCCCATGCTTCGGCGCGGGCGGCGGGCGTGAAAGCCATGTTTAAAAAAGCGAAGAGAAACAGAGTCATCAATATTTTTTTTGTTTTTTTGTTCATTGTTTATTGAGGAAAATTCACAAATTCAATTCCATATCCATTCAATATTTGAGTAAATTGATTTTGCAGTTCCGTTGATTTTTGAACAACTGTCTGAATACTTGAAGCGGCAACGAGGCTTTTCATTGGATCAGTGGCGTTGAGCGAAATTTGATCTTTGAGGCTGATCGCATAGAGCGAGAGCTGAAGCATCGACTTGTGAATGTCTTTCAGAACATATGGCACCGCTATTTTTTTCATTTGGTCGATTCCGACCTGGGCTTTCGCGGCATAGGAGGCTATTTTCGCGCTGTCGCCGGAGGAAAAAGAAGAAAACAAATTCATGCCCTCCGCGTTCAATTGCGATTGCAAGTTTTGCGGCTGATCCACCGGAAACGGAGAATTGGAAGCAAAGATGAAAGCGGCTTGGGCGAGGTATTTCTCGATCTCGGCTTTCTGCGCGGCTTTCAGGTCTTCGGCTGACAGGTCCTTGTCGGTGATCTCCGGCAGAATATTGAGCTCGCTGTCTTTGATCTCCGGCAAGTTTTTGGTGATGTCAACCGTTTGAAGAGCGTTTTGGGAAACCTGCGCCATATCGTCCGAAGAGAAGGTCGGATTGTCGACAAAACTTGAGTCGGTTGTCGCTTTGTCTAATGTTCGCTGCATCAGCTGTCCGATCATTTCATTTGTCAGATTGGGATTGTTCGGATCAGAGCTCAAATCGGCCATTGCATCGGCTCCGAGAAGATCTGTTTGCCCGCCTGCCGGCGAGGCAAGGCCGTTCACAAGATCTTGACTAGTGGAAGTTGAATCGGTTGCTGAATTTGTTGCGGAGTCGCTTGTCTGCATGCTGATCGCAGGGGCTACAGGTTCAGTAGCACCAACGAGTTTGTCTCCGGGAGCCGGCCTCAAAGGATTGTATCCGCTCTCGACTTCTTTTCCATCCGAATATCCGTCGCCGTCCGTGTCGGCTTTCAAGAGGTCGGTTCCGATCGCCTTTTCCTCTTGGTCTGTGAGACCATCCTGGTCGCTGTCGAGAAAAAGAGAATTGCCGACTTGACTCTGCGCCAGCGCAAAAAATGTCGTCGCAAATACAACGAAACTCACAGCCAAAAAAGCAATGATTTTTGCCTTGTTTTTTATTTTCTTCATCGTCTTGATTATACCATAATTTTCAAGCGTCAACAAAAAGAAAATGTTGATAAGTTAGGCTGAATTGTGCTATAGATATTATATTGAGAAAATTATAAAAACTATGCTGAAGTTGATTCAAAAATTTTTGCAAAAAATCGAATCCTATCCTCTCACTCTCACCGGCTGGCTGACCGCTTTTTCGGCGATCATTGCTCTTCGGATGATTGGAGAAAATCTTCTTTCCGGCTTTGCGGACAAACAATTGGCTTTTTTTATCGGTTCGACGCTGGCCGCCTATCTGTTTTTTGCTTTTTCTTATCTTTTGGTGCTGATTTTCCTTGTCTTTTGGCTTAAGGAAAGCCTGAAAAAAGTGGCAAATGTGCTTCTTTGGGGGTTTTTGCTGGCCATTTTTCCGCCGATCATTGACAAGATATGGTGCGGGCAGAATTTTTGCTGGAGTTTCTATGCTTTTGACAGTCTGAAAGGGCTTTTCGCGCGCTTCTTCTCGTTTTTTGGGAACAATGCCGCGATTGGGATCACCTATGGCGTGCGGGTTGAGGTGGCGCTGGCAATCATTTTTGTGATGGTCTATGCTTATATAAAGCAAAAAAAGGCAATAAGAGCCTTTTTGGCGGGGCTTTTCACTTATATCATCCTGTTCATTTTGGGCTCTTTTCCGTCTTGGCTCGCCTACCTCTATTTTTTGCCAAAAAAGAGCGTTTTTTCGGTCGAAAGTTTCGATATCGCCGGCCTTTTTCTCACGCCGGCCAGCTATTTTTCCGTGATTGAAACGGATTTTGTGAACGCGCTCAATGTGAAGATGAATTTGATTTATGCCTATTTGCTGGTATTTGTCGCGATCTTCTTTTTTTGGCTTTATTTTCGGGAAAAATTCTGGCCTGTGATGAAAAATGTTCGCTGGATTCAGATCATGATTCACGGCGGGTTGATCCTTGTTGGCGCGGGATTGGGCGCTTTCTATTTTCCCGGCAATATAGTTATAAACATTTTTTCCTTTTTTGCCCTTTCAAACTTGATTTTGGCCACCATTTTCGCGTGGCTGGCTTCGGTATTCTTGAATGACATAGTTGATATCCCAATCGACAAGATGACGAACAAGCAGAGGCCGCTTGCGACGGGAGAGGTTTCCGGCGAAGATTTTTGCCAGCTTTTTTGGCTGTGCTTTGTTTTTTCGCTCATTCTTGCGATCACTGTCGGGGTGAAATTTTTTCTCATTGTCCTCGCCTATCAAGCTATCGGTTGGATATATTCTGCTTGGCCGTTTCGCCTCAAAAGATTTCCGGTTGTTGCGAGCTTTCTCTCGGCTCTCGCCTTGGCATTGCTATTTTCCAGCGGTTTCATGCTTCTTGCCGACGGGCAAAATATAGCTCGCTTCCCCCATCAAGTTTTTTGGCTTTTGATAATCGCTTTCACGATCTCACTTCCCATCAAAGACTTGAAGGATATTGAGGGCGACCGCGCGGATGAAGTGTGGACAGTTCCTGTTCTTCTGGGCGAGACTTGGGCGCGGTTCGCGATTGGTCTTGGAATCTTTCTTTCATATTCATTGAGCGTCGTCTGGCTCAACGCGAGAGCGCTGTTTCTTCCGGCGATGATCCTCGGCGCGCTTTCCTTTTGGATTTTGCAGACAAAAAAAATCCCGCCGAGGCGGGTGCATATTTTTGTGTTCGGCTTTTTGTTTTTCTATGTTTTGCTGATAGCGTTCTTTATTTTCTATCCGGCGGCCAAGATGAATCTAGGATAATTTTTTTTCGTCTATTAACCAAAAGTCAAAACCAAACTCGACTATGCCTCCCATCAAAAAGCCGGCCAAAGCAAACCACAAGATATCCTCAACGGGTATTCCGATTAGTTTGTATCCGGTGATTTGGGAAAAATTCCAAAAAGCATCAATGCTTCCGGGCGAAAGGAAAACGAATACGAAATAGGCGGGGATGGATATGATTGGCATCAAAAAAGCGCTCCAAAACATAGCCGGAAGCAAATCTTTCCGATGCTCAAGAACCATAAGGCTGGCTATAAGCATTCCGATCGAAGTGCTGATCACGGAATGAACATGAAAAAAGAAAAAGAGAACGGCAGTTGACCCAAAAGAAACAAGAAATACAGGCAAAAACTTTTGGACAGCCGCCAAAAATATTTTTCCAGTCAGTTCGAATTTTCCGTCCAAGTCTTTTTTGAAGAAAAACTTATAAATCAAAATAGAAATTCCCGGCAAGGTGAAAGACAAGATTATATCTTCGATTCCGATTTTTGTTCCGGTGATCGTTTGCGGACGCCACCAATCGTTGAGCCACCAAAAATATTCGGCGAACAGCCCAAGCCCGATGAAAAGAATTCCGATTATTGCCATTGGCAATCGGCGATTGGGCCATTTCCAAAAAAAAGCTAGCCAGATTGCCAGAAAATATAAACTGCCCGTCAAATAGACATATTTTTCGTTGAGCATATATTAGCTTAATCTAGAGACTTCAAAAGCCTTACCCAATCTTCCGCTTTCAACTTCTCCGCTCGCACTGTCGGATTCAGGCCGGCTTTTTTCAAAATATCCAAGAGCTCGGCTCTTGGATGACCGAAAGTCAAAAGATTATTGACAAGCATTTTTCGTTTTGCCGAAAATCCGGCGCGGACAAGAGTGAAAAACTCGCCCGTGTCCGCCTTGGGCGGATTTTTTTTTCTTTTGATTCTGATCACAACCGAATCAACTTTTGGGACAGGCTCGAAATTTTCTTTTCCGACTTCAAAAAGAATTTCCGGCTCGGCATAGAATTTCACGGAGATGGACAAGATGCTTTCTTTTGCGTCTTGCGCGACGATTCTCTCTCCGACTTCTTTTTGAACCATCAAAATCATTTCTCCTGGCGGATACTTTGTTTCAAGAAACAAGCGAATAATTTTGGAAGTTATATAATACGGCAAATTGGCAACGACTTTATAATTCTGAAAATTATTTTCTTCGATCAAGCGCGGCAGATTGATTTTCAAAATATCGCCTTCGATGACTTTTATTTTGTCATTCCCGCGAAAGCGGGAATCCAGCGATTTTATCAAATTTATATCAATTTCCAACGCTAAAATTTTCTTTGCATAGTCGGCAAGATATTTCGTCAAAAAGCCTTCTCCGGAGCCAACTTCAAGAACGTTAGCGCTTGTGATATTCGCTGATTCCGCTATGTTTTTAGCGATATTCTCGCTAGTGAGAAAATTTTGACCTAGTTTTGTGGGCATAACTTTAGTTTAAAATTTCTTCCACTTTCACATTGATCACTCCCGCGCCGATGTCGCCGATCTTTTGAAAGGCTTTTTTGTTGAGGTCGATTACGCGGCCTTTGCCATACGGTCCGCTGTCGTTCACCTGCACGATCACTGATTTTCCATTGGAGCGGTTTGTCACGCGAAGATATTTTCCCTTGGCGAAGTCGAGGCTCGCGCAAGTGAAGTCGTCGCCGAATACATACCAGGTCGCGGCGCCTGACTGGGTTTTTCCGACGATTATTTTCGTTCCCGTCACTTCAATTTGAGAAACCGGCTGTTTGGTTATTTTCGATCCCAGCAGCGCGCGATTGGTTTCCTTGCCGTTGGTGTACGTCACTTTGTATGTTTTTTCCCGAACGCCCAGTTCTCCCTTTTGCTTCGTCTGCTTTTTTCGCCACAAAACGGTGTTGTCTTCTTTTTCGATCGTTTGAAACGGAATATCTTCTTCGACTGCTATATCTTCAAAATTGATTCGCGTGATTTTGACGGCGAGGTTTGGAGAAAGCATCGAATTCAGATCCGGCGCGACCTTGTCCGCGTGCGATAAAATTATTCCGGCTTCATTGATCGCGTCGCCGACGCTTGTTCCGAGCGTATCAAGCTTGATATTTTTCCCGTCCACTTCGATTGTGATCGGCATTGCCCGTTCGATTGTTATTTTCGAACCGGGAAAAATTTTCGCGTCCGGTGCCGGGAAAATATAGTCTTTGTCGCCGAGCGTTATATTTTTTTCGGCGAGAAGATCGGAAACAGTCGCTGCCGATGCTGTGGTTGCGAAATAGTTTCCATTGTCCGCGATGACAACCGCAAACGGCTTCAAAACAGCAAAATTCCTTTTGCCAAACGGCCAAAAAAGATACAAAACGGCGGCAATTGCCAAAAACAGGAGCAATATTGAGATTTTTTTCTTCATAAAAAAACAGCCCTAACTAGCTGTATAATATACACTATTTCGAAAAAAAGAAAAAGTATGATTTACGCTTGTCTCTGCCGATACTGAATCGCTTCGGCGAGGTGCGGTAGTTCTATTTGTTCCGCACCGGCGAGGTCGGCTATTGTTCTCGCGATTTTGATGATGCGATGATAGGCTCGCGCGGAAAGTTGCAGTTGATTGACGGCTTTTCGCAACAAATCCAGTTCGCTATTTCCCAATTTGCAAAATTCTTTCATCTGCTGGCCGGTCATTTCGGAATTGGCGATGATGCCGTCAAGGTTTTTGAATCTGGCTTGCTGTCTGTTCCGGGCGGCAATGACTCTTTGGCGGATTGATGTGCTGCTCTCCCCCAATTTTTCGCTTGCCAGTTTGTCGAACTTCATTCGAGGCACTTCAATGTGAATATCGATGCGGTCAAGAATGGGGCCGGATATTTTTCGCTGATAGCGGATGATGTTTGACGGAGAGCAGGCGCACAACTTTTCGGGATCGGTCGCGTTTCCGCACGGGCAAGGATTCATCGCGGCGATCAGTGTGAAACGGGCGGGAAAAGAAAGAGTGGCTTTGGCTCGGGAAACAGAAATGGTTCCATCCTCCAAAGGTTGGCGCAAGTTTTCGAGAACCATCCGTGAAAATTCAGGAAATTCGTCAAGAAACAAAACTCCCCGATGCGCGAGGCTGATCTCTCCGGGACGCGGAAATTGCCCGCCGCCGACCAGCGAAACCGCCGAGGCGCTGTGATGGGGGCTGCGGAACGGCCGCTCCGAGACGAGAGCGACTTCGCGGGGCAATTTTCCGGCGATCGAAAAAATTTTGGTGATCTCGAGCGCTTCCGGAAAAGTGAGCGGAGGGAGAATTGAGGGAAAAGTTTTGGCGAGAAGCGTCTTTCCCGATCCCGGCGGCCCGGAAAAAAGAACATTGTGCGCTCCGGCCGCGGCGATCTCAAGCGCGCGCTTGGCGTGCTCTTGTCCTTTGACGTGCGCCATGTCGAGATTATATATTTGCGTCTCAAACAATTTTTCCAGATCCTGTTCGGGATGCGGGGCGATTTTTTTCTCTCCCAAAAGATGCGCGACCAAACTTTCAAAATCTTCAACCGGAACAACTTGGAGGCCTTTCACAATACTGGCCTCGCTGGCGTTTTGGCGGGGAACGAAAATTTCGCCAATATTTTCAACTTTCGCCATCATGGCGATCGGCAGAACGCCATTCACGGGACGGATCTTCCCGTCGAGCGAAAGTTCGCCGACAAACAATTTTCCGCCGGTGTCGAAATCGATTTGTTTTGTCGCGAGCAAAAATCCGAGCGCGATCGGCAGGTCATAGAGCGGCCCGACTTTTTGGATATCGGCCGGGGCGAGGTTCACCGTCACGTGGCCGCACATATGGGGCGGTTTGAAGCCGCAATTTTTAATGGCGGCGTTCACGCGGTCTTTGGATTCTTTGATTGTCGCGTCGGGAAGCCCCACGATCGAAAAAACATACATGCCCGGATGTGTGTCGGCTTCGACTTCGACCAGGTGACTGGTGAGTCCGAGAGTTGTGGCGGAGAGAACTTTTGAGGACATTTTTTTATGTCATTGCGAGGGATCCGCCTTGGGCGGAGACCGTGGCAATTCCGAGCAATTCTAGGAAACACGGGATTGCTTCGCTTCGCTCGCAATGACAAACAATAATAATATTGCTCCAACCGTAATATAAACATCCGCTAAATTAAAAACAGGCCATATTTTGAAATCGATATAGTCAACGACGCAACCGAAGCGAAGACGATCGATGACATTGGAAATTGCGCCGGAAAAGATCAAGATTAAAAATATTTTTTGATAATAATTCTTGGATTTGAGAAATGAATAAATTAAGCCAGTGATAATGGCAATCCAGACAAAATAAAATATTCCGGGATAAACCGGAATATTCCAAGCGATATTTTGATTGCAAATAGAATTATTTGAAATATATTTCGCGAACTGATCGAGGGCGACAAGAGAGGAAAAAAGAAAAAGAAATTTTGTTTTGTTTTTCATTTTAGGTCTATAGCAGAAACGCCAAATGATCTTCTCAATAGGCTATCGGCCGCTTTGCGAAAGCAAAGCGTTGATACACGCAATATTTCGAAGACTCATTTGTCGTTTCTGCTCCTCCTAGATATTTTTACTTCCCCTCGCAATCAATGCAGGTGTCTGCTTGCGGGTAGGCGCGCAATCTCTCAAGCGGAATTTCTTTTTGGCAATTGGCGCAAAATCCATATGTCCCACTTTCCATCGCCGCGAGGGCCTTTTCAATTTTTTCAAGTTCCGATTTCATCGCTTCATCGGCGGCAAGATTGTTTTCGTACATATCCATTTCATCGGCGTTGGCTTCTTCGTCGCGATCGACTTCAGGGAAAGTTGTTTCGTATTCTCGATCAGATTCTTTTTTTCCGGTTTCTGTTTTGGATAGGGTGTTTTCAATTCTCTTTTTTTCCTCAAAAAGTTTCACTTTGAGTTCCTCCTGGATTTGTGGATCGATCATATGTTTTAGACACAAATTTAACGAATAATAACACGAATGCAACGAAGATTTGTTATATTTGTTCAATATTCGTTGTATTCGTGTTTGCTATTCAAGTATAGCACTAATAGTAGATGCATTTCAAGTGGCGGAGATTTGCCTTGCGCGTTTTCATATCGAGCTCAATCGCGATGGCATCGAGGCGATAGTTGCAGTCCTGGAGATTATTCTTTCGCAAATAGGTCGAAATTATTTTTGAAAGCTTGTGGTATTTTCCCCGGCTGATGGCAAGTTCCGGCGCTTGGGAATTGCTTGTTCCCTTCTGGCGGGTTTTCACTTCGGCGAAAATGATTTCATTGCTTTTCAGGTCGCGGGCAACGACATCGATTTCTCCGACTCGGTATCCAAATTTGTTTTCAAAATTCATTTCCAAAATTTCGCATCCTCGCGCTTTGAAATAATTGGCGGCGATTCGTTCGCCAAGGTTGCCGATTTCTTTTCGTGGGTCGAGGTTGCTATTCATATACTCCAATCATAATATATTTCCGCCCCGTGCACCAAAAATTATGTTTTCTGGAATTTGTAAGTTATCTCTAGGCTTTTGGTGCGGGGCAAGCAACAAAAAAACCGCCTTGGGAGGCCGTCTGCAATTTCTAAACTAAATTTTGAAAATATCTGAAATCGGGCGCCGCAAGCGCCCGCAAATAATAATAAGTGGCGGCGGCGCCCGATGTTTGACATATTCCAGAATGTCAAAGCCGAGAACCGTGCGCCGGGTGAAAGCGCAGAGAGTGCATACGGCGACATTCATTTTGTGAACATGTCGTCTGTTATCGATACCTCTCTACGGTTAAAAGAACCTTGTTATTTTTGTTTTTTATTTTTGAAAACGACAAAAATATTTATTTTTGTTTTTTACCCTTTCCGCGTTGGGAAAAGCTAGATATAGAGAAGTTATCGAGTTCCAATCACAAATAGGGGGAAATTGTGATTGGAACTCGATAACCTGTGGTTTTTCAAGGTACATATACAGTATAGCAGATTTTTTGATCAAAGTCAAACCCCCACACCAATTTTCAAAATATACCTCAACTTGACAAACAGAATTCGGACAAAATAATAACTTTTCGGTTGCCAAAGTTTCTAAAAATTGGTGTGGGGGTCAATTGCCTACTTTTCCGACATATAGTCCAGAACGACTCGGGTTGTGTCCTTGGAAGTTCCGATAACCAGGAAGTTTGCGATCACGGAATAGTCAAGAGATGTGTCTGCTGGGCTTGAAAAATTGGAATATCGGATATCGGCATTCTTATATCGGCTGGAATTGAACGATCCCGCGCCGATTGGCGCTTGGCCGGAAAAGACGGGAGTCAAGTCGGTTGCAATTTTCGGTTCCCAGATCTTCATTTCCTCAACGAGACCCGCCGATGTGACGGTTTTAAAGACAAGTCCCAGTTTGGCGGCGCCTCCCTCTTTTTTCACAAAAAGGCTATAGTCCTCGGAAAGCTTCATCGCGATCGTCTCCGGAACGGTGATGCCAAAGCCGGCAAAAAAATCCTTTTTGCCAATCGGCTGATTTGCTTGGTCAAGCACTTTTACTTCGATCAAGTCGCCTTCCGAAGCGGTTGCAACAAATTCGGTTGCGAAGGTCGTCGCGGCGCTTTTGATTGCTGTCGAGCCCTGGGACGTATCAATGATCAGTTTGCGCAAATTGTTGTTTTGAGCATTATCGAGAGAAACGGCGGGAGACGGCTCAGTTTTGGGCAAAGCGGTTTCCGGGGCCGCGGGAGCAGCGGGAGCAGCGCTTTTGATATAGAACCAATAATAATAAAATCCTGCCGCGGCGATCATTGCCGCAAGCAGGATAACAAGCAAAACAACCATTGCCTTTTTTGGTTTTTGGGGAGAGGGCTGTGTGTCAGTTTGCGGCGGAAAAATATTTTCCGAAGGTGTTGGTTTTTCGGAAAAAAAAGATTGAGAGGAGGACGGCTTCAAAGCGGAAAGGTCAGGTTCCGGAGAAGAGGCAGGCGGCGGAGTCGGTATTGACTGAAAAGGATTTTCTGGCTGGATATCTCTTCTCGGAGAAATTGGCTGCGACTGACTTGATTCCTCGCTGGCCAAAGCTTGAGACGGAGAAGTGGTTTTTTCGGCCGGGGAAGAAAAACGGCTTTCTTCCGCAACGGCAGGCTGGCTCAAAGTTCCCTTTTCAAAATTTTCGGTATCTTCCTTGAATGTCCGCACTTTGCCGTTGAAATTCGGCAACTTGTTCGCGAGACTAGGATCGCCTGTTCCCGAGTCCGAGCTTGAATTTTTGAATTGAAACATTGGAGTTCTCTACTTGCCCGCATTGCTACGCAAAGCGTTGCAGGCGGGCGAATTACGAATTTCCGAAATTCAGATATTCGCAATCTGTAGTGTGTTAGTTTTTATTTTCAATAAGGGCTATTTGCTTATCCCTATTTTACACTATTTTCCAATCCTCGCATAGTGAGGTTTATTCTTCCAAGGCTGTCGATTTCCTTTACTTTGACGGTTACCATTTGTCCCACTTCAAGAGCGTCTTCCACTTTCTCGGTTCTCTGTTCGGAAATTTCGGAAATATGAATGAGTCCTTCCTGACCCGGCAAGACTTCGGCGAAGGCGCCAAAATTCATCAGGCGCGTGATGCGACCCTCGAAAATTTCTCCGGCCATCACTTCGCGAGTGAGATTTGTCACCCAGTCAGAGGCTTTCTTTCCCGCCTCGGGATTCGCAGCGGTGATGAAAACCGAGCCGTCATCTTCGATGTCGATTTCCACGCCGGTTTCATCGATGATTTGATTGATAATTTTTCCGCCCGGTCCGATCACATCGCGGATCTTTTCCGGATTGATTTTGATGATGATGATTCTCGGGGCGTATTGAGACATTTCGGCGCGAGGAGCGCTCAAGGTTTCGTTCATGATATCGATAATTGCAATTCGATTTTTCTCGGACTGCTCGAGAGTATCGCGGATCATGTCGGATGTGAGTCCGTCCACTTTCACGTCAAGCTGGATAGCGGTGATACCTTTTTTTGATCCGGCGATTTTGAAGTCCATTCCGCCGAAGTGATCTTCCGGGCCTTGAATGTCAGAAAGCAATTTATATTTTCCGTCCGTGCCCACGACGATGCCGATGGAAATTCCTCCGATCACCGCCTTCATCGGCACGCCCGCGTCCAAAAGAGCGAGGTTCGAGGCGCAAGTGCTGGCCATTGAAGAAGATCCATTTGAAGAAAGGACTTCGCTGACTGTCCGAATCGTGTAGGGAAACTTATCCTTGTCGGGAGCAACGATCGTGAGCGCTTTTTCAACGAGCGCCCCGTGGCCGATGTCGCGCCGTCCCGGCCCGCGCATCGGTTTCACTTCCCCGACGGAAAATGGCGGGAAATTGTAATGATGCATGAATCTTTTTTTCTCGTCGAGCTCCATCGTGTCAATGATCTGTTCCATTCCCGGCCCGCCGAGCGTCACGATTGAGAGAGCCTGGGTTTCTCCGCGGGTGAAAAGCGCGCTGCCGTGCGTGCGGGGCAAAAGTCCGACAACGCAGGAAATCGGACGAACTTCATCCAATTTTCTCCCGTCCGGCCGTTCATCTTTTTCAAGAACTCTTTTTTTGAAAATATTTTCCATTTCGGAATCGATCACAGCAAGGGCGAGCTCTTTTTTCGCGTTTGCATCCGTTGGGTATTTTTCTTTGACGTATTGGGCAACTTCGGCAAAAAGTTCGTTTTGCAATTTTGTTTGAATGGCATGGTCTTTTTGATAGAGAGCCGGAGCGATCATATCTGCAAATTTTTCCAGAATTTCCTTTTTGAAATCAGCGTCGGGCGCGATGAGGAGCGCTTCGGATTTTGGTTTGCCAATTTCTTTTTGAATACTCTTGATAAAAACAACAATTTGGTCGATTACTTTTTGCCCTTCGACAAAAGCCTCGAAAAGTTTTTCTTTGGCAACTTCGTTCGCGCCTGTCTCGATCATATTTATTTTCCCCTCAATACCGCAGGCGAAAATACCATAAGTACTCGCGGCGCTGTCTCCATTCACCGGATTGACAACAACTTTGCCCTCTTTTTCTCCGATTCGCACTGCTCCGATGGGGCCGTTCCAAGGGATGTCTGAAATGGCGAGCGCCGTGGAAGCGGCAACGGCTCCCACGAGTGCGGGGTCGTTTTCTTGGTCAATGGAAAGCACAGTCACGATCACTTGCACTTCATTTCGCATCTGCTGATCGAAGAGCGGTCGAAGCGTCCGGTCAATGAGTCGACCGTTCAGCACCGCCTCGTCGGTCGGTCGTCCTTCGCGTTTGATGAATCGGCTGCCTTTGATTTTTCCGGAGGCATAGAATTTCTCTTCGTAATCAACCATCAAAGGGAAGTAGTTGACTCCTTCTCTCGCGTTGGGGCTCATCACGGCGGTGGCCAGAACAACAGTGTCGCCGTATCGCACGGTGACGGCAGCGCTCGCTTGATTGGCCAAAAGACCCGTTTCGACAACGAGTTTTCTTCCGGCAATTTCAGTCTCGAATTTTTTCGCTTCCATAAAAAGTTTTTCCGTCGCAGTGCTAACAAACGAATGACACACAGATGGCGCCAAAATTTGGCAACAATTGTGTGCGATTGGTCATTAGAACCGGCGGAATATATTAATTAGCTTCTATATTAAATATTTTTTCTTGCTTTCGCTCAAGTTGATGAAATCATCCGCGGCTTCGATGAGCTTGGCTGATGTCGATTCGGCAAAGGCGATCACTTCGACGCGGCAGCCTTTGGTATTCTGCAAATATTGGACGAGCGGGATATAGTCTCCGTCGCCCGTGACAAGCACGATCACATCGAGGTGTTCGGCGAGCTTGATGGCGTCAACCGTGATGCCCACGTCCCAGTCCCCTTTCTTCGCGCCGCCGGGAAATATCTGCAGATCTTTCGTGCGGACTTCATAGCCGGATTTTTGGAGAGCTTCAAAGAAATTCTTCTCGAGGCCTTCAATGGTTTTGATGCCGTATCCGATGGCTCGGATCAGTTTTCGATTCGCCACGCCGGCTTTCAAGATTTCCTTGAAATCGACTTTCTTTTTGTAGAGGACTTTGGCGGAATAGTACATATTCTGGATGTCCACCAAAACTCCAACGCGTTGTTCCGGAAATTTGCCTGTTGGCATAAGATTATTCTTTGAGTCCCAAATTAGTGACCAATTTTTTGTATCTCTTCGCGTCTTTGGTTTTGAGATAAGACAAAAGTTTTTTCCGCTTGGAGACCATTTTGAGAAGACCGCGGCGGGAATGGTTGTCTTTGGTGTTCTTTTTGAGATGGCTTGTGAGCTTTTTGATTTGCTCGGTGAACAGCGAAATCTGGACTTCCGGGGAACCCGTGTCCTTTTCGTGAGTTTTTGAGGTTGCAATCACTTTGGTTTTTTTCTGCTTCGTGAGAGTCATAGAATGTATGCTTTTAGTGCTTATTTTAACGGTTTTATAATACTACTAAACGAGTTTTTTTGCAAGTATTTGCCCTAAGTTTTATAAAAAAAGCGGCTCACTCCAGAATTTACCCGGAATGAGCCGCTATTTTAATTTGGCAAATAGGAGCTTGGGATTATAGAAACTTCTCCAAGATCTCCATAACCCAATCTATAGTATCCTTGACATCGAACCCACCGCCGAAATTAGCGGAAATTAACCCCGCCTTGTTGATTTCGTGATGAAGCACGCCTTTGATGTGTTCAGGGATGTCCATGTCGGAAATCCAATGGACAATACCCCTTTCGCCACTGACTCGTTTAGCCTGTTCCCGGAACAATTCCATCAGCTTCGCTTTTTTGACGGGGTCGATTCTAGTCGCCCACTCGGGATACTTCTCATGGGGCTTTGAGCAGCAACTGTTATCATAGGGACCAAAACCGGCGCAGTGCTCTCCGAAAGTATGGCACCGACAGGTGCACTTTTTTTCCGCCTCTGGTTCCTTCTTGCGGTATTTGTCGGTCAGCATCATTCCTTTCTGCCAGCCGTGAAGAAAGAGTAAATGATCTACCAACTCGGAGAGCTTTTTCAGCTCTCCGATTGGCGGCAGATTCTCCGAAAGTTGGTCAGGCGGGATTTTGTCCACAATTTCCTTCAAGTCTGAAAGGTCGGCGACAATGCCCGTCAAATCCACAAGTCCAGCTTTGTCTTTTGTGCTCATGTTGTCCCTCCTGCGGGTTAATTTGATTGCTAATTTTCAAAAAACTCTAGCGTTTCAGTAAAGCAGATAAATTTATACCTGTCAAGCAGTCGCACGAAAATTTGATTTACTCCAAATTGAGTAAGTGTTTACTCAAAGTTAATATCGGGCAATTTGAATATTGACAGAAAAATGCTGTTGTGATATACTGTACATATGAGTACAGGATACAATAACGATGCTTCGGGGCGGTTTGCGGATCTCGCGCGGATGGGAGAGACGGTTTTTCATGCCCGGGATCTTGCCAATTTGTGGCGGATAGAAAACAACAACACGCTTTATACCACCCTCAAAAGATATTTCCGGCGGGGACTTCTCTTTCGGATATACAAAGGTCTTTATTCTTTGAAGCCCGTTGGCGAGATTGACCCGCTTCTTTTGGGAGCGAAGGCTTTGCATCGCTACGCCTATGTGAGCACGGAAACAATTTTGGCCGAGGCGGGGCTGATCCAGCAAAAAATCAATCGGATTACTTTTGTAAGTGCTAAATCCATAAAATTTTCTATTGGGGATAATGGCTATCAGTCTCGCCAGCTGGCCGACAAGTTTCTTTTTCATCCGGCGGGAATTGTCAAAAAAGATGGTATATTCATCGCTACTCCGGAGCGAGCCGTGGCGGATCTGCTATATTTCAATCCGCAGGCCTTTTTTGACGCGGCGCATCTCATTGGCTGGAGAAAAGTCAAAAGAATTCAAAAAGAAATCGGTTATTTATAATTTCCAATCTTCTCGGCAATTCCAATTTTTTCACAACTAGGCTATCATATATAGGCTATGGAAATAATCAAGGGATTAAATGAGGAACAGAAGGAAGCGGTTCTCGCGACGGAAGGGCCGGTTTTGGTGATTGCGGGGGCGGGATCGGGAAAAACCCGGCTTCTTGTCCATCGGATCGCCTATCTCATCAAAGAAAAAAAAGTATCTGCGAGAAATGTTCTGGCGGTGACCTTCACGAACAAAGCGGCTGGAGAAATGAAAGAGCGGGTCAAAGAATTGCTCAAGGGCGGGTATTTCAGCGAGCCGTGGATGGGAACTTTTCACCACATCTGCGTGCGGATTTTGCGCGTGGAAATCGACAAAATCGGCTACAAAAAAAGTTTTGTCATATACGACGATTCCGACCAGTTGGCGCTTGTGAAGAAGATCATGAAGGAAAAAGAAATCAGCGCCGATCAATTCAATCCGCGGGCGATGCTCGCGGTGATCTCGAAAGCCAAAGGCGAACTGCAAAGCGTTGAAGACTATATTTCGGGCGAAAGCTATTTTGAAAGGATCGTTGCGCGGGTCTATGAAGCCTATCAAAAAACGCTACTGAACAACAACGCTCTTGATTTTGACGACCTGCTCCAAAAAACAGTCGAACTTTTCCAAAAATTTCCCGATATTCTCGAAAAATATCAAAATATTTTCCGATATATCCTGGTCGACGAATATCAGGACACGAATCACGCCCAGTATGTTCTCATCAACCTTCTGGCTCAAAGACATCGCAATCTTTGCGTCGTCGGGGACGATTGGCAGTCCATCTATTCCTTTCGCGGGGCGGATGTCCGCAACATTTTGAATTTCGAACAGGACTATCCCGAAGCGCGCGTCATTCGCCTTGAGCGCAACTATCGCTCGACCCAGAAAATTCTGGACGCGGCGCACGGAATCATTTCCAAAAATCTCCGCCGCAAAGACAAAAAACTCTGGACTGACAAAGCGGGAGAACACAATATCATCGTGAAAAAAATTTCCGACGAGCAAGAAGAAGCGGGATTCATTGTTTCGGAAATTCAAAAAATTTCAGACAAAGATGGCTTGCTGTTCAACGATTTTGTCGTTCTCTATCGCACGAACGCGCAATCCCGGGCGATCGAAGAGGCGTTTCTCGAAGCCGCGATGCCCTATCGCGTCATTGGAGGCGTGAGATTCTATGAACGGCGCGAGATCAAGGACTTTTTGGCCTATTTAAAATTTATCAACAACCCAAGTGATGAAATAAGCTTGAGCCGGATCATCAATCTTCCGCCGCGCGGGATTGGGAACATCACTTTGGGGAAATGGATCCGGTTTTCGCGGGAAAATAATTTGGACTTTGTCTTATCTTCGCGGAAAATGAAAAACGCTGATGGATTGAATGCGGGAAAACTGGACGCGATCGCGCAGTTCGGGGAAATGATTTCTCGCCTGCAAGAAAAAGCGCGAAAGATTCCTTTTGTCGACCTCATGGATTCGGTCTTGTCGGAAACGGGATTTCAAAAATTACTTTTGGCGGAAGGCGAAGCGGGACAAATCAGATATGAAAACGTACGCGAGCTTTTCACGGTCGCGGAAAAATACAAAGACGAAAAAGCGATCGACGGACTGAATTTGTTTTTGGAGGAAGTGGCGCTGGTTGCCTCGACTGACAATATCGACTCCGAAGCGGGGGCGGTGCATCTGATGACGATGCACGCGGCCAAGGGACTGGAATTTGACACGGTTTTCATCGCCGGGATGGAAGAAGGATTGTTCCCGCATTCACGCAGCCTTCTGGATCAGCGCGAAATGGAAGAAGAGCGGCGTCTCGCCTATGTCGGCATCACGCGCGCGAAAAGAAGAGTCTATCTTCTTTGGGCGGTGACCCGCAATATTTTCGGATCAGTGCGCGTCAACGTCGAGTCGAGATTTTTGGAAGATATTCCCGATGAATTGAAAAAATCGTCTTCGGAAGAAAAGCTTGGCTTTGGGGAATCTCGCACTTTTTCAAAAAGTGCGAGAGGAAAAAGCCGAGCTTTGAGTGCATCGAACATGGAAGTATTCAAAGACGGCCAGCGCGTCCGCCACAATGTTTTCGGCGAAGGCGTGGTCATTTCAACCCAAGGCGAGATCATCACGATTGCTTTCATGAAAGCGGGCATCAAAAAACTCTCAACAGAATTTGCAGGACTGGAGAAGGTTTAGAAATTATGAATTAAAAAAGCAAGAGCAAGGTTGTACCTTGCTCTTTATGTTGGTGAAAAAGAAAACAAAAGAAGCAGAGTACAATTCTGCTCCTGCTACTAGATTTTACGCTTTGAGTTTTGCGTTTTGAGCTTTCCTAATATATAAATCCTCTCACGACTCCGCTGCCGGTGGAAAGGGTGCGGGTGGATTTTTTGCCAAAACCCGCGTAGTTCATTTCAGAAATCGTGAAGCTGGATCCGCGCACTGATTCGACGAGGGCGACGTGTCCCCAGCGCGATTCGCGCGTCACGACAATCGCTCCGGGACGGGGCGTGCTGCCCGTCGCTTTTCCGGACGCCTTGGCGTTGGCAAGCCACGCGGAAGCGTTTCCGCCCCAAGGGACATATCGTTTTTGGGCGACATACCATGTGCAATAACCATATGGGAAGCGATGTCCGCTCCCGCCTCCGCCAAGTTTGATCGGCGCGAGGGAAGAGCTTTGAGGCTGGCCGGCAATAGCCATTTGGGTTCCGACAGTTCCCGCGGGCGCGACTGGAGAAAGATATCCGTCAGGCAGGACAAGCGTCTGGCCTTCTTTCAGTTGTCCATCGGCGGACAATTCATTGAAAGCGATAATTTTTTCCGAAGCAACGTTGTATTTTTTCGCGATAGCATCAATGGAGTCTCCTTTTTGAATTTTGTAGCTGGCACCGGTGACGGGCAGAATAGTGAGCTTGTCTCCCGGCTTCAAAAGAGATGTGTCGGAAAGATTGTTGGCCGAAAGAATCGTGCTGGTTGAAAGTCCGAAGGCGGCAGCGATGGAGCCGGCCGTGTCGCCATCCTTCACTTCATAGATCCGAGTCCCCCTCTTTTCTTTGGCGACAGGTGTTTGCGGGCCAATAGAGGCGAAAAGTATTTGGTTGGCGAGAGTAGGTTCAGGCTGATACATCGAGGCAAAATCTTCAGCGGAATAAAAGTCTTCTCCGGCTGAAGAATTGGCAGGACCGGCCGAGTAGCTGGCATTCGAGAGAGGCGCGACGGCAAGATTGTTTTTTTGGGAAGTTTTGGCTGCCAGCTTTGTCGTGATGGGATTCGGGCCGCTATCTTTTCCGGCCAAAGCGTCAAGAATGGATCCGTTCCCGTTTTCTCCGGAGGAAATATTGATGAGGGCGACGAGCAAAACACAAAGAGCTACCACGAGGGTAGCCGCATATTTCCGGATCCAGCCGGCAATGAAACACGCAAAAGACTTTCGTCTCAAGCACTGTGCCATCCGGATCTGGGAAGAATGAATTTTTTGAGCGATCAAATGAAAGTTCTCGCCTTTTAGCAAAGTTCGCAATTTACCCCGCTTTCTTTGGGGAAAATCGTTGAAATGGTTACTAATAGGTTTGTCCTCTCTTTTGGATCAGAGGCTCGAATCGGTGCGGCTTGCCCGCCGATAAGGCGGGATAAACTGAAAAACTGAAGCGATTTCCTTCTGATCCCTAATTGTTACACGGCTACTAGGTTAGCACATCGTCGAATGGTGTCAAGTTATCAAAAGCGCAGAAAATGCGGAAATTGGATAAAATTGGCTTGTATAAAGGAAAATATTACATTGGGCAATTCTTGTAATTTTTGGTACAATTCAAGAAGCATGAAACACGAAGCATGTAACATGTAACACGAGCCTGGAAATGGAATTAAAGAAACTAAAAACGCAATATCTGGAGTATTTGGAAATCGAAAAGGATCGATCCCAGAAAACGATTGAAAATTATGACCATTATCTCGAACGGTTCTTGACCTGGGCGAAAATAGATTCGCCTAGTGATATTACGGATGATCTGGTGAGAAGCTTTCGGCTGCATCTGAACCGCCAAACGGACGAGAAAGGACGGCCGCTCAAAAAAATCACTCAAAACTATCACGTCATCGCCATTCGCAATTTTTTGAAATTTTTGGCCAAGCGCGATGTGAAAACGCTTTCGGCCGACAAAATAGAACTGGGAAAAACTTTGCGAATGGAGGTGGAATTTTTGGAAAGCGAAGAGGTGGACCGGATCTTCGAAGCTTCAGAAGGCGTGGATCTCAAATCTTTGCGCGACCGGGCGATTTTGGAATTGCTCTATAGCTCCGGTTTGCGCGTTTCGGAGCTCACGAATCTCAATCGCGATCAAGTGAATCTCAAAACGCAGGAATTCAGCGTGCGGGGAAAAGGTGGAAAGATCCGAGTGGTCTTCATTTCCGACCGGGCAAAAAATTCTCTTCAAAGATATCTCGACAAAAGATCTGACATCGATCCGGCCGTCTTCGCGCGCATTGGCATCAAGCGGCTGGAGAAAAAAAAGAACGCCGATAACTTGCGCCTCACTCCCCGCTCAATTCAGCGCATCGTCAAATACTATGCCCTGAAAGCCGGAATCGTGAAGGATGTCCATCCGCACACTTTGCGCCATTCTTTCGCGACCGACCTCATCGCCAATGGCGCCGACATCCGCAGTGTCCAAGAAATGCTCGGCCACTCTTCCGTCACGACGACGCAAATCTATACCCACGTGACAAACAAACAGCTCAAAGAAGTGCACAAAGCGTTTCATGGGAAAAGGAGAAAATAAAGACTCTGTTGCCGGTGTTATTGACATTTTTTCTGTTTCACGTATATTTAGTTGAATAGATCGTTTAAAACTCAATAAAAGGGGAGGTGAATTCTCGTGGAGAAACGAAGATTAAAGTTGATTTTTGTTCCGTTGAGTTATAACATGCACCTTTCGTATCATCACGGAACGGGCCTGTTGGCCGCTGTGGCCAAGCAATGCGGAGCGGAAGTTGCTGTCTATCAAGTGCACGGTGATCTAGGGCATCCACCAAACGCAGAAAAATGCGCTAGAGAAATTTCTTCTTTTCACGCTGATTTTATCTGCATTAGCACTTCAAGTCTGGAGTGGGGATTTGCTAAGATGTTGGCGATTAAGCTAAGCAAAGTCTCCAATGCTAAGATAATAGCCGGCGGTCCTCATTTAACTTTCAGCAACGCCAAGGATGGATTCGATCTTTTTGACCATGTGGTCGTTGGCGAGGGCGAAAATGTCATAAGAGACTTTGTACATGGTGATTTATGCGATGCCAAGGTGATTCATGGCAAAATGACTAAGGATCTGGATGCATTGCCATTTTCAGATCGTGAATCATTTGAAATGGGAAAAATCATCACTGCCCGCCACGGCATAGTCGATTTCATAACCCAGCGAGGCTGCCCGTACAGCTGTAGCTTCTGCAGTAATCATGCTCTGCGAAAAATGTACGGAGTAAAATACTTGCGTCGCAGAAGTGTGGGGAATGTCATCGAGGAAATAAAGGGAGTCATCGACAGATATCAATGTAAGATGATTTTCTTTCACGATGATATTTTTACTCTTGATAAAAACTGGGTGAAAGAATTTTGCGGGAGATACGCAAGAGAAATCGGAATGCCTTGGTCGATCAATTCCCATGTCAATCACATAGGGAATGAAATCATCAAATTTCTGGCACAAGCAGGCTGCGTAGAAATCAAGCTCGGCATAGAGTCCGGAGACGAGGATATGCGGAATAAAATCCTCAACAAGCAGGTTTCAAACCGCAAGATAAAGGAGCGATTCAAAGCATTGCGCAAAGCCGGACTGCGAACATTCGCGTTCATCATGCATGGCGTTTCGGGGGAAACGGAAGCCTCTTACGAAAAAAGCGTTCGACTTATGGCAGAGATCAAACCGAATGTCATAAGAAGCACGATATTTTTTCCACTGCCTAACACCGTTTTGGGCGACCCTTTCTTTCGGACAAACGGAAAAATCGATGCCTCAATGCTGGGCGACTCGCCCGCAAGTCTACTCAACCATGGAGCAGAAACGCTCTCAAGATTCTATATGTTTGGGTGGAAAATTAATTTACTTTTGGGACTCAAGGAATACGGTAATCTGCTTCAAAAGTATTCAGGGAGTACCAATGTTGTCGAACTCAAACAATCTGATGCAAGGATAAATCAAAATCTTTCTTTGCAAGGAAGACTGCATTACAGGTTTGGCGAAGAGTGCTCCATGCTAAAACTGGAGGATGGAGGAAAATTTCTAATATAGTAAACGCCGTTCAATGAAGATCTGAATGGCGTTTTTTTAATATTCAAAAGCAACCTCCCTTTGCGGCGGTTGGGGTTTTTCTTAGTGGAAATAAAAAAAGATCCTCTTAGGGGGATCTTTTTAAAATGGAATTCTATTTCTCGTTTTTCTTTTTTATTTTTTCGACGAACCGAGTGAGCCTGTATGTCACAAGAACAATCGCGGCGGTGACGATCGCGGCATAGATGAACATGGCTGTGATGTCGCCTGATCCCTGTGTGCCAAAAATTCTTTCGAACAATTTGCGTATGGCATCGTTCCAGGCGAGAGCCGCGACCAGTCCCATCGCGCCGGTCATGAGAGTGATGACTTTCTCAACAAAAAAAACGTGAAGTTTTTGCTCTTCGGCTTTGGTCAGTTTTTTATCTTTATCTTCTTTCTTTTCTTCGGGCATATAAAAAAGTTATTTTTTATGTGGGCAATACAGGAATCGAACCTGTGACCTCTTCCATGTCAAGGAAGCGCTCTAACCACTGAGCCAATTGCCCGAATCATCATGTTTTGGGACCGATAGGGATCGAACCTATGACCAAACGGTTATGAGCCGCCCGCTCTACCACTGAGCTACGGTCCCGTCGTTGCTTACACCTTTTCCGGCGCGGCGGCGATTGGTTTTTCGAGTTCCGGTTCGGCGACGGCTTCCGGTTCCGGTTTTTCGACTTTGGCGATTTCTCGGAAGAACAAAGTCCAAGCGGTGGTTTTATAGGTTTGGAAAATAGCTGAGACGAACAGGATCGCGGCCAGAAAGAGTAGGATGGCGATAGCGAGGAAAAAAGCAAAAGCAATTTTACTGAGATAGTAGAAGACAGCGCCGGCGGGAACGAGAATGACGAGAGCGATTCCGGCGACGGGCAAAAGAACGATGCCGGCGGCAAGACTCACGACCATGAGCAGAAGTCCGAAAACAATCGAGTGGCCGATATTCTTGAGAAGCAAATTGTATCCCGCTTCAATGGCGCTGCGAATACTCAAGTCGGAAAGAATGATATAGAATTCGGCGTAAATTTTCGTGAGAGAAAAGACAAACATAATCGGAATCAAAATCGCGATTGCGAAAAGCCCGACCAAAACGGCGCTGACCCATGATTTGGCGATGATCAGATAGATGACGGGAACGGCCAAAATGATCATAACCAGAAATGCGGCCAGAAAAAACAGTATAGCGAGTTTGAAAAGTTTCCCGAGATATTTTTTCCCCGATCGCCAGCCGGTTTTGAAATCGGTCTTTTTGTTTTGACTGACAAGATTCACGGATTTCACGAGTCCGGCTTTGGCGACGAGCGACAGGAGAAACAAAATTATGCCGACTATGAAAAGAATCACGGCGGCCGCAAGCACAATTTGCCAATGGTTCTCAAAAAAGCTTTTGGCGGCTTCACCTTGTTTTCCGAAGTCTTCATTATTGCTTCCGATATTGAAACTTCCGGGCGACCCAAGCGCCATCAAAAGTCCAAACCAAAGCAAGAAGCGGTGCTGCCAGACGATGCGGCCGGCTTGCTTGAGAATTTCAATGTAGGGAACTTGTTTTTTCTCTGGGGAATTATTATTTGTTGTCATTGTGTTATTCGTTTAAAAAATACTTTTCGCACCACTTGCTCGCGCCAGCGCGCTCGCAAGTTGTAGAATTTGCTCGTGATTTTCCCGCCTCATCGGCGGAAAAAACCATGCTCACTCGCAAATAATGCTGCGTCAAAATATTTTTTCAACTTTCTCAAACAAAATTTTCTGCAAAAATTCAGATTCTTAGCTTATTGGTTCGTTATTTTTCGTTTCCTTATTCGTTGTATTCGTGTTTTTCAGCAACGCATCAAACTCTTCTTGCTCGATAGTTTCTTTTTCAAGAAGAGTCTGGGCGATTCGCTCGAGAGTTTCTTTTTTCTCGTTGATGATATGCTCCGCGGTTTTGTACGCGTCCGAAATGAAGCGCGAAACTTCCATGTCTATTTCTTTGGCCGTGGCTTCGGAATAGTTTTTTTCTTCACTCATTTCTTTTCCGAGGAACACGAGTTCTTCTTTGCGGCCGAAAGTGCGCGGGCCAAGGGTGCTCATTCCATATCTTGTCACCATCTTTCGCGCCATATCGGTCGCTCTTTCAAGATCATTCGAGGCGCCGGTAGTGACATCTTCGAAAATGATTTTTTCGCTCACATAGCCTCCCAAGAACACGGCCAGCTCGTCAATGAAGTAGGCGCGGGTATAGAGGCGCTTGTCTTCCATGGGAGCGCTCAAGGTATATCCGGCGGCTTGGCCGCGGGAAAGGACGGATACTTTTTGCACCGGATCGGCGTTCTCGAGATTCGAAGCCACAAGCGCGTGCCCCGATTCGTGATAGGCCGTGATCTCTTTTTCCTTGACATTGAGAACCTTGCTTTTTCTTTCCGGTCCCAAAATGACTTTTTCAATTGAGACGGTCATTTCCTCCATAGAGATATTTTTCCTGCCTTTCCCGGCCGCCAGAATCGCCGCTTCATTGACCAAATTGGACAAATCAGCTCCCGAAAATCCAGGAGTTCGAGAAGCTATGACTTTGAAGTCGATATTTTTTTCAAGCGGTTTGTTTTTTGAATGTATATTGAGAATCGCTTCGCGTTCTTTGATGTCCGGCAAATCCATGACGACTCTTCGGTCAAATCTTCCGGGCCGCAAAAGCGCCGGATCAAGAACATCGGGCCTGTTCGTCGCCGCGATCACAATCACATTTGTGTCCGTGTCAAACCCGTCCATCTCCACAAGAATTTGGTTCAATGTCTGTTCGCGTTCGTCGTGCCCTCCGCCCAGCCCCGCTCCTCTGTGGCGGCCGACCGCGTCGATCTCATCGATGAAAACGATAGCCGGCGCGCTTTTCTTGGCTGTCTTGAAAAGATCGCGAACACGGCTGGCGCCGACTCCGACAAACATTTCCACGAATTCCGAACCGGAGATGCTAAAGAATGGAACATTAGCTTCTCCGGCGACGGCCTTGGCGATCAAAGTCTTTCCCGTTCCAGGCGATCCGAGAAGAAGGACACCTTTGGGAATGCGCGCGCCAAGATCCAGGAATTTTTTCGGGTGTTTCAAAAAATCAACGATTTCTTTCAATTCTTCTTTGGCTTCTTGAGCTCCGGCGACATCCGCGAAGGTGATTTTTTTCTTTCCATTTTTTTGAGGAGAGATGAGGCGCGCCCGCGACATTCCAAAAGAGAGAGCTTGATTGTTTCCACGCTGGGCACTGCGCATCATATACCACAAGAACGCACCGATGATGATGAAAGGCAAAAGAAACGGAAGGACAATATTGATCCAAAAGGCGCTTGAAGATGTGTCTTTGACGCTGATATTGACAGAGCGCAATTGCTCGGGAGAAACTCCATAATTTTTCAGCGACTCCGTGAAGGCGGCGTCCGCTTCTTTTCTCGCCTTTTCCTTGGCGCCGTCGGCGAGCGTGATGTCGAGAATTTCTCCGTTCACCAGAACATCTTTCACTTTTCCGTCATTGATTTGAGCGACGAGCTCATTGAGAGTGATGTTCGCCACTGGCTGCGCCGGGGCATTGAAAAGCATCACAATGCCCGAGATCACAAAGAATACGAGCAAAATTATCATCAGGTTCTTCAAGAAATTTTTCATATTTTAAGACACGAATTTGACGAATATTAACACTAATTTAACGAAGAATTTTCGTTGTATTCGTGTTTTTTATTCGCTGTATTAGTGTTTGTTATTTTCAATTACTAGCTTATCACCAATTCGCCCGATTTTCAAGCCCTTGAAGGCGATTTGCTGTCTCTTGCTTTTGCTGCTTTTCAAAATCTTAACAATTTCTTCGATATGGGCGGATTCGATTTCCCGCAAATTTGGGTTGTGCTTTTCGATCGCCTGCCGCAGAACTTCTCGGCGGATGGATGGATGCAAATTATTCAGTGAAGAGACTTTCAATATTTTATTAGCCGCGATCCATTCTTGGGCATAACGGCTGATAAATCCATAATCATCTGCAACGGACGCGGAAAATTTGTAGAGCGTTTCTTGGATATTCGGATTATATTCCTTTTCGAGCTGCGGCAGAAGAATGTTGCGGATTTTGTTTCGCGTGAAATCCGCGGAGAGATTGGATTTGTCGGTGCGGTATGGGATTTTATTCTTACGCAGATACGCGATAATTTCTTTTCGGGAAACATTGAGGAGCGGTCGAATAAGTAGAGGTCCGTCCGCATTCCTCTTCGGTCGCGCGGTCGGACCTCTACGGGTCGCGAATCTGATCGCGCCCAATCCTCTGAGGCCCGTGCCTCGCAGGATTCGCATCAGGACTGTTTCTGCTTGATCGTTCAGGTTGTGGCCGACGGCAATTCGGTCGGATTTGTGCTTTTTGCAAACTGCTTCGAAAAAATCGTATCGGATTTTTCTCAACTTCTCTTCCGACTTCTCGGCTTTTCTAACCTTCAAAATTTCAATCGGCAGAGAATATTTTTCAGCTAAACTTCTGGTCAATTTTTCATCCAAATCAGAATCTTTTCCGCGCAGGCCATAGTTCACGTGAGCGACGATGATTTGCAAATCGTATTTCTCTTTCAGTTTGCATAGCGCGCCCAAAAGGCAAACCGAATCCGGCCCGCCGGAAACGCCAATCACAATTTTGGCTTCCCGCTCGAACAATTCGTAGCGAAAAATATTTTCCTGGATTTTTTTGATGAGGTTCATTGCTTCCTTATAATATCTGCTACTTTTTCGATTGTTTCATTCAACCTTCCTTCTTCGTTTACTACTTTATAGTCGTAAACATTCTCGTGTTTCATCCATTCTTTTGTGTATGTCATTCTTTCCTCAAGATATTCTTCGGATACATTCGAATCTCTTTTTAATATTCTTTGTCTTAAGATCTCAAGGGAGGGTGGAGCGATATAGATTGATTTTATTTCAGGAAATTTTTTCTTGGCGGTTATCACTCCTTTGTACTCGATCTTCCATAGACCGACATTTCCGGAGTTTTTCACTCTTTCCAGCTCTTTCTTTGTGACACCATAAAAATTGTCGTTGTATTCCTGCGCGTACTCGGCGAGCTCATCTTGCGCTATCTTTTTTTCAAATTCTTCATGGCTAACAAAGTAGTATGGTTTTCCTTGCGACTCTCCTGCGCGCATCGAACGAGTGGACGTGGTTGTCACTCTTTCTATTTGGAAATATTTTTTCAGACCCTCAATAACAGAGTCCTCTCCGGCGCCCGAGGGGCCGGAGATAATAAAGATGTTTGAAGACATATTTTTATTTCACCAACGCCAATCCCATTCGATGCTCTTTGGGATCGATGGAAAGAATTTTCCATTTGTAGGTGTTTTCGACTTGGATGATCTCCTCGATATTTTTTCCGGGGTTGGCTTCCAGAAGTTCGCTCACGTGGGCGAGGCCGTGAATGTCGTCGTCGAGATATACGAACGCGCCGAAGTGGTTGATTTTTCGCACTTGGCCGTCATATGTTTTTCCGGCTTGATATTTTTCTTCGGCGCTCACCCAGGGATCTTTCGCGAGCGCTTTGATGGAAAGCGAAACGCGCGTGTTGTCGATGCCGATGATCTTGGCTTTCACCCGGTCGCCGGTTTTGATGATATCGCGCGGGTTGTCGATGAGCTGCCAGGCCAATTCGGATATATGCACCAGTCCTTCGAGCTTGTCTTCTTCGCGAACGGATTCAGTTTTGCTCGGCGGGAAAAATTTGATGAACGCTCCGAAATCGACGACTCCACTCACTTCTCCTTCGATCACATCGCCGGCCTTGAGCTCGGAAATGGCTTTCTTTTCTTCAGCGCTATAGGCTGCTTTCTCACTCACGATCAATTTTTCGCCTTCGCGATCAATGTCAATCACTTTCACTTGCATTTCGGTGCCGATATATGAGCGCAGTTTCTCAAGAATCTTTCCTTTCTCGCCTTCTTCGACGCGGGGATAGTGTTCGTTGGAAAGCTGGGAAACGGGCAAAAATCCGGTGATGCCGTTCACTTCGACAATGAGTCCGCCTTTGTTCGCGTCCAAAATTTTGGTGGAAAATACGGCTTCTTCGGCTTGTTTTTCTTCAAGATCGAGCCAGGCTTTTTCAATCGAGGCTTCGCGCACGGAAAGTTCGATATATCCGTCTTCATTTTCCATGTCAGTGACCGTCGCGGTGACCGCATCTCCGACTTTGAGCTTGTCGGTTGTCCCGAGTCCGTCCTTGATCTCTTTTCCAAGAACGATTCCCGTTCCAAAAACTCCAAGATCGAGATAGACGGCGTTTGATCCAATCTCAAGCACTGTGCCTTCGATCACATCGCCAACTTTCGGAAAAGATATTTTTGTTTGATTCAAAAAATCCGCCATCGTGGATGCGGGTTCGGTTGATTCTTCAGCCACAGCCGAAGAATCTTGGGCTATTTCTTCTGATTTAATCGTGGTTTCTTCTTTTTTCTCTTCAGATACTTTGTCGACCTCTTTCGCCAGAGTGTCGTAAATGTTGTCCATCATGGGATTAATGGTTAGGTTAATGATTATTCTTTACGAACTACGAAACTTTACGAAAATACGAAAGCGTAGTTCTTTGGGAGTATATAATAGAAAGGATATTTTGGCAAGGGTTTGCATATTTAGGCCATTGAAATTTTTTATCTCATATGCTATTATTCTAATGTCCCCCTGGCGGGGGATCACCCGTTAGGGTGATTAAAAAATCCTAAAATATCTTACATATGACTATTCAATGGTACGGACATTCGTGTTTCAAGATCTCGACCAAGCCTGACGGGCGCGGTTCGGGCGAGGATATTGTGATTTTCACCGATCCTTTCGACAAAGAAGTCGGGCTGCGGCCTCCGCAGGGGCGGGCTGACATTGTCACCGTGAGCCATAACCATCACGACCACAACAATTCAAGCGCGCTCAAGGGCGAGCCGGCGGTTGTGGACCTGCCGGGAGAATATTCGATCAAAGGCGTTTCGATCACGGGCATCAGCTCATATCATGACAAAGTTCAGGGTGCCGAACGCGGGCTCAACACGATTTTTGCGATCGAAAGCGAAGGTATCCGATTTTGTCATTTGGGTGATTTGGCGACAAGTCTCGACAAAAAACAATTAGAAGAAGTGAACGGCGTGGATGTATTGGCCGTGCCGGTGGGCGGAGATGGCGCTACTTTGAACGGAAAGGAAGCAAAGGCCGTGGTGGACCAAATCGAACCGAAGATCGTTTTGCTGATGCACTACAAAATCCCGGGAGTGAAATTCAAGCTTGATGATGAAAAGAGTTTCTGCAAAGAAATTGGAACTTGCCCGAGAGAAAAGACGGCAAAATTGATCCTCAAGAAAAAAGAGCTTGAAGAAGCGGAGATGAAAGTGGTGATAATGGAAGCGTTGAGTTCATGAAACATATAACATGTAACATAAAACACAAGAATTTTTTGTTACATGTTACATGCTGCGTGTTATATGAATATTAAAGATTATATTTCCAAGCTCCAACAGAAACCTGTTAGAGAAAGAGAGCGAATAGCAGTTATCGCGACAGCCGTCGGGTTTTTGGTTATACTTGTGATCTGGGTCGTTTCCTTCAAAGAAATGAACAAGTCTGCCGAGACGCAAGTTGATCCGGCGTCGGCGAGCCTCAATGACCTCAAAGACAATTTTCAGGATAATTTCCAGACGGGAAAGGATTCAATTCAAAATATGATGCAAGAGCTGCCCGCTGGGGAGGCAGGAGGAGCGGCAGCGCCTGCTCCGAGCGCGGATTCGATCCAAAATATGGATAATAGCTTAGATAATAATAAAAATAATCAGGATAAGCCGAGCGTGCCCCAGCTGCCATAAAAAAAATGGAAATCGGATACATAAAACCCAGAGAAATAACTTCAGAAATGAAGGAATCCTATCTCGCCTACGCTATGAGTGTGATTGTTTCACGCGCTCTTCCGGACGTGCGGGACGGAATGAAGCCGGTGCATCGCCGGATCCTTTTTGCCATGCGGGGCTTGGGGCTCACGCACAGCGCGAAATATAGAAAGTCGGCGCTCGTTGTCGGAGATGTGCTTGGAAAATATCATCCGCATGGAGATTTGGCAGTGTACAACACGATGGTGCGTCTTGCGCAGGATTTCTCGATGCGCTATCCCCTCGTGGACGGCCAGGGAAACTTCGGTTCGATGGACGGCGACAACGCGGCGGCGATGCGATATACCGAAGCCAAAATGACAAGTCTCGCGGAAGAAATGATGGCTGATATTGAAAAAGAAACGGTTGATTTTGTTCCCAACTATGATGCGTCGCGCCAAGAGCCATCCGTTTTGCCGGCGAAAGTCCCTCAGCTGCTTCTCAACGGCACGATGGGAATTGCAGTCGGAATGGCAACAAGCATACCACCGCATAATTTCGGCGAGCTTGTCGATGGCATCAACTATCTCATTGAAAATCCGGATTGCGACGTGAAAGATCTCACGCAATTTGTGAAGGGTCCTGATTTTCCGACAGGTGGATCGATATACAATCAATCTGACATTCAGCAGACTTATCTCACCGGACGCGGAAGCATCGTTTGCCGGGCTGAAACTGAAATTGTCGAAACAAAAAGCGGCCAGTTCCAAATCATTGTGACGGAAATGACCTATTCATCGAACAAGGCGGCGATGATTGAGAAAATGGCGGATCTCGTGAAGGCTGGAAAGCTCGAAGGCATCAAGGATCTTCGCGATGAATCGGACAAAGATGGAGTGCGAATTGTGATCGAACTCAAAAAAGAAGCCTTTCCAAAAAAAGTTCTCAACAAACTTTTCACTCTTACGGATCTTCAGAAATCGTTTCACGTGAATATGCTCGCGCTGGTTGACGGAATCGAACCCAAAGTCTTGAATCTGAAAGCGATGCTTGAGTATTTCATCGCGCATCGCCAGGTCGTCGTCACGCGCCGAACGCAGTATGAGCTCCGAATCGCGCGGGAGCGGGCGCATATTCTGGAAGGGCTCAAAAAAGCGCTTGATCACATCGATGCGGTCATTGCTACCATTCGAAAATCAGCTACCAAAGAATTGGCCCATGCCAATTTGATGAAAAAGTTCAAATTGTCCGACAAACAAGCGACGGCCATTCTTGAAATGCGCCTGCAAACTCTCGCGGGTCTTGAGCGCCAGAAAATCGAAGACGAGCTCAAAGAAAAAATGAAGCTGATCAAGGAGCTTGAAGAACTTTTGAAAAGCCCGAAGAAAATATTGGGCGTCATCAAGGAAGAACTGGCCGAGCTCAAAGAGAAATACGCGGATGGGCGCCGCACAAGAGTGGTGAAATCGGCCGTGGGAGAATTCAAGCAAGAAGATCTCATTCCAAACGAAGAAGCAATCATCGTTTTCACCGAGGACAACTATGTGAAAAGAATGAATCCCTCGCTCTATCGCGTGCAGAGGCGCGGCGGAAAGGGCGTGATCGGCGCGACAACCAAGGAAGATGACAAGATTGATATGGTGGTGAGCGCGATGACGCACGATGATCTGTTTTTCTTCACAAATACCGGAAAAGTTTTCCAAACCAAGGCCTATGAGATCCCGGCAACTTCCCGAACGGCCAAAGGACAGGCCATCGTGAACTTTTTGCAGATTTCTCCGGACGAAAAGATCACGGCGATAATCACCGTCGGCAAAGATTCCGAGGCGAAATATCTTTTCATGGCAACAAAGTTCGGGACGGTGAAAAAAACAGCCATTGAAGATTTTGCCAAAGTCCGCCGGTCAGGGCTCATCGCCTTGAATCTGGCCAAAGATGATGAACTGCGCTGGATTGCGCCGACGACCGGGCGTGATGAGATCATCATCACGACATCAGCCGGGCAGGCCATTCATTTCAAAGAAACAGATGTGCGCGGCATGGGCCGGACAGCGGCCGGCGTGCGCGGAATGAAGCTCAAAAAAGATGACCAGGTGGTCGGAATGGACGTGGTACTCAAAAACCAGAAAGGCAATCAGCTCCTGGTTCTGACGGAAAACGGTTTTGGAAAAAGATCGGATCTCAAATCATACAAAATTCAAAAACGGGGCGGTTCGGGCATCAAAACAGCCAAAGTGACGCCGAAGACCGGCAAACTGGTGAGCGCGCATATCGTCAATCTTGATAATCTTGAAGTGGATCTCATTGCAAGCTCTGCCAAAGGTCAAATCATCCGCGTGCCGCTCAAAAGCATTTCCTCCCTCGGCCGCGCGACGCAGGGCGTGCGCGTGATGCGCCTCAACGGCGACGACAAAATCGCGGCAACGGCAGTGCTGTAAAAAATTATTACCAAAAATATTCAAAAAGGCGTTCCATCTGGGGCGTCTTTTTTGTATTTGTACAATTTTGCAACCTATTGTAAAATTGAGGCAGAACTAAACTTCAACTCGCCGTCGCCAAGGCTATGGCGGGCGAGGCAAAACAAATATGACAAAAAAATTATCAGTTATTTTCTCTTTCATTCTCATCCTCTCAATGATCGTTCTTTCCGGGTGCGGATGCGCGACGAATACGACGAGCTATGAAGTGCGCTTGGAAGTCTGGGGGCTTTTCGACGATTCGGACGTGATGCAAAAAGCCATCAGCGAATACCAAAAAAGAAATCCGCGCGTGAAAGAGATCGTCTACAAAAAACTCACTGTCGATTCATATGAAAATGACTTGATGGATGCGCTGGCGACGGGAAATGGACCGGATATTTTTCTCATTCACGATACATGGCTGGCCAAGCATGCTGACAAGCTGGCGCCAGCGCCAGCGGACAATTTTTCAAGCAATCAGACTCCCATTGTCACTCCTTTGCAAGTGACGGATCAATTTGCAAGCGTTGTTTTTTCTGATTTTGTCTCGGACGGAAAAGTCTTCGCTCTGCCTCTTTCCGCGGACTCGCTCGCGCTCTACTATAACAAAGATTTGCTCAATCAAGCCGGAATCACGGCGCCTCCCGCGACTTGGCTCGATTTTGACGAAGCGGCGCGCAAAATGACTCGAGTTGACGCTTTCGGAAATATCACAACTTCCGGCGCGGCGATGGGAATGTCGAGCGATGCGAGCGCGGGCACGGGGAAAATAAACAGGGCAACGGATATTCTGACGCTTCTGATGATGCAATCAGGCGCGGATATGATAAACTCAAAGACCAAGCAAGCTGCTTTTGCCGATTTCACGAACGCGACTTATGGCAATGAAATGACGCCGGGAGAATCGGCGCTGGCTTATTACACAAAATTTTCAAATCCCGCCAAGGCCGAATACTCGTGGAATTCGCTCCAGCACAATTCGATTGACAGCTTCATCGAAGGGCGCAGCGCGATGATGCTCAATTATTCATGGCTCATCCCGAAGATTTCGGATCGGGCGCCAAAGCTTTCTTTTGGAATTGCCAAGGTTCCCCAGAACAAAGACAGGGCCGGCAATGGGATGGTGATTGACTTTGCCAACTATTGGGCGTACTCGGTTTCCAAAAACAAAGTTCAAAATCAAGAAGCGGTGGCGATGGCCCAGCAAAGCAAGCATACTTATGCGACAGATGACCAAAGAATTGCCGAAAGTTGGAAATTTATCCGTTTTTTGACGATGCCGCAATCTTTCAGCGCGGACTTGCCGGTCGCGGCGGCGTCGAGCGAGAGCGCCAATTTTGATCCGGCAGCGGAATATATCAAAAATCAGATGAAGCCCGCCGCGCGGCGCGATCTCATTGAAAAGCAAAAGTCGGACATCTTGCTTGCCCCTTTCGTTGAAGGGAATCTCATCGCCAAAAGCTGGGCGCAACCGGACAATCTCGCGGTTGAGAAAATCTTTGATGGTTTGATCGACAATGTGGTGCTCAAAAATGAAAACATTCACGACGCGATGAAGCAAGCGCAAAACGCGGTGAATGTTTTGATGAGGAAATGATATTTAGCTAATACGCCAGCCAGAGGCGGGTAAAAATTACGAATCAATTACAAATATACGAATAGATGAAAAAAAGAAATAAAATATATTGTATAAAAATTATCACTTTATCGTTTTTCTTGTTCTTTTTCTTGTTTCTATTTGAAACCAAAACTACCAAAGCTTCTTTGAGTTCTGCTGAGTGTGCGTCAAAAGGAGGAAGCTGTGATATTACTTGCTGGAGTAGCGATTATGAATCTCTCGGAATGTGCGATTATGGAGTATATAATTGTTGCAGAAAAAAACTTGTTGATACTTCAGGAGCTGATCCAGATCCGATAGGAGCGGGCATTGGAGCGGGAGGAACCTTGCAAGATCCTAATGTGACTCCTGGTCCAGGATCTTTGGGTAGCGGTGCAAAAGGCGGAACGGTAACTTCGGGAACCAGTGGCATACCAACGCCAACAACAGCAACTTCTCCTAGCGCTGCTTCTCCGTCAAGTGGCAGCGGAGAAACAGGCGGCCTTGTCCCTTGCACGAACAATTGCACGCTTTGCCATCTCGTTCTTGGGTTCAAGAATATCTATGATTATTTGCTGGTGCTTCTTTTGTCGGCCACGACTTTGGTGGTTGTCGTTGCGGGGGTGATGTATATGGTTTCAAGCGGAGACAAAGGAATGATCGACAAAGCCAAATCGGCGCTCACCTACGCGCTCACGGCGATGATCCTCGCGCTCACGGCCTGGCTCATCATCAACGCGACTCTCAACGCCCTTGGTTTCAAGAATGCCGGCAGTTGGTACAATTTCACTTGCGACACGGCGCAAACCCAAGGACCGACGGGCGGCACAGGCACGGGGACGCTGCCGGGAACGGGAAGCGGAACGGGATCATATAAAGCGAGCGGATACTTAAGCCCCAAAGCTCAAGAAGTAATTAATAATTATATGAACACACAGGTTGGGAAGAATTATGGTGGCGATGTGCATTGTTATTCAACGACGGATGCGGCTTATACACTCTCTGGATTGTCAGATTTGGGCGGTCGGTGGAAAGTTTGGGATGGAAAGGAAACCATTAATCCAGGCGATGCAATGCAGACCAGTAAGCATACATGGCTTGTCTTGGAGAACGGTGCGACATCCAACGCGATTCCAGGGGGAAAGATTGGAGTTAATCCTGATGGTCTAAACTATAATCTTAATAAGGCAAAAAATTTAGGTTTGCAGGTAAAAATAATCCATGTAAATTAAATATAAAAGTAGAATAAATTCTATGTCTCCCAAAAAAATTTTCATCGCTGCCGGACTTGTTGTGATCGTCGCCGTTTCGGTGATTGTGCTTTTTCTCTTGTCCCAAAAAAAAGAAACTATTTCGCAAGAACCGGCGCAAAATCAGGAGAGTGCCATTCCAGCCGCTCTTCCTTTCGGGAGTCAGGAGAATATCAAAGAAGTGCGAAAAGTATTTGAAAATGCCGTCCAAGAAACGACTTCTGATAAAACAAAAGCAGAAGGATCAAAAAAGATTGATTTTGAAAATCAAAAAGGGAGCACAATTCCCCTTTCTGATTTTGAAAGCGCTCTTGATGTTGAAATATATCCCAAGCTTCAGGAATATTTGAACAATGGATACCAAGTGTTCTATTGCCCGGGAACGGACGGGAAAAAAGAATTTGGCATATATCTGGAATATGATATGGAAAAAATTTATCGGGGGTTCACCTATGATGTTTTGGATATGATGAAGAATTGGGAGAGTACAATTTTTCCGAATCTTCATACGGTTTTATACCCCAATTCAAATTTCAGCGGCAACGAACTAAATCAGAAATTGCAATTCAAAAATGGAAAATACAGATATGCCGAATTGAATCTTCCCGGCGGGGGAAAAGGGTCGATTGAATATGAAGCCATTGAATCCGGAGTTATTGTTGCCGCATCCCCATCTTGTCTTGAAAAGGTGTATCAATATTACGAGCCCATAATGCCGCAGCCATAAAATAATTTTTTAGATATCAAGATGAAAAAAACAATAATACTATCAATTCTCGTACTAGGATTTTTCTTTGGAACTGTTCAAGGAAGTCGAGCTGAAAATTGCCGCTATGCTTGCTATCCTTCTTCTTGCCCCACCGGAACAAGCGGAATTTCCGGAGATTGCAATACTGGATATACTTGCTGTTATGATAGTAAAAGCACGAGCAACACAGACTCGCAGTCGTCTGCGACAACATCCTCCAGCTCCTCCAGTTTCGGCAATCCGATCGGTCCTACGACGATTGAAGGAGTTTTGGGAAACATTATGAGCTATCTTCGCGGAATTGCCGGAACGATTGCGGTGATTTTCATCATCATCGGGGGCATAATGTATATGGTCTCGGGCGGATCGAAAGAAACGACCGAACGGGCAAAAAAAACTCTCATTTGCGCGATTGCGGGGCTCGCCATTGTGCTGGCCGCTCCCCTTTTCTATCAGGAAATCAAAGCGGTTCTTTCCGGCAGCAATCCGGGATCGGCGCTTCAACAGATTCTCATGAATATATTGAAACTTCTTTTGGCGATTGTCGGTTTTCTTGCTATAATATCAATGGTGGTTGGCGCGATTTGGATGCTCACGGCCGTTGGAGACGAAGAAAGATATGAACTTGGAAAGAAAACAGCCGGCTATTCCATTTTGGGTCTCGTGATTGCCCTTTCTGCTCTCATCATCGCCAATCAGGTAACCAATTTGGTTGGAGGGGCGCCAAACAGTCCGAGTTTGCCTGCTTCAACTTTGCCTTCCGGCTGGAATCGCGGCGGCCAAGACTGATTGGAATAATTTTTTCAATAATCAATAAAATCGAAGGGAGGTGAAACTATGAAAAGAAAAATAAAAATAGTCGCGACGCACATTATTTCCGGACTATTTCTGGCTCCGATGGCAACTTTGGCGCAGTTCACGCCTCCCGGAGGAACGAATTTGCCCTCGGCATCCATTTTCAGCATCATTCAGAATATAATGTTCTATCTCCTGGCGATTCTCGGCTTTGTCGCGGTGATCGGATTTGTTATTTCCGGAATTTTGTATCTTGTCGCGGCCGGAGATGAAGACGCGCAGGCCAGAGCCAAGCGGGCGATGATATATTCCATCACGGGCGTGATTGTGGGTCTTGTGGGACTGGTCATCCTTTTTGCCGCTCAAAAGCTTCTTGGCGCTCAAAATCAATTTTAGTCATCAATTGAAACTCGAGTTTTAAGCCCCCTGATGTACATCGGGGGGTTTTGCTTGTCTCGCTGCGCAAGATCTGGCGTAGCTAGACAAAAAAAAATATGGTATAATCCAATCAGCCTAAAAACTTAATTCACCCCGTTAAATAATCCCGTCGGGCGGGATTATCGCGAAGCGGTATTTAACGGGGTAAAAAACAATGCAAAAACCCACCTCCGCCAACCTGCGCTACGCCGAACGCTACGGCAAGGCGAGGGCTACGGCGGGCAAGCAAAAAAAATATTCAGTGAAAATTTTTTCAGCGACTTCCGCGATATTTGTTCTGGCTATAACCTCGGCGCAAACGGCCTTTGGACAATGGATCGTATCCAGATATGACGGTACAAATCTTCCAAAAACGCAATTGAGCACAATCATTATGAATATTGCTTTTTGGCTGTTGGCAATTTTCGGATTTGTGGCCGTGATCGGCTTTGTTATCAGCGGTATAATCTATCTTGTTTCATCAGGAGATGAAGATACGCAGGAGCGAGCCAAGCGGGCGATGATATATTCCATCACGGGCGTGCTGGTCGGTTTGGCGGGCTTGATTGTCATTTACGCGGTGAACTATTTGTTTATGGGGAGTTCTGTTATTTAGAAAAATAAACATTTTCAAAATATATGACGAAAAAAAATATTTCCATAAGCTTATTCTCCGGATTTGCCGCGATGCTTTGCTTTGCGTATTCCGCGAACGCGGATGTCGCGCTACCGACGAATGTCGGACTGCCCGGCGGAGATTTGACCGGCGTGATTGCCAATTTCACGAATTGGCTTTTGGCGATTTTCGGGTTTTTGGCGATCATCAGTTTTCTGGTGAGCGGGATGATGTATTTCTTTTCCGCGGGCGATGACACGGCGCAAGAAAAAGCCAAAAAACAGATGACATGGTCGATCATCGGAGTGGTCATCGGGCTCATCGGGCTTGTGGTTGTCTATACCGTGGATATGTTTTTGAACGGCGGAAGCGCGTCTTTCGGAACGGGCTCAACTTCAAGCCAGTCAAGCTCATGGTCCGGCACCAGCTCGACAACTTCGACCAACACGACTGAATGGCTTGGCACCGGTTCAAATCCAAAAACAGGCAACAGGGTCTTCATAGATCAGCAGGGAAGAAAGTTTGAATTAATAAACGGTTCATTGACCCCGATGAATGACGCGGATACAAATTCCGGTCCCGATTCTTCTTATCAGCCGTAGAAAAGGATCTTGAAATTTTTGTCTGGCTATGCCAGATCTGGTGAAGACAGACAAAATGAAACCCCGTGCGAAGCTGTTGCCTCGCGCGGGGTTTTTGCTGCTAGTTGACTTCTATCTCCATTTTCTCGACGAGAATATCCTCGCCGGGGGATGAAAGAATGAAGGTGTTCGTCCCCGGATGAAGAACAGAAGCCGGGAATGAGAATACTTTCCAAAATCGGCCTCCTCCCTTGTGCAGATTCTGAAACTCGGTGCCGTTTACTCTTAGGAGCAATTGTCCGTCATAGAAACGGGTTATATATCCTTTGAAATAAACAGTTCCGGAAAATTTTTGCGGAATTTCGGCGAAGTATAATCCTTTGCCGCTATTCCGAATTTTTGTTGTTCCGTTTTCAACTTCAACGCCAAAGCTTTTGCTCTTCACCAGTTCGGCGCTAGTCCGAAAAGGGGCGCTTTGGCGGAAGCTTTGCGGTTTCGGCGCAGTCGCTTGCGGTGGCGGCCCGGGAAGATTGAATGAGGGGACCAATACCTTGTGGTATAGGGTCAATGCAACCAATCCGCCAAAGAACACGAGAACAAACGACCATAGCCATCCCCAGCTTCTGGCAGAAACCGTCGGTGCCGGCGCGGGCGTCGGCGCGGGAGGCGGTGGAGGAGGGGCCACAGTAGCCGTGGTTGTTCCTCCTGAAGCTCCTGCCGTAGTGGTTGCGGATGGACCCGATTTTGCTTTGGGAGCTGGCTTAATAGGCCACCAACCTCTGACTCCAAAGAAAATCATAATCCCAGTGAAAACCGAAATTACAAGGGCAGCTATATTTGTTGTTTCCATGCCTGCCTCCTATTTCCTTGAAAGTTCGTTCACGATGTCCTGAATGAACTTTTTGCCCATATCGGTTTTCAGTAGGCTCTCGAGATCAAGTCCTTTAGTCTTTGACCCGAAAGCCCCCTCAAACACATCGAGAATTCTCGTGGGAATGGGAAAAATAGTATTTGCCGTTCCTTGGGCCATCTCGCTTAAGCGCAGAAGAACCTCTTTTTGCATGTCTTCGGGCTCTTTCCCTATTGCGGCAAAAAGCTTTTTCCTTGCATTAGCGATGCCTTCGCCATTGAGGATTGTAGCCTGTTTGTCCCCCTGAGCCTTGGTAATTGCCGCTTTTTTTTCGAGGCGGGCAATTTCAGGTTTCGTGAGAGAATCCATTAGATCTTTGGGTAGCTCTGCATGCTTTATGGCAACTCTGATATCCTCAAGACCTGCAATCTTCATCGGATCTTCATTTTCATCCCCGAGAGAATCTCGAACTTCCTCCGCGAGCTTTTTCCTTTCTTGGGCGATCTCGCCCCATGTCTTTCCTCCGCCAACGGTGCGAACGGTGTCGAGAACACTTTCTTCCATTCGATCAGCGATTTCGGAAAGATCTGTTGTCCCCAACGCCCTAAGAGCCTTGATGAGACCCTCGTCCGTCTCGGGCCAACGGAAATACACAGCAGTCTCCACGACAACAAGGGCCTGTCCATATTCAGCGCCATTGTAGGTTCCTGTGCTGGTGATAATGCCAGCGGGTCTGAAGTTCAGCTCCTGTATCGTCGTAGGAAAAAATGACAGCCATTCAAACGGCCACCAAATATGTTTTAACCCCGATTCGATTACATAAATCGGGTTTCCCATCCTGATTACAACCGCTCGGGAAGTCTCCCGAATCACCCTAAGCTGAAGGATAAACAAAGTTACGAAAAAAACAACAATCGATATGGCAAGCAACATGACTCTTACCTCACTTTATTCGAAATTTTTAAAGAGCCCGAAAGGGCTTTTTTGCCTTTCAAATGCCTTTCACAGCATCGGGTCATTATATCACCATTTTATAAGTTTGTCAACCCCGTTAGAAATTACAATACGACCTTGTATTTTTCTCTTTATTTCATTAGTATTATAAGAGTATTTCTAACGGGGTCAATATGTGCTAAATTGGTTTGGTTTGTTATTATATAAGCGAAATCCGGGCAGGTGGTGGAACGGCAGACACGCTAGCCTTAGGAGCTAGTGCCGCAAGGCGTGAGGGTTCAAATCCCTCCCTGCCCACAATGAAAATTATTTTCCAAAACAAGGATTTTATTGTCGTGGACAAGCCGGTTGGGCTCGCTGTTCACGCCGGAGTGGGGACAAGCGAGAAAACGCTTGTTGATTTTTTGCGCGAATATTTTCCCGAGATCAAGAATGTCGGCGACGATCCGGAAGTGCGCCCGGGAATCGTCCACCGGCTCGACAAAGAAACTTCGGGCGTGATGGTTGTGGCGCGCAACCAAAAAACTTTTGAGTTTTTGAAAAACTTGTTTAAAAACCGCAATATAGAAAAAAAATATCTGGCGCTGGTTCACGGAAAGCTCAAAATGAAAGAAGGCCGGGTCGAAGGTGAAATGGGCCGGTCCAAAAAAGATTTTCGCAAGCAAGCGCTCGTGCGCGGAAAAATAACAGTTCGCAAAGAAAGATATTCGCTCACCTATTACAAAGTGAAAAAAGAATTGGAAAAATGCTCTCTTCTCGAAGTTTCTCCCAAGACCGGCCGGATGCATCAGATTCGGGTTCATCTTCACTCCATTGGACATCCGATCCTTGGTGACAAAAAATATACTTTCAAAGAATACAAAAATATCGATGCGCCAAGAATGTTCCTTCACGCCGCTTCGATCAACTTCATCGGCCAAAACAACGAAAAATGCTTTTTTGAAAGCGAAGTGCCGGAAGAATTTGAAAACTTTCCAAAAGAAAAATCCCTTTAAAGGGATTTTTCTTTTCGTGAGCTGGCTAGTTCATGCGGTTAGAACTGGGTTTATGGAGAAAAGCTTTATATAAGGGAAATCAAAAATGAATGCTACTCGTTAATTTTTCTCTTCCCATTATATGCAATTCCGATATGGCCCTCGTAAGCGCTACATAAAAAAGATCTTTATTGATCCTCTTTTTCTCTTCAGCCAAATTTCGATATTTCTCATCTTCGTGATTAGCAAACATATCTTTGCTGACGCCGACAATGACAACAACATCGAACTCCACTCCCTGCGCTTCGTTCATCGTCATTGTATAAACCTTATTATTATCTTCAAAAGCATCTTTGAATTCAGCCAAATAATCAGTCTCCTTGGCTAATATCCCAATGCTGGAAAAATCGTTAGCTGCAATGATCTTTTTGATTTGTTCGATTTCCTCGTCCTTGTTTTTCAAGACATATTCTTTTACTTCCTTTCCTTCTTTCAACTGGTACGGTATTTCGATGTCATACCCAAGCGTTCTGATATATTGCAAAATATTTTTAGTATTCCGATAGACTTTTTGCAACTTGACCTTACGCTTATCTTCCATCTTTTCTTCAATATCTTCCCACCGGCGGATAGTTCCCAATTTTACCTGTTGTGCCATATCACCGACATAAACTGTGGCTTGGCTTTTCTCGCTGATACAGGACTTGATAAGCCGCAATTGATCAGGTATATAATTTTGAAATTCGTCTATTACTGCCAACGAATATTCTAATGGCGCTGATTCTTTTCTTTTTTTTATTGATCCATTCCTTTGTTTGATGTAATATTCTTTGATTGTACTTAAACCCTTATTGCTCGCATAAAACACCTTAAGGAGTAGCGTCAAATCAATTCTATCAAAAACTAAATCTCTTTTTTGCCGCTTGAATAGTGTTTTTTGGTCAGTATCGAGATATTTTCCATAAGCTTTTTCGAGGATCGAAAACGGATTCATTTTTGCATGTGTCTGTTTAGCTAAATTATTCAGGGTTTTTAATTTTTGAAATTCAAATAAATCTTTTTCAAATTCGTTATCTCCATATCTTTCGGCAAAGTTTCCATCTATGCCGAGAATCTCGAACGCCCATTCGGAAAAAGTTATGATTTCAACATCATCGATACCAAGCTCCGGCAAAAGATGCGAAAAATATTCCTTAGTGCCATTGTCCTGAACAAATACTATTATGGATTTACTGGCAAAGATATCGGCCAAGTCCGGAGACTGAACAAGATAGGCCACCCGGTGAAGAGCTAATGTTGTTTTACCGCTTCCAGCCGGACCGGAAATGAGGAATGGGCCTTTGTGATGGGCACGAATCACCTGATCTTGGGCCTTCTCCATTTGAGCCACAATTTCAGGAAGAATAAAGCCGGTCTTTTTGGTTGAAAAATATTCTTCGTACACCAACTCCCTTGGAGCGCCAAGTGTTTCCGACGACAAGAATTTTATTTTTCCATCGACAATTATGCATTGATCTTTCCTAAGCAATTTCGCCTTTTGCATTCTTCCGTCTGGGCGTTTATATTTCACCTCTCCTGGATTTTCAAATCGAATTGCGGATGCCGGTGTTATCCAGGAATAAACCTCTCTTTCGCTAAAACCGAATTTGGCAAAGTAGATTCGGCTCTCTTTTTCTTCTTCGTCGAAAATAACATCACAGCGCACAAAGTAGGGAGAACCTTTTAAATGACTAAGTTCATTGATTCTTTTCTCACCATTGGCGATTATGGTTCTTTCGACCATCTTGTCAGCATAAGAAAGAGAGCGGAATCTTTCTTTGTTCAGTTTGAGTGATTTCTCGACGTTTTTCAGTCCCTTTTTAATATTCAGACAAACGGATGTTAAATGTTCTCTGGCAAGCAATAAGATTTTTTCTTTGTTCATAGTTAATAAAAAAACGACTTATGCATAAGCTGGAATTGCATTTTTGGATACAATTTGACCCTGCTTTTGTAAGTCGGTTTTTGCTAAAAGAGAATAATGCCCGATGGATTCAAGTATTTTCGTATGTTTGTATTATAACAAATATTTTTATTATGGCAAGTACGCATAGTGATGAGTGCTCTGACGGGCAAGGGCACGCAGCTAAAACCAAATTTTTAAAGAGATATCTTGCCTAAAATATCAGGAAAATTCGCACAAAAAAGCCTCAAGCAAGCCAATTTTTCTGAAAATAAGTTTTAGGTTAGAACTGTAAAAAGTTTTATAAAAGCCCTAGATGGGATTTTTCGAAAACTGAGCGGGTAACGGGAATCGAACCCGTGTTTTTAGATTGGCAACCTAATGTACTACCATTGTACTATACCCGCTTTTCTGATTCTTTACTAAACAAATCAATCCAAATAAAAATTTTCTCTTTAAAGCCACAACTTTTTGGAACCCTGATTGAACAGATTCCATTTTCCAATCTTCTGGTCGGATGTTTGCCGTATATAACTTGAGTTTTATCGAATTGTTCTACGGATAGTCTAATTTCTTTGCTCCAGTATTTTTTACATTTATTTTCAGAAAGATCCGGGTATATAGTTAGATGTGCCCTGATATTGTCTTTTGGCACTTTTAATATTTCTACAACAAATTTACAAAACAGGCTTATCATCCGCGGATCAGTGTTGGTGAGCCTGGTCATGTTTTTGAGATTGCTGTCGCCTTCTCCCCAATAAAGCATTAGTCCTGCGACAAACAGGGGGTTATTTTTTTGCGTTGGAAACTCTTTTTTTGCTTCTTCTCTAAAATCTTTTCGCCATTTTAACCATTTTTCCTTATTGGCCTTAATGACTTTTTTTATTCTCTTTCTTGATAGCTTTATGGCCTTTTCTGTTAGGCTATCTTTAATTTCTTCCGACCACTGCAAATCCCTAAACCAATAATGCATAGTGCTTTTTGGTATGCCCAAAAGTTTGCTAATTTCCTTGTAGCTTTTTCCTTTTTTGCGCAGATCCATGGCTAAATGCTGGTCATTTCGCATTGTTTTCGAACTAATGATGATCACAATAATAGTATACCATACTAGTTCCAATTGTAAAAGTTCTAGATATTGGTGCCGGGCCCCAGAATCGAACTGGGCACACAAGGATTTTCCTTGTCGGTTGCTTGAGTTTCCTCAAGGATCGGACTATTTCATTATCCCTCTGCCAATTGGCGGATTGGGATATTGGGCGCTGGTGCAAGATTATTGTTGGGACTCACTTGCTAGTCTCTACACCTTCTCCAAAACCGATTGCCCTTTGGAGTTTGGCTCGAGATTGCCGTATCGCCTCATCGACGATTTAGGTTTCCTCGAATTCACCCAATTTTCAATCCTGCATTACTGCGGGATGGACCGAAAATCAGTCCTCTGCTCTACCACTGAGCTAGCCCGGCGTTTATATAATATTTCTGTGGACGATGCAGGGCTCGAACCTGCGACATCTTGCTTGTAAAGCAAGCGCTCTACCAGCTGAGCTAATCGTCCGTTCCGGTGGGGATGAGAGGATTTGAACCTCCACAGCCTAATGGCCACAAGCCCCTCAAGCTTGCGTGTCTACCAATTCCACCACATCCCCAAATAATATGAATTACAGTTGTTCCCGGAAAATGGTGCGGGGTGAATCTACCAATTCCACCACATCCGCGGAATCTATTTTTTCTCGGTCTTTTTTTCCGGAGAAACGATTTCTTCATCTTTCGGCTCTGCTATTTTTTCTTCTGGTTCCTGTTCTTTCTCTTTTTCTTCCACCACAAAATTTGCCAATTCTTTTGTTTTCAGTTTTGAAATGCGCATCCCCTTTCCGCGCAGATAGTATAGCTTTGCCCGCCGTACTTTGGCTTGTTTCACGATCTCTATTTTGGCAATCGCCGGCGAAAGGATTGGAATAGTGATCTCCACGCCTGTCCCAAGAGAGACTCTTCGAATGGTGGCCATCGGTGAAGAACTTTGTTTTCCTTTGACGGAAACGACGATTCCTTCAAATACCTGAACTCTCTCTTTCCCCCCTTCCTTGATCTTTCGGTGGATTTTGACGATATCTCCCGCGTTGAGAGATGGCATCTTCATGGACGCGCGAACACTCGCGTTGAATTTCTGAACTTTTTCCATTCCGTTTGAAATATTAGGTTTATTATTGGCTTTCATTCGCGACGATGCCTTCCTCCAAAACAAAAAGTGGCTTTTCGAAAGCTAATTCATCTTATAATTATTTCTCTAAATCGTCAAGGACGCGCGAAGGATTGACAAAAACATTTTTATCGACTATACTACTATAGTGCCCAAAATTGCAGGGGGCCAAAGGAGGAGCCAAAATTACTTTTCGCGAAGTATTTTTTATTGTCAAGCGAAGCGAGAGAAATTAAAACTTGTTTTAATTTCCGAGCAAGCGATGACAGCAAGGTTTCCCTTATTTTTTTAATTTTTCTTAAAATCGCCCTTATGACAAAACTGGAAATCATCAAACAGCTCGAATACCTCACTGCCTTTCAGGCGGATTGCCTCTCAAATGGAGATTGGGAAAGCTTTGATAAGGCGGAAGATGAAATAAAGAAGCTGGAGAAGTCAATTGTTGCCTGGCAGGAAAATAATATGCCGAATACCGCCTAAAGGCCATTGTTTCACGGAAAAAGCGGTTGTTTCACAAGTATTTGACTTTCTTTGAAAAAAGTGCTACACTAGTTCGTTAGGTCCTGAAAAGGGCTTTTTTTCTTGCCTCGCCGAAGCCTTGGCGTAGGCGGGGTTGCCTGAAGTAAAGATCTGACCCCAGTACTATGCCTGCTGGCAAGTACGGGGCAAGCATTAACAATTAAATCATTCCAATGCGTATTTTGGCTTCGCTGATTCTTGCTGCGATTGTTGCTCTGGCTATTCCGGCGGCGGCGATCGGAGCGGATGTTGACCCAAACCAAAATAGCAAACAAATATTGGAAACAAAAAAGACAAATACATTGAGCGACAACTTTCTGGTTGCTCTCTATGCTCCGAAAGTTGGCAACGCGCAATATTCAAAAATGTACAAAAACAAGCTGCTCTCGGGAAATTTCATATTGCCCAAAGGCAGTTTCGTTGTGAATGCTTCGGCCTATACCGCGGCGGCTGACGAATGCGGAAAGTCCGACGGGATCACAGCTAGCGGCGCGAAGGTTCAAGCGAACCACACGCTCGCCTGTCCCAAGCAGTACCAGATGGGAACGAAAATTGAAATTGACGGAATGGGAACCTATGTTTGTGAAGACCGCGGCGGCGCGATCAAAGCCAACCACTTTGACATCTATATGCCGACCAAGGCGGAAGCCTTCGCTTTCGGACGCAGAAATCTCATCGCGATGGTAGTTGAATAAAAATAAATATTAGAAAACCCCGTCTATCCAAGGCGGGGTTTTTGTTATTGCGTCGGGATCCCTCGACTGCGCTCGGGATGATTTTGCTTGAGCAAAATCATTTTATAATCTTATCCACGATTCCATATTCCATCGCCTCTTGGGCGCTCATGAAATAGTCACGCTCGGTGTCTTCCTGCACTTTTTTGATCTTTTGCCCGGTGTGTTTGGCCAAAATTTCGTTGAGTTTTTCTTTCATCTTCACGATATGCTTGGCGTGGATTGCGACGTCCGTGGCTTGCCCCTGGGCGCCACCCATCACTTGATGAATGAGGATCTCGCTGTTGGGAAGGCAAAATCTCTTTCCCTTTTTTCCGGCGGCGAGAAGCAAAGCCCCCGCTGAAGCGGCGAGACCCACGCAGATCGTCGAAACATCGGCTTTCGCGTATTGCATTGTGTCATATATCGCGAGCGCCGAACTGACGGATCCGCCCGGGGAGTTGATATAGATCAAAATATCAGCCTTGCTGTCTTGGCTGTCCAAAAAGAGGAGCTGGGCGATGATGGCGCTGGCCGTGTGATCATCAATCGGACCGCCAAGAAAAATGATCCGCTCTTTGAGAAGGCGCGAATAGATATCATAGGCCCGCTCGCCATAAGCGGTCTTTTCAATGACGGTGGGAATGAGAAATTGGTTATTCATGGCTTGAAAGTTAATTAAAATTATTCACGCTTCGTTGTATTCGTGTTCGTATTCGTTTTTTTCGTGTTTCTCAAGACACGAATTTTACGAATATTAACACGAAAGAAACGAAAATTACTTAATCGCAGATTATAATGCTTCCAGGAGCTTGAACACTTTTTCGTTCGTCAGCACTCCTTTTGTATAAGTATACAGCCTTTCCATATCAATATTTTTTTCCATATCCGGCATACTCTTGTAGTACGCCATAACCCGGTTCATTTCTTCCTCAATTTCCTTGGCCGGAACCTCTATTTCTTCGGATGCGGCGATTTCTTTGAGAACGAGTGCCGCTCTGACCCGCTTCTCGGCTGTTTCTTTCCAGCCCTTCGTGAGCTCGCTCTTGGATTTTTTGATATTCTCGAGGTACGCGTCAAGCGAGAGTCCCATTCCGGCGATGTTTTGTTCGAGCTCCGCCATCATTTTTTCGAGTTCCTGCTCGATGAGGATTTCGGGAAGATCAATCTGGCTTTCAGCGGCGATTTTTTCGATCGCAGTCGCGCGCCATTTTTCCTCGTTCTTTTTTTTGTGCTCCATTTCAATCCCTTCGGAAATACTTTTTTTGAGAGCCTCGAGATTTTCAAACTTTCCAAGGCCTTTGGCGAATTCATCATTCAATTCCGGCAGTTCTTTTTCTTGCACCAAGCTCATTTTCACTTTGAAGCGGGCGGGTTTTCCGGACAAGCTTTTTTGATGATATTCTTTCGGGAAAGCAAGTTCAAATTCTTTTTCGTCTTTTTCTTTCATGCCAACGAGCTGGTCTTCAAATCCAGGGATGAAATAGTTTTCTCCGATTGTGAGAGGATGACTCTTGGCGGATCCGCCTTCAATCAGTTTCCCGTCAACGAAAACTTCAAAATCGATTTCGACCCGATCCCCTTTTTTTGCTCCGCGCGCGACAGTGACGAGCTTCGCCCGGCTTTTTTGAAGGCTCGTGAGTTCTTTCTGCGTTTGCTCGTCAGTCACTTTTTCCGCTTCGGATTTTTTGACGGACTTCGCGTCTTTTCGATAATTGGAAAGCACAACTGCCGGCATCACTGCCGCGACGGCTTTGTACTCGAGGTCGTTTCCTTTCGCGATCTTGGTGATTGTGATCTTCGGTTCGCCAATCACTTCGATTTTGTTTTTGACGATCGCATCGACATATGTTTTTTTGATGGCATGCTCCGCGCCGTGCGCCAAAAGTTTTTCCGCGCCAACTTTCTGCTCGACAATATTCCGCGGTGCTTTTCCGGGGCGAAATCCGTCGATCTTGAGATCTTTGGAAAATTCTTCCGCCGCGGTGTCGACAAATTTTTCAAATTCCCCGGCCGGAACTGAAATTTCAATTTCCACAAGGGACTTGGGCAATTTTTTGATTTCCATAGCGATTAGATTATGAATCCGGCGATGAGAAGCGCCACGATATTCATGATTTTTATCATTGGATTGATAGCCGGACCGGCAGTATCTTTGTATGGATCGCCGACCGTGTCACCCGTCACCGCCGCCTGGTGGGCCAAAGAGCCTTTTCCGCCATAGTGTCCTTCCTCGATGTATTTTTTGGCGTTGTCCCAAGCGCCGCCGCCCGAAGTCATGGATATTGCCACGAAAATTCCGGTGATGATTGAGCCGACCAAAAGTCCGCCCAACGCTTCGGGACCAAGCAGAAAGCCGACCAAGATCGGAGCGGCGACTGGAAGAAGAGCCGGAATGATCATTTCTTTTATGGCCGCTTTCGTCACAATATCAACACTTGTCGCGTAGTCCGGCTTGGCCGTTCCTTCCAGGAGGCCTTTTATTTCGCGAAATTGTCTTCGAACTTCTTCAACCACGGCTCCGGCCGCTTTTGAAACAGCTCTCATGCAAATTGACCCGAAAAGATAAGGAATAAGCCCGCCGATAAAAAGACCGGCCAAAACATGAACATCATTGAGCTGGAAGAGAATATCTTTGCCGCCCTTTTCGGAAAGTTCCTGGATATAAGAAGCGAAAAGCACCACGGCGGCCAGTGCCGCGGAAGCGATAGCGTATCCCTTGGTGACAGCTTTGGTGGTGTTGCCAACCGCGTCGAGCGCGTCGGTCACTTTTCGAACATCACTGTCCATTCCGGACATTTCCGCGATTCCGCCGGCGTTGTCGGTTATTGGCCCGAACGAATCAATGGCGACGATGATGCCGGTCATGGAAAGCATGCTCATCACGGCAACTGCCACACCATAGAGGCCGGCCAGCCAAAAAGATCCCAGAATTCCGGCGACAATGAGGATTATCGGGGCAGTTGTTGATTCCATGCTCATTGCAAGACCCATGATGATGTTTGTTCCATGCCCGGTCTTGGAGGCTTTGGCAATTTCTTTCACCGGCCGATATTTGTTGGAGGTATAGTATTCAGTGATAATCACCATTCCGGCCGTCACCAAAATTCCAATTACCGAGGCCAAGTATAAATTCGTGAAGCTATAAAGACCGTTTTCGGCCATCAAGCTTTTTGTCAGCGGATAAAAAGCCAAAAGGGCAATGACCGAAGAAGCGATAAGCCCTTTGTACAGCGCGCCCATAATATTCTTTTTGGAACCCAGGCGGACAAAATAAATTCCGATGATGGAAGCGATGATTGAAACTGCCCCGATCATAAGCGGATAGAAAATCGCGTTGGGGAAACGGACGAAAGTGAGTGATCCCAAAATCATAGCGGCGATCGCCGTGACAGCATATGTTTCGAAAAGATCGGCTGCCATTCCGGCGCAGTCTCCGACATTATCCCCGACATTGTCAGCAATCACAGCCGGATTGCGAGGGTCGTCCTCGGGAATTCCAGCTTCTATTTTGCCCACGAGATCCGCTCCGACATCGGCCGCTTTGGTGAAAATTCCCCCGCCGAGCCGTGCGAAGATGCTGATGAGGCTTCCGCCGAATCCCACGCCGATAAGCGCTCGGACATCCTTGGTGACCAGATAAAAAACTGAAACTACGAGAAGTCCGAGGCCGATCACGAGAAGACCGGTGACGGCGCCTCCTTTGAAGGCGATATCAAGAGCATTCCGAAGACTTTTTCTGGCTCCTTCGGCGGTTCGGACATTGGCTCTCACGGCGACATGCATTCCGATGTATCCGGCCAAAGCCGAAGCAATCGCGCCGATCAAAAATCCGACCGCGGTGTTTAGGCCGAGGGAGAAATAAAGCACCAGCGCAACGGCGATAGCCACATAAGCCACTGTTTTATATTGGCGATTGAGAAAAGCCTTGGCGCCTTCTTTGATAGCGTCGGCTATTTCGACCATTTTCCCTTCTCCTTCGGGAAAACTGTTCACTTTCCAACTCAAATAAATCGCGAAAGCAATGGCAACAAGGGACGCGGCAATGGGATAAAGTTCAATGTTCATAGTGGTGGTATTTAGTAGTTAGTCTGCCCGCATTGCTTCGCGAAGCGATGCAGGCAGGTATGTTGTATTTAGTATTTGAATATTATTTTATCTAGTCTTTTTTTTCTCTTTTATCTTCTTCGATATCCTTTTTCTTTTTGCCCTTCTTCTTCTCTTTCTCGCCCGCCGTAGCCTTGGCGGAGGCGGGTTCTTTTTTTACTTTCTCTTTTTTCTCCTCGACTGCTTCAGCGGGTGCGTCTTTTTTGGCAGACACTATTTCAGCCGGTTTTTCATCTGTAGCCTTATCTACTACTTCTTCTTTTTCATCTCCCGACACGACATCGATTCTCCAACCGGTCAATTTCGCGGCCAAGCGCACATTTTGCCCCTGTTTTCCGATTGCTAGAGAAAGCTGGTCGGCGGGAACTGCCACGCGGGCTTCCTGGCGGGACTCTTCAAGTTCCACGTGCAAAACTTTTGCCGGCGAAAGGGCGTTTGAGATGAATTTTGCCAGATCGTCGTTCCACTCGATGATGTCGATTTTTTCTCCGCCCAATTCGTCGATCACCGCCTGCACCCGCGTTCCCTTTTGGCCGACGCAAGAACCGATCGGATCGATCCCATCTTCATTCGAGGAGACGGCAATCTTTGTTCTGGATCCGGCCTCGCGGGCCATCGCCTTGATTTCAACTGTTCCCGCGAAAATCTCCGGAACTTCAATTTCAAAAAGTTTTTGGACAAGCCCCGGGTGGGCTCGCGAAAGAATGATGCCGGGGCCCTTGGGATCGGATTCGACTTTCATCAAATACACCTTGAGGCGCTGGCCGAGCCGGTATCGCTCTCCCTCAACTTGCTCCGACGGGAACAAAATTCCGGTTGATTTTCCAAGGTCGAGGAAAATATTGCGGCCCTCGATCCGCTGAATGACGCCGCTCAAAATCTCGCCTTCTTTTTGCTTGTACTCATCGTACATCGAGTCTCTTTCCGCCTCGCGGATCTTTTGGACGATCACTTGCTTGGCGGTTTGAGCCGCCACTCGGCCGTAGTCGCTTTTTGATTCCATTTTTTCTTCAATGATGTCTCCGACTTTTGCCTTGGGATTGTTTTTCTTCGCTTCTTCAAAAATCAGATCTCTTTCAGGATTGTATCGGGGGATTTTTTCCTCCTCGTCCTCCGTAACTCTCGCCTCGCCGGAGCCTTCGGCGTAGCGAGGGTCAGCGAAGGAGGGTTCGGGCTTTTCTTGCTTTTTAGTTTCTGCGTCTTCTGCGGACTCCTCCTCCTCGAAAACGCGAGTTGTCTCGTCAACAACTTCTTTCACTAGGAAAAAATCGGCTCCGCCTGTGATCTCATCGAACTGGGCGCGGATATGCTGGCCTCTCCGGCCGTAATCTTTTTTGTACGCGGCCGCGAGCGCCGACTCGATCGCCTCGATCACTTTTTTCTTGTCGATTCCTTTTTCCTCGGCGATTTGGGCGATGGCGCTTCCAAATTGCCCGAGCCTTCCGGTTTGAGATTCGTCCGAGCTCTCGGTCTTTTTCAGCTTTTTTTGTTTGGCCATAAAAATTAATTCAAAATTTAAAGCTTAATAAAATGCCCGTTCGCACGGACATCGCAGAATCACTTCAGGTAAATACAATTTAGCAGACAATTATTTTTTTGTCAAATAAAAAATCCTCAGCCCTGGGCTGAGGATTTTGTTGATCTGGAGTCCTACGGAGCTGGATTTTGATCCGGTTCTGAAGCTGGCTGGTTGTTGTCGATCGGCGTATTCGGCGGGACAGGCTGTTGGTCGCGCTGGACAGAGGATCCATCGGAAGATTGGCCGTTGGGATTTTGACCGGCGGGGGCTTGCTCAAGTCCATCCAGGGCTTTCTTTCCCGCTTGCAGATTGGAAACTATTTTTTTCACATCGGCGTTATCCGGATTGAGCTCGGAGACTTTCTGAAATTGTTCCAAGGCCTTTTGCTTGTCGCCCAATTTGTCATAGGTGAGGCCGAGGAAATACATCGCGTTGGAATAGTTTTCGGCAAGTTTCACGGTGCTTTCCAAAGCCGCGCGGGCTTGTTCATATTTTCCGGTTTGGAAATAGAGCACTCCGAGTTGGAAGGATATTCCGGTGTCGCGAGGATTCATTTTCTGGCTTTCTTCGAGTTTCGCGATGGCCTGGTCAATTTCACCCTGACGCTGGAGGACGACGGCGATCATGAATTGAGCCGGGATGTAGTTGCTCTTGAGCTCAACCGCTTTTTCGAAGCTCTGTTTGGCAAGTGCCAGATTTTCTTTTGCTTTGTCGGGCAAGGAAGTCACTTGTTTTCCTGCCGCTTGACTGGCTTTCATGATTTCCAGATCAGTCATTGCGAGATAAATTTGTCCGATTTGGTAGTGAATCGACGGATCTTGCAGGCTGTTCCTGAGCGCTTTTTTGTAAGCATCGAGGGCTGCTTCCGCGGCGCCGTCTTTTGATCCGATAACATTTTGATTGATTTGAGCGAGCTGAATGAGATTGTCCGGATTGCGCGGATTGAGAGTTATGGCGGCATTGGCTTGTTCTTCGGCGGCAAAATACAAGTTGCTGACATTTGCCCGGTCGTCATCAGAAAGATTTTGAAGTCCTTTCTCGGAAACTTTTTGGTTGAGAAAAGCGAAAAGCGCTACGGAAAGATTGCGGTGGAAAAGATCCCGGCTCGGGTCAAGAGTCGCGACGCGGTTCAACTGGCCGATAAGCCCTTCAATATCTTCACCCTTGGCATCGCTCTGGAGAGCTTTGTTATAGACGGCTGCCGCGGCGTACCTTTGCCCTTCAAGGAAAATGAGAGAAATGAATCCGACTATGATTATCACAAAGACAAAAGAAAGGATAAGAGAAACTCGAGGCGAAGAAGTTTCACTGATAATGTCATCTTTTTTCTGGAAAACGATGGCGGCGAGAGTCGCGAACGCGGCGGTAAGGATCCACCAAGAAAAATCAAGCGTAACATTGGAAGCATAGAAAAACATTGCCAGCGTGAGATAGATCCAGGCGGCGGTGATGCCGAGAAGCGTATAAATACCCTCCTCTTTTTTGCCAAAAATCTTGACGAGCATTGAGAAGATGTATACCGCCATTGATCCGATCAAAAAGAGAAAAGCGGCGATGCCAAGGATTCCGGTGGATGTCGCGAGAGTGAAGAATCGGCTGGAAGCCTCATTGAATTTCACTGACCAAAAATCCGTGGAATTTATCTCAGTCGGTTTTCCCTGAAGATAAGCAAGGTCGTAGTTTGATAAGCCCAAGCCGAGAAGAGTCTTGTCTTTTAATGCAACTTTAGCTACATCATAGGAAGCTCCTTGAGACAAGCCGACTTCAACGGGAAGTTGCGCTGACACGATGGATCCGGATTTTCCAATCAGCGTGCTGATCAAGACGAGAGCCAAAATAACCATTGGAAGAATGAGCGTTTTGTTTTTTTCTTCATTTCCGCTCACGATGATGGAAAGTCCCAGGAAGATTGCCATTCCCACAAGGAAGATGATCAAAGAAGTCCGGAAGTTGATCACAATCAGCGTGAAGACAAAGATCATAGCGATCACGACCAAAGCAACCTTCAGCCAAGTCGGCCTTTTCTCCAAAATAGCGGCGGTGGTGAGGATCAAAATCGCGCCAATGAAAAAAGAAAAGGCATAAACAGATCCAACGGTGTTGAAGGAATTTTGAGCGATGAGCGAATTTTTGAAAATGAATTTCCCGAAGATCTGGAAAATTGTGAAAAGGGAAGCCAAAAAAGACGATCCAATCAAGGCGAGAATCAATCCGGAGATTTTTTTGCGTGTGCTGAAATTGTTGTTGACCACCAAGAAAACGGCAACAAGCGCGATAAAAGCGGCCAGGGACAAACTTTCCGTTCCGAATGCTCCCCACATGCTTTGGTCGCGATAAACGGAGAAGACCGTGCTCAAGGACAAGACGACAAGAAGAAGCAATATGGGGACAAGGAGGAAATTTTTTTTGATGCGAATCCGCCCCTCCCAAGCCAATTTTCCAATCCAGGCGAGAAAAGCGATCCCGCCGAGAAATACGAGCAGTACTTGTTTATTGAGTTCCAAGACGCTGGGGACATTCGGAAGAAAAAACAGGGGGACGAGGAAGGTGAGAAGATATACCGCGCCCGTGATGATCCAGTCCATAATCTTTGGCGCAACTGTGCTTTTTGGTTTGTTCTCTGTCAGTGGAGAGTCATTTTCCGCCGAATATTTTTCGGGCACTCTGTTTGTAGGAACTTCCCTGGTTGGTCCTGCAGGAGCTGAAACACTCCCCCTTCGCATGTCAATTTTCATTTTTCTGTTTGTTGCCTCCACGCCAAATGTTGTTTTTTGGCCACGCAAGTTGGCGTTTGGGCATATTTAGGATTATTACTTTTTGATTATAGCAGACTTTAATCATTTGTCGAGCATTTTTTTGAATTCATAGCAAGAGCCAAGATAATAATCGGCAAGGCAAAAACGATCGTACCCAGTTTGATGTCCCAGAAGTAGTGATCGAAAAAAGCGATGAAAAGAAAAGATGATATAATACAACAAATATATAATCTTGTCAATAATAATGAGCGTAATAAATCCGTATTACGGTTTTTACTAATCCCCCATTCCATAATTAAGAAAATCCAGAGAAGAAAAAATGTCAAACCGACAATTCCCAGTTCGCTAAAAACAAGAAGATAAATATTGTGAACCGGCTGATATTGCCAACTTTCCAAATTTGGATGGTTTTGGTATTCGTTCATCACAAACTGTCCGACGCCAACACCCGCAAGAGAATGTTTCAAAAATGTTTCATATGAAACATTTTGATATAAAGTTCGTTCTTGAAGTGATTGGTTCGAGAAAAAGGAAGTATTGGTGAGTAATAAGATAATTGTGAATATCAATACGATAATTGATGAGGCTAAAAGCTTGAAGTTATTTTTGAATATTCGATGTAGGGGCTGCATATATGCAACCCCTATGAAGTAGATTGCCAATCCAACAAACAACCCCAAAAAGGCTGATCTGGAAAAAGTCAAAAGGAATCCCGATCCGGTTATAAGCAAAATCGCAAACAAGACCCACCTCGGAATAAACCTCAAAAATGTTTCATGTGGAACATTTTCAGACCTCACCCTAGCCCTCTCCTTGTAAAGGAGAGGGGAATTGTCACCTCCTTCTCCTTGATAAGGAGAAGGTCGGGATGAGGTTAGTGCAAGCTTTCGCTGAACAAATTCGCTTATAATTATAAACAAAGGAATCAACAAGAACCCTGCCAAGATATTCGGGTGCGGGAGAGTGCCATAGGCTCGGATGTGTTTTTCGCCGCTGATGAGGATTTTGGCAACCCCATCGATATTCGGTCCGATAATACTTTCGCCAAGGAGTCGAATTCCAAGCGATCCGTTGTGGACAAACTGTGCGATAACCAGCAATGATTGAAATAAACCATTGGCAATGATTGCAAAAAAGGCTAATTTGAGCCATTTTGTATTATCTAGCGATTTCGCGGCTATGAAGGAGAAAAGTGCGATTTCAACGAATGTGAGGAACCTATAAATAGATATGGGTCGATATTGAGACCAAAAAATGGATAACCCAATCCAGCCCAGGAAAACCAGCAGATAAAATGTTTCACGTGAAACATTTTTGCTGTAATAATTCCGTATTACGCTTGACTTATTTCGTATTACGTTCCCTAATAATGAGTTAGTGGTTTTCTCTTGCCTAAATTGACTAACTAACGATTTTATAGTATAAATAAATATAGTCGTCAACATCAGTAGATCCGCCCAGCTGAAGTTCATTGTCATGTATTCATTGAATCCCCCATTAAAGAATGAATAGGGCGTCAAAAAAACTTTGCGGATGTTGAGCGTGAAAGTCAGAAAAAAAGCGACGATCAGGACTTTTTCCGCGTTTTGCCAGAGCCAAGCATTTTTTTGTTTCACGTTTTTCATGAAACTATTTTAGCATAGAAAAAACAAACAAACGATTGACGTAAAGACGTTTTCTCTTTATCATAAAAAAGCTAGAGGGCCGTTGGCGCAGTTCCCGCCAAAGGCGGATAAAGTCCGCGCGCCTCGAAACAAACATTTACAATCCGGGGATATAGCTCAGTTGGTAGAGCACTTCCATGGCATGGAAGGGGTCTGGGGTTCGAATCCCCATATCTCCACAAAAAGTTACTTGCCCTCGTAGCTCAACGGATCAGAGCGGTTCCGTCCTAAGGAAAAGGCTGTAGGTTCGATTCCTACCGAGGGCACAAAATTTGGAATGGTCTTTGTGAAGGCTGTTTTTTATTGGTAGAATATGTTTAATAAGAATTAACAAAATTTTATGAACAAAAAAATCAATTTGGCTGTTGTTTTTGGCGGGCGGTCGGGGGAGCACGAGGTTTCGCTTTCATCGGCGAGGGGAGTGATGAAAAATTTGGACAAGGAGAAATATAATGTCATTCCGATTGCGATCACCAAAGGCGGGAATTGGCTGATCGGGGACAAGGGAGCGCAATATTTGAAAATGAACGAGGACAAAATTGGAAAAGAAGGGGCGATCAGTCTCGACGATTCGCAAAAATTGGTGACCATCAAAGATTCGGAAAAAAGTATTTCAAACTACGCCGAAGGTGAGCTGAAAGTTGAAATAGATTTGGTTTTTCCGATCCTGCACGGGCCGTTTGGCGAGGATGGACGGCTTCAAGGAATGCTGGATATGCTCGGCGTGCCGTATGTTTTTTCCGGAGTGCTCGCGCACGCGATTGGGATGAACAAACCCAAAGCCAAAATCATTGCGGGCAAAGCCGGCGTGCCGGTGCCCAAAGATATTGTGTTGAAAAAAGCCGAAAACTATGATCTCGACGAATTAATCGAAAAACTTTCCCTTCCTATGATGGTGAAGCCGTCGGAGCTTGGCTCTTCGGTTGGGATTTCTCTTGCGAAGACAAAAGGAGATTTGGAAAAGGGGATAGTGGACGCTTTTTCCCACGGGGACGAAGTTATTTTGGAGCAGTATATAAAAGGAAGGGAATTCACGGTGACAGTGATGGGCAGTGTTGACCCGAAAGTTTTGGCGATCACCGAAATCATCCCGCTCATTTCTGAATTCTATGACTACAAAGCCAAGTATGAAGACGGGGGATCGAAACACGTCTGCCCGGCCGAAATTTCAAAAGAAGATGAAGAGAAAATGAAAGGCTATGCCGTGTCCACTTTCAAATCAATCGGATGCAATGATCTCGCCCGCATTGATTTTCTCTGGAGCGAAAAAGTGCGCGATTATTTTTTCACTGACATCAATACCATCCCCGGCATGACCCCAACAAGCCTGGCTCCCGAAGCGGCCAAGCTTGTTGGAATGGACTTCACGCAATTTCTCGACAAGCTGATCGAAGGAGCGATGAAACGTTGATATTTTGCCGATTTTATGCTAAAATTTCGATATGAAAATTCAATCAGACAACAAAATAATCGCGCAGGAAATTCAGGATCGAATTTTTCGAAAGATGTCCGTGGAAAAAAAGCTTGAGATGCTGGATGGTTTTTATCGTTTCGCGAAAGAATTAAATTCTTTAGGCAAGGATTATGGATCAGACAATACTTCTAAAAAAAGTTGCAAAAGTGCTGGAAGGGCTTGATATTCCTTATATTGTCACCGGGGGAGTCGCAGTCACGGTTTGGGGCAGGCCGCGTTTCACGGCGGATATTGATATTGTGATTGAAATATCGTTGTCTCGATCTCAAGATCTTTTGCGATCCTTGATGAAAGTCGACAAGAAAATTTATATCAGTGAAACAGCGGTCAATCAAGCCGTTTTGCGAAAAGGAGAATTCAATCTCATCCATCCCGATGGACTGAAAGTCGATTTTTGGATTCTGGAAGATGATGCATATGATCGTTCCCGAATAAAACGAGGAGTAACAAAAAAAGTCTGGGGGCGAAATATAACATTTATTTCTCCCGAAGATTTGATTCTTTCCAAGCTCATCTGGTACAAAAAAGGCAGATCAACCCGCCAATTGGAAGATATCGAATCGATAGTCGCGATTCAAAAAAAACTTGATTGGAAATATATCAAAAGATGGGTGGGGATTCAGGCAACGGAAAAGTTTTTGAATATATTATTGAAAAAGAACAAGTAATAATTTTTTTGAATTATCGCGCGGGCTTTCGATGCTCGTTTTTTATTTTGAAATGACTAGAAACAGAAATGCAATATGCATTAATTGCATAATTGAACTGTTGCAAAAAATGCAACAATTGATATCAAATTGAGCATGTTCCAAAATGGAACAGGCTGAGTAGTTATTGAGTATGTGCAATTTTTGCACATTGCAATTTATCTCAAAAAGAAAAACCCCGGCGGCGATGCTACGCAACCGGGGGCGGTTTCTTTATTTATTCCTTGAGATGTTGAACAAAATGGTAATCACATTCTCCAAGAATGCTTTCCCATGATGTTTCAACTCTCTTGTCCCACTCCTCGGGTGAATTGAACTGAAGTCTTTGCAGGACACCAGCCCAATTCTTGGGAGAGGGAGCTCTGAAAATTTGAATCGGATTTCCTGGAATGCTTAATATCACATCCAGGAGGAGATTGTACGCGTTTTTGTGATGGTCGCTGTCGCTCACGATTCCGACCCTCACGCCGAGGTTTGCGACTGCCATCGCGAGAGCCATTCCTGCAGGAAGACTCTCGAGCCCCCGAATCGAGATGCCATCTCCTTTCTCGGTATCTTCCAGATATCCGTCAGTGGAAATGTGCAAATCGGTCAGGACGAAGTCAAAAGGAAACACTTCGTGTTTGTCATGCCCGTCCGCTCCATAGGATCGAATACGCATCCATTTCATAAAGAAATTGAATGCATCATTGAGGGTGGTTAGAACTGTGACCTCGTGTCCGGCAAGACTTTTTTTCGCGGACTCGATGTTTGCAGGGTTATCTTCAATCACCAGAATCTTCATTTTTTTCTCCTTTTTTAAGAGCTGTTTTGTTTGTCGCGCTGTTTCAGCTTGACGAGTTAGTATATCATTTAATTAATATAATGTCAATATTGCTTGATGATAAAATATATGATACAATAGAGCTATAAAAAGCCTAAATATCAGAATAATGTCAATAAATATTGATAAAAATGAAAATAGCGAAATTCGGGCGAATCTGAAAAGTCTTGGTTTGGGCGAAAAAGAAACGATCGTCTATGTCGCTCTTTTGGGCCTTGGAGAGACGGGAAGTTCGAAAATCATCAAAAAAACCGGGCTTCATGGGCAGTTTGTCTATACCGCGCTTGAAAGTCTTGAGCAAAAAGGGTTGGTACAGCATATTGAGAGACGTGGGCGGAAAAAATTCAGCGCTAAGAATCCGAAGATGCTCGTGCAACTCATCGACCGGCAAAAAAGAATGGCCGAAGAAGTGGCGGAGAAATTGAATGAAATGATTTTGATTCCGGCTCGAAATGAATTCGAAGTATTCCAGGGAAAAGAATCATACGTGGCGCACGAGCTTGATCTCTTGAATCAAGCTCCGGAAGAATGTGAACTATTGATTATCGGTGGCGCGGGAGACAAGTTTGTAGATAATATGGAAAGTGAGATAAAGGCGTATGAAAAATTGCGCCTCACAAAAAAGATTTCTGTCCGCTATCTTGGTAGTGCTGATCAAAAAGAACATCTTGAAAAGAGCAAAAAAACTCGCCAATTTTTTGATTATCATGTTTTGCCAGGACTATTCACTGGTATGGTCAATACAAACATTTGGCCGGGAGCGATCGGATTCAATATTTTTGGAGAACCGGTGACAAATTTCACGATCTCAAGTTCCGTGATTGCCGGAAGCTACAGGCAATTTTTTGAAACACTGTGGAAATTAGGCGCTGAATAATTTGTAATAATATATTAGCGTGCTAGGATAAATTCATGATCAAGAAAATTCCAAAACCAATCATTGAAATAATCCAAAAGCTTGAAGCCGCTGGTTTTGAGGCTTTTGTTGTGGGCGGGTGCGTGCGAGATCTTCTCATGGATGTCGAGCCGAAAGATTGGGATGTGACGACGAACGCCAAGCCGGAGGAGATTACTAAATTGTTTCCAGATAGTTTTTATGAAAATGCATTTGGGACGGTGGGGGTGAAAAGTGAAGTCGGAGTTGTTGAAGTAACAACATATCGCATTGAATCGAAATATTCTGACAAGCGGCGGCCGGACGAGGTGAAGTTTGCCAAGACGCTTGAGGAGGATCTTTCCAGACGGGATTTCACGATCAATGCGCTGGCGCTCAAGATAAAAAATTCCGATTTTGAAATCATTGATTTGTATGACGGGCAGAAAGATTTGAAAAATAAAATTATCCGGGCAGTGGGGGACGCAAATGAGCGGTTTGATGAGGACGCGTTGCGGATGATGAGGGCGGTGCGGTTTGCGGTGACGCTTGGGGGCGATATAGAAATTAAAAAAACAAAAGGACCGAGAAAGTTGAGCGAGAAAAGGCCTTTCGATATTGAGGAGAAAACCAAAAAGGCGATTGCGAAAAATTCAAAAAACTTGAAATTGATCGCGCTGGAGAGAATTCAAGATGAACTGAACAAAATTTTGGTTTCCGATTTTGCGGCGGAGGGAATCGAACTGCTGCGCGAATTGAAACTGCTACAGCACATTATTCCCGAGCTTGAAAAAGGATATGGCGTGGGACAAAACCGGCATCACATATATTCCATTTGGGAACACTCGATCCTGTCGCTCAAAAACTGTCCGTCGGTGAAATTGGAAGTGCGCCTGGCAACGCTTCTTCATGATATCGCGAAACCTGACACGAAACGAGGAGAGGGCGCTTACTCAACATTCTATAACCATGATCATGTTGGCGCGCGGGTGGTCGAAAAAATTTTGAAACGGCTGAAATATTCTTCAGACACGATCAAGAAAGTGCGGATGCTTGTCGACAATCATATGTTCTATTATAACGTCGATGAAGTGGGAGCTTCGAGCGTCCGGAGGCTTGTGCAAAAAGTGGGGCTTGAAAATATCGATGATCTGATTGACGTGCGAGTGGGCGACCGGCTGGGCAGTGGCGTTCCGAAAGCCGTGCCGTACAAACTCCGCCATTTCAAATATATGGTGGACCGCATTTCGAGCGACCCGCTTTCGGTCAAGATGCTCAAAGTGAATGGGAACGATCTGATGAAGGGATTGAAAATGAAAGCCGGACCAATGCTTGGTGCGATCTTGGATGTTTTGCTTTCGGAAGTGATTGAAAATCCTGAAAAAAATAAAAAAGAAATTTTGCTCGCGCGTGCGAAAAGCTTGTCGAAAGAAAATCCGGCGAAACTGCGCGAAATGGCGAAAGAAAAGATCGAAGAAAAAAAAGAAGAAGAGGACAAGGAGATCAAAGCGAAGTATTGGGTGAAATAATTGCATGTAACACAAAGCATGTAACATGTAACATAAAATTTTATCAAGTTTTGTGTTTCATGTTTCGTGTTGCATGTTATATGACCATATGGCTTCCGAAATTGCGCACGTCATCTATGCCCAGAAATATCTGGAAAAAAATCCCCGCAAGGGCGGTGAGTTTTTCATTTTGGGAACTCTTTTTCCGGATATGCGGCGGGTGGCGGAAGGAATCGCGCGGCGGGACACGCATATGCGTTTTGAAAAAATCGACCTTGATTTTGACGGAATGGATATGTTCGAGGCTGGGTGGAAATTTCATCTCTGGTGCGATATGCGGCGGGAAGAAATTCTCAACGGGCACAATTTCTATGCTCTCAAAGGCGCCCGCGGGATCGACCCGACGGCGAAGCTGGTCGAGGACGAGCTGGTGTACGGCGAATACAAGAATTGGGAAAAGTTGATCTATGTTCTCAACAATCCGCCGATCATTCGGACGCATCTGGATGTCCCGCAAGAAACGATCGAGCGCTGGTACGCGATTCTCGGGAAATATTTCGAAAAAAAGCCAGACGACAAGACAATGAAAATATTTCTCTCGAAGCAGTCATCACTCAAGGATGAAGTGAACGAAATCATTGACGGAGTGCAAAAATTGCGAGAGAATCAGAAAGCAACAGAAATTTTGAAAAAAGTTTGCGAAGAGATAATATAACCCCGGTACTATGTCGTTTCGCGACAACTACGGGGCAGGCGGGCTGTAGCCCCGAAGAATTCGCTTCGCGAATTAACGGGGTAAATGTATCGGCAACATTCACCCCGTTAAATATCGGGACATAGTATACCGGTAGTAAGCGCGATTCGCCCCGCACCAAAAATATCGGGCTGTGGTATAGTGGCATTACGCACGATTCGGGTTCGTGTAATCCGAGTTCGATTCTCGGCAGCCCGAAAGCGATATTTTGGTACGGGGTAAAGGTTCGTGTAGACCGGGTTTTTACCCCGTAGCGAAACGAAGTTACTGCTTCGGGGCGACTCCCTCCAGCCCGACCAAGTAAAAGAAATTATAAATTTATGGATAATAGACCTAAAGTTGGCCTCGGTGTGGCAGTTCTGAAAGATGGGAAAATTTTGTTTGGGAAAAGAAAAAATGCTCATGGCGAAGGCTCTTGGTGTTTTCCGGGAGGACATTTGGAATTCAATGAATCGTGGGAAGATTGCGCCATTAGAGAAACAGAGGAGGAAGTTGGAATAAGAATAAAGAACATAAGATTCGGAGCGGCAACAAATGATATTTTTGAGAAGGAGAGGAAGCACTACATTACTATAGTGATGATTGCCGATTATGATTCGGGCGAAGTTGAATTGAGGGAGCCTGATAAGTGCGAGAAATGGGATTGGTTTAGGTGGAACAACTTGCCATCGCCGTTGTTTATCCCGACACAAAATTTATTAATGCAAGGATTTAATCCTTTTGAAAAATAATCAATGAAATTTATCATCGAAAATCCGAAGGCGAGCGTGGCGAATTTTTTTCGCCGGGCGGGATATGTTTTCCAAAAACAGGAAGGGTCGGAAATGGCGTTCGTGCGAAAACTCACTGACCAGCCGTTTCCGCGGTTCCATCTTTTTGTGAAAATTGTGGATTATAAATTCCAAGTGAATTTTCATATCGATCACAAGGCGGCGAGCTATGACGGATCGAATATGCATTCGGGGGAATATGGAGAAGATAGCGCCTTGCTAAACGCGGAAATTGAGAGATTGAAAAATTTAGAAATTTAATCATTGTTTGAAAATTGAAAATTAGAAATTGAAAATTTTCGATTTGGGCCTGTAGCTCAATTGGTAGAGCGCTACATTCGCATTGTAGAGGCAAGGGGTTCGAATCCCCTCAGGTCCACCAGTACAAGGACAATTAGCTCAGCTGGTTAGAGCGCTACATTCACACTGTAGAGGTCGGAGGTTCGAGTCCTCCATTGTCCACAGAAAAATTGGAAGCGTGGCTGAGTGGACGAAAGCAGCAGTTTCGAAAACTGCCGTGTCAGCAATGGCACCGGAGGTTCGAATCCTCCCGCTTCCGCAATTTATTTGGGATAATCTCTAAAATGGAAAAAATAGAAACTAGTCGAAAACAAGAGTCAGATATTATTAGCAGTTTTTCTTTTGAAGAAAAAGCACAACCAGTTTTATTTGTTGAAACAATTTGTGTGGCTGATGGTGTAAAATGTGATGTTTATAAATTTATTGGTGATCCAAACAAGGATTTGGGCGTTATTAGAATTGAAGCAGGCAGCAAGACTCCTCTACAGAAAGTTTTGAAGGGAGACAGGACCATAGAAGGTTTTATATCAGGTATAGGCAAATTAACGGTGGTTAAGTCTAGCGGTAAGCGAGAAATTTATGAAGTTGGAAAAGAATCAGGAAAGCCAGTTGAAGTATTAATTGAGGTAGGCGAAACTATGCAATGGGAGGCAGATAAGGGCTCAATGCTAACTGCTTATGAGATTTGTTTTCCTCCATATGAGGACGGGCGTTATGAAAATATAGCATAGGCCAAACAGTCTAACAGAAATAAGTTCTAACTTCGTCCCATGCTCTCCGCCAAAAATGTTTCATGAAAAACACCTCGCGCTGGGGTGATTTTCTTTACATTTCGCTGTTTCACTGCTAATCTGAAGCAAGGCTTATGTTGAGCATAATTCAAGAAAATTCAGGAATCGGCGTGATTGGAGCGATCGTCGTTGCGACTGCGCTTTTGGTCTGGAATATATTTTTGCAGATCGGCGCGAGCCGGATGCGGAAAAATCAACAACAGCTGTTTTCCGGAAAAAGCGGAACGGATCTTGAAAAAGTGATTCTTGATCACGGGAAAAATCTCAAAGAACTTGATCGCGACATTCAGGACCTTTATGGAATATCAAATCGGATACACGATTTGGCCGGGCGGTCGGTGCACAAAGTCGGAATGGTCAGGTTCAATCCTTTCAAGGATCTCGGAGGCGATCAAAGTTTCGCCATCGCGCTTCTCAACGGGGAAAATTCCGGATTTGTGATTTCGGGGCTTCATACGCGCGAAGGAAACCGGGTATACGCGAAGCCGGTTGAAAACGGAAAGGCCGTGAAACATCCGCTCACGGAAGAAGAGCAGGAAGCCATCAAAAAAGCGACGGCGGGCGCGGAAACAATTTCTCAAAAAGCATAATTTAGCATTTAGTATTTTGTATCTTGTATTTTTATGGAAGAGGCTGAAGCAAAAAAAATAAAGATTCCATCTTTGGTGACTGTGAAGAAATTCGCGGAACTTTTGGGTACGGGAATTTCAGATGTGATCAAGGAATTAATGAAAAACAAAATCCTGGCAACGATCAATGATGAGATCGACTATGATACGGCGGCGGTCATTGCGTCAGACCTGGGATTTGAAACAGAAGAGGATTTGGAAGCGACCGGGACGGGCGCGATGACGCTTGAACAGCTAGATGAAATTCTCAAGAAAGAAAAAGGATCGGGAAAAAATTTGCGCCATCGCGCGCCGGTGGTGACGATCCTTGGGCATGTGGATCATGGAAAAACGACGCTTCTCGATGCCATTCGGAAAACTTCGGTTGTTGAAAAAGAAGCCGGAGGGATCACGCAGCATATCAGCGCGTATCAGGTAAAAAAGAAGGGCGAACTTGTCACTTTTGTGGATACTCCCGGACACGAGGCCTTTTCGGCGATGCGCGAGCGCGGCGTGAGTATGGCCGACATCGCGATTTTGGTCGTGGCGGCCGATGACGGAGTGCGTCCTCAAACCGAAGAGGTCATCCAATATCTCAAAGACAAAAAAATTCCAATGGTGGTGGCGATCAACAAAATAGACAAGCCCAACGCGAACATCCAAAGAGTGAAACAGGAGCTTGCCGATCGGGAAATTGTCATTGAAGATTGGGGCGGAAATGTTGTAGCGGCTGAAGTTTCAGCGAAACAAAATCTGGGGATCGACGAACTTCTGGATATGGTTCTTTTGGTCGCTGAAGTCGAAGATCTCAAAGCCGACAACAGAAGGCTTCCGCTCGGAGTGGTGATCGAATCGCATCTTGATCCGAAAAAAGGAAATATGGCGACAGTGCTTGTGAGAACGGGAACATTGAAAGAGGGGCAGGATATTTTGGCCGGATCCGTGGCGGGAAGAGTGAGAAGACTCGAAGATTTCAAAGGCCGGCAGATCAAAGAAGCGGGTCCGTCGATGCCGGTGACCGTGATCGGTTTGCACCAGTCGCCGAATGTGAATGATGTTTTGTCCGGCTATGCCGGATCTCGCGAAGCGAGACAGGGAATAGCGAATATTAAATCGACAATAACTCCACAAAAAAGATTTGACGCGCAGCAGCTTGGGAAAAGCATTGAAGACCAAAATGTGAAAAAATTGAACATTGTTCTCAAGACGGACGTGCAAGGTTCGCTCGAAGCGATCGGCCAGATTTTGGGGGCGATCAAATCGGACGAGGTCGCGATCAACTATATCCATCAAGGAGTGGGCGATATCACCGAATCGGACGTGAAGCTCGGGCAAACTTCGGGAGCGGTCGTTTTCGGTTTCAATATTCAGCCGACAACGGTTGCCAAGCGGCTCGCGGAGATGAGCAAAGTCGAAATCAAAAGCTATAAAGTCATCTATGAATTAGTGGAAGACATCAAAAAACGGCTGGAGGAAATGCTGGGAGAAGAAATTGTGAGAACCGACCTTGGAAAACTCAAAGTACTCGCTGTTTTCATGACCGGAAAGAAAGATATGATCGTTGGCGGAAATGTTGTTTCGGGAAAAATGAAGAACGGAGAGTTTGTCGAGGTGATTCGCGAGCCTGCCCGCAATGCTTCGCCTAGCGATGCAGGCGGGGAAAAAGTTTTGGGACGAGGAAAGCTCAACAATCTTCAGCAAAACAAAATCAATGTCGACGAGGTGACGCAGGGACATGAATGCGGGATCACTTTTGACGGGGAAACGAAGATCAAAGAAGGGGATACGCTGGTTTGCTTCCATGAGGAAGTGGTGAAGAAAATTTTGTAAAATCGATATGTCTTTACGCATAGAACGAGTCAATGAACTGATCAAAACTTCAATCGCCGAGATCATAGCCCGGGAAGTGGAAATGCTCCCCGGAGTTTTTGTAACGGTCGCAAAGGTTGACACGACGCGCGACCTGCGCTATGCTCAAGTGTTTGTGAGTGTTTTCCCGGAAAACAAGTTCGGCAATGCCATAAAAACACTCAACAAAAAATTATATATTCTTCAAGGTTCGCTGAACAAAAAGATTCATATGAAGCCGCTGCCGAGGATCGAATTTGTTTGTGATCATACCGAGGCGGAAGCGGACAAAATTGAGAAGATATTGAAAGAGATATAAGGCACAATATGCTAAATACCAGATACTAGATACTAAGAATGAACTACAAATTTTCCAAAGAATTCAACCAAATAAAAAAAGAATTTGAAAAGTCCCGGAAAATTCTTCTTGTCGCCCACTCGCGGCCGGATGAAGATACCATAGGGTCTGTTTTTGTCTTGAAAGAATATTTGAAAAAAACACTTGGAAAACAAGCGGATGCTGTTTGCCTTGATCCGCTTCCGGAATATATCGCAGCAATTTTTGAAGGTGAAAAATTTTTAAAGCCACAAGAAATTAAAATAGAAGATTATGATTTGATTGTCGGATGTGATGCGGTTGAGAGAAGTTTTGAAAAAATAGTAAACAAAAAAAATGAAAATCAAAAAATAATTCTTTTCGACCATCATCCAACACTTGAACTCAAGAAGATAAAATCGGATATTGTGGTGACTGACGTAAAGTACTCATCAGTCTGCGAGATAATTTATGATCTTTTTGATTTCCATAGGATTGCTCTAAACAGAAAAATGGCGTCATATCTGTTGGCCGGAATCTTGTACGATACAGGGGCGTTTCAGCACGCGAACACATCCGCGAGAGTGATGGAAATTTCGGCCGACCTCATGAGAAAAGGAGCGCCGATGAACAAAATTATTGAAGTTTCTTTCAAAAACAAAAAACTGGAAACGCTGAAGCTTTGGGGGCGAGCCATGGAACGGGCGCAGATAAATGAAAAGACGGGAGCAATTTTGTCTTTCATAACCACGGAGGATATGCGGGAGCTGAATATAAAAGAAGATGACATAGGCAGAATTGCCGAACTTTTGAACACGGTTGTTGGAACAAAATTTGCTTTGGTCTTGATCGAGAAAGGACAAAACAAAATCAAAGGGAGCCTTCGGAGCGAATGGTATAAAAACGTGGATGTTTCCGAGATCGCCCAAAAATTGCGAGGCGGGGGACACAAGCTTGCGAGCGGGTTTGAAATTGTGGGGAAGATCGTGAAGAATGGAGAAGGAATATCAGTGGAGTAGTCCCTATAATCTGTCATCCTGATTCCCGTCTGAAAAGACGGGAGAAGGATCTCGTAAATTATAGGAATTATCGACGGGATCCTTCGCACCCGCCTCAACCGGCGGATGCTCAGGATGACAAGAAATCTTCATGCAATACAAAAATCTCGAAGAAAAAATAAAAAAGTGCCGCGCTTGCCAGTTGCGCGGGACATGCGCACAGGTTGTTCCGGGCGCGGGAAGCGAAAAAGCCGAAATTTTGTTCATTGGCGAGGCGCCGGGCGCGGAAGAAGACAAACAAGGGTTGCCGTTTGTGGGAGCGGCGGGAAAATTTTTGAACCAAATGCTCGAAACGATAAATTTGAAGCGCGAGGATGTTTTCATCGCCAATGTTCTCAAGTGCCGGCCGCCGGGAAATCGCGATCCGCTTCCCGAAGAAGCGGCGGCTTGCTGGCCTTGGCTTCTCGAGCAAATAAAAGCGATCAAACCGAAATTAATCGTTCCGCTTGGTCGGCACGCGATGGAAAGATTTTTGCCGAACCAAAAAATTTCCCAGATCCACGGGACGGCGGTGCGTCGCGAGATCGAAGGAGTCGGCAAACAAGTTTTCTGCGTCCTCTATCATCCCGCGGCGGCGCTCTATCAAGGAAGCCTGCGCGAAGTTTTGCTCGCGGACTTCAAAAAAATCCCAAAAGTTTTGAAAGCGATTGAAAAGGAGAAGAAAGAAGATGACAAGAAAGCGAACAGATTTGAAGAAGAAAAAAAACAGGAAGCGTTGTTCTAATCGAATATTTTTCTATATTCCCAAATCCTCTCTCGTCGGCAAAGAGGATTTTTCTTTTTCCATCAGTTCCGGGTATTCGATGACCATTTGCGAGAATTTTTCGGTTTTGTATATTTCATTCACTTCAACTTGCATGATGACATCCTGAAATTGATATTTCATTTCGCGAATAAGTTCGCGCAGGCCTTCATGGTTTTCAATCTCAATGTCCAAAAACAACTGCCAGTTTCCCATGACGGGAATCCAGTTGAAAACATTGCGATGAACGAGGCAGAAGTTGTAGAATTCTTCGATCCGTTCCGGATTGTACTGGGCGATCTTCATGACAACCCGGAAAAGTTTCATCCCGATCACTGCGTGATTCAAAGTCATCGCGGTTTTGCTTACCACTTTGCGGCGGAAAAGTTTTTTGAAAGAGGTGTGCGCCATACTTGTTGAAACGCCGATGACTTGCGCGAGTTTCACAAAATCCATTCGTCCATCTTGCTGCAGCACGGACATCAATTTCCTTTCGGTTTCGTTGATCTTGGCAAGCTGGGTTGTTCCGCCGGAGATGTGAAGAATTTTTTCCGTGTTGTCTTTTTCGAGAAGATAGGTCCGGGGAAATTGGCGAAAATCAAGACCGACTCCCGTTTCACACATAGCGATATTCTTTCCCCAAGTCTTGAGAACTTTATTGAGCTCCTCGTTGTGAGAGAAGATGTCTTTGGTCGCGATGCAGATCATCGCGTCCGCCCAGCCTTCGCAGCGAAAAACGATGGGCATATATTTGTTTTCCCGAAAGCTCGTGAAAATTTCTTCCGCTTTTTCCTTGGAGAGTCCACTGAACTTGAACCAATAGGCCCAAAAGAACGGGTATCCGGCCGCCGTGAAATCCGCAAAAGCCCAAAAGTTCTTGATGGCGCCTTCATCCACTAGCCGCTCGAAGTGGTATTTCACCACCTGGGGGGTGGTGCCGATGTTTCTGGCAATCGTCGAAAAGCTCGCTCGTCCGTCGCGGTCGAGTTCAAAAAGAATCTTTTTGTCGAGTTCGGTGAGTTTGATCATATTTTTGATTTATAATGAATTCTCAATCACTTTTCTGAATTTCAACACTTTTTCTTTGTCTTCTTTGTTGAATAAAAACGGCTCAACGTCGCGCGCCAAGGCTTTGAAATCAAGACTCTCGCATTTTCGAAGCAGTTTTTCTTTGAGCATTGGAATGGAGTCAATATTCATTTTTGCCTTGAGGTATTCAAGATCGGGCTTTGCCATGGAAAGCAAAAAAACAATGTCGAAAAAATCTCTTCCCAGTGTTCGATTTCGATTGAAAACAGCGAAAATTTTCTGACTCAAAATCACATCCGGCGGAGTCACGCGAATTTCACGGAAGACATCGAATTTGTTGAGAAGAAACATATCCGGTTCGTATTCCATTCCGTGAGCGAGCGTGTCAATTTGAATCAGAATTTTTTCTTCCCTTGCGGCGGAAAGACCGTAGCGATGCAAAATCTCGGGAAATTTTATATAACAGCGAAAAGCTCCTTTGGCAACAGTTCTTGTTTCGACCAAGAAGCCCTCTTTTTCGAGCGATTTTTTGACAGCCAAAACGATTTTTTCAAAATCCGGAAGAGTCAAGCCGAAATTGTCAAAATCGAGATCCTCTGAAAATCTCCGATTGCCGTGCGCGATGCGAAGCGCCGTGCCACCCAAAAAGGAAAGTTTCCGACCAAGACTTTCTCTGAAAACAACAGAAAGAATCTTGTATTGCAGATACTCTTTGTAGGCGAATTTCGGAAAAACGCGCAGTTCTTTCGGATATTGGGCCAAAATATTTTCAAGGTCAAGCATATATTTTTTTCAAAATATTAATTTTTTCGTTTAGACGGTTCGAATTCGCAATGGCGAGATATTTTTCCATCGCGGGGCTGTTTAGCGTTTTTCCCGCAATTTCCCCGTTCAATCTCAATTCCGAAAAGTCTTTTTCTGTTTTCAAGTCTTCGCGCAAATACAAAAAATCCAGCACGGCTTTTTCCGGATCGGCGATGAGAAAAGAAATTCCTTCGCTCTTTTTCAGGGAGTAGCCGAAATAAAAGCTTTTTTTTATTTTCTTGTATAGAAAGTTCGTTTTCATGGCGCCAAGATCAGCGTTTGCAGTTTTGGTTTTCGAGGTGGAAACAGAAAGGATGCTGAAAACAGCCTCCGGAATCAAGCCGTAGTATCCCAAAGCGGTTTCCAAGCTCACGTAGGAGGGTTCGTATATCTTGTTGGCGATATAGAAGATTTTTTTTTCGGCCAGGGGCTTGTCAGCGAAAACATAGAAATTGTTGGCGATCTTTTTGAGGTATCCCTTTTTTTGCCATTCATTTATCCGGCGGCGGTCAAAATGGGGAAAAACGGAAAAAACATCCCGCATATCGACGAGAGGGAAATTCCCGAATCGCTTTTGAAAGGTTATGTAATTCATATTTCCATATTATGTTAAAAATAACATATATTGGAATTATATATCATTTGACTGTTTTTGTCAAAGGGGAAAACTTATCTCGCGTCTTATACAAGCCAAATTTGTCCAATGCCGTCGATTTCCTGGTGTTTCACGGATGTTATTCTTTAAAATATCCAATCCTAATGACATTTTATCACATAAATTAGAAAATATCAAGCAAACTATTGATATATTACACAATAGGCGCTATAATGCCTCGTTAAGCTGAAATTAGTTTCCAATCGAGGTTTAATGTAAGAGTTTCTTAAAAATCTAATAAAAAAAGATATCGCTAATTGGCGAAAAGGGAGAATGAAATGGACAAAGAAACTAGGAAAAATGTAATAGGGGCAATCTGGATTGACGCCAAGCCACTTATAAACTGGACCGAAGTAAAAAAGATAGGCAAAAAATATAAATCCCAGGGATATGAATTTGCAAGAGGTCGTTGGGGCTTAAAAATGCCGAAAAATTCCAACTTCATAATATTTGTCTTCAGGTGGGAAAAATCGGGTAAAAATCGCAAGGAACATGAAGTTAAGATTGAATATCCGACAAAAATTATGAAAGATATTCAACAATATTTCGGGTTGGAAGACCATGAAATTCCTAATCTACTGAACAAAGGAATTGAATATGGTGACTGGCGTTGACGTCGCCCAACTCACTAAATCAATCTATAGCTTGAGGCTCGTAGCGAAACATCGCAGCGGGCCTCTTTTTTTGTTGACCTTATGCCTATTTAATGATAATTTTTAGTTTAGTTGGAAATGACATGGTCCGGTGGCCGAGTGGTTAGGCAAAGGTCTGCAAAACCTTGTACAGCGGTTCAAATCCGCTCCGGACCTCAAATGAAATAAATTGGGCGAGTGCTGGAACTGGTAGACAGCCTGGACTTAAAATCCAGTGAGCGCAAGCTCGTGTGGGTTCGATCCCCACCTCGCCCACGAATTTATGTTTCACGAAAAACGCAAAAATTTGATTCTCACCGCTGATGATTTCGGGAAAAGCGAAAGAGCGAATGGGAATATCTTGAAGTTGGTGAAGCTGGGGAAACTGGACCGGGTTTCAGTTATGATTGAGGGGGATTTCACGCCTAATGAAATTGAAGAGCTAAAAAAAAATGACGTGAAGCTAGATATCCATTTGGAGCTTATCTGGCAGAAAAGACGCAGGAACTTGTTGACAGACAAGACATTGAGACAGGGCGTTGTTTTTTTTGTGAACTATATCTGGGGAGACTGGCCGGTGCCGGAAAATCCAAGGAGCGGCGCAAAAAATGTCCAGAGGGAGTGGAAGGAGCAAATTGAAAAATTCAGAAAAATATTTGGCCGAAAACCGGACGGGATCAGCTCTCATGAACATACTCATTTTTTTCCAGCCTACTTCAAAATTGCGCTCAGACTGGCGAAGCAATTCGGAATTCCCTTCATCCGGTTCGGAAAAATGGGTTTTGTTGGAAACAATAATTCTGTTAATTTCATTTTGAATGCCATGCGCTGGCTGGATAAAAGAAAATTTTTGAAGTCTGGCATAGAATCATCAAAATATTTTGCAAGCCTTGATTGGATAAGTGATGTAAATTATTTTTTGAAAAATATTCCGGACGGAAAAACTGAAATTGCCTGCCATCCGGAAAGAGAAGAAGAATTTGAAATGATTGAAAAATATTTTTGAGTAGAGACGTGATTGATCTCGTCTCTAAGGGAGAAACATTATGAATGTCTGGCTGTATACAATCATGAGCGTCATTGTGGTGAGCTTGATTTCACTGGTCGGAGTATTCACTTTGGCAATCAATAGGGAAAGATTGAGAAAAGCGATTGTTTTTCTGGTGAGCTTCGCAGTCGGGGCGCTGTTTGGCGATGCAATCCTGCATCTTCTTCCTGAGTCTTTTGAGAAGATAGAATCAAGTCTTGTTGTATCCCTGCTTGTTCTTGCGGGAATAATTTTTTTCTTTGTACTCGAAAAATTTATTCACTGGAGGCATTGCCATGTCATGGGATCGGAAAAACATTTGCATCCGGTTGTTTTTACGAATATAATCGGAGATTTCGCGCACAATTTCATTGACGGTATTCTTATTGCCGGAAGTTTTTTGGTGAGTGTCCCGCTTGGCATATCGACTACAATCGCGGTTGTACTTCACGAGATCCCTCAAGAGATCGGAGATTTTGGGGTATTGCTTTTTGGAGGCCTCTCGACGAGAAAGGCGCTTCTTTTCAATTTTCTTTCGGCAACAGCGGCGATCGCCGGGGCTATTGTCGTGCTTGTTCTCGGGTCATATATTCAGGAAAAAATCGTTTTTCTTCTTCCCATATCAGCCGGCGGATTTCTTTATATTGCCGGATCAGATCTCATTCCCGAACTCAAACACGAAACAAAAATAGCCGCCTCAATCGGGCAGCTTTTGGCGATTCTTCTTGGAATTGGAATTATGGTGGGGTTGCTTTTTATTGAATAGACACTAATTATAACAAATAAAAAAACAAATACAACGAAAATTGTTGGTTTTATTTGTGCTAATATTCGTTAGATTTGTGTTTGATAGTTAGATCAGCGCTTCCATCAAATTTTGCCCCGTCATTTCCGGGGGAACGGGCAAGTTCATCACGGAAAGGATGGTCGGGGCGACGTCGCTCAAAATTCCGCTGACATTGCTTGTGGCGCTCACAATCTGAGATTCATTTTTTTGTTTTTGATTTGAGGGGTTCAAATACCAAAAAGGAACAGGGAAAGAAGAATGTTCCGTGTCAATTTCTTCTGTTCGCGGATTGATGATCTCTTCGGCGTTTCCGTGATCGGCGGTGATGAAAATATGCCCGCCAATTTTCAAAATTTCCGGAATGAGCTTTCCAAGGCATCCGTCCACGGCTTCAACAGCGGCAATGGCGGGTTTCAATTTTCCGGTGTGGCCGACCATATCGGCATTGGCGAAATTGATCAACGTGAAGCCGTATTTTCCCGTGCCTAGCGCATCCAATATTTTTTCTTCAATTATATAGGCGCTCATTTCCGGCGCTTTGTCATAGGTTGAAACTGATTGCGAGGGAACAAGAATATGATCTTCTCCGGGAAAAGGTTCTTCCCGTCCGCCGTTGAAAAAATAGGTAACATGGGCGTATTTTTCCGTTTCGGCGATGCGCAGCTGGTTGATATTGTTTTGGCTCAAAACTTCACCGAGACAATTTTTGATTTCTTGGGGGCCAAAAGCAACTTTGACGGGCAAACTGTCCTCATATTTTGTCATCGTCACAAATTCAACATCCGGAAAATATTTTTTTCTTTCGAATTTTGAAAAAGTGGGGAGAGTGAAAGCCTTTGTGAGCTGGCGCGCCCGGTCTTCGCGAAAATTGAAAAAAATCACGGAATCTTTTTCTTCAATCGGATGAATTGTCCCGTTCTCATCTTCAATGATGGTCGGTTCGACAAATTCATCGGTGATATTTCGATCATAGGATTTTTGAAGCGCCGCTTGGGCGTTTTTTTCTCTTTGCTCCGCGCCTTCAGTGAGAAGATTATACGCTTTTTCAATTCGGTTCCAATTGTCATTTCTGTCCATGGCGAAATATCTTCCCGAAAGCGAGGCGATTCGGACCGCCGGATATTCTTTGAGGCGCTCATCAATGTCTTGAAGGATTTTTATTCCGGATTGGGGAGGCGCGTCGCGGCCGTCGGTGAAAAGATGGAGATAAACTTTTTCAAGTCCGTTGTTTTTGGAAAATTCAAGAAGAGAATACAAATGCTCGAGCGAGCTATGCACCCCGCCGTTTGATGCGAGCCCTATGATATGCAGGGCGCTCTTGTTTTTTTTGGCATTCTCGGCGGCGGCGAGGAGGCCTGCATTTTTGAAAAAGCTTCCATCTTGGATGGAGCGGGTGATGCGAGGGAGGCTTTGGTAGAGCACTCTTCCTGTTCCCAAAGTGAGATGCCCCACTTCCGAATTTCCGGTTGCGCCCCAAGGCAGACCGACGGAAATTCCCGATGCTTGAAGCAAAGTTTGGGGATAGTGGCGCACAAGCTTGTCCACAGTGGGCGTGTTGGCCTGGGCGATGGCATTTCCCTCGAGATTTGGATTTTCTCCCCACCCGTCAAGGATGATGAGGTATACAGGATTTCTCATATTTGGAATTTTAGCATATTTTGCGCCGTTTTGACAAAAAAGACGAAATGATATATGATTTATCTCGGTTAATATTAATTTCAGCTTCAGTTGATAACCCTCCTTCGCCAAGGCTTCGGAGGGCAAGCCCGCTTAAATTTGAGGCAGCGGGTGAGCATAAATAAAATATTTGAAATGATTTCGAATTGTTATCAAATGAATAGCTTGCAAAAAAATGGAATTCAGTTTCGGACTACTTTTTGTTGGAATTTTGGCACTTGTGGTCGGCTCGGTCTTGGGGTATTTCGCCCGCCAGTCGATTGCTAAGAAGCAACTTGGAACAGCGGAGGGGAAAATAAACAAAATGACGCAGGAAGCCGAGGAACAAGCTCGGACGGTTTTGCTTGAGGCAAAAAACAAAGCGGTCGAGGTTTTGGACGAGGTCAAAAAAGATGAAAAGAAAAGGCAGGAACAAATTTTCCGGAGCGAGAAAAGGCTTGAGACCCGCGAAGAAAATTTGGATCGGAAAATGGACGAGTTGGAAAAGGAAAAAAGAAATTTGATCTTGAAAGCCGACGAGATAAAGCGGATCAGGAAAGAAACGGACGCGGCGCGGCAGGAAGAACTCAAGCGCCTGGAAAAAATCGCCGGCCTTTCCAAAGAAGAAGCCAAAAAAATTCTTCTTCAATTGGCGGAGGAACAAAATCGCGATATTTTGGCGGCCAGGATCAAAAAATTGGAAAAAGACGGGCAAGACGAACTTGAGAAAAAAGCGCGCAATATCATGACGCTCGCGATGCAAAGATACGCGGGAAGCCATTCGGCGGAAACCACGACTTCCACGGTTTCCATTCCGTCGGACGAGCTCAAAGGAAGGATCATTGGACGCGAAGGAAGGAATATCAAAACCCTGGAGCGGCTCACCGGCATCGAAGTGATCGTTGATGACACTCCCGAAGCGATTGTTCTTTCCGGATTCAATCCGGTGCGGCGCGAGATCGCCCGCATCGCTCTTGAAAAATTGCTCTCGGACGGAAGGATTCATCCGACTCGCATTGAAGAAGCGGTCAATTTTGCCAAAACCGAAGTGAACAACAAGATCAAAGAGGCCGGCGAAGCGGCAGTATATGACGTGGGCGTGGCGGGGCTTGATCCCAAAATAGTCCAGCTCATCGGACGGCTTCGTTTCCGCACCAGCTATGGGCAAAACGTCCTTTTGCATTCGCTTGAAGTGGCGCATCTTTCCGGCGCTCTGGCCGCGGAATTGGGCGCGAACGTGAGTCTCGCGAAAAAGGCCGGACTTCTCCATGACATCGGAAAAGCGATCGATCACGAAGTGCAAGGTACGCACATCGAGATCGGGATCAGCATTCTCAAAAAATTCGGGATCGGACAGGATGTCATTGATGCTATGAAGTCCCACCACGAAGACTATCCTTTTGAAAGCAATGAAGGAATGATCATCGCGGCGGCTGACGCGCTTTCCGCGTCTCGTCCGGGAGCGAGAAAAGATACTCTTGAAGACTATTTGAAGCGCCTCACCGAGCTTGAAGGTGTTGCGCAATCTTTCCCGGAAGTGGAGAAGACCTATGCTATTCAAGCCGGCCGTGAAATTCGCGTTTTTGTGAAGCCGGACAAAATCGATGATCTGGGCGCGGTCAAACTGGCGCGTTCCATCGCGGACAAAATCGAGCAAGAACTCAAATATCCGGGTGAGATCAAAGTGAATGTTCTGCGTGAAACAAGAGCGGTTGAAGTGGCCAGGTAAAATAGTATTTGCGCAAAGAATATAAAAGTAATAGAATTAATTTAGTCTTATATAACGTGAAATAATCTAGAAAGCGGGGTGAATTATGGCAACAGACATCAACAAAGAAATTTTGGTGGATATGGTGGCTGACAAAACCGGAATGGCGAAGAAAGACATCGAAATCGTCGTTGACAACGTCGTGGATGTGATTATGGACGCGCTGCATAATGACCGAAAAGTGACGATCGCGAGCTTTGGAACTTTCAAAGTGACTCATCGCGCGTCGCGAGAAGGCATCAATCCGCAGACCAAACAGCGAATCACGATTCCGGCGGTGAATACGCCCAAGTTCACGGCGGGCAAGCGCCTCAAAGAAACGGTGCGGTCGCAGGCTCCCAAAGCGGCAGAAACTTCTGAAATGCAACAATAATCTTTTCAAATATTTTTTGCCTGCCCCCTTTTTTTCAGGGGGCAGTTGCTAATGTTGACGGAGTGTCGTATACCGGCAGTACGCGTGCTTTGGGAGCACGTTGACTGGGTTCGATTCCCAGCACTCCGAAAAGCTTGGACAAGCGGGTATAGTATAATGGTTATTATGCGACTCTTCCAAAGTCGATATACGGGTTCGATTCCCGTTACCCGCTCAAAGTGTCAAAAACGGCTCGCAAAGGAGCTGTTTTTGCTTTGCTTAAAATAAATTTATTTAGTTCCCCCTTGAGATTATTGTCGAGTAGTGCTAGCATAATCTCATGGCTAGCGACATTCTAACAAAAAAAGAGGCAATCGATTTTCTGGGTTTTGACGAGAGGCTTTTTGACAATTATTTCAAAAATGCCTGCGAATTTGGCTGTCTAAAAAGAAACAACGGCCACGGGCGCTTTTATTTTAAAAAAGACGATTTGCAAAAATGGTTTGACAGCTACAAATGGCGAACGGTGGAGCTTAATTTGGAAGATTACCAGCTTTGTCTTGATTTTGCTCTTGCCCAGCATTTCAGAGGCTATGTGCTTTCTGATTTTGGGACCGGAAGACAGCGGGAATTCGGTCAGAAAATAACAAATTGGATAAAAGGCCAGCTTGGCGAGGTTGCTGTAAAGAAATTTTTCGAAAAAGAATTCAATATTAAGGTCGATCTGGACTTTGAAATTCGCGACAGGATTGTTCCGCAGGACATTATCGGAATTTTCGAGGACAGTAAGAAGAGGAACCCAAGGGTTGGCATCGGCATAAAATCCTCCAAGCCCAAAAGCGCGTTTTTAGTTCTAGGAGAAAATGAAATAGATATCCCGGAGCGCCGCTCGGATTTTTATATTTACTGCAGGCCCGATATTCCCGACGATCATCTTCTGAGAATTACAAAAAATGAAATTAAAAAAGCAGTGAAGAATCAGCCTCATTATTCAAAATACAAAGATAAGATTCCGGGCTTCGAAAACATACAATGCGAAATAGCGGGCTATTGCGCAATTGATGAGTTGGAAAAAGCCGAATCAATACCCGGCCAGACTTTTGACGGTGTGCGGTATATAAAAAAATCCGGTCTTTTACATCGGAACACGGAAGATTGGAAGGCTCTACTAGGCAAAATGTAATCTCTTTTTATAAAAGACTTGTTTGATTTCTTCCAATGTCCCCGTTTGTTCCATTTGAAAGCTTCGCTGGTACAAAGTCGTAGGGAATACCGGCGAACGTTTTCAAGACTGCTTCAATTATTGCCTGCGCTCCCTTGACCGGAACAGCCATGCCGATTTGTTTTCGCACATTTTCTTTCGATCCTTCGAATATGAAATTATCCGGAAAAGTCTGAAGGCGTGCTCTTTCTCGATTGGTGAGTGCGCGGTTTTCTAACCAGTGATAAACATGCGTGCCTCCGCCTCCACTGCCAGTGATTGTATATGCTGGTTTGTTTGGGTGAAGACGCTTGTAGATCTGACTCATTTTTGCTCCCCTCACTCTCATTCTCAAGTTTTCCGGTATGCCGTGATACCAGGCGTTTTCTCCCGGCGGGATATGTTTCAATCTTTCAACAACAGTTGCAGATTGATTAGTAGCCTCGTTATTCGGGGCATTGTCCAAAATTGGAGGATTTTCAAGCGCTTCTTGCGCAGTCACAAATTTGTTTTTTGTTGTCGGTGCGGGAACTTTAAATTTCAAATTCAAATCTTTTCTGATTCCAATTATCACAACCCTGTGCCTGGTCTGAGGAACGCCGTATTCCTGAAATTTGTATAAGTTTGCTGTAAGATAATAGCCTTTTCCTGCGTTTTCCAAGTCATCGAGAATTTTTTTGAAAGCCTGTCCGCTGTTTGCGCTTTGTAGTCCGCTGACATTTTCAGCTATAAACCATTTCGGATTATGAATATCGATTGCCTTTACGCCGTAAGTATAAAGAGGGCCGAATTTACCGTTAAAACCCTTTTGCTTACCCACGACGCTGAAGTCATTGCAGGGAAAGCCAAAAGCTAAAACATCAAAAGCGGGCATATTCTCAAAATCCATTTTTTCGACCGGGCGACAAAATACTGCCTCCGGATTGTCTGGGTGAATATTTTTCGCATAAGTTTGACAGGTGCTCTCGTCGTAATCATTGGCCCACACGGGCTTTATTTTGTATGTTGTATTTCCGCTTGAAGCAAGTGAAGATATAGCGCCAAGCGACAAACCGCCCGGCCCGGAAAATAATTCTGCAAATCTAAATATAATTTCTTTTTTCTTTTTTCTAACATCTTTCATAAATAATTGTTTCTATTTTTTAATTAAAACTATATGAGATCATTCCCTTTACTATCCCTTCGACTCTAAAATCTTCCGTTGCTAAAAATGGCTCAAATTTATCATTGATTGAAAATAACCAAATATGTTTCTTTTCTTTTCTTATTTTTTTAATCAATGCTTCTCCGTTATTTACACAAACGACTACATCGCCATTGTCGTAGTGGTTAGTTTTTTTTGCAATTACCAAGTCCCCGTCATTGATTTTCGGGGACATTGAATTTCCTTTGGCTCTGACTAGAAAAGAATCGGTTGCACTGCAAGTTAAAAGTTTGCTGGAAAGTGCTATTCTCTCAACTGGATTTCCGTCGAGTATGTCTCCGTTTGGTCCGCAATGAGCTAACCCATAAAGATTTAGATATACAACTTTCTTATCGGGGACATCCTTCGCAATCTCATAATCCTGTGGATTACTAGGATTCCTTTTCAGATAACCCTTTTTTTCAAGTTGAAGAATATGATGATAAACAAGACTCGGAGAGGACAAGCCGAGTTTTTCCTGCAATTCCCTTATCGTTAGGGGATCATCAAGATAAATTTTCAATAAATCGAGAAGCTCCTTTTGGTTGGGATGTAGCTTTTTCATAACCTAATTATAGCATGTGCATAAAATGTGCACAAGAACACCTTGACTTGTTCTAGTATTTGTTCTAGGCTGTATGTATAAGCCTTAATTAAACACATATGTTAACAAATAAAAAAAGAATAAGAAGCCTCAAATCCAATATCGGATTTGTACAGACTGGAAAGGTTATAGTTGTGGGGGTAAAAATTAAAAAAAATGACAAAAAAATCTTAGCAAAAATAGGATTTCCTAGGAATTTTAATGTTGGAGATACAGTTCTTCCGGCCAGTATCTTTGGACCCATTAGTTTATTTAATGCAGAGGGTAAAGAGCTTGTCCATAAAAACAAGCCGATGGAAACTGCCTACCGTAATGCTGAATGGCATTGGACTGAATGGCATGGACCATATGAAAGGGTTGAAAAGTCAAAAATTGTAGATGTACCATATAAAAGATATCCCAGATCTTTCATTTCTCCGCCAGCGGTTGAATTAACACTGGCGGAAACGGCGAACGAAGAGCTTATTCTAGTCGGTTCTGTAATTCGATATACAAAAGATCAAGAAAATAATTTGTTGCATGTAGTCAACCTCTTTCTGGAAATATTCGGAAGATCAGAATTTTTTACAGAGAATCTCGAGCCTATAATTAAAACTTCCTTGAGAAGATTAAACTGGTGGCTACTTCCTCCAGGAAAAAGACCATGGGCCAGTCTAAAAGAAGAATTAAGGGTATTAATTGAAAAGGCTCCAAAGGGAAATCGTCCAGTTATTGAATATAGACTGGAAACCATAAACAAGTACAATCCTGATTTTACTGCCATAGGAACAGCCGGTTTTAATGGCTATATTGTTTTGGGATTTACCAGCAAAAAACAGTACATTCTGGAAAGTATGTACTACGGAAATGCAACATATGTCTTTAATGAGAATTGGGAAAAATTGTCTAAAAAAACCAAGGCTGAAATTTTGAATGCGAATCTGCAAACAGACAGAATTATTCACCGAGAAAATTGGGAGAAGAATATGGATAAATGGGTAAAATAAAAATATGGATAAAGATTTTTCTGAAATTTATAAGGATATAAAAGGGTCTGTTGTTGCAATTGCTTCCAAAATATCAACAAATTTCGAAATGCCGGATATCATTGGTACTGGTTTCATAGCCAGAGAGGATGGCATAGTTTTTACAAACGACCATGTAATAAAAGCATTAAAAAAACTTCCGAGGACGAAAGATATGCCAGAAGATGAATGGTCAGCGTTTGTTTTGCTTTTAAAGTTTATTCCCGATAAGGGCATGGCTATTGTTCCATTAGAAATTGTAGGCGTTGGAATTGCAAAAAGAGAAATACCTTTTGAGGGATATAACTATGGATCAGATATTCCCGATGTCGGTTTCATAAGAGTTAAGGTCAAGGGCTTATCAGCATTGAAAATAGCGAACAAATTTGATTTAGATGAGGGGGAACATATCATGACCTCTGGATTTCCAATGGGCACTGATGCCCTTAGAGCTCCTGGCTGGCTTCATCAGGTCAGTCCAACTCTTCAAGAAGGAATAGTCAGCTCAATACTTCCCTTTCCCTGTAATGATCCGCATGCGATATTGCTGAATGTTATGGTTCAAGGAGGAGCTAGCGGTTCCCCAATTTTTAATCCTGCCAATGGTGATGTAATCGGAATAGTTAATGCTGGGCTAGTCGAACCTTCTGTTATAAACCTTGGTAAAATAAGGTTGCCTTATGTAAAAAATACAATGTTATCTTTTGCTGTTCCAGCTAAAGTAATTAAGGATATATACAATAAAATTGATTCTTCAGTAAATCTTGATAAAACCGATATATTAAAGTTTGAAACAGTAGAAGAATTGATGGCAAGACTCAAATTAGAGATACTACCCCCAAAGACAGGAAGGATGGGAAATATTATAGGTGCGGATCAACTTATTTTTCCTAATAAAAAACAATAAATATATATTGCCTAACCAGTAAATCTTGAAAAGATAGTTTGTTAGCCAAAGTTGACTTTGAATTATAATTAGAAAACAAAGCATTTATTCCTAAACCCAATTCTAACTGCGTGAACTAGCCAGTTCAAAATTGCTAATTATTTTCTTTGCATTATCCGGAAAAACGTGCTATAATTGACAATAGGAAACCCCAGCACCAATTCCAATCATGTTTTTCTTTTTGAGGATTGGAGATAGAATTGGTACGGGGCAAGGCGGGTGAAGTCCCGTTTTTTGCGTTTAAAACACGAATAAAACGAATATAAACACGAAAATTAACGAAGAATTTAAGCATGCTTAAAAAAGCGAAGATAAAGAGAAATCTCAAAAAAATCAAAAAAGTGTTTAAAGATATACCGAAAAAACCGGAAGAGGCGGTGTTTGTTTTTTTGGCGGTTTTGGCACTGGTTTTCGCGGGGATGTGCTTTGACAAAATTAAATTTGATATAAACACTCCGACTGCCATTGTCGCGGAAGTGAAAAAAACAGTATCGCCGAGGGAAACGCAGATCAAAAAAATGGTCGCTTATTCGCCTATTCGCGAAATGGCTCCCTTCATCGCCAAAAAAGACAAGAAAGTAGCGGCCTATCTTGTGGCGATCGCCAAGAAAGAAAGCAACTGGGGAGTATATTCGCCAAAAAAAGAGGGAAAGGAATGCTACAATTATTGGGGATATCGAGGGCCGGAAAACACGACCGAGTCGGGATACAGCTGTTTTGATTCTCCCGCCCAAGCCGTGAACATCGTTGGAAACAGACTTGAGGATCTAATCAAGAAAAAAATCAGAACTCCCCGGGATATGGTTGTTTGGAAATGCGGCCGCAATCGCGCGGATCAAAGAACCGCCAGCGCGGCGAAATGGGTCAGGGACGTGAATTTGTATTATAAAAAGATGATGTGAAGCAAGAAATATTTTTTCCATTGAATCCCAAGATGCATATTTGGGATTTTTTGTTGGGGAAAATTGTGCTAGAATGGTCTTGATGAAAATAATTCTGAATATAAACGAAGACAAAAGCATCAGACTTTCTCTTTTTGAAGGAAAAAAGGAGATTGATAGTCTTGAATGGAAAGATGACAACTCTCTTTCCCAGTTTTTGCTTGTGAATTTGGACAAACTTTTGCGAAAAAATGGGGTGGGACTTGACCCCGTTAGAAAGTCAGGAAAAATGGCATCAAAGCGCGCTAAATCGCGAAATATTTCTAACGGGGTTGACAAAATTTCAGGATACACGATAATAAGTGAAGTGCCGCAGAAATGGACGACATATCGGATCGCGGATATTACTTTTAGAACGCTAAAGCTTGCAGGGGTTGCAAAGAAATTAAGGCCTGTGCTAGATTACAAAGTACGATATCATTGCCTAACTTCGGGGGATTTGAATATATCAGCCAAGTATAATTAAATACTTCTAATAAAACCACTTAGCCAAAGCCATCCGTTTTCCAGAAATTTTCGAAACGGAGGTTGGAGAGTGGCGTGTCTTTTATGTCGCAAGGGGCCAAAACTCTCGGGGTGAAAGAGTCCTTCAGCCCGCAGTCCTCTCTTCAAAAGAGGAAGTTTTTCAAGCGTCTTCCAATGGTTTCACTTCCCAATCTGATCGAAACTCAGACGGTTTCTTATGATTGGCTTTTGAAAGACGGACTCAAAGAACTTTTTGAAGAGGTGAATCCGATCAGCGATTTCACCGGAAAAGATCTGGAGCTGTCTTTCGGAGAATATTATCTCGACGAACCCAAATACGACGAAAAAGTTTCCAAAGAAAAAAACATTTCATACGAAGCGCCTCTCCGAAGCGCCGTGAAACTTCTCAACAAGCAAACGGGAGAAATCAAAGAGCAGGAAGTATATCTCGGCGACCTTCCGATCATGACTGATCGGGGAACTTTTGTGATAAACGGAGTGGAAAGGGTTGTTGTGAGCCAGCTTATCCGGAGTCCGGGGGTTTTCTTCACGATGGAATATCAAAAAGGAAAGAGGCTTTTCGGAGCCAAGATCATTCCGAACCGCGGTGCTTGGCTTGAAATGGAAACAGACTTGGACGGAGCGCTCTGGGTGAAGATAGACCGCAAAAGAAAAGTGGCCGTGACATCCTTGTTGCGGGCTTTTGGCATGGCGACCAACGAAGAGATCGCCAAAACTTTTGCCGATGTGAACAAGGGAGAAACGAACTATATAGAAGCGACGATCGAAAGAGACGCGGCCAAAGACCAGGGTGAAGGATTCAAGGAAGTATATAAAAGAATCCGGCCGGGCGATCTGGCGTCGGTTGAAAACGCGAAACAAATGATCGAATCGATGTTTTTCAATTTCGACCGGTATGATTTCGGAAAAGTTGGAAGGTACCGCCTCAATCAAAGGCTGGACGTTGATGTTCCGAATGACGAAAAATACAGAATCTTGCGTCCGGAAGATTTGATCCTCATCATTAAGGAAATAATCAACCTCAATAACAATCCTATTGCCGAGCCGGACGACATTGACCATTTGGGAAATCGGCGTGTGCGCTGCGTGGGTGAACTTGTCCAGAACAAATTCCGGGCCGGACTGGCCCGAATGGCGCGCAATATCAAAGACCGGATGAGCACCTGCGATCTGGCGACGGTTGTGCCGGGCCAACTCATCAACTCGCGCCCTGTCGCGGCGGCGGTCAAAGAATTTTTTGCTTCGTCCCAGCTTTCCCAGTTCATGGATCAGGTGAATCCGCTGGCCGAACTTGAACACAAAAGAAGGCTTTCCGCGATGGGTCCCGGAGGTCTCACGCGCGAGCGAGCCGGATTTGAAGTGCGCGATGTCCATCAGTCGCACTATGGCCGTATTTGTCCGGTGCAGACTCCGGAAGGACCGAATATCGGACTTGTGAACCACATTGCTTGCTATGCTCGAATAAACGAATTCGGTTTCATCGAAACTCCGTACCGGAAAGTTGTTTTGAAAGACGGACGGGCGTATGTGACGAACGAAATTGAATACTTGAACGCGACGATCGAGGACCGCAAAGTCATCGCTCACGCGGATATAGAAATCGGCGAGGATGGGCAGCTTCTTGAAGAAAAATTGGAAGCTCGCGTCAAAGGGAAGCCTTCCATCATTGAATCAACGAAGGTTGACTTCGTGGATGTTTCTCCAAAACAATGTATTTCGATCGCGACCGCGCTCATCCCGTTTCTTGAACACGACGATGCCCATCGCGCTCTCATGGGTTCCAATATGCAACGCCAGGCAGTGTCGTGCATTCTTCCGCAGGCGCCGTATGTCGGAACGGGACTCGAAGACAAAGCCGCGGCCGACTCCGGCCAGGTGATTCTTGCCAAAGATGAGGGAGAAGTTGTTGAAGTGGACGCGAGTCATGTGACGGTCAAAGAAGAAAAGGAAGGAGAAAAGCCAAGCAAACGGACCTATTGGCTGCAGAACTTCGAGAGATCAAACGCTTTCACCTGCATGAACCAAGTTCCTCGGGTGTTGAAAGGCGATCGGCTCAAGAAAAATCAGTTGATCGCGGATGGCGCATCGACAGATCACGGAGAGCTGGCTTTGGGGCAGAATGTCTTGGTGGCTCTCATGCCTTGGGAAGGTTCGAACTTTGAAGATGCTATCATCATTTCCGAGCGGCTTCTCCAAGATGACCGCTATACTTCGATCCACATCGAAGATTTTTCCGTTGACATACGCGATACGAAGCTTGGTCCGGAAATGGTGACGCGCGATATTCCAAACATCGGAGAAGAACGGCTCAAAAATCTTGATGACACGGGAATCATTCATATCGGAGCGGAAGTTTCTTCGGGAGACATCATGGTCGGAAAAATTTCTCCCAAAGGCGAAGGCGATCTGACTCCGGAAGAAAGGCTTCTGCGAGCGATCTTCGGCGAGAAATCAAAAGACGTGAAAGATACATCCCTCTATCTTCCCCATGGCGAACATGGAAAGGTTGTGGATATAAAAATATTTTCTCGCGAGCAGGGCGACAAGCTTTCCGCCGGCGTCATTCAGCAAATTCAGGTGAGCGTGGCCCAGCTTCGCAAAATTTCCGTCGGTGACAAGCTGGCTGGACGGCACGGAAACAAGGGCGTGATCTCAAAGATCGCGGCGGTTGAGGATATGCCGTATCTTCCGGACGGAACACCGGTGGACATCATTTTGAATCCGCTCGGCGTGGCTTCCCGTATGAACATCGGACAAATTCTTGAGGCTCACCTCGGTTGGGCGGCTTCAAAGCTCGGATACAACGCGGCGAGTCCGTCGCTCGACGGAGTGAGCGAAGAGGACATCAAAAAAGAACTCAAAAAAGCGGGGCTGCCCGAAGACGGAAAGATCGGCCTCATCAACGGAAAAGACGGACAGCATTTTGAGGAAAAAACGATGGTGGGGTATATGTATATTTTGAAACTGAACCATCTCGTGGAAGACAAAATTCATATGCGCTCGATCGGGCCATACTCTCTCATCACCCAGCAGCCGCTTGGCGGAAAAGCCCAATTCGGAGGCCAGCGTTTTGGAGAAATGGAAGTGTGGGCGCTTGAAGGATATGGCAGCGCCTACACCCTTCAAGAAATGATGACGATCAAATCCGACGACCAGCTCGGCCGTTCGAAAGCCTATGAATCCATCATCAAGGGCGAGCCGATCAAAGCTCCGAATATTCCGGCGTCTTTCAATGTTCTTGTGAATGAATTGAAAGGACTGTGTCTCAATGTGGATGTGTCCGGGGAAAACTTTGATCCGGAGAGGAAAGAGCCCATTGAAGAAAAAAAGGAAATTGAAAAGAAGTAATATTTTTTCCATAGAAGATTATGGCTCAATCAACAAATACCAGAGTGAATGATTTTGATTCCATCCGGCTCAAGCTGGCCAGTCCTGATGATATTTTGAATTGGTCGCACGGAGAAGTGACCAAGCCCGAAACGATCAACTACAGAACCCAGCGCTATGAGCGGGACGGTCTTTTTTGCGAGAAAACTTTCGGACCGGCCAAAGATTGGGAATGCTACTGCGGAAAATACAAGAAAATCCGATACAAGGGAATCATCTGCGACAAGTGCGGAGTGGAAGTGACCCGATCGATCGTGCGCCGGGAACGGATGGGGCACATCAAACTGGCGGTTCCGGTTTCCCATATCTGGTTTTTGCGGGGCGTGCCTTCAAAGATTGGATTGTCGCTTGGCATATCAGCCCAAGATCTTGAAAAAGTGGTATATTTCGCGAGCTACATCGTGATGGAGGTGGATGAAACGGCCAGAAAAGAGGCCCTTGAAAGAATGGACGTGGAATTCAAAGGCAAGCAAAAAAGGATCAAGGCCGAAGAAGCGAAAAGTTCCGATTCTGATGAAGAGGATCTCAAAAGCGCCTATCAAGGCGGACGGGACGAACTGAAAAATCTTCGAAAATTCCAAATTCTTTCCGAAGTGGAATACTTCAATCTTTCTCTCAAATACGGGCATGTTTTCAAGGCCGGAATCGGCGCCGAAGCGGTTCGCAAGATTTTGGAAAGCCTCAATCTTGAAGAAGAAATCAAAAGAATCGGCAAAGAACTTGAAAGCGACAAAATTTCTGACAAGAAAAAACTCTTGAAACAGCTGAAACTTTTTCAAGGAATGAACCAAGTGGGTATTCGTCCCGAATGGATGCTTCCGACCGTGATTCCGGTGATTCCGCCGGATCTTCGCCCGATGGTTCAGCTCGACGGCGGAAGATTTGCCACTTCCGATCTCAATGACCTCTATCGCCGGATCATCAACCGCAACAATCGGCTCAAAAAGCTGATCGAAATCGGCGCGCCGGAAGTGATTTCGCGAAACGAAAAAAGAATGCTCCAGGAAGCGGTGGACGCTCTTTTTGACAACAGTGCCCGGCGCGGACAGACATCCGTGGCGGCTTCCACCGGCCAAAAAAGAGCCCTGCGGTCATTGGCTGATATGCTCAAGGGAAAGCAAGGGCGTTTCCGCCAGAACCTCCTTGGAAAACGAGTTGACTATTCCGGCCGCAGTGTGATCGTCGTCGGGCCGAAACTAAAACTGCATCAGTGCGGACTGCCGAAAAAAATGGCGCTGGAACTTTTCAAACCCTTCATCATCAACAAGCTGATTGAAAAAGAATACGCCCACAATGTGAGAAGCGCCGGAAAAATGGTTGAATTCGAAACGGAAGAAGCCTATGAAATTCTCGACGAGATAATCGAACATCACTATGTGCTTTTGAACCGCGCTCCAACTTTGCACCGCTTGAGCATCCAAGCTTTCCAGCCGGTGCTCATTGAAGGAAAGGCCATTCAGATCCACCCGATGGTTTGCTCCGCTTTCAACGCGGACTTCGACGGAGACCAGATGGCGGTTCACGTGCCTCTCACGGAAAATGCGCGCCGCGAAGCCCGGGACATCATGCTTTCTTCGAAAAATCTTTTGAAGCCGGCTAGCGGAGAGCCGATCACGATACCGTCGCAGGATATGGTGCTGGGCTGCTACTATATGACTCATACGCGAAAAGGCTCCAAGGGCGAAGGAAAAATATTTTCTTCCGCCGAAGAAGCCAAGATTGCTTTTCATTTTGGCAATATTGAGCTCAAATCGGAAATTGAAGTGGAGATTGGTGGACAGAGAATGAAAACTTCTATTGGAAGAGTGCTTCTCAATGAAATAATGCCGGAGGAATTGGAATTCGTGAACGAAGAAATGGACAAAGGAAAATTGCGCCAGATTGTGGCGCGATGCCTTGAAATTTCCGGAAGAGAGCGGACGGCCAAATTCGTGGATGATCTCAAAAACCTGGCCTTTTCTATTGTTACGCGATCCGGCATAAGCTGGGGTATGGATGATTTGAAAACTCCGGTCGAAAAGAAAAAAATAATTGAAACAGCGGAAGGGAAAGTGAAATCCATAACCAGCCAATATGAAATGGGGCTTCTGACCGACAGAGAGCGAAAAAATCAAGTCATTGAAGTTTGGAGCGGAGCAAAGGGCGAAATAACAGAAGCTGTTCGCGCGTCGCTCGACAAAGAAGGCCCTGTCTACGCGATGGTATATTCCAAGGCGCGCGGTACGGAAGCGGTGGTTGTCCAGATGACGGGAATGAAAGGTATGGTGGCCGGACCGACCGGAGAAACGATCGAATTGCCGGTGATCTCTTCGTTCAAAGAAGGATTCAACGTCCTTGAATATTTCATCGCCACTCACGGAGCGCGAAAAGGTATGGCTGACACGGCTCTTCGAACAGCGACGGCCGGATATCTGACGCGCCGCCTCGTTGACGTTGCTCAAGACGCGGTTGTCCGCGAAATTGACTGCGGCGACACGCAAGGAAATTTCATGTATCGCGCGGACTCGGAAGTGGTCGGGATCAGCTTTGCCTCAAGGATCATGGGAAGAATTTTGCTTGAAGACGCGATCAATCCCAAAACCAAGAAAGTGATGTTCAAAAAGGACGAACTAATCACAAAAGAAAAAGCCGAAGAAATTGAAAAGAGCGGACTCGACAAGATCAAAATCAGGTCCGTCATCACTTGCCGCACCCGCCGGGGAATCTGTCAGAAGTGCTACGGAATGGATTTGGGAAGAAACGAGCTCGTGCAGATCGGCCAAGCGGTCGGAATTGTCGCGGCTCAGGCCATTGGAGAGCCGGGAACCCAGCTCACGATGCGTACTTTCCACATTGGAGGTGTTGCCGGAACGGACATCACGCAAGGTTTGCCGCGCGTTGACGAAATTTTTGAGTCGCGCCCGCCCAAAGGTGAAGCGGCCCTGTCGGAAGACGACGGCCAGGTGATCGAAATTGTTGAAACGGAAAAAGACAAAATCATCCGCGTTGAAGGCGCTCCGGACAAGAAGGGCAAAAAAGAAGTTCGCGAATATGTCGTCTCGGCGGTGATGAACCTTGAAGTGCAAAAAGGCGATCTCGTTGCCAAGGGGCAAGTTTTGAGCGAAGGCCACCTTGATCTCAAGAAAATCTTCAAAGTGCAGGGTGAAGAAGCGGTCTTTCGGTATATCATCAAAGAAGTGCAGGAAATATACAGCGCGCAGGGCGAAGGAATCAACGACAAGCATATCGAAGTGATCATCCGCCAGATGCTCTCGCGTGTCAGAATCCTTGATTCAGGCGACACAACGCTTTTGCCGGGAGACATTGTTGAGGATATCCAGCTGATCGAAGCAAACGAAGAAGCCAAGGCATCCGGAAAGAACGCGGCGACGGCGGAAAAACTTCTGCTTGGAATTTCCAAAGTGGCGCTCTCAACTGAAAGCTTCCTCTCGGCGGCGTCTTTCCAGGAAACAGCCAAGGTTCTCATCAACGCGGCGGTTGTCGGAAAAGAAGACAAGCTCCGCGGACTCAAAGAAAATGTCATCATCGGAAAACTCATTCCGGCCGGGACAGGATATCGCGCGAAGTAGCAAGCTAGTATCTGGTATTTTGTATCTAGTATTTTGTATAAAGAAAAATCCCTGCGAGGGGATTTTTCTTATGAAAATAGAAACAAATAAAAATATCATTGAAACGCAAATTTCAAAATGCGCCAGTTTTTTTCAATTTTTTCTCACCAGCGTTTTGACAGCGCCGACAAGATGACGGCGGTGAGGTTCAGCGCGATGAGCAGTCCCGTCAGGGCAATGGCCGAGACGATGGACATGGCTCCGTGCATCCCATACCTTTCGCGAAGCTTCATATATTTTCGCATAGGCTGATTAGGCCGGCCAAATTCGGGCGGCAGGTCAGTATAGAAGATTGGCGGAGTTTGTCAAGACTTTTGCCACAATTTTAGACAAATTTTGCTTTATATAAAGTATTATTATTGATCGATATTCTTGTATCGGCGGGGTGGATCAGTGTTATAATTCTGAACAGGGAAGGATGTTAAAATTATATTTTGACAGGAATGTATATTATGATATGCTGGGCATATGGACAAGAACGAAATTCAGGAAAAACTTATTGGAGCTATTCAAGCAAATCCGCACAAAGATGAAATTCGCAAAGTGTCTTTGTTTGGATCCTATATTTATGGATCGCCGAAAGAAGACAGCGATGTCGATGTGCTTATTGAATTTGAACCCAAAGCATCGGTTGGCCTCTTTAAATTTGTTCGCATCCAGCGAGCCTTTTCAGAATTTGTCGGAAAAAAAGTTGATCTTTTGACACCATCGGCTTTGAGCAAGTATTTTCGCGATGAAGTTCTTGCCAACGCAAAGACAATTTATGAAAAATGATCTGGTCTATCTCAAGCACATAAAGGAATCTGTCGATTCCATTAGGGACTATATTGACAGTGCCGATTTCGAATCGTTTTCGCAGGATGAAAAGACAATTGACGCTGTTATTCGCAAGATCGAAATTATTGGCGAGGCCGCAAGCAACTTGAGTCAGGAATTTCGCAATGCGCACACGGAAATTCCGTGGCGGGATATGATCGATATGCGAAATGTTCTCATCCATGAATATTTCGGAGTAATCGTGAAAACTGTCTGGGACACGGTTCAAGACGATCTTCCGGAACTTGAGAGATTGGTGGATGATATTCTTTCGAAATAACTTTCGTTTCGCCTCGGTTGAGGCTTTTTTTATTCATACTTTTTCTAAAATATAATACAAATTCTTATCGCCTTTTCCGGTGGGGAGTTCCTCGCGGCGGACTTTGATTGCTGGACAAAAATCGCAATAGAAAGTACAATCATCTGTGAGAAAATAGAACATTGAAAGGAGGGTCTGGAAATGGCTGAAAAGCATTATCGCTGGTATATCGAGCCGAGGGATGGAAAGCATACCAACGAAGTCCTGGCTGCAGAATTGGGCAGCGTCTCGGAATGCACTGAGCGCAAATTCTGGGATGGCAAGCCGAGAAAAGCATGGGAAGTTCCCGACTTCAACTTTGTTGCGAATTTCCAGAAAGGGAAGCGTGAACAGAATACGGACTTTCGCGTTTATGTACAGGAGGACAATGGTTCTCTTCGTCCCTGGCCATTCGACGCAGCGCATCCAAGACAAAAGCCAAATCCCAGAAAACAAGCTGCGTAACATCGCACCAAAAAGAGGCGCCCCAACGGGTGCCTCGTATTTATTTCAAATAAAAAAGCCCCGGTTTTTTCAAACCCGCGGGCTTTTCAAAAATTTACTAGTATCGTTACCTACTTTTTCTTCCTTCTTCTTCCCTCCAGATATTTAGCGAACTGCTTTGCGGCAGAATTTTTTCTGCCTGGCCAATGCCATTGATCATACTCAGCATGACTCATCTCGGCCAGAGTTTTCGACTGACCCTCGGGCAGGAAAATCAAGCTAAGCGGCGACCAGTGGTGCGCCTGAACTTGTCCGCGAGATTGAGTAGCGAGTGTACCGCGTATGCTGGATTGAAAACATAGGGACTCTTCCAGAGAATCATCTCTGAAAGCCAGACATTGCCTGAATTCGCATTCTCGGTTTTTACCTGCGGCGAGAGTGAGGATTCCTTCAATGCCGATCGTCTCGAGAACAAAGTTCACATAAGCTCTTGGAAATCCATTGAGGGAGTGAACATAGAAACCGGCGTCCAGAACGACTACGGGCTTTTGAAGATGACGAAAGGCGTATGATATTTTCTCCAAGGCGATTTTTTGCACGTCCGAGGAACGGGGCTCTGGCATATCAAGAGGAACTTGGATGATTTCAACCTCGCATTCGGCCAAGTCTCGGCGAAGAGACAATACCTTGCCATTGTTTTTGGTAGCGTAATATATTATCACGGCGTCCTCCTTATTGATAAAGAGCTATTTTTGTGAACTAAAACTAGCAAATCAATCATAGAAAAGCAAGTTTCGCGACACCGCACCAAAAAGAAGCGCCCCAACGGGAGCCTCGTATTTATTGATATTTGACTTGGAGATCGGAAAATGCTAGGATAGGATGTTCTTTGCAAGAAAATGGTTGAGGCTGGTTTTACCTCAATTGAACATTATTCCAAATAAAAGGAGAAGCTTGCCGTGGATGAAAATTTTGTTCCTCCGAAGTATTTGACCCCGGAACTCGTTGAGGCGGCGATGGATTTTGCCTACAGAACGGTGTTGGGCAAAAACGAAAACGCGCTTTTTCCGGAAGAGAATCCGTTCAGTCATTCCAATTGCCACATCGTGGTTTTGGTTCCGGCGCTGAATGCGGATGACGGCAAATGGCCCAATTACCTAATGCGTGCCCATCCCTTTCAGAAAAGTTTTGGGGAAGATCGAATGACATGGAAGCGACCCTACGACGAAATCGCCCAATGCAAGGCTTATCAGTTGTGGACCAATAGGAACAACGGTCAGCCCTGCATCATCCCGCAGCTTCTCTTTCGGGGCGACACGCCTTTCTGGGGCGGGGTTTGCAGGGATGGGATCGTGGTGGCCTGCTCTGGCCAGCCGCAACATATTGACCGGCTCATTTCCGGCATCGCGGATACCATCCAGGCTCTTGCCGTTATCGCCTATGAGAGCGATCCGGATCATCCAGCTCGCAACGAAGCTTTGAACTTCCTGACCTAAGCCGCCGGCGGAAAAACGCCAGCAAAAAACCAAAGCCGGTTAACCGCATAAACACGGTTGGCCGGTTTTTTTATTTACTGGAAATCTATCGGGGGATATGCTAATATAAATCAGTAATCAACCTTTACTCAAAATGGGTCGAAAGAAGAAAAAAGACAAAGAAAAAAATGGAAACGGCGGGAACGGAAACGGAAGCTGGTATAAGCCTCGCAAAAAATGGGGGCTTTCCGGGGATACGAAGCGGTCAATCGCGGCGGTTTTTTTGATCGCTCTGGCGATTCTGGCCGTATTCAGTTTGTTCGGCGGAGCGGGGACGTTCGGCACATATTTCAACAAGATATTGTCACTCGCTTTTGGAATCGGGCGGTTTCTTTTGCCAATTCTGATGATTGTGGTTGGTTTCATGTATTTCCGGCGGGATACGGATTCATACTATGTTTTCGTCGCGGCGGGATTTTTTGTTTTTTTCGCGTCGATTCTCGGACTGGTTCATATCTTCTTTCCTCTTTCGCAAATGGTTGCGATTGCCAAGCTCGGAGAAGGCGGCGGAGTTTTGGGAGCGGCGGCGGCCTATCCGGCGCTCAAATATTTCGGATTTTCGGCAGGGATGGTTGTTCTTTCGGCAATCGCTTTGGCATCGCTCTTGCTTGCGCTCAATGTGCCGCTTCGAGCGCTCCTCAAGCCCGTTGAATGGATGAAAGAAAGAAAAGAAGATGACGAACCCGACCAAATCCCAACAAGCGTGTTGGGAATTGAGCCGGGCAGGGAAGAGACTAAGCCGTCGGCGGCGGCTAGGATAAGCGAAATTTTGAAAATGAAAAAAGAACAGTCGGCTCCCGAGAGAAAAATGATGATGCCGGACAAGCAAAGAATGATCGCGGGATGGAAATTGCCCCCGCTTGATCTTCTGGAACGGACAACCGGCAAATCAAAAGCGGGAGATATTGAAGCGAACGCAAAAATCATCCAGGAAACCTTCAAAAATTTCGGAATCGAAACCGAGATCGGGGAGATCAGCGTCGGACCATCGGTCACGCAATATTGCTTCAAGCCGGCGGCCGGAATCAAGCTTTCAAAAATCACGGGACTCAACAACAATCTTTCGCTTGCGCTCGCCCAGCATCCGATCCGGATTGAAGCGCCTATTCCCGGAAAGTCGCTCATTGGCATTGAGGTGCCGAACAAGGTTTCGACGATGGTGCGGTTGCGCGACTTCATGGAAAGCGCCCAGTTTGCCGAGAAGAAAACAAATCTCACGCTGGCACTCGGACAAGATGTGGGCGGAAACTATATTTTCGGCGATCTCACCGAGATGCCGCACCTCATGATCGCGGGCGCGACCGGAACGGGGAAGAGCGTCAGCATCAATACGATTATCACGACTCTTCTTTATCAAAATTCTCCGGATGATCTGAAAATGATCCTGATCGATCCCAAGCGCGTGGAGCTGACGGCTTTCAACGGCATTCCGCATCTTCTGACACCGACAGTGGTTGACAACGGAAAAGTGGCCAACTCCCTCAAATGGGCGATCGGCGAGATGGAAAGGCGGTACAAAATGCTTCAGGAGGCCAGCAGCCGGGATATTTTTTCCTACAACGAAAAGATAAAGCCGGATCAGAAAAAAAATGTCATCAATGAGGAAACAGGCGAGGTGATCGGCGAAGAAGAAGTGAAGAGACTGCCATATATCGTGATCATCATCGACGAGTTGGCGGACATCATGGCCAGCCACTCCAAAGATGTGGAAGCGGCGATTGTGCGGCTGGCGCAAATGGCGCGTGCGGTCGGCATTCATCTCATCGTTTCAACGCAGCGTCCTTCAGTTGAGGTTCTGACCGGGCTCATCAAAGCCAACATAACGACGCGCATTGCCTTTCAAGTGGCGACGCAGATTGACTCGCGCACGATTCTGGATATGGGCGGAGCGGAAAAATTGCTTGGCAACGGGGATATGCTCTATCTTTCCGCTCGTTCTCCAAAGCCGAAACGGATCCAGGGAGTTTTTGTTTCCGAATCGGAAGTGAAAAGGGTTGTGAAGTCGATCAAATCCCAGCTCGATGGCGATGTGGAATACAACGAGGAAGTGACTGCCACCCAAAGAGTCAGTTTTGGAGGAAAAATGACGGGGGCGGTCGGAGGCGGCGACGAAGAAGGAGATGATTTCTATGAAGAGGCCAAGGATACGGTTATCAAAGCGGGAAAAGCTTCCGCGTCGCTTCTGCAGAGAAGGCTTCGGGTGGGCTATGCTCGCGCGGCGAGGCTTCTCGACATTTTGGAAGCCAACGGCGTGATTGGACAGGCGGACGGGTCAAAACCCAGGGAAATTTTGGTGGATGCTCCGGCCGCTGGCGGGACCGCTCCCGGCGAAGTCCAATACGAAGACGAGCTTGATGACCAAAAAAAACGCGAACGTTGGCAAATGTGAGCAGATGAGGTATAATAATGAAGAAAATAAAAACAAAAATCTGGCAGGTTTCTTGACCTGTTTTTATTGTGAGAATATAAACTCAAAGCTCAAAGTGCAAAGCGCAAAACCACAGCGTAAAATTCAAAGCTGGTTTCAAAAAGTTTTAAATTTTTAGTTGTAGTTTTAAGTTTTAAGATTTGCGTTTTGAGCTTGAATAATTATGCTTCGCGGTTTCACGCAAAAAAAAGTTCATTCTTATACTCTTGGCGAACAGCTAAAGAATATTCGAAGCACCGGCCGGATCACGCTTTCCGAGGTTTCGCGGGAAACAAAAATTCCCGTGAAGTATTTGGAAATGATCGAAGAAGGAAAATATGAAAAGCTTCCCCCCGATGTCTATGTGAAAGGATTTTTGAGGGGATACGCTGAATTTTTGGGAGCCGATCCGAAAAAGATGATCAATTTGTATCAGCGGGAACGGGATATAAAAAGCAATTTGAACGGGGACGGCAAAAAGAGCGCGCCGGTGAAGATTTCAAAACCGGTCCGTTTCGTGGTCACGCCCCGCATCGTCATTGCCTCGGCCGTCGCACTCATTGTCCTTGGCGGCTTTTTCTATATCTATCGGCAGATCGGGCGTTTTGCGGCGGTGCCGCGGCTGGTTGTCACCGAGCCTTCAGACGGAGAAAATGTCGAGGGAAATTCCATCGAGATCGCCGGGTTCACGGACAAGGATGCCAAGCTCACGATCAACGAACAGCCGATAGTGGTGAACGACAGCGGAGAGTTCAAGGAAAATGTCCTTTTGCAAAAGGGCATCAACGCGATCACGATTTCTTCCGTAAATCGTTTCGAAAAATCCACTGCCAAGACGTTCAATATAAAATCAAATTATCAAACTCCGGAGGTTGTCGATGTTCCAAGCGAGGGAAAAGTGAGCGGCGAAGAGGACGCGCGAAAAAGCGGAGTGAGCGTGATCGTGCGGGCGGATTCTGCGCCAACCTGGCTTTCCGTGGAAGCGGATGGAAATTTGATATATTCCGGGACGATGCTGCCGGGAGCGGTTCAAAATTTCGAAGGCGAAAAAGAAGTGCGGGTCACGAGCGGAAAAGCGAATCAAACATTTGTGCGGGCGAACGGAAAGGCGGAAAAGAAATTGGCGGACGACCCGGGAATTGTGAGAGACATATTATTTACACCCAGCGACTAATTTCGAATTTTTAATTTTTAATTTTGAATCAATTTTGAATTTTATAATTTTGAATCATTGAAAATTCGGTCATTACTAATTTATTCAAAATTCATAATTCGAAATTCAAAATTCTAATCTCTATGTCAAAAGATCAAGAAAAGGAAAACAAGCAGATTGTTCTTGATGAAACAGTCAAGGAAATCAAAGATCGTTTCGGCGAAGGATCGATCATGAAGCTGGGGGATGTGAAAAAAGTGGATGTTGCCGCAATCCCGACCGGCGCGCCATCACTCGACATCGCGCTTGGAATCGGAGGAGTGCCGCGAGGCCGCATCATTGAAATATACGGTCCGGAATCATCAGGAAAAACAACGCTCGCCCTCCATATTGTTGCGAACGCCCAAAAAGCCGGCTCCGCCGCCTTCATTGACGCGGAGCACGCGCTTGACCCGTCCTATGCCAAAAAAATCGGGGTGAAGATCGAAGATCTTTTGATCTCCCAGCCGGACAACGGCGAGCAAGCCCTTGATATTGTCGAAACGCTGGTGAAATCGAACTCGGTGGATGTGATTGTGGTCGACAGCGTGGCGGCGCTCACGCCTCAAGCCGAGATTGAAGGGGAAATGGGAGATCATCATGTGGGACGGCAAGCGAGGCTGATGAGCCAAGCCCTTCGCAAGCTCACGGCAATCGTGGCGAAAGGCAACGTGACCATCATTTTCATAAACCAGATCCGAATGAAGATCGGCGTGATGTTTGGGAACCCCGAAACGACTTCCGGCGGACAGGCTCTCAAATTCTACTCCTCTGTCCGCATCGAAGTTCGCCGCGCGGCGCAGATCAAACAGGGCGAGCAGATCGTCGGGAATCGCGTGAAAGCGAAAATCGTTAAGAATAAAGTTGCGCCTCCTTTCCAAGTGACGGAATTCGACATTATGTACAACGAGGGAATTTCCAAGGAAGGTGATATCATCGACACGGGTGTGAAATATGAAGTCGTCACCAAAAGCGGAAACTCGTTTTCCTTCAGCGAAACAAAACTCGGCGTTGGACGGGAAAAAGCGAAAACATTTTTGCGAGAAAACCCGAAAGTTTACGCCGAGATCGAAAAAGCGCTCAAGGAAAAGGTGAAGTTGTAAAAATATTTTATATAATTCCGGGAGGAACGGGCAATGAGAATGATCCGCAGGCTTCACGATAGGTTGGCGCGTCCATCTTCCGAGATGCTCCTTAAAATCATAAAATCTGTTCCCGGAGCGCGTGAAAAAATCATCGAGCTTCAGTTGAGATCGCTTTTTGGAAAAAGGAGTGAGGCATGACAAAGAGAACGTTGCGAGCGAGACTTGATCCATCTGCAGCGGATTTCAATCGGGGTGAGCCCCCGATTTATGGAGGGTCTGATCCGCTAATGTCAGCTTTCATGTTGGGGGTTCCGATCATGATTCCCAGTCGTAACCCAAATGATCCGGTCAGGTTGCGATTCATATCATGGGAAGAATTCAAGGGAATTCCTGCCGGAAAGCCTTGCTGTGGTGATCCGGACGATTGGTAATTATGAGGAGGAAATTATGCCAAGAAAAAAGAAATTGAACATAAGCCAGCGACCGGTTGAAAATACTCTGCGGCGGATTGCAATTTATCGCGGGTACTGGAGTTTAGCTGCTCAAATTTTGCGGCGGCAGGAGGAGGAAAAAGAATGTCGAGAAAAAAAAGATCGTCCCGCTTACTCCGCCTAAATATTGCCAACGCAATACTTATGAGTGGAATCCAGAAAATCAGGATAATTAATTTTCTTCCACCACGGACATCATCTGTGGCCAGGCTTGGCAAATTAGCCGGAGAGGCTCTGGATAGGAGGGCGCGAGATGGTCGAACATGAATCAAAGCCAAAGCGGCGGAGATTGAAATATCGTCCTGATAAAGATGCGATTTATGATCGGCGGGGATCGAAAACTCTGGATCAGCTTTGGGGGCGCGGTCGGGATATTCCCGAAACGTCAAATGAAGATTGCCAACTTCCAACATGCCCGGAATCTTGCCGGCGGAGGTGATATCTCATGTGCGCTGAATTAACTCCAAATGCCAAGGAAAAACTTTCCGATCCGGTGTTTATGCTCCAAACATTCATTGAAGTTGAGGAGCGATCTTTGGAAAGGGCAAGAAGTCAGCTGGAAAAAGAACACGAATCAGTCATGACTGAAAGAGCAAAACTTCCAAGTTGGCATCAACCCATGGACGCTCCTTATTGGTTGCGCCGCTTCAGCGAAATTAGAAGGAGGGATAAAGCGCTGGAAAAGGCAAAAGCCAAATTGCGGGAGCTCGAAAAACAACGGGCTGAATAAGCGAAATTATGAGGAGGAGGAAGATTATGCCAAGTCGGCCGCTTCGCATCAGCATTTATAAAATCAAACTGGGCTCGCAAAACAGCGAGATTCAAGCCAGTATGGCTGCTGGCAAGCCGGGGCCAATTGAAGAATCCTTCAGGATTTCCGAAAGAATCAGGAGGGAGAACGAACATCAGAGAGAAATCGAAGCGGCATTTCGCAAAGGCTATCAAACGGGTCTCAAGGACGGATAACAATGAAGAATTTTCTTCGCCTAATTAGCCCCAAACCATTGGGGCTTTTCTTTTTGAAAATAAAAAAAATTCCACGAAAGGGAATTTCAAAGGCAAGAGCAATGTTGTACCCTTGCTCTTAATATTTGCGAAAACAAAAGGAGCAGGGTACAACCCTGCTCCTGCATATTTAATCTCAAACTACTTTGCATTTCACGGGATTGCCGCGGTCGCTCCGCTCCCTCGCAATGACAGATGCTTATTTCGCGCGTTCGGAATATTCTCCCGTGTCCGTGTTGATTCGGATGACGTCGCCTTGCTTCACGAAAAGAGGAGTGTTCACTTGAATGCCGGTTTCAAGCGTCACGAGTTTTGTCCCTCCGTCGGCGGTGTTGCCCTTGATGGCGGGCGGGGCTTCGACAACCTTGAAATCCATTTTGACGGGAAGCTCGATGTTGATCGGAGTGGTGCCATAGACCAAAACTGTCACTTCCGTGCTTTCGATCAGATAGTTTGTGAAATCACCGAGAACGGATTTCAAAAGAGAAAACTGTTCATAGGTCGCGTTGTCCATGAAAAAATAGTTTTCACCTTCTTTGTACAAAAATTGCGCCTTCGATTTTGTTATTTCGGCTTCTTCGATCTTGTCAGACCCTTGGAAAGTTTTTTCCATCACCGCGCCGGTCTTGAGATTGCGAAGTTTGGTGCGAAGAACCGCTCCGGCCCGGCCAGTTTTGGAGTGCTGATGAAAAATAACGAGATAGGGCTCGTTATTTAACGTCAGTGTTTTGCCGGTTTTGATATCGGAGAGACTTAACATGTCATTGCGAATAATAGCGAAGCAATCTTGTGATTAAATATGAATACGGGATCCTTCGCTTCGCTCAGGATGACACCAGGGGTGTCATTTTATTGTATACGACAAAAGTGCCATTGCCCGCGCCCGCTTGATGGCTCGGGTAATCATCCGCTGATGTTGGGCGCAATTGCCAGTGCGCCGAGGCGTGACGATCTTAGCGTGCATGTTCATGAAACGCCGCAAAAGCTGCGTGTCTTTGTAGTCCACGGCATTGACATTGTTGGCGCAAAAATAGCAGGATTTTGGCGCGACGGGAGCAACCTGCTGATTGTTGGAAAATTTTCTCATATGGATTTAGAAAGGAATATCTTCAATTTTTACCTCGTCTTGATTTTCATCAATCTGGATCGTGGGAATTTCTTCCGGCTGGGGAGGGATGGGCTGATTGCTGTTTTGCGGCGGCATTGCCGGAGAAGCTCCTTGATTGGCGCCTTGATATGGCGCGCCGCCCTGCGGTTTGCGGTCGAGCATCTGCATATTTTCGGCGATAACTTCGGTCATATATTTTTTGTTTCCGCTTTGGTCCTGCCAGCTTCTTGTCTGCAAGCGGCCTTCGAGAAATATTTTACTTCCTTTGTGGAGATACTGGCCGGCAATTTCGGCCAGACGGCGCCACATCACAATGTTGTGAAATTCAACCGCTTCCTTTTTTTCTCCGGATTGCGGATCTTTCCAGACGCGGTTTGTCGCGACGGCGAAATTCGCGACGGACTGGCCCGATGGGGTGGAGCGCAGTTCCGGGTCGCGCGTCAGATTCCCGATGAGGAGGACTTTGTTGAGGCTCATAGTGGTTTAGTTAGTGATTATTTTTTCGTTTTCTTCGTGAAAATATTCGTTTTATTGGTGTTTATATACACGAATTCAACGAATAGAAATACGAATATAACGAAATTAGTTTAAATATAAATGAAAAATATTCCTATTCCGGGCTTTCTTCCAAAATTGCGCTCAACTTGTCGTCCAGTTCTTTCATGCCGATTTTTGTTTCGGCTTCGGTCGGCTTGGCTTGTTGCGGAGCAGGCGCTGACTTTTCAACTTCCGCTGTTTTCGTTTCGCTTCGGTGGGTATGCCGCACTGTTTCATGGCGCGGTGTGTTGCGTTCGGCTGAAGCATTTCGGGCAGGAGCATTTTCTCCGGCTTGAGCGCCGATCTGTTTTCCGATCTCCGCGGCGCGGACAATGATGTGGCGCATCAGTTTGTCATTCATTGCCAACCGGCGGCCTATTTCCGGGATATTTTCTGTTTCGTCGAGCGTGAAGCGGCAAAAACTGAAAAATCCGTGTGTTTGCTTTTTGATCGGATGGGCAAATTTCCTTTTTCCGATATCGGAAAAATCAACGGATATCTTCCCGTCATGGCTTTCAAGAATCTCGACAATGTCTTTCTTTATTTCTCCTATCCGGTCTTCATTTGCGACCGACGTGAAGAAGAGAAGCTCGTATTCCATGTATTTCTCTACGAATTACGAATTAAGTACGAATATACGAATTTTGTGATAATAAAAATCCGCCCAAGAAAGCCATCCTTTGCGGATTATATTTCCCTATCCGTAAGGCGGGGAAATTTTGGGCTTTCTTGATTGTGAATATAGCCTATCATATTGACTTTTTTTTGGCAATAGCAGCGAGAATATGCTAAAATATATTCATGTTCGACGAAGACAGGGTTCAAAAAGATCTCGAAAAAAAACGAAAAATATATGAAGAAGCGATCAAAAAGATCGCTGATTTGAGAAAAGAACAAGATAAGATCGGGAGGGATATAGATGAGATAATCAGTAAACAAAAAGAATAAATATATGCCACTCGAATCTCCAAACCAAAAATTATTTCCAAGTCAAGAGAAGCTTCTCACTCCCGAAATAGTCGAGATATTGAAGAATAGGTATGAACAAGCCAGGGCAGAGTTGCTTCGGGAAAATATGGATATGATGGATGAGACAGACCAAATTCAGTCGCGAGAACTTCAGAAACTAATCAAGTCTCGTTTGGGTCTTATTCCGATCAGTGTAGCCGGAATAGAGCAGAAATTACATGAAGTTGAAATTAGTTTGAACTGATTTCAAATCTTGAATTCGATTACCCCGGCAGCAAAAGCTTTGCTTTGCTACGAGGCGCGTCCCCTACAAGTACTATATTTTAAACTCAATCACGTCTCCGTCCTGGACGACATATTCCTTTCCTTCGGTGCGCAGCGTCCCAAGCTCGCGGGCTTTGCTCCAAGAACCGGCTTCAAGAAGTTTCTGCCAATTGATGATATCGGCGCGGATGAATTTTTCTTCGAAGTCAGAGTGAATAGCTCTTCCCGCAATTGGCGCGGTGGAGCTTTTTTTGATGGTCCATGCGCGGGTTTCATCTTCTCCGGTCGTGAGAAATGTGATCAAATTCAGAATTTCATAAGATTTCAAAATCAGCTGATCCAAATTCGATTTCATTCCCAGCTCTGCCGCTTCTTCGACTGACATTTGAGAAAGTTCTTCTTCAATCTTGATATCAATTGCGACAGTGGGATATTTTTCCCGGAGCGGCGCAAAATCATCAGTCTCTTTTTCGTCCGTATTCAAAACAAAAAGCATCGGTTTCCAAGTGAGCAGCTGCAAATCTCGCACCAGATCAAAATCTTCGTCGCTAAATTTCAAATCGCCTGCTAATTTTCCCTGATCTAAAATTTCTTTTATCTTCTTTATAATCTCAAGAGTCCGGATAGCAACTTTGTTTTGTCCGCGAGCTTCTTTTTCGAGTTTGACGATTCTTTTGGTCACTGTTTCGAGGTCGGCCAATATCAATTCTGTGTTGATTACTTCAATATCGTTTTGCGGGTCGATTTTGTTGTGAACATGGGTGATATCACTATTCTCGAATACACGAACGACCTGCGCAATGGCATCCACTTCCCGAATGTGAGCCAAAAATTTGTTTCCCAGTCCTTCGCCTTGAGCCGCGCCGGCAACGAGCCCCGCGATGTCGACAAATTCAATGATGGTCGGGACAACTTTGGCCGACTTCGACATCTTCGCCAACTTGGACAAACGCTCATCGGGCACTTTCACGATCCCGACATTGGGCTCGATCGTGCAAAAAGGATAGTTGGCAATATCCACCGGATTTTTGGTGAGAGCTTTGAAGAGGGTTGATTTTCCGACATTGGGAAGCCCCACAATTCCGACTTTGAGAGACATAAGGTATTTTTATAAATTCTTGATCTTCCCTTCGGCTTCGAGTTTTTTGACGACATCGGAGACGAGCTGGGATTTGTTGCGGTCGCAAATCAGGATGGCGTCGGCGGTGTCGACGATGATGAGGTCTTTGACGCCGATTGTCGTGATGAGCTTGTCCGAGCCATAGACGAGCAAATTTTCGCTGTCGAAATTGATGTGCTCGCCGCGGACGAAGTTTTCCTTGTTGTTTGAAATAAGAGTGTCCTTGAGCGCGGTCCAGGAGCCGACATCGCTCCAGGGCATATCAAGCGGAATGACGGCTACGTCCGGTTCGTTTTCCAAGACGGCATAGTCAATGCTATTTTTGTCCATTTCTGGAAATTCTTTTTCCAGAACTTCGGCGTAGTTTCCATTTTTCACGGAATCTTTTATTTTCATCAAGCGATCATAATCGTCCGGAACGTACTTTTTGAATTTTTCGATGATTGTTTTTGTCTTCCAGAGGAACATTCCGCTGTTCCAAAAATAGTCGCCAGCTTCGAGATACTTCTGTGCGGTTTCATAATTGGGCTTTTCCACAAATTTTTCAGCTTTGAAAATTTCGACGTCGCCGATCTTTTCGAGCGCGCCATTTTTTTTGATATACCCATATCCGGTTTCGGGCGCAGTCGGCGTGATTCCGAAAGTCAAAAGATATTGATCATTTTTCTCCAAAAATTCTTTCCCATATCTCACGGCATTGAGAAGCACCTCCGGATTTTCAATGAAATGGTCCGCCGGAAAGACGCCCATGATCTCGTTCTCATCCTTGGCGGCGATGATGGCGGCGGCAAGAGCAATCGAAGGCGCGGTATTTCTTCCGATTGGTTCAGCAATGATATTTTCTTTTGGAAATTCCAAAATTTCCTTTTCCACTTCACTGACATATTCCTGGTTTGTCGCGACAAAGATATCTTCCGGCTCGGCGATTTGACGAAGGCGCAAATAGGTTTCCTGAAGCATTGTTTTGTCTCCGGTGAGACACTGGAACTGTTTGGGTTTTCCGGCGCGGCTCACGGGCCAAAGACGTGTTCCTTTTCCTCCAGCCATGATGACTAGTTTCATAATTTCAGTAATCAGTGAACAGTGATCAGTGATCAGTATCCAATGAAATTAACGATTGATAAAATGCGATATAGTCTGATACAATAGTATATAAGAGATGATAATTTGTAAACTAATAAAAATGACTCAAATAAATCCGAAGATTTTCAAGGCCTATGACATCCGGGGACTGTACAACATAGATTTTGACGACCAGGCGGCGTACGAGATTGGCTTGGCCTACAGCCAGATGCGAAAGAAGGAACTGCAAAAAGAAGAAGGGCTCAAAATCGTGGTCGGATGCGATATGCGCGTGTCTTCGCCGGCTCTCAAGAACAGATTGATGCAGGGGCTGACGGATGGAGGGATGGATGTCATCGACATTGGGCTGGCTTCCACGCCGACTTTCTATTTTGCCGTGGCGCATTTCGGATATGACGGGGGAATTTTGGTTTCCGCTTCGCACAACCCGAAAGAATACAATGGGTTCAAATTGGTGCGCGCGAAAGCTATGCCGGTGAGCGGAGACACCGGAATATATAAACTGCGGGACATGGTTGCGGCCGGAACAAGCGAAAAAACAGAGAAAAAAGGAACTATCACGAAAAAAGACGGAGTTCTTGCGGATCAAGTGGCGCACGATTTGAAATTCGCAAATATCTCCAAGATAAAAAAGATGAAAATCGCGATTGACCCGGCCAACGCGATGGGAATGTTGTATTTCGATGAACTTTTCAAATATGTTCCGGGGGAGCTCATCAAAATGAACTGGGAGCTTGACGGAACTTTTCCGTCCCACGAGGCGGATCCGCTGAAGCCGGAAAATATGGAAGCGCTTTGCGAGAAGATAAAAGAAACGGGTGCCGATTTGGGAATCGCAACTGACGGCGACGGAGACAGAATATTTTTCGCGGACAATCTCGGTGAAAGATTGGATCCGGGGATCACAAGGGCGATTCTTTGCAAATTGTTTTTGCGCGAAAAACCGGGTTCAAAAATCGCCTATGATATCCGGCCGGGAAGAATCACGCCGGACACGATCGTCGAAAACGGCGGGATTCCAATTCTCACAAAAGTTGGACACTCTCTCATCAAGGAGCAAACTGTCAGGGAAGGCGCATATTTCGCGGGCGAATCGTCCGGACACTTTTTTCTGAACATGGAAGAGGGCTGTTATGAAATTCCACTGATCGTAACTTTGAAACTTTTGGAAGAATTGTCCCAAAGTGGCATAAGTTTTGCCGATTATGCCAAACCCTATAAAAGATATTCCAACTCCGGAGAAATCAATTCGGAGGTGGCGGACGCCCAAGAGAAGATAAAAGAAATTAAAACGAAATATGCCGAAGGAAAGCAAAATGATATGGACGGGATATTGGTTGAATATCCGGATTGGTGGTTCAATGTCCGGCCTTCCAACACCGAACCGGTCTTGCGCCTTATTCTCGAAGCAAAAACAAAGGAATTGATGGAAGAAAAAAGAGATGAGGTTTTGGGGATGATTAGGAGCTAGTTTTTTCTTGTCATCCCGGGCTTGACCCGGGATCCAGGGGGAAAATAGAAAAATGTATAATAAATCCTATTGCATCTATATTCTAGCCAGTGGTCGAAATGGGACTTTATACACTGGCGTGACCAATAATTTATTGAAAAGAGTCTGGCAGCACAAAAAAGGAGAATTTGATGGATTTACGAAAAAATATAAAGTGCATATGTTGGTTTATTATGAATCAACGGAAAATATCGTTAGTGCGATTGAGCAAGAAAAAAGAATCAAAGCGTGGAAAAGGCAATGGAAATTGGATTTGATTGAAAAGAACAATCCTCAATGGAAAGATTTATTTCTTGAACTAACCGATGATGATAAATAATGGTTCATGATTTTAACCCTGGTTCCCTGCTTTCGCAGGGATGACAGAATAGGGGAGATATGGATATGAAAAAGCCCGCGGCTGATGGTTCCGAGCCGGGGGCTTTTGTTTATTCTTTTTGTGGTGATCTACATATCAGAATAATCCTTGCCGTCGCAATAGACGCAGACTCCGTTATACATTTTGCTATGGCAAGCGGGACACTCCCGGTTGCAAACAAGACAAAATCCAGAGTCTGCTTTTCCGCATGCGCACTTTTTCGGTCCGTCTTGCTTACATTTTAAAAGGTAGTCAATGAACTCCTTGGTTAATCCGCATTTAATGCAGTATTTCCCCTCCTTTTCTTTGCCGCGGCGGGCTTGCCTGAAATCATGCAATACGCCATTGGGACACTGACTTCGGGGGTCGATTTTTCTTCCGAAGTCGTCCTTGAATTTTTCTTTGCTGGGTAATTGCTCAGCCATGTCAGTCTCCCTCCTCGTATTTTTACAAAATTTTTATGCCAACAATCCAACTTTCTCTTTCACTTCGCTCATTTTCTTTTCGGCGAGGGCTTTGGCTTTTTCTCTGCCTGCTTCCAATATTTTCAAAACTTCATTGTCGTCGATCGCGTTGTATTTTTCCTGAAAATCTTTCAAGAAGTCAACGACCACTTCGGCGAGGTCGACTTTGAACTCGGAATACCCTTTCCCTTTGTAGGATTCTTCAATTTCTTTCGGTTTGGCGTTGTCGAGAAGGGCATAGATATTGATGAGATTTTTGATGGCCGGCTTGTCATCGGCATATTTGATGTCCTTTCCGCTGTCGGTGACGGCTTTTTTGATCTTCTCGCGGATTTTTTCGGGAGTGTCGGTGAGCGCGATGTAGTTGTATTCGCTCGGCGCGGATTTGGACATTTTTTTTGTCGGGTCGTCGAGTCCCATGATGCGCATTCCTTCTTTCACGATATGCGGCTCGGGAATGACAAATGTTTCTCCGAACGTCGTATTGAACCGGCGACCGAGAGTGCGGGCGATCTCGACATGCTGAAGCTGGTCTTCGCCGACCGGCACCAAATTTGTGTCATACAAAAGAATATCCGCGGCCATCAGAACGGGATAGTTGAAAAGCCCCGCATTGATATTTTGCTTATTCGCGGAGGATTTGTCCTTGAATTGCGTCATGCGCTCGAGTTCCGGAATTTTCGTGATCGTGTTCAGAATCCAGGCGAGTTCCGCGTGTTCGGGAACTTGCGATTGAACAAAAATCGTTGATTCTTGCGTATTGATACCCGCGGCGAGATAAATTTTTGCGAGCTCCAAAGTTTTTTTGCGAAGCTCTTCGGGATTTTGGGGAACGGTGATGGCGTGAAGATCGACAATGCAAAAGATCGACTCAAACTTTTCCTGAAGCGCGACCCAGTTTTTGATCGCTCCCAAATAGTTCCCGAGATGGAGGTTTCCAGAGGGCTGAATGCCTGAAAAGATGCGTTGTTTCATAAGGCTTGATTTGTATGGTTAAGTAAGCTTATAATAAGATTAAAGATCCCTTTCTGTCAAAATTTTCAATTTTCAATTCTCAATTTACAATCAATTTTCAATGACGCAATTTTCAATTAACAAAAATTAGCGATGTTTGAAAACTGATCATTGATAAATTGAAAATTCAATGAAAATTGTAAATTGATCATTGTAAATTATCCATTGACTTTAATTCTCAATATGTTAATCTTCGTTAAGATTATTTCCTATGCTTAGGTTGATCATCCACGTACTTTCCAATGCCATCGGTATCTGGGCATCAGCGCGTTTGGTGCACGGAATTCATTTTTATGGCAGCTGGAAATGGCTGATTTTGGCCGGCGCGGTGCTGGGGCTGATAAATTTCATCATCAAGCCGATCATAAAATTGATATCTCTTCCGCTGATCTGGATCACGCTTGGTCTTTTCACGATTGTCATCAACGTATTTCTGCTCAATCTCGCGTCCAAAATTGTCACGGCGTTTGTGATCGACACTTGGACCGCGGCCTTTTGGGCGGTGATCGTGATAAGTTTTATAAATTTCATCGTTTTGTCTTTGGCCGGGGACGAAAATCACGCCAGATAGCCTAAATTTTTAATCAAAATTCGCAATGCTTCAAAATATTCTCATTTGGGCGCAAATAGTCGTTTCGGTTCTGCTCACAATATCCATTCTTCTTCAAAACCGAGGCGCCGGACTCTCGGCTTCTTTCGGGGGAGACTTTGGAGGATACTATACCAAGAGAGGAATGGAAAAATTTCTCAATTGGGGAGCGATAGCTTTGGCTGTTGTTTTTCTGGGACTTTCAATTGTTAATATATATTTAGGTTCGAGAAGCTAGGGCTTCTGTTTTTGGCGCATTTCTTTGTCAGAGCCTCCGCGCTTCGCTCGACTCTTTCGCGAACTGCACTCAAAAACAAAAGCCCTATTGAATAAAAGATTAAATATCCTTTGGAAATAAAACAGTGAATAGATTTTTTGGGCAAAAATTTTCCCGAATATTTTCCGCCAAGGAGCGGATGATGGTGCTTGGTCTGATTTTGGTGGCGGTGATATCGCTTGTGGCGACAGTCGGAGGCGTTTATTTTTCCCTTACCAAGCCGATCCCTGTTGTCGGCGGCGACTATTCCGAAGGGATCATCGGCCAGCCGATGTATGTGAATCCGGTGCTCGCGGCGGGAAACGAAGCGGACAGCGATGTGGCGCAGCTTGTCTATTCCGGGCTTTTCAAACACGGCAACAACGGGGAGATCGTCCCTGATCTGGCTGAAGGATATGAGATTTCAAAAGACGGCCTCAATTACACCGTGCATATCAAAAAAGATGTGAAGTGGCACGATGGCGAGCCTTTTTCTCTGGATGATGTCATCTTCACGATCCAAGCGATTCAGGATCCCGCCTTCAAAAGCCCGCTTCGTCAAAACTGGCAGGGAGTGGGAATGGAGCAAATTGACGACCGGACAATCCGGTTCACGCTTCCTTCTCCATACGCGTATTTTTTGAACAATCTCACGGTCGGAATCATTCCCAAACATGTTTGGGAAACTGTCGCGCCGACGAACTTTTCTCTCGCGGAATACAATCTGCGTCCGATCGGCACGGGACCGTATCAAGTTTCCGATTTCGAAAAAGATTCGGGAGGGATGATATTGTCGCTCAAGCTTTTGGCAAACGCCAACTATTATTCCCAAAAGCCGTATATCAGCACCATCACTTTCCAATTTTATCCGGATGAAGATTCGATGATCGAAGACTACAACAACAAAAAGATCTTCGGGGTGAGCTCGGTCTCTCCCGAAAAATTGGGGGATATAAAAAGCTCGCGAAGCGCGAATGTCGTTTCCGTCAGCCTGCCCCGATATTTTGCCGTTTTTTTCAATCAGCAAAAAAGCAAAGTATTCGCGGACAAAGACGTGAGAAAAGCGTTTTCAATGGCTGTGAACCGGCAAGATATGGTGAGCAAAGTTTTTGGCGGCCAAGGGAAAGAAATATTTTCCCCGATTCCTCCCGGAAATTTTGGCGCGACGGATGATCTCAAGAAATATGAATTTGATGTTGCGAAAGCCGAGAAAACGCTCGATGACGCCGGATGGAAAAAGGGCGACGATGGATTCCGGGCGAAAAGCGGACAAGCGCTTGAGTTCACTTTGGTGACGACTGATTGGCCGCAGCTTGTTGATACGGCCAATATTCTCAAAAGCGAGTGGGAGGCGGTTGGCGCGAAAGTGAACGTGGATTCGGAGTCCGTCGGCGATATCAACCAAAACTTCATCCGGCCGCGCGAATATGAGGCGTTTCTTTTCGGACAAAGCTGGCCGACGGCCGAGCCGGATTTGTATTCTTTCTGGCAATCTTCGCAGACCAAAGATCCGGGACTTAATCTGGCGCTCTATTCCTCCTCGGATGCCGACAAAATTTTGGCGAGTCTTCGCGAGGAGTCGGATCCGGGAAAACGCCTTGAGCTCTATAAAAAATTTCAGCAAATTGTGGCGGAGGATATTCCGGCAATTTTCCTCTATAGCCCGAATTTTATCTATGTTGTCAACAAAAAAGTGCAGGGGATCAACATTTCGTCGCTTGTTTCCTCGGAAGAAAGATTTCAAGACGTCGCCAATTGGTATATGAAGACAAAAAGGATAAGAAAATAAGCGCTGTTGCAGCGCTTGAAATTCCGTCACTCGTTCCAAATAAAAGCAAGCTTTAATTTGTATACTCGCTAGGAATTATAACTTTATGCAAAACAAATACGACAAAGATAATCTCTATGACGTCATCAAAAACATTCCCGACCAACTGCTGACCGGACTCGAGATTGCCAAAGATGTGAAAGTGGAAGGAAAATTCAAAGCGATCGAAATTTCCGGAATGGGAGGATCGGCGTTTCCGGGAAACTTACTACGGATTTATCTCAATAATTTATTTTGGAACAATCCTTCAGCCAATCATCGCTTTGGAGTATATCAAAATCGTTTTTATACTCTTCCACCTGAAGCTTTTGACAATTGCTTAAATATTGTTTCTTCTTATTCTGGAAATACAGAAGAAACAATCTCTTCTTTTGAAGAAGTGCTAAAAAACAATCTCCCTTGCGTTGGTGTCGCGGCGGCAGGGAAAGTGGTTGAGATGTGCGGGCAAAATAATATTCCGCTTGCTTTGATGCCTCCAGCAGAAATAATTTTGCAGCCCAGGATGGCAACAGCTTGTTTTTTTGCCGTTGTCTTTCAGATTTTGGTCAATTGCGGAATGGTTGAAGATAAACGGAGTGAGTTCGAAACAGTGGTTAAAAAATTAAAAGAGAAAGAAGATGATTTTGAGAAACAAGGAAAGAAAATAGCTGAGGAAATTGCAGGCAAGACCCCCGTAATTTACAGTTCGACTCGCTTCAAATCCATAGCAATGATATGGAAAATAATGTTTAATGAAAATGCCAAGACGCCGGCCTTCTGGAATTTCTTTCCGGAGCTCAATCACAATGAAATGGTCGGCTATACGAAGCAGCAGGGGAAATTTCACCTGGTTATTTTACGGGATAGCCAAGACTATCCACGCAATTTGAAAAGAATTGAAACAACGACAGATGTTTTAAAAAATTACGGAGTTAGCTCGACGATCGTTGATATGCCGGAAGACGGGATGCTTTATCGTATTTTCTCAACTCTCCAGATCGGACGCTGGGCATCTTACTATCTGGCTCTCAAATATGAAATTGATCCGACCCCGGTGGATATGGTGGAAGAATTGAAGGTGCAGTTGACAAAATAGCCGATTGGGTATATAATTAGACAATTGGAGTGCCTTCTTTCGTGCTATTCCCTCTTTTCCCCTCTTTTATCTCTTATTTAAGCCTTTTTATATCGATAAAAGACCGCGTTCGCGGTTGTTATAAGTTTTTGTTTGCAGGCGTGTTGGCATCTTCTTGTTTCTTTTATAATCTGGGGATGTGGCGGAACCCCAGTACTAAATTCGCTGCGCGAATTAGTACGGGGCAAGTTGGCAGACGCCATATAAAATTGGGGATGTGGTGGAATTGGCAGACACGTAGCGTTCAGGGCGCTATGATCGCAAGATCGTGAGGGTTCAACTCCCTCCATCCCCACACTTTTAATTCACCCTGTTAAATTCTGTGAAGCAGAAATTTCGCAGAGCGAAATTATTTAACAGGGTAAATCTTTTTAACCAAACAACTTAATCAATCAAAAAAATTATGAAAAAAACAACAAAGTCGATTGACGGGATAGTTTCCTATCCTAGCCAATCTAGAAATCCCCGCTTCACAGGCGAGCAAGCTCGCTCTGCAGGCGGACAGGCTTCGCAAAGAAGAAGACATTTCGGTTCCCGAAAAAGAACCGGATCCGCCTCGCCTCAGCGAAGCGAACAAAGTCAAAAAAATGAAAATTCCGCGAAAGTGGCGGTTTCTTCGAGGCACAAAAAATTTGCCCAGCGTGCCAAAGAGAACTTTTCAAAAAAAACATCCGGGCAAAAACCGTCCGAAGAAAACAAGAACGCTCTTCGCATCATCCCGCTTGGAGGACAAGAAGAGGTCGGCCGGAATATGACGCTGTTCGAATACGGCGGTGATATTGTGATTCTTGATATGGGACTTCAATTTCCGGAAGAAGATATGCCGGGGATCGACTATATCATTCCAAACGCCAGCTATCTCAAGGGAAAAGAAAAAAATATCCGAGGCGTGATTTTGAGTCATGGCCATCTGGACCACATTGGAGCCGCTCCCATTCTGCTCAAAAAGCTGAACTATCCGCCGATCGTCGGACGGGATCTCACTTTGGCGATGGTGAAAAAGAAAATGGAGGATTTTGAAAAGAACTCCGCCCAGAATCTCAAAGTGATGCGGGTGAATTCGGTTCGCGACAAGATCCGGCTTGGAAAATTCGAAATCAGTTTTTTCGACGTGGAACATTCCATCATGGACGCGGTGGGCGTGATCATCAAAACTCCTTCCGGAACAGTCATTCATCCGGGAGACTGGACGATGGACAAAAATCCGGAGAATGGAAAGGTGATCACCTACACCGATCTCGCGAAACTTCCCAGCCCTCGAATTTTGATGCTCGAAAGCTTGGGTGCGATTGTCACGCATTCGGCGGCAACGGGAGAAAAGGAAATGTACAGAAATCTCGAGAGGCTTATTTCGCAGGCCAAGGGAAGAGTCATTATTGGAACTTTTTCTTCACAGATCCGGCGCATTGGGCACCTCATTGAATATGCCGAGCATATTGGAAAGAAAGTGGCGCTCGACGGATACAGCATGAAAATGAACGTTGAAATCGCCAAAGAACTTGGATATATCAAAGCGCACAAAGAAACGCTCATTCCAATTTCCGAAGTGCACAAGCATCCGGACAATCGGATCATCGTCATTTGTACTGGCGCCCAGGGAGAAGGAAACGCCGTGCTCTCGCGGATCATCACCGACCAGCATCGATTCGTGAAGATCCAAAAAGACGACACGGTAGTGTTTTCTTCGTCCGTCATTCCGGGGAATGAGAGAACCATTCAGCGCCTCAAGGACAATTTGTACCGCAAAAGCGACAATGTCATCCACAGCGAAATAATGGACGTTCACACCAGCGGACATTGCAACGCTGAAGACATCAAAGATATCTTGAAGCAAATCAAGCCGGACTATTTTCTGCCCGTCTATGCCAACCACTATATGCTCAAAGAAGCGGCGCGGCTGGCGCGCGACATTGGCTTCCGAGGGGAAAATATTTTTGTCCTCGACAACGGAATGCCGATCGAATTCGAAAAAGGAAAAGCCAAAGTCTTGCCAAGAAAAGTTGACACCAGCTATGTCATGGTGGACGGGCTCGGCGTGGGCGACATCGGCCAGGTCGTTTTGCGCGACCGGCAAGTCTTGGCGCAAGATGGAATGTTCACGATCGTCACGATCATTGATTCCAAAACCAAGCGCGTCATCGGCGAACCGCAGGTGACAAGCCGGGGGTTCATCTATGTCAAAGAAAATTTCGATCTGGTGAACGCGACGAAACGGAAAGTGAAAGAGGTTGTCGCGCACGCGACCGCCAAAGACGAATCGGTCGATTGGAACTATGTCAAAGACCAGATCCGCGACACGGTTGGCCAGTTCCTCTATACCAAAACCGAACGCCGCCCGATGATATTGCCGGTAGTGATCGAGGTGTAGCGAAAGCCCGGCTCTGAGGAATTTTGAGAGCTTTGCTCGAAAAAGGGAAGAGCCGGGCTTTGAAAAAAAACGCAGCCGATAGTTCGACTTTGGAAAATATAAAAAATAAAACCCGAGAGCTCGGCTCCCGGGTTTTTGGTTGACAAAAGATCATATTTCTGCGAGAATGTTTTGAAAGATGCAAAAAATTCCTATTTCAAGGAGAATGAGAAATGTTGAGAATGAAATTGGAAGAAATCAAGCTTGAATTGGACAAGCTTGGTATCCCGGTGGAAATTGAAACTATGGAGCCTTCCTCGCAGAGGATTGCTCTCAGGGAATCGAAGGAAAAACTTCTCCAGCAGGGCTGGGAAGAAGTCACGCACAAGGGGAAAGTAATAGGTTATTTAAACCCTAGCGTGAGTATGTCTCATCCAGTGTATAACCTCCAACAGGCCATGGAAGTATACCGGTGGATGAATGAAGAGCGCTACGGGCAAGTAAAGCTTCCGTGGGAAGCATAGTCGCTTGTCATAATGTCATAATCGGCCGCTCCGGCCCGCCAAATGGTGGGCCTTTACTTTTTTTCAATTCCCCTGTACAATTGACAACTAGCCCGCACTAATTCTATTCATATTCACCAAAAGACTAGTCTGATGCGTGAATCGGCTTCGCCTTCCGGCATAAGCTATATAAAATAATCAGACAGAATTAGTGCCGGGTAAATTTGGCCTTTTTTAACTTCACATAATAATATCGTGACAAATAAATCGCATCTCATCGTCAAAGGCGCGCGGGTGAATAATCTGAAAAATATTTCCGTGAAGATTCCGCGGGACAAGATTGTGGTGGTCACCGGCCTTTCGGGTTCGGGGAAATCATCGTTGGCTTTTGACACGATCTTCGCCGAGGGACATCGCAGATACGTCGAAAATCTTTCGGCTTATGCCCGGCAATTTTTGGCCGCGGCGCGCCGTCCGGAAGTCGACAAGATCGAAAATCTTTCGCCAGTCATTGCGATCGACCAGCATACGGTGAACCGCAGTCCGCGTTCGACCGTCGGAACAATGACGGAACTATATGATTGGCTGCGCATTCTCTTCGCGCGGATCGGAAAGCCCCATTGCCCGAAATGTGATCGCGAGCTTTTCCAAAAAACGGCATCCGAGATCGCGGATGAAATATTGGAATTGAAAAACGAGCCCGCCGCCGCTAAAGCTATGGCGGGTAAACAAATTGCGATTCTGGCCGCGGCGAAAAACAAGACGAAAAGTCCCGGAGAAATCATTTCAAGTTTCGAACAAATGGGATACGCGCGGGTGAGGATCGGCGGGAAAATGATCCCCGCGTCACAAGCTCGTTTTGAGATCAAAAACTTGGAAGGCGAGCAAAAAATTGAAGCGGTTGTCGACCGCATAACTTTGAACGAAAAATTTTCCGACCGGGAACGGCTGATCGATTCGATAGAAACGGCGATGAAAGCCGGCGGAGGAGAAGTGATCATCAGTTTTCCGGACGGAGACAAAAAATACAATCGATATCTCATCTGTTCGGATTGCGGCGTTTCAATTTCGGAAATAACTCCGCGGCATTTTTCTTTCAACAGTCCCGAAGGCGCCTGCGGAGATTGCGCAGGGATCGGAACAAAACTCGAAGTGGACATCGATCAGGTGATTCCCAACAAAAATTTGAGTATTCGCGAAGGGGCGATCAAGCCCTGGAACATCACGAATGTGCGCAACGGCGCCGCTTCACGATTGGAAGAAAATTTGAAAATATTGTCCGACAAATATGAATTTTCTCTTGATACGCCGGTGAAAAATATCGACAAAAAAGCCTTGGATATCATTTTGCACGGCACGGAAAACTTTGAAGGGGTGATTGGCGCTCTTGAGAAAAAATACAAAGAAGCCAATTCTGATTTTTCTCGCGGGGAGGCGGAAAAATATATGATCGTGAAGACTTGCCTGGCGTGCAAGGGAAGAAGACTGAAAAAGGAATCACTCTCGGTCTTGATTTCCGGGATGTCGATCGCGGATTTTTGCGAGACGAGCCTTGACCAATTGAACGAAAAATTGAAAACGCTTGAAAATGTGGTTGAGATTCCGGATTATGGAAAGAAAATGATAAAAGAAATTCTTGCGGAGGCGGGAAAAACGATCTCAAATCTTTGCGAAGCGGGACTTGGATACCTGAACTTGAGCCGGAGCGCCAACTCACTTTCCGGTGGAGAAGCGCAACGGGTGAGACTCGCGGTGCAGATTGGTTCGGGACTGACCGGAATTCTCTATATCCTCGATGAGCCGTCGGTCGGCCTTCACGAAAGAGACACAGAAAGGTTGGTCGGTGTTTTCAGAAAACTTCGCGAGGAAGGGAACAGCGTGATCGTCGTCGAACACGACGCCGAGATTATGCGCTCGGCCGATTGGGTGATCGACATGGGACCCGGCGCGGGAGAAGAAGGAGGGGAAATCATCTTTTCCGGACCCGCGAAAAAGTTGCTGACCGCCGCCACGGAAACCGCGAAGTATATCAGCGGGAAAAGTAAGGTTTTTTTGAAAAAAACATATCGAAAAGGAAACGGAAAAAAGATAACAATAACCGGCGCGAAAGAAAACAACTTGAAGAATATTGATATTTCTCTTCCGCTCGGAAAGCTGTCGGTGATCACCGGCGTTTCCGGATCGGGAAAAAGCTCTCTGGTGAGCGATATTCTCGGAAAAGCCTTGCGCAAGCATTTTTTTCGGGCGAAGGATATCCCGGGAGCGCACGAGAAAATAAAAGGGCTTGAAAATATTTCAAAAGTGATCGAGATCGACCAATCGCCGATCGGCCGGACGCCTCGATCGAACGCCGCGACCTATACGGGAGTCTTTTCTCATATCAGGGAAATTTTCGCGGCCGCTCCGGAGGCCAAAAAAATGAATCTCAACGCGACGCACTTCAGCTTCAATATGAGAGGCGGGCGGTGCGAGGTCTGCCAGGGAGAAGGACAAAAGAAGATTGAAATGCATCTTTTGCCCGACATTTATGTTCCCTGCGAGGCTTGCGGCGGGACGCGTTTCAGTCAAAAAGTTTTGGCGGTCGAGCATCAGGGAGCCAATATTGCCGAAGTGCTTGATATGAGCGTCGATTATGCCTGGCGTTTTTTTCAAAATCACCCGCTCGTTGCGGAAAAATTGGAAACTCTCAATCGGGTCGGTCTGGGATATTTGAAGCTTGGCCAGTCGGCGATGTATCTTTCGGGCGGCGAGGCGCAGAGAATAAAACTTGCGACCGAACTGGCTCGCCGGACGAACGGAAAAGCACTCTATATTCTCGATGAGCCGACGATCGGCCTTCATTTCGGGGACGTGGCCAAACTTCTCAAGATTATTGATGAGCTGGTCGAAAAAGGAAACACAGTTTTGATTGTTGAGCACAATCTGGATGTTGTCCGCGCGGCTGACTGGGTGATCGAGCTTGGCCCTGAAGGCGGAAAAGAAGGAGGAGAGATTGTTTTTGAGGGAACGCCGAAGGATATGAAAAAGGCGAAAACGTGGACAGGGCGATATTTAGGTCATAAGTAACAAAGTCATTAGCAGTTGGCCTGGTCGTTGGCAATTGGCTGTTAGATCCACTTGCTAACTACCAAAGACCAAAGACCTATCTCACAGCTAATGACCAATGTCACCAATGACAAGATAGATTATGTTTCTTCCAAAAAATATATTAAACACAATTATCTACTACGACATCCTCAATTTTCCTCTCACTTCTTTCGAGGTCTGGGAATATCTTTTGGCGGAAAATGGCTGTACGCTAGGCGAGATCGTTGAAGCGCTGGAGAACGAAGAGCTCAAAAACCACATCGAAGAATTTCGCGGGTTCTATTTTCGCAAAGGCCGGAAAGATTTGGTCGCGAGAAGAATCCAAAACGACAAAAATTCGATTGTGAAATTTGAAATTGCCGAAAAGGCGGCGCGGTGGCTACGGTTTGTTCCGTTCGTCCGGATGGTCGCTCTCACGGGAACGCTGGCAATGAAGAATTGCGAGAAAAATTCAGATATAGATTTCTTTGTGGTTCTCGAAAAAGGGAGAATTTTCACAGGACGGTTGCTGGTCACGCTAATCGTGCATTTGCTCGGCAAGCGCCGGTACGGGAAGAAAATCAAAAACCGAATTTGTCTCAACTATTTTATCACGGACGAAAGCCTTGAAATTCAGCGTCAAGACCTCTTTGCGACGAATGAATATAGCTTTATATATCCAATATTTGATTCCCTTGTCATTCCGACCGGAGCGAAGCGGAGCGGAGGAATCTATGTCGAAAAACAAATAGCTAGCCATCAGGTTATGGACGAAGATCCCTCGGCTGCGCTCGGGATGACAAAAAAAGGTGTTTTTTGTCAATTCTGCGAAAAAAACGCTGCTTGGATCAAGAAATTCAAGCCGAATTGGAAAACCCCGGAACTGAAGCCGGCCAGGTATTTTGTCGAGTTTTCATCTCGACAGCGGGCAGTGCAGCGGCTTTTCGAGAGCTTGATAAATCTGTTTTGGGGTGATAGAATTGAATCCTGGATGAAAAAAAAGCAGATCAAGCGGATAAGGCGGAAATCGCGGATGTTAGGCAAGGAAGCATATATTGAAGCCACAGACAAAAATTTGATATTCCTCCCCATTCCGCAAGGCGTGCGGATCGAGGAGGAGTGGCAAAAGAGAATGAAAGATATTGTTCTATAAAAATTTGCGAGGGAGGAAGGAAATAATGCGTATAATCCTAATAAGACACGGATGTTTTGTAGATTGGGGAAGCAATAAGATGTTTACTGATGATGTCAAGGATAGGATTGAGAGAACTGCCGAAGCAGTGGCAGAGTGCATTAAAATGGGGATTATAAGCCTCGAAAATACACTGTTTTTGTCTTCACCGCGGGAAGATGCCGTGGAAACAGCTTTTATTGTTTCGGCGCATATCGGACTGAAATTTAAAGTCAACGATATTTTGGTTCGCGATCAACCCCACGAAGTTTGTCAAAAAATCATCATTCCTCTTGAGACAGAGGGGAAAATCGAGATGCTTATTCTCCTGGGTCATGCAACTACTGTGGAGGGCGTGCCGAATTGGTATTATTATGAAAAAGACGGCGCGGAAATAACAATCGGCGTGGATAGCTATCATGGTTGTGGATATTTGTTCAACATTGAACGGTGTCTCATTGGCGGCCTTATTGTTCCTTAGTAAAGAAGGGGGGCTGTCGGTGGATTTTGAAAAATCCGCGGGCCCCTTCCAACTTCTTGACCCCGTTAGAAATAAATGAGTGTGTTAAAAAATTGAGTAAATTATAAATTATTTCATATCATTGATTTATGTCTTGCTCAAATTTCTAACGGGGTTGACACAATAAAAAATATTTTTCTATAATGACAATTGGCAGTCGAGCACTGTGAGTGCCAATTTTGAATTATGAATTTTGAATTTTGAATCAAGTCCTAATGTCTGAATGATTGAATTCAAAATTAAGTCATTCAAAATTGATTCAAAATTAGAAATTAGAAATTAAAAATTAATTCACAAAGCTATGTCCAAACAAATCAAATTCGATGAAGACGCGCGGCGTCGCATCAAAGACGGGATCGACAAGGTCGCGGGGGCTGTTCGCGTGACGTTGGGGCCCAAAGGGAGAAATGTCGTTCTTGACCGTGGATTTGGGAGTCCGATGGTGACCAATGACGGCGTGACAATCGTCAAAGAAGTTGATCTTGAAGACAAATTCGAAAATATCGGCGTGGAATTCGTGAAAGAAGTGGCAAACAAGACGAATGACGCGGCGGGAGACGGAACAACGACAGCGACAATCCTCACGCAATCCATTGTCGAGTCCGGCGCAAAATTCATTTCCAAAGGAATCAACGTCATCGAACTCAAAAACGCTCTGGCCAAACTTTCAAACCGCGTGGGAAACAATCTCAAGAAAGTTTCCAAAGTTGTCAGCGGTGACGCAATCGAGCAAGTGGCGACCATTTCCGCGCAAGACGGAGAAGTCGGAAAAATGATCGCAAAAGTCATCAAAAAAGTCGGGAATGAAGGTGTGATCACGGTCGAAGAATCCCAGACTTTCGGTCTGGCGGAAGAAGTTGTCGAGGGAATGAAATTCGACAAGGGATATGTCTCGCCGTATATGATCACGAGCGCCGAATCGATGGAAGCTGAGCTCAAAGACCCGCAAATTCTCATCACGGACAAAAAAATATCTTCCGTTCAGGAAATTTTGCCGATTTTGGAAAAAATAGCCCAAACCGGAAAGAAAGAAATGGTGATCATCGCCGAAGATATTGAAGGCGAGGCTTTGACGACCATCGTGCTCAACAAACTCCGCGGAGTTTTGAATGTTTTGGCGGTGAAAGCGCCCGGCTTTGGCGATAGCCGCAAGGCGATGCTTGAGGATATTGCCATTCTCACCGGCGGGCAGGTCATTTCCGAGGAACGGGGAATGAAATTGGACAAAGTGACGCTTGAGGATCTCGGAAAAGCGGGAAGAATTGTTTCGACGAAGGATGATACGACTATCGTTGACGGAAAAGGGAAGAAAAAAGATATTGAAGCGCGCGTTGCCCAGCTCAAAACGCAAATTGAAAAAGCGACAAGTGATTTCGACAAAGAAAAATTGCAGGAACGGCTTGGAAAGTTGTCCGGCGGCGTGGCGGTCATCAAAGTGGGCGCGGCGACCGAAGTCGAGCAGAAAGAAAAACAGCATCGCGTGGAAGATGCTGTCGAAGCAACCAAAGCGGCGCTCGAACAAGGGATTGTTCCGGGGGGCGGAATCGCGCTACTGAACGAAGCGGTAAAATTGAGAGAGGACTTGAGTAAAAATCTTTCACACGAAGATCGGATTGCCGTGCAGATATTCACGGAAGCCCTGGACGCGCCGATCAAGCAAATTATCGTGAATGCCGGACAATCCCCGGATGTTGTAATCTCCAAAATTCAAGAATTGCAAAAAACCTTTTTGGGAAAAGAGCAAACAGTGAAAAAGATCGATATCGGAACAGGCAAAGAGGTGGAGGTCAATTATCACATAAACGAACTGAATCCGAAGGCTGATTTCAACATCGGATACGACGCGGGGCACGAACTGCCGATGTACACGGATATGTTCAAAGCCGGCATCATTGACCCGACCAAGGTTGTTGTCAGCGCCCTTCAAAACGCCGTCTCGGCGGCCGCGATGCTTCTCACGACCGAAGCGGTTGTCACGGACATTCCGGAAAAGAAAGAAAAAGGCGGGGGTATGCCTGACATGAGCGGCATGGGTGGTATGGGAATGGGGATGTAAAGAAAGAATAGAGAATAGAGAATTCAGAATAGAGGCTTCTATAGAGGCCTCTATTTTTGTTTGACAATGACAAAAATTCCTGCTTCACTTTTTATAGAACCTTAAAATCGCCGCAAAAGCGCGGCATAGTCCAAGGAGAACTTATCAATAAAATCTTATATCGACATGGGAGAAAAAGGAGGTCGTCATGAAGCTCAAGGACAAGATTAAAGAAGATGCAAAAGATTTACTGAACCCGGGCAGGATTGCTAATCGTGGAATTCAAGCTGCGATTCAGGGTTTGAAGGGCATCAAAGATAAGCTGCAGATGGAATTGGAAAAAAAGCTGGAGTTAAAGTTTTTTGCCGTAACCACCACATCCCTTTATGGAGTGATAGCCAGGGGGGAAGACGGCTATCCCTTCGTACGTAAGATCGATTTGCACGGGGAAAGCCAGATCGCTGTTGGTCAAACGATGACCGGCGATTTACTGGCTGTCTGCAAATATTTGCAGTTCTTTATACCAGAGAAACACGGTCTGATGGCTCCGATGTCGGGTATTGAGCGGAGAGTGGAGAGGGTGAGCACCTGTTTTCATCAAGGCAAAACCTCAGCTATCGTCGCCCTTTTCCTGTATGAGAACAAAGCGCGGGAATGTTTCAATTCTCGGGATCTCAAGCCTTGCGATCCCCGCTGGCTTGAAGACACCAAGGAGGTGCTTGCAGCAATTGGGGAGGATCACCCCACAATCACCATCTGCCATTGGAGGGATATGGCGTTGGTAGCTTAATTTCGAGGCTGGTTGCACAAGGATGTGCAGCCGGCCTTTTTCTTTTACCAAGATTCAACCTTCCCCTTGTCGATTCACTAAAGCTCGGCTTTTCCCTCCGCCTCATCGGCGGATTCCTCAAAGCCAAGCTTTGCGAACCGCATTGGCTGGTTGCTTTTGGCGATTTGTGGTATAATTTGGAGCATATGGGGACTAATATATATAAATAAAAACAAAATGTTTGAAAAATTTCTCGATGGGATCAATTTTGTCGCCCGGTGCAAAAAATACGGGCTTGGGCTTTGGCAATGTCCCAATTTTCTTTTTTTGATGATGGGACTCATCACAGTCGGGGCCATGGTCGGGACATTTTTCGTGTCCAGCAGCTTTGCTTCCGAAGGCACGACGGTGATGAGCGTGACGATCATTGTGGCATCCATCATGACCTTGGGAAGTTTCGTGATACGCGGGGTGGAAAAGGTGGCTGAAGCGAATATTTTGAAAACCGAATTCATCTCCATCATATCCCACCAGCTCTGCACTCCTCTCTCGGCGATCAAGTGGAGTCTTGAGGTGATTGAAACGGAAAGCGATCCGAAAGAATGCATGCCGGAAAAACAATATTCTTTTTTGCGCAATATCAAAAAATCAAACGAACAGATGCTCAAAATGGTGACGGATCTTCTTGACGTGGCGCGCATCGACCAAGGGAAAGCGATTTTTGAGAAAAAAAACCTCAATCTGGAAAAAATAGTCGAGGAGTCGGTTGTCGAGTTCCAGGGATTGGCGGCTGAAAAGAAAGTTGAGATCAATTTCCAAACCGGTTCAAAATTGCCGGCAGTTTGCATAGACGAGCGGAAAATGAGAGTGGTTCTGGATAATCTCATTGGAAACGCCATAAAATATTCCCGCGAAGGGGGAAAAGTGGACATCAAATTGAAAGAAGAAGGCAAAAAAATCATTTTTTCCGTTCAGGATTGGGGAGTGGGGATTCCCCGCCATCAGCACGACAAGATTTTCGAGAAATTTTTTCGCTCAAAGAACGAGTCTCGCTATCGCACTGAAGGGGTGGGAATCGGCCTATATCTCGTGAGAGCGATTCTCAAGCATTGCGGAGGAAAAGTCTGGTTTGAAAGCGAAGCGGGAGAAGGATCAACTTTCTATTTCAGCTTGCCAACAGTGGAATAGAGGCCGGCAACTTCGCGATTTTATACAAAAATGCAATATACTAAACATTAAATGCAAATCCATGGCCGATGACCTGCAAAAAAAGAAAATTCTCATTGTCGAAGACGACCGAGCTCTTCAAAATGCCCTTGTTGAAATTTTGAGCAAAGAAGGGTATGAAACGGTGAGCGCTTTTGACGGGGAGGAAGGAATACAAAAAGCAAAAACGGAGAAGCCCGATCTTGTCCTGCTTGATCTCATTTTGCCCAAAAAAGACGGCTATGAAGTGTTGGCGGAAATAAAGAAAGATCAAAGCGATGACATTCCGGTGCTCATTCTCACCAATCTTGAGGAGATAGACAACGTTCAAAAAGCCCTTGATCTGGGAGCAAGAACCTTCATGGTCAAATCAGACTTCAGCCTCAAGGATATCATTGAAAAAATCAAGCAAAATTTGTCCCCGCAACAGCTCCCGGCTAAATAAAATAAAATTTATTGGATTATCGAAAATATATTTAGAATTGGCGCAGGGATAAACCAAAACAAATATGCAAGTTGATAATGAAAGGTTAAAAAGTTTCGCTTTGGACACGGGATTGGTGAATGAAGAGCAGATCGACAAAGCGATCGAAGAAGGCGCGAAAACCGGAAAAAAACTTGGGGATGTTTTGGTTGAACAGAAATTGGTCAATGTCGACCAGTTGCGCCAGCTTTATTCATACATTCTCGGCATTCCTTTCGTGAATATCGAAAAAGAAATAATCCCGAAGGATATTTTGCAGATCGTTCCCGAGCCGATTGCCAAGAAATACAAGATCGTCGCTTTCAAAAAAACCGGAACGGAGCTCAAAGTCGCGATGATCAATCCGGAAGACATTCAGACGATCGATTTCATCCGCAAAAAGACGGGACTCAAAATCTCGCCGTGCATAACGACGGAGAAAGGAATCGAAAACTCCCTCAAGCAATATGAGCAGAGCCTCAAGGCGGAGTTTGGGGATATCATCGAGAAAAATGCCACGGATGTTTCGCAGAAGGACTCGCTTGAAAAAGTCGCCCAGGAGCTTCCGGTGATTCGGATCGTGGACGCGCTTTTGAAGCATGCCATTCTTCAGGACGCGAGCGACATCCATATCGAGCCGGACGAAAAAGAAGTGCGCATCCGATATCGAATCGACGGGATGCTTCATGACGCGATGGCTCTTCCAAAAACGGTCTTGGCCGGAATTGTGGCCCGCATCAAAATTCTTTCCAATTTGAAATTGGACGAGCATCGGCTTCCGCAAGACGGCCGTTTCAAAATCGAACAGGATTCTCGGCGGATCGCGTTTCGTGTTTCAATCCTTCCTGTCTATTCGGGCGAAAAAATCGTGATGCGGCTTCTGGATGAGGGATCCAAGGGTCTCACGCTCGAGGCGATGGGATTTTGGGGAGAAGATCTGGAAAAAATTCATCGCGCGATCAAAAGACCCAATGGCATGATTCTTGTCACCGGACCGACCGGATCGGGGAAAACCACGACTCTCTATACGATCATGGACATACTCAATACGCCGAAAGTGAACATCTCGACCGTCGAGGATCCGATCGAATACAAAATGTCGCGCATCAATCAGACGCAGGTTAGTCCTTCCATCGGACTCACTTTTTCCCAAGGTCTTCGAGCGCTTTTGCGCCAAGATCCCGACATCATCATGGTCGGTGAAATTCGCGACAAGGAGACGATGGAAATTGCGATTCACGCGGCGATGACCGGGCACTTGGTGCTCTCCACGCTTCACACGAACAGCGCGGCGGGAACCATTCCGCGTCTTCTCGATATGGGAGCGGAACCGTTTCTCATTGCTTCCACGGTCAATGTGGCGATGGCGCAGCGTCTTGTGAGAAAACTTTGTCCCGATTGCCGGCAAGAGTTCGTTTTGGACGCGGAACTTCTGAAATCTCTTGGAGAAGAAGTCGATCTTGACCGCCTTTTGGACACAGTCGCGAAATATGGTCTGATCGACACGAAATTGGCCGTTGCTAAAGATTGGTCAAAGATAAATTTCTATCGCGCGGGAGGCTGCGAACGATGCGGACAAGAAGGATACAAAGGCCGAGTAGGCATATTTGAAGTAATGGAGATCAGTGAAGCGATTGCCAAGTTGGTGAGCGCGAGGGCCGACAGCAATGAAATTGAAAAAAAGGCCCGTGAGGAAGGAATGATGAAAATGATCGAGGATGGAATGATCAAGGCTCTTCAAGGGACGACTTCGATCGAGGAGATATTGAGAGTAACAAAAGACTAAAAAGTGAATTGCGAATTTAGAATTTGGAATTTAGAATAGGAATCAAGAATAAAGAAGTAAGAATTCTGTATTCAATATTCCCATTCTATATTCTCAATTCACAATTCTAAATTCTAAAATCATGTCTACATTCATATTCGTCGCCAAAAACAGCAAGGGGGAGGTCCGACAAGGAAAACTTGGAGGAAAAGACGCCAAATCGGTGGCGGAGGCGCTGCGAGTGGATGGTTTTTTTGCCACTTCGATTGTGGAAGATGAGAAAGAGAGAGAGCATTCATTCGGGGGGAAAATAAAGATCTTTTCCGGCGTGTCGCTCAAGGACAAAATGATGTTCGCGCGGCATCTTGGCGTCATGCTTTCTTCAGGTCTTTCCGTGCCTCGGGCGCTGGATGTGATTGCCAGCCAGACCAAGAGCAAAAATTTCAAAAATGTTCTTGCCAAGGTCGGGGAAGACGTGAAAACGGGGAATACTTTGGGAGACAGTCTGGCAAAATCCGGAGTTCTTGATGAACTTTCCGTAAACATGATTCGTGTCGGGGAAGTGAGCGGAAACCTCGAAGAAGTTCTCGCGCTTCTTGCCGACCAGCTCGAAAAAGAACACAATCTCCTGAGCAAAGTCCGCGGGGCGATGTACTATCCTTCGGTTATTTTCATCATCATGATCGGGATTGGGATTGCCATGATGACATTTGTGGTTCCGCAGTTGACGTCCATATTTACCGATACGCAAGCCTCGCTTCCGGCGCCCACCAGGCTGATAATCAATGTCAGCAATTTCATGGCGGGGCACAAGTTGCTGGTTCTCTTCTCGATATTTTTCGCAATTTTCTTTATAATAATTTTTTTCAAAACGAGAGCGGGAAAGAAAGTGGCCGCCTTTCTTTTTCTCAGTACTCCGGTGATCAAAAATGTCACCGTCAAAGTGAACAACGCCCGTTTTGCCCGCATCTATGGCTCCCTCATCAAAAGCGGAGTGCCGGTCGTTGAAGCTCTCAAAATCATTTCCGAGACGCTTACCAACCGATATTATCAAGAAGCTTTCAAAAAAATCGGAGAAGAAGTCCAAAAAGGAAAACCGCTTCACTCCGAGCTGGCCGTTTTCCCGAAACTTTTTCCCACTTTGGCGGTGCAGATGATGGAAGTCGGAGAAGAGACCGGAAGAACAGTCGAAATACTCGCGGATCTTGCCCGATTTTATGAAGAAGAAATCGATCAGGTGACGAAAAATCTTTCCTCGATCATCGAGCCGGTTTTGATGGTGGTCATCGGAGTCGCGGTCGGATTCTTCGCTATCTCGATGATAATGCCGATGTATTCAATCATGGATCAAATGTAGGAATTCTCTATCTGCCCGCATTGCTACGCAAAGCGTTGCAGGCGGGCGAATTACGAATAAATTGCGAATATACAAATAAATTTTTAGATTATAATGAAATCAAGAATAAATAATAATTCGGGATTTTCTCTGCTGGAGGTTTTCATAACACTGATGATTGTCGGATTTGCTTTGGTTTTGTTTCAGACGGCGTTGGGGAAAGCAAAGCTGGTCCAATATGCCAAAAATCAAGAGATCGCATTGCGAGTGGCAAGCAATAAAATTGAAGAATTGCGTTCCGGCGGATATTCTGCGCTGCCAACGACCGGAAGCTTCTCCGACGCTCAGCTCAACGACTTGCCGAACAGTTCGGCCAATATGGCTATCACTGATTTCAATGATGATACCAAGCAAATAATCATAACCATTCAATGGCAAGATCCCGCAAGCTTTTCCTTGAAAACTGTTTCGCTTGCCACTCTTGTCACCAAAACGGGAGGGTTGTAAACTTATGAAAAAGAAGAGTTCAAATAAATCCGGTTTTTCTTTCATTGAAGCAATTTTTGCTTCAGCAATCCTCGCTTTTGTTTTGACTGCGTTTGTGGTGCTCTATATCAATTTTTTCAAATTCTATAACCGCCAACAGGCTGAAATGAAACTGGGAGACAGCGCCCGCAGCGCGGTGAAGGAATTGCAAAGCGCCGCTCTGCAGGCAGGCAAAATTGTTTCCAGCCGCGATTTTTCCGGCACGGTTTATAGCACCGATCAAGATACTCTTGTTTTGGAAATACCTTCCATTGACGGGTCGGGAAACGTTATCAGCGGAAAATATGATTACGCGGTTTTTTATAAAACGCAAGAAAATTTGTACAAACTGACGCAGGCGGACGCCGCGAGCAGCCGGCCTTCCGGCCTCAAGCAATTGAGCGAATCGGTTGTGACGCTCACATTCACTTGCAACAATCCCGATCTGGCCCTCGCCAACAAAATTGATACGGACATTCAAATGCAAACCTTTCTTGGCATTCAGGCTATCTCATACCATCTCCATCAAGAAATATATTTGCGAAACAAATAAAAAACAAATGAAAAACAAATGAAAAAGAGTTGCCGCAACAATCAAAAGGGGCAAGTGATCATCATCGGACTGGTATTCTTTGCCATCATGCTTTTGTTTTCCGGAGCCGTTTTGGTTTTTGTTTCAAACTTTTTGAAATCCGAGCGTCAAAATATATCCAAAAATCAAGCTTTGCAGCTGGCTGAAGCGGGAATTGAACAGGCGGTTTATCAATTGAACCAGGATCCTGATTATTCCGGAGAAAGCAATCAAGCGCTGGGAAACGGGACGTTCACCACGATAGTGTCGGCCGTCAACAGCAGCACCCGAGCGGTAACTTCGACCGGGTATGTTCCAAACAGCGCCAATCCCCAGGCCGTCAGGGTGGTCAAGGCGACAATGTCGATTGATAATTCGGTCATTGCGTTTAACTATGGAGTTCAAGCAGGCAATGGCGGATTCAAAATGGACGGCGGCGCAACGGTAAACGGAAACATCTATTCCAATGGCAACATCACGGCCACCAACGGCGTGCATATCACCGGGAGTGCCACGGCGGCCAATCCGCCGGGAGTCGCGACCGACCAAGCCAACGCTGCGCCTGTGCCTATCAGTTCGTGCACCAGCTCCACCTGCATTACATTTGCCAAGGATTCTGCCACTCAAGATTTCGCCCAAAGTTTCAAGATTTCGACGGCCGAGCAGATGAACAATATCCAATTTTATATCAAAAAAGTCGGTTCGCCCTCAAATATAGCCGTGAAAATCGTCAACGACAACTCCGGAAGTCCGGGCTCCGAAGTGTTGCTGGCCGGCACTCTTTCGGCGTCAAGCGTCACAACAGATTTCGGCTGGGCGATAGTGACTATGCCTTCCACGCCGGTTCTGGATGCCAACCAGACATATTGGATGGTTCTGGACGCTTCTTCCAGCACCTCCAAATATTATATTCTGGGCGCGAACAGCAACGGCTATGCCAACGGCGCCGGAAAAATCGGCAAGTATGGCACGAGTTGGTTGGATACTTCTCCTTCCGGACTGGATGGATATTTTCAACTGTATCTCGGCGGCGACTTCTCGACTTTGGGCGGGAGCACCTATGTCGGCGGGGTATATATTGGCACGACCGGTTCGGACATCGCCTGGGCGCATAATGTCGTGGGCGCTTCGGTGACAGGACCGCTCTATTGCCAGACCGGCAGCTATAACAACAAAGCCTGCGATGTGAGCCGGCCGGATCCGACGCCTCAACCCATGCCGCTTTCCGACGCGAATATTGAAGAGTGGAAAGACGATGCCGCGCTCGGCGATACGATTTCGGGAGACTATCATGTGGGCTGGGCGGGCGGCACTCTTGGACCCAATGTCATCACGGGCAATTTGCTGGTTGACGGCGGGGGAACCTTGACGGTTTCCGGCACGCTCTATGTCCAGGGCACGATTACGCTCACCGGGGGAGGGAAGATAGTGCTCGCGGAAAGTTATGGTTCAAGCAACGGCGTCATCGTATGCGACGGTTATGTTGTCTTGGAGGGCGGTTCGACATTTGCCGGTTCCGGCGAGGATGGCAGCTACCCGTTCCTCATCACCACCAGCGCCTGCCCGGTTGCGTCCGGCTGCAACGGACACGACGCGGTATCTTTGTCCGGCGGGGCGGGCACGGTCGCGATTATCGCCCAAGACGGCAATGTTTTGATCAATGGAGGCTCCGCGCTCAAAGCCGTGACCGGCAAACAGATCACTATGAGCGGGGGCGCGACTTTGGAATATGACAGCGGCTTGATCAATGCGAATTTCACGAGCGGGCCGGGAGGCTCCTGGCAATATCAGCCAGGATCCTATGTAATCGTAAAATAGTTTATGAACTTGTTGACACACAATTTGTTCGGTCTCAAAACAAAAGCGTTCGGGCTTGAGATAGAAAACAGTTCACTCAAAGCCGTTTGGATTGAAAAAAAACGGAACAATTTTCGATTGGTTTCTTGCGGAAGAAAAATTTTGCCTCGCGGAATCGTGCAGTCAGAGCAGATCATAAACCCGCAAAAGCTGGCAGAGGAAATAAAAATACTTCTGAATTCTGCTCAACCGAAACCTATAAAAACAAAAAACGTCATTTTTTCTATTCCGGAAACAAAAGCTTTCATCCGAACCATTCAAATTCCAAAAATGTCGTCCGAAGAAGCGCGCGAAGCCGTGAAATGGGAAACGGAAGCCAATATTCCCATTTCGCTGGACAAAGTGTATCTTGACTGGCAAGTGATCGGGTCCAAAGAAAACGCTGAAGATGTTCTGGTCGTGGCGGTTCCCAAGAGCGTTGTTGATTCATACAGCCAGGCGGTTGTCCTGGCCGGGCTGGCGCCGCTTGCGGTGGAAATCGACATAGTGGCCACAATTCGCAGTCTTTCTGATATTGAAAACAACAAACAACCCGTTCTGATTGCCGATATCGGGGCGGAAAACACGAGCATTGCCATTTGCCAAAATCAGATTCCCTACTTTACCTCGAGCATACCGCTTTCCGGGAAATCGTTCACTGAAGCTCTTCAAAAAGAAATCGGTGTGAGTTGGGAAAAGGCGGAAAAAATAAAGTTCAAATTCGGTCTTGGCAATATGGCCGACCAAGATATGCTTTTCAAGATTTTCAATCCTTTGATCGAAAATTTGGCCTCCGAAATAGAAAAGTCCATCAATTTTTATAACGAATCCATCAACAGCAGCGATAAAATTGACACGGTCATTCTTTCCGGAGGCGGGGCGCTACTCAATGAATTTCCGAAATACCTAGGCGACAGATTGAAAAAAGAGATTGTCATGGGAAATCCGATGATGAACATCGATATCAGAAATTTTCCCTATAAAATATCTGCCCGGGACCTGTTGTCCTATTCCACGGTGATAGGACTGGCTCTTCGGGGAGCGGATTATGAAGATTGACATCAATGTCCTTTCGGACGGCCAAAAAGAAAAAATAAAAGAAGAAAAAAAGATCGGGTTCGCCTTGAAACTGGGTGTTTCCTTTGTCGGCGCGCTATTGCTCTTGAACGCCGTCCTTTTTCTTTTGCAAAGCATCCTTGGAATTGAATATCAGGCGGCTCAAAAATCCGGCAGCCATTCTCTCGCCGGTAGCATGGCCAAGGAGTCACAGCTGGAAAAGGTTTTTCAGGAAACAAACAGCCAAGTCAGCGCGCTCGCGAAAATAAGTTCGACTATTCCCAATTGGGCGCGGGTTTTGGCGCGTATTTCCGAGCTTTGTCCAAGCGATATTCGCATAAAACAATTTTCCGCCGAGGGCGGCCAGATCAAGATATCAGGATTTTCAAAAACACGGGATGCTTTTCTTGATTTCCAAGATAAATTGAAAAATGAAGGATTTCAGTTTCCCGTTGATATTTCCAATTTGGTTGCTTCCAATGATTTTGATTTTGTTCTGGAGCCGAATATTCCCGAGGATTATTTGATCAGAAAATAAAGATATTATGAAGCGCATATTCGACAAAAAAATATGTTTCATAGTTGCCGCAGTCGTTTTTTTGGCTGCCGGATTGATTTGGCTGTCTTTTTGGTGGCAACTTGGCAAAATCGAAGAACTTTCGGACGATATACAAAAGGAACAGCTTGATTCTTTGGTGAAACAAGAGAGAAGCCAGAAAATACTCGAACTTGGGAAGGAACTTGAAGGGATCGAAACGCGCGAGAAAGAAATGAAAGCAATGCTGGTCGACAAAGAAAACGCGGTGCCGTTTCTTGAGTTGCTGGAAGGCACTGCCGGGGAAACAGGCAACTCGATAAAGATCAGCGTCGTCGATTTGGCGAAAATAAAATCCCAAACCGCGAAAAAACCGGCTGTGGCAGAAGCTGACGCCGAATCCGCCAAGGATCTTCAAAAAGAGACTCAAGAGCAAAAAGCGGCCAAAGCAAAAGAAAAGGCGCCGGATTTTTCAAATCAACTCGGTTTTTCGGTTGAACTTTCCGGAAGATACGGAGCTTTTCTTGATTTTCTCACCAAGCTCGAAAATTTTCCGTATTTTGTTCGGGTTTATAGTTTTCAAATGAATCCGGCTCCCAAAGTCCAGGCGACTCAAGCGGCAGGCGTTTCGGCCGATCAGCCGAATTTGACAAATGCCGAAAACAAAAACATAAAATCGACGATAACTATCGGAGTATACACAAATGGAAAATAAGGAATATCCGGAAAAAGAAGATTTCAAAATAAGGGTGAACGAAATATTCAAAAAAATATCCGCGTTTTTCGCGAGATGGTTTTTCATGATGTCGCTTTTGGCGGCCGCGATCTTTTGTATTTTTGTTTGGTATAGCTTCATCTGGAAGGCGAATTGGGATGATGCTAAAAAACAAAACTATATAAACGAACAGGCGAAATTTTCTTTTGACAAGACTGGATACAAAAAAATGGTCGATATGATGGAAAATCGCAAAAACAAGCTTGAAAATTTTCCCAAGTTCACGGGACGCGATCTTTTCTTCCCGGAAGGATTTTGAAAAGCTTTTGGAGAAAAAAAGGTTGACTGTTTGGCCTTTTTTTGTTAGATTGCTTTAGCTACGCCCTCGTAGTGAAACGGATATCACGCTTGGCTTCGGACCAAACGTTTCAGGTTCGAATCCTGACGAGGGCACAAACAAGAAAATCAGCCTTTTCGCAGGCTGTTTTTTGGTTGCAGAAATACAATTTTTTTCAACTCTTCTTCGCTGTCATTTCTGGAAGGGTGATGATGAAAGTCGTGCCTTTTCCTTCTTCGCTCTCGACGATGATCTTTCCGCCGTGGCGGTCAACGACGTTCTTCACCATGAAAAGCCCGAGGCCCGTGCCGTCAGTCTGGACTTTTGTCGCGTTGTCGGCGCGGAAAAATTTCGTGAAAAGCCGTCCCTTCTGGCTTTTTGGAATGCCGATTCCGCTGTCTTGGACGGAAATTTTCACCAATCCCTGGTCTTGGCTCACGCTAAAATCGATTCTTCCTCCGACGGGAGTATATTTCACGGCGTTGTCCAGCAGGTTGGCGATGGCCAGCGCCATTTTGTCGGAATCAATATTGAGTTCCGGAAAACCCGTTTCAGCCGGTATTTTCTGGGTTAGCGTTATTTTTTTCTCTTCAGTGATCAACTTGATCCCGTCCAAGGCTTTTTTGGCGATTGGGATGAGGGACTGCCTCTTGAACGCAAAATCAAGTTTTCCTTCTTCAAGATGCGCGACATTGAGAAGATCATTGATGAGATTGATCGCTTGGTCGATGGCGGAAAGCCCTTTCTCGGCAATTTCTTTTTGATCGGCATTGAGCGGCCCCGTTTCTTTTTCGAGAAGCGCGGTATAGGACCACTTGATTCCGGTGAGAGGAGTTCGGAGCTGATGGGCGGCGACGGAAATGAAATCAGATTTGGCGGCATCAAGTTCTCCAAGCTTTTGATTGGCGCGGGCGACTTCCAATTCGCGCTTCACCAATTGGCGGGTGATCTTGTCGAATTCTTCGATTTTTTTGGATTTGTCTTCCGTATCGGCCGAGTACGATTCCCGCGCGGTCTTCAGTTCAGAAAAAATACTTTTGAATAATATCGAATTTACAGCGACTATAATGAACAAAAAAATAATTGCCGGAATCGGAAGGAGCGCCCAATAAAAAGCCGCGCCTGACGCGGCGATAGTGATGATTTGAAACAGCCAGACATATTTCATTTTTGCGCTGCTATTTTTATTTTCCACTTTTGGAGAATTGAAAAATAAGAACTGTTTTTAGCCAAGAATATTTGTAACTTTTTCCACGATTTCTCCGGGTGTGGCGTGAGCCTTCACAATATAGTCGCTGGCGCCCTCAGCGAGACCTCGGTCGATCTCGTCCTGCTGGCCGAGGTTTGAAGTGATGATCACCGGAATGTGTTTGGACTCGGGATTCATTTTCAATTCTTTGAGAAAAGAAATTCCGTCTGTTCCGGGCAGGATGATATCCTGGAGAATAAGGTTGATCGGGTTGGTCTTGATGATTTCGCGGGCTTCATCGACGCTTGCCGCTTTGAAGATCTGAAAATTGTTTTGCTTGAATTTTCGCTCCAGAAGACTGGCCATGAATGTGTCGTCTTCAACGATCAAAATGGCTTTTTCTCCAGTTTGATTTTGATCCATATTAATTTGTTTTACGGATAATATTGACCTTATTCTAGCTTTTTATCGCTGGGGGGTCAAATATTGTCCGAAGCGCATAAAATAGGGGACAAAAAAACCACAGTTTATTTGCGGATTTTTTGCTTAGGAAATCTACATGGGGGCGAGTACTGGGAATCGAACCCAGGTTCTTGGGACCACAACCCAATGTCCTACCATTGAACGATACCCGCCATAATTTTTTCTTGTGCGCTGTGCAGGGATCGAACCTGCGACCTTGGGATTAAGAGTCCCCTGCTCTACCAACTGAGCTAACAGCGCTTTTTGTGTCCTCGGGAGGAATCGAACCTCCATAACCAGCTTAGAAGGCTAGTGTTCTATCCGTTGAACTACGAGGACGTCGTCGCTTCGCTCCTCCTTGAAACCTTGCGGTTTCAATACTTCCACCCCGGGAAAACTCCCGTTTTCCTCGCCTCGCTAACGCTCCGGCGTAGCGGGCCGACCCCTTTCCCTAAAATCGTACTTGACGAGTATAAAAGATTTTTTATATAAAGTCAATTATATCCCATTCGCTTTTTTGTATTCTTTCCATTCCTTGCTTGACCAGTCGGATGGTTTTTCGGTCAATTTTTCCTGTCCGGGATGGGGATATTTGTCGGGAGAGTCATAATTGCTCTTGAATTCCGATTTTCGGATGAGATCACCGCCTGCGCCATAGACTTCCTGCGTGACAATCGTTTTCATCGCGCCGGCATCGCCCCGCGAGGTCACGAACGGGCCGACGATTTTTGTCTGACGGCCGTCGCTTGTTCCAAAAAAATCAAAGAAAAGCTGGGTGCCTTCAATGCGGGTCTGAACCAAAATATATTTTTGCGTGTCATTCAAAAACATCAAGTCGGGCTTGGGAATATAGACCGTCGCGTCGAGTCCTTGGGGAGCATAATATTGAACCGGATAGGCGTGATTGGTGCGGGCAGTGATCTTGAGTCCGGCGTTGAGCGCCGCGCGGAACATCGTTGTGGAAACCTGGCACATTCCTCCGCCGTATTCTGGAATCGTCTTGTCGACTTTGATGACGAGTTCGGGAAGATATCCAGTTGACGCGTCCACCGGACCCAAAGTTTTGATGAAAGAAAATTCTTCTCCCGGTTTGATGAGAACCCCATTGAATTTCGATGCTCCAATAGTGATATTGTGGATGCGGTTTTTGGGAGAACCGCGAAAATTGGAAACGCCTTGCGAGATCAATTCCTTGATCCCGTATTTGTCGAGGTCAGTGCTCGTCACTTCCGGCTTCAAGATGCTTGTTTCGAGAGTTATATCCTTTGAAAATGGATTTTGGGCGAATGTTTTTTTGACACTTTCAAGACTTTTTTCACTGTCGATCTCATATCCGTCTTTTGAAAGAGAGAAGGCGCCGACGGTTCCTCCGTCGAAGGAGAGCTTGGCATTTTGCGGAGCGACGCGCGAATCTTCCTTTGCTTTTGCGAGATAGCTTTTGAGTCCCTCTTCATCAAGAGTGAGGCCGGTCGAAATGCGGATATGATATCGGTCCTGCTCGCGGTCAAGAAAGCGAAAATATATTTTCACTGCCGGATCATCAGTTGGAAAAAAATCAATATTCTCCGCTTCGGAATCATATTTTTGACTCACCTTGAGGGCCGGACGGATTTTGAGCCAGCCGGAAAGCGTGTTTTTGTCCGCGGTGATCACTTTTTCTTTCGCATGAAAATTGATCGGTGAGAGCGTGATTTTTTGAATCTCGTCCATGGAAAAACTCCCAAGGTTCAATTCTTCGGCGCGCACAAAAACAGGCAGGGCAAAAAAAATTATCGGGATGATAAAACAAATCCGTTTCATTGTATTTAGAATACTTGAAAAACGCTGTTTATACAAGTTTACCCCGCACCATCACGCGAAGCGAGATTGGTGCATGGGTTATTACGGAAAATGGATCTGAATATTTTTTGAGATAAAAAAACGCCGCGGCCGATTGGGTGCAATCAGCAGCGGCGGGAGAGATGTTATCAGCTTTGCATTGTTGCCAGGGCGAGGCCGGCTTCCGCCATAAGCGTGTCTATGAGCTGTATTTTTTTAGCGTGCCAGCGCCGTCCTTTTTGTTCGCATTCCTTGAGGAGGACTTCTTTTTCCTGGGAAAGTTTATCCAGGAAGCCATTCAGCGCGCTTTGCCCTTCGGGGAACCGTTCCTTTGGCAAAATCTCGAAGGTTTTTTCCACGATGCCGCACATACCAGCAGAGCGTCTTCCATTTCCTTCGCCGATTGCGGCGATTCCTTTGAGAAAGGCGGCTTGAATGATAGGAGAATCCTTGAGTCCCTCCATAGCGATGAGTTCGTTGAGATAGAACAGTCTGTTGCAGCCAGCTTCGTTGATGGAGAGCAGAAATCTTTCCGAGGCGCCGAGTGCGACTTTCTCACTGACCGCTTTGGAGGTCGTCTTAGTATAGATATCCACCAGAGTTTTGGGAATCACTTTTCCCCATATATTGTCACCGCAATAACCGGAAATTGCCGCGACAGCTTGGATGCTTCCCTCCAGAGAAAATTTTTTCAGCCCGGCCACATAGGTGGTTCTGGCAGTCATGCCAAGGTCGGCGTTCGGCCTTTCCGCGTTCAGGGCTTTTTTGAGGATGGGAACCGCATCGGCGGCTTTTGAATTCGCCAAAAAAGAAACGATCGCGGGATACAAGGGTTCCATAGGATAGCCGCGGATGTCATTGACCAGAATGAAAAGCATCTGGTCTAGGAGCAATTTTCTGCGCGGCGAAGCGTAGACTTTTTTTAATACGGCATCAACTTCTTGCCCCAATCCTTTTTTTAAGCACGTGTTGAGAAGCGCCCGAAGAGCTTCTGTGACTTGTTCAGGAGAAGCTTTTTCGTCAAGGATAACACTTCCAAGAAGCGGAATCGCCCGGTGGCATAATTCGTCGGAGCTGCCGTACATTCCCGGCTGATATGCAATGATCAGGCGCGTTTCAAGCGGGCAGGCATCTTCTTCGGCATAGTCAAAAAGGACTTGGGCGACCGGAGCGAAGCGGAATTTTGGTTTCTTGTTCAGCTCGGTAGAAAGCCACCTGTTCTCCGTGTCGTCGCATACTTTCATTGCGAGCTGCGCCAGCGTCCCAATTCTTTCTTTCGGTGTTTTTTTTGCCCGCGCTATTTTTGCAAAAATTCGCGCGGCAACCGCGACATCGACCGCAATGAGATGCTGTCCGGCAAACCAGAGAGATTCCGACTCCCCGGTTATTGACAAAATTTTTTGGAGAAAATCAACGAGTTCTGTTTCCGTCAGTCCGGTAATAAATTCTTCTACAGAATCTCGCCGAAGATTGAAACTGCTATTGCCGCCACCGTTTTTTTCCACGGCCAGAAATGCGTTCATCAGAAGCGGCTTATTTTCCGGATCGATGGTTTTTATGGCCAGTAGGAGATGGGCGAGGCCGCGGTTGCAATGCTCGTACTGAAAAGCTATCCGCAAAATTTCCAAGGCGTCTTCTTTTGACAGTAAGCTGTCTTCAAAGGCGCGCTTGATAAAATCGCAGATCGCTCCTCGATGATCCACACTTTCCCAAAGAATTTTTGCTTTCGCGTCTTTGAGGGTTTTCACGACCGTATCCACGATTTCCTTCACAAGCGGACCAGCGACCAGAGTCGAAAACGACTCATAGCGGATTCCAGAATTCCCATTCGTGAGGAGATTGACGGCGCTCTTGATCGCAGCTTGTGCGTCAATCTTGGCCAAGAGCGTCAGTATGCCCGGTTTACGAAGTATCCATTTTTGCAAAACGGAGACAATTGTGTTTCTTGATCGGTCGTTTTGTCCGGACTTTTCCAGCAGGTTCTTCGCGGCTGAAACTATTCTGTCGCTTCTCACGTTCAAAAAGAAGACGGCAATTTCAACCGCAACCAAGTTCGCTTGCAGGCAGAGAGAAGAGAGAATATGTCCAATAAACTGAATCTGGGATCCCTCGCTTGTTTCTCGCAAAGATTTCTCCATTTGCTCGATTTCCTGGAGCGGTCGGCCCGAACGAATGATAGCCAAGGCGGCCACAAAAGCAGTCGAAAATTCAGAGAGAAGAGAAGAAACGCCGCACTGAAATTCATATTCTTTGGATTTTGGGACTTTCTCCAGGAGCGCGATGAGTGTCCCCAACGCTCGGGCAATGAATACATCCTCTTTTCCTTGCATTCTTGCAAAACCAATCACTCTTCCGCGTATGCTTTCCATAACAGTATCCTCCAATCAGATTTATTTTTTTATTCATTTTTTAAAGCAACAGAAAAACCAAGCCTCCCGCTCGGCCTCCTCGTGCATATAATGTAAGGAAAAACAAGAAAAATTGCAAGAAAAAACCGGAGGTCCCAGTAGGAACCCCCGGCGGCTTGCTGACTCACTTCTTGCTAGAAGTCAAAATGAGTTTCTTTGAAATTTTTGCAAATCTCGCACATCGTTTGGGGCGTGTACATCCTTTTGTCGTTCAGGAAAAGACGCAATATTTGACTTTCGAATTGACGTTTTCTCCGAAACACTTCCGGAAGCGGGGTCGATGAAAGCTTGCCGAGTTCAATCCCTTCGGTGGAGAAGCAACATCTTGGGTAGAAAACGCCTTCCTCGCTGATGCTTATTTCGTTCGAAAACCAGTTTGCCTGAACGAAAACAGACGGGCAAAATTCATATTTGTAGAGAGGCAAGTTCTTCATATTTTTTGCCCGGCCTTGCATCACGAGAGAGAATGGATGGAGTTCAATTCCCCTCAACCAGTTGGCTTTGTTGCTGATAACATAGATACACGGGCATACGAATAACCGATTCTGCATATCCTGATATCTTTCCCGCGACCAAACTGTTGAAGAAAACATCTCTGGAAGCTTGGAAAAAAGAGGCACCAAGAAGGGATCAATTTCGGTTGATGTTTGCTTTTCAACTTGCCTAAAAGCGTTCTCTAAAACCTTGAAATTGTCCCTGAAATTATTGCATCCCATACTCATTTTTATCGCGACGCGTCGAAGGATTTTTTGGGAGTTGATGATCAGGGATAGGGTATTGGCAAATCGCTCGGGAATCTTCGGATTGAAGAGGTTGAAACTCAAGGCCAGCGACACTTTGGAGATATACGGTCTTTGCAGGAGCCCTATCAGCTGCGTCCTTTCCTGGTTTTCATCCGGCAGAAAGCCCGAGGTTACTATACTCAAACTTTTCAACCGGCCTCCCAGATGGTTGAATGAGAAATCAACAAGTTCGACGAGCCGGGGATGCAGGAGCGGTTCTCCGCCTCCGGTGAAACAAAAGTTGACTTGCGTATAGCCCGCTCTTTTGATTTGCTTTATCAGCCTTGAGAGCAGGTTTAGCGTGAAGTGCTTTGGATTCTTTGTGTTCGCATTAGTGGAACAGTGGCTGCAACCACGATTACAATAACTCGTAATGTCGAAAGTAATCTGTATATTCTTGTTGAGTTTCATCTCGATTTCCCCCTTGAAATTTAAAGAACAGCAATGAAATATATTATCACTTATGATAAATTGTGTCAAACAAAAAGAGCCCCGTTTGGACAGGACTCTTCGATATACAAAACAAATTTCTGTGAAACAATTGGAATGTTTTTCGTTTAGAATCCTCTCACTTGGATTTTTTTGCTCTTAGTCGTGTCGGATTTGAGGAGGCGGATGGTGAGAATGCCGTTTTTCATAGCAGCTTCGGCTTTGTCGGCGATGACTTCGACGGGCAAAATGACAGAGCGGGAAAAGGTTCCCCAGTAGCATTCTTGATAATAATAGTTTTCGCTCTCAACCACTTCTTCGTTCTTTCGGTCGCCGCGGATGGTCACCATATCGTTGTTGATCGTCACATCCAAGTCTTCAGGCTTCACGCCGGCAATCGTTGATTTGATCACGATTTCGTTGTCGGTCTGATAGACATCGATCGTGAGCTGGCCCTCCGAGTCGCCCGCCCAATTCTCGTCTTGCTCGGCGGGGGCGCTTGGCGCGGCCGGTTCAACGGCAAAATCTTCCTGCATACTGGCTTGCGGCTGGATCGAATGACTCCCCATCTGAGGCTGAACCGGGGGTTGAGCCTGATAGTTGAAAGATGGACTTTGCTGGCTGTATGCCTCTCTTTCCGGAACATTCCTTGATCCGGTGAGCCGTTCGAAAAATGATTTTTTTTCTTTCATATGTTTTTTGTCAATACTAATGATTTTTGCTGTTTTCAGTATATATCCAGTTCCGCAATTAGGCAAGTTTTTTGAAATTGAAAGCCAAAATTGTCAATCCTATCAGAAACGCGATGGTGAGTGTTGCAATGACAAAATAGTTTGTGAAATCGCTCTTTTGAACGATCAAAAAATTGAAAAGTATATGCAACAAGATGGGGAAAAGAATGATCTTGAAATGTTTTAGTTTGCTTGAGCTTGCGCTTGTTGAAATAAAGATTCCCATCAAAAAGGCGGTGAGAGCGTGAAGCGCGATAACGGCGGCGAAAGAAAAGATCACTTCGGGATTGCCCGATTGAAATGCGGAGAGAGCCTTTTGATCGGAAACAAGAACCAGCCCGATTTCGAGAACTCCCCACAGGGCGCCCAAAAAAAGAGAGGCGAGGACAAAGTGAATTTTTTGCAGGCCAAATTTTTTTCTTATCACAAAATATATGGCCCAATATTTTGAAATTTCCTCGATGGCGGCGGAAAAGGCGAGAAACCAGGTGAAATGCATATATGACTCGAGGACGATTTCTCTTTGCCAAAAAGCGCCGGCCATTGCGGCGACCAACTGCTCAATGACAATCGCAAGCGCGACGGAAACAACGGCGAGAAAAATTATTTTTATTAAATTACGCATTTTGTTATCAAATTTGTTTTGTCATCCCCGCGAAAGCGGGGATCCAGGGGATTTATAAATTACTATTTTAAACTGGATCCCGGGTCAAGCCCGGGATGACAAGGATAATCCTGCATCGGCTTCGAGATTTTTCCAATTATTCAAAAACTTCTTTTCATTTTTTGCCAATTTATATTGAAAATATCCGGCGACGGCGATCATTGCGGCATTGTCCAGCGAGTATTTTGTATCTGGCAAATTGTATCTGGTATTTGAAAGGTTATTTTCTATGGCATTGCCAAGTTGGGTGCGTAATTCCTTGTTGGCTGATACTCCTCCGCCAAGTAAAATCGTTTTAGGCTTATATTTTTCCGCGGCTTTCAATGTTTTGGCGACCAAAACGTCGATCACGGCTTGCTGAAATTCGGCGCAAAGAGCGGCGGTGAGATTTTTGTTTTTGAGTATTTGCGGATTATTTTTTACCGTATACAGTACGGCGGTTTTCAGCCCGGAGAAAGAGAAATTAAAATTTTCAGAGTTGATCATAGGTCTCGGCAAAGATTGGTTTTGAGGAATTCCGAGAGCTGCGCTCGAGGAAGGGAAAAGCCGAGCTTTAGCCGAACGTCGAAATTTATCAGCTATATCCGCGACCACCGGTCCTCCGGGATATCCCAATCCCAATATTCTTGCCACTTTGTCGAAGGCTTCTCCGGCCGCGTCATCCAAAGTTTCACCGACAATCTTGAAATCCATATGCTTTTTCATGAGAATCAGCTGGGTATGACCACCGGAAACAATGAGGGCTAATATTGGAAATTTTATTTCACTTAATTTTGAGCTTTGAGCTTTGAGCTTTGAGCTTTCGCGAACAAAGTTCGCGTAGATATGCCCCGCGATATGGTGCACGCCGACCAGCGGTTTTTTCCACGCGTAGGCGAGAGCTTTGGCGCAGTTGGTGCCGATGAGCAAAGCGGGAATCAGCCCCGGACCCTCGGTGACAGCGATCAGATCAATATCTTTCGAAGTGAGTTTGTGCTTTTTGATTGTTTTTTTGAGAATCAGCGGCAGATTTTTGAGATGTTCGCGGGCGGCCAAATTCGGCACGACCCCGCCAAAAGGCGCATGCACCTTGATTTGCGAAGAAACCAGATCTTCAATGATCTTGAATTTATTCTTTTCCGCTTTCACGAGCGCAACCGCCGTTTCATCGCAGGATGTTTCAATGGCAAGGATATTCACCCCGCTAGAAAAATGTTTTTTCAATGCTTTAGTTGACTTAAAAATAATCACTCGTATTTCCCCGATTTTCTAACGGGGTTCATACTGCTAGTATAATGTATTATGCATAATGTATAAAGCGCCGGGGTTGCTAAGCCGTTTCTATTGACTAATTCAATATTTCCTGCTATCATTTTCTTTGTACTATCCGTTTTTGGCCCCATCGTCTATCGGTTAGGACATCAGGTTTTCATCCTGAAAAGAGGGGTCCGACTCCCCTTGGGGCTACCAAGAACAAAGCCTTTTTTCTTCCCCTTGACAAAACATTGCGTAAAAGCCAGTATTTTGGTAGTATTTGAAAGTCGAACCCGCCTCTTCGGCGGACAAGCTTATAAAATCATAATTAACACGAAAAACCATGAAGAAAAAAGAACTCGTGGAAGCGCTGGTTGAAAAGACTCAACTGGCAAAAAAGGACGTCATTATGGTCCTTGAGGAGATGGCCGAGATCGTGAAAGCCACGGTCAAGAAAGAAGCCGTTGAAATTCCCGGCCTCGTGAAGGTCGAAAAGAAGCACCGGGCCGCCCGCATGGGACGCAACCCAATGACCGGAGAAGCAATCAGTATTCCGGCCAAAACCGTTTTGAAGGCGAAAGTCCTCAAAAAGCTCAAAGACGCGGTTATGTAATCGTAGTTCGAATATCTTTCGAAAACAAAAAGTTCCGCTTCAATAGCGGAATTTTTTGTTTTTTATCCAAAGCTCGGCTTTTTCCTCCGCCTCATCGGCGGATTCCTCAAAGCCAAGCTTTTCTTTTTTGATTTTTTGCGCGGTTTTTGCTACGATTGATGAGCAATGAAAGAATTTATCAAGAAAAATTGGGTTTATCTCGTTTTGACGGTTATCATAGTTTTCGCCGCGGGATTTCGCGTCTGGCATTTTTCCGACTGGCTACATTTTGGCATGGATCAGGCGAGAGACGCGTCTTTGGTCAAAGAAGCTGTTCAAAACGGACCGTCCCAATTGCCTCTCCTTGGGCCGCGAGCCGGAGGAACTTTTGTGAGGCTGGGCCCGATTTTTTATTATTTCCAATACATTTCGGCCAAATTGTCCGGCTCCACATCACCGCCGGTTTTTGCGTACCCCGATCTTTTGTTTTCGATCTTGGTCATTCCGCTCTTTTTCCTTTTCCTAAAACTTTTTTTCAAGAACGCGACCGCGCTTTTGGTGACGGCTCTATACGCCTTCAATTTTGTCATCATCCAGTTCTCAAGATTTGCGTGGAATCCCAATTCGATTCCTTTTTGGACGCTTCTGGCTTTTTACGCGCTTCTTCGAGCCGCGGATGAAAAGAAGAAAAGCAAAAAATATCTTTGGATAACGCTCTTCGCGATAGGCTGGGCGGTGGCGGGTCAGCTTCATTTTGTGACGCTCGCCGCTATTCCCTTGGCGGCCTTGTTTTTTCTTCTTTGGACGGGAAAATGGCGGAATTTTTCGTGGAAAGAAGCTGCAGCGGTTGTCGTTTTGATGATGATATTTTTCGCTCCGGTCATATTGAGCGATATAAAAATGTCAGGAGACAATGTCAAGCAGTTTTTGTGGGCCTTCAAGTACAAACCGCAAGAGCACAGTTTGACGGACAATCTGAAAGCCGATCTATCGATGCACGCCAACTACTATACGCAGATTCTCACGACCTACATCAGCCCAACGGGGAAAGCTTCGCTTCTGGCCGGCGCCGCTTTGTCGCTCTTCGGCCTTTTGTATATCTTTGGCGGACTCAAGAAAAAAGAAAACGACGATCGCCGAAAAAACTTTCTCAAGCTGATTTTTGCATGGGCAGCAGTTTCATTTCTGATCCTCATCCCTTTTGCTTTTCAAATAAAGCCTCGGTTTTTGTTTTTTGAAATTTTCATTCCTTTCATCTTCGTCGGTTTTGGCGCTGAGTGGCTTCTCGCGGGAAGAAAATGGAAAAAATTGGCAACGGTTGCGGTTTTTGGAGCAGTATCCGTAGTAATCTGTCTCAACCTTGAAGCAACGACTGCTTGGTTTGGAAAGCTCGAAAACGGAAAAAAATTCAGCGTTTGGGGAGGCCGTTATCCGTTCGTGCAATATCCGAAAGGAACAACGGTTTCCGATTTTCAACAAGCGGCTGATTCTGTTGAAAAAAAATGGGCCGAAAACAAGACAAAGCTGTATTTTTATGGCAATCTTGAGCTTCGAAATCCTTTGATATATTTTCTCGAAGAAAAAGAGCCCAATGTTGACTATGAATATATTTCTTTCAAAACAAAAGATTTTTCCGGCCGGTATTTTGCCATCACGACGGAGGAAGGAGGACTCGAATCTTTGCCCAAACATTATCAATCGAAATTCGATTTGATTGAAAATCAAGCCTTCAAAAAATTGGCCGTCCAGGAATTGAGTCTCAAAGAAATTCAGCCGAAAGCAAGCGAAAAAGAAAGCTTGAAAGAGCCAAAAATTCAATCGGAAACCGAGAAAAATACAAAAAAAGGAATCAAAAAAAGCGACCGAATACTATGGAAAGACTTATTTTGAAAATTTGGCATGAATCTTCAAGAAAATCATCAAAATAGACCTTTTTTTCTGAAAGGTGCAAATGGCGCAGGCGTTTTGCTCCTCCATGGTTGGTCTTCGCCGCCCGAGGAGTTGCTGCCGCTTGCGAAATATTTGAATTCTCTGGACTACACCGTCTCTGCACCATTGTTTCGCGGGCACGGTACCAAGCCTGAAGATCTGCTTGGAATCACTCGACAAGACTGGATCGAGGATGCCAAAAAATCACTCGAGGAATTGAAAAAGCAGGTTTCAAAGATTTTTGTGGGTGGGATTTCGATGGGCGGAAATATTTCAATGCTTCTCTCTGAAGATGAGGCTGTTGCGGGAGTCATCGCGATGGGAGCATCGGTGAGATTTCGTTTTCATAGCCTGGTCAAAATAGTTCTTTTTTTTATGGGGCTGACGAAAACATACAGGAAAAAAATGTTTCCACCCGGGGTAAGAAAAAAAATGGGCAAACGTGACGCGTATACGTACTATCCTGTGGAAAGCGCGAAAGAAGTGGTGCGTTTGGCTGATGCAACACGATTGATCATGCCGGGAATCACAAAACCGATTCTTATCATGCAGTCGACCACTGACCATTTGGTTTCAAAGAAATCTCCGCAGATTATTTTTGACGGTGTGAGCTCGCGGGTCAAAGAAATATATTGGGTGAAAGATAAATATCATGTTTTTGCCGGAGAAAAAAGCGTGCAAGAGAAGATAGGAGAATTTGTCAAAAAAATATGCGCATAGCAATCTTCACCAACAATTATCTTCCCAATCCCTACGGCGTTTCGGGCTCGGTTGAGAGTTTTCGCAAGGAATTTGAGCGCGGGGGGCATGAAGTATATATCTTCGCGCCGCAATGGAAGGGATACATCGATGAATGGAAGTTAAACTTCCATCGTGGAAGTTCAACTTCCAATTTCCCAAACGTTTTTCGCTATCCGGCGGTTGAAACAAATGTCAAAATCAAATTTCCAATCGCGATTCCATATTCGTCAAGAATAAATAAGATTTTAGGCGATCTTGATCTGGATATCATCCATTCCCAGCACCCCAATCTTCTCGGGAGTGCGGCTGCGCGATGGGCGAAGAAAAAAAATATTCCGCTCGTTTTCACTTGGCATACACTCTATGACCAGTACGCTCATTTTGCGCCGTTTGTTCCTCCAAAAATGGCTATTTGGTGGGCGATTCGAAACGCGAGAAATTATGCCAACAAATGCGATCAAATCATTGTTCCGACGCCGTCGGTCGGGGAAATCATCAAAAAATGGGGCGTGACAAACAAAAATATCACAGCTATTTCAACCGGAGTTGAAGAAGATCAGTTTGCCGATCCGGATCGGGTCATTATCCGCAAAAAATATGGCATTAAAGACGATGAAACTTTGCTTTTTGTGATGACGCGCCTCACGGAGGAAAAAAATATGGAGTTTTTGGTTGACGCGGCGCTGGATATTCTCCAAAAAAATAGCAATACCAAGCTGATGGTCTGCGGGGACGGGAATTTGAAGAATACTCTTGAAAAAAAAGTTGCGAACGCGGGATTGGGTGAGAAAGTTGTTTTTCCCGGAATCGTTTCGGATAGCGAAAAGAAAAATTTCTATGCCGCGGGAAATATTTTCGTCTATGCCTCTAAATCGGAAACACAGGGGATGGTGCTGACTGAAGCAATGTATGCCGGCTTGCCGATTGTCGCCGTGCGGGCGACAGGAGTGAAAGATATCGTGGAAAACGATAAAACGGGGTTTCTGGTTGGTGAAAATAAACAAGAATTTTCTATCGCAGTTCAGAAATTGATTGATGACGAAGATTTGCGAAAAAAATTTGGCGAAGAAGGGGAAAAAGTGGCGCGAGAAAAATATACGGAAAAAGTTTGCGCGGAAAAAATGATCGAGGTTTATAAAGGCTCTATAAACTCAAAGCGAAAAACTCAAAGCGAAAAACCACAGCTCAAAACTCAAAACTGAAAAATTTTGCACTTTTCGCTATAGTTTTGCGTTTTGCACCTTGAGCTTTGCGCTCAATTTTTAATATGATTATAAAAAAATCTTTTTATGGGCGGAATACTTTGGGGGTAGCTCGCGATCTCATAGGTTGTTTTCTTGTCCGCAAATATCGCGGGAAAATATGGCGGGCACGGATAACGGAAACGGAAAGCTATGCCGGCGAAGATGACCTGGCATCGCATGCTTCGCGGGGACGGACGCCGCGGACGGAAACGATGTATGGCGAGCCGGGCCGCGCGTATGTATATATGATCTATGGCATGTATCATTGTCTCAATATCGTGACAGAAAAAAAAGATTTTCCGGCGGCAGTTTTGATCCGGGGAGTGGAGCTCACAGAGGTCCGTCCGCATTCCTCTTTGGCCGCGCGGTCGGACCTCTTGAATGTTGGAATGGATTTCAGGGGTCGGACTGCCAGCCGACACAGAAAGCAGACCGACCCCAATCTCAACGGTCCCGGAAAGCTCTGCAAATTTTTGAAAATTGACAGAAAGCTCAATGGGTGGGATATAACAAAAGGAGAGAAATTGTGGATCGAAAAACCCGCCCAAAATTTTTCAAAGAAAAATATTGTGGCGGGCAGGCGAATCGGCATTGATTACGCGAAGCATTGCAAGGAATATTTGTGGAGATTTCATATATAGGCTACGAATTACGAATCTCCGCCCGAGGCGGATCAGCCTCTGGCCGAAATTACGAATATACGAATGAATGATGATATAAATCAAATACTGGATAGAATCATTTCAGGCGATGAATCTGCTTTTTCTGAAATTACAGGACTGTATCTGAAACCGATATATAATTTTTTGTGTCGCTTGGCGGGCGACCGCGACGCGGCGGAGGATCTGACGCAGGAAACATTTGTGAAAGCCTGGAAAAATCTGAAAAAGTTTGATCAAAGCAAGAATTTCCGAACTTGGTTATATACAATCGCGAAAAACACGGCTTTTGATTGGCTGAAAAAGAAAAAAGAAATTCCATTTTCGACTTTCACGGATGAAGAAGGGGAAAGTTGGCTCGAAAATGTGGCGGATGGAACGGATTTGCCCGACGAAATATTGGAACGCAAAAATATCGCCGAAGAATTGGATGAGATTTTGCAAAAACTTTCGCCACACTACCGCGCCATATTACTTTTACACTATAAAGAAGACTTTTCCCTCCACGAAATCGCCGAAATTCTCGGCGAGCCGTACAACACCATCAAAAGCCGGCATCGGAGGGGGTTGAGAAAACTGAAAGAATACTTTACATAAAAAAATTCACCCCAACAAATGAATGCTGGGGTGAGGTAGAAAAAATAGCCGAGAGGCTAGGTTACTGGATCAATGTCCAGCCGTTGGCTTCAATTTTATTTTCCATCCGTGCGACATCACCAAAAAATTGACAGAGAAGTGTGTCGCGGCGGATGAAGGTGGTGTGTTTGGTGCGGTCATCAGGAACTGAAACAAACGGGTGGCCAGAAATTTGAGCCAATATTCTTATTAAGCCCATAGCCTCGTCCCTGTTCCGCAATGCGAGCTGGTTGAGAAGAACCTTATTGCCAAGCTCGACCATGTTGCCCCTATCATCCATGAAAAATAGGCCAACCCCTCCCTTGAAATGATCTTCATCGAGATCTAGGAAATTAATGCCACCTAGAGACTCAATAAGATGGGGAATGGCTTTAGGCGGTTTGCCATGCGTTGATGGATCCATCTTTGTATCTCCTTGATCTTGTTTTTTATTTTCGATTGTCTATTATATATCAAAAAAACCGCCTTGTCAATGGGTCGATTGTTTCATGAAACAATCTGAATATATTGCCTTATAAAAGCCTAAAAATATTGATAAAAACAAGCATTGCGTCCAACCAATATATTGACTCGTACTATCAACATGACCCAAAATCTTCAAAGAATCTTCAAAAAACTCCAAAATATCGAACCTTCGCGGGGGCTCGAAGGGAAAATATTGAAAGCGATTGCGCTCGAAAATAGCCGGAAAGTGGCGAAAAAATTGATGTTTGCTCGGGTGGGACTCGCGGTTTCTTTTGGCGCGCTGGTTTATACTCTATTCGTTTTTGGGCGGGCTTTCTTGGAGTCCGATTTTTGGAATCTTTTGAAATTAACTATTTCTGATACGGGCACGATAGCCGGGCATATCGGTGATTTTTCAATTTCGCTTCTCGAAACATTGCCTGTTTTGGAAATTTTTGCCGTGCTTGTGCCGGTTTTTGCGGTGATGATGATGCTCGGCTGGTATTTCAAATTTAGTAATAGTGATTTTAATCACGTAACATAAATTTTATGAGCGCACAAGAAATTCTAAAGTCAAGAAAATTCAAAATCGCCGCGCTGGTTGTCGGCGTATTCATCATCGCGCTTGTGAGTTTTGCGGGAGGAGTGGCAACCGGTTTTCGCAAAGCCAAGTTTTCCTATAAGTTCGGTGAAAACTATGAACGGAATTTTGTCGGCGGGCCGTTTCAGGGACCGGGAATGATGGATCGCGGTCCGCGCGGGATGATGCCCGATTTCGAAGGGCGCGGGTTTCGCAACGGGCATGGAATCGCGGGCGCGATTATTTCTATTGCGGACAACAAGATCGTCATCAAGGATCGCGACGGGCAGGAAAATACAATTTCGGTTTCGGACAAAACTCTCATCAAGCGGGGACAAAGCACGATTAGCGCCGGCGATCTCAAAAACGACGAGCAAATTGTCGTGATGGGGCGTCCGGGCGACAATGGGACTGTGAACGCGGACCTTATACGAGTGTTTGCAAGTAGTAATTGAAAATATAAAATATAAGTCATTAGTTACATTAGTTGTTGGCAGTTGGTTTGGTCATTTGTCATAGGTTGTTGGATTTTTTCCAATAACCAAAAACCAATGACCAGTCTCACAGCTAATGACCAATGTTGCTTATGACCGAATATTTATAATTATGAACTCCCTGAGAACCAAGAAAGTCTATATTGCGATTATTGCGGTGGTTATAGCCGGGGGAAGCTATTGGTGGTACAGCAAGTCGAAATCAACTGCGAGCCAAGTCCAGTATGTCACTGCGACAACCGAAAAGGGGACGCTCACATCCTCTATTTCGGCGAGCGGAAATGTGATTGTCGATCAAAGTTCCAACATCGACCCGACGATCACGGGAACGGTTGCGAATCTCGCGGTGAATGTGGGAGACAAGGTCGTGAAAGGGCAATTTCTTTTCAATATTGTCAACAATGATTTGTCAGTGAGCGCCGCAAAGTCGCAAACCTCCTATGAGCAGTCGCTAAGCTCGCTCGAATCAGCCAAAGCGACAAAAAAACAGGCCAGAGTTGATCTCGACGCGGCAACATCAAAGAATAAAGCGGCTTTGAAGCAAAAATTTGAAGCGGCTGAAGCTTCTGTCGCGTCAGCCCAGCAGGCGATAATTTCAGCCGAGGCTGATCTTGCCAATCAAAGATCAAACGCGGCTGAACGGCGCGTGGTCTCTTCAATCGATGGAACAGTGAACGCCGTGAATGTCAAAAACGGCGATGACTTGAGCAAGATTTCTTCAGGAAGTTCCAGATTGGTGCCGATCATCATCGGCGATCTTGGGACAATGAAAGCGCAAGTGCAAGTGAATGAGGTGGATATCGCCAATGTTTCGATCGGCCAAAAGGTAATGATGAAAATGGATGCTTTGAACAATTTTGAAACGACGGGAGTCGTGGAAAAAATGGATTCTTTGGGGACAGTCGCTTCAGGAGTTGTCACCTACAATGTGATAATTGACTTCGATTCGCTCGATCCGCGGATCAAGCCGGAGATGAGCGTTTCGGCTTCGATCATCACAGATGTGTTGCGGGATGCGCTCATTGTTCCGGCCGGCGCGGTGAAAAGCGAGAGCGGCGGCGGATACTATGTCGAAGTGCTTGAAAATGGATCTCCCGCGCAGAAAACGGTGGAAATCGGAACCTCGAATGACATCAGCACTCAAATCACGAACGGTATCAGCGTCGGGGACAAAGTTGTCACTCAAACTATCAGTTCTTCCAATTCATCTTCGACTTCTTCTTCGACATCCGGCAAAAGCGGCAGTAGTTTGAGCATTCCGGGACTAACCGGCGGAGGCGGCGCAGGAAGGCCGAACTAAGCAGAAAATATGATAAAATGTCAGAACCTCAAAAAAGTCTATACGAACGGCGACATCGAAACGGTTGCTCTCGGCGGAGTCACATTTGAAATTGAAAAAGGAGAATTTGTCGCCATTATCGGGCCTTCGGGATCGGGAAAATCGACTCTTATGCATATTCTTGGAGCTCTTGACACGCCGACTGGCGGGAAATATTTTTTGGATGGCAAGGAAGTTTCAACTATGAGCGAGGATGAACTTTCTGATCTTCGGAAAAACAGAATCGGATTTGTTTTCCAGTCTTTCAATCTTTTGCCGAGAACATCCGTTCTTCACAATGTCATGCTTCCGCTTCTTTTTTCCGACATGCCGCGAAAAATTCGCGAGCAAAGAGCGAAAGAGTCTTTGAGATACGCTGGGCTCGAAGAAGAAAAGCTGTATAACAATTTTTCCAATCAACTTTCCGGCGGACAGATACAAAGAGTGGCCATTGCCCGCGCTCTCATCAACGATCCGGCGATCATTCTGGCGGACGAGCCGACGGGAAATTTGGACACAAAAACCGGCCGCATTGTGATGAAAGCTTTTCAGGATCTCAACAAAAAAGGTCATACTATTATAATAATCACCCATGAGATGGAAATTGCGGAATTCGCGAAGAGAATCATTTCCATTCGAGACGGGTTGATTGAAAAAGATATAAAAAAATGATCACTGATTTGTTTCGGGAAACAATTCGATCAATTTCAGGAAACAAGGTGAGATCCGGTCTCACTATTCTGGGCATTGTCATCGGAATTGCTTCGGTTATCGCGCTGGTGGGAATTGGACAGGGAGCGAAAAATTCCGTCACTTCAAGCATTGAAGCCATCGGTTCAAACTTGATTATGGTGATGCCGGGCTCCCAGCGGGTCGGCGGGATCAGCCAGGGGTCGGGAAGCTCCCAAACTTTGACGCTCGCTGACGCGGATGCCGTCAAAACCAAGATATCAGGCGTCAAAGCGGCGGCTCCGGCCGTCACGGGCCGCTATCAATTGACAGCCAAAGGCAACAACACCAACACCGAAGTTATCGGAACCATCGAAGACTATATGACCACCCGGAATATTCAAATCAACATAGGATCGTTTTTTTCCCAGCAGCAAATAAACGGTTCCGCGAAAGTGGCTGTTTTGGGTCCGGATACCAGAGACGAACTGTTTGGGGAAAATGCCAATCCGGTGGGGCAGATTGTTCGCATCAACAAAATTGATTTTCAGGTGATCGGCGTCACAACGGCCAAAGGAGGATCCGGATTCGGGAGTCAGGACGATGTAGTCTATGTTCCGCTCAACACCGCCCAGCATTTTTTGGCGGGAAACGAATATATAAACAATATCAGCATAACGGCGGCGGATCAGGCTTCCATGGCTTCGGTTCAGGAGCAAATCACAAGTCTTCTTCTCGCGCGCCACAAAATTTCCGATTCTTCGATGGCTGATTTTCGGATAATGAACCAAAACGATATTATTTCCACCGCCACCAGCGTCACCAGCACCTTCACTATCCTTCTTTCCGCTATTGCCGGAATTTCTCTCGTGGTGGGCGGAATCGGGATCATGAATATGATGCTCACGACTGTCACCGAAAGAACAAAAGAAATCGGGCTTCGAAAAGCCGTGGGTATCCGGAAAATTTATATCAACTTGCAGTTTCTGGCGGAAGCCGTAGCACTCACTTTTCTGGGAGGGCTGATTGGCATTATTTTTGGGTGGATATCCTCGCTTGTTCTGTCGAAATTTTTGAATCTGACCGCGGAAATTTCTCCTTCATCGGTTTTTCTGGCCTTTGGGGTATCGGCAGCCATCGGGATCGTTTTCGGATTCTACCCTGCCCGCAAAGCCGCAGCCATGAATCCAATAGATGCATTGAGATACGAGTGAGAAAGAAAAAAATATTTCAAGTGTAATAATTTGTGCCTGCCCGCATTGCTATGCAAAGCATTGCAGGTGGGATACAATAAAATCATAATTTTTTAAAATCAAAAATATGCAAGGCTATGTCGCGAACATTGAAAAGGAAACACTGAAGAACGAAAATTTTCGCAAAGTTCTCTATACGGCGAAATTCAGTCAGCTGGTGGTGATGGCGTTGAAACCTCTGGAAGAGATCGGCGAAGAAACGCATACGCTTGACCAGTTCATTCGCATCGAAAAGGGAACCGGCAAAGCGATCCTTGATGATGTTGAGCATGACATTTCCGACGATTTCGCGATTGTCGTTCCGGCCGGAACAAAGCACAATTTTGTGAACACTTCGGAAACGGAGCCGATGAAACTCTATACCATCTATTCTCCGCCCGAGCACCGCGACGGCACTGTTCATGCGACGAAAGAGGATGCGCAAGCCGACACAACAGACGAGTTTGAAGGGAAAACAACAGAATAAAATCAAATGGCAGGAGCAAGGGTAAAATAGCAGGAGCAGGGTTGTACCCTGCTCCTATTGTTGAGAAAGTCGCCAATATGCGGAGCAGGTAAAATACCTGCTCCTGCGCGTTTAAACGCACCCGCATATTAACCTTTATATAAAGCAAAATATCCCAATTGTTTTACGGCCATTGACCTCGTTAGAAAAATTCTTTCTAACGGGGTTGACAGGCCGGTTTTTGTGTGATACAATAGTACATTGCTCTTTGAAATAGCCCATTTCTCGACCCCGCGCCAATTCCAGTAATCAGATCTGATTTAAGTAATCTATAATTGCAGAAAAATTGCCGGAATTGCCGCAGGGTTGAGAAAAAATTTCAGGAGGCTTCTTATGTATCTGAGAGATATTACGCCCGGCAGTGGCGCGAAGTTGACCGAGGGTGAAATTGTGGCTAACATTCCGCTTCCTCGGATCCGTTTCAAACACGACCTACAAAAGTGTGCATGGGGCGTGAGAGAACTCGGGAATTATGTGGGCACAAAACATGGCCTTGAATATCGGGATCGTGTTGAGGCGCCTCGCCGGATGGATCGTCTCACCGGCACCAAAGTTTCGCTGATTGTGGGTGAGAAAAAAATCCGCTATATGTTGGTCGAGCCCAAGAAACAGGACTTGACTAATCCCGTAGTCCACATTGTCAGGCACGAAGAGAATCTCGGCGAGGGAGATTTTTTGGATGCCATAATCTACAGACCCCGTGTTGCAGCGCCCACGATGAATTTGGGCGAGCTTCTCAAACAGAAACTCTCCGAGAAGCAAGGATGATAATTTAGTACTCTATGCCCCATGAAAAAAATATAGTCGGGGCGGAAAGGAGGTTCCGGCAGTAATGTCGGTCTAAAAATTATGCCAGGACATCAATGACGATGCGAAGTGCAAAAAACTAGGCCGCGCTTGTCTTTCGGACAGCCCGTCTGGGCAACGGGTAAATCCTGCTGCGGCGAGAAGGTCGGGGGTTTGGTACCACGGGTAATGTTCCCTCGTTAACAAAAAACAATGACACACGTGGGCACGCGGGAAGCGGTCTCGCAAAAAAAAGTAATATCCTGGGGTCGTAGGCTAATCTTGGTTTACGACCCCTCCTCATCCGAGTTCGCCATCCTTCGCAAATGCTACGGCATGGCAAACCAGCGTGTTATCACTGTCTGGCGAATTCAGATGAGGGGTAAAATTTGTACACGAAAAATTGAATATATAAAAATATCTCGCGGGAGGGCGACGATGAAAAAGATTATTGTACTAGTAGCTATGGCGGTTTTGGCCTTTTCGGCCGCGGCGTGGGCGCAGGAGCCTGCTGGATGCAATAGTCTCCTACTGGTCAAAAAAGGCCAGTTGATGAAACTGGTCTATAAAAAATCCGCGACCAAGCAAGCCGCGGAGATGGTGTCCCGCTTCAAGATTTTCGAGTGGCGGGAGCCTCGGGACGGAGAATGTTTTCCTATGCGGTCCGACATCAAAGTTTTCGTTCAGCTGAAGGAAGTGACTTTCTCCTATGCCACTGTTCGGCGGGGTCAATATGTCCAGATAACGGCGGCATATGCCACTGACAAGCCGTTCTGGCGCCAGGCCGACACTGTGATGTACCACGCGGACAAGTATAGGCCGGCTTCATTGCTGCATCCGCCGGCGCTGGAATCGTATTAAAAGGAGAAAAGGGGGAATGCCCGTCCAAGGCGGGCAAAAAGGGGGAACGGGGTTCAGGCAATGTCTGGATCCCGTTTTTTTATTTTGTCATTGCGAGCCCATCCAAAGGCTGGATAAACTCCGCGAAGCAATCTCGTGTTTTGCAGTGTGGCTCGGGATTGCCGCGGTCGCTACGCTCCCTCGCAATGACAAGCGCTATTCCAGATGCACTTCTTTGTCCATCCTTTCCAAAGTTTCTTTGAGAACTGGGAATTTTTCGAGTTTGGGATCGAGGGCAAAGACGGATTGGGCTTCGAGGCGGGCTTGCTGAATGAGTTTGATGTCGCCGAGATATTGCATGGCGCTGTCGGCTACGCCGGATTGGCGCGTTCCCAAAAATTGGCCCGGACCGCGGATCTCGAGATCCTTTTCCGCCAATTTGAAACCGTCCTCGGATTCGATGAGGGCCTTGAGTCGTTGAGAAGTGTTTTCCGAAGCTGAATCAGTGAAAAGAAAACAATAGGATTGATGATCGTTGCGTCCAACGCGGCCTCGGAATTGGTGAAGCTGAGCGAGGCCGAATCTTTCGGATCCTTCGATGACCATGATCGTCGCGTTCGGAACGTCCACGCCGACTTCAATGACGGATGTCGAGACGAGAATATCTAATTTTTTATTTTTGAAATCATTCATCACTTCTTCTTTTTCTTTCGGTTTCATCCGGCCGTGCAGGAGCCCGATCTTCAGATCAGGGAAAATTTTTTCGGATAATACCTTATGCTCTTCTGTGGCCGCTTTGCCGGAAATCTTTTCCGATTCTTCGATGAGGGGAAAAATGAAAAATACCTGTCTGCCGGACTTTATTTCGCTTCGGATAAAGCTATATATTTCTTGCCGTTTGGACGGTGTGATTATTTTCGTGATGATTTTTTTGCGGCCTTTGGGCATTTCGTCCAGAAGTGAAATATCAAGATTGCCAAAAAAGGCGAGGGCCAGAGTGCGAGGAATCGGTGTCGCGGTCATCGAGAGGAGGTGGGGAACAGATTTTGCCAAGCCGTCCTTAATAGACAACGCTTGTTTTTGCAAATACGCCCGTTGATTCACGCCGAAACGATGCTGTTCGTCGATGATCACAAGAGCGAGGTTTTTAAACTCCACACTCTTCTGTATCAAGGCGTGCGTGCCGATCAAGATTTTGATGTCGGAGCGCTTGATCTTTCCCAAGAAATTTTTTTTGGTATTTTTTTTCCAAAAAGTGCGGGACTCGCTATTGGTCAGCAAACCGATCTTCTGCGAAAAATCTTTCAAAACTTTTCCGAAGGTTTCAAAATGCTGGCGGGCGAGGACTTCAGTGGGAGCCAGAATGGCAGTTTGGTATCCGGCCATCATTGTTTCGAGCGCGGCAATGGCGGCGACTACCGTTTTTCCCGATCCGACATCGCCCTCAAGCAGCCGGTTCATGGGATATTTTTTCTCGAGGTCTCGGATAATTTGAAAAGACGATTTTTTTTGGGCGTTGGTCAATTTAAAGGGAAGCGCGACAACAAACTTTTTGATTAAATCTTCATCGAACTTCACTTGAATTGATTTTGATTGTTCCCAATCGCGCCTCGCTCGAATGGCATTGAGCTGGATCAAAAACATTTCTTCGAAAGCAATTTTTTTCTGCGCTTTTTTCACTTTTTCGAGATTAGAGGGAAAGTGAAGTTCAGAAATAGCCTCTGGCGCGCTCATCAGTTTCTGCCTCTTGAGAATGGCAGTGGGAACAATTTCGGGAATCGCACTTGAATAGTTTTTGAGCAGCTGGCTCATTTTCCAGCGCATCCATTTGGAGGTGACTCCATATGTTTCGGAATAAACAGGAACAAGCCGACCCGTATTCGTTGGGGTGCGAGCGGCGCTTTCATAGGCGGGATTGGAAAGATGCAGACCTTTCGCGTCCGAGACAAGTTTTCCGCTGAAACGGTATATACCGCCAACTTTCACATTGCTCAAGATGAAAGATTGATTGAACCAAACGATGCGCATCACACCGTTAGAGGCCTCTATAGAGTCTTCTATAGAGGCCTCGGTGATCGTCATCCGTCTTTTCCAAGTACGGATGTTTTGGATCGATTTTATTTTCCCTTCGATCGTGGCGGTCTCGCCAACCTTGAGTTCGCTGATCCTTTTTATATTTGAAAAATCGTCGTATCGCGTCGGAAAGAAATACAAAAAATCCCGAACGGTTTCGAGTCCGAGCTTTTCCAGCTTCTTGAGATAATTTTTTTCAATAAAAGAGATTTGGGATAGTGAAGTTTGGAGGTGGCTCATAGGTGCCCTTGTGAGGAATCGAACCTCAATTTCAAGTTCCGGAAACTTGTGTTCTATCCGTTGAACGACAAGGGCGAAGATATTGCCCGCCTCATCGGCGGGTAAAAATCGAACCTAATTGATGTAATATTTGTGCGCTCGACAGGATTCGAACCTGTGGCCTCTGGCTCCGCAAGCCAACGCTCTATCCAGCTGAGCTACGAGCGCATTTTTATAATCCGATCATCAAAGAGAATCGGTCGACAGGGGTCATTTCTTGGCGGATTTCCGGCAAATAATTGAGCAATACTTCGCGAATGAGAATAGGATTGGCATCGCCGACGGGAATGTGGATGTGGGGGAGAAAAGTTTTCTGGCTGTGGAGGCTCAATACTTTGAAGCCTGATTCCACTTCATAGAATATCCAAAAGGCCTTGAGATCATCATACTCATACATTATTTTGTCCGCGACCACTCCATCCGGATTGATCTCCATCTGAATGAGGCGCGGCTCGCGCTCGGCGTATACATATCCTAGCATTCCAATCATGATGAAAGTGATAGCCATCAATATGGAGTTGGTGATGATAGCATAGACGATGATGGCGAGCAAGGCGATTCCCATTATCCAATACCATTTCGGATGTTTTTCGATATATTCGTATTCCGGCGCAGTCCAGCTGAAAACCGGTTCGTCAGAATGGGAAAAACTCGTGGGCAAATTCGGTGAAATGCCTCTCTTGTTTTGATTTTCTAATTTCATAATAAATGCCTTTTTAAAAATGCTCTTCCTGACCCAGATTTGAGATATTTTTCAAATTCAAATGCCTTATATTTATTACTTATTCCAAAATAAAAATCTAATTTTATAGGCAAGCGATTGGATGTCGCTGGCATATAACCCTTCTGATGTCTTTCTACTCTATCTTTTAGATTATCCGTGCAGCCAATATAAAATCCGTCTTTACATTTTAAACTATAAACATAATACATGGCCTATCTCGCTTTCGCGTGTCTACTGGCGGACTTCGTCACGCCGTAGCCACGCTTCAGCGTGGCGAATGTCGCCTTCGCAAACCTTCTGGCGGACTTCGTCACGCCGAAGGTTCGCTACGGCGAACCGAAGGCGGAGAGGGAGGGATTTGAACCCCCGGTACCGTTTCCGGTACTCCAGTTTTCAAGACTGGTCCGTTCAGCCGCTCCGGCACCTCTCCAATGTTATTATTGTTCCTATCTCGCCTTCGCAAACCTACTGGCGGACTTCGTCACGCCGTAGGTTCGCTTCGACGGACCGAAGGCGGAGAGGCAGGGATTCGAACCCTGGGACCCCTTGCGGAGTCAGCACATTAGCAGTGTGCTGCTTTCGGCCACTCAGCCACCTCTCCAATACTTCAAAAGTATAATATAATTCCCTTATTTTTTCAAGGTTTGTCTGGCCACGACCGCCGCGAAAACTTTTTTGGCGCCGGCGATTTTGAGAACTTTGGCGCATTCTTCGAGTGTGGCGCCGGTGGTCGCGATGTCGTCGATGAGCAGTATTTTTTTGTTTTTTATCAGGTCGGAACTTGTGTCCGTTTTTAAACCGAAAATATTGTGCATATTTTGCAATCGCTCTTGGTAACTTTGGATCTGCATTTGCGGGCGGTTGAACTTTTTTCGCTCCAAAATATCCAAAATTTCCACCCCCGTGAGAGGCGCGAGTTCCTCGGAAATGCGCGAAGCAAGCAAAAAACTTTGATTGAAGCCTCTCCAGCGCAGCCTTTTTGGATGAAGCGGGACGGGAACAAGAAAATCGGGAAGAGGAAAATCATTTCGGATCAGCGCTTGGCAGATAAATTTCGCCAAAATCAGAGAAATATCACCAACAAATCGATATTTGAAATTGTGCACCAGTTTCTTCGGGGGGAGATCCTCGTAGGAAACTGCTGTGATCAGTGAGTCAAGGCTTGATTTTTGCGCCTCTCGGCAAGCCGAACACAAAAAACCTTTGTCGGTTATGAAATTTTCGCAAGCGGGACAAACTTGAAAGTCCAAAATTTTTGTTTGCGCGGCGCAACTGTCGCAAAACCAAAAACCCTCTTTTCCGCAAGACAGGCAAAAAATGGGAAATAGCGCGTCAAGTATCGCTTTTTTCAGGGGCTTTATTTTGGAATATAACGCTGTGGACAAAGTGTTCCTTGATTGCTTTTTTTATGGTATACTTATTTTAGCATAAAAGATGTGTTAGAATATATTGAAGCAAGCGGGGGATAAAACAAAAAATTTTGATGTTTGGAATATTTTCAAAAAAAAACAGATGCCTGGGCGTGGATCTTGGGACAACTGGCATAAAAATAGTGGAACTCAAAAAAGAGAACAATTTGCCTGTTTTTGTGAACTATGCCATTTCCTATGATTCCGGATCGCTTCTGCAGTCCAGCGGCCTCGAGCTTTTGGATGTTCAAGCAAAAAGCGTATTGGAAGCCGTTCTGAAACAGGGAAATTTCGATACCAAATGCGCTGTTATGGGGATACCGGGATTTCTCTCCCTTATATTTTTTGTCGAACTTCCGGAAATGCCTGAAGCGGAAATCGAGCAGGCGATCAGGTTTGAGGCGGCGAAATTCATTCCCACCCATCTTGACGAAGTGAGTTTGGGATGGGAAATAGTCGGCAGTTTCAATGAGAAATCTTTTGAGGGAGGGCAAACTTCCAATCAAAGCCGAAAAAACCAAATTATGGTTGTGTCGGTTCCCAAAAGCACGACGGACAAATATGGATCAATTGCCAGATCAGTCAAGTTGAAAGTGAAAGCGATGGAAGTGGAAAATTTTGCCGCTGTTCGGACGCTCATCGGCAATGACAAGGGAACCTTCATGATCGCGAATTTGGGGGCAAAAGCGACCGATTTTACGATAGTCAGCGACGGAGTAGTGAGGGTCACCAGAAATATTGATGTTGGCGGAGTGGAAATTTCAAGATCCCTTGCTAGCGGACTTGGAATCGATCTTGAACGGGCGGATAAGCTGAAAAAATCAGATCGCGTCAATCTTCTTGATCCGCGGGGAGAAACAAGCCGTCTTATCGCGCCCGCGATCGGCATGATCACCGATGAAATGAAACGGCTTCGGGAAATCTATCACAAAAAAAGTCCTCTCAAGAAAATAGAAAAAGTTATTTTCACCGGCGGAACCGCGAAAATGAGCACATTGATCGAATTTTTCGCGAAAGAGATCGGGCTGGAGTGCCAGAGGGGAAATTCTTTGGCGCGAATCGGAGTAGCCAAAAAACATTTGCCGGTTTTGGAAGAAGTCGCTCCGGAATTGACGGTCGCGCTGGGTTTGGCCATGCGCGGTCTTGAAAATAGTTAGGTAATTGATTAAAAAAAATTATCATAAATAATTAATATTATAAAAACAAAAAAATGGTAACCAATATAAATTTGTCCTCTCCGGAGGTCGCTGAAAAAAGATCTTTGACGGGAAAATCGGCGTTGATCCTTTCGGTTGCCCTGCTCGTGCTTGTCGCGGCGGCCTATGCGGCGGTTCTTTTTTTGAAAGGAAAATATGAGAATCAAGAAAAAGAGATCGACGCGGCCATAATCGAAAAACAAAGTGAAATAAGGGGAGCGTCTTTTTCCGACGCGCTTGATTTTCAGGAAAGACTGAATCTTTTGGAAAAAGTTGTCGATGATCATTCATATTGGGACGGTCTGTTTGTGAAAATGGGCAGTTATGTCATTCCCGAAGTTCGCCTCAACAAATTCTCCGGAACAAAAGACGAGGCGGGGGGAGGCACGGTTGAGATCAGCGGAATAGCGGCGAGTATGGACGCTCTTTCTCGCGAGTTGATTTTGCTCAAAAGTTTTCCCGGGGTTGATTCATTTGAATTCAAGAAAGCCGGGGAAAAAATCGGGCAGGGGACGGACCAACAAAACGGAATAGTGTTCGACGCAAGTTTGAAAATGAACAAATCTTCTTTTCAAAAATAAAATGGCTTCGCCATTTTGATGTCGTCGTTTGCTCGGAAATGAAAACAAGCTTTCATTTCTCTCGCTTCACTAGACAATAAACATTAAAATTAAAAATATGATCAATCAGTTAATTAGGTTAAAGATTCTGATGCTGCCGATTTCTCTCGTGCTGACGGTTGTCGCTATCATCTTTTTTATCAAACCGGCCTTTTCCGATATGAACGCGGAGAAAACAATAATTTCCCAAAAACAATCCCAATTGGACGGTTTGAACGGGCAAAGCCAAAATCTCAAGAAATTGGCATCAGATTGGACGTCTCTTGGCGATGAGAAAACGCTTGTTGAGGCCGCGCTTCCGGAAACGGAAAATATAGACGTCTATATGTCCGAGCTCACCAGCAAGGCGAGTCGCAGCGGAATCTTGCTGTCAGCAGTGCAACTCGAAGAAGGATCATCCAGTTCGGAAAGCGCTGTTTCATATGTTTGCGGCGAAAATGCGGCCGGGTCTCTCGCCTCTGCGCCTATTCCCGTTCCAAGCGGTGTTTCTGCGGGACTGGAGGCTTCAGGGAATGTTTCGGCCGACTTAGCCGGTTCGTCCGGCAGCTGCCTCAAGACGTCCAAGGTTTCTATCACGGCCAAAGGAACATGGGAACAGCTTTTGGATTTTTTCAAATATCTTGAAGATATGAATCGTATTTCCAATATCGATAAAGCTGAAGTGTCGGTTGACAATCAGGCACAAGGGCAGGATCAGGCGATTTCTGATCTTTTGTCTATCAATGTATCAATCAGCGTCTTTTTCAAGGAAGGAAAGCAGATTGGCAGCGCGATGCTGGCTGCTTCTCCCGCCGGCCAGACGCAGCTCAATAAAAAAGCGATTGAAAAGTTGAAGGAGGTCATATATTCCCCCTATGCCGCTCCCTTGGTGTCTCCAAGCGGTGAAAGGAATATTTTTAAATAGGCCCTCGGCTGTCGCTAAAAATGATAAAATGGCAAAAGAGCAAAATGAAGAGCCTGTCCGCAATGCTTCGCCTGTCCGAAATGCTTCGCATAACGATGCAGGCGGGCAAAGCGATGCCGGCGGGAATAAAGAAGAAAAAATAGATTGGGAGCATCTCAAAATACCCGCCGATATCATAAAGATAGTTCCTTATGAGGCCGCGAAAAAATATCGCTTCATTCCTTTCGAAAAAGAAGGTTCGGTTTTGAGGGTGGCGGTGGCGGATATGGACAGCATGGAGGTTCAAAACGCTCTCCAATTTTTGGCAGAAAAAAATCGCTTGAGCGTGGAAATGATCCCCGTTTCGGAAAAAGATTTTGAATCGGCTTTGATCGCGTATACCAGTCCGGCTTTTACCATCCAGCAAGCGCTGGAAACCATAGGAGAGGAAGAAAAGCCCGCTGAAGGAAAAAAAGAGACGACCGAAGACGATGTTACGATCGAGGAAGCGCCGGTTGCCAAAATTGTCGAGGTGATTCTTCGAAACGCGATCGAAGGATCAGCCAGTGATATCCACATTGAGCCGCTTGAAGACAATATCAGGGTTCGCTATCGATTGGACGGAATTCTTCACAATTCTCTCATGCTTCCCAAAAAAATCGGTCCGGCGATCGTGTCGCGCATCAAAATTCTTTCCAATCTGAAAATAGACGAAAGAAGAAAGCCGCAAGACGGCCGTTTCAGGATTACCGAAAGCAAGAAGCAAATCGATCTTCGCGTATCCACTTTGCCGGTATCGATGGGGGAAAAGGTGGTGATGCGGGTTCTTGACAAGGAGAAGGGTCTTTTGGATCTCGAACAGCTCGGCGTGGTGGGGAAAAACTATGATATAATAAAGAAAAGCATTTTTGAGCCGTATGGAATGATTTTGATCACCGGTCCGACGGGATCCGGGAAGTCCACGACGCTTTATTCGGTTCTGGGCATTCTCAACAAGGAAGGCGTGAACATCATCACGCTTGAGGATCCGGTTGAATATGCCATTGAAGGCATCAATCAAAGCCAAGTGAAGCCGGAGATCGGATATACGTTTGCTTCGGGATTGCGCTCGATTTTGCGCCAGGATCCGGATATCGTGATGGTCGGAGAAATTCGGGACACGGAAACGGCGGAACTTTCGGTTCACGCGGCCCTCACTGGACACGTTGTTCTTTCCACGCTTCACACGAATGATTCTCTCGGAGCCATTCCGCGTCTCATTGATATGAAGGTCGAACCGTTTTTGGTCGCTTCATCACTTCGGGCGGTGGTGGCGCAAAGATTGGTGAGAAAAATTTGTTTGAATTGCCGCGAAGAGGTGAAAATGAGCGAATTGGCGAGAAAGGAGATTGAAAATGTTTTGAGCCAGATTCCGGAAGCGGAAAAAAAAGCGCACGGTTTCACGGGCGAAATAAAGATTTGGAAAGGCAAGGGATGTCCGAAGTGCGGAGGGCTGGGGATGAAAGGAAGAATTGGAATTTTCGAGGTTTTTTATGTGGATGAAGCGGTGAACGAGCTCTTAAACGGGAAAGTCGAAGAAGAAAAATTGCGCCAAATTGCCGCCCATCAGGGAATGATCACGATGAAGCAGGACGGAATACTCAAGGTGCTCAAGGGGGATACTACTCTCGAAGAAGTAGAAAGAGTGACGGAAGAGGGATTTTTGGAAATAGATTAGCGTCAAAGATATTGAAAATTTTATTCTAATTATTGTCATCCAGAGCGAAGCGAAGGATCCCGTGTTTGCACTATAGTTCGGGATTGCCGCGTCGCTACGCTCCTCGCAATGACAAATAACGACCCATGGACAAGAAAAAAATTTTGATCGTCGAAGATGACAACTTCGTGGCGGAAGTATATCTTGCCAAGCTTTCCGAAATGGGGTACGAAACCGCCTTGGCTCAAAACGGAGAAGAGGGGCTGGCCGAACTCAAAAAAGGGAAAGTGGATCTGATCTTGCTTGATATTTTGATGCCGATCATGAACGGCATCGAAATGCTCGAAGAAGTGAAAAAAAATGAAGAATGGAAGAATATTCCCGTTATTCTTCTCACGAATATCGGAGAAAAAGAAAGTATCCAGAAAGTGAGGGAAATGGGAGTGAAAAACTATCTCATCAAATCCCACTTTACGCCGGCCGAGGTGATTGAAAAAGTCGAATCGGTTTTCAAGGAAAATAACAATTCATAAAAAGATGAATCCCGTTAGAAGTTTTTTTAGCAGCGAAAAATAACGGGAGAAAAAAATCGGGTAATTTTAATAAATTTCTAACGGGATGAACAAAACGCAAGTCGAAGTGAAAATCAAAAGTTATCTCCAGATGGTTGCCCAGCAGGGCGGGTCGGATTTGCACTTGAGCGTGGGGCGTCCGCCGATCATTCGTATTGACGGAAAATTGTATCCAATAAGCGGAGAAAAGAAGCTCGCGGCCGCGGAAATTGAAGACGCTTCAAACGCGATATTGAACGAAGAACAAAAAATACGCCTCAAGAAAGACATGCAAATCGATTTTTCTTTGGATCTCGACGGAAAAGCCCGTTTTCGGTGCAATATATATTTTCAAAAAGGAAGTCTCAGCGCCGCTTTCCGGATGATTCCTTCAAAAATAAAGACGCTTGAAGAATTGAATTTGCCCAATATACTCTATGAATTCACAAAGCCATCCCAGGGTTTCGTGCTGGTGACGGGGCCTTGCGGACATGGAAAATCAACAACGCTCGCGGCGATCATCGACTATATCAATCGCAGCCGCCAGGATCACATCATCACGATTGAGGATCCGATCGAATATCTTTTCGATCCCGATATGTGCATCATCGACCAGCGGGAAATTTTGCAGGACGCTCTCAATTTTCCTTCCGCGCTCCGGGCGGTGTTTCGCGAAGACGCCGATGTGGTGATGGTGGGCGAGATGCGCGATGTTGAAACGATCAGTACGGCTATCACGGCGGCGGAAACGGGGCATTTGATCTTTGCCACTCTTCATACGAACGACGCGGCTCAAACAGTGGATCGCATTGTCGATGTTTTTCCGGCGCATCAGCAAAACCAAATTCGGATGCAGCTGGCTCAATCGCTTTTGGGAATTGTTTCTCAAAGATTGGTCAATCGAATCGATGGCGGACGAATTCCGGCGGTGGAAATCTTGATCAACAACAACGCGGTCGCGAACTTGATTCGGGAGGGGAAATCGCATCAGATCAATTTGGTGATTGAAACATCAAAAGATCAAGGGATGATTTCTCTCAATCATTCTTTGGCGGATCTGGTAAAAGAAGGTATAATAGCCTTGGAAGAAGCGGAATCGTATTCTCCGGACAAAGAAGAGCTCAAAATACTATTAAGATAATTTATGAAATACAAATACAAAGCTCGCAATCAGGCCGGAGCGGTTCAGGAAGGCATAGTGGAGGCGTCGTCCGTTTCCAATGCCTCGGCTCTTTTGCAAAGGCACAATTTGATCGTCATTGTTCTTGAGCCGATGAAAGAATCGGGCCTTTTTCTCGGTTTTTCCCGTATGTGGGAGGGTGTGAGCGGAAAAGAGTTCGTCATTTTTTCTCGGCAGCTGGCGGTGACGGTTGAGGCCAAGGTGCCGATCTTGGCGGCTCTCAAGGGGATTATAGAACAAACTGAAAATCCGTATTTCGCGGGCGTTCTTTCGGCGGTTCTTGCCGATGTGGATGAAGGAAGATCTCTTTCGGACAGTCTCAAAAAGCACCCGGAAGTTTTCTCGGATATCTATGTCAATATGATCCAGGCCGGAGAAGTTTCCGGAAATCTTCAGCAGTCCCTTGAAAACCTGGCTGACAACATTGAAAAAAACTATGTGCTTTCCCAAAAGATAAAGGGAGTCCTCTACTACCCGGCGTTCATTCTTTCCGCTTTCTTTCTTGTCGGATTTTTGATGATCACTTTTGTCATACCGAAACTCACCGAAATGCTCAAAGAAACGGATGCCAAGCTTCCAATCACGACCAGAATGCTGATTTGGACGGGGGATTTCATGCAGCACTATTGGTGGGCGGTGCTGATCGCCATCATTGCGGCGGTTGCGGGGCTTATCTACTATATCCGCACGGATGACGGGAAAAAAGAATTTGATGTGATCAAGCTCAAAATTCCGCTTGTCGGAAGAGTTTTGAGGTTTGTCTATCTGGCTCGCTTTGCCGAGAATTTGAGCACGCTTGTGAGAAGCGGTATTCCAATTGTGAGCGCGCTTTTGATCACCAGCCGGGTGGTCGGAAACGGCGTCTTTGAAAATCATATTGCTGAAGCGGCCGAAAAAGTGAAAACAGGCGGTTCAATGAGCGAGGTTTTTTCAAAAAAGAAGGATTTTCCGGCGATTATGACGCAGATGATCAAGGTGGGAGAGGATACGGGGAAACTCGACACGACGCTCGATACGATGGCAAAGTTTTTCACGCGCGAGGCCGATCAGATCGTCTCAAATCTTTCCTCGATCATTGAGCCGGTGCTGATCGTCATTTTGGGAGTCGGCGTCGGAACGCTGGTTTTCTCAATCATCATTCCGATATACAATATAGCGCAAGGAATTAAATAAAAATTAAAAATTAAGCTAGAGAGAGAGGTGCAATTATGAAAAACAAAAAATATTCAAAAGGCTTCACTCTCGTCGAGCTTCTCGTTGTGATCGCGATCATCGGAATCTTGGCGGCGGTGGTGTTGGTGAGTTTGTCGAGCCAGAGAAATAAGGCAAATGAATCCGCTTCTCTTCAATCAGCGAAGAGCGCTATGCCATACGCGGCTGATTGTATTTTGAGAAATGTAGCTGTGCCTGTTGCCGCGGCCGGTTCGGCTGTTTGTCCCGGTGCGCCCGTCTGGCCTGCATTATCAGGAACTTGTGCTTATGGAGGGACTGCCAGCACAAACGTGACGATTTCAGGCTGTGGCACGGGCAGGACGATTACGTGTGTTTATGACACTCAATCATGCACGGGTATGTAAAAATTGAAATTCTGTTTTGAAAATATATTTTCTCAACAACCTCGCCTTTTTGCTCGCCCCCACACCAATTTTTGTAAATAATGCTTCTAGATCATGGGTCTTGAAGCTGCAGGAATTGGTGTGGGGGTAAAGGGCGGGGGAGGGTGGGAGAATGTCCGGAAATTTTGAATTTCCAATTTCGAATTTTGAATGAAATAGTAATGACTGAATTTCGAAACTCTAAATAGCAATAGTATGCTTATTATGGCAAAATCGGATAAAGAAAAAAAAGTTGAAAAATCGAATCATGTTGCCAGTCAGAAAGATCAATATACCGTTGTGCTTGAACAGCTGAATAGCCAATTCAAGGCATTTGGTGAGAGCTTGAAAGGGCTCAGAGATAAAGTCGATGATGGATTTGATCGGGTTGACAAGAGGCTTGATAAAATCGACTTGAGGTTCGATCGATTTGAAATTGAAACTGCCGAGAATTTCAAGATAGTCAAAAATTATCTTTCAAGAGTCACTGATGATCTGGACAGGATAGCGACCGAGATCAAAGAAATGAAATCTGAACCGGAAAAAATTGATTTTGATCGCGTTGCCGAGCTGGAAAAAGAAGTGGAACATTTGAAAAAGGAAATCAACCGGCAGGGAAAGTTGATTCAAATGAAGCTTTGCGCATAATTGAAAATTAATTAATTAAAAATTTATGAATTATAATTTGATTCAAAATTCAAAATTCAAAATTCAAAATTCTCGAAAAGCTTTCACTCTCATCGAGCTTTTGGTCGCAATTGCGATTGTCGGAATTCTGGCGGCCGTGGTATTGGTTCAGTTCGCGAATTATGGCAAAAAAGCGCGGGCGTCGCGGGCATTGGCGCAGGCATCAAGCGCGCTTCCCTCAATGGCAAGTTGCTGGGGAAATGGCGGGAATGTCGTTTCCGGCACGAATATATGCAGTCTCGGCGCGAGTTATGGCACTTGGCCCACTTTGCCGACGGGGTATAGCTATAGCGGGAACAGTATCACCAAAGCTCAAAGCGCCAGTCCGTGGTTTTTCCGCGTGACAAACACGGAATCAGCCCCGACTGTTTGTTGCAACTCAAAAATGAACAGCTGCGGCCAGCCGACGACTTGCAATGCAACCGCGATATGGTGAAAAATATTGAAATAATTTGGCAAGAAAAATGCATTTTTGAATTTATATAATGTATATTTCAAAAAATGAAAATAAGTAAAACAAAAAAAGGATTCACGCTCATTGAACTCATGGTTGCCATCGCGATCATTGGGATTTTGGCTGCGGTGGTGATAGTCTCTGTGAGCGGCTCAAGAAACAAGGCAAAGTCGGCGGCCGCTCTTCAGATAGCGAAGAGTGTCATGCCTGCCGCGATTGATTGTAATTTGAGGGGGCAAGCTTTGAACGGCTGGGCTAGCAGCACGGAAGGAGGAAATTATATCTGCAACGGGTCGAGTTTCACTTGGCCGACGCTCAATACGCCCAGCACCAGCGGATGGCAGTGGTGGGGACGCAATGGTTCCGCTAATAATCTCAACAGTTGGTACTATTATCCCTATCATCCTGATACGGCAACTTATATTATGTGTCCTGTTACATATACAGGCTGGACTAATAGAGTTGGGACTAACTCCACTTTGCCTGGCACTTGCGTGGTTCAACAATAATTGGATTGATTTTCGATTGTTTCGATAAAAAAATAAAGAATAATCTAGAAAGGTGGTGAAAAAATGAAAACAAAAATAATGAAAAAAGGATTCACACTGGTTGAATTGTTGGTCGTGATCGCGATCATTGGAATTTTGGCGGCGATCGTGATGGTGAGCCTCAACAGCGCCAAGAACAAGGCGAAAGCGGCTTCGTTCAAAGCGACTTCGTCTAGCGCGCAAGCGGCGGCGATCCAGTGCGATGATTCAGGCGGTACGCTCGTGGCCGGAGCCAATGTGGCATTGTGCAGCAACGCCGATCCGGCAACAGTTTGGCCGACAATGGCGGCCAACACTTGCGCGGCGGCTGGAAATACCGGAAATACCTATGCTGTGGTTGATGCCTCGGCAGGAGACGGATTGTTCCAATATTCAGTTGCCTGCGACATTGCCGGAATGACCTATACGACCACCTGCAATGAAACCAGTTGTTCGACACCAGCGCCTGTTGCTGTTCCGTAAGCTACGCAAATTTTTTTGCTATACCCGGCCTCAGTTTTCATGGGGCTGGGAAACAGCCAAAAAAGGACTACTAAATACGAATCGTGTACAAATATACAAATTCGTATATTAGTATGTGATTAGTATTTCGTAGCCTAAGTTACGTGTTTAGTAAACTAGATTTATGATTCTTATCTTTTTCATCGTCGGCCTCATCATTGGAAGCTTTCTCGGCGCCGCGAACTATCGCTTGAAAACGGCCGAGGATATCGTTTTCAAGCGGTCGCATTGTCCGCGATGCCGCCACGATATTCGCTGGTATGACAACATTCCCCTTTTGAGCTTTGTCATACTTCACGGCCGTTGTCGCGACTGCCGGAAATATATATCCCGGGAATATCCTCTCATTGAGCTGATGACCGGAATTTTGTTCGCGGGGGTGGCGCTCAAATTTTTTGGCGCGCCTCTTCTTGGTGTTTCGGGAATCATTTTTGGAACAATTGGCACGAGTGCAATCATCGATATGAGCTTTTTGCTTTTCGCGGTTTGCTATCTCGTCATCATTTTTTGGCACGACTATGACTTCATGCTCATTCCGGACGCGGTTGTATATCCCGCAATTTTTGTCACTTTTTTCTATCAAATATACAAATATATCCAAAGTCCGCTTTCGATAGCCAATTTTCATTCCCCCCTCACGGGCGCGGTCCTTTCGGCTCTCGGCGCGGCTTTGTTTTTTTTCTTTTTGATCTGGGTATCAAAAGGAAAATGGATCGGCGGGGGGGACGTGAAGCTGGGATTTTTGGCCGGACTTATTGTCGGTTGGCCGAAAATTCTTTTTGTTTTTTTCCTCACTTATCTCATCGGCTCTGTGATCAGTCTTGCGCTCATCGCGCTCAAGAAAAAAACATGGAAGAGCCAAGTTCCTTTCGGTCCGTTCATGGTGGCGGCAATTCTCATTGTTTTGTTTTTCAGCGACCAGATTCAATTTTGGGCGAACAGATATCTAAACATCGGATATTAGAATTTTTTTGAGCATTTCGTTGTATTCGTGTCTGTATTTGTCGAATTCGTGTTTATAGACACGAAGATTAACGAATAAAAACACAAATTTAACTAATTTATGAATAGCAAGCATACAGGTTTCACATTGATCGAGCTTATGGTCGCGATGGCCATCGTCGGCATATTGGCGGCGACGGCGATCGTGAATTTCGGCAGAAACGAAGACCGCGACGTGAGACAGGAAAAAGACCGCCTCACCAGTTTTTTGCGCGAAGTGCAGAATAAAGCGCTGGCGGGAGACAAGGTGGGTACAACCTTGAGCGCGAGCGAAAAGCTTTGCGGCTATGGCTTGAATCAACAAGGGGAATCAACCATTCAGGCTTATTATATAACTGCGCCGAGCTTGGATGATGATTGCAGTTCGAACTCAATTTCGAAAAATTACGACAGCAGCCACAAGCTTGAAGTTTTTTCTTTCAGCAATAATGTAAAGATCAGCGGTTCTTTTTCGGATGTGTTTTTTCTTTCTCCGAACGGGAAGATTTTTTATGGAGGAAACGCTACTTTTACTTCTCCAATCACCATAAACCTTACAAAAGCAGGATTAAGCAGCCCTATTCCAGCTTATATCGACCAGTCTGGAAGAATTTATTGATTTTTGAAACAAAGAGTTGATACCAAATACCAAATACCAAATACCAAATACCAAAAAAGGTTTTACATTGATCGAAATACTCGTGACTATTTTTGTGTTGGGCATCGGGCTTGTTGGCGCGCTTTCTTTTTTCAACATCAACATCAATAGCCAATTTGAGGCGAAAAATGAACTCATCGCGGCGGGATTGGCGCAAGAAGGCGCGGATCTGGTGAGAAATATCAGGGATTATAACTTGCTCAACAGCAAGGCGTTCGATTTCAATTTGGCAGGTTGCGCGGCGATAGACTTCAATTCCTTGTCATCCCATCAATGTTCAGGCGCCGGATCAGATGTCTGCACGGACGCGAATTCGCGCTATTATCAATGCGCCAGCGGAAATACAAACTTTGCGAGAAGCATTTCTGTCGGCAATCTCGTGAATGGATCAAGAACAGTGACTTGCACGGTTTCTTGGAACGGACGAACCACTGTGGCCAACGATGTCCTATATTCTACCCAGCAATAAATTATGAAAAAATCAATACAAAATACAAAATACAAAATACAAGATACTAGTACCGGTTTTTCTCTCATCGAACTTATGGTCGCGATGTTTATTTTCCTCATGGTTATGGGCGCGATGGTGGCGGTTTCGGTTTCGGGTTTCCGGTCGTATGTCAAATCAAAAGCCATCAAAATCGTCACGGAAGATGTCGGTTTTGCCATCAACTCGATTGCCAAGGATGTGAGAATGAGCAAGATAGAAAGCGCTGATTCGCCAAGTTCTCGAAGCTTGAGCCTGAAACTTACTAGAAATACTGATCAGGTGAAAATGTGCTATATTATTTCTTCCACCCTGTTGCGAAGCTGCGATATCGATTGCGCAAGCAATTGCAAGAGTATTGTTGATCTTTCCGCATCAAGTATGATTTTTGACACGGCGACTTCCGGTTTTCGCAATCAAAAAACGGATACAATTTCCGCGACGAAAATTCGCGGTTGGGCGGAAATAAATTTGAATATTGACAGTCCGGGGATGGAAACTGATTCCATTTCTGTGCAAACGATCGTATCCTCGCGGGACTATGGTTGGGAAGAAACGCCGTAGAAATTTTCAATTTTCAATTCACAATTTCCAATCAATTTTCAATGATCCAATGACTAAATTTTCAAACATTTCGTTATTGAAAATTAGAAATTGAAAATTCAAAAACTTGTTGCTTGCGACAAAAGGTTATATAATAATATCAACTAATTCATAAAATAAAAACTATGGAGAATAAAACAAATGGTTCCGGTCTTATCTTCGCGGTGGTGCTTCTTTTCGTCATCCTCGGAATGGTCATCACCCTTTCCAGCCTGACAGTCCTGGAAACAAAAATGAGCCAAAAGACCAAAAGCTCCGTAGGAGCTTTCTATAACGCCGAATCAGGAGTGGAATGGGCTCTCAACCAAATATCTATCAAAGATGGCACCGCTCAAATCAGCACCCTGGGCAGCTGCCCCTTCACAGGCTGCAGCGTATTGTTTCTCGACAAAGACGGCAAAGTACTGGCAACATCCGCCACCATCGACCAAGTGAAAGCCGTCCGCTCCGTCGGAACCCAAAACGGCGAAACCCAGCGCGCCATTGAGGCGGCGGTGGCGACAAGCGGCATAGGAAAGTGGCAAGTTTCGTGTTCTATCGACGGATCGACATATTTTTGTTGCAAAACGGATACTGAAAATGGGGACACGCAATGTAAGTACAATACTTCCGCCGCCGCGTTATGGCAAACATTCGAGCATACGACTTGGCCTGGAACTTAATAGCCGAGAGCTACCGCTTTCCAACATTCAATGTTGGAAAATAGAAAAAGAGCGGATATCTAAAGCAGGAGCAAGGTTGTACCTTGCTTCTTTTGTTTTAGAAACATGTGAAGCAGAGTGCAACTCTGCTCCTGCGCTTTGTACAACCCTGCTCATAGCTATTTTGCTTTAGCTCTTTATTTTTGCTAAAATGAGCCTATGCCAGACAAAAAAGAAGCAAAATTTCGGATTGAAAAGTTGCGCAAGGAAATTGACCGCTTTCGCTATGAATATCATGTTTTGGATCGGCCGGAAGTGTCGGATGAGATTTTTGACTCCCTGATGCGGGAATTGCGGCAACTCGAAGAAAAATATCCTGATCTCAAAAGCCCGGACTCGCCGTCGCAAAGAATCGGGGGAAAACCGCTCGCGAAGTTTGAAAAAGTGCGGCACAGTCATCGCCAATGGTCTTTGGACGATGCTTTTTCGTTTGATGAGGTGAAGAAATGGGAAGAGAAGATTTTGAGAATACTTGGGAAATCATTGGAGCTTAAAGCCCCAATTGGGGCTTTAAGCTCCAAGAAAATAAATTACTGTGCGGAGATCAAGATTGATGGATTGAAGATAATATTAACTTATAAAAAAGGATTACCGCTTCCCAACATCCGATGTTAGGAAATACCGCTTCCCAACATCCGATGTTAGGAAATAGAAAAGGGCAGATATAAAGGTCTGCCCTTTTATTTTTGCTGTAAATGTGTTATCCTAACATCGGATGTTGGGAAATTGCTATGTTGGGAAATTGCTATGCGAAAAAAACCACTTGTTGAAAACGAATATTATCACATCTATAACCGCGGAGTGGATAAGCGGAAAGTTTTTTTGGATGACAATGATTTTAGAAGATTTTTGCTGGCCATGAACTTGTTGAATGATGAACGAGATGGTCTGATGAGCCGATGGCGGGATTTCCAAAAAAATAATCCCGGACGAGCTGATATTTCTGACTTCCTAACATCGGATGTTGGGAAACGACGCCCGCTGGTTGAGGTGAACGCATATTGCCTTCTTTCGAATCATTATCATTTTATTCTCAAGCAGATCATTGAGAAAGGCATTGAAAAGTTTATGCAAAAGCTAGGAAACAGCTACACGAAATACTTCAATGAAAAATACGACAGAAACGGCGCTCTCTTTCAAGGAAAATTTAAATCGACACATATAGAATCCAATGCAATGCTTCTTCGAATGTCGGTATATGTAAACTGCAATAGTGAAATTCACGGAGTAAATTATGCCAAGGATTATAAATGGTGCGGCTATTTGGAATATGCAGAGGGAGGAGCCGCAAAGATATGCGACACAAAAGTTATCAAGAGTCACTTTAGGAGCAAAAAAGATTATAGAGATTATGCGTCAGAAAATATTCGGGATTTTAGAGAACGCAAAGAAGATGAGAAAGCGATGTTGCTTGAATAATCAACTTCCCAACATCCGATGTTGGGAAGTAAAGATGATATGAAAAGACAAGATATAAAAACCAGAATCGAAAAACTGCGCCGGGAAATTGACCGCTTTCGCTATGAATATCATGTCTTGGACCGGCCGGGGGTGTCGGATGAGATTTTTGATTCCCTGATGCGGGAACTTCGCCAATTGGAAGAAAAATATCCGGAGTTTAGAACTCCCGACTCGCCATCGCAAAGAATCGGGGGAAAACCGCTCGCGAAGTTTGAAAAAGTGCGGCACAGTCATCGCCAATGGTCTTTGGACGATGCTTTTTCGTTGGAAGAAGTGAAAAAATGGGAAGAGAAGATTATGCGATTGCTTGATAAACGCTTGGAAGTTCGACTTCCAAGGGGAAGTCGAACTTCCGCTAGTCTGGAATACTGCGCGGAGATCAAAATAGACGGGCTGAAAATAATATTAACTTATAAAAAAGGATTGCTGTTTCAGGCGGCAACGAGAGGGGATGGAGTGATCGGCGAAAATGTGATCGAGCAAGTGAAAACAATTCAAAGCGTTCCGCTCAAATTGAACGAGCCGATCGATATCACGGTCGTTGGCGAAGCTTGGATGAAAAAAAGCGATTTGGAAAAAACAAACAAAGCGCGCGAGAAAGAAGGATTGCCGCCATTTGCCAATTCGCGCAACGCGGCAGCTGGGTCAATTCGCCAGCTGGATCCGAAGATCACGTCCAAGCGAAGATTGGATTCGTTCATCTATGATATAGAAGAACTTCATGTAACACGAAACATAAAACATGTAACAAAAAAAATAGATTCTCCCAAAACACAGTTAAAAGAACTTGAATTACTTGAAAAATTAGGGTTCAAGATTAATAAGTATTATAAATTATGCAAAAATCTTGACGAAATTCAAAAGCTTTTTGAATCTTGGGAAGACAAGAGGAATAAGCAAGATTATGGCATTGATGGGCTGGTGATTAAAATTAATGATAATAATTTGCAGCGGGAGCTTGGTTATACCGGAAAGTCCCCCCGCTGGGCGGTGGCGTATAAGTTCATTCCGGAAAAAGTGACGACGATTGTGGAAGAGATCAAAGTCCAAGTCGGGCGCACGGGAGCTCTCACGCCGGTGGCGCATCTCCGGCCGGTTTTGGTGGCCGGTTCGACTGTTTCGCGGGCGACTCTTCACAACGAAGATGAGATCAATCGTCTGGATGTCCGGATCGGGGACACGATTGTCATTCACAAAGCCGGAGATGTGATTCCGGAAGTGGTCGAAGTTCTCAAAAATCTGCGGACCGGAAAAGAAAAAAAATTTCATATGCCGACTCGCTGTCCGATTTGCGGAGGGGGGGTAAAGAAGGAAATTATTAATCAAAGCTCGGCCAAATCAAAGCTCGGCTTTTCCCTTCCGGCGAACAAGTCGCCGGAATTTCTCAAAGCCAAGCTTTTAGATTCCTCAAAGTCGGACTTTTCTGCGGCGCACTATTGCCAAAACAAAAAATGCTTCGCCATTGAAAAAGAAAATATCATTCATTTTGTTTCACGGAAAGGTTTTGATATTGAGGGATTGGGTGAAAAAATAGTCGAGCAATTGATGAACGAAGGTTTGGTTTCCAATTTTGCTGATATCTTTGAGCTGAAATCTGGCGATCTTGAACCGCTCGAACGATTCGCGGAAAAATCAGCCGATAATTTGATAAAATCAATCGAAAAGGCAAAAAAAATCGAATTCCCGAAATTCCTCTACGCGCTGGGAATCAGGCATGTTGGGGAGGAAACAGCCCATCTTGTAACACAAAACATGAAACATGTAACACAAGAAAAAGTTCAAAATATTTCCGATATAATTTCTGTTTTCCCTCGCATATCAGCAGATGATTGGTTAAACATTAAGGGTATTGGAGAAAAGTCTGCAAAAAGTTTGACTGAATGGTTTAATGATAAAAATAATCTTGATTTATTGGGAAAAATGTTGAAGTTAGGCGTTGAAGTTAAAATCCCCTTGTCACATGTTACAAGTTACATGTTGCAGGGAAAATCTTTCGTCCTGACTGGCGAGCTTGAATCAATGAGTCGCGATGAAGCGAAAGAAAAAATCAGGGCGCTGGGCGGGGATGTTTCTTCTTCGGTAAGCCGCAGCACAAGCTATGTCGTAGTTGGCAAAAACCCGGGTTCGAAGTATGATAAAGCTAAGACATTGAGGGTTAAAACTCTTAATGAGAGGGATTTTTTAAAGATGATAAAATAAAAATACAAAGCACAATGCACAAAAAGCCAAACAAAACACAAAGCACGATTTTCAAAGCACAAAGTTTGAATACTTGGGCTTTGTGAATTGTAATTTGTTTAGTTTTTGTGTTCTGGGTTTTATAAGTTTAGAGATATGTTATCCAAAGACGAAGTAAAAAAAATCGCCAATTTGGCGAGAATAGAAATTAGCGAACAAGAAGCTGACAAATATTCAACCGAACTTTCGGATATTTTGGGTTTTGTGGAGAAATTGAATGAAGCGGACACGGAAGGAATCGAGCCAATCGCGCATATCACGGGAGCAAAAAATGTCATACGTGAGGACAAGGTCATCGAATATAGCGATGAGACGAAAGAAAATATAATCAACAATTTCCCGGAGAAGAAAGAAAGATTTGATAAAGTTAAAGCGGTGTTTTAAACACTAATCCAACGAATAGGAACACGAATACAACGAAGAATTCGTTTCATTCGTGTCAGTATTAGTTAAATTCGTGTTTATTTTATGATTCGAGATTTGCACAATAAACTGATCAATCAAGAGATTACTTCAGAAAAATTGACTGAAGAATATTTTGCGCGGATCGACGAAAAAGACCCTGAAATAAAGGCATATTTGAGCCTGAACAAGGAATTTGCATTTGACAAGGCGCGGGCAGTGGACAAAAAAATCAAAAACGGCGAAGAAACGGATCTGCTTGCAGGAATCCCTTGCGCCATCAAAGACAATATCTGCGTTGAAGGCTTGCCAGCGACGGCGGGGTCGAAAGTTTTGGAAAATTATATCGCGCCATATGACGCAACTGTCATTTCTAAATTGAAAGAAAATAATTCCGTATTTTTGGGAAAAGCAAATCTCGATGAGTTCGCGATGGGCTCTTCGACGGAAAACAGCGCCTATCAAACGACAAAAAATCCGCATGACACATCGCGTGTTCCAGGCGGATCATCGGGAGGCAGCGCGGCGTCAGTTGTGGCGGATGAAAGTGTTTGGGCGCTTGGTTCCGACACGGGCGGTTCGATTCGCCAGCCGGCTTCGCTTTGTGGAGTGGTCGGTCTCAAGCCGACATATGGAATGGTTTCACGATATGGGCTCATTGCGATGGCATCCAGTTTTGATCAGATCGGTCCGATCACCAGAACAGTCGAGGATGCGGCGATTGTTCTTTCGAGGATTTCAGGAAAAGACAGGTTTGATTCAACAACGATAAAAACGGCGGAAAAAAAATATGAAGATTTTTTGGGTGCGAATATTGCTGGTCTCAAAATCGGAATTCCGAAAGAATATTTTGCAGGCGAAGGTTTGGATTCGAGAGTTCGGGAAACTATCAAGAAAGCGATTCAAAAATATGAAAGACTGGGGGCAAAAATCGTCGACATCAGTTTGCCAAGCGCCGACTATGCTCTTGCAACCTACTATATCATCATGCCAAGCGAGGTGAGTTCCAATCTTGCGCGCTTCGACGGCATTCGATTCGGACAATCAGTTGGAGCGGAGAGCGAAAAAACGGGAGCGGACTACACTCTTTGGGATATCTATTTCAAAACCCGGGCAAAATATCTCGGGAAAGAAGTGAAACGCCGGGTCATGCTCGGAACGTACGCTCTTTCAGCGGGATATTATGATCAATACTATCTCAAAGCCCAAAAAGTGCGATCTCTCATCAAAAAAGAATTCGAAGAGACCTACAAAAAAGTTGACATCATTCTTGGGCCGACTTCACCGACGAGCGCTTTCAGAATTGGTGAGAAAACCGAAAACCCTTTGGAGATGTATCTGGCGGATATATACACCGTCACTGCGAACATCGCCGGTGTTCCCGCGATTTCCGTTCCATGTGGTACAATTGAGGAAGACGGGAAAAATCTGCCGGTTGGCATGCAGCTTATGGGGAAATGGTTCGATGAGGAAACGCTGCTCAATGCGGCATATGTTTTTGAACAATCAACTTGATATATGGACATCAATATTTTCGCCATTTTTAAGTCTGCTTTCACTGCTTTTGCGAGTTCATCCTTTTTCGGTTTCATAAAAATCCTTGCCGGGTTCATCATCGCCGTTCTTCTCATTGCTGATATCCTTTTGCTTTCGAAGCGCGTCCGAGGGGACTGGAAAACGGCTTTCTATGGAGCGAAAGTTCCGGATCTCAAGAAATCCAAATATGAGGAAAAATGGGAAAAAATAAGGCAAAACGTGCAAAGCGAGGATTTACACAAAGCAAAAATTGCGGTCATTGAGGCTGACCAAATGTTCGGGGAGACTCTCGAAAAAATAGGGTACAAGGGAAAGGATACGGGCGAAAGAATGGCGGAGGTGAAGCCGGGACAGCTGATCGGGCTCGAGGAAGCCAAATACGCGCATGAGGTTTTCAAAAAAATCGTTCACAATTCAAGCCATGAGATTGATGTCGCGGAGATTCAAATGGCGCTTGAAGGGTATGAAAAGGTGTTCAAGGGGTTAGAATTATTGGATTAAACACTAATATAACGAATAAGAACACAAATACAACGAAAACTGGTTGGTTTAATTCGTGTCAATATTCGTTCGATTCGTGTTTGTAGTGAAAAAAATAAATAAACATTAAAATTATCAAATGAAAATAAAAATCGCGATAAACGGTTTTGGACGGATCGGCCGGCCGGCGCTCAAGATCGCGCTGGAGAAAGAAAATATTGAAGTCGTGGCGATCAATGATCTTGCCGACGACAAGACATTGGCGCATCTTTTGAAACATGACAGTTCGTATGGAACTTATGCGCGAGACGTGAAAGTCGGAAGCGGAGAAATAATCGTCGGTGGAAAATCGATCAAAAGTTTTGCGGAGCCGGATCCGACAAAACTTCCGTGGAAAGATCTGGATATTGACGTAGTTTTGGAATGCAGTGGAATTTTTACGAAGCGCGAAGACGCGAGAAAACATATCGAAGCCGGGGCAAAAAAAGTTATTTTGAGCGCACCTTCCAAGGGCGACGATATTCCGGTGTATCTCATCGGAGTGAACGAGAACGAAATGAAATCTGAAGATGACATCATCTCCAACGGATCTTGCACGACCAATTGTTTGGCGCCGATGATCAAAGTGCTCGACGAAAAATTCGGCGTGGAAAAAGGTTTTTTGACGACGGTGCATTCATACACAAACAGCCAGCGAATTTTGGATCTTCCTCACAAAGATTTGCGTGAAGCTCGCTCGGCGGGGCAAAATATCATTCCGACGACGACAGGTGCGGCGAAGACCGTGGCAAAAGCTATCAAGAGCATGAAAGGAAATTTGGACGGAATCTCGATGCGGGTGCCAACTCCGGTTGTTTCGGTGACGGACTTCGTGGGCATACTCAAAAAAGAAGCGAGCGCGGAAGAAATAAATTCTGCGTTTCGCGAAGCGGCCGCGAGCAATTTGAAAAATATTTTGGATATATCCGAAGAAGAATTGGTCTCGATGGACTTCAAGGGCAATCCGGCGAGCGCGATTGTCGATTTGCCGCTCACAATGGCGAATGGAAAATTGGTGAAAGTCGTGGGCTGGTATGACAACGAATGGGGATATGCAAACCGGTTGGTTGAAATGGCAGAATTGGCGGGAAATAAATTAAAAGCTTGAATTATCTATGATTGGAATTTTTGACAGCGGAGTGGGGGGGCTCACAGTGGTGAAAGAAATAAAAAAATTGCTGCCCGATGCGCCGATCGTGTATTTTGGCGATACGGCGAGATTGCCGTACGGAAACAAGAGCCAGGAGACGATCCAGAAATATTCGGCGGAAATTGTCGATTTTTTGAAAAACAAAGGATGCAAAACAATCGTCATTGCATGCAATACGGCGTCTGCTCTTGCGGCTGATTGGCTTCGCGAAAAATATCCGGAGCTTGAAATATATGATGTGGTGACTGCTGGCGCACAGGCCGTTGTTGAAGAAACCAACCCGCCTTCGCTAAAGCTACGGTCGCACGCCGCCAAAGCCTCTGGCGATGGAGCGCGGGCGAGGAAAGTTGGAGTGATTGGGACGACGGCGACGGTGAGCAGCGGTATATACAAGAAAAAAATTTCCCAGCTTGATCCGAAAATTGAAGTATTCATGAAAGCCTGTCCGCTTTTTGTTCATCTGGTTGAGGAAAATTGGATCAATCGTCCGGAAACGAAAAAAATCGCGAGAGTTTATCTCAAGGAATTGAAATTGCAAAAAATTGATACATTGCTTCTGGGCTGCACTCACTATCCATTGCTTGAAAAAGTTGTTTCCGGCGTGATGGGGAAAAGAACGAGAGTGATTGCTTCGGGAGAGAAGCTGGCGGAATCTTTGCGTGGAAGTTTAGCTTCCACAGTGGAAGCTAAACTTCCAGCGGGAGATAAATATTATGTAAGTGATTTGACGCCGCATTTCGAAAAACTAGCGGGAATTATTTTGGGGAAAAAAATTAAAATATATAAAATTTAAAAAATAAAAAAATTAAAATAAAAAAATGTACGATATAATCATTCGCAACGGCGCTGTTGTTGACGGCAGCGGAAAAGAAAAATATTTGGCCGATGTGGCGGTCAAGGACGGAAAAATTGCCAAAATCGGAAAAATGAAATGGACAAGGGGGAAAAAAGAAATCGACGCAGCCGGGAAAATTGTTTCTCCCGGATTCATTGATATTCACAACCACTCTGACAGTTATTGGCGGCTGTTTCTTGGTCCGCAGCTGCCGAGCCTTGTCCATCAAGGGATCACCACAATTGTCGGCGGAAACTGCGGCATTTCAATTGCCCCTCTTTCCAGCGGAAAAATAATCGAGGCGGTGCAGAAGTGGGCGGATATCAAAGACGTGAACGTGAACTGGCTTTCGATGAGCGAGTTTCGCCATGAAATGGAGCAAAAAAAACTGGGTCTCAATTTTGCGACACTCGTCGGACATGGAACTTTGAGGCGGGGGATCGTCGGGGATGAAATGCGCCGGCTGGCCAAAAACGAGCTTGAACTTTTCAAAAATAGACTAGAAGAGTCTCTGGAGGCCGGAGCAATCGGATTTTCGGCCGGGTTGGCATATAGCCACGAGCGCGACGCGAAATGGGATGAGCTTGAAACGATGCTTGAAATCGTGGAACGCCACAACAAGGTTTTTTCTCTGCATTTAAGGGATGAAGGAAAGGATATCCTTCCCGCAATTTCCGAAGCAATCGATCTTGCCAAAGAGTCAGGTGCAACTTTGCAAATATCACATTTCAAAGTGATGGGCAAGCAAAATTGGCCGCTTGCATATGAGGCGCTCAGGAAAATCGAGGAAGCGCAAAAATCAGGAATCGATGTGAGCTTTGATGTCTATCCATATACCCAAACAGGGTCTGTTTTATATATATATCTTCCCGCTTGGGCGGCTGAAGGAGGAAAAAGAATGCTTGTTCGAAGGCTCAAGGAAAAGCGTCTTCGCGAGAAAATCATCGAAGAAATGAAGAAAGGCGCCCAATATCACTATGAAAACGCCATTGTCGCGATCTCTTCGCTCAACAAGTCTTTGCCCGAGCGAAAAATTTCAAAGATTGCTTCAGCGCGAGGAATTTCCGTCGAAGAAGTGATCGTTGACCTGCTGATTGCAAGCGAAGGAAGAGTGATCACGCTTCTGGATTGTCTTGACGAGAAAAATGTGGCGCAGGCGATCAAGCATCCACTCTCGATCATTGCCTCGGATGGAGCGGGGTATGACCTACGCCACAAAGATACCGGTGAAATTGTTCATCCACGCTGCTTTGGAACATTTCCGCGAATTTTGGGAAAATATGTGCGAATTGAAAAATTGCTGACTCTTGAAGAAGCGATCAAAAAAATGACTTCGATGCCGGCGAAGAAATTGGGACTCGCTGACCGGGGGATATTGCAAAAAGATTTCAAAGCTGATATTGTGATTTTCGATCCCGAAAAAATAATCGACAAGTCAACCATTGAAGACCCGTATCAATATGCGGAGGGCGTGGGCGAAGTGATCGTGAACGGGAAAGTGATTTTGGATAAAAGCGAATTGACAGGAGAAATGGCGGGAGAATTCATATCAAGATAGTTTTATGAAAAAAGCAGATTTCAAAGATAAAAAAGTGACAGTCATGGGCATTGGTCTGCATGGCGGCGGCATTGCGACCGTCCGTTTTTTTGCTGATGCGGGGGCTCAAGTGATCGCGACGGATATCAAGACGGAGAAAGAGCTCGCATCTTCAATTGATAGATTGAAAGATTTGAAAAACGTAAAATTCGTTTTGGGCCAGCACCGCATCGAGGACTTTGAAAATGTCGATCTGGTCGTGAAAAGTCCGGCCGCGTCTTGGAGCGCGAAGCCTATCCAAGCGGCGATGAAGAAAAAAATACCGATTGAAATGGACTCGAGCCTTTTTTTCAAACTTTGCAAGTTGCCGATTATTGGGATAACAGGAACAAAAGGAAAGACGACAACTGCGACATTGATTGCCGAAATACTGAAAACGGCCGGCAAAGCGGTATTTACCGCTGGAATAGGGCAAAAACCGGTTTTGAATTTATTGGACGAAATTGGCGGCACAAAAGACGGCGTGGTCGTTTTTGAGCTATCAAGTTGGAGATTGTCAGTTTTGGGTCGGGAAAAATTGAGTCCGCATATCGCGGTAATCACAAATATTTTTCCGGATCACCTCAACTATTATGGCACGATGGAGAAATATATTGCGGACAAGAAATATATTTTTTCGAGCCAAAAAGCGGATGATTATGTAATTTTAAATTATAACAACGAAATTGCGCGTGAACTAGCCAAAGACATAAAATCAAAAGTCATATTTTTTTCGACGGAATTTTTTAGGGATCCGACCCCTAAAATCGACAAGGGGTCGGACCCCTCTGTTTTTATCAAAAACGGAAAGATATTTTATCAAAGCGCAGGAGAAGACAAAATTGTTTGCGATCTGAATGATATAAAACTTCAAGGCGGGCACAATATTGGGAATATTCTGGCAGCTGTGTCAGCTGCGTCAGTATATGGAATCTCACCTGATAAAATTTGCGAGGCGATAAAAAATTTCAAAGGCGTTCCTCATCGTTTGGAGTTCGTGCGGGAAATTGACGGCGTGAAATATGTGAATGACACCGCGGCGACGATGCCCGACGCGGCCATCGCGGGGATCAGTTCTTTTTCAAAGCCAGTCATCCTCATTGCCGGCGGAATGGACAAAAATCTTGATTTCAAAGAATTTGCGAAAGCGGTCAGTGAAAAAGTGAAAAAAATAGTTTTTCTTAAAGGAGATGCGACAGAAAAGATGAAATCCGAGCTCAAGAAAATCGATGCCAAAAACAAAATCGACAGCGAATTCGACAATATGGAAAAAGCAGTTGTTCGGGCCAAAAGCATTGCTGGTCCTGGTGACGTCGTATTGCTCTCTCCTGGCGCGGCAAGCTTCGGGCTTTTTCTCAATGAATTTGACCGGGGGGAGAAGTTTCGGGAAGCGTTGGAGAAATTGACCCCTTGACACGGTTTTTCAGCCTGTTATAATTATTCTTGCCGTTAAAATCTAATCAAAAAAGTAAAAAAGTCGATCATTTGAAGCACAATCAGGGTGAACCAAAATGAAAGACGCGACTGGAATAGTACGTAAATATTTGCGCATTATTCCGGTCGTGTTTTCTTTGTCCCCGCCCAAAGCTACGCATTGTAGCGGGCAGGTCAGATAAAACACGAAGAACTTTGACAATTTGACCCTGTTAAATACTGCTTTGCAGTAATTTCGCTCAGCGAAATTATTTAACAGGGTAAACTGACAACGCCCCGCAGGCAAGCGGGGCAAAAATTGCAAATTTTTGTGGTTGTCCTGACCCCGATGCAAGTCGGGGGCTAAGCCCCAGTAGTACAAACTTTGTTTGACTACGGGGTAAAAGTCTATTCAAACAAATCAGAAATTAGTTTTTCTTTTCGAAAACGCTATCGATCTCTATCAAAAGATCTTTAGGTTTTCAAAATTATTCAGAATTTATTCTGGATAATTCTTATTGAGAGTTTGATCCTGGCTCAGGATGAACGCTGGCGGCGTGGATAAGGCATGCAAGTCGTATGTGTGTCTCACTTCGTTCGACACGAGTGTGACGAGTGTAGCGAGGCACACATGGCAAACGGGTTAGTAATACATAGGAACGTACCCTCGAGTCTCGGATAACCTCCCGAAAGGGAGGATAATACGAGATAGTTCTCTTCGGAGTAAAGATTTATCGCTTGAGGAGCGGCCTGTGTCCTATCAGCTTGTTGGTGAGGTAAAGGCTCACCAAGGCTATGACGGGTAGGGGATGTGAGAGCATGATCCCCAACATTGGAACTTAGACACTGTCCAAACACCTACGGGTGGCTGCAGTCGAGAATCTTCGGCAATGGGCGAAAGCCTGACCGAGCGACGCCGCGTGGAGGATGAAGGCCTTCGGGTTGTAAACTTCTTTTGCAAGGGAAGAAACGTTCATATCACACTGCGTGTGATATTCACGAGTAAAAAGTTCTTAAGGTTTTTAAATTTTTCGTTTATAAACTTTTGACTTTATAACTTTATAAACTCGCGAAGCATCGCGCGAAGCGTGATGTGAGCGCTGACGGTACCTTGCGAATAAGGGGTTGCTAACTCTGTGCCAGCAGCAGCGGTAATACAGAGACCCCAAGCGTTATCCGGATTTATTGGGCGTAAAGCGTGTGTAGGCGGCGATGATAGTCAGATGTTAAATTCCAGCGCTCAACGTTGGAGCTGCATCTGAAACGTCATCACTAGAGACAAGTAGAGGTTCATGGAACATATGGTGTAGCAGTGAAATGCGTTGATATCATATGGAACGCCAAAGGCGAAGGCAGTGAACTGGGCTTTGTCTGACGCTGAGACACGAAAGCGTGGGTAGCGAACGGGATTAGATACCCCGGTAGTCCACGCCGTAAACGTTGCCTACTAGGTCTGGGGAGTATCGACCCTCTCCGGACCGAAGCTAACGCGTTAAGTAGGCCGCCTGGGAAGTACGAGCGCAAGCTTAAAACTCAAAGGAATAGACGGGGACCCGCACAAGCGGTGGAGCACGCGGTTTAATTCGTCTCTAAGCGAGGAACCTCACCAGGGCTTGAAATATTGCTGCAAGCTCCAGAAATGGAGCCGCCTTCGAGGGTGCAATATAGGTGTTGCATGGTTGTCGTCAGCTCGTGCCGTGAGGCGTTCCATTAAGTTGGGGAACGAGCGCAACCCCTGTCGAGTGTTACAAGTGTCACTCGAGACTGCCCGGCCCAGAGTTCATGAAACATTTTCGTGAAATCCGGGCCGGGAGGAAGGTGGGGATGACGTCAAATCAGCATGGCCCTTACGTCCTGGGCGACACGCATGCTACAATGGCCGGTACAATGGGTAGCGAACCCGCGAGGGGGAGCCAATCCAGAAAAGCCGGTCCCAGTTCGGATTGGAGTCTGCAACTCGACTCCATGAAGCCGGAATCGCTAGTAATCGTGAATCAGCCATGTCACGGTGAATACGTTCTCGGGTCTTGTACTCACCGCCCGTCACACCAAGAGAGTCGGTAATACCCGAAGCGCCACGCAAGTGGTCCTACGGTAGGATCGATAATAAGGGTGAAGTCGTAACAAGGCATCCGTAGCGGAAGCTGTGGATGGATCACCTCCTTTCTAGGGAGATACGGTTGAGACCTCCGATTTATCGGAGTAAGAACCCATACGGTCGTTCCCGCCTCATCGGCGGGTAAAATAGACTATTAGCACAGCCCGCTCGCAACGCTTTCGCGTAGCGAATGCGGGCGAGGACAACCGCAAAAGTTTGCGATAACAAAGAGCACCACGACAGGTGCTTTTTGTGTTATTTGTCAAGAAACGAACGATTAGAGGGAGATTTTATTAGCTCTACTCCGCTCCGTCTCTATGGGCTATTTTTAGCTATTTTTTTCTCAAAAAACTTACCCACTTTTCAGACTTGACAACCTTTGCCACGAAGCTAAAGTGTCCTTGCCTTAACGAAAATATATGACCAAAGCCAAATTCATAGCCTTTGAAAAAGTGAGAAGAAGCGGAAAAACCAATATGTTCGACATCACCAGACTTCGGCTCATTGCTCTCACGTACGGACAGATGCTCACGGAAAAAGACTGCTTCGACATTATGCTCAATTACGACAAATACCGCAGAAAATATCTTGAAGATAAATCCATATGGAAAAAAGAACAATAAAAAACACCGCTGAAGAATATCTGACTTGGCTTCAGGTGGAACGCAGATTTGCCCAGAGTTCGATTGTCAGCTATCGCAGTCGGCTCAAATGCTTTGTGAGAGATGTTGGAGATATTCCCATAGAAGAATTCACGATGGAGCATATTTTCAAACTTAAACAGATTTTGCATCAGAGAGAAAATTCAGAAGTTTTCATTGGAGTCTGTCTGGCTTGCATCAAGGGATTGCTGAAATATTATCGTGACCGCTACTCCGCTCCGCTTCAGATAAACCCAGACGAGATTACTATCCCCAAGCGTCCTCGAAGAGAGGTCGTTTTTCTTACATCCGAAGAAATTCAGCGATTCAGGGAGTCCATCGACATAAAACCGCTTTATGGATTACGTTTCAGAACGCTGGTTGAAGTATTGCTCGGCTCTGGGATGCGTATCGGTGAAGCCTTGTCCTTGGACAGAACATCCGTTGATTTCCAGACCAGAGAATGTTTGGTAATCGGAAAAGGCTCAAAACAAAGAACGATATTTTTTACCGAGGAGTCGCTGGGCTGGATTCGCCAATATTTAGACAGACGCACCGATAAAAACTCAGCCTTGTTTGTGACCACAGGCAAAAATCCAAAACGACTGACCAATCAGGACAATACAAGATATTTCAAGCGTCAGAGAATAATCGCTGGAATCAACAAGAAAGTGACGCCTCATTGCCTCCGCCATTGTTTCGCTTCGCATCTGGCTTTCAACAACTGTCCGTTTACCGAGATAAAGACGCTGTGTGGGCACGAGAGGCTGGATACAACCATCAGATACTACGTTGGATTAACGGACAAGGTTCGTGCCAAAGAAGCCCACGCTCAGTATCTTCACTATTGAGAAGGCAGATGGTTGAAAACTTACATCACGGTACTATGACAGCTTGGGATGTAGCAATGGGTTTTAGGAAGATGGCAGATGCTAATAAAGTTTTAATTCGTTCAGCGGCGAAACAAATCAAAACAGAGAAAAACCCCAAGGGTGCTGGTCCTAAAGAATTTAATATCCAGAAACACAGCATAAAGCCGAATAAGCCCACCAGCAGTATTTGCATTACTAATGTCTTGCAAGCGAGACTAAGTGATTCTAGTGAGTTTTTGTGGTAGAATTTGGGTATAGAATATGAACAAGGATATACTCCAAAATTACTACGATAGCTTCATAAATCAGAATGACCAGCGAACTTTCTTAATTGGTTTGGCTGATTATGTTAAGTTTGTTTTGAGTAACAATGAATATGAGGAGGTCGCTTCTGGGATACAGAAATCTAAAGAATTATTATTCAATGAAGTAAATAAACTTGGGGATATAGTATCCGAAGAAGTGAGAACATCTAAAGAAAAATATTCTAAAATTAAGGAGGTAAAAATGTCTGATGCTGGAGAAGATGCCGATAGGGTGATGTACTCATCATCATATTCAAAACTCCTAGAAGCGGAGAGAAAAATGAAGGAGGAAAAAGAAATGTCAGTTTGGAATGCTTGGGATAGGATATACGCAGTCTATTTGGTTATTTCTAAAAAAGAAAGAGAGTTAGACAATTTTAAGCAGTGGGATGAAAATAATTTTTGGGTTCCAGGGTTAATTCAAGATGTGGAAGGAGTTGTATTTTCGGAGTTACAGCATAAGCTGGTTAGTGAAAAATATAAACCTTATGTGATGCGAGTTCATAATTATCTGCTAAGAGTATCGAGAGGTGAAATTGTATTTTCCAAGGATGGCTCGATTACCGACCTGCACAAAAATAAATTAGATTTGAGTCAAAGCGGATTGCGAGAAGTAAAATCTATTACCATTGTTGTTAGAATTCCAAGTTCCGATAATGACAAAATATGGCTTGTATTCAATGATGATTACTACCACAATATCGGATTCTCAACTGCTGGAAAACAGGGTCCTAATAGCTACATTAAAACTCTCCACGAGATTGCTTATAAAGGCAACGGTCAGGTGCCCTATAGTTCGCAGATAGCATCTTCAATAAATTCAAAGATATTCAAGAGAAAGGGCGTTAGAGAAATTTATGGTCAAAAAACTATTGTGAAATGCAGTGGACGCAGGTTTGAAATAAATGATGAGATTGATATAAAAATAATAAGCAAAGCTAACCTAAAATCAGAACAAATGCAGTTTTTTCCTAAGGACTGATTTCTGACTGATTTCTGAGATAAAAAAATATTTCCGAGAAAGAAACCGCTTTAAATAGCGGTTTTTTGGTATTATATTTCTTTCGATAGCTATTGATTCCAACCCAATACCTTGCTGGAGTAAGGATAGAGTTGATTAAGAAAAGAATCAATGCAAACCATCAGCGAATACAAAACTGAATATCTGCGTCATTCCAAAGCGGAAAAAGGAAATTGCCCAGGCACGGTGGAGAAGAAAGGCGATTGCCTCAATAAAATCATCCGCACGATTGGCGACATTCCAGTTTCTGAAATCAACCAGTATGCCGTCCTGGACTTGAAAGGCAAGTTGATTGACGAGGGATTGTCCGACTCCAGAATGGCTTCGCTCATTTCCACCCTGAAAGACTTTCTGAAATATCTCAAGGAGTTCGTGGGACTGGACGGAATTTATGGCTACTCCAAAATCACGATTCCACGAGTGCGAGGCAAGTCCACGGAGTATTGGACGGAGCAGGAGATTGATGAGTTTGTTGACGGACTTCCTGAAATTACGCTCAAGGATAAAAGATTCAAGGCTCTGTGCCCATTACTTTCAGCGTCAGGTGCAAGAATCAGCGAGGCTCTGGGATTAAGAAGGAACACAAGTCTGGAAAGTCACGAAGCGGAGGTATTGGGCAAGGGTCAGCGGTACAGGCAAATCTACTGGGACGAAAGAGCCGAGCATTATCTGAAGCTGTATCAAGATGCGAGACCTGGCTGGGACAAAAGTCCATTCCTGTTCGGAACAATAAATCGAGGGAACTACGGAGGTAAGTGGGACAAGGGAGATATAAACAGAACTTTCAGAAAAATCTCAAAGCAAATTGGAAAACGAATTCATTGCCATAAGTTTCGAAGCAGTTTCCTGACAAATGGTCTCCACAACGGAATTAATCTCTCGGCTATTTCCAAAGCGATGGGACACTCAGACATCAGAACTAGTATGAGATATTTTGCACCAATGTCCGATGAAGATACAAAAGCCGAGTTTGAAAAGTTCTATTCTCGCAGAGCCACGATAAAAGCCAAGGCGAATGTAAAATAATAATTTTTAAGAAACTAGAAAGGAGAAAGATGCGTTATGAGCTAATAAAATAAAAAGTCAAAACGCTTCACAATACTGGGCAACCAGTTCGACTATGTAAAAGAAGCAAAGAAATAATAAATATAAATTAAAATTATGAAAAAGATTAATAAAAAAAGAATAAAAAGCAATGCGTCTAAGTCAGGCAAGACAAAGCTGATAAAGGATGTCTATGGTGCTATGGGAGAGATGATGGAGAAAATTAAGGAATGTAGGAGTTTGGAAAGCCATAAACTAATCGTGCCTATGGCAAATTCAAAAAAGACGCTGGGCAGGGGAGTTATGTTTGAGCTAAATTCTCAGAATGAATACTTTTTTCTGGGTAAAGTAAAAAAAGTGCCAGTAAGGAAATAATTAAATCTAACATTAAAAATATGAAAACATCATTAACTAAGAATCAAATTGTTTGCGAAAGAATGGATGCCTGTATGAAGACACTTGGAGCAGCATTGAAGTTTCAATCTAGTAATTCATTTGAAGAGTTGCAAGAGATAACAAAGCTAGATAAAACGAGGTTGCATCAAGCAACGGTATCTCTTTGGTCAGTTGGGGGGCTTAATTGGGTAGACCCAAAAACCAAAAAAACAAAGAGTGCCAAAAAAGTCAAAGAGGTAAGTGATTATTGCCGTGAGATAAAAAAATGGGCATCGGCGAAAGATGAGTTTGAGAATGATGCGGAATATCTGTTTGCGACAATCGATTTGCTTCCTGCCAGTACTTTCAAGGAATTGAGGGTTCTCACTGGGCTAGACGAGCACAATCTTTGCGTTGCAATTATGTGGCTGTGTGAAAATGACAGAATTTTCATTGAGGAGATTAAAGCTGGTGATTGTGATAACGAAGATGAGATGTATTATCCAGCAGGGATATTCGACAAGAAATAGAGAATAAATAATTAACTGGAATTGGAGGTGAATATTTATGAAAAATGAAAAAGATAAAAACGAAGCTGTAAAGGAGGAAGCAATAGGAGCCGTCAAAGCGGAAATAGAAAGCAATCGATACGAAGAAGCAGAAGAGTTGCTACACATTCTAGCAGATTTTCCAGGTAGTAGCCGTGAAGAATTGTATGCTATGTCGGACGCTTGCGAGTCGTGCTTTGAACGCAGAATGGCTTGGATGGATATTGAGGGGTTAGTTCGCTTTGACGGGGAATATTATTATCCAGCAGACGAGGAATAATGTTTGATGGTTTATAGCTCGGACGGCAACACCTCGTTGCTTTCCCAGCATAAGAAATTAAAATTTATTCTTGACAAGAATTATGGATATGTTAAAATACAATCAACAATCGAATAACAACTTCTTGGGCGTGAGCATAATTCAGCAAGATTCGGAGTCCAAGTCGAAGAGTAAAGAGTTAAGAGAAACGAGCGGATGCGAAAGCATCCTGGCTTTAGTACTTTTAGCTCTGTTTTTGTTATTAAGGAGAAAATAGTTAAAAAAAATAATTAACGTTGAGGTCAGGCAAAGGGTCATTCTCTCAACGGGTGACCCTTTTTCTGTAAAAATTTATGCCAAGAAAAAAATTCAAAATTGATACGTCAGGCACCGTAAGGAAAATGGAAGTGCCGTTCACTCAGGTTGCGAATAGCGTTCTGAGAGACCCACGGATTTCCTTGAGAGCCAAAGGGCTTTTCGCTCTAATGTACGGCAAGCCCAAAGGATACGTTTTTGATTCAATGCGGCTGTCCGAAGAAAGCAAAGAAGGCAGAGGTGCGACTCTAGTAGCGATGAATGAGCTGATAAAGGTCGGGTTTATGGTTAGAAAAAAACTGAAAACTGGGAGAAATAAATACACTTTGAGCTATCCGCTAACGGAATCAAAATTTGAAAGGCTGATTCCTCAAGAGGATGCGGAAGGAGATGGAACTGGCTTCTAGCGACTTAGCTGCCGATAGGGAAAGCCTATAAATGCTTTATGTAAGCCAAAATAAAAGATAGATGCAGTATAGCGAAGGTAAATAAGAGCCTAAGTCCAAAAACCCTACTTTGGGTTTCCCTACGTAGGGTTCCTGGACGCATAAGTAAGAAGTAATGAGTAACAAAGATAGAGTAAAAAAGACCTTATACACTAACGTGTATAAGGGGCTGGTATCATCAAAAAGTGACCCCAGCCCCCAGTATAATTTTCTAATTCTAATTTCTGAAGCAAAAGTTATGAGCAAAGAGAATAATTCAACCATTCAGAATAAAAAGTATGATAAAGAATCCAATCAAAATAAGTGATTATGCGAGGATGTCTGTCGAAGACAATAATTACACAATGGAATATAGAATTAAGGCAGGCACCAAACCAGATGGCTCACAGGCTAGAGGCGAATGGAAGTGGATACTCGGAGGATATTTTCCGACAATCGGGAGTGCTTTGCGAGATTTTGTGGCTAATGCTCCTGTGTATTCTTCAGAGGAACTGAAGACACTCAAGGAGTTGGCTGATTGCATAAAAGACGCTGAAAAGAGAATGACAGAATTACTGGGAAATTAGTGTTAGATTTTGCCACAGTTTTTCCGTGCTTTTAGAGGTTTTTATGCCGAATGAGTATCAACGCACCATCAAATCAAAATATCACGGCAAATCGCAGAATTTTAGCTCCGTCCAAAGTCCTGCTGATAGATATTCCCATTAAACGACAATTATGACTCAAACGATTTCAGAAATTTCAAGAAGATACAGGCAGACCAGAAATGGAATTTTGGTGAAAAGATATTTGGATATGAAAGAGAAAGCCGAGAAGCAAAAGTTAGAAATTATGGACAGGCATCATTTTATGGTCTGTAGCAGAGAGGACGAAAATTTCAGACACAATTATTATGATTATTATTACAGCAATTTCAACAAGACGTTTGCCCCAGTTATTGAAAGAATTGATAAAACAAAAGGCTATATTGCAGACAATATCCGCTGGACAACGCAGAAAGCCAAAAACCGCAGCAATGGAAAATCAATCGTGATAATAAGCGGAGACAAGATAATTGAGTTTCCTTCAGCCAGAAAAGCCGAGCTGGAGATGAAACTGCCTCGTGGCGTGTTGAGTCGAGCACTGCGAGAAGGTAAGAGATATAAAAAGTTAAGAGTCGTAATTAAAAATTAAGAAAAAAGTTATGAGCTATGACGAAAGCGACCCTCAGATAGCAAGCGGAGCACTTTGGGCAAAGAAATCAGCCACAGTGAGCCGTTATTTAGCTGGTGTTATTACGCTGGTCAACGGAGAAACTCATCGAGTGATATTTTTCCCCAATGACAAATATGGGGACGACAGCAAACCAGACTATATCTATAACGGACCGAGTAGTCGATGGAAAAAGAAAATAAGACCTACGGTCACGAACAATATGGATGTGTAATCATTAAAACCAAAACACAATGAGAAACAAAATCGAAGAAATATGGCAGGAGTTATCTGGCGACCGTCAAAAACGCCAGGACTATATTGTCTTCAGCGAAAAGGAAAGACAGGCAGTCTTGGAAGCGGAAAAAATACTGGGATTGCCAAAATCGATGGCAATTGCGGTGGCGTGCAGATTTATAGTGGAAAATCTGAAGAAAGAAGATAGCAAGGAAGCAAAAACCGATGGCAAATAAGATTTACGATGCGTTGATGCCGTTTTTGGGAAATAAAAGACGACTGCTGGACGACATCAGTCCGCATTTCAAAGGGCACGTTTTACTGGATATTTTTATGGGAAGCGGAGCGGTGTCGCTTCGAGCCAAAGCGATGGGAATGAAAATAATCGGAAACGATATTGCGACCAGAAGCAAAATATTCGGAGAGGCTGTCATCAGAAATCAGAACATCAGAATTTCCAAAGAAGACGTGGCGAGTTTGTTTCTTCCCACGCAAAACAGCGGATTCATTCAGAATAATTTCGTCCCAGCGGTATTTCTGCCAGAAACAGCCAGAGTGTTGGACAACGCTTTTGCCCAGGCGAGAAAATACGAATCTCCCAAAAAAGAACTGCTGGAGTTTTTGCTGGTAAGGTTTATTTTGAGCAGTCGCCAGTTCGGAGGATTCCAGGTCGGAAAACAAGATAACGCAATGATTTTGGAAGGCAGAGTCATTGAGCTAATAGAAGAAGCCAGTAGCGAAGCGAGGGCAGACAAAATAGCTCAAAGTTTGCGACCTGCCTATCTCAGTCTTATGAAAGTCAGGGAAAAGATAAATCGAGCAATCTTCAACAATGGCGAAGATAATGAAATTTATCAGATGGATTGTTTTGAGCTGATTTCAAAATTAAGAAAAGAAAATCGCAAAATAGACACGATATACTTCGATAGCCCTTATCGAGGAAGCACGATTTATTCAACTCACTATGAAGTTCTTGACCAGATTCTGGAAGAAAAACTGGACATAGAAATTGACGACACAGCGTTCAATAAAAATGACGCTCTGGACAATTTCGCCAAGCTGTTTGAAATGGCAAATTGGATTCCGAATTACATAGTGAGTATGGGATTCAATCCGACATCTGATTCAGGAATAAAAGGCGAGGAGCTATTGGCTGTCCTTCAGAGATACAAACCAGCCAAACTCATACCGTTGAAACACCAGTGGGCGATTTCCAACATCGCCTCGAAGTCAGGAAAGAAGCAGGAGGATAATTGCGAATATTTATTGGTAAGCGAATAACATTATGGCAAAAGAAAAAATCTATTCGGAAATTGAAATGATAGACCCAGCTAAAATAAAGCCGAATAAATACAATCCGAATATTATGACTCCCCAGCAGATGGAAAGCCTCGTGGCGGACTTCAGAGAAAACGGCTGGATTGGTCAGCCAGTGGTAGTGAATGACGAATTAGAGATTATTGACGGAGAGCATCGCTGGAAGGCTGGAAAAGAAGCTGGATTCAAAAAAATTCCGATTGTGAAATTCCAGCCAGAAAACGAAGAGCATCAGAAGATAGTGACGATAGCCCTGAACTCCAAGAGAGGCGAGATGAATCCTTTGAAATTGGCTGGGTTGATACTGGAACTCAATAAAAAATTCAGTCTGGACGAGCTGTCGGTGAAGCTGGGATTTTCCATTTCAGATTTGAAGGATAAACTGTCCCTCAATCAAGTGACGAAAGAGTTTATGGAAAAGATGCAAGAGGAAGCCGAAAAAAGAGAGCAGGAGGCGTTGAGAGTGCTGAATTTTGCTCTGACTGCGGAGCAAGAAAAGGTCGTTAATGAGGCATTGGATAAGGCGAAGGGCAAGAGTAAGTCGGAAAAGCTATATCAAATGGCACTAGCTTATCTAAAGAAAAATACGAAAAATGATGAGCAGTAAGCCAAAATTGAAAACGGCAGGTTATAACTTCAGCGAGGAAGGTTTAGAAGCGGTCAAAAAAAATTTGGAAGTGCAGAGAAAACATTCGGCATTTGAGTTTTTTAGAACCAATGTCGCACCAGTGCCCAGCTGTAATTCGTGCATCTTTTCTTCCGAGTGCAAGCAATTCCAAAAAGACCAGAAGCATTGCCGAGCCATATTGGAACTTCAGGACGAGATTTACTCGGAAATCATCGGACTCGATTATATCCGTCCCATTGATAAATTCATAATAGACAGATTCGTAAAAAACTTCTGCTTTCTCATCATCGTGGAACGCTGGATAGCCAGCGTGGGTCCGTTCCAAGCAGGGGAGCAAGGACTGGATGTTCAGCCCATAATCGCCATAAAAACGAGCTACGAGCGACTGGTGCTCAAACAAGCGGATGCGTTGGGCATCGGACCCCAGGCAAGAGCGAGATTAAACTTAACCAACGTGCAGAGTTTTTGTTTTGCGGAAGCCTTGCAAAGGGCGAGACCCATAAACAATCAAACGGCACGAGTAATAGTTCCTGAAAAAAATGAAGATACAGCCGATAACAACTGAAAAGCTGATTGAGTATCAAAACGATATTTGTTCGTTTTTGGAAGAACAGTATTTCGTGAGCGATAACGAACTGATAAAACTCGAGCCGATTCAAAGAAAAATTCTGACTGACATATTTCAGACTAAAGATAAAAACGGACTGCGAGTATATAACGATGCGGTTATAGGGATGATTAAGAAATCAGGCAAAAGTTCTCTCGCCAGCGGAGTTTCCACATATATGCTTTTCTGCGACCCCATATTTGATGAACCGAATTTTGTCTATGGAATCGCATCCGACAAAGACCAGGCATCCATCATTTGGGGAAAAACAAAGAAAGCGATTGAGAGAAATCCAATCTTGTTGGACAGCGTCAAGATTTATCGAGACGAAATTGTCGTTCCCAGCACTGGAAGCATTTACAAAGTTTTGAGTTCGGACAGTTTTTCGGCACACGGACTTGACCCATCCTGCGTCATCGGAGACGAAATCTGGAATCAGAAGAATCGAGACTTGCTCGATGCCCTGCAGTTTTCACCGACCAGAAAACAACCCCTCCGCTTCATCGTCACTTACGCTGGAACGAATACGATTAGTCCGCTTTACGAACTATACGAAAAGGGAATCAACAAAGAAAATCCCAAGATGTTTTTCCATTGGTCGCACGAGCCAGAAGTCAGTTGGATTTCAAAAAAATTCCTCGAAGAGAAAAGAAAAGAACTTCCGCCTGCTGTATATCAGCGGTTTTGGGAAAACAAATGGGTGGGAGGAGCGAATAGTTTTTTCACGAGAGAAGACGTGATGCAATGCCGAGACGAATTTCTGAAGCCACGCTATCAGGGCGAAGAAGGGAATCAATATTTCTACGGATGCGACCTCGGACTCGTGAAAGACAAAACCGCCAGTATTGTTCTGCACCAAAACAAAGCTACTGGGATGGTCTGTGTGGACAGCATCAAGACTTGGTCTGGCAACAGGAACGACCCAGTGAAGATTGCCGACATCGAAGAAGATATGATACTGGCTTCGCAGAATTTTCCGAGATTGAAAATCATTGTCGACCCTTGGAACTTGAAGGGAACGATAGAACGGCTTAAACGGCATTGTAGGATAGAAGAGTTCACGTTCACTGGTTCTAACGTGGAGAAGCTAAGCAGAAATCTATATTACTTCATTCACAATGGGCTAGTGAAATTCTTTCCACATAAGGAACTGGAGAGGGAACTGCTGTCGCTCAATCTCGAACAAAAAAGCTATGGCTACCGCTTCGACCATCCCAGCTCGCAATTTTCCGACCACGCAATGGCTCTTTCGATGGCATTGATGCAGGTGGCGAGTGTGCGAAAGCCAACGGCTGGAGTTCTCATTTCAGAGAGTCCAACGATGGAGGAATTTGAAGAGCAGATGAAAAAAGAGGAGCAGTCAAAAGTAAAAGTGACGGCAGGAGCAGGCAGGACGGAGAATAACAAAATTAAATTTCCGACACTAAGCCAATTGGAAGAGTGGCGGAGAACAAAACCGAATGAAAACTAGAAATAAAATAGCGTTAGCCTGGATAATTATGTTGGTGCTATTCGGTACGATGGCATTGACTATTTATGCCGAATATCAGAGAGAAGTCAGGCAAGGTCGTATAATGAGTGTTTTGTATCCTATAAATATTAAGAAATAAAGTTATGTTTGTAACCATTACGTTTCCAAAGGCGAATGAAAATTTGGAAGGAAGGATTAGGCACAATCTTCCGCACGCTCACAAGACGTTCCCAGTGCTGAAACATTGCATCAGGCAGATTGATGAAAACAGTCATATGTATTATCTCCGCAATGATAACGCAGAAGGGGTGGCTCAATGCCATTTTGAAATTGACGGCAACCAGCTTAGCTTCACGCTGTTCGCTGGGAAGTGGAAAAAAGAATTGCAAAAGATGCTGAAATTTTATCTGGCGGAAGAATTATCCGAGAAAGCATATATCAATACTGAAAAGGAAAACTTGTATTACGACTTGGAGGATTTCTTCCTGATGGAAAAAGACGGCAAGAACTACAAAATCGGCACGGATTACGAAAGCATCATTCCAGTGGATATTAAGCATATTCCCTTGGAAATTCGCAATCTTTGAGCTGTGCATAACTCGGACTTGATTGATTTACCCCAAGAGCTAAAGTGTCCATTGACATAAGAGTAAGGAGAAAAAACAATGGAACACATCAGCCAATTCATCAGCTATCTCGAAGAGAGGAATTTGAGTCCGAATACCATAAAAGTTTACAATGACAACTTGATAGAATTTTGGAAGTTTTTAGGAAAGAGCAATTCAATAGGAGCAACAAAAAGGAGCCAGATTCGAGGCTTCCTTTTTGCATTAGCGGAGAAAAACAACCAGCCGATAACAAGGCGAGCCAAGCTGACAACCATCAGAACATTCTTCAGATATTTGGAAGACGAGGATGTGATTAAAAATAATCCAACCAAGAACTTGCCGTTGCCAAAAGTTGAAATAAAAGAGCCAGTTTTTCCCAGCGAGGTGGAAATCAGGAAACTTCTGCAAGCAGTCAAGAAAGATAAACGAGCCGAGGTGGCAGTCAGGACACTAACAGAGACTGGATTCAGGCTTTCAGAGCTGACGAATATCAGCATTGGAGATATTGATACGAGAGGGAAAACGATAAAAATAAGACGCAAGGGAAATGTCGAACAAATCGTGCCGATAAACTCTGGGCTTAACAAATTGATAAAAAGTTTCGTAAAAAACAAAGATGTCTCGGCTCCACTCATTGCCAACAGGATGGGCGGGAGAATGACACAGAGAAGAATTGCGATAATGGTTCAGGACTGCCTCAAAAAAGCGAAAGTGAACAGGGCTGGAATTTCAGTGCATAGCTTCAGGCACAGCTTCTGCGTGAGAATGCTTCAAAACAAGGTGAATCTCAAAATCATCCAATTGCTGTGCGGACACAAGTCAATTTCAACGACAGAAAGATATTTGCATATATCCAATCCAGAATTGAGAGAGGGAGTGAGAATGGCGGAAGTAGTTTGACCGAAGTCCTTTGATAACTTAATATTGTAGGTAATTGAATACCAGTCGCTAAATCAACCAAATCTCACAAGGATTTAGGTTAGTCGTGTATAAGGATGGGCAACTCTCCGAAAAGTACACGACTGGTTTAGCGACTGGACGTACTCTAGGGGGTTGTCCTTTTTTGTTAGAAAAAAAGGGATAGCCAATAAAAAATTAACCAGTCGCTAAGCCAGTCAAAATATGAGCATAATAATCTCGAAGCACGGGCAAACCGCCCAAAAACTTGACCGAGCCGAATTTGAAAAAGAAGATTATCTTCAGAACTATATCCACGAAAATCCAGAGTCCATCCCAGTTTATGAAATAGAAGAAGATAAAAAACTGCTGGTAGTCGCCAGAGAATTCCCCACCGAATCAGGGCCCATTGACGCTTTGGCGGTGGACAAGGACGGAGACATATATATCGTGGAAACCAAGCTATACAAAAATCCAGACAAAAGAACCGTAGTCGCCCAGGCTTTGGATTACGGAGCTTCGCTCTGGAAGCATCTCAATGATTTTGCCGAGTTCACGAAACTGATTGATTCGGAAATACAAGCCAAGTTTCACCTGACCTTGGAAGAAAAAGCCAAAGACTTCTTCAAAATAGAAGACGTCAGTTTAATGCTGGAAAGAATGGGCAATAATCTCAAGGAAGGCAACCTCAAATTCGTAATCCTGATGGATTCAATAGACGAGAGGCTGAAAGACCTCATTATCTATGTAAACCAAAACAGCCAGTTCGACATCTATGCCGTCCAGCTGGAATATTACAAATTCAATGAGTACGAGATTATGATTCCGAAGATATTCGGCGTGGAAGTGAAAAAGAACCTCAGGAATTCAAACAGTCCAAGAAGAGTTTGGAGCAAGGAAGAATTCCTGCGAGATGCGAAAGAAAAAGACAACGGACGAAGCTATAAAACAATTCTGAATCTGCTGGAGTTCTCCGAAAAGTATGCCGACAAAACGGTTTTCGGCACAGGCAATGACGGAACATTCACTTGTAAGATAAAAACGTCTCAAGGCGAAGGGACATTATTCACCGTATATTCCAGCGGAGATATATGGTCAACGCCCACATTGAGGCTTCAGAACAAGTTTTCCGAAGAAAAAATAAACTGGCTCATTGATGCTTTCAGAAAAATCAAAGGAGTGAAGATAGAAGATTACACCGAGAAAGGCGTGAAATACGAGGACTTCAATTTCTCTGAATTGGATGACAACGGAATAGAAGAGTTGAAAAAGACGTTCAGGGAATTCATAGGGGAAATATAATCATTTAGATAAAAAAATGGAAAATCAAAACCAGTGGTATAAAAGAGCTTGGATGTTGCCAGTATATATTGTGGGTATTATCACAATTTTGGCAATAATTATCGAAAATATTCCCAGCGGAAAGACAAGCGACAACCCCAAAGTCAATACTGCTCAAGTTACTGTCAAAAATAAGGCTGAACCAGCGGTTCCAAGCAAGCCCATCAGCGAAGAAAACCAAATCAAGCAACTGGTTTCAAAACAATTGGAAGGCAAAAATGATACCAGGAAGGACTATATAAGAAAGATTGAGGTTGTAGAGCAAATTGATGGCGGATGGGGCGTTTTCACGGAATACAATGCGGATGACAAAGGGGATGTAAAACTCAGAAAAGAAGGCATCGAGATAAAAATGTCTGATATATACAAAGCAATTTATACCAGTGGCAAAGATATACGCACTGCTTCCGTAACCGCCTATTATCCCACTGTCGATAAATATGGAAAAGAAAGCGACAGCGTGGTTTACAAGACGATGTTGGAAAAAGGCGAAGCGGACAAAGTCAACTGGAATGCCGATAAATATTATTTGGAAACGGAAATTTTGCCAAGGGTGTGGGAAACGATACTTATCAACATTGAGTTTCGATAATAGCATTAAGCCAAAGCCGAAAACTCTGGCTTTTATACTGCTCAATTCTTTACTTTATGGGAAAATAATGTAGTATGAAAGTATATTTATCAGAGTGATTTAATGAATGATATTTTCAACAATTCCAGAACATTGGTAAAAGAAATTCAAGATATATCTGGGCTTGATTTATTCAGGAATCGTTATGACAGATTTAAACCTGATAATACGACCTGGTGGCTGATTCCATCCAATGAATTTCCAGCGTTTAAATATGGTAAGTTATTTTTCGAGATGACGGAAAGAGGGATGTTCTGCGGTTACCATATAGAAAAAGGTCTCAATACTGAGGATGATTTGCGTGTTCACGGTTCGTTCCAAATGAACGGAGAATGGCGTTGGAATAAGTTTATGGCAAGCCTAAGGACGAATGATAAAGATTTAGTGTCGGCTTTGACAGAGTTCGCATCGAATGAATTGAAAAGCTATATTGTCGTTTCGACTGATGGTAAAAATAAAACGAAACTGGAATTGATTGAATTTGAAATTGATAGCAATCTTAATTTGCATCGCCAAACAATGGATGTCAGTAAAATCCAAGAAAAAACCGCATCCTACTTTATATCAGAATTTCAGGATGAAATGAGCATTTCAAAATTTGCTTCAGCAATTAGCAATTATGATATGCCAGGCTTTGATGAATTATGGATAAATGTTTTTTTTGGCGTATATATATCGCCCAATCAAGAAGATATGACCGCACTTAAATTATGGAAAGATTATCTCGAACGTTGGGAACCGTGGTTGCGAAAACACGAAGGTTGAAATCAGAGCGAAAAGGCTCTGGTTTTTGTATGGGAGTGGTGCATTGTATCGAATCCGCCAGAAAAATCGCCCACGAGCCAAAATTTGCGTAAATAAGGGCTAAATCTTTACTTTATGGCTGGATGGCGGTATTATAAAAGCACATAAATACGTTAAATGAAAATGAAATAATGGTCGCCAAACATAGCTTATCAAAGTCGGACATCAAAAGAGTTTGCGACATTTTAAGGCGTGACGATGGAGTAGGAGCCAAGGATTACGTGGAACAGCTGTCCTGGCTTTTATTTTTGAAGGTGTTTGAAAATGTTGAAGGAGAACTAAAAGAATTATCCGAAGCGGAAGGGAAAAAATACCAAACTATTATTGACCAAGAATATCAATGGTCAACTTGGGCAAAAAAAGACTGGAAAGACAAAGATGAACTCATCCATTTTGTAAGCCAGAAACTTTTTTCATATTTGAAGAACCTGAAAGGTAGCAGAGAAAAAGATAAAATTGGAGAGATTTTTCGAGAACTTTCAGGCAATCAGATTCGGTCAGCCCATAATCTTCTGGATGTGATTGATATTTTAGACCAGATTGAGATGCAACATTTTCAGGATACTCATTTGCTTTCCCAAGTTTATGAAGAAATTTTGCAGGAAATGGGAAGCGAGGGCGGATGGTCGGGGGAGTTTTATACGCCAAGACCAATCATACGGTTGATGATTAAGATTGTGAATCCAAAAATAGGAGATACGATATTTGACCCTTTTGTCGGCTCAGGCGGTTTTCTGGTAGAAAGTTTTGACTACATACAAAGCAAAAATAAAAATATGGGACTGAAGGAGTGGCGAACACTTCAAACAAAAACGTTCTTCGGACAAGAAAAAAAGCCGTTGCCATATCTAATTGGCACGATGAATATGATTTTGCACCGAATCCTTGTTCCGAATTTAACCAGAACGAATACTTTTATGGAAGATATTCACAATATGCCAGAAAGTGCGAAAGTGAGCGTGCTCATAACTAACCCACCTTTCGGAGCGGAAGAACATTCAAGTGTTCAAAATAATTTTCCCATTCCAATATCGGCAACGGAAGGACTGGCTTTGCAATATGTGATGAAGCGATTGAAGAACGGTGGAAGATGCGGAATTGTTATGCCAGAAGGTCAAATCTTATTCGGAGGCGGAGCGTTTCAAAGAATCAGGCAAGAACTTCTGGAAAAATTTAATGTTCATTCGATTATTTCTCTTCCGCAGGGGACTTTTGCCCAAATGGGGGCTGGGGTAAAAACAAACTTAGTATTTTTCGATAAGACTGGGTCAACAAAGAAAATCTGGTATGGAGAAGTAAGCGGAAAATTTACGAAAAAGAAAACAATGCACGACAGCGATTTGGATGATGTGTTTTCCAAGTGGAAGAATTGTGAAATATCCGAGAATAGTTGGATTGCCTCCATCGATGAAATCAAAGAGCGTGGATTTGATTTATCTCCGAAGAATCCAATTAAAATTAAAGAGGAAGAATTGCTTAAACCAGATAAAATTTTGTCTGAAATCAAAAAAAATCAGAAATCAATCGATAAAATTATAATCAACTTAACCAAGGAATTATAAAATGGGAATTTTTGATACTACAAAAGACATTGCGAATGTTTTGAAGGAGGCAGGAAAGATTGACGAGTATAGAAAAATTTTGGATTTGCAGGAGAAGATGCTGGAGATGCAAAATAAAATTCAGAAGCAGGATGAAGAAATTAAAATACTTCAAGAAAAGCTGAAAACTAAGGACGACTTAGTCTTTAGAGAGGGGGCTTATTACATTAAAAGTACTGATGAGGGACCCTTTTGTCAGGCTTGTTGGGATGATAAGAAAAAACTTATTAGGATTGTAAAGCTACCAAGCTATGCCACTTCTTACCAATGCAAAGTTTGCAAAAACATTTTTAGCATAAAAGGCGGGAGCAATCATTCAGATTTAGCCAAAATAATTATGCCTGAGCCAGAGAGATATAACTAATATATGAATAACTGGAAAAAGGTAAATTTGGGTGATATATGCGAAATAAAAATTGGAGGAACTCCAAGAAGGGATGTTTCCAATTTCTGGGAGGGTGGAAATAACCAGTGGGTTAGTGTTTCAGAATTAAATGGAGGATATATTTATGATACAAAAGAAAAAATCACGGATAAAGGAGTAGAGGGAAGTAATGTCAAGCTAATTCCCAAAGATAATATACTTTTATCTTTTAAATTAAGCGTTGGCAAAATAGCCTGTAGCGGAATTAATTTATACACAAATGAGGCAATTGCAGCAATTATTCCTAAGTATAGTTTTATTGATAAAAGATATCTATTCTATGTTCTTCCTTTAATAGCAAAAAAAGGAGCTACTAGTGGCAGTATGGGAGCAGGAAATCTTAATAGCGGAAAAATTAGAGAATTAAAAATACCATTGCCATACAAAAATGACGAGCCAGACCTTGAAATGCAAGGAAAAGTTGCCGATAAGCTGGATAAAATTTTTTTAGAAACAAATGAGGCGATTGAGCAAATAAGAATTGTTCAAGAAAATTCAAACAAAATTTTAGAGAGCAAATTACAAAATGTGTTCGGAAATAAGGACGGTAATCTAACTGAAATAAATCTGGAAAATATTTGCGATACAACAAGTGGCGGTACGCCCAATCGTTCCAACAAAACCTATTATAACAATGGCGAAATACCTTGGTTGAAATCAGGCGAATTAAATGATAATGAAAATATAACTAAGTCTGAAGAATTCATTTCGGTTGAAGGGCTAAAAAAATCAAATGCAAAAATATTCTCAAAAGGGACGATATTACTAGCAATGTATGGTGCCACTGCTGGTAAACTAGGCATTTTAGGTATAAATGCATCAACAAATCAGGCAGTTTGTGCGATAAAACCTAAAAAGGGCGTGAATAACAAATACATTTTTTGGTTCTTGAAATTTCACAGAAATATACTGATAAAAAAAGCCTTTGGCGGAGCACAACCGAATATAAATCAAGGAATGATAAAAAAAATACCCATTTTAATTCCCCTTAATGATAATAAGCCAGATATAAAAAGGCAAAAAGAAATTTCAAAAAAATTAGATTTAATTCAGAAGCAAGTTATTATTTTGCTTAAAAAATATCAGGAACAAAAAAGAAGCCTAATTCTATTCAAGCAATCGATATTACAGCAAGCATTTATAGGAGAGTTAGTTAAAGTAAAAGAACCTAAGATTAGTCTGTTTCCAATTCAACAGGCGATTGCTTCGATATTACAACGAGGATTCCGAAGAGGAGAAATGGTAATTGCAAAAGTTTTATATATAGGTCAGGAAATTTACAATGTTCCTTTGAATATCAATTTTTCGCCACAAAACTTCGGACCCTACGACAGCACTGTAAAAAAAGCTATTACTGCGGGAGCCTCAAAATATAATAATTTTTTTGCGAGGCAACCATACGGAAAAGGATGTGTGTATTCATTGGGGAGTGATGCTCATAAAATTCTGAAGTACAGTAATTCTCAAGTGAATATGAAAATGCAGTATTTTCTCAATGAAATGATGCCAGTCATCGGAAAAGCCGATAGTCCTTCCATAGAAAGACTGGCAACTGTTTGTAAGATAATTCAAGACAACAAAACAATCGATGAGGTTGTGGTCAATGATAAGATGCAGGAATGGAAGCCAGGCAAATTCAAATCCAGCGAAGTTAACAAGAGCCTAAATTTTATTGAATCCAAAGGTTGGGACAAAATCCTAATCAAGTAAATATATGGCGTATTCTGAGGATGATACAAGGGTCAAATTGATTGACCCAAAAATTAAGGATTGTGGCTGGAAAGAAGAATATATATTTCGCAATTATCCGATAGCCGATGACCGTTTTTTCGTTGAGGGTGAAGAATACAAAAGACTTCCGACAAGAAAGTTTGCTGATTATGTTTTGACATATCAGAACGTTGTTGTGGCGGTGCTGGAAGCCAAAGCCGAAGATGAAGACCCAATGAAACATCTTTCGCAAGCGGAAGACTATGGGAAGAGGCTTGATGTGCCTTTTGTTTATATATCTAACGGAAAAACCGTATATCTTCACGACAGAAGGACATTAAAAACTGAAGAAGTGGAAAATTATCTTTCACCAGAAGAAATATATTCAACTTATTTGGAGTGGAGAGGATTGAACAATGTGGAAGTAGGTGCTTTGAATTATCCACTATATTTAAGCAGTACAAGACAGCCACGGGCATACCAAGATACTGCAATTAAGAAAGTTATCGAAAATATCTTGAAAGGAGACAAGACCACTCTTTTGACAATGGCGACTGGAACAGGCAAAACATTTGTTGCGTTTCAAACCATCTGGAAGCTGGTGAAGTCAAAGAAATTTTCAAGGGTTTTATTTTTGACCGATAGGATTATTCTCAAAGACCAAGCCTATAATGAGTTTGAGCCTTTCAGAGAAGGAAGCAATGACCCAAGATGCAAAATTGAGGGAGGAGATTTTAATAAAAATAGGGATATTTATTTCTCAACGTATCAGACACTATTTGCAAACGATTTATACAAGAAAATCCCAGCCGATTTTTTTGACTTGATTGTGATAGATGAGTGTCATCGTTCTCGCTATGGCGATTGGGGAATAATTTTGGAACATTTCAGCTCTGCATTCCAACTTGGTATGACGGCAACGCCAAAAAGAGAAGATAATATTGATGTTTACGAATACTTTGGCGAACCAGTTTTTGAATACAGCTTGGGGCAAGCTATCGAAGATGGTTATCTTGTGCCGTATAAGATTTATAAAGTGACCACGAATCTATACAAGGAAGGATTAAATGTCAGCAGTGCGGAAGAGGTTATCTATGACGATGAAATCGAACCAGAAAAAATAAAAGATTTTTACGAGCCATCCGAATATGAAAGAGTAGTTACTATTCCAGACCAGATTGATTTTCTTTCCCAAAAAGTATTGGAGATTATGAAAAAAACAGACCCTTATGGCAAGACTATCGTTTTTTGTGTTGATATGGCTCACGCCCAGCAGGTAAAAGACAAACTCAATGAATTACAGGGGAATGAAGATTACGCCACAAGGATTGTGTCTGAAGATAAGGATGATATGACGAAGTTCCGAGACAAAGAAATGACGATGCCAGTTATCGCAACGACTGTGGACTTGCTTTCAACGGGTGTGGACATTCCGCATATACAAAATATTGTTTTTATGCGGCCAATCGCATCCAGAGTGTTGTTCAAGCAGATAATTGGGCGTGGTTCTCGTCTTTTTGAAGGTAAGGGATTTTTTAGAATTGTTGATTTTACAAATGCCACACGGCTTATTGATGAGTGGGATATTCCTCCAGTACCGCCAGAACCGCCAACTCCTCCAGAAGAACCGCTTGAGCCGTATGATAAGTTATTTATGGGAATTGTCGTTGATGATAAGACTGAAGAGCCGATTGTCAAAGCGAATTATAAAGTGAAGATTGGGAGGTGGGATAAGAGCGGAGTTTCCAACGATGATGGCATAATGAAAACATTCGGACTTCCTTCCAACGAACAATTACGGCTTAGTATTGAAAAAGATGGTTATAAAAAACTCAGTAAGAAATTTTCTCCTCAAAAATCCGAAAACGAAAGTCTCTATGAGTTTAGATTGAAGACTCAAAAGGCTACTGCCAAAAAAATTACAGTAAAAGGAATTGAAGTGACCATAGATGAAGAGGTCGAAGTGGAATTCGATGGCATAAAACTTTCTTATGCCGAATACCGAAAATATTCTCAGGATAAATTGAAAAATTCAATTCATTCCACAAATGACCTGCGTGATATTTGGCTCAATCCAGAGAAGCGAGAGTGGCTCATCAAGGAGCTGGAAGATAAGAAAGTGAATATCGGGCTTATCAAATCGATAGAAAACTTGGAAGATGTGGATAGCTTCGATGTTATCGCTCATCTTGTGTTCAATGCTCCTCTTCTAACGAGGGAAGATAGGATTAAGCATTTTATGCGTCAGAATGTTCAGGAATTAAACCAATATGGAGAAGAGATAAAAGATGCGGTGATGGATATTTTAGATAAATACAAGAACAGCGGTGAGGAAAACTTGTCGGCACAAATATTTTCACTTCCCAATATGTTCGTCAAAAAAGAAGAAATACAGCACAAGTACCCTGATGGACTATTCGGTTTCGTCTCATATATCAAAAGCAAGATATACAGCGAAGTCGTTAACAAATAAAAAAAGATGTCTAAATACTATAATTCAAAACGAACAAGAAATATCTTCGACCCAAAGTCGGAAAAACCATTCAAAATCAGTCGAAGCAAGCTTGATTTGTTTTTGAATTGTCCGAGATGCTTTTATCTAGACAGAAGACTGGGCGTGGGACAACCGCCAGGCTATCCGTTCAGTTTGAACTCGGCTGTGGACGCATTGCTCAAAAAAGAATTTGATATTCACCGAGCCAAGAAGACGGCCCATCCCTTGATGGAGAAATACGGCATTGACGCAGTGCCACTTGAGCACGAAAAAATAGAAGAGTGGCGAGATTCCCTCCGCAGAGGCATTCAGTATCTTCACGAAGCAACAAATCTTATTTTATCTGGGGGAGTGGATGATGTTTGGGTGAGTCCCAAAGGCGAATTGATGATAGTGGATTATAAAGCGACATCAAAGAACGGGGAAGTGAGCCTTGATGCCGATTGGCAGATTGGATACAAGAGGCAGATGGAAGTCTATCAATGGCTTTTCAAACAAAACGGATTCAAAGTTTCCAAAACTGGGTACTTTGTATATTGCAATGGCGACACTGATAAAGAGGCCTTTGATGCTAAGCTGGAATTTGATATTAAGGTTATTCCATATAAAGGCGATGATAATTGGGTGGAAAAAGCATTAATTGAAGCCAAGGCGTGCCTGATGAGTCCCAAAATACCAAAACCAGCCGAAGAATGTGATTATTGCCAATATGTGGGGGCGGTTAAAAACGCAGAAAAATAAAATGGCAAAAATTATTAAAAAAATTCGCTTCGTTTTTTCCTTTATCTTGCTTGGTTTGGGCATCTTTGCTTTTCTGGCGGGAACTGACATTTACCACGGAACCGAACCAGACTTATCAACGGAATGGCTAATTTTTAGCTCATTTTTTTACTTAAGTCTGCTTTATATTCTTATAAACTTAGCAGAGTTTTTTATTAAACAAGATGAATAATAACTGGTCAAAACTCAATCATCTACAGCTCGGCAGATATGGCGAGTATTTTGCCAAGATGGAATTTACCAAGGCTGGATTTGATGTTTATACAACAGAGGTAGATGACAAAGGCATAGATTTTGTGGTGAGAAAAAATGAAACGGAGTATTTCGATATTCAGGTAAAATCAGCGAGAAACTACAATTATGTTTTTATGCGAAAGGGGAAATTTAACCTGAGGAAAAATCTCTTGCTTTGTCTTGTTCTTTTCGAAGACGGAAAGCAACCTATACTTCTCCTTATTCCCTCGCTAGATTGGAAAGATGCAAAACATCGTTTTTTAATTCACCAAGAATATGAACTTGCCAAGAGCAAGCCAGAGTGGGGAATTAGAATGAACAAATCCAGTATTGAAGAGTTTATACAGCTATACTCTTTTGATAAACAAGTGGCGAAGTTATAAGTATCAACAAGTCGGGCGATTCAATAAGGCTTTGGAACGGAGCATAGCTCTGTTTTTTAGTTGACAAAAAAATAGCGTGTTGTATAATGACCAAAGAAGTAATCAAGTTAATCAACGAATATGAAAGTAGAATTAAACAAAAATCAAGACGCAGTGCTTAAGGCTTTGAAAAAATTCTATAAGACTTTTGGCGATATGCCGACCGTTCGTGAACTTAGACTAGCAACAGAAAAATTCGGCGTTAAACTCAAAAGCCCCAGGAGCATTATAATGTATCTTGACGACCTCGAAAAAAAGAATCTTGTCCGCAGGAATCCAGACACGAAAAAACTTGAGATTTTGGATAATTCAAAGATGCTTTTTGCCGATGTTCCGATTTACGGCGGTGCGAATTGCGGTGTGGCGAGCATTTTTGCCGAGCAATATCTCCAGGGAACACTGAAAGTTTCAAAGGGCTTGTTAGGAAGCAACGCAAAAGCCGTTTTTGCCGTTCAGGCGTCTGGCGATTCAATGAACGATTATAAGCTGAAAGGTAAAAGTATTGAGGACGGGGATTATGTCTTGGTTGATTCAAAATACAAGCCTTCGCTTGGCGATGACAATGTCCCAGTGCTTGCTGTTATTGATGGTCTTGCGACAATCAAACTGCTGCGATATTCAGATGGTAATAAAATCGGATTGTTTCCGCAGTCAAAGAAAAAAGATTTCTTGCCGATATACCTTACTCCTGACGATGATTTAATAATCAACGGAAAGCTAGTTGATGTTTTGAAATTTTAGGTGAGCGGGGATTTGCAACCCTGCTTTTTCAATAAATAATTTTTTAACACAGAAACCAAATGGCGAAGTACAACCAAAACAGCGGAAAGGCTTGGGCACCGAAAGACGTGTCCCAGCTCAAATCGCTGGCAAAACAAAATACTCCGACAAGGGTGATTGGCTTCAAGCTGGGCAGGACAGAAAATGCCGTGCAGACGAAAGCCAGTGAAAAGAAAATCAGCCTAAAACCAACAAACCAAAAACCTTATAACAGAAAAAAATGAATATATGGAAATAATAAAAAACATCTTGATTATTATTGGCTACGCAACTGCGATAATGCTAATAATAAAAATATTTTTGGCAATTATCCAATGGGTATTTGGTATTAAGCTGATATTGTTGCGACTTGGAAATGGACTGCGAGGTAGGAGAATTGCAGTTTTTGCAAACAATGGTTTTTCTGATTTGAAAAATCTGCTCATCGGAGCAAATCTCTTCAGGGAAAAGAATATAATTCAAATTTCTTCAATAAATGATATTGAGTCATCGGAAAATGCATCAATATTTTTGCTGGATTGGTCGGATTGGCGGGATAATATTGATGAAGTTTTAAAAAAGAAAAATGATAAAAAAGCTCTAATTATTTATGCAAAGCCTGGAGATGTTGCGATAATGGATGAGCTTCAAAAATACAAGCATACAAATGTTGTGAATTTTAGAAATAGATTATTAGGCGATATTATTATGTCTGTTATAACGATGAATTATGACAAATAATTATATAAATTCAGAGAGTATCGTTTCTTCGCTCGTAAGAGACTTTTATTCTCCAACTAAAGAAGAAAAAGAGTTTGTTGAGCAGGAATACGAACGGTTGGATAAAATACTGGAAGGAAAAATATTCCAGAGCGGTTCTTATGCAAGATATACGGCTATCACACCCCTTAACGATTTAGATGTAATTTGGATTTTATCGGAAGAAAATAAAAAACAGATTATATCAGGCGACTTGAACCTGAAAGATATACTGAATGATTTTGCTGTAAAACTGAAGGATAAATATAACAAAATGGGAGTAAGGGTTAAAACAGAAGCTCAAGAGCATTCAGTTAGGGTTGAATTTGTTGAAAAAGAAGGTGATTTTACCATTGATGTAACTCCTGCTCGTGAATTAAGTGAAGATAACGGGTTCGGTTACCCGCTGTATAAAATACCAGAAATTGACCCAAGCGGTGATGTTGTTTGGGTCAAAAGCGACCCTAAAGGTTACATAGAATTGGCAAAAAGAGTTAATAATAATACTCCGAATTTTAGAAAAGCAACAAAATTATTGAAAGCCTGGAGAAGAGCGTGGAAGCACAAGAAAAATTTCGGAAACGTTGAATTCAAATTAAAATCCTTTCATTTGGAACTTATTGTTCAAGATATAATAAAAAAATTCCCAGATTATACTATCTTGGACATTGTCAACTGTGTTTTTTACAACATTGAAAATATTATCGGTAGCAAAAATTATCCAGACAGGGCTGGCAACAGGTATGTTGATGATTATATTGATGAATTGACAGGTGACCAAAAACGAATAATAAAAATAGCGTCAAAAAGCGGTGCTATTTTATTGCATAAAATTCAAAAAAAATACGAAAACGCAGAGATGGTTGAAGCATTGCATAAATTGGCATCAGGGGAAGAATTTATTGAAGCATATGGATATGATATTTCTGCAAATAAACTGACGACACCAATATTTTGCATTGAGGCAATAAAAAATGAAAACCAGTCAAGTTATAAAAGCGGGATTGTTAATTTAGAAAACGGGGACTCAGTAAAATTTAAGGCTGTCTTTTTGCCTAATTTTCATCATACAAAATCAAAAATATCAAAATATTTTTACAAAGTAACAAACACTGGAGAAGATGCTTTGAAAGTAAAACAGTTAAGGGGAGAGATAAACCTCGGTAGTACGCTTAACACAACTGAGAGTGCCGTTTTCAGAGGAACTCATTTTGTTGAGTGTTTTGGTGTGAACGACCAAGCAAGAAGTGTTCTGGCTTATGCTATTTGCACGGTTGTTATTGATAGGGAAACAATTACCGAATAAAATTAACGCAAAAAATCGTGAGCAAAGTTTCTTTCATATCCAATTTCAAAGACTTTAATTATACGGATGATGAGTATTCTTTGTATTCGGCTTTTTTGTATTGCCTGTCTCGGAAAGAGACTTGTAGTATGTTGGATACGAGTTTTAATCAAAATCATCTTAAAAGAAGGGCTATCCTCAACAAATTGAGAAAAGATTTAGAAGTTGAAATATTATCCCATCATTTGAAATTATTTGATAAATTGTTCAAGAAGCTAAATGATTTAGATAATGTCGGCAGAAAAAAATGCCTTTCTTTTCTGAAAGGTTTGTACGATTATTTGCCATCTCCATACAAAAAAAGGCTCGTTGAACTGCTAATATCGTCAAAGTATATAGATAATCGCAGGAAAGGATTTAGTCTTCTTGCGAAAAATTGGGATGATAAATATAAAAAATCTGTTATTATCTCTTGGAATAAATACAAAGATTTGGAATGTGCTAAAGTTATTATATATAATTTTTCTGAAGACTTTTTGCTAAAAAATTTGGATGCTTTAGCTGATGCTACAAAACAAACATACTTATTTGATAAGTTGCATCTGAGGATTGCGAAAAAAGCTCCGTTAAAGATTAAAAATCTAAAAAATAAATATCCTGTTAGCTTTATTTATATTTATGCAAAGCTAGGTAAGAAAATGGACGAAATATTTGCACTTGAAATTTTTAATAAAGAAAAAAGTGAACATAAAAATAGAGGTCTTCTGATTTGGTGTTTTGGGCAATTGAGGCTCTGGAATGTACTGAGTAAAATTAAAGAAGATTTGTTAAAGGATAAATAATTATGGATAAAATTAAAATCTGTAAAAAAATAGAGAGAGCAACAGTAAAAATAGCATTGTTTAGTGAGGAAAATTTAATAAGCACTGGCACGGGAGTAATTATAAGAAATGACGGAATTATATTAACAGCAAATCACGTTATAGGTGATTTTAACAAAATTTCTAATCCTAAAATAGTTGTTATCACGAAGGATAAGGATGACAAGGCTTTGCATCTAGAATATTTGCCTGTGCTTTTTGACGTTTCTTTGGATGTAAATGTGCCTGAATTTCTTACTCCATTAGAAATTGATTTAGCTATATTAAAACCGAAGCAGAACACTAATTTTGGTAGTGATTACATTGTGCCAGAAGACGATATTATCCCAGTAGGAACGGATGTTATTATGGCTGGGTTCCCAGACGAAATAAGACTTCCGCTTAATGTTGAATCAAAATTCAATTTTAATAACTCGGAATTGCTTGAAAAGAAAAAAGAAGTTGGACAAGCACTTGATTTTTTTATGGCTTTGAGGATGGCAAAAAGTGGAATGATAGGTGCCACGCATAAGATTATTTTGAATGGAAATTTCAATTCAAAGGCGATAAATGTGGAAGGTGCTTCTTACTGGATAGATAATGCCTCAACTTTTGGTGCAAGCGGGGGACCTGTGGTTAATTCCAAGGGGAAATTAATTGGAATAATGTGTCAAAAAGCTGTGACGAAATTTCCTCCATACAAAAAAGTAGTGATTCCCTCTGGCTCTACTATGGCTTTATCGCATAAACTTATCACTTGGGGAATGTATTTGTGCGAATTAGAATAAGTGGACAACCAATTTGACTTTTTTCCCCACGAAGCTAACATCGGACAAACCGATGTTATTTTTTACCAAACAACAAACAACAAAAATAAGCGAGGTTGGCAGATTGTATCTGGATTATTGCGAATTGGAGAAAGAAATGAGTCCAGCGACTATTTATGAATATGGAAAGACTGTCAGATGGACAGCAGAAATGCTCGGAGACATCGATATTACGAAATTGAACGAAACGCACATCACCGAACTCAAAAAGGACTATAATAGGCGGGAATTGAAGCCGACAACCAAAGCCCATAATTTGTCTGTTGTTCGAGAGCTGTTGAAATTCTGCCAAACGGAATTGCGTCTCAAGGTGCTAGACTACGAAAGAATAAAAAGACCGAAAATTCCCAAGAGGAGAGTTGATTATCTCACCGAGGAGGAACTGAAACTGTTTTTCAACGCCATCGGAAAATCGAGTACCAGGGATTTCAGGTTCAGGGCTTTCGTTTCAGTTCTTATCTCCACGGGTTGCAGGATAAGCGAGGCGTTGAATTTGAGAATAACGGATATAGATTGGAAGAACAGGGAAGCGTTGATTATCGGCAAGGGAAACAAACAGAGAAAAATATATTTTACGGATTGGTCGTTAAAACGCATCCGAGAATATTTCAAGAAGCGAGGATACGAAGGAAAATTTGTTTTTGTAGCCGAGGGAAAGAGGAAACGATGGGACAGGAACGATGCCCAGAGGTCATTCAGGCATTATCGCCAAAAAGCGGAAGTGTCGAAAACAGTCACGGCTCATACCATACGCCATAGCTTCGCCACAATTCTGCTCAAAAAAGGCATCAGTATCGGACACATCCAAGTCTTGCTTGGACATTCTGATATTCAAACAACAAGCCGTCATTATCTCGGAATTTTGAGCGATGACGAAGCCAAAGGAGCCCACGAGAGGGGAATGAATATGGATAACTGGCTGTGATTTGAGGGAAAAGATGTGAGGTAGTATACTGTAAAAATGAAAAAGTATTACGTTCACCGATTTTATAAAACTCCCATTTCATTATCTCAAGACAGGCAATCCCAACAGGGAGAAGAATTGTCTGCCTGGAGTTTTAATTTTCCTGTGGATAAAGTTTCCGTCTGTATTAAGGATGAAGTCAGGGAAGTAGATGCTAAAAAGTTTCATTTTGGGTTGACAGTTGTTGCTGAAGTTTTTGCCAATAATGACGAGGATGCAACAAGTGTATCTATGATGTATTCAGAGGCTTTAATGAATATGCTTGTACTTAGCACTTTATCGGTATGTTCAGCCCCTAAAATGATAAGTATAATTGGTTTTAACAAATTTAAAGATTTAACCTTTAAAAATAATGTTTATTCTTTTTGCTCTGACGAGGCAATTTTGAAAATCATACCAATAGAAATTGAAAAATTCGACCAAATATATAAAGGGTGTAATCGTATTGTCAATTCTGAGAGGGCAATGAGGGCAATGTCTTGGTTGAGAAAGGGGATAAATGAAAAAAATAGCGTTGATAAATTTATATCTTTTTGGGTTGGATTGGAAGTGCTTAAAGGAATTTTTCCAAAAGATGATAAAATTGAAGAAAGAGGCATCTTGGAGAAGATAAAAATAATTTTGTCTGAAATGAGTTACAGAAGACGAACAGGTGTAAAAAATAAAGATGAATGGAAGGCTGTAGAAAGTATTTTTATCGATAAGCTAAAGAGAAATGATTTTAAGAAAATCAAACAAGCACGAAGTGCTATCTTGCACGGCTTTGGTGAACTTAGCCCAAAATTTCATAGGCAGGTTGATGAATACTGGAATGTTGTAAAAAACGGTTTGATATGGAGTTTAGGAATAATTATAGGTTTGGACAGTTCTTTTATAGAAAATGTTATTACCAATGAAAAAAAATCATATTTGGGTATTCGGTATGTTGTCGGTGGAAAAATTGAGGGTCTTTCGGGCGAATTGAAAGACGACTTCAAAAATTTTCCGAGGATAGACTTAACTAAAAATGATGTTCAAGGAGCTGCAAACGAAAAAGGCGACATTTCTTTGAAGCTAAAAACAACATTCAAAACTCACGGTGCAACAGATAAAGTTAAATGGAAAGTGGATTATACGGAGGTTTGGGGTGAATAGCACCATTATCTTCCACGAATCGCAGTTTTTAAGGGCACTTGAAAAAATGCCATAAAAATCGTAAGATTATAGTAAAGAAACTATAAATTTTATGCCCAATTTATCTGACAAAGAGAGAGTAAGCTCAAAGGAAATAGCCGAGGGACTATTGATGTTTTGTAAAAAATTTTCCGAAGGGCTTCAAGAAGAGCTGACCCCCATACTCAAAGACGCAGGGATTTTTTTGAATGAAAAACAAAAAGAACGCCTTAAATTTGAAATGCGGATAATGAATCTCTGGATAGTCTCCAAGGCTTTGGCACACGATAAAAGAGTTCTCGATGAGATGCATAAAATGTTCATATTTCGTATTGCTGATTCATATGAAATAAAAGATAGAAGAAATGAAGTTGCAGAGAAGGTAGAGGAACGGATTCAACAGGCATATAAGAAATATTATGACGCCTGGGATGATGACTCTGACGGCAACCAGGCCATACTTTCTGGCGTGATACTTGAGCAACTTCTTAATGAGGGAAAACCAGATAAAAAATTTTTGAATATGCGATTATCTTTTCCTGTTAATTTGCACGTTTTAGAAACGATGAAATCAGTCCTGGATTACAGGAATCAATTTGAAATAAGATAGAATAAAAATGTGAATGCGGAGTTTTACGGAATAATTATTAAATTTCGATAAGATGAGCTTTTTTGGACTATTCAAATCAAAACAGGAAAAAGAAATGGACAAGATTAAGAAAAAAATTTCTACTGGTGTTTTTCCAGACGGAAATCAACAAATAGAAAGGGAGACTGATGAAGTCAGCCATCTGATTGGCAATAAGTATCCGAAAGACCAAATGAGAGAAGTGTATATCCATATAGCCTTTTTATTTTTTATTGCTGATAAAGATAGAAGTGAAGAAAGAATTATTATGAGCACCAATATTAAAATGGACAGTAAAATTGCAGAAGCAGATATTTTGAAAATTTACGATTATGTTAAAAATAAATTTTTGAAACAGCAACTAGGCACAGAAGACCAAAACGAGTTAAACGAGTCTGCCACTGTTATGTTTGGTGGAAATATAGGGTGCGACACAGATGAGATTCCAGGCGGTTATGGAGATTTTGGCTATTCCGCAACTAATCCGATACCAACGAAGGGCATAATGGGAAGTAATATGTATCTAAGCAGGCTAAAGCCAGTATATGGTGATACAAATACTGAATGGAAACGAGAAGACTCTTGCTCTGTGGATAATATCGAAAATATGATTGACGAATACAAATTATCCAATTCAGCAGGGGATTGTGTGGCTACTATTTATGTTTCACCATATCATAGTAGAAATTCCGAAAAGGCTCCTAATGGCTTCAAACTAATCTAGCTATTCGTTGATTTTCCCCCAATCTCCCACGAATCACCTCCTTTCTAGGGAGATACGGTTGAGACCTCCGATTTATCGGAGTAAGAACCCATACGGTCGTTATAGACCTTTAGCGCAGGGCAACCACAAAAGTTTGCAAATACTTTACAAAGAACGGGGTGAAAAACCCTGTTTTTTGCTACAAACAGGAGAATAATTTATTGTCAGATTGAAATAATATGCCAGAGGTAGTGAAAAAAAATATTGGATTAACGCAGGCGGAAAAATATCTCGGAAGGCTTTGTGAAAAATCCTTTTTGTCGTTGTGGAGCTATCCAGGCCTGTTCAGAGAATCTGGAACAGAACTTTGCGACCTTCTTGTCGTGTTTGAAAATGATATAATAATTTTTTCCGATAAGGACCGAGCATTTCCGAATACTGGAAATTTGCTAAATGACTGGAATAAGTGGCACAGAAAAACAGTTGTAAAATCAGCGAAGCAGGCATGGGGCGCGGAAAGATGGATAAAGAACTTCCCTCAACAAATATTTTTGGATGCGAAATGCAAACATGCATTTCCGTTTGAGCTACCCGATGTCCGAAAAGCTAATTTTCATCTAGTTGCTGTCGCTCATCAGGCTTCAAAGGCTTGCAAGGCTTTTCATGGTGGAAGCGGCAGCCTGATGATTAGTAATGACAATGTTTTTGCGACAGCCTCTGGAATGCCATTCGTAATTGGTGATTTGGACGAGAAAAAAACATTTGTTCATGTTCTCGATGATACTACTCTGGATTTGGTGATGAAGAATGTAGACACAATAACGGACTTTGTTAGATATCTTTCAAAGAGAGAGAGGTTAATGAGGTCTAGTACCAAGATTCTTGCTGCTGGAGAGGAGGAACTGCTATCTTATTATCTAAAAAATATAAACAGCAAAGGGGAACACGATTTTGTTTGGCCTAATAAAGATGCAAATATCATAGCGCTTGCTGAATCTGTTTGGGAAAACTTTGAAAATAATCCACAGCGGGTTGAGCAAAAAAAAGCTGACGAAGTAAGCTATTTTTGGGATTCGATTATTGAATCGTTTGCAAGGAACGCTTTAGCTGGAACACAATATTTCAAGCAGGAAGAGGGACTAAAAAATTCCGAAAAAATTCTACGTTTTTTGGCAAAAACCTCAAGGTTTGAAAGGAGGATATTATCAAAGGGACTCATTGAAATATTGAATAAAACTCCAAAGCATTTAAGAATGGTGAGGTGTTTACCTCCAATAAAGAAAGGCGACCCGTATTTTGTACTCCTCCTTTTTCCTTGGAGGAATGACAAATCAGAAAGAGTTAATAGAGAGGTAAGGGCAGGTTTTCTCGATGCATGTTGCAGAGTAGTCAAACTTCGTTATCCAGATGCCGAGGATATAGTGGGAATTGCGACAGAGACTGGGAGGGAGGCATGGGGGTCGGAAGATGCTGCTTATCTAGATGGTCGGAAATGGACGAAAGAGCTGGAGGAGGATGCAAAAAAATTACAAAGTGAACTTGGAATTCTTGTGAAGCCTAAATTTTTTCGTATTCACGAAAAGGAATATCCAGAAAACAAACGTGTTGAAAAGATTAATGAACTTCCGAAAAATCCGAGAAATAAGAAATGTCCATGCGGAAGTGGTTTGAAATATAAGAAGTGCCATGGCAAGTGATATTTGTTGTCCGCTCCGCTATTGCCAGTAATAATAAACAAGCCTAAATAGGCTTGTTTTGCTTTACAATAGGGGATATTTGGGATAGGATGAAGATATAATTTTCAAACTGTTACGTAACAAATATATGGAAAACAAAAACATTCGAAAACTCACAAGAATTGCCAAAAGATCAATCGGGATCACTTTGCCGATTGAACTTGTCCGCGAACTCGGCTGGCGGGAGAAGCAGAAAGTGGTTGTGAAGAGGATCAAAGGCGGGTTGGAGATTAAAGATTGTAGGAGTAAAAAATAGAATAATGCCAAAAAAGGAGGAACAACACAAGGGAATCGGACACAGGAAAAGGCTTCGAGAAAGATTTTTGCAAGGAGGGCTCGACAGCTTTCTTGATTATGAAATTGTGGAGATGCTGCTGACACTTGGAACTCCGCGGAAGGATTGCAAGCAAGCGGCGAAAGACACCGTCAAAGAATTCGGAGGATTGCGCGGAGCTCTTGATGCAACGATTGAAGAATTGAAAAATATCAAAGGGATCGGTTCATCGAACGTGTTTGGGATCAAACTGTTCCAAGCAATGTCCGAGCGATACGCAAAAGAAAAAATAGTAGGAAATATAAACCTTGATTCACCCAAAGCAGTGGCTGATTATTTGCAAAAATATATTGGCTATATAAAGAAAGAAAAATTTGTTATAATATCCCTGAACGTACGCAACAATTTAATAAAACCCAGTACAATTTCAGTGGGCTCGCTTGACGCAAGTGTAGTTCATCCTAGAGAAGTTTTTAAGGAAGCAATACAATGTTCAGCAGCAGGAATCATTCTTGCCCACAACCATCCATCAGGGAACGCTAAACCGTCCCAAGAAGATCTGGCGCTTACTAAGCGACTTCGCCAGTCAGGTAAAACTTTAGGCATTAATGTCTTAGATCATGTTATTATAACGAAATCTGAATTTTACAGCTTTAAGGAAAATAATCTCATATGAAATTAAAAAAAAATAATAAAAAAAGGAAAAAAGTTTTTTATTGTAAAATAAAGAACGCTAATAAAGGGCGAGGGCCCTTTATTGTGAGGGAAGCTGGATCCGTATACGGAGAGGGATTAAAACCTATTAATAAATTACAAAAAAAAAGCGACAAATATTCAGTTGTTTCTCTATTTTCCGGTTGCGGAGGCTTAGATCTTGGCTTTGTTGGTGGTTTTGATTTTTTGAATAAAAAGTATCAGAAGAATAATTTTGAAGTCACCTGGGCGAATGATATAGACGAACATTCTTGTCAAACGTTCGCAAATTATTTTAAGCAACCCATTGTTTGTGGGAATATAACGCAAATATTAAGCGGAAAATATTCAGCAAGCTTATTCGATCAGCCAATTCCTAAAAAGGCAGCTATAGTGCTCGGCGGTTTTCCTTGCCAAGATTTTAGTCATGCTGGAAAAAGAAGAGGATTTGATAGTAAACGCGGTCTGCTGTATCAGAGTATGGCCGAAGTTATTCAGCGAACAGAACCGCTAGTTTTTGTTGCTGAAAACGTCAAAGGCCTTCTAACAATGAATAACGGAGGAGCGATACAAACTATCAAAGAAGATTTTGGAAAATTAGGATACAATGTTCGACATCATTTACTCGTCGCCGCTGACTTTGGGGTGCCCCAAAAGAGAGAACGAGTGATAATTGTCGGAACGAAAATGGATAAACTGCCACCATTTAGCACGACCGATTTTCCAAAACCAACACATACGAAAAATACATGGGTTTCGTTAAAAAAAGCTATCGCCGATTTAGAAAAGCAAAGGGAAGGCGAATCCCCAAATCACTTTTGGTCAAAGGCAAAGAAAAATAATGGGCAAGGAAATAATATGGTTTCCTCGGATAAGCCAGGGCCAACAATGAGAACAGAACATCATGGAAACATCGAGTTTCATTGGAACGGAAAAAGAAGATTGTCCGCTAGAGAAGCAGCAAGGATACAATCTTTTCCTGAAGATTTTATTTTTTACCCCTCTACCTCAGCGGCCTATAAACAAATTGGGAACGCCGTGCCTCCCGTAATGGCATGGCATATCGCAAAGGCTATTGAGAAATTTTTAAATAAGCACCTATAAACGTATGATTTACTCGAAAAATAAAAAAGTTTCGGAAAAAGAATTTATCGCTCTCCTCGAAAAGTCGAGGAGTTTGTTGTTTAAATATTTATCCGGAAAGAAAAACACATCGCCGACTTATTTCGAAACAATCGTGTTCGAGCAAATATCGGAAGCTGCCAAAGGCACTGCCTTCGAAGGCACAATCAAGCAGACTGGGACGCATGCTTTTCCCGACATAATCGCCAAAAAATATTTCGGAGTTGAAGTGAAAATGACCATGAATGATCACTGGACGTCCACCGGAAACAGCGTTCTTGAATCTTCAAGAATAGGGGACGTAAAAAGAATTTACATTATGTTCGGAAAATTAGGCGGGAAAATCGATATACGATATAGACTTTATCAAGAATGCCTGCCGGAAATAAGCGTGACCCATTCACCAAGATACAGAATAAACATGGAGTTGCAGAAAGGCCAATCGATATTCGATAAAATGGGTATAACCTACGACGCCTTAAGAAAAAGCGGAAATTCAATCGAAAGAGTAAAAAATTATTACAGGTCGCGATTAAAAGATGGTGAAGAGCTATGGTGGATTGATCCGGAACAAGACGGTATATCCAGTCAAGTTATCAGACCCTTCAGGGATTTGCGTCAAAAAGAAAAGGAAAATTTCATCATTGAGTCAATGATTTTATTTCCTGAAATATTTGGAAACAAAAAAGGTAAATACGAAAGAGGGGCGGCCTATATGATTACGGAGTACAATTCTTATTCAGCGAGCTTACGAGACGTTTTTTCCGCCGGAGGAATTAAAAAAATAAAGATTAGTAAAAAAGAAATTATTGTTCCTCAAATTTTTTATAACATGCAAACTAGGGCGAATATTATCAAAGAAATAATCGATAAGTTGGATGGAGAGACCCTTAAACATTATTGGAGAATAAAAAAACTCGGAAAGAACAGGCTTGCTTTCTGGAAAAAAATGATCGACAAAAAAACAATCGGTGAATTACCTATTTCTGCCTCAAAGATATTTGAATCAGGTTTATGAAAAAAAGAACTAAAAATTATTTGAATCGTAACTTTAAAAAACAGCGAACAAGGGACAAGTTATCAAAAAAAGATCGTTCGAACCGGATGTCTAAAATTAGATCCCGAGACACAAGATTTGAAAAATATTTTATCGGTGCTCTGAAAAAGGAGACACGAAAAAAATTTCAAGTGAACATAGCGTCAATTAAGGGCAGTCCCGATATAGTTTTTGCAAAATATAAAATTTGTATTTTTCTCGATAGTGATTTTTGGCACGGTTGGCAATACCCTCGATGGAAGCACTTAATGAAAAACGATTTTTGGCGAAAAAAAATAGAAAATAATCGCAAGAGAGATAAAGCGACCACGGCGTATTTGCGGAAAAATGAATGGAAAGTTTTAAGAATTTGGGAGCATGAAATAAAAAAAAATATCGAAGGCGCAATTGATAATATTATCAAATTTTTATAAAAAGCGAAAAATAACAAATATGACTAAGAAAAACATAAGCTTCATAGCTACAAAATATAAAAATGAGCCAGTTAATATTCGCTTTTATACCAAAAGTGGGGAGAACGTCAGCTTTTCAGCCAAACAAAAAACTCCAGTTAAAGTCATCGTAAGGTTTAAAACTAAAAAAAAGTAAGTTATGCCTAACGCATATTTTGATTATCAATTCGGAATTTCAGAAATTATTCCTTCAGGCAATCGCAAGCATGGTAAAAATGCCAAAGCCTTCCTTGGGGTCATAAAACAAGCTTTGTCGGATGTAAATCAGTCAAAGATATTTCCGACCAAAGAGTTAGTATTAATTTTTATTCTGCAATTTTTCGCCGAGGAAAAGGAATACAAAATGCGCGATGTGGACAATATGTGCAAAGTAATGCTCGATTCTCTAAATGGGAGGCTATTTGATGATGATTCACAAGTTAAAACCCTATTGATCAGTAAACAACTCGACAAAAGAATTCCGGCAGACTTTATCTATATTGGCATGAAAATTGTTTCCATGAAAGATGACACGGGAATGGTTGCGGCAAACAAAAAAGATGCGGTACGAATGTATCAGGAGGCTAAACTTTCTTAATATTAAATATCAAGAAAATGGCCTAACCCAACCCAACATTCAATGTTGGGGCAAACCAAATCATCCCCGAGCCGGTGTTACGCAGTATGCTGCGTAACAAACAAATTCAAATAAGCCCGAATATCGGTGGGGGATAAAAATTGTGGAAAATTCTCCACAAAAATATTTAAAAAATAATCTTCATTCTTGTGGATAGAGCCGAACGAATTATAAACAAAATAAAAAAATCATATCCTGCGGTAGTAATTATCGCCACGCTTTTTTTGCTTTCATCAATTATAACAATATCGCAGGGCGTGAATGTTGCTAAGAACTATTATGAAAAGACGTTAGGAAAAAAACAAGGATATTTAGATGATGTAAAAAAATTATCAGCTGGAACTAATATCGATTATATAAAAAGAATTGTAGGCAATCCAGTTTTTGTTCACAAAATTGGAAATAAAAAAAATGATGAAAAACTTAAAGAATATATTTTTGTAAACGACATGTTTTATACCCAAGTAATTACAGATGATACGGATACTGTCCTAATGTATTCGGTGACAACCAGAAATATTGGCTTTAATCCAACTTTTGAAGAATGGGACGGAGAGAAATATGTATCAATTACTTTGGGTAAATCGCATTTTGTAGATTTTCAGAATATCCCAGATAAAGTTAATGTATATTGTGGAGCCAGAAGAGTTAACTATAGTGAAGAGCACTACTTTGGTAATCCTGGAAAATATCAAACATATATATTGTCAGAAAATGATGCCGGAGTATTTTCTGAAGAAAGTGCTAATCCCTGTGATATACAAGATCCGGCATCAGATAATATAGATCCTAACAACGAAAAAGTAACTAAATTTAGGAGAGAGGGTCTGGTAAATACATTCTCAGTCACATCTCCATTATATGTAAACGAGGATGAATTTGTTTTTAATTACGGACCAAACCTTGATGAAGTTCGCGTATTGCCTGAAAATAAATAATTACTATTACAAAAATTGATTATAAAAATATGAAAAACATTGAAACACCGGATAAAAAACACCTTGAATCCATTATTAATGATCTTCGGAGTGGTAGTCTTTCCTAACATTGAATGTTAGGAAAATGGAAAACTTCCCGAGCTAGTGTTACGTAACATGTTACGTAACAAACACATTATACTAACCGCTCCTGAAGTTGAACATTAGGAATCGCCAGCGTTAGGGCTCGTTGCCATTGGGGACTAAAACGCCGTAAAATACCTGTTATAAGCCCAAATATGCTTTTTTTCTTGACTAACATTTCATAACATATTTAATGCATATATGATGAAATATCAACAAATCATCATACATACAATAATTATATGGAAAAAACTGCTGAATATTCTGAATGACTGGAATTTTTTACCAGCTCTGGGCAAGTTCGCTTGCCAGTTTGTATACATCTATTGACACAATGTATACAAACTAGTATACTTTGTATACATTGTGAATTGAATGTAAACAAACTATGAAAAACATCAAAATTGGTTCGTATGTAGCCCAAAAAGAAGGTTTTAAGGCTTTTACTCCCAATCCTTTTCCTCCGAAGGGTGGCTTTGCTTTTGAACCAAAAGCTTCAAAAAAGAATGACGAAGCCACCAGGTTATTGGGCAAACTAGATGGAATTACAAAACTGCTGCCTGATTCCGATTTTTTCCTTTTGATGTATCTGAGAAAAGATGCTGCATCCTCAAGCCAAATTGAAGGAACGAGGGCGACTATGATAGACGCAATTGCCGCAGAGGCAAATATAGACACAAATATACCAGAAGATGTGGATGATATTTTGCATTACATAAAAGCTCTTAATTATGGAATGAAGCGGGTATCTGATGACAATTTTCCTATGGCTTTGCGATTTATTTGTGAGCTGCACAAGCAGTTGATGCACAAAGCACGCTCAACTCATTTTTCCGACCCTGGTGAATTTCGCAAAAGTCAAAATTGGATTGGCGGAACTCGACCAGATAATGCTCGTTTTGTTCCGCCAGTTGTCAGCGATATGCAAAACGCTCTAGGCGACTTGGAAAAATTTATTCATACCGAGGATACTATTCCAACCGTAATTAAGGCGGGAATTATCCACGCACAATTTGAAACAATACACCCGTTTTTAGATGGAAACGGGAGAACTGGCAGAATGTTGATTACTTTCTATCTTTGGAAAGAGGGATATTTGGAAAGGCCAGTGCTGTTTTTGTCTTCTTTTTTCAAGAAACACCAAAAACTTTATTACGAAAAACTTTTCGGTTATCATAACGGAAATATTTTCGAATGGATAGATTTCTTTCTTGACGGTGTCATCGAAATTGCCAATGAAGCCATAGATATCGTGGGCAAAATTACTACCTTGCGTCAAAAAGATATAATTAAAATCCAAAAATTAGGCAAGCGAGCTTCTGAAAGCGGAGCCGTTGTTCTGCCAAAATTATACGGTCAGCCGATTGTTAATGCTAATGTTATTCAAAAGTGGACGGGGTTTACTCGTGCTGGGGCACAAACCATAATAGACAGATTCATCAAGATGGGAATCCTGGCCTCAAAAGACAAAGACAAAAAATATGGACAATCGTATATCTACAAAGAATATGTGGATATTTTTAACGAATAAAAGGAGGGCAAAGAATAAAATTAGCACATTTCTCTCCAATCTCCCACGGATCACCTCCTTTCTAGGGAGATACGGTTGAGACCTCCGATTTATCGGAGTAAGAACCCATATGGTCGTTCTCCGACGTTTCAGTCGGAGTAAAAATAGACTATTAGCACAGGGCAACCACAAAAGTTTGCAATACTTCAGATAAACAAGAGCAGGGATAAAACCCTGTTTTTGTGTAGTTCGTGATGAAATAAAATCGGGCTTCCGCCCGCGCAAAAAAATAAAAAGGGGTTATGGCAAAAATTTTCTGAACCATCTTTTCGTCCTTTGCCATTTAGTAAGCGATTTTTTCATGTGCTTTATTTCGGAAAAATTCTTGGCTTTATATATTTCGAAAACTTCAAGTGTGATCTCCCTTATATGAGCTTTCAAATACTCTTGACCATCCCAACCGAATTTATTTTCCAGCAAATCTGCCAGATATGACTCTTCATTTTCAGGCTTTGTCGTCTCCATCGCATCGAAAATCTGATAGATTATCCCCTGGACGTGATCCATTATATTGCTTGTGAGCCATGCTCCCGGAAAATACATTCCGTGTTCCATCTTATGTATTTTCATCGATCCAGCAATACGGTCAACGGTATCAAGATATTCTTCGGTATCCGCGTCTTCGATGGCCATCCCGCAATTCGGGCATTGCATTCCTATTTTGTAGGGAAGAAAAATGGATGTGCACCTTGGGCAACGATAATTCGGTTTGTGAAGGTGGATAGACATATTATTTGTTTCTTTCAATTAGAACTATCTCGAAAAGAAAGCCGGAGGTTATCAGAAATATAGCAGTGGCAAGAATAACACTTCAAACTTATCACCAAAACGACAAAAAAACAACTTCCAGCTTGATTTCAAGGGTTGTTTGGGGCAACAAGGGAAAACAGCTTTTTTAGGCTGTTTTTCTTTACTAAAGGGAATATTTGGGATAGGATGAGGATATAATCAGAGGTTGTTACGTAGCATGCTGCGTAACAAAATAATTTCAAATATATGGAAAAAGACAAAAATGTCAGGAAGTTAACGAGGCAGGGAAAAAGAAGCATCGGCGTGATCTTGCCGATTGAGATGGTCAAAGAACTCAAATGGAAAGAGAAGCAGAAAGTGGTTGTGAAGAGGATCAAGGGTGGATTACAAATTCGCGACTGGCGGAGTAAATAAGTTATCCACAGAGGGGGTCTTGTCCATGTAGTGATATAGTGATAATATATCACTATAAGCAAATTAAAATAAAAAAAATGTCAGAAAATAAAGAATTACTAAAAAGTATTGCTACGGAGCTTAATGTTCACCCAATTCATTTGAGAATGTTTATGGCGAATTTTAAATGCGAACTCGAAAACATAAAATCCGTCTTCGAGAAAAGAAATATTGTCAGTCCGAAACCATTTGTGAAATGGGTTGGCGGAAAAAATAGAATACCATGCAAATAAATTTTGATTTGAAGCTAGCGGAGAAATATAACAGCGTGTCGCAAAAAATAAAAGCGATAAGCGAGGATTGGGTTGAAAAAAATACTTTCTGTCCGGCTTGCGGCTGTCCTGTCAGTCATTTCGAAAACAACAGGCCGGTAGCCGATTTTTATTGTTCGGATTGTCGGGAAGAGTATGAGCTGAAAAGCAAAAAAGACTCGATGGGAAATAAAATAGTCGACGGCGCATATCGGACAATGATTGAAAGATTGCAAAGCGATAATAATCCTAACTTTTTTTTGCTCAACTACAATCCGAAAAATTTTAATGTATTTAATTTTCTGGTTATTCCAAAACACTTTTTCGTTCCGGAAATAATCGAGAGAAGAAAGCCTCTTTCGAAAGATGCACGGCGGGCCGGATGGGTCGGTTGCAACATAGTTCTCAAAGATATTCCGCAGTCCGGAAAAATATTCTATATCAAAGACGGAAAACTGGAAGCCAAAAAAGAAGTTCTGGAGAATTGGCATAAAACTTTGTTTTTGAGAGAAGAAAAAGAATTGGCAACAAGGGGGTGGATTTTGGATACGATGAATTGCATCGATAAAATCGGCAAGCGGGAGTTTGTGCTGGATGAAGTGTATGCTTTCGAAAAAGAACTGAAAGAAAAACATCCGAACAATAATTTCATCAAAGACAAATTGCGTCAGCAGTTGCAGGTTTTGAGAGACAAGGGCTATTTGCAGTTTGTCTCGCGGGGAAGGTACAAATTGGCTATTTGACAAGGTTTCCAAAACGATCAAAAATTGATCAGAAGTAAAAAAGTAATTTCTGCTCAATTTATGAAAATATCAAGAGAACTCGCGATAAAAATACTAAAATACTTGGACGAGCATAAAGATTTCTATTTCCCGTTTCTCGTCATGTGCCGGGAATACTCCGAAGAAGACGATGATTTTGTTGAAATCGAACCGGACGAATGGAAAATGATTGCAAACGATAACAAATATCAGACATTTGAATTGTGGGAAAATTTACAAAATCTGTACGAGGAAACGATTCGATTGATGGCGAAAGGATTTTTGGAAAAAATTACCGGGGAATCACTGGAAGCTCACATCGCGGAATTGGCAAAAAATTATCGAAAAGAATGGAAAGAAGAATTATGGGAGAGTGAGAAAATTGAAGAATACGGATTCAACGAATTTATTGGCGGCAAAGCGGAAGCTTACGAGGATTGTTTGGAAATAATACGCAAATCATAATTAATTTAGAAAAATGGCCAAAGACTGGAAGAAAAATCACGTCCAAATACATATCGATAATTTGAATTTGGATCTTAAAAATCCTAGAACTGACACCGGGCAAAAAAATATTACGGAAAGCCAAGTGATAAAAGAACTGTTAGGAGAGAATGTTTTAGATTTGTCAAAAGACATAGCTGAAAATGGATATTTGGCTGTATCAACTTTGATGGTTATTAAAGAGGAAGGAAAAAAGATTGTCATCGACGGAAATAGACGGCTATTAGCTACAAAAGTATTACATGATCCAAATATAATAAAAAACCATGTTTCTAGTGGTAGATTTAGAAACATTGAGAAAATATCAAAGACAAAAATAGAGGATGTGTCCACGCTTACCGCTATAGTCTACCCCAAAAGAAAAAATGCTGAGCATGAAATGGCCATACTGCATCTCACGGGAATTGCAATACAGCAATGGAAGCCGTTGCGACAATATAGATATTTTCAGAAAAGGCTAAATGACGATGATTTGTCAATTGAAGGACTTTCTGACTTAATAAAAATTCCCAAAAATACAATAAAAAAAGGAATAAAAACTTATCAACTACATGAAATAGCAAAAAGAATTTTGCCTGAAATTAAAAATATTGAAAACGAGAGTATTTATGATGATAGGAACTTCAAAACAGATAAATTTCAACGAGCCGTCTTAAATGAAGAAGGGGAAAGATTTTTAGGCTATTCTTTCTCTGACGAAAAGCAAAAAATATCTATCGAAAATGAAGATATCTTTAAGGATCGACTAGAGAAAGTGTTAGTGGAGCTATATAATCCAGATTCTAAGTTTTTTGCAAGTGCACAGTTTCCTGTTGAAAGTAGAATATTATTTTTTAAGACGATCCAGCCTAATTTTCTTGGGACGAAGGCATATAAGGAATCAATCAAACAACTTAAAGACACAGAAGACTTTGGGCAAAAACAGCTGTTTGAGATAGACGAAAATAAAAAACATGATCTCGGGCAAGCAGATGACACCATCTTGCTAGAAAGGAGTGATAAAAAGCCGACTGGTTTATTCATTGCTTCAAATGTTCCATATAAACTAAAGAATTCTTCGATCGGCAGACTGCATAACGAATTAAAAAACATTAGCGTAGAAAATTTTCCAAATGCAACACACGATCTACTAAGGAGTTTCTTAGAATGTAGTCTTGCTGAATATCTTACTCAGATTGGCGAATATCCTAAAATCAAGAAGAATGATGCACATAATCCAAGACTAGGAGAGATGCTAAATCATGTTATAAAAAATAGAATAATAGATGACCAACACATTTTGGATAATTTGGTAAATATAAAATCTGATTGGAGCGAGCCTTATTCACTTGAGAGAATGAATAAAGTTAATCATAATAAAGACTACGCTTCATCTGAAAGCGATGTGCGAGTGACTTGGTGTAAGCTGGAATCATTCTTTAAAATTATATTAAATCCAAAAAAACAAAAATAAATTATGAAATTTTATTCGCCACTTAGATACCCTGGTGGAAAAAATAAATTAGCGAAATTCATCGCTAAGATTTGCGTTGACAATAAAGTTAATGGTCATTATGTCGAACCCTATGCCGGAGGCGCTTCGGTCGCTTTATATTTGTTGCTCGAGGGTTATGTTTCTGAAATTACCATAAATGATATTGATCGCTCAATCTTTGCTTTTTGGTATTCAGTTTTAAATGAAACTAAATCATTTTGTGGACTCATCGAAAAAACGGAAATAAATGTGGAGAATTGGAAAAAAATGAAAGAAATACAAAAAAACAAAGAAAAGGCCAAACTTCTTGATCTGGGATTTTCTGTTTTTTTCCTCAATCGGACTAATGTATCGGGAATAATAAACGGAGGTATTATTGGAGGCAAGGAGCAGAAGGGAAAGTATAAAATAGATTGCAGATTTAATAAAGATGAACTAATAAAGAGAATTAAAGAAATCGCAAAACATAGAAAAAATATACATTTATATCAAATGGACGCGATCGAGTTAATGCATAAAGTATCGAAGAACAAAAAAACTATTTTTTATTTCGACCCGCCATACTATTTAAAAGGGAAGTCGCTATATGTGAACTATTATAAGCATGACGACCACCAAAAAGTTAGTGAAGAGATTAAAAAGATTAAAAATGCAAAATGGGTAGTTTCCTATGATGATGTTTCGGAAATAAGAAAAATGTATAAAGGATATAATGATTTGGCTTTTTCTTATTTTTATACAGCTAGGAATGCAAGACGGGGAAAGGAGATCTTGTTCTCTAGCGCCAACTTAACAGTAGAGAAGTTTCTTGAGCCGACAAAAATATGAAAGATAATAAAAAGCTAACAAAATATATTTGCCCGAATTGCAAAAATGAAAGCGAATCTGTCGGTATCGTTCAAAAGGAAACAAATTATTATTCTTTCGATTTGAATACAGATCAATGGGATGATTTTCATGGAGACGGAAGCGTCGAGTCAACTGAATATTTTTGTTTGAATTGCAAAAAGAAAATTGACGATTTGAAGTTGGATTGATCAAAAGATTTTAACTTTCCCCTCATTATGCATGAGCATTTGTTTGTTTTTCAGAAAATTTAACTCCCCGAGTCCGTGTTACGTAACAAGCTACGTAACAAAGTACTTACTCCGGTAAGTATTTAATTTTTTGAAACACCAAGAGCTAACATCGCCTTGCGAGGAATCATTTTTCGTGATAAGGTTGAATATCGCAACTTAACAAAATAATACATATTTCAGGAGGATATATGAAGCCAGTATACAGAATTCTGGGGTGGTCTCGCAGAAGCGACATTTCTCTTGGTAGCTGTGTTTTTTCCATTGAATTGGATGCGCGCTTTGCCGAGAAAGCGAGAAAATTTCACTTTGAAAACCAGCGCATCTTTGAGGGGATGATACGAGAAATGATTGGATACGAATACGCTCGTGCCACATTTCTCGATGACTCGGTTTTTTTGAGGTCAATGTCCGTTGAAGGCAATTGTGCCTGTCTGGGTGTGAGCGGGGACATCTTGGATTCAGATTGGAGCAAGATGGAAACCATCAAATATGAAGGCCACAACGTGGACAGCCGGGAACAAGCATTTGATTTGCTGGCTATTTTCACTTGTTGGATTGAGTTCGTTGAAGCCTTGACGTTTTACGAATGATCGTCGGCAGCATATCCTAATAACAAAATTTGTTTCTCGGGAGGGGCGCATGTTCATTGATGGATACCAAGTTGTACCCAGTGCGAAAGACGATCTTGAAGAATCCATCCTTGATTGTCTTGTCGATTCAATGACGGAACCTTGTCTGACGCCGGGATGCTTCGAAATTCCTACGCATCTCAATCTCAGGTATTCGGAGCAGGGAGGATTGGGCCTCACAATCGGGCGCTTCCATATCGTTATTCCCAGTTTTGATTCTCCGCCGGAAAAAGACGAGGTTGTTGCCTTGATCAGGCAAGTCTACGAAGGAACTTTCGACTGTGTGGATATGCCGTTGCGCATCGGAAGCATCAAGGAAAACGTTATTGCGGAGGGGGAAGAGTGTGGACTCGAAATCGAGATCATCCGCCCGCAATAAGGAATGCCTAATCAGGTGCCGATTCACTGGCTGGGCCGTTTGCGTCCAGCCTTTTTTATTTGCAATTTTCCAAAATACGTATTTAAATACTTACCTCAGTAAGTGTTTTTTTGTTGTCCGCTCTGATGAAATTATCAATTGCTCAAAACGTAATAATAAGCAGAACAAATAAAAGTTAAATCAAATATATGATGTGGAATTCATTTGGACATATGGGAGGGTTTGGTTTCGGCTTTGGCTGGATATTCATGTTTCTGTTTTGGGGACTTGTTATCTGGGCGATTTTTGCTTTGGTGCGAGGTGTTTCGGGACACGGCTGTTGCGGCGGACACAATCACGGAGAACACAAGCAAAGCAATAATGCCTTGGAAATACTCAAAGAGCGTTATGCCAAAGGAGAAATATCCAAAGAAGAATTTGAGTCGAAGATAAAAGATTTGGAGTAAAAAATCTGATGTCGATTTTCAGCGGAAACAGGGATGAAACCCTGTTTTTGTGTTATAATCGAGCTATAAGTCAAGCTTAATCATTTTTGTATATAGAGTGAATGTGTCACACTGACCTGATTTTATTCATATTCTCTTTTTCCATATTGCTTTTTGTAGCGATTGTTTTCGGCCGCCTGGCTCAAAAACTGGGAATGCCGAAGATTATCGGCGAACTCTTGGGAGGAATAGTTTTTGGACCGACAGTCTTGGGAACATTTTTTCCTGAAACTCAGAGTTGGCTTTTTTCCTATTCCGATTCAATTCTTGTTTCCAGAGATGTCCTGATAAAATTCGGTGCGATTTTGCTTCTTTTTATAATCGGGCTGGAAGTCAATCTTTCCAAAATTAAAGAGCTCAAAAAAACTATCGTTTGGACAAGTTTGTTCGGTTCGGCATTTCCGTTTGTCTTGGGAGCGGCTTCCGTTTTCATTTTTCCAAAAGTTTGGAGTTATGTCCCGGCTGAAAATGATTGGCTCTTGCCGTTGTTCATCGGAACGGCCTTGTCCATTTCCGCTCTTCCGGTTATTGCCAGGATTTTGATGGATTTGGGACTGCTCAAGAGCAAAGTCGGCTCGATTATTTTGGCGACTGCCACAATTGACGACATTGTCGGATGGATTTTGTTCGCCCTTCTCACTGCATACTTTGTTCCCAATGGCGCGAGTCATATAAATCCGCTGATAACGATAATTGTCATTTTGGCGATGTTTTTCTTCGCCATTACCTATGGCGGAAAATTAACCAAAAAATTTATCGCTTGGAGCGAGAAAAAGAAAGATGGAGATAACTTGTTTTTGGGACTGACGCTGGTTGTTGTTCTTATCTCTTCCGCTTTGGCGGAACGAGTCGGTATTCACGCAGTTTTGGGAGCGTTTCTCGTGGGCTTGGCTTTTTCAAATTGCGAACCGCACAAGATGCACGATTCTCTTCGCAAAGTTGTAATGTCCGTATTTTCTCCCTTGTATTTCGTTTCGGTGGGCTTGGGGGTGAACTTAATCAAAAATTTTGATATGACACTGGCGCTGATCGTTCTCGGAATCGCTACTATTGGAAAAGTTGGGGGAGTTTTGTTGGGAGCCAAGATATCGAAATTAAGCACAAGAGAATCACTGGCGGTTGGATTTGGAATGAATGCCAGAGGAGCGGTGGGAATCATTCTTGTCACCTCCGCTTACCAGGCAAAAATAATAGACGAGAGAGTTTATGTGGCTCTTCTTGTAATGGCGGTGCTGACCAGTCTCATAAGCGGCCCAATGATGAAAAAGATACTTTCGGGCGGGGAATAATCTCTATTTCGCCATTTGGCGGAGACTGCGGCCGCAAAAATTTACAGATAATAAGACGCAATGAATTCTGATTTTTCGAGAATTTTTCAATTCAAAAAAGAGCATTGGATCTTGTCCATCTGCCTTTTTTTGGGGTTTATTTTTGCTTTTGAAAATATAGGGCTGCTTGATTTTTGGCTGGATGAAGCCGGAGTTTCGATCGCCGTCAAAAAACCTTTTTGGGAAGTGGGGAGAGCGACGCTGGCATATGCCCAGCAACTTTCGCACAACTACGGGCTGAAATTTTGGTCTTTTGTTTTTGGAGATGGTCCGACAGCGTTTCGGGGTTTTTCGGTTTTTTGCTTTCTTCTTCTGATCTGGATGATGTACAAAGCCGGAACCTATTTTTTCGGGGAAAAAAAAGTCGGACTTTTGGCGGCATTTCTCACGGCCACCAACTATTTTGCCATTTGGTATGCGATTCAAGTGAAAACCTATATGCTCGCGGCTCTCATCGGTCTTTTATCTTTTTATTTTTTCATCAAATCAGCGCGGGAGCCCGGCTGGAAAAACTATCTTTTGTATTTCTTTTTCACTGCGCTGGGATTTTATTCCCATCCGTGGCTGGCGCTTGTTTTCGGCTCTCAAATATTGAGCGCCTTGATCTTCAGGAGATATTTTCAAAAAGTTTTCCGGATTCTGATTGTTCAGTTTGCTGTTTTTTTGGCTTCAATTCCTTTTGTTCTTATAACTTTGAATCAAGGGAAGCTGGGTGTGAACGATTATGCCGGAAAAGTTCATTGGAGAGTGATATTTGAAAGCTTTTCGTATTTGAGCTACGGCAGTTCGTGGGTATATCTTGGAATCACTTTAGTAATCCTGATATATTTGTTCATCGGTACCGCTTATTTCAGAAGTTTTTCCGACAAAATGATTCTGGGATATTCTTCGGAAAATGAATCTCCCGGAAAAAAAATAGCAGAACCTTTGACCGATTCACAAATAGAAGAATGCAGAATGAACATTGTGATGATCCTTTATTTGCTGGTTCCCATGGTCGGGGCCATTGCGGTTTCCCAATTCAAACCGGCTTATGTCGCCGGCAGATATGAGATGACGGTTTTGCCGGCTTTCCTTTTGATTTTGGCCAATCTTTGGCTCAAGATAAGAGACAGAGCCTGGCTGTATCTGATTGTGATTTTTCTCCTTTTCTTTGCGTTCAAGAATGTCATAGATTTTCAGCAAAACAACGGAAATTATCGCTCCACTGACAGAACGGTGATAGAAGAAATTTATTCGGAAGGGAAAAATGGCGATTATATCGTTTCAACCCAGTTGAGCTGGGCGACGGCCAAATATTTTTCCGGCCGCGTAGCAAGCGACAAAAAAATAAATTTGGTATCATATCCCAAAAATGTTCCTGACCAAGTTGTTTGGATAAATTGGGATGAAGTGAACAATCCCGATAATATGGAAAAATTTTCCGAGGAGGCTGATGCCATAGTTGAAAAAATAAGGAACGATTCGTTTGCCACCCGGATTTTCGTTTTATACAAAGCCGGCAGCGCGATCAACGAAAGGCTGAAAGAAAAGCTCGATCAAAATTTTGACTTTGTCCGAGAATATGATCCTGAACAGCCGAGAGAAGCATCTTGGTTTGACTGCGTTCTTATTTACAAAAAACGATAAAATTTTCGAATATGGATGCGATTTGCGAAAACAAAAAAATATGCGTCGTCCTGCCCGCCTACAACGCGGAAAAGACCCTGAAAAAAACCATTGACGACATACCTCGGGACATTGTCGACACCATAATTTTGGTGGATGACTGCAGCCGCGACAATACGGCGCAAGTTGCCAAAGAGCTGGGCCTGGACTTTTTCGTCCATGAAAAAAATATGGGCTACGGCGCCAATCAAAAAACTTGCTACAAGCTAGCGCTTGAAAGGGGAGCCGACATAGTCGTCATGCTTCATCCGGACTATCAATATGATCCCGCATACATTCCGTATATGGTCGAACCGATCAAAAACGGCCATTTTGACATCATGCTGGGTTCGCGGATGACCTCGCGCCGCGAAGTTCTGGCCGGTGGAATGCCTGTGTACAAATATATTTCCAACCGGTTTTTGACACTGGTGGAAAACATTGTCTTGGGCTTGAGTTTGTCGGAATTTCATACCGGTTATCGAGCCTATTCGCGCGATGTCCTTGAAGCTTTGCCATTTGCGGGAAACAGCGATGACTTCGTGTTTGATTCGGAGATATTGATCCAGGCCGCGCACAAAAATTTTCGAATCGGCGAGATATTCGTGCCGACGAAATATTTTCCGGAAGCTTCGATAATAAATTTCCAAAGGAGCCTGCTGTATGGCCTCAAAACGCTCGGGACGCTGGCGAAATATATTTCAGCCAAATCCGGAATATACAAATCAAAAATTTTTTTGCCGAAAAAAATTATATGATATTGGAAACAAAACGCTATCTGGATTATGCCAAAAAAATGTTATTCCGCCGGAATAAGCTGAATTTTTTGATCTTGTACGCCACCTCAAAATGCAATTTGACCTGTGGCACTTGTTTTTTTCACAAAAACTTGAACAAGCAGTCGGACTTGAGCCTTGAAGAATATGAAAAAATAGCCCAGTCTATTGAACCATTTTCCATCTTGGCCATTGGCGGAGGCGAGCCGTTTTTGAATGATGACTTGGAAAAAATCTGTTCGCTTTTTGCTGAAAAATGCAATATTGATACGCTTTTTATTCCGACCAATGGCGTTTTAACGGAGACTGTTATTTTAAAAACAGAGAATCTTTTGAAGAAGTATCCAAAAGTTTCCATTTCCATCAATCCTTCCTTGGACGGCATGGAGAGATATCACGACAAAAACAGGGGGTTGCCCGGAACATTTTCGAAATGCGTCGATACGATCAAAAAACTGACAGAGCTCAAGAAAAAATATGGCAATCTGCAAGTGATCGTCAATTCGGTGATTCAGCGGGACAATCTGGAGGATTTGAAGAAGCTGATGGAATTTTTGAAGCAATTCGATATTGATTTCCACGCTTTCGAGTTGATGAGAGGCGATTATCGAAACCAAGAGTTGGAATTGCCGACTCTCGAGCAAATCATCGAAACACACAAGCTGATTTTGAAGAACAGATATTGGTATTTGGCGAGAAAGAAAAAAGCAATGAAAAACAAATTCCTTTTCAAGGTCGAAGAGATTGCAGTTTTGGGAGCCTTGAGATACAGCCAGAGTTTCAAAGAACGGGTTTTGGCCGGCAAAAAATGGCCTCGTGCTTGCGTGGCCGGAAAATCTATTTTGGCCATCGGTCCTGATGGAGGAGTGAGCGCTTGCGAAATTCATCCGCCGCTTGCCAATTTGAGGCAAAATGAATACAGTCTTGCCAAAGCGCTGAAAGAAAAAAATACCAGTCAATTCATCAAAAATATCAAAAACAAAAAATGCGATTGCACTCACATCTGTTTCATCCACTCGGCCATCGCCGCGAGTCCCGCGTCCGTATTCAATATATTTTCGAATTATATAAAAGCGAAAAAGGCAATCGCATCATGATCAGCGTCATCATTCCAACTTACAACAGATTGGGAAAACTTCAAAAAACTTTGGAATCTTTCGGCGAGCAGACTTTGTCCAAAAAATATTTTGAAATCATTGTCGTGGATGACGGGGGGAGCGACGGCACGAAAGAATTCATCGAAGATTTTCAGAAATCAACGGAACTGAATCTAAAATATTTTTTTCTCGGTCATGGCGGACCGGGGCGAGCCAGAAACTTCGGAGTGGAAAAAGCAATATTCCCGGTCGTCTTTTTTTGCGGAGACGATACATATCCCGAAAAAAATTTGTTGGAAATTCATCTTAATCATCACCGGAAAAAAAATAGCATTGCCGTTTTGGGAATGGCTCTATGGGACGAGTCGGAAAAAGTCACTGACTTTATGCGCTGGCTGGCGCCAAGCGGTCCGCAGTTTCATTACAACACGATCAAGAACAGAAGCGACGCGGGTTTTGACCATTTCTATACCTGCAACATATCTCTCGAAAAAAAATGGTTTGAAACGGAAAAATTCGATGAAAGATTTGATTGCGCTTTTGAAGACATAGATTTGGGATTGCGGCTTGAAAAAAAGGGTCTCAAAATATTCTTTGAACCGAAAGCCAAAGTATATCACGCGCACCATTATGATGAGGAAAATTTTGGCGAAAGAATGGAAAGAGTGGGGCGTTCGGCAATTAGGCTCTTCAAAAAATATGAAAACGACAAAAAAGCTTTGCGTATGTTCAAAATAAAATACGCGCCCTTTTGTTTTTTTCCGGGAGTGAGGATATTTCATTGGTCGAGCAAAATTTTGGCGAAATCGAAAATGATTAGACGAATAAATCCCAAATACGGCTGGTTTTGGCAGGTTTGCCGGGATTATTCTTCAGGTATGATTGAAGAATCGAGCAAAAAGAACTGAAAAATTCCTGTTTTTGTGTTTTTGGGATTATTTGGTATAATAATATCAAGAAAATTAATTAATCTAAATTTCATCGGGGGACTGAAAAACATGCAAGAATCAAAAACAAAGAGAAAAAGCATCTTCAAGAAGTTGGCCGGCCTCGTCAAGCATCCTTTCAGCCGAAAAAACGAACCGATGTTGCATACGATTGAGTGGATTTTTATTCTGCTCGCTTTTTTTGTTGTCGGATTTCCTATTCTCTATTATCAATCAGGGGAAAATATTTTCGGAGGAGGAAAATTGAAATCTATCGGAACCAAAGAACCCTCGGCGCCTCCCAGCGAGGCCGAAAAAAAATTCATCGGGGAAACCGTTTTGGAACCGATCGATACAACCGGCTGGGATACATATCGCAACCAGTGGTATGGTTTTGAGATCCGCCATCCGGACAGCTGGACAGGAATGCAATACAAAACGTCCACGACAAAAAACTCCAGCTATGAAACAATATACAAGTTCAGAAAAGATTCCAGCGGAGAGAACGATCCCTATATCGGTTTTGATGTGGCTATATATTCAACGAAAAAAGTTGAAAACATCCAACAAACGGACGATTTGGTGAAAAAAGAAAATGCTCCCGAAGACACAAGCAACTGCCGTTTTTCCGAAGAGATGACGCTTGGCGAGGAAAACAATGTGTTCCAGAAAGTGAGCGTCAGGGAAGGCGATGCTTGCTTTGAGCCGACATATTTTTTCAGCGCAACAAAAAACAGCTATTTGTATGACATTATTCCCGTTGCCAAAGAGGGCGCGGAGCCGCCGGCAGATCCGGAAAAAGACGCGAACAAAAATTTTCCGGAGTACAAAGAAGTCGCTTCATCCATCAAGTTCATTCCGGTATCAAGACCTGTCGCGAAAACTGTTCCCGCCAAGCCGAAAATCACCGCTCAACGGCCGGTTGCGGCGAAAGTCGTTGGAGGCAGGCTAGTTTGCGCGAAGAAAAACGACAAACCGCGCAAAAGCAAAAAAAACAAACCGGGGCATCTTGATCTTGAGTGCTGTCTTGATCCGGACGAACGTCCGAATCCGTGGTGCAGTTATTAAAATATTAAAAATATATGGAACCAAACAAAAAAATCGAAAATGTCTCTGCGCAAACAGCCAAGCCGGCGCAAGCGCAGGGCGGAAACAAAACTTTTTTTTGGATCTTGGGCGGATGTCTTGTGTTGCTTGTCATTGGCGGACTCGTGGCTGCCGGCATAGCCTATTGGAGTTATAAAAAAATGAAGAATGAATCCATACTGAAAGACGCGGCGATAATCCAGCAGCAAAGACAGCTTGAGGCGGTGAAGATCGAAGCGCAAAAAAAGCAGGAAAAGGCTCCAGAAAATGTGTCAACGAATATTCCTGAAGAGCCGGCGCCTGTTGCCGATCCCGGGGTGCCCAGCGACATCAATCCTCCGGCGGCTTCCGAAAAGGCGATAGGCTATCTCAAGAAAGTCTATTCCAAAGGAGGAAAAGATTATATCAATATCGACTACGTGCAGTGGCTCTCGGGAGATACGGCGGAGCAAGCGATGCGCGAAGACGGCCAATGTCCCAAATCTGGCGAATGCATTGTGTATAACGACTACTATATCCGCAATCAAAATCCGCTTATACGCACGTTTGAGGTTGTTCCGGACGTCGAGATACGGGCGCACGATTTTGAAAAGGATTATGCCAGCGGAGATTGGACCGAGAGTATGACTTTTTCCAGATTCAGTCAATATTTCAGCAGGAACGTGAACAACGGATACTGGACCTCCGCCCCGTTCCACATTGAGATTGGCAACAACAAGGTCTTGAAAATTACAGAGCAGTATATCCCTTAAATATTTGGACAAAAATCTTCTTCAAAATTTGAAAGACTGGCGCGTGAAAACGGCTCGACGGGAGAATGTCGAGCTTTTTCGGGTCATTTCCAATCAAGCGCTTGAAGAAATCGCGGAAAAAAAACCGCAGAAAAAGTCCGAGCTGCTTGAAGTGAAGGGCGTCAAAGAAAAAAAATACGCGAAATATGGCGAGGAAATTCTGGCGATGGTGCGAGGCGAAGGGGATGACCTCACCCCTAAACCTCACCCTGACCCTCTCCTTATTAAGGAGAGGGAGGATAAAGTTTTTGAGGTTAGCGAATATTTGGATATTATTAACAACAAAATAACAAATCTCGAGGCGCGAGTAAGAGGCGAAGTTAGTAGTGTTAAATTTTGGCCAAGTGGAATATCGTTTGATATAAAAGATAAGAAAGATGAAAGCCTACTGAAATGTTTTATGTGGAAGAATGATTATGCTATAAGTGGTGTAGACCTCAAAGATGGGACTGAAATATTAGTTTGGGGCTATCCCGAAATGAGGAAGCAATGGGGTCAACTGAATTTTCAAACTAAGCTGATTGAACTAGTAGGGGAGGGAATTCTCAAAAAAGCCTACGAAGAACTGAAGAGAAAATTAGAAACAGAAGGTTTGTTTTCTTTGGATAGAAAGAGAATATTGCCTAGTTTTGTAAAGAAAATCGGGTTAATTACATCAAGTAGAGGCGAGGCTATTGTTGATTTTAGGAGTAATCTAGGTAAGTATGGAATAGAAATAAAATTTTTTGATGTTAGAGTTGAGGGAAAACAGGCTATTTTCGAGCTGATAAATGCCGTAAAATGGTTCAATGAAAATATGCCAAGTCTAGATGTGATTGCTATAGTGAAGGGAGGAGGTAGCCTAGAGAGTTTCCAAGCTTTTAATACAGAAGCGTTAGTACGAGAAGTTGCCAATTCAAAAATACCGACAATTTGCGGGGTGGGTCATGAAAGAGACATTACACTAACAGCTCTAGCTGCTGATAAAATGGTTTCAACTCCGACTGCAGTTGCAATTGAATTGAACAAATCTTGGGACGAGGCGATTCACGGAGTGGAGAGCGGTGAAAAATATATTCTGAATGCATTTGCCAATATTCTCGCGGAAAACAAAAACAATATTCTTGAAACCGAGCGGATATTGGCTGGACAGCTTTCAGAAATTTTTGAAAGATTCCGAAGAGCGAGGGAAAAGCTCAAAAATAATCTGGTCAAAATAAAAATGACGATTGATTATGAAAAAAATTATTTGGCAAATACTTCAAAAAAATTGGTTTCCGGCTATGTCCGACTATTTTCCGAATTCAAAAACTTGCTGAAATCTCTGGCGGAAAAAATCGTTCTGCACAATCCGGAAAGACAGCTGAAGTTGGGATATAGCCTTGTCAGTTTTAACAGCAAAATTATCCGAAGCGTGAAGGATATAGAAATAGGCGATGAAGTGGATATGAAATTGAGCGACGGAGAATTAAAATCTAAAATTATAAGCAAAAAATTATGACCAAAGAAACCAATCTCACCCAATCCCTCAAAAAACTCGAGGAAATCGTCGAGTGGTTCGAGTCCCAGCAAGAAGTCGATGTCGAAAAGGGTCTTGAAAAAGTGAAAGAAGGCGCTGTGCTCATCAGGGCCTCAAAAGACCGCCTCAAAAAAGTCGAGAATGAATTTGAAGAAGTGAAAAAAGAGTTGGAAGGGGAAGAATAAATAAAAAAGGCAGAACTGATTTGTCCTGCCTGTTGGCGCCGTGGCGCTGATTAACTTTCATGGTGCGCGACCTAACATTTCGGCCGAAAGAAGCGAGGCAACCCGGCGGTCCGAGCCGCTTGCATTTTCCGAAGGCTTTGATTGAGTGCTTCGGAATCTTCCGCGGTAATGTGCGGGCGGTCATCATTTTCTCCCTCAAATGATCCCGGCCATTTCCGGCGAGCCTCTGCGGCAGCTTGATTCATTTCTTCACGGGTTAGTTTTGCCATCTTTTGATTCCTCCTTTTCTCCGATGCTGATAGCTTCCCAGTCGAAAAATTCGTCCGGAAGAAGTTCGTCAATGTCGATTGGCGGCGGTTCAGCGAAAACTTTGCCGCCCTGGCCGGTTAGGTGGCACAAAGTAGTCGCGACAGCAAGGCCAGAAATTTCCGAAACATTCTTGAGATCCATGAGATATTCCTCTCTTTCTTGCGATGTCTCCACCGTACCATATCTTCAGGCAGAACATCATCATTGATGATCGATTGCGGCTTTGCGAAAACATCACCGCTTTCTCCCGAATAGCGATTATACCTGTTAGCGGCTGCCAAGGCTATGTTCCACGGCCCGAACCCCGGTGTTCTAGTTGTCATAAAGAGCTCCTCCCTTGAATATATGTTAATATAAAGTATGCTCAAAAAGCAAATTATTCTCAAAAATGTCAGCTCAAGGCTGATCCTCCTCGGGCGGAATCAAGTCGAATACAGTCTGCGCCAAAGCGCGCGGGCGAAGTGTTTGCGCGTCACGATATATCCGGGCGGGGAGCTGGCGGCGACTTTGCCGCGGAATTTCAGCTTGGAACAGCTGGAAAATTTTCTTCGGCAAAAAGCGGATTGGATTTTGCGCAAGATGAATCTGGCGCGTAAAAGAAAATCAAGCATTTTGCTGCCAAAAGCGAGCCGCCAAGAATATTTGGCGAGAAAAAAAGAAGCGTTCGCGCTCGTCGAAAACAAAATAGATTATTTTAGGGGAACTTATAATCTCTGTCCCGAGCGAATTTCCATCCGCAACCAAAAAACGAGATGGGGAAGTTGCTCTCGAAAAGGAAATCTCAATTTCAATTATCGGATCGTTCATCTTCCGGAAAAATATCAAGACTATATTGTTGTCCACGAACTTTGCCACTTGAAGCAGTTCAATCATTCAAAAAGATTTTGGGATTTGGTCGCCCAAACCATTCCGGATTGCAAAAAAATTCGGAAAGAGATTAGGAATTTGTAAATTTGCAATTTATCCTATTTTGTGATATAATATACAACAGTGAAGGACGGGCGTGTCCCGTTAGAAGCCAGATTGTTTTGAGTGAGCTGCTTAACTTATTAGCAGCTTTCAAAAATGTAGCTTCTAACGGGATGAACTCGCCTTTTTTTGTTTTAAATCAGTTTTTTTGCTAGAATAAGGCCAGAATGGAATTCAAAGAATTTGTGGAAAAAAAACATTGGTATTCTTCTTTTTGGGCCGATGTGGTCTGGGGGCTTCTTGGCGTTTTGGCGCTGTTTTTCATATTCGGCACCCAATACGCGACGGGGGAGTTCGGATATTCGGCTAAGATCGAAAAAAGCCAAATCAAGGCCAATGAATCAGCGATTGTTGATTTCAGCCAGCCCGTGGCATTCAAGGCTGTTGAGAAAAATTTCGAAATATCGCCGAATACGGAAGTTGGTTTCGCGTGGTCGGACAACTATCAAAAACTTGAGCTGAAGCCGGCCAAAACTTTTGAAGCGGGAAAAACTTATACTGTCAAAATTGATCCGCAAACCAGCTTTTCTGTCAGCAGCCTTATGGGCAAGAAAGCAGAACCGCTAGATTTGTCTTTTTCGGTTGACTCTCCTCCGGAAGTTGTTTCAATATCGCCTGCGAGCGGCGATCCGAACGTGAAAATAAATTCGGCAATAAAAATATCTTTCGACAAGACGACGATCGGATACGATGTCAATTTCATCGTTGAGCCTTTCAGCAATTTTGATGTGAGCTTTGACGATGCAAGAAAAAATTTCACCATCGCGCCGAAGGGAAATTTTGATTTCGCGCGCGATTACGCGATCAGCGTGAAAATCGCGCCAAGTTCCGCCAAACTTTCGGCCGCGCAAATGCCGGAAATATTCCGCGCCAATTTCAAAACCGAGCCTCCGCCGCCTCCGCCTCCCGCGCCTGTCGAGGAAGTTGTTCTTCCGGAAGACAAAGCGGCAGGAATAGTCGCTGATTCCAATGTAGCCTCTCCCGAAGCGAAAATAAAAGAAGGAAAATATATCGATCTCAATCTTGCCAAACAGCAGCTTTCCATTTTTGAAAACGGGGAAAGATTTGGGACATACAAAGTTTCGACCGGAAAACGGGGAATGGCGACGCCGACGGGGACATTCAAAGTGATGGCCAAGCGCGGCCGGGCGTGGTCGAAAAAATACAATTTATATATGCCGTATTTTATGCAATTCACGGGCCAGGGGCACGGCATTCACGAGCTTCCGGAATGGAAAAATGGGTACAAGGAAGGAGCGAATCACTTGGGAACGCCGGTTTCACACGGATGTGTCCGCCTCGGTGTCGGTCCGGCGGCGAAAGTGTACGAATGGTCGGATGTCGGCACGCCGATAGTCATTCACTATTAGTGAAATAATTTTCAATTTTCAAACATTGATAATTGGATCATTGAAAATTCATTGTAAATTGAAAATTGATAATTGAAAATTTTAGTCTTGCTATTTGGCTAGAAATTGCTAAAATACAAACAAGTTAAAATAAAAACAAAAAACTAGAGGAGGTGACTATATGGGTATAAAATCAACATCGGATATATTTTTCATTTTTTCCGTATCGGCGGTATTGATGGCTTTCTTGAGCTGGGCATTGAAACCTGATACGATGTGGCTCGCGGCGACGCAGTGGCTTTTGATCGCGATCACGGTTGGAGTTTGGGGACTATATTTGCGTTTGAGGGACATTCATGAAGAAAAACCAGTTGCAAAAAACGGAAACGGCAAGAAAAAGAAATAGACTTATTGTTGTCTGCCACAATATTCGCAGCGCGCACAATATTGGATCTGTTTTTCGAACCGCCGACGGGGCGGGGGCGGTGAAAATATATCTCACGGGATATACGCCGGCCCCGCCTCATCCGGGAATTGCAAAAACCGCGCTCGGGGCGGAAAAGATTGTTGTTTGGGAAAAATTCGCGAGAATTGATGCGGCAATGGAAAGACTGAAACCCTCCTTCGCCAAGGCTTTGGCGGGCAAGAAAGAAAAATATGAGATAATCGCGCTTGAACAGGATAAAAAAAGTATTTCGATTGATTCATATAAACCAAAAGGAAATGTCGCATTGATTCTTGGAAATGAAGTGAGGGGACTTCGCCGCTCGCTTCTTGATAAGTGCGACAAAATCATTGAGATTCCGATGCGAGGGGAAAAAGAATCGCTTAATGTTTCGGTGGCGTTTGGGATCGCGGCGTATTTCCTAACATTGAAATAGTATCCAAATCATTTCAAGGAGTGCGGGTGCAGGATAAGTTGTAAGTAATTAATTTTCTTCAAATTATTATATTAATAACTTGAGGAAATGAAACGGGACAAGTGGAAAAATTCATCGAGTGGTGGATCAAAAAATTTATCTGGGTATTTTTGCCTTTTTACGCGATATATAAACTCGGCGGAGAGCTCTTGCGGGACATTTTTTCGAGCGAGAAAAAATAATGCGGCTCTCTCCCTTTTTTAAAGGGAGAGCTGGAGAGGGATTTCCGGATGAAAACAGGACGACGCAGAAATCCCCCTTAATCCCCCTTTAGAAAAGGGGGAGATACAATTGATGTCAACCTTGAGAAAAAGCCATATAAAAAAGCAGACGCCCTGGATGGGGCGTCTTTTGCGAAAAGTGTTTGAGCGCTAGGGTAAGTCGATTTTGTGCAGTTGCTGAAAACTGAACAAAAGATTCTCCTTCTTACTCTTAACGTAATCATCAACTATCGATGTAACTGTGTGACCGTGAGAGCTTAGGTCATTCAACAAGCTCTGTAGGTTTTGATACTCGACATACCCGTAAGCATACAGATTATCAGCATTGCTCCCAGTCATTACCAGAAATTTCATCATTTATCCTTCCTCCTTTTTTGATATATAAATTCTATTTCACCTTCTCTACAAATTGCTTGAACTGATCTGGGAATTTGTTTGCCATTTCGGAAAGGACTTTTCGGTCGACTTCAATCTTCTTGGCGGTCATCTTGGCAATGAAGGCGCTGTACTTTTCGCCGTGCATGCGAAGAGCCGCGTTGAGGCGCAGGATCCAAAGACGGCGGAAGGTTCGCTTTTTCACCCGGCGGTCGCGATAGGCGTATTTTCCGGCTTTCAGCAGGGCCTCTTTGGCAGCTTTGTAGGCGGATTTGCGATGCCACATGAAACCTTTGGCGGCTTTCAAGACTTTTTTTCTTCTTTTGGAGGCGGTTGTTCCGCGTTTAACTCTACTCATGTAACATGTAACATGTAACATGTAACATTTGATTTTTGCATCTCGTGTTACATGTTACATGCTTTGTGATTCGTATTAATTGCCGTATGGCAGGTTGAGCTTGATGTTTGCCGCGTCGGTTTTGAAAACAACAGAGTCGCTCCTTTTCGAGCGGGTCATCTTTCCGGCATCGCGCGCGTTGAAATGCCCCTGTCCGGTTTCCCGGCGCATAAGCTTCTTTTTGGCTGTTATTTTCACTCTTTTGGCTGCGGCTTTCCTTGTCTTCAATTTGGGCATTTTGCTAATTTTCGTTGTATTAGTGTAAATATTCGTTCAATTCGTGTCTGCATGAAACACGAATATAAACGAATAAAACCACGAATGAAACGAATTTTCTATTTAATTTGGTACTATTATCACATTGAATCCTCCGGGGAATCTCTTGATCTCTTGTTCAAGCTTATTGGGAACTGAAACGGACTTCACGAAGTTTTCAAGGGTTTCTCTTGCCAAGGGCTGATGGGCTTTTTCGCGGCCTTTGAGCCGGATCTCGATCTTCACTTTGTTTCCCTGCGCGAGAAATTTCTCGGCTTGCTTTTGGCGCACTTCGATATCATGATCGTCTGTCTTGAGTCCGATGCGAAGTCCCTTGATCTCGGTTTTTTTCTGATTGGCCTTTTGCTGCTGGTCCTCTTTGGCTTTTTGATACTGATATTTTCCGTAGTCCATGATCTTCACGACCGGCGGTTTGGAATTGGGAACAATTTCAACGAGATCCAATTCTTTTTCCTTGGCCATTTGGAGAGCTTCAACCGTCGGAACAACGCCGACCATTTGGCCGGTGTCATCGATCAGCCGGACAGGGGATATTCTGATATACTCATTGATTCGAACGCGCGGGCCGGTATATACCGGACGGCGGTGAAAAAATCTTCTGCGGATATGTTTTGTATTATATAGTTATTTTTCTGCTTTACGAAATACGAATACAGCGAAATACGAAACCTGTAAAATCATTGTTTGCATATTTTCGTAGTTCGTTTATTTCGTATTTCGTAACATGTGGAGATGATGGGAATTGTCACCCTGCGGGTGATCCCCCGTAGGGGGAAACCCAGTATTCTCGTGGAGATGGGGAGAATCGAACTCCCGTCCAAAAATGCGGCTCAAAAAATATTCTACAAGCATAGTTTATTTGTTTGTTGAAGTTTTTTCAAGTAGAAAATAAACAAAACCTTGAAAAACTTTCTTTGTTCAATGGTCTTTGATAGCCGCAAAGAATGCTATCAATCAAGCCCAATATATGACACCGAGTGACGCCTATTGGACGTCGGCGGCCCGATGGCTATCGCGATTTAGGCAATAGCGGAGGCGTAAACAGGAGCAAATGCCGAAGCAAATGACTGCTTAACCTTTGAAAATAAGTTTGCACTTATGATCTTGGCATAAAGTTTTACGAGGTTCACGCCTTGCTCGGCTTGCATATTTTGAGAGTACAAATTGTCGAAACCAGTCATCCCCAGATTTGATTTCAAATTTTGAAATCAAATCTGGAAGTCTAAAGTCTAATTTCTAAAGCTTGAATGAAGTCTAAAATAGCAAAGTCCAAAATTTTATTATTTTAGAACTTTAGGCTTGTTTTAGACTTTAAGCTTTAGCCTTAGTTATTTTTCAAAGCCCTTTCAATTTTTCGTTCGGCCTCTCTCTTTTTTAATACCTGCCGCTTGTCAATCTTCTTTCTTCCCTTTCCTATGCCAAATTCGAGCTTCAATAGGCCTCGTTTAGTATATACCTGAATGGGTACGAGTGTCAACCCTTCAACTCGAGATTTCCCAATCAAACGGGCAATTTCGGCCCGATGGAGCATCAATTTTCTTGGCCGGGTCGGGTCATAATTGGCAACCGCTCCTGCGTGCTTGTATAAAGGAATATTCGCGTTTGTCAGAAACAATTCTTCGTCCTTGACCGTCACGAAACTGCCCTTGAGGCTGATGTGACCTGTTTTCACGGATTTCACTTCAAATCCACGCAAAACAATCCCGGCTTCATATTTGTCGGATATATCATAATCGAAACGGGCTCGTTTGTTGACGGCGAGTACGCTCATACTCCCATTAAACCCCGAAATCGGGTTTTAGGCAATTTTTGTTTGACAATAAGGCTTGGTTTGCTATTATTTTAAAAAGGAGGATCAGAAAATGACTACAGGCAATACGGGAAATCTGGAAGTGACATGGGGAGTATTTCTTATGACAATACTACCCATATTTGGAGCGATATCACTGGTAGTGTTCGTCGGCTACGCTACATATTGTGCAATTCTTGAACTTCTTGGACTAAGCCTGTGGGATTGGTGCAAGTTTATAGGAGGCATTTCGGCATCATGGTTTATAGTTCTTTGGGCGACGAATAACCTTGGCCGTTAGTAGAGCAAGGATTGCGGGAGCTCCCGATTCTAAAAATAGGCAGGATACCATGTTTCCTGCCTTTTTTTATTTCAAATCCCTTGTACACCCCCACACCAAACGGGAATTACTGGGGATGATAAAGATATCTGGCAATAATTTTGGTGTGGGGGTATACTTAAATCAGATGAAAAAACAACTTCAACAACTGATCCAGCAAGCCATCAAATCCGCGTTTGGAATTGATTTTAATCTGGAGAAAATAAAAGTCGATTATCCACCGGAGGGGATGGGAGATTTTTCGACGAATGTGGCGCTGCTCTTGGCGAAAGAAGTCGGGAGGGGTCCGATGGAAGTGGCGGAGGAGTTGAAAGCGGTTTGTAGCGGACCGACCGCGCGGCCACAGAGGGATGCGGACGGACCGCTACAATTTGAAAAAATAGAAGTTGCGCCGCCCGGGTTTTTGAACTTATACCTCGCGGAAAAGGCTGTGCAGGAAGCTGTTCAAAAAATAAATAAAGAAAAAAATAAATTTGGAGATTCGAAATTCGGAGAGGGCAAAAAGATTCATCTTGATTTTGTTTCCGCCAATCCGACCGGGCCGGTGACGGTTGGCAACGCGCGCGGGGGTTCAATGGGCGATGTACTTGCCAATATTTTCCAAAAAGTCGGATTTGAGCCATATCGCGAATATTATGTGAACGATGCTGGTAATCAGATCAGAATTTTGGGGCATTCAATTCTTGGAGATGAGGAAGCGCAATACAAAGGAAAATATATTGATGATTTGCGAGAAAAAATCCAGAAAAAAGATCCTGAAGAGATCGGAGGCGAGGCGGTAAAAATAATTCTTGAGGAAATCATCAAGCCCTCAATGGAAAAATTTGGAATCAAATTCGACAACTATTTTTCCGAAAAAGATTTGATTGCGAGCGGGAAAGCGGATGAGGCTATCAATGAGCTCAAAGAAAAAGACTTTATCTATGAAAAAGAAGGGGCGCAGTGGTTCAAAGCGACGGAATTTGGCGATGACAAGGATCGCGTTGTCGTGAAATCAACAGGAGAAAAAACATATTTCGGATCGGATATCGGCTATCACAAAAATAAGTTCGAAAGAGGTTTTGATCATTTAGTGGACGTGTGGGGCGCGGATCATCACGGAGATGTGACGAGGGTCAAAGGCGCTGTCGAGGCGCTGGGATATGGGGAAAAATTGGATATTTTGCTCAATCAGCTGCTGCGGGTCATCAAAGATGGAAAAGAAGTGAGAATATCCAAAAGAACCGGAACCTATGTCAGTCTCGACGATCTCATCGACGAGGTCGGATGCGACGCGACGCGGTTTTTCTTTTTGATGCACAGCGCGGATACGCATATGACTTTTGATCTCGACCTGGCCAAGGAAAAAAGCGAAAAAAATCCCGTGTATTATGTCCAATACGCCCACGCGAGGATCGCGAGTATCCTGTCTCGCTTCGCGAGATCCGGCATAGTCGGACGAAAAGCCGAGGGTCTTTCGAGAGCTCAACTCTCGGAATTGCATCCGAAAGAACGCGCTCTGATTTTCGAACTGCTGAAATTTCCGGATCTCGTCGAAGAGATTTCCAAGAACTACGCTGTCCATTATCTCCCGCAATATGCCATAGGCCTTGCGGATAAATTTCATTCTTTCTATAACGATTGCAAAGTGATTGATGAAGCAAACCCGGAACTTACAGCCGCGCGACTGGAATTGGTAAAAGTCGTGCAGATCGTGCTTGCGGAAGTTTTGAGATTGATGGGGATTTCTGCGCCGGAAAAAATGTGATATAAACACTAATTTAACGAATAGAAAAACGAATACAACGAAGGATTAGTTAAATTCGTGTCAGTATTCGTCGCATTCGTGTTTAAAAATCATGAACAATTATTACAACAACTCTCCCAGAAAGAAAATGTTTCTTGACATCGAGACTTTGCCTGCGCCGGAGCATATGCACGAGGTGCTGAAAGAAATTCACGAGTACAAGAAAAAGAAGAAGACTCGAAACGGGGAAAAATATGCGACAAGTTTTGAAAGTTTTCTGGCGGGGACGGGGCTCGACGGAACATTCGGAAGAATTCTTTGCGTTTCGTATGCCATCAATGACGATATGATCCATTGCATCACGGACGAAGACGAGAAAAAAGTTTTGGAAAACTTTTGGGAAGCGGCGAAAGATGTTGATCTCTTCATCGGGTTCAATATCATCGAGTTCGATATGAAATATCTTGTCCAGCGTTCGATCATTCACGGCGTGAAACCCCGGACAAAAATGCGCTTGAGTTTTGCGAAATATCGCAGCGAACCGATGTACGATGTGATGCATGAATGGAACCAGTGGAGTTTCGGTCGGGGAGTGGGGCTCGATACGCTTGCGAGAGCCCTCGGCCTTCCGACTTCCAAAACCAATATGGACGGATCCGAAGTTTTCACCTATTACAAAAAAGGCAAGATCAAAGAAATCTGCGCCTATTGCAACGCGGATGTGGAAGTGACGCGGAAGATATATCGAAAAATGACTTTTTCAGACACGAATTAAACGAATAAAAACACTAATACAACGAATATTTATGGAGGGGATTTTACATAAAGAACTAAGCTATAAATTGCAAGGTTCTTTCATGGAGATAAGGAATATTCTCGGATCCGGTCATAAAGAGATAGTTTATCGGAATGCTTTAATTGAAGAGTTTTTGTCTAGAAAAATTGTTTTTGAAAAAGAAAAGAGTATTAGCATATTGTCACCAAAGAGTGGAAAAATCATCGGCCATTATAGAGTCGATTTTTTGATCGATGGAAAAATAATTGTGGAAATCAAAGCAGTTGATATGATTCCGAAAAATTTTATTGATCAGCTTTATAGCTATTTAAGAAATAGTGAATATGAACTGGGCTATTTTGTGAATTTTAAAAGTCCAAGATTATATATTAAAAGAATTATTTTCACGAATGATCGGAAGCCATTCTTAAACACGAATAGAACTAATAATTACACGAATTAAACGAAAATGATTTGTTATATTCGTGTTTATATTCGTAGGATTTGTGTCTTGTCTGTGGATAACCCCGACTTGACAGTGATATTTGTTAGTGATAGAGTGATACTGTTGCACGAAACGCGCAACATGTAACATGTAACACAAAAAAAATGGAAAAAAATCTCACCGACAAACAGAGTCTAATTATCGAGACAATACGGGAAATCACCGACAACGGGCAGGGGAATCCGACGGCGTATCGGATCAGCAAATATCTCCAGAAAAAGGGGATGAAAGTTGAATCCGTGAAAAGCGTCGTGCAGGTGATTGAGGCGCTCGAGAAAAAAGAACTGGTGAAACGGGATATTTTTCGCAAAATCTTTCTCGTGGAGAACGAAAATATGCCGACGGGGCTCGAGGGTGTTTTCCAAGTGCCGGTCTATGGTCTGGCATCAGCGGGGGACGCGTTGGCGTTTGCCGAGGACAATATTGACGGTTATCTTCAAATTTCGGAAAGCCTGCTCGCGCCGAGCGCCAAAGCCCAGCTTTTTGCCGTGAAGACTTTGGGTGATTCGATGAACAAGGAGAAAATCAACGACGGAGATTATGTCATCTTCGAAAAGAAAGACAGCGATTTCGATTATGACAACAAAATTGTCGTCGCGGTCGTGAATGGCCTCGCGACCATCAAGCGCTATGGAAAGCTGGGAAATGGAATGATCGGACTTTTTCCGAATTCCACGAACAAATTCCACCAGCCGATATATATCCATGAGTCGGATTCTTTCATGATCGCGGGCGTTTTTCGCAAAGTTTTGCCCGTGAAGTTTGTGAGTTTATAAAAAAGCTTGGCTTTGAGGAATTTCGAGAGCTCTGCTCGAGAAAGGGAAAAGCCGAGCTTTGAAAAAAATATGCCTGATACTTGCTGCAAAATTATCTCTCCTGCCGAATGGGACAAAAAAGAAATTGTCTGGCGCGACAAGCCCTTTTTGAAATCGCGCTATTTCGCGTTTCTTCATGTGCCGGTGAACATTGGTAAAAAAATCACCGAGGGAATGAAAAAAATTGAAGAAGCGGGACTTCAAATGGAGCAGATGGTGCTTTCAAAAAATGATGGCTGGTTCGGCGCAGATATTTTGATTCCGATCAAGACCAAAACGGATATTTTCGAAATGGAGATGATCACGGGACGGTTTTTGACACGTCTATATGATGGCCACTATGGCGATATGCGCAAATGGATCCGCGAAACCCGCGCTTGGTGCCGCGAAAAAGGTTTCGAACCGGAAGAATATATTTTCTGGTATGCCACTTGTCCCAAATGCGCCAAAAAACGGGGCGACAAAGCGCAAGTGGTCGTGTTCGCGAAGGTGGAGTGAGAATTTGACTATTGGATAATAAATTGCCAGAATAAAATAAAAGCAGTTCATTTCAAAATTTCGGTCAGGAGGCTGATACAATGCGGAAAGCAAGGGACAAAGTTATCAATGATCCATGTCAGCTTACTGGCATTTGCGATCAATTAAGAAATGGGGGGGGTAAAAAAGTTGTTCTAACTACAGGTGCTTTCGATCTTTTGCACGAAGGACATCTTCGCTATCTTGAAGAGGCGAGAAGTTACGGGGATGTGCTTGTTGTTGGAATCAACGACGATAACTTCGTGAAAAACCTCAAGGGTCGGGAGCGTCCTATCATTGACGAAGATGCCCGAGCTTTCATGGTGGCGGGATTCGGTTGCGTGGACTATGTTCACATTTTCGGGAATCGGCTGGAAATCGTCAGAGCTGTTCGGCCAAATGTATTCGTGATGTTTGCCCAATCTCATTGCAAACCTCACGAGGGCGATCGACCGGAACAACAGCAAGTCGTCAGGGAGAACGGGGGTGAAGTGATAATTCTTGACGAGCCGATGTCAAGAAGATACACAACGACATCAATAATCAACAAGCTGAAAGGAGGCGCGATTTGATTTTTCAAGGGGCTATGGGTATAATATACAAAACCATGGCCTCTTTAATTTTATGCAAGTATACGAACCAAGCAGATTGGCATACAGAAAAAAAATCGGGACTGTCAAAAAGTGCCAGTTTTGTGATTTGTTGAATATAAAAAGCCAAATTTGTAAAAGCCTTTCCGGAAAATATTGGCGGGTTATCGCGAACAAGTATCCCTATATGGATGGCAATTTGATGATTATTCCCAAAAGGCATTTCAAAAATCTTGAGGATATGAATGAGTCGGAACAAAAAGAATTTTTCGAAATATTGATCAAAACAAAAGCAAAACTCTCAAAAATTTTCGAAACCAAAGATTTCAATGTCGGGCTTAATCTTGGCAAGAGAGCGGGCGCCTCAATTGATCATCTTCATTGGCAAATAATCCCACGAAAAGATAAAATTCTAAATTCATCCAATATTTTTGCCGACTTGCATGTCATCACAATTTCTCCGCAAAAACTCAAGAAAATGATAGATTCTGCCTAGCTTTTTGCCTTCTTTTCATTAATTTACATATCTTATGTCCGAAACAAAAAAACCAATCAAAACTTCACGATTTTCTTGGGATGAGACTTTCATGAATCTTGCGCTTTTGGTTGCAAAAAGAGCCGCCTGCAAATTTCATGAAACAGGCGTCGTTTTTGTCGACAAGAACAAAAGAATAGTTTCTCTTGGATACAACGGTCCGACAGAAGGGGATGATCATTGTCTCGAAGTAGGCTGCGCAAAGGTGGATGGCGATCCAAAAACCAAAAAACCGAAGCGTTGCCGCGGAGCACACGCGGAAATAAACGGAATTATCAACGCGCAAGATACTCGGCGACTGCGCGGCTCAACTGTCTATATGGTTCTTTTTCCCTGCTATGATTGCATGAAAGCTCTCAACAACGCCGGTGTGAAAGAAATTGTATATTTTCAGGAATATACAAGAATTCAAACCGGAGGAGAGAAATTTGAGGAAGAGGACGAGGCTTTGGAGCTGGCGCAAAAAAGAGGAATAACCGTGAGGCAACTTCAACCGAAAAATATAGCCACTTTCATTGTCCCACAGGAGGATGGATGCGAGTGCTAGAAAAATTTGAAATATTAATTAAATTTTTATGCAAAAAAAACACCCCGAGTATCAATATCTGGATCTCATAAAAGATATTTTGGAAAACGGTTCAGATAAAAAGTTGTTTTTGACTCCGGAAGTGCAGGAGCAGTATAAAAAACGCGGGGAAGAATTGCCGTTCATCCGTTCTGTTTTCGGGCGAGTGATTCGTTTTGATCTCAATGAGGGTTTTCCGATCCTGACCACAAAAAAAGTTTTTTATCGGGGAATTTTTGAGGAGTTGCTGTGGTTTTTGACCGGCGATTCAAACATCAAATATCTGGTTGATCGCGATGTCCACATTTGGGACGAGTGGGCGTGGAAAAAATATCACAAGCATTGCCTGGAAAATGATCCCGAAAAAGACATGGATCAAGAAACGTTTATTGCCAAGCTGAAAGCCGAAGCCGAGGACAGCGAATTCGTGAAGAAATGGGGAGATCTGGTGACGATATACGGCCGGATGTGGCGCAAATGGCCGGCAAGCGACGGGCATCTGATTGATCAATTGGACTATTGCATAAAAGGACTCAAGGATAAGCCATATCGAAAATCATATGTCGTTTCGGCTTGGAATCCGGATTTCATATACGCAATGGCTTCGCCGGAAAACAAAAATGAAGTGCCTCCGTTTTGCCACACTACTTTTCAATTCTCGGTCGTGAATGACAAGCTCAATTTGGGAATGTATCAGCGGAGCGCCGATCTTTTCTTGGGCGTGCCTTTCAATATTGCGAGCTACGCGCTGCTTCTCCAGATGGTTTCGCAAGTCGTGGGAATTCCGGCGGGCGAATTTGTTCATTTTTTCGGGGATGTTCATATCTATTCCAATCATTTTGAGCAGGTCAAAGAACAGATGGCGCGCGAACCAAGGCCTTTTCCGAAAATGATTCTCAATCCGGACGTAAAAGATATCGACGAATTCAAATTTGAAGATTTCACGCTTGAAGGATACGATCCTCATCCGGCAATCAAAGCGGAAATTGTGAATGTCGGCGGGTCTTAATTAGTATAAGTAAGTATTTAAATACGTAATTATATGATTCTTGGCATCAAAGAGCTTCATCGTTTGGTCGATGATAAAAAATTGGTTGAAAATTTGTGCGAGCGGGAGATGAAAAATCCCGAAGGCGCAGGATTCGATTTGCAGATGGGAGAAATATTTGAGCTCGAGGGTGATGGCTATCTCGGCATTGAAGAAAGAAACACGCCCGAAACAAAATCAGTCGCGAAATACGAGGAGGGGAAAGTCAATTCGTTTATTTTTGAGCCGGGAAAATATTATCTCATCAAAACGATGGAAAAAGTGAACTTGCCGCTTGATTTGATGGCGGTTATTTTTCCGCGAACGACATTGTTTCGCTCGGGACTGGCGCTTTTCAACGGACAAGTGGCGCCGGGATATTGTGGAGAGTTGACATTTGGTCTTTGCAATCTTGGAAAGTCGAAAATCAAAGTTGATCTTGGCGCGAGGGTGGTGCATATCACTTTTCATCAAGTTCTCGGCGAGGGCAACGAGTATCGAGGTCAATGGCAAGGCGGCCGTGTTTCGACGGAAGGAAAAGAAGTGCAAATATAATTATTATGAAATACAAGCCGACAATTGGAATGGAAGTGCATGTTGAGCTCGCGACTGACTCAAAGATGTTTTGCGCGTGCAAAAATGAGCTGGGTCTTGACCGGATTCCAAACGCGAATATTTGTCCTGTTTGCACGGGGCAGCCCGGAGCGCTTCCGGCGGCGAACGAGAAGGCGATTGAATATGTGGTGAAGGCAGGGCTGGCGCTGGGCTCAGAGATCGCGAAAATTTCGAAATTCGACCGGAAAAACTATTTTTATCCCGATCTGCCGAAAGGCTATCAGATTTCGCAATACGACCAGCCTCTTTGCATCGGCGGGCATCTTGATACTGGCGGAAAGAAAATTGGCATTACGCGTATCCATCTCGAAGAAGATACCGGAAAATTGATTCACCAAAAAGGAAACGACTATAGTCTTGTCGATTTCAACCGTTCGGGCGTGCCCTTGATGGAATTGGTGACGGAGCCGGATATCACATCTTCCGATGAAGCGAAAAAATTCTGTGAACAACTCCAACTGATTCTGCGCTATATTGGAATATCTGACGCGGATATGGAAAAAGGGCAGATGAGGTGCGAAGCCAATATTTCCATTTCAGCGAATGACAAAATGGGCACCAAAGTCGAAGTGAAAAATCTCAATTCGTTCAAGGTGGTCGAGAAAGCTATTGAATATGAGATTAAGAGACAATCAGAAGCTCTGGACGAAGGAAAAGAAGTCGTGCAGGAAACGCGCGGATGGGATGAGGGCAAGATGATCACTTTTTCCCAGCGCGAAAAAGAATCGGCGCATGACTACCGATATTTTCCGGAGCCGGATCTGCCGACGCTTGAGATTGGCGAAGAATTTGTTGAAAAATTGAGAGCCCAGCTTCCGGAATTGCCGGCGCAAAAAGCGAAGCGATTTGTCGAGGAATACAAAATTTCCGAATATGACGCTGAAGTTTTGACGCGCGACAAAAAACTCGCTGAATTTTTTGAAGAATCAGTGAGTGAAGCCTATAGCAAAGGAAAAGACAATAAAAAAATAGCCAAGCTGACAGCCAACTATATCATAACTGATCTTAGGCGGTATTTTAGCGAAACAGCAAAGATTTCAAGCTCTAAGAAAAGTCCGAGTCCGAGTCCAGAAAACTTTGGTGAATTGATTTATTTAATAGAGAGCGGTAAATTGAATTCAACCGCCGTAAAAGTGGTTTTGGAGGAGATGGTAAAAACCGACACCGATCCGAAGCAAATCATCGCTGAAAAAAATTTGGCGCAAATGGACGACGAAAGCGAAATTGAAAATATCGTGAAAAAAATAATTGCTGATAATTCCGAACCGGCTGAAGCCTATAAGGCCGGCAAGGAAAATGCCCTGCAATTCCTTGTGGGGCAAACAATGAAAGAAACAAAGGGGCGGGTGAATCCGCAAAGGGCGGAGGAACTGCTCAAAAAATATCTAACGTAACAGTACCTTCGAAAAAAGGGGGATGAATCATGTCTGACGAAAGATGTCGAGAAATAAAGTGCCAATTTCTGGATAACTTCTATCAAGCTTGTAATCCAAAGACCTGTTTGCCGCTGAAGCCGTACAGAGAAAAGGACTGTCCGGACTGCGGGGGAAGCATGTCGCTTCATAACTGGTGGTGCAAGACTGCCAAGCACTTTCAGTTTTGGGGAAAGATTAACGCATGAAACAGGGACGGAAAACGTCCCTGTGTTTTTTATCTCAAAAAAGATTTTGCGGCTTTTTCTATTTTTTTATAATCCTCTAGCCATTTGATTCTTGTGTCGCGCCGGAACCAGGTCATCTGACGTTTGGCATAATTTTTTTCAACTCGAGTGACTTTTTCAAAGAGCTCTTCTTTTGAAATTTTGTTTTTTAAATAAAGAGGTATCCAAAAGTAGGCGAGTCCGAAGGATTGAATTTTTTTCCAGGACAGCTTGTTTTTGCTGTGCAGATTATTCGTTTCTTCGATCATGCCTTGTTTGAAGCGGGCGAGGACGCGTTTTTCGATATTTCGGTAAAGTTCTTCTCGGGAAGGCTTGAGGCCGATTTGGAGGAAGCGGTATTTGGTATTTTGCTTGCCCGCCGAAGCCTTGGCAAAGGCGGGTATCTGCGGAACTTTTTTTATTGCTTTGCAGATTTCGATTGCGCGGATGAGGCGAACTTTATTTTGCTGGTCGATATTTTTTGCGCGAGCCAGATCGATTTTCTTGAGCATAGTGAATAATTTTTTTGCGGAATGTTTTTCAAGCTTCTTGCGCAATTGCCAGTTTGGTTTCACCTGCGGAAAATTCACATTGTCGATAATGGCCTTGATCCAAAATCCTGTTCCGCCGCAGATGATGGGGAGCTTGCCGCGGTGCAAAATATCTTCGATCACTTTTTCAGCAAGACTCTTGAATTTGGCGACGTTGAAATCTGTGCGAGGGCTGACGATGTCGATCATATGGTGGGGGATGCCAAGGGACATGTACACTTTTCCAAAGCTCGGCTTTTCCCTTCCTCGAGCGGAGCTCTCGGAATTCCTCAAAGCCAAGCTTTTTTTGTCTCGCTCGATCTTGCCTGTCCCGATATCCATTCCACGGAAAATCTGCCGGCTGTCCGCGGATATGATCTCGCCGTTGAACTTTTTGGCCAGTTTGATGGCAATATCGGACTTTCCCGATGATGTCGGGCCGAGAATGACGATGATTTTGTTCATACTACTTTTCCTTCCAATCCAAACGCTTTGGCTTTGGTTATTTTGACTTTTGCGAAACTCCCGACAGGGATTTTTTTGTTGGATGAAAATATAACTTTCTTTTGGGTGCGGGTGTGGGAGGAGTATGTATATTTTTCAGACTTACTTTCAAAGCTCGGCTTTTCCCTTTCTCGAGCGGAGCTCTCGGAATTCCCCAAAGCCAAGCTTTTCTTATCAACCAAAACTTCAACTGTTTTGCCGACATATTTTTTGTTGTTTGCAAGCGCGGTTTTGGTAAGAATAGCTACAAGAGCTTTGTCGCGTCGTTCTTTTTCTTTTCTCGAAACATTGTCTTTCAATTTCCACGCAAGGGTTTGCGGGCGGGGGGAGTATTGCGCGATATAGGCCATATCGAATTTCATCTCGCGCAAAAGTTTGGCCGTATTTTCAAATTGCTTTTTTGTTTCGCCCGGAAAGCCGACGATGATGTCGGTGGAGATAGAAGGGGAAAGCTTGGAATTTTTAGGGGTCGGACCGCCGACCGTAGCAGACTGCGGTCCGACCCCTAAAAATGCTTTACGGATTTTTTTGATTAAATTTTTATAATGTTCAATTGAATATTTGCGGTTCATTTTGCGAAGAATTTCGTTGTCTCCTGATTGGGCGGGCAGGGAAATATATTCGCAGATTTTTTTTGATTTGGTGATCGTTTCAATGAGTTCATCGGACATATCTTTCGGATGGGAAGTGAGAAATGTCAGCCAAAATCTGCCGGGTATTTTTTCGATGAGGCGGAGAAGTTTCGGGAAATCAATCTTGAGATATTTGTACGAATTTACGTTTTGTCCCAACAACATAATTTCCTTGTATCCTTTTTTTGTCAAAATTTGCACTTCTTTCAAAATATCTTCGGCGGGGCGGGAGTATTCCCGTCCGCGGGCATAGGGAACGACGCAATAGGCGCAGAAATTGTTGCAGCCGGTCATGATTGGGACATAGGCGGTGTATTTGTTTGCGTATCTTGGTGTTATTTCTAGATAATCATTGCATAGCTTGGTTTTTGTATTTGGTATCTTGTATTTTGTATCTAGTATTCTTTTTATTTCTTTCGGAAAGTTTTTTATCTTACAAAACAAATCGACTTTTCCTTTGAGCCTTCGCTGGACATCTTTGCGGTGAGACAGGCAGCCGGTGAGGACGATTATTTTGCCTGAATATTTTTTCTTTATATTATTGATCTGCCCATAAACGCGGTCTTCGGCTGATTGGCGGACGCCGCAAGTGACAAATATGATCAAACCAGCCGCATCAATCGAAGCGGCCGGTTTGATTTTGTATTTTTCCAAATATGCGGCAATTCTTTCGGCGTCGGACTGGTTCATTTGACATCCGAAGACTTTGATAAAATAGGTCATCATTTCTTGTCTTCAATTTCTTTCTCAATCTTTTCCAAAAACTTTTCAATCTTCATCGCGCCCAGGTCGCCCTTTTCGCGGTCGCGCACGGCGACGGATTTGGCTTTCATTTCTTTCTCGCCGACAATGAGCATATAGTTCACTTTTTGGTTTTGCGCGGTGCGGATTCTTTTCCCGAGAGACTCGGATGATTCGCGGATTTGAGAGCGGATACCAGCGGATAAAAGAGCGGAGTTTATCTCTTTTCCATATTTTTCAAACTTTTCCGAAACGGGAATGACCTCGACTTGAACGGGAGAGAGCCAAAGTGGGAACGCACCGGCGAAATGTTCAATGACTATTCCCATAAATCTTTCAAACGATCCCATGATTGTTCTGTGAATCAAAACGGGCATTTTTTCTTTGCCATCTTTATCAATATATTTGCAATCAAACTTAAGCGGCATTTGGAAATCGAGTTGAATGGTCGCGCATTGCCATGTCCGGCCGATTGCGTCTTTCAATTCAAAATCGATTTTAGGACCATAGAAAGCACCGTCTTTTTCTTTCAAATCATATTTTTTCCTATAGACTTTTTCTAGCACTTTCTTTAGGGATGCTTCGGCCTTGTTCCAGCTTTTCATGTCTCCCATGAAATTATCAGGCCTTGTTGAAAGAAAAGCTTTATATTCAAAACCGAAAGGTTTGTATATCTTATCAACCAACTTCATGACATTGAGAATTTCATCTTCGATTTGATCTTCAGCCAAAAATATATGAGCGTCGTCTTGGGTGAATTGCTGAACGCGGAAAAGTCCGCCAAGTTGTCCGGATTTTTCCTTGCGGGTGATGAGTCCCGGTTCGGAATATCTGAGTGGCAAATCCCGATATGATCTCAAAGAATTATTGAATATGGTTATCGCTCCCGGACAGTCCATTGGTCGAAGTCCAAATTGTTTCTCATTTTTTTCCGCCTTTGTGAAATACATGTCGTCTCTGTAGTGATCCCAATGACCGGATTTTTTCCAGACGACGACATCAAGCATTGACGGACACAAAACCATATCATATTCAAAATCATTCTGAGATTCAATCCAGAAATTTTTCAGCGCATTATATACAATTGTTCCCTTGGGATGAAAGAATGGCATTCCCGGGGCGATATCATGGAAGGAAAATAAGTCCAATTCTTTCCCAATCTTTCGATGGTCTCTTTTTTCCGCTTCGGCCATCATGGCGAGATATTGCCGGAGTTCTTTGTCGGTCGCGAAGGCCACGCCGTATATCCGCTGGAGCATTTTGTTTTTTTCATCGCCTTTCCAATAGGCTCCTGATATTTTTGTCAGCTTAAAAGCTTTCGGACTGATTTCCCCGGTCGAGTCAATATGCGGACCGGAGCACAAGTCGACAAAATTACCAGTGCGATAAATTGATACGGTTTTTGTCTTCTTGTTCTCTTTCGCGATATCTTTAATCAACTCGACTTTCAAAGGCTGCGCGGCTTTTTTGAAGTCTTTCAAAGCTTCGGCGATCGAAATATTCGCTTTTTCAAATTTGAAATTTTTGCCAATAATATTTCGCATTTTATTCTCAAGAATTTCTAAATCTTCGGGAATGAGAGTGCGGGGCAAATCAAAGTCATAATAGAACCCGTTTTCAACGGCCGGGCCGATGCCAAAGCGCGCGTCGGGAAACATTTCAAAGACCGCCGCGGCCAAGACGTGGGAGAGAGAATGGCGGAGAATTTCTATTTTGGGTTGTTTTTGCATAGTGATAGATTAGTTTTTACTCTTGAATAGTACAATTAAACAGGCGAAAAATCAAATGTCGAAACAATCCAAAGATGACAATTTCGAAGAAATATTCTAATATATAGTCATAAGCATTATTTGCAAAATATGACTTCTTCTCAGCGTACAAGGAGGCGACTGGTGATAATCTTTATTTATTTGGTGATATTGGGCTTGATTGGAACCGGATTCTACCGCCTTTTTCGAACCGCGCCGACTTGCCGGGACTTGATCCAAAACCAAAAAGAACTGGGAATTGATTGCGGCGGGCCGTGCGCTGCTTGCGAGAAAATGCCCAATGCGGAGAATCTCAAAGTGATCGAAAAGGAGATTGTACCCGGCGAAGCGGGCAAGTATGACGCGCTGGTGAGAATCACAAATCCAAACTCACAGCTTGGAGCGGCGAGGTTTGACTATTCTTTCAATTTTCTCGACGGGTCGGGAAGAATTGTCGCCAAGAGCATTGGCACAAATTTCATTTTGCCCGGACAGACAAAGTATATCCTTGCTTTCAACTTGTCTCCTGAGGCAATTCCGGAAAGTCTTGATTTTGAGATTAGCTCGTTTGAATGGAGCAAATTTTCCGAATATCAAGAACCGGATATCGCGATATATTCAAGAGAGTTCAATCTGGCGAGCGGAGGAGAGACTGGTTTTGCGAAACTTCAAGCGAAAATGAGAAATCAAAGCGGATATGATTTTCGCCAGATCACAGACAAGGCCGTGATCAGAAACGGCAAGGGCGATCCGGTCGCGATCAACCAGACCGGATTCAATGATGTGAGGATGAACGAGGAGAGGGAGATCAATTTCAATTGGAGCAGTACGTTTCAAATTGATCCCGTTTCAGCCAGGATCGAAATAGAACCGGAAGTGAATGTTTTTGAAAGCGACAACTATATGAAGCAGCACGGCGTGCCGGGCCAGTACGGAACCTACGATTTCAATACTCAATAATATAGAATGGTCAAAAATATCTTGAGGCTGGATTGGCTGCTTGCGACTGCCACGCTGCTTCTTGTCGGTTTGAGTTTGGCAACTCTTTTTCCGATCAGCTACACCGGCAGCGGATTCACTCCCGGCGAAGGAAACAATTTTATTCGGCAGGCAATATTCGCCATTCTTGGAATTGTTATTTTTTTGATTTTTTCTTTTCTTGATTATCGCGTTCTGCGAGGCTTGTCGCCGGTCTTGTTTTTGACGGGGATTTTTCTTCTTTTGGCGGTTCTTGTTTTTGGAAAGATCATTCGCGGAACTTCGGGGTGGATCAGTCTGGGATATTTCAATTTTCAGCCGGTCGAGTTTTTCAAATTGGTGGTGGCGATCACTCTGGCCAGATATTTTTCCCTGAACGCGAGAACCATTCACGAAGTGAGACACATTCTCATTTCGGGCGTTCCGGTTCTTCTTTCAATCCTCTTGATTCTTGCTCAGCCGGATCTTGGTTCCGCTTTGGTCGTCGTCGGAGCCTGGGCGGGTGTGCTCCTCATCAGCGGAGCGAAAAAAAGTTATTTGGCCGTTCTTGTTTTGGCCGGAATTTTGATAGCCGCGTTGAGCTGGCAATTTTTTCTCAAAGATTATCAAAAAGAAAGAGTGATGGTTTTTTTGAGTCCTGCCAATGATCCGCTGGGCGCCGGATACAATGTACTTCAGTCAACGGTGGCGGTGGGATCCGGAGGCATGTGGGGGAAGGGGCTCGGTCACGGTTCGCAAAGCCAGCTCAATTTTTTGCCCGAAAAACATACGGATTTCATTTTTGCGGTTGTTGCTGAAGAGCTTGGGTTTGCGGGCACGGTTTTTGTACTTGTCTTGCTCGTGGTCATCTTGACAAGGCTTTTTGCCATATCCCGAGACAGCCGGGACAATTTTGGGAAACTCTTGGCGAGCGCGATTGCAATCATCATTTTTATCCAAATAGTCGTAAATATCGGTATGAATATCGGAATAGTGCCGGTCGCGGGACTGCCGTTGCCGCTTCTGAGTTATGGAGGAAGTTCGCTTTTGATAACATTTGCAATGCTCGGCATCGCCGAAAGCATCTACCGCCGAAGCAGGCAGGGGTTCGGCTGATTCAGGATGGGTTGACGAAAAACTTGTTTTTTGCTAGATTGTATCGGTACTGTTAAACTAATCAAAAATGACAAAAAATATCACGCTTGACGCGAAAATCAGAACGAAGACACCGGAAAAAGAAGCGCTGAAAGACGCGATTCCCGGTATTCTTTATGGCAGGCAAATTGAAAATGTGATGCTGTGGCTCGATCGAAAAAAATTCGGCAAACTCCACGAGGAAACGGGCGAGAGCACGGTTTTCAAATTGGCTCTCGATGGAAAAGACGAACGCAATGTTTTGATCAAAGAAGTTCAAAAAGATGTTTTGACCGGGGAACCGCGCCATGTTGATTTCTATCAAGTGCGAATGGACGAAGAAATCGAAGCGGAAGTGGAATTGGTGTTCAAGGGAGAATCAGCGGCGGTCAAAGAACTGGGAGGAATTTTGGTGAAAAATATGGATGCGATCGATGTGAAATGTCTGCCGGGCGATCTTCCGCCGGAAATTGAAGTTGATATCACGCCTATCAAAACATTTGATGATTATATATATGTGAAAGACCTTCCGGTTTCTGAAAAAGTCGAAGTGCTTGCCGATGCCGAAACGGTTGTGGCAATGGTTTCTCCGCCACGCTCGGAAGAAGAGCTGGCCGGACTTGAAACTGAAGTGAAAGAAGATGTGACGAAAGTGGAAGGAGTCGTGAAAGAAGCGGAAACGGCTGAAGGAGAACCCGCCTCTTCGGCGGGCAAGGAAGAGAAGCCAGAAGAGAAGCAAGCAGAAAAGAAAGAAAAGAAATAATATAAAATATTTCGAAACACCCGACGTCTCAAAGCGCCGGGTGTTTTTTTGTTGGGAATAAAGTATAATGATATAAAATGCAAAACAACAACTCAAAACTGAAAAATTATTTTGTATTGGCGGCGGCAATATTTTTTTTGATGTCTAACTTTGTTTCAGCTGCGCCCAGCGATGCCCAGCAGCAGGACTTGAAGACCAAAATCAACACCCTGCGAAATCAGATCCAAGGATATCAAAAAGAAATTTATAACAAAAGCCAGAGGGAAGAAACTTTGCAAGGGGACATAACGGATCTCGAAAAAGATATCGCGAAAATGGAACTGCAGATCCAAGAAACGCAGTTGGTGATCCAAAGCCTTGATCTTGATATTGCCGACAAGCAAGCAGGGATTGACGCGATGCAAAAGGAAGTGAATGCCAAAAAAGAGATGCTCTCTCGCTTCATGCAGGAACTCTATGAGCAAGGTGATGCGACGCCAATCGAAATGACGCTTGGCAGTGAAACTTTCTCGGACTATTTTTTTCAAGCGGACAGCCTTGAATCATTTCAAGAAAGAACGAGGGAAATATACGATCAGTTCGTGTATCTGCGCGAAGGCCTCAAAAAAGAAAAAGAGGATTTGCTAAGCCGCAAAGAAGAACAAATGAATCTCAAGGCGATGCAAAACGACCAGCAGAATGTTTTGGATCAGCAGAAATCAACAAAAAATTCTCTCTTGAGCCAGACAAAAAACGAGAAGCAGGCGCTCGCGTCCCGGATGGACAAATTGCAGGAGGAACTGAATGCTTTGCAGGCGCTCGGCGAACCGATCAACATCGACCAGGCCGTCAGTGCGGCGCGCTATGCCTCGGGACTCACGAAAGTGGCGCCGGAATTTTTGCTTGGAATGCTTCGCATCGAATCGGGACTGGGGACGAATGTCGGGGGAGGGAAATATAAAACGGATATGAATCCCGCCCAGTGGGACACGTTCAGAAAAATTTGCGGCGAACTCGGGATTGATGCGAGCAGCACTCCGGTATCGCGGCGGGCTTGCTACAACTCGAGCGCGAAGGACGGATGCGGGGGATGGGGAGGAGCGATGGGGCCGGCGCAGTTCATGCCGAGCACTTGGATGGGATACAAAAGCAAGGTGGAAAAAATAACTGGAGAGATTCCGGCGAACCCGTGGGATCTCAAAGATTCCCTTGTGGCAATGGGAATCAAACTGGCGGCGGTGGACGGAGTGACATCGGGGAACCGCGCGGCTTGGGCGAAAGCGGCGGGAATGTATTTGGCGGGAGGCAATTGGGAAAACTATTCATGGTACGGCGATCGGGTGCTGTCCTACGCGGACGGATTCAAAAAAATAATGAAGTGAAATTCAACCTCACCCCAGAGAAAAGCGGGGTCAATATTTTGTCAAGTCTTTTTGGGAAAACAACGGTCGAAACATTTGACTTTATGCAAAAATAGTTATATAATATATAGAGTAAGATCCACGAAACGTTGGATTTGTAGGGTGATTTACTCGCCCTGTTAAATCCCTGGCGAAGCCAGGGTGCGCTGACAGCGCAATTTAACAGGGTAAAGTGTAAATCGCTTTTTGTTTTTCTCCAAAAATTATTTTTCTCTAATTCCATACTTAATATAGCGGGGTGAGCTTTGATTTCAAGGATGAGCCCAGAAAAGCAGTGGGTGAATCAGCTGAATAGGGTGAGCTCAAAAACAAAAACGAAAATATTTTCGCTGATTTTTGTTTTGGCAATAACTTCGGCGAGCCTGTATATACTTTCTGCGGCGGGAGAAACAAGCGCTTCGGATATCACTACAAACAAAGTGATTGAGCTTACTAATGCTTCAAGGGCGGGTGCTAGCGAGACCAATCTCAGCTTGAATGAAAAGCTATCGCGCGCGGCGGAGGCCAAGGCGGATGATATGATCGCGAAAAACTATTTTTCTCATACCTCGCCCGGAGGCGTGACGCCATGGAAATGGATCGACGGAGAAGGCTATGACTACAGCTATGCCGGTGAAAACTTGGCAATGGATTTCCAATCGGCCGAGAAGATGGAGGACGCTTGGATGAAAAGCCCCACCCATCGGGCGAATATACTCAACGAGAAATACAAAGATATCGGAGTGGCAGTGAAGTCCGGAAAGATCAACGGCAGCGAAACTATCCTTGCCGTTGTGATGTTCGGGTCGGGAGACAAAAAAAGCGCAGTCTTTCAAAAGCCGCAGTCGAGTGTTTCGAGCGCGAAAGAAGAAGAAACCGCTGAAAATATTTTTCCCTCTCTTCCGTCAGCTGAAGTGAAAAGTGCTGCCATTAATTTTCAAGAACCCGTAATCATGAGTCCGCAAGCAGGCGAGCGGCTGTCGAGCGACGAGGTAAAAATAGCCGGACGAGCGAATCCGGGAGAAACTATCGATATTTTTGATAACGGAAATTTTGCTGATTCGGCAGTCGCGGATTCGAACGGTTGGTTTTCCTCTTCGGAGAAAAAAATGTCCGAGGGAAAGCATACGCTTGCTCTTCAGAAAAAAAATATACCAGCAGATGCAAAAACGGAATTCTATGTCGACAAGAAGAAGCCGGATATTGATTTTCGCCTTTATGCCGACAGAAACAATCCGCGCATGTTTTTTCTTGAAGCGAGCGCGAACAAAAACAATTGTACGCTTCAATTCAACGGTGAGGCAAGATATGTGACGCAGGGGAGCAAGGCTTTGTTTTCCATTGGTTCGGACAAGCTATCAGCTGTCTTGCGTGTCTGGGATCAAGCGGGGAACAAAAATTTCAAGCAGATAAATATCGCCAATTATTATTTTGGCAATAGAGATAAGAATAATATTTCCAACAAGCTGGCAAATATCATATTTCCGCCGGAAAACGTTTTCGCGCTGAACTCGGGGAGAGAAGCAATGAAAAAAAATCTGGGAATTGTTTCGCATCAAATTGTGATGTCGAAGATAGCGTACAAAAACAATTGATGGGAGGGTTTGATAATCATTAATTTTTAATAAAATGTGATGTAAAAGAAAAACACAAATCGCATGTTCTTTCAAAACAAAATAAGATAAATTGGGTGAAAAAAAACACCAAAAAAGTGTTTCATCAAAAAAGTAAGATGTCCTTTCTTTTTGCCCTTCGGGGCATTCCCGGCAAATTTATCCGCCCGAGCTCTTTCAAAGAACTTGGGCGGATTTTGTATTCTTTACGAACTACGAATCAAATACGAATATACGAATAAATTAAAACTAGCAGAGCAGTTGATTATATTTTCGTTTTCCAATATAATGACAATGCTAAAAACATCGAATTTATGTCATATTTTGAAATAATCGGGGGGAAGAAGCTCAATGGGGAAATCGAGGTGAAAGGGGCGAAAAACGCGGCCTTGAAGGCGGTTGCGGCGGCTCTTTTGTCGCGCGAGAAATGGACCATTACGAATTTTCCTTTTATTGAGGATACCAAGAGAATTTTGGAAATGGTCGAAGATTTGGGAGTGAAGATCAAGCGTGGGAACAATAAAGTGGAAATTCAGGCGGATAAGATCAAAACAAGCAAGCTCGACGACGATCTGGCAAAAAAATTGCGCGCTTCAATCATTCTGGCCGGGCCGGTTTTGGCGCGAACGGGAAAAGTGCGGATGCATCATCCGGGCGGGTGCGTGATTGGAAAGCGTCCGATTGATATGTTTCTCGACGGATTCCAGAAATTTGGCGCCAAAGTGAAATGGGAAAACGTGCATTTTCAAATGAGCGCGAAGCGCCTGAAAGGCGCGAAAATATTTTTTCCGAAAGTGACTGTCACCGGAACGGAAACGATGATGATCACGGCGGTTCTTGCTGAGGGCGAAACAATTCTCGAAAACGCGGCGATGGAACCGGAGATCCCAATGCTCGCGGAATTTTTGAACGAGTGCGGCGCAAAAATTTCAGGCTCTGGAACATCGACGATCAAAATACGCGGAGTGAAGAAAATAAAAGGCGGGAAATTGGAACTGGTTCCCGACCGGATCGAGACAGGAACATTCGCGATTCTCGGCGCACTCGCAGGAGGAAAAATAAGGATCAAAAAATGCAATCCGAATCACGTTCGATCATTGCTGGTCAATTTTGAAAAAGCGGGAATCAAATTTGAAGAAAAAAAAGATGAAATAATAGTATACGGAACAAAAAAAATAAAACCGATGAGTTCGTCCACTCACGAGTATCCCGGATTTGCGACCGATCTTCAGCCCCCGTTCACTTTGCTTATGACGCAGGCCAAAGGGACAAGTCTCATTCATGATGCTATTTTCGAAAATCGTTTTATGTTTGCGGACGCGCTCAATCTGATGGGTGCGGATATAAAAATGAATGATTCGCATCGAGTGACGGTCAATGGTCCGTCAAAACTAACTGGGCGAAAAATTGTGAGTCCGGATCTTCGAGCCGGGATCACTTTGGTTTTGGCCGGCCTCATCGCAAACGGAAAAACAAAGATCGAGAATATTTACCAAATCGATCGCGGATATGAGAAAATAGAAGAGAGATTGCAAAAATTGGGTGCAAATATAAAGCGAGTCAAAAAATAAAATGGCTGATGCCATTTTGATGTCGTCGCTTGCTCGAAAATAAAAACAAAAAGCTCAAAGCGCAAAGCTCAAATCTCAAAACGACAGCGTAAAGCTAAAAACTAAAGAAGTTTTGAATTTTAAGTTGTATTTTTGAGTTTTGAATTTTAAGTTTTGAGTTTTTATTATCGTGTTTATCAAAAAAATCGGAATTGATCTTGGGACGGCCAATATTCTCGTGTTCTTGCCGGGGAAGGGGATCGTCGTCAATGAGCCGTCGGTGGTGGCGATCTCGCTTGTCGACAACAAGGTCTTGGCCGTGGGCAATGAAGCGAAAGAGATGGTCGGGCGGACTCCCGAGGCAATCACAGTCATGAGGCCGCTAAAAGACGGTGTGATTGCGGATTATCGGATCACGGAAGCAATGCTCCGCTACTTCATAAACAAGGTGAGCGGGGGTTTTCGGCTGATTCGGCCCGAAGTCATGGTTTCGATACCGGCCGGCGTCACTTCAACCGAGAGGCGCGCTGTCGTTGACGCGACCGTGAAAGCGGGCGCGAAGACGGCCTATGTCGTCAAGGAGCCGATTCTCGCGGCGATCGGTGCGGGAGTTCCGATCAACAGCGCGGCGGGGAATATGATTGTCGACATTGGGGGAGGGACGAGCGAAGTGGCGATCATATCTCTGGGCGGCGTGGTGGCGGCGCATAGCGCGCGAGTCGGTGGAAACAAGATCGATCAGGCAATCGCGGATTTCATCAAGAAGAAACACGGATTGGCGATTGGAGAGCGGACGGCTGAAGAGATCAAGATCGCGATCGGCAGTGCGATTCCTCAAGTGAAAGACGAATATGTGGAAGTGCGCGGGCGCGACCTCATCGCGGGGATGCCGAAAACAATTCGGATATCATCGAACGAAATAACGGAAGCTATCCAGGACGAATTGCGCGAGATCATCAACGCGATCAAAAAAGTTCTTCAGGAAACTCCGCCGGAGCTCGCGGCGGATGTGATCGACAAGGGAATGATTCTTTCCGGCGGCGGAGCGCTTCTTCGCAATATGGACCAGCTCATTTCGAAAACGACGGGCGTGCCGTGCTATGTCGCGGACGATCCTCTTTTTTGCGTCGTGAAAGGAACAGGCATCGCGCTTGAAAATTTGGATATGTATAAGAGGATGATATTGCTGACCAAGTAAAAATCAACGCTCGCGAAAATTCGGGCTTCTCAAATAGGCTACCCGCCGGCAAAGCCGGACGGGCACACGCAATATTTTCGAAGCTCCGAATTTTCTGCTCGCTTTACTTTTATATGACAATAGGCATTGATGCCTCTCGAGCATTCGTGAAAACAAAAACCGGAATTGAAGAATATTCTTTTCAGGTGATCAAACATCTGCGGGATAAGCTTGAAAAAGAGCAGGTGATTTTGTATTTGGATCCGAGAGTGAATGAGAGAAAATATATTGATTTTGAATTGCCCCAAAATTGGAAAGTGAAATTTCTTCGCGCGCCGATCTTTTGGACGCAAGCGCGGCTTTCGCTTGAGATGCTTTTTCATCCGGTGAATGTCTTGTTTGTTCCGGCGCATACGGTGCCCTTGGTTCATCCGCGAAATACAATTGTAACGATTCATGGACTTGAATATGAATTCTGTCCAAGAGCCTATTCTTTGTTCGAGCGTCTGTATATGCGGCTTGTCATCAAAAATTCATGCCGATGGGCAAAGCGCGTGATTGCAGTGAGTGAAAACACAAAGAAAGATTTGATGAAGTTATATAAAGTGCCGGAAGGGAAGATGAGTGTAATTTACGAAGGAATTGCCGAATCCAGCCAAAGTCCGGCTTTTTCCTCCGCCTCATCGGCGGATTCCTCAAAGCCGGACTTTTCTAAATACTTGCTATTTGTCGGGAGACTGGAAGAAAGAAAAAATATCGAAGGGATGGTTGACGCATTTGAAATGCTCAAAAAAAAGTATAAAATTTCACACAGATTGATTTTAGTCGGTAAATACGGCTATGGGGGTGAAAATATAAAAAACAAAATATATAACAGCGAGCATAAGCATGATATAATTTTGACCGGATATATTTCCGACGAAGAGAAATTTTATTTGTTGAAAAGCGCGGATGTGTTCATATTCGCGACATTCTATGAAGGATTCGGTCTGCCGATTCTGGAGGCGCAAAGCGTCGGAACGCCGGTTGTGACATCGGATATTTCCTCGATGCCGGAAGTCGCCGGCAACAGCGCGGTTTTGGTTGATCCGAAAGACCCAAGTGCCATCGCCGAAGCGGTTCATAAGTTGATCTCGAACGAATCCTATAAAAATGATATAATAGAAAAAGGATATCAAAACATCAAAAGATTCAGTTGGGAAAAGTGTGCGAGGGAGGTAAGTAGCATCCTCCAGAGGCGGACAAGTGTTACGTAACAAGGTAAGTAATTAATTACGTAATTCGTGAAATAAGCGGCAGGCTCAAGCTTGTAGCTTGAACCTCATGTTGGCGAAAACCGTCAATATGCGAAGCAGGGTACAACCCTGCTCCTGCGTAGAGATTGTCAAATAAAAAAAGCCGGACCGGCTCGGTGTTGATACGTTGAGCGGGTCCGGGGAGAGGAAAAAAGAAATCTGTTGCCCTCAGTTACGGGCTAGTCGGGGTTTGTCGCATCAACAGCATTGCAAATGGATCCGAGTTGGTGGAGATAGGCTGCCTTACTGCTCTGCTACTCAGTCGGACCTGGATTGGTTGCGTCTGCGGCATCGCAAATCCGAATGACTACGTCGATGAGGAGTTGAACAGATTGCAGCCACTTAATGAATTCCGGGATGCCTATATTAGCCGGAATTTCGAATCGATAGTAGTCATCTACAAAACGAGGCCGCAATGCATTGTCGATGATGCCGTTGCCCATACTCATAAAAAGGGCCCGGGAAATTTTTAATTGACGTTCACTTAAGTTAGTCACAGTGATAAAGTCAGGACTTTTCGGCAACCAGCCGACTTCAAACATGGTGAGTTCCTCCTTTAAAGTAAAATCGAAGTACAATGACTTCAAACAACCCTAACATAACCAATAAATTCCGTCAAGATCTCAAAGTCGCGCTTGTCCATGATTTTCTCAACCAATATGGCGGGGCGGAGAGAGTGCTTTTGGCGTTGCACGAGATATTTCCCGAGGCGCCGATTTATACGATGCTGTATGACGGCGCGAAGATGCGGGGAAAGTTCAAGAACGCTGACATTCGGCCATCATTTCTCCAAAAGTTTCCGAAGTTTTTGAAAAAGCGTCCCAAATGGCTTTTGCCTTTTTTGCCAACTGCTCCGGAAACATTCAATTTGCGGGATTTCGATTTGGTGATTTCCTCGTCCGGCGCTTGGTCAAAAGGCATCATCGTGAAGCCGAAAACGATTCACATTTGCTATTGCCACAGTCCGATGCGATATGCGTGGGATTGGAACGAAAAATATTTGGGTGAGCAGGGACTTGGAAAAGGGCGAAAGATTTTCGCGCGGCTCATGCTCAACTATGTCCGGATGTGGGACAAAGCGGCGGCAGATCGACCGGATTTTTTCATCGCCAATTCGAGCTCGACGCAAACGAGAATAGAAAAATATTATAGACGGGAGAGTGAAGTTGTCTATCCGCCAGTTGATGTTGAAGTTGCAGGGGACGGACCGCGGACACACGAGGCAAGCGGACCGACCCCTACGGACTATTTTCTCATTGTTTCCCGTCTTTCTCCGTACAAAAAAGTTGAAGTCGCGATTGAAGCGATGAACAAATTGGATTTGCCGCTTGTCGTGATCGGAGAGGGGGAGGCGAAATATGTGAAATATTTGAAATCGATTGCCGGGACGAAGACGAAATTTTTGGGCTGGAAGTCGAACGAGGAAACGAAAAAATATTTTGCTTCTTGCCGGGCGTTTCTTTTTTCGGGCGAAGATGATTTTGGAATCGCGCCGGTCGAGGCGATGAGTTTCGGGCGTCCTGTGATCGCGCTTCGGCGCGGAGGAGCAACAGAAACGATCGTAGAGGGAGAAACAGGGGAATTTTTCGACGAGCCGATGATCGAAGTTCTGGCCGACGCCGTGCGCCGGTTCCAAGAAAACGAAAAAAACTATGATCCCGCCAGAATCCGCGCGCAAGCTGAGAAATTTTCGAAAGAGAAATTTGTGGAAAACATCCAAAAAGTGATTGGGGAAATGGTGGATCAGAGTAATTTAGAAAAATAGAGAAATATGGAAATCAATCCAAAAATAAAAACCTATCTCGACCGGTTGGCGGGTTCTTTGAGCCGGCCGAGTTCGTATATTTTCGCGGGGGCGGGGGAAAGCAACAAGCCCGCCGACGCCAAGGCTTTGGCGGGCAAGGAAGAAGCGGCATATTATTTCATTGCGAAAATTGCCGGAAAATTTGGCGACGGGGAATTTTTGGAGAGAGCGAAGGCGAAAAATCATCCCGATGTGATGATCATCGAGCCGGAAGTTGAGGAGAAGAAAGGAAAAACGCGGGAAAAAGAGATCAATATAGCTCAAGTGCGCGAGGCGCTGGAAAAACTCAAGTTTTTTCCGTATGAACTCAAAACAAAATTCTGTGTCATCAAGAGAGCTCAGAAGATGAATGCTGAATCGGCAAATGCCTTGCTCAAAAGTCTGGAAGAACCCTCGACGAATGCAATATTTTTGCTGCTTGCCGATAATGTCGAGTCGCTTCTGCCCACGATCGTTTCTCGTTGCGCCGTGCTTCGATTTCCCGAGACAGATTTGCCGCAGCGGAACGAAGAAAATCGAGAGCAGATGAAAAATATTTTTCAGCAAGAAATGTTTGAGAGGTTTGATTATATTGAAAAAATATCGAAAAATAAGAACGAAATGATTTCTGCGCTGAAGGATTGGGAGCTGGTGATGGCGGAAAGTTTGAGGAAATTGGTGGGAAACTTGAGAGATAAGGGAGATTTGGTTAATCAGGCTAAAATTAGAAAAGTCGTTGACCTAATTGAAAACACAAGAGAAGCCGTCAATCGGCTGGAACATACCAATGCTAATGCAAGAGGCGTTGGTGAAAATTTAGTTTTGGCATTATAATAAAAATATGAAAACATATATAAAAACAGCAGCATTCGTATTTTCAGCCGTTTTTCTCGCGGGATGTTCGCTTGTCTCGAGTTCCTCCGACGGCGGAGTTTTTCGCTCGGATGACGCCGGGAAAAATTTTGCGCAGAAAGTGAAGATTGATGAAAAAACAGCGATCGGAAGCGTGGATGTGTTGAGTTTGGCGGTGAATCCGCAAAACGGGAGCGAAGTATATATCGGCACGAAATCAAATGGCGTGTTCAAAACAATTGACACTGGAGATTCATGGCAAGTGGTCAAGGTTTCGCCGAGCGCGGTGACAAAAGCCTATGCGATTGCGATCGACCCGATCGATTCGAATACAATCTATGTTGCGGCGATTGTTGGCGGACGGGGAAAAATTTTGAAATCAACGGATGCGGGAGCGACCTGGAAAGAGGTGTATACCGAACCGTCGAGCGGGTCATTCGTTCTGGCTCTCGCGATAGATTCGGCCGGGTCAGGGAAGATATTCGGCGGAACGACGGAAGGCCAGATCATCTTTTCGGACAACAGCGGAGATTCCTGGCAGAATTTATATAAAGCCCAGGGCGGAGTGTTTAAGATAGCGATTGACTCCATGAATTCAGATTTGGCGTATTTTGCGGTGAGCCAAAGCGGATTGCTGCGGACCCGAGATGGCGGAAAGAATTTTGAAAATCTTGGAGAAAAAAATACTTCCAACAGTGGCCAACAGCAGTTTGGAAGTTCTGTGGCAATCACGACTGATCCATACAAAGCGAATTGGATCTATGTCGGCACGACCACGGGACTTTTTCGGAGCAAGAACGGCGGAGATGATTGGGAGTCCGTGAAGGTGCTCAATAGCCCCGGGGAGAACGCGATCAGGGGAATAGCGATAAATCCTCAAAACTCGGACGAAATCATATATGGAGCGGCGCAAGCTTTCTATAAATCCGTGGACGGCGGCCAGAGCTGGGCGACGACGCAGCTCAATGGAAGCCGGACGCTCGAAGCCGTCGCGTACAACAAGCAGAATCCCGGAATAATATACGCAGGAATGAACAAGCGCTGACGCAGACACGAATACAACAAATACCAACACGAATCAAACAAACTTTTCGTTGTATTTGTGTCTATATTCGTTGTATTCGTGTTTATTATCGTAATTCGTAAAATATAAAATCATGTTAAATCAAATCATTGAACAATCGCGCCCGAAGATGGAAAAGGGAATCGAACATTTCAAAGAAGAGATAAACAAGCTTCGCACCGGGCGGGCGAATCCGGCAATGGTGGAAAATTTGACGGTCGAATATTATGGGACGAAAAGTCCTCTGAAGCAGGTGGCGAGCATCAACGTGCCCGAACCGTGGCTGATCGTTGTCCAGCCTTGGGACAAAGACAGTTTGGTGAATATCGAGAAAGCGATCAGTGAGGCGCAATTGGGACTGAACCCCGTGAATGACGGCCAGGTGATTCGGATTGCCATTCCCGCGCTCAACGAGGAACGGCGGACGGAGTTGGTGAAAATGCTCGGGAAATACGCGGAAGATGCCAAAGTTGCCGTGCGCCAGGCGCGCGAAGAGGCTTGGGACGAAATTCAAGATCTTGTCAAAAACGGAAAGATGGCGGAAGACGACAAATTTCGCGGAAAGGATATGCTGCAAAAAAGCGTAGATGAATACAACGGGAAGATTGAAGAGATACGGGAGAAGAAAGAAAAAGAGACGATGGAAATATAATTTTAGAATTTAGAATTTGGAATAGAGAATCAAGAATGGGAATATGGAATATTGAATAAGGAATGCTTTTTCGGTCTAAATTCTGTATTCTTAATTCCCATTCAAAATTCCAAATTCTCAATTCAAAATTCTGTTTTTTTATGTTTACAGTCTTAATTTTTATAATTATCCTCGGTCTTCTTGTTTTTGTCCACGAACTTGGACATTTTTTGGTTGCGCGGCGAAACGGAGTGAGGGCGGAAGAGTTTGGCTTTGGTTTTCCTCCGCGAATATTTGGCTTGTATAAAGCGAAAAACGGCAAGAGGCGGATTTTTTTCGGATCGAAAGATGTCCAAAGCGAAGACACGATATATTCCATCAACTGGATTCCGCTTGGAGGTTTTGTGAAGATCATGGGCGAGGATGGCGAGCAAAACAAAGACCCAAAAAGTTTCGCTTCAAAAAAACCGTTCACGCGGGTGAGAATTTTGGCGGCGGGAGTGGCGATGAATATTCTTCTGGCGGCGGTTTTGCTTTCAATAGGATATTTTGTCGGGATACCTCAATCCGTTGAAGACTCGGCGGCGGGAACACTGAAAGACGAAAAGATTCAGATCATTGAGGCGATACCGGGAGCGCCGGCTGAGCAGATGGGGATCAAAATCGGCGATCAGATCGTCGGCACGGCCGGGGACAACGATCAAATCGTGAGTTTCAAGACAATCGAAGATGTCCAGAATTATATAAATGCAAACAAAGGCCAAGAAATAAATTTGGAAATAAAAAGAGGTGTTGAAGTGCTCAAAATCACGGGCACTCCGCGGATTGATTTTCCCGCCAGCGAGGGAGCGCTTGGGATCAGTCTTGTGAAGACCGCCCAAGTTTCCTATCCCTGGTATGAAGCCATTTGGCGGGGAGTGCGTTCAACTTTTGATTTGGCGTGGATGATTATTGTCGCGTTTGGAGGATTGCTTTGGAAACTCATCACCGGCCATTCGGTCGGGATGGATGTTTCCGGACCGGTTGGAATTGCGGTTCTGACGGGTCAGGTGGCAAAGCTCGGCTTCATATATATTTTGCAGTTCACGGCTGTCTTGTCCGTCAACCTGGCGATCATCAATATTTTGCCCATTCCCGCGCTTGACGGGGGGCGAATTCTCTTTATACTGATTGAAAAGCTCAAGGGAAAACCTGTGAGCCAGAAGTTCGAGGCCCGCGCCCATAACATTGGGTTCGCACTGCTCATTTTCTTGATGGTTTTCGTCACATTTCGCGATGTGGCGAGATTGGATGTTCTTTCCAAGATAAAAAATTTGCTAGGAGGATAAGGAAGTGTCGGAATTCTTTCAGAAGCAAGGGGCAAGATTTCTTTGTCTTGTGCTAGTGATTGGAACTTGGCTGTTGGATGTTTTAGACGCTATTTCAAAAGGGCTTTCAAATGTCCTGGAAAAAATAAAGGAAAAATATCCTGATGCATAAAGCTGGTCTGATTATGCATCTTATTGAGGCGGTGCTGCGACATCGCCTTTTTTCTTTGGAAAAGCGAACTTTGACATAATGCTATTTTTCAAGTAAGATTAGGTACTAGGAACGGAAAATAAATATAAAAATGGCTTGAAATTCACTTATCATTGAAATAGTTTTTTAAGTTTGTTTGATTTTTTCGTTTAAACCTCACCCCGGCCCTCTCCTTGTCAAGGAGAGGGAGGCAAATATAAATGCTTTCAAGAATTTTCGGAAAATTTTCAAAGAATATGGGGATTGATCTTGGGACGGCCAATACTCTTGTCTATGTTGAAGGCCGGGGGATCGTCATCAACGAGCCGTCAGTTGTGGCCGTGAACAAGAAAACGGGACAGATTCTCGCGATCGGCATAGAGGCGAAAAAAATGGTTGGCAAAACCCCTTCGCACATCGTCGCGACCCGTCCGCTTGTGGACGGCGTGGTCTCTGACTTTGAGGCGACGGAACAGATGCTGCGATACTTCATTGAAAAAGTCCACAAAGGAAGCTTTGCGTTTCTGCCGCGGCCGCAAGTCGTGATCGGAATTCCTTCGGGCGTGACGGAAGTGGAAAAGCGGGCGGTTGTCGACGCGGCCGTGAACGCCGGAGCGCGGAAAGCCTATCTTGTCGACGAGCCGATGGCGGCGGCGATCGGGGCGCGGCTTCCCGTGCAGGAAGCGTCGGGGAATATGATTGTTGACATTGGAGGCGGTACGACGGAAATTGCGGTGATTTCTCTGGGCGGCGTGGTCGTGTGCCGGAGCTTGCGCATCGCGGGGGACGAGATGAATGAAGATATCATCCGCTATTCCCGAGACGAATTCAATCTTTTGCTCGGCGAAAAGACGGCCGAGGATATTAAAATTGCAATTGGAAGCGCGTACGAACTTGATGAAGTGCTGGAAATGCCGATGCGCGGACGCGATCTTGTCACGGGCCTCCCAAAAGAGGTGATCGTCAATGACTCTCAAATTCGCGAAGCTATTTTCCGGTCAATAAAAATAATCGTCAACAATATCAAATCAACGATTGAAGAAACTCCGCCCGAGCTTCTTTCCGACATTATGCAAAGGGGGATCATTCTGGCCGGCGGAGGAAGCTTGATCCGGGGCTTGGACAAATTGATCGCTGAACAAACCGATATGCCGGTGCGGGTGATGGACGATCCGCTCACGGCCGTTGCGCGAGGCACGGGGATCATCCTCGAGCATCTTGAAGAATTGAAAGATATTCTGGCGGAAACGCAGTATGATAAGGTGAGATTTTGATTTCTCTACGAACTACGAATTTTGTACGAATATACGAAATCGTGCAATCAAGCAGTTCGTAATTTCAGGAGACAGATAATTTTACAAATTTTCGTATTTTCGTAATTGATTCGTAGTTCGTAGAGATATGTCCTTCTTTTCCCGCAAAAACATAAAATTTTTATCAATAGCTTTTATTCTATTGATCTTGATATTCGTGAGTTTTCGCGGAGCGGACAATCCGCTCAAGGGATTTGTTTTGGGCGCGTCAAGCCCCTTTCTCAAGACTTTTCGAATATTTTCCGGCGGAATATCTGACATTTTTGGTTTTTTGGGATCGATTGGAGACTTGAAGAGCGACAATGAAAAATTGATTCAAGAAAATCAGGAACTTTTGGCGGAAAACGCGCGGCGGAAGGATATCGAGAAGGAAAACGGAATTTTGAGAGAAGAATTCGGGCTTGCTCCGAAAAACAAATTTGACCTCGAGGCTTCTTTCGTCATCGCTCAAGATCCGCAAGGATTGGGAAACTATATCATCGTTGATAAAGGAAACGACAAGGGCGTGAGAACGGGCATGCCGGCTATAGTTTCGGACGGAATTTTGGTCGGCCGAGTGACTGATGTTTTTGCAAACACCGCGAAGATCACCCTCATCACCGATCCGGCGAGCGCAATCAACGCGGAAGCGCAAGATTCCGGCGCGAAAGGCATCGTGAACGGGGAATATGGATTGGGTATCAGGATGAATATGATCTCACAGGCGCAGGAAATCAAAGAAGGCGACGGGGTCGTCACATCCGGGCTCGGCGGAGAAATGCCGAGGGGCTTGGTGATCGGAAAAATCAGCCGGGTAGATCAGTCCAAAGACAAGCTTTTTCAGGAAGCGTCAGTATTGCCGGAAGCCGATCTTTCGGACTTGAGGATTGTTTTTTTGGTAAAAAGATTTTGAAAATCTCTACGAACAAATAAATTTGAGTAAAGCATGAAAAATTTTATTCTTTTTATTTTCTGCGTGACTGTTGTTTTTTTCCAGCTATCCGTCGAGGGCAGTTTTTTCTCTGCCGGGAGGATTCCGGATTTGGCTTTGGCGCTTGTGATAACCCTTGTCATTTCAATGGGTTTTGAAAAATCAGCGCCATGGCTCGTCTTTGCGGGGCTTTTGATCGATGCCGGATCGGGGACTATCTTTGGAACGGCGGCGCTCGCCTATGTTTTCATCGGCTGGGCGATCTCGCACCTTTCGGCTGTCGCGGACATCAGATCCAGAAAAATTCTTTTTGCCGCGTCGCTTGGCGCAATCACTGTTTTTTCTGAAATAGCGAAAGATTTGTTTTTTTGGGAGAGTTTGCGCCTCAAAGATCAATATTTGCACCAATCGTTTGGAACGCATGCGAATTTTTTCAGCCTGGACTATTTTCTCAAAATAGTTTACACAGTTTTGGCCGTTTATCTCATATACTATATATTTCGCAGATCAAGCCGAAGGCTTTTGCAAGAACCGATCAAATTGGCGAGGAAAAAAATATTTTAAAAAATATGTTCGAAAAATATTCCAAAAAAAAGCGTCAATTGCGTGGCAGAGAAATCGAAGATGTGACAGAACATTTCGAGGGGCTTGACGAGACGCGAGCTGTCGGAATCGAAATGTCCGGAGACCGGACGAAGTTTTTTCGAGGGATGGTTTTTTTGGTGATCGCGCTTTTGGCGGTGAGGATATTCTATCTCCAAATTGTGAAGGGATCATATTATGGCGAAATGGCGCGAGAAAACCGCATTCGATCCATTGTCATCAAAGCGCCAAGAGGGCTCATTCTCGACCGAAACGGGAAAAAGCTTGTGAATAATGTTCCAAGCTTCGACTTGATCGCTATTCCGGACGATATCCCAAAAGTCCAAAATGCGCGAGAGCAAGAAATAGCGGAAACTGCTCAAATTTTCAATATGAACAGCCAAAACGTCGAAGTGATTGTCGGTTCGCAGGATCCGGCTTCATTGAATCCGGTTTTGATCAAGGAAAATGTCAGTCAAGACGAAGCTCTTGTTTTTTTGGAAAGATACGCAAAACTTGCCGGTTTCAGGCTGGATGAAACATCGGCGCGCGAATACAAAGACGGGGAATATTTCTCTTCCGCGATCGGATACAGCGGAAAAATCAGCAAAATGGAACTTGCGGAGAATCCTGAATACCTCATGACTGACTATATCGGCAAGTCCGGAGTGGAATATGGCTGGGAAAAAAATTTGCGGGGCGTCAATGGGAAGCAGGATGTCGAAGTCGATTCGACGGGAAACATGAAAAACAATTTTGGCGTTTCACCGCCGGTTCCCGGAGACGATCTGACTTTGGGCGTTGACGCGGATCTTCAAAAAAAATTGCAAGACAGCCTCAAAGCGAAACTGGAAGAAACCGGGACGAAAACTGCGGCGGCTGTGGCAATCGATCCGCGCAGTGGAGAAATTCTTGCGATGGTCAATCTGCCAAGCTACGACAACAATCTGTTCGCCAAGGGGATCTCATCGGAAGATTATCAAAAACTGATCTCCGATCCGGACAAGCCTATGTTCAATCGATCGATCAGCGGGGAATATCCGCCCGGTTCGACTTTCAAGCCTCTTGTGGCGGCCGCCGCGCTTCAGGAAGGGATTGTCAATGCCGGAACGACGCTCGACTGTCCCTCGGCGATCAATATCGGCAGCTACCGATTTCCCGACTGGAAAACACACGGACTTTCCGACATCAAAAAGGCGATCGCGGAAAGCGTGGACATTTTTTTCTATGCGATTGGCGGAGGCTGGGGAGATATTCAAGCTCTGGGCATAGACAAAATCAAGCAGTACGCCGACAAATTCGGCTTGGGATACAAATTGGGCATTGATATCCCGGGAGAAGCGCCGGGACTTGTTCCGAACCAGCAGTGGAAGCAGGACAAAATCGGCGAGAAATGGTATTTGGGAGATGACTATCATTGCGCCATCGGACAAGGATTTGTGACATCCACGCCTCTTCAGATCGCGAATTATACGGCCGCCGTTGCCAACGGCGGGACGGTATACAAGCCGCATTTGGTTTCTTCAGTCAAAAAAGCGGATGGAACGGAAGAAAAGATCTCACCTGTCGTTTTGAACAAAAATTTTATCTCACCTGCGAATATGCAAATCGTGCGAGAAGGCATGCGCCAAACAGTCACCTCAGGAACGGCGCAACCATTGAAAGACTTGCCGATCGAGGTGGCAGGAAAAACGGGAACAGCGCAGTTTGGAGGCGAGAACAAAACGCACGGATGGTTCGTCTCTTTCGCTCCCTATGACAACCCCACGATCGCCATGGCGGTTTTGGTGGAAGGCGGCGGAGAAGGCCACTCCACGGCCGTGCCAGTGTCAAAAGAGGTGTATCAGTGGTATTTCGGGGGGAGGAAGTAGTTTGTCATTGCGAGGGAGCGTAGCGACCGCGGCAATCTCGTGCAATGCAGAGTGGTTCGGGATTGCTTCTCCGCCCGAGGCGGATCGCAATGACAATAAAGTCAGACAGAATATCCCAAAAATATACCTTATACAAGCCATTATCCCCCAAATGTTTCACGGCCATTGACACGAGTTGTTTTTGGGTGTATGATTTACAGTTGAGATAAAAATCTGTATTTACTGTATTAGTTGAGCAATATAACTCTGCAATCTTGACAAGGAGATCTCACTATGTACCTTAATGGGGAGCACTACGAAGGGAAAGAGGTAAGCTTAAGGGAGCTATTCGGTGGGAAATGCCTGTCGGTCCAGATGAACGAGGGGGACAAAGAGTTTTGCCCTGACTGTTCATGGAAGGGATGTCCCGACAATCCGGAATATAACTACCATATGAGGCCGTATTGGGAGCACCTAACTTTTTTTGAAAAGATGTTCCTAAGGAGCGTCTTTCAAAAAGGATGGTCTCCGGGAAACATTCACTAGGCTCAGAACGAATGAGCCAGCCCACCTCAGTTCGAAAGGATTGAGGTGGTTTTTCTTTTATTGACAACATTTTCCTTTTCGACTATCATTCTAATCGTTATATCTCTGTAATATAAAAATATGACCAAACTTCTCACCCCCGAGGGGCTTGAAAAATTGAAAGAGGAACTCGCAATGCGCAAGACCGAAATGCGCCAGAAGATCGCCGAGATCATCAAAGAAGCCAAAGAGCAGGGAGATTTGAGCGAAAACGCGGAATATTCCGAGGCCAAGAGGCAGCAATCTGACAACGAAAGGCGCGTGATGGAGCTTGAAAACGAAATTCGGACTTCCGAAGTTTCGAGCTTTGACGAGAAAAGCGGAGTGGTTCAGATGGGCTCGAAAGTGAAAGTAAAGTTTAACGGTGATGAACAGGAATTCAGAATTGTCGGATCAAACGAAGCGGATCCCTTGGGCGGAAAAATTTCCAACGAATCGCCGATCGGTCAGGCTTTGATGGGCAAAAGCGCTGGAGAAAAAATGAAAGTGATGACGCCGGCGGGGGAAAAAGAGTACACGGTGCTGGAAGTGAAGTAATTTTTGTTGAATTTGTGAACAGCCTCGTCTTTGTGTGATGGGGTTGTTTTTTTGTGGGAAAAAGATATAATAGAATAAGCTCAAAATTCAAAACTCAAAGTGCAAAACCACAGCGTAAAGTGCAAAACTTTTTAGTTTTTAGCTGTATTTTGAGCTTTGCGCTTTAAGCTTTGAACTAATTATATTTTTATGTTAGACGAGATAAAAGAGATAAAACTCAAAAAACTGGAAAACCTGCGGCATGCCGGGCTTGATTCGTATCCCGAAAAAACCAGCCGGACGATGGCAAACAAGGAAGCGCTGAATAAATATGACGAATTACAAAACAAAGAAATAATTCTGGCCGGAAGAGTGAAATCTCTTCGTCCGATGGGCGGGTCGGCTTTCGCGCACATCGAAGACGGTTCGGGGAAGATTCAACTTTTTTTGAGCAAAAAAAACATTGATCCGGAAAAATACAAGCTTTTTATTGATTCGATCGAGCTCGGAGACTTCGTGGAGGCCAAGGGAAAATTGTTCAAAACCAAAACAGAAGAAATCACTCTTGAAGTAACGGTTTGGAAAATACTCTCAAAAAGCCTGGCGCCTGTGCCGACGGAATATTTCGGCGTGAAAGACACGGAAGAACTTTTGCGGCGGCGGTATCTCGACCTCATGATGAATTCGGAGACGCGTGAACTTTTCCGCAAAAAAAATATTTTCTGGCAAACAGCCCGGAATTTTCTCTCCAAAAAAGGATTTCTGGAAGTGCAAACGCCGGTATTGGAAAACATTCCCGGCGGAGCCGAAGCGGAACCATTCGTCACGCACCACAAGGCGCTTGACCGCGACTATTTCATGCGCATTTCTCTCGAATTGCCCCTCAAAAGGCTTCTTGTCGGAGGATACGAAAAGGTTTTCGAGATCGGCCGTCTTTTTCGCAACGAAGGTATTGATCGCGAACATTTGCAAGAATACGATGATCTCGAATTTTATGCAGCCTATATGGATCTCAAGCAGGGGATGAAGTTGGTGGAAAAATTGTACAAAGAAATTGCGCGAAAAGTTTTGGTGGATGCGATGGAAAGTGAGTTCGAGGGAATTTGGATTAATTGGGGGGGAAAATGGGAAACGAAAGATTATTTCAAGCTTTTCAAGCAAGAAACGGGGATTGATCTGGGCAAAGATATTTCAGTGGCAGATTTGCAGAAGAAAGCGGACGAACTGGGCATCAAATATGAAAAAAAATATGGCAAAGGGCGGATGATTGACACGATATACAAAAAAACCGTCCGGCCGAAATTGATCCAGCCTTGTTTTTTGGTCGGACATCCGATTGAGATTTCGCCGCTCGCGAAAAAAGACCCGAAAAATCCGCGAAAAGTTCTGCGTATGCAAGTTCTTGTCGGCGGATCGGAACTCGGTAACGGTTTTTCGGAGTTGAATGATCCGCTTGACCAGCGCGCTCGTTTCGAAGAACAGTCGAAGTTGCGCGCGGCGGGCGACACGGAAGCGCAGATGCTCGACGAAGATTTTGTCGAAGCGCTTGAATATGGCATGCCGCCGGCTTTCGGATTTGGATTTTCGGAAAGATTGTTCGCGTTTTTGATGAACAAATCGGTGCGAGAAACGGTGATCTTTCCGCCGATGAAGGAGAAATAAAGACTCGTGAAAAAATAATTATTTATATAAAAACAATGGTTGATTTAGAAGTAGCGGAGAACGAAAATAAATTTAAAAATATATCTCCCTATGATGATAAGGGGACTTCAAATCGAACGGGACCAAATCTAGAGCGAATAAATGGGGCAGAAGTTGAAAAAATGGAAGGATTAATTAGTGATTTGCAGATTGCAGGGACAGTAATTAATCTTGGAGGAAAAGAACTGGAAAAATTATTGGACATTATACGCGCCTCATCCAATAATGATCACTCAGTTTTTGAGAAAGTAACTGAGACGTTAAAGGAAATGAGAATTAAGGCGCAATTGGCCGTAGAAGCCATTAATAATCTTCAAACAATTGAAAATGAGATGAGGTTTGAAAGAGGAAAAAGATAAAAAGTAAAGTTTGCTTTCTTATGCTCGACATCAAATACATTCGGGAAAACAAAGAGGAGTTGAAAAAAGCTATTCAGAACAAGCGGATTGATTTGAATTTGGATGAATTGCTTGAGATTGATGAGCAAAGAGTCGGACTACTTCAGGAAATGGAAGAACTTTTGGCCGAGAAAAATAAGCTGAATGAAGAAATAAAAGGCGCGGAGAATAAAAATGAAATTATCGAAAAGGGAAAGTTGATAAAAGAAAAAATTTCAGAAATAGAACCTAAGCTGAAAGATATCAAACAAAAATTTGACGAGCTGATGGTGAAAGTTCCGAATCTGGTTTCTCCTGATACCCCGATTGGCAAGAGCGAGGAAGACAACGTTGAAATAGAAAAGTGGGGAGAAATTCCGAAATTCGACTTTGAGCCCAAAGACCATATCCAGCTTGGAAAAAATCTCGATATTTTGGATCTTGAACGAGGAACAAAAGTGGCCGGCTATCGCGGTTATTATCTGAAAAATGAAGGTGCGCTTTTGGTGATGGCGTTGATGATGTATACCATCAACAAAATGGTTGAAAAGGGATTTAAGCCGATGATTCCGCCGACGCTTATCAAAGGATTTGCCTTATTTGGTAGTGGATATTTCGACGGTCTGGAATACAATATGGAAACAGACAATATATATCAAGTTGCTTCTTCAGACAAAGAGGTCGACGGCACAATTAGCAAAGAAAAGAAGTTTCTCGTCGGGACGGCCGAGCCTTCTCTTCTGGCTTATTATTCCGGTGAAACATTAAAAGAAGAAGATTTGCCAATAAAAATGTGCGGATTTAGCCAGTGCTACCGCAGTGAAATCGGGAGTTATGGAAAAGACACGAGGGGATTCTATCGCGTGCATGAGTTTATGAAAGTTGAGCAGGTGGTTATTTGTGCGGCAGATATTGAGGAATCAGTTAAGCTGCAGGATGAAATGGTTGCAATATCGAAAGAAATCCATCAGGAACTGGGTTTGCCGTATCATTTGCTTCAGATGAACACTGGTGACATGAGCCCGGGAAAATACCGTTTTTTTGATATCGAAACATGGCTTCCGGGGATGAATAGGTGGGCGGAAACGGGATCGGCCAGCGATTTTCTAGACTGGCAATCACGAAGATTGAATGTCAAATATGTTGACAAAGAGGGCAAGAAAAAATATGTTTATATGCTGAATAACACGGCCTTGCCAAGCGTGCGTCCGTTTATTGCAATACTCGAGAACTATCAGCAAGCCGACGGGTCGGTTGTGATTCCGGAAGTTTTGCGCAAATATATGCCGGGGAATATGGAAGTGATTCAGGCGAAAAAATAAGGTTGTTTGATTTCTGATATGGCCGATAATAACAAAATCAATCTTTCACCAATAAAAGACATGGAACTCCGGGCGTCGCGCATTCCCGGAGTTGTTTCGCTTGCGCAAGGCGTGCCGTCTTTTGACACGCCGGATGCGATAAAGAACGCGGCCATTGAGGCAATTCAAAAAGGAAAAGTGGCCAAATATTCGCTCGCGCCGGGACTTTTGGAACTTCGCGAAGTAATCACACAAAAATTGGAGCTGGAGAACAAATACTATGATTTTGAAGAGGAAGTTATTGTGACGGCCGGATCGATCGAGGCCATCACGGCGACGATGATGACAATTCTTTCGCCGGGAGACGAAGTTCTTGTTCCCGATCCGACGTACACTTCATATCAGCCTGCGATCAGGGTGGCAGGAGGCGTGCCGGTTTTCGTCCCGCTGGATGAAAATAAACATTGGGCATTTGACATCGCCGAGCTCGAAAAAAGGATCACTCCAAAAACGAAAGCACTGCTTTTTTGCAATCCGAACAATCCGACGGGGACGATTTTCACGCGCAATCAACTTCACGCGGTGGCGCAACTGGCCATCAAGCACGATTTTTATATCTTGAGCGACGAAGTGTACAAAGATTTCATATTCGATTCCGAAGAAAAGTTTTATTCCCTGGCTCAAATGCGGGGAATTCGCGATCGCTTGATATATATTTTTTCCTTCTCCAAAGCTTATGCGATGACCGGATGGAGAATTGCCTATCTGGCAACGCATCACGATCTTGCCAAGAAGATCTTGGGCGTCCACGACGTGCTTGTCACTTGCGCGCCGGTGGTTTCGCAATACGCGGCGCTGGCGGCGCTTGAAATGGCGGACGAAGAACTCGCAAAATATCACGCGATATACAAGCAAAGGCGAGATCTGATCTGCAAGAGATTGGATAAGCTGAAAAATATATTTGAATATCAGCGGCCCGACAGCGCCTATTTTGTTTTTCCGCGCATCAAGGAGGATATTTTGAAGAAAATCGCTCCGGGTGGCGGTTCGAAAGAATTTGCGATAGAATTGTTGGAGAAGGCGAAAGTGGCGACGGTTCCCGGTGCGGCGTTCGGTCCGGTCGGAGAAAATCATATTCGGATGTGTTTCGGGAGGAGTGAAGAGGATATAAATTTGGCGTTTGATAGACTAGATACATTTTTTAAGCCTAAAGTCTAAAGCTTGAAGCCTAAAAGAAGCCTGAATTGTTAAAGTCTAAAACACTTTTTTATTTATTGCTTTAGACTTTATTTAGGCTTTAGAGTTTAGCCTTTAGACTTCGAAAATATATGAAACCTTTTTTCAAGAAAATTGTTCAATTTTATCTCAAGCTTTTCACAAAGATCATCTTGTGGCGTTTCAAGCCGTTCATCATTGCCGTGGCAGGAAGTACGAACAAGACCGTTGCCAAAGAGTATATTCTCAAATTTCTTCGTGAAAAATATGGAGCAAAAGAAGTGCGGGGAAATCCGCGCAGTTACAACACGGAAATCGGCCTACCACTGGCAATATTATACCTCGATTCAGGCGAATCTTCGATTCTGAAATGGATAAAAATCTTATTTCAGGCGAAGCTGGAAGCCCTGTTTTCCCGGAAATTTCCCTCAAAGTTGGTTTTGGAGCTGGGAGTGGAAGAAAAGGGCGATATGAAATATCTGCTTGAAATAGTGAATCCCTCTTGGGTGGTTGTCACCAATATCGAGGGAAACTATTCGGACGCCCAGTCGAATTTGGACGAAATTTTCGAGGAAATGAAATTGCTCGCGCGAAAATTGCCGAAAAGCGGAAAATTGATCTTGAATTTCGACGACGAGCGGGTGAAAAATTTGGCCGAATTTTCGCCATCGGAAACAATAAGCTATGGCTTTTCAGATGGATCCAATGCGCAAGCATCCAATCTAAAAACGACCGTCCAAGGCCAGACTTTTGATTTTGCTTTTCAAGGGAAATATGAATCTGTTGAGATCAAAAAATACGGACGGCACAATGTCTATGCATGGATGATCGCGAAGATCATGAAAAGTATTCTTTGATATCAATCGCAATTTCGTTGAATTAGTGTCCTTATTCGTTCGGATTCGTGTTTCTAAACACTAATTCAACGAATACAAACACAAATATAACGAACATCTTTTGCTGTATAATGCGAAACAAACCAATTCAAAAATCCTGGCAGGGGAGGCGCACGGGAACCTATGCGAGCGTTCCAAAAAAGGAAAAAAAACGGGAAAGAAAATTTTTGCGCGTTTTGTTTTGGCTGCTTTTTTTGGGATTTTTGGGAATTTGCGGCTATATCCTTCTCTTTTCTCCCTATCTGGATGTTGATGCGGTGTCTATCGAGGGCAATCAGGACGTATCCAAGCGGGAAATTGCGGATCAAGTTGCGAAATCGATCGAAGGAAAATATTTCAATTTTTTCCCTAAGAAAAATTTTTTCTTCGTGAACAAAAAGGACATCAATGTCGCTCTCAAGAGCAATTTCGATCAACTGGAGGTCGCGTCCATCGAGAAAAAATTTCCCGGGACGATTTCTGTTCAAGTTACCGAACGAAAACCGGAATTGGTCTGGTGCAGCGGAGGAGTGTGTTATTTTGTCGACAAGAGCGGATTGGCATACGGCGGGGCAGACGGCACGGATGAGGAATTGCGGAAAAATGGTTTTTTGACGGTCGTTGATGTGAGCGCAGTTCCGGTGGATTTGGGAAAAACAAAAATAAACCCGGCTTACATCGGATTCATTGAATCGGCTGAACTCATGCTCAGGGATGATTTGAAAATTGATCCGGCCGAAAGTTTTCACACAGCCGGAATAGCTTCGGGAGAGATAAGCGTGAAAAACTCGGAGGGCTGGACGGTCAAGCTCGGATCGGAATTTTCAATCGAAGACGCGAAAAAAGTCATTCAAACTCTTTTTGAAAAAGAATTGAACGAAGAAGTGAGGGAAAAATTGGATTATTTGGATCTCCGAATCAAAAACAAGATATACTACAAGATAAAATGATAAAAAGTCTAAAGCTTAAAGTCTAAATGAAGTCTAAACTATTGAAGGCTAAATTACTTCTTGTTCTCTAGCGTTAGAATAGTTTTTGAAAATATTAAAGTCAATTCTTGAACTTCTCTCCAATGTTTTCTACATTCCTCGGTGTGTTCGGGATTGGATTTGGCTATTATCTGAAGCCAATATTTGGTTTCTTTTGCTTCTTTTTTGCAAATATATATTTTATGCTTAAAATCTTTTTTCGAGCTGGCTCCATGAGCTTCGCAATAATTTGCGCCAATACTTGTCGCAGATCTTATTATTTGAGTAATCAAAGGGATATTAATAATATCTTTTTTTATTTTTCTTGCGAATACCACAATATCTTCACTAAACTTGGCAGTCCTTATCTCTAGATCATAATTGGCTGGTTTTTTGCTCATTTAGAATTTAGGCTTGCTTTAAGCTTTAGTCTTTTTTCTTTAGACTTTAATCTACCTTATAAATCAAAATCGATCCGCCGATTTCGGCTGTGGGTGTCCGTTCGCGCAGCCATTCATAGTCGGGTATTCCTTCAGTGATCTTGTAATAGAGCGAGTTTTGCAGGAATGTTGCCGAGATTGCGTACCAACCAGGTTCTTGTCCCAAGGCAGAATGCCACATGATGGCCTTGTCCCCGAGATAGTGCTGAACGTCTCCGCCGCCGAAATAATCGACGCGGATTTTTTGAATATCATTGTCCGAAACAAATTTTTCCAGCCGTTTCAAATCCTGCCCCCAGTCCACGTTCGAATCCGTCACATATTTGTATCCGTTTTTTGATCCGCCAACAGTCTGGTTGAAATAGGCGAGATAGCTCGGATAAGCGAAAGCAGTTTCAGCGGCCAGCCAGATGATCAAGATCGAGATGGCCGACCAAAAATATTTCCGGTAATTTTTTGTTATCCGGCTGCCAAAAACAGTCGCCTGTTTGGCAATCAGAATATACATGAGCGGAAATGTCGGGAAAAGATGACGAAGGCCGATATTGAGATTTCCAGTGATGCTGATATACCAATACAGCGCGATGAAAGAAAGCATCGAAAATTCAGCAATATGGCCATCCAGATAGCTTTTGATATTCGTCCAAATCTTCTTTGGAAACTCCGGCAAATTATTTTTGAGCATCATTGTGAGTCCGATGGCTATGGAGAAAAAGAGCAAAATCAACATCGGCAAGGGCTCTTTTATGAGAAATACCATTGGAAAATATGCCCGAAAGCTCTGATTGGTCACTTCGCCGAAGAAATAGGTCGTATTTCCGCCTGCGACGCGTCCGAATACCATGAAGAACCCGATGAGATATTGGGAATAGGGGCGAAGCACGGAGTTATCCGCCATTTTGTGAAGATACGGCGATGCCAATTGCTTCGTATTTCCGCCAAGCTGGGTGTCGATCAGCTGATGGATCTTTTCTGTCGGCATTTTATAAATATTCAATTCATAGACGATTCCGATCAACAGTCCGTGAATGGCCAGGATGACCACGAAAGTCGCGACATACAAATACAGCTTTTGCAGCCAAAATCTTTTTATTTTTCCAGAGCCCAAAAAAGAGAAGCCGAGTTTTTCTTTTCGAAAAAAGGCATAGAGAATCAAGGCTATGCCCATAACAGGGAAAAGCAAAACAGATGAAAATTTCGCGAGCGCGGCCAGTCCCAAAAATATTCCGGCAAGAATAATTGTTTTCCAACTGGGTTTTTTGAGATATTTCGTGAAAAAATAGAAAGCAAAAACACAAAAAGCGGCGATGCCGAGGTCGGTCGTCACGTAGTGATTGTGCCCCAAAATATTCGGATCAAGCGCGTATAGAGCGAGCGCGAGAAGCCCCGCCTTCGCTGATGCTTCGGCGGGCAAGCCGGCCTTTGTGCCGAAGAGCTCTTTTGTCCACTTGAAAATTACGAAACCGAGAGCCAGCGCGATAAGAATGATCGGAAAACGGGACCAAAAAAGGATTGCTTCCGTATTATTTCCCGGAAAATATAGATATCTTTCGCCGGCCGTCCATTGCCCGTTGGCATCGGTTGTCCAAAACTGTTCATTGGCGGGAAAAGTATTTTTCAAAAATTGCAAAGGAATCCCGGCGAGGTCCTTGAGAAGAGGCGGATGCTCGGGATTGAGGCGGAAATCATGGTATTTTACATAAGAATACCCGGACGGAATATGCGCCACTTCGTCCATGATAGCGGCATCGCCCAGCGCAACATTGATCGAAATAATAAGCACGATCGCCAAAATTCCGGCGACAATATAGTATTGGTATTTTTCGAGCATATTTTTTTATTTATTTTTTGATTATTTATGTCCATATTATACAACAATTGGAAAAAGTTATCCACACCGCGATTTTGAGTTCTCGAATGATTGTTTTTGTGGTATAATTCAAGCAAGACAAAAAGAAAATTCGGGAAAGCTGAAGCGCGTTCAAAGCGCCAGCTTTGTTTGAGTTAAAAAATTTCAAATGGGAAAACTGAGACTGGAAACAGGAGAGGACAATTTTGGCGGAAGAGAAAAAAGGCGTGGATGGAAAAGAAAATCGACAGATGATAAGTATCGGGAAGTCGAAGATCTTTTCGGCGAAAAGGAAACGCCATTACCTGCCAAAGTATTGCATATCGGAAGTAGGCTTCCAAAGGACGCTGTTCGCCCAAAAAGTGTGCCAAAAAACAATAAGCCCAAAGAAAATAAGCCTGCTGCACCTGCGCCTGAAAATAGTTCTGCTCCGGTATCGGACGCAGAAGAACCCTTGCCAGCGAAGAGCGATGAAGAAAAATTGGCCGGACTTGAGGAAGAAATCAGTGGAGCGCTTACTAGTCTGGAGCAAAAATTTGCTAAATCCTGCTTAGACGATTATCCGGAAGAAATCAAGAAAGCCATAAATAAGATTGAAAGCAACGGATCAATGGTTACTGAAAAAAAAATTTCAGCAATTAGGACAAGTTATATAGGTGATGTAAAAAGATGGGGTCTCGGTAGACAGCTTGCGCCAGAAAAAGCGGAACTTTTGGAAAAATATCTCGAACTGAAATTGCCGGTTGGGATTCCGGAGGAAAAAGTCGAAATTGTTAGGGACAGCACAGAAGAAACAAAAGAAATAAATTTCACGCCGGAGCAGATGGAGCAAATTCGGGTTTTGCTGGGCATAGCAGTCATTCGTTTTAGGGAATATTACAGGGAATCCGTGAATTGGGGTTCGGAAGCGGGAGGAGAGGTCACGAAAAAAAGATATATTTTTGATCAGATGAAAAAAGGGATGGAGAATGTGATTAGGAGCGATCAAACGCTGAAAAATATTTTCCCGGAAGAGAAAATATCGGAAGCGGTCGAGAAAACTATGGAACTTGCAGAAATTTTCAATATAAGAAAATAAAAATATGGACAAATTGCCAGTATCAAGAATTGAAAATGATTTTCATGGAGATCTCGCGGCGAAAAGAGCGGCGAGCGCTGATCGAATCATAGATTTTGGGTCGGAACCTAGAGGTGATATAAAGGCGGAAGCTTCTGTGTTCGAGGGTGAAAAAAGAGAAAAAATTCATGCGAAAGTAGCGGAAGCTTTGCGAAAGAGATATGATGATATGCTCAAACATTATGAGGATATGATAAAAAAGGGCGGGAACTCTATTTTAGAAGAGTTGGTATACAGATTTAATATTGTCGACAAGTACGGAGTTGATATTGCAACAAACTATCTAGTAGCGCTTCAGGAACCGGATATTTCAGATGAATCTCTTGATCAAAAAATAGAAGATTGTGTAAGCAGTATGTATATGGGAACGGGATCCACCGGAAGCTTTATTGAAAATTCATATAGTATTATTGTTCATAATCTCAGACACGACGGTAAGGTCAGTAAGGCTATTCTTAAATCTTTTGGTATAAATACAACGCAACCGGGAAAGCAGGATGCTGTCAATGAATGTGACCAGCTTGATTTGCTTGATGGGGTAAGGATGAAATACCTAGCCTCGAAAGATAGGTGTGATAAAATTTTCAAAAATCTTTTTCGAGATCATCCGGAAGAAGTGAAAAAATTTCTAGCCACAGGCGATCAGGAAGGGATTCTGAAAGTGATTCAAGAAGAAATCACTCCGGAATTCAGGGAAATACTTGAAAGGATGACCGTTGACACAGCAGAAAGAGTTGGAAGAAGAAAAAAATTTATAATCGGGAGAGAAGTGAACCGAATAATCGGAACAGAAGCATTGCTTGATGATAAAACTATTCGGCCATTCATTCAAGAAACAGTTGATGAATACACTTATCTAAAAAATTTTAAACCGGAAGCGAGTGATTCTGATTTCGTGATCAAGCAGATGAAAGATAACGATCCATACGGAAGAATAGAGAAAATTGTTGAATATATTTATGATCATCATCCGGATTTTCTGACATTGGATGGAAAGAACTATGTTTTGAAAAATAAAGACATTGCGGATTTAGCTATAGCTGATGCAGTAAAGACAGAAATTAGGGAGATACTCGATAGACGTTTCTCTCAATGGAAGCGGGAGAAAAAAGTTGAAATCTCGTGGACGCCGGAACAGCAGGGAGTGATTGAGGCAATCAAGCAAGCAGCTGTCGGATTTTATGCTCAAAAACGGGAAGAATCCAAAAGTTGGGAAGGATTTTCGGATGAAGATAGGAAAAATATGCTGGAAATATTGATGAATGGTGCATTGAGAGTCCAATACGAAAAGCGGATTCTGTCGCTTGGGGCGCCGAATGATGAAAAAGTAATACAAAAATATGTCGAGGATATAATGAAAACAATTATTTAAACAAAAAATATGAAAGAACAACCGGATCCAAAAAAATTTGCCGATGATTTTGATGGGGTAATTCAAAAAATAGTGAAGCCGTCTGTGCAAGCGACTGCCACAAGCGAAGCGCCGCCCATTGCTCCGCCCGAAACACCGCCGATGCCGCCAGTTGCCCCAATAGCGGAAGCAACGAGACCAGATTCAAAGCCTGTTTTTTTCGCTGATGTAGATGCGAAGAGAGGAGATAATAAAAAAGACGGATCAGGAACTGTTCAGGAAAAAAAGCCGGGGATTCTCAAGCGAGGGCTGAAATATACAATTGATCAGCTGAACCCGATAAAGGCGTTCAAGGAGATCCGAGAAAGATGGAGAGAGAATGGTGCGCAGTTCAACGAAGAGCTTTTCGAGGAAAAACAAATTGAAATGTTTTTTCAGGATATTCCCGAAGCTGAAAGAGAAAATTATGGCTACAGCCAGTTGTTGCAACGCGCGAAAATTATTGACCAGGCAAGAGGCGAACTATTCGAGAAAAAGAACGAAAAAAGAGAACAATTTGCAGGCATCTTTTCCGCTTTGGGTATAAAAAGGGACGCGGTAGATGATGAAGATGTCAAGCGACTAGAAGCAAATAGTAGCGGTCAGCACAGGATTCTTTTGGAGATAGGAATGAAAGCGTTTGCCAATGATCCGCAAAAGTTGGAAAATTTTTTGAATCAATTCCATCAGAAAGATGTGGCGTTCCGCGAAGAAAATTTGGAAGCATATTTCAGAGCTCAAAACGGCAAATGTGGCGATAAGATAGTTTATGGCTTGGATAGAATTGGAAGAACTTTCAAAGATATAGGTTTTTTGAGAAAAATGGCGATTACGAGCATCGGAACAACAGGAGTTGTGATTGGAGGAGCAGTTGTTGGTTTTGGCGCTCTTGGAGTATCGACATTGATGCTGGGATCCCGAATAGGTATCAGCGCATTGGGAGGTCTTTCTCTCGGAATTGGCAAGAAGCTGAAATACGAAGGAAAAAGGAGGGAGCAAGAGGATATGGCAAAAGCGGAACATATTGAGATGATGTTGCAGACAACGGCAGTGAATTTGGACTGGGGAATTCAAGAAATGCATGAATCGATGTCAACTAGTATATTCAGAGAAAGGCGGGCAGAGCAAATTATCTGGGAAACTCGAAAAGCTGCGCTTTGGGGAGTTACTTCGGCTGTGTTGGGACGAGTGGCGGGAGAATACTTGGCTCACGAAGGGATTACGTTCAGAAGTTTGTTAGAAAAAATTGGAATTATAGGTGGAGGAGGTGGCATGGTTAAGCCGAGCGTGCCTGATCATCTTCCAGGGGTTGTGAAACCTTCAGTGGTGACTACTGAACCGGAAGTGAAAATGGGAGAGATGCGCGCACCAGATGCGCCGCCGGCAAACTATGACCAATTCCATAAACCTTCTGTCATTCCCGAACCGGAAGTGAAAACCGGCGGCGGGAGCAGTTTGCAAAACTGGGCGGAGACCACTCACGCGGCGGGCGCGGATGTCAAGGTTCCTGATCAATTTCAAAATCCTTCGATTGTTCCCGAAACAGAAGTGAAAACGGGAGGAATGCGCACGCCGGATGCGGAACCGCAAATCGCAAAGCCGAAATTGGAGGAAATTGCTACAGTAAAAATCAAAGCGGGCGGGAATATGTGGGCAAGTATAGAAAGCAAGATCAAGGCAGATCCATTGGCGTATGGTCTTGATAAGACCGACCCGAATTTCAAAACGAATATGAATGGAAAAATTTCAGGGATGCTTCACGATTTTGCCAAAAAGAATGGGTTGAGCTACAAACAGCTTGATAAAGTATTTGAAGGAGATAATTTCAAAATCGGACATGATGCAGCAGGAAAACCTTATCTTTATGATTATCAAGGCAAGGCATTTGGAGGGCATGTTTCTGGTGCAGTCCAAGAAGTTTCTCCAAGTAAGCATGGTGTTTCCGCTGTCGAGGACGTGAAGCCAAAGGTGAGCGTTGCGGCTGAAGATGCTACGAGGCCAAGAGCCGGCGCGGCAGCGGAACAGCAGCCAACGCGAGCGAGAGGCGGGGGGAAAATAAAATTCTCGCCTGAAATTGAGGAAATGGACAGAAAAGCGGCGGCAAGCGGTGCCAGAGCGCTTGAATCTCAGCAATATGCGGATAGTCTCAAGGCGCAGAGTCCACTGAATGAAAAACAATATGCATTGGCGCACATACAGCAGGTTAACGCGACTGGCAGTCTCTTGAAGCGGGTTTTTGAGGGAGCGGGGGTGAGCGAATATGTTGATGTTCTGAAAAAGCCCATGAGTGAATGGAAAAATTTATTCGGGCCGGAGTACCAAATTTCTCAAGAAGTACGACTTAATGATGCGACAGATAAAGTGAATTTAAATCTCGAAAAGCTAAAAGAATTGTATCCGATACTGCGACAATATCAAACCAGGGGCGTTGAATCCATTGGCGAGTGCCTTTTCAAAGCAATGAAAGATCCAGTAAATGTCTCAAAGATCAATCAGTGGGTATTGACTGCCAGGCGATAAGAGCTAAAAAATATTTTACAATAATTCATAATTTAACAAAATAAATCAAAAATTATGCCACAAGACACAATCTTGCAACAGTCGATCATTGAAGAATTGGGACTGCAAAATCTTCCCAAAGAGAAGCAGGAAGAGATTCTCGTCAAGATGACGGAAGTGCTTCTCAAAAAGATATATCTCGAGACTTTCGAAAAACTTGGCGAAGAGGATCGCGAGGAACTTGCCAAAATGCTCGACGGCGAGGAAGCCCAGCCGGAAAAAGTGGAAAGTTATCTGCGCACGAAGATCGAAGACTATGACGGATTTGTGAAAAAAATCGTCGAGGAATTCACGGAGGAGATGAAAAAAACAACGGGGGATTTGGGAAAAATCAAAGAAGAAGAGCTGGCAAAAGCGGGAGTGGAAGCTTAGCTAAATATCAAGTTGTAAATTCACTGAAAAATCCAAATTTTCTTGAAATTTAACTCGAAGTTGATTTTTATACCGAAAAATAGCCTCGGAAGCGAATCTAATAACGGCAATTTTTCGACAAAAATCAACTTCTCAAACAAAAATTTCTGCGAAAATTTGTATTTTTCAGCTCACTTATTATGGCGCAATCAAACTATCAAGAGCCGATCGAACAAAAAGATCTGGATCTGGCGAAAAAGATCAAAGAAGTGAATATCGACATCGAGAAAGTTGTCCCAGAAGATGTCGAGAAAAAAGAAATTATCCCAACTCCGGAAACATCGGGAGAAATTCAAAGCGAAACAAGCGTGGAATCTCCCGCCGACACTGAAGTTTTGGCGGACAAGCCCGAAGAAAAAGTTTCCGAAAAAATTGAGACAGCGAGACAAACGATCGGAGCGCAGCAAGCGGCTCCTGCCGCGAATGTCGCAAATGATGCTCAAACAGTGTCCGGAATTCAGGAATTTGAGAAAAAAGTGGAAAAATTGGTTGAAATTGCTGTTCAAAAGGGACCCGAACACGCGATCCGAGTGGCTCAACATATGGACAAAGGAAAAGATTCATCGCAATCCGACAATTATACTCTCGATGAAATTCACGACCGGCTTATTGAAGATGAAGTCCGGACGCAATTGATCCAAAAAGGGCTATTGAAAGAATTATGAATTTAGAATTTTGAATTTAGAATGGGAATCAAGAATCCAGAATAAAGTTTTTTATGGTTTCTATATTCTATATTCCCATTCTAAATTCTCAATTCGCAATTCTAAATTCTGAAAATAAAAAGAAATAAAAAAATAGATGGATGCCTATAATATAAATCTAATCTTATATCCTCTCGCCGGTCTTGCGGCGGTTGTTTGCTTTGCATCAGGCGCTCTTTTGGTATTCAAAAGTTTCGTGAGTTTTCGGGGACTCGTCACGAGATCGCTGAACATGGATCTGGATGTCGTGAAAGTGAGCCGGCCGATGAAACGGGAAGCGCAGGGCGGGGAGCAGCAGCAGCCCAAATCGGAAAAAGAACTCATCTCGGTGATGGAGCATCTTTTCGCGAGCCTTGGGAACATCAAAGAAAAAGCGAGCATTTGGCACCGCATCATATACGGCGACGCGGTCGTGGCGCTCGAGATTGCGAATCCCGCGGATAATGACGAAATTGTCTTTTATGTCGGCGCTCCGAAAAAGTTTATCAATATAGTAGAGCGGCAAATCCACAGTTTCTATCCGAAAGCTTCGATCGAAAGGGCGAAAGATTACAATATTTTTTCTCCCGGGAGCTTCACGTCCGCTTCAAGCCTCACGCTCAAAGACAAGCATCATTTTCCGATCCGAACATACCAAGCTCTCGAGGCCGATCCCTTGAACAACATCACAAATGTTCTGGGAAAATTCGATGAAAAAAAAGAAGGCGCGGCGATCCAGCTTCTCATGAAGCCCGCGCGCGGCGGCTGGAGATACAAGGGAAAACGAGTTGCCCACAAAATGCAGCAAGGGAAGCAATTGGCGGATGTCAAAAGGGACACAATCACGCGCCAGGTTGGCCGCGGACTCTTGAGCGTTCTCCATCAAAGAGAAGACAAACAAAAAGATATTCTGAAACAGGACAAAGACGCGATTCAGCTTACGCCTGAAGAGCAGGAAGTGGTGAAAAAAATTGAAGGCAAAGCCGGAAAAGCGGGTTTTGAAGTGAATATCCGGCTGGTGGCTTCGGCGCTCACGCAGGAGCGTTCGGAAGTGATTCTTTCCGAGCTCGAAAATGGCTTTATACAATACGAAAATCCGGGACTGAACAGCTTCAAAGTTTTGCGGGAAAGCTCCGCCAGAGGCGGATCCGCCTTTGGCGGAAAGTTGCGCTCAAAAAATATCGCTTTTGATTTCATATTCCGCAATTTTCGCAGCGACCAAAGTTTCATTTTGTCTTCCGAGGAAGTGGCGAGTATTTTCCATTTCCCTCTTTTTTCGACCGAAACGCCAAAGATCGCGTGGCTCAAATCCCGTACGGCCGCTCCGCCTTCGAATATTTCCAAAGATGGCATCACACTCGGCTTCAACGACTATCGGGGAGTGGAAACCGTTATTCAACATAGTGAAGATGATCGCCGCCGCCACTTCTATGTCGTTGGACAAACCGGAACCGGAAAATCAACGATGATGGAAGAAATGGTAAAGCAGGACATCAAGAATGGGAAAGGCGTTTGCGTGATTGATCCGCATGGGGAATTTGTCGATCATGTGCTTGAGAATATTCCAAAAGAACGGGCGGAGGACGTGATCTATTTCGATCCGGCGGATATGGAGCGGCCGTACGGGCTCAATATGCTCGAGTTCGACCAGGCAAAACCGGAACAAAAAACATTCGTCATCAATGAGATGATCAATATTTTTGACAAGCTGTATGATCTTCGCCAGACGGGCGGGCCGATGTTCGAGCAATATATGCGAAACGCCGCTCTTCTCGTAATGGAGCATCCGGAATCCGGTTCAACACTCATGGAAATTCCGCGAGTTCTCGCCGATGAAGAATTCCGGCATATGAAGCTCGAGCACTGCACAAACCCCGTCGTCAAAAATTTTTGGGAGAAAGAAGCCGAAAAAGCGGGCGGGGAAGCGGCGCTGGCGAATATGGTGCCGTATATCACTTCCAAGCTCACGCAATTCATTTCGAATGATATGATGCGTCCGATCATCGCGCAGGAAAAATCGACAATCAATTTCCGCGCCGCCATGGACAACCGGCAAATCATTCTGGTCAATCTTTCCAAAGGAAAAATAGGCGAGATCAATGCCAACTTGCTCGGAATGATCATCGTTGGAAAAATTTTGATCTCGGCTCTTTCGCGGGTGGATATGCCGGAAGAACAGCGCAAAGATTTCTATCTGTATATTGATGAATTCCAGAACTTCACGACCGATTCGATCGCGCAGATCCTGTCCGAAGCGCGAAAATACCGCTTGGCGCTTGTCATTGCTCATCAGTTCATCGCCCAGCTCAAAGAAGAAATATCAAAAGCCGTTTTTGGAAACGTGGGATCGATCTGCTCTTTCCGGGTGGGCGCCGAAGACGCGGAATTTTTGCAAAAGCAATTCGAGCCGGTTTTTGACGCGAATGATCTCATGAACGTGGACAATCGCAATTGTTTCATGAAACTTTTGATCGCGAACCAGGTGGCTACGCCGTTCAATATGAAGACTTATCCGCCGACCAAGGGATCAAAAGAGATCGCCGAAGCCATCAAAGAACTTTCCAAGTTGAAATATGGACGGAATCGTGATATAGTGAATGAAGAGATCCTCAAAAAATCCAGTTTTGTTTCCGCTCCCGCCTCGGCCGACGCGTTTGATATGGGAGAAAAGCCATTATAGATTTCCGCCAGAGGCGGATCAGCCTCTGGCTGAGAAAGTTAAAGATTAAAAATGAAAAGTTAGAAGCTAGTTTTTCATTTTTAATCTTTAATACAAAATATCATGACAGATGATATGAACCCAACATCGGTTGATCCGGCAACTGACGCTCCAGTGGAAGCACCAGTCGCACCGGAAATGCCGGTTGAAGCTCCTATGGACGCTCCTGTAGCGACTCCAGACGCGGAACCAGCAATGCCGGTAGAAACACCAGCAGCTGAATAATTTTTCGAAATTATTCATCAAAAAAGCCAGCCGAGAGGGACCGGCTTTTTTGTTTGTGAGATTTGTTACGTAGCATCCGCCATAGGCGGACAAGTGTTACGTAACAAAAGAAAAACCGCCCAGAGTTGTTCGGGCGGGGTGGAATCCTGAATCAGGATCATTTGTTTACGTAGGGAAGAAAGAGCATAACCAGGATATAAATGACGGCCACTCCAATCGATCCATAGCAGGCAAATCTTGCTTGTATTTCATCTTTCATACCGACTGCTCCTTTCAATAAAGACGGCTATGTTTTTTCATAAGTGCCAGAGGATTGGTGGCTGTGAGGGGATACTTTGCCACCTCTCGGGCGTCCGATGTCATCCGACCGTGCATAAGATCCCATTTTGCCTCTTGGATCCTTTGGGAGTCAATATTGCTAGACTCCGGGATAGAGATGACTTTACCTCCCTTCACGACTTCAAGCAAGTATTTACGGGGCATACTTTTCTCCTTCAAAGAAGATTAGTCTTTTTGTTTAGTTGTTAAGCTGCTGTTTTTCTTTCTTGGCGCATTTTCGCCAATCCGCGGCGGATGAGCGGATCCACTTCATTTATCAGATCATCCAGACTTGCGAAGTCGAGCGTTCTCGCGGTGGTAGCTCCAAAGTCTATCTGATTGTCAGTAATTGGGCGGAGGACTTCGGCAATATCCCGATTAGAAATATTTTCAATATCCGGGTTCTTGGCGAATAGTTCCTGCAAAACTCGAGCGGCTATTGCATTTGCAATAGTCTTGCGGTTTTCAGCCCGAATTTTTGCTATATTTTCTGCAATTTTCTGCCTTTCTATGTTATTTGCCATCTTGATTTAGCCTCCCTAAGACTTTATTTTTCTCACTATATCACTATAATATAATTTATGCCAGTATATTTGTGGACACATTTTCTTTGAATATATATAATTACAAAACATGAAATTCAAAATATCCTCCAAGTTTAAACCAGACGGCGATCAGCCCAAGGCGATCAAGCAATTGACCTCTGGTCTTCGAAGTGGCGCGAAATTCCAAACGCTTCTTGGAGTGACCGGTTCGGGAAAAACTTTCACGATGGCGAATGTGATTGCGCGGGTGCAAAAGCCGACGCTGGTTATCGCTCCGAACAAGACGCTCGCCGCCCAGCTCGCGCAGGAGTTTCGGACTTTTTTTCCGAAGAATTCGGTGGAATATTTTGTTTCCTATTATGATTACTACCAGCCGGAAGCGTATATTGCCTCCTCCGACACCTACATTGAAAAAGAATCCCAGATCAACGACGAGATTGACCGTTTGCGGCACGCGGCGACGGTGGCAGTGATGTCGCGGCGTGATGTGGTCATTGTCGCGTCAGTTTCTTGCATATACGGCCTGGGTTCTCCCGAGTTCTATGAAGATATATCCTTGAGCCTCAAAGTTGGCGAAGCGATTGATCGGGAGAAATTAATTTCTGATCTCACAGAGATGCATTTTCTCCGCTCGGAATATTTGCAACGCGGGAGATTCAGGTCGCACGGCGATACAGTTGAAATTATGTCCCCGTCGCGGGAAATCGTGACGAGAGTTGAGCTTAAGAATGATAAAATAGCAAAAATCAGCGAATATGATTTTCTGACGGGCGAGGCGCTGGGAAAATTGGAAAAAGTTTTGATATATCCGGCCAAGCATTTCGTCGTGCCGGAGCCGGTGCTGGAGGAGGCTTTGAAGCAGATCGAAAAAGAACTGAATGAACGAGTGGCGTATTTCAAAAAAAATAATAAATTACTGCAGGCCGAGAGAATATATCGCCGGACAAAGCAGGATCTGGAAATGATGCGGGAAATCGGATATTGCAATGGGATCGAAAATTATTCCCGCTATCTGACCGGCCGTGCGCCGGGGGAAGCGCCGTTCACGCTTGTTGATTATTTTGCGAAAAATTTCCTGATTGTGATTGACGAATCGCACGTGACCGTCCCGCAATTGAATGGAATGTATAACGGCGACCACGCGCGCAAAAAATCCCTCATCGACAACGGTTTCCGTCTTCCAAGCGCCTATGACAACCGTCCGATGAAATTCAGTGAATTTGAGAAAAAAATTAACCAAGTTATTTTCACTTCGGCCACTCCAGCGGACTATGAGAAGAAAAATTCAGCGCAAATTGTCGAGCAAATTATCCGCCCGACCGGCCTCATTGATCCTGAAATAGTCATCAAATCGGCCAAAGGCCAGGTGAAAGATGTGATTGAGGAGATAAAAAGCGTAGTCGCGAAAAAAGAACGCGTGCTGGTGACGACGCTCACGAAAAAAATGTCCGAAGATTTGGCGGAATTTTTGAAAGAAAGCGAAATAAAAGCCGAATATCTGCACTCGGGAGTCGACACAATGGATCGCGTGCGCATTTTGGAAAATCTGCGGCGCGGGAAATTTGATGTGCTTGTCGGAGTGAACTTGCTTCGCGAAGGGCTGGATTTGCCGGAAGTTTCGCTCGTGACGATCCTCGACGCGGACAAGGAAGGATTTTTGCGCAGTGAAACTTCGCTCGTGCAAACAATCGGCCGCGCAGCACGGAATATTTCCGGCCGGGTTATATTATATGCTGACAAAATAACCGGTTCGATGAAACGAGCAATCGACGAAACCAACCGCCGCCGTGCAACTCAAACGAAGTACAATAAAGCTCATCACATCACGCCAAAAACCATCCAGAAAAAAATTGCTTCGATTGTTGACCATGATCTGAAGCCCGAAATTCCGCGGGAATTTGTGAAATTGGAATCCCTCGAAGACATCGCCGGATATGTGAAACTTAAAGAAGCCGAAATGAAAACTGCCGCCCGAAATATGGAATTCGAAAAAGCGGCGGTGATCCGGGATGAGATAATCCAGCTGCGGAAATTGCAGATGGGGTGATTGCATTTTCTATAGAGTTGCTTTATTATATAAAATAGAAATTTGCCAATACAACCCTATCCAGGAGGCCTGATATGAAGAAAAAAAGAAAGAAAATTTCGATTAAGGGGCGGATAGTATCATTTCGGGCAAGGGTTTACAAATGGCTGATGCAGCTTGCTGTAAGGAGGGGATATCGGGAAGCCATTACATATGGCTTCGGATACAGCAAACTGCTAGAGGCATGGAAAGCTGGGGATGTGGTCGTAGGCGATCTGATCTACATATCAAAAAGGATTCAGATCCTTGCGGGTATGAACAGAAACGGTGGACCAGGGCAAACTATTTATGCAGGGATGGGGATGCCTACTCCAGTGTTTATCCCTGCTAATCCATGGGAAAGGAGAGTGTGGACATCGTTTGATACTCTTCATTTTCCTCCCTGGAGTAAAATTGGGCATTTAACCAAGGAGGAATGGGATAAAGCGCGCGATGATGTTTTTGACCGAATGATGCCAGTGGCATTGTGATCTCGGCTGGCTATTACGCGATGAATCAACTTTGGGTGCACTTCGAATAATTGTGCACCCTTTTCTTTTTGAAATTGATTTATTAACTCAATAGTATTATATTAGTGAAACCCCCGCACCAAATTATTGCTGGTGTGTATACATGCCAATTTGGGGTAAGTTTTTGTATTTGCGAAATAGAACTTATTTCCAAGAATATTTGGTACGGGGCGAGCCTTAAATGGGGCATTTTTGTGTTAGGGAGAAATATCTTATGGATAAAATAATCATTCGTGGGGCTCGCGAACACAATTTGAAGAATATAAACCTCGAACTTCCACGGGGGAAGTTTATTGTGTTCACGGGAATCAGCGGGTCGGGGAAGAGCACGCTGGCTTTTGATACCATTTTTGCCGAGGGGCAGAGGAGATATTTGGAAAGTTTGTCGAGTTATGCCCGGCAGTTTTTGGGACAGATGGAAAAGCCGGACGTGGATTCAATCGAAGGCTTGAGCCCGGCGATTTCGATCGACCAGAAAGCCGCCTCGCATAATCCGCGCTCGACGGTGGGAACCGTGACGGAAATTCACGATTATTTACGCCTTCTTTATGCCAAGATCGGCATACCGCATTGCCCGATCTGCGGAAAAAAGATTACAAAACTTTCGATTGATGAGATTGTGGATCGGATTCTTGATCTCTGCGGCGAAAGCCTAACATCCGATGTTGGGACGCTCCCAACATCGGATGTTAGGCGACCTTGCCCGAAAATCGAAATACTTTCGCCCGTAGTGCGCGAGCGAAAAGGGGATTATGCGACATTGCTCGGGGAAATGTGGAAACGGGGATTCGCTGAAGCGTATATCGACGGCCAAAAAGTGAATCTCGAGGAAGAAGCCAAGAAGGGGAAAGTGCTGGCGAGATACAAAAAGCACAGCATTGATATTTTGATTGACACAGTTGAGATAAATGACAAAAATTTGAGTCGGATATTTGAAAGTGTGGAGAGCGCGTTGAAAATTTCGAGGGGATTAGTAAAAATTAAAACTAAAAGCTCCCACCCCTCTGTCCCGATGCGATCGGGACATCTCCCCTCGGGCAGGGGAGAAAGTAATAGTAGTGAGGTTATTTATAACCGAAATATGGCTTGCGTAGAGCATGAGGAAGCTGTTTTTCCAGAGCTAGAACCGCGGCTGTTTTTATTCAATAGTCCGCAGGGAGCCTGTCCGGATTGCGAAGGATTGGGGACAAAAAAAGAAATTGATCCGAATCTTGTGATTCCGGACAAAACCCGGACGATTGCCGAAGGCGCCATCATGCCCTGGAGCTACAAGCCGAACAACTATCAAGGTTCGATCTTGCGGGCTGTCACAAACTATTATCGAATACCGGACAATGTCCGCTTTCGTGATTTGAGCGAAAAACAACAAAATATTTTGCTTTTTGGCGATGAAGAGCCCGATGACATCGAAGTTCGCCTCAAAACAAAAACCGGAGCGATTTGGAAATTCAATGTTGAGTGGAACGGGATTCTGGGCTTCATGCGGGACCGCTATTTCAAAACCGAATCGGAGGCTGTGCGGCAGGACATTGAAAAATATATGTCGCCAAGCGCTTGCCCGGCCTGCAAAGGATCACGATACAAGCCGGAAGCATTATTAATAACCATTGGAAACCAAAATATAGCTCAAGTTTCCAGTGTAAGCGTTCAAGAAACGTTGAAATTTTTCGAAGACTTGAAATTAAACGAACGAGAAAAAATAATCGCCGACAAAATTTTGAAAGAAATTCGCAATCGTCTGGGTTTCTTGAACGACGTGGGATTGGGATATTTGACGCTCGGACGTGCCGCCAACACTTTGGCCGGCGGGGAGACGCAAAGAATACGCCTCGCTTCGCAAATCGGATCGCAACTCGTGGGGGTTTTATATATTCTTGACGAGCCGTCTGTCGGTCTTCACGCGCGGGATAACGCAAAATTACTCGAGACTTTGTTAAAACTAAGAGACATTGGCAATACAGTGATTGTTATTGAACATGATGAAGAAACAATTCGAGCAGCAGATCACTTGGTTGACATCGGGCCGGGAGCGGGAAAACTCGGCGGGGAAGTGGTGGCGCAAGGTTCGGTGAAGGATATCGAGAAAGAGGAAAAATCCATTACGGGAAAATATTTGCGCGGTGACGCTAAAATAGAAATTCCAAAATTCCGCCGGCCGGTGAAAAACAAAAAATGGTTGACGGTGAAAGGAGCAAGTGAGCACAATCTGAAAAGCATAACCGTCGAATTCCCCTTGAAAACTTTAACTTGCGTGACGGGTGTCAGCGGTAGCGGGAAGTCAACACTCGTTGAGGACATTTTGGGAAAAGGCTTGTCATCGAAAATTATGCGTTCGCTCGAACGTCCGGGACGACACAAAGAAATTCTTGGGACGCAATGGGTGGACAAAGTGATCCATATCGACCAGTCGCCGATCGGGCGCACGCCGCGGTCAAATCCCGCGACTTATGTCGGATTTTTCACTCTGATCCGGGAACTTTTTGCGATGACAAAAGACGCGCGGGGGCACGGGTATGGCCCGGGAAGATTTTCGTTCAACGTGAACGGAGGAAGATGTGACAATTGCCGGGGAGAAGGATTTTTGAAGGTGGAGATGCAATTCATGCCGGACGTATTTTTGCCCTGCGATGTTTGCAAAGGGAAAAGATATAATCGCGAAACTCTCGAAGTGAAATATAAAGGGAAAAATATTGCCGATGTTCTCGCAATGACTGTTTCGGAAGGCAAAGTTTTTTTTGAAAATTTCCCGCGGATTTTTGAACCGCTCAAAGTGCTGGAAGAAGTGGGGCTGGGATATATCAATCTGGGACAAGCGGCGACGACGCTTTCGGGTGGGGAAGCGCAGAGAATTAAGCTCGCCTCGGAACTTTCGCGGCGCGGGACGGGAAATACATTATATATTCTCGATGAGCCGACCACCGGACTGCATTTTGACGACGTGAAAAAACTTTTGGAAGTTTTGCATCGCTTGGTCGACGCGGGAAATACTGTAATCGTGATCGAGCACAATATGGATGTCATCAAAACAGCGGATTGGATCATCGATCTCGGCCCCGAGGGAGGGGACAACGGCGGTCGCGTGGTCGTCACCGGCCCACCGGAAGAAGTGGCGAAATATCATAAAGAAAGTTATACTGCGAAATTTTTGAGGGAAGTTTTGAAGTAGTATTTTGTATTTAGTATCTGGTATTTTGTATTTTTACGAAAGAAAAAGGGACTAGGCGTGCTGGCCTAATCCCTGAAAGTCATAGCTTGGGTGCCGTGGTTAGGTTAAGGGTAACGGGTAGTAGGAGTAATAAGCTCCAGAATACTCAACTGATAACCCTGTTCCAATAATCCCAGTCCGACACGGTATTTTATGTAAATTTTGTCCCCCTTTTTAATGCTTTTCATCGCGGCCAGCAGTTTGTCACTGGGATTTAATACTGGAAACAGATAAGTTTTGAAATCCGGTCCCTCAGCCTCCAAAACGGCAATTTTAGCGCCAGCTGTCGCTATACCATTATTAACCGACACAGCGGTTAGGGGCTCGGAGTTTTCATAGGTTTCGCCACAACCCAAAATGGCAAGACAAGAAAACAGGGCGATGATAGCAAAAAGAACATTTTTAGACATTTCAATCCTCTCCCTCGAAATGATTTTTTTCATTTCCTACCCGAATGGGTATTATGTAATGATAGTATAATACTATGTTATTGTCAACCCCAAACCTAAAAAAACGCATAAATAAGCTCCCTAAAACCCCAGGCGTGTACGAATTTCGTGATAAGCAAGGGAAAATTCTTTATATTGGGAAAGCGACGATTTTAAGAGATAGAGTAAAAAGCTACTTTGCCAAAAGTTCCAATGTTGGTGGCAGAGAAAATGACCCGCGGATAGCGCGGATGGTGGCGGATATCGCGGATATCAAAGTTCACGAAACGGATTCGGTTCTCGAAGCGTTGATCTTGGAATCAAATCTCATCAAAAAATATCAGCCGAAATATAATGTGATGGCGAAAGATGATAAGAGTTTCGGCTATTTCGTTGTTACGAAAGAGAAATTTCCGCGAGTGATTATTCTTTGGAAAACGGAACTTGGGAAAGTGGCGGCGAAAAAAATATACGGGCCGTATCTTTCGAAGTATCAAATGAATATCGCTTTGAAACTCATCCGCAAAATATTTCCGTATCACAGTGCCAAGCAATTTTCAAAGAATTGCTGTTTTGATTTTCAGATTGGACTATGTTCGGGACCGTACGCAGGCGCAATCAGCAAAAAAGATTATCTCAAAAATATTCACGGGATTGAGATGATTTTGCAGGGGAAAAAGAAAGGTTTGCTCACGGAACTCAAAAAACAGATGAAAGTTTTTTCGAAAAACAACGAATTCGAAAAAGCAGCGGAGGCGCGCAATCGGATTTTTGCGCTGGAGCATATTCGCGATGTTGCGTTGATATTGGAGGATTCCCAAAGTCCAACTTTAGGAGCGCCTAAAGTTGGACTTTTCAGGGTCGAAGCCTACGATATCTCAAACATAGCTGGCGATTATGCCGTCGGTTCAATGGTTGTTTTCACGAACGGCAAGCCGGACAAATCCCAATATCGAAAATTTAAAATAAAAACGGTTTCCGGAATTGACGATATTGCTATGATGCAGGAAGTTTTGTATAGAAGATTTGGGAACAATTGGGCAAAGCCGGATCTTCTGTTGTTGGATGGGGGAAAGGGGCACCTCAATATGGCACAAAAAATAATGGGGGATCTAAAGCTGAAAATTCCAATTATCGCCGTGGCGAAAGGACCGACCAGAAAAAAACTGGATATTTTTCAGTCAAAATTTTTGCTGACATTCTTGGGTAAAAACGAAGAGCTAAGAAAAAATTATAGCAATATATTGAGCGATATGAAGCTTCTGGAACGAATTCGAAACGAAGCGCATCGATTTGCCATCAGCTATCACAAAAAGCTGCGAAATAAAAGTTGGAAAGAAAAATAGTAAAATATATTTCTATTAATACACAAAAAATCCCGCGAAAGCAGGATTTTTGTTTGCGAAGAAATTATTTTTCTTCCGGTCCGCAAGGATGGCCGCAGTGGGAGCAGTCGCAGTGAGACTCTTTTTCGTCTCTGCCACAAGTGCAACTTTCCATTGGCTGGCCACAGCCGGGGCATTTTTCGTCCATATAAAGCAAGTTAATATTTAGGCGCAACAATTATTACGAATTATTTCTCCTTGTCTTTCAATCATATTCACAGTGTCGAATTCAGTGTTTTCAAGAAATAGGGGATGACAAAGGCCAGAGCGATGAGCGGTAAAATGAATGTAACAGCCGTCGCGATCATTGTCCAAAGGAAAAGCTTGTAGGTTTTGTTTGTCAGCTTGTATATTTCATCTATCTTCTTGCTCATTGTCTCCAATTCCGCCAGAGGCGGATCAGCCTTGGGCTGATTTTCGGATAATTCTTGATCCATTTTTTATTTATTAAATTTTACCGTTTTCAAAATCAAGTCGAACATTTCTCCGATGTCGCTTGAGATCGAAGCGCCGATAGCGTGATAGCTGAACAAAATTGTGTGCGGGAATGTGTTTTTTTCAAACTGAACAAGAATCAGCCGGTTTTGGCTGTCTTCGGGCGGGTCGGCAGTCGGATCGCCGGAGAAGTAGGTAATTTTGGCGTTTGCGCAGCCAACGGTCATATTCTTGCGTCCGTCTTCCTTGAAGCCATAATAGTCCGTTCCGACCATCGGGCCGGATCGCCACTCGAAAGATTGCTGGTCGGCGCCGCTTCCCAGGCCGGTATAGTCATTTTGCTTTTCGCTGCCTATCCAACTTTTCGGATATTGAAAAGAATAGCCGTATTTCGCGTTCGTGAATGTTTTCCAGCCAGTCTTGTTGAGATTTTCTTCATTGGTGAAATTTTTCGAGCAATCAATCGCCGGGGGAGCTGTTTTCGCGGTGAGCGCAATGGATTTCAGAATTTTTTCGGCCAAACTTCTTTCAGGAGCATCGGCCATATCAAGCAAATTGTAACTTGCGCCTGCTCCTTCTTCGAAATTCGCGACAAATTCATATTTTCCATCCGCGCTCTGGGTGATTCCGGCGTTGGGATAGAAAATTTCTTCGGTTTTTCCTTGAATGACGAAAAGATTGATGTCATATTCTTTTCCGAGGATCATCAGGCTCCCGTCTTTTTTCGGTTCGCCCGCCCCAATGCCTGTCCGGTCGGAAATATGAAATCCGGCGCTTTTTTCTTTCAGTCCCCAGCGGAGAAAATATCTATTTTCCGGAGCATAGATGGAAATATATTTTACCGTTGCTTCGCGAACGGGGCTATATTCACTGAACTCTTGCACTTCCCAGTCGGTCGGATATTTGAGAGTATAGCCGATCTCGCTGTTGGCATATGTTTTCCAGCCGGCATATTCATCAGCCGCGGTTTCCGTTGAAGGAACTTCAGTACTGCCGGCTTCTCCATTGACGGTTATTTTCCCGTCGGAAGCAGTGGAATTCTTTTGCAAGTTTTGCATCTGTTCTTTGAGCGCCTTCAGCTCGTTTTTTCGGTCGCTGTATTTTTTGTAAGCGAAAATCAGCCCGCCGATGAATGTGACAGCCAAAAGTGTGACGATGATCGCGATAACGATCGTTTTCTGATTGTTGTTTTCCGGCTTTTTTTCTTCCATTTTCCTTGTTTCCTCGTTTTTTTCTTCGCCCATATATTTGTTTTAGCGATTAAGTTGGCTAAATTATACCATTTTCTGTTATAATAAAACAAATTTGTTTTTAAAATAAAAATTAAGCCAAAATAAAATGCCAACCCAAGGCTGGTCCGCCTCTGGCGGAAAAATAAAAATAATCATTGCGATTTTCCTGCTCTTTTCTTTCGCTTTTCCGGTTGGCGCCGCATATGATGGCACGCAGCAAGTGAAAGCGGTGGTCAACGGGAAGAAAAAAAATTATAAAGTGCCGGTCGATTCTTCGCTGTATCAGACGCTTTTCAATCTGCCCAGTTATACTTGCGGGGAGCTTGGATATACGGATGCAACTCTCGGCGCCTGCTACAACTTTATGTTCCTTGACCGCGCCGATCAGAAAGAAGCGTTGAAGCCGCTGGTGAACTGGCTAAACAAAAAGATAAAGAAGCGGGGAGATCGGGTGCGGGCGGCGGCGAGCCTCGTGCAGAATATTCCATATGACGACAACAAAGCCACAGGCGAAGAGGAAGTGGCGACTGGCCGGGGGCATGGAACGAGATATCCCTACGAAACGCTTTATGAAAATTCCGGAATTTGCGGGGAAAAGTCATTTTTGATTATATACCTCCTGAGAGAACTCGGATATGGGACGGCGACGATGGTTTTTCTTTCGCCGCTTCATCGGGTGGCGGCCGTGAAATGCGCCGACGCCTATGATTTTCGCGATACGGGATACTGCATCATCCAGCCGAACTACAGAAAAATGATAACTTTCGAGGGTTCGCAAAAAGATGAAGATCCCTATCAAATCACGGTTCTTTCCGACGGAAAGACGCTCAATGCCAAAAACGACTACAAGGATTCACGGAAATATTGGGAGATAATGAACAGCATCGATGCCGGAACATATACGGCCAAGCAGGCCAAAGCCTATAGAAAATTGATCAAAAAATACGGGTTATAGCCCGTCTATTTGAAAGAAGATAAAATCTCAATTATTTTTTGCAAACCTTCCCAATCGTGAATGGAAACCGAGAAAACATCGGGATTGATTTTTCGCATTTGGGAAATTTTTTTGAGAGCTGTTTTTTCTGATATCAAATCTGATTTCGTGAGAAGCACGATTTCTTTTTTTTGCGTCAATTCCGGATTGAAGTCCCCGAGTTCTTTTCGGACGATTTTATAATCCCGCACCGGATCATCTGATTCCAGAGAAATGCAATGAAGGAGCATTTTTGTCCGCTGGATATGCTTCAAGAACTTTATACCCAGTCCTTTTCCGCGGGACGCGCCTTCAATGAGTCCCGGGATGTCGGCGATGACAAGGTCTCCCAAGACGCCGAGATTGGGCTCGAGCGTCGTGAAAGGGTAGTTGGCGACTCGGACATTGGCGTTGGTGAATTCATTGAGGAGGCTTGATTTTCCGGCATTGGGAAGCCCGACGAGTCCGACGTCGGCAATGAGGCGCAGTTCGATCGCGAATTCAAATTCTTCGCCGAGTTCGCCTTCTTCAAATTCTTCCGGAGTGGTGTTTCTGGACGAGCGAAAATTGAAATTTCCTCTTCCTCCCGAACCGCCCTTGGCGGCAAGTACGCTTTCTCCGATTTGGGTTATCTCGGAATATTTGTCCGTTTTCAGATTGTGAATCACGGAGCCGACCGGAATCGTCAAAATCAAATCTTTGCCATTGTGCCCCGTCGATTTGTCCGCTTTTCCGTTTTTTCCAACAGGCGCAAAGCGTTCCCGCTTGCTTTTGTATTTGTTGAGCGCCGTCAGATCGGAAACACCGGAAAATATGACGTTTCCGCCGTCTCCGCCTCGTCCGCCGGTCGGTCCGAGGCTCATTTTGGTCTTGTTGAAAGCGACCACGCCGTCTCCGCCCTTTCCGGCTCGGACAAAAATTTTTACTTCATCTGTGATCATAAAAGTGTTTTTTTGTTGCCCGGGTAGGATTCGGACCTACGGTGGAGGCTTCAAAGGCCCCTGCCTTACCACTTGGCTACCGGGCAGTCAGTCTTTCACTATTTTTCCTCCGAAGATGTCGGCGGCTTCTTGCAGGAGGCTTTTTTTCTCTTTGAAATCGGGATATTGAACGGAAAAATCTTTTTCAGTGATGGGCTTCAGCTTCAAAGCAACGCCTGTTATCTTATCAATTGCTTTCTCAATTGTCAACCGATTTTGCGTGTCGGAAATTTTGTCGTTGTAAAAAGAATATTTCGTGCGAAGAAGGAGATATTTTCCGTCAATCAGAACCGGCTGGCACATCTTGAGGACGGAGGAGAGAGAATGATTGTAGCTTTTGAGAGAATCGATGATTTCGCGCCAGTTGGAAACGACGAGGTCAAGATCGGCGGAATTGTTTTTATTTACTATCTTTGGTTTTTCCGTAATTTCCTTAGGGGTCGGATCCCTAAAATCAGGAATATCCTGAACATCCTTTTTATTACTAGGAGAATTTGTTTTCGAAATCGTGCTGGACGAGTCGCTTTTAGGGGTCGGATCCCTAAATGTATCTGTGGAGGTCGAACCTCCATTATTTTGCGAGGCTATTTTTGCGATACTGACCTCGAGAAAAAGCTGGGGAATGGGACTGGATTTGAAGCGCTCCGTATTTTCTTGAAGAATGTTGATGAAATTCAGAATTTCATCTGTCTCAACGCTTGCGATTTGGCTTTTGATCTGTCCGAGCCTTTCTTTGGTGATCTCATAAGATAGTTTTTGACCTAGATCGGGATTTATTTTCAAAACCAACATTTGCCGCAAATAGTTGAGTAGGGATTTCGCAAAATTTTTGAAATCGATTCCCATTTCACGCAGCTGCCCGATTTTCGCGAAGACTTTGGAATAATTTTTTTGGATGACAAGCTCGACAAACTCGGCGGTGAATTTTTCCGAAACGGTTCCCAAAATGAACTCCACTTCTTTGGCCGTGATTTTTTTGTCTTCGAGAGCGATGATCTGGCCAAGCAAGCTTTCAGCGTTTCGCATTCCTCCTTCCGAAGAAGAGGCGATGATCTCGAGCGCTTCGCGGTCAACTTTCACTTTTTCCAGCTTGGCGATCTCTTCGAGGCGATTGATGATCTCTTCGATTGTGAGGCGAGTGAAATCAAAGCGCTGTACGCGGGACAAAATAGTTTCCGGAATTTTGTGAACTTCGGTCGTGGCAAGAATGAAAACAACATTCGCGGGCGGCTCTTCGAGGGTTTTGAGCAGGGCATTGAAAGCCCCGCCCGAAAGCATATGGACTTCGTCGATTATGTAGACTTTGTATCTGAGAGATGATGGTGGCAATTTCACTGTTTCCCGTAGTTCGCGGATATTGTCCACGCCCGTATTCGAAGCCGCGTCAATCTCGATGATGTCGAGTGCGCGTCCATCAAGAATATTCTGGCAAGAATCGCATTTGAGGCAAGGTTCGCCGTTCTTGAGATGCCGGCAGTTGATCGTCTTCGCAAAAATCCGAGCAATTGATGTTTTTCCCGTTCCCCGCGGACCGGCGAAAAGATAAGCCTGTCCGATTCGGCCAGTTTTCACGGCGTTTTTGAGGGTCTGGACGACATGTTTTTGTCCGATCAATTCGCCAAAAGTCGCCGGACGATATTTTCGATAGAGAGTGGTGCTCATACTTGGTTATTATAGAGAATCGGGAGGTGGAAATCAAATTTGACTTTTGTTTATAATTTATGCAAAACTGAATGACTCTTCTAGCTGCATGAAGAGAATAAATTGGATTATAGGAGGAATTTGAAATGGTACATACGGTTGTTATTAGTGATGGCGTGTTTGCGCTCTTGGCGAGGCTCATTGTCGAGTTGCTTCGCCAAAACGGCATTCAAGGGAAAATCGAGGTAGCTCGTGGTTGCCCAAAAAATAAATATTGCAATGCAGCCAGTTTTATCGCCGATGATAATCAGATTCTTTGCTGCCTCGGGTATGTTCTTAAACACCCAAATACTAATTTGAGTGACAATATGGTTATTTTGGCAATAAAGCCGTACCTCGAGAAGAGATATTCGATTGCTGCCGCTAAGTTAGCAGCGCTTATGATCCCGTTTAAATGGGGTTTGAATGAACCCCGGATATCAGGTCGGTCGGACTGGTAGTGAGTCAAAGGCTCTATGTTGTTAGGGCGATCAAACGGTCGCCCTTTTTTATTGAGGAAATTTTTGTCATTGCGAGGAGTGTAGCGACGAAGCAATCTCACGCAATAATGAAAAACACGGGATTGCTTCGCTTCGCTCGCAATGACAAGAAAAAAGACGTCCCATCGGGACGTCTCTACGGAAATTTGTGAACTTTCTTTTATTTCTTGAAAACCCAAAACTTGTAGCCGAGGAAGTTCCAGATGAGGCCGGTGGCGGCGCCGCCGACGGCTCCGAGGTTTCCCCACATCTGGCCCGATAGCGATACAAAATTGACGGCCGGGGCGATATAGGTCACCACCAGCGTCGCGGTCGTCACATTGATGATCATCCCGATAACGCTAACCGACAGAAATTGCGAGAATTGCCGGCCCTGCTCGGTTTTTTTCTTGTCCTGAAAAGCCCAGCGCTTGTTGAAAAAATAGCTGAAAGTGACGGCAACAAGGAAAGAAACGGCTTTGAAAGCGGTATAATATGCCCCCGTGCTTTTTCCGCTCACGAACATTTCGACATTCAGAATCGCCAGGTCGATGAAAAAGTTCATGAAACCAATCATCACGAATTTTGCGAATTGGGGAATGATAGGGTATCGCTTGCACAAGCCTGCCAGGCAATGTTCATTTTGCATATTTGTTTTGTTTTTAAGTTAATAAACACGAATCTAACGAATATTGACACGAATCAAGCTAATATTTTGTTCGTTGTATTCGTGTTTCTATTCGTCGTATTAGTGTCTTATTTCAGATCGCTGATTTGCTCAATTCATCGTGCAATTTTCCCACGTCCGGCGTCCATTCATCCACAAGATTGACTTCCAAGCGACCGTCTTTGCCAAGATTGTCTTCCATTTTTTGGGCAGCTTTTTTCCCGCCTGCATCGCTATGCGAAGCATTGCGGGCAGGTTCGGGTTGATCTTCGCTTTCAATATTTTCCAAAGAAAATTCGCCCGAACCTTTTTTCACAAGATTTTCAATGGCCGCCCAGACAGTTTCGCTGCCGGCCGGCACCACGATCGTCACTTCGTCGCTCATCTCGGCTTTGAAATAGGTGACGGAGGCGAGGAGAACGCGGTAGACTTTTCCTTCAGCAATGACGACGAAATTTCCAAGATCATCTTGGCTGACGATGCCGATCACGCGCTTTCGCTCAACCGGTCCGATCTGCTTGTATACAAAAGAACCGTCCGGAGTAATCGTGAGTTTCAGCATATCGCCCTCGACCAGCTTCGATTTGGAAGCATAGTTGGCCGGGACGGGATACTGTTTTCCGTCGGTTCCAATCATGACTTGTCCGTCAAAAACTCCTTCAATGATCTCTCCTTCCTCATCGGAAATCGGAGCGATTGCGCGGCGGGAGGTTTTTCCCGACGGGCCTTCGATCTGGGCAAGCATTGCTCGAGCGGACGCGATTGTCCGTTCGGCACTGGCGATCATTTCGCGAATTGCGGCGATCTTTTGGAGTTCTTGATCTTTGTCGTTGGTTTTCTTTTTTGGCATTTATTTTATTGCGTTTGTTTTGGTATGTGTTGGACGCTGGTCAAGTCAAAAATCCCCCCGCCCGACTCGCTTCGCTACTCGAAGCGGGCAGGCCTATTCCAAAACAGCCGCTTTTTATATTTCTTTTTGTTTTACTCGTCCGCCGAAGCTTTTCTTTCACTTTAATAATATTCTTCAAAAAAATGCTAGCGAAGGAGGACGCTTTCATTATATAATCGCTTTCAAAAACGCGCAAGGGTCTTGAAACGAAACATGTAACATGAAACACAGATTTATATAAAATAATTTGTACATCTAAAGCAATAAGTTTGTTTTTTAGTGTTGCGGGTTACATGCTTTGTATTTCATGAAAAAGTGGATAACTTGTGCCCAAGTGGGGCGGCGGATAGCTTGTATAAGCTATTTTTTTGTATTCAGCAAAGTGTTGACGGATGTTTGCTAGTGGATTAGAATGTATGTACAGTGTTGTAAAGTGGATGGAAGTGGGGATAAGTCGGATGAAAAGGGGATAAGTATTTATAAATATTCATGTTTATTGGAGAATACTCACATAATATAGATCCCAAAAAAAGAGTCGCGATTCCAGCGAAGTTTCGAAACGACTTCGGCGGAAAAGCGGTTGTCACGCGGGGCTTGGACAAATGTCTTTTTGTGTATCCGCTCAAAACTTGGGAAGAGCTTTCTTCGAAACTTGGAAGTTTGCCGATGGGGGAGTCGGGGACGAGAAGTTTTGTGAGACTGATGCTGGCGGGGGCGGTCGATGTGGATATCGACAAGCTGGGCCGGGTGCTGGTGCCGGACTATTTGAAGGAATACGCCGGACTCAAAAAAGAAGTGGTTGTGGCGGGCCTGTATAATAGGCTTGAAATTTGGGACAGCGGCAAGTGGAGCGAATACAAAAAAGCGGCTGAAAAAAATACGGATGATATCGCGGAACAACTTGGTAAGCTCGGAATATACTAAAAATGATTCACAAATCTGTTTTACCGGAAGAGGTCATCGAAAATATGAATTTGAAGCCGGGAATGACAGTCGTGGATGGGACGCTCGGGGCGGGAGGGCATTCGGCCGCGATACTCGAAAAAATTCTGCCCGGCGGGAAATTGATCTCGATTGATTGGGACTCACGGGCGGTTGAAAGTTTCAAAAAAAGTCTGCAGCGAGGAATTTTTATTGCAAAAAAAGAATTGATTCGGTCGGCTGCTTCCGCGCCGGTTAATATTAATAAAAAAAATGACGATCAAGCTTTCTCTCACTTTGAGAAACTAGGGAATCGCGAAGGCAAGATTGTTGGGAGCTGGTGCGGAGCAACTGACAATTATTCGAAACTAAAAGAAATCATCGGGGGACTGGGGATTCAATCCGTGGACGCGGTTTTGGTCGACCTCGGTTTCAGTTCCGATCAAATAGAAAATGTCGACAGAGGATTCAGCTTTCTCCGGAATGGCCCGCTCGATATGCGATATAGCCAGGATTTGCGCCAAGAAACAGCGGCTGACATTGTGAACAATCGCACGGAAGACGAATTGGCTCGAATTTTCAGGGATCTCGGAGAAGAAAAATTCGCAAAAAAAATCGCGAGGGAAATCAGGGCAAGCAGGGAGATTGGGGAGATACGGGAAACTGGAGAACTAGTTGAAATTATTTTGCGAGTTGTGCCTGAACGATACAAGCGAGGGAAAATTCATTTTGCGACAAGAGTGTTTCAAGCTCTGCGGATCGAAACCAACCGGGAACTTGAAAACTTGAAAAAATTCTTGGCTCAAGCAGAAGAAGTGCTGGCTAGTAAGGGGATATTAGCCGTTATTAGCTTTCATTCGCTTGAAGACAGGATCGTCAAGAATTTCTTCAAGGATGAAGCGCGAGATTGCGTTTGTCCGCCGAATTTTCCCAAGTGCGTTTGCGCCCACAGGCGAAGGCTGAAAATCATCACAAAGAAGCCGATCGTCGCGCAAGAAAGCGAAATCAAAGCCAATCCGAGAGCAAGAAGCGCGAAACTCCGAGTCGCGCAAAAAATATAACAAAAACAAAAAAAAGATAGGGGGTTCATTCACATGAGCCGAATTCTCACACTTACCCATTCCAACGCCGTTGGTCTCGGGGAAAGAAAACAAGCCATCAAAAGCCAGCCGGCGCGCGTCGGGAGGGTGACTTTGAATTTTTTGCTGGTTGCTTTCATCGCGACGCTGGGAATTTTCTATATTTTCGAAGTGAACAGCAACGCCACCAAGGGATATGAAATTCGTCTTCTTGAGAAAAAAGTGCAGGACCTCAAAGACAGCCAAGAAAGATTGAAAATCCGGGAGGCGGAACTGAAATCGATGTACAACATCGAAGAAAGAACAAAAAATCTCAATATGGTCGCGCCCAAAGACGTGAGCTATCTTACTTTGCCCGGAAGCGTGGCGATGAAGTGATTTTAGAATTGTGAATTTAGAATTTTGAATATAGAATGGGAATATTGAATAGTGAATATAGAATTCTAAATTCTGTATTCTAATTCCAAATTCTCAATTCCAAATTCAAAATTCTTTTTGTTTCATATGGTAAAAAAGGGTTTATCTAACAGAAAAGGCAATTTTATTAAACATAATTTTAGGATTTACATTCTGGTTTTTTTTGTTTTGGCGGCGGGGAGCGCGATTTTTTTCCGAATGTATAACTTGCAGGTTTCGGCGCATGGATATTATCAAGAACTGGCTTCGAACCAGCACAAAATATATCAAGAGCTTATTCCCAAAAGAGGAGAGATATACGCGAAAGACGGGAGTGCATACTATCCCGTGGCGGTCAACCGGGAGCTCTCGCTTGTTTTTGCCGTGCCGCGGGAAGTGGAGGACGCGAGAGCCGAAGCGCACGAATTGGCGGTCATCTTGCAACTTGACGAAGGCGAACTGAAAGAAAAACTTGATCAGCCGGATGGCTGGTACGCGGTTATCGCGCACAAAATTGAGGATGACAAGGCGAAAGAAATTGTGTCAAAGAAATTGAAAGGAATATATTTGTCTCCCGAACCGGAGCGGTTCTATCCGGCCGGAAATTTCGCGTCCCAGTTGATCGGGTTTGTGGGATCCGATGGGGAAAAAACAGTCGGACGATACGGTCTTGAATCATATTGGAACAAAGAGCTTGAGGGCGCGCCTGGGAAACTGGAACAAGAACGGGATACGGGCGGACGCTGGATCTCGGTCGGCGAGAAAAAAATTGTGCCGGCTCAAAACGGAGCTGACCTCTTTTTGACGATCGACCATACGATCCAATATCGCGCGGAAATGGCGATCAAAAAATCAGTGGAAAAATATCAGGCCGACCGGGGAAGCATTGTGATCATCGATCCGGCGACAGGCGGGGTGCTGGCCATGGCTTCAGCTCCCGATTTCAATCTGAATGATTATTCGCAAATTGAAGATATGTCCGTGTTCGCGAATCCGGCCGTGAGCGACAACTATGAATGCGGGTCGATCTTCAAAGCGATCACAATGGCGGCGGGCGTTGACGCCAAAGTGGTGGCGCCGGACATGACATATGTTGACACGGGAACGGTGAATGAAGCCGGATACTCGATCAAAAACTCGGATCTCAAGGCAAACGGCGTGCAAACAATGACGCAGGTTTTGGAAAAATCCTTGAACACGGGAGCGATTTTCGTGGAGAAAGCGCTTGGCAATTTGCGATTTTTGGAATATGTGAAAAATTTCGGGTTTGGGAGCAGAACGGAAATTGACACCATCGGGGAAGCCAGCGGGAATATTGTCGGCCTCAAAGAACTGAGAAATATAAATTCTTTCACGGCGGCTTTCGGACAGGGACTTTCTGTCACGCCGATTCAGTTTGCCAGCGCTTTTGCTGCAATCGCAAACGGCGGAGAACTGATGAAACCGCATCTGGTGGAAAAAATTTCCTATGGCGGCGGCCGCGAGGAAGAAATTCAGCCGCAGAAAGTCCGGAGGGTGATATCCAAAGAGGCAAGCCTTGATCTCGCGCGCATGCTGGTGAGCGTCGTGCAAAACGGCCACGGGAAAAAGGCGGGCGTGCCGGGATATCTTGTCGCCGGAAAAACGGGAACGGCGCAGGTTCCCAAAAAAGGAGGCGGAGGATACGAAGACAATCAGCACATTGGATCATTTTCCGGATTTGCTCCGGCCTATGACCCGAAATTCGCGATGCTCGTGAAACTCGACAATCCCAGAAATGTGGAATGGGCGGAATCGAGCGCCGCGCCGACATTTGGCGAAATGGCGAAATTTCTGCTAGATTACTATAATATCGAACCGACGGAAGAGTATGCTCAAAAAGACGTTGATCTTTTCAACGCCACGCACGATACCTCGATATTCCAAACGCCAAAACCCGAAGAAGCTCCGCCGGCAGCTCCAGTGGTTCCAGCAGATGATACAAAGAAGAAAGATGATAAGAAGAAACATTAATTAAAAAAGTCTAAAGCTTAAATTCTAAAGTCTAAACCAAGTCTAAAGTGTTAAAGTAAGAAAATATTTAGATTTTTTTAGTTTAGGCTTCGTTTAGACTTTAAGCTTCAGAATTTAGACTTCAAATATGAAATCTCGAAAAATAGTTTATCTCGAAAAAATCTTGAAATACTTCGCCGTGAAGGCTTTGCGAAAGTTCAGGCCGCGTATTGTCGGCGTGACGGGTTCGGTTGGCAAGACTTCGACCAAGGAAGCGATTTTTTCCGTGCTTTCGGCAAAGTTTCGCGTGCGCAAAAACGAAAAGAATTATAACAACGAAATCGGATTGCCCCTCACGGTTTTGGGGATTGAAAGCGGAGGCAAAAGCTTTTTGAAGTGGGTCGCCGTATTTTTGCGGGCGATCGGCGTGGTTTTTTTCGCCTCTGGGAAAAAATTTCCCGAAATTCTGGTTCTCGAGCTGGGCGCTGATCGGCCGGGCGACATCAAATATCTGGTCAATTTTTTGGAGCCCGAAGTCGGAGTCGTGACGGCTGTCGGGATCAGCCACTTGGAATTTTTCCAAAGCAAAAAGAATATCGCCCGGGAAAAAAGTTTTTTGGCGCGCAATCTCAAAAAAGGGGGTCTCGCAGTTTTGAATTTTGACGACGAAGAAGTGCGCAAAATGGCGGAGGATGTCAAGTCGAACAAAATATTCTTCGGTTTTTCCGAGGAGGCTCAGGTTCACGCGTCGGATATATTTTTCGGATATGGGAAATCAAAAGACAGCTTCGGCGGCGACATCAATGAAATAAAAGGCATCAGCTTCAAGCTTTCATACGAAGGAACGACTCTGCCGGTGCGCCTCATTCGCTTGGTTGGTCGGCCGCAAATATACGCGGCGCTGGCGGCAACGGCAGTCGGAATTCATTTTGATATGAATCTTCTCGAAATTGCCGATGCTCTCAAAGATTTTCAGGCGCCGGCGGGAAGACTCAATCTGATTGAAGGAATCAAGAACACGGTGATCATCGAAGACAGCTACAACTCCGCTCCGCAATCGGCGATCGCGGCGCTTGAAGTTCTGGAAAAAATTGAGGCTCGTCGCAAAATCGCGGCGCTGGGAGATATGCTTGAACTCGGCGAAGGAACGGAAGAGGGGCATCGCGAAGTCGGCAGATATGTCGCTGAAGTGGCGGATATTCTTTTCGCGGTCGGGGAAAGAGCGAAATTCATCGCCGACGAAGCGGAGAAAGCAAGACTTGACCCCGTTAGAAACAAAATTAAAAATGCTTCACAAATGGATAAAAAGAACAATACAAATAGTGGAGTTTCTAACGGGGTTGACAAACTCCAAATTTTCTGCTATACTGACTCTTCTGAAGCTAAAGTCCCTATTCAAAAAGAGCTTGCGGAAGGAGATGTTGTTTTGATAAAAGGCTCTCAAGGAGCGCGAATGGAGCGGATTTCAGAGGAAATTATGCGCGATCCAAAGGATGCGGAAAAGCTGTTGCCAAGGCAAACGGCGGAGTGGAAAATCATGTAACACGAATCATGTAACACGATACACAAGCCAATATTCACTCTCAATGTTATATGCTAAATGCTTTGTGTTACATGTCGGGCACTGTGGATAAGTCGGTTTGACGCTATATGCACTTAGGCATACAATAAAAGGGCGTCAAACACAAATGAAAATTGAATATTGAGGTACGTCGGTTGTAAAAAAATAGGGGATAACCGTTGTACCTTGCAAAATCGAAAAGCGACTTGTTTTTAATGCGGTCGCTTTTTGTGTAAAAAAACTTCAAGATCAGGAGGGAGAAAAATGGTTCTTTCAAATGATATTGAAAAAGGAATCGATTTAGTGAAGCCGACTTCTCCAGAAGCGTTGGAATATTCCAATCTGACGGGGGAGTCCAGTTTCCTTTACATTCTTTTGTGCTCGGACGAGCTTATGGAATATACGGGAGCTCGTTTATTAGCGCTTGGAAGCCTCCTTGGCTTTCGAAAGCGCGGGCGTTGCTGAAGGAGGTATCATGTGCGGAAAGTTTTATGCCGACAGTCGCAGTCCGGCGGATGAGCTTTCTCTTCCGGAGTTGCTTGCCTCGGTTCGCGTAGTTGACCGTAAATTAACTTCGCGGGAAGAGAAGTTAATCGGGGTATTGCACGAATGTACCCTAGTAAAAGAGAATTATTTTCCGCCCCAGGAGCTTTTGATTGAGGCGCGTCGGCTTGGGGAAAAATATCCCCATTTGACAATTCAATAAAGGAGGGACAAGGCATTGCGCAATGATCGCATCACATGGCTCCGCCGACATCGACGGGGCCTTTTCTATTGGACAAAAAGTTGAAATTTTTGTAAGTTATATGATGTTGCATGGCCCCATTCCCCCTGACGGGGGATCACCCGCAAGGGTGACGTCTTGGCTTTTTATAAATTTTCAATATGTATTATGTTTATGTTTTGAAAAGTGAAGTTGATTTGAATACCTATATTGGATATTCAAGTGATCTGAAGGCGAGATTCGAAAGTCATAATAAAGGTAAAAATAAATCAACAAAACATCGTGCTCCCTTCAAGCTTATCTATTATGAAGCGTATAAAAATGAAACCGATGCAAGAAGGAGAGAGCAGGAGTTGAAAAACAATAATTATAAAAAAGAGCAATTATTTAAGAGAATTTCAAATTCGTTGTCGTAATTTACGCCGCTATCGTCTATCGGTTAGGACGCCAGGTTCTCATCCTGGTAAGAGGGGTTCGACTCCCCTTAGCGGTACAAGTTTTGTTTTTAAAACAAGGGTTTCCCCCTCGCGGGGGATCACCCGTTAGGGTGACGACTCCCCTTGGGGCTACGAAAAAAAGAAGAAGCCCTCAGCGATGTTCCGCGAGGGCTTAGGAGAAGCGTTAGCTAATGTTAACTAAATGTAGTGGGACTGGAATTGAGGTTGCGGGATTGGCTGGCGTCCAATTGATTTTTGAAAACCATTGACCGCTTTGAGCGTGTCGGCCAATATGTGGCCTCGGTTCACAACAGTTGTCTGAAAACAACCATTGCAAGTGACTGTTTCTCCGACGCTTTTGTCGCGAGCGTCACAAAGGTGATTGCCACATGATTTGCCTTTTCTGGTCTTGTGTCTGCACCTCATTTTAAGCAGCTCTCCCTTGATCTATTAGTTTACTCCCTTTGAAAAGTAGCATTTATCTCCGCTCTTGTCAAGTTTGAAATTAAGCCTTATCATATGAAAGTATGGACGCGAAAAAGGAGCTTCAAAATTATAAAAATATAGTCGACCGAAAGTTGGCCGAATATTTTGCCAAAGGAGAAAAAGAAGCCCGGAAAATCAGTCCTTTGGCGGTCGAGGCGCTGGAAAATATCCGGGATTTGACGCTTGCGGGCGGAAAGCGCGTGCGGGCGGCTTTTATGTATTGGGGATACAAGGCGGCCGGTGGAAGCGAGGATGAAAAAATTATTGAAGCTTCGTTGAGCATTGAACTCACGAATATTTTTCTTTTGATCCACGATGACATTATCGACAGGGATGATTTTCGCCATGGAGTGAAAACTATTCACAAAAGATATGAGGAAACAGCAAGGCGATTCTACAAAAAAACGGATCCGGTTCATTTTGGAGATTCAATGGCGCTGGTCATTGGCGATATGGCGGCGGCGGCCGGAAACGAAATTATTTTCAATTCGAAATTCCCGCCGGAACGAATTCTCAAAGCGCTTAATAAGTTGCAAAATATTGTTTCGGTAACTGTGGGAGGAGAATTGATGGATGTTGTTCTTGAAGCGCGAAGGAAAGCGACGGAAAAAGAAATCCTGTCTGTCCATGAAAACAAGACGGCCAAATATACCGTGGAAGGGCCGCTGCATTTGGGAGCGCTTCTTGCCGGGGCGGACAAAAAGCTTCTGGACTTGTTCAGTTCCTACGCGATTCCGGTCGGCATAGGTTTTCAAATTCAGGATGACATTCTGGGTGTTTTTGGAAATGAAAAGAAGCTCGGAAAACCGGTTGGCAGTGATTTGAGAAAAGGCGTGCAAACATTGCTGATTACGAAAGCTCTTGAAAACGGGAACAGGCAGCAGCGCAAGTGGATTCAAAATATGATGGGAAATTCAAAGGCCGGAGATCGCGATATCGAAGAATTCAAAAAAATCGTTGTTGATACGGGTTCACTGGAATACTCGAAAAATTTTTCGCGAAAATTGATCAAACAGGGCAAGGATGCGATTGACAAAAGCGATATCCCGAAAAACGCGAAAGATTTTTTGGCGGGAATAGCGGACTATCTGATGAATCGGGAAGTGTGAATTTTCTAGGCTTTTCCTAACATTCAATGTTAGGAGCGCCTAACATTGAATGTTAGGAAACATGATCAAACGAAAAAAAACCAGAAAAATCAAAGTTGGCAATGTTTTCATTGGCGGGGACGCGCCGGTGGCTGTTCAGTCGATGGCCAATACGAAAACGAGCGATGTTGGAGCGACGGTTTCGCAGATAAAAAAGCTTGAAAAAGCGGGATGTGAAATAATGCGGGTGGCTGTTCCGGATATGGAAGCTGCAAAAAAACTAGGGGAAATAAAGTCAAAAACAAATATTCCTCTCGTGGCTGACATTCATTTTTCGCATCTTTTGGCTCTTGAGGCGATCAATCAAGGTGTTGACAAAATCAGGTTCAATCCGGGAAACATCGGATCTGTGGAAAAAGTGGCCCAGGTTGTGAAAGCTTGCAAAAAAAGAAAAATTCCAATTCGCATCGGCATAAACGGGGGATCTCTCGAAAAAGATATTCTTGCGAAATACCGGGGCAAAGTGACGGCTGATGGAATGGTGGAATCAGCTCTCCGGCATATTCGCATTCTTGAAAGAATGAATTTTCGCGATATTGCAGTTTCGCTCAAGGCGTCAGACATCGAACGAACAGTGGAAAGCTATAAAAAATTGAGCGAAAAAGTGAACTATCCGTTGCATCTGGGAATCACCGAAGCCGGCACGATTTTTCGCGGAACGATCATGTCTTCGATCGGGATCGGCTATCTGCTCTACGTTGGAATCGGCGATACGATCCGCGTGTCGTTGACAGCCGATCCGGTTGAAGAAATGAAGGTGGCTTGGGAAATATTGAAATCTCTGGGACTTCGAAAAAAAGGCATCACAGTGACAAGCTGTCCGACATGCGGCAGGACGAAAATTGATCTCATCGAACTGGCGAAAAAAGTTGAAAAATTGGTCGAAGGAATCGACAAGGATATTCATGTGGCGGTCATGGGATGCGTGGTGAACGGTCCGGGTGAAGCGCGCGAAGCGGATCTGGCGGTCATTGGCGGTGAAGGCGTCGGACTGATTTGCCGAAAGGGAAAAATAATAAAAAAAGTCGAAGAAAAATATTTGCTGAAGGAGTTTATGAAGGAGCTGGAAAAATTTTAATAAAGCAACAGGAGGGAACTTATGCCATCCTGCAAAAGAAGAGTGAAGTTGCTGGTTCATATTATGAGCTGGGACAAACCTCTCGGTTGCAAACGAGGGAGATGGCTGTGGCTTTGTTTCGGTTGTGAGCGCAAGAATAAATTTTATTGCCCCGCGGAGGAGTATGCGGGGAAACCTTTGGAGAAACATCAAAACTACATTGTCGAGGTAACGGAATGCAATCAGCATTACTGACGCAAGGGGATAGCAACATCTTCCCCTTGCCCCATTGTACAAACTGTTTTTGATATAATATAATTAGTACAAGAGTGCATATTAAGCAACAACAAGGGAATTTCAATTCCTAATTTTTATTTTGTATGCCTGAAATAAAAAATATTCCCAATCATGTTGCCATCATTCCCGACGGGAACCGCCGGTGGGCAAAAAAGAAAGGCCTCAAGCCGTGGGACGGACACGAAAAAGCGGCCCAGAATCTCGAACATATTCTTCGGGAAGCTATTGATTTGGGAATAAGATATTTCACGTTTTGGGGATCTTCCGTCGACAATTTGAAAAAAAGGCCGTTTGCGGAAAAAAGAGCGCTTCTTGATATATACAAACGTTATTTCCGAAAATTGATTGACAGTGAAGATATTCATCGAGATAAGGTTCGGATAAATGTCATTGGAAAATGGGAAGAGCAATTTCCCGGAGGATTGAAGAAAGTTATTCAAGAGTGCGTAGATAGAACCAAACATTATAAGAATTATTATTTGAATTTTTTGCTGGCGTACAACGGTGATGACGAAATGGTTGAAGCTATGCGCCAGATCGCGAAAAAATGCAAAAAAGGGGCGAAGATCACCGCCCAAGCCATCAAAGACAATCTGATGACGAAAGATCTCCCGTCGGTGGATCTCTTGATCAGAACCGGAGGCGAGCCGCACAACAGCGCCGGTTTCATGATGTGGGATGTCGCCAATTCGCAACTATATTTCACTGAAAAAATGAATCCTGATTTCGGACCGGAAGATTTGAAAAAAGCGATTTTGGATTATACAAAAAGAGGAAGACGATTCGGGGGATAAAACATAACTTATTGTTATTGCGAGCCCATCCAAGGGCTGGATAAACTCCGCGAAGCAATCCCGTGTTTTCTAGAATGGCTCGAGATTGCCGCAGTCGCTACGCTCCTTCGCAATGACAAAATATAACATGAAAAAATTTATTATTATTTTTTTTCTACTGATTCCATTTTTGACGCTAGCCCAAGAGAATCCTGCCAAGAAAAAAGCCTACTTTTTCTATGGCGAGCAATGTCCGCATTGCAAAAACGTGGAAGCGTATTTTCAAGAGAACGGAATATACGATAAATATGACATCACAAGCCTTGAGGTGGTCGGCAATCCGTTCAACGCAAAACTGTTTGTACAATTTGGAAAAGCTTTTGGCGTCAAAGATTGGGGCGGGGTGCCGGCAATCGTGTTTGGAGATAAATATCTGCTTGGAGACAAGCCGATCATCGACAATTTTGTGCAAGAAATAGACGCGGCGGACAACGCAATTGAGTTGTCCGATCCGGACAAAATTGCAGCTGTGAAGGGCACAAATAACCAGCAGCCTGCCTCCGCTGAAGCTACGGCGGGCGAAAGAAATAAAAAAAGCTATTTTCCCGTAGTAATTGGAGCGCTGATTGTTCTCGGTATTGGCGCGCTTGTCTATATAAATCGTAAAAAGCAATAAAAATTTATGGAAATGAAATTCACGGATCAAAATTTTGAACAGGAAGTGCTCAAGAGCGACAAGCCAGTTCTGGTTGATTTTTGGGCGGTTTGGTGCGGTCCGTGCCAAATGATGGGGCCGATTGTCGAAGAGCTTGCAAAGGAAGTTGGAGACAAATACAAAATCGGGAAGCTAAATGTCGATGAAAACAGAGAAACGGCATCAAAGTACGCGGTTATGTCAATTCCAACGCTGATCATTTTCAAAGATGGCAAAGCCGTGAAGCAACTTGTCGGAGTTCAGGCGAAGGATAATTTGAAGGAAGAGCTGGAAAAGGCCTAAAAAGCTCGTGAAAAATGAAGTTTTTCGAGTAGGCTAACCTGCTCCAGCCTATAAATATGCTGGAGCCCAGCGCAATACTCTCTCAACTTCAATTTTTCACTCGCCAGAAACAACTATTATGGAAAATAAAATTTACGATTTGGTAATCATTGGCGCGGGGCCGGCGGGGCTGGCCGCTTCGATATACGCTTCGCGATACAAGGTCGGTCATCTTGTGATTGGAAAAGAACCGGGCGGACAGGCGGTTGAAGCGCACAATATTGAAAATTGGCCGGGAACGGCTTCTATTTCCGGATTTGAACTCATGCAAAAAATGCTGGGGCACGCCGAGAAATTGGGCGCGAAAATTGTCATGGACTCTGTTTCGAATGTTGCCAAAGAAGGTGAAATATTTTCCATCACGGCTCACACTGGCCAATACCAAGCGAAAAATATCATTCTGGCTCTGGGAATGGAGTATCGAAAACTTTCCATTCCGGGCGAAGAAGAATTCAAAGGCAAGGGAGTTTCCTATTGTCCGACATGTGATGCGGCGTTTTTTGGCGGCAAGACTGTGGTGGTCGCGGGCGGCGGAAATAGCGCGGCATCGGCGGCGCAACTTTTGTCCGAGTACGCTTCGAAAGTCTTTATCATCTATCGCGGGGAAAAACTGAAGGTTGATCCGGCGTATCTCGAAAATTTCGCGAAGAATGAAAAAATCGAAATCATATGCAATACGAACATAACTGAAATAAAGGGGGAAATTGCGGTTGGGAAAATAATTTTGGACAAAGAATATAACGGAAAAGACGAGCTGGATGTGCAAGGCGTTTTTGTCGAGATTGGAAGCGAGCCGGGAGTGGAGCTTGTGGAACAGCTTGGTATTGAAACTGACGAGCAGGGATTTATTGAAGTAAATTCAGATCAAAGCACAAACGTGGCGGGCGTATACGCCTCCGGAGACGCGACAACAGGCTCGAACAAAATGCGCCAAGTCCTCACCGCTTCGGCGGAAGGAGCCATCGCGGCGGCGAGTGTTTATAAGAAACTTCAAATAACTTAACTTTTTTTGTCATTCCGACCGAGTGAAACGAGTGGAGGAATCTGCGTGCGAACGCAATGGCTAGCCGTCTGCTAAGGGACATAGATCCCTCGACTTCGCTCCGCTTCGCTCGGGATGACAAATATATAAATGAAAAATTTTTCTGAGGGTAAAATAGAAATAAAAAGCCGCTATAAACTCACCAAACAAAATCTGCCTGTCATCTATACTCCCGGTGTTGCGGATCTTTCGCGAGAAATAGCAAAGAACAAAAAGAGAGCATACGATCTCACTTGGAAAAAGAATAGCGTGGCAATCATTTCGGACGGCAGCGCTGTTTTGGGCTTGGGGAATCTCGGTCCGGAGGCGGCGCTTCCGGTGATGGAGGGGAAAGCGGTACTTTTCAAAGAATTGGGAGGCGTGGACGCGGTGCCGATCATGCTTGCGACGCAAGAGACGGAAGAAATAATAAAAATCGTGAAGGCGATCGCGCCCGGATTTGGCGGGATCAATCTCGAGGATATTTCCGCGCCGAGATGTTTTGAGATCGAGCGAAGACTCATCGGGGAACTTGATATTCCGGTATTTCACGACGATCAGCACGGAACGGGGATCGCGGTGCTGGCGGGACTTGTCAACGCGCTGAAAGTTGCGAAAAAAAATATAAAAAATATTAAAATTATAGTTTCCGGCGCGGGCGCGGCGGGGATCGCGATCTCAAAATTGCTTTTGAAATATGGCGCGAAAAATATAATTGTTTTCGACAGCCGCAGTCCGATCTGCAAGCGTTGCACCTACAACAAGAACGACGCCAAGGACGAACTGGCAAAAAAAACAAATCTGGAAAATTTCAAAGGAAATTTGCATGAGGCTATTGTTGGAGCGGATGTTTTCATCGGAGTTTCGGCGCCGAATTTGCTCAAATCGGAAGATATCGCGAAAATGAACAAAGGTGCCATTGTTTTTGCAATGAGCAATCCCGAACCGGAAATATCCTATAAGGAAGCTAAAAAGGGAGGCGCAATGATTGTCGCAACCGGTCGGTCCGACTTTCCCAATCAAATCAACAACGCCCTTGTTTTTCCCGGTCTTTTTCGCGGCGCGCTTGATACGCGCACTCGATTCATCACCGACAAATTGAAAATAAAGGCGGCCTTGGCCATTGCCGGTTTGGTGAAAAATCCAAAAAGTGATAGAATTGTCCCAGAGGTCTTGGATGGAAGGGCAGTCCAAGCCGTAGCTGGAGTTTTTAAAAAATAGAATAAAAAAATGAAAATACAAAAACAAATCATCCAAAAAGAATCGAAAAGCCAAATTGAATTCATTGACATTACGCATGATGTTGAAGAATTCGTTAAGGCGTCCGGAGTGAAGAGCGGGCAGTTGCTCGTATTTTCTCCCCATTCGACAGCGAGCATTGCCATCAACGAAAATGAGTCGCTCTTGCTTCAGGATTTTCAGAGGCTGCTTTATAAGCTGGTTCCGATTGACGAAAGATATTCCCACGATCTGTTCGAGCTCAAGAGGACGGTTCGTTCCGACGGACGTTCGAACGGACACAGCCACTGCAAGGATTTCTTGCTGGGCGCGAGCGAAACGATTCCCGTGGAGGAGGGGAAAATGCTTCTCGGCGAGCACCAGAATATTTTTTTCGTGGAAATGGACGGGGCAAGGAAGAGAGATATCGTTGTGCAAATAATGGGCGAGTAAGCATGAACAGTTTGATTCGCGATCTTATCTATGAAGGCTATCTCAAAACCGATCGCATAATCGAGGCTTTTTCGAAAATCAGGAGAGCGGATTTCGTTCCGGATGATTTGGAAAGCGCGGCCGGGGCGAACATTCCACTGCCCATCGGCCACGGCCAGACTATTTCCCAGCCACTGACGGTGGCTTTTATGTTGGAAAAGTTGGCGCCGAAACCCGGAGACAAAGTTCTGGATTTGGGTTCGGGTTCGGGCTGGACAACGGCGCTTCTCGCGCATATTGTCGGAAAAAAGGGGAAAGTGGTTGGCATTGAAAGAAACAAAGATCTTTGCGAATTCGGAACGAACAATATCAGTAAATATCATCTGATCGAAGGCGGACGGGCGAAAATAATTTGCGCGGACGGCTCGAAGGGGTATATCAACGAAGCGCCCTATCAGCGCATTCTTGTTTCCGCTTCCGCGAAAGAAATCCCGAGCGAGCTCAAAAAACAGCTGGCTGTCGGAGGGCGATTGGTTATTCCCGTGAAAAACAGCATCTGGATGCTTGAAAAAAAATCCGACAAAATTTTTCACGAGGAAGAATATCCGGGATTTATATTCGTTCCCTTGGTCAGCGAGTATACTTTTCATCCGATGTCATAAAAAAGAAAAATATGACCAAAGAAATTATCGCAAATTCGCTCAACAGAAATTTCGAGAGCCTCAAAAAGGTTGATGAAAATGGCGTTGAGTATTGGGAAGCTCGGGAGCTAATGCAGATACTGGGATATCCCAATTGGCAAAAAGCGGAGGAAGTTATTAGTAGGGCTGCGCGCGCTTGCATCAACAGCGGGCAGGCTGTTGTGGATAACCATTTTAACCAGTTGGTTAAAATGGTATTTTCCCGAAGCTAAGCTTCGGGAAAGAAAAAATAAAAATGCGTAAAACAAAATTTGTAAACGGCGAATATTACCATATCTTCAATCGCGGAGTTGATAAGCGGAAAGTGTTTTTAGATGAGAAAGATTACGGCCGTTTTTTGCTCGGGATGGAAGAGTTCAATGATGAGAGCTTGACTATAAGTTTAAGAGATAGACAGCAACAAAAACAGAAAAATTCCCGAAGCTTAGCTTCTATTAAACCGATTGTCGAAATAATATCCTATTGCCTAAACCCCAATCACTATCATTTTATTCTAAAACAATTAGGAGAAAAGGGTATTGAGGGATTTATGCAAAGACTTGGGACTTCCTATACTAAATATTTCAATATAAAAAACGATCGTTCCGGTTCTCTTTTTCAAGGAACATTCAAATGCACTTACATAAATTCCAATCCGCTCTTGCTTTATCTTTCTGCTTATGTGAATTGCAACAGCGAAGTTCATGGAATTGCAAAGGCAAAAAAATATCGCTGGTGCAGTTTTCCGGAGTATATCGATAAAAAAAATGATAAGTTGTGCAGTAAAAATATTATTTTAGACCAATTCAAGAATCCAAAAGAATATCAGGACTTTGCTGAAAAAAATGCAAAAGCAATGAAAGAGAAAAAAGAATTCGATAAATTGTTGATAGAATAATTTTCCCCGAAGCTTAGCTTCGGGGAATGCTTTATTAAACTAGTCGCTTGAAAAATATGCGTTTTAAAACAATCAAATTAGAAAAATATTTGAAAGAAAAAATACTGCCCGACTTGGTGAAGAGTCGGAACGGATTTGACAAAATTCACACTTTGGAAGTGGTTGACTGGTTAAAACAAATTATTGAACATAATCCCAACCTGAAATTAGATAAAGATGTTTTATTGATCGCTGCTTATGCTCACGATTGGGGATATTCGGATGTATTTTTAGAGGGTGAATTAATGCAATTTGAAAAAGTGGAAAATGCGAAGAAACTCCATATGGAATTGGGCGCTCAAAAATTGGAAAAATTATTGAAGGATAAATTCTTTTCATTTTTGACCAACGAGCAAAAGGAGCACTCAATTCATTTAGTCGCCGTTCATGATAAAAAGTTTGAGCTCAAAGATGTTGACGAATTGGTCTTGATGGAGGCGGATATGTTGAGTAGTTTGGATGTGAACACGGAAAAACCCATATTTGACGCTGAATCAAACCAGAAGTTTATGGAAGCAATGCTCACAACCAGGATCCCAAAATTTATTACCGAATTCAGCAAGAATGAAGCAAAAATATTGATTAAAAAAAGAAAAGACTACTATAAATAATCTTTCCCGAAGCTTAGCTTCGGGAAAAAATAGAAGCGGGCGCTTTTGCGTAGTAAGTCTTGACAGGGGCAATAGCAGAGGTATAATAAACTAGCACTCGGGAGTGGGGAGTGCCAATAAAATGTAAAAACTAAAAGTGAAAAACGAAAAGCAAACATAAGGCTTTGCTTTAGATCTAAGGATTGCTTTTACATTTTAGTTTTTCGCTTTTACCTTTCTTTATGGATCTCAATAAACTCACTTTCAAATCGCAGGAGGCGCTTCAGGGCGCCCAGCAGATTTCGCAATCCCAGCAGCAAAACGTCGTTGATGTTTTGCATCTTCTCTATGTTCTTTTGGGGCAGCAGGACAGCGTTGTGCCCACGATCATCGACAAGCTCGAAGTCAACAAGGAAGAACTCAAGCAAAAGGTCAACAAAGAAATCGAAAAAATTCCCAAAGTCACGGGCGCCCCCCAATTCTATCTTTCCCCGGAGATGGCGACTGTTTTGCAGGAAGCCTTCAATGAAGCGCAGGCGATGGGGGATGAATATGTTTCGACGGAGCATATTTTTTTGGCGCTTCTCAAAATTGCGAGCCGCGCGAAGAAAATTTTGGAAGAAAAGGGTATAAACACCGAAAAGGTGGACAAGATCATGAAAGATGTCCGGGGAAATCAAAGAGTCGACAGCCCGACGCCCGAAGGAAAATATCAGGTTCTCGAAAAATATACGATCAATATCACGAAAGACGCGGCCGAAGAAAAGCTTGATCCAGTCATCGGGCGCGAGGAAGAGATCCGGCGCATCATGCAGGTTCTTTCCCGCCGGACGAAAAACAATCCGGTGCTGATTGGGGAAGCGGGGACGGGGAAAACGGCAATCGTGGAAGGTTTGGCGCAAAGGATCATATCCGGCGATGTCCCTGAAACGCTCAAGGGAAAAGAAATTTTGTCTTTGGATCTGGGACTGCTTTTGGCCGGTTCGAAATTTCGCGGGGAGTTTGAGGAAAGATTCAAAGCGGTTCTGAACGAAATTGAAAAATCGGCCGGAAAATATATTTTGTTTATAGACGAGTTGCATACCCTGGTCGGAGCGGGAGCGATTGAAGGATCAATGGACGCGTCCAATATGATCAAACCGGCGCTCGCGCGGGGAAAATTGCGCGCGATCGGGGCGACCACGCTCAAAGAATATCAAAGATATATCGAAAGAGACGCGGCGCTTGAGAGAAGATTCCAGCCGGTCTTTGTGAGTGAGCCGTCGGTTGAAGATACGGTTGCCATTTTGCGCGGTCTCAAAGAGAAATACGAAGTTCATCACGGGGTTCGGATCACGGACGGCGCGCTCATCGCCGCGGCCGAATTGTCGAACCGGTATATCACTGACCGCAATCTTCCGGACAAGGCTGTGGATCTCGTTGATGAAGCAACTTCATCTCTGCGGATGGAGATCGACAGCATGCCGGCGGAAATCGACCAGCTTGACCGGGAAAAAAGAAGGCTTGAGATCGAGAGAGAAGCTCTCAAAAAAGAAAAATCCGCCTTCGCTAAAGCTACGGCGGATAAAAAAAACGGTGAGGCAAAGAATCGCCTTAAAGAAATTGAAAAAAAATTGGCCGAGATCAGCGAGAAAGCGAACAAATTGAAATTGCAATGGAAAAGCGAAAAGGATTTGATCACCAATATCCGAACCCACAAAAGCGAAATTGAAAGACTGCGAATGGAATCGGACGTGCTTGAGCGGCAGGGAGAGTTGAGCCGCGTGGCCGAGATCAGATATGGAAAAATTCCGGAATTCGAGAAAAAAATAAGGAGCGAGCAAAGAAAACTGGTCCAAATGCAAAGCAAAAACCCGATCCTCAAAGAAGAAGTGACCGAAGAGGATATCGCGCGCGCCGTTTCCCGCTGGACGGGCGTTCCGGTTTCGAAGATGCTTCAAAGCGAGATGGAAAAGTTGGCGAAAGCGGAAGAAAAACTGGAAAAGCGAATCGTGGGGCAAAGCGAAGCGATCAAATCAGTTGCCAATGCTCTTCGAAGATCGCGGGCCGGAATCGGGGAAGAAAACCGCCCCATCGGGTCGTTCATATTTTTGGGTCCGACAGGAGTGGGCAAAACGGAACTGGCGAAAGCTCTTTCCGGATTTTTGTTCAATGATGAGAACGCGATGATCCGAATCGATATGAGCGAATATATGGAATCCCACAGTGTTGCCAAAATGATCGGATCTCCGCCGGGATATATCGGCCACGAAGAAGGCGGACAGCTCACGGAAAAAGTGCGCCGCCGTCCGTATAGCCTCATTCTTTTCGATGAAATTGAAAAAGCCCATCCGGAAGTTTTCAATATGCTTCTTCAAATCCTTGATGACGGAAGACTGACGGATTCGAAGGGAAGAGTAGTCAATTTCAAAAATACCGTCATAGTGATGACATCCAACGTCGGATCTGATATAATCTATAAAATGCAGGAAATCGGCTTCAAGGAAGAGAAGCGCAAAGAATTCATTCTCAAAGAAGAGGAAATGAAAGAAAGAGTGCTTGTGTCTTTGCGCGAAAAATTCAAGCCGGAATTTTTGAATCGTGTGGATGAGATCATCATTTTTCATCCCCTCGGAATTGATCAGATCAAGCGCATTGTCGATCTGCAGCTTGATTTGGTGCGAAAAAGGCTTTCCGAAAAGGGGATCAGGCTCGACATCACTCCGGCGGCAAAAGAACTTCTGGCGCGCAAAGGCTTTGATCCGGTTTTTGGAGCGCGGCCTCTCAAAAGAGCGATTCAGAACATGGTTCTTGATGAATTGGCGCTCCGGATCGTCGAAGGGGAAATCAAGGATGGAAACAAAGTGAAGATCGACGCCCAGGGAGAGAAAATTTTGATTAAATGACTTTGTCATCCTGAGCGAAGCGAAGGATCCCGTGCGATTCTTGAAAATACGAGATTGCTTCGCTACGCTCGCAATGACAGCAAAGCGTATTATGTTTCTTCGTATCAACATCCTGATCCTGTCAATTCTTTTTGCTGCCAATCTTTGGCTGTCGGTGAATTTCGCGGGCTATTCCGGCTGGTTTGGAATTCTTTTTTCATTGGCGCTCGTGATCGCGGTCAGGCTCATTGCGAAACGCTGGAAGTTCACGGTTTTGCCGGCAGTTTTGATCCTCGGATCAGTGCTTCTTCTGTCGCTCATTGATCCCGTTTTTGAAATGAATTTGTTTATCGCGTTTTCCGCGCTGGCTTTCTATCTCACCGCGCTGGCCGGCTGGCGCCTTGAGCAATATGAAAAAGATGAAACCGCCAAGGCTATGTACAATGTGGCCACGGTCGCCGCGCTTTTTTGCTGGTACGCGGCCGCTTTTGGCTGGTATTTGAACCCAAGCATGTCATTTCCGATTTGGACGCTTCTGGCTGTACTTTCGATTGTCACGCTTTTTGTTTCATTGGCCTCCTTCGCCGTCAATCAAATAGATCCGGAAAAAAGGCTTATTTATGGCGTATTTTTGGTTTTTTTGGTTGCTCAAACCGCGTGGATCCAAAATTTTTGGCCGTTTGGATATTTGACAACTGGGGTCATCACCCTTATAATTTATTTTGTTGGCTGGGAGCTCATTCTCAGTTTTTTTATCAACAAACTTACCGCAAGAGCCGCATTCTTCAAGATAATTTTTTTGGCCGGATCAATGGCGCTCATTCTCTTGAGCTCAAAATGGTATCCGGTGATTTGACAAATGGCAAGCTATAAATTGAAAACAGTAAAACTCATTTTTTTTGTTGCTTTTATTTTCGTCGTTTCGGGGATCAGTTCCGTGCTGGTTGATAAATATTTTTTTCCGTGGATCGCGACCAGCAGCGCGCTCTCAAAGTACAAGTTCTTCAAAAAAGGAATGGAAAACGTGATGGTGATCAACAAGACAGAACAGGTGACGGTGAGCGAGAATCAAGATATTTCCGGATATATCAGCAAGTCGTCCTCCAGCGTGGTTGAAATAACAATGCCTGGAAAAACAAATCAAGACCAAGCGAGCCAATCCGTGAGCGGCGTTGTTGTTTCGGCAGACGGTTTGGTGGCAAGCTACGGGGACAAGTTTTTTGGAGCGAAAGACGCGGCCTGCAAAATTTTTGTCCAGGATGGGAAATCCTTTGACGCGAAAGTTGTTCTGAACGATCCTTTTTCCAATTTGGTTCTTTTGAAGATCGACGGGGCGGAAAATCTTCCGGTGGCGGAATTCATTGCTCCCGAAGACATAAAAGTGGGGATGAAAACGGCGGTCATCGGCCGGAGCGGTTTCAACGCGGAAATTTCGTTCGGACTTGGACTCGCGAGCGAATGGGCAAAATCATATTCGCTCTCGGGAAATCTTGCTTCATCGGAAAAATTGCAGGGAGTTTTGTTCATTGATCCGAGCTCGGCAGGGAACGAGTGGAGCGGAAATATGAAGGGCGGCGCGGCTGTGGATCACAACGGGAACGTGATCGGCCTTTTGGGAGAAAGAAAGGAGAGCAATGGATCGAAATTTTTCATCGTGCCTGTCAATCATCTGCGGTATGTGATCGATCAATATTTGCGCGAAGGATCGGTCAAAAGGGCGAATTTTGGAGTCTATTATCTCGCGCTTTCCAGAGAGACGGCATATTTGGCGGGAAACAATTTCGATCGAGGGGCTCTCATATTCACTCCGGGCGGACAGCAGGGCCTGGCGGTCATTGTCGGCAGTTCGGCGGACAAAGCGGGAATCAAGGTCGGGGATATCATTTTGAGTGTGAGTGGTGACGAAGTGAATCCGGACCAGAATTTGGCATATTTGATCTCGAAATATCATCCGGGAGATACAATCAGTTTAAAAATAATTCGAGATGGAAAGGAAATAGAAGTGAAAGCGGTTTTGCAATAATTTCCAATTATCTTGACATTTGGCGTGAATTTGATAAAATCTATTAGTAATTTTCTAGAAAACAATTATGCTGGCAGTCATCAAAACCGGCGGGAAGCAATATCTCGTCAAGAAAGGAGACAAGATCAAGATTGAAAAACTTGAAGGCGAGGCCGGAGACAAAATTGAATTTTCCGAGGTTTTGTTTTTGGGTGACGAAAAAGAGGTGAAAGTCGGCACGCCGTTTTTGAAAGATGTGAAAATCGAAGGCAAGATCCTGAAGCAGGGCAAAGCCAAAAAAGTGACGGGCGTGAAACACAAGGCCAAAAAAAGATATAAAGTCAAATTTGGCCACAAGCAGTTGCAAACGGAAGTTGAGATCGTGAAAATCTAGGAATTCTCTACGAACTACGAACAAGTACGAATATACGAAAATTATATAATTGTATTGTCGCTAAAAATACGAACTTAGCTTTTTGCTTGAGTTCGTATTTTCGTATAATTTCGTAGTTCGTAGAGATTTTCACATTTCTCGTCTTCCTTCAATCGCGCCGCGAAGCGTCACAACATCGGCGTATTCGATGTCCCCGCCCGTCGAAAGTCCCCGCGCCAGGCGGGTTGTTTTTATATTTAAAGATTTGATAAAACGTGCCAGATATAAGGCTGTCGCTTCGCCTTCGGTCGTCGGATTGGTGGCGATGATCACTTCGGTTATCTTTTCTTTTTTCAATCTTGCGAGCAATTCTTTGATTTTGAGCGGATTATTTTTTTCGGATGAAGAATTGATTGTTCCGCCCAAAACATGATAGAGTCCTCGCATTTGCCTTGTTTTTTCGATGGAGATCACGTCCAGCGGATCTTCCACGACGCAGATGATGGATTGGTCTCTTTTTTTGTCTTGGCAGATCGCGCACAAGCCGTTTTCGGAAATATTGAAACATTGCGCGCAAGAACTGATATTTTTTTTCAAATCCTTGAGCGTTTCGGAAAAATCGTCAAGTTTTTCCTGTTTTTGTTTAAACAAATGCAAAACCAGCCGTTCGGCCATTTTGGGTCCGACGGAAGGGAGGGATGCGAAGTGATCGATGAGTTTCTGAAATGATTTAGGAAACATGTTTTTTCTCAAGAGAAGAGAAGCTTGTGATCGCGTCGTTGAAATAGAGATTTGCCGTGCCTAGAGGTCCGTTTCTGTGCTTGGACACAATCACTTGAATGATGTTTTTGTTCGGTGTATCCGGTTTTTCGCGGTCTTCGCGATAGAGGAACATCACCACGTCGGCGTCTTGTTCGATCGAGCCTGATTCGCGAAGGTCGAAAAGTCTCGGTATTTGCGGACTGCGGGATTCCACTCCGCGGTTGAGCTGGGAAAGGGCGATGACGGGGATGTTCAGTTCGCGGGCAAGTTGCTTCAGCGAACGTGAAATTTCCGAAACTTCCTGGACGCGGTTATCATTGGAGCGGCCTTCCATCAGCTGGAGATAGTCAATGATGATGAGTCCCAAATTATGTTCTGCTTTCAATCGACGGGCCATAGTGCGCATTTCCATCACATTGGCGCTGGCGGAGTCGTCGATGAAGATTGGCGCTTCAGAAAGAACGCCCATCGCTTCGCCGATTTTGGCAAAATCATCTTCGCCGTCGGTACTGCGCAGCCGTCCGGTTCGGATTCTCGTCGCGTCCACTTTTCCTTCGGCGGCGAGCATGCGATCAACGAGCTGGTCGGATGACATTTCAAGGGAAAATATTCCCACCGGTATTTTTTTCTTCACGGCGACATTGCGGGCGATGTCCAGCGCGAGGGCGGTTTTTCCGATCGAAGGGCGGGCGGCGAGAATGATCAGATCTGATTTTTGGAGTCCGGCGAGGATGCCGTCAATATCCGGAAAACCGGTAGAAATTCCGCGCAAATCTTTGTCGCCTTTGTGCAGTTCGTCAATGCGGTTGAAAGCCGACTCAAGATGGGTTTTGAGCGGGACAAAATCAGCTTTCACGTATTTTTGCGAAACTTGGAACAATTTTTGCTCGGCCTCGTCGAGAACCTTTTCCACGTCTTCCGCCTCTTCATATCCGAGCTCGACAATGTCCGACGCGGCGGTGATCAGTTTTCGAAGCAGTGATTTTTTCTGGACAACTTTCGCGTAGTGGACGACATTGGACGCGGTCGGAACGGCGTTCACAAGTTCAGTGAGATAGCTCGCTCCGCCGATATGCTCCAGCTGTTTTTTTTCGTCGAGCTTGTTGGAGAGAGAAAGAACGTCGATCGGTTCGCGGTCTTCGTATAGCTCGAGCATCGTTTCATAGACAAGCCTGTTTGCATCTTTGTAAAAATTGTCCGGGTGCACCAAATCGGCGATTTTGATTATCGCGTCTTTGTCGAGCATGAGAGACCCGAGCACGGACATCTCCGCCTCGATGTTCTGCGGAGGCACTCTCACCTCGCCCAGATTGAATTTTGTCGGCTTGCCCGCCTCGCTACGCGAAGAGTTGCGGGCGGGTTTCTTTTTTTCTGCCATAGCTTGGATATTATAGCAGAGAAGATAATAAAAATCACCTTGACAAAATCAAGCTATATGTGCTTTTATTATCTCAGCAATTTTTCCAAAAAATTAAGCAAATCTTTCAGGAGGTGAGATATGCTGGCTGATGGGAGAAAACTGGCCAATATCCTGGGTTTTCCAGAAGAAGCGAGCGTTGAGAGCGTCAGGCTCTTTCTGCTCGGTTTTATTGTCAGAGGAGCACTTGAAAAAGCGGCGAAAATACCTCTGGAAAAAATTCTTTCCAAGAAGGGTCCCTTCATTAGTCAGAAACTTGCTGAAGTGGCCGAAGAAATTATCAAAGAGGGCGCTGGTAAATTTTCTCCCCCTGCATTAGACTGGCTAACCCCCGAGCTAACAAAGCAAGCCATCGAGTTTGCCAGGAAAGAGTTGATTTTTCTCACGCCGTTTCTCTAAAGACACAGTTCTATTTGACGAGAGCCCGACTCTCGTCAACCAACGCCCTGGATTTCGTTAACGCGAAGTCCAGGGCTGTTTTATTTTTTCCTCAACTTATAACTTTCACCCAAGTCTTCAATTAAATATCCTTTTTTTTCAATTTCCTTCCGCAGTTCGTCAGATTTTTGGAAATCTTTTGATTCGCGTGCCTTCAGTCTTTCGTCGGCCAGCTTTTTTACATCTTCTGGGATTTGAATTTTATCTTCTTGAAATTTCAATCCGAAAACTTTATTCATTTTCTCAAAAATTGTTAGTATTTTTTTTGCAACATCCGCGGATAAACTATTTTCAGATATTTGTTTGTTTGTTTCGGTGATGAGCTCATAAAGATACGACAGAGCGAGGGGAGTATTGAGGTCGTCGTCGAGAGCGGACGCAAACATTTTTAGGGATCCGACCCCTAAATCGCTTTTAGGGGTCGGATCCCTAAAAGCCACGATTTCTTGCAATTTATTTTTCCACTCCGTGATTCGTTCGAAATTTGCTCGCGCTTGTTCGAGGGCCGGCCAGGAAAAGTCGGCTTGTTTGCGATAGTGCGAGGAAAGATAAAACAACCTCAAATGCATTGAGTCGAAGCCTTTGTCAATAATGTCTTGCAATTTGTAAAAATTTCCTTTGGATTTAGACATTTTCTCGCCTTCAACCAAGAGATGACGAGTATGAATCCAGAAATTCACGAATTTTTTTCCGGTGGCGCATTCGGTCTGGGCGATTTCGGCTTCGTGATGGGGAAAAATATTGTCTTCGCCGCCGGTGTGAATATCGAGCGTATCGCCGAGATATTCCGTCGCCATCGCGGAGCACTCGATGTGCCAGCCGGGATAACCGCGTGACCAGGGAGAATCCCACTGCAGGATGTGGTTGGCCGGAGCTTTCAGCCACAAGGCGAAATCCCAAGGGTTCTTTTTGTCCGGATGTTCTTCGAGGCGGGCGCCGACTTTCAGGTTGTCCAGCGTATTTCCGGAAAGTTTGCCATAATCCGGAAAACTCGTGACGTCAAAAAAGACATTTCCGTTTTTCTCGTAGGCGTTGCCGTTTTTGATCAGCTCCTCGATGATCTTGATCATTTGCGGGATATGAGCCGTCGCGCGGGGAAAGAAATGGGCGGGCAAAATGTTCATTTCTTTTTCATCGCGGCGAAAAACTTCTTCATAGAATCTGGAGATGTTTTCCGGAGATTTTTTTTCACGCTTGGCCGCTTTTGCCATTTTGTCTTCGCCTGTGTCGGCTTGAGCAATATCATCGTCCGTCAAATGTCCGACGTCCGTGATGTTTTTGATCTGCCGGACTTCATATCCCGAATATTCCAAATATCGCCGCAAAACATCCGGGGTCATATACGAACGCAAATTTCCAATATGAACGAAATCATATACCGTCGGCCCGCAGATGTACATCGAAGCTTTTCCCTTGTGCAAGGGTTTGAATTCTTCTTTTGATTTTGTGAGGGTGTTGTATAGTTTTAGCATAGTTATATTGTAGCTCAACAAGTCATTAGATTCAACTATATGGCTATTTGTTGACAATTAAGTCCTAATGGAATACAATTGGTTAAAAATAAATAACCAGAAGGGGGAATCCGAGATGGATTGCATAAAGTTTGTTCTTTTGCATTTATTTGCTTTTTTTTGCTGGCCGTTCCTGTGTTTCACTATTTACATCGAGGGCAAGCGGCTCAATTTGCGTTCTTTGGCGAAGCGGTCTTTACTCCTTACAATAGTTGGGATCGTATCGTACCTCGTCTTAATCATCGGGATCATAATTCTTCAATGGCAGCAACGGGGAGTCATTGTTTGCATTATCGGAGCCATGATTTTTCTTTGTGGATGCTGGAATTTCACGACAGTAATGGATGATTATAAAAATGCTAAAAGATATATGGCATTTTAGGTTATGAAAACAGGGAAGTGCTCAAGTATTTTTCTCCTCTATCCGGGAATATCGTAATGATATTTCCGGATTTTATTTTTTTGGCAATTTCTAAACTGGCAAACATCGCCGCGCCGGAAGACATTCCGCAAAAGATGCCTTCGTTTTGAGCCAGCTGACGGGCCATATCGAACGCTGCTTCGGTTTCGACCATAATGATGTCGTCGAGATGCTCGCGGTCGTATATCGCGGGAATAATGGCTTCCTCCATATTTTTGAGGCCTTGGATATAGTGGCCGACTACCGGTTCGGCGCTGACGATTTTGATGGCCGGATTTTTTTGCTTGAGATATTGACTTATACCCATAAGCGTCCCGGAAGTTCCGATGGCGGCGACGAAATAGTCGATTTTCCCGTCCACTTGCTCCCAAATTTCCGCAGCTGTCGTTTCATAATGCGCCAAAATATTGTTGTCATTTGAGAATTGGTCCGTGTGGTAATATTTTTCCGGATATTTCGCGACGAGTTCTCTGGTTTTTTGGATAGCGCCGTCCGTGCCGAGTTTTCCGTCAGTGAGCGTGATTTTTGCGCCAAAAGCTCCGATCATTTTTCTTCTTTCGACGGAAACGGCTTCACTCATCACAATTTCCACGGCATAGCCTTTCACAGCGGCGATCATCGCAATGGCAATTCCGGTGTTGCCTGACGTGGCTTCGATAATTGTCTTATTTTTTGTTAATTTTCCCGATCTTTCGGCAACTTCCAACATTTTGAGCGCGATCCGGTCTTTGATGCTCCCGCCGGGATTGTTTCCCTCGAGTTTGGCGAAAATGTTGACGTCATTGCGCGGATTCAGCTTGTTGATCCGTACGATCGGCGTATTGCCGATCAAGGAAAGAATATTTTGTGCAATCATAGAGTTTAGTTAGATTAAGTTATTATAAACACGAATACGACGAATGTTGACACGAATGAAACGAAGCGGGACTTAGTATTTTTAGTTGTATTAGTGTCGGTATTCGTTAAATTTGTGTTTTAAACAAAAAACTTCCCATCCTAGTCGTAAATATTCAAAAATATTCACTCAAGGACGAGAAGCTGACTTGCCCCGAGATCCTTTCGGATTTTTCGGGGTTCCCGTGGTTCCACCTCAATTGTCATGTAACATGTAACACAAAACATGAAACACAACGCTTATTATTTCCCGACATTACGGAGCCGATCCGTAGAGTTTTACTATCCTTGTGGAGTTCTTCTCTAAGCCGTCGAAATTTCGACAAACGAAGCGCACGCTTCTTCGAGTTATCCACTGATTTCGCGGATTGGGCGGAAAAGGCGGATAAAGCTTTTAGAATTGTTAAGTAATTTTATAATAAAATTATTTTTACTTGACGTCAAGTGCCTATTCTGCTATATCAAGTAATACATTCAAACAAAGGAGAAGCTCTATGTCATATAAGGAGGGAAGCGGGATTAAATTCGAGGCGACCTTTAAAGTTGAGGGTGGGACACTAAAGGGTCAGATCATTTGTCAAAAATTTAAAGACGGAGCGGCTGAAGACAAACCCCATACGGATATAATAACGATCCCCGGCGATGACGAGATGGCGCTGTCCATCTTGGGAGGAAGGCTTAAGATAACTTTTATAGAAGCCTTCGATTGGTTTCATAAATAAAGTCGCTTATTGACGTACAAACAAAAGCGGAACCTTCGGGCTCCGCTTTAAAATTGTGTTATATGTTCCGTGCTGCGTGTTGCGTGAAATCAAATCCACTTCTTCCACTCGAATATTCCAATTGTGAGAATTGAAACAACGAGCATAATTCCGATCCAGATCCAGAACCCCTGCGGATGGTTGCCGAACGGAATCGCGGCGCTCATGGCGAGAATATTGGAAATGACGGTCATTGGGAGGAAAATGGCCGAAAAAACGGTCAAAACCTTCATCGTGTGGTTCAGCTTGTTGGAAAGAAGAGCGTCGTTCGTGTCTTCAAGCGATTCAATTGTTTCTTTGGCGTTTTCGAGCGCGGACCAGACGCGGATGTTTGTGCCGATGAGGTCTTGATAGTATGACCGCAGATCCGCGCCGATCATCGGGTAGTTGTCGCGAGCGAGCGATTCCAAGACGGATTTTTGGGGTTTCAATGTGCGGCGGAAGTTCAAAATATCGCGTTTGACATAGGAAATTTCGTGAACCATCTCCCTCTCATTGCCCTTGAAAATTTCGTCTTCAACTTTGTCGAGATTTTTGTTGATGTGGTCGATTTTCGGAAAACAAGATTCGAGAAGATTTTCGATGAGATAATAGAGCAAATAGCCGGGGGACTGGTTCATATATTGTTCTTGCAGTTTCTTGCTTCGTTGAATCCTTTGAAAAAAATCGCGGAGCTGAAAAATATCCTGGTCGTGGCCGGTGATGAGATATTTGTCCGTCATCACGATATCCAGCTCGCTTGGAAAAGTGCGGCGGTTCTCTTTGTCAAAAAGGGGAACATGGATCGTGAGATACAGGCAATTGCCATAAAGGCTCGCCTTTGGCCGCGCCGAAGGCATTGTGAACTCTTCAACCGCGAGAGGATGAAGTTTGAATTTTCGCTTGAGATCCAGAAGCTCGTCCGCGTCCGGTTCGGAAAAATCAATCCAAGTGATTTTTGATGTTTGTATTTGTTTCATTTGTCATATAACACAAAACATGTAACCTGAAACAAAAAATATACTTCACGTTAGGTTTCGTGTAAAAGTTTTATTTGCTATTATTATAACATGAAAAGAATAATTTTGAAAACAATAAGACTTTATCAGAAATATTTGTCGCTGGATACGGGTTTTTTGTCATATATATATTCCGAACGGGTTTGCCGGTATCATCCGACCTGCAGCGAATATTCCTATCAAGCGATTGAAAAATATGGGATTATAAAGGGAGGATGGTGCGGATTCAAGCGCATAATTCGCTGTCATCCTTGGGCGAAGGGAGGGGATGATCCGGTGAAGTGATGGTGACGAGGAATAAGGATTAAATATTGCAAAAAATCTTTATTTTGCTATAATTATTGCGCCATCAGTAGCAGCCGAGGATCCGGCTTGTCAATGGCGAGTGGGCGCTTTTGCGACACTCTGGGATCAATGATCCCGCGGAATAGCTCTCTTAACTGTGGCGGGACGGATGTGCCTGCTGCGATGCTGTGCCGAAAGGCGGAGGGTTTAAGTATGAATGTTGTAAAATTGCAGTCTGTTTGCTGCGCGGAGATCGCCGAGGCCTAATATCCGACATGGCGGATTAGGCTGTACTCCAAAGTCGCAGCAGGAGGCGTCCAGCCTGAACCAAGGCGGGGCAAATAAGCTAGAAAACAGGCCATGTGGCGTATGCCGGCGGCCACAACTGCAGTACGATGGAGGGTCGGTATAAATGAGTAAGGTTTTCTGTTCCACTAATACATATGTGAGCTAGAGGATATAGCTTTCATAGAGTCTCAAAAACTCACAGAAGCATAAAGTCCGCATTGCGTCGGGCAATAAGGCGGAAAAACCGTCTGGGTCGAGATTGATCGCCTGTATAGTGATCAGTACTCGGCCCTTTTTTATTTTGAAATATTTGACAAAATATTGGAGTAATATAAAATAGCAATTGGCACTCGGACTTGACGAGTGCCAATCGAGGCGATATAATGATCATATGCTGACAAGCCGCCAAAAAAGAATACTTTCGGCCGTTGTGAAGGAATTCACGGATACGGCTGTTCCTGTCGGGTCAAAACACTTGCTCAAAAAGTATGATTTTGACTTGAGCTCGGCGACGATCCGATCCGAAATGAACGAGCTGGAAGACGCGGGATTTTTGTTTCAGCCGCACACCAGCGCGGGCCGGATTCCGACGGACGAAGGATATCGCTATTTTGTTTCGGAGATCATGCCCGACAAGGAGCTTTCAAAAGTTGATCAAAAAAAAATGCAGGCGGAGCTGCTGAAATTAAAGGCCAAGAATACGCGGCTCACCCGCACGACGGCGAAACTGCTCTCAAGTTTGAGCGGAAATCTGGCCATCAGCGGGATCAAAGACGAATTTGACGATTTTGGAATGGGCGAACTTCTCGATGAGCCGGAGTTTCGGGAAATGGATGACTTGTGCCGTCTGGCGGAAACGCTCGACTTCATCGACGAGCGGGTTGATCAATTGGTCGGAAAGTTGAAAGACAACGAAGTGAAAATATACATAGGCAAAGAAAATCCGATCAAGGAAATTTCCAATTGTTCAATGATGGTGACTCCTTACAAGACCAAATCAGGAGAAAAGGGAATTTTGGCCCTCATAGGTCCGAAACGGATGAAATATGCGAAAAACAAATCGCTGATCCAATATATGAAAAAGCTTTTGGGAGGCGCGGCGGCGGTATTTTGTATAATGTATTTTGTATAAAGTATGACTGAAAAAAAACTTTCAGAGCAAGAAAAGAAAGAAAAAATTATGAAAAGGCTTTTTGAGGTGCCTGTGAAAGCAGTTCTCATAAAGGATAATAAAATATTGGTTCTGAAAAGGTCATCAAAAAAAGATAATCGATATGCGGGAAAATATGATTTGCCTGGTGGGGCGGCAGAATATGGAGAAACTGTTGTTGAAGCTATTGAGCGAGAAATGAAAGAAGAAACAAATCTGGATATCGAAGCTGGTCCTGTAATTCAAGTATCCGATTCCGAAAAAGAATATTTTCTTGATGAAAAGGGCGAAAAGAAAATGAAAGTTTTTGTCAAAGGAATCCGATTAATAGCATATTATAAAAGCGGAGAAGTTGAATTAAATGGCGAGCATGAAAAATATGAGTGGTTGACTTTCGATGAAGCGATAAAGAAATTTGATGAAAAAGACGGGTTTGAGAAAGGAAAGAAAATAACAATCGAAAAAGCCCATGAATATTTAAAAAACCAAAGCGCTCTCGACTCATGGAAACGCTGCCAAGCTGATTTTGAGAATTTCAAGAAAGATCAAGTGAAACATCTGGAGGAATTCCGGAAATACGCCAAAATGGATGTGATTGAGCAGATCTTGCCGGTGGTGGACAACTTTGAAGCGTCGCTCGCGCATGTGCCGGAAAAAAACAAAGAAAACGGGTGGGTGGAAGGTATAATCTATATCAAAAAGCAGCTCGAAGATGTTTTGAAAAATAATGATATTGAAGAGATCGGAGTGAAAGCGGGCGATAAATTCAATCCGGAAATTCATGAAGCAGTTGGAGGAGACGGAAAGAAGCAGAAAATAACTAAGATTATTCAGAAAGGATATCGTATGAACGGTAGAATACTGCGAGCGGCGAAAGTGGAAGTTGAATAGAAATATCCAATATCTAATTTCTAATATCCAATAAAAACCCCAATGTCAAAATCCAAATGTCAAATAAAATCCCAAGCCCCAAATCCTAAATTTGGACATTGGAATTTGAGATTTTATTGGAAATTGGATATTGGGATTTGGAAATTTGAGTAATAATTTATTTTTAACTAAAAAACAATGAGTAAAATTTTAGGCATAGATCTCGGCACAACAAATAGCGCTATGGCGGTGGTTGAAGCCGGATCACCAAAGATTGTGGAAAACAAAGAAGGGGCGCGAACAACTCCTTCAATGGTCGCAATTTCAAAAGCAAACGAGCGGCTCGTTGGGCTTCTCGCGAAGCGCCAAGGCGTGACGAACCCGGAGAATACATTGTTCTCAATCAAGCGTCTCATTGGGCGCCGGTTTGAAGACGAAGAAGTGCAAAGAGATGTGAAATTGATGCCGTATTCGATCGTCAAAGCCAACGGCGGAGTGAAAATCAAAATGGGCGACAAAGAATATACTCCGCAGGAAATTTCGGCGATGATTCTTGGCAAGCTCAAAGCTGACGCGGAAGCAAAACTCGGCGAAACAATCACGGAAGCGGTCATCACCGTTCCGGCCTATTTCGACGATTCGCAAAGAAAAGCGACGATCGAAGCGGGAGAAATTGCGGGACTGAAAGTGAAAAGAATCATCAATGAACCGACGGCGGCGGCTCTTGCCTATGGTTTTGACAAGAAAAAGAATGAAAAGATCGCTGTATATGATTTGGGCGGCGGAACTTTTGATATTTCCATTCTCGAAGTAGGGGACGATACGGTGGAGGTGAAGTCCACCAATGGAGACACGCACCTCGGAGGAGATGACTTTGATCAGACAATCATCAATTGGATCTTGGATGAATTCAAAAAAGATCAGGGAGTCGATCTTTCCAAAGACAGCTTGGCTCTTCAGCGCATCAAGGAAGCGGCTGAAAAAGCAAAAATCGAGCTTTCAACCGCAATGGAAACGGAAATCAATCAGCCGTTCATCACATCGGACGCGAGCGGACCAAAGCATATGGTCATGAAACTGACGCGGGCGAAAATGGAAGAATTGATCGGAGATTTGGTGGAAAAAACGCTCGAGCCTTGCAAAAAAGCGCTCTCCGACGCGAAACTTTCGGCGAGTGACATCAACGAAGTGGTGATGGTCGGCGGAATGACCAGGATGCCTTTGGTTCTGGCGACAGTTGAGAAATTTTTTGGAAAGAAACCGAACGCGACCGTCAATCCGGATGAAGTTGTGGCTCTTGGAGCGGCGATCCAGGGCGGTGTGCTGGCGGGCGACGTGAAAGATGTCCTTTTGCTCGACGTGACGCCGCTGACATTGGGAATTGAGACCATGGGAGCCGTGCGTACGCCTCTCATAAACCGCAACACGACTGTTCCGACCTCGAAGTCGCAAGTATTCTCGACCGCGGCTGACAATCAGCCCAGTGTGGAAATTCACGTGCTTCAGGGCGAACGGGAAATGGCAGCTGACAACAAAACTCTCGGAAGATTCATGCTTGACGGAATTCCGCCTTCTCCGCGAGGCGTTCCGCAAATCGAAGTGTCTTTCGACATCGACGCGAACGGAATATTGAGCGTGAAAGCCAAAGACAAAGCGACCGGAAAAGAGCAGTCAATTCGCATTGAAGCTTCAACCGGACTTTCCAAAGAAGAAGTGGAAAAAATGGCCAAAGATGCCGAAGCGCACGCGGAAGAAGACAAAAAGAAGAAAGAAGCGGTTGAGGCGCGGAATATGGCGGATACTTTGGTTTATACAACCGAAAAAGCTTTGCGCGAATCGGGAGAAAAGATCGCTGAAGACAAGAAAAAGCCGGTTCAAGAAAAGATTGAAGCCTTGAAAAAGATCAAGGATGGCGATGACATTGAAGCGATCAAAAAAGCGACCGAAGAACTTTCGCAGGAAGCGCAAAAGATCGGTCAGGAACTTTATGCTGCCGCGCAAGCAGCGGACAAGGCGAAAGAGGGAGAGGCCAAGCCAGATGACAAGAAAGACCCCGCCTCTTCGGCGGACAAGGACGTGAAAGAGGGGGAAGTAGTCGACGAAGGCGAGAAAAAAGAGTAAAATAAAAATATAAAAATAAAATTGTCTGGATCCCCGCTTTCGCGGGGATGACAACAGTATTAAAGTGAAAAACAAAATTTTTGCTTATTCCGTTCTGGCGTTGAACGTGGTCGCGGCTTGGGTCAGCTGGTGGGTTTTGGCAGGCTCTATTTCGGGAACGATGCGCCATATCTGGCTCTATCCAGTGCTGGCTTTCAGCGCGTGGGGAATTGCCTTCACGCTCACGGCGATATTCGTGAAAAACAAAATGTATATCCATTTGAGCTTTCTGGCGGGGGCGATCGGGTATCCATTTTTTCTTGGACTGGGTCTTTCTTTTTTGGGACTGCTGCTCGCCATGCTGCTCTTGATCTTCACGGAAATTCAGGCAAAAAAAGAGATCGCGCGAGGCCTGACGATCAATTTCTATCAGCTGGTGAGTCATACCCTGAAATATTTCGTGACGGCCGTTTGCATGCTGATTGCCGTAGCCTACTATTTTTCGATCACAGACAAAGCGGCGACGCCAACCGCGACATTCTTGGAAGCGAAGACTCTTGAAGTGGAAATGGACTGGGGACTCAAAGCGGCCGGATTTGTTCTTTCAGATGAAAAGAAAAGTATGCTTCAAGATATTTCAAATGGCGTGACAGTTGATGATTTTCTTTCCAAAAACTTCGTGGATCCGGGGGTTGATGAAAATATGGCAACGGTGAATAATGTTATACCCGAGAGCCCGACGGACACGACCAAGATCATCGGCAACGCGGCGGCCGGCAAAATAAAAGAAGAAATGCTGGCAAAATCGAAAAAAGATTTGTCAAAACAACTTGGAGTGGACGTGGTGGGCGAGCAGCCGATGAAAAACGTGCTGATGGCGTATATCGACAAAACAGAAAGGGGATTCTTCGAATATTCGGGAACGGACAAATTCTATATCCCCATCATTCTTGCCGCCGGAATATTTTTGACGGCGCGGATTCTCGGAACATTGGTGGATATATTTTTGGGGCTCTTCATTCTCGGGATCATCAAACTGCTTCGAATGTCCGGCATCATTCAAGTAAATCGAGTGCAAAAAGAGGCGGCAGTGATTGAATATAGCGTATGATGTATTATGTATAATGTATAAAGTATTCGGAAATTCCAGATACATAAAATACATAATACATGATACGTATTTTTTATGTCCAAAGACTATTACAATACTCTCGGCGTTGGCAAAGAGGCGTCCGATGAGGAAATCAAAAAGGCCTATCGAAAATTGGCGCATCAGCATCATCCGGACAAAGCCGGCGGGGACGAGGCGAAGTTCAAGGAAGTGAACGAGGCCTATCAGGTGCTTTCCGACAAAGAAAAGCGCAGCCAATATGACCAATATGGCCAAACTTTTGAACAAGCCCAGCAGCAAGGGGGCGGTTTTTCCGGTTTCGAAGGTTTTCGCGATTTTTCTTCGTATGCTGAAGGATTTGATTTCAATTTTGGCGGCGGACGGGGAAATCAGGGCGGATTTTCCGACATCTTCGGGGATATTTTCGAGCAGGCCGGTTTTGGTGGCGGCGGAAGAAGAACGCGCGCGAGACGCGGGGAGGATATCCAAGTTGACGTCGAGATAACTTTTCAAGAAATGGCCGAAGGGGTCGAAAAAGAAGTCGAACTATATAAAAGCGTGAAATGCGAGCGTTGCGAAGGCGAGGGCGTGGAACCGGGAAGCAAAAAGGTGGAATGCGCGAAATGCCAGGGCGAAGGGCAAATCAGAACCGCGCGGCGGACGATTTTGGGAACGTTTCAGCAAACAAGCGTTTGCCCGGATTGCAAAGGCGAGGGAAAAATTCCGGAAAAGAAATGCAAAAAATGCGGCGGGGACGGGCGAGTGAGGGAATATGAGAAGATAAAGATCAAAATTCCGGCCGGCATCAAGAATGGGCAGACTATTCGGCTTGAAAACAGCGGCGAAGCAGGGGAGAAAGGCGGCGAAGCGGGGGACCTCTATGTGAATATTCATATAGAGGCGGACAAAAGATTTGAAAGAAAAGATGACGATATCCACTCGGAAGCGAAAATTTCTTTTTCCCAAGCCGCGCTCGGAGACAAAATAGCTGTCGAAACGATCGGCGGCGAAGTGAAGCTCAAAATTCCAGCCGGAACGCAATCGGGGGAAGTTTTCCGCCTCAAGGGACACGGAGTGAAACATCTTTCGCGTTTTGGACATGGCGACCAGTATGTTAAAATACAAGTAGCGACGCCCACGAACTTGAGCCGTGAAGAAAAAGAAATTTTTGAAAAATTAAAATAAAAATAATTACGAACTACGAATAGAGCGAAATACGAAAAGCGCAGTAAATGATGAATAATATTTTCGTAATTCGTTAAATTCGTAATTCGTAAAAAATAATATGAACCTCAACAATCTTCTTGGCAACATTGGCATCAAAAGCAATTTGGCGGGCGACGTGTCTTTTTTGATTTTGTTTGTTTTGATCAGTATTGTTATTTCGTTTGTCCTTGGAAAACATCGCATTTTGGTTTCGCTTCTCGGAGTCTATGCGGCGTATGCGGTCGTGAATCTGGCCAATTTTGATTTTGTGCGCGAACCGCAAGCCAAAACGCTCTTTTTCCTCACGATTCTCATTGGTTTCATTGTGATGTTCTCGCGGATCATCCGCGGGAGCGTTTCGGGACACGGTCCGATGCTCGTTGTGAAGCTGGCCATTGGCACGGCGATTGTGATCGGCCTTTCGCTCTCGATCATTTTGGGCTGGTACTCGACAAAAGAATTGGCGGACGTCATCACTCCGAGCGTAAAATCATATTTCACAGGCGATTTGTACAAATTTCTCTGGGCGATCGCCCCACTTGTGTATTTGGGGGTTGTGAGAAAAAGGATTGACTAGCGGAAATTTTCAATTTTCAATTTACAAATTTTCAAACAATTTTCAATGACTCAATGACTGAATTTTCAAACATTTTATCATTTAAAATTTAGACATTTAGACATTGTTTGGAAATTGAAAATTAGAAATTGGAAATTCAACTGTCATGCGGCAAACATTGACAATTTTTGATTTTGCCGTATAATTTGTTATTGTGTACCAAAGATACCGAGAATTGGGTCGTTAGCTCAGTAGGTAGAGCAGTGGCCTTTTAAGCCAACGGTCGCAGGTTCGATCCCTGCACGACCCACCAATTGTTTCTTTTGTTACGTAACATGCTACGTAACAAAAGACATGGGCGATTAGCTTCCTCCAGAGGCGGACAGGCAGCCGGAGAGCGCGCCCGCCGCGGTATAGTGGTAAATTTCAAAGTTTACATGGGCGATTAGCTCAGCTGGTTAGAGCGCGTCACTGATAATGACGAGGTCCGAGGTTCGAGTCCTCGATCGCCCACATCTTTTTTTAGAGGTAACGTAGCGAAGCGACGGGCCCGTAGCTCATCTGGTAGAGCGCCTGTTTTGCATACAGGAGGTGAGGAGTTCGAGTCTCCTCGGGTCCACCAAAGTGATATATAAATTAGTTCAATAAAAACGAGGGAGGACAGCTTTGGAAACGCAAACCGATACGCAGCAGGGTGAAATGTTCAGGTATACGGTGATTGAGCAGGGACCCCGCATCCCGAGAACCAAGAAATATTTTTCTCCCAATCAATACTTGGTCTGTCAAGTGGATGAAGAGTATATTCCGGGCAGACTGCTTGAAATCAGCGGACGGGATCCGGCTGTTATCAAGATTTGCATGAATCAAGGACGATCTATTTGCAGTTGGAATATGGACGGCTGCGAAAGCGGTTGTCCTTTCCGGCTCCTGACAACGGCGGATAACGGCGCCGTGCTGACTGCCGAGGATATCGTATTCGGTGTATTGGATAACAATCCACTTTACGGATTTATCGATCCAAGCAAGGCTGAAAAACTCTTCGGCCTCATAGTGAAGTTGGAAAAGCGGCAAAAAATTTGCTGAAAAATCATCGTAGCAAAAAAAAGAAAGGTTCGGAACCGATTGCGGTCCCGAACCTTTTTAAACTGGTGAAAAAATTAGCCCTTGAGGCAGGCGAAGCAGAAGTTTTCCGCCCCCGGGCCGATGGTTTTTTTGAGTGTCTCCAAGCTCAAAAAATGAAAGCTATCGACATCCAGATAGTCAGCCAGATTCACCTTTTGAAGAAGCTCATAATCCGCATCGTCGACGAAGTTTGGGCTTCGCTGGAAAGGACAGCGCCCCTTATTCACCGGTGGACAAAAGGCCCGAAGATGAATTTTGTTGATCTTGGTGCAGGATTTCAGCACCCTTGCGATATGTTTCGCGGTGCGGAAACTTTGCATTATGTCGTCACACAAAATGACGTCACCAGGCCTAACCAGCTGTTCATTGATGCCAAATCGGGAGTTCAAAAATGATTCAGCACTAAAAAAGCAGTCTCTCATTACATACGTATTGTGCAAAATACCAAGCACAAGAGGCAATCCCGTCGCTTCAGCAAATCCCAGGGCAAAATCCCTAGCCTTTGGCGACGGCAGAACGCTGTCAGCTTTGAACCTTTCGAGTCCGCCCATTTTGGCGCCCAGCATTTTGCGAAAAAGACTCACTTCCCTGCAGAACATGGAGCTGGCAGCCGATGCCATATTAATAAGCTCCAAGATGCAAAGGGCGAGGGGCTCTTGGTGCTCAGTGAAGTGACGGGACAATCCTTCTTTTCCGATGACGAGAATTTCTCCCGGGGAAATTTCCCGGATCATTTGAGCATTGATACCGGCGAAAGAAACATTTTCCGAAGCGACCACATATCCGCCGTGCGGCAAAACGCCAAGTGAAAATGGCCGGTTGCCAAAAGAATCTCTGGCAGCAATCAGGTGATCCGGAGTCAGGATGACAAGAGAAAAAGATCCCTCGAGCTGTGCGATAGCCTCGATGATTCCTTCAACTAGGTCGTTTTTTTGAGCGCGGCTGGCGAGGTGGGGGATAATTTCGGCAAATGAGTCGGTTGCTATCAGAGCTCCTTGGAGCTCGAGTTTACTCCTAAGGGCGGAATAGTTTGTCAACACTCCGCTGAAGCAAACAGCCATAGCTTTGTCGGCGAATGAAACATTGACCGGCTGAGCAAGAGTGTTGGTTGAATGCAAACAGATCCGATTTCCCACAATGCCGATTCCCGAATTTCCTTGGACTTCGCTCAACGCCACGGGAAAACGGAAAACTTCCTTGAGCAATCCTACTTCTGAATGCCTGAAGTATTTTTTTCCATCTGCGATGGTGACCCCGGCATATTTGGTGCCGCGATGTTGCAAGCCATAAAGAAGGCTCAATAAATGGCTGACCGCCGGTTTTTTTGACCATATTCCCGCAATTCCACTCATGGTGTCGCCTCCTTGGGCATGAAAATTTATTAACCCATTTTGGGTTGTTTTGCAAGGTTCAGAAAAAAACAAAAACAGCTTTTTCAGTGAGTGAAAAGTTTTGTTTGACTGCTTTGTTCTCCTCCTGCAATATTTCTAGCGCCTTTTTCCTTTTTTTGCAAGAAAAAAAGAAAGACCCGGAACCGGTTGTGGTTCTGGGTCTCTTTTGAATTGCGAGATAAGCGACGATGCTACATCATTATCTCGCAGGATCTCCTCCTGAAGGGGAGAAAGATCAATTCTTTGTACTTGCACTTCATTTCAGCGAAAGCATGCGCTGAAATGTTGGAAAGGATTTGCATCACATGGCTCTTCCTTACCAGATAAATATCGGCAGTAGGAAGAAGAGTGCCATAATTCTCAAGGACTTCACTACCTCGCACATATGGAGCTTTTTCCACCACCCCTGCCAATGGAAACTCGAGTCCGGAAAGGCACTCAAGAAGATGTGGCGATGCATCGCCTTCCATTGAAAGATTATTACCAAGACGAATCACTCTCATGTGACATATTCCCCCTTGATTTTTTGTGAACAACTTCCCAAAACTCTAGCGGAAAAATCGCTCTTTGTCAAGACTCGAAAAAAGAAAACCCCTCCGGTGTGCGGACCAGAGGGGCTGGGTAAGCCTAAAAGCTTCATGGAAGAGGATAAATGAGACATGAAGCCTCGCCGCGGCGATCATCAACGGGTTCCTTGATTCCCGGGACTTGCTGTTGGCGCAGAGTGTAGACGCCTTTCCAGCCACCGCAGACGATTTCTCCGGGGTTTCCATAGCCTTGGGCGCGCAGGAGGAAATCAATTTCTCCTTTTGCGCCTCTCGAATCTGGATCATAAAGTTTGGAGAACTCCAGTGCTGCTCCATCGACCTTGCCTTTGATGGCAGCCCGGCCATAATAATCGGTTGTGAATCCTTCGAAAACTCCATCGTCGGCTAGTTGTATTTCACCGATAAACGCATTTAGAAAAGTTTTTAATACATTGCCTCTCCAGATAAATCCTTGAATAATGCACGGGGTGGTCTCCATCTTTTTCCTCCTTGGCAAATTTTCCGATTGGAGGCTAAGCAGCCTCGTCTTCCGACGGTAGCCCCTTTGTAGCGTCGGCATAAAAAAAGTCATCAGGGACTTCCGTAATGATGCACCTGCTGGCACCGGATCCAGTAGGTTGACTTGAAAATCTGCCGACATAGGCTATCCCATCTCTGATGGGCATAGAATAGGAAATAGGATAATCCCGATCGTCATATTTCTTTTCGAATCTGACCATCGATTCGGAAATATGGATATCGAAAAGTGTCGACATACCGCATTCATCCTGCATTTTTCCGGTCAGGCGTCCGCCTTCTTCCCATATCGCGCCCGCGTACATGAATTGGGATAGGCTTGTGATACGGGCTGTGAGAATATTTTCTTCCACAGGATCGTAAGCTAGCCCAATGGCTTCCCGCTTCTCAAAGGCTATTCCCTGAATTAAATAGGCCATTTGACATTTCCTCCTTGTGAGATATCAAACCTTGATCACTGCGAAGTCGCCGGGTGTTTCCATTTCGGCGATCGCGATCCGGGTTTCAGCATCGATTTGATGCTGTGCCATAAATTCCTGAAATTCCGGGTTGCTGAATTGGTCATAGTCTTTTGCTTGGTCGCGAAAAAATTCTTTTCGCTGTAGCTTTTCAGTGGGAAAAAATACCCGACGATAAGACCATCTCAATCCGCGATCCAAAATTTTCAGACAAATGTCTTTATCAACTGGCGGGGTCATTTTTTTGCCTCCTTTCCAAAGAATTGCTTCACTTGAAGCAGATATTCTTTGCATCTTTGAAATTCCTGGTCGCTTGTTCTTTGGTTATTTAAGCCAACTTCCATCATTTTGGTCGCTGTGAATGCGGCAATCATGCGATAGCCGAGGCGTCTGTAGATTTCCATTCCGCCTTCTTCGCGATCAACCAGAAAAATAATTGCCGTTATTTTCAGACCAATGTTTTCAAAGGGCGCCATGGCTTCGCCTTTGCTTTCGCCGCGGGTCATGACATCATCAACAAGTAGAACGCTTTTTCCGGGTTCGATTGGATGGGACGAAATTATTTTCCCGATTTTTCTTTTCCCGCCTGATTCGATTTTTTCGATGTGCAGTAAGGGTTTGTCCAAGATTTTGGCGACGATCTCGGCAAATGGTTCTCCCGCTCTTGGAATTCCGACGATATAATTGAATTCCAGATTGTCTTTTTCGATCAAATCGAGAAACAAAAATGCAATTTGGTTGACGATTTCCACGGTCAATTTGCCGTCTTTCGGGTGTGCGGGTGTGCGTAAATTGATTTTCATCGGTGCCAAGGGTGCATCCGGATATTTTTCATGATGTTTGAATTTGAAAGAGCCAAACTCAATCGCGCCGATGTCGAAGAGTTCTAAAATCAGCTTTTTCAGCGAATCTTGCATATATCACCTCGTAATTTCGGAGATTTTTTGTTAAGGAGCTTCTTGATTATGATAGGGATAAATTTTATATTATGCAAGTTATGCAAGAAAAAAAACAAGACCAGTGGCCTCTTGCGAGAGACCTCTGGTCTTTGGTGCAAAAACATAAATTGACCGCGCCTGGTTAGGCGGCCAGTTTAAGCTGGCTCGTCACCGCGATGGCGGCCTCCCGCATCTCTTGGACAGTGGGCTTCTTGTAAATACCACTGCCCACGATGCCGGGAACGCCGACGATGGCGTCCATCAACATAGGAAACTTCTCTTCCGTGACATCCGCGGCCACAATCACGCTTCTGTCCAGTGGTATAATGCGTCGCATCTCTGTCATTCGGTTTTCCTCCCACGTTTAATTTTTTAAAAAAGAGACTGTTGAGCCTTCTTTTGCACTGAATATTTTCTATCACATTTCAAATTTTCACGCAAATAGCTTACCGCATTGCGCAAATTAAATTTTCTGCTAATATGAGATTATTGATAAATTCAAATCGTGCGAGGAGGATCGATTAATGAATCGTCAAATTGGGCAGGAGGAACTTCGCGGAAAAATCGTGGAGCTTATTCGAAGACACGGATTCAGGGAAGACGAAGACGTTATCCTCAACAGGCATACGGAAGGTGGCAGTTTGTCTTGGGCTCTCTATCGGGAAATCAGAAATGAAGATGACCGGGGCAAGCCACTGCTGCCGGCATTCCTCGAAGACTTTGAAAGGGAGCTGGTTATTCCGGCCAAAGAGGCTTGGGAAGCCGAAGAAGGCCGCCGATTCTTCTTCGAAGTTAATCCCGAGGGCATGACGGATTCTGATCTGCAGATGTGTATCAACGTCATACGGGGGTGGAAAAGCATGGGAATGGCCTTGGATCGGTGGTGAATCTACCAACAACAAACGAAACTTGGGGCGCGGCTTGGCTGGCGCCCTTTTTTATTTTGTAAATGTTTTCCAAAGCTCGGCTTTTTCCTTCCTCGAGTAAAACTCTCGGAATTCCTCAAAGCCAAGCTTTATTTCAAATTTTCACGCAAATGTTTGAAAACTTGCTTTTTTTGGTCATATTTGCTTTCCTTTATTCAATAGTTGTTTAATATTGCCAAATGGCAATCATATTTAAGGAGGATTGTGATATGGACGGAAAATATGTGGTGCTCACTAGTAAGCTCGACGGAAGCAAACTAATTTGCGATACGCCTGCCAATGCTGTGAAGGCTCTGGATGAGCTAGGTTTATGCTCGAACCAGGCCATTCTGACCACCTTCCAAGGTCAGGGCCAGAGAGTGCCTCTGCTTATGTACCAAGGTGCACGCTTCAAGGCTGGCAGCGATTGCTATGTTGAGATTCCATTCTCTGAATATGAGGACAGTCTCGGCAATAATCTTCAGCAGTTGTTGTGGGAAATCTTCAAGCCTTTTGTCTTTGAAGCTTATTATGCCAAGATAAGCAGCATTGCGATGAATCCCGACCCCGGGGTCGACCGTTGCTTCCAGTTTCATCTTTGCTTGATGTTTAAAGATGAATCGGCTTTGGCGGCCATAGCGGCTGAATTAAGCAAGGTCGCTGATGAGGAGGAGGTTGTGGAGGCAAAATACTATACACTGGATTAGGGGGAATTCAGCAGGAATCAGAAAAAGCGGTCTTGCGGCCGCTTTTATTTTTTCCAAACACATTTCAAATTTTCACGCAAATGGAAGCATTGACGTCTGAATCGGGAAGAGATATAATGGAAACACCAATCGACAATTCAATATCTCGTATCAAGAGCGCAGCGAGGGAACTAGCCCTGTGACCTGCCGGCAACCTTCTTTTTGAAAGGTGCCAATTCTAGCCCGCAAGGGAAGATGCAATTCAACACGCGCTTCTCTTTGTGAGAAGTTTTTTAATTATTCAATGAACAAAAACATGATGTACAAGCCAAAAGTTTATACAGTCGAGAGTGTCACTTCCGGGCATCCGGACAAAGTTTGTGACCAGATTTCAGATGCGATTCTGGATGCGTGTCTCGAGCAGGATCCGATGAGCCGGGTGGCGATGGAAGCGTTTGGCGGGCATGGGCTTCTTGTTGTCGGTGGAGAGGTGACGACAAAAGCGGAAGTTGATTTTGAAAAAGTGGCGAGAGATGTCTATCGCGAAATCGGATACAAAGATGAATTGAAGATCATCACCAATATTGTCAAACAGTCGCCGGACATCGCGCAAGGCGTGGATACGGGCGGAGCGGGAGATCAAGGAATCATGTATGGATATGCGACAGATGAAACGCCGGAATTTCTGCCGAAGGGCATAGTGCTGGCCAACAAACTTGCCAAGGGACTCGAAGATCTGCGAAAAAGCGGGGAAGTGGAATGGCTGTGTCTGGACGGGAAAGCTCAAGTGACGATCGACGGTCAGAACGGAGACAAGATAAGCACTATTTTGATAAGTACCCAGCATGACGAAAATGTCAGCCAAAAAGAAATTCGGGAAACGCTCATCGAAAAATTAATAAAGCCCGTCGCGGGAGATATTTCCGGGGTTGAAATACTCCTGAACCCCACCGGAAAATTCGTAATCGGCGGATTTGAGGGCGACACCGGACTCACCGGAAGAAAAATCATGGTGGATACTTATGGCGGACTCATTCCTCACGGCGGAGGTTGCTTCTCCGGAAAAGATCCGACAAAAGTTGATCGCAGCGCCGCCTATATGGCTCGCTATGCGGCCAAAACACTGGTTGCCGAGAAGAAGGCCAAGGAATGTCTGGTTTCGGTTGCCTACGCGATTGGCCGGGCGGAACCCGTCATGGTCGAAGCTTTTGATGAAAAAGGAAAGAGCATTCGAGGCGAAATTGAAAAAAGATTTGATTTCAAGCCGAAAGCCATCATTGAAAAGCTTGATCTTCGCCGGCCGATATACAAAAAAACAGCCGCCTATGGCCATTTCGGACGTGAAGAATTTCCGTGGGAGAAATTGAATCAGATTTTCACGCAAACATAGACGAAGGCGGGCGGGAAATTGAGAAAAACGAAGCTCACGACAACGCTCGAAAAGAGATATTTTATTTGACGCAGACTAAAAAGAGAATACTGGATTTGAATATATTTTCCGCCGCCATCAAGATATTGAAAACAATGAGAAAGAATATTTTTAACGGTTCGGCGGGGAAGAGTCGTCAGGGGAATAGTGGAAATTATATAGTCCGCTTTTTCAATTTCATGCGCTGCCAGATGATTTCCCAAATTTTCCGCGCTATCGCAGATGATCTTCACTCGAGAATCTTGGATATTTTGAAACAGCCTAGAGGCCAGTTTTTTGTCTATTTCAAAGCAAAAAAGAACGCAATCCGGAGACATTTTCTCCAGAATTTTTTTGGTCATATTTCCCATGCCCGAACCCAGCTCAACAAGGCATTTGGCCTCGGAGAAGTCTATCGACTTGGTCACTTCCCGAGCCACGAATGAAGATGTTTGCGCGACTGCGCCCACTCGCCCGGGGTTCTCAAAAAAAGCTTTCAAAAAAACATTTTTCCCTCCCATTAAAGTTATCCACAACTAGTTATTATCTTTGTTGCAATTCTGCTATAATCAAAGTATAGCATAAAAAAATAAAAGTAGAACGGAGGTGAAAAAATGAATTCAGTACAAACATGGGGAGAAGCGATTACGATTTCCCTTTTGGGTCTCTGGGAACGATTCGTCAATTTTTTGCCGGCGCTTGTCGGCGCGATCCTGGTTTTTGTCGCCGGTTGGATCGTGGCGGTTGCGCTTGGAAAAGCAGTCGAGCATATCGTGAAGATCATCCGGATTGATGACGTGGTTGAGAAAGCGGGAACAAAGGGACGGATGCGCAAAGCGGGCGTTGATTTCAATATAGCCAAATTTTTCGGCGGGCTCGTGAAATGGTTTTTGATTTTGGTGTTTTTGATGGCGGCGACGGATATTTTGCACCTCGTGCAGGTGACGAGCTTCCTCAACAGCATTGTCCTATATCTTCCGAATGTGATCGTCGCGGCGGTGATAATGGCGGTGGCATTTTTGGTTGGAAATTTTGTGTACGCGGTCATCAAGGGCAGCACGAAGATTGCCGGAATTGTTTCAGCGACGCTTCTGGCGACGATTGCCAAATGGGCGATTGTCATTTTCGGACTTTTGGCGGCTCTCATTCAGCTCGGCGTGGCTTCATCGCTTATCAACACAATTTTCATCGGTCTTGTCGCGATGCTCGCGCTGGCTGGCGGTCTCGCTTTCGGACTTGGCGGAAAAGACGAAGCGGCTCTCATTCTCAAGAAATTGCGGCACGAAATCACGGAAAAGCACGAAGAGTAGTATTCGTGTAAATTTTTATAAAAGGGGATTTTTAGGGCAGTCCACTCTGTTGAAGGGTGGATTGTCTTTTGTTTTCTCTACGAACTACGAACAAATACGAAAGTACGAACGTTTGAAAACAAGTCAATCGTAGTTCATAGAGAATCAATATTTTATAGATTTCGTAATTTCGTAAATTTTCGTAGTTCGTAGAGATTTGCATGTTTACTTTTTCAAAGATTTGAGTTAAGATTGTTATGTTTTATTATACTAAAATATGATTTTCTCAAAACTATTCGGCAGCGCGGAAAAACAAACAAACAAGTTTTTGCCGCTTGTGGACGCGATAAACAGCCTCGAGCCGTCCATTGCAAAACTTTCGGACGTTGAGCTCAAGGCGAAAACCGAAGAATTCAGAAAAAGGCTTGAGAAAGGTGAAAAAGAGGATGATATACTCCCCGAAGCTTTTGCTGTGGTTCGCGAAGCAGTGAAGCGCGTGGATGGAAAAAGGCTTTTTGATGTCCAGCTTTTGGGCGGAATCACGCTTCATCAGGGAAAGATCGCGGAAATGAAAACGGGGGAGGGAAAAACGCACACGGCGACAACAGCCGTATATCTCAACGCTCTTTCCGGGAAAGGCGTCCATATCGTGACGGTCAACGATTATCTTTCCAAGCGCGATATGAATTGGATGGGTCCGATCTATCATTTCCTCGGACTTTCGGCGGGGTGTATTCAGCACGACGCGTCATTCATATATGAACCCAAGATCATCGACAGCGATGAAGTGAGTGTCGAGATGGAAAATTTGCGGCCGGTGAGCCGGCGCGAGGCGTACGCGGCCGATATCACATACGGAACGAACAATGAATTTGGATTTGACTATCTTCGCGACAACATGGTGCAGAGTCTGGATCAGATGGTCCAGCGGCAAGAGATGAATTATGCCATTGTCGATGAAGTGGACTCGATTCTCATCGACGAAGCCCGAACGCCGCTCATCATCAGCGCGCCGGACAGCGAATCAACGAAACTCTACAAACAGTTCGCGCAAGTTGTCCCGCGGCTCAAGAGGGAAGAGGATTTCACCGTTGATGAAAAAATGAAGGCCGTGTCGCTCACTGACAAAGGGATATCGGCTGTCGAAAAAATGCTTGGCGTGAAAAATATATACGATATTTCGAAAATTTCCTATGTTCATCAGCTCGAACAGGCGCTCAAAGCCAATATTCTTTTCAAGCGGGATCGCGATTATGTCGTGCAGGACGGGCAAGTGGTCATCGTGGACGATTTCACGGGACGCTTGATGCCCGGGCGGCGATATAGCGAAGGACTTCATCAGGCGATCGAAGCCAAGGAAAATGTCGAGGTGCAAAAAGAATCGCGCACGCTGGCAACAATTACATTCCAAAATTATTTCCGAATGTATGGGAAATTGGCGGGAATGACGGGAACGGCGCTCACTTCGGCCGAAGAATTCGCCAAAGTATACAAACTTGATGTCATTCCGATCCCGACCAATCAGCCTATGATCCGCAAAGATCTGGCGGATACGGTGTACAAAAACGAAGAAGGAAAATTTCGCGCGGTGGTTGAGGAGATCAAAGTTCGGCACGAAAAAGGCCAGCCGGTGCTGGTGGGAACGATCGCGATTGAGAGATCGGAAGTTCTCCACGATATGCTTGAGCGCTCTGGCGTTCCGCACGAGGTCTTGAACGCCAAAAACCACGAAAAAGAAGCTCAAATCATTGCGCGAGCCGGTGAAAAGGGTGGTGTGACGATTGCAACAAACATGGCTGGGCGTGGAACCGACATTAAGCTCGGAGAAGGAGTTCGCGAATGCGGAGGACTGCATATTCTCGGCACGGAGCGCCACGAAGCGCGCCGAATCGACAATCAGCTTCGCGGACGAGCCGGCCGGCAAGGAGATCCGGGATCTTCGCAATTTTTTGTGTCGCTTGAGGACGAATTGATGCGCCGGTTCGGGGGCGACAAGGTGAAAAATATCATGGATCGTTTCGGACTTCCGGACGACCAGCCAATCGAAAACAAAATTATTTCCCGCTCAATCGAGTCGGCTCAATCGAAAATCGAGGGCTTCAATTTTGATATCCGCAAGCACGTTCTTGAATATGATGACGTGATGAACAAACAGCGCGAAGTGATATACAAAAAAAGGCGCGATATTTTGACAAAAGAGTCGCTCAAGGACGAGGTGATGAATATCGTTGAAGAAGAAATCGAGCAGATTGTCAGCATGCACACGGCCGGGCACCCGGAAGACTGGCAGATGGAAAATATTTTGAATGATTTCAATGTGATATGTCCCGCGTGCGCGGATCTCAACAAATTGGTCGAGATCCAAAAATCAAAGAACGAAATCAACGACGCGCAAAAAAATTCAAAGCTCATTGAATATCTCAAGGGACTTGCTAAAGAAGTCTATGGCAAAAAAGAGCAGGAAATCACGCCCGAAGTGATGCGCCAAATCGAAAAAGCGATCTATTTGCGCTCCATCGACACATTTTGGATGAATCATCTCGACGATATGGACTATTTGCGTGAAGGAATTGGCCTGCGCGGATACGGCCAGCGCGATCCGCTTGTGGAATACAAAAAAGAAGGCTTTTTGCTGTTCAACAATTTGCTCGACAGCATCCGCAACGCGGTTGTGAACACGATTTTCAAGATCGGGGTCATGAAAGAGGAGGAACCGGCTCCGCAAAAAAGCGTTCTCGAAGAAGCCAAATATCAAGGCGCCGAAGAACAACCGGCTCAATTCGCGGCCGCAGCAGAAGTTACAGATGAGAACAAGCCAGCTCCCGTCCAACAAACAATCAGAAATTCAAAAGAAGTCGGGAGAAATGATCCTTGCCCTTGCGGTTCAAATAAGAAGTATAAGAAGTGTTGCGGGAAGTAAAAGAATTTTATGAAAATTATTCACAAGGATCAAGCAGAAAAAGTCAGCAATAACGAGAATTGTATTGTATTTGAATATCCATTGGGAGATAAGGATATAAATGGTGCCGTTGTAGAATTAAAAGGCAGATATCCGGAAAAGGGAAGAGTTGTTAATCTGAAATGCAAAGAATTGGGCTATATAATTAAAGGTTCTGGCAAAATAGTTATTGAAGATAAAGAAGTCTTGCTTCATGAAGGCGATTTGGTCCTAGTTGAACCAGGCGAAAAGTTTTTTTGGGATGGTAATCTTGTCATGTTTGTTCCGTGTACGCCGGCTTGGTATTATGAACAGCATAAAGAGGTGGATTAGTATATTATTAATAATAGATTATGTTTTGGAACAAGAAGAAAAAAAATGACGACGGGGAAGTCGCGGATACCCAGAAAATGGGGATGCTGCAGCGCCTCGCAATGAAGAAGCTTGAGAAAATGGATCCCAAAGAAAGAGAAAAAGTGATGCAAAAAGCGCTTTCTCCCGAAAACATTGCCAAAAACAAGGACAAAATCCTCGAAACAATGGAACAAATGAAAGCCTCGGGACAGATGACAGACGAGCAGATGAAGATGGCGAAAGAAAAATTGGGACTATAGATATGCTTTTGCAATATAGCTGAAAAAATGCTAGTATTATCTTGTGAAAAAGCTTAATAGGGATCCGAAAAAAATCGAAGAACTATTGACCCGCGGGGTGGCGGAGGTGATTAATCGTGATCATCTCAAGAAACGACTGCTGGCAGGCGGGAAATTACGAATAAAGCTTGGTATTGATCCGACCAGCCCAAATATCCATATCGGGAGAGCCGTACTTCTTTTGAAGTTGCGAGATTTGCAAGAATTGGGACACCAAGTTGTTCTTTTGATTGGAGATTTTACTGGCATCATCGGAGATACCTCAGATAAGGAATCCGAGCGGCCGATGCTGTCAAAAGATGCTGTCAAAAGAAATATGCAGACATACAAAGAACAGGCCGGAAAAATTTTAGATATGTCCAAGGTGGAGTTCCATCATAATTCAGAATGGTTGGCCAAATTGGGCTATGGAGAAATCGGTGAACAGGCTGATCAATTTTCTCTTGCCGAATTCAATGCTCGAGAAAACATCAAGAAAAGACTGGAGAAAGGCGCTAGAATTTCTCTTCGGGAGATATTATATCCATTGATGCAGGGTTATGACTCCGTAGCCTTAAAGGCTGATTTAGAATTAGGCGGTACTGATCAAAGATTTAACCTATTGGCTGGGCGTGATCTGCAAAAACATTATAAACAAGAGGCGCAAGATATTCTGATGGTCAACCTGATTGAAGGGACGGACGGACGAAAAATGAGTTCAAGCTGGGGCAACACGGTCAATCTGACGGATGAGTCGAATGACATGTTTGGGAAAATTATGAGTATTCCGGATGAACTAATTGTCAAATATTTTATCCATTGCACGCGGATACCAATGGAAATTGTCAAAAAGACGGAAAAGGGGATGAAATCTGGCGCACTGAATCCGCGCGACGCAAAAATGCTCTTGGCATATGAGATTGCGAAAGAATACCATGGAGAAAAAGAGGCAAAAAAAGCGCAAGAAAATTTTGTGAGCGTTTTTCAAAAAAAAGAAGCGCCGGGGAAAATAAAATCTGTTAACATCAGTTCGACAAAAATTAAATTGACCGAATTTTTGGTCAAAGCCGGAATGGCGGCAAGTAATTCCGATGCAAGGAGAAAGATTGAGCAAGGAGGAGTAAGCGTGGATGAAAAAAAGATTTCAGATTACCAGGCCGAGTTGAATAAAAAAAATCATAACAGCAAAGTTATTAAGGCTGGAAAGCTGCATTTTGTAAAAATTGTATTTAAGTAGTTGTCATTGCGAGGAGCGTAGCGACGAAGCAATCCCGAGCGATAAGATTGAACACGAGATTGCTTCGCTACGCTCGCAATGACAAAATAAATTATGGCCAATAGGCACTTATTGAGAAGTATAGCGATGCAATCCCTCTATGAGTGGGATTTTCGGGGCAAAGACGAAAAAAAAGTCGATGAGATTATTCGGCACAATATCAAAGAATTCGGTCCGGGAACGGATGACGAAGATTTTGTTTTTTCTCTTGCGCGAGGCGTGCTCAAAAATCGAGAAAAAATCGACCAGCTGATCGAAAAATGCGCGCCGGAATGGCCGCTTGATCAGGTGACCGTGACAGACCGGAACGTTTTGCGTCTCGGGATCTTTGAGCTGGTTTTCGGAAACTATGAAGAAGTTCCCCCGAAAGTGGCGATCAATGAGGCGATCGAACTTGCGAAGACATACGGCGGAGATTCTTCGGGTCGGTTTGTGAACGGCGTGCTCGGAACGATATACCGGGAAATGGGAGAGCCGATGAAAAACGACGAGAAGGAAAAGGAAGAAAAAAGCGAGAGCAAGGCAAAAGAATAATTAAATTATTTTATTGACCAATTAAACTAAAAACTCAAAACTCAAAGCGAAAAGCTACAGCTCAAAACTCAAAATTATAAAAAAGTTTTAAGCTTTACGTTGTAGTTTTGCACTTTTCGCTTTGCGTTTTGCGCTCGTTGTCATTATGGCTGCAAAAAATATCGAAGAACTTGAGAAAAAAATAAAAATAAAATTCAAAAATATTGATCTGCTGAATACGGCTGTCACGCACAGGTCCTATCTGAATGAAAACAGAAGCTACAAGCTGGATCAAAACGAGCGGCTCGAATTTCTCGGGGACGCAGTTTTGGAATTGGTGGTGACGGACTATCTCTACGCAAATTTTCCCAATCCGGAAGGCGAATTGACGAACTGGCGCGCGTCGCTCGTGAACAAAGATATGCTGGCGCGGGTTTCGCGGTCAATCGGGGTGGAAGATTTTCTTCTGATGAGCCGCGGAGAATCGAAAGATACGGGGAGAGCTCGGGAATATCTTCTCGCGAATGCTATGGAAGCAATCATCGGAGCAGTCTACCTCGATCAAGGATACGAAAGCGCGAAAAAATTCATTTTGGAAAATATTGTTGTCAATCTCGAGGAGGTTTTTGAAAGCAAATCATATCTTGATCCCAAATCCCATTTTCAAGAAGTCGCGCAAGACAAAGCGGGCGTCACGCCGAACTATCGCGTGATCTCGGAAGCAGGACCGGATCACGACAAGAAATTCGTCGTGGGAGTGTATCTCGGCGATGACAAAGTGGCCGAGGGCGAAGGCTGTTCCAAGCAGGAAGCCCAAAGAAACGCGGCCAAAGCGGGACTTGAAGCGAAGAACTGGTAAAATCAAAACAAAAATGTATCTGAAGCGCATTGAAATAACCGGGTTCAAATCTTTTGCGACCAAGACTGTCTTGGATTTTTTGCCGTCGTGCGAAATATCAAAAAACGGAAAAAATTGCGGAATCACAGCAATTGTGGGTCCCAATGGAAGCGGAAAATCAAACGTGGCGGACGCGATCAAATGGGCGATGGGAGAGCAGTCGCTCAAAAGTCTGCGCGGAAAAAAATCCGAGGACGTGATTTTCGCCGGCAGCGGAAAAAAAGCGCAGCTCGGGAGCGCCAAAGTGTCGCTATACTTTGACAATTCAGACAAAAAAATTCCTCTTGAATTTGAAGAGGCTGTGATTTCCCGAAAAATATATCGAAGCGGGGAGGGGGAATATTTCATCAATGGGAGCCGGGTGCGCCTGATCGATATTCACGATCTTCTTGCGAAAGCGGGCGTGGGTCAAAGAAGCTATTGCATCATCAACCAGGGAATGGCCGACGCGATTTTGAACGCGACTCCGATTGAACGGAGAATCATTCTCGAAGAAGCGGCGGGAGTGAAATCATTTCAGCTGAAAAAGGAAAGATCGTTGCGAAAGCTGGAAGCGACGCGGACGAATTTGGCAAGAGCCGCAGACCTTGCTCGTGAAATCGAACCGCATCTGCGGGTGCTCAAAAGGCAGGCCGACAAGGCGCGGAAAGGGACGGAAGTGGCGCAAGAGCTCAAAGAAAAACAAAAAATTCTTTTCAGCTGGCTTTGGCGGGATGTTTTTGAAAAAAAAGAAAGTACTCTGCGCGAAAAAGAAGAAATCGGCCGGGAGGAAATGAAAGTCCAAAGGAAGATCGACGACCTTGAGGTGAAGGTCAGCCGGGAAGCAAAAACAAATGTTGATTTCGAAAGCCGGCGAAATTTTCTCGAAAAAGAGCGGGAAGAAAAATTTGTGCGTCTCAATGAAGCCAGAAAAAATTTGGCGGTGATGGAGGCAAAGATCGAAATTGAAAAAGAAAAAGCGAAAAATTTTGCCAGAATCAGCGAAATTCCGGTTGATTTCCCATATTTCAAAGATGAATTCAAAAAACTCAAAAATGATTATGACCAATTGGAGGTGAAGCTGGTTCAGGTTGGCGATTTGAAAGAATTGGAAGTGGTCAAAGGCGAATTTAGAAAATTGAAAGGAGAAATAGACCGAATTTTCCGCGAATTGAACGAAGGGAAAAAAGAGGAGATTCAAGAAAACGAAAGGCGCAATGTCGTCAATTTGAAAATTGTCGGCGAATTGGAAAGAGAAAAAGCCAATTTTGCCGCAAAACAGGAGGAGACAAGCCGGGAAATCGAAGAAAATCGAAAAAAGATGGACGCTCTTTTCGAAGAAGACCGAATCGCGCGGCGGCGATTTTTTGAACTCGAAGCTGAAATGCGCGGTATGCAAGAGAGTTTGGCGGGAACGCGAGAAAAATTGAATGAGGTCAAGGTGCGGATGGCGAGATTTGAGGTCAAGGAAGAAGATTTGAAGTTGAGGATCAAGAACGAAATGGGGATTGATGATCCTGATGAATTGCTTCGGGAAAAATTGGAAAGCGAGATTGAGGATATGGAGAAACTAGAAAGAGAAACTGTTCGCCTCAAAAGCCTGGCGGAGCAAATCGGGGCGATTGATCCGATGATCGTGGAAGAGTATGACGAGACTCAAAAGAGATATGATTTTCTCACCGGTCAGACGGAAAATTTGGAAAACGCAATCGCATCCCTCGCGGATATCGTGAAAGAGATGGACGAAAAGATAAAAATATCTTTTGAAGAAACATTCAAAAAAGTCAACGGAGAGTTTTCAAAATATTTCAGAATAATTTTCGGCGGGGGAAGCGCGGAGATGACAAAGATCAAAATCGAAGCGAGAAAGAGTATAATAAATAAGGAGGAAATTATCAAGAGCAGTACCGATGGGATCGGAAATGCGGACGACGCGGATATGGTGGATAATGCGGATGAGGAAGCCGAAAAAGAGAAGTCAAAAGAAGTCGGCATTGAAATCAAGGCGTCGCCTCCGGGAAAGAGAATTTCAAGTCTCGCAATGCTTTCGGGAGGAGAACGATCGCTCACGTCGCTTGCGCTTCTTTTTGCCATCATATCCAACAGTCCGCCGCCATTCGCGGTGCTTGATGAAGTGGAAGCGGCACTTGATGAGGCAAATTCAAAGCGTTTTGGGAGAATTTTGCAGGAATTGGCGAATCGGACCCAGTTTGTGCTGATCACCCACAATCGTGAGACGATGCGTCAGGCTTCGTTCCTATACGGCGTGACGATGGGCGCGGACGGAGTTTCGAAAGTGCTTTCCGTGAAATTGGACCAGGTTGGGGAAAAGGGAGAGATAAGGTAGCATTTTCAAAGAATCCCAATTTTCTTGAAATTTAACTCGAAGTTGATTTTTATACCGAAAAATAGCCTCGTAAGCGAATCTAAAAACGGCAATTTTTCGACAAAAATCAACTTTTCAAACAAAAATTTCAGAGAAAATTGGGATTCTTTGAATAAACGAAACATTTCTATTGTTGACAAAATTGCTTATAAATATTAGTATAATTTAGTAATCAAATAGTTTAGCAATATAGCCAAATGCTCAAAATCAGATTGACCCGCAAGGGAAAAAAGAATAGCGCGTTTTTTCGGGTGGTGGTGGCCGAACATACTTCGCCGATCAAAGGAAAATTTTTGGAAAATCTCGGTTTTTTGAATCCTCATACAAAGGAGAAGGAATTCAAAACCGACCGGATCAAATATTGGATCGAAAAAGGGGCGCAGTGCTCGGATACAGTGCATAATCTTTTGGTTTCCAACGGTGTTATCAGTGGTCCAAAAAAGGCCGTGAAAATGAAGCCCTCCTCCGCTAAAGCTTCGGAGGGTGAAAAAAAGCCAGAAGCCGAAAAGAAAGAAGATGCGACTGAAAAAAAGCCAGCCGAAGCAGTGGAAGTTAAGCCAGAAGCTAAAGAAACCAAAAAGCCGGCTGAAGCGAAAGAAGAAAAGAAAGAAGAAAAAATTAAAGATGTAAAACCGGAACCAAAAAAAGAAGCCGAAAAGAAATAGAGCACTGAGGAGAAAAAATCCGAGGAAAAAAGCAATAATATAGAATTTGCCAAAAGCAGTCCCGCCGAGAGGGATTGCTTTTTTTGACTTGACAACATCAAAAAATAAAATATAATAATATCAGAAACCCCCGTAAAGTTGCTACGCAACCACGGGGCAAGTCGGAAAGATTGGGAGGCATCTGAAACGAAAGGTCGAATGCCCAGAAGTTGCCAAATTTCCGAAATTATCAGCCTAACTCAGAAAAGATGGAAAGAGATCAGGAATTTGTGGAATTCGTCGTGAAGGCGCTTGTTGACACTCCGGACGCGGTGAAAACCAACCGGATCATCGACGAGCGAGGCGTTCTCATCACTTTGGATGTTGATGCCAAGGATATGGGAATGGTCATCGGCCGCGAAGGCGCGACTGCCAAAGCGATCCGAACTCTTCTTCGAGTTGTCGGAGCCAAGAACAATGCCCGCGTGAACCTCAAGATCAATGAACCGGAAGGATCCACTCGCGGTATGAACCGCGAAGAACCCCGCGATGAATCCAAGCGGAGCATCGACGAAGTTGTGAACGATATCAATGTCTAGATAAATGAAGTGCAAGCCCCGCAGGAAATTGTTGTTTGAAATATTTCTGCACAGGCAATTGTAATATTTTCAAATATTAACAAGAAAATAGCTTGTATCAAGGCTATTTCCAGCGGGGTAAACTTTATTATACGCAAAAACCGTGCTATCATTAAGGTGCGGTTTTTGTTATTGAAAATTGTAAGGAGGGGAAACAAAATGAACAAAAATTTTCACAAATGGCATGAAAAAAAGAAAATAATTCAAAGTAGCGAAGAAATTCCCTATTTCTATGAAAGGGAAATCTGGTGGTGCTCAATTGGATTGAATGTTGGATATGAACAGGATGGAAAAAATGAAAATTTCGAACGGCCGATTTTGATTTTGAAAAAATTCAACAAGTATATCTTATGGGCAATACCGTTGACGAGCAAACAAAAAACCGGAAAATATTATTTTCATTTTAACTTTCAAGGAGAAGACAGTATTGCCATTTTGTCCCAGTTGAGATTGATTAGCAGCAAGAGATTGCTTCGGAAAATTGGGATGATACAAGAAAGCGATTTTGAGAATATAAGAAAAATAATAAAAAATTTTGTATAAAAAAACGAACCCCCTTGCGGGGGTTCTCGGAGGCCGAAGCCCATTTGTATTTTCATACTAGCACAAATCAAATAAAATTTCAAGGGGCTGTGGATAACTTTTGAAAATATGGCTTGTATAAGGGAAAATAATAGAAAATCATGAAAGAAGAAATTTTTACAATTCAAAATTGCAAAATAAAAATTCAAAACAATCCTTTAGTTTTTCATCCATCGCCACATGGAACAAAGGCTCTTGGGGAAAACATAAAAATTTCCAAAGGAGAGAATGTTTTGGATATTGGAACAGGAACCGGGATATTAGCGATTCTAGCGGCGAAAAAGAGGGGTGCTGTTTATGCTGTTGACATATTAAATAATGCCATTGAATGCGCAAAAGACAATGCGTTACTAAATCTCGTGGATATTAATTTTATAAAAAGCGATTTATTCGCAAAAGTGCCGAAGAAAAAGTTTGATGTGATTATTGCCAATGTTCCCCAAGAATTACTTTCGCCGAAAATTATAAAAAATTCAAAAAAAGAAATCGTGATAGGAATGCACGGATTCGGTGATGGCTCCGCAATTCTTATAAAGACATTAAAACAGGCAAAAAAATACATGACAGCTAAAACGCGTTTGTATGTGGTTGTTTATACGATGAGCGGGTGGCGGAGCAGTTTGAAATTCATTTCAGACAATTACGATGTCCAACTCCTTGATTTTTACTCGGGAGAGGTAAAGGATTTTGTATATGAAGACTTGAGTTGGTACAAAAAAAGACCGGAGCTGGGACTATACCTGAAAGGTAAAAAATATTGGGCAGATTTGTTTGTGCTTGAACTAAAATTGAAAAGATGAACAAATCCATGAATTTCCATATCATCACAATTTTTCCGAAGATTTTTGATTCTTATTTCAGTGAGAGCATAGTTAAGCGTGCGCGGGAGAAGAAGTTGGTTGATATAAAAATTCACAATTTGCGGGATTATACGGTCGACAAGCATAAAACAGTTGATGACACGCCGTATGGGGGCGGGGCGGGGATGGTTTTGAAAGTTGAGCCGATCCAGAAATGCCTAAAGGTGATTAAATCTAAAAAAACCAGAGTTATATTATTCTCCGCAAAGGGCAAGAGATATACCCAAGCTGATGCGAAGAGGCTGGCGAAATATGAAAATATTGTCATGATATGCGGGCGCTATGAGGGAGTGGATGAGCGAGTCGCGAAATATCTTGCCGATGAAGAAATTTCGATCGGTGAATATGTGCTGACCGGCGGGGAAATTCCGGCAATGGCGGTGGTTGATTCGATCACAAGACTTTTGCCCGGCGCGCTGGGAAATGTTGAGTCGCCAAAAGATGAATCATTTTCCAAGAAAAACTATCTCGAGCATCCGCAATACACCAAACCGGCCGAATTCAACAAATGGAAAGTGCCGAAGATATTACTCTCAGGCAATCACAAAGAAATTGAGAAATGGAGAGAGAAACACAGCAAAAAATAGAATTTTGAATTTAGAATTTGGAATTTTGAATGAGAATCAGGAATTAAGAATAAAGAACATTCGAAAAACCCCTAAATTCTATATTCTATATTCCCATTCTAAATTCTCAATTTACAATTCTAAATTCTCTTGAATCATGAAGTCCAAACAAAAACCTGATCAAATTCTCATAACAACCACCTTCGCGCTGATCCTTTTCGGTCTTGTGGCGCTTTCTTCGGCCGGGATTGCCATTTCTCAGTCGCGTTTCGGCGACCCATACTATTTTTTCAAGCATCAACTCTTTTTTGGCGTTCTGCCGGGCCTATTCCTCATGTATGTTATACAGAAAATCGACTATCATTTTTGGAAAAAATTTGCGTTTTTGTTTTTCGTTGCCAATTTGGTTTTTTTGATCCTTGTATTCATCCCCGGATTCGGACTCAACTTTCAAGGAGCGAGCCGCTGGTTGAAGCTCGGCCCTTTTTCTTTTCAGCCCTCGGAAATGTTGAAGCTGGCTCTTCTACTGTATCTTGCTGCCTGGCTGGAAGGCAAAAGGGAAAAGGGAAGGGATTTTTTTGAAGGTTTTGTGCCGTTTCTCGCGATTTTGGGCGTGGTGGGATTTTTGATCATCAAACAGCCGGATATGGGAACGCTGGGAGTCACTGTTCTCATAGCGATGTCGATGTATTTCATGTCCGGCGCGAGAATTCAGCATCTTTCAATGATGTTTGGCATGGGAGTGCTGGCATTTTTTGCGCTGGTGAAATTCGAGTCATACAGAATGAGCCGGCTTTTGGTTTTTTTGCATCCGGAGCTTGATCCGCGGGGGATCGGATATCAAATCAATCAAGCGCTTCTGGCGATCGGGTCGGGGGGGATTTTCGGGCTGGGATTGGGGCATAGCCGGCAGAAGTTCAATTATCTTCCGGAGCCGGTCGGAGATTCAATATTCGCGATTATCGGGGAAGAGATAGGGCTGATCGGCGCCATGGCCTTGGTGATCTTGTTCGTTATCTTCGCCATGCGCGGCCTCAAGATTGCGAAAAATGCGCCGGATACTTTCGGAAAATTGATCGCGGTTGGCATCACTTCCTGGATAATATTCCAGGCGCTTATCAATATTTCCGCTATTTCGGGACTGATTCCGCTCACCGGCGTCACTTTGCCTTTCATTAGCTATGGCGGGACATCGATTGTGTTTCTCATGATCGGAGTGGGAATTTTGTTGAATATATCCAAGAAGTGCGATAAGATATAAATAGATACTTTCGCCAAAAATACAAATTTTGGCTTTACAACTTTGATATAAATTTATGCGTATAGTCTTGACAGGCGGAGGATCGGGAGGTCATATTTTCCCAATTCTCGCCGTAGCCAGAAAATTGAGAGAGATCGTGCCTGAAGGAGCGGATCTTGAATTTTTGTTTTTGGGACCGAACGGAGTGTTGGAAAAAGAGCTCACGGAAAAGGAGCTTATTCCGGGCAAGAAAATATTGAGCGGAAAATTGCGCCGATATTTTTCATTGAGCTATATTTGGGATCTTTTGAAAATTCCTATCGGCATCATCCAGTCGCTTTGGCAATTGCTCGTCTTCATGCCGGACGCGGTTTTTTCAAAGGGCGGATACGCGGGCGTGCCGGTTGTGTTTGCCGCTTGGCTATACAGAATTCCTATTATCATCCATGAATCGGACATCACGCCGGGGCTTGCCAACCAATTTGCCGCAAGACTTGCCAAAAAAGTGGCTGTTTCTTTTCCGGGCGCGGCGAATTTTTTCAGTCCCGGAAAGGTTGTGATCACCAGCAATCCGATCCGTGCGGAGTTGGCAAAAGGGAGCAAAGAAGAAGCGCTCAAATTTTTCCAATTTTCCGGAAACAAGAAAATAATTTTGATCATGGGCGGGAGTCAGGGAGCGCGGGTCATAAACGAAGCAATTCTTCATATTCTCGACAAGCTGGTGAGGAAATATGACATCATTCATCAGACAGGGAGCGCTGATTTTGAAAATGTGGTTCGCGAAGCAGGAAGGCTCGGCATCAAAGCCGGACATCCATCGGGCTATTTTCCCTGTGCGTTCTTGAAAGAAGAGATCGCGCACGCGCTTGCCGCGGCCGATCTCGTGGTCAGCCGGGCCGGAGCAAACGCCATTTCCGAGATCGCGGCCAATGGGAAGCCGTCCATCATCATTCCCATCAAATCTTCGGCCAACAATCATCAAGAGCTGAACGCATATGCCATTTTGGAATCCGGAGCGGCGATCGTGCTCAATCAGGATAACTTGGGGGAAAATATTTTGCTGGAAAAGATCGAAGAAGTTTGCAGTAGCGGCGAGTTGCAGTATGAAATGAGCGAACGAATAAAAAAATTCCACAATCCCGACGCGGCAGAAAAGATCGCGCAAGAAATAATTAAATTGGCAGAATAAACACGAATCAAACGAATAGGTGCACAAATACAACGAAGACCTTTGGTTTTATTCGTGTCAATATTCGTAATATTCGTGTTTAACTATGAAAATCGGTCTTGCTCTCGGCGGAGGGACATTGAGAGGAATGGCGCACATCGGCGCGCTTGAAGTGCTGGAAGAAAAAAATATTTCAATCGATGTTTTGACCGGTTGCTCGAGCGGAGCACTGGTGGCTGCGGCGTACGCGGTCGGGAATCTCGGCGATTTGAAAGAAGTTGCCTTGAATTTGGACAAAAAATCACAAAGAAGGATGCTCGATTTTTGCCTCACCGGCGAGGGTTTGATCAGGGGAGACAAAATGTATTCTTTTTTCGAATTTATCACCTCCGGAAAAAAATTCGAGGATATTGAGGGTCTGAAGCTGGCTTTTGTGGCGACTGACGCGCTCACCGGAAAAGAAATTGTCATCGAAAAGGGGAGCATTGCCAAAGCGCTTGAGATCACAACCGCGCTTCCCGGCCTTGCGCCTCTCAAAAGGCATGAAGGCCGGCTGGTTTTCGATGGCGGGACGGCGATGATGGTACCGGCGAAAATAGCCTATGACCTTGGAGCGGAGAAAGTGATCGCGGTGGATGTCGGAGCGAATCGGAGTTTGGTCACCCGTTTTCTTGGAGATATGCGCCAAATGATGCGCAATACCCGTATCGGAAAAATGGCAAAGCCCATTTTTGCGGCGCAGGAGAAGATCAAAAATTCTGACGAACACAATTTTTTGGGAAAAGCGCGGGAACTCATGCAAAAATTGCAGTTGCTTGACGACTACAAAAAAGACCAGTTCAGTTTTCTGGAGGCGTATCTGATCGGCCTTCGGGTGATAAGTTCCGATTATCGGCGGGGAATTTTTCGAGATGTTGACGCCGATATCTCCATCCGTCCGGAAGTTTTTCATATCAAACGCTCGGACGCTTCAAAGATAAAGGAGCTGATCAAAGAAGGGAGGAAGGCGATCGAAAAAGAATTGAATAGAATTGTTAAATTGTTTTGAAGCACAAACTTATGCTTGATTTCGCCAAAGTAAAAAAAATATATTTCATCGGAATCAAAGGCAGTGGCGTGGTGGCCTTGGTCGAAATTTTTTCGCGGCGTGGATTTGAGGTAACCGGATCGGATACCAAGGAAAAGTTTTTCACGGATGAAATTCTCAAGAAAAAATTGTTCGTGAAATACCACGAAGGGTTTGACGCGAAGCACATCGTCAGCGACATTGATCTGGTCGTCTATTCCACCGCGTATAACGAAAAAAACAACGAAGAATTCAAAGCCGCGAAATACAAAAGCATTCCGATGGTTTCCTATCCCGGAATGCTTGGGATTTTGTTCAATGAAAAATACGGGATCGCGGTCTCGGGAACGCACGGAAAAACAACAACAACGGCGATGCTTGCCGAAATTTTCAAAGTGGCCGGTCTTGATCCGACGGCGGTTGTCGGCTCTCAAGTCAGACAGTGGCGCGGAAGCGCGCTTGTCGGCCGGAGCGAATTCATGATCATTGAAGCGGACGAATATCAAAACAAGCTCGACCTATACGACCCTCAAGCGGCGATTCTCACGAGCGCCGATTGGGATCATCCGGATTTTTTTCCGACCTACGGCGAATACAAAAAAACTTTTGAGAAATTTGTCGCCAAAATTCCCCGGCACGGTTTTCTGGTCGCGTGCGGAGACCGGAGTGAAACGCTGGAAATCGCCAAGAGCGCGAAATGCAAAGTGATCTCATATGGCTTTGGGAGCGAGGTCGGCATAAGAATAACGAATCACGAATTGCGCGAGGGGAAACAATTTTTCTCGCTCTTGGCAAAAGGGAAAAAGCTGGGAGATTTTGAGATCATGCAGCCCGGGCGTCACAACGTGCTCAACGCGTCTGCGGCGATTGCTATGGCGCATCAGTTCAACGCCAAGATGGAAAAAATCCGGAGCGCTCTTGCCAATTTTGAGGGAACTTCGCGGCGCTTCGAATATATCGGCCAGCGAAACGGCGCTATTCTCATCGATGACTACGGCCATCATCCCGAAGAGATCAAAGCCACGCTCCAAGCGGCGCGGGAATTTTTCCCCAAACGCCGGATCTGGTGCGTTTTTCATCCGCACACTTTCACGCGAACCAAAGCCTTGCTTTCTGAATTTTCCCAAAGCTTTGAGGATGCCGACCGAGTGATTGTTCTTGATATTTATGGATCGGCGCGGGAAGTTCAGGGCGGAGTACATTCGAAAGACCTGGTCGAGCTCGCGAAAAAATATCACCGCAATGTCGAGTATATCTCGACGATTGAAGAAACAATCGAATTTTTGAAGGACAAAATAAGCAAAGAAGACCTCATCATCGCCATGGGCGCGGGCAACGTTTGGGAAGTCGTGGAGGGATTGAAAGAATAAAAAAAATACCTTTATGGCAATCGAAAATTTACGAGCAGAAAGAAAAAATGATAGCGTCCTTGATAAGGCTCAATTCGCAGTGTATGGAGAAATATACAAAAGAGATTTTGATTTTTATCTCAAAGCGCTTGATCTTGAGGAAGAAGATTTGATAGAAAATAAAATTCTTGACATCGGAGCGGGCGCGGCTCTTTTTGCGAAGGAAGCGAAGCAAAGAAATATCGATGTTACTGCTATTGATCCTATGTATGGGCTTGAGGATGGGATTGAAATTTTGAAAACTGCCGGTAAGGAAGAGTATAGCAAGCCGGCAACAAGTGTTGATAAACAAAGAAAAAGAAAGAATTGGCTTCCAAAAGCGCTTGGTGCAATTGGAAAAGAAATGCCATTCAAAGATGCTGTCTTTGACAAGGAAATTTGCATGCTGTCATCATTTTTTTATGCCGAAGACGACCAAGAACTTGAAGATAATCTGAATGAAGCTCTCCGCGTATTGAAATCCGGCGGCAAATTGCTCATCTATCCCTTTTTGCCCTTGTCGGTAAACAAAAATATTTCTGTCATGAATCAATGGGATATAAACGGATCTACCGGCGCGCTCACCCAGGAATTTTTCCGAATTCTCGAAGACATGAAAAGAAGCGGAGATATAAATTATTCCATCAAATATCCGAAAAATCCTCCAGATGAAAAAGAATTTTCGGAAGCCGGCTATATCGAAATAGAAAAGTTATGAGTTTTGTATAGACTTGAAAATATGAAACCGGAAAAACAGCGAAAAACGTATCGAAAAAAAATTGATGATGAATACAAAAAGTTGTATCTGATTCACCATATGCATCATTTTCAGTCTGGAAAAAATATCAAGCATGAATTGCATCATTGTTTTCTGTTTGCAAGAAAAAGCATGAAAGGAAAGAAATATTCAATAATACACAAGGTAGTAAAAAAAGAATTGTTGCATTGCATATCCGGAAATTTTGAGGGAAGATTATACGACCATACCGACAATGCTTATGAAATAATAAACAAGAATATCGATGGAAAAAAAGTATCGGTTATTAAAATTTAGATAAGAATGAATATCCAAAAAAATATCCCATTGGTGCAATACACCACTTTCAAAATCGGCGGGGCGGCGAAGTTTTTTTGCGAGGCGAAAGATGAAGATGATATCATTAAAGCGCTCAAATTTGCGCAGGAAAATAAATTGCCTGTTTTTATCTTGGGAGGCGGAAGCAACGTGTTGGTCAGTGACAAAGGATTTGATGGTCTTGTTATAAAAATATTAAATACAAGATACAATATACAAGATACAAAAATAGAATGCGGTGCCGGCTGTCCTTTGAGCAAAATCGTAAATGAATCAATTAAATCTAGCTTGACGGGATTGGAGTGGGCGGCGGGGATACCGGGAACGGTTGGCGGGGCGGTGCGGGGGAACGCGGGCGCGTTTGGGGCAACGATGGGGGATGCGATTGAAAGCGTGAGAGTTTTGGATATCACAAATTTTTCCAAAGCTCGGCTTTTCCCTTCCCGAAGCTTAGCTTCGGGAATTCCTCAAAGCCAAGCTTTTCTATCGCGAGATTGCAAGTTTGAATATCGAAATAGTTTTTTCAAGCAAAATCCAAATCTGATTATTTTATCCGTGAAATTAAAGTTGAAGAAAGGCGACAAAGCCGAAAGCGAAAAAAAGATCAAAGAAATTTTGGCGAAGCGCAAAGAAAAACAGCCGATGGATTTTCCGAGTCCGGGGAGTTTTTTCAAGAATCCTGCAATTAAGGATAAAGATTTAATCAAACGATTCGAAATAAATACTGGACAGAAAATAAAAGACGACAAAACTCCCGCCGGATATTTGATCGACCAGCTTGATCTGCGCGGCAAAAAGATCGGCGGAGCGATGGTGAGCGAAAAGCACGCCAACTTCATTGTGAACACGGGAAACGCGACCGCGGAGAATGTGATAGCGCTCGCGGCGATCATCAAAACCAAAGTCCGCAACAAATTCGGGATCCAACTTCAGGAAGAAGTGCAAATGGTGGGATTTTAGGTGGCGTATGGTGTTTAGTATTTCGTATTTAGCATTTTTGATAATCGCTTGCAATTTCGGGCGGTTTTTTGCTAGTGTTTCATTGAAGTCGTAACTTAACAAAAAAGCCTTGAATTGGGCTTTATAAAATACCGAAAGGGAGAATATTGGATATGGAAACCGAAAAAATTAAAGTTCTGGGGATTAGCGCCAGTCCGCGTGTGGCTGGGGGCGTGAGCCATAGCGACAAAATGCTCATGGAGTTGCTCAACCAAGTCCATATTTTTGGTGGCAAGTCGGATCGGATTGTGCTGGCCAAGAAAAAAATAGCATCCTGCGAGGGGTGCTACTCGGTCAAGTCTTCCGAGTGCGTTTTCCCGTGCATACATACAGATGATACGAACGAGGTCTTGACGGAGATCGCAAATGCGGATGCGATTGTTTTTGCCACTCCGGTCTATTGGGGGTCGGCGTCGTCGCTGCTGCATATCCTCATTGAAAAAATGACAGCCCTTGAGAACAACCGGTGGAAAATTACGGACGAAATTGGGCGGGATCCCCTGGAAGGAAAGCCCTTTGTGATCATAGCATCCCAACTCATGGAAGGTGCGACGCAAATGATGTCGCAAACTTCAACAGCTTTGGTTCAAATGGGAATGTTTCCTGTTCCATACGGATTCATTTTCCAGCACTCGCTTCTTTTAAAAAGGGGTGTGCGGCTCGGATTGAGAGTTATCGGCGAACGGAGATTTGCCCACACGGAAATTGACATTCGATTGGCGGCTAGGAATCTTGTTGGACTATCGACTCTTCTCAAAAATGCAAATTATCGTTTCGACGATGATGCAATGAGAGAAGAAGACTGGTAAGGAGGAGAAGATGAGCGCTGAAACCAGAAAGAAACCGGCTATTATCCGAAGCGGCCTTTCCCTGAAAAGAGCGGATGTCGTTTTGCTCGGTGTTTCTTATGAGCAAACTGTTTCAAACCTCATGGGAACTTCCCTTGGGCCAAAGGCTATTTGCCAATTGCTCAAAGAGCAAGTGGAAGTGCGAGATTTTCGCTTGAAACGCGCAATTGCCAATGAAGTGCGAATCATTGAAAGGCATATGCAAGGAATCGAAAACTTGGAACCCCTCGAAATGTTCACGCGTGTCTTTCAGAAGTCTCTCGAAATTTTGCGCCACAAAAAATTTATTTTTGGTCTAGGCGGCGAACATACTATCAGTTTGCCGCTGGTGGCTGCTCATCGCGAAATACATGGAGATTTCACGGTCGTTCAAATTGACGCGCATCGCGATCTTCGCGAAAATACGGGGGACTATGAAAATCCTGCGCGCGATATTGCCCATTCGACTGTGATGCGCAGGATTCATGCCATGGGTCATCCCCTCATTCAAATCGGAATCCGATCCGAAGATGATGCAGAGGCGGCCTATGCTGATATTCACAAAACATCCATAAAAATGATCGAGTGGCCGTTTATGGGCAATCATCAGGACTTCGTCAATGCCATCCAAACCGAAAAGGTCTATCTATCCATCGATGTGGACGGATTCGATCCCTCGGTTTTTCCGGCCACCGGAACTTCAGAACCCGGCGGAATTTCTTGGGACTGGTTTTTGCATTTTGCCAAAACTCTTTTTGAGAAAAAAGAAGTTATTGGCATGGACATAGTCGAGGTTGCGCAAGGGGATACTTATAAATTGCGGGACAACAACTTCACTGCCTATTGCGCGGCCAAACTCATCTATCATCTCATCGGACGCAAGTTCTGCAAGTGAAAAAAAGGGGGGTTATAATTTTTCACGCGGGGGTTGGTTCACGGACCACCCCCGCTATTTTATTTGTGCAAAGGGCGTAATATTTAGTATAATAAGTTCAGATCGATTTATCAGTAATATACAAGACTATGAATCCCGTTAGACATTCTAACGATTTATTAAAAGCAATAATATGTATTTAGCAGAATTAATTTATTTAACCATTAATGTCTAACGGGATGAACATCCGATATCTTTTCAAGGAGGTCAAGATCGATGATCGGACGAAAGGCTATGTTTCCGAAAAAATTGAAAAACTGGGGAAGTTTTTTCGCTCTCTCAAAAAAGATGCTGAAGTGAGCGCTGAAGTGGAAATTGATCTCGACAAGAAGGGAAAATTTCGGGTTGAGGTGATGCTTTTCACACCCTATCAAAAATACCGCGGTGAAGATACGACTGAATCGATCGAAGGGTCAATTGATAGCGTCTATGAAGAGCTCGAAAATCAAATTACGAAAGACAAAGAGCGGCTGATCACGATGACGCGGCGCGGCGGACGATCGATCAAGAAGAAGATGGTGGTTGATGAAAGCGCACGTTTTTAGTTATTCTGTCATCCCGAGCGAAGCCGAGGGATCTTTGTGCATTAGCAATGGCTAGCTATTTGCATATTGATATAGATTCCTCCACTCGCTACGCTCGGTCGGAATGACATTTATATGTGAAAGAGCAACGATTAAAAAAGGGAAATGCAAGCAGCTTTAAGTTTTTAGCTGTAGTTTTTAGCTTTGCACTTTGCGCTTTGAGCTTTAATTCTGCAAACGCACAGGATTCTTTGAGCGCGGAAAAAATCACGAGCTTCAATGGAGAAATCAAAATCAACACCGACAGCACGATCAATGTTCAGGAAAATATTGCCTATGATTTTGGCGAGAACCAAAAACACGGCATATTCCGGTTTATTCCCGTCAAATACAAAGCGCGGGGCGGGAATTTCAATTTGCGCGTGAGCGGCATAAAAGTGACGGATGAAAGCGGAAGAGCGCAAAATTTTGCGGTTTCATATCCGGGCGACAACGTGGAAATAAAAATAGGCGACGCGGACAAATATGTCAGCGGGCAAAAGAATTACGTAATCAGTTACGTAATTCGCCGGGCAGTGAACTATTTTCCCGATCACGATGAACTGTATTGGAATTTCACGGGCGACCAGTGGCAAGTGCCGATCGAAAACGCGTCAGTGAAAGTGATTTTGCCCGATTCGGCCAAAGAAAATTTACAGATGAAATGCTTTGAAGGCGTTTTTGGAACCACAAATGAGTGCGCGGCGAGCGCCAGCGAAAATATTTTGGAATATAAAACAAAAGGCGCTCTCGATGCCGGCGAGGGTTTGACAATTGTCAATGGCTGGCCGAAAGGGATCACACCCGAGCCAACATTTTTTCAAAAAATACTGGATATTGTCCGCGATAATTGGACATTGCTCGTGCCGTTTGTTGTTTTTTTCTTTATGTATCGCCTCTGGAGCAAAAGGGGACGCGATCCGAAAGGGCGGGGAACGATCATCGCGCAATATGAATCACCGGACGGCCTTGCGCCGGCGGAGATCGGAACAATGGTCGACGGTTCAGCCGACAATAAAGATGTTTCTTCGACGATTATTGACTTGGCTGTCAACAAATTTTTGAAAATAAAGCGAACTGAAGAAAAAGGTTTTTTTGGCACGACCAGCGCGGAATATACCTTCACGAAGCTAAAAGACGACGAACCCGAGCGAAATTTCGAAAAAGAAGTGATGAAAGGAATTTTCGGATCCGAGAAAGAAAAAAAATTGAGCGATCTCAAAAACAAATTTTACAAAACTCTTCAGGCAGTCAAAAGCCAGCTCTATGAAAATGTTACCCAATATGGCTATTATGCCAAAAATCCGAACACGGTTTTTGGCATGTGGATCGCGATCGCGATTGTCGGCGGGGGATTGTCGGCGGGACTTTTTGGCGCGATTCAAGGCGGCTGGGGAGTGTTCAGCGGTATCGTCTCGGGAATAATCATGCTGGTTTTTGGCTGGCTGATGCCCGCGGTGACCAAAAAAGGCGCCGAGCTCAAGGAAAATATTTTGGGGTTCAAAGATTTTCTTTCCGTCACGGAAACGGATCGGTTGAAATTTCACAACGCACCGGAAAAAAATCCGGAGATGTTCGAAAAATTTTTGCCTTACGCGATGGTGCTGGGAGTCGAAAACGAATGGGCGAAGCAATTTGAGGGAATATATAACCAACAGCCGGATTGGTATGAAGATTCGTCGGGAAGAATGTTCAATGCGATGATTTTGAGCAGTATGGTCTCGGATTTCTCGAGCAGCGCGATGACGACGATGGCCAGCCAGCCCTCATCGGCGGCCGGTGGCGGATCCGGATTTTCCGGCGGCGGAGGCGGCGGAGGTTTTGGCGGCGGCGGCGGCGGAAGTTGGTGAATTACGCGGGGATTGACAAGTATGTTTTTCTGTGTATAAATAATGATAAATAGTAGCAGCTCTTTATATTGGCTATAAAATCTCTTTTGGAGGTGATATATGGCTAGAAAAGAAAAGGAAGAGGTTTTTAATGAAAAAACCAGGAGGCTGGATGGGCACAGATTTACCGATATCAGGACAATGCGGACTGGTATCATGGGAATGTGTCAGGACATGCCTCTCCTTGGTGGTACATTGAGCGAGGTGCCTATTTCGAAGGAAGGCTTCCTGAAATGTTCGGAGGAATAGCTATGGATGCCAGAGCAAGAGCGCTTCAAGCTCTCGCAAAGTTGGCGGAATATGTCCCATCCTCCTATTATGACTCGGAGGAAATAGATCCGCCGATGACGAAATGTAGGTGCGGGTGTGGTCGTGAACTGCCTTTGTATAAAAGGCGCGCAATTGCACAGGCAAGGCAGTTTAGAAGGAAGGTTCACTTTTCGGACTACTATTTCGGCCTATGTTGGAGAAAAAGAATGGAGGAAAAGATCAAAAAAATTTCTCCCAGCTATGCCCTGAAAAATCGTCGCCGTGACAAAGACGGCCCGAATATCAAAAAACCGGCGAGCGGAATCTTGAATCCCTGATTCCCTCCCACAACCCCCGACGAACCTGTCGGGGTTTTTTTGGCAAAAATGAATCCCGTACAACAGTTAGGTCTTGAATATTATAATTCTTATTAATTATTTATTTTAGCAGCATTCTGTTGTACGGGATGAAAAAAATATGTTAGTATAGCAGTAGTAAAGTTAGTCTGTATTTTCCGTAGAGGTACGACCGCGGACTCGAGAGGCAAGCGGACGAACTTCTACTACTTTAATATGCCGAGATCAAAAAGATTATACATCGCAGTCGGTCTTTTTTTTGTTTTGGCTCTGCTTGAACTTTATTTGTTCAACAGGCAGGCCAGTTTTTCGCATGGGACGGGAAATATAGCGCAGACGTTCGAAATCAAATCTGGCGAAGGGGTGCAAGAAATCGGGAAAAAACTTGCGGACGCGCAAATCGTGAAAAGCAAATATTATTTCGACTACTATATTTGGAAAGCGGGGATCAAGGGAAAAATTCAAGCCGGGAAATATGAGCTCAAAGGAACAATGACGATTCCGGAAATCGTTCAAGTTTTGTCCGTGGGAGAAGTCATCTCAAATGAAGTGAAAGTCACTTTTCCGGAGGGGATAAGCGCGAAAGAAATGGCGGAAATTTTGAAAAAGAAAGGTTTCGACAGGGAGGGTTTTTTGAAAAATATAAATTCCGTGACGGGAGTGGCTGAAAATTATGATTTTCTGAAAGACAATCCAGAAAAGGCGAATCTCGAAGGATTTTTGTTTCCCGACACTTATATTTTTTGGAAAACCGCGAAGCCGGAAGAAATTGCCAGCCGGATGCTTCTCAATTTTGACGAAAAACTCACGCCGAAAATGAGAGAGGATATCCAAGGCCAGGGCAAGAATATTTTCGATGTCGTCACCATGGCGAGCATTCTGGAAAAAGAAGTGCGAACGGCGGACGATATGAAGATCGCGAGCGGGATATTTTGGGACAGGATCGGCGCGGGTATGCCGCTTCAAAGTTGCGCGACGATCGCCTATGTCCTCGGGACGGAGAAAAAGCAATATTCAATTGAAGATACGAAGACGCCGTCACCGTACAACACATATATCAACAGAGGCCTGCCGCCCGGTCCGATCAATAACCCCGGAATGAACTCGCTCCTCGCCGCGATATATCCCACAAAAACCGAATATAACTATTTTCTCACCGACCCGGCCACGGGAAAGACCATTTTTTCCAAAACCCTCGAAGAGCACGCTGCCAACAAGGCAAAATACGGGTTATAGAGAGTAGGGCTTGACCCCGTTAGAAATTTAGTATATATTTGCTAATGCCTTGATGAAAATTATTTGATTTCTAACGGGGTTGACAAACATTTCGGGAAATTATAATATAAGAAAGCGAATATTTTCCGAAACAAAAATAATCATTTTGAGCCATTTATGCGAATGACAATCAAAAATTCAAGAAAAAGAAGCGGATGACCCTTGCCTTGAGTTTTGATTGACTCGAATCCGCTTCGTCCGAAGCGTTTTTTTATTCTTTACGAAATACGAAAAAAGCGAAATACGAAATAGAATGCGAAGTGCGAAGATGTTGGTTAATAACAATTTATTGCTCAACATCTCTGCATAAAACGGACCTTGACAACTGAAACGGAAAAATCATGACCAAATTATTGAGCCGAACAGTGCAGAGCCAATAATTCTGGTGTGAAATTTCAAAAGTAGGTTAAAAGTAATTAGCAAAGGCAACCCGCCTCTTCGGCGGGTAAATTAGCGATTGCTAATTGCTGGCTAAAAAATTGCGATAGAGCGGTAAAATATCCAGCCTCGATTTTTCGTAAGTCGGAGCTGGGTAAACTCATGGCGTATGGTGGATGCCTTGAATGAAGTAAGCGATGAAGGACGTAGCGATCTGCGATAAGCCTCGGGGAGCTGATGAGCAAGCTTTGATCCGGGGATGTCCGAATGCGGCAACGCACCGCTCAAGTTTTTGGATTTTTAATTTATCTCCTTGATGGGAGGAAAAGAGAATGGAAATGCCTAAAGCATTTAAAGAGCTTTTGGAGTGGCTAAGGAGGGTGTCGAGAATTCGAAGAAATAAGAAGATTTTCGGCAAATTCTTCCAAGAATGCTCGTGCCCAAAGTGCCATAGTTGGAATTTCAACTGGTTCCTTCACTTTATATGGCCACAACCACAACCCCCAGTAAAATTTAAATGTCTGGATTGCGGCCATAGTTATGAAAGTATGGTGGTGTTGTATGGGAACACACTTATCCGATCATGACCCCATCTTCTCATGGGTGCAGTGGCTAAAAAATAGTCATTGCACCCATACAATTTTAAAGAATCCAAAAACTTGAGCGGTATCACTGTCTGAATACATAGGGCAGTGAGGCGCACCCAGGGAACTGAAACATCTTAGTACCTGGAGGAAAAGAAATCCAAAAGATTCCGTAAGTAGTGGCGAGCGAAAGCGGAGAAGCCTAAACCGAGTGTCTCACTGTGTTCGACACGCGGATGAAACGGATAAAGGCGGATAAGGCGGAATTAGTTTTCCGCAAAATCCGCAAAATCCGCAAAATCTGTGGTGGCGAACGAAGTGAGTCACTCGGGGTTGCGAGGTAATGACTTCCTATCTTGTAAAACGGTGGTTATAGTTATCAGCGTTTTACTCGACGGGAGTAAAGTTACAAATTGTTTTGTTAGCTGAACAATTCTGGAAAGTGAGACCAAAGAGGGTAATAGTCCCGTAAGCGAAAACGAAACAACTTTATTGTTATTATTCTCAAGTAGGGCGGTACCGGAGAAATACCGTCTGAAGCCGGGGCCACTATAGCTCCAAGGCTAAATATTACTTCATATCGATAGTGAACTAGTACCGTGAGGGAAAGGTGAAAAGAACCCCGATGAGGGGAGTGAAATAGAACTGAAACCATATGCTTACGAAGAGTGAGAGCCGATACTTCGTATCGGGCTGCGGATAAAACGGATATGGCGGATCAAGCGGAATTAATTTTCCGCAAAATCCGCGTGTTCCGCAAAATCCGCGTTCCGACACGGAGTGTCGGTGATCGCGTGCTTTTTGCAGAACGAGCCAACGAGTTAATTTTATGCGGCAAGCCTAACCCAGTTTTTAGAGTGTTAGTTATATAGATTCCATCAATCTTCCAAAGAGGGGGTGAAGAAATTGAAAAGGATAAATCGTCTTGAATTCACCAAGAAGATTGCAAAGGTCGTCAAGGATGAATTGGATGAAAGAGGTTTAATCATCAAAGACGGCGACATGCAACGCTCCGGTTTGCAACCGGAAGCAAACGAAGCGCTAGGTCTGACAACGATGAGAGTCGCTGAAGCCCTAGCGGATGCCATAGAATTGGCTATCGAATAACATCAAACCGGGGGAGCGAGGATAGATTATTCTATTTCTTGCTCCCACCAACTAACAACCTGAAAACTGGGGAAGGCGTAGTGAAAGCGAGCCGTAACTGGCGACCAGTCGCATGGATTAGACCCGAAGCCGGGCGAGCTACATATGAGCAGGGTGAACGCGGAGTAAAATCCGCGGGAGGCCCGAACCCACGCGCCGTTCAATACGCGGGGATGACTTGTGTGTAGAGGAGAAATTCCAATCGAGCTCGGCCATAGCTGGTTCTTCCCGAAATAGCTTGAGGGCTAGCGTCGGGTAATTGACCGCGGGAGGTAGAGCACTGAATGAGGGATCGTGGAGCAATCCTAGGTCTCTCAACCAAACTCCGAATTCCCGCCGGTCTTATCCCGGCAGTCAGAATGTGGGGGCTAAGCTCCATATTCAAAAAGGAAACAGCCTAGATCGCCGTCTAAGGTCCCTAAATCTATGTTAAGTGGGTAAGGAAGTGAAGTCTCACAGACACCTAGGAGGTTGGCTCAGAAGCAGCCATCCTTTAAAGAGTGCGTAACAGCTCACTAGTCCAGAGATTTCGCGCCGAAAATTCAACGGGGCTAAACATAGTACCGAAGACGCGGACTCCGATGCTACGCATCGGGATGCGGATAAAAACGGATATGGCGGATAAGGCGGAAAATTTTTCCGCAAAATCCGCTTGTTCCGCAAAATCCGCGTTCCGACGCGCAGCGTCGGTTTGGTAGGGAAGTGTTCCAAGTGCAGCGAAGCCAAAGGCGTGAGCCATGGTGGAGCGCTTGGAAGTAAGAATGTTGGCATGAGTAACCGCAATGTGAGTGAGATCCTCACACGCCGAAAGTCCAAGGTTTCCTGGGCAATGTCGATCAACCCAGGGTTAGGCGGTCCTAAGGCGAGGCCGAAAGGCGTAGTCGATGGACAGCCGGTTAATATTCCGGCCCCGCAATATTATTCGATGGAGTGACGTATCCTAGTAGTCATTGCCCCTTATTGGATTGGGGTAGGCGCATTGAGGACGCATGGCAGGCAAATCCGCCGTGCACAAATCCAAGGTGCGACTGGAAGCTCCGCTTCGGTGGAGTGAACGATGATGAGCAGGGTACCAGGAAAAACTTCTAAGGTTAATGATATTGCGTCCGTACTTAAAACCGACACAGGTGGACTGGTAGAGTATACTAAGGCGAACGGGAGAACCTTCGTTAAGGAACTCGGCAAAACAACTAGACGTAACTTCGGGACATGTCTCGCCACCCGCGAGGGTGGCCGCAGTTAAAGATTTCAAGCGACTGTTTATCAAAAACACAAGTCTATGCAAACCCGCAAGGGGACGTATATGGGCTGACACCTGACCAGTGCCGGAACGTTAACGGGAGCGGTGCAAGCCAATCCCCGAAGCGCCGGTGAACGTCAGCGATAACTATAATCGTTCTAAGGTGAATAACATTGCTTTAGTAAAACTTGGCTATATGCTGGAATATCCGAGTATCCGGTGCTACGAAAATTTGTTTTCGTGAAAATGCATCCGGTGCGGACAATCAGCAGGGAAGAAAGGAGAAAAACATGTATTATCTTGCTACGTTTGGGATTGTGAAAGATGGCAAGAGAGGGACAGATGAATTTCTGTTTCGCGAGTATGAAACCCTTGATGATGCATGGAAAAAAGCGCAAGAGCGCGAAGGAAAAAAAGGGGAAAAGGGAATAACTTTTCTGCGTCTCTATGAGATCAAAAAGTTGGAGCTGGAGTTAATTTGTGGACAATTTCACAAGTATAATCATTTATTCCCCGAACAATTTTCCTCTAAGTAAAATTCTTTCCCCTCAGAGACTACACGCCAAGCTCGTTAAATTTTTGGGGCTGAAATTGCAATATTGCGAGAGTAAGCCCATTCCAAAATTTTGACGATGAAGATATAGTCCGATCTTTATGGCGACATAAAGAGGCAAGCAGAAATGTTTGTCCCTTCGAAAATATTTCGAAGAGCAACAAAAATGAGCGAAATTCCTTGTCAGGTAATGATGTCAGATATTTGCCTGGATATCGCAGTGATGCGATAAAGTAAACTGGCTAATAACGGTGAAAGCTAAGTCTCGCATAAGCGGAATATTGCCAATACCGTGGGAAGTCTTCGTGACCCCGTAACGACTGAGGCGAAAGCCGAGATCTCGAGAAAAAAACGAGATAATACGCCAGCGCTTATCAAAATTAAAAGAAACATATGGATCTTGCTTCTTATGTAACAGGCTTTATTGACGGCGAAGGATGCTTTTCAGTGTCTTTCAACCATCGAGAAAAGCTGAAAACTAAAATTGAGGTGCGTCCGAGCTTTGCAATCGGACAAAACAAGCGCAGTTTGGAAATTCTGAAAAAAATCCGACAATTTTTCAATTGCGGAAACATAAGATTTTCCAAAAGCGATCAATGTTTCAAGTATGAAGTGAGAAATATTGACGAATTGCGCAAATTCATAATCCCTCATTTTAGAAAGTTTCCCTTGATGACCACAAAGAAAACGGATTTTGAAATATTTTCAAAAATCTGTGAAAGAGTGGCGCAAATGAAACATCGAAATCCCGAGCACTTGAAAGAAATTATTCAAATGGCTTTCAAGATGAATTGCTCCGGAAAGAGAAAGTACAAAGAAGCGGAACTCCTAAGTGTTTTGGATAAGCTGAAGATATAGTCTGATTTTTCGCGAAAGCGATCAAACGAAATGAAGTTCTGACCCGCATCAAAGGTGTAACGACTTGAAAACTGTCTCAACGAAGGACCCGGTGAAATCGCAATGACGGTAAAGATGCCGTCAACCTACAGCAAGACGAAAAGACCCCGTGGAGCTTTACTACAACTTGGTATTGGGTTGTGGTTTTGGTTGCCTAGAATAGGTGGGAGGCTTTGAAGCCTTGACTTCGGTCGAGGTGGAGCCGCCAGTGTAATACCACCCTGCTAAAATTGCAATTCTAACCCTGGTCTGTTAGTTGAATTATATTGAAGAAATATGATCAATTAATGGTACTCGGACACAAAGCAAGTAAAGAAACACAAGTGAGTATCATTAATGATGATCATTATTTTTCACTATGCCCAAATTTATAATTCAGCTACCAGACCGGGGACAGTGCCTGGTGGGTAGTTTGACTGGGGCGGTCGCCTCCCAAAAAGTAACGGAGGCGTTTACAAAGGTTGGCTAGGTCCGGATGGAAATCGGGCTGATAGCGCAAACGCACAAGCCAGCTTTACTGGAAGACAAATCAGTCGACCAGTCACGAAAGTGGAAGTTAGTGAACCGACCATCGCTTATAGGAGCGTGGAAGATCATCAGATAAAAGTTACCCCGGGGATAACAGGCTGATCCCTCCCAAGAGTCCACATCGACGGAGGGG